>Ga0189283_10003_pt1 | contig 801135 bp, 757 predicted proteins | sample N26C4minimetaG_FD_130320 | JGI IMG/M metagenome (GOLD analysis project Ga0189283, IMG submission 130320) | Marine microbial communities from the Costa Rica Dome - N26 C4 mini metaG | ecosystem: Environmental > Aquatic > Marine > Oceanic > Photic zone | place: Costa Rica: the Eastern Pacific...
CGATTGTGATGGGCGCGCTCTCGCCCCGCACACGCAATGCACAGGTTGAGATGTACGCATCAGGCGAGGTGGACCATCTGGTTGCGACCGACGCCATTGGCATGGGCCTCAACCTCGATATCGGCCATGTGTCCTTCGCGGGGCTATCGAAATTTGATGGCCGCACCTACCGGGAGCTGACAGCGGCTGAGGCTGCGCAGATCGCGGGCCGCGCCGGGCGCTACAAGAAAGACGGCAGCTTCTCAACCCTTCAGGGTGGCGAGCCGATGGACCCGATGATGATCGCGCAGATCGAGGAACATCAATTTGAGCCCGTGAGGCGGCTTTTCTGGCGGAATCACCGGCTTGAATTTACCACGGTTCCGCGGCTTATCCGCTCGCTCGAGGAGCCTACCCGCACCGACGGCTTGCACCGCACGCGGGACGCGATTGACCTGATGGCGCTCAAGCGCCTCGCGGCGGATGAGGAGATATCAGGCCTTGCCGCCCACCCCGAGGCGGTTGAAAGGCTTTGGAATGTTTGCCAAATTCCTGATTTCAGAAAATTGTCACACGATGATCATATCTCTCTCCTGCGCCGCATTTTTGTCGACTTGATGGGCCCAAATGGCACAATCCCGCATGATTGGGTCGCCCGGCAGGTGAAGCGCCTTGACAATACAAGCGGCGATATAGATACCTTGGCCGGTCGAATTGCCAGTATCCGGATCTGGACCTATGTCTCGCACCGGAAAGACTGGCTGAAGGATGCGGCCCATTGGGCCCATGTAACGCGCAGCGTGGAAGACAAATTGTCCGACGCGCTGCATGAAAAATTAACCCAGCGTTTTGTGGACAGGCGTACGGCTGTTCTCATGCGCTCGCTCAGGCATAGGGGCGAACTTAGCGTGAGCATTGATGAAGAGACAAACCAGGTTTCGGTCGAAGGACACGAGATCGGTGAACTGAATGGATTTTCCTTCCGTGTCGAGGCGGGCGCTGCCCGTGACGACCAGAAGACCCTGAAGGCAGCAGCCGAAGCGGCGCTGCAGGTAGAGCTGACCCGCCGCGCGAAACTGTTCGCGAACGTGGGCTACAAGACGCTCGGTTTCGATTTTTCGGAAGGCCTTGCTTTCCCGAAACTCGTGTGGGAAGGCGCGCCGATCGCGACCCTGCACGACAGTGGTGCGCTGTTTGCGCCGCGCGTGAAGCTGGTGGCATCGACGCTCCTGAACGGCGAGAACGCTGACCTCGTGCGCGACAAGGCGCAAGAGTGGCTCGATACGCGCATTGCCGAGAAGCTGGAGCCGCTCCTGAAGCTGGCAGGCGAGCTGAACGGTGATACCGAAGCACCTGAAGGCGCGGCGCCGCTTTCGGGCCTTGCCCGCGGTGTGGCTTACCGCCTGCTTGAAAATTACGGTGTTATCTCCCGCGCGCTCGTGGACGGTGACCTGCGCCAGCTTGATCAGGATGCGCGCAAGGGCCTGCGCCGCTTTGGTATCCGCATTGGTGCCAGCTCTCTATACATCCCGCTCATCCTCAAGCCACACGCCAATGAACTTCGCCTCATGATGTGGGCGATGGCGGGCAAGCTGACCGCGCTGCCGCCGATCCCGACCCCCGGCATGGTATGGGTTGAAACCGAAGACACTGCCCCGCGCGAGTTTTACGAGATGGCTGGCTTCCAGGTATGCGGCAAAAAAGCCGTGCGCATGGACATGCTTGAACGCCTCGCGGACGCTGTGCGCCCCTTGGGTCAGGGCGGTGACTGGTTCGAAGTCACGCCGGAGATCATGGGCCTCGTGGGCCTGTCTGGCGAAGACTTTGCCGAGGTGATGGCTGCTGCGGGCTACAAAAACGAAGTCCGCAAGGTGGCACCACCCACAAAGGAAGAAGCTGCACAGGAAGACGCGAAACCGGCTGAAGGCGATGAGGCCAAGGCGGATGACGCTGCTGAAGCGCCGGCTGAGGAAGCTGCCGCGCCTGCGGAAGCACCCGCTGACGAAGCGGCACCAGCGGAAGCTACTGAGGGTGAAGTCGCGGAAGAAGAGCTCGTTGAGCGGTACTTCTTCGCATGGGCGCCGAAGCGTAAGGCACGCCCGGCGGGCGGTGAAGGTCGCAAGGGCGGCAAGCCGTTCGCGAAAGGTGAGCGCGCTGGCGGCGAACGTCAGGGCGACCGGCCAAAAGGCGAGCGTCCGCGTGGTAAGGGCAAAGGCCCGCGCGGCAAGGACGGCAAGCCGCAAGGCCCGCGTGTGCATACCGCACGCCCACCCCGCCGTGAGAAAGAGGCTGACCCGGATTCGCCGTTTGCGGCGCTCGCCGGGCTCAAGGAAAGCCTCACGAAAAAGAAATAGCCGCATCCCATGGCTGAAAAGATCGAGACCGGGCAAATCAGGCTGGATAAATGGCTCTGGCATGCCCGGTTTTTTAAATCCCGCTCTATTGCCAGCACAGTCTGCAAGGCCCGCAAGGTGCGCATTGATGGTACGGTGGCTGAAAAAGCCTCCGCAGCCGTGCGTCCCGGTCAGGTACTGACCTTCCCGCAAGGCGCTTATATTCGCGTCGTCAAAGTGCTCGCGCCCGGCACGCGCCGTGGCCCAGCCACCGAAGCACAAACGCTTTACGAAGACCTCTCACCGGTTGAGGAGCAGAAGGAAGCGGTTCTGACAGAGAAAAAATCCGCCCTCGCCGTGCGCGAGAGCGGCGCGGGCCGCCCCACCAAAGCCGAACGCCGCGCCACGGACAAATTACGCGGTCGTGACTAGCCAAGCCTGACAATTAAGTTAAAGTAACGAGACACGTGCGCGGTAAGTAAAACATTCTGTGCACATAAGAATCTATTGCAGATAAAGGCGTTGCGCCGGTTTTCGCTTTTCGGCATAAAGCCAAGGAACGTAATAAAGACGGTATCCGCCACTCGGGACCAATAGTCGCGGAACGAAGGAGACACTCATGACCTACATCGTCACTGAGGCCTGCATCAAATGCAAATACATGGACTGTGTGGAAGTCTGCCCGGTTGATTGTTTCTACGAGGGTGAAAACATGCTCGTGATCAACCCGAACGAATGTATCGACTGCGGCGTGTGTGAACCCGAGTGCCCGGCCGAGGCCATCCTGCCCGATACCGAAGACGGTCTCGAGGAATGGCTTGAGCTCAACACCAAATATTCCGAAGAGTGGCCGAACATCACCGTGAAGGGCGAACAGCCCGCTGACGCGGATGACTGGAAAGACAAAGAAGGCAAGATGGCGCACTTCTCGCCGAACCCGGGTTCGGGTTCTTAAGGCGGAAAACGGCATATTTGCCGCAATAATCTTGCTTCTGCATCAAACGCTTAAATTGAAAGCCGGGCATTCTGTCCGGCTTTTTTTGTGCGGCGAAATGCCGCGAAGCTAAGCGTCAGCGCCAAAAACAGCGAATTTCACTGTAAATTTCACCAAAATTGTGTTACAAGAGGAGATTGCGCCAGTCCCCCTCGTCTGACACGGGACTGCGCTTGGTGGCTGGACCGCCGAAATTTGACGATGCTGATCCGAGGCCCGACTGTGCCTCCCTACACAGGGTGGTGCAAGGGTTTTTTTGACGCAGATTGAAAAGAAAAGCGTGTGTTGTGCTTTTCTCAAGGGTTTCCGCAGCCTTGGAGCACCGGGCAATTAGCCTACCGTGCGGAGCGAGGACCGTGCCCGTCGGGACCCGAAAGATTATGGCTGGCAAATCTCCCACACGGGTTTGCCTGTTTTAGATAAGAAGGACATAGAACCACTATGGCAAAATCCAACAAGCATCCCTTTGCAGTCGGTGATTACATTGTTTACCCCAAGCACGGCGTGGGCCGTATCACGGAACTGGAAGTCCAGGAAATTGCTGGTCTGAAGCTTGAACTTTACGTGATTCGTTTTGAAAAAGAGCGTATGACGCTCCGGGTACCGACCGGCAAGGCGGAAGCCAGCGGCATGCGCCGTCTGTCGAACGATGCCACGCTCAAGGAAGCGTTCACCACGCTCAAGGGCAAGGCACGCATCAAGCGCACGATGTGGAGCCGTCGCGCGCAGGAATATGAAGCAAAGATCAACTCCGGTGATCTTGTTTCCATCGCGGAAGTCGTGCGCGACCTTCACCGCGGTGCTGACCAGCCGGAACAGTCCTACAGCGAACGCCAGATCTACGAATCGGCCCTGAGCCGTCTTGCGCGTGAGCTTGCTGCTGTCGAGGATATCGATGAAGCAGCCGCTATGGTGAAGCTTGAGAAAGAACTGGCTGCCTAAGCCACTCTTTTAAGCCTTAACCTTAAAAGCACTGAGATAAAAAGCCCGCCCCGAGCATATCGGGACGGGCTTTTTATTTGTCTTGCGCTGTGGGCGGTTGGCTTACCGGTCCTCAGGCTCTGTGGGCTCGTTTGCGCCTTTCTTGCGCAGGTATTCCGCGATATCGCCGTGCTCGTAGCGCAGGGCCTGACCAAGCGGTGTGCGGTATTCGCTCTTGTTCCGGCTTTTGTAATAGTTGTCGCCGGTGCGCACACGCGCATTCACATCAGCGCCCTTGCCGGTGAGATATTCGACCACCTCCATATGGCCGCCACGGGAGGCGGCAATCAGCGGCGTCTCATCACCCAGCACAAAGGCATTCACGTCCGCGCCGGCATCCACAAGGCGTTTGACCATGGCAAGGTCACCAATGGCGGAGGCCATGATGAGCGCATTGCCATCACCCGGTGCGGCCTTGTTGACCTCGGCCCCGGCTTTGAGGAGCTTTTCCACCATTACCATGTCGGACGCCTGAACGGCGGCCACAAGCGGGGTGCCGTCACCGGCAGAATAGCCGTTCACATCGGCGCCTGCCTTCAGAAGCTTCTCGACCATCACGGTGTCGCCGCTGCGCGCGGCCACCAGCAGCGGTGTTCCTTCGCCGGGCGCGGTCTTGTTCACGTCGGCCCCAAGTTTGAGGAGCTGATCAATCACCTTGGTTGCGCGGCGCTGCACGGCTGCTGTCAGCGCGGTGCCGTCACCGGGGGCGACCATATCAAGGTCGGCGCCGCCTTCGAGCAGCACTTCCATAATGGCCGGACTGTCGCTGTCAATTGAGGCCAGAAGGGCGGTGCCATCACCGGGTGCGACCTGATTGACTTGTGCGCCAGCTTCCAGCAGCAGCTCCACCATCTCCTTGTCGCGGCTGCGGGCCGCGGCAATCAAAGCGGTGCCATCACCGGGTGAATAGGCGTTCACGTCTGCCCCGGCTTTGAGCAGCAGTTCGACCATCTCCCGGTCGCCACTGCGGGCAGCTACCAGAAGCGGCGTACCGTCACCGGGGGCAACCTTGTTGATGTCTGCGCCTGCTTTGATCAGGAGGTTGACCATTTCCCGGTCGCCGACCATCGCGGCCACGGAAAGCGGCGTGCCGTCGCCCTTGCGGTGATAGTTCACATCCACACCAGCTTTCAGGAAGGCCTCCGCGTGGTCGCGCCGGCGCTCAAGGATTGCGTCAACAAGCGCAGCACCTTGGGCTTCCTTGAGCGGATCAGCCTGTTCACTGTCCCCACCCATATCCATCTCGGCGCTCACAAGAGTGTCGAGCGCGACAGGGCTGGCTTTCCCACCATCCAGATACACGACTTGGGTCGCCAGTGTCGCCCATGCGGCAACGCCGGTCAGGCTGGTGGCACCGAGCAGCAGCCCGAGGCCCGCCATACGGCGCACAGGGCTCAGCTCCCGGCGGGCAAGGCGGGCAACCCGGTCCTTGAGCGGATGACGGGTATCACCAAACCAGGAGCAACCGAGCGGTGCACGTTCGCCCATCAACTGCGACTTCAGGAGTGTTTCCGCATAAGCGCGGCGATGTTTGCCGTGGCGGCGCATGACCCGCTCATCGCATGCCAGTTCCTGATCGGTGCGGAACATGCCGTAGGCGACATAGGCAAGCGGGTTGAACCAGTTGAGGCTGCGGATCGCGATGGCGAGCGCGTTTGTTTGCATGTCGCCGGCCCGAATGTGGGCCTGCTCGTGCGCCAGGATAAGCTTGCGCTCAAGCGGGCTGTAGGCATCCCGGAAATCATGTGGCACCACAATGCGCGGGTTCAGGAAACCAAGCACCGCGGGCCCCACATCGGCGTGGCGCGCCACGCGGGATTTGCCAAGGCCCGGCTTGAGGCCGTGCCGTTTCATGAAACGGCGTTGGCCGATGGCAAGTGCACCAAGGCTGAGGCCCGTGCCAGCCAGCCACATGGCAAAGAGAAACGGCGTTGGCACTTCAGGAAATGCGAGGCTTGCGGGCGTTGGTGTGTCTTTGGCCACGGCTGGCGTGATGGTTTCAACCTGTGCCGCGTCCAAGCCAGTGGTGCGCTGGGTGTCTGAGGGCATTGTAACAGTACGACCCAAGTTATGCTCCAGCGGTTCACGCACGACAAAGTCCGCGGGCAGCAGGCTCGCGATCATCGCAATCGGCACAAGAAGCCAGAGGGCATAGGCCGTGCGGGCGCCAAAGGTGGCCAGCACGCGCTTGCGCGCCAGCATGACAAGAAGCATGGCAGCCGATGCACCGAGCGCGCTTTGCGCCATCAGGGGAAGCATATCACTCGTCATCGTCCAGCTCCTTTATAAGTTTCTTGAGCTCGGCGATGTCATCGCCGCTCAGTTTTTCATGCCGGGAAAAATGGGTGAGAAGGGCAGAAACCCGACCGTCAAAAAGACGGTCGAGCACACCTTGCCCTTCTCGGGTCATATAGTCGTCGTGGCTCAGGACCGGGCTATAGAGGTAGCGCCTGCCGTCTTTCTCCGCCGAGATCGCGCCTTTTGACAGGAGCCGGTTGAGAAGCGTTTTGACGGTGCCGACGCTCCAGTTGTGCTCAGCGGTGACATCGCCTGCGATATCCTCCGCGCTCAGGGGATGGGCCCGCCATAGCGATTCCATCACCTTGCTCTCAGCTATGCTGATATTTCTTTTATCCTCGCTCATGACGTTCACGTTTACACATGTAATCAACAAAGGCAAGCATTATGTTTACATTCGTAAACGCTGGTGGAATAGGGGAGGATGATCCGGGATCATACCCATCTCGTAGATAAATTATGAGGAAATCCGCGAGACTCCGGCGCGGCGGTGGATTTTCTATGAGTGCGTCAAAAAAGTTGCTGCAAAAGACATTAAAACTCGTCATAATGCACGACATTAATCAAGGTCATTAAAAATTGGGAGGTGAGAGTGAGCCGAGGAAACTGGGCCACTGGGGAAGATCGCCGCTTGATTCGTTTCGCAATGCGTGCGCCGATGCTTGACCGGGAGGAAGAAGGCGAGCTGGCGCTGGCGTGGCAAATGGAACGGGACGAGAGGGCGCTCAAACGCCTGACCGAGGCGCATCTGCGTCTCGCTATCGCAGCCGCAAGCCGTTACCGGCATTACGGGCTGCCTGTTGCTGATCTCATCCAGGAAGGAACTGTCGGCCTTATGGAGGCCGCCTATCGTTTTGAGCCGGAGCGCGATGTGCGTTTCTCCACATATGCAAGCTGGTGGGTTCGTGCCGCCGTGCAGGATTATGTGCTGAGGAACTGGTCGATCGTGCGGACCGGCACCACCAGCGCGCACAAGGCGCTGTTCTTCAATCTCAAGCGCCTGAAGGCCCGTATGGGTGTCGACCCTGACCGTCCGCTCTCCATGGGCGCACGCAACCAGATCGCCGACGAAATGGGCGTGCGCTTGCGCGACGTTGAAGCGATGGAAGGCCGCCTGTCGGGCGTCGACCGGTCGCTCAATGCCCCGGTAGCGGACGAAAGTGCGCAAGAGTGGCAGGACCTTTTGGTCAGCGAGTCGCCGCGCCCGGATGAGCTCTACATGGAAAGCCATGACGGCGACAAAAAAGCCGCCCTCATTGAAAAAGCCATGGGTCAACTCACGGAGCGCGAAAGCTACATCATCCGCGAGCGCCAGCTCAAGGAAGATGGCGTCACGCTCGCGGTGCTCGGTACCCAGCTCGGCATCTCCAAGGAGCGGGTGCGCCAGCTTGAAGCCCAGGCATTGTCCAAGCTGCGGCAGGCGCTCACGGCCGATGTGGGTGACCCGGTACTTGCCGGCCTCGCGGGCAACTGACGGGCATAACCGACCCAGATAAAAATGCAGAAGCCAGCCTATTCGGGCTGGCTTTGTTTTTCCGCCGCTGTGTCCCCTGCGGCATCAAGCAGGCGTACTTGCCCGGGCCCCTGCAACAGCAGACGCGGCCCTGCCTTGGAATCGATCCAGCCACGGCCCTCAATCATGCGTCCCCGGAACAGTTCCGGGTCCTTGCCAAGCTGGCTGAACTGCCGCAACACCAAAGGCGGGATCTCGATGGTGAAATCCGTGCGCCAGTCGTCACCAAAATTGAGAAAAGTCGTGCCGCGCACACTGCCGACATCTTTCACGGTGCCGCGTACGATCTGGAACCAGCCGACTTTTACCTGTCCGCCCTCGGCCTCGACCGGGGTCAGGTTCCTGAACTGCCAAAGGCCGAGCTTTGCGGCCCTCGCCTCTTCTTCCGCTGTGTAAAGCGTCTCCAATCCCTGCTTGCGGGTGGCGCCGGGGAAAACAAACACATGGCCTTCGCGCACCAGTTCAAGCGCGAGCCAGCCGCCGTCCGGCATGATGACATGGGCAACAAGTTCGCCGAGCCGGTTGGTCCGCTGCCCCTCGCAGTAAAGGGTCACGGTTTTGCCGGCGACCTTTTCCTGTAGCGCCTTTTTGGCTTCGGCCGCATGCGGCCAGCTGGCGTAGTTGGCGCCGGGCTCCCAAAGTTCGGGTGCTTTCACGAGCGCATTTTTGATGATCTGCCCCTCGGCCGAGTTGAAACGCGCACCGCCGATAGCATCCCCAGCCACGGTTTCGCCGCAGGGTTTCAGGAGCGTGGTGTCGAGGGCCTGCCCGCTTGCGGGCGCGGCCAAGGCACCAAAAAACAGGATTGCAACGCACAGACGCATGTTTCATCCTCCCGGACTGATGGTTCAGAGTCTCACCAAAGTCCCGCATTGACAAGAAAGAGAAAATATCTTGGCCCACGGAACCCACGATTATGTCGACGACCCGCGCAACCGCGATATCCTGATCAGCGTGAACGGGGAATTATTCCCGCGCGAAGAAGCCAAGGTCTCGGTTTTTGATAGCGGCTACATCCTTGGCGACGGCGTATGGGAAGGCTTGCGGGTTCATGAGGGCGTGATCATGTTCCTCGATGCACACATCAAGCGGCTTTATGAAGGCGCGAAGGCGATCGACATGGATGTCGGCATCACGAAGGCGGCGCTCAAGGACCGGCTTTATGCCACGCTCGATGCCAACAAGATGCATAACGGTGTGCATATCCGCCTGATGGTCACTCGGGGCATAAAGGCCACGCCCTATCAGGACCCTCGCGTCACCATCAGCCCGGCGACCATTGTCATCATCCCCGAGTACAAGGAAGCCATGAAGGATACGCTTGACCGCGGCATCCGGCTTTTCACAACGCACGTACGCCGCGGCTACCCGGATGTGCAGGACCCCAAGCTCAACAGCCACTCCAAGCTCAACTGTATCACGGCGTGCATCCAGGCGGCCAAGGCGGGCGCGGACGAGGCCTTGATGCTGGACCCGCACGGCTTTGTCGCTACCTGCAACAGCACACACTTTTTTATCGTGCGCGACGGTGAGGTCTGGACTTCAACGGGTCGCTACTGCCTTGGCGGCATCACGCGCGGCATGGTTATCAGCCTTGCCCGCGAGGCCGGTATCCCGGTCTATGAGAAAGACTTCAGCCTGACGGATGTTTACGGCGCAGACGAGGCTTTTGTCACCGGCACTTTCGCGGGCCTCGTGCCGGTGGGCGAGGTGGATGGCCGCACCATCGGCGAAGACGGTGCCGCGATGCCGGGCCCCATGGTCACCCGGCTGCGAGAACTATACCGCGCTCGCACTGCGGCGGAGGTCAAAAAGGGTCGGGGCGCATGAGCGGTGTCAAGCGTATTGCCATGTGGTCGGGGCCGAGGAATATCTCGACCGCGATGATGCGCGCCTTTGAGAACCGGCCGGATACAGCCGTGGTCGATGAGCCGCTTTATGCCGCCTACCTTCATGAGACCGGCATCGACCATCCCGGGCGGGAGGAAGTGCTGAACTCTCAGCCGACCGACTGGCGGGAAGTGGCAAACGCGCTCACCGGCGGCGTGCCGGACGGTGCCTCGGTCTATTACCAGAAACATATGGCGCACCACCTGCTGCCGCATATGGGGCGCGACTGGCTGGACGGGCTTACCCATGCCTTCCTTATTCGCGATCCGCGCCTGATGCTGGCGAGTTATGTGAAAACACGGGAAGAAGTGACCTTGGCTGATCTTGGCCTGGAAGCGCAGCTCGAGATTTTTGAACGCGAGGCTGACCGCCTCGGCACCTGCCCACCAGTGATAGAAAGCGCTGATGTGCTCAGCGATCCGAAAGGCAAGCTGACCGCTCTGTGCGACGCACTGGGCATTCCGTTTGATGACAGCATGCTGACGTGGCAAGCCGGGCGGCGCGCGACTGACGGTGTCTGGGCGCCCTACTGGTACAGGAATGTCGAGGCCTCGACCGGCTTCAACACGCCAAAGGCAGAAGCGCTGCCAGACCTTGAAGCCCGGCTCCAGTCCATCGCGGATGAGGCCATGCCGATTTATGAGATGCTGGGACGTTACAAGCTCTAGCCGCCAAAAATCTAGACGTGCGGGTCGTGCTCAAAGAGCGGGAAGCCGACTGTCACAGTAGTGCCGACACCTGGCACCGATTTGATCTCGAAGGTGCCCTGAAGCAGGTCCATGAAGCGGGTCACCAGCGGCAGACCAAGTCCGGTGCCCTTGTGCGCCCGTGTCATGCTGTCGTCGATCTGGCCAAAAAGCGACAGCCCGACAGCAATCTGCTCCTCGGTCATGCCAACACCGGTATCCTCGACACAGATGGAATAATAGTGGCCTTTGATCTTGCCGCGCACGGCAACCTTGCCCTTGGCCGGGGTGAATTTGACTGCGTTGGACAAGAGGTTGATCAGCACCTGCCGCATGATGCGTTCGTCGGAGAGCACATCACCCGGCAGGCAATCGATCTCCAGGGTGATATCGCGCTCACGTGCGGCGGTTGATACCAGTTTGCAGGCAGCTTGTGCGACCGCGCGCGGGTCGACCTGTTCGCCGTAAACCTCGAAACGCTCCGCCTCAAGCTTCGAGATATCGAGGATATCGTTGATGATCGACAGCAGGTGTTCGCCGCTTTCGCGGATAAGCTGAAGATATTCCTTGTTCTTTTCCCCCTCTACCTTGCCGTAAAGTTCAAGCGAGATCAGTTCGGTGAAACCGATGATGGAGTTGAGCGGTGTGCGGATTTCGTGGCTGGTGGACGCGAGGAACGCCGACTTGGCCTTGTTGGCTCGCGCCAGTTCGTCCACCAGCCTGCTCGCGCGCCGGACGAAACGTGTCATCGCCAGCGCGACAATGGCGAGAAGGACAATGGCAGGCAGGATCATGTAGCGGATCATTTCGCTGCCTGGTGCCGCCGGTGCCCAGACCAGATAGCCTGCGCCCGAATCGTCCGCCGCTGGAATGGAGAAAGAAATATCGGTGCGAGGTGCGTTCCGTGTCATTTCAAGGCGCTGCAGCGCGTAGTTTTCGCCAATGGCAGCGATATCTTCGGCACCAACAAGCCCAACAAACACAATGACCGGAAGTTGCTTTTCGGAGATGGCGGGGAGGTCGTTTACCCCCGTCGCCTGCACCATGCTTGCGCCAAAGGCGACCAGTTCACCCTCGACCAGGAAATACCCGGAGCGGGTCAGCGGCAGGTTTTCCTCAGGCTCGCCCAGATTCTGCACCAGATCAAGCAGGCCTGCGTCGAGAATACTATGCGGGGGCGGCAGGTCGGCGACAAAGTTGCTGTAGGCTATGGTGCCGTCTTGGCGGATTACAAACACACCATCAACCTGGCCGATGCCATCGACAGACTCGCCGAGCGTGCTGTCGATCCAGTCGATATTTTCCTTGAGATATATGTTTTCGACCGCCGTATCCCACCAGGCATTGTCCTCGACAAGCACAGCGAGGGCTTCATGGATGGCGCGCATTTCCTGTGAAATGACCTGGCGCTCAGCATTCAGCGATGCCGCGTCTTGCCGCGACGCCGCATAGATCACAAGCGCCATGAACGCCGCGATACTAACCGCGACTGCAAGAAAAACCGGCGCAACAAGCCTGTGAAAACTCACAGCAATTCCTTATGCGACCCCCAAGGTTGCATCCGCCCATATGAGGTCAGAAAAGTTAAATTAAGGATAAAGGCCGCACACTCGGAAACCATTACGGCATACCGTCTGGCAAGGGCAACGCCGAAGGGCGGGCGGACCCTCATGATGATGATGCGAGAGCAGAGTGTTGCGCTGCTGCGCCGACGCGAAAAAAATCAAAAAAATCCAGAAATACATCCTAGGGTTTGCCTGAAATCAAATTGACGTTTGCAATTTCCTTAATGATTTTAATAGTTTATATAAATTTGATCTATACACTCGCCTCAGTGTGTCACCGGTGACGCAAAAGTCTTTTTCGCGAGAGGTTGGCAGTATTTACCGGCGACGATCGTGTGAACCACTTTGTATCTGTACCGAATGTTGGCCAAGGTCTTCAGGGGTCGTATCTTCCCGCCAGCTTCCTAAGCAGTGTCGTGTTTATTTTAGGAAGATTTGTATGCCGCACCACCCCTGCCTCAGTATCTGTTCCGTTGCTACTTCTCCAAAATCCATCCCAAATCGTGAAATCCTTGTCCTTGATGCGTCAGTAGAAGACCGTGATGTCCTTCTGCGTGACCTGCCCTGCCATGTTGATGTGATCGTCGCAGAACCCGCGGGTCTCGCCAGGCTTGTTGACAAGCTGGCAGCCAAAGCGCCGGTTGAGGCGATGCATATCGTGACGCACGGTGAGCCAGGTGCTTTCAACCTGGCCGGTACGCGCATTGATGAAGCCGGCCTTGCCGCCAATGAAGGGCTCGTAGGCGCGCTCCGGAATGCGCTTGCGTCCGGCGCGAAGCTGGCGCTTTGGGCCTGTTCGGTTGGCGCGTCAGCATCCGGTCGGGCATTTACCGACAGCTTTGCCGCGCTTACGGGCGCCAAAATATTCGCCAGCAACCGGCTTGTGGGCGCACAGGCATCGGGTGGCACATGGGAAATCGCCGGTGTGTCGTCCCCCTTCTCGCGTGAGGCCATGGCGCTTTATCCGCATACGCTGCCGGCATCCAATGAAGACTTCCAGGGCATCAGCCCGCAGATCCAGTCGAACAGCGACCATTTCAACAACGACAGTGAAACCGACTGGAACTTCACCCAAACGGATACCCCCGCCCAGGTCGCGGTTGCTGGCCAGAACAACGGTCCGGCCTTCAACAACGACCTGACGAACGACTTTGTCGGCGACCAGGGCATCTTCATGAACTACAACGACCTGGCCAACACCACGTTCGGGTTCGAACAGTCGGACGGCGATCATTTTGCGCTGACATCTTTCGAGATCGGCAGCTTTATCGCAGGCCGCAGCACATCGCTGACCATCACGATCCTCAGGGACAATGTGGCGGTCGGCAGTGCGACAATCGACCTGACAACATCCAGCAGCTCGAACGGCATTACCTATACTTATGGCGGTGATTTCGATGACGGCAGCAGCAGGCCTTACGGCACCTTCACTTTCGATGCGACCTACGGTGACGTGGACCAGGTGTCGCTTGTCTACGCAGGCAATGCGACGCCTATCTTTGACAACATCATTGTTGGCACACCGGCTTCCAGCAATAATGCACCGACAATCGACGTCATCCCGACAGACATAACGGTCACGGAAGATACGGCCTCCAACCTTTCGCTGGTCACACTTGACCTCACCGACACCGACGACGACGAACTGACCGTGACGCTGACCATCGACAGCGGCACTTTCACATCGGTGGCCGACGGCGCAGCAAGCGGCGTCACGGAAACGCTGGTCAGCAACACCGAGATCACGCTGGTCGGCAACGCCGATGAGCTTGAGGCGTACCTGAGCGATGCATCGGTTATTCAGTACCAGGGCGCGAACAACGACAGCGGCGACAACGCTGGACAGTTGACCATTACCATCGACGATCAGTTCGACACCGTAGGCGCCACGGCAAATATCGACATCACTCCGGTGAACGACCCGGCCACCTTTGGCGGCGCACTCAGCGCCAATATTGACGAGAGCGACGACACGGTCGGCGGTACGGCAACCGTCAGCGATATCGACAATGCGGACACCTTCACAGCCGGCACCGACACCGGGACCTACGGCAGCCTGACAATCGCCGCCAATGGTGACTGGGTCTATGACCTTGATGAAAGCAACGCGGATGTGCTGGCGCTCGAGGCCGGGGATACACTCGGTGATACCCTGACTGTATCGGCAAGCGACGGCACCACACAGGACATCATCATCACCATCGTGGGCGAGTCCGGTAACCGGGCACCTACAGGTGTACAGCTCGCGACGAACGGTATCACCGAGAACCAGTCCGGTGCGCTTGTGGGCACCCTCAGCGCGACAGACCCCGACGGTGACACGCTTACCTATTCGGTGCAGGACAGCCGGTTCCGGGTGGAAGGCGACAAGCTTTATCTGGCGACCGGTACATACCTCGGTTTCGGTACGTGTGTATGCGACCGATGATGGTGGCCTTCAGGGCTCGGCCTTTATCGATATCGCTGTGATCGATGTGGTTAGTAAGGGCGGGCGCACTGTGAACGGCTCTACTGGCGATGACACGCTGCGCGGTACAGATGACGGCGATATCATTACCGGCGGTGCTGGCAACGACCTCCTGAACGGCGGTGCAGGCGACGACCGGATTTCAAAAGACGGTGATGACACAGGTCAGGACATCATCGTGGGTGGTGACGGCAACGACACCATTTCCGCAGGCGGCGGCGACGACTTTGTGGTCGGTGACGGCGCAAGCGATGGCACCACGCAGCAATCGCTGGATGAAAACGGCAATACCGACGACACAGGCGCCGACAGCATCAGGGGTGGCTCGGGCGACGATACGCTGCTTGGCAGCGGCTGGAATGACGATCTGGTCAATGACAACGGCAGTTATGATGACGGCGAGGAAGTTGAGACCGATACCGAGCAGAATTACGTCTGGGCAGGCAGCGGTGAAGATGTTGCTGTGTGCTCCGGTGGCAATGATGTGATCGGCGGCAGCACTGGGCAGGATACGCTCAAGGGCCTCGGCGGTGACGATACGCTCTATGGCAATGACGACAACGACAGCCTGCTCGGCGGTAACGGCGACGACCTGCTCTACGGCGGCAGCGGCGACGATACGGTTGACGGCGGTGCGGGCGACGACCGTATCTGGGCAGGCGCAGGGGATGACCTGCTCACCGGTGGTGACGGCTCGGATACCTTTGCCTTTGGTGCATCGGCTGGCAATGACACCATCAGTGACTTCAATACCGATGAAGACAGCCTTGATCTCGCGGCACGCGGTTTTGCTGACCTCGCCGCAGTGGAAGCGGCGTCAAGCGATGCGACGGTAGACGGTGAGAGCGGCTTGCTGATCGACCTCGGTGACGGCGAGAGCGTGTTCCTTGTCGGTCTGGCGGTTTCAGACCTCAGCGCGATGCAGATCACGGTCTGATTTTTCCCCGCGCAAAAAAGCAAAAGGCGGCCACGTGCCGCCTTTTCATTTTCCCGCCACTTTATGCCGCAGCGCCCTTGTGATCGGTTGAGCGAAGTGGCAGGCGCGGCCGCACAGGATCATTCTATTGATATGCGGAATTTTTATGCTAGAAAGTGCCGACCATTGGCCGGAACGCTGCGTTCTGGCGGTGGTGGTGCAGGCGCTCGCATGCCTTCCTGTTCTGACAGGAGCTTCCGGGGCCCCGTAGCTCAGCTGGATAGAGCACCAGATTCCTAATCTGGGGGCCACAGGTTCGAATCCTGTCGGGGTCACCAACAAATTCAATGGGTTAGAAGGCATGTTGCCTTCAGCCTATTTTTTCATGTCCGCACTATGTCCGCAAATTTACACAGCTAGACAGCTGATTTGCATGTTTTACTCGATTGTCGGATGGCAGAGAGTAACATTATTGCCTCGGGATGCCTTGGCGGCCTCCGACATTCCTAGCATGTCGCTCATGCTTTGACACCGACAACTGTCTGCTGAATATTGAATGCCAATAAACTGTGCTCCAGCAATATAGGTGTGGGACAGAAATATGCGGAATATCCAGCACACTTCACCAGTGGTTGTAGCTAATAGTGACGGCGAGAGCTATTTACTTTCCCCTCTTGAAAGAAGCACAGCGGCGTCTCAAGGGGGGTATAGCGAGCAGTTTATCCAAGAACTTCTGTTCAGAAACCCAATGGCGATACCGGTTGCAGAGGTCGATGCCTCCTTTGCCGGACTTGTGCCCGTGTGCATGGAACTGGCGACCCCTGCCGGGTCAATCGACGCTTTCTTCATAAACAGCTTGGGTATGCCCACATTGATGGAGTGCAAGTTGTGGCGAAATCCACAGTCACGGCGCGAGGTGATTGGGCAAATACTTGATTACGCCAAAGAGCTCGCAAACTGGAGCTATGAAGATCTGCAGCGAGAGGTTTCGCGTGCACTTAAGGCTAGCGGCAATTCACTCTGGCAAATTGTCTCTCAAGCGTTTCCGGGGGTCGACGAAGCGCAGTTTGTGGATGCGGTATCCCGTAACCTCCGAACAGGCAGATTCCTGCTTTTGATTACGGGCGACGGCATCAGAGAAGATGTTGAGGCAATCGCTGAATATGTCGCTCTCCATGCAGGGCTGCAGTTTACTTTCGGCTTGGTCGAAACACCGGTCTATCGACTCAATGATGGAAACTACTTGGTCACGCCGCGGATTTTGGCTCGGTCGGTAATCATCAATCGGTATGTTATTGAGGTGAACGGGGCAGCAGCAAGCTTGCTAGATCAAACCAACCCTGATGTTGCTGATACTAATGCCTCACCGACTGACAACCCTCACTACCAATATTGGTCTGAACTTCTCGCGGGGCTCATCCTGGATGATCCCGGCCAGCCAGTACCGAAACCCGCGCGTAGCACAAACCTCAACTTTATGCTGCCCACGCCTGGAGGGAATAACTGGATCTCGGTTTATAAGAGTGCCTCTAGCGGAACAGTCGGCGTATTTACGGCCGGGACAAGGGGTACAATTGGGACCGAAGTATTGCAGGCTTTAGCAGGCCAGAAAGAGGAAATTTTAGAGGCATTGGGTTCAGATGCACGGTTTGAGCACCAAAGCGGAAAGCCATGTTTTATTATGACCCGAGAAGGATTTGACCCGAATAACCCTGCAGATTTTGGGGCTCAGCATCATTGGCTTCGGACCGCCATCAACAAGTTCGTAAACATAATTCGCCCACGGGTAGAGAACATATTGACCGAATTAGTTTAAGTATCCTGAGCGGATGGAGGAGCATAAGTCATCGTGCACTGTTTGGTGTCGTCAAATAAAGCCTCTAGTCCTCGACCAATGCTAATTTCGTGCCTTTTAATCGCGCCACCGGAGTGCCGTATATCTATCTCTACGAAACGGTCGTGGAAATCGTCGTGTTTTGCCCTCTTATTTCTGCGCAGAAGTAGTAGTTTGGGGAGGTGAGGGCCCATGGTTGCCACGAACAAGCTTCCAAACTCTCTACGCCATCGGCTGTCTTGTTGATCACCAGCCTCAGGTGCATACTCGATCGTTACTCGGTCTATGCTCTTGCAGGCGTTTTGTAAGCTTTTCAGGAACTGTATCTGTGCGTTGCGACTACGTGGTGTGCAAAGTGAATAGGGGTCTCGGATAACGACATGGACAATGTGGCGCATATCGAACAAAGAAATGAGTTCATCAACGGGTCGTGGGACTCCTGGCTCGCATCGCCATAAGCGTACTCGTGAAACTTCGGATGCCTGTTTCGTCACAGTCAACGTTGGGCGGGAAGCGATAGGTTCTGCTGTCTCTTGAACCGATAGCTGTTGATTTGGTTCCGTGCTAGTAATGCTAGGTATGGTTTTCTCGACGTCAACCGGTTCGCCCACCGAGACTTCTTCGAATAGTTCGCTGACATCGCGTTCGTTGGCTTCCAACGGCAAGAAGAAATTATTTGAAAGGTGGCGCTTCCTTTCGATGAGAGCGTTAAGCCGCAAGTCAAAACTGGATTTATCTAAGTCGGGATCGGGATGTACAGCAAGTGGGACGTAAACATGAACATCCCGTGTCTGGCCAATTCTATAAACGCGGTCCGTTGCTTGGTCTTCTACGGCAGGGTTCCACCAACGAGATAAATGAATGACGTGGTTGGCCGCTGTCAATGTCAAGCCGACACCACCAGCACGTGGTGATAGGATCAGGACATCGAATTTGTTGCCGCCCAATTGAAAGCGTTCAACGATTTTCTGGCGTTTTTGTCCCGGAACACCCCCATTAATCCGCATTGGGGGGTGGCTAAGGCTGAATTTTTTCTGGATTAATGTCGCCAGACGTTCCTGCATGCATAAATCTTCGAGAAATATCAGGGCTTTCTCATGCTTCTCCGAGACGGCACTGAGAATATCCAGCGCCTTTAAAAGCCTGGCCGAGTCCTGAGCATATTCATCAAGATTTGACGGGGCATCAATAGGATCAAGAGGGTGAAGTGAGATACCTCGCATCAACTGCAGGTATTTAAGCATTCCGCCTCTGCCCAGATTTCCTGCAGCTATCGCGGCTCCTGCCCGCATCACGACATCGCGATAGGCAGTTGCCTGGGTGGTGGGCATAGTTACGGGTAGAGCATGAAGATGCTTGATTGGCATGTCCTTGAGATGGTCGGACTTGAGGCGCCTCAGCATATATGGTGGCTTTATTCCCTGTGGCGCGGCGATCATTTCCTTAAGTTCCGACAACGCTTTCGGATTTTCGCTCGGATAGCGCGCTTCGAAATCGCGACTGGCACCAAGAAGACCTGGCGACACGATGTCCATGATGGACCATAGATCTTGAAGGCGGTTCTCGACCGGAGTGCCTGTCATGCCAAGTGTGAACTTGCCATTCAAGGCCTTCGCCGCTCGTGTCATTTGGCTTGCTGGATTTTTTAGCTTTTGGATTTCGTCATATACGATTAGCGCAAACGGAGTGCGTGCAAAACTAAAGTGATAGTCGCGCATTGTTTCAAATGTCGTCAGCACCACTCCGGCATCTTGCCAGCTGTCAGAATTTAATGCGGCCTTGCCGCTCTCAATCTCGGGTTCACTTATACCTTCTGCGCGTAAATGCTTAAGGTCACCACCAAAAGCACACACAATCCGGCCTAAGCGTTGCCCATGAAGATGTTTGTCTATCTCGGCTTTCCAGGTCCCAAGGAGACCAGTTGGTGCTACAATCAAAATTGGGGCTTTTAGCATACTCCCTTCAGCCATTTTCTCCTGCATCCACGCCATAAATGCGAGAGCCTGAAGGGTCTTGCCGAGCCCCATATCATCGGCAAGAAGTGCACCTGAATGCCGAGCCAAGTAATTGTGTATAAGCCATGCCAGGCCTTCTTCTTGGTGTGGTTTCAAAGTTGATTTTAGGCAGGTGGGCTGCGAAATCGAATCATTGAGCTTGGCCGCCAAGATCGAGGCATCTTCGTCGGCAAACACGGGGCTGAACTCAACTTCTTCAAGGTTGTCGCGAACAACAAGGAATAGTTTTCCTGACCAACTTCTAGTGAGTTCCGCCGCTTCGTCTGAGCCATTCTCTATGCCCGACATCGCAGCGTCGGCAATCGCAGCTAGGCTTTCAATGCTTTCAATGAACTGTGGAGTTAAAGCGACTTCTTTTAGTGCTGGCCTCTGTGCATCCAGAGTCTCACAAGATGGGTCTTCTCCGGAATAGGGAGAAATTAGGCCTTCGGCATTAATGGTGGATTCGCCGACAGCTGCAGCTGCTTTCACCCGGCCTGAGAGTTCAGTCAGGTTTTCTGGGCTTATGGAGTAGTATTCTTCACCTAGCCGAATGCCGAACTTCTCCGGCAACCATTGGTTTTTTTGAATTGGCAGGAGCCAAGGCAAGACAGGTTTACGCCATGTGTCAACACCTGCCACCCTCTCTGAGAATTGCTCAGTTTCGATGAAAAGGTCATCTAGGCTGATACGGTCAGCAACCTCATCGCCGAGCTGACCACGAAGGACTCTTCTTGGGTTCAGGACTAGATCCCGTCGAATACTTTCAGGGCGGTCTTGTATTTTGCGAACGGCGGACAGCACTGGGCGAAGCGCGGGGTCGATAAAAATATACTCACCATCTCGTAGAACATAAACCGGGCGCGCATCTGGCTCCCGACGAAAACGATCCTCAGCAAATAGTTTTTGGGACGCTGGGGTTAAGACATTGTCGGTATCTTCATCTGCGGTGTATGGCTCTCCGGTATGGGTTTGAGTGTTGGAGCCAAAAAGTACCGGATCAAAATCGGTTCGATCTGGCGTCAATTCGCGGAGTTTTAGTGAAAATGATGATGCATAGTGAACGCGAAGATCTTGGAGTAAGGGGTCGCTCGTAAAATTCGCATCATTGTCTAGTGGCCAAACTTTCCGAAGTTCAGATAGCGCCCGGAAACGGTCCGCCTTATTAGGTATTGGTGTGCTTAAGGCAATCGCCGCTTTATAGAGTGACCAAAGTGGCTCGGGTATACGTCGCACTTTGTTATCGGCCCGAATAAGTGCACCAGAAACAGTGCTCTGAATGCGCTGCCCTCCTGGTCTGACCCAGTTGGTCTGAATAAAGAACTCGATGTCCTGATGAATACCCCCGTGTGCTTTCAAGTCGAGGCCAAGGTGCGTCGCGCCTGGAAGGCCCAACGTATTGGCAGAAGAGGCATCGAGCGCTGCGACGTAAGAAGGACTTAGCCGAAAGCCATCATCTTCGACAGTAACGGAAGCTAGGCCGTCAGCCGCTATTTGAAGTTCGCTGATTGATTTGATTGCGTCGGGTCTAAGCTTGATCCAGTCGGCAACAGATGTGGGCTCTTTGTTCTGGAGTAATTTAATTACAAGATCCTCACCTTCTTCGTAGTAAGTGAAGCTTGCTAAGCTCTTATTGTTATTGCTCTTAAACCAGGACCTCATGGCCTTAGCCCCGTTTCATATCGAATTATTTCATCGACCTTATATTGCCAGTTTCCCACGTGGGATCCGTATTTTGGTGCGTTCATCAGTTCATGGGGTTGGTAATCCGCCCTAAATCCCGCATTGTGTCGAAACAGATCAGGGTGTTTTTTTGCCTCTTTCGGCCAGATATTCCACCTTCCGTTGTGGCTCCAATCCACAATAGTAAGGTCGCCAATACGCATCATCAGCGCCGCGTGTTCGGGGGTGCGGCCGCCGCCACTTCCGAGCCGCCCGAATTTGACCAACCCTTTATCCCCAGTGTTATGTGCAGCTTGCCGCGCAAGAGATGCCCCGCGATCTCCAAAAACCACCCATGCAGCTTGAATGAGGTTTGCGTCTAGATAGCGTGTCCAGAAGCGGCGTCTTTCTTTCCACATGTCCAGCCGATCAGTGGATTGTGTGACTATGTCAAAAAACTGATCCACGGACGCCTTTGTTAGCCAACGCAGCAACGTGTTATATGCGTCAGGAACTGCGTCCTTTACCCTGGTCCATTTTGCGGTGTTGATCCTGGGGTCGCCCGCGAATTCTATCGCAGTTTCGATGAGCTTGTTTTTGTGCGAAGCAGGAGGTTCGCCGCCCCGCCACGGAATGAAAAGAGCAGCGGCAAAGAGAGGCCAGCTCGTCGGATAGGCGAGTTTAGCACCATCCAGTATCGCCCAATCAATTAACCGTTGCTGCTTCTGTAGTACAGATTCGCCGACTTGGATGCTGATGGCCTTGCAGGCTCGCATGAAAGCGGCTTCAGACAATCCACCCAACTGTCGACCCTTCGTTGTCAAACCGATAATGTCCATGATCGGCTTGACCCCTTCATCGGACCCCATAATGGTAGATGAAATTCGTTCAGGAGCCTCGGCAGGATCTAGCAAGGCATAAGATCTAATCCTCTGGGGCCACTTGTCAGAGTCACGCCACGGCCAAACCGTCGCCAATTGGCTCAAACGCTTTGCCAAGTGCTGGATTTCTGGACTGTTCGAATGGAAACCGTCCAAGTATGTATCTAACAGCGCAAAAAATGCGCCTCGACGACCATGAAGGCTGACCACATTAATTAAGCTATCAGCGACTTTTCGATCTTGTGCGAGAGGGGTTGGGGGCATCAAAAATACCTTACACCCTTCACGAAGATCCCGCCGAGACAAAGTTTCGGCACCAGAAGACTGGATGGTCTGAAACAATCTCTTTTGGAGAGAGGCAATTTCTTCTGCGTTTCTATTGCTGCCACTGCCCGATATGCTTTCGACAACTCTGGTAAGGGCAGAAGGCGCAATTGATGGGACTTTGAGCTTCAACAGAAGACCGCGTTCCTCGCCAATTGCTCGCTTTAAAAGGGTCATTGCTGTTCCAGCTCTTCACGTAGTGCCGTTGCGGTCTCACCATTGTCGGGGGTCATCATGATTATCCGCAGGTCAATTCGTCTATTTTTCTGCTTTGCTTCTGTCGTATCCGCGGGATCGATTGGTCGGTCGGGACCATAGCCGCTGACACTAAGGATTGGTTCGCAACTTCGATATTTTTTAGCGCAATAAATGGTTAGGTCTGGTTTGGCAGCGATGAGTTCGCGGAAGGTATTTGTGGCTCGCACTACCGAAAGATCCCAATTGTCTTTGAGCAATCCGCTCCCTGTCAGGCGGTCGGAATCGGCGTGCCCTTCGATGTAAAGAGATTCGATACGATGGGGAGTTGGTGGGCAACCTACCGGTCGAACAGCGGCAGCGGATGCGTAATCAGAATAGCACGGTAATACCGAGGCAAGCGCTTCTGAGAGTCTGCCTACTGCCCAATGCCCATCGTCCTTAAGCTCGGCCTTTCCACTATCGAATAGGATCGCATCTGGCAGCCGTAGGATTCCGTTCTGGGTGTCGATAGTTACATCGACCCCCTTTTCCTTCAGGCTCGATTGAAGTTGCTCGAGGATTTCAGTCCGTGTGCGATCCGCCCCCGTAAGTTGCTCGGTTACGTCTCTGAACTGTAAGGCATAATACATGAGTAGTAGAATGAAGATGAAGACGAGGCCAACCATCATGTCGGTCATAGAGACAAAATAATTTTCCTCTTCAACCTCATGTTCATATAGCTCGTCGGACATCATTCAGCTGCCTCCTTAGGCTGCTTTCGCAGGGTTTCAGCGAATTCGTCCAATGCGCCAGCATAGTCCTCGATAGTGGTGAGAGAGCTTGAGAACTTCTCTACAGCGGCGCCCATTTGTGAATCGAATTGACCAGCAAAGTCTTTGAAGTTGGTGAGCGTGTCTCCAAGCGCTTGCGACATTTTCAGTAGGGTCTGTTCAAGTTCTTTATCGACCCCCTCGAACCTGTTTCTATACTCATGCCAGGCATTTTCAGCAGCTTCCTGTGTACTCTCGATGCCGGTCATGAGTTCCTCTAACTTTTCTTGGGCGCGATTGTTTGCCGCAAGGCTAGTTTCGATTGCGGTTGCCACATGGTCGGAAGCTTCTTTGATGGAATGGACGGCTTGCGAAATGGGAGCCGCGATTCTCTCGAGGCCTGTGTAAGAGTCTGCAAGAGTGTTGGCCGCCGACCGTGCTTGGGTAACAATGTTATCCATCGAGCTCGCGACTTCACGGGCACTGGATCCGGTCCTTTCAAAGCTGGTACCAGCTGTGCCGACCTCGCTTGCCGCCTGCCGCACAGCGTCTGCAAGCATCATCGAAGAGGATCTCAAATTCGCTCCAGACTCCTCAATAGCCTCGCTTACAACCTCTTTGGTCTTGGAGATGCTCTCTGCGAGCGCGCTCCCAACCTGTTGCTGCATCTCAGTAGCTGCCTGCCGCCCTGCGTCCTGAAGCGCGCCGACGGCGGCATGCATTGCATCGGCGGAACGGTTTTGAGCCTCCTCCAGACCATCAAGCATCCGCGACACGGCGGCATTCTGTTTGGCGGTCATTGTTTCGTTTTGGGCGGAGATCTGCTCGCCGACGCCCTCTACTTTTCCGGCGAGCTTATCAAAGGCGGCTTTGATATCTGACGCAGCATGGGCAAAGTCTTGGCCAGCTGCACGAATCTGACTTGCGGCATCATCCCCAGAAGCGCTGATGGTGCCTCCAAGGCCATTGAGTTGTTCCCCAAGGGCACCCAGTGTTTGAGCTAGGGCGCGCAACTCACCGCCGGAGGCTTCTTCAACAGCCTTTGCTGCGCTTTGGCCAAGGTCAGCGCCCATGTTGGCCATATGATCGTTAAGGCTAGTCATCGCCGACGCCATTGGTGCAATGGCCTGTTGGAATTGCATACCGATTTTCTCAGAAACTTGGAGTGCAAAATCGGTATTGAAAGTCTTCAGTTCATCTCTCTGTTCGCGGAGGACTTCCAGCTGCTGTGCTGCTAGGCGTTGGGGCGGGATATATAGAAGGCCACGCTCAAGTAGCGTGCAAATCCGATCTGTCTGAGACCTAATTCGGCGTGCCTGGCTTTGCTCACCCCAGCGAATGATGACCGAAGATACGATGCCTGCGATGGAGGTGAGAAACTTTGCCGATGCAACGGTCAACAGTCCAACAAGAGCGGTTTTCGTCTGGCTGACGTCGCCCATGCTTCGGGCCGTCATGTGGAGTGCAACTACTAGCCCTAAGAATGTCAGGACAAGGCCTGCCGCTACAAAGATGTTCGACCAAAATGCGAGCCTCGTCAGCCTTGGTGTCGCACGATTAAAGTACGCACTAGGGCGAGTAGTATTACATATGGTAGACGCAGTCTCATCGACGATGGTCTCGGCGAATTCTCTCCAAGCCTGAACAAGAGGCCCTGCCTTACCTTTCTCGTCCCCCAAGGCCTGCTTGACGGCGTCAAAATTTGAGGCAAAAGCGTGCCTCTCCAGATCTGGGTCGGTGTCATCACCCAAGGCCAACTTGAGCGCAGTAACCCTCGATCGGGTTGCTTCGATATAGGGTTTTGTCTTACTCAGCCATGCCCAAAAGCGCAGCCCGCAAGCCATAATAACCATCAGGCCGCTTAGAATGAATGCTGCCTCGGGCTCCTTGTAAACAAGCTCAAGTAGATCAAGAAATGCTTCGAGTAATATCGAGGCACCTGCAAAGATTGCGTCGATACTCTGTGAAATTAAATTTTGCTGATCCACCCTGCCAACCCTTGCTTGTATATTTGCCAAATTAGAGGTTTAGAGAGCTCCAGTGTCAAGCGACTCAACTCGTTGATATTGAAAATAATACACTATTCGTCATTGGAATGCGCAGGGCCGGATTGGAGTAATGGTGAAGTTTCTTGTTGGCGCTTTAGTGGGGCCATGTCCAACGAATTAATTCGTGGAGTTTACCCGCCTCGACTGGGCATTTAAAAAACCTCGCGAAGCGGCCTCATTTCTTCGGCCACTCATTGACGGCGACTTGAACATGTTTAACCCCAAGCATCTTGGCTTTGGCCTGCAGGATTGAGTTAAGCGCTCGCTCTGTAACCAGTATTGCGGTCACCTCAGCTTTGTATGGCGCCTGCTCAGCAATCTTTACCGCGCGGTACTTAACGCACTGATAGATACCGCGTTCGAGATCCTTATCGTTGGAGCGACAGGATTTCACTTCGACCATCGCGAATTTGATGTCATGAGAGAAAACCACATCCACCAGGTCGCCAGACTCGAGGGGGGTCTCCGCTTTACCTCTTCCAAATTGAGCGGCCAATCCAATCCGGGTGGCGTCTTCTTCAACCCATTTCTTGAGGTTCTTGTGTTCTTCGCTCTCACCGCCCGGGCCGTATTTACGACCCTGTGTCGTCATCGCATCGGGCTCATTCGGAGTCTTGTCATCAACAAGTGCGCGGTAATCTCCACCGAATACCGTGGAAAACACCTCGGGCCATTTTTCTTTCCACGAGAATATATCTTTCCGAACAGTCGTCATTAGTTCGATTTTCTCGGTCTTTGGTAGCTTGTCCCAGAGTTGAAACTTTTGCTTTTTGTATCGGGCATAAAAATAGCTCCCGATACCCTTGCTCGGCACACCATCAGACCGTGTAATCATTGCATTGATCAACGGTGCTTTCGGGTAATGCAGTAGTATCTGATCCATCAGGTATCCAGCGACCCTCCCGATCTGGGTGGGGAAGACATTGTCGACCTTCATCTGATGTTCTAACGCCTCTGCAATAGAGCCGTATCGTACAAAGTCCCTGCCATTATTGATGCAATCAATGAGCATGCTGAGGGCGATAGGGGCGCCTACTCTTTCCAGTTGCGGTATCGTGTATTTAGGCATTTTGGTTCCCCTTCTGTAATGCAGCAGGGATCGTTGGTTGCTAAGTAGCACACCAACTTGCTTAGGTTTAATTATTGCAACCTTTGCGCCCTTCCGATTAACTGTCAACCGGACAAGAAATTGATTGATGATCTTTCGGGGTGATCGCGATTATGATGCCGGGCAATGTATTCGCCGCCACAATGGCAGGCCATAACAACAATAAGCGATCGTGATTAGTGTATGTTCGAGCAAACCTTTAAAAACATTGATGATATTCTGCGCAAGGAAGCGGGCTGCACCACTGAGCTGGATTATACCGAGCAAACCAGCTGGCTCCTGTTCCTGAAGTATCTGGATGCGCTTGAGAATGACCGCGCGATGGAAGCCGAGCTTGTGGGCAAGCCCTATAAGCGCATCATCGATGCCGAGCACGCCTGGGGCACCTGGGCGGCGCCCAAGAAGGCGGACGGCACGTTCGACCACGACACCGCCCTCATCGGTGATGACCTGATCGCTTATGTGGATGAAAAGCTGTTCCCTTACCTGAAATCCTTCAAGCAAACCGCCGAGCACCCGGACACGATCGAATATAAAATCGGCGAGATTTTCGGCGAGATCAAAAACCGCTTCCAATCTGGCTACAGCCTGCGCGACGTGGTGGAGGAGATGGACGCGCTCAAATTCGGTTCACAAGCCGAGAAGCATGAGCTGTCGCACCTGTATGAAGCCAAGATCAAGAATATGGGCAACGCGGGCCGGAACGGCGGCGAATATTACACGCCGCGCCCGCTGATCCGCGCCATGATCCAGGTGGTGGACCCCAAGATCGGGGAGCGTATCTATGACGGTGCCGTGGGCTCCGCCGGCTTCCTGTGTGAAGCGTTTGATTACCTGCGCCCAAAGGCGACGAACACCAGCGCGCTCAATATCCTGCAAACCAGCACGTTTTTCGGCAAAGAGAAAAAGAGCCTCGCCTACGTGATCGCGATCATGAACATGATCCTGCACGGTATTGAGGCCCCCAACATCATCCACACCAATACGCTGGCGGAAAACATCACTGATATTCAGGAGAAGGACCGCTTTGATGTGATCCTCGCCAACCCGCCCTTCGGCGGCAAGGAGCGGCCTGAAATCCAGCAGAATTTCACCATTAAAACGGGCGAAACCGCTTTCCTGTTTCTGCAGCATTTCATCAAATCGCTGAAGGCCGGGGGCCGCGCGGCGGTGGTGATCAAGAACACGTTCCTTTCGAACTCAGACAATGCCTCTGTGGCGCTCAGGCGCGAGCTTCTGGAAAGCTGCAACCTGCACACCGTGCTGGATATGCCGGGCGGCACCTTCCAGGGCGCCGGCGTGAAAACCGTGGTGCTGTTTTTTGAGAAGGGCAAACCCACAAAGGACATCTGGTATTATCAGTGCGACCCAGGCCGGAACCTTGGCAAGACCAACCCGCTGAATGATGATGACCTGAAAGAGTTCGTGGAGCTTCAGCGCACCTTTGCAGACAGCGAAAAGTCATGGAAGATCAGCACCCATGATCTGGACGCAGACACTTGCGACCTGTCGGTCAAAAACCCCAATACGCCAGAAGAGGCCCCGCTGCGCGACCCGGCAGAGATTATTGCCGAGATCGCAGCACTGGACACTGAGAGCGCCAAAATCTTGGCCAGCATCCGGGAGATGCTGTGATGAATTTCATCAAATTGCGGGAAGTCTGCCGTCTCGACAAACGGATAAGAACCGATGGGCTATTACCTTATGTCGGAATGGAAGATATTGAGTCTAACACTGGGAAGTTCTTGGGTTCGAAGGCCCCTAAAGAGGTAAAAAGCTCTACCTTTGAGTTCGACGAGAGGCATGTCCTTTATGGCCGACTACGTCCCTACTTAAATAAAGTTCTTTTGCCAGACTTTGGAGGGCATTGCTCGACAGAGATTTTCCCACTGTTGCCTACCCCTCGCCTCGACAGAGGTTACCTTTTTTACTGGTTCAACAATCACGAAACCACTCAGGCTGTCAATCGCACATGCACTGGGGCTCGAATGCCCCGGGCCAACATGAAAGAAGTCCTAAATTTTTCGATCCCACTACCGCCCCTCGAAGAGCAAAAGCGCATCGTGGCGATTTTGGATCAGGCGTTTGAGGGCATCGACAAGGCCATAGCGGGCACCGAACAAAACCTCAAAAACGCCCGCGAGCTTTTTGAGGGCTTCATGAACAGCATCTTCTTAAAAGGTGGCCCCGGCTGGAAAGAGGCCACACTTGGCAAAGTTTGCAAATTTCAAGGTGGGTCACAGCCTCCGAAGGCAGATTTCTCAAGCGTCCAGCAGGAAGGTTACGTTCGACTAATTCAAATTCGCGACTACAAATCTGAAGATAAAAAGGTCTTTATTCCCAAGGAAAAAGCAAAGCGGTCCTGCACAAAAGATGACGTAATGATCGGCCGTTACGGGCCACCGCTGTTTCAGATTCTCAGGGGTCTGGAGGGTTCCTATAATGTAGCCCTAATTAAGGCTACTCCGACGCATCCTTGGCTCACCAAAGAGTTTCTGTTCTACTTTCTGAGGAACAGAAATATTTTGAATTACATCGTAGCTGCTTCTAGCCGTGCTGCGGGCCAAATAGGACTCAACAAAAAAACGATCGAGCCGTACCCTATTTCTTTCCCTGCGCCCGATGAGCAATCAGTCATCGTAAAAAAGATCGCCGAGGCAGAAACACAAACACAAAACCTCGAAGCTTTATACCGTCTGAAGCTGAGCTCGCTAAAAGAGCTCAAACAATCGCTTCTACAAAAAGCCTTCTCGGGTGAACTCACTGGCACCACTGCTCAGGAGGCTGTGAAGGTCGCATGAGCAAGGAAGCACAGACACGGCTTGATCTGATCGACCCCGCCCTGAAGGCCGCTGGCTGGGGCGAGGTTGAAGGCAGTCGTATCCGCGTGGAAGTTATCGCGCCGGGCCGTCTGCTCGGCAACGGCCGCCGCGCCAATCCGCTGAAGGCTGACTATGTACTGCTCTACCGGGGCAAAAAGCTGGCGGTGATCGAGGCCAAGTCGAAAGACTTGGGCGTCACCGATGGCCTTGCGCAAGCCAAGGACTATGCCGAGCGGCTGCGCGTGCGCTTCACCTATGCCACCAATGGGCGCGGCATCTATGAAGTGGATATGGACACGGGCACCGAGCGCATGCTTGACGGCATGCACGCCGTGCCCACGCCGCATGAGCTTTGGGCTCGCACCTTCCCGAATGAGAACAGCTGGCGTGACCTGTTCGCTGCTATCCCGTTTGAGGACCGCAGCGGCAGCTGGCAGCCGCGTTACTACCAGGACAACGCCATTGAGGCCGCGCTGGATGCCATCGCCGTGGGCAAGGAACGCATCCTTCTAACCCTCGCCACCGGCACAGGCAAAACCGCCATCGCCTTCCAGATCGCCTGGAAGCTGTTCCACAGCCGCTGGAACATCAGCCGCGAGCCCACACGCCGCCCGCGCATCTTGTTTTTGGCTGACCGCAACATATTGGCCGACCAGGCCTATAACAGCTTCTCTGCCTTCCCTGATGACGCGCTGGTGCGCATCTCGCCCGCTGACATCCGCAAAAAGGGCAGCGTGCCGAAGAATGCCAGCATCTTCTTCACCATCTTCCAGACCTTCATGAGCGGGGACGGTGAAACCGGTTATTTCGGCGAATACCCGAAAGACTTTTTCGATTTCATCGTGATTGACGAATGCCACCGGGGTGGCGCAAAGGATGAAAGCAGCTGGCGCGAGATACTGGAATATTTCGCGCCCGCCACACAGCTTGGCCTGACCGCGACACCGAAGCGCAAGAACAATGTGGATACTTATGCCTATTTCGGGCAGCCGGTTTACCAGTATTCCCTGAAGGAAGGCATCAATGACGGCTTCCTGACCCCGTTCCGCGTGCGCCAGATCGCCACCACCATTGATGATTATACCTACACCGATGATGACGAGGTGCTTGAGGGCGAGGTGGAGGAAGGCAAGCGATACACAGAAACGGATTTCAACAAGTCAGACGGTATCGTGATTGAGGCGCGCGAGCGGAAGCGCGTGCAGATTTTCATGGATGAGATCAACCAGCGGGAAAAGACGCTGGTGTTCTGCAAAGGCCAGCCGCACGCCGCCATGGTCCGTGACCTGATCAATCAGGTGAAGGACAGCAAGGACGTGAATTACTGTGTGCGTGTGGGCGCCGATGACGGCGAGCGCGGCGAACAGTTCCTGCGCACCTTTCAGGACAATGAGAAAACGATCCCGACCATCCTGACGACCAGCACGAAGCTTTCAACCGGCGTGGATGCGCGGAATGTCAGGAACATTGTGCTGCTCCGGCGCGTGGCGTCGATGATCGAGTTCAAACAGATTGTCGGGCGCGGCACGCGGCTGTTTGACGGCAAGGACTATTTCACCATCTATGACTTCGCCCGGAACTATGAAATGTTCGAAGACCCCGAGTGGGACGGCGAACCGATTGAGCCGGTTGACAAGCCAGCCACCCCGCGCCCCGGTAGCGTGAAGGAAGACCCCGAACCCTATGGCGACGATGACGACGATGGCGACGACGGCGACGAGGCAGAAGAACGTCGCCCCACGCTCATTCGCCTGTCGGACGGCAAGGTGCGTCAGATCCAGCACATGGCCGTCACCACCTTCTGGGGGCCGGACGGCAAGCCCTTGTCTGCCAAACAGTTCATTGAGAAGCTGTTTGGCGAGCTGCCGGAGCTTTTCAAGGATGAAGATGAGCTACGCACCCTGTGGGGCCAGCCAGAAACACGCAAGGCGCTGCTGAATGAGCTATCCGAGCGGGGCTACGGCAGTGTCGAGCTCAAGAATATCAGCCGCATCATCGATGCCGAAAACAGCGACCTCTTCGACGTGCTGGCCTATATCGCCTACGCCAAACCCACCATCACCCGCCAGGACCGCGCCGACCGCCGCCGCGACCGCATCCTCGGCGCTTACGATGACAAGCAGCGCGAATTCCTGGAATTTGTGCTGGCCCAATATGTGAGGGAAGGTGTGACTGAGCTGGAACAAGAAAAGCTGAAGGACCTGCTAGAGCTCAAATATCATACTGTTAGTGAGGCAGTAGCCGTTTTGGGGAGCACGTCCAGTGTGCGCGAAGCTTTCTTGGGTTGCCAGCGGCGACTATATGAGGGCTAAGACTGCGAGCGTGATCTTGTTAGCATCAGCGCCATGAACCTATAATTTTGTGGAAGCAAAAATCCTTCTGCGGGCGTCGATCTAGGGGAGGAAAGCGTTAGAGATTGGCACCCCCCTCCCCGCTATATTGGTGGTAGGCGTTGCGTCCGTTGCAGCACCCTATAGGGTGCAACGGTGCAACACCTTACAACAGCCAGACATGGTCTTCTGAGATCATGATGACCTTCTTCGCAAGGAGGTCTTCCTTAATGCGCTTCCAAACAGAGCGGCCAGTGTTGGTTGTTTCGACAAGCGAGCATCCTGCTAATGCATCGCGCCAACTTTTGAGCGGGACGACCTTGACGCCGTTGGGGATCTCGGGAATAGGCGGCGTGATGCCTTCTTTGGCAATCAAATGCTTCAACTCATCAATAGCAATTTTCAGCCGATTATTGAGCTTCTGAGGCTTCCTGATTGGGCCATCGATGGGGACCGCAACAGCCGAATTCTTCTGTGAGCCGTCATCGAAGCGACCCAAATCGTGAGGCTGCAGGCGGAAGCCGCCAAGGCTTTCAAGTGGAATGTCTTTCGCAGCTTCTACATCGACGATGTGATTGTCACCCGATTTCGTGACCTTGATGACCAAGTCGGCAGCACCGAGCAGCGCGGAAGAGCCCCGCATGCCGTTTTCGCTGTTCTTTCCCGCGTGATGAACCACCAGAACGTGAGCGCCAGTCTTGGTTTGCAGTTCCTTGCAGGCATCTACAAACTGCCCCATGTCTTCTGCAGCGTTTTCATTGCCGCCGTTGAAGCTGCGAGCGAGTGTGTCGATGATAATTAAGACGGGATCGTGGCCAAGTTTTGCTGCTTCCTTGGCCGCAAGTTCGATCAGGTGTGCGGTGTCGTTCTCCTCCCCGCGAATTTTTGGGGCGCCGTCGACCATGATGAAGGGCACGTCATCAAAGTCGACGTCATGATAGTCGCGCCAGCCTTCCAGCCTCAGACGGAAACCCCGCGCGCCCTCACCTGCAACGTAAATCACAGCGCCCTTCCTGGTTTTTTTGCCCAAGAAATAGGCCCCCGTGGCTACGCGGGCGGCCATGTCGAGAACGAAGAAGGTTTTGCCGCATTTGGGCTGCCCATACACGACGCTGAAATCACCTTGGAACAGAAGGTTTTCTATCAATGCCAAAGGCGCCGCTGTTGCTACGATCTTATTTCCTACGGTTACGGGCCACCGATAGGAAGTCTCGTTAGCGATGGGAGCGGCATTCTGTGCCAGCGCTTCAAAGTCGCCCCGTGTCCCGCCCGCTGAGATCCAGTCGTAAATGTCTCCCTTTTGGGGAAGGCCGGGCAATTCGACGATTTTGATGGTTTTTGCCACTCCCGTCAGCGAAGCCTGAACAGTCGCAGCGTGCTTGCGGCCAGCTTCATCGTTGTCGGGCACAATGACGACATCTGCCCCGCGAAGATACTCGCTGTGATGCGGCTTCCATTTACCTGCCCCGCCGGGGTTGCACGTGGACACAAGGCCAAGCGACTGCGCGGCAAGAACACACTTCTCACCCTCAACAATAACAATAGTCTGCCCCGATGAGCAGGCTTTCAGGACTTCGGGGAGCTGAAACAGCGGAGTCTCAATGCCCTTAACTCCGTTTTGCCAATCCCCATCGCGGAAAGACATTTGCTTGATGCGCTTTGGCATGTTGGGAAAATCTTTCCGAACGACTTTCATGATTGGCGCACCCTGAGCGTCGGAATACTCATACTCTGTTGTATGACAGTGTTCATTGTTGTCCATAAACTTCGTCTCCGCGTAGCCCTCTGACTTGAGCCATTCAATCGCGTCCTGTTTGGACAGGCTAAGATAGTGCATGACCATTTTGAGGACTCCGCCTCCGTCGCCATGTTCATAGTCGAACCATTGACCTGTCTCAGGTACTACGCTGAGCGATCCATTTGTACCGAAGCGGATGTCGTTTTTCCGACTAAGCTTGCGATTTTCCGGCCCGCGAAGCTTCGTCGCAATAGCAACAATATCGCTCTTGTATGTCGGCGAAAGGGTGCTGGAGGGTGTCTCGGAAAAGAGATTTAAGGGTGCCAATCTTCGTCTCCTATTGGCAAAGAGCTGCCGCCTGGAGAATGACCTTTTCATTCCCCGGTAGGCTATAGCTATTAATGTTCTGAAATCCGCCTCAGATTAGGCGGGGGCTAGTGCCTTGTAGGCTTAACCGACAGCATTGCTATCAAGCCATGCGCTGACATCGCTCTGGCGGTACCGAATGAAGTTTCCGACCTGTACCCGCTTCGGTCCCCTGCGCTGTGCATGCCAGCGGTCGAGGGTGCGAGCAGAGATCCCGAGAAACTCGGCAAGTTCATTCCGCGAAAGGTATGTATTGGTAAGCGTCTGATTATGCATTTTGAGCTCCGTTGATGGTCGTAGCTCATCTAGGAGAGTTGCTTGGCTGGCCCGACGCAAGAAAAAACGTGATTTCGGAGAAAAGAAAAGTCCTTTTGTTACATGATGTTACCAAGTGTTACCAATCGTTACCCATCGTTACATGGATTTTGGACGCCTCAGCGAGCCGAAAAACGAATCACTTGTCGTTAGAGAGGGGCAGAATGATGGAATTTGTCGCGGCTCGTAAGGGGTCATCATACAAGTGAGCGTAGCGGGCCGTCGTCTGAGCTTGCGTGTGCCCGAGCAATGCACCGATCACCGGCAGGGAGTGACCGGCTGATACGAGAAGCGAGGCGTATGTATGCCGAAGGTCGTGGATACGGAGGTCCTTGAGACGGGCAGCTCGACAGATTGTTTGCCAGAACCTTTTGATATTTTTCACAGGTTGGTCGGGCAGGGCACCGGGGAAGATGAAAACAGCATTGCCGGACAGTTTCTTTACCTGTTCGAGAAGCACGATAGCTGCACTTGAAAGGGGCACCCGGTGCAGCTTCCGTTGTTTGGTATGTGATGACGGCTTCGTCCAGACCCCGTGTTCAAGATCAATCTGGTCCCAAGTGGCGTTCAGCACCTCGCCCCGGCGAGCGCCTGTCAACAACAGGAAACGGATGATATTTGCCATGCCCTGATTTGGGTGCTCGTTCAGTGCCTTGTTCAATCGGACCATTTCGTCTGTCGTCAAATAGCGCTCCCTTTTCTCCTCCGGGTTCTTTTTGACGCCGTTACAGGGATTGTTTGTCCGGTAACCCCAGTGGACGGACAGGTTGAACATCTTTGAGAGTAGCGCTACTACGCGATTGGCCCGGATCGGTGTCTCCCTGGAAATGTCTCGGTGCAGTCGTGCGATATCACTAAAGGACACATCCTCAATCGCCATCTTGCCCAAGGCAGGCAAGGCAAGCTTTTCGAGCATTGCCATCTCGTCAATGCGGCTAGCCTCAGTTTTGCTCGCAGCATGCTCTGTTAGATACCGACTGGCTAATTCATGCACCTGCGACCGGCCAGAAGCCGCTTGACGCTCAGCAAGTGGATCAATGCCAAGGTTTACTTCCCGCTTGAGCCGCTGTGCTTCTTCGCGTGCTTTGGAGACGGACCAAGTCGGAAAGCGACCGATCGTGATGCGACGTTCTTTCTGTTTGAAACGGTAATTCAGAATAAAGGACTTTGCCCCTTTTGCAGTTACCCGCACGCCGAACATGGGAACGGTGCTATCGTATACAATCGCGTTGCCTTTTTCTGGCGCTTCGAGTTTCTGAACAATTCGGTCTGAGAGCTTCTGAGCCATTCTGTGTCCGCACTATGTCCGCAAGTTCATGTCGAAATGAGCGTTTACAATGGCGATAAGAATTCTGCTTTGTCAACAGAGTCTTGATAAAAATTCAATAAAAGCAGTATCTTGTGTCTACATTTGACGATGAGCGTCTTTGTGTGTCTGGTGAGTGGAAACAGATTCCTAATCTGGGGGCCACAGGTTCGAATCCTGTCGGGGTCACCACTTTCTTCCGCCATTAGCAATGGGTGGCTTGTGCCTGCCGGATGAGGGTGCGCAGGCGCCTCGGTGCGACCGACCATGTGCCGTCCTCGCCCTTTTCGGCACGCATGAAGCCGACCCGTTTGCCCTTGGCCTCCTGGATGGAGGCATGCAACATGTTGAAGCGCGGTTCGGTCTGGATCACGATGAGATCGGCAGGCGCCATGGCAAGGTTATGGAGCGCGGAGCTGTCGAGCCCGACCACAAGCGCCGCCTCGCGCAGCCGGTTGAGGAAAGCCGGCAAGGGCAGCTTGAGCGGGTCAAGCACCCGGCCACCCAGCTCCTCAATGACCGCGATCAGCTCGTCTTCATTCGCAAGCTCCCGCCCGGGCGCGGAGGTGAGGGCTGTGTGCCGCACGTAAATGACCGGGGAATCCTCGATCTTTTTGCCCCATTTCGGCAGGCGGCCCCAGGTACGGCTGATGCCCTCAAGGCGGCGGAACACCTGCCGCGCGAAACGCACCGGCAGCGCGCCGCGGTGATGCTGGCCGAGTGTCGTGGGAACGAGCAGCCGTTCCGGCACATAAGTGCGCACCTTGTCGAGTTCAATAATGCGGTCTTCCGGTACGCCGTAAGCGGCAAGGAACGGGTCCATCCATGGTGCGCGTTTGGGCAGCAGGAAATGATCAATGGCGGTGATATCATACTGGGCGGCGAGCAGTTCCAGGCGCCCGCACATGTCGGTGATCCAGTGGCCGTAGGTATAGGCACCGGGAAAACTGAGCAGTGCCGCGGTGCCCTGAAGCGGCACCAGCTCACGGCCGTCGGTCTCAAGTGCGAGGGTGCCATTCTTGCCCACGGCCAAATGGCCGTGCTCCGCCATATAGTTGAACTGGTCCTGCGTCCAGCCGAAGCCGCTCATGGCGTTGATCACAAACCCGCCCTCGCGTGTGATCACAAGGCCCCAGTCGTCGGTCACCAGCGCGCCAGTGGCTTCAAGAATACCGACGCGCGCGACGCCACCCGCCTGGCGCTTGAAATAGTCCTCAAGCCAGTTGGTGGTGAAAGGCGTGTCAAGCAGGGCAAGGTCGCCATTATGTCGCTCTGCCGCCGTCTTTCTGGTTTCAGCCGCGGGGCCATAGGGTGTGAACGTCAGGCCATGGGCCTTACACGCCGCGGCGAACTCGCGGGCGTTACGGCAGGGCGAAAGGGTGAGCGGCAACAAGGTCATAGGTCAGGCTTGGCTTTTTTCTCCAGAGCCCCATCTCTAGCGCCCGAAGGCGCGCGCGCCAAGGCCAAAGATACCTGCCGCGTCACTCGAACGGCGGTTCGGCGTCCCAGTCCAGCCCCGGCACCGGGCCGTTTGACACCTTGTCCTTGAATTCAGGCTCGCGTTTCTCGAGGAAGGACAGCACCCCTTCGCGCCCGTCATGCATGCTGGTGTGCAGCATGGTGCGGCTTTCGGCCTTGTGCGCCTCTATCGGGTGCGCGGCGCCCATCATGCGCCAGATAAGCTGCCGGTTGATCGCGACCGACATCGGGCTGGTGCGTGCCGAATAGCTGTGCGCCAGTTCAAGCGCGCGGCCCATAAGCCTGTCCGGCTCGTCAACAATCTCGCTGATGAGGCCGCCCTTCAGCGCTTCCTCGGCCCTGAACACACGGCCGCTCAAAGACCAGTCCAGCGCCTGCGAAACCCCCACAAGGCGCGGCAGGAACCAGCTTGCGCAGCTCTCGAGCGTGATGCCGCGTTCGGCAAAGACAAAACCGAATTTGGCAAAGGGGGAGGCAATACGCACATCCATCGGCAACTGCATGGTGGTGCCCACACCGACGCTTGCGCCATTGATCGCGCCAATGACCGGCTTTTTCATGCGGAAGAGCCGCAGCACCACACGGCCGCCGGTGTCGCGGTTGCGCTCCATTTCGGGTGAACCCGGGTCGATGCTCTCGTCAAGGCCAAACACGTTGCCCTCGGCCGACAGGTCCATGCCCGCACAGAAGGCGCGACCGGCGCCTGTCACAATCATCGCACGGAGGCTGTCGTCACCGTCCACTTTGTTAAAAGCGGCGATCATCTCTTCCGCCATGGTGGGGGTGAAGGCGTTCATGCGCTCGGGCCGGTTCAGGGTCACAATCGCGGTATTGCCGTCGCGGTCCAGCTCTAGGGTCTCATAGGTCATGTCTGTCTCCCCGAAAGTTCGTTCGTGATTGAACTAGCGTGGAAGGCGGGGAAGGGAAGGCCCCGCATTCGCTTGACGGGCTGGACCCACCAGTCCATTTTATCAGCCGGGGAAGACACACCTTGGGGAGAGACACCGATGAAAAACTGGTTCTATGAACAGATGGCCATGTATTCGGCCTATCACCGCGACGGTCGCAACCAGGCCACGCACCATGTCGGTGTGCCGATGATCGTGTTTTCGGTGCTTGTCATCACCTCCACCATGCCGCTTGTGAACACAGGCGAGGGCCCCATCACCGTGGGCGCGGCGCTCATGGCGCTGCTGGTGCTTTTCTACATCATCGCCGCCCCGCTTGTCGGCACCATCGCCGCGCTTCTTTATGGTGCGCTCAGCTACGGTGCGGCGCAAATCGCGGCGATAGGTGAGGGTGTGCCCATGAAAGTATTTCTCACGCTTTTCATCGTTGGCTGGATCATCCAGTTCTGGGGTCACAAATATGAGGGGCGCAAGCCTGCGCTCTTTGACAATCTGTTGCAGATTTTCATGGCCCCCTCCTTCCTGATCGCTGAAATCCTCTTCTCGCTCGGGCTGGAGGAAGGCCTGCATGCCGAGATCAAGTCCCGCATGGGCAAATACCTGCCGAAAGAGGGTTAGAGGTAAGGGCTCGCGAGCCAGAGCAGGCGGCCCATGGCGCGGTGCAGGCGCGGGCGGGTGCGGAAGTCTTCCCGCGTCATCTCGGTTGCTGCGTCGTAGCGGCTCTCGACCCAGGCTGACATCTCGTGTGCGAAGGCGGGATCGTAACTTTCCACGTTAAATTCGAAGTTCAGCTTCAGGGAGCGCGCGTCCCAGTTCGATGAGCCGAAAAACACCCAGTCGTCATCGACGATCATCAGCTTGGTATGGTCGAACGGTGGGGGTGAGAGGAACAGGTGGCAGCCCGCCTCCACCAGTTGCCGCGCGCCTGAAAGTGCGGTCAGCATGAATAGCGGCAGGTTGTTCTTCGCGGGCACGAGGATATCCACCTCCACGCCCCTCAAGGCCGCCTGCTTGAGCGCGGTAACAAGCGCGGGTTCGGGCAGGAAATAGGGCGTGATCACCTGCACGCGCCGACGTGCGCTCGCGAGCGCGCTTTCCATGATCATGGCCGAGCGCTGGCGCGGTTCATCCGGTCCGTCGGGCACGGCGCGCGCCGGGATGCCGGGACCGGTGGGCGTGATTTTGGTCAGCCATTTTTCATCCAGCAGTTCCTCCCGGGTCGAGAAGGCCCAGTCGTCGGCGAAGGCTTCCATCATCTGGCTGACAATCGGCCCTTCAAGGCGGAAGTGGGTGTCGCGCACGCGCTGGCTGCCGTCCTCGCGCTCCAGGTGATGTTTGCGGATGTTCATGCCGCCCGCAAACCCCCTGAGGCCGTCCACGATCAGCAGCTTGCGGTGGGTGCGCAGGTTGAAAAAGGCCAGCCGCCAAGAGAGCCGTGCCGGGTTGAAGGTGGCAACCGGGATGCCCTTGCGCCTGAGCAGATTCGACACCGGTTTGAGGCCATAGAGGTTGCCAACAGCGTCCACCAGCACCCGCACCTCGACGCCGCGTTCGTGCGCGCGGGCGAGCGCGCTGATGAACTTGCGCCCGGCCTGGTCGGCCTGGAAAATATAGGTGGTGAGCGCAACCGTATGCTCGGCCTCGTCAATCGCTTTCAGCATGGCGTCATAGGCGGTGCGGCCGCCTTCAAGCGGGCTGATGCGGTTGCCAAGTGTGAGCGGCAGCCCGGTCACGCGCCCTGCGAGGCGGCCATGGGCATGCCAGCGGTTGGCGGCGTCGGGCCGTGCGTCGGCGAGGGTTGGTCCTTCAGGGTCGGCCATCAGGTCACGCCGGGCGGGGCGGCCGCGGCGCATACGGGCGCGTTTCGCCTGCCGCTCGATCCGGTTGATGCCAAACAGCAGGTAGAAGATGAGCCCGAACACGGGCGCAAGCCAGACAAGGCCGATCCAGGCCACAGCGGCGCGCACATCTTCCTTGTGGCGCAGCACATGGGCGCTTGCGATCACCTGCAGTATAAGGACAACCGCAGCAACAAGCAGGCCACCCTGCAGGATATTGGCGTATTGATCCATAACCCCCCGTTTGGGTCCGGTGTTTGCGGGAACCTTGCTGACACCCGGCGCGCACCCCTCAAGATCATATAGGCATCATTGCCTCTAAGTGAAGCTGCCAAACACATGTGGGTATATTGTGGCACAGGCTTTTCTGCTGCGCGGCCATGCCGCAGCGGCCCTCACGCCGGTTTTGCTTGAGCGCTGGCAAGCGACCCGCTAGCTTGGGCCCCAGGACAAAACCTTTTCACGATACGGATGCCAGCCAGTTCATGACGGCAGAAAACACCCTCAGGTTTCACCCGCCCGCGCTGATGGCAGAAGGCCTTGCCACCACCCGTGGTGGCCGACGTGTATTCGAGGGGCTTTCCTTCACCTTGTCGGGCGGCGAGCTGATGTACCTGCGCGGGCCAAACGGCAGCGGCAAGTCCACGCTGCTCCGGCTCATCGCGGGCTACGGCAAGGCACGCTCGGGCCGGTTGATGTATGGCGACAGCGACTGGACGGACACAAGCCCCGCCTTTGATGCCGCTATGATCCATGCCGGGCACGACAACGCGCTCAAGCCTGTGCTCACGCTGCGGGAAAACGCGGCGGCTTACGTCTCCATTATGACCGGGCGGGCGCCGGATGAGGGGCGGCTGCTTGACGGTGCGGCGCTGTTTGGCCTGACCGGCCTCCTTGACCGCCCAGCGCGTTTTTTCTCAAGTGGGCAGAAACACCGGGCCAACCTGATGCGCTTCACGCTGCTCGATCGCCCGCTCTGGCTGATGGATGAACCGACCGTGGGGCTTGATGCCGAGAACCGCGACGTGTTGGCGGGCCTGATGAAGGCACATCTGGCGGCGGGAGGTATGATTATCGCGGCATCCCATGACCCCATCGGGGTCGAGGGCCGCGAACTCGCGCTGGACGACTTCTCACCGGGTGTCGAGATTGACGAGGCATGGTTATGAGCGCGGGCGTGCATTCCTTTGCGATCTTCCGCGCCATCTTCCTGCGCGATGTGCGCCTTGCATGGTCGCAGGGCGGCACCGGCACCATGGCGCTCAGCTTTTTCCTCATTGCTGTCACGCTTTTTCCCTTTGGTGTCGGGCCGGAGCCGCAAACGCTGGCCCGCATCGCCGCCGGTGTCATCTGGGTGGTGGCGCTGCTTGCTTGCCTGCTCTCGCTCGACCGGCTGTATCAGGCCGACTATGAGGACGGCAGTCTGGACGATCTTGCACTGTCACCGCTTGGCCTCACCGGTGTTGCGGCTGGCAAGATCCTCGCGCACTGGGTGGCGACCATCCTGCCGCTGGTGGCACTGTCGCCCATCCTCGGCATGCTGATGAACCTGGACGGCAGCGCTTACGGCATGCTCGTCCTGTCGCTCCTTGTCGGCACACCGGCGCTCAGTCTTATCGGCAGCGTCGGCGCTGCGCTCACGGTCTCCGTGCGCCGAGGTGGTGTACTGATGTCGCTGCTGGTGCTGCCCTTGTATGTACCCACGCTGATTTTTGGTGTCGGCGCCATCGACGCGGCGGCCGGCATGACAGACCCGCTGCCGCATCTCGCCTTCCTTGGTGCGGTCACCCTTGTGGCGTTGGTGATTGGCCCTGTGGCCTCCGCTGCTGCGCTCAGGCTTTCGCTGGAGTAGGCTCATGCACACTTCCTGCACATATCCTGCACAGCTCCCGCGCACATGTGCGCGCGTGAGGCATCACGTCGCACTTGCCCGCCTGCGCGCTTCGGGATAGGAAATGCCCATGCACAGATTCGCCAATCCCGCTGAATTCAACCGCCTGGCAGATGCCATTCTGCCGTGGGCGAAAATCCTTATGGTGGCGGCCTTTGGTTATGGCCTGTATCTCGCGCTATTTGTGAGCCCGCCCGATTACCAGCAGGGCGAAAGTGTACGCATCATGTATGTGCATGTGCCCGCGGCGTGGATGGCCATGTTCAGCTACATGGTTGTGGCAGGCGCAAGCTTCACCGCGCTTGTGTGGCGGCACCCGCTGGCGCTTCTGGCGGGCAAGGCGGCAGCGCCCATTGGCGCCACCTTTACCGCGCTCGCGCTTATCACCGGCATGCTGTGGGGCAAGCCGATGTGGGGCACTTACTGGGTGTGGGACGGGCGGCTGACCAGCGTACTGGTGCTGTTTTTCCTCTATCTCGGTTATATCGCGCTCTGGCGCGGGCTTGACGAGGAGGACAAGGCAGGCCGCGCGGCCTCAATCCTCGCGCTTGTCGGGGTGGTCAATATCCCGATCATCAAATTTTCGGTCGACTGGTGGAACACGCTGCATCAGCCCTCAAGCGTGATGCGCATGGACGGCCCCACCATGCCGGTCGAGATGCTGTGGCCGCTGCTGACCATTGCGATTGCCTTTCAGGCCTATTTTGTCGTGGTGTTCCTTTACCGCATGAAACTTGAGATCAATTTGCGTAAACTGACCGTGCTCAGCAACATTGAGGCACGTGGATAGATGACAGAATTTTTCCATATGGGCGGCTACGCCACTTTTGTCTGGACGGCATACGGCCTGACGGCGGCGGCGCTTCTTGTGCTCGCGGTCATAAGTGTACGCGGCGCGAAAAAGACACGCGAACGGGTTGAAACCTTGCGCCCACGCCGCAGGAAGGGTGAATAATGGCCGGCCTCAAAACCCGCAAGAAACAGCGCCTTGTTGTGGCCTCCATCGCCGTTGCGGCGGTGGCCGGGGCTGTACTTCTCGTGCTTTTTGCGCTTGGTGGCGACAGCCTCAGCCTGTTCCTGCAACCAAGTGCGGTGCAGGCCAAGGAAATTGAGCCCGGCAAACGCTTCCGCCTCGGCGGTCTTGTGGCCATGGGGTCCTTTGTGCGCGCCGATGATGCGCTGACGTACCATTTCACCATCACCGACTGTGTGGCCGACGTTCAGGTAACCTACAAGGGCCTGCTGCCTGACCTGTTCCGCGAGGGCCAGGGTGTGGTCACCGAAGGCCGCCTGAATGCGGATGGCACCTTTGTGGCCGATACCGTGCTCGCGAAACATGACGAAAACTATGCCGCGCCGGGCACCATGCCGAAAAACGCCGAAGCCTGCACCCACCCTGAGGGGCTGGACGGCGGCAATGGCTACAACTCGGGCCGGCGCTGATGATTGCCGAACTGGGCCATTTTGCGCTGATGCTTGCGCTTGCCTTTGCGCTCCTTGGCGCGGTGGTGCCGCATGTGGGCATCGCGCGCTCGAACGCCCGACTTGTCGCGGTGGCAGACAATGTGGCGATCGGCCAGTTTGCCATGGTGCTGGTGGCTTATGCGGCACTGACCTACAGCTTCATCATATCCGACTTTTCTGTGGTGGGGGTGGCGTCCAATTCGCACACCGCCAAGCCGCTCCTCTATAAAATATCCGGCGTATGGGGCAACCATGAGGGCAGCCTGCTCTTGTGGGTGCTGATGCTGACGCTTTTTGCCTGTGCCGTCTCCTTGCGCGGCAAATACCTGCCTGCTCGGTTCCGGGCGCGGGTGCTGGCGGTGCAAAGCCTTCTGGTGGTTGGCTTCCTGCTGTTCATCCTCCTGACCTCAAACCCGTTCCTGAGGCTTGACCCCGCGCCGGTTGAAGGCAATGGCCTCAACCCGCTGTTGCAGGACCCGGGCCTCGCCTTCCATCCGCCTATGCTCTATCTCGGGTATGTGGGGCTTTCCATCGCCTTCTCCTTCGCTGTTGCCGCGCTGATTGAAGGTGAGGTGACACCCCTCTGGGCGCGCTGGGTGCGGCCCTGGACGCTGGCGGCCTGGGTGTTTCTCACCGGTGGTCTCGCGCTCGGGTCATGGTGGGCCTATTATGAGCTTGGTTGGGGCGGCTGGTGGTTCTGGGACCCGGTTGAAAACGCAGCCTTCATGCCGTGGCTCGCGGCAACCGCGCTGCTGCATAGCGCAATTGTGGTCGAGAAACGCGACGCGCTTAAAAGCTGGACCATCCTGCTCGCCATCGTCGCCTTTTCCTTCTCGCTTCTCGGCACCTTCCTTGTGCGTTCCGGCGTGCTCACAAGTGTGCATGCCTTCGCGGTCGATCCCGAACGCGGCATTTTCATCCTCGCCTTCCTTGCGATTACGGTGGGAGGCTCGCTGACGCTTTACGCGTGGCGCGCACCGAAGCTGACCCCGGGTGGCCTCTTTGGCCTTGTCAGCCGTGAGAGCGCGCTGGTGCTCAACAATATCCTTCTTTCCACCTTTGCGGCGGTGGTGCTTGTGGGCACGCTTTACCCGCTGTTTGTCGAGGCCTTTGGTGCGGGGCAACTCAGCGTCGGCCCGCCGTTTTTTGAATATGCCGCGGCGGTGCTGATGAGTCCGTTGATTGTGGCGCTTGGCTTCGGGCCGCTCTTGGCGTGGAAACGCGGACGCATTGGCCGCGCGGGGCAGATCCTGCTGCCCGCGCTTGTGGTGGCGCTTGTGGCGGCGATCGCGGTCTACTGGCAATCTATTGGCGGCGCGGTGATGACTGCCTTCGGCCTTGGCCTTGCCATCTGGTTGACCGTCAGCGTGTTCCTTGAAATCGCGGAGCGTATCCAGCTGTTCAAGAAACCGGCGGGGGCCTTCAGCCGGTTGCGTGGTCTGCCGCGGGCAAGCTGGGGCATGAGCCTTGCGCACCTTGGCCTCGCCGTCATCCTGTTCGGCATCACCATCTCGGAAGCCTGGACGGAAGAAAAGCTGATCGTGATGGCGGCGGGGGACACCGAAGAGATTGGCGGTTTCACCTTCACCTTTAGTGGCGTCGCGCCGGTTGCGGGCGCGAACTTCACCGCCGTGCGCGGCTTTTTTGACGTGAGCCGCGCGGGCCGCACCGTGACCAGCCTGACCCCCGAAGACCGCGTTTACACAGACCCGGTTATGAACACGACGGAAGCGTCCATCTATCCGCTGGTGCGGGGTGACCTCTATGCCGTGATTGGCGAAGCGGCGGGCGCGGGGCGCTGGTCGGTCCGGCTCTATTTCAAGCCGTTTATCTCCGGCCTGTGGCTCGGTTCGCTGATGATGATGGTGGGCGGCCTGCTCTCGCTCTCGGACCGGCGCTTGCGCATCGGTGCGCCCAAGGCCAAGCGGGGGGAGGGTTAAGCCATGCAACGTTTCCTGCCGCTGATCGTCGTTCTTGCGCTGTTTGCCGTCTTCTACACCATGATGATGGATACCGAGCGGAACCCGAACGAGATCAAAAGTGTCCTGATCGGCAAACCTGTGCCCGAGTTCACGTTGCCCGGGTTGATGGAAGGCGAGGCCGTCCTCGACAGCGCTTTTCTGAAAACCGGCCAGCCGATGCTGGTCAATTTCTTTGCGAGCTGGTGTGTGCCCTGCCGCGCCGAACATGAGAACCTGATGAAGGTGGCGAATGAGCACGGCGTCACCGTCATCGGCATTGCCTATAAGGACAAGCCGGATGCAGCACGTGGTTTTCTGGATGAGCTCGGCAACCCCTACCGCCGCACCGCGCTTGACCTTGACGGTCGCCTCGCCATCGACTTCGGGGTGACCGGCGTGCCGGAAACCTTCGTGATTGCGGGCGACGGCACCATCACCTACCGGCACTGGGGTCCGATTGTGGGCGACGGGCTTGAGGCCAAACTGCTACCCGCCTATGAGGCCGCCAGATGAACCGCCTGCTCCCCGTCATGCTTGCCGTTCTCATGCTCACGGGCGCTACTTTTGCTGTCGCAGTGGATGAAAAGCCGCTTGAGGACCCGGCCAAGGAAGCCATGGCGCGCGAACTGATGAAAGATATCCGCTGCCTGGTGTGCCAGAACCAGTCGATCGAGGACTCGAACGCCGACCTCGCGCGCGACCTGAGGCTTATTGTGCGGGAGCGCATCGCCATGGGCGACAGCCCGGAGAATGTGCGTGCTTACCTTGTGGACCGCTACGGTGACTGGGTGCTCCTCGAGCCGCCGGTGAAACCGCAGACCTATTTCCTCTGGGCGTCGCCCTTCCTATTTCTGGCTGTCGTGGTGTTTGCTGTGGCCCGGCGCCGGAAAGCCGTGCCGCCCGCGCCCTTGAGCGCGGAAGAAGAGGCTGAGCTCGCGCGCCTCATGAAAGACGGCACTAAAGATGGCGAGGACGACAAATGATATGGTTTTTCCTCGCACTCCTGTTGGTGACTGCAGCGCTTATCCTCTTGCGCGGCGAACGCAAGGCGGCAAGCGGGCTTGACCCTGTTGCACACTATAAGGCCCAGCTCCGTGAGCTGGAGACTGACCGCGAGCGCGGCGCGATTGACGATGCTTCGGCTGCTGCCGCACGCATAGAGATCGAGCGCCGCATCCTCAAGGCTGCGCGCACGGAGCAGAAGGGTGCACTGACGGGCGGTAGCCTCAAAACCGTGTTGCCGCTTCTGTTGGTGCTGGCCGGGGTGCCCGTGCTTTTTTATGCGCTGGCCGGAAGGCCCGACCTGCCAGCGAAACCCGGCTTTGTCGCTGAAAGCCGCCTCGCGCGGGTTGAGGAAGGCGGCCCGACCTATGAGGAAGCGCTGGAGGCAATCAAGGCGCACCTGAAGGCCAACCCGGATGACGTGAAGGGCTGGGATGTGCTGGCGAAATCGGCCCGGGCGATTCGCGACTACTCCATGGCCGCCAACGCCTTTGACCGGCTGGGTGAGCTGGAGCCGAACGAGGTCAAATGGCGTATCCAGCAGTTTGAAGCCATGCTCGCCATGGCGGGTGGGCAGATCACGCCAGCGTCCCGCCTTGTGCTCTCCCGCGTGCTCAATGAGCAGCCGAACCACCCGGCGGCGCAATATTACCTCGGCCTCGCCTATGAGCAAATGGGCCAGCCAGACAAGGCCCGCGCCACCTGGACAGCGCTTGCTGACCGGTCGCCCGCCGACGCGCCCTGGATGGCACCGCTGAGGCAAAAACTCGGGGCGCTTGGCGTCAATCCGCCCAAGCTCAGCGAAGAAGAAATGGCCGCAGTTAATGCCATGGGCGCGGAAGACCGTGCAGCTTTCATCGCCAGCATGATCGAGCGCCTCGCGAACCGGCTAGAGGAAAACCCGGATGACCCTGAGGGCTGGATGATGCTGGCGCGTTCACAAGCCTCGCTCGGCAATCGCGAGGCTGCTATTGCGGCGCTCGAGCGCGGCATCAGCCTCATCGACCCCTTGAAAGCGGCTCCCCTTCAGGCGATGCTTGACAATCTGCAAGCGAATCCCGATCTTTAACACTCTGGTGACGAATTGCGGCTAGCATGTCACCACGATTCTGATCGTGGCCAGCGAAGAACTCTGCGGCCTCCCAAGCGCAAAAAATTGCCCCAATCTGTTGTCAGTATTTTGTGTAGTGATCGAAGACGATGGTTGAAATCAATTCAGGTAATTCCGGCCTTGGGGCCCAGTTGCAGGCGCAACTTCAGGCAGGCAGCGGCAAGCGCGCCGCGCGCTCAGGCGTGGACCTTACTCCGCGCGCAACAGACGTCATCCGCGATCAGCTCAAGGGACAGCAGGGCATCCGCTCGGAGGCAGACCGGCAGGCACCGCCGCAGCGCGCCAGCCGCTCGACCGAGCTTTCCTCTTCGCGCGAACTTCAGGTCGCATCCGAGAAGGTGGCATCGCTGAATGCCAACAACCGCGAGGCACCTGTGGGCAGGCTTTCGGTACAGGTCGGTATCCAGCGCGACATCCCTCTCGGACAGATTGTCGATATCCGCGTCTAGGCTCTAACTTTACCACTGGACCCGCGTGCGCCTTGGCTTATCTTACAGGCTATGGCAAACGGCAACGGCATTCCCGATACATTCACACGGCAGGTCCCTGAAGGGGACGACCGCGAACGGCTCGTGTGCAGCGATTGCGGTTTCATCAACTATGAAAACCCGCGCGTGATTGCAGGCTCGGTCGTGGAACACGAAGGCAAGATCCTCTTGTGCCGCCGCGCCATTTTTCCGCAAAAAGGCCGCTGGACCATCCCGGCCGGTTTCCTTGAGCTTGGTGAAGCCCCTCATGAGGGTGCTGCACGTGAGGCTTACGAGGAAGCAACAGCGAATATCGAGATTATCGATCTGCTCGCCGTCTACGCTGTGCGGCATATAAGCCAGGTGCATATGATGTACCGTGCACGCCTCAAGACACCCGACATCGCGCCGGGCATTGAGAGCCTGGAGGTAGGCTTGTTTGCGTGGGACGAAATCCCGTGGGATGAGCTCGCCTTCCCCAGTGTGCACTGGGTGCTGGGGCACTACCGCGAAGTGAAGGGAAAATCAGGCTTCGCCCCCTTCACCAACCCGGATGAAAGCTACTAGGCCTTGTCGCCGCCCTCTTCTTCATCGGGCATGTATTTCATCAGCATTGGCATCTGCGCGAGGATGAAAACGAAGGTCGCGCCCATATAACCGAAGGTCTTGAAGTTGACCCAGAAGTCGTCCGACTGCGTGCGCCAGATCAGCTCATTGAGCACAGCCATCACGACGAGGAAAATCACATAGTTCCGCGTGAATTTTCGCCAGCCTTCTTCGTCCATCTCGAACGCCAGTTCCATGATCATCTTGATATAAAGCCGCCCCGTGAGCATGCCGCCCAGCAGCACCACTGCAAACAGGCTGTTGATCACCGTCAGCTTCATTTTCACGAAGGTTTCGTCCTGCAGGTACAAGGTCAGCCCGCCCATGACCATGACAATCACGAAGGTGACTTTCAGCATCGGCGCGATATGACCCGTCAGCACACGGGACGCGATCATTGCCACGACGCTGGCGACCATGAAGGCACCGGTTGCGACGAACATGTCGCCAAGCTTGAAGCTCAGGAAAAAGACAATGAGTGGCCCAAAGTCGATGCCAAGCTTTATCCAGGGCGATGTTGCTTTTTTGTCAGTCATTGTGATCACAATACCTTTACCGGCGGCTTTCCGCGCTTTTCAGACCTTGCCGCATTGCATGCGCCGTGGCTAGATGGCGGCCCTCGCCGGACTTAAGTCAAACGGACCCCTGTTATGCTGCAGCTTCTGAAAGATCGCAACTTTCTCCTGTACTGGCTTGGCCAGTTTATCTCCGTCATCGGCGACCATGTGACCGTGCTCGCTTTCCCCTGGCTTGTACTCCAGCTGACAGGCAGTGAGCTTTTGATGGGCCTCGTGTTTGCCGCCCAAGGCCTGCCGCGTGCGGTGCTCATGCTGTGGGGCGGCGCGCTGGTGGACCGCACCGACCCGCGCCGGGTCATGCTCTGGACCAACATACTCCGGCTCGCCTTCGTGATGGTGCTGTCGTATCTCCTTTATATCGACCATGTCACGATCGAGCTGGTGTTCATCGTCGCCATCGCCTTCGGGCTGGCAGACGCATTCTTTTATCCGGCCACAACTTCGATTGTGCCGAGTCTGGTGAAAAAGGACGACCTGCAGGCGGGCAATTCGCTGGTGCAGACCACCATGTGGCTGGGTGTAATCCTCGGCCCCGTCATCGCGGGTATTGTGATTGCGGGTGAGGCGTCGACCATAAGCCATGCACCGGCAGAAGCCGGCGGCAACTATCAGGAAGACCGTATCGGCCTCGCGCGGGCCTTTTTCCTCGATGGCCTCACGTTCGCTTTCTCGTTCCTCACGCTCCTGTTTGTGCGCATCCGCGCCTATGAGAAAGACGAAGAAGACAGCGGCCAGTCCATGGCATCTGCCATCTGGCAGGGCATCCACTGGGCGTGGTCGAACCCCACGGTGCGGCTTGGCTTTATTGGTATCGCCATCCTTGAGACCTTCTTTCAGGCACCGATTTTCATCGGCCTGCCCGTGCTCGCGGACATGCGGTTCGAGGAAGGCGCTTATGTTTATGGGCTAGAGATCGCGGCTTACGGTACGGGCGCGCTATTGGGCGCGACCGCGGGCGGTTTCTTCAAGTGGCCGAAGCCGGAGAGTGTGGTGCGGGTGATGTTCCTCATCTTCTCCTTCTCGGGCGCGACCATCGGGCTCATTGTGCTTTACCCACCCTATTGGTGGGCGATGCTGGTGTTTTTCATCGCGGGCTGCGGTGACAGTTACATCTGGGTGCATTTCACCACCTATCTGCAGCGCGCCACGCCGGAGAAGCTGCTCGGCCGGGTGATGAGCATCCTGATGTTCATGGCCGTGGGGCTTTTGCCCATCGCCAGTATCGCGGCCGGGTTTGCCTTCCAGTGGAACCTTGAACTGTCGCTCATGATTGCCTCGGCCATTCTTGTCACCTCGTGCCTTTTGGCAGCGGCGCATCCTTATGCTAAAGCAAAACCCGAAGAGATACGTGCGGGTGAGCAGGAAGCGAGCACGCAAAACCAGACGGGAGACTAGGCGGCCAATGCGGGGCTATTTTGGTATCGGGATCGACGGGGTCTCAAAAGAAGGCAATATGGGCAACCTGATCCGGACGGCCCATGCCTTTGGCGCAAGTTTCGCCTTCGCCGTGAACCCCAAGGTGGTGGCGCATACGGGTGCACAGGTGACGGCGGACTTTGCCGATACCAGCAAGACCCATACCCAGATCCCCTTTTATACCTATGATAGCCCTGAGGCTGTTGAGGTGCCGCATGGCTGCAAGCTCATTGGCATCGAGATCACCGATGACGCCATCGACCTGCCGAGCTTTCGCCATCCGACGCAGGCGATCTATGTTCTTGGCTCGGAACGCAAAAGCTTGTCGGACGAGATGGTCGCACGCTGTGACCACATCATCAAAATCCCGACAAAGTTCAGCCTTAACGTGGCGACAGCCGGTGCTATAGTAATGTATGACCGCTTGCGCGTTCTGGGGCGTTATGCCGAACGACCCGTCATGGCGGGGCAGGAGCCGATTGAGCGGCCCGCCCATGTTCATGGTGGCATGTTCAGCAGGCTTGCACGCCGCGCCAAGCGTGAAGCGGAAGACAATTAGCTTGCCGGGGCGGCTATGTGCTGCCCGGGACGATGGGACGACAGTAGAAGAGGGACGTATGCGATTTTCACTTCTCCTTGCAGGGTTGGTGCTGGGTTCACTGCTCATGAGCGCAGGTGCTGAGGCACAGAGCAAGCCGCGGCTGCTCGGTAGCTACCGTGATTGGGACGCCATGGTTGGCAGCATGCCGGACGGTAGCAAGACCTGCTACATGATCTCCACGCCCAAACGCAGCGCAGCCAGCAAGAAGGATGCAGTCCGCGGCCAGATTTACATGACCGTCACCCATCGGCCCAAGTTCGGTGTCACCGGTGAAGTGAATGCGGTGGTGGGCTACCCGATCCGCCGCGGCAGTGAAGCCAGCATTTCGGTCGATGGTCGGCACAATTTCCGTTTCTTCACCGAAGGATCGGGCGCATGGGCCTACGACCCGCGCGACGACGCGGCAGCCGTTGCGGCCATGAAGGCAGGTTCGAACCTTGTGGTGAAAGCCTCCTCCCAGCGCGGCACGGATACAACGGACACCTATTCGCTCTCAGGCTTCACCGCCGCCTATAACGCCATCAGCAAAGCCTGTAATTAAGCGGGCGACACCCGGGGGGAACATGAAGCGTTTCTTTGCCAGCTTGGCACTTGCCTGCATCGCAGGCTCGGCCCACGCGCAGGATATCAAGCTCTGCCACATCGCGAACTCAGGCTTCATGGCCGAGGGGCGCAACAGCGCCGTGCTTTTTGATGCCGTGCGGTTGAAGGACACCTTTGACGGCGACTATGCCATGCCGAAGAAGAAGCTGACCGGCAAGATGATCAGCGGTGATGCGCCGTTTGATAAAGTCACCGTTGCGCTTGTAAGCCATATGCACAATGACCACTTCGACCCCGTTGGCACGCTGCGGCACCTGCGCAAGAACAAGTCGGTGCGCTATGTGATGCCGCCTGAGGCGTTTGAGATGCTGAAGGCTGGCAAAGCCCGGCCCGAGGACCTCGCCCGTGTGACTGTGGTGCTGCCAAGCGAAGACGCGGGCCCCATTACGCAGCAGATCGGCGATGTGACCATTGAGGCTTACCGTGTCAGCCACGGTGAGGGCGGGCCACAGAACATCGGTTACCGGGTCTCGCTTGACGGTGTGCGCATTTTCCACACCGGCGATATCGCGGCGGACAAGGAAAGCCTGCAGCGCGCCGGCCTGCGTCACACGGAAGTGGACATCATGCTGATGCCCTTCTGGTATGGCCTGAATAACGCCGGGCAAAGCGAAGCTGCGGCCTTCGCGTGGCAGATCGACACCGTTGTTCCCATGCACTTTGCGCCCAAGGAAGAAAAGTGGATGAAGGAATACGGCGGCTTTGACATGCTGGTGAAACATGTGCACGACCAGTGGCCGAAAAGCCGCAAGGTGCTGGGCGAGATGAAGTGCGAACGCTTCAGCTTCTGAAGGCCTGAACTTTCCCTACCCAACCGTTCTCAGTCGTTTTTGTTGCCATCACGAGCGCGACTTCAGTGTCGTCCATAATGGCGACTTGACGGCCGCGCTCGTCCCAGATGGCGCTGCCGCCCGGTGGGATATAATCGCCGCTTTGCGTCGCATAGTTCGCCAGCATCACCGCCATGTTGTGTTTGGCCGCATAGCCTTCGAGCATTTTGGCTTCACGGGCGTAACCAGCCGCTGAGATCAGCGCGCTGGCGGCATAGATGTCCGCGCCGCATTCGGCCGCACGCGCGGCGTGGCTCGCGTGGTTGAGGTCTGCGCAAATGGCGAGGCCGATGCACGCGCCCTTGTGCTCAATCAGTCCCACCTTGTCGTCGCTTTGGAAGTATGGCGCTTCGCTCGCATGCACATGCACCTTATTGTAGGTGACCGGCGAAGCGCCGCCGAAGATGATGGAGCCGATGTAGGGTTTACCGCTTGCGGCCTTGAGCGGCATGCCGACCATCACCCGCATGTCGTGCTGTGCGGCAAGGGCCTGCAACGGCGCAAAGGCGGGGTCGTCCGCTGTGGTTTGCAAGCTCTCCGCCAGGTCCATCTCATAACCGGTGAGGGATAGTTCGGGGAAAACGAGGAAATCCACGCCTGCCGTAGCGGCGGCTTCGGTCATGCGCAAATGGCTGTCCAGATTCGCGTGAATGTCGCCGCGCGTGGCTGAATATTGCGCGCTTGCGATGGTGTAACCGGTGGGCACGGGCATGGTGTGTTCCTCGCATCCTTGATTGTTTGCCGGAGCTTATGGTGCGGCCCTCGTGCCGTCAATCGGTGCGCTTTACTTTATAGCCCATGAGGCGTATAAGGCGCGCCAACATTGAACCCGCACGGTGGTGGAACGCCCCGTGCCTGAAACGCCCTGGCGTGAGTACGCTCACAAAAGGCAGGAGTTAAAAGATGCAGATCACCCCGAACGGCCATGAGCCGATCATCTCCCCGCGCGTAAATCTGGCCGCTGAAGGCAAACTCAACCTGCTTGGTCTCGACCGTGAAGACCTCAAGGCCGCGATTGCGGGCATCGGTGTGCCGGAAAAACAGGTCAAGATGCGCGCTGGCCAGGTGTGGCACTGGGTTTATCACCGCGGTGTCACGTCCTTTGATGACATGAGCAATGTATCCAAGGACGTGCGCGCCAAACTGGCCGAACACTTTGTCATCGAGCGCCCGCAGATTGTGGAAGCACAATATTCGAACGACGGCACGCGCAAATACCTCATCCGCTTCGCGGACGGTAACGAGGCCGAGACGGTTTATATCCCCGAGGAAGACCGTGGTACGCTTTGTGTGTCCTCTCAAGTGGGTTGCACGCTTAACTGCAAATTCTGTCACACCGGCACCATGCGCCTTGTGCGGAACCTGACGGCGGGTGAAATTGTGGCGCAGATGATGATCGCGCGGGATGACCTTGATGAGTGGAAAAACCCGACGGAAGGCCGCCGCGTTACCAACATCGTGATGATGGGTATGGGCGAGCCGCTTTATAACTTCGACAACGTCAAAAAAGCGCTTGAGATCATCATGGACGAGGAAGGCATCCAGCTTTCCCGCCGCCGTATCACGCTTTCCACATCGGGCGTGGTGCCGCACATGGAACGCTGCGGCAAGGAAATCGGGGTGAATCTCGCGGTCTCCCTCCATGCTGTGCGCGATGACGTGCGGTCGGACATCATGCCGATCAACAAGAAATATTCGCTCGAACAAGTGCTGACGGCCTGCGCCAACTACCCCGGCGCCCACAATGCCCGCCGCATTACGTTTGAATATGCCATGCTCAAGGGCGTGAACGACAGCGACGCTGATGCACGTGAGCTTGTGCGCCTTATCCGCAAATACAAACTGCCGGCGAAGGTGAACCTCATTCCGTTCAACCCGTGGCCGGGTACGGAATATCAGTGTTCGGACTGGGACCAGATCCAGCGTTTCTCTGACATTGTGTACGAGGGCGGTATCTCCGCCCCGATCCGCACTCCGCGCGGGCGCGACATCATGGCGGCGTGCGGCCAGCTCAAATCCGCGTCCGAGAAGAAATCCAAGGCGCAGCTCGCGCGTGAGGCAGCCGCAAACGATACCCCGCACATGGAAGCCAGCGACAGCGCGCTCGGCTGGGTGACAGGCTAGGCCGCTCTATAGCGTAATTCTCTACAAAAGCCTCCCGCCGACCAGCCGGGGGGCTTTTTTGTGTGCTCAGGCGATTTCCCATTCCCAAAAACAAGTTTTTCTGCGTTAAAGTCCTAGAAAATAAGTCGTGAAGGCGATTGACCGGCGCGGTCGCGAACTTATACTCGCCCCCGCAAAATGCATTACCGGAGTTATTCAATGTCGGACCAAGTCAAAAAAGTTGTGCTTGCCTATTCGGGCGGGCTTGATACCTCGATCATCCTCAAGTGGCTGCAAGTGACCTACGGCTGTGAAGTCGTGACCTTTACCGCAGACCTTGGGCAAGGTGAGGAGCTTGAGCCGGCACGACGAAAAGCGGAAATGCTCGGTATCAAACAGATCTTCATCGAAGATCTGCGCGAAGATTTTGTCGCGAACTATGTGTTCCCCATGTTCCGCGCCAACACGGTTTATGAAGGGCTTTACCTCCTTGGTACCTCGATCGCGCGGCCGCTGATTGCCAAGCGCCAGATCGAGATCGCGCGTGAAGTGGGCGCGGACGCGGTGTGCCACGGCGCAACTGGCAAGGGCAACGACCAGGTACGGTTCGAGCTCGGCTATTATGCGCTCAACCCGGATATCAAGGTGATCGCCCCCTGGCGCGAGTGGGACCTGCATAGCCGTACGGACCTGATTGATTTCGCTGAGAAGCACCAGATTCCGGTGCCGAAAGACAAACGCGGCGAGGCACCCTTCAGCGTGGACGCAAACCTGCTGCACACATCCAGTGAAGGCAAGGCGCTTGAGGACCCGTGGGTGGAAGCGGAAGAATATGTCTACAGCCGCACCGACAGCCTCATCACCGCACCGAATGAGCCCGAGTATGTGGAAGTTGAGTTCAAGCGCGGTGACGCGGTGGCCATCAACGGTGAGAAGCTGAGCCCGGCTGAGCTGCTCACCAAACTGAACGACATGGGCAAGCGCCATGGTATTGGCCGCCTTGACCTTCTCGAGAACCGTTTTGTCGGCATGAAGTCCCGCGGCATCTACGAGACACCGGGCGGCACAATTCTCCTGATGGCGCACCGCGGTATTGAGCAGATCACGCTTGACCGGGGTGCCGCGCACCTCAAGGACGAGATCATGCCGAAGTATGCGGAGCTCATTTATAACGGTTTCTGGTTCTCGCCGGAGCGCGAGATGCTTCAGGCGCTTATCGACAAGAGCCAGGAGCATGTGGAAGGCACCGTGCGCCTGATGCTCTACAAGGGTGCCGCGCATGTTGTTGGCCGCAAGAGCGACAAGAGCCTTTATTCCATGGCGCATGTGACCTTCGAGAAGGACGAGGTTTACGACCAGCGCGATGCACAGGGCTTCATCAAACTCAACGCGCTTCGCCTGCAGCTTCTGAAACGCCGCGGCGCGGTGCCGGTACCACCGACCTATGAATAAGGCGGCCGCACATAGGCCGATAAGGAAAGCGGGGCTTTGTGGCTGATATCCTCACCATCATTGCCCCGGTTTTCCTGCTGATCATACTCGGGTATGGCCTTGGCCGTACCCGGCTCTTCCCCGAAGGCTCAAGCGCCATCCTGATCGCCTTCGTCTGGTACATCGCCATCCCTGCGCTTCTCTTCAGCTCCCTCGCCCCGCGCGCCTTGCCGCACGCGAGCGAGCTTGTTCTTGTGGGGGCCTATTATGGCTCGCTCGCGGTGCTCTATGGCCTTGCGGTGCTGGTGGCGCGCCTCGTGTTTCGCCTGACACTCGCCGAGCAGGGCATCTTTGCGCTGTCCGCCTGTTTTGCGAACGGCGGTTTTGTCGGTATCCCGATCATTGAGGGTGCTTACGGCGCTGAGGGTGTGCGCATGTTCCTTGTGCTCCTCAGCTTCCATTCGCTCACGCTTCTGCCCACCACCACCATCATCATGGAGCAGGCCAAGGGCCGGGGTGAGGCTGGGTCCCATATTCTGGTGCGCACCTTCATGAGCATCCGGCAGAACCCGATCATCCTCGCGCTCCTGACCGGGCTGACATGGTCCGCGCTCAGCCTGCCGTATCCTGAATGGTTGCACCGGCTCGTGAGCCTGCCGGCCGCCTCCGCGTCGCCTGTGGGGCTTTTTGCCGCCGGCCTCGCGCTTTCCCGCGTGCAGATATCGGGGGACCTCAAGCAGGCGGCCGTTGCCATGGTGCTGAAGCTTCTGTTGCTGCCGGTGGTGGTATTCTCCGTTGCTCACTTCTGGCTTGCCCTGCCGGATATGTGGGTGGGTGTCGCGACACTGATGGCGGCGCTACCGTCCGGCATGATCGCATACACCTTCGCCATGCAGCATGCTGTCGGCTCGCGCCGGGCTGCGACAACGGTGCTGATTTCAACGGGAGGGTCGGCGCTGACGCTCACGGTGGTGCTGCTTGCGCTCCGGGCGTTCGGATATTCCGAATAACGCTGGTCTAACCTTCCACACGCAGGAAATACATGTCACGGCCCACCACGTCGATGCGGATGATCTGTCGTGGCCGCGCGGTGGAAATATAGAGGATGTTTTCCGGTGTGACCCCGCGCAGTTCCACACGGTAAGCCTCGTAGATGCCCGCAGGCACCTTTACCCGCGCCCGGCCCCTGGTGACCACGTCCACGCGTTCGGTGCGGTTTGCCATGGTATTGAACCAGTTGAAGCTGGTCTGGTAATTGTCCTTGAGTGGCAGCGCGGCGACAAGGCCGAATGCCGCCATGCGCAGGGGTGCATCGACATCCTCGACAAGGCGTACATCGCGTACGGTCTCCTCGCCCCCGGTGCGGCGGCTGGTGATCTGACCCTGCCGCATGCCGTCGGCCCAGCGCAGGTCCACATTCATCAGGCTGTCGCCCATGGAAAACTTCACCGCCACATTGTGCGGCAGGAAAGTACGGCCGTCGATCAGCGCACTGGCGGTTTCGAGCACATTGGGTGCCATGTGGGTGCGGTCTTCGACAAGATAGCGGTCGCCGATGCGGGTCCAGCCATATTCCATGGCGCCAGCCTCGACACCCTCGCTCACAAGGATCATGCGAAAGAGGCGAAGGTCGGCGTTGTCGATATCAAGGCCGTCGCGCCAGTCCGCGCGCACGGGTGCAAAGGCAGCCGTGCCTGCGATCAAAATGACGACAGCGATGCGCCAGATCATAACCCTGTCCTACAAATAGCCCATCTGGCAGAGTAAAACGCCTATGGAGTGTGTGAAAGGGTAACATTCGTTTAGCGTGCCTGACGAGGGGCAAAAGAAAAGGCGGCCGAAGCCGCCTTTCCCGCTCTGCCTGGAGGCAAATTCTAATAGCGGAAGCGCAGGGTCAGGCCGTAGGTGCGCGGGTCACCCACATAGGCGTTGAGGCTGCCGCCCGGAATGGTCGAATCGAACGTGTCGAGGATATAGGCCTCGTTAAACAGGTTCCGTGCCCAAAGCTGCAAGGACCAAGCGCCGTCGATGTCACCCACGCCAACGCTTGCGCCCACCAGCATGTAGGCGTCCTGGAACTGACGCTCGTCCTGGCTGACGGAGAGGTTGGTGTAGCTGTTGTAGAACAGCTCGGTCCGCAGGAAGCCTTCAAGGTTGTCATTGATGGCGCGGCGATAGGTTGCCGTTGCGTTACCGGAGAACTTCGGTGTTTCCGACAGGCGTGAGCCGGACAGGTTCTGCAGCGGACGCAGGATGCCACCACCTTCAGGTGCTACGAACGTACAGCCCGAGGTGTCATGCGCAGGGCAAGGACCGTTCGGGAAGTTGTCGTATTCTGCTTCCCAGAGCCAGGTGAAACCACCCGTGAGCAGCAGCTCAGGCGTTGCCTGGAACTTGCCGTCGAACTCGAGGCCCTGTGCTTTTGCATCCACGTTGCCCGGCACGAAGCTAGAGCCCGTGAAGATGTTTTCCTGGAAGCCATCTACCTTCTGGTCGAAGAGCGCGAAATCGAGGCTCATGCGGTTGTCCAGCAGGCGTGCCTTGAGGCCGAGTTCCCAGCTGGTGGAAACTTCTTCGTCAAAGCGGAAGTCGCCAACACGGGCTGCGGCACTATCAAGCGCAAAACCACCGGCCTTGAAGCCGCGGGAATAGCTTGCGTAGACGGTCAGGTTGTCGTCGAGTTCCATGTTCGCGATGATGTTGCCCGACAGGTTGTCGTCGGAGAAGCTGTCATTCACGTTCGCCGCTGGCGGGAAGAACTGCAGACCGGTGAGGCCCAGAAGCGGGTTATAGTCCGGGTTGGTGGCCACGGCGCTCGCTTGAGCAGTGGCCTGCGGGATTACCACGCTTGCGATGACTTCTGGCGGTATACCGTTTGCCGCAGCTTGTGCTGCTGCCTGCTGAACAGCCTGACCAACGAAGATCTGGACAAAATCAAGCGCCGCGAACGGGTCGTTGATCACGATGTCCGAAACCATGGACTTCTTCTCGTGGGTATAACGAATACCACCCGTGAGGGTGAAGCGGTCGGTCACGTGCCAATCAAGCTGGATGAACGCGCTGTAGCTTTCGTTATCCTGATTGAAGAGGCCGCGTTGCTGGCCGCTGCCGTCAGCGAGGAAGGTCCCAGCAGGTACGCCCAGGCCGGCTTCAAGCTGGCTGATGGCGCCGCCCGTCAGAACGTCCGCGAACGGACGCAGACCGGGGCCCTGGATCGTCTGGTTATCAGCGGTCAGGTCCTGGTTATAGTAGTAAACGCCTGCCATCCACTCGACCGGACCGTCGGTGGTCGAGGTCACGCGGATTTCCTGCGTGAAAGTGTCATAGTCCTGATCGAGTACACGGCGCTTGTTCAACTGAAGGTCAGAGAAGTCAGCATCGATGTCTTGCAGTTCGCGGTAGCCACGGAATGCGGTGATCGAGGTCAGGGTGAAGGTCTCGAAATCGATATCGATCTGGCCGGAGGCACCGTAGCTCTCGAGGTTGCCAACAACAACTTCGCCGTCGATTGCGGTCTGGCGGTCCTTGATGTCCGGTGCGCCAACAATGTCGGAGCCGAGAACGCTCAGTGCAAGCTGTGAATCAGCCGTGATTACGTAGAAAGGCGCTGCACAGCATTCCTCATTAAGGTCGCTATAGTCACCGATGATGCGTACACGTGTGCGGTCCGAAGGCTCCCAAAGGATCTGGCCGCGCAGGCCATAGCGGTCACGTTCGTTGAGCTGGCGGCCGTCGAGGTTATTGATGGTGCCGTCGCGCTTGTTCACGTTCACATCAAGGCGCATCGCCAGTTGGTCTTCAACAAGCGGCACGTTGACCGCAGCCTTACCGACTTTTGCGTCATAGTTGCCGTATGTCAGCTCGCCTTCGACTTCAAAGTCGTAGTGCGGGGCTTTGGTGACATAGTTGATCACACCGGCAGAGGTGTTTTTACCGAACAGGGTCGACTGTGGGCCGCGCAGGACTTCGATACGCTCGATGCCGAGGAAGTCGTTGACTGACGCACCGTTACGCGAGCGATAAACGCCGTCTACGAACACGCCAACCGCCGGCTCGAGGCCGAAGTTGAAGGTCGAGGACCCGATGCCACGTACCGAGAAACTAGTGTTCGATGCCGACGCACGCTGAACGATCTGCAGGCTCGGTACGAGCGTTTGCAGGCTCGTGAGATCACGTGCCTGGGCAAGCTCCATGGTGCTGCCGCCGATGGCTGAGACCGCCACCGGGGTTTCAAGGAGCGTGGCTTCCCGCTTTTGTGCGGTTACCAGAATTTCTTCAAGCTGATAGGCACCAGCGCCAGATTCTTCTTCCTGTGCGAAGGCCGCACCGGTTGCCATCATCGCCGCGGCGGCAGTTGATAGCATAAGTTGAGCGGAGCGCATGCGCGCACGCCGTCCATTACTGAATTGCATACATCCCTCCCTTGGACCTTGGAAACCGGATCGGGCTGGCACCCGTGACCACCGGTTTGGCGCAATAGTGCCTCCCGATTTACGTGCACGTCAAGCAGCAGTAGGCTTGGTTCCGGAGATTTGAACGCCCGGTGTCACTCTAGTAACACACCGGGTTTTGTTGCGATTTTGTGGATGCTGGCCTTAAGGTCAAGATTCCGTAACGTCAAATTATTTCAGTATGCCTGACCTATAAAAAACGGGGCCGCCTGAGCTGCCCCGTAAAAAAGTTTTCACCTCTCCGTGATTTCGATCAGAAATCGAGGCTGAGGGTGATGCCATAGGTACGCGGGTCGTTCGGGTAGCCGTTGAAGCTGCCCGACTGCGCCACTGAATCGAAGATAAGTTGCAGATAGTTCTCGTTGGTGAGGTTTTTCACCCAGGCCGAAACGCGCCACCGGCTATCCTCGCCGCCCTCGATGCCGAAGCTCGCGTTCAGAATGAATGTGCTTGGCATTTCGCCGTGGGGATCAAGGTCACCAGCCACATTGCGTGAGCTGCGGTAATAGACTTCGCCCTGCAGGAAGCCGTTCATGTCATCACTGAGCGGTTGCACATAGGTCGCAGCGGACGTGAAGGTGAGCTTCGGTGCATCGTCCTTGATCAGACCACTCAAGTCAGCCGTGCCGGTATAGGACGGGCTCGTGGGGTCGCATGAGGGTTGCGGGCTCGTTACGCGGCAGGGCGCACCGGTATAGGAGATGTATTTGGCCTCGCTATAGGCGGCGGCAAAGGTCCAGTTCAGGTTTTCCGACAGGGCAAACTGGCTATCAAGTTCGATCCCCTTGATCCGCATAGAACCAGCATTCCTGAGTTCAAAGCCAAGGCCGGTGAAGATGTTGGACTGAAAGTCATCCACCTTCTGTGTATAGGCGGCGATATTGACCTGTGCCCGCCGATCCCAGAAGCGGATCTTGGCGCCGACCTCGAATGCGTCCACCGTCTCGGGTTCAAACTCGTAGGTGTTTGCATCGCTCGGGTCGTTGCTCGTGGCAGCGCGTGAGGTGTCGAAGCCCCCGGCTTTGTACCCGCGCGAGAAACTTGCGTAGGTGTTGAGGTCATCGTTCCAGTCGTAGGCGAGGATTACGTTGCCGGTCAGCTTGTCTTCGCTGCGTCTGCGGTTGAAGTCGTCGCGCGGTGGGAAGAATTGCAGTGCCCCGAACCCGAGGAGCGGGTTTACCGCCGGGTTGTCGGCAACCGCGCGGGCCCCGGCTGTTGCCTGCGGGATCACCACGGTCGCGATGACCTCAGGCGGGATGCCTTGCCCTGCGGCGGCTGCGGCGGCCTGTGCGACGGCAACAGCAACAAACATATCCTCGAAATCAAGCGCAGCGAACGGGTCGTCAATGTTGAACACACCGGTCGCGTGTTTTTTCTCCTTCGTGTACCGAAGGCCTGCGGTCAGGGTCAACTGGTCGGTGACATGCCAGTCCACCTGTCCGAACAGGGCCCAGCTTTTGGCGCTGGTTTCAAAATGCTCCTCGACCATGCCGCCTTCCTCGGCAAAATAGGTACCCACCGGCACTGGCTCATGCCAGAAGCCGTTGGCGTACAGGTTCGACAGGGTCAGCTCAATGCCGGTGATATTGTCAAAACCCGGCACGAGCGCACCGGAGCCCGCAAGTATTGAGAAAAAGTCGCGGTTGTCGGCGCCGTAGGGTACCTTGTCGGTCGCATCCAGATTCTGGTGTGAATAAAAGCCGCCAAACAGCCAGTCCACAACATTGTCCCCTGTGGAAGCGACACGCACTTCCTGGGTGAAGATATCCACCTTCGTCAGTTCGCCGTTTCTCTTGATCAGGTCGGCTGCGGTGAAATCGGCGTCAAAGTTGGCGTCGGACTTAAAGTCGCGGTAGGCGGTGATCGAGGTCAGTTCCGCCCCACCGAGATCCCAGTTCAGCTCGCCCGAGACGCCAAAATCCTTCATGGCATTCAGCATTTCACCGTTGAAAGCGGTTTCCCGGTTATAGGCATTAGCTTCCACGAGCGGGAAACCCAGCGCGGCAACTGCGGCAGCCGTCGGCCCATAGTCAATGAAGGGTGCGGCACAGCAGGCCTCATTGATCTCGGAATAGTCTGCGATCAGACGGAAGGAGACAGCTTCCGATGGTTCGAGCAGCAGTTGCCCCCTGAGGGCCCAGCGGTCGCGGTCGTTCACGTCACGACCGTCATAGACATTGTCGATAAAACCGTCACGCTTGTTGATATTGCCGCTCAGGCGGAAAGCGGCTTTGTCTTCGGCGATCGGCCCGGTGACGGTGCCTTTCATGATGATCTGGTCGTAATTGCCGTAGGTGACCTCTGCCTTGCCGCCAAATTCATATTCCGGCGCCTTGGTGACAAAGGAGATCACGCCAGCGGAGGTGTTTTTGCCAAAGAGCGTGGACTGCGGCCCGCGCAGTACCTCGACCCGTTCAACCGAAAGGAAGTCACCGATGGCGGCGCCGGTGCGGGAGCGGTAGATACCGTCCACATAGATGCCGACAGAGGGTTCAAGCCCGGGGTTGAAGCCCGAGGTGCCGATGCCACGGATATTGACCACGGTCTGGAATGACGCTGCAGCCTGAGTGGTGTTGAGTGCAGGTACCATCATCATCAGGTCGCGCACGTCGCGCACCTGGCTTTTGTCCAGCGTTTCGCCGGTATAAGCGCTCACGGCAATCGGCACGTCCTGCAGGGTTTTTGCGCGTTTCTGTGCTGTGACCAGGATTTCCTCAAGCGTAAAATTGCTGTCGTCGTCCTGGCTTTCTTCCTGCGCGGATGCGGCGGCTATGCCGGTTGCAGACAAAGAGATACTGATTGCACCGGCAGCGACCGAGTGCATGAGATGCGCACGCAAGGCGTGCCGGACATCAAGTGTCATGGTTTCCTCCCCATTTTCCCCATGAACCGCGATTCTGGCTTCCCCGGTAAATTTTCCCGCATGTTCTGGCAAACATGATGACCCGGGAAAAAATACCTCCAAATTAAGGCGGTTCATTAAAATGATTTACCTCATTTGGCCAAACGTCAAGGAAACAATGCTTGGAAAATTGGCGTAAGGAGCAAAGAAAAAGGGGCAGTAAAACTGCCCCTTTGGTGTTTTTCGCTTATGTGTCCGCGACTTAGAAAGTGGCGACCAGTTTCGCGTAGACCATGCGACCACGCGGGTCGTGGGTCCGGCTCTCATAGCCACCGTTCGTGGAAACATACGGCGGTGCTTTGTCGAACGCGTTGATCACGCCGAGCTGCAGGCTCGAACCTTCCATGCTGTCGCCGAAGGCGCTGAGCTGAAGGGTGTATTGCGCGTCAACCGTCGTCATGGAACCAACGCGGCTACCCGGATGCTGGTCGTCGTCCATGCCGCTGATGTGGCGAACGTAGAAGCGGGCGTCATGGTGCTCGTTGCCCCATGCAACACCGGTGTTGATACGCCATTTCGGTGTCGGGCTGCCGAAGTTTGCAAAGTTCCGGTTACCGGCGCCGTCAACGTTGCCAGCTTGCGGATCTTCAAGGTCATACTTCAGCACGTGGGTGGCTTCGAAGAAGGGCATGAAGGTGCCCATCTCGGTGTCGATGTTATATTTGATCGACGTATCGAAACCTTGGGTTTCCACGCTTGAAGCGTTCAGGAAGTCCACGATTACCATGATGATGCTGCCCGAGGTGCCGCCAGAACGGATCACGCGGGTGGTGTCCATCGGGTCGGCGTTCACAACAGCCTGATAGTTTTCCTGGATGATCACGTCGGTGAAGCGATAGTTCCAGTAGTCGAAGTCGATATCAAGACCATCAACCGGAGACCAGGTCGCACCGAAGTTCCAGGCTTTACCCTGCTCCGGACGGATGTTGCGGCCACCGGTCGGTGCCACAGAGCGTACAGCAGCGAATGCCGTGCCGCCGAGCGGGTCGGTAACCTGGTTAAGCGACGTGCCGCCACCGGAAACCTGCAGCACCGAAGGTGCCCGGAAGCTGGTGGAGAAGCTGCCGCGAAGGGCCATGCTGTCGCTGGGGCGGAACAGCAGCGAGATTTTCGGGTCGGTCGTCGAGCCGATATCGCCGCCATATATCTCGTGGCGCAGAGCCAGCGAGAGGTCGAGCTTGTCGGTAATCGGAATGAGCGATTCTGCGAAAATGCCGACTGCAGAGCGGTTTTCGCCGAAATCGGCGTTGCCGATCACAAATGCGAAGCCGTCAGCGTTCGAGATTTCGTCATAGTCGCGACCCCAGAACTCGTCACGGATCTGCATGCCGAGAGCAAGGCCGATATCGCCCGCGGGCAGCGAGCCGATCGTGCCGGAGACAACCGCATCATAGACGGATGTTTTCGACGTACCGTCGATAACCTGTTCGCCGATCACATAGTCGAGAACCGACTGGCTGTTCGGTGCCGTCGTGTAGCTTGTTGCAAACGGGTTGAAGAATTCACAGCCGTTTGCGCCCGGAACACCAAGAGCAGCCTGACAGTTCGCGCCGCCGAAACCTGCAAGGGCGAGCTGGAAGTTCTGGGTGATCACGTCACGAGTAGCGATCTGGTAGCTGTTTTTCGCATGTGTCATGGCGAAATCGTAGCTCCAGGTGTCACTGAAGTTACCGGTCAGCTCGATATTGATGCGGTAGGTTTCGGAGTTGAAGCGGTTGTTCGACACCTCGCCGCCGTTACCGATGGCACGGCCAAGGAAGCTTACGCCCTGACCGAACGGGTTCTCCGGGTGATAGGCCGGTACGCCAGCGGACCCGATCTGCAGATACGGGAAGGTTGGCGAGTTGCCGCGGATGGCACTGGTGTCAGCCCAGCCGCCTTCGATGCGAAGCTGGTGGCCGTCGCCCAGATCCTGGGTCAGCACAGCATAAGCCTGCTTGCGCTCTTCCTCTGGCACGAGGCTGTAGTAGCTGCCGAAGTCGAGGCCGCAGGTACCGATGTTGAGGCCGCCACCAAGCGGCACAGCTACGTTCGGAATACCGCCGAACTCTTCACAGCCGTATGGGTCGATCACTGGCACGGTCTGGCCAACGGCTGCGATGATGCTGGGCACATAGAAGGAACCCGGGTTACCGAGCACCGAGCTGTCATCCGCCGCGGTCGAGAAACGACGTTCCGCAGTGGTGAGTGGCGAGCGGTCATAGTAGCTGAACGCGCCCATGATGTGGGTGCTTTCGCCACCAAAGCCGAACTTGGCTTCATAGAGCTGGTCCGACTGGCTGCCTTCGTCTGTCAGTGTCTGGTATTTGGCGCTAACCTGCACGCCTTCGAAATTGTCGTCGGTGATGAAGTTCACCACGCCAGCTACGGCGTCAGTACCGTAAATGGCGGCAGCGCCGTCTTTCACGATCTCGATCCGCTGCACGGCGATCTGCGGCACAAGCGAGGAGGTATCAACAAAGGCGATACCATCGTTCGTGGTGGTGCCGGCAACGACCTGACGACGGCCGTTCAGAAGCACGAGCGTGGATGCCACACCGAGGCCGCGCAAGTTGAAGTTCGATGTACCGGACGTACCGTTCTGGGTGAAGGCGTCCGGGTTGTTCTGCGCACCGTTGTTGATGGTGAGCGTCTGAACAAGGTCGGCCACGTTGCTGGCGCCGATCTGGCTCAGGTTGTCCGACCCGATCACTGCGATCGGTGATGGGCTGTTAAACTGGTTTTTGCCTTTCAGATACGTACCGGTGACCACGACTTCCTCGATCTCCAGCATGGAGTCGGCTTCGTCCTGGGCATTGGCCGGGCTGATTGCAAATAAACTGAGACAACCGGCAGCAAGCGCGGTTGTGTTAAACAGGCGGTTCTGGCGCATGTTTCCCCTCCGTAATGTTAAAAGCAAAATGCTTTTCCTTCCCAACAGTAATTGGATAGGTCGAAAGCAATAGCCGTCAAGGAGGCGAAAAAGATTCTATAACAGGGGCTTAGAGGTGTGGCTCTCATGCCACAGTTTTGACCGCAAAAGGGTAGTTTTGGGGCCTATTCGGGATGAATAAGTGCCTGTTTGACAAAGACCTCGGCCTTGCCTTTGCCGAGCCGATGGTCGAGATAGGGTGTGAGATAGGCCTTCACCACGTCGGGGTCGATGGGTCTGTTCACGTTGAAATGCTGCTGTGAGAGCACGCTGAGCGCGGTGTTGAAATCGGAGCGGATTTGCGGCAGGCGCGAGCGCACAAACTCAAAATCCGTGGTGTTTTCGGTCATAAGGGCGAGTTGCAGCGTAGCCTTGCCTTCCACGATACCGCGTTTGATGACAGAAAAGTTGAACGGTTTCATGTCGAGCGTGGGTTTGCCGACAAATTCGTTCTGCTTCTCTTCCTCCTCCTGCGCTGCATCCGCTGTGCCTGGCAGCGCACACCCCAGCACCGGGGCGGCCAGTAGGGACAGGATGGGCAGGATGAAACGCATGATCGGTTCTCACTCTTTATCTATATACGCTTATATGGACGCGGCTTGCTGGCTGCATTGCCTATGATGCCAAACCTTGCTGAATGTTAGCTTAATAAGCAACCGTCATCTTGAATGACGATTTTGTTGCGATATGCAACATTTGATGCAAAAAGCATTATAAAAGTGATGCAAAAAGAGATGTTTTATATATCTAAAGTTTATTTTAAATGAAAAGCCACAATAACATATTGATTTAAAAGGGATAATTAGTTCAGGCCAGATTGGCATGAGGTTTGTATATATAAATATACCTCTCGAGCAGGGGTGCGGGAATGGGTAAATTTATTTACTCGACCCCCAATCGTGCACCTGTTCCCGCGAACCCCGCCCGAGAAGGCCTGAGCATCAAGAGATTTTCAAAAGCCGTGCAGAAATGCGCGGTTTTTGCGTTTTAGGTCCCCGCTGATATCTGGGCCTTGTTATCATCGGTTACGCCGCTCTGGTGACAGGGCTACAACGTGGCGCAGTGACATCGCTGTGCCCGGCGGCAGGTTTCATGTGAAACATCATCTGAGGCGTACCAGAGCGTACCGGCGTGCCATACCGGTCAGATCAGACAAAAAAGCTGACGCTTGAGGAAGCTGCACCGCTTTGCAGCCGCGCAAGACCTGTTTGCAGGTTGGCAAGCTGCGCCTGCTGGTACGGCGATGCCGCACCCTGGTTGGCGGAGCCGTTCTTGAGCTGCTCGATGAGCGGGTTATAATTCAGCGAGCGATAGGCGCGCTGAATTGTCGATACGGCTGTGTCCAGAAGACCGAGCACATATTTTGCGGTCTGCTTGTCCTTGAGATGGATGGCACCATCAAGACCAAGCGCAAAGACCCCGCCAAGGTCTTCCTCGGGCGGGATATCCTCATCGTCATCAGAGGAGATATCAAACACGTCGTTTTTCGGCAGGATGCGACCGGGCTCAAGCCCGATGCGTTCCAGAAGGTCACGGCCTTCCTTGCCTTTGAAGAACTCGATCGGCACACCGTCGTCCAGCGCGCTGATCTTGAGCTTCTGGCCTTCTTCGGTGGTGGAAACCTCCACCTTCAGCTTACCAAAACCAGCGATGCGCAGCTTGCGTGCGATGTCGTCGAACGTGTCGCCTTCATCAAGTTCGATACGTTTTTTTGTGCCGCCGTCGACCGAGATATAGAAAAAGTCATCCAGCTTGGCGCTCGTTTGCGTCTCGATATCGAGTGTCTCGTCAATCGCCACCGTGCCTTGCGGCAGACCAAGTTTCGAGAGAACAGAATCGCCTTTATTGGTGAAGGCAACGCCACCTACATTGGTGCCAGCGAGGCTTTCGCCAAACTGTTCGATATCCTCTACCGAGCCCGAGGTGCCGTCAATACGGGCGACAAAACCGTCAGTCGAGCCACGCGTCTGTTCGCCCGCAAAGGTGCCGCCGGTGGAGCCCGCAACATAGACTTTGCCGTCAGAGACGGTTACATCGGCCACGCGGTCGGTGCCGCTGGTCGCAAGATAGCTGGTGAAGTCGGCACTCAGGCTGGTGGCGCCCGAAAGCGTCAGTCCGCTGACAAAACCATCATAGCCACCCGCGGTGGAGCCGACGGTCGTGGCGCTGCCACCGGCATTGAGGCTGCCGTTTGTCGTCACGCCAGCGATATAGACCTTGCCATTGTCGTTATCGATGGTGACACCCTGGATCGAGCCACCGGAACCGAGGCTGCCAAAATCCACGCTTGCGGTCTGATTTGTGAGGTCCGAGCTGTCGATGCGGCGTACAACTGCGTTGCCGTCTTCTTCGCTCGCCACCACAAGGTTCCCGTTTGCATCAACGGCAATGCCCTTGATGGCTTCATTGTCACTGGTGCCAAAAACCGTGCTGTCGGTCAGCTTGCCGACGCTCGAGAGCTTGAGGATCACTGCATCCGAGCCGCCGGAGAAACCGGACGTCGCGCTAATACCGGATTTGGTGTAGCCGCCAACAAAAATCTCGCCAGCAGCATTCACGGCCACGCTGGATGCGCCGGTCTCGCCATAGGTGTCGAGCTGGTACCGGAAAACTTCGTCACCGCGTTTGCTGAGCTTTTGCACAAAAAGGTCGGTGCCGCTCACGACGTCGCTTGATGAAAGCGCGCTGTCGGTCTGGCCCACGAGAATGACGTTATCGTCCGCGTCTACAGTAATGCCGGACACATTGGCGGTGCCTGCGGTGCCCAGAAGCCGCGAGAAGACAACATTGCCTTCGCTGTCAAACTTGGTGAGGAATACATCCTCGCCCGACGCGGTGTTGAGCTGGTGGCCAAAGCTGCCTGACGAGTTGCCGACAACATAGATGCCGCCTTCACTGTCAACGGCGACCCGCTTTGCCGTGGTGTCGGCATTGACCTTGTTGGCGCTGTCGATATTGGTCAGCGACGAGGCGTTGTCGGTGTCTGCGGTCGTGTCGGTGTTGCTGTCGTCATTGCTGACGCTCGCCAGCGCGTCGGCGAGCATCTTGTCGCGCATTTCCTTGATCTTCGGGTCGATCTCTTCGTCTTCCTCTTCCTTCACGAGGCCTTTGATCTCGGTCGCCTCATAATCAATGGCGGCGAAGGAAGTGGTGTCATCAAGCGTGATGGTGCCATCAAGCCCATTGAATTCGCTGATGCGGCTGGTAATCGCATAATCGTCGTCGAGCTGCTTGACCGCGCTCGCGACATACAGCGTCGGCGCGCTTGTCGCCGCCGAGAATTTTACCTCCTCGGTGATAGTACCGTCGATCTGCAGGGCATAACGGCCTGAAGAACCGTCACGGTGAATGTCGAACCGGGTCTGGTGTTTGACATATTCCGTGCCCTCGGTATCAAGTGCGGTCAGCGCCTCGATCTTGCTGTTCACAAAATCCTTGATGTTGTTGAGCGACAGGGTGCCGGACATCTCGCTGAGATCGATGGTGATATCGTCGGTCGCGCCCGACTTGGTGATCGACACGGTGAAGACTTCCGTACCGGTCAGGCCGGAAATGGCAGCGTTTGGATCGTCGGTCACCAGGGTGCCGTTGAAGCCCGTCTCATTCTTGCCGAGGCGTGTGGTAGCTTCGGTCTTGTACTGCTTCTCACCGAGGAACAGCTCAAGCTTGTCCAGCTCGGCGGTGGAGAGGAAGTCGCGCACTTCCGCAAGGCCGGACTGGAACTGTTCGTTCAGCCGCGCCAGCGATGAAGAAGAGGTCGCGTCTTCGGAGGCATATTCAGCCAGAATGCGCAGGTTGGTCAGCGCCTTGAAGAGCGCGAAAGTGGCCTGCTTGTCCGCATTGTCGGCAACTGACTTGAGATCATCCGCCTTGAGGTCGATGAACTTCGTGAGCTCGCGGACTTCGCGGATCTGCTGGTTGAGGGTCTTGGTTTCCTCAACCTGCTGCCAGGGTGGCGTGATGCCGTCGTCGGTCGAGCCGAAATTATAGGCGGCACGGTCGGCGGCAGAGAGTGAGGCAAGGGTGCGCTGGGCAACTTTGGCATTCACCGAGGCGGAGATGAGCGAATAGTCAACGCCCACGATCTGATAGGAGCTGGTTTGCCCGCCCAGACCAAAAAGTCCACCAGAATTTGAAGCACCAAAAAACGCCATGGTTTCAGTCTACCAGCATTCTGCCTCTTTGCCAGAGCATCCCGATGATGTCTGCGCACGGTTCCTTGCGACGGGCAGCAGCGCGGCAATTATTGCCGCATAGGCAATATATTCCCCCTTAATCTCCCGAAACGTCAAAAACGACTCGGAATCAGGGGAATTATTTGCCCTTCAATTGCTTTTTGTCGCAATTCTCCCTACATCTCTTGCAAGGACCGTGACAAATGTCAGCTTTGCGTTACGGGCCATAGAATAGACCGGTAGAGGATAGAAAAAGGATACGGCCGGATGAACGCACTTTTCACCCTTCTCGACAGCCTTCTCGGCTTTTATGCCCTCATACTCATCATCAGCGTGGTCATGAGCTGGCTGGTGTCGTTCGGGGTCGTCAACACCTACCAGCCGTTTGTGCGCTCGGTGATGAACTTCCTCTATGCAGTGACCGAACCGGCGCTCCGGCCCATTCGGCGCTTCCTGCCGAACCTCGGCGGCATTGATATTTCGCCGATCATCCTGTGGTTCGTGATCTATGCGCTGCGTATTCTGCTCAAGCATGATATTGCGCCGCTCTTTGGCGTGAATGTCTACTGAGGAACGGGCGTCCTATCTGCTTGCCGCGCCTGACGGGGTGCGGCTGCTCGTCCGCCTGACGCCAAACGCGGGCAAGGACAGCCTCGACGGGCCGGTGGATACAGCGGATGGTACTCGCCTCAAGGCCGGGGTTACGGCGGTGCCTGAAAAGGGCAAGGCCAATGCGTCTCTTGCAAAGCTGCTGGCCAAAAAACTCAGGTTGCCCAAGACTTCCATACGCCTTATAGCGGGGGAGCAATCCCGGAATAAGACCGTCCTCATTGAGGGGGAACCGGAAGATTTGATGTCAGCGCTGGACGAAAAGCTGCGTGCGCTTGGGCTTTTGGGTTGAGCCTTCGCCCGTTGTGGCCGTCTCGGTGCGCCAAGGAGACGCCCATCCATGACCGCCACTTCTGAAAAAATTATTGATGGCAAGGCCTTCGCCGCCCGCGTGCGCGAAGGCGTGGCCAAAGATGTTACCAAACTCAAGGCTGAATACGGCCTCACCCCCGGCCTTGCGGTCGTGATTGTGGGTGAAGACCCGGCCAGCCAGGTTTATGTGCGCAACAAGGTGAAGCAGACGGCAGAAGTGGGCATGCTGAGCGTGCACCACGAGATGCCTGCTGACACCACACAGGAAGCGCTGGTTGCCAAGGTTGAGGAACTGAACGCAGACCCGGCCATTCACGGCATCCTCGTGCAACTCCCGCTGCCGAAACATATCGATGAAGCTGCAGTTATCGAGACCATCGTGCCGGAGAAAGACGTGGACGGTTTCCATGTGGTCAACTCCGGCCTTCTGGCTACCGGCGGCAAGGGCATGGTGCCCTGCACCCCGCTTGGCTGCCTGATGATGCTCAAGGACCGCCTTGGTGACCTTTCGGGTAAAAAGGCCATTGTGGTCGGGCGCTCCAACATCGTCGGCAAACCCTTGGCGCAGCTTCTCCTTGATGCCAACTGCACCGTCACCATCGCGCACAGCCGTACCGCAAATCTCGCCGACGAAGTCCGTGCTGCCGACATCGTGGTGGCCGCTGTTGGCCGACCGGAGATGGTCAAGGGTGACTGGATCAAGGAAGGCGCCACGGTGATTGACGTGGGTATCAACCGCATCGACGCGCCGGAATTGGGCGAAGGCAAATCCCGCCTTGTGGGCGATGTTGAGTTTGCGGCTGCCGCTGAACGCGCGTCCGCCATCACGCCGGTACCGGGTGGTGTGGGACCCATGACCATCGCCTGCCTGCTCAAGAATACCGTTACGGCAGCATGCCGCCAAAACGGTATCGACCCTGACAGCCTTTAGGGCTAAGCTCCCCGCTCACGGGGACAATATTGACCCGGACGGGGCAGCATAGCGCTGCGCCGCTTCGGGTGAAATGGGGATCAAGCCTTATGTATGAAGCTTTCATTGCCGCTTTCATCGGCCTCTTTGTGATTGTAGACCCCATTGGCATCGCGCCGGTCTTCGCCGGGCTCACGCAAAACATGCCGAAGGCCATGCAGCACAAGATGGCGATCAAGGGCACGGTCATTGGCACCCTCATCCTCATTTTCTTCGCGCTTGTCGGCAAGCCGTTCCTGAATGCGCTTGGCATCTCCATGGACGGCCTCCGGGTCGCGGGCGGTTTCATGCTGTTTATCATTGCGCTCGAAATGGTGTTCGAGAAACGGACCGAGCGGAAACAGGAATCGGCTGAAAAGCTCGATGACTATTTCGAGGATATTTCGGTCTTTCCGATTGCGCTGCCGCTGCTCGCCGGCCCCGGCGCCATCGCCACCATCATGCTCACGATGACATCCTACGAGCATAATATCGAGGCGCAGGGTGCTGTGCTCGCTGCGCTTGCACTCGTCATGCTCATCACGCTTGTGGTCTTCTACACCGCAGGCAAAGTGATGGACCTTCTCGGCCCTACGGTGAATGCGGTCCTGACCCGGCTTCTGGGTGTCATCCTCGCCGCTCTGGCCGCGCAATATATCCTCGACGGGCTCAAGAATACCTTCCTCGGCTGAGCATTCGCGCGTCGGCATGAGATGTTCACGCTTTCGGGGGCGAAAAGAGCACGTTCATCCCGTAGCATGCCCCTCATGACCGCATTTCTGAAAGCCATGGCATTTTGCGCTGTGCTGCTCAGCCAGCCCGTGCTGGCACTTGAGCTGATCAATGTCGAGAACAGCGCGGTTGAAAGCGCTGAAGACACGCTGCCGGTATCTGGCGATGTGGCAGGCTGGCGGCCTTTTTCAGGGAAGGTGCTGAAAAACGGTGGAAGCCAATGGTTCCGTATCGAACTTGCCTTGAACCTGGACCAGAACGAGCAGGTTTATAATCCGCTTGCACTCGGGGTCAGCCTGCGCGGGGTTTACGAATTTTATTGGGATGGCGAACTGGTTGGTTCCAACCAAGCTCGCGGAGCTGACGCAAACCGTTTGAGCCGGGTTTTCATTCCAGTCCGCAGCCTTACAAAGGGGCGGCATGTCATCCTGATGCGCATCACGCCCATCGGGCTGAATGAGGGGGAAAGCCTGAACCTCGATATACGGCCCGCCGCCGTGAAGGCCGATTTTTTTGGCGTGCATCCAACGGTTATAAGCACCTTCTTTGTTGCGACCGCGGGCACCTTTATCGGCTGTTATCTGCTGTTGCTCTGGTATAGTGGCAACGGGCGACCGGGGCTTTGGCAAGCGATAGCGATGAGTTTTGTCGCTGTGGCACTGATCCTGCTTGAGGAGGGGCAATATCTTTTCAGCTATCCGTATGGATGGCAGCCAGCATTGGACCAGCTCATCCCGCCGCTGTTTCTGCTCATCGTTTTTCTGCTGCCGTGGTTTGCCTTCACGCGCCTGGACGTCAAACACTATACAAGATGGGGCGCGGCGACTGCTTTTGTTATCGCGGCATTGGTCTTCGGGTTTGGTGGCAGTGCGCCGGATATTCTTTTGCTCGTGGGCCTATCGGTAAGCCTGCTTGTTCTTTCCGCATATGCCTTGTGGAAGGGCAACAAAGCCGCGCGATTATATGTGCCAGGCTTTGCGCTCGCGCTTGTGTCGCTCGTGGTGGACCCGGAACAGAAGCACCTATTTCTGATCGTCATCATATTACTGCTTGCCTTCGAGCTGGCATTGGATATCAGGCGGCAAGCCCTCGACAGCATTCGTCATGCTTTGGCGTCGGAGCGTTTGCGCGCCGACCTCATCAAGCGGAACATACAGCCGCATTTCCTCATGAATTCTCTGACTGCGCTAATGGAGTGGGTGGAAACCTCGCCAGAGGCCGCCGTAGATTTCATCGATGGCCTCGCCCATGAATTTCGCCTGCTGGCGGATTTTGCCGAACGCCAGTCTGTGTCGTTGGGCGAGGAGCTCGCGCTTTGCGAGATACACATAAGGCTTATGGCACAGCGGCTCGACGGAAGGTTCACGTTCAACCGCATTGGTGTTGACGAGGAGAGGCGCATTCCCCCCGGCATTTTCCATACGCTGCTGGAAAACGCCTTCAGCCATAACAATTACGCCGAACAGGACGTGGCGTTCGAACTCAGGTACGAAGGCGGTCATGGCCTTGCCCGCTACACCTTGAAAGTGCCAACCTCAGGCGACCAGGCGTCAAGCATGGGGACAGGCGCGGGAACCCGGTACGTGCGGGCGCGGCTGGAAGAGTTTTGTGGAAATGCTTTTAGCTTTACGTCGGAGCAGGTAGGTTCTCACTGGATGACAACTATCGAGATCGGCTCTTTTGAACGTTAGGCGGCCATGTCCTATCAAATTCTTGTTGTTGAAGATGAACCCCTTGTTGCGAGGCGGCTGCAACGACTGACAAACGAGACCGCGGGTGAACAGCTTGGCAACACCTTCGTTGCGCCTTCGGTCGTTACTGCAGAAGCGCTGCTCAAGGAAAACGAGATCGACCTCATTCTGCTCGACCTGAATCTGGCCGGAGAAGATGGTTTTGATCTGCTTAAGCGCTTTACCGCAAAAGCTGCGTATACAATCGTGGTATCCGCCTATGTTGAGCGCGCGCTGGAGGCGTTCGAATATGGGGTGCTGGATTTTGTTCCCAAGCCTTTCACCAGAGCGCGGCTCGAGAAAGCGCTTGAGCGGTTATGGGGCGGAGTTCGCGGTGCAGTCCCGCCAGCCAGACAGTTGTCGTTTGAGACCCTGAGGGGCGTGGAAGTGATCGCGCTCGACGATATCCTGTTCTTCAAGGGGGCCGACAAATATTCGGAGGCTGTTCTGGGAAACGGCGATACCCGGTTTCACGGAAAACCCCTCAACCGGCTTGAAAACATATTGGCACCTGAGTTTGTGCGCACGCACAAAAGTTATCTGGTGCACAGTCGGTCCATTGCGGAAATCCGGTCCCTTGAGGGAAGCCGTTATGCGCTGCATTTGAAAAATGGTGAGCAATTGCCAGTGGGCCGGACACGGGTTGACCATGTCCGGCAGATTCTGGAGATGCGGGAAGCATCCTAGCCGTACAGGCCTCAGAAGCTGAACCGTGCCGCGACACGCGCCCGGCCAGGGGTGCCGAATTCATAATCGAGGCCGAGCGACATCTGCCTGCTGAAATGATAGAAGACACCGGCACCGGCGCGCACTTTGCCGCCGAAATCCGCATTCAGGCTATCTGCACTTGCCCTCAGGTCGCCGTTGCCATGATAGCGGACAAAGCCGCTCAACTCGATGGCGTCCATCACCATCGCCCGCAGGCCAAACTTGCCATCGAGCGAGGTCTTGCTGCCGCTTGCGGCAGCAAGAGGCGCTTCGGCTATTGCGCCGGTATCAAGGGCAAGCGTCGCTGTTGAGAAATTGACCTTGTTGTTGACCACGCCCACTTCGGCAAAAAGGCTGACATTGGTGCCGATATCAGCGTGTAGACCAAGCGCAGCGCGCCATTCTTTCTGTGTGGTTGGCACCACGCCGGAAGCGGTAAATCCGCTGACGCTGGTGACATTCACCGCGACATCGTGATTTGTCTGCAGATAGTCGGCTACAAGGTGAAACCCGAGTTTGCCTGCCTTAAAAGGCAGTTCAAAAGAAACGCGGCCCGCACCGCCGTTACCCGTGGCGTCACAGAAGGTGCCGAAATTATCATCGCTCATGTCACCGACACCATCGCGGTCGGTGAGCTGAAGGCCATTTGCATTGAAATTGTCGTGCACAAAGGCACCTTCAATGTAGCTGTAGTTTATTGTTTTTGCCTCGTCTGTCGCAAACACCGGGCCGGAAATCACTGCACCTACTGCCGTAGCCATCATCAGTTTTTCTAGCGCTCTCATTTTTTTCCTCCTGAAAGCTTTGAACGTATCTGCAGCCAAGATGACGGCTGACGGCTGTGACGACGAGATCGCAACAGCAAACATCTCAGGGATATTCGTGAACGTCTCAACCCACCTTCAGCCGCGCGTTGCTAACGGGTGGTCGCAAAGAACGACGGCCAGCGTTGACAGAGGAGGTTCAAGACTTCACTGTCAGCGCAAAATCAAACCATCAGGGTAAGGAAAAGATGAAAAACTTCGTCACCATGTTGGCTGTGGCGGCCGCACTATCCGCCTGCGGCAACGCACAGAAAGATCAGGGAAAACAGGACACCTCCTCTTATGAGATGAGTGCGGAGGCGCTTGCCGGGCACATCAAGATGCTGGCGTCGGACGAGTTTGGCGGTCGTGCGCCAGCCTCGCCTGGTGAGGAATTGACGGTGCGCTATATCGAGACCCAGTTCCGTGAGGCCGGCCTCAAGGGTGCGAATGGTGGCAGCTTCATTCAGGACGTGCCGCTTGTATCGGTTGAAACGCTTGAAAACCCTGGCGCTACGCTGAAGAAAGGCGATGACGCTGTTACCCTGTCCTACCGCGAGGATCAGGTGCTTTGGACCCGCCATCAGGCGGGCACACCCACCTCGGTCGAGGACAGCGAAATGGTGTTTGTCGGCTACGGTATTGTGGCGCCAGAGCGCGGCTGGAACGACTACGAGGGTCTTGATGTTGCGGGGAAAACCGTGGTCATCCTCGTAAACGACCCAGGATTTGCCACCCAGGACCCGGCGGTGTTTGAAGGCAACACCATGACCTATTATGGCCGCTGGAACTACAAGTTCGACGAGGCGGCCCGCCAGGGCGCTGCTGCGGCCCTCATCGTCCACGAAACCAAGCCCGCCGCCTACGGCTGGGGCACGGTTGACAGCAGCTGGACCGGTCCGCAGTTCGACATGGTCCGCGCCGACCAGGGTGCTTCGCTCGCTGCCGCCGAGGGTTGGATCACCACGGAAGCGACCGACAAGCTCTTTGCGCTTGCGGGCCTTGACCGTGCGGCGCTCAAGGAAGCTGCGGCCAAGCCGGGCTTCAAGGCTGTGCCCATGGGTGTCACCTTCTCCACCGCCTTTGATAGCAAGACTAACCACATCAATTCCCGCAATGTGGCGGGCTATGTGGAAGGTTCCGAGCAACCGGACGAAGTGTTCGTCTATATGGCGCACTGGGACCATATCGGCACTGACCCGACCGCGGAAGGCGACGGGATTTATAACGGTGCGCTTGATAACGCGACCGGCACCGCCGGGCTCATCGAGCTTGCGCGCCAGTACGCCCATGCGGTCGAGAAGCCGAAACGCTCGGTCATGTTCCTCGCCGTGACGGCTGAGGAACAAGGGCTCCTGGGTTCAGCCTTCTATGCCGCGAACCCGCTGTTCCCGCTTGAGAAGACTGTAGGCGGCATCAATATGGACGGTCTCAACAACTATGGCCCCACCAAGGATGTGACCGTTATCGGCCTCGGTAACTCCGAATTGGACGACTATTTGAAACAGGCGGCGGACGTCTCCGCGCGGGTGCTGGTGGGTGATCAGGAACCGGAAAAAGGATACTTCTACCGTTCCGATCATTTTGAGCTCTCGAAGCGTGGTGTGCCGATGCTCTACCCGGGTGCAGGTTACGAGCATATCGAGAAAGGCCGTGCCTATGTTGAGGCGCTGGAGGCCGACTATCTCGAGAATCGCTATCACCTGCCGGGCGACGAATATGACGAAAGCTGGGACCTGACCGGTGCGGTGGACGACCTTCGGCTCTATTATAACACCGGCCGCCTTGTCATCGATTCCACCGCCTGGCCAAACTGGCGCGAAGGCAGTGAATTCAAGGCGATGCGTGACCAGCAGCGCACCGGGAAATAAAACCGGACAGAGACACAGAAGGGCGGCCCGCGAGGCCGCCTTTTCATTAGCGATGGCAAACATGACATTTTTGTTACATTTTTGGCGCGCGCTGGTATAAGGCGCCCAAAGTGGCCGGGGGGGTCAGGGCCGCAAAAATTGGAAGGGCAAAGCATGGAAAAGCATAAGGTCAATGTTGACCTGGAGAAGCTGCAGGGCTTTCAGGCGGGTGCACGGGAACAGGGACGCCAGGTAGTGAACCTCGGTCTCGCAGTAATTTTTCTCGTCCTCGTCCTGATCTATACCGCGGCAACACAGGCCGATAGTCCGACCGGCATCTTCGTGATCGCTGCCGCTGTGATCGGCGCCTACATGGCCATGAACATCGGCGCAAACGACGTGGCTAACAATATCGGCCCGGCCGTGGGCTCGAAGGCGCTGACCATGATAGGCGCGCTGTTCATTGCAGCCATCTTCGAGGCTGCGGGCGCCATCATCGCAGGGGGCGATGTGGTCTCCACCATCCGCAAGGGTATTGTCGACCCTTCTGCCATGGCAGACCAGATGACCTTTATCTGGGCCATGATGGGGGCGCTTCTGGCTGCCGCCCTATGGCTCAACCTCGCCACATGGCTTGGTGCGCCGGTTTCCACGACACACTCGATTGTTGGCGGTGTTGTGGGCGCTGGTGTCGCGGCTGCGGGGATCAACAGCGTGGACTGGGGTCAGATGTCGGCGATTGCCGCAAGCTGGGTCATCTCCCCGCTTCTGGGCGGCGTGATTGCGGCAGGTTTCCTGTTCATGATCAAAAAGCTCATCCTCGCGAAGGATGATATGCTGGAAGCTTCCCGTACATGGGTGCCGGTTTTCATCGCCATCATGGCGGGTGCCTTCTCCATGTATCTGGTCATGAAAGGCCTGAAGAAGCTGTGGTCGCCGGGCATCGGACAGCTATGGCTCATCGGTATCGGTGGTGCCGCGCTCACATGGGCGGCAACGAAGCCGCTCGTGGCGAAAAGCTCACGCGGACTTGAGAACCGCCGCAAGTCGGTCGCCAAGCTCTTCACCGTGCCGTTGATTTGCTCTGCCGCGCTGCTGTCGTTTGCGCACGGCGCCAACGATGTGGCGAACGCGGTGGGTCCGCTCGCGGCCATCGTCAGCGCGGCGCAAAGCGTGGACATGGGCACGGGCAAGGTGGCGCTGCCTTTCTGGGTCATGGTGATTGGCGCCATCGGTATCTCGATCGGCCTTATGCTGTTTGGCCCCAAACTGATCCGCACAGTGGGTGAAAAGATTACCAAGCTCAACCAGATGCGCGCCTTCTGTGTGGCGCTGTCGGCGGCCATTACGGTGATCGCGGCGAGCTGGCTCGGCCTGCCGGTATCCTCAACCCATATTGCGGTGGGCGGTGTGTTTGGCGTGGGTTTCCTGCGCGAATATCTCTCGACCCGTCCGAATGGCAAGATCAAGAGCAAGACCGAGCGTAAGAAGCGCGATCGCCGCCGCCTGGTTCGCCGCCGCGAGATGGTGACTATCGGGGCGGCGTGGGTGATAACGGTGCCCGCATCGGCCCTCCTTTCGGCTGGGCTTTTCTACCTGTTCACCAATATTTTTGCCTGACAGGACTTGATACCGGAATAAAAAAAGGGCGGCTACCGGGCCGCCCTTTTCCTTTTTAGCAGCTAGTCCGCTCACGCTGCCGCTTGCGGCACCGGTTCCCGGGTCATGCGGGCGAACAGATTGGCGATGATAGCGCCGCCTGCAATGATCAGGCACAAGGGCAGCGGGTCTGTCGCATGAATGATCCCTACCGCGCCCGAGAAGATGAACGACAGCGAGAACTGCAGGCTGCCAGCGAGAGCACTGGCCGCGCCGGCACGCCGGGCTTCCCCTTCAAGCGCACCTGCCATGCCGTTTGGTGAGACAACACCAAGCGAGGCCACATAGATGAAAAGCGGGATCAGGAACACCCACAGCGGCACGCCAATAAAACCGCAAACTGCAAGCGCAAGACCCGCGACGAGCAGCACCTTGAGTGCCATGCGGAAAATGGTTTTGTAGCCAAAATGCCTCAGCAGCAGCCGGTTCATCTGGCTCATGATGATGAAACCGAGCGCGTTGGCGCCAAAATAATAGCCAAACTGCTCGGGCGGCACGCCGTAATAGTCGATCAGCACAAAGGACGCGCCGGTGATATAGGCAAACATGCTTGAAAAAGCGGCGCCGCCTGCCATGGAATAACCGATGAAACGTTTGTCGCGCAGGATGTCGCGGTACGTGCTGAAGGTCGAACTGAGGCGCACGCCCGGGTTGCCGCCATGGGTTTCCGGCAGCAGGAAACTGACCGAAAGGATATCGATAACACAGACAGCCGCAATCAGCAGGAAGATCGACTGCCAGCCGAAATGGATTGCCAGTTGTGCACCGACAATGGGCGCAAGGATGGGCGCCACCCCCATCACCAGCATCAGCAGCGAGAAAAAGCGGGCCACGTCGATAGGCTCGAACATGTCGCGGATGATGGCGCGGGAGATCACGCCGCCCGCGCACATGCCAAGCGCCTGAAAGAAGCGCGAGACGATCAGCATCTCGACACTCGGTGCCATGGCGCAGGCAACGGATGTGATGGCCGCAATCGCCAGGCCGATGACAAGCGGGATGCGGCGGCCAAAGCGGTCCGCGAGCGGGCCATAGATAAGCTGGCCAAGCGCGACGCCGATGAAATAGACGGTGAGCGACAGTTCGACCTGAGACTGGGCAGTGTCAAAATGGGCGCCGATGGTGCCGAAGGCCGGCAGATACATATCAATGGCGAGCGGCATGAGCGCCACCACGCTACCAAGCAGGAGGGCGAGCCCTGCTGTATTTTCTTTGCTCAGGTGCATAAAATGCCTCGCTGTTTTTGTGAGGCGGCATCCGTGTAACAGCTACCGTCAGAAAAACGCGGCCGGGTTTGGGGAGGGCCGTGCGAGCGGTACCATGAGCCTGAAAATGGCTTGAGGCAAGGACTGTTAAGGTTTGGTGGGGAAAAAAGTTAACAGCATATCGTCGATGAGTGGACGCCAATTGTCCCAGTCATGGCCGAAGGGCACCTCGGTATAGGTTACGTCATAGCCCTTGCGCTCCAGCACCTTGTGGAATTTGCGCGCTTCCCTGGTGTTGTCGCGTTTGGTGCCCACAGAGAAGAACATGCGAAGCGGCAGCGTGTCCTGCTTGCCATACATATCGGAGAGCAGCTTGAGGTGTTCGCCGCTCGCTGGCGAATGCATGCCGATATAGGCGAAGCTGTCCGGGATCATCAGGCCGAAACAGGCGGCATTGAGCCCGCCGAAGGAAAGGCCCATGATCAACCGGTCCTCGCGGTCGTGGCTTACGGGAAAAGCGTCCTCAATGGTCGGGATCAGTTCGTCGCGGTAAAACTGCGCATAAGTCGGGTTGCACATGAACTGGTCATTGCGGCGGTTGTTCCTGGGATTTCCCGGTTCGCCACTGTCCACAAAAATGGCAATCACAGGTTTCATGCGACCAGCCGCGATTTCATCGTCGAGCACTGCGGCCATGCCACCGTCCGCCAGATACCATTGCCCGTCCGAGACAAAGACCACCGGGAGGGTGTCGTCCTTTTTGGTCCCTTCCGGGATATAGGCGCGGAACTGGATCTCATAGCCAAGGATCTGGCTTGTGATCTTGATATTGTCTGACACGCTGCCCGCGGCATAGGTAGGCAGGCTAAGCACTATGGTGGCGAGAATGGCTTTGATGAGCCGTGTCATACATGTCCCCTTTGTCCCCCACTTGCCAGTATGGCGATCGGGGGCGAGGCCGTCACTTCACAAAAACGTTGGCCGCCTAGTGGGCTTCCTGCCAGTTTTTGCCGGTGCCGCAGTCCACATCAAGCGGCACGGAAATCTCGAGTGCGGGCAGGGCTGCCTTTTCCATGGTTTCCTTGATAACCGGGATGGCTTTTTCGGTCAGGCCCTCAGGTGCTTCGAATACCAGTTCGTCATGCACCTGCAGCAGCATGCGTATGTCAGAGAGGCCAGCAGCCTTGAGCGCGCCCGGCATGCGGATCATGGCACGGCGGATGATATCGGCGGCGGAACCCTGAATGGGCGCGTTGATGGCCGCGCGTTCACCAAAGCCGCGTTTCATCGGGTTCTTGTCCGTCAGCGCCGAGATATGACACTTGCGACCAAAGAGCGTGGTGACATAGCCGTGTTCTTTGGCGAACTCGACTGTGCTGTCCATATATTTGCGGATGCCGGGGAAACGTTCGAAATAGGCGTCGATATAGCCCTGCGCGTCGCCGCGGCTGATGCCAAGCTGGCGCGCGAGGCCAAAGGCGGAAATGCCGTAGATGATGCCGAAGTTGATGGCCTTGGCCTGACGGCGCACCATCGGGTCCATGCCTTCAATGGGCACGCCGAACACTTCAGAGGCCGTCATGGCGTGAATGTCTGTGCCGTCGGCGAACGCCTGCTTGAGCGTACCGATGTCGGCAATGTGGGCAAGCAAGCGAAGCTCGATCTGGCTATAGTCAGCTGCGATCAGGATATTGCCCTCATCCGCGATGAAAGCCTGACGGATCTTGCGGCCTTCCTCGGTGCGGATCGGAATGTTTTGCAGGTTCGGGTCGTTTGACGACAGGCGGCCTGTGGTGGTGCTTGCTAGGTGGAAGCTTGTGTGCACCCGGCCCGTGCGCTTGTTCACCTCCTTCTGGAGCGAATCTGTGTAAGTGCTCTTGAGCTTGGAGAACTGGCGATATTCCATCACCTTCGCGGGGATTTCATGCCCTTCGGCAGCCAGCTTTTCAAGCACGTCCACATTGGTTTGCCACGCGCCGGTTTTCGATGACTTCTTGCCGCCCGGCAGGCCCTGTTCGTCGAACAGGATTTCACCAAGCTGTTTGGGCGAGTTCACATTGAACGGCCGCCCGGCCATCTCCTGGATTTCCTTGTCGAGCCGCTCGATACCCGCACCAAACTCGTTCGAGAGTTTGCGGAGCACGCTCACGTCAACCTTGATGCCCTCCCGCTCCATAGCGGACAGCACGGGGACAAGCGGACGCTCAAGCGTTTCATAGACGGTTGTCACCTTCTCAGCCGCCAGGCGGGGTTTCAGGATACGCCACAGGCGACCCGTGATGTCTGCATCCTCGGCGGCATACTGGGTGGCTTTATCAAGCGGGACCTGATCGAAGGTGATCTGGTTTTTGCCCGTGCCCGCTACTTCCTTGAACGGGATCGGCGTAATGTCGAGATGAAGGCCCGAGAGTTCATCCATGCCGTGGCCATGTTTGCCAGCGTCGAGCGCGTAGGACATCAGCATGGTGTCGTCGATGGGGTCGATCATGATGCCCTCGCGCGCGAGGATCGACATGTCGTATTTGAGGTTCTGGCCAACCTTGAGCACACTCGGGTTCTCAAGCATCGGCTTGATGGCCTTGATCACTGCCGCTTTATCAAGCTGGTTGGGTTTTTCAGCCAAAAGGTCTGCGCCGTTTGCTGCATGGCCCACAGGGATGTAACACGCCTTGCCCGGGTCAACCGAAAGCGAGATACCCACAAGGTCCGCCGCCGCAGTGTTGAGGGACGTGGTTTCGGTGTCTACTGCCACAAGGCCGTTCTGTTCCGCCATCTTGATCCAGCGCTCAAGTGCTGCCATGTCGGTCACGCACTCATACTCGGTCTCTTCAACCGTAAGCGCGTCGGTGACCGGGTCAGCGCCGACATCAACGCCGTAATAATGCGTGGCCTTGACCTTGAGTGAGCGGAAATTCTGCGTATCGAGGAAGGCCATCAGCGGCTCGGGCGCCGGGTCCTCAAGCTGCATGTGGGTGATCTCGAACTCGACCGGCACATCCCTGGCGAGGCGCACGAGCTGGCGGCTGATGCGTGCCATCTCGGCATGCTCAATCAGGCTTTCGCGCCGCTTGGGTTGCTTGATCTCGCCCGCGCGCTCCAGAAGCGTGTCGAGGTCGCCGTATTCGGTAATAAGCTGTGCGGCGGTCTTGATGCCTATGCCCGGCACACCCGGCACGTTATCCACACTGTCACCTGCGAGTGACTGCACGTCCACCACTCGCTCCGGCGGCACGCCAAACTTCTCCACGGCACCCTCGGGCCCGAAGCGTTTGTTCTTCATGCTGTCGAACATGTCTGTGCCGTCATCAAGGAGCTGCATCAGGTCCTTGTCGGAGCTGACGATGGTCACGCGCCAGTTTTTCTCCCGTGCCTGATGGGCGTAGGTGGCAATGAGGTCATCGGCCTCATAACCTTCCATCTCGATCGCGGGCACACCGAAGGCGACAGCCGCGTCACGGATGATGGAAAATTGCGGCACAAGGTCCTCGGGCGCGGGTGGGCGGTGGGCCTTGTAGTCGGCATAGATGTCATTGCGGAAGTTCTTGCGCGCGGCGTCAAAAATGACCGCAAGGTGGGTCGGTTTCTCGCCGTCGTTCAGGTCCTGCAGCAGTTTGAACAGCATGTTGGAGAAGCCGTATACGGCGTTCACCGGTGTGCCGTCCGCGCGGGTCATGGGCGGGAGCGCATGATAGGCGCGGAAAATATAGCTGGAGCCGTCAATCAGATAGAGATGCGGCTCTTTGCCGTTTGCTGCGGACATGAAAAATCCCGGAATAGAGTTGTGTCGGACCCGAGGAGCTTAAGCTAAAAATTCCTCAGGCGTCAGTTTAGAAAAAAGCCGACACATTCACTTGTTTGTGTCTGACGGGCCGCCTTGCAAAATGTAAAGTCGGTCACAATATGGGCACTCTACCTTCCCGTCGTGGTCCATGGTCAGGTAAACGCGCGGGTGACCGAGGGCGCCCTCATCGCCATCACAGGCAACTTTTTTGGTGGTAACCAGTTTGGTTTCAGGAGCTTCTACCGTCATGAGGCTTCTCTTTTTGGAAATTGAACGCGTGCAATTGGAATTTAGCCTTATATAACCAAGCGAGGCAGCGTGAACAAGCACCTTACGGTGCATCATTCGCGTGATTTGCCGCTTCGTGGTATTTTAAGTGCGACAGTTAAAGATTGGGTTGAAACAGTGGCAAAAAATGCGATCGAGATCAAAGGCCTGAAGAAAGTCTACAAGGGCCGCGGCGGTGCGCCGGACAAGCTGGCGCTCAAGGGCATCGACCTTGAAATCCCGCAAGGGTCCATGTTCGGGCTTCTCGGTCCGAACGGCGCAGGTAAATCAACCACGATCAATATCCTCGCCGGCCTTGTGAACAAGACAGAAGGCAGCGCCAGCATCTGGGGTTTCGATATCGACGACAACCCCCGGAATGCGCGCGCCAATATCGGCATCGTGCCGCAGGAGCTGATGTTCGACGCCTTCTTCACCCCGCGCGAAATGCTTGAGGTGCAGGCGGGCATGTACGGCGTGAAGCCCGAAGAACGCCGCACTGAAGAGCTGCTGAAGGCGGTGCATCTGTTCGACAAGGCGGACGCCTATTCGCGCACACTTTCGGGCGGCATGAAGCGCCGTCTGCTGGTCGCGAAAGCCATGGTGCATAACCCGCCGATCCTGATCCTTGACGAGCCGACCGCCGGTGTGGACATCGAACTGCGCCAGCAGCTTTGGGATTATGTGCGCGAACTGCACCGCCGCGGCACCACCATCGTGCTGACGACCCACTACCTCGAGGAAGCGGAAGAGCTTTGTGACACCATCGCCATCATCAACCATGGTGAAGTGGTGGCGTGTGAGCCCACCAAGCAGCTCCTGAAGCGTATCGACGAGAAGGAGGTGATCATCGAGGTCGCGGAAACGCTCGATGCGGTGCCAGCTACCCTTGCTTCCTTCACTGCCGACGTGCGCGAGAAAAACAAACTCGCGGTCCAGCTTTCGCAGGCCACCGGCAATGTGGGGCAGGTGCTCAGGGCTGTGCAGGACGCAGGGCTGACCATCAACGACATTTCCACCAACGAGACCGACCTTGAGGATATCTTCCTCCAGCTCACCAGCGACAAGGCGGTAAAGAAGGACGCGGCTGAATGAGGCGCACCTATGATGTAGTGATTGTTGGAACAGGTGCCGCGGGGCTGACCGCCGCGCTCAAGCTCGCGCCGCATATGCGGGTGGCGGTGCTGTCGAAGGGTGAACTTTCCGGCGGCTCCACGCGCTGGGCGCAGGGCGGCATTGCCGCGGTGCTTGAGGCCACCGACACCATCCAGTCCCACATCGACGACACGCTTGTCGCGGGTGCTGGCCTTTGTGACGAGGAAGCTGTCCGCTTCATGGTCGAACGTGGCCGCGATGCGATTGAGGAACTGATCAACCGCGGGGTCGAGTTTGACCGTGTCAACCAGGCGCATGAAGACGGTTACGATTATCACCTCACCCGTGAGGGTGGGCACAGCCACCGGCGTATCATCCACGCGGCCGACGCTACAGGCAAGGCGGTGCAGAATACGCTCAACGACCGGGTGCTTGAGGAACCCAATATCGACGTCTATGAGCATCACATGGCCATCGACGTCATCACCAACCGGCATCTTAAAGGCCCGGCGTCTTATAACGACCAGGCGCACGGCGTTTATGTGCTGAACCTGGAAAAAGGCCGCGTCGAGACTTTCACCGCGCGCGCTACTATCATCGCGACCGGTGGCGCCAGCCGGGTGTATCTCTATAGCTCGAACCCCGATGCTTCCACCGGTGACGGCATCGCCATGGCGTGGCGCGCGGGTTGCCGGGTCACGAACATGGAGTTTAACCAGTTCCACCCCACCTGCCTTTATCACCCTGACGCCAAAACCTTCCTGATCACGGAGGCCATGCGCGGTGAGGGTGCGGTGCTCAGGGGCCGCGACGGCGAACGTTTCATGCCGGATTATGACGAACGTGCCGAGCTTGCACCGCGGGACATCGTTGCTCGCGCGATCGACGCCGAGATGAAGCGCAAAGGCCAAGACTGTGTGTGGCTTGATATCACGCACAAGGAGCCGGACTTTGTCATCTCCCACTTCCCGACCATTTACCGGCATTGCCTTACGCTTGGCATCGATATCACCAAGGACATGATCCCGGTGGTGCCGGCAGCGCACTATACCTGCGGCGGCGTGCACATCGATCTGCATTCCCGTACGGACCTCGACCGTCTTTATGCGGTGGGTGAATGTGCGCACACTGGCCTGCACGGGGCCAACCGCATGGCGTCCAACAGCCTTCTCGAGTGCCTTGTGATGGGGAACGCCGCAGCGGACGACATCCTTGAGAATATTGGCGGTCATCCTGCAGCCACCATCGTGCGGGACTGGGACGAAAGCCAGGTGACAGACTCGGACGAAGAAGTTGTGGTGACCCACAACTGGAAAGAGCTCCGCCGTTTCATGTGGGACTATGTGGGTATTGTGCGCACCGACAAGCGCCTCGCCCGCGCCAAACGCCGGGTTGACCTGCTGGCGGCCGAAATCCAGGAATATTACGGCAACTTCCGCGTGACCGCTGATCTGCTCGAACTCCGGAACCTCGTGACGGTGGCTGACCTCATCGTGCGCTCGGCCCAGATGCGCAAGGAGTCGCGCGGGCTGCACTATACAGCCGACTATCCGGACCTCGCGGACGAGGCGCGCGACACCACACTCATTCCCTTCGGCCGCGCGGTTTCAGACCGGGTGGCGTAAACGCCACAATACCCCTGAACGAAAAAGGCCTGCACGAGCGATCGCGCAGGCCTTTATTCTTGTCCACTCGTGGGTGCGATTAACGCAGCGACCACTCAAGCGGCAGGATGAAGCTCAGGTCGCCCTGGCCTGCGGGCAGGGCCGGCAGCGGGTTCAGTTTTGCAACAAGCTTCGGGATCTCGGCGTCGAGAACTTCTTCGCCGGTGCTTTCCACGATCTCATGCGCGGTGATCGAACCGTCGGCGGAAACCACGAGGCGCACTTTCGCTTTGCCTTCGATTTCACGAACCTGTGCGGCGCGCGGGTATTTCTGGTTTTTCACAAGCTTGGAAACAACCGCTTTTTTCCAGTCATCCATGCCGTCAGCAAAAGCCGGAGTGGCGACAGAGGTGAAGAGGGCGCCAGCAACCAGAGCGGCAATCAGGGAGGTCTTTTTCATTCATTTAAACTCTTGCGGGGGTTAAATCTGCGGCAAGCATATGCGCTAAATAGATTAATCAATGGTTACCGCGTGTTAGCTAAAATTGTATCTATATTTGAAAGCTAAAATAACGCAGAAAACCGCCATTTTTTCTGGCCTGGATAGGCTTGTCATTTTGTACGTTGCGCGGTCGGTTTTACCTTCAGTCAGTGGTTGGGCTGATTCGCTGACCGCAGGGCAGAAGCCGATAAAGAAAAACCCCGGCAACTTGCCGGGGTTTTCCTACTCTTGACGAATTGGATGGTACTCGGAACAGAAACTTTTTAGTTCAGCGACCACGTCAGTGGCAGCAGGAACGAGAGCTCGGACTGGCCGCCCGGCAGTGCCGGCAGCGGGCTCAGTTTTTCGACCAGCTTCGGAATTTCGCGGTCGAGCACATCTTCGCCCGTCGCTTCAACAATTTCATGGCTGGTGATGGTGCCGTCAGCCGCGACAACGAGGCGGACCTTTGCCTTGCCTTCGATTTCACGAGCAATGGCAGACCGTGGGTAGCGCTGGTTTTTGGCAACGGCTTTGATCACTTCAATCTGCCAGTCTTTCATATCATCAGCATGAGCGGGCGCACTTGCGGCACCAAATACGAAAGTGAGCGCGATCAGGCTGGCGACAAGTGTGTTAAAATTCTTCAACATTTTTTCCCATCCGAGTTTCTTGGTGATTTTACCTGAGTGGCAAGGGAAATATGTATGCAACCCCCTGCACGAACAATTTCCACGGTTTATAAGGGAAACGGGCTTAATCATAGGTAATTAATTCTCTAAAATTTTATACATCTCCGAAATTCGGCGATAACATATTGATTTTACGTAAGATTTTTTTTGAATTTTATTCGCTTTTCACGGTTTCCCCCTGCTATGCGGACGGGGATTGCAGATGGTCCCATTGCCATGCCTGCGCCCCGCTCATTGTGTGTCACGGAATTTGGCTTGCATGGCTGGCGGGCCGCGTGTACTGTCCGCGCCGAAATCCGGCCCTGCCGGATGGCGGGCGATCCCATCGCCTTTGCCGGCCAAAATGGCTCAGGCACCCGTAGCTCAGCTGGATAGAGCGCTGCCCTCCGAAGGCGGATGTCAAGTCTGGCGATGGTTGTTGGTGTTGGAAGAAAGAAGTGACTAAACAACGGTTTGAGCGGATGTCGGGTTCGCTCTTCAGGCCGACGAAAATCTCGCGTAAGCATGGCGTAAGCATCTCGCGAACGGTATGCACCCGTAGCTCAGCTGGATAGAGCGTCGCCCTCCGAAGGCGAAGGCCACAGGTTCGAATCCTGTCGGGTGCGCCATTTTCCGTCGAATTGCAAAGACTTAGTTTTCTATCGGGGCTAACTACGAAACGGCTCGCCGCAATGTGACCGAACGTTGGCGAGGAGGATTCTAACGCCAATGGTTGGATTGCCAATCATTCTAGGGGACATTTCCCAGTTCGAACGTGTGTAGGATCAAGGGAAGCCGTGAATGCGGCTTTCGAAATGACGTTGACTTCCGGACGATCCAACGAAGCCGAATGCCGCAGCTATAGCGCCGACAGTAACCTCGTAAGCTTCATTGCTTCTTTAGTTGTCAACTTCGATCCGATTGCGTCGGATAGGACCCGGGCATAGATGGGCCACATAGCCCGCCGGATGGATCGCCCCTGTTCTGATATAACGACGATCTGCCCGCGGCCGTCGCCCTCACAATCCTGCCGCTTCACCAATCCTGCCTTCACCATGCGGTCCAACAGTCTCGACGTGCCGTATTGAGGCAGCAGAAGTCGGTTCTTGAGTTCAAACGGGCGCAGGCCTTCTGGGCCTGCCTTCTCAAGTTCAAGTAATGCATCATACCATGAAAGCGGCGGATGTCCGGCCGATTTGAGGGCAGCCTCAACCGCTTCCAGCAGCTTGCGGCTGGTTGATATCAAAGCCGCCCAGGCAGCTTGGGTCGCTCTATTAGGTTCACTCATAAACTAATCATGCCATATCGATGCAATTGCATCAACCTTGACGGCGCGCGGTGATCATGCTTAAAGTGAATGCAATTGCATCTATCAACGGAGTGTGTCCATGTCACAGCACCAACTCAACCAGACCGGCGCTTTCCTGCTCCGCGTGGCGCTCGGGATCATGTTCCTAGCCCACAGCCTGCTCCTGAAGCTCTTCATCTTCACACTGGCCGGCACAGCCCAATTCTTCGTTTCAATTGGGCTGCCCGGCTGGCTCGCTTACGTAATTTTCGCCACAGAGGCGGTTGCCGGCGTCCTTCTGGTCCTCGGTGTACAGACGCGGTGGGTCGCGCTAGCGACCGTGCCCATTCTCGCAGGGGCGACATGGGCTCATTTCGGCAATGGCTGGATGTTTGGGTACGAGAACGGTGGCTGGGAGTATCCGGCCTACCTGACTTTGCTCGCCGTTGCGCAAGGGCTTCTGGGTGACGGCCGGTTCGCGCTCAGTCCCTCTGTCACGCCTAACTGGATTGGACACACCGGGAAAGGAACGGTTGAATCATGAAATTCCCTTCTGCAAGACCGGCGACGTGCCGCCGGAAGGAGAGGGCGCGGGTCTTCCCGGACTTTGGCCGGGAGGTCCAGGTCTGGCGCGTGGATGTCCGGATCTGCGCATCAGCAAACGCGTGCCTTCACCTCGGGGGACCGCTGGAGTGCAAGGATGGAGCGTTCGTCTGCCCGTGGCAAGGCGCGCGGTTCGACACGACCAATGGACAAAGGCTCGACGGCCCGGCGCCGGCGGGAGCGGGTACCCACCTAATGTTACCGCCAACAAGGATCGAGGGTGAGGAACTGCTGTACGTCTGGGGAGAGACACCATGAGCCTGCATTTGATAAGTCACACGCTTTGCCCATACGTTCAGCGCGCGGCGATCTCGCTTGCGGAGAAAAAGGTCAGGTTTGAGCGGACTTACATTGACCTCGCGAACAAGCCTGACTGGTTCCTCGCAGTGTCGCCTTTGGGCAAGACGCCGGTGCTACTGAAGGGCGAGGTCCCGATCTTCGAATCTGCGGTGATCCTCGAATATCTAGAAGAGACACAACCCAATCCGCTCCATCCCCATGACGCCCTCGAACGGGCACGCCACAGGGCTTGGATGGAGTTCGGCTCAGCCGTCCTCAACGACATCGCGGGCTTCTATTCGGCATCCGACGAGGGAGTATTCGACGCGAAAATTGCGGTTCTGCATGAGAAGTTCAGACGGGTGGAAGCAGAACTTGAAGCAGGACCTTACTTTGCCGGCGACAGGTTCGGTCTCGTCGATGTCGTATTCGGCCCGGTCTTCCGGTATTTCAACGTGTTCGAAGAGATTGGCGCCTTCGGCATCCTAACCGACCTTCCCAAGATCGACCGTTGGAGGCAAGCGCTCTGTAGCAGAGATAGCGTTGAGAAGGCCGTTGGCGAAGACTATCCATCTCTGCTGCGCGCATTTCTACTTCGGCGGAACTCATACCTATCTTCGCTCATGCGGACGAATGAAGGTAGACATCGCGCAACTGCCGGGTTGGAGTCCCAAGTTAAGCCATAGTCTCTTTTTCGAGGTTGCGAGATACCCGAATTGTTCCTGCGGCCTTCCGTGGTGATCGAGATTAGGAGCAAGCGCCGCCGAAATTTCTAGGACCTGAGAACTCGAATGCAACGCCTCTCTGTTTTGGACCTCAAAGCGATTGAGACCGTCGCGGAAACAGGCAGCTTCCGCAAGTCGGCCCTTCGACTTGGCATTGGTCAACCTGCTATTTCCCGTCGGGTGGCTCGAGTGGAGGACAGGATTGGGGTTTCGCTGTTCGAACGGCGTCGGAGTGGAGCGAGGCTGACCCTTGCGGGACGTGTATTTGTGGGACGAGCGCGTGGCATCTTGAATGACCTGAGTGCAGCATGGGACATGGCGCGCAGTGTGGGGGAAGCCAAAACCGGAGAGTTGCGGATCGGACTAATCGCCTCGTTATCAAGAGGAACTCTTCGATGCGTCATCGAAGAGTTTTTGCTTGGTCACCCGGACGTCCACCTGAGCTTTACTGAGGCAGAGCGCGGCGAACTTCTCAGCTTGCTGAATCATCGTGAGATCGACGTCTTCATCGCCACAGGGACCAATTCTCTAGCAATCGGTGACACGATGGTCCTCGACGAGGAAAGAACTTATCTTGCTGTGCCGTCCAATTCGCATTTGGCCGTGAAGACGCAGCTTACCTGGACCGATGTCGAAGACGAAACTTATCTCGTCAGCAAACGCGAGGCCGGTCAGGACATCCACGACTACATCCACCGCCGAATATCCGATCTTGGCAAACCCGTCAGTTTGCAATGGCACCGGCTCGGACACGAAGGAATCATGACCTTAGTTGGACTTGGGCTCGGTATCAGCCTCATCGCCGATCATTGGCGCGGAGTCTCATATCCGAATGTGACATTTGTTCGGATTGGTGAGGCAGACGAGCGCATACCGTTCTCCTTGGTTTGGCGACCCGAGAATGACAATCCGGCGCTCAGGCGTTTTTTGAGTTTGGCGCGGGTTCATGCGAAGGGGGCTGCCTCCTCTCTTTCCGAAGTTTCGCAAAACCGCGATCCGTGGCCATGAACCGCGCCAACATAGGCGCGATAAGCTTTCCGGCTTCGTTCTTCTGCCCAGTCTCGCAGGCCAGCACATCAGCATAGGCGACAAGATCGCGATGCACGTCTGCTGGCAATTCAATGCTCAGCTTGACAGGTTTGTTGTCTGGGATAGCGCCCAGTTTTAGTTTGCTCATGGATCAATTCCGATAGGGTTCGAGGATGAGGTCGCGCGTGACCATGACGCGGACCGGAAAACCGGGGCGAATCGTCAAGGTCGGCGGGATGGAAATCTGACGGCGGACGATCTCGTCCCCGGCGCGCCCGATTGTGTCCTGGGTTCCCTCACGAATGGCACGGGCGATGTCGTCGTCGTCATCGGCGCCCAGTTCCACACCGATGTTCAGGACGGTGGCGAGCCCAGCCGCCATGAATAGCCGACCCCAGTGGTTGTTGACGCCGTCTTCCAGCCCGGCATAGCCCGCTTCGTCGGCGCCGGGCTGGCGTTCGAGAACGATGGAGCGCCCATTGGGCAGGATCAACCGTGTCCAGGCCAGCAGCACGCGGCTTTGCCCGAAAGCGACGCGGCTGTCGTATTCACCGATGAGGCGCGCCCCTTGGGGGATCAGCAGGAACCGTCCGGTCGGGCTGTCATAGACATTGGACGTCACCTGCGCGGTGATCTGGCCGGGAAGATCGGATCGCAGGCCGGTCACGAGGGCCGCCGGAACGACCGCTCCGGCTTGCACGACATAAGGGCTTGGAGGGTCGACGAGTCGATCCGCGGCGGTCGTTCGGCGCTCAACGGGTTCGTCGAGGAAGGCTTCCTGTCTGTCCGTGGCGTCTGGCGTGACGCCGGTTGCACTCGCGGGAAAGAATGATCCGGCGCCGGATGGTGTCGGAGAAACTGCGGTCGAATTTTGCTGGGGTCCGCTGGTGGAGGTCTTGGCTTCGGCGAAAAGGCGACTGAGCCGGGCGGCCTCCAATTCTTGCAACCGGCGCTGTTCGTCAGGATCGACGGCAGGCGCAGTGACGACCGCCGGCACAGGCTGACCGCGTTGTTGAGCTGACAGGATCGGCCGCCCGAGCTCACCGGGCAGTGGCGGTCCAAGTCGAGGTATGCGTGTATAGTCGGTCGGAAGGCGCGACAGACCTTCGGCTGCCTGGATGCGCTCGGTCGAATAGAGCTCCGTCGGTCCATCGGCCGGTTTGCGATCTTGCAGAGCCACAATCAGGATGGCGCCGAGACCGAGTCCGCTGGCCGCGCCAAGAACCGTCAGCGTGCGACGCGATAGCCGCATGACCCTTGGCGGATCGACGCGCAGCCGCAAGGAGGCGGCGATCCTTTTGTCCTCACGGGGTTCTCTATCCTCGCTCATTTGCGCGGCCCCACGGCGCGAGGACGTGACGCGGTAGGGGCGTTGCGGCTCACCCCGTCGGTACGGACGATCCGCACACGTTTCTGCCTGTCACCGAGACGCAGTTCGGCGGCGGCGAAAAGCCGATCGACGATCATGTAGTTGCGGGCGATACGGTAGTTGACGAGCTGGCCTTCGCCTTCCGGTCCGATGACGAAGAGCGGCGGCATTTCCCCCTGACCGATCCCGCGCGGGAACTCGATGAAGACCTGCCGCCCATCGTCGAAGGCGCGAAGCGGCCGCCAGGGCGCGCGGTCGCCCTCGATCCGGTAGCGGAAGCGCAAGGAGTCGAGCGCCACGTCGCGTCCGATCGGGAAGGCTGCTTCCGCCTCGGCGTTGCGCCGCCTGAGCGCGATCAAGGCGTCTTCGGCATAGGTCCAGGAGACGGACGCCATGTAGGCGGACGGGTTCGCTCTCAGTTCGAGATGATAGGTCCGCCGATCCGTATTGATGACGAGGTTGGTCTGAAGATCCGGTCGCGTCGGTTTGACCAGGATGTGGATCCGCTGGCTGTCGCCTGCACCGCTCTGGGTGTCGCCGATGATCCAGCGCGCCGTGTCGCCGGCCGCGATCGGCCCGGAGCCAACTAGGCTCTCTCCGGGCTGCAGGGCGATATCGGTGATCTGCCCCGGCGATGCGTAAACCTGATAGAGCGCACCCTCGTTATAGGGATAGAGTTGTACGGCGTTGATGAAGCCGTCGCGTACCGGCTCCATCCGGGCGGCGGCGTTCGCTTCGTTCACCCGTTCGGCGGGATCGGCAGATTCCGGCGCCCGGTCTCCCCCATTGATCGGCTTGAGTTGACCGGGCAGCGGCAAGGGACTGGTGCGCTCGACGATCCGTACCGGACGCTCCGGTTCAGGAAGAAGCGTCGCTTCGATCGGAGGGGTGTCGTAAGCGATCTCAGGCGGCTTGAATGTCGAGCATCCCGAGAGCGCGGTCGCGGCGAGAAGCACCGTCATGGAGGCTTTGTTCAGGCGAAGTGTTTTTATCATTGGGCGGACTCCCGGGACCAGTTGATGGCGTTGACGAAGATGCCGAGCGGGTTTTTGCGCAGGCGCTCGGCGTCGCGCGGCTGTTGCAGAACGATGGTGAGAATGGCGGTCCAGCGTTCGGTCGCGGCGAGCTGTCCGTTGGCGTAACGGCGCTCGATCCAGGCGATGCGGAAGCTGCTCTCGGAGGCGCGGATAACGCTGGAGACTTCGATCGAGATCTGCGTGTCGCCGACCTTGGCGAAAGGATCGTTCACCCTGGCGTAGTCATTGAGCGCCAGCGCGCCCTTGTCGGTCGTGAAATCATACGCGTGCAGCCAGTTCTGGCGCAGCACGATGGGATCGGCGGGGATTTGGCGCACATTCTCGATAAAGCGCGAGAGGTGGTATGCGATTTGCGGATCGGTTGGACGGAAGTCCGCGGTGGCGGGCGCCACCGCTTGCGCCGCGCCAAGCCTGTCCACCTCGACAACATAGGGCGTGATCGTCCCTTGCGTGGATTGCCAGACCAGAGCGGCGCTGAGCCCGCCTGAGAGCAGCAACGAGCCGAACGCCATTACCCGCCAGTTTCTGGCTTGCACGCGGGCGGACCCGATGCGCTCGTCCCAGACCTGTGCGGCCTTCTGATACGGCGTGACGGGCTCGGGGGTCTTGGAATAACGAACGCTCGGGCGACGGAAGATCATGATTTCTCCGAAAGGCTGACAGCGGTCCCGCCGCCGCCATGGTCGCCGGAGCGAACGGCATGAGCTGCGACGGCGGCGCCGTGGTGAAGGGTTTGCTGTTGTTTCATGCGGCGCGCCCAGGCCGGCGGTCCGTCGTTCGTCGACGTGGCGGGCTCGGGGCTATTGCTGAACTTGCCGCCGGTCGCTTCGAAGGCGGCGCGCGCGCCGGAGCGGTAGCTTTCGCTCATTGAACGGCGAAGCGGGTTCGTCGCTGCGCCGACGCCGGCTTTTCCGACGCTGGCGAGACCCGCGGCGACACCTGATGCGCCGCCGCCAGCAGCGGCGTTTCCCATGCTGTAGGCGGTCGAGGCGCCGCCAGCGACTGCCGCCGCGCCGCGCGCTCCTGCGCCGGCCGCTCCCACGGCCATCCGGGCGCCGGCGACCCCGCCGACAGCGAGCCCGCCGGCGGCGAGGCCTGCGCCAACCGCAGCGCCTGCGCCGAATTGCGGTCCGCCCGAGACGATGCCGTTGGCGATGCCCGGACCGAAGATGCCGAGCGCCAGCATTGAAAGCGCGGCCAGAACGATGGCCATGGCGTCTTCTATGGTCGGCTCGCCCGTGAACCCAGCGGTGAACTCGCCAAAGATGGTCGAGCCGATGCCGACGATCACGGCGAGCACCAGCACCTTGACGCCGGACGAGATCACCAGCCCGAGCACCCGCTCGGCCATGAAGGCGGTTTTGTTGAAGAGGCCGAAGGGCACGAGGATGAAGCCGGCCAGCGTGGCGAGCTTGAACTCGATCAGCGTGACGAAGAGCTGAATCGCAAGGATGAAGAAGGACAGGAGAACGACCAGCCAGGCGAACAGCAGGATGATGATCTGGAGGAAATTCTCGAAGAAAGAGACAAAGCCCATCAGATCGGAAATCGATGTGAGAATCGGACGGCCCGCATCAAGGCCGATCTCCGCGATGCGGCCGGGCTGAAGCAGCTCGCCGGGGCTGAGACTGCCGCCGGAAGCGATGAGGCCGAGACCGGCGAAGCTTTCGAAAACGATGCGGGCGAGCGCGTTCCAGTTGCCGATGATGTAGGCGAAGACGCCGACGAAGAGCGTTTTCTTGATGAGCCGGGCGAGAATGTCGTCGTCGGCGCCCCAGGCCCAGAAGAGCGCGGCGAGCGTCACGTCGATGACGATCAGGGTCGTTGCCAGGAAGGCGACGTCGCCGCCGAGCAGGCCAAAGCCGCTGTCGATGTAGGAGGTGAAGACCTGCAGGAAGCGGTCAATGACGCCAACGCCGCCCATATCCTACTCCTTCTCGGGATCGTCGCCAGGAAGCCCGAGAAACCGGCGGCGTTGCTCTGCCCAGGCGGCGCGACACGTCGTGTCGGTTTCCAGCTCTTCCGGCGTCACCGTCCGGCAGCGAGAAAGTTCCGCCTGCAAAGGATCGTCGCTCGCCGACGATCTCGCCGGCGTTTCCGAAGTGACCGTGTTCGCCAGTTCAACCGCGGCGAAGAGCGCAGCGAGCCCGCCCAGGGCGATAGCGACGAGCCTGATGATTTGGTCGGGAGAGCTGCGCACGGAACTTACCGGAACATGCTGACGGCGGTTGGCGTGTAGCCGGACCCGTAGTCGAGGAAGCGATTGAGGTTCTCGCGCCCCTGCGCTTCAGCGGAGGCTCGCCGAGCCGCGTCCAGCGCGTCCGCGCGGTTCTGCGCGGCGATGGCGGCGGTAAGGTCCGTCATCTGCTGGCTTTGCAAGGCGAGCAGTTGATTGCCGGCCTGCGCTGCCTGCAAGGCGCCGACCGCACCCTGGCTTTGCGAGACGAGAGTGCTCAGTTCCGTGCGCGTCGCTTCAATGTTGCCGACGACACCTGCCTGGACCTTCAATGCGTCTTCATAGCCCGCAACCGAGGTCCGCCAGCGCGCTTCGGCATTGGCGTTCATGGCGGCGAAATCGCCGGTTGCTGCGGCGTCTCCATATTGTTCTGAGAAGACGCGTTCGATTTCGGAGACGACGTATCCAACGCGCTGCGCTTCGCCCAACAGATCTTCTGTCTGCTGCATGATCGATCGCAGACGCGCCAGCGATGAGTGCGGCAGGTTTGCGAGGTTGCGTCCCTGGTTGATCAACATCTGCGCCTCGTTCTGAAGCTGCGTGATCTGATTGTTGATCATTTCGAGGGTGCGCGCGGCGGTCAGAATGTTCTGCGCAAGGTTGGTCGGATCGATGACGACGTCGCCGACGCCGAACAGCGCATAGGCCGGTTGCATGGGCGCCAAAGCGATGGCTCCGGTCAGCATGAGAGCGGCGAATTTCTTACGCATGAGTAGTCTCCTTGGTTTGAGGGGATGGGATCGGATCAGGTGCTTGGCCGAGCAGTTCGACGGCCCAATCGAGACCGCGACGGGCGAGCCAGGCTGCGGCGAAACCGTCTCGCCCGTGTTCGGCGAGAATGTCGGTAATGGCGGCGTGATCGGTCTTCGACGATGCGGCCGTGAAGGCGAGCGCGACCTCGCCGAGACCGAGCGAGAAAAGCCGATTGCCGCGCCGCGACTGGCAGTAATAGTCACGCTTCGGCATGGCCCGCGCGACGATCTCGATCTGGCGTTCATTGAGGCCGAAGCGGCGGTAGATATCGGCGATCTGAGGCTCGAAGGCGCGCTCGTTCGGCAGGAAAATCCGCGTCGGGCAGCTCTCGACGATGGCGGGTGCAATCGCGGAATTGTCGATGTCAGCAAGCGATTGCGTTGCGAAGAGGACGGACGCGTTCTTCTTCCGCAATGTCTTCAGCCATTCGCGGAGTTGGCCGCCAAAAGTGCCGTCATCGAGCGCGAGCCAGCCTTCATCGACGATGATGAGGCTCGGACGTCCGTCGAGGCGATCCTCGATCCGGTGGAACAGATAGGCGAGCACGGCGGGCGCTGCCGCCGACCCGATCAGCCCTTCGGTCTCGAAGGCCTGGAAATCGGCCGTTCCGAGCTCTTCAGTTTCGGCGTCGAGCAAACGCCCGAAGGGGCCGCCAAGACAGAATGGCGCCAATGCCTGTTTGAGTTCGGTCGACTGCAACAGGACGGAAAGCCCTGTGAGCGTTCGTTCTCCTACGGGCGCCGAGGCGAGCGACGTCAGCGTTGACCAGAGATGATCCCGCGCGACCGGATTGATGGTGACGCCTTCACGCGCGATCAGGCCGGACAACCAGTCCTGCGCCCAGGCGCGTTCGCTCGTCTCGTCGATGTTGCGGAGCGGCTGAAGCTGGACGGCGGCTTCGTCATCCGAGAGCGCGCCGGCGAGATCCTGCCAGTCGCCACCACAGGCGACGGTCGCACAGCGGATCGAGCCGCCGAAGTCGAAGGCGAATACTTGGCTACGCCCGTAGCGAGGAAATTGCAGCGCCATCAACGCCAGCAACACGGATTTGCCCGAGCCGGTCGGACCGACGACCAACGTGTGCCCGACATCGCCGACATGGGGCGAAAAGCGGAACGGGGTCGAGCCTTCCGTCTCCGCGTAAAAGAGCGGCGGACCGTCCAGATGATCGTTGCGCGCCGGTCCTGCCCAGACCGCCGAGATCGGGATCATGTGGGCGAGATTGAGCGTGGAGACCGGCGGTTGACGGACATTGGCGTAGAGATGGCCAGGCAGCGAGCCGAGCCACGCCTCGATGGCGTTCAAGGTCTCGGGCTTGCAGGTGAAGTCACGTCCCTGGATGACCTTTTCGGCCGCCTTTAGCTTTGCGTCCGCGACAGCTTCGTCCTCATCCCAGACGGTCAGTGTCGCGGTGATGTAGGCAGCGCCCGCCATGTCGGCGCCGAGCTCCTGCAAGGCTTCATCGGCGTCGGCGGCCTTGTTCGCCGCGTCGCTATCGAGCAGCGTCGACGCCTCGTTGGTCATCACCTCTTTCAGGATCGCGGCGACGGATTTGCGCTTGGCGAACCACTGCCGGCGAATGCGCGTCAGCAACTTGGCGGCGTCGGTCTTGTCGAGGCAGATGGCGCGCGTGACCCAACGATATTCGAAGGGTTGGCTGTTGAGCTCATCCAGCAGTCCCGGCCATGTGGCTGTGGGGAATCCGATGATGGAGAGGCTGCGCAGATGCGCCCCTCCCAAACTCGGCGCCAGTCCGCCGACAAGCGCGCTATCGGCCAGGAGCGCGTCGAGATGCATCGGCGTTTCCGGCACACGCACGCGTTGACGACGCGTCGACACGGTCGAATGCAGAAAGGTCAGCGTTTCTTCGTCGGAGAGCCAGGCCGCTTCCGGCATGAAGCCGTCGAGGAGATCAAGCAGACGATCCGTCCGCGCCGCAAAGCTCGCGACGTGCTCCTGCGGATTGAGCCCTTTGTTGGGGGCATCCTCATAAAGCCACCGCCCGGCGCGGCTGGCGTCGTCCGCCGGGGGCATCCAGACGAAGGTCAGGAAATAGCTGCTTTCGAAATGACTCGACGCCTCCTCGAACTGAGCCCGCCGCTCCGCATCGACGAGCGCGGACACGGGATCGGGAAAACGCGAGAGAGGATAGTCGCGCGCCGGCAGGCGTTGCGCCTCGACGAATATCGCCCAGCCCGATCCGAGTCGGCGGAGTGCGTTGTTGAGTCGGCCGGACACGGCGACGAGTTCCGACGGTGTCGCGGAGTCGAGGTCAGGCCCCCGAAACCGTGCTGTGCGTTGCAGACTGCCGTCCTTGTTGAGGACGACGCCGGGCGCGACGAGCGCCGCCCACGGCAGGAAGTCGGCGAGGAGCGAGGATTTGGAGCGGTATTCGGCAAGGCGCATCATCGCTCAGACTCCGAACCAAGTTGGGAAGCGAAGATGCTGGCGTGCGACATCGACGATCTGAGCGTCGCGTTTTGCGGCCCAGACCGCGAGGAGATGGCCGACAAGCCAGAGTACCATCCCGATCACCCAAAGCCTGAGCCCGAGTCCGACGGCCGCTGCGAGCGTGCCGTTGGCGATGGCGACTGTGCGGGGCGCGCCGCCCAGCAGGATCGGTTCGACCAGGGCGCGGTGGACGGGCGCGTAAAAGCCCGGAATGTCGGCCAGCTCCCGCATCAGATCAGCGCTCCGCCGCCGAACGAGAAGAAGGACAGGAAGAAGCTCGACGCCGCGAAGGCGATGGAGAGGCCGAAGACGATCTGCACGAGGCGGCGAAAACCGCCAGAGGTGTCGCCGAAGGCGAGCGTCAGTCCCGTGACGATGATGATGATCACCGCGACGATCTTGGCGACCGGCCCTTCGATGGATTCCAGGATTGACTGAAGCGGCACCTCCCAGGGCATGCCTGATCCCGCCGCATGGGCGGGTGCGACGAGCAGAAGGCTGAACGCAAGCGCCGTCGCGTAGAGCGGCCAGCGTGGATAGAGAATTGTGGTTTTGGTCATGGATGGTCTCCTGTCTGGTGGTGAAGAAGCGGTTGGATCTGGTAGTCCCCGGTCGCATCGAGATCCTCGACCCGGGCGAGCTCGGAAAGCCTGCGCGCCGATCCGCGTCCCGAGAGGACGGCGATCAAGTCGATCGTTTCTGCGATCATCGCGCGGGGCACGGTGACGACGGCTTCCTGGATGAGCTGTTCGAGGCGGCGCAACGCGCCGACGGCCGAGCCGGCATGGATGGTGCCGATGCCGCCGGGATGGCCAGTGCCCCATGCTTTGAGGAGGTCGAGCGCCTCAGCGCCGCGCACCTCGCCGATGGGAATGCGGTCAGGACGAAGGCGGAGCGAGGAGCGAACGAGATCGGAGAGCGACGCAACGCCATCCTTGGTCCGCAGAGCGACAAGGTTGGGCGTCAGGCATTGGAGTTCGCGCGTATCCTCGATCAGAACGACGCGGTCGGAGAATTTGGCGACTTCCGCTAGCAGCGCGTTGGTAAGGGTGGTCTTGCCGGTCGAGGTGCCGCCGGCGACGAGGATATTGGCGCGCGACGTGATGGCGTCACGCAAGGTCGCCGCCGCATCGTCTGGCATGATCCCGGCGCGGACATAGTCTTCGAGCGTGAAGACGGCGACGGCGGGCTTGCGGATCGCGAAGACGGGCGCGGCGACCACAGGCGGCAACAGTCCCTCGAACCGCTCCCCCGTTCCCGGCAACTCTGCCGACACGCGCGGAGATCCCGCATGGACCTCGGCGCCGACATGGTGCGCAACCAGACGGACAATGCGCTCACCGTCAGCTGTGGAGAGCTCTACGCCCGTTTCGGTGAGACCTTCGCTCAGCCGGTCGACCCACAGACGCCCGTCCGGATTGAGCATCACCTCGATAACCGCAGGGTCTTCGAGCCATGCGGCTACGTCGGCCCCCAGAGCGGTTCTGAGCATGCGTGCGCCGCGAGTGAGAGCTTCTGATTTTAAGGTGCATACGGTCATCGAGGGCCCCGTGTTTGATTTCGGGGCTCATTAAGAAGACCGCTATCGGGTTAGCGGCAACAGTCTTGTAGGCGTAGTACAAGGGCGGCGCGCAAAGGCAGGGAGTCGCGTAGAGCGCTGGAATGAGTGAGGGCTACTTTTCGGATAATTGTGCCGTTCATGCCCGCTGGATCAGTGACCGCCTCTGGTGCATGTTGGGTCTATGGGGCATCCAACCAACAAGACTTCTCCGCGCGTTCATCGCTGGACCTACACCGTCGAGGCTGACGAGGTCTCATTCGTATTGCCGGATGGGTGTGTCGACATCCTTGTCTCGTCCTGCGGCGAGACCAACCGCGTCTTGATTGGCCTCACCAATTGGGACTTCTCGCCAAGACAGGTGAAGCTAAAGGCGGGAACCTCTTTGATTGGTTACCGATTGCGGCCAGGAACCACCATTCGCCTGTCTGATCTTCAGATCGAAAATGGCGCGCATTCAAATCTGGGACCAGAAATCGAATGCAGTGTGAGGCATGATCAGGAGGTTGAGGAGATCATCTATGATCTCAGTCTTCCGGGTAGCGGTGTAGAGCGCTCGGCCAAGCAGCAAGGCGTGTCGGAACGAACCCTGCAACGCCGTTTTAAGGACCTTTCCCTTCCGCCTCCGATCTTCTGGCGTCAGTTAGGGCGGGCCAGGCGGGCGGTTCGGGCATTGCCATGTCGCGTTCCGCTTTCAGATATCGCGTTCGAATATGGCTTTAGCGATCAGGCTCACATGACGCGGGAGTTCTTGCGGTGGTTTGGACGAACACCGGCGCAGTTGCGCCAGGACTCAGCCACATTAAACGAACTGGCTCAACCGGGCTTGAGCAATTGGTCAGATGAAACCGTCTTGAAGCCTGTAAGCCTGTAAGCCTGACTTAGGAAGTCTTCGCATCGCTTTTCAACGATGTCCGACAGGCCAACGAGCTTGATGTGTCGCCGACGTTTCCCACGACCCTCTAGGATTTCATCCGGGTCGTCGAGTTGTGCGCCATGGGTGAACTCCAGGGATACGTGGCTTGTATAGGCAAAGACACCGCAAAATTGCGACTTGGGTTGCCCAGCGATGCTTTCGACGATGACGCCACCATACTTCTCGACAAAACCCGCATTGGGCTCGACCGAGAGGACCAGGATTTTTAACCGCTCGATGATCTCATCCTGCATGGCGTCAACTCGGCAGCTGTACGGCCGAGCAAATTTCAATCAGGTAGCCATTCGGATCGGACACATAGGAGGTCGTCTGTCCCCAGGGTTCGTCGCGTGCGTTCTGAATGAGCGTGGCGCCGGCATCGACAGCCCGCTGCAAAGCACCCGCCACATCATCTGTCTCGAAGGCGATCTCGAATGTCGGCGCATCCGGTCTTGGCGAAGCCGGGTTCTTGTCCAACTGGCGCATCAGTTCCTTGGAGGAAAAGGCGAGTTTGGTGGTCCCGGTCGTCATTTCACCGTAATCACCGCTTTCATGAAGGAACGCTCGTTCAAGCCCGAACGCCCTTTCGAAGAAGTCCAATGACGCGGAGACGTCATCTACGTACAAGATTGTATAGCGAAAGATCATTCAAGGTACCTCGCATAGAGTTTGCGTAAGACAGCGCTACGACGCATCGACATGGATGTCTTGAAAAAAGCCGACATCCATCGGCTTTGAAGCATCATGCATTTTGGAGCTCGGCGCCTTCATTGCTCTGATCGGAGACTGGCGACTTCCTCCGAGATCTCCTTGGTCAGTGTGTTCCCCTTGGCCAGCCGCCGACCGAGCGTTTCTACAAAGCCTTCATACCGCTCGCGGCCTTTCGCCTGCGCTGCGTCGCGCATCGTATCTGGCAGCGGCGGAGTCGTCGTGAGCCAGAACCGGACGAACAATGCTATCGCTTCGTTGCCGATCGTCACATCCCGCTCAAGGCGCTCGACAGCGCGGGTCAGCCGGTCAAGTCGCCGTGTGATCGCAGCCTCGCGCTGATCGGCGGCGTCCGGTGAGAGATAGGAGGCCAGCGCCGCTTCCACGATCTGGGATTTCGACACATTGCGCCGTGCCGCCAGCGCGTCGAGCTCCGGCGACAACGACGGATCGAAATAGACATTGAGCCGATCTTTCTTCATGGCGAGCCTCAAAGATCGATGCCGTCATCGGGATCGAGCGAGGCTTGGCGCGCGACGCTTTTGAACCGCCCCTGCATCTGCCGGGCACGCTGCGCATCATCATCCGGCTCATCGTCGAGACCTGCGAATTCTTCCCGTGCCGGCGCTGTTCGTTCCGGTGCGATGTCTTCATGCTCGGGCAGTTCCGGCTCGCGGCGGATGCCGCTGTCACTGTCCTCACTCCCGTAGCGGAAGGCCTTCTTCCTGGGGTTGGGCGCAGCGATGGTAGCTTGTCCGCTCCAATCATCCCTTTGCGGATTGTGGGGCGCGGCGTGATCGGCAACCAGTTGCGGCGGTTCGACGATGCGCAATTTGAACTGCGGGTCGATATAGTAGCGCGCCTTCTTCCCCCGGATCGGCGGTGCGCCTGAGACGAGGACAATCTCATCATCCGGCGGCAATTGCATGATCTCGCCGGGCGTCAGCAAGGGCCGCGCGGTCTCCTGCCGAGAGACCATGAGATGGCCGAGCCAGGGTGATAATCTGTGCCCGGCATAGTTCTTCATCGCCCGCATCTCGGTCGCCGTGCCGAGGGCGTCGGACACGCGCTTGGCGGTGCGTTCGTCATTCGTCGCGAAGCTCACCCGGACATGGCAGTTGTCGAGAATGGCGTTGTTCTGACCGTAGGCCTTCTCGATCTGATTGAGAGACTGGGCGATGAGGAATGCCTTGAGCCCATACCCGGCCATGAAGGCGAGCTGGCTCTCGAAGAAATCGAGCCGCCCGAGCGCCGGAAACTCGTCGAGCATGAGCAACAGGCGGTGGCGCTTGCGATTGGCGTTCAACTCCTCTGTCAGCCTGCGTCCGATCTGGTTCAGCACGAGGCGGACCAGCGGCTTGGTGCGGCTGATGTCGGAGGGCGGCACGACGAGATAGAGCGTGGTCGGCCGCGCGCCGGAGACCAGATCTCTAATTCGCCAGTCGCAGCGGCTGGTGACCTTGGCGACGACGGGATCGCGATAGAGGCCCAGAAAGCTCATCGCCGTGGACAGGACGCCGGAGCGTTCGTTCTCCGACTTGTTGAGGAGTTCTCGCGCCGCCTGCGCCACGACCGGGTGCGGTCGGTCGCCCAGATGCGGTGTGCGCATCATCGCCGCGAGCGTCGCCTCGATCGGCCGGCCGGGATCTGAGAGGAAGGCGGCGACGCCGGCGAGCGTCTTGTCGGCCTCGGCATAGAGGACATGGAGGATCGCGCCGACGAGCAGAGAATGGCTGGTCTTCTCCCAGTGGTTCCGGCGTTCGAGCAGGCCTTCGGGGTCGACCAGAATATCGGCGATGTTCTGAACGTCGCGCACCTCGCTGTCGCCGCGTCGGACTTCCAAAAGGGGATTGTAGGCCGCGCTCTTCGCATCGGTCGGATCGAACAGGAGGGTGCGGGAAAAGCGTGACCGCCAGCCGGCCGTGAGATCCCAGTTCTCGCCCTTGATGTCATGGACAATGGCCGAGCCCGGCCAGGTCAGCAGGCTCGGCACGACAAGCCCGACACCCTTGCCGGAGCGGGTCGGCGCGAAACACAGCACATGTTCCGGACCGTCGTGCCGGAGATATCGGTTCTCGAAGCGGCCGAGCACGACGCCGTCCGCGGCAAGCAGTCCTGATGATTCAACGTCTCTTCTCTCAGCCCATCGTGCCGAGCCATAGGTGGTGACGTCCCGCGCCTCGCGAGCGCGCAGGACGGAGAGGAAGATGGCAACGGCAATCGCGGCGATCCCGCCACTGCCTGCGATGATTGCGCCCTCGACGAACACGCGCGGCGCATAGGCGTCGTAGAAATACCACCAGACGAAGAAGCTCCAGGGCGGATAGACAGGCCAGCCGAGGACGTCCGTCATCGGCTCGCCGAGTTGCGGCTGAAAGCCGAGCCGCCATGCGGTCCACTGCGTCGCCGCCCAGACGAAGCCGACCGCAACGAGCGAGACGATGATGATCTGGCCCCAGAGGATCCTGGTGGCCTGTGTTTGCTGTGTCTTGATCGGCATTTCTTTTCCTTCCGGGAGAATGCTCAAAGGCTGAGCCCGCGCTTGCGGCCGAGGCTCCAGTCGATCCCGCCGCCGGGCGTCATCGTGCCCGTCACGGGCTGGCTGAGGTGGCGTTCGAGCTGGGGCTTCCACGGGACGAGTTCGAAGCCGAGGCCGTCATCGACCATGGCGAAGCGACCCGAAGCGAGATCGAGCCGCCGGCGATAGGTGCCGGAGATGCGATCACCCTCGGCGGGCTTGCGGCGAGGCAAGCCGGTCTCGGCCTCGATAGCCGCCGCCGCCGTGTCGAGTTCTCGGTCGCGCAGCGTTTTCAGAAGATCGCGGGCGAAGGTGATGCGCTGGCCGTTCCTGGTCGCCAGCCCCTCGGCGACGAGATGATCGCGACGCCGGTCCAGTGCCCCGCGGACCTCGGCGCCGAACCCGCCCATGCTGAGCGGCGCGCGTTCCTTTGCCAGTTGCACTCGGTCGAGCCAAGTGGCGCCGTTCGCGCCGATCTGGGTTTCGAGGTTGAGATCGGAGCGGCCGACGAGGGCCATGCGCTGACCACCGCCATCGTTCGAACGCGAGACACGCGTTTCGACAATGCCGCCTTCGGGCGTGTCGCCCGTGGCGTCGAGATCGTTGAAGCGCAGATGATGGACGCGGCCGTCCACCGCGTCGATCACGGCATAGGCTTCGCCGCTCAGCTCGTCATGGAGGCCACGTTCGACGAGCCTTCCCAGCACCGGGGCGTGAGGCGTGTCTTCAATGGCGAAGTCCGCTTGCGCGCGATCGGGTCCGCCCGCCATGGCGCGGTGCATGGTCTTGATGATGTCGCCCCGGATGGAAAGCTCGCGCAACGTCTGTTGGGCGCCGGGCTTCAGCGACCACACCGCGGGGGCGAGCCTGTTGGCGAGGCCGAGCCGTTCCAGCGTCTGCGCGCGGCCGATCAGCAATTTGCGCAATTCCGGATCGCGCGGCTCCGGCGATCCCGGACGCAGATCGGCAACGCCGGCGCCATCATCGACAAGCCCTTGCAGCGCGCGGTCGAGACCGGTCCAGCGCTCGGCGGTTACTTCCGTCTGAAGCCCGGCTGCGATCTCCCGCTCGGTGCGTGGGCCGAGCTCCAATTCGACCAGTTGCTCGGCGCAATCGCGGAGACCCCGGCTGATATAGTCACGCGAGATGACGAGGTCTTTCCCATCGTCGGCACGGCCGCGCACCAGCACATGGACATGGGGATTGTCGGTATTCCAGTGATCGACGCCGATCCAGTCGAGCTTGGTGCCGAGACCGCGCTCGGCCTCGTTCATCAGGTCGCGCGTGAAGGCGCGCAGGTCTTCGAGGCGGTCGGCGTCTTCGGGTGAGACGATGAAGCGGAAATGATGCCGGTCCTCTTCGCATCGCCCGGCGAAGGCACGATCATCGACGCTGTCCGCTTCGGCGCTGAACATGCCCGCGTCGCGACCGTCGCGGGTCACGCCCTCGCGCTTGAGATAGGCGATATGCTTGGTGAGCGGCGCGGAACGAAAGCGGACTCCGCGATGGCGGACGATCCGCGCCTTGACGACGACGCGCCGCTGGGTGCGCGCGAGCCCCCGTGCCGCACCGGCGAACCGGCCTCGACCGAATTGCGAGCCGCGACCGCGTCCCTTCGAGCCGCCCGGCTTGTATCCGGTGTGTCCGGCCTTGCGGGCAGCGCCGATGACCTGACCGACGAAGCTTTGCGCCTTCCGGACGCTTGTCCCCTTATTGCGGATACGGCCGGGCCGGATGCGCATGTCATTGTCGCGGTCGCTCATGAAAAAATGCCCGCTAGAAAGCACGCGGCACGGTGAAACCCGCATGAAAACAAGGGATTGGACCGTGGGGCGGCACTGCATCCATGGCCGCAGCGGGCTAAATACCCAAAAACAACAACGACATAGCGCGCATTAGTGCCACGCCTTTTATCTCGCCCTCCCGTTGTTGTTGCGCCTTCCGTCCCCGTCGTTCCTCCCGGAAGCACGCCATCGCGCGACGGACTGCGCGAGAGTGCGATCAGCGGGGTCATCGCTGATCCCCGGTTCCATGTGGCGGGAAAAGGCTGTCGGAAGCGCCCGATGTGTGCGGAGGATAAACGTCGGCGCTGCTGCCTGAGTGCGTTTCGTCAGCAACCGATTGTCCATCATTGTGGACGGCGAAGAGTGGCGCCTCGCGCCAATCCACGGTCAGAATTGCGCTCTGCTCTCGCCGTTCTGCTGCAACCGATGCGCCGATGAGCGGCGCCAGCGCCGCAACATAATCGCGGGTTTCTCGGGGTAGTGGGCGACCTGTGGCTAGATGCTCGGCATAGCGCGTCGGCCCCGCATTATAGGCGGCGAGGAAGCCCGGCGATCCGAAGCGGTCATGCAGTTCACGGAGATAAGCGGCGCCCGCCAGAATGTTGTCGCGAGGATCGAACGGATCGCGCCCCAGACTGTAACGCGCGCGCAGCTCATCCCAGGTGTCGGGCATGATCTGCATCAGCCCCATCGCGCCTTTTTCGCTGACGGCGCGCACGTCGCCGGCGCTTTCCCTGCGCATGACGGCGAGGATCCAATGCGCCGGGACGCCGAAGCGCTGCGCAGCTTCGGCGACATAGGCAGCATAGGAATTGCCGCCTTGTTCCGTCCTGGAGGACGCGGTCTCTGCTGATACGGCGTGAGAGACAACCACGCCGGAGAGCAGACCGCAGAGGAGGAACTTCGCCATCATCGCGCAGCGCCGAGATGGTCTAGCCGCGCTCATCGCGTTTCTCGGGACGCTTTGCGGCGCGATTCCAAAGGAGCGCCCAATGCTCGTCTTCCCCGTCCGTCTTGAAAAGATTGGCGCGGATCGGAAACGCAAAGGTCGGGTCGTCGATCTGCAGAGAGATGTATTCGCCGGCTTTCTCGCCGGTGCGTTTCCAGCCGGCGCCGATTTCCGGTCCGTCTTCATCGCCGTGATGGATGCGATAGTCGGGCGCGTTCTCGCTGTCTGACGGCGTTGCCGGAACGAGCGTGAGTTCTCGGTAGAGAATGAGCGTGTGAAGACGTCCGGTGAAGCCGGTTTCCGTGCGAGTGAATTGACCGATCTGAGCCATGGGGAAGTTCCTTTCATTTGCGGTCGGATGAATTTGGAAGAGCGTCGGCGTCGCGATCAGCGCGCCAGACATAGCGGTCGTCGCCGTCTTCATCGGTGAGGATCGGGACGGCGCGTCCGACCACGGCGTCCGCCGGGAGCGCGCCGAAATAGCGACCGTCGAGACTGTCGGGATGGCTGGGATTCAGGAGGAAGAGTTCGGTCTCAGCGACGATGTGGCAGCCCTGCCAAACGGGCAGGTCGCGGCCGAAGCGATCGCTTGGCTGCGCCTGCGCCACGGTGGTGTCGTCGACAGCGACAGCGGCGCCATCGCGGCAGACGTGCTGTCCGGGAAGTGCAGCGATGTGCTTGAGGAGCGGCACGCCTTCGGGCAAGTAGCCGCGTTCGTCGAGATAGATCGCAAGTGATTTCGGAGGATGGACAACGACCAGATCGCCGACGACAAGATCGTTGTCCGATGCGACGGCGTAGAGTCCGATCGGCGCACTCGCGGATGCGTTCCAGATCAGCTTGGGGCTCACATGAACGAAGGCCAGTCCGCCGATCGCGAGCACCGAGAAATAGGTCGTCATGACGTAACCGAACCGGGTCATAACGCGCTCCCCGCCGATGTGGCGTGCGGAGCGGGCGAACAGGTTTGGCGCAGGAGCCAGGCGCGATGTTGAGCGGCTGTGTAGCCGCGCGGCTCTAGGCCTGCTGACAGCCTGTTGTGAACGTGGCGCCAATAGTCCGTCGCGGCGTCAGCCGGCTCGATGCCGAGCGCTTCGATCGCATCGGCGAACTGAAGAACCCGTTCGACTTTGGGCCAGCCGGAGAGACGCAACAGACTGTCGCCGCCGGGCGTCACATGCGGCACGGTCGCATAGGGCTCACCTGCTCTGGGCGCGCGCAGAATGTCGATCCGGCTTTCCGCCGTACCGAAATCATTTGCCTGCCAGCGGACGAAGGCGAAGACGGCGCCGGGATCGAAAGCGACGGTGCTGCGACTGCGGCTCTGGATCGTTGTCCGCGCGATCCGGCCGAAGCGAATCCAGTGCTCGATCTGCTTCTCGATCCAGACGAGCTCGACAATGGCGCCGCCGCTCATGAGCGGGCCTTCCGTGCATAGGCGGGCGAGATCGCTGCATGCCGCTTGGCGGGCAACACCTCGTCGCCCGTGTCGTCCGAGGTCGAGTTCTTCTCTCCCCGGCTAACCCAGGCCTGCAGATCCTCGATCGCGTAGACGACACGCCCGCCGATCTTCGAGTAGCGCGGTCCCGTGCCGTAGGTGCGATGTTTTTCGAGCGTCCGCCCCGAAAGGCCGAGAAAACGGGCCGCTTCAGGCGTTCTTAAATAGCGTGGGGGAAGTCCGGCATTGGGATCGGGCATGGGTCGCGTCTCCGGTTAGGCCATCCCGCTGCGGGAAGCGCGGGACTGTCGGAGACGAGAAAAGCGGAGAAGCGAGGCCGGGAGGGATGACGATCAGCGGATGGTAAAAACGTCACCCCATACCGTCATCAGCACATGCATATTCCCGACGCGGTTGGGTGGCGTTCCAAAGGACGGAGATTGGTCGTGCGAGATGTCAGACTGACGTGTATTCTAAAGATCAGCTTAGCCTGTAGACGTGACGAAGCTGCACGCAGACGAAATTCAGATCAACGGCGAGCTTTGCGAGCTCGCCCATGATTTCGTCGCACCGAGCCTGCGAGAGATCTTCCTGCGTGAAATCTACATCGTGTCCCCGACGATGCACGTCAGACCGCATGATGGGCTGTCCGATTGCGAGGAAATCGAACAAGAACTGTGAGTGGAGGATGCCGTTTCGCCGCTTGCGCTCTGTATGTAGACGATCGACCACTTGCTCGAAGTGTTCATACCAGCCGTCAATCTGAATGCGATCGAAGGGTTCGTCAGCCTGCACTAGGTCGCGGAACGCATTGATCTTGTCGACATTCCTGAGCCCAGCGAGCCAATGGTGGGTTTCGTTCCATTCGTCATGGCCGCGCGCGAGCAGAAACATTTGATCGATCTGCCCTTCCAGCCATTGAAACGAGATTACGTATTGCCCCACAAAACTATAGAAGCGCTCCGCTTCGGCGATTGCGGCAGGATCATCTTCCCAACGGTTTCTGGTCATGTTTTCCCTCTCTGAGATTGCCGCAGGGAAAAGATAGCAATCTTTGCAGGGTCTGATGACTACTTGCCGCGCAGCAGATTTCTATACCCCTGATCGATCATCATTCGGCCATGGGATGCCAGGCGCGCAACCTGCGCCTTAAGCGAACTCGTCTTCCAGGGTTCGGCGGCGACGCGATCGGCGCCAAAGAAAACGGTAGCGACGGCGCGATAGCTGGCGCCGCTCTGGCGTCCGTCGATTGTCCGCAGAGCGCGTTTCAGGCGGTCGCGTCGCTGCCGCGTGATTGGCGGATCGGCATCGCGGTCGATGATTTGGTGATACAGTCGATCAGCCGCAGCGAGCCTAGTGGGCCAGTCGCCATCGAGTGGCAGCAGGAGGCCAACGGGCCCATCACCGACCTGATCGCCGACAAGATTGACGCCTTCCTTCAGCCGAACCCATGACAGTCCCTCGGCGTCGATCTTGCGGTCCGCAATGCTTTCGGGGGGTATGGATGCGGTCAAGCCGATGTCCGGCAGAACGGCGATGAGTTGGACCACCGCAGGCGCTGCGGATGGGAGCCAGTAGATTGGTGCGTTGAGCGCATTGAGTTTTGGATCTGCAAGGAAATCGCAACCCCCAGTCGGCTGGAGCGCTACCGCCCTCCCGCATCAGGTTATAGTCCTTGCGATAGTGCAGGTTTCGTCGAAGGCATTCCCAGGCGAGTCCGGAGATGCCGAGATCATCGAAATGATCGTATTGGTGATCGTCGCGCCAGTCGGTTGGCATGGCGAACTCCTCCCAATCACGCGCCGAAATGTGGAGCAGCGTCAGTTGTTTGGGATGTTTCTCAATAAATCTGCGGTTGCATAGTATGGCCGCAGGCATCGTGTGATGCGTTGGACGCATCAGAGCACTCTTCAGCCCGTGGGAAGGCCATTCTTCAGCAGGTCTCGATAACCTTGCTCGGTCATCCAGCGAGCGCGTGACAGGTGACTGTCATGGACACGGCGGGCGCGTTCCGGTTCCTCATCCGCATCGATGCCGAGCAGAAGCGACGACACTTCTTCCAGCGATGCTCCCGCGTCATTCGCGTCGAGAAGCCGCATGTAAAGCGCGAAGTGATCACGGTCATAGACGGTCACGGCCGCGTCGTTCGGCGGAGCGTCAGCGATCATAATCTGGGTGGCGGGCATCGGTGTCCTTACGGGTCTGGCGCGAATTATTAATGAACCGGAAACCATAAAGTACGCAAGCGCCGGCCGGTTGAAATCTCCAGTCCTGGCTGTGAGCAGACCGACGGGTCAGCTCCAGTGTCGCGCATTATAATACGTCGCATTAAAATACGCGATCCGCATTTTACTGGCGGATGGATATTCGGGAAGTATTTGGTGCGAACCTACAGTTTTTTCGGGAGAAAGCCGGCCTCAGCCAAGCTGCTTTGGCGGACAAGATGGGCGTCGACCGCGCGCACATAAGCGCCATGGAGCGTGGCCAGCAGAACGTCACCATCATTACGCTCTGGCACGTAGCCGAGGCGCTCGACGTCAAACCGGCGGCGCTACTGGACGATCAGCGAAAGAGAAAAAGGGCATGAAGACAGCCCCGCCCGGTCTTGCCGGGCGGGGCTGTCGGAGGCGTCAGTCGCCGTTCTGGCGACGTGACCGCGACCAGATGAGGCTGTAGCTATCTTCACCTTCGATTACGGTGTCGTCGAAGAGGTTGGCGTAGATCGGAGCGGTGAAGCTCGGATCGTCGAGCTTGAGGCTCAGATAGTCGCGGCCCTCGTTCGAGCGCTTGGACCAGGCGGCGCCGATCTCGGCGCGGCCGACGAAGACGCGGTGGCTGGGCGCGTTGTCATTCGTGCGATCCTCTTCCGGGATGATCCTTACATTCTTCGCCTGAACGCTGAGGGTGACGATTTCGCCGACGTACTCGTTGGCGGACTTCTTGAAAGTTCCGATGGTGGCCATGTCAGTTCTCCTTTTGGCTTCCGAGCCCGCGCCCTTCGCGGCCTCGATGGCGATCGACGAGGCCGGGACGACCGCCGACGCAGTCCGAGGGACCCGCAGCGCATGCGAAGGACGGCGGAGACGGAGTTTCATGGTCCGCGAGGAATGGGCGCAGCCCAGGGGAAGAAAGTTCGGCTCCGCCGTTGCGGCCAAGGCGGTCGAGGCGTCAGCCGATCCCGGCCAGATCAGTCCATGAGAGGCCGTGTTGGGCGTGGGTGATGAGCTAAGGAGAACACGGATAAACCAGTATGGTGACCTGAAGTGTCTGTCGCTTGTACTAGACGATCAGATCAGCCAACCTATTGTTTCGCGCAAAGAACGTTCGGTGTCAGACCTGAGCGGGAAACCGAAGCGTGATGGGGCTCAAATCCCACGACTAGTTTCGTTGTGAGCTTCCACGAACCCTTCGACGTTCAATAGCTCGGCCATCCAGTCCATGAACACCTTCAGGCGCGGCGCGAGGTATCGTCGGCGGGCGTAGAGAAAGGAAACCGGGACCGGCGCGGGACGGTATTCGGTCAGTACCTCAATCAGGCGTCCGGCCGCGATGTCGTCGGCAACATCATGGGCCGGAACCTGGATCAATCCGTGTCCGGAGAGAGCTCCAGCCACATAGCTTTCGGCGTTGTCGACGCAGAGGTAGCTGCGCATCTCGACCGTAACCTCCTGACCGTTCTCAAGCCCATCCCATTCGGCGGAAAGTGCGGGCATCCGCAGTGCGTAATTGACCAGACAATGATCCGTCAGATCCGCAGGCGTCTTCGGAACCCCGTGGCGCGCGATGTAGTCGGCGCTACCACAGGTCAGCATCGGCACATCTCCGATCTTGCGGCAGATCAGTTCGCTGTCCTCCAGTTCGGCCAGCCGCACCACCGCATCGATGCCTTCGGACACGAGATCGATCAACCGGTCTGTGGCGCTGATGTCGAGCGTTATTGCCGGGAAGCGAGCGCGAAACTCATGCAGATGCGGAATCACCATGCGTCTGGCAATCCGGCTTGGCATGTCGATCCGCAGACGCCCCGAGATATCATCTGGCCGAAACCGATATTGTCCTTCAGCCTGCGCGACGGCATCGACCAGATCGCGGGCGGTGTCCGCGAACTGCAGCCCCTCCTGTGTCGGACGCACCACGCGGGTTGTGCGCTGTAGGAGTTGTACGCCCAACCGGTCTTCAAGCGCCTGCACCGTGCTGGAGACGGTCGAGCGCGGTAGACCAAGCGCCTCGGCCGCGCGGGTGAAATTCCCGCTCTCCACAACCTGAACGAAGGCCTGCATCTGTTGAATTCTGTCCATGCCAATTGTTCGCCATTTCTGACAGATGATGTCAAGTTGTGCATGTTTATCCGAAATGCTGGACAGGTCATCTATTGTGCAAGGCGCCGAACCAAGCGGCGTTTTCACAATGGAAAGGAAACGGCATGTCGAGAAACAGCATCGAAGGAAAAGTGGTTTTGATCGCGGGGGGTGCGAAGAACCTGGGCGGGTTGCTGGCACGCAAGTTCGCCAAATCCCGCGCGAAGGCCATCGCCATCCACTATAACAGCGACGCCACGAAGGCGGCCGCCGAAGAAACGATCGCGGCGATCGAATCCGCTGGCGCCGAAGCGGTGGCCTTCCAGGCTGACCTGACCTCGGCGGCGGCGATGGAAAAACTGTTCGCGGACACGGTCGCTGCCGTGGGACGCCCCGACATCGCGATCAACACGGTCGGCATGGTGGTGAAGAAGCCGATGGCCGAGGTGACTGAAGAGGTCTTCGATCAATCCTGTGCGGTCAATGTGAAGTCCGCCTTCTTCTTCCTCAAAGAGGCTGGCAAGCACGTCAACGATAACGGCAAGATCTGCACGATCGTCACTTCACTACTGGGCGCCTATACGCCCTTCTATGCGGCCTATGAAGGACTGAAAGCGCCGGTGGAGCATTTCACCCGTGCTGCGTCTAAGGAACTCGGAGATCGCGGCATTTCAGTAACTGCAATCGGCCCCGGCCCAATGGATACGCCGTTCTTCTACCCTGCCGAGGGTGAGGAAGCGCAGCAGTACCACAAAACCGCAGCAGCGCTTTCTCCCTTCTCGAAGACAGGCTTGACCGACATCGAGGATATCGCGCCTTGGATCACCTTCATGGTCTCCGACGGATGGTGGATGACCGGCCAGACCATCCTCGTCAACGGCGGCTACACCACCAAGTGAGCCGTTTTGGCCGGCGGCGACTTGCCGCCGGCCTTTTCCATCCAGCAAGATTGGCGCGCAGTATGACAGATCCGCGTATCGGTGAAGTGATCGCATGGTGGCGAGCGGCATCCAAAGACTGGTTCTCCAAATCGCCCGCGTTCGACGGCGCCTTTCGCAGGCGATTTGTCCCCCTGCATGAGGCTGCCATGGCGGGTGATCTCTCGGCTTGGGAGGCCATACCCGAGGGTTGTCTCGCCCTGCTGATCCTGCTGGATCAGTATCCACGCAACGCGTTTCGCGGCACGAAAGAGATGTATCACTCAGATCAGCAGGCCCTGTCGGTTGCGCACCACGCTGAGAAGCAAGAGTTCATCAGACAGGCGCCGCGGGACTTACGTCTGTTCATGCTGTTACCCTTCGCCCATTCCGAAACGCTTAAGGATCAGGACCTGTCGGTGGAGCTGCATCGCCGCTACCTGCCTTCGGGGCTCCACAAGGCAAAGCGTCATCGCGACATCATCGCCCGCTTCGGCCGCTTTCCCCACAGGCAGCCGGTCTTCGAACGCATGCCGACGGCCGAGGAAAGCCAATATTTGAATGCAGGCGGATTTCAGGGATAGTTACTAAAAACACCACGAGGAAATTCCATGTCCAGCCTAATTCATCGCCTCGTGCCAACTGGCGCCTTACGCAACCTCGCTCCCAAAGAAACGCCCCGAGTGACCAATATGGAGCTGTTCTTCGATCTCGTTTACGTCTTCACCATCATTCAGCTCTCGCATTACCTGTTGGAACACGCGAACTGGCTCGGCGCGCTTGAGTATCTGACGCTCTTCGCCGCCGTCTGGTGGGCGTGGAACTACACCGCATGGGCCGCGAACTGGGTGAACCCGGATCATCCTAGCGGGCGTGGATTGATGATTGTCCTGATGGGCTGCGCGCTGCTGATGGCGGTGGCGGCGCCGCAGGCCTTTAGCGAACGCGCGGAATTGTTCGCCATCGCGTATGTCTCCATGGCGCTGATCCGTGCAGGCTATATGGGCTTTGTCTTTCGCGGTCAGGTCATGGGGCGTAACTATTTCCAGCTTGGCGCCTGGAGCGCGATTTCCGGCGCCTTCTGGATCATCGGCGCCTTTGTGGAACCTGCACGGCTGGCGCTTTGGATCCTCGCTGTGCTGATCGACTATGCCGCGCCCTATTTGGGGTTCTGGCTTCCGGGCCAAGGCGCGACCCCGATGTCGAGCTGGACACTGAAGGGGTTGCACCTCTTCGAGCGTAACCAACTGATCTTCATCATCGCGCTCGGCGAATCCATTCTCCTACTTGGCGGCTATCTGGTCGGCCACGAGATCCATGTGGACACGGGTGCCGCCGCGCTGATTGGGTTCCTGCTGATCGTGACGCTGTGGTGGATCTACTTCGTCGATCTCGCGGAGCCGGGGGAACACCGGTTCGAACATGAGACGGATCACACCAGTCTCGCCCGCGCAGGTTTGGCCTACGCACATGGGGTCGCGGTCTGCGGCGCCATCGTGACCGCCGTCGCCATTGAGATGATCGTGGCCCATCCCCATGACGCGATCCATGCCGAGACCGCGATCATCGCCTTCGCCGGGCCATCGCTCTTCCTTCTCGGCTGCACAATCTTTCACCGCGTCACTGCGGAACGGTTGCGCGGCCTCTACCTTCTGGCCGTCGCGGCGCTGGCGGCCTGGGGCTGGGCATGCGTAGGTCTGCACCTGCAAGGGCTCTGGCTCGGCGCGGGTGTCCTGCTGATCATGGTGGCCATGGCGGCGCTCGGTCATCGGAAGGTGGCCTGAGATGCTGTCGCTTCCCACCGCCAGGAACAAGGTCGCCGCCAATGCTGGCTTTTTGGCCGCGATCCTGATCCACAATCTGACCTATCCCTTGTCAGCCGCCGCTGGGGTTTGGCCTGCACTGTTCTATGGCTTTTACGCGGCGATTTTCGGAGTGGCGACCTGGGCACTCACGGGTCATCGCCTTCAACGCATTTTTGTTGGGAGCGCGGGGCTCGCTGTGTTCATCGCGGGCATTCTGAATTCCTATGTCCCCTCGAACGGGACAGCACTCGCCGTCTACCTGACATCCATGGTTTATCATCTCGGCATGATCGTGGTGCTGGCCCGTTACACCTTCGGCGCGCGGACGGTGATGACCGATGTGCTCCTCTCGGCCACTTCGCTCTACCTTGTCATCGGATCGGGCTTCGCCGCCGTTCTGGCCTTCATCGAATGGTGCGCGCCGGGGTCCTTCGTGGCGAGTTCGGGTGCCGCTATCGACTGGCAACAGATGGTCTACTTCAGCTACGTTACCCTCACCACACTCGGCTACGGCGATATCACTCCTGTCGGATTCTACGCGCAGTCCTTCGTCAACTTCGAAGCGATAGGTGGTACGCTCTACACAGTGATCCTTCTATCGCGACTGGTGGGCTTGCATGCCAGTCGCCAGTAATGGAGAACTTTCAGACCAGCTGATGATGCGCGTCAGGTCCTGCAGGGGATGCGATGCGCACCCATGCCGTCGCGCCGACGATGATCGCACCGATGCTCGCGAAGATGAGGGTCCACGTCTCGCCCGCGCCGCCGGTCTCAGAGAGCCCCTTGACCGCGTGAAAACCGGCCAGTCCCGCCGGCAAGGCATAGAGCGCGCCGATCGCCAGGCGGATGGTCGGTGACCGGATCGTGGCGAACGCGACTTGCCCGAGGATAAGAGCGACGACGCCGACGAACAGGGCGACGGCGATGGCGCCGATCGGCCCCGCGCCGTTTTCAAAGGCATAGTATCCGACCCTGACGGTGACGAAGAACGGAAGCGCATAGACGGCCAGGCTGAATAACAGCCAGCAGAGAAAGCCGAGGCCGACAACGCTCAGCAATGCGGACAGAAACATGGGCGGTCTCCTTCATGGATGGAGCGCCTCCACCAACCGCCACGGCGCTTTTCGAAGTATAGCGCAAAGCAGCGCACGCCGGAACCTTCCGGCGCGCGCATCAGGTGATGCATCCTGTGCATCATACCGCCTGCGCCGTATTTTTCTTCGGTCTGAAATCGAAGAGCGGGACGCCGAGTTTCTTGGCCTTGTCGGCGAGATTGTCGGTGATCCCGGAGCCCGGAAAGAGGATGAGGCCGATGGGCATCGCCTCAAGAAGCGCGTCGTTGCGCTTGAACGGCGCGGCCTTGCCGTGGCGCTTCCAGTCCGGCTTGAAGACGATTTGCTGGCATTTGCGGTTATCGGCCCAGCAGGCGGCGATCTTCTCGGCGCCTTTGGGCGAGCCGCCATGCAGGAGCACCATGTCGACGTGCTTGGCCTTCACACGGTCCAGCGCATCCCAGATCGCCCGATGGTCGGTGACGTCGAGCCCGCCGGAAAACGCAACCCGTGGTCCGCTTGGCAGGAGGGGTTCGATCTCCGCGCGTCGCTTCGCCGAGAGATAGTCGCGGCTGTCGATCATGGCCGCGGTCAACGTGCGATGACTGATCCGCGACCCCGAGTGCGGACGCCAGGTCTGACCGATATGGGTCTCGAAGTGATCGGCGGCGATATCGCGCATGATTTCGTAAGCGTTGCGCCGTTCGATCAGCGTGACGCCCTGAGCCGTCAGAGCTTCAAGTTCGACGGAGCGTACTTCCGAGCCGTCCTGTTCACGCTGTGATCGTCTTTGTGATTGCTCATTGTCGTCGAGGTCGCGATCGACGCGGGCTGCTGTGCGATGAAACAGGTTCGTCACGGACCAGAGCAGGTCTTCGAGACCCGGTTCGAGACGCGTGTCTTCGAACGTGGCGGCGAGTGCGTCGAAGATATCGGCTATCGCACCCTGGAGGGCGTCGGCTTCGGGCAAGGGTCTCGGGTCGGGTTCGTCGGCGAAAGGCCGATAGCCATAGAGCTGCAATTCTTCGAGTACGGCCGCGGTTGCGGAGCTGGCCATTGGTTCGGTGGTCTCGGCGGTCATGGGATCGTCTCCTGTTCGGCGTGGGCCGCGCCTCTCGCGGCCTTCCCGAGCGACGGGAAAGCGGGGGCTGGCCGGGACTGCACCGCCGGTCACGGCGGCCGGAGCCAGAGGCGGAGGACGGCGGAGGCGGCGCTCTTTTGTTTCGCGATGCAAAGCCGGGCCTTTACGCCCGGCGGCGGAAAAGAGTGTCGCCGTAGCCGTTGCCGGCCCGGCCAGTCTCCGCTCCGTCTCGCTCCTCTCGGAAGGCCGAAGGCGAGGCTCTTGAATTAGGAGGTGATCTGACGATAGCGACCAGACTAGTGACGGGCCTGCTCTGCCGCTCAGTGTTCGTCGGAAAGCAGCCGTGAGAAATCGGCAGTGGCCAGTTGCTGACCCAGATGCGTCCTTAGGTCGTCCCGTCCGAGCTTGCGGAGGTCTTCGTTGAAGTCGCCGCCAAGAGAAATAAGCCGAATCGTTTCGATACCGACGGCTCCTGCGCGTTCGATCAGATTGGCGGCGGCCATGTCGCCTGCTTCGTCGGCGTCGGCGGCGATGTAGAGACGCTGAAGCCCGGTCGGCAGGATCAGCGCGGCGAGATGATTGGCCGACAACGCGGATATGACGGGCATGTTGGGCAACGCCATGCGCACGGAGAGCGTGCTTTCCAGCCCTTCGCCAGCAGCGAGGATGTCGCTCGCAGTTCCGATCCGCACGCCATGGCCGAGCAGGTTCCCCATCGCCTTGCGTGATGGATCGAGGGGCGCCTTGCGAGCCGTCGCCGGATCGAGCCATGTGCGGTGAACGCCGGTGAGATTGCCGTTCACGTCCGTGACCTTGGCGAGCAATGCGGGCCAGGTCTCCGGTGGTGTGTCTTTGGGCTGACCTTCTCGCCAATAGTAGCAGCACGGATGAAATCGCAGTGCTGGCGCGTCGCCAAGCCCGGAAAGACCGCGCCGATGAAGATAGCGCTCGGCGAGCGTTCCACCGATCGGTTTTCCCATGGCGAATAGGCGCCGTGCAGCCTCCGGCAATCCGGTGGGTGCGACCGCTCGTTCGCGGGTTGGCGGTTCAGGTCGTGGGAGGCTCAGGAAGATACGCGCCTCATCAAGCGTCTCGCCGAAGGTGCGAAGTTGCCGGGCGCCGGCAATGAGGTCTAGCAGGTCGCCATGGTCGCCCGTGGCGGCGTCGGTCCATTTGCCGGCAGCGCCAGGACCGTGGGTTGGTCCAGTGAGGCGAACGTAAAGACTGCGTCCGGGCGTGTTCTCGACGTCGCCGACGATCCAGTAGCGGCCCTGCTTGCGGCCGTTGGAGAGATAGTGGCGGCATACGGCCTCCGCTTCGCGGCCGAGCTGGCGGGCCATGTCAGATGCAATGCTATTCATTTGCGCCTCCTTGGTGAGAGCAAAAAAGAAGGAGCCCGCCACATTGGGCGGGCTCCAGGGGCGGCTGCGGGAGCCGTTGGGGGGCTTGGCTCCCGGTCACTCGGCCGCAGTGGCGAAGGCGTTGCCGGTGACAGGTTCATCATCGGTGATGACGGCGGAATCGCCCATGGCCGTTTCGCCGCCGTTATCCGCCGATTGCGCTTCGCTGTCGGGAAGAGCCGGCATGCGCAGGACTCCGGGCAGCCAACCGGTTCCTTCGAGAAGCTCTTCGGCCGCCGCGACCATCTCCGGTTTCTTGAGACCAGCGATGCGGTCGGCCGCCTCGTCGCCCTTGCCTTCGCGCACCGCTTCCAGAATGCGGGCCTTGGTGACGCGTGCGAGATAGCTCTCGCCCGTCGGCGTCCAGCCCGCACTCGTCATGTCGAGCCCGAGCGTCGCCGCCAGCACATCGGCATGGGCGAGCGCCCGCGGACGGCGGTTGTACGGTTCTTGTACAGCGTTGACGGTCATGGCGACGCAATGCGCGAACAGCGCCTCGCGGCTATCTTTGTCGAACCCGACCAGCGCCTCCCACAGATCCTCAGGCGCTTTCGGCAGCGCCCCTAGCCAGCTCGTCGTGCGATCGTCGATGCTGAGCGCGTAAGCCGTGTCGCCAAGGCCCGGCGCCTGGGCGCCAAAACCGGCGCTGTGCGGCGTGATCTCGACACAGCTATCCAGCGGATAGTGATAGAAGAGCCGCAGCGTCATCGCATGCAAGGCGGCGAGGAACGCCGTCTGCGGATCGTTGGCCAGCGCGTCGCGAAGGGCGAGCGTGCGATGCGCCGTCAATTCCATGACGAGACGGTCGGAGAGCGGCTTCAGGCCATTTTCTTCCTCTTCCACCTCTTCGCTGGCGTCGGGGCTCGTAACTTCGTCGACGTCCTCCTCGGTGGAGGCGTCCATCCCGTCGACCTCATCCCGCCCATCGGATTCGACGGAAGGTTCATCCTCGGGGCGGACATAGCCACGTTCGACACGCGGGCGGCCGTCATGGCCAATGCTGACGAAGACGCCGGCCATCGCGATTACGTCCGGTTCGAAGCGGACGGGCCGCTCCTGCAAGGCTTCCATCGCCGTTTCGATCTCGCCGAGACGGGCGTCGACCTCTTCGGGAAACTCCTCCGCGTCGGCGTATTCAACTTCAATCTGATCGTATTCAGTCTTCAGCGCGTGGAAGCTCGCGATCTCGTCCTCGCTCATCGGCTCGGTCTCGCCGGTGATCCGGCGCAGACCGTATGTGTGGCCGTAGGGGAAGTCCGTGCCGATCTCGATCCATTTCCAGCCCTCGGCGCGGATCGCTTGCGCATCGGTTTCGAGCTTTTCATCGACGAGTTTCGCAAGCAGGCCTGCATCCTGCAGCCAGCCGCCATCATCGGACTGGAAGAGATCGCGGAGGATGGCACCGCCGGCCGCCTCATAGGCGCCCAGCCCGACGAACTGCGCCCGCCGGTCGGAGGCGCGCACGGCGCCTTCGGTCAGCATGCGGCGGATTTCATAGGGCTGTTTCGCGTAAGTCCGTCTGATCGACTCCCAGACCTGTTCCTGGCGCTCATGGTCGGGATTGACCGTGAAGGCCATGAGTTGGTCGAGCGTCATTTCCTCTTCCGCATAGGCGTCGAGAAGCGACGGCGCGATAGCGGCGAGCTTGAGCCGCTGCTTGACGACATTCGCCGAGACGAAGAAGGCCGCCGCGATCTCCTCTTCGCTCTTGCCTTTCTCGCGCATCGCCTGGAAGGCGCGGAACTGGTCGAGCGGATGAAGCGGCGCACGCTGAACATTCTCGGCGAGACTGTCTTCTTCGGCGAGGCCATCCGTGCGCACGATGCAGGGCACGGGCGCTGTGCGGTTCAGCCGCTTCTTCTTCACCAGGAGTTCGAGCGCCCGGTAGCGGCGTCCGCCTGCCGGGATCTCGAACATGCCGGTTTCAGCGCCGTCCTCGTCCAGCACCGGCCGGACGGTGATCGAGGACAGAAGCGTGCGCCGGGCGATGTCTTCGGCGAGCTCCTCGATCGAGACGCCGGCCTTGATGCGCCGAACATTCGACTGGCTCAGCACCAGCTTGTTGAAAGGGATGTCGCGCGAGGCGCTGAGGGTGATTTTCTGAGACTTGGTCATATCAGTTCTCCGTGGGCGGGCTGGCCGAAAGCCTCTCTCTCGACCTCCAAACCCGTCACGAAAAACCCGGCCCGCCTCTTCCTCTTGAGGAAGCGACGGACCGGAACGATAGAGCGCCGTTTGCAGTTACGCCGCGCGCTCCAGGAGCTTCTTCGCCTTGCCCTCCAATTCGAGCCGGGCGTCCTGCTGCGGCTTCGACCGGGCGACGGCGGAGATGCCCTGCACGAAGTCGAACACGGACTCGGGCGGCCGGCCTTCCTCGGCGAGGACTGTCTCGACGATCCTGGCCGTCTCCGCCTTGGAGAAGCCCCGCTTGCGGAGGAAGTCGGTGCGATCGTCGTCATTGCGCGCGACGATCCGCTCGCGCGCCGCACGGATGCCTTCGACGAAGGGTCGTGGCGAGGAATCTGCGAAGCGGGTCAGCGCCGGCGCCGCCTCGTGTGCGAAGCGGTTGGCGGCGTATTTGGAATGCCGGATGCTGATTTCCTGGAAGTCCTCAACGCCCCAGAGATTACGGTTCTGGCAGACGGCGCGGAGGTAGAAGCTGGCGATGCCGAGCGTCTTCGCGCCGACTTCCGAGTTCCAGCAATAGAACCCCCGGAAATAGAGATCAGGCGATCCATCCGGCAGCTTGCCCGCCTCGATCGGGTTCATGTCGTCGACCAGGAAGAGGAAAACGTCTCGGTCGGAGGCGTAGAGTGTGGTCGTATCCTTGGTGATGTCGACCATCGGGTTGTAGACGCCGCTCGACCAGTCGAGCGTGCCGGGCACTTTCCAGCGCGTATCGCCAGTGCCGTTCCCCGCGATCTTCTGCACGGCGGCGACGAGTTCGTGGTCGTAGATGCGGCCATAATCCGGGCCGGTGACGGCGCGCAGCTCGGTACGCCCATCCTCGGTTTCCAGCGTCTTGATCTGCTCGGCTCGGTGGGAGGTGAGCCCGTATTGCAGATTGATGCCAGCGAGCGGCGCCGGGAGCTGGCGCAAATAGGCCGCTGGTGCGCTGACGAGGCTTGCAAGCTGTCCGAAGCTCCAATGGGTCGGCGCGACCGGCGCGTCGGCTTCGGGCAGGATGAGCGCCAGGTTTTCCGGATCGTCGCGATGGGCTTCGACGCGGATCGCTGCGCTCTCGACCGTCCGCGTGCGGCTGTGCTCGGCGCGGCCCTTCACAGAGGCGTAGAGCTCCGACAGGGACAGGTAGCGTTCGTCATCCGGCCGGGAAAACCATTCCGAGGAGACGCGGCCGATCCGCTCTCCGCGCGAGATATCGACTTTGAAGCCGCCGCTCTCGTCGCGTCGGCCGTCCAGGGTTTCAAGGTTAGTCATGGGTCAATCTCCGTGAGCGGGCCGGCCGAAAGACTCTCTCTCGACCTCCAAACCCGTCACGGCGAAAGCCGCCGAACTCTCACTCTCTCTTGCACCGGCGAAAGCAAAGAATCTCAGCCTTGCGACACCGCCCCAACAAGAAGGTCGTTGGCAATATGTTGGCGTCCAGACGGCGTATTTGCATCGATATTCGGCACAGATTTCTCCAAAGTATTTCGAAATATGGCACGAAATTCATGGAGTCTATTGACTCAAAGCGATGTAGAAACTACCTGAATTTCAGTGAAGGATGCAGAAGGCGGTGATGGATTGATGTCTGAAGACAGTGAGAAACGGGAGAAGTTTGTTCGGCTGGCCGAGGGGCGGACTCAGTCTGCGCTCGACGCCATTCGGAAACTTGGCAACCTCTCGAACCGCCGGGCTTACGAATACAACGATGCTGACGTGAAGAAGATCATCAAAGCGCTCCGAGATGCGACAGGCGAGATAGAGCGAAAGTTCGGATCGACTTCGGGCGATGGCGCAGACAAGTTCAAGCTGTAGGGGGCGCAATCCATGAAGGCTGAACCACTTAACATTCGCGACAAGCGATTTCTCATAAACCGGCTGATCGAACAGGCGCCCGTGAGCACGCTGGTTCGCGAGTTCTTCAAGAATGCCGACGAAAGCGCTGTTCTGGCGGAAACGGGGAATCGTCGTATCGAAATCTACCCCACGACGATTGATGGCGTACGCAAGCTGACCTTCTGGAACACGGGCGTGGGCATGGACGATAGAGAGTTGAAGCAAGCGACCGATCTATCGTCTTCGATCAACAAAGAGATGGCGCTTGATGGCAATTTCGGGATTGGGGCGAAGGTCTCAGGTCTCACCATGTCGCGCGAAGGGATACGCTATCGGTCGTGCAAGAGTGGCATCGTCAACGAAGTCACCATCGGCTTCGATGCCGACGAAGGCACCTATGTCCGCTTCCCTGTCGAATTGCCTGACGGCAGCTCCGACACTGTCTATGACGTTACCGACGTGGCCCGTGAAGCGGGACAGGACACCGCGTTCGACTGGACGGAAGTCGTCCTGCTCGGTCAAAGCGAAGATCACGACACCGTAGCCGAGCCGCTGGGCAAAGGGAAAAGTCTGGACCGAAGCTTCATTCCGTCGGCGATCTTCCGGCGTTTTGCGCGTTTTGGAGAGGGAGTCGAAGTTCGCGTCGATGTCGCCATGACCAAAGGCGGTGGCAAAGGCGAGACAGGTCGTACGCGTCGATTGAAAACGCTGGAAGATGTGGTCGACGAGTTGCCCAACCATGAAAGGGTCGAAGCGCCCGGCGGGGAGGTCACTGTACACTATATCCACGACCCCAAGCATGAGCGGCACAGCCATTCGCTAAGTGCGCTCGCCAATCCGGCAACGAGTTCCACGACATTTTGCGCGCTGGTGCATAAAGGTGAGCGCTATGACATCAAGTCGAAGAAGGCTTGGTCGGCGGCAGCCCCGAACTTCGGTATTCCCTTCGGCTCGAAGGTCCTCACGATCGAAATCGAGCTTGCTGACAATGTCGCCATGCCAAATCAGTATCGTGATGGACTGACCTGGCCCGATGACCGGTCCCCGATGATCGCTGAGGACTTCGACGCCTATGTGCGCGAGCTCATGCCCGAATGGGTCAGGGAGGTCATTCGTTCCGAGTCACCATCCTCCGACGACAATCTGGATGATCTCCAAACCGACCTTCAGAAACTCCTCGACGAGTTCCGTGTCCCCACGGCGACCCTTAGTCCCTCTCGTCGTCCGATGGCATCCCCGACGGAGGATACTGCTGAGGGCACCGATACGTCCGATCCCGTCGACCTCGATACGGATTTCCCGGAAACGGGCGACGAGCCCGATGAGAATGGGGACAAGCGCGACCCGAACAAGAGTCAACGCGCCAAACACAAGAAGGTGCGCAAGGCGCCAGAGGGGTCAAAGCTTTCACGTTCTGCCCAATCGTTGGAGCGCGTGCCGGAGATCAAGATCCTCACCGATCCCGAAGAGATCGCCGAGAAGAATTTGAAAGGCCGTGCGGGGCGCTTTTACAAGGATGCCCAAACGCTGTTCGTGAACGGCTTGTATTCCGTCGTGGAGCGTATGGCTGTCGAACTTGATGCGGAACTTCGTACGTCCGGCGAGCCGGAAGTAGTGCGCACTGCGATACTAAGGGCCTCTCGCAAGTTCATGGCCTTCCGAGTTGGGAAAGCCACTTGCTACGCCATCAGCAAACGACTCTCTGACGACTGGTCGAGCGACGATCTCGACCGTGCCACCTCGCCCGAATCTCTTTCGCTGGCTGCAGATGACTACAAGCAGAGCATATCTCAGGCCAAGCGCTATGCGAAGGAACTGATCAAGACGGCGGACGTCCCGGAAGAAAGCGTGGCCTGAACGCGATCTAGCCCGAAAGCCCAATTCTCATGATCTGATGTGCGTCCGTTCTGGAACGTGCATGTGTTAGTGGCATGTCGAAACCGTCGGATACAGATAGGGCTTGGTCTGCCTCCCGAAAAGTGGTCCGTTATTTGAGTTAGTTCCGGCTTCAGATATGGAGCTGAGACATGGGCAAGAGAGCCAAGCCTGAAGAGATTATTGCGAAACTGCGGGAGGTGGAGGTTCGCCTCGCTCGCGGTGAAACTGCAGCTTCGGCGGCGCGCGCCGTCGGTGTGACCGAACAGACCTACTACCGCTGGCGCAAAGAGTATGGCGGCCTGCAGGTCGACCAAGCCAAGCGCATGAAAGATATGGAGAAGGAAAACGCCCGGCTTCGGCGCGCAGTCTCTGATCTCACGCTGGACAACCAGATCCTTCAGGAAGTCGTGCGGGGAAAGTTCTAAGCCCTTCGCGTCGTCGTGCTGCAGTCGATCACGTGGTGGAAGAGCTTGGCGTCTCCGAACGCCGGGCTTGCCGTGTGATCGGCCAGCACCGTTCGACCCAGCGCAAGCAGCCCATACGGCGAGATGATGAGGACGCCCTGACATCGGCGATTATCCGCCTGGCCGAACGGTTCGGCCGGTATGGCTATCGCCGGATCACGGCGCTCCTCAGAAATGATGGCTGGCATGTGAACGAGAAGCGGGTTTACCGCATCTGGCGACGGGAGGGGCTGAAAGTGCCGATGAAACAACCAAAACGCGGTCGTCTCTGGCTGAATGATGGCTCGTGTGTGCGGCTGAGGCCGGCGCACAAAGGCCATGTCTGGTCCTATGACTTCGTGCAGGACCGCACCCATGATGGACGTGTGTTCCGCATGCTGTGTGTGGTCGACGAGTTTACACGGGAGTGCCTCGCCATCCGAGTCGAGCGAAAGCTGAACTCACGGGATGTCCTCGACACGCTGGGTGAGCTGTTCGTTCGGCATGGGCCGCCGGAACACATACGCTCTGACAATGGCCCTGAGTTCATTGCAACAGCCCTCCGTGACTGGCTTGAACGGATCGGAGTGAAAACGCTGTACATTACACCGGGATCACCCTGGGAAAATGGCTACTGCGAGAGCTTCAACTCCAAGCTCCGCGACGAGCTTCTGGCGAGGGAAATTTTCTTCGATCTGCGAGAGGCGAAAATCCTGATCGAAGCCTGGCGACATCACTACAACACCGCCCGTCCGCACTCTTCGCTCAGCTATAAGCCCCCCGCCCCAAAAGCCGTCTTGCCCGCAGCGTTCATGCCGCCTTACTATGGGGAGGTGGCAGCATCAAGGCTGCTACTTTGAAACCGCCGGGCTAATAAATCTGGTGGATCACCCCTGTGGGGCAGGGCAGGCTGATTCTACCCGTCAGAGAGACACTCCCTTCCTTGCTGTCGGAATCAGAGCCCAGAGGTCGACTTCAATGTGTTGTCTTTCCTTTCATCGCTCCACGTGATACAAAACCTCACACTACAAATGCTGAAGTGTGAGAGTATATATCGATGCCCCAGACCCGCTCCCAACGCGAGATAGTCCGCGACCTCCTAGCGGCGCGTGGGATTCTGCGCCTTGCGGAACTTAGGGACGCCGGTGTCACCGCCGCAACCGTCAGCCGCATGGAGAAGGATGGTGAGGTTATCCGCCTGGCGCGCGGGCTCTACCAGCTCCCTGACGCAGAGCTCGACGCAAACCACAGCCTTGCCGAAGCGGCCAAGCGTTTCCCCAAGGGCGTGATCTGCCTCGTCTCGGCGCTCGCCTTTCATGGTCTCACGGATCAGCTTCCCAAGAAGGTGTGGATGGCGATCGGCCGTAATGACTGGACGCCGAAGCCAAGCGACATGCAAATCCGTGTGCTGCGCTTCTCGGACGATCTGCTCATCGAAAGCGTCGAAACCCATGTGATCGAAGGCGTATCGGTAAAGGTGTTCGGCGTGGCGAAGACCGTCGCGGACTGCTTCCGCCATCGCGGCAAGATCAGTCTCGCCGTCGCGCTCGAGGGCCTCCAAGAGGCTCTGCGCCAACGCAAATCCACGCCGGCCGAGATCGCTAGGGCAGCGGACACAGGCGGGGTCGGCACGGTGATCCGCCCTTATCTGGAGGCACTGACCACCAATGGCTAAGGCTGGCGGATATGTCTTGCGTCTGACCCATGAGCGGCGCGATGTCTTTCATCATGCCGTGGATGAGTATGGCCGTTTCGCGGAAGCGGTGCCGTTGTTCGGCCACAGCCGCAATGCGCCTCTAGTCTGTTTCATTGTCGATCCGTCTGGCCGTGTCACGCATATCGGGCGGGGACGACGGGGGGTGAACGCGGGAACGCAGCAAAGCCGACTCAACATTGAGGAAATCCACTCGGTCGATGATGTTGTCTCCACTCAACGCATTATCGGCGGCGTGCCAACTCGCAATCGGAAGGCCGTCGAACAGAGATTCCTTAGTGGCGGCTTGCTTTCGCCAAAGGCGTTCCAGGAAGCGATCGATGTTTTTGTCCGGCTCGCGCCAGGGGCTCGTAGCTTGGTCGATCGTTTCACAACATCGACCCGCCAGCGTCTTGAGCGGCTGAGCGAGCGGGCGCGAGATAGCCTTGCCTATCAGAAGGAAGCTTTGGCCGTTGCCATGAGCCTCGCCGGGATCGACCGTGCGCCACTGGCTCAGTGGTCGTTGGAGGATGAGGCCCCCGGGTCATTCTTGGACGGGTTGCCGGAGGTTCGCATGCGCGAGGATCCGATGGTTATCCAAGATATGCGACAGGTGCCGGGCTACGATTACCTCCGAGAGATTCCCAATGCTGCCGCTGCCGTTTTCGCTGACGGTGACGACCGCCTTACCGTGATAATGGCCAATCGGCAGCCGCTCGAGGAGCAGACCGGGACTGATCTGATCTACTACAATGAACGGTTCAGGGCGTTCGTCATGGTTCAATACAAGGCCATGGAGGCGGATGACGATTTAGGTGCGATCTTTCGGTTCCCTGAGGCAAAACTCACCGATGAACTCCATCGAATGGACAGGTTTCTCAAGGAGTTGTCCAAGGTAAAAGCCGCCTCGGCACTGGATGATTTTCGCTTTAGCGACAACCCGTTCTTTTTGAAGTTTTGCCCACGAATTCAGTTCGAACCCGATAGCACAGGCCTGACGAAAGGAATGTATATCCCCCATGCCTATTGGAAGCTTCTTGAAAAAGACGACCGATTTAAGGGCCCGCGGGGCGGTCGCCGTCTGGCGTACTCGAATGTGGGTCGATACTTCGACAACACCTCATTCACAATGATGGTCAAGGGCGCATGGGTGGGGACAAACATTCCGCAATCCGAACTTTTGGAAAGGTGGATGCGTGATGTCGTGGCCGCTGGCCGCTCCATCACCTTTGCGGTCAAGCCCGACGATCCGGACCCCGATGGGGACGGTGCGTTAGTCGTGAATCCAAACTTGGATCTGGATGGCTTGGCTGTCGAACACGATGAAGAGCCCGAGCGAGTCCAAATTTCACGCGGGTGACGAAGCTAGGGATTGGCGGTAAGCGCCTGGGAGGAGAACATGGCGGTTATTCGCAAGGTTGAGATTTCGCATTTTCGATCGATCAAGTCGTTCGAATGGTATCCGTCACCTGGTCTCAATTGTCTCATCGGGTCTGGTGATGCTGGCAAGAGCACGGTTCTCGACGCTATCGACCTGTGCCTTGGTGCTCGCCGGTCCGTTCAAATCACTGATGCAGATTTTTACCAACTCGATGTCGAGACGCCCATCTCGATCACGCTGACCTTGGGGGCGTTGTCGGATACGCTGAAAAATTTTGAGGCATATGGGGATTATCTGCGCGGCTATCAGTATCTCCTCGGAACGATCGAAGACGAACCCGGGCATGGACTCGAAACAGTTCTGTCGTTGAATCTTGAGATCGCAGGCGACTTGGAGCCACGGTGGAGGTTAAGATCGGATCGCGCAGACGCTAAGGGCGCGGAGCGAAATCTGAATTGGAAGGATCGGGTCGAGCTTGCGCCAACTCGTCTCGGTGCGACGTCTGATCACAATCTCGCATGGCGGCGCGGCTCCGTTCTCAATCGGTTGAGCGAGGAGAAGCCGGATGCGTCCCTCGCTTTGTCGCAGGCAGCGCGCGATGCAAGAAAGAGCTTCGGCAATGACGCGGATGCTCAGCTTGGCGATGCGCTCACATCGGTGAAGAAGGCGGCGGATGAACTCGGCATCCCGATTGGCGAGAAGGCGCAAGCGCTCCTCGACATGCATTCTGTTTCGGTCACCGGCGGTTCGATCGCCCTGCACGACGAGCGAGGGGTTCCTCTTCGCGGTTTGGGGCTCGGTTCCACGCGCTTACTTATCGCTGGGCTCCAGCGGGAAGTCGCGGCGATGTCCTCCATTCTCTTGGTCGACGAGGTGGAGAATGGTCTTGAACCACACCGGATCATTCGGCTTCTCGGCTCGCTAGGAGCAAAGGACGAAACGCCGCCCCAACAAGTCTTCGCCACCACACATTCACCGATCGTGTTGCGGGAGCTTTCTGTGGCGCAGCTGCGGATCATGCGGCGGTCGGACGACAAACATCAAGCGCGGCCTGTCCCTACTTCGGCGCAGGGGACACTACGCCGATCACCGGAAGCTTTTCTGGCTCCATCTGTTCTGATTTGTGAGGGCGCGTCCGAAGTCGGGTTTGTGCGCGGGTTCGAGCTTTTTTGTGTGGGACAGGGCCAACCTTCGATTTTCGCTCGCGGTGTTGCACTCGTCGACGGGGGTGGTGGCCATCCGGATCGATTGTATGAACGCGGCACCGAATTCGCGAAGCTCGGATATCGGACAGCCGTTTTTCGAGATGCCGACATCACACCCACTGCACAGGTGGAAGCGACCTTTCATCAACTGGGCGGCGGCACGTTTACTTGGGACGCAGGCCAGTCGCTGGAAGCCGCGATCTTCAATAATGTGGGGGATGCGACACTCCTGGCGATGCTGGACTACGCGATTATCGAGCACGGGCAGGAAATGGTGGCTGCTCATATTCAGTCGGCGTCCGGTAATCAGGAGACGGTCGAAAATCTACGAGCGCTGCTCCACTCGCCCCAGCACACCATTACGCCTGCTCAGCGCGCTGTTCTCGTCACAGCGAGCACCAACAAGAGCAACCCGTGGTTCAAGTCGGTGGGTCGGATGGAACATGTGGCCAGTAGAATCTTGGCTTTGAACTTCGCCGATGTACGTGAAGACTTCCGGAACCGGGTCAATGCGCTTATTGGCTGGGCACAGGCGTAGCATGGCTGATATCGATCTGCTCAAGATTGACTGTGGTAGCGTTTCAGCGCCGGCTGGGTGCGGGAAGACACACCTCATCGCGTCGGCCCTGCAGCGGCATGACGATGCGAAGCCGGTCCTTATCCTGACACATACCAATGCAGGAGTCGCGGCGCTACGCGCTCGGCTCACGCATCTGGGTGTGTCGCAACGTGCCTATAGGATCACGACAATCGATGGCTGGGCGATGCGCCTCATCGGTACTTTTCCGCTCCGGAGCGGCCATGCCGGAGGCATTCTCGATCTGACCGATCCGAGAAACGACTACCCCGCAATCCGACAGGGAACGGTCAATATCCTAGACGGCGGTCACCTTGGGGATGTGCTGAAAGCGACTTATGCGCGCTTGCTCGTGGATGAGTACCAGGACTGTATTGTTGAGCAGCATGCGATGGTCTCGAAGATCGCAGAAGTCCTGCCGACCTGCGTGCTCGGTGATCCGATGCAGGCGATCTTTGGATGGGGCACTAATGTACTGGTCGATTGGGAGGCTGACGTTCAATTGCGGTTCCCGCCAGCGGGCGAACTGGATACGCCTTGGCGTTGGCGGAACGTTGGTACTGAGCGCTTTGGTCGATGGCTTTTGGCCGTGAGGGCGGCGCTACAAGCCGGTCAACCGATCGATCTTCGTGAGGCTCCGCCAGAGGTGGAGGTGATTGCAGTCACCGGTGACGAAGACGTCCAGAATCAGACAAGGGCAGCCAATACGCGCGCGCCGAATGAAGGTGGAAACGTGTTGATTGTCTGCGATGCCAGACGGCCTCCGCGGCATCGTGAGATCGCTGCACGGGCACGAGGCGCTGTTGTCGTCGAGAACGCCGATCTGACGGATTTCATTCGTTTCGCGGCATCTTTCGATATGCATGCAGCGACCGCCGCCGATGACTTGATCGATTTCGCCGGATCGACAATGACTGGTGTCGGTGCTGCACAGATGAAGCAGAGGTTGCGTGTGCTTTTCGCTGGCCGGGAACGATCTCCGCCAAATGATGCAGAGGCGGCTGCACTGGCATTTGCACGCGCGCCAAGCCCGACAGCAGCCGTGACTTTGTTGGTCGAGATTAATCGCCAGGCCGGTGTCTTCCCGTTAAGGCCAGCACTAGTGCGTTCCGCAATCCAGGCCTTCAACGGCTGCGTCGATGCAAAGGATTTTCATGAAATGGCGGTCCGAGCTCGTGAGCAATCGCGCGTCAAAGGGCGCACACTGCCACGTCGAGCGGTGGGAAGTACCTTGCTTCTCAAGGGATTGGAAGCTGACGTCGCGGTCATTATCGATACAGATCTTTTGAGTGCTCGTGACCTTTATGTTGCCATGACACGCGGATCCCGAAAGCTTGTGATTTGCACGGCCAATCCGGTTCTCACGCCAGCTGTCTAGCGGAGGTACGAGGCCTGTTTGTCGATGTTCATGTTCCGAAGAGCGGGGTGATGTCTAGCAGGCCGCGTTATACCGAGCGCATTGGGATGCTGAGCGAGCGGTCACGTCGCAGTCTTCCGCCTCGCTCCGGAAGCGGCCTCCGAATAGATATCCTTGGGCTTGAAGTATGAGGTGCCGCCTACCGCAGATGAATACCGTGCGCAGACGCAAAAAAAGAGGCCGGACGCTTTAGTATTTTTCGAAGCTTGGATTGTAGAATCGATCAGCAAACTCACCCAAGATGGATCGAGCTTCTCGCAGAGCGCGCAGTGCGCTCGCATTCGCGATTTCTGGAAGCGGCTTTCGGTCCTGCGCAATCGTTCCAATGACGCGCAGCAAAGTGGCGAATGACTCGCGGATCAGATCCAAGGTGTTTGGCTCACACCACAGATCGCCAAACTCGCGGCGGCGAACCTCGCCATGCCAGCGTGGATTTCGCGAGAACACGAGTGTTGTCTCCATTTTGAAAGAGACGCCATGTGCGATGTTGTGGCGGATAATGAAGCCGGATCGGGCAGCCTTGCACCAAGTCTCCAACATGCTCTGCACGTCATCACCTGCTGCGTTGCCGACATGTTGTTCAAGCATTGCGATCAACTCGCTGATCGGTTTTCCGTCTGTTTTCGGTCGGATGCCTTTGGGATCAACACCATCAAGAAGCCAGATGGCGCGTTCAAGGTGCTATTCGATGTTCGCGGCAAAGACGATAATCGATGCCAGCTTCGTGGCGACGACTTGATCCAGGCCCAACGCAGCTTCGAGTTGTTCGGCTCGGCCAAATGCCTGCTTCATGAGGCGCTCCCCTGCTGCTTGACTGGAGTGTCTTGGTCCGCACGAGGTGACGGCCCTTTCGTGTTGACCTCTTCTTTCGGTAGGAAGCTTGGCCAGGTGTGCGGTTGCTGATGGAGTATGAGGTGTACTACCTTTTGCTCCAGGGCGCGTTCGAGTGCGCGTCCGAAATTGGTCATGTTGCTCACGACTGCGTCGCGTCTGATCGCGTGACGCCAATTGATTGTCGCACCTTGTGGGAGGTGCCAATGCAGGAGATGTGTCAGGGCCATGTGGCCGAACATCATGCCGTCATCATCGCCGGCAACGAAGCGAAGTTCGATATGCGTGTCGCTGTGTGATTGCTCCTCTGATAAATCCCAAGTCGTGAAGAGCGTCGTCACATCTGGGTCTAGGTGCTCAGCTGGCCTGCCCCCGGAGATCATGAAACCAACCTCGTCGATCCTCATTTGCCATTGTTCGGTCACCGTACCGTCGGTTTCTTGCCGGCTGACGAGTTCTTCCTTCTTGCAGCGAAAGCGCAGCCCCGCACCGGATGCGATCTTGTAAGAAACGTCTCCTGCCAAGATACCAAGCAGATTCTCCTTCATGGCGTCGCCGAACGTGATGTTGAAGTTCTTCTCTGCTTTGGTGAGGTGTTTGACTTCGAACAGCACCCAGATGCCATGAAGCTTCCAGGCGATAAGTAAGGGCATGTTGACGAGCCGGGCGTAGGCGTGGAGACGGTCGAGATAGCGCGGCGTGAAGGAGAGCTTCGGTTTCGTCTTTGATTTCACTTCTATGAGGACGGGGCCGCCATGCTCGAACTCCGCCAATAGGTCTGGAACTTGATAGAAATTGCGAGAGGCCACGGGCGCTTGATGCTGGTCAAGTTTGTGAACGAGGCGGGCTCGTCCGAGCCAGTTGCAGATGGCTGTGAACTCGTCCTCTGCTGGTAGGCCTTGGTCGAGCTGCCTGACCTTGTTCGCGATTGTCTTCGGATCCTCATCCCAACCGAGCTCGGAAAGGACCTCCTGAATCAACCGATCGCTATCGTCTGTCCCTGACATCGGCGCGCCTTGGATTGTATGCTAAAGTCCGCGCTAAACACGGAGTTATCTATATCAAGCTTGCTTGCATTCCAATATCATATTAAAAACTCGGCTGGTAGAGCGGATTTTGAGATATGATACCTGAGCGCACCACCTCCTTGGCGGCCTATGTTGAAGAACTGGCGTCGAGTGGACGCATCAGCTTCACCCGCGAGGATGCGATGGAAGCCTTGGGTGTAAGCCATGGGGCGTTCCTCGACGCGGCCGCACGCCTCAAGAAGCGTGGTCATGTCGTCGTGCCGCGTCGAGGTTTCTACGTGATCACGCCCACGCGGTATCTGAAGTGGGGTGCGCCACCGCCAAGCTGGTACATCGACGCCATGATGAAGGATGCAGAGAGGCCTTACTACGTGGCGCTTCTGAAGGCTGCAGAAGTCCATGGGGCGTCACACCAGGCAGTGATGGAGTTCCAAGTCGTAACCGATCGACAGTGGAAACCCATTCGGGCCGGGCGTTCCAAGCTCGCCTTCTATTTCCGCAAAGACATAGAGAGCATTCAGCAGGGTATCGAGCAAAGAAAGACCGATACCGGTTCGATGCGCGTGTCATCACCGGCTTTGACCGCCTTGGACCTTGTGCGCTATCCACAAGCCAGCGGAGGCATCAGTCATGCGGCGGGTGTTCTCAACGAACTCGCCGCCCAAATTGACCCAGAACGCCTCGACGCGTTGGCCCCGAAGTTTGAGCGGTCTGTCGTCCAGCGCCTCGGATACATTCTCGAACACCTTGGACAGGAGGAGATAGCATCCAGTTTGGAGAGGCATCTTCGTAACGGCAATGTGCCGTGGGTCGAACTCGAACCTGGAGAAGCAAACGCAATCGCCTCCAGCGACGAACGAGAACGCAGCTCACGCTGGCACGTTATTGTCCGCCGGCCAATTGAAGTCGACGAACAATGATCCCCGAGACGAACATCACCGCCTGGAGTCTGACGGCGCCTTGGGCTGAGCCGAGGCAGGTTGAGCAGGATCTGATCATCTCGCGAGCGCTCGTGGAGATTTTCAATCACGATCTCCTAGGACCTGAGCTGAGGTTCCGAGGTGGTACGGCTCTCAACAAAGTGATCTTTCCGGAACCGTTACGGTATTCCGAAGACATTGATCTCGTCCGGACGACCGCAGGGCCTATCGGCCCCATTCTTGATGCTATGCGAGATGTGCTGGAACCTTGGTTAGGGCAAGCGAATTTTGCGTCGAGCCAAGTTGCTCCGAAGTTGCGCTTTCGTGTGCCAGCCGAGGATGACCCTGAAGCGCAGATTCGTCTGAAGGTCGAGATCAACATTTCAGAGATCGAAGCCTTCGATCCACCGGCTTCAATCCCCTATGCCGTTCAGAATCCGTGGTTCACGGGAAGTACGACCATAGCGTCCTTCTCCGCGGAAGAGCTTCTGGCGACGAAGCTACGTGCGTTGCTACAACGCGATAAAGGACGCGATCTTTTCGATCTCGATCATGCGCTCGATGCGCTTCCCGATTTGGACATCGAACGGGTCGTCGCGCTTTTTGTGCGCTATCTTGATCAGCAAGGTCAGGCCATCTCCCGGGCTGAGGCAGAACAGCGGATGCTCGCGAAATTCGCGCGACCAGACCTTTTGGGAGATATCCGTGCGCTACTCACCCCCGATCGTGCTGATGCACTTGATGCTGCTGCCGGTCGCGCCGCATTTGTAAGGGTATTTGGCGAGATGGTAACGCGTTTACCAGGCCAGCGTTGGGCCAAGACCGACGACGTAGCTCAGCAGTTGGGCCTATCGGAAATTGTCGAGAGTTCAGCTTAGCGCAGCAGATCTTCAAATCACAAGTAGAACAAGGCCCTGCCAAGCATTATTATAAGGTGGCGGAGCCAAATCAAACCCTAGCGAAATGAGAAGTTGAAGGCAGATGAGCGGTGAAAATCTGAAACTAAACTTCGCTTCGGTGAGCTTAAGTGGCGATACAGAAATTCACGTAGGATTTCGCCCATTCGAATCGGACATTTTGAGTTCGCTTCGAAAAGAGTTTGGTGAAACGCATGTTTTTCGTACGGACAGAGAAAACGATACGATCATCGACATTCCCGTTGCGCAAGGCGCAGAGCCGTTGAGCGACAAAACGATGGAGATTGATCTTCAAGAAACGCATTGGCACTGGGCGGCCCTGCTCAATGCGGCGCTAATAAGAACCTTCTCGGGAAAACGCGAGATTGCTCGTGACTTTCCCGTTGAAGTGCTCGGTAGCGCTCAGAGAAACTTCATTAGTCACGGCGAGTTGCCCGAATGGGTGCAAAAGCGTTCGCTACTTGAGTTTACGCCCAGAACGATTTTTGGATCCGATGGTCAACCACAATTTGGTCTGTTGTGCGATGCGAGAGTCCGGAACCTTCTTCTTGCCACCTGCGATCAACTTATCAAGGTGGGGATCTCACCTATCGGTAGATATGTGCTCATCGACCACCCTCCTATCGATCCACGGCTGGGGCTGCGCCCTCAAACGGTAGGGCGCGTAGCTTCGATATCAGATGGGCAGTTGGTCTTGGAAGATCACCGTGAAGGCTTTGACACGGTCGAGGCGTCTCGAGCTCGACTGTCTGGGAGCAAAGTAGATTTCGACTGGTGTGTGCGCACCCTCCTTGGCGGCGAAGCGGATAGAGTGCTGAACGATGCAAAGCTCGCTACAAGTCAGCTGCATTCGGGCCCGGGGCGTCTCAGAATGATCGAAGAAACGTTGGGTTTCCTACGTGATCAATCCATGGAAGCAGTACCAGGCGTCCAATTTGAGATTTCCGAGCTGCTCGACTCAAAGTCGCCGTCATTTCCAATGCGCGAATTGATAAAGAAGCCTGCGCTTGTATTCGATCCATCGGGAACACGTACCGACAGTTGGAACGAGCGCGGAATAAAGGCGAACGGGCCCTATGATCAACGCACTTTCACGCCCAAGAAGCTAAACATCGCCGTCATCTGCCAAGCTCGATATGAAGGCCAAGTAGAAACATTTGTCGCTAAGTTTCTTGAGGGCATGCCTGATATTAAGACCGGGCGCCGAGGACGAGAGCAGGCTCGATATGGCGATGGTTTTTTACGCCGGTTCCAGCTTGAGAAGGCCAATGTTCAGACGTTTACTGCTAGGTCGCCTACGTTAAATGGATACGAGGAGGCTTGCACCGCAGCGCTTGCACACGCCGCAGATACGGGCATCCAGTGGGATTTAGCACTGGTTCAAGTCGAGGAAGACTTCAAAGCGCTCCCTGGTAACCAAAACCCATATTTTGGCTCTAAGGCGGTGTTGTTGAAGAATCACGTTGCTGTTCAGAGCTTCCGATTGGAAACGATGAGCCAACCCGCAGCAGGTTTAGTATTTACGATGAACCAAATGAGCCTTGCTTGCTATGCGAAGCTTGGTGGTCGTCCATGGCTTTTGGGTGCCGAGCAGACGGTTGGTCACGAACTCGTCATTGGCGTGGGCTCGCACGTTGCGACCACTAGCAGGATCGGCGGGGGCGCTCGCCAAGTCGGTATCACAACAGTTTTCTCAAGTGATGGCGGATATCACCTTAGTGAACGAACAAACGTGGTTCCCTTTTCCGAATATACCTCCGCATTGACCGAAACTTTGAAGAGAACAATTATCAGGGTCAGAGATCAGGACAATTGGAAGAACACAGATAGGGTTCGTCTGATTTTCCACATGTTCAAGCCAGCGAAGGATGTAGAAGCAGAAGCAATCAAGGCCGCAGTCGAGGGGCTGGAGCTGGACAACGTTACATATGCCTTTGTTCACATCGCTCCGACCAATCCTTTCGTGCTTTTTGACACGGACCAGAAAGGGGAGCCTCCGTGGGCTCAACAAAAAAAAGGGATTTTGGGACCGTCGAGGGGAATGCATCTAAAGCTTGGCGACTATGAATCGCTTGTCGTTTTCGCAGGCGCCTCCGAACTCAAACAAGCAACCGATGGCATGCCACGAGCTTGCTTGCTCAAACTGCATCGCAATTCCACATTTCGAGATATGACCTATCTTTCACGACAGGCATTCGATTTTACTGCACATTCGTGGCGAATAATGTCACCAGAGCCATTCCCAATCACGATCAAATACTCAGACCTGATTGCTGAGAGGCTGACCGGACTGAAGCAGATTGAAAGTTGGGATGATGATGCCGTGAAGTTTCGCGATATCGGCAGAACGCCCTGGTTCCTATAATGCAATTGACCGAGCTTAAGTCTGCACTTGATATCTCAGAGTCGGATTACTCCGCATTACCTGTTCACGTCGCCGGTTTCTGTGCATTTTTGATCAAAAGCGATCGAGCGATGCTTCCATCTCTCTTCCGACCAGACGAAGAGGCGGATGAGGACGTCGCGGCGTATCCTCGAGTGGCGTGTATTGGGTATGCGCTTGCCGCAGGCTTAGTGTCCGATAATGATCTGGCGTCTTTTCGACAGGGATTTGAGCATCTATCTGGTCGAACCTTTTTCGCCGAGGGGAGAGTTCCGAGATTTGAGATCGATGGATTTGCTTTACTGGGCGTGGCGCTCGGTGCGCAGACGGCCGGGATAGCTGAAGACCAGCTAGGCTGGTTTGTTCAACTTTTAGCCAGATCAGCAACAACAGTTCCCCAGGACGAGTGGGAGTATGGGCTGGTCAAAGCTGCTCAAGTCCTACTCGGTGTCGAAGCTTGGGGCGCTGTCGCTGACGTCTTATTCAGGGTTGCTGTGCAGGCAGCGTTGAATCAGGATTGTGATGCCAATGACAGGCAACTTGCTTGGGAGAGAGCAGTCAATCTTGTTGGAGAGACCGCTCTCCCGAAATTGGCCGCTGCTCGATCTGTTTTTGACTCTTGTGTTGAAGCGCTTTCACGCATGCCTGTGCATGGAGCAGGCTTCCCAGAACTTGTGTCTCTTTTGGACGAAGTGCGGGATGCGATGTCCCATTGGACGTACGAGACGAAGCCGCGCGTCAAAGGCGTTTTGCCACAGCAGTGGGAAGTTGATCATGAGTATCACGTGCAGAATTTGCTTTGGACTGTGTTGAGGCCAGTCTTCAAGGACCTTGTCGATGAGCAGTCTCTCCCAAAGCTCGGGCACACGACTCCTCGGTATGATCTCGGAGTACCTTCTCTACAGACCATCATCGAAGTAAAATTCATGCGCCGCGCTGGACCAGCTGAGTGCCGCAAAATCACGCAGGAAATTGCAGCAGACCGCTCACTCTATTTGGGCGACAGGACTGGCTATGAGAGACTTGTTGCGTTCATCTGGGACGATTGTCGGCAAACAGAGGAATATGCGACCCTCCAGATGGGTCTTGAAAGCTTAGACGGAATTGAGAAAGTTATCATTCTTCCAAGACCGTCAAGAATGGAACGATCTGAGCAATCGTAGCATCATTTGTCCGAAGCATGTAGCAGACATCGGGCAACCGGATTGATCAAATACAGAGTGCTAACCGTCATATCTGACAGATAGATTTGGTTTGGCCGTCAAATATGGCAGTTAGCGGACCGACGAGGAGTGATCGAAAGCAATCATTGGGTGCATGGCCGTGCTTCGTTCAAAATCTCGTTGATTGCGCTCTGTCGGGACTGCCGATCCAGCGTGTAGGTGTTCCGTCTGAACTCTACGCCTTCAAGCAAAGCCTTCACGTAGCCGGACACAGTGTCTGCGGCCATGATCAGTGTAGAATCGAGCGTGTGGACGTATTTGCTCGTGACTGATCCTTTGGCATGACCGATCAGCGCGGCGATCGTGATCTCTGTGAAGCCCAGGTCGTTCGCGATGCTCGCGAAGCTGTGTCGCAAAACGTGAGGGGTTACGTCCCAAAGCGGCGTGTCCTTGAACATTTTCTTCCAACTCTGTGGGAAGTTCCCGACGGCGTTGTCCAAGCCCTTGCCGGGGAATACATACGTGCCTGCCCGCCGCTTTCGTTCGTCTTCGAGATACTCGATAACAGGCAATCCGACAGGACGAACGGAAGACCCCTCCTTGCTATCGATCAGCCGCAGGCAGCTACCCTCAAGATCGACCTCGCTCCATTTGAGATTTATGATTTCTCCGCGACGGCAGCCAGTCAGCGCGATCAGCCTGAGGATGTCGGCGTGTATGCGGTAGTGGTCGCTCTCCTGCGCCTCGCGAAGAATGCCGCCTAGAACCCGATACTCGGCTTCGCTGAGCCGGCGGTCGCGGACCTGATATTTCGGTTTGCGGAGGCCATGCGTGGGATTGTGCTCGATCACCCCGGCCTCGACCGCGTAAGAAAAGATGCCGCCAAGCAGGCCCATAGTCCGGATCGCGGTTCCGCGACCGCCGCGAACGATGGCCTTGCCGCGCAGCTTTTCGGTTTTCATGGTCACGCGTGTCTTGCCGGCGATGATGTCCTTCATCAGGTTATTCATGTCCGGCTTGGTGATGTCCCGCACACGTCGCGTCCCAAGAAGAGGAATGATGTGCCTGCGGATACGGCCGACATCGGTGGCGATGGTGGTATCCTTCTTCGGCCGTCCGCCTTTCCCCAGAATGAGGCCAGCTTCCATGTCAGCGATGTACTGTTCGCAGAGCTGCTTGATGGTAAGCGCCTTCCGGTCTTCTTCCCGTTCTTCGGCGGGGTCGTCACCATGAGCGACCCGGCCAAGTTGCGCTTTCGCTTCACGACGCGCGGTCTCCGGGGTCCATACGCCATGGAGGCCTATCGTATAGCGACGCGAACGTCCTCTGGATCGATACTGAATCACATAGCTTCTCTTCCCGGATGCGAAGACGCGCAGACCAAACCCAGGGAGGTCATCATCCCAAATGACGTAATCTTTGGTGCCTGTTTCAGCCGTATCGACGACCCGCTTGGTGATCTTCGCCATGGTTCCAGTCCCTGCCGGACCCGACTTCGCGTAAGCACCACGTAAGCACTTGGCGGCAAATTCGGGCGTATTCTCGGATAGAGACTTCGGAGAGCGGATTCTGAAAATCAATGTTTTTCAGGTGGTTATCGTGCTCTGGCGTGCCCTATCGCGCATTTCGGATAGGGCAATGAACCAGCTCCGAAGGCAGAGGCCAGGGGTTCGAATCCCTTCGGGTGCGCCATTTTCCTTTAAGAAAAACACGGCGTAGTTCCGCCGCAAACCAGCCTAGAAATTGATTGTTACCGCGACGGTGAGCAACAGCATCGAGATCAGCGCAAACGCGATCCAGAGCGGCAGGATGAAGCGTGCCCATTGCACCCAGCCAACCTGCGCTGTGGCCAGATAGGCGAGCAGCGTGCCGGAGGTGGGCGTGATCATATTGGTGAGCCCGTTGCCGAACAGGAAGGCGAGCACGGTGGTTTGCGGCTCCACCCCTGAGAGCTGGCCGATAGGGCCGAGAATGGGCATGCTGACCGCCGCCTGGCCGGAGGTGGAAGGGATGAGGAAGTCTAGCAGCAGTTGCGAGACAAACATGCCCTGTGCCGCCATGAGTGCGCCACCGTCACCGATCAGCCCGGTGAGGAAATGCACAACGGTATCAAGGACCTTGCCTTCCTGCAGCACGACAGACACAGCGGTGGCCACGCCAATGAGCGCAGCCGCCATCAGCACTTTTTTCATGCCGCCCACAAAGGCATCCGCCGCGCGGCTGGGGCCAAGGCCGCTGATGGCGGCGAGGATGATGGAAAGCCCGATATAAAAGGCTGACAGTGCATGGTGTTTCCAGTGCCACTGGTTGGAGGCATAGACAAGCACTGCCACACCGGCGACCAGGGCGCCCAAGACCGCTGTGTGCCGCGGCGAGAGCCGTTCGCTCGGCACCTCGGCGCTCGCGGTGCGGGTGAAGCCTTCCCGCCGGATCATCGCCATCATGAAAATGATGCCGGCTGCGAGATACACAAGGTAGAAACCGAAGCGCACATCCGCGCCCGAGAAGATGGGCAGACCGACAAGCGGTTGCGCGACCGTCAGCGGCAGCGGGTTGGTGACCGAGGCGATATAGCCCACCTTGGTGCCGACCGTGACGATGGCGAGCCCCACGACGCTCGAGAGCCCAAGCCGGTTCGCCATCGCAACCATGACCGGAATGACGATGAGATATTCGGATGCGAGGCCCAGGAAGGTGCTGCCTGCCGAGAAGATGATCATCAGCCCGGGCACGAGGATATAAAGGTCCCCGCGCACCATGCCGATCAGCCGGTTCAGCCCGGCGTCAATCGCGCCGCTTTCACTGAGGACACCAAACATACCGCCAATCAGCAGCACCATGAAGATAAGGCCGGCGCTGCGCTCCAGCCCCTCCGGGATGGCCATCAGCATGCCAATGATGCCGACAGGGTGTGCCTCACCGGGCGTGTCGGGCGCAGGCAGGGCGAAAAGCCCGAGCGGGGATTTGTCTTTCTCGACAGTCTCGAACGTCCCAGCCACAACCTGACGGCCTTCACGTTCATAGGCACCGGAATCAACGATGAAGGTAAGGACCATGGCGAGACAAAGGATGGTCAACAAAACCACGACCGGGTTGGTACCCTTGCGTGCTTTGGTGCCAGGCATGGCTGCCGGGTTTGCATGTGCCATGGTTCACTCCCCCTTTGCGATGGGCAACAGGATGCGCGATGGATGCGCACGGTCCGCATACACCCGGTTATGGGCCCGAATGGCACTTTGCCACAAGCCTTCTTCCTCCCCCGTATTGGGGTTGAGGTCAAAATTGGGATAATTGCTGCTGGCGATATCCACCCGGATACGGTGTCCCTTCTTGAAGAGGTTGGCGGTGGCAGGCAGTGCCACTTCGATCCGGTAGATGCGGCCTGGCTCCATCAGTTCGGGCGCGGACCAGCTGTCACGGTAGCGCACGCGCAGGATACCGTCCGAGATATTCATGGCGAAACCTTGCGGGTAGTCCCTCGACGGCGGGTAGATGTCCATCAGCTTGACGGTGAAGTCGGTGTCCACACAGTCTGACGCAATATAAAGCTCCGCCGTGATCGGGCCGGTGAGCTTGACATCAGCCGTCAGCGGCTCTGTTTCGAAGGAGATCACGTCCAGGCGGTCTTTCAGGGGGCGGCCGGGGCTCGTGCAGCCAAAGAACCGGCTGTCTTCCCGCTGGTCGAAGGCACCGCCTCGCATCAGTGGCTCGCCGGAGGTGACAGCGCCGCCGATCGTGGGTGTGGGCTTGCGCGGGTCGTAGACATAATCCCGCCATGCAGCCTCATCTGCCGGCTGGTCAGCGGACAATAGGCCCGAGGCATGAAGATAATAGGCTTCAGGCGTGTATCCGCGATAATCTTCCCAGGTGCCACCGTGGTCCAGTCGGCCATCGGAGGTTTTTATACCGCTGCCGCCGCCCATGACAAAAAGTTTTGCCGGTCTCTGCCGGTCGAACGCCACATGGGCCACACCCTTCAGGCAATAGTCGAACCACGCCAGCCGGTAGGCGATATAGTCCTGGCCGAAATGATGATCGAACACGGCGTCCGGTCCAAAGTCCACGTCACCCGAGTAGGAGACCGAGCGCTGGCCGTGGGTCCATGGTCCCATGGTGAGGAAGGTGGGGCCTTTGCCTGCTTTGCTCAGGCCGTCAAAATTGGTGAAGCTTGTGACCACATAGGGGTCGTACCAGCTGTTGAGGATCATCACCGGCACATTCGGGATATCACCATAGCGGCCTTCGGCCTGAAGCCCGAGGCGCTGCCAATAGGGGCCATAGCTGCCGTTTTGCCACTGCTCAAAGAGGTAGGCTTCATATTCGGGGGCTGCCATGAGGGGTGAATGGCCGGGTGCCCAAGGCATGTCACGGAACCAGGCAGGCAGGTCCACCGCCTCAAGCGCGGCCTTGCGCGCCGGGTCCGCCGCCGTTTCAGGGCTGAGGAGCGCGTGTTTATGAGCCCAGGTGACCTGCTTGAGCTCAAACGCGCCACCCCGGCGGATGCCGCCGTGGTAGGCATTCGCGAAGCCACCACTATCGAGGAACATGCCAGCAAGCCCTGGCGGGTTGAGGCAGGCGGCGGAAATCTGGGTATGGGCGCCATAGGAAACCCCCATGGTGCCGATCTTGCCGTTGCACCAGGGCTGACTGACAATCCATGCCATGGTGTCGAAGCCGTCATCTGCCTCATTGAGATATTTCGAGAATATGCCCTCGGACGCATACCGCCCGCGGCAGTCCTGCATCACCACCACATAGCCGTGGCGGGCCAGTGCACGGGCGACCTCGGGGCGGCGTTTGGGGGTGGGCTCGGCCGCGCTTTTTTCCGACCGGCTGATGCCCAGCTTGTCATAGGGGGTGCGTTCAAGGATCACCGGCCAGCTCTGGCGTTCCACGGCGTCCACGCCAGCGGGGAGGTAAATATCGGTCGCGAGGCGGACACCGTCCCGCATGGTGACCATCACGTCCTGCAACACTGTCAGTGTCTGACCCTGTGCGCCAGTTTGCCCCATTTTCATCCGACCCCTTGCCAAAAATACTTGTAAACAACTGTGTGGTGCGGGTGCAGCCAGCCCTGCCAGCTGCACCCAAGGGTTGCTATGCGTCAGCCGCCAAAGCGGGCAGACAGGCGCAGGAAGGCAAAGGCGCCCTTTGCGTTATAGGTGTTGATGTCGAAGTTCACATTGGTGTTCACCAGGGACACCGGCGGCTGTTTGTCGAAGATATTCTCAACGCCTAGCGTGATGTCAATATCGCTATCATCTAGCGTATAGGTCACCGCAACATCATGGTACCAAACAGCGGGGATATCGCCCGCAGCCGGGTCATCAAGGTCTTCGTCCGTGCTGCCGATCAGACGCGCGGAATAGTTGGCCGACCATTGGCCTTTCGTCCAGTTCACCGAGCCACGACCACGCCATTTGGGGATGCTTTCCCGAAGCACGTTCGAGGTGCCTTCACGGTCCAGCACAGTGATGGAGCCGTCGTCATTGAAAAGCTCGTCACGGTAATGCAGCAGGTAGCTTGCGTCTGCGAGCAGGGTGAAAGAACCCATATCGTCGGTGTCGAAGCTGTAGCGTGCGGTGGTGTCGATGCCTTCAACCATGGTAGTGTTGAGGTTCACCGGACCATCGAGCAGGTTGACGATCTCGCCTGTGCTGTCGCGGGTGATCAGGTCACACTTCTCGCCCGTGTTGGCGCAGAAATTGAGGATACGCTGCGAGCCGAGGCTCGTGATCGTGTTCGATACCTTGATGCGGTACCAGTCGACCGAGAGCGAGAAACCGGGTAGCGCTGAGGGGGTCAGCACAGCGCCGACGGAATAGTTGCGCGAAGTTTCCGGGTTCAGGTCCGGGTTGCCGCTGACGGTTGCGGTGACAGCATTGCCGTTCTGCTGGTAGCTTGCCGGCACACCGGCGCAGCCCACAAGGCCGGCCCCGCCGCCCGAGCAGGGGTCGTTGGCCACAAGGTTGGTGGCGCGGCTTGCCGGGATGGTCTCGAGGATCGAGGGTGCGCGGAAACCTTCCGCATAGGTGGCGCGGATCAGCAGGTCTTCAACCGGGCGCCAGCCGATGCCGAACTTGGCATTGGTGGTGCCGCCGAAGGTGCTGTAGTGCGAGTAGCGCACCGCGGCGTCGATGTTCAGGTCCTTCGCAAGCGGGGCATCCTTCAGGAGCGGAACGTTCACTTCCGTATAGAACTCATAGAGGTCATACGCGCCCTCGGACGCATCGCGCGGCGCGGACGACGTGGTGCGGAAGCTGTTCAGCACCGGTGACATGCCGACGTAGGAATCGGGGTTGTCGAACGCACTTTCGCGGCGATATTCGAACCCGGCGGCGAAGCCGATTTCACCTGCGGGCATCTCGAACAGGCTGCCTGCGACGTTGATGGTCACATCATGCTGGCGTGTGCCGTGTTCGTCATGCGCATCATAGCGCAGATAGTCCACCATGGCGGCGGTCAGCGGGCCAAAATAATTGATGGGCACACAATCCGACACCGCGGCGCAGCTATCGTTTGGTCCGAGGCCGAGCCAGAGGTGCTCAAGGTTCGCCTGGTTGAGCGAATCAAAGGTGGAGTTGTTCAGGCCGTATACATAGGAAGCGTCCCACGTCCAGCCGTTCGAGAACTCGCCGTCAAAGCCGGCCATGAAACGCCAGGTTTCCACATTCTGTACGTTCACGCGCTGGCCCAGCTCATCAAGCTGGCGGTCAAGCCGCATGCTGGAGCCGAAATCAACATCAAACGGGTTATAGGGGTGGTCTGCCTCAAGCACATAACCGTACGACCCGCGCACGCTGGTGGTGATGGGCGAAAACAACTGGTCCGACCGGCGGTTGTTATACAGAATTTCGCCGGTGAAATGGATGTCGTCGGTGATCTGGTATTCGGCTTGTCCCCAGACGGAGTAGCGGCGCAGTGGGCCGGTGACATAGGTGTGGTCATAGATGTTGGTGCGGTCGTCCGGGTCCACGTAAGCGCGGAAATCATCCGGCGAAGTGCCGTTGGTGCCTTCGCGGCGGGTCAATGTGCCCGAGACGGGCATGCCGGTGAAGCGGCCGTTCGGGTTGGTGGTCGACCAGCTGTTGAGCGGCTCGCGCGTCAGCTCGCGGTCTTCGGTATAGATCTCCTTCTGGTCGGTATACATGGCCGACACCATGAAGGAACCACGGTCGAAAGACTTGCCCCAGCTTGCGTCGAAGCTCATGGTCTCACCGTCGCCGCGGGTGGTGGTGCCGCCATAGGCGTTCACTTCAAATCCCTCAAGCTTCTTGGTGTGGATGTTGACCACGCCGGCGATGGCGTCCGCGCCGTAGATGGCGGTGGCGCCGTCTTTGAGGATTTCAACGCGGCCGACGATCGATTGCGGGATGGTGTTCATATCCACAAAATCGCGGAAGCCGCGTGTGCCCGAGCCATTAACCCAGCGGCGGCCATTTACGAGGATCAGGGTGCGGTTTGCGCCAAGGTTGCGCAGGTTGATGCTGGAGGTGCCGTGGCTCACGCCGCCGGAGCCGTTGGAGTTGAGGCTGAAGCCCACGCCCGGCAGTTCCTGCAGCATTTCGCCAACCGAGGTGAGGCCGGTGGCGCGCAGGTCATCGCCCGAAAGCGTGAAGACGGGGCTGTTGGCCACTTCGTCCTGGCGTTTGATGCGGGAGCCGACAACCGTCACCTCCTCCATCGTGAAAGTCTCGTCAGCGTCCTGTGCGGTGGCGGCGGGCACCAAATACCCGCTGGTGCCAAGTGTTGTGCCCATAAGCAGGGCGCGCAACACGGATGACTTTATCTGTTTCTTATTCATTTCTGGGTTCCCTCCCATATAACGGGCGCTGGTGGGGCGCCCGGTGGCTCGTCTCAATCCCGGCCACGCTAATGAAGCTTGCCCATAGCATTCAATATCATGAGGTTTTTTCGCCCGGGCATTCCGGACTTTCATGGCCGGACTTTCACGGGGGATCAGTTTGCGCTGAACCATGCCTTGCAGTGCGCGAGAAAGGCCTCCGCTGCGCGCGACATGGGGATCTGGGCACTGGCGACGAAGGCATACTGGTGTTCAATCGCCGGCGTGAAGGGGATGAGGCTGACGCCCATTCCCTTGTAGGTGCGGGCCATCAATTCGTTGACGATTGCGATGCCCACACCTTGCGCAGCCAATGCACACGACGCGCCAATGGCATGGGTTTCCGCCCGCACGGTCATGCGGGCACCGGCGTCACGAAATGCCTGCTGGATCGCGCGCTGGAAAGCGCGGCCTTTGCCCAGCATAACCAGCGGTTCACTGTCGAGGTCCTTGGGGGTCAGCGCTGGCATGCCGTCAAATTTGTGGCCCTTTTTTACCACGCAGACAGTATCGCAGGTCACCATGGGTTCAATCAGCAGGTTGGCGTTGCTGACCGGCAGTTTCACAAAGCCGCAGTCCACCGTGCGACATACAGCCTGCTCAAGCACGGTTTCATGGTTGCGGCTGTCCACGGTGAACTGGATGTCCGGGTGTTTCTCGAGGAAACTCGCGATCAGCGAGGCCAGCACGCCCTCGACAAAGCTGGGGGGACCAACAACCCGCAACTGGCCTTTGGCGAGGGTGCGCAGGTCCTCCGCCATCAGTTGCACCCGATCGAAGCTTGCGAGCGCGAGGTCGATTTCAAGGCATAGTTCATGCGCTTCAGGGAGCGGGATGAGCCGTCCCTTGTCGCGGAAAAAAAGCTCGAGGCCGATTTCGTTTTCAAACTGCGCAAGCTGACGGGACACGGCGGACTGGGTGAGGCCAAGCGTATGGGCGGCCTCAGTCACCGAGCCGGTACGCATGATCTCGCGAAAGCTTTCAAGGTTCCTGATTTTTGGTCGTGCCATACTGTGCCCACCCGGGTCCCATCGTAAACTTCAGGCTAGTATCCAGAGGGCCCCCATGCAAGTTCATTCCAAATAACCATACCCTCATTCCGTACGGGAATAGCTTTACATGTGGCAGGAAGAAGCAAAGACAAGTACAGGAAGTTCTATTCTTGTGTGTGCCGTGTGCTTTTCTTGCTCAACGTGTGAGTATGCATTTTCTATTCTGGCGTGAGAGGCGTACGCAATGCGTGTAATGACCAAAAATATAGAAACACAATTCTTCAAAAGCTTAGCATGGTAGAATATGATCGTGATGGTGTCGTAATTACGCAAAAATATTTCGCGCTTAGGTGGTTAAGTGTGATAATTTCGCCACAATCGGGTCATTTCCGGTTTTCCATTTCACTCCCCGCTTTACTCCATTCGTTTATGCTTTCAGTTTAATATTCTTGACATAATGGTCCAGAATAGCGGTCGGGGTGGCCGCGGCTGGGCCAACTGGGAGGAGTATATGAACAGCACAGAGCTATTGAAGCACCGCCTGAAATATGGCGCGGCTTCAGTATTTGCTATTGCTATTGGGCTTGCGAGCCAGGGAGCAATGGCACAGCAATCGTCCGACGAAAGTGCGGCGGACGAAGAGGCGGAAGTAGAGGAGGTGATTGTCACCGGTTCGCGTATCCGCCGGAATGAATTTTCCACCGCTTCACCTATTCAGGTTCTCGCTGGTGACCAGTCGCGTGAACTTGGCCTTTTTGATACAACCGAGATGCTGCAGGGCACGACACAATCGTCCGGCCTGCAGATCGACAATACTTTTGGCGGTTTTGTTCTTGATAACGGCCCCGGCGCCTCGACGATTGGCCTGCGCGGCCTTGACCCCGAGCGTACGCTGGTCCTTCTGAACAGCCGCCGGATCGCGCCTGCTGGCGTGGGCGGCGCGCCAACCTCGCCTGACCTCAACCTTATCCCGGGCGTGATGATCGACCGGATTGAGGTCCTGCTTGATGGTGCGTCTACCATTTATGGTTCCGACGCCATGGCCGGTGTTGCCAACATCCTTCTCAAAAAGGATGTGGAAGGGTTTGATGTTGAAACAGCCTACACAATGCCGATTTCCGGTGGTGGTGAAGAGCTGATCGCCTCGGCCATGTGGGGCACAACCTCAGACCGCGGCTACTTCACCATCGGTGCCGAATTTTATGAGCGCAAGCCGCAGACCTTTGCGGACAACCCGTTCATCGGCGACTGTGAAGGCTTCTACTATGAAGACGAGAACGGTAATATCCTGACTGGCAACCAGACCGTTGACCCTGCGCCGTCGGACTATACCAACTGCGATATCTTCCCGCTGACCAACCGTATGTCCATTCCGGTTTTCTGGGGCAGCGTATATTATACGCCTGGTTTCTCGAACACCGGCTACCCGGGCTTTACGGAGGGTATCCCGAACTTCTCCGAGTCCGGTGTGCCTTTCGTCTATGTTGACCCGGCCTTCGGTGCGCCGCTTGTGCCGCACTGGACGGCGTTTGACAGCGATGGCGACGGTGTCCTTGATTCCGGTTTCCCGGACCTCGATGGCGACGGCCTCAAGGACTTTGACTTCCAGGATCCGTACTACAACTGGCAGCGTTCCGCTTATGCCAATTCGGCCCACTTTGTGTCGCCCGTGCGCCGCATCAGCGTGGTGGCGAACGGTGAGTACAACCTGCAGGATGACAACGACACGACCTTCTTCTTCGAAGGTCTGTATGCAACACGGAATTCGGACATCTTCAGCCCTGGCGCACAACTGTTCCAGCAGGTGCCGGCAAGCAACCCGTACAACCCGTGTAATCCGAACGGCCTGAACGGCGTTGACTGTCTTGGTGTGATCGGCTTCCCGATTGGCGCCACCGCTGTCCAGCCGATCATCAACATCCGCGGTGACCGCGAATACAGCGACGTGAAGGTGTATCAGTACCGTCTCGTCGGCGGTGTGCGCGGTAACATCGGTGCACTTGACAACTTCGCCCAGGGCAACTGGACCTATAGCGCTTACGGTTCCTACAGCTATTCCAAGGGCACCAACACGATGGTGGGCATCAGCGAGGCGCGCCTGCTGCAGTCCCTCGATGCATCGGTGGATGGCAATGGCAATGTCGTATGTAACGACGCGTCCAACGGCTGTGTGCCGGTCAACCTGTTCGGCAGCAACATCTTCCAGGAAGGTGGCGGTACGCTGACAGAGGCAGAGGCAAACTTCCTGTTTGTCGAGCGTTCGATGGAAACCATCGTCAAGCAGACCGTAGGCAGTGCCGAAATCCAGGGCGAGCTGTTCCGCCTGCCGTGGAACGATGAGACCGTGCCGCTGGTGTTCGGTTACGAATTCCGCCGCGACACCATCGTCTCGAACCCGAACGACGTGGCAGCAGAAGGCCTTCTCTGGGGCTTCTTCGCTGATCAGGGTGCAGACGGTTCGCGTGACCTGCATGAATTCTTCGCCGAAGCCGAGCTGCCGCTGCTGCGAGGTCGCAAGTTCGCCGAAGAACTTACGATCACCGCATCGGCCCGCTGGACCGACGAAAGTTACTATTCGCCGGCAACCACCTATGCATTCAAGGGTATCTACCGCCCTGTTGAGTGGTTCACCTTACGTGGTACCTACGGCAAGTCCTACCGTGCACCAAACCTGCGCGAGCGTTTCCTGAACGGCACGACGGGTTTCGGTACGCTGACCGACCCGTGTGTGGTGCCTGATGGTGCGCGTGAGGGTAACCCGACAGACCCGACGGCACCTGACACCTACAACGCAACCAATGACACCCGTCTTGACCGGGTTCTGGCGGCGTGTCGTGCACAGGGTGTTGACCCGACCGCACTCGGCCTCGCCGATGACCGTCTGTCGCGCTACTCGGTTGAAATCTCGACCGGTGGTTCGGAAACGCTCTCGGAAGAACGTTCGACCGCTTATACATACGGTTTCGTGGTCGATCAGCCGTGGTTCGACGCCTTCGATCTGCGTCTGTCGGCGACCTACTATAACATCGAGATCAGCGACAGCGTGGAAGAGCCGGGTTCGGCCTTCACCGTGAGCCGCTGTTACGATAACGCCGAGCAGCCGAACGGTACCAGCAGCTTCTGTGACCGCCTCACGCGGAACAGCGATGGTTACCTCTCGCTCGTGGATGCGTCCTTCATCAACGTGGGCCAGATCACCTCGAAGGGCTGGGACTTCAACCTGCTTTACCAACAGGACTTTGAAGTTGGCGCCAAGACCCTTGGCGTGACGCTTGACCTTCGGGCCACCAACCTGCGTGAGAACATCTATCAGGTTCTTGACGATGTTGATGACCTGGCGGGTGAGACCGAAGCACCGAACTGGCGTGCCCAGGCTCAGCTCTCGCTCGACTATGACGACTGGCGCCTGAACTGGCGGACCCGCTGGATTCAGGGCGGCGAAGAAGATGATCCGCTGGACTTCGACCCGAACGGCATTCCTTGCGACAACCTGCAAGGTGTTTCCTGTCGCCCGGTATATTACACCAGCAACTACGATGTGCATGACGTATCGCTGCGCTGGTCGAACGGTGACCTGCGTGTGACCGTGGGTATGCAGAACGTGTTCAACTCCTCGCCGTCGAAAGTGGATGGCGCGGGCGTGTTCAGCGTTCGTAACTTCCCGATCGGCGCCGGGTATGATGTCTTTGGCCGTACGGCGTTCATCAGCATCGGTAAAGAGTTCTGATAAAACACGCCCGGGGGTATCATGTGATGCCCCCGGCAACAGCTTTGGCCCCGGGGCGTCTCGCGCTTTTGGGGCCATTTTGCTAATAAAGACGTGGGGCCCCGCGATCAGTGGGGAAGGTCTGAAAATTTGGGGTAGTGATATGTTTGCAAGAACAATTGGGCGTTTTGTGGCGATCGTGATCTCCGCGTCCGTGAGCCTGCCGCTGGTGGCGCAGGATACGGAGACCATGCCGCTTGACGCTTTTGCCATGCTTTCGGTGATGCCGCAGGTGTCGGTCTCGCCGGATGGTGAACATCTGGGCGTGGTACGGGGCACCAGCAAGAACGGTGACTATATTCTCGAGATCTACGACACCGGCAATCTCAAGAAAAAGCCGGTGCGCATCGGCGCTGAAAAGATGGAGCTGAGGAGCTTCACCTGGCTCAACAGCGAACGCCTGCTGGTCAATTTCCGTATCCTCAAGGATACGCCGATCTTTGGCAACTACTGGCGCGGCAAGAGCGCGATCGTGAGCGCAAATGGCAAGGGCGACTGGCTTTACCTGCCGGAGTATGGCCAGGTACTGGACGTGATGCCCTACAACAAGGACGAGATCCTTGTGAGCGCTGACGCCAACAACAATTTCCAGGATGACGTGGTCCGCTTCAATGTCAAAACCGGCAGAACGGTCTCTGTTATTCGCGGCACCAATGAAATGGGCGGGTTCTTTTCTGACAACAAGGGTCAGATCCGGGGCGCACAGGGCTTTGATGTACCCACGGGCTCAATCAAGTTTTTCGCCCGGACCAAAGAGGGCGGCAACTGGACACAGATCAAGACCATCAAGCCGGACGCAGATGCGCGGGACAATTTCAACATCATCGGTTTCTCGACCGAAAATGAGGAAGAGCTTTATGTGCTGGCCAACAATGGCGAGGACAAGGCTGGCATTTATCTGTTCAACATCGTGACCGGCGAATATTCGGAGCGGCTGTTCGGCCTCAAGTCCGTTGATGCGCTCGGTGCCATCTTCAGTCGCAAGCCGTCGGACTATGGCAAGCTGATGGGTTTCGTTTATGCGACCGATACCATCAAGCGCTACTATCTCGACCCCGCGGAGGCAGCGCTGCAAAAAGCGATTGATGACCTGTTCCCAGGCAAGGTGGCCGATATTGTCAGCCGGTCGGACGACGACAACCAGATTGTCATCTCGGTTGCGCCTGACAATGGCCCTGGCAGCTACTATCTGCTCAGCAACAAGTCGAAGCTTGATTTCCTCGGTCAGGAGATGCCGCTTATTGACGAAAGCAGGCTCGCGGAGGTCAGCTATGTGCAGGTCACGGCGCGCGATGGCCGCACCATCCCGGCCTATATCACTAAACCGAAGGGACAGGGCCCGTGGCCGGCTATCGTCAACCCTCATGGCGGGCCGTGGGCACGGGACTATGGCGGATATGATGAATGGGCCCAGCTTCTGGCGCATCACGGCTACATCGTGATCCAGCCGCAGTTCCGCGGCTCCGAAGGTTATGGTCTCGATCACTGGAAAGCCGGTGACAAACAGTGGGGCCTCAAGATGCAGGATGATGTGGATGACGCCGCGCTCTACCTTGTCGAACAGGGCCTGGCGGAGCGGGACAAGCTTGCCATCTTCGGCTGGAGTTATGGTGGGTATTCAGCCTTTGCAGGCTCGATGCGTGAGAACAACATCTACCAGTGTTCGGTTGCTGGCGCGGGCGTGAGTGACCTCAATCTCATCAATGCCGGTCTGCATGACAATCCGTTCCTCAGGCGCCTCCAGCGCCCGACCATCGACGGCGTGTCTCCCATCGACCATGTGGAGGATGTGAACATCCCGATCTTTGTGGTGCACGGCGACTATGACCGCATTGTCGATGTGGTGCACAGCCGCAAGTTTGTCGACAAGCTCAAGCAATACGGCAAGGACTATAAATATACGGAGATCGACAAGCTGGATCACCAGATCCCCTTTTTCACCTACGATCACAAGAAACAGTATTATTCAGAACTGCTCGACTGGTTCGAAAACCGCTGTTTCACCAGGCAGTAAAAATCCAGACGAGGGCGGCCGCGTGCCGCCCTCTTTTTTGGGTGGCATGATGGCACCCGGGACACAGGTCGCAAAAATGTTGCCGGTGCGCGAATCCCTTCCCCTTTTTCACCATAATTGTTGGCAAAACTCTATTAAGCCATAACACTCCGTTATGGCTTAATCGTCAGATGGGGAACGTCATGCGCCGCTTTTTCGCCAGCATTTTCACAGCTCTTCTGCTGTGCTTCTCAGCAGATACCGTACCGCAAGTCATGGCGCAGGCGGGCAGTCCCCTAAAAATTGAAAGTCGATCCGAGTCAGCGGACAGGTTGTTGCAGAAGGCTGAGGCGTTCGCGGCGCAGCTCAAGGTTTTGCAGGCCGACGCCCGGATTGAAGGCATGAGCCTTGACGCCGTCCTCAAGCACAAGGGACTGGAGGTGGATATCGCTTCCTTTGTCGATGCACACAGGACCGAACTTGAACTGGCGGCGACGCCCGCGTCTGCGGGAGCCTGGCTGAATGCTTCGCGGAAACTCGAAGAGGCCACGCGCTTTGGTGACAGCGCAACGGCGGCTTGGAAAGCCTATGACCTCGCGGAGCAGAACAGCATCAGGGCTGCCGCCCTTGATCGGCTGGCCGCCTATGCGCGCGACGACAGCAAGCTGCAGTATGCGGTGGCCTTGCTCGAATACGCGCTCTCGCTGGAGGACAGCAAGGAGCGCAAACAGGCGCTGGCGGCGGTCAAGGCACAGGCCACCATGCGCGTGACCGATGTCACGGTTGATGTGGAATCCTTTTCCCCCTCTGCCTGCCTTGTGCTGTCGGCAGAACTGGCAGGCGGTCAAACTACCCGGGTCGAGGACTATGTGCGCCTGCCGGATGGCCAGGATGTCAGCCTGCGCGCGAACGGCAACCGCATTTGCCTGAGCGGCCTGCGCTTTGGCGACAGCTACAAGGTAACAGTGCTTGCGGGTCTGAACGGCAAGGACGGCAGCCGCCTTTATGGCAATGTTGACCGCACTATTACCGTGCCCGACCGCAAGGCGCGCATCAATTTTGGCAATGGCACCTATATCCTGCCGCGGGTGGGCGACGAGACCGTACCGCTCAAGACGGTGAATATGGCTACCGTCGAGCTCAAGCTTTTCCGCGTGTCAGACAGGGGGCTTGTGCCGCTTCTCAACAGCGGGGTGAAAAGCGAAGGCCTCTATGAATGGGAAGAAAACCGGCTCAGCAATGAATATGGTACCCTCGTGTGGGAAGGCGCTGTGGATGTGGAGAGCGCGCCTAACAAGGATGTAACCACCCTTGTGCCGGTCCGCGACCTCATTGACGGCAAGGGGCCGGGCATCTATGCACTGGTGGCAAGTGACCCGAATGAAGACAAGAAGCGTCGCTACCGCTATGAGCATCAGGCACAGTGGTTGCTGGTTTCCGACCTCGGTTTGATGACCCTGTCTGGCGACGACGGCCTCCATGTGTTTGTGCATTCACTCGAGAGCACCAAGGCGGTGCGCGGTGTTACCCTCCGGCTGGTCGCGCGGGACAACTCGATCCTCAAGGAGCTCGAGACAGGCCGTGACGGACACGCCAACTTCCCGGCCGCACTCTTGCGCGGGGCAGGTGGCGCCTCGCCTGCGGTTCTGGTGGCTGAGACCGACAAGGGCGACTATGCCTTCCTGTCGCTGGATGGCCCCGCACTTGACCTCAGCGACCGCGGCACCGCAGGGCGCAGCACATCAGGCCCGCTGGATGCTTTTGTGTTCACCGAACGCGGCATCTATCGCCCCGGTGAAACTGTGCACATTTCCGCTCTCTTGCGGGATGCCCGCGCGGCAGCGGTGCCAACCCTGCCGCTGACCTTCAAGGTCTTCCGCCCTGACGGCATGGAAGCTGTCAAAACCAAACTGACCGGCGAGCCCTTTGGTGGGTACGCTTATGAACTTGCGCTGACGCCGGGCGCCCGCACCGGGCTTTGGCGTGCTGCCTTCTTTGCGGACGACGAAGAAAAAAGCATCGGGGAAAAGCGCTTCTCCGTTGAAGACTTTGTACCCGAACGCCTGAGTACGACACTGGAGACAACCACAGAGAAAGTGACCGGCGATGGCGCGGTTGATGCGGCGGTGCAGGCAGATTTCCTCTATGGTGCCCCGGGGGCTGACCTTTCCGGCACGCTTGATGTCTGGCTCGAGCGTGACCCTGAACCCTTTGCCGACTATAGGGACTTCCAGTTCGGTCTTGTTCAGGAAGAGTTCCGGCCAACCTCGCCTAAGCGCGAGAACTTTACGACAGACGCCAACGGTGCGGCACGTATCAGCGTTGCTTTTGCACCCCTTCCAGACACCAGCCAGCCTTTGCGCGCCCGCCTGAATGCCGAAGTGGTGGATGTGGGTGGCCGTCCGGTCAGTGACCGGGCTGCACTACCGGTACGACAGAAACCGGTTTTCCTTGGCGTTAAAACAGCGGAAGCCAGTTTCGATGTGGACGCCCCGGCACAGGTTGAGCTTGTTGCGCTGACAGGTGAAGGCGCGCCGCTTGCTGCGCATTCGGTCACGGTGGTCTGGGTGCGGGAACATCATCAGTATAACTGGTTCCGGCTTGATGGCCGCTGGCAGTTCCGCAGCACCGTGGTCGATGAGGTTGTCGCGGAGGAGACGCTGGAGACCGGCGAAAACGGTGGTCTGACGATTGACCGGCCTCTGGCTGCCGGACGCTACCGTGTCGATGTTTTTGATGGTGGCGGGCAGGCCGCTTCCAGCAAACGTTTTAACGTTGGCTGGTGGTCCGCCACCACCTCTCCCGATGTGCCGGATGCGCTCGAGCTTAGCCTTGAGGAAAGCACCCTTAAAGCGGGTGACAGGCTGCGTGGGTTTGTGAAGGCACCGTTCGAGGGCCGGGCGCTTGTGACGGTTGTGAACGAACGCCTGATTGCACATAAACTGATCCCGCTCGGGAAAGATGGCAGCAGCTTTGACTTCAAGGTGGAGGCAGACTGGGGCCCGGGGGCCTATGTCCTCGCTACCGCGCTCCGCCCCGACGCGGGCGAGATCTCGCGCCTGCCGGTGCGGGCCACCGGCCTCAAGTGGTTCAGCGTCGGGCGCGCAAGCCATATTGAAAAGCTGGTCATCGATGCGCCTGATGTGGCGCTGCCCGGCAAGACGGTGGACATTCCCATCCGGGTGGCCGATGGCGCGGCGGGTGAAAAAATGAAAGTCATCCTCGCCGCCGTGGATGAGGGTATCCTCAATATCACCCGCTTCAACAGCCCGGACCCGGATGCCTTTTTCTATGGCCAGCGTGGCTTCTCGATGGACCTGCGCGATGTTTATGGTCGGCTCATCAGGGCTGAGGAAGGCACACGCGGTTCCCTGCGCACGGGCGGTGATGCAGTCATAGTGACTGGAAGCCGAATGATGTCGGCTGACGCGCGTGATGACGGAAGCAATCTTTTTGCAGCCCTCAGCCGCACATCGCGCACGGTGGCACTCATTCGCCGGGATGTGGTGCTGGATGAAAGTGGCACTGCAACTGTCAGCCTTGAGCTGCCGGATTTTGCCGGCCGGTTGCGTCTCATGGCTGTTGCATACGGTGCCACCATGCTGGGCGTTGGTGACGGTGCGCTGACAGTACGCACACCCGTTGTGGCGGAACTGATTCTGCCGCGTTTCCTCGCGCCCGGCGATACGGCATCCGCGATGCTGAGCCTGCAAAACCTTTCAGGCGAGGCCAAAACTGTGCATGTTGCCCTGGATGCGGACGGTGGCGCGGTTGAGCTTACGGGCCTTGACGGTACCCCCATCACGCTCGCTCACAAGGAGCGACGCGATATACCGGTCACCATCAAAGGGCTGGTGCCGGGTGATGCTGGCCTTCAACTCGCGCTGTCGTCCGATGGTATGGACGATATCAACAGAGACTGGGACATCTCGGTTCGGGCCGCGTGGCCCTATGTCACCCGTCGCGAGCGCGAAGGCCTCGCGCCGGGTGAGACAATGGAAATTGCCGCAACGGACGCCGATGATTTTTACCGCATCACCAAATCCGGCAGCCTGACGCTCTCCACACGCCCAAGCCTGGAGGCGGACCGCATGATGGCCGATTTGTATGCTTATGGATACCGCTGCACCGAGCAGACGGTCTCGCGGGCCATGCCCGCGCTTTTCCATGGGCCGCTATCGAAACTTTATGACCTGCCGATCAACAAGACAGAAGCAGACGGCATTGTTGAACGCGCCATCCTCACCCTGCTGGATCGCCAGAAAAATGACGGCCGGTTTGGCATATGGTCGCTGATGCACGGCAATAATGACTGGCTGGATGCCTATGCAACAGACTTTCTATTGCGCGCCGCGGAGGCCGGGTACGAGGTGTCGGACGCCACAACAGCGCTGTCACTTGAGCGCATGAAACGCCTCGTTGGCTTGCGTGGGTCAGGGTATGCTGAGGCGCAGGCTTACGCGCTTTACCTGCTGGCCCGGGTTGGCGACATATCCGCAAGCGAAGTACGCTATTTTGTCGACCAGTTTGGCGGCAAACTGCATACGCCGCTTGCCCGGGCGCAAGTCGCGGCAGCGCTTCACCATGTGGGTGAACGCGCATCCGCCGAGCAGCTTTTTGCCCGCGCTTACAAAAGTGCGCGCTCAAAGGGCTACTATGGCGACTATGGCAGCAGCACCCGTGACCGCGCGGCGTTTGCCGCCCTCCTTGCCGAGGTGATGCCGAACTCTGCCCTTTTGGCCGATCTGGCAGATATTCTCGAGCGTGACGTAGCCACTGAAGGCTGGCTCAGCACCCAGGAAATGGCCTGGATTGCCCGGGCATCCGCAGCCTTTGCGGGTGACGGCGCCAGCCAGCTTGTGGCAAGCCTGGACGGCAAGAATGTGAAGGCCGCGCAGGGCCAATGGTCAGGCCTCATCGGTGCACAAGTGCCTGAAGGGCCCTTGACCATTACCAACGACGGCGATGTGCCACTGCGGGCGATCAAGCTGGTGCGCGGGGTGCCCAAAGCGGCACCGGAGGCTGTGGAAAATGGCATCCGTCTCACACGCAGCTATTTCGATATGAACGGCAAACCGGTGAGTATCGACGCCGTCCGCCGTAACGAGCGTATCGTTGTCTTCATCGAAGGTGTTGCCACTGCTGACGCGGTGCGGGAGACGCTGGTTGTGGACCTACTGCCGGCGGGCCTCGAGATTGAGACCACTGATACCAGCGATATCAGCTTCCTGCCCGAGATGTCCGGCATGGAGTTCGAGGACGGGCGCGATGACCGCTATGTGGCTGCCATTTCGCTCGGCACCCGGGGAGGATGGCGTAAAAACCGCTTCCGGGTCGCTTATATCGTGCGGGCGGTGACGCCAGGCGATTATGTGCTGCCGGGCACTTTTGCCGAAGACATGTACCAGCCACAATACCACGGTCAGGCTGCGGTCAGCCGCATGACGGTGGTAAAATAAGCCATGCGTTTGCGGCTCAGAGCATATAGTAAATGGGGCCTCGCCGGTGCGGCGGGGCTCCTGCTGCTGCTTGTCGCCGCCTTTTTCACGCTGGACCGGCTCTACCCCCTTCGGCTGGACCGCTACCATAACACCAGTGACGAGATACTATCGTCCGACGGCAGGCTCATGCGCCTGTTCGCGGTGGAAGATGGCCTCGTGCGGCGGCAAGTGTCGCTTGAGGAAGTCGACCCGCTCTTCATCCGCATGCTTGTGGCCTATGAGGACAAACGTTTCTTCGAGCATTCAGGCGTCGACTTGCTGGCGTTGGTGCGTGCGCTTGCGCAGGCAGTGCAGCATGGCGAGGTTGTCTCTGGCGCCTCAACCCTGACGATGCAGGCCGCCCGCCTGCTTGAACCGCGGCCGCGCACGCTCAGGTCAAAAGTGATCGAGATGTTCCGGGCATGGCAGCTTGAGTATCACTTCAGCAAAGAGGACATCCTTGAAATATACCTGACCCTCGCCCCTTATGGCGGCAATATCGAGGGCATAAAGGCTGCGGCTTACAGCTATTTTGGCCATGAGGCTGCCGAACTTTCGCCGGATCAGGCGGCACTTCTTGTGATCCTGCCGCAGGCACCCACGCGCCTCAGGCCGGACCGCTATGCGGCGCGGGCCACGCTCGCGCGCAACAAGGTGCTGAACCGTGTGGCGGAAGATATCGGGCTGGATGCACATATCACCGCCCTGGCGCTGGCGGCCCCTGTGCCTGCCGTGCGGCAGGAAGTGGACTTGGTGGCGCCCCACCTTGCCGCGCGGCTGGTGCTCGCGGGACATGGCGGTCGCACACAAACCACCATCGACCGCGATATGCAGGCGGAGCTTGAGCGGCTTGTGGCGGTGCGGCTCGCAGCCGTGCATGACAGAGCCAGTGCGGCAGTGCTCGTGGTGCATAACAAGAGCCGGCGTGTGCTCGCCTATGTGGGCTCCGCCGGTTTTGGCGACAGGGCGCGGCGCGGCTATGTCGACATGGTCACCGCCACGCGCTCCCCGGGCTCGACCCTCAAGCCCTTTATCTACGGCATGGCGATCGAGCAGGGTCTCGCCCATGCAGAAACCCGCGTGCGGGATGAGCCGCGCAACTTCGGTGGGTATGCGCCGGGCAACTTCATGGACCGTCACTATGGTGAGGTCAGCATGCGTGAGGCGCTTGTGCGCTCGCTCAACGTGCCTGCGGTGGCGGTGCTGGAACGGCTGGGTCCGGTCGCTTTCACTGAAACCCTGCGCGAGGCGGGTGCCAAACTCCGCCTGCCGGGTGACGAGCCTGCCGGGCTCGCAGTAGCGCTCGGCGGTGTTGGCACCAGCCTTGAAAGCCTCACCGAGATGTATACAGCCCTCGCGGATGACGGGGTTGTGCGGCCGCTGGTTTATTTGAACGACGACCCGGGTGCCATGCCGCCTGCAGGGGAAATCCTGTCGGCGGAGACCCGGCGCACGGTCGGCAATATGCTCGCGGGCGTGCGGCCACCTGAGGACCGCCTGCCCCGGGACTATCAGAACCGCCGCCGCGCAGTGGCCTACAAAACAGGCACCAGCTACGGCTTCCGGGATATGTGGGCCATTGGCTATGACGGCGATTATACTGTGGGTGTGTGGGTCGGCCGCCCTGACGGCACGCCGCTGCCGGGCCATTTTGGCGCGAGCACGGCAGCGCCGGTGCTGTTTGACGTATTTGACCGCCTGCCGGCCTCCACCGCCGCCGATTGGGCCAGTGCCGCCGGTGACCGGCGCGCGTATGCCGAACTGCCGCCCGCACTCAAATATTTTGACCGGCCGGAGCGCTTGATGCTGGCGGGTGCTGGTGTGGGCAGGCTTGGTATCAGCTTCCCCCTTGATGGCAGCGTGGTTGAGCTTTCGCGGGAGAATATGCTGCTCTCGCTGCAGGCAGACGGCGGCGCCCGCCCGCTGCAATGGTTTGTTGACGGCAAGCCGATTGTCACAAGCCGCTGGGCACAGCGGGCCAGCTTCACCCTGAGTAGCGAGGGTTTTTATCAGGTCACGGTGATGGACGCGGACGGCCAGGTGGCCAGTTCAAAAATCCGCGTTGTGACGCCAGTAATGTCGCGTTAGGTCCCGCCCACGAGGATCAGGCGAAAGCCCACCAGCTTGTGCCGCGCGGTAAAAGGCATCTCCTGCCGGGCCTGGATGGCAAGCAGCATGGGCACCGTGAGGTTGGTGGTGCCGCGCACCACACCACTTGTGCAGTTTTCCATCGCGGGCGCCGCGCTGAATTCCGGCCCCCAGCAATCGTCCACCCACTCGGCGGCATTGCCGAGCATGTCATAAAGGCCAAAGCTGTTGGCCGCGGCCCGGCCCACGGGGAAAGTCGCATCAGCGCCCGCGCGGTCGTCGCACTCAGCGCAGGTTTGGGAGGCCTTGTCGAAGGCAGCTTTCTGTGCCGTGATCTGGCTGTTGCGTCCGCGCGCCATATAGGCCCATTCAACCTCGCCCGGCAGGCGCCAGGTGCCACTGCCGCCCGATGCCTGCCAGCTTTTGTTCAGCCATGCGGTATAGGCGGCCACATCCGTGCGGGTGACATTGATGACCGGGCGGTTCACACGCCCCCAGCCCTCATCCGTCGGGCCTGCCTCCGGGCAACCGCCGTCGGCCACGCATCTGTCCCACATATCGAAGGTGACTTCATGGGCCATGGCGGTGAAGGGCGCCGCTATCTCGAAGGTGCGTGCGGTTGCGCGTACCCCGGGCTGCCCGGTGACACGGTATATATAAACCCCCGCGGGGATATTGACGGTGGGCCCAGAAAGCGCCCTGAGCGGTGCCCGCGCTTCCGCAGCCTTCAGCGCCTTCATGGCCTCGTTGCGGTATGACCCGCGCGGATAACGTGCCAGGAAAGCCCGGAGGGAGGTAACGGAACCATCCACGCTGGCCCGTGTATAGGCCAAGGTTTCTTCGCGTTGCATGGCTTGCAAGAGGTAAGCGCCGCTCGGGTAGGCGCCCGCATAATTCTGGTAACTTTCAACAGTATTCTGTTGTCTGGCTTCGCGAAAGGCGGCTAGGTCTGCGCTTTTTTCCGCGTCCGCCCTGAACTTGCCGTTCGGCCAATAGTTCAGGTAACGCTGATAGGAAATCTCCACATTCACTTCCTTGGCGCGGCGGTAGCTGAGGAAGTCGGCCTGTTCGACATTGGCACTTTTGGGGTAAGCGTCGCGGAAGGCGGCATAGGCGAAGATGGTGTGCTGGCGCTGGGCAAAATCAAAAGCGGACTGTTCTGACGCCTTGATGGCGCTGATAGCCTCGTCAATCGCGGCCTTCAGTTTGACGGCCTCGCTCGCATAAATGCCGATGGAATGGAATGCAGTATAGCGCTCGACCAGCTGTTTGGCGCGGTCATACTGGCCGCTGCCATAAGCAGCCCAGGCGGCAAAATAGTAGAGCTCTTGGTTCTGCGGTGACGTGGCCAGGATCTGCTGCAAAATCTGGTCGGCAAGACGGAAGCGGCCAACGTCAATCGCCCCAATGGCGTTCTCGAGGGTCGGTTCCTCGTCCCGCGGTCCCATTTCCATCTCGGCCGGGTCGACGGCCGCCATCAGGACCATGGCGGCCAGAACAAGCGCGAAAATCCGTGTCATGCGTTACCCCGTCTTACCCACATCGGCGTTTCATGGAAACCTTAGGGGGAAGACTAGGGTCAAAATGGGGCCTCATGCCAGAATTATCGTGTGCTTACCGCGCGATATGTCCAAAAAGGCGCAGGCGGCTGATGCCGCCGTCCGGGTAAATATTGACCCGCACATGGCTGATGGGGCCGACGCCCGCCAGCGGACGGAAATGATGTTCCGCGTCGGCGCTCAGCGGTTGCCGATCGAGAAGCTCGGCCCAGAACTGGCTCTGTACCGGCAGGCTTTCGTCCGTACCAGCGGTCACGAGCGCGCCCTGAATGGAAATATGGCTCGGGAAGTTGCCTTTGAAAAAGGCGGTATCGACGAGGATGTCCTCGATAACACCCGCATGACCAAGCGCGAGGATGGACCAGTCGTTGCCGGGTTCGCGGCGGCGGCGGGTTTCCCAGCCGTCGCCCATGTTGAGGCCCTTGCCGGGCAGGGTGATGTTCGAGAGCACGCCAAAATGTTCGTCGTTGGCCATGATGCCGCGTCCGCCGTTTTCCATGGCCAGCAAGTCAATGCGCTCGCCTGCGTCAAAGCCGCTCCAGTCGCGGTAAATCGCGCCATACACGCGCAAGCGCGCCACGCCGCCGTCGGGGTAGATGTTCAGCCTGATGTGGGTCCAGGCCTCGCCGCTCGCGCATGCCACAGGGTGGTGGCTGTTGCCCGCAAGGCTCATGGACGGCACAAGCGTGGTCCATACCGCAGCGTCACCCGGCACATCCTCATACGAGATGCAGGCGTCAATGCTGGCAGCGGGTGGGAAGTTTCCGGTGAAATGGCTGGTGTCGATGTCGAAGCCGCGCACAATGCCCGGCGCGCCGAGGCGGATGATGGCATGGTCATAGCCGGTGCTGCGTTTGCGGCGGCTTTCCCAGCCGTCCATCCACTTGCCGTTGTCGTCATATTTGCCGGGGATGAACACGGCTTCTGCTGGGTCGATCAGCCGGGATTTGTCAGCAAAAAAATCATCGGTCGCGAAGGTGACCTTGGCGCCGATGCGGGGGTTCGCAAGGTTGACAAGGCGGCGGAAGTCGGTCTGTGGGGCGGTGGACATCTTGTGCTTTTCCTATCAGGCGGCCAGGGCTTCTAGCCGGAAGCGTGCAATCTTGTGAATTTCACCGAGCGCGGTTTTAAACTCCCGCTCGCGCCCGCTGTTCAGTCGTGCGCGGAACGCGGCAAGGATGCTGTGCCGGTTGTGGCCTTTCACCGCGATGATGAAAGGGAAACCGAATTTGGTCTTGTATGCCTTGTTGAGGCTCTGGAATTCCTCGAACTCTTGCGGCGTGCAGGCATCCAGCCCAGCGCCCGATTGTTCGGCTTTCGATTCCGCGGTCAGCTCGCCCCGGATCGCGGCTTTGCCTGCAAGGTCCGGGTGCGCGCAAATCAGTCTTTCCTGAGCTCTTTCCTCGGCCGCATCAACGGCGGTGGCCATGGCACCGTGAAGGTCGTCCACACTGTCGAGGTTCGTGCCTTGGCGCGTGGCCCACGCGGCCTCGGCAATCCAGGCGGAATGTTCGTAGATACCGCCATAGAGCGCCATGAAACGCGCGTGGTTGATCTCGCTCGGGCGTTCCTTCAGCATCATGCCCCGTCTCCGCCATAGGGGTGGTGTTCATGCCAGTGGTGGGCAATCTCGGCCCTTGTGCAGAACCACACATCCTTGTGGCTGCAGGCATAGTCAAAAAAGCGCTCGAGCGCGCGGATGCGGCCCGGACGGCCAATCAGGCGGCAATGCAAGCCGATGCTCATCATCTTTGGTCGCTCTGCGCCTTCTTCATACAGCGTGTCGAAGGCATCGCGCAGGTAGGCAAAAAACTGGTCGCCGGAGTTGAAGCCCTGCACGGCAGCGAAGCGCATGTCGTTCACGTCGAGTGTGTAGGGCACCACCAGATGAGGACCATCTTCCATGCGGGACCAGAAGGGCAGGTCATCGGAATAGTCATCCGCGTCATAAAGGAAACCACCGTGTTCGTGAACAAGCCGCCTCGTGTTCGGGCTTGTGCGGCCCGTGTACCAGCCAAGCGGCGCTTCGCCGGTAATGTCACGAATGATGCGCACGGCTTCGGCAATATGCGCGCGCTCGACCTCTTCCGGCACATTCTGGTAGTTGATCCACTTCAGCCCGTGGGAGCAGATTTCATAGCCGCGGTCTGTGAAGGCCTTGGCCATTTCGGGGTAGCGCTTCAGCGCTTCGGCGACCGCAAAGATGGTGACCGGAATGTCGTATTTCTCGAACAGCCGCAAGAGCCGCCAAACGCCTGCGCGGCTGCCATATTCATAGATCGATTCCATGCTCATGTGGCGCGCGCCTTCGATCACCGGTGCGCTCACGATTTCGGAGAGGAAAGTCTCCGCGCCCTTGTCACCATGCAGGATGCAGTTTTCGCCGCCTTCCTCATAGTTCAGCACCACCTGTACCGCGATGCGCGCGCCGCCCGGCCAGTTGGCGTGGGGTGTGTGTTCGCCATAGCCTTTGAGGTCACGTGGATAGTGGGCTGTCATCGGTCTTTCCCTCGCTCAGCTTGCGTGCGCCATGCCAAAAATCTGGTGCAGATCGCCGCCTGGGGACATGCGTTCAAAATTCAAGGTGCCTTCAATCTCGTTCAGGTGTTCGAGCATGACGGCTTGTGCGGTATTGCAGTCGTGTCCCTCGATGGCGTCCACGATGCGGGTGTGCTCGTCACCCTTGCAGGAATGCGCTGCCCGGCCATGGCGGCCATAAAGTGTGATGATGAGCGAGCTTCTGAACACCAGTTGTTCAAGGAACTGGAACATGGGGTCATTGCCCGCAAGTTTTGCCAGATGCAGATGAAATTCACCGGTCAGCCTGATCCAGCGGGCGATGTCGGCGCGGGCAAGGGCATCCTTTTCCTCGGCCAGATGGGCGCGGAGCTGCTTGATGTTGGCCGCACTTGCGTTGTCTGCCGCGCGGGACAGCAGGGCTGCTTCGACCGTGCGGCGGGCGTCGAACACCTGCCGGGCTTCGTCAGGGCTGGGCGAGGCGATAACAGCGCCCTTGTTGCGCTGCAGTTCGACAATATTGTCCCGGCTCAGCAGCAGGAAGGCGCGGCGCACGGTGGTGCGGCCAACGCCAAATACGCCGCATAGCGATTCTTCCGTCAGTTTGGTGCCGGGTGCGAGGCGCTGTTCCAGCACGCTGTCGCGCACGCGCTGGCAGATATCTTCTTCCGTGAGGGCGGTGGCCTTCGGTCCTTGCGTGCTCATTCATTCAACCCGGTTGTTGGCGTCGACGGGGCGCGCGGGCCTGACCTTACTTCCCTTCAAGCAGCTGTTCCCTTGTTGGTGGCGCAGGGAGCAGCTCGGCCCGGATACCCATCCGTTACAGTCGAATTGTCGCTGCCTGACATAAATTGTCAACAATTTAATATCTTCTTTGTTGATCATATTCTTTACAAATTGGCAATCATCGGTCAGTCTGAATGTTGAGGAATTCTATAAAGGGAGACAGGGCGCATATGGGACGCTTGACCACCCATGTATTGGATACGGCAAACGGTTGCCCGGGAGAGGGTATCCGGGTCATTCTCTATGCACTTGGCGCGGATGGCGGCATGGAACTCTTGCTTGAGGCCGTGACCAACGCTGACGGCCGTGTTGATGCGCCCCTTCTGGAGGGTGCGGCCTTCAAGGTTGGCAGCTATATGTTGGAGTTTGCAGCAGGCGACTATTTCCGCGCGCACGGCATTGAGCTTTCTGAGCCCGCATTCCTTGATATCGTGCCAATCCGCTTTGGTATCGCGGACGCTGGCGCCCACTATCACGTGCCACTCCTTATTTCGCCCTACGGCTACAGCACCTACCGGGGAAGCTAGATGACAGATACGGTCAGGTTCCTTCTGGACGGCGAATATCATGAGCTGAAGGGTGTTGACCCCACGCTCACGGTGCTGAATTTCCTGCGCTATGAGCTGGCGCGTACCGGCACCAAGGAAGGCTGCGCGGAGGGTGACTGCGGTGCCTGCACCGTGGTGCTGGGCGAGTTGGTGGGAGAGCAAATTCGCTACCGCGCGGTCAATGCCTGCATCCTGTTTGTGCCCACACTTGATGGCAAGGAGCTGATCACGGTTGAGAGCCTGAAGGCGAAGGATGGCAGCCTGCACCCGGTGCAACAGGCGCTGGTGGACAGCCATGGCTCGCAGTGCGGCTTCTGTACGCCCGGTTTTGTCATGTCGCTCTATGCCCTTTATGAAGAAGGCGAGACCCCGGACCGCGCGCGGCTGAATGATGCGCTTGCTGGCAACCTCTGCCGCTGCACCGGCTATGGCCCGATTTTGGAAGCAGGCCTGCGTATGGGTGAAATGCGCGCGGCGGTGGATCCGGATGCGCTGAGGGAGCGGGTGGATGCGCTCAGATCCCTCAGGCGGCACGAAACCCTTAAGCTCAGCGTCAAGGACCGGCTCACGGGCAACCAGAAATACTATTTTGCGCCGGTCAGTATTGACGGCCTTGCGGACATCTCGCTCGCCTACCCGGACGCGACCTATCTGGCGGGTGGCACCGACGTTGGCCTCTGGGTGACCAAACAGCACCGCGAACTGGGGCAGATTATCTATATCGGCGACGTTGCCGAGCTGAAACATATCCATATTACCGACCGATCGGTTGAAATCGGTGCGGGTGTTTCCTTCACCGATGCCATGGATGCGCTGGCGGCGCATTACCCTGACATGGGTGAGCTCATTCGCCGCCTCGGGTCGGTGCAGATCAGGAACAGCGGCACTATCGGCGGCAATATTGCCAACGGGTCTCCTATTGGTGACAGCATGCCTGCGCTGATCGCGGCTGGCGCTACAGTCACACTCCGCATGGGTTCGCTTGAGCGCACGATGCCGCTTGAAGACTATTTCATCGCCTACGGCAAACAGGACCGGCAGCCGGGTGAATTCGTGGCACAGATTTCAGTGCCTGTGCCAGACAAGAATTTGCGCTACCGCGCCTACAAGATTTCCAAGCGTTTCGACCAGGATATTTCGGCGATCTGTGCTTGTTTCGGTTTCGAAATAAACAAGGGAAAGATTGAAGAAGCGCGCATTGCATATGGCGGTATGGCCGCCACACCCAAGCGCGCAGCGGCGGCTGAAAATGCTCTCATTGGCCAGCCGTTTGATGCTGAGCATATCGAGCGTGCGGTGACGGCATTGACCGAAGACTTCAGTCCGATCAGTGACATGCGGGCCAGCAGCGAATACCGTATGGCTGTGGCACAGAACCTTCTGCGCAAAGCTTTCATTGAAATGACGGCTGAGCATGAGACCCGCCTCGCAGGCGACAGGGAGCTGGCCCATGCCTGACACCGGCACAAAGGACACGCCGCTGCTCTCTGACATCAAGGGTGCCGTGCACAAGGACCTGAGGCACGACAGCGCGCACAAACATGTCTCTGGCGAGGCGGTCTATATCGACGATATGCCGGAGCCGAAGGACCTGCTGCACATCTATGTCGCGATGTCGACCAAGGCCCATGCCCGCCTCCGGTCGCTTGACCTTGCACCGGTTCGCAAATCGAAAGATGTGCTGCTGGTGATCAGCGCAGAGGATATCCCGGGCCACAATGATGTTAGCCCCTTCGCCGGTGATGACCCGCTGTTTGCCGACGGCTTGGTGGAATATGTCGGCCAGCCGATTTTTGCCGTCGCCGCCCGCTCGGTCGAAGCTGCCAGGCATGCCGCAGCCAAGGCGGTGGTCGACTATGATGAGCTGCCCGCGCTTGTCACCATTGATGATGCGATGGCGGTTAATAGCGCGATTGAGCCGATGCAGACCATGGCGCAGGGTGATGCTGCGGCGGCGCTTGCCAAAGCGAAACACCGGCTGAAGGGCAGTTTCAGGATCGGCGGGCAAGACCATTTCTACCTCGAGGGCCAGATTGCCTTCGCCACGCCGCAGGAAGACGGCGATGTACATGTCTTCTCCTCCACCCAGCACCCGAGCGAGGTGCAGCATCTGGTTGCCCATGTGCTCGGGGCGCCGAGCAATGCGGTGACCGTGGAGGTCCGGCGTATGGGTGGCGGTTTTGGTGGCAAGGAAACCCACCCGGCGATGTTTGCCGCGATGGCGGCGCTGGTCGCGGTCAAGACCGGCAGGCCAGCCAAGCTCAGGCTCGACCGCGATGATGACATGATCATGACCGGCAAGCGGCATGATTTCCGCTATGGCTATGATATCGGTTTCGATGACGCTGGCCGCATCACCGGCGCGGCGATTGAACTTGCGTCACGCTGTGGTCGCTCGACCGACCTGTCGCCCGCGATCAATGACCGCGCCATGTTCCATACGGACAATTGTTATTATCTCGGCGATATCGAGATCACTTCACACCGGCTCAAGACGCACACAGCCTCGAACACCGCTTTCCGCGGTTTTGGTGGACCGCAAGGCATGCTGGGGATCGAACATGTGATGGACCAGATCGCCCACACGCTGGGCATGGACCCGGTCGAGGTGCGTCGGGCCAACCTTTATGGCGCGGACGGGCGCAACACTACGCCGTTTGGCATGACGGTCGAGGACAACATCGCGCCCGAGCTGATTGACGAGCTTGCGCAGCAGTCGGCCTTCCACACCCGCCGATCCGCGATCCGGGAATTTAACGCTGCCAGCCCCTACCTCAAGAAGGGCATCGCGCTGACGCCGGTCAAGTTCGGGATCAGTTTCACCACAACGCACCTCAACCAGGCAGGCGCGCTCGTGCATGTTTATGCGGACGGCAGCGTGCATCTCAACCACGGTGGTACCGAAATGGGGCAGGGACTGTTTGTCAAAGTGGCGCAGGTGGTGGCAGAAGAATTCCAGATCGACATCGACCGTATCAAGATTACTGCCACGACCACAGCGAAGGTGCCGAACACGTCAGCGACTGCGGCATCTTCGGGCTCGGACTTGAACGGCATGGCGGCGCTTGACGCGGCGCGGCGCATCAAGGAGAGGCTGATCGCTTTTGCTGCCGAAAAATACGATTGCCCGACGGACAGGGTGAGCTTCCGCAACAACCATGTGTATGTGGAAAACCGCGAAATTCCGTTCGAACAACTGACGCGTGAGGCCTACCTTGGCCGGGTGTCGCTGTCTTCGACCGGCTTCTACAAGACGCCAAAAATCCATTATGATCGCAGCAAACACAAGGGGCGGCCCTTCCTCTACTTCTGCTACGGCGCCGCGGTTTCCGAGGTGACGATCGATACCCTAACCGGCGAATACAAGGTCGACCGGGTGGACATCCTGCATGACACCGGCCGTTCGTTGAACCCCGCGATTGACAAGGGCCAGATCGAGGGCGGTTTCATCCAGGGCATGGGCTGGCTCACGACCGAAGAGCTGGTCTATGACGGCGAGGGACGGCTGCGTACACATGCGCCCAGTACCTACAAGATACCCGCCTGCAGCGACCGACCGGCGGAAATGAACATCGCGCTTTACGCCAGGGGCCGCAATGTGGAAGCCACGATCCACCGCTCCAAAGCCGTGGGTGAGCCGCCTTTCATGCTGGCAAACTCGGTCTTCCTTGCGCTCGCTGACGCTGTCTCCGCATCCGCAGACTATAAGGTGCGGGTGATGATGAATGCGCCTGCCACGCCGGAAGAAGTGCTGAAATCCGTGGTGCGGGCCCGCCGGGAGGCTGATGCCTGATGCCGGGAGAAGGGGCAAATGGTGACGGCGTACTGGTCACTGTTCTGGAGACTGTGGGCTCTGCGCCCCGGGACGCGGGGACGGTCATGTGGGTCACGCTGGAGGCCGTGGACGGCACCATAGGCGGCGGAAACCTTGAGTTTCAGGCGATTGAGCAGGCGCGCAAGCTACTGGCCACAAGTGTGCAACGCCCGCTCACGCAAAAATATGCCCTCGGGCCGCTCCTGGACCAGTGCTGCGGCGGCTCTGTCACCCTGAAGCTCGAGAAAATGGACCTTGCGACTGTGCAGGAAGTGTGCAGGAAATGTGCAACGGAAAAGCTGCGTCATCCGGTTTATATGTTCGGTGCCGGGCATGTTGGCCGCGCGGTATACCGGGCCCTTGCCCCGCTCCCCTTTTCCCTTCACTGGTACGACGAACGGCGGTGCGAATTTCCTGACGTGACGGAAAGTCACGTAGCGACAGACCATCACACAAACCCGCTCGTCGCGGTCAGGGAAGCCGCCGAAGGAGCGCTCTATCTGATCTTCACCCACAGCCACCCGCTGGACTATGACATTGTCAAAGCCGTGCTCGCGCGTGGTGATGCGCGCTTTTGCGGGCTGATCGGATCGAAGACCAAACGGGCACGGTTTGAAAACCGCCTGCTCCGGGAACGGGTGGTGACGGAAGACGGTCTCGCCGCGCTCACCTGCCCGATCGGGGTGCCGGGCATTGCCGGCAAGGAGCCTGAAGTGATTGCGGCGGGTGTGGCGGCGCAGCTGCTGCAGTATATTTGACAATTGGCCACGGCATGAAAGTTTGAAAGACGTACGATGGAATTTGATATCACACCCTGGCTGAACCTTGCTGTGCGCTGGCTGCATTTCATCACCGGAATCGCCTGGATTGGCTCCAGCTTCTATTTTGTCTGGCTCGACAATCACCTTGAAGAGCCGAAGGAAAAAAAGAAGGGCATGTCAGGCGAGCTGTGGTCGGTCCATGGCGGCGGCTTTTACCACAAGCAGAAATATGCCGTCGCGCCTGAGCAGATGCCTGAAAACCTGCACTGGTTCAAATGGGAAGCCTATTTCACCTGGATGAGCGGTTTTGCCCTTCTCGCCATCATCTATTACCTGGGGGCGGACTTATTCCTGATCGATCGTTCGAAAATGGACCTCAGCCAGATGCAGGCCATCGGCATCAGCCTCGCTTTCCTTGTCGGTGGCTGGGCCTTTTATGATGGGCTCTGCCGCTCGCCATTTGGCAGAAACAACAAGCTGACCGGGATTATATGGTTTGCGGCCCTCACGGCGGCGGCCTATGCGCTCACGCATATATTCAGTGACCGGGCTGCTTTCATCCATGTAGGCGCCATGGTTGGCACCGCCATGGCGGCGAATGTGTTCATGGTGATTATCCCGAACCAGCGCAAGGTGGTGGCGGCGTTGACGGCGGGCAAGACGCCGGACCCCCGGCTCGGGCAGATCGGCAAGCAGCGCAGCCTGCACAACAACTACATGACCCTGCCGGTATTGTTCCTGATGATCTCGAACCATTATCCGATGACCTTCTCGAACCCCTACAGTTGGCTCATCCTCGCCGGTATCGCGCTTGTGGGCGTGATGGTGCGGCACTTCTTCAACCTGCGTCACAAGGGCAAGACGAGCCCCGGGCTGGTGTTCGCCTCGGTCGCGCTTTTCATTGTGATTGCCATGTTTGCGGCGGATACGGAAAAAGCCTCCCGCAGCCAGGTGGCGGCAAGCGACGCTTCTTTCACGGCTGTGCAGGCGGTCATTGGCAAACACTGCACGGCCTGCCATGCCGCAACGCCGACCCATGAAAGCTTTGACGAGGCCCCGGGCGGTGTACGCCTCGATGAGCCTGCGTTCATCATTCAGTATGCGCCGCGTATCCTTGAGCAGAGCGTGAAGTCAGACATCATGCCGCTTGGCAACGAGACCGGCATGACCGACGAGGAGCGGGCGCTGATCGGCAAATGGATCGAAGAGGGAGCCAGGCAGTGACACGACTGCTTCACGTGGAACCTTTGACGGCGGAGGCTTTCTCTCCCTTTGGTGATGTGATCGAGGTGAGCGACGCTGCCCGCGCGATCGACATCAACTATGGCAATACCACCCGCTTCCACGACCTGGCAGTGCTTGATCTGGATGCCGCCGGTGGCCGCGCCGGGGTGAGCATTTTCCGCTCAAGCCCGCTGCCGCAACCGTTCACTGTGAAAGTGATGGAGTATCACCCCAAGTCGTCGCAGGCGTTTGTGCCGCTGTCGCCCCACCCCTATCTGGTTGTGGTGGCGGAAAAGGGCCCCTTTGATGCGTCACGGCTGAGGGCATTCTGCGCCGCACCCGGGCAGGGCGTGAACTATCACGCAGGCACGTGGCATCACTTCAGCCTCGCGCTTGACGCAGTCAGCGATTTCCTCGTGATTGACCGCATTGCGGACGATGACAACTGTGTCGAACATCATCTCGGCGAAGACGAGCGGGTCACGCTCACTTTGCCGACAGGCTGACCAGACCCATTTTGGCAAACACGGTCAGCGCGAAGGCGAGACCCTCCATGCGGGCATTCATCCGCGCGGTAAGATCCGCGATGCTGGTGGCTTTGCCGTCGGCAAGGGCAGCGAAAACAAGCTCCGCATTTTTCTCATTCGGCAGTATTGAGGACGCGTAACCGAACAGGCTAAGGCCAAGGTTTTGCCGGTATGCGGCAACAGGGTCCTTGGCACTGAGGCGGACAATCGTCCCGGGGCCGACAATCGCGGTCGGATAACTGCTGAAAGCCTTGTAGGGGTCCATTCGGCCCGCAGCTTCGCGCGGGGTGCTGCTGCCAAGGTTGGTTTCCCCCGCCTTCTGGCGGATATCCGCAAGCTCGGCCCACAGGGTGAGATACTGCTTGTAGACAATGTTCCAGTCATAGGTCGCATGTGCGTGGGCCCGTCCGGCGGCACCCATGCGTTTGCGCAAGGCCTCGTTCTCCACCAGGTCCGTGATGCGCGCCTGAAGCGCCTGCTGGTCCACGGCCACGGTCTGGCAGGTATAGCCGCAATAGCGGTCGTAGGTATCGAACCTGGCTTCATGACGCGCGGCAAAACCGTGTACATTGTCGTCGGCGAGCGACCATGTCGGGATGCGGAAGCCGGTGACACCATCAGGCACCGTGTCCTTGTAGCCGTCCCAGTCGCTCACAATCACGGGCAGGCCTGCGGCCATGGCTTCAATGGGCGTGATACCGAAGGTTTCCTGATAGTTGTCCGACAGCGAGATGAATACATCGGACGCGGCCCAGCTGGCGCCACGCACGTCGGTGTCCCTGCCGTCCGTGAACAGGCAGCGCACATTTGGGCATACCTTGGCCGGGGCCTCGCGGAAGGTTGCTTCAATGCCCGCGTTTGCAAACCAGCCGCACTGCAGCAAAGTGATGCGCTTGCCGGTTTCGCGCGCCACGGCCTCAAGTGCCAGCAACATGGCATGTGGATGGGCCTTGGCGTGATAGGACAGACGGCCAACAAACAGGAATACGATCTCGTCGTCCGCGATGCCCAGTTTCGCACGTGCCGCTGCATGGTCGTCAGCGCTGAAGGAAAAATCCTCGCACTGGATCCCGAGCGGGATGACCGGCAGTTGCGGCAAAGTGGGATTGATCGGGCTGCCAAAGCGCCAGCTGAGGAATTCTGTTTGTGCCTGAAGGATGGTCTCAGCGGTGCTTCTAACGGCAGTGGAGGTGCAGATAAGGGCATCCCACGGCATGACCGGCGTGGTCAGCAGGTTCGCGATGGCATCCATCGCGCCGTGCGTGGCGGTGGTGTGGGTGACACCACACAGGCTATAGGCATCCACCCCCACGCGCAGGCGCTGGTTGGCATAGGTGTCAAGGTTGGGGCCGGGCAGATAGAGGGTACCTGTTTCCCGGAGCCCGGCCGGTTTGTGTGCCGGGCACCATTCGGTCTTCACGCTAGCGTTGAGGTCGCCTACGACCTGAGAAAAAATCTGCGCGGAACGGGCGGAGGGTGTGTAACACCAGAGCGGGTTTTTACCAGCATGGGCGACAACCGAGCGCAAGAAACTGTTGCCCGCCGCCTGGCGGCCCATGATTTTATCGCCCGGCACGACATAGCCGTCAGGCTCAAAAAGAATGGTGGCGTTCTTGAAATCTTGCATTGCTTCCCCCGTGGCTCAGGCTTCGGCATAAATCAGCCATTACGCGGTGTTTTGCAAGACGGGATTGCGCTCAAGTCGCCTCAGGCCCCCCTCGCCGGTCGCCACATGAGCCACATGGGCGGGCAACCGGGTGCTGGCACGGTTTCCTCCATCAGCTCGAAACCGTGTTTCTGGTAGAAGGCGATATTCTGGTATTTGGAGTTCTCGAGATAGGCGGGCATGTTGGCGGCGTCCACCTGCTCAAGCGCGGTACGCATCAACTGGCTGCCAATGCCTTTGCCCTGCAGGGCGGGGTTTACCGCAATGGCAAACAGGTAAAAATGCGGCGCTAGCGGTGCCCGCCGCGCCGCCATGAAACTGTCGATCGCAAGGGAATGGCGCACAGCGCTCAGGCCGCCGTGGCGCACGATATGCCAGGCGAGTGCCATATTGCCGATACCGTATGACTTGTTTGCGCCCGGCGGTAACCACAGGGTGCCCGCCCGCCCATCCGCGCTCACGTGCCCGAACCCGCGTTTGAGGTAAAGGTGCCGCGCCATGGCGGTGAAGGCGGGTTTCATCGCGCCTGTGCCGCCAAATGTCCACAGGTTTACCGGGTCATCGGCAAAGCCATCGGCAATAATGCGGCCGATCAGGCGACCGTCTGAGGGATTAAGCTCACGAAGCTGCTGCACATCATCTCCAGAAAATGAAATATTTTCACTTTCTGGAGTGTGTCACATGCGCGCCTGACCCTCAAGCCTCTAGCCTCAGCCAGCAGGGTTAGGGGCGACGGGCTTCTTCGATCAGTTTGCGGGTATTGCGGTCGCGCACCACCATGATGGCCCAGACGGCAAGCACCACCCACATGATGAAACCGGCGCCGAAAATCGCGAAAATCCAGGCCAGAACCCAGATGATGGCCGAAAGGATAGCCTGAAAGGGCTTGCCACACAGCAGCAGGGCAAGTGGCGGCAACAAGAGTGCAATAAGATACAGCATGGAACTTCCCCCTATCCGCCGCGGTTAAACCTGCGGCAGGTCTTCCTCGAGTACACAGATGGACATGGCGTAAGAGACCTCACCCTCATCCTCGTCCCGGTACACGACACCCAGAAACTCTTCGCCCAAAACCACTTCGACCGAATCCTGCGCCTTGGGCCTGCGGACCAGTTTCAGCATGTTATTGTTGAATTTCGCCTGCAGGTAGGCCTGCAGACGGGCGATTTCATTCGGCGTCACTGTATGCTCCTTGCGAATCTGATGTTTGCCAAGGTGTATCGAAGGCATGCCACGCATTGCAAGCAAAACTGCGGTGAAAATTCAATGCGGCACGATTTTGCCCTTAAGGGCTTGTTAATTTGGTATATTTAATAACAATGCATACCGATGTGTAGATAGTGGAAGAACAATGACCGGCGACCAGGGCAATTATTCATATGCGGAGGACGAAGAACTCGTTGGCCAGTTCCTGAACTGGACGGGCGACGCGGTCAAGGAGCTGCGCACAATTGCCGACGGGCTTGAGGAGCGGCAGCCAGCGGCATCGGACGCCGGTGACCGGATCTACGATTTGTCCCACAATATCAAGGGAATGGGCAGCAGCTTCAACTTCGACCTGATGACGGCTGTCGGCACCTCGCTGTGCCGTTACATCAAACACGGCGGCGACACAATCAGCGCCAAGGTGATTGACGCCCACGTGCGCATCTTTGAAGTGGTGCTTGAGCACCGGATCACCGGTGCCGGCGGTGAGAAGGGTGCCGCGCTTCAGAAGCGCCTCGCGGAAATTATTGCCAGCGAAAGCTGATTCTCTCCATCTGTTCCCTTTATGTTCTTTTTCCTTGCGGCGGCAGGCCACCCTTGCCATGCTTTTCGCCTGATTCGCGGACACCCGCAGGGAGGAACATCAAGCCATGACCAGCACGGAAAAGGTGACACGCGGTGCCATGCGCTTTCTTGTCGAGCTTGGCTACGCACCGCTGACCGAGGTATCGCTGACCAATGGCCGACGCGCGGACATTGTTGCGCTCGACCGCGGGGGGCGGGCCATCATTGTCGAGGTCAAGTCCTGCCTCGCTGATTTCCGCAGCGACAACAAATGGCAGGAATACATGAGCTACTGTGAGGAGTTTTTCTTCGCCGTAGACGCAGATTTTCCCCGTGCCGTGCTGGATGAAGCCACCAGCCTGCCGCATCTCACCGGCATCATTCTGGCAGATGCTTATGGTGCGGATATCATCCGCCCGGCGGCAAGCAGGGTGGTCAACGCCGCGAAGCGTAAGACGCTCACGCTCAAGATGGCCCGCATCGGCGCCATGCGTCTCGCGGACGAGGGCAGCCCGGTGGTGGCAGCGCCGCGGCTTACGCGCCTTCTTTGACAATCTCTGTATAAGCTTGCCAGCGCGCCCGCCCGCCCTTGTTCTCAAGCACGTTCTGCAGGGCCGCCACGGTGCGGCGGTCGTATTTCCTGCCGGCGTCCGCGCCGAGGATATCCAGTGCCTTGTCAAAGCCCAGACCAGCGCGGTGCGCCCGTGCCGATACCATGCCGACAAAAGCGTTGGCGACCGAGAGGATGCGGGCACCCGGCTCGATCTCGTCACCTTTGCGGCCTTCGGGTTCGCCGCTGCCGTCCCAGTTCTCACGCATCTGGGCGAGGGTGGCGGCAACAGGGCCTTTGAAATCCAGCCCGGCGACAAGGCTTGCGCCCTTCTGCATGCTGTCGCGCACAAGGGCAAATTCCTCATCGGACAGCGCGCCCTGTTTGGTCAGGATTTCGGTCGGCACAAAAATCTTGCCGAGGTTCACGAGCTGGCCTGCGATACGCACCGCCTCGATGCCGTCACTGTCCCAGCCCATCTCTGCAGCGATGGTTCCGGCCACATCCGCCACCCGGACAGAATGGTGTTTGCTCCATGGGTCGCGCGCATCGATAATCTGCGTGAGCGTGCTGACAAGCTGTTTGAACAGCGTCTCAGACTGTTCTTTCGCCGCCACCAGCGAGGAAATATCCTGCATGACAAGAAGTGCACTGGCGTTTTTGTCCCCTGCGGCGTTCAAGGGCAGCAGCTGGGTCTGGAAGATGCGGTCTGCACCGTCCACCGGCAGGCGCAGTTGCAGCTCATGCGCGGTGCCGGACGCGGCGTCCTTGACACCTGAACGCAGTTTCGCCGCCACCTCATTCGAGAAGGCTGTATCCAGCCGCCTGTCTTCAAGTGCGTCAACCGGCAGGTCGATCACTTCCCCGAGCTTGCGGTTGGCAAAACGCACCGTCAGGTCGTCATCCAGTGCGGCGATGGCCGTGGGTTGGCTGTCGCTGACACTTTGCAGGAATTTGCTCAGCCCCTCATTGCGTTTCGAGAGCGAGGCCTGTTCGCGGTAGCTGGCCTCAAGCCGCCGGGAGACACCGTGGCGCCACACGAGCACGAGCGCCGCCAGCACAAAAAGCGCCGCGAGCGAGAGGGTGATGATCATGCTGTTGCGACGCGCGTTGATCTCGGCCAGTGCCTCACTGGACGCAATGGTCCGCACCAGCACCCAGGGCACAGGGGCAGCAAGCTCGCGCCCCGTCACCAGCACTTCAGTTCCGGCATAGTTGTTATTGATGGCAAAGGCGCCAGGCGTTGCGGCGGCGAAGGCAGCAGCCTCATCCTGCCGCGCTTCCCCGACCCGGCCACCTTCGGCCAGCGGGGTCAGCGGCGTGACAAGGCTGCCCTCGCCGCGCACCACGATATAGGTCTGGCCGGACTTGCTGGCGGCACCCGGTTGTTCGAGTGTCTTGAGGAAGTCACCGTCCAGCGGTCTCGCGCCAATCACCCAGTTTGTGTCTGCGCCGCCCATGGCGCCGTCAGCAACGATCGGCGCGCCAAAGATGACCAGTGGTGTCTTGTCTTCAAGTTGCGGACCGACGGCAATGAAAGAGCCACGCGAATCCGCGGGCCATTCACCGGGGCGCAACAGCGGCATGCCGCTGGTCGCCACCATGGGGCTGCCGTCCGAACGCAGGATGGCAAGGCCAGCGCGTTGCGGCCGTTTTACATTGGCGGCCAACTGGTCGATCGCGGTTTTCTCGTGGAAGCCGTCGCGCTCGGCGGCGGCAGAAAGCAGGGCAAAAACATACCCCCGCTGGCCTTCGGCGGCTTCGGGCATATCGTCCATGCCGCCACCAGCGTATAGCTGGATGGTGGCGTCACCAGCCAGTTTTTCCACATTCGCCAGATAGCGGTTCAGCCAGACCGAGACTTCGGTTGCGCGGCTGTCAGCGACCAGATTGAGCCGGTCCTGCCAGCGGACCATATTCTGCTCCGCCTCCGATGACGCAAATTTGAGGATGCCCAGAAAACCGAGCGATGCAACGACCAGAATGATGGCGCCGGTTGCGAAGATGGATTTGCTGTTGCCCTGTTCACCCGCCATAAATGCCCCTCCATGAATGGGTATGTTGTCCTTCTTATCCCATATTCCCGGACCATGGAATACCACGGCTGAAAGCTGTGCCTGCAAGACAATATGTCATGAAGCACTTGGAACATGGAAGGCATGCCTTTATGTTTAACCGCTCAGGCCTGTGGCTCAATCACTTTTCGGTTCAGGGATTTATGCGCCGTCTCACCTTTTTCATTCTCGGGTTTCTTCTGGCGGCCGTGCCGGTGGCGCAGCCTGAGGCTCATGCCCAGATGGCAAAGGGGCTTTTTGGCAGCATGGAACTGAAGTCGACCAACATGGTCAAGTTCGACAAATGGACCGAGATGTGGCGCCGGTACAATCTGCCGAGGCAAGCCAGCCAGCCTGCGAAAGGGTCGGCGGAGGCGCGCTGTCGCGGCCTTGGCCGCATCCAGTGCAGCCGGGAGGCGTGGGACGCCTTTATTGCGGAGAACGGCGAAACACCGCCGCGTGAGCTGCTGGACAAGGTCAACGCCTATATGAACAGGGCGGCCTATATCGTTGATCCGGTCAACTGGGGCATTCCGGATTACTGGGCCACGCCCGATGAATTTTTCCTCAAGGACGGCGACTGCGAGGATTATGCCATCAGCAAATATATCACATTGAAGCGCCTTGGCGTTGACCCGGCCAGCATGCGGCTTGTGATCCTGCAGGACGAAAACCTGAACGTCGCGCATGCCGTTCTGGCGGTCACACTGGAGGGCGAGACCTTCATCCTCGACAACCAGATCGACGCCGTTTTGCCTGACACACAAATCTTGCACTATCGCCCGGTTTATTCGATCAATGAATCGGCATGGTGGTTGCACCGTGTCCGCAAGTTTTCAGGTTAAGTTAAGAATTGCGTCCTATGATGCGCCGCAAGGACGCTCGGACCATAGAGGCAGAAAATCATAAGTGAACAAGGACGTTACATCGCTTGACCGCATGGTCGACTATGTAAAACAGTTGCGCCGCCATGCTGAAGGCAGGCGCGCTGTTCATATTCGGCTGTCGGCGCTTGAGCGCCATTTCCGTGAGGAACATTACCGCCTTTTTGCGGCGTCCGCGCTGCGCGGGGTCATTACCCGTTTTGGCGCGACCATGTTCGCGCTGCCCAATGCCGACCTTGTGCTGATCACGAAGGATGCACGGGTTGATGATATCGACCCTGCCCTCAACACGATCCGGCGCAAGCTGCGCGATTCGGCGCTGGTTGCTTCGCTCGACCCGGCGCAAGGGGTCAGCGATGAATTTGTTGTCTGGTTCGACATCGAAGAGAATTACGAGGACTTCAAAAACTATATCGAACAGCTCGCAGCCCTGCTGCAGCTCGGTGAGGCCGCGAACGAAGCCGAAAGCCAGGCCATGGAAGGCCCGTCTCGTAAAGTCCGGAAAGTGGCGAGGCCCGACGCGCCGACCACGCTGTCTACACCGCGGCATGTCCGCATGATGCCGGTCAACCCTTTGCCCAAGGAATATCAGGACCGCGACCTGGACCCCGAGCTGCTGTTGGCCTTGATGAAGGCGCTTCAGGGCGCCGATGTCGCGGGGCTTTTGCGCAAGCAACTTGTGAAGGCCATCCTGGGCGACGCGCCGCCCATGCCGGTGCTTGAACATAAATTTGTGCCGCGGCGGCTGGTTTATGAAACCCTGCTGGGAAGCAGCAAAGTGGTCTCGGAAAACCGCTGGCTATACGGTTACCTTGAGGACCATCTGAGCCGTCAGGTGCTGATGTCCACCCCGACGATGAGCAACGAAGTGTCGATGGCGTCCAGCATCAGGGTTACCAGCGCTTCGGTGCTGTCGCCAGCTTTTGAGGCCTTCGACAAGTCACTTGGCAAACAACCACGGTCGAAGGTGGTGCTTGAGTTTGGACCGGTGGATATCGTGGCCAACCCGGTGGCCTATCAGGAAGCCTGCCGCTATGTCATCGCCCTTGGCTACCGCATCGCTGTTGGCGGCCTGCACCCGCTTGCTTTCCTCGCGATAGACATCGAGCCCATGCAGGCCGCGTTTGTGAAAATCCTCATGCCGGAAGGCAATATCGCGGACTGGCTGAACGGCGGGACGGAAGTCGCAATCCAGAACAAGATCGAACGCATCGGCAAGGCGCGGGTGATCCTTGATGGTTGCGAGAACAAGACGGACATCGACCTCGGTCACCTCCTTGGCATCACCCTGTTCCAGGGCCATGCCGTCGATCCGATGACCGAAGCCTAGGCGCCCGCTGTCTACTGCGGGGAGCGTTTGGCAAGGATGCGCTGGAGGGTGCGGCGGTGCATGTTGAGCCGCCTTGCGGTCTCGGACACATTACGGTCGCACATCTCGTAAACCCGCTGGATATGTTCCCATTTCACCCGGTCAGCCGACATCGGGTTTTCGGGAATGGGTGGTGTCTGGCCCTCGGGTGTCAATAGCGCTGCAGCAATCTGGTCCGGATCTGCCGGTTTGGCGAGGAAGTCGACCGCACCCGCTTTCACGGCGGCAACAGCGCTTGCGATATTGCCGTATCCGGTCAGGATGATGATCCGCATGTCCGGGCGGCTCTGGCGCAGGCTTGGCACAAGGTCGAGGCCGTTGCCGTCCTGCAGTTTCATGTCCAGCACGGCAAAACGCGGGCGGTTGTGGGCCGCGAGGATTGCGCCTTCTTCAACACCCTCGGCCGCAAACACGGTAAAGCCGCGCCGTTCCATCGACAGGGCAAGCCGGGCGCGAAACGCCTTGTCGTCCTCGACGATCAGCAGGGTTTTCTCAAAGGCACTTGTGTCCGTGTCCGTCATTCTTCTTGTCCTCTGTTCTTGGGCTGGACCGTTCAGGTCCTATTTTCCAGTCGTTCACGCGGCCATTCAACCAATATTTCCGCGCCGCCCGATGCCCCGGTGCCAAATTCGACCGTGGCGCCCGAGCGTTCGAGCAAGGTTTTGGCGATAAACAGGCCCAGGCCGAGGCCGCCATCCCGGCCGGGCGTGGGCTGGCGCGTGGTCACATAGGGTTCACCAAGCCGGCGGATAATCTGCGGGTCGAAACCCGGACCGTCATCGACGATCGAGACCGAAACCGTCTCATCATCCCAGCCAGCGTTGACCTGCACCTGTTGGCGCGCATAGCCGACCGCGTTTTCTACTATGTTGCGCATGGCGTGAATGAACTCGGGCGTGCGGTGTGCCTTGAGCTGCCCGACCCCGTCAGCAACGAAAGTGAGCTTGATGCCGCGGTCCTCGTGCGGGGCCGCCGCCTCGCGCAGCAGTGCTTCAAGGTCCATTTCGGTGAAGTGGCTGGCGGAACCCGCTTTGCGCTGTTCCCTGAGCTCGGAAAGGATATCCCGGCAGCGGCTTGTCTCGGCCACGATCAGTTCAAGGTCGGCTCGGGTGGCTTCGTCCCCGTCCCAGGTGTCGAGCAGCTCTCGGGCCGCGAGCAGGATGGTGCCAAGCGGTGTGCCAAGCTCGTGTGCGGCGGCCGCGGCGAGGGTGCCAAGCGCGGCCAGCCGTTGTTCCTGCTCAAGCGCAGCCTGGGTTGCGGCCAGTGCGCGGGCGCGGTGCCGGCCTTCGCGCCCGACCCGGGCCATATAAAGCGCGAGGAAGACGAGCGTGAAACACAGCGCCACCCAGGCGCCTGCAAGCAGCACCGGCGGCAGCGTGGGTGCGGGGCCGTTCCACGGAAGGGAGAAAGGTGTGAACGCCAGTGCGGTCACAAGCACGAGCGAGATGGCGATCAGGAATTTGGTACTGCGCTGGCCAAGGATGGAGGCGGACACGCTTGTGGGTGCCAGCATCAGCAGCGCAAAGGGGTTCGCAAGGCCACCGGTCACAAACAGAAGCAGTGAGAGGTGAATAAGGTCGAACGCCAGATGCGCGGCCGACTGTTTTTCATCAAGCCGCGTGTTGCGGTCCGCCCGGAAGGAAAACCAGAGGTTCAGCAACGCGGAGACAAGCACGATGGGCACGGTCAGGTGCAGGTGGATCTCGAACCCGAGGCCCCAGCTGACAATGAGAAGTGCGAGCAACTGCCCGGCGACCGCCATCCAGCGGATCGCCACAAGCGTGCCGAGCCGGACCCCGCCGCCATGCGGGGTCTCGAGATCGACGAGGATGAGTTCATCCGTCTCGCGGTCCTGCGTCGTCATAGTCTGTCCCCTACCAGTACTTGTTACCTATACCATGATCAGCAGCGCAAACATGGTCATTGTCACCAGGCCGATGCCACCCGCGGCCAACATCAGCTTGCCGAAGGTGCGCAGGTCGGCGGCCAAAAGCTTTGCCCGCCCATGCGAGGGGCCGATCCAGTTTTGTGGCCCTGCCTTTCTGCTGCCGCCAAAGGCGAAGGAAAAGTTCAGTGCATATGCCACAACTGTCAGCACAATGAGGCGCGACAAAATGCCACGAAAGCGCAGCGTAAAAAAGCCTCGCGCGGCGGCCAGTTGCGTGCCGGGCACAAATATGGGGCCAAGGGAGAACAGTAAGCTGGTCCATAACGCGCCGGGCAGCGCCATCAGGTCATAGAGCGGCGTGAAGGCACGTGTGAAGGGTGCGTCGGCCCGCGCGGCGCCCTCAATCTCATGCTGGCCGGACGCAACGGTGAGAAACCGGTAGGGCAGCAACAGGGCAAAGCCGCCGGCGACAAACACCACAAGGCTGCCGATCCAGTCTCGCGACAGCGACAGCGCAAGCGCCTCGATGGCGTTCCGAATTTTTGTGGAGTTGCTGGCATCAGCCTTGCCGATTTGCCGGAAGGCATCCCAGTTTGAGCGGAAATTGATCGTTCTCGCAATCAGCAAGGCCGCAAGGGGTGCGCCGACATGAGGTGCCAGCGCAACGTCGTTCAACAGTTTGCCTGCCGTATAAAGCAAGGGCAGGAACACAAGCTGCACCAATATGGCGCGCGCGGTAAGCGAGGAAGCACTTCGCATGGGCCGGTCGAGGCGGCTTGCGAGCGGTGCGAAAAGAAAAGCAATAAGCTGATCAAGGCTCGGCAGGCGACCAAGCCCACGCTGACCACCGATGACCATATCGATCACGAGGCCGAGCGAAAAGAACATCAGCCAGGCCAGGCTCTCCGAATCGGCGGTCGCGGCAAACTGGTTAATAAGTGGCCCCCGCGTCTTCAAGCGCCTTCACTAGGCGACGGTTCCGGTCAAGCTTGGCATACTCAAGCGCGGTCTTGCCGGTCAGGTCCTGCACATTCGGGTCGGCGCCTGCGTCCAGTAGCACTTCCACGGCTTTCATCTTGCGGCTGCGCACCGCCTTGATAAGGGCTGTTTCCTGGCCGATATCGGCGCGGTTGGGGTCCGCCTTGTAGGAAAGCAGAAGCTGGATGCCAGTGCTGTCGCCCGCGATGGCGCGCATCATCAGTGCCGTGACGCCGCGGGTACGGTCCGCAAGGTCCGGGCTCGCGCGGTGGTCAAGCAACAGTTTCAGCATCGCCAGATTGCCCTTTTCAGCTGCAATCAGGATGGCGGGAATCTGGTCGCTCCGGCGGCGGGTGTCGGGGTTGACGCCTTTGGCCAGCAGTTCGGTCGCTTCCTTGATGTTGTCCTCTTCCACGGCCTTCAGCAGATCATATTGCGGGTTGATGGCCATGGCCGGACCGGCCGCCGCGCCGAAGCCCAGCACCAGACAGGCAAGCAAGAGGGTGCGTTTGATCGCGAACATCAGGTACTCCGTTTTCAATTGTTTGTCATGCAGCGATAAAATTGCCGCATCTCAGGTGACATCTGCTCTTCATATTTCTATAACAACCCCACGATCACAAGCCCCTTGGCCCTGTTTTTCGGCTGGCGAGCGATCAAATTATGGAGATGTGGCATGAAAGTTATACGCATTGTGGCATGGGCTGCCGTTGTTGCGGTTGCGATTTTTCTACTCGCCCAACGGTTTGTGAACACGCGGGAAGTCGGTGACCGCCTTGGCGGTGACTTCGAGCTGACGGCGCACACAGGCGAACGTATGACCAACAAGGACTTCCGCGGCAAATACATGCTCATCTATTTCGGCTACAGCTATTGCCCGGACGTTTGCCCGCTGGAGCTTGCCAAGATGACTGTGGGCCTGAATGAGCTTGAAACAGCGGGCTATGACACCAGCCCCCTGCAGCCGCTCTTCATCTCGGTCGACCCGGAGCGCGATACCGTCGATGCGCTCGCAAGCTATGTGCAGGACTTTCATCCGCGCCTGGTTGCGCTCACGGGGTCCATGGAAGAAATCCAGGACGTGGCCAAAAAATACCGCGTCTATTTCAAAAAACGTGTGCAGGAAGGGGTTGAGGGCTACCTGATGGACCACCAATCCTTTATATTTGTCATGGGGCCGGACGGCGATTATGTGCGCCTGTTCTCGGCCAAGGACAAACCTGAGGATATCGCCGCGGCGTTCCGCCCGGTGCTTGAGAAAGCGCGCTGATGCCCTTCTGGAAAGAAAAGTCGCTGCATGAGTTGTCCCGCGAGGAGTGGGAAAGCCTTTGTGACGGCTGTGGCAAATGCTGCCTGCACAAGCTGGAGGACGAGGACACCGGCGAAATCCACTACACGGACATCGCCTGCCGGTTCCTTGACCCGGAGACGGTGGCCTGCGGCAAATACATGGTGCGCCAGCGTTATGTGGGCAACTGCGTGGTGATGAGCCCGGACCTTCTGGACAAGCTGCCATGGATGCCGTCCACCTGCGCCTACCGGCTGCTCTATGAGGGCAAGGACCTTTATGACTGGCATCCGCTTGTGTCGGGCCGGCGCGAGAGTGTGCATGAAGCCGGGCATTCGGTGAAAGGACGGTCGGTTGATGAACGTGTGGCCGGTGACTATGAGGACCATCTGGTCGACTGGCCTGCCTGACGGCGGGCCGAATTCGGGGGGTACAGATGTTCGGTACGATAATCTCTTCATTCCTGCAGGTGCTGATACCGGTTGCCATCACGGCCTATCTGCTGATTGGCTGGATGCTGTATTCCGGCAAGCTGGAACCCTTTGGTGACCGCAAGGACCTTGACCAGAAGCTCAAGACGCTCAAGAAGACCCGCAAGGAAAAGAAGGAAAAGGAAACCAATTTCGCGCTGAAGAAATGGATGACCTTTGGCGGTGGATTTTATGGCACCGCCGCCTTCTACACCTATTTTGTGATCGAGCTCAGGGAAGTCTTTTCTTTCATCATCAAGATGATGGACCCGGCCAACTGGACGTTCAATATCACCATCGAGCTCATCGTCAATTTTGTCATCAACAGCATCATGAACTTTGTTTCCGCCATCCTGTGGTTCCAGTATTGGGATGGTGACGGCACGAGAGCCGACCATATCTGGATCAATTTCATCACCGCCTATCTTGGCTATATGCTGGGCAGCAAGCTCGCCAATATCCACCTGTCCGAGAATGTGGGGCACCCCCAGCTCTGGCGTTGGCTGGCCGAGAAAAAGGCACAAAGGGCAGCAGCGCGTGCTGAAGCTAAAGGCAAGTGACCCCGAATTTGTGAGCCTTGGCGGCGAAGACGTGCCCGTCCGCCTCAGGCGGAGCGCGAGCGCCAAACGCATGATCCTGCGCGTCTGCGATGTAACAGGCGATGTGAAGCTCACCCTGCCCAAACGCACATCGGCGAAGGCGGCGACGCGTTTCATCAGCGAGAACAGCGGCTGGCTTCTCAAAACCCGGCAGGCGCAGTCGCTTGGCGAACAGGTTGCGCATGGCGGCACCGTGCAGTTTCGCGGGCAAGAATACCGGCTTGAGTTCACGGGCGACAGCCCGCGCCGGGTGACCCTTGACGGCGATACCATCACGGTTGGCGGCCCCACTGACATGGCAGCCAGGCGCCTGCTTACGTGGTTCAAGGCGGAAGCCCGCAAGCAGCTTGATGCCAGTGCAGCCAAACATGCCCTGACGCTTGGTACCCATTATAGCCGGATCGGCATCGGTGACATGCGCAGCCGCTGGGGTAGCTGTTCGTCCGCGCGTACGCTCAAGTTCAACTGGCGGCTTGTCATGGCGCCAGATGATATCCTCGATTATGTCGCGGCACACGAGGTGGCACATCTGCTTGAGATGAATCACAGCCCACGTTTCTGGGCGCATGTGATGCGTTGTTGCCCCGAATTCGACCGCCAGCGCAGATGGCTGAAGTCAAAACATGGGCAGGCGCTTTTCAAGGTGCGGTTCGACTGAGGTCCTGTGGCCGGTAAAAAAGCCCCATCTTGAGGCTGTTTGCAATACGGTGCGCACGTTCGGTGGCTCGTTCCGCGAGCTCGGCAGGCAGTGTGTCCTCCGCGGCACCTTCAAAAATCGCCAGCCAGTCACCGAACTGATGTTCGGCCATTTCCTCGATTTTCCGGTGCACTTCAAAGGGGTTGCCGCGGTAGAGCGTGCCGCCGCCCAGCATGGTCATCCAGAAGTCGGTCAGCCGCTCCATATGGCTGTCCCATGCGCCGCCCAAGCGGCTTTCGAAGATTGGACCCAGCTCGTCGTGTTTGCGCAGGCGGGCGTAAAACTCGACCACAAAGGCGTGGATATCGTGCCGCTCGGGCTTGTCGTTCACTGGCGTGGTCATGGGATGGCCTTTCATATCTGCCTTGCATATGGCAGCGCGCCCGCCGTACCGCAACCCGTGCGGACTTATGCCGCACCAGCTAGCGTGTTGCGGCAATCCATCTGCGCACCATGTCCAGGAAGGCCGCTTTGCGCGCGCTCAGGTCGGCGCTCTCCTTGAAGTCGACCATGCCGCGGTCAGGCGCCATCCATTTCGCCAGCTTATCGGGATCGGCGAAAGTGAAACCCTCAGCCGATTTTGCCTTGGCACCGCGATGGAAAATAACCTGCACCTGATTCCGTGGCTGCAGGCGCAGGGTGATGCGGTCGTCGCCACCGATGCAGAAACTGGGAGCATTCCATTTCACCTGTTCGGTGATGCCTGCGTCCGCAGACAGGATAAGTCGGCGCACTTCCTCAACGTCGCCCTTGCGCGGGTGATCAAGCGCTTCCATGAATGCGTCCACCGACATGGCTGTCCTTCCCCCTTTATTCATCCACCCAGATGAATATGGATAACGCCAGACTAGGTCCCGAACAAGCGGCTGAGAAAACTCTTTTTCTTCTTGCGTTCCTTCAGGTCTGCGTGTGCGTCCTCGTCATTTGCGGCGGCTCGGAACAGGCTCGCGTCTGCCAACAGCGGACGTACGGGTGCCCCGGCATGCGCCTCAATCATGAAATCCGCCCAGATGCGGGCGGGCAAGCCGCCGCCGGTCACGTCTTTCATCGGTGTTCCGTCATCGTTGCCGACCCAGACTGCGGCGGTCATGTCGCTGGTGAAGCCTGCAAACACAGCATCGCGGCTGTCCTGCGAGGTGCCGGTTTTACCACCCACAGGACGGTCGATACGGGCATTGCGCCCGGAGCCTGTGCGCACCACTTCACCCAGCATTTCACTCATATCCTCAACCACCCGCCCGGTCAGCACCGCGCGGGGGTTCACCGGCGTGCGGCGATAGATCACCTGACCCTCAAGCGTGGTGATCTCAACAATACCGTAGGGGTGCGCCTCAAAGCCGCCATTGGCCACAGCGGCATAGGCGCCCGCCAGATCAAGAAGTTTCACTTCCTCGGTGCCGAGCGGCAGGCTCGCGAGAGGCATGACAGGTGTCGTGATGCCCAGGCGTTTGGCCATGGCGGCGACATTCTCGCGCCCCGCCTGTTCGGCAACCTGCACTGCGATGGTGTTGATCGAACGGGCGAAGGCCTCATGCACGGGCATTTCGCCGCTGAAAAGGCCGGTATAGTTTTTGGGCGACCAACCATCGATATCGATTTCGCGGTCAACATAGCGCTCATTGGGGCCTATGCCGGCCTCAAGGCCGGCGAGGTAGGAGAAAAGCTTGAAGGCGGAACCCGGTTGCCGGAGCGCCTGCACAGCCCGGTTATACTGGCTTTTGCCGTAGTTGGCGCCGCCGACAAGGGCCCGCACGGCGCCGTCGTGGTCAAGGGCCACAACCGCACCCTGGCTTGCGCCGCGTTTCGCGCCCTCACCCTCAAGGCCGCGCTCGAGCGCCATGGCGGCGGCGCGCTGCACACCGGGGTCAAGCGTGGTGTAGATCACGAGGGATTTGCCCCGTGACGCGGGTGCAACTGTGTCCGCCTGCGTGAGCACCCAGTCCGTGAAATAGCGCACGTCGCGGCCCGAGATGGCGCCCATGATACGCGGGGGCTGCTGCCGGATTTTCTCGGCTGCGTCCGGTGTCAGCGCGCCGGTGTCAGCCATGGCACCCAGCACGACCCGCGCGCGGTCCCACGCGCCTTCCGGGTTGATGTGCGGTGCGAGGCTTGAGGGTGCTTTCACAAGCCCCGCCAGCATGGCGGCCTCCGCAACCGACAGGGTGGTGGCGCTGTGGCCAAAAAACTTGCGTGACGCAGCGTCAATGCCGTAGGCGCCGCCGCCAAAATAGACCCGGTTGAGGTAGAGGGTCAGGATCTGTTCCTTGGTGAATTTCTGCTCAAGCCAGAAGGCAAGCAGCAGTTCCTGCGCCTTGCGCTTGAGCGTTCGTTCATTTGACAGGAACAGGTTTTTTGCCAGTTGCTGCGTGATGGTGCTGCCGCCTGCCCTGACGCGGCCCGCCTGAACGTTTGAAACCAGCGCCCGGGCAAGGCCGCGGAAATCGATGCCGCCGTGCTCGAAAAAATAGCGGTCTTCGACGGCCAGAAACGCGCGCACAAGCGCGTCAGGCGCTTCGCTTGCGGGCACCCAGTCGCCGTAGATGGGGCCTTGTGTCACCAAAGTTGCACCATTGGCCGCCTTGATCACCACAGCCTGGTCGGCCGCGCCGGGTGCGGGCAGGTTGTCAAGGTCTGGCAGGTCAAGCGCGAGGAAGCCAAGCGTGATGAGCCCCAGCATGAAGCCCCAGACAGCCATGACCGACAGGCCGTAAAAAACCCGTCGTATCCTGCTTTTGCGCGGCGCGGCATCGGTGTTTGCGGCAAGTTGCTTGCGGGGCTGTTGCTTGCGGTTTCCCGCTCGCTCGCTGGACGGGCTTTTGGGCTTGCCCTTCACAGGTGTTTTTGCCGGCTTCCTTGGGGGTGTCTTGTTACTCACTCGGCTCTGGTCCTCTTTAACCTTTGCTGCGTGTTTTACCATGGCTTTGAAATAGGGCAAAGTTACGAAAGCTGGCTTTTGCCGCATTCGGCTGTTTCTGCTGTTTATTTTAACCGAACGATTGGTTAGTATTAGTCAGGCCCGCACAGGGAGGACCATGTGCCACGGATTGCGCGATATTCGAAAACCGCGATGGCGGAACGGTTGGTGACAGTCTTCAAGACCTATGGCTATGAGGGCGCCAGCCTGTCGCTTTTGGCGGATGCTGTGGAACTGTCGAAAGCCAGCCTTTATCACCACTACCCCAAGGGCAAGGAACAGATTGCCGCGCACGCGCTGGCCTATTCCGGCGCCCGGCTGCAACGTTATGTGCTCGCCCCGCTGACGGGGGATGGGGACGGCCGCACGCGCCTGCGGCAGTCGCTCGACGGCGTAGCTTCCTATTATGACGGCGACATGCCGGTGTGCCTGATGAACAGCCTGCTGCTTGGCGAAGGGCGGTTGCTGTTTGGTGAGCAGATTAAAGGGGCGGTATCCGCCTGGCGGCGCGAACTTGCGCGTGCGGCCAATGACGCAGGGATCGCACAAGCCACACAGTGGGCGGAGCAGGCGATTGAGCGCATCCAGGGTGCACTGGTGCTGTGCCGGGTTGAGGGGCGCAGGGCACCGCTCGATCAATGTTTAGAAAAGCTCACGCAAGTTTAACCGGTTTTTTCTTGACCTTCAGGGCTTGAACGCCCACATGGAGGCTAAATCAGGAAGGATTTAGTCATGTTTATCGAAACCGAAGTCACGCCGAACCCGGACACCCTCAAATTCCTGCCGGGCCGCACGGTTCTGGAGACCGGCACCGCCAATTTCGCCTCGCCTGAGGGGGCTGATGTGTCGCCGCTCGCAGAAGCGATGTTTGCGCTTGGCGGCGTGAAGGGCGTGTTCCTGGGCAGCGATTTTGTGACCATCACCAAGGCGACCGAGGATGAGTGGCAGGATATCAAGCCGTCCGTGCTTGCTGGCCTGATGCAATTCTTCTCCTCCGGCGCGCCGGTGATGCTGCAAGCTGAGGGCCCTGCCGCCGCGCTTGCCGTTGATGAAGATGACGCGGACGCCGACATCGTTGAGCAGATCAAGACCTTGCTTGACGAGAAAATCCGCCCGGCTGTTGCCGGTGACGGCGGTGACATCATCTACCGCGGCTTCAAGGAAGGTGTTGTGTACCTGCAGATGCAGGGTGCGTGCGCCGGTTGCCCCAGCTCCACCATTACCCTGAAGCACGGCATTGAAAACCTGCTCAAATATTATGTGCCGGAAGTCGTGGACGTGCGTTCCGTCGACTATTGATATGCGTCAGCCGGCGGTCGCTCAGTCGAGCGGGCCGCCGGGCACATAAAAGAACTGGCCATGCCAGTACCAGCGTCCGCCGCCTGCCGGCAAAGTGCAGTTGATGCGGGCGCGACCCTTCGGGAAGGGTCTCTCAAACCGGACCTCGATGCGGTTGCCGTCAAGCCGGAGAAGCTCCGCCGGGCTTGACATGTGGCTCGGGTAACAGGCGAGCGCGGCCAGCCCCCTTACATTGTCATCCACCGTGAAGCCGAATACCGGCGGGTTGCGGTCCTCCTGAAGGACAGGCTCAAGCGGGGCGATATCGCTGACCGGAAGCGCCATGGCCTGGCTAATGAGCTGGAAGCGCTCCATCTCGCCATAGCGTTCGTTGACCGGGAACCGCGGCAGGCTGAAGGGATCCGACCAGATAGCTGCTGGCCCGGATACTTGCGCGAAGGCAGCCTCGAAGCCTTCTGCAATCATGGCCTGGCGGATGTCGAGGCTATATTCGCCATAAGGATAGGCGAAAAGCGGCGGCACGCTGCCCAGCTCCGCCTTGAAGCGGTCACTGGCCTTGCGGATGTCGGCCACAGACGCCTCCACGCCTGCCTCGATCATATGCAGGTGGCTGGCACTGTGATGGGCGATCTCGACACCTTCATCCCTGAGCCGGCGCACGTCATCCCAGTTCATATAGTTGCTGGATGCATTGTCCACGGCATCGGTCGCAACAAACAATGTCATCGGGATACCGGCACGCTTCAGCCGTGGCCAGGCTTCCATGGCAACCGATTTATAGGCATCGTCCACGGTGATCACGACGGTTTTCGAGGGCAGCGTCTCGTTGGCTTTCAGCCGTTTCACAAGGTCACCCAGCCTCATGAAATGAAAACCACTGTCTTTCATCATTTTGATCTGGGCATCAAACTGCTCAAGCCTGATATTGGTGCTCGGGTAGCTGTCTTCACCGAAGCGGTGGTACAGCAGGATCACGGCCGACTGGTCTGCCAGGGCAGCGCCCATGAGTTGGCTGCCAAGCAATAGTACGGCAAGATAGCGAATGATGCGTTTCATTGAGGTGCCCTTCCTTGACGCATAGTCTTGCCTTGTTTGCATCAAACTGGCAAGACGGGCGCACCAACAAACGCCTGATGGAAGGCCGCATGAGCAAGACCGACCCAAAAAGCACGAGCCAACTGACAGTTCTGTCGATCGATACCTGCGAAGGGAATTGCTCGGCCGCTCTTGTGTCGGCAGGGCAAGTGCGTGCCGCACGCGTTGAGGCCATCGGCCGCGGTCATGCCGAACGCCTGCTGCCCATGCTGGATGAACTGATGGTGGAAGCCGGCCTTGAGTATGCTGACCTTGACCGGATTGGCGTGACCATAGGCCCGGGCACCTTCACGGGCCTCAGGATCGGCTTGTCGGTGGCGCGTGGCCTGGGCTTGTCGCTCGGTATCCCGGTTGTGGGTGTCACCAGCCTGTTCGCGCTTGCGGCGGGCGTGCGCGATCATCGCGGTACCGTGCATGCTGTGGTCATGGGACGCGGTGGGCAGGCATATCATCAGGCCTTCGCCGTTGACCCGGCCGGGCACCCGGTGGCGATCAGCGAAGGGGCATGTCTCGATGCCGCAGATATCAAGGCCATGGTAGCAGGCACGCCGGGCCGCATTATTGGCAGTGGTGCGCCGCTTCTCGATGAAACACACAGCGGTGACCCTGTCGCGCCCGAGGCGGTGGCATTTCTGGCCGCGACGCTTGATCCCGCCTCTTTCGCGCCTGAGCCAGCCTACCTGAGGGCGGCGGATGCGGTGCGCGCCAAAGCGCTTTTGCCGGTCGAACAGGGATGACGTTTCAACTGACCACCCTGGAAGGGGAAACGGCTGCCGCCCAGGCGTTGCTTGCCGAGATCCATGGGGCAGCCTTTGCGCCGATGGACGAACGGGGATGGGCTGCGTCCGAGTTTCGCGCTATGGTGGAAATGCCGGGGGTGCATGTGCTGCTCGCGACGGCGGCGGATGAACCGGTTGGTTTTATTCTCTATCGGACCGTGCTTGATGAGGCAGAGCTTATTACTGTTGCAGTATTACCCAACCGGCAGGGACGCGGTTTCGCTTTCCGGTTGATTGAGAACATGATCGCCCATCTTAAAAATATGAGCGTAACACAGGTTTTTCTTGAGGTGCGGGCTGATAATGACCGCGCAATTGCGCTCTACCACCGTTTCGGTTTTTGCGAGACGGGCAAAAGACCAGCATACTATCAAACTCAAAGTGGCAATCGTATTGATGCTCTATGTTTGTGTTTATTTTTAAATAACTCCACCCAAGCCAAAGAAAAATAAATAAAAACAACCCTTATCTATTTACTTCAATTTTAAGTAGGGTTAACTGTACATAGTCGTTTGGGTGCGACCTGGTGATTGTTCCGGCACGGGAGGCTGGGAAATCCGGCTCAGCTGTTGATTTTTCGATGACGGTATGGCCGAGAGACTGGATCGAGCGAACAAGCGGCTCGTTTGAGAGTATATCCTCATAGAGGATGGTCGCGATATCGCCGTTGGACAGCCTGTCCAGATGGATTTTTGTTTTGACAAAAGCCATGGGACAGAAGGCACCGCGCAGGTCGAGCATGTTGGGAAATTGCTTGTGCATGCCTTGTTTCCGTTCATTCGTGTTGTTGCGGCAGTTTACGGGGTTGTGCTGCCTGAGCGCAACATGAAGAAGTTCCAGTGAAACCTGGTAAGCCGGACTGAGGGATATGGAGCAAGACAAAGTACTTAAGGAAGACCTGTTGGCGCTGACGGTCGAGATTGTTGCCTCACATGTGTCAAACAATGCTGTTGCTGTCGATGAGTTGCCGAACCTGATTGGTCAGGTCTTCAAGACCCTTAGCGATCTGGGTGAAAAAGGGGCCGTGACCCTTGAAGTGCCGGAACCGGTCGTCCCGGTCAAGAAGTCGATCACGCCTGACTTCCTGATCTGCCTTGAGGACGGCAAGAAGCTGAAAATGCTGAAACGCCACCTGAAGACCCGCTACAATATGACGCCGGACGAATACCGGGAGCGCTGGAATTTGCCGGCTGACTATCCGATGGTCGCGCCGAACTATGCCAAGCAGCGCCGGGACCTTGCCAAAAAAATCGGCCTTGGCCGCGGCAAAAAAAGCTGATTTCCATACATTAGTCTTTGATATGACGGCACAGCAGCCCAAATTGGGGTAGCTGTGCCTTGCGCTCGGCTATTCGCTGTGCCATCTTCCGTGGCATATTCCCTGATTTGAGTGATACGTGAAGGAGTGCCTGAGGGTCATGAATATGGATCGTCCGAATATTGAAGACCTGTGCCTCGAAAAAGGCATGCGCATGACGGACCAGCGTCGCATCATCGCCAAAGTGCTGACGGACGCCGAAGACCATCCGGATGTGGAAGAGGTTTATCGCCGTTCGACGGCCATCGATTCCGGTATCAGCATCGCCACCGTTTACCGCACTGTCCGTCTGTTCGAGGAAGCCGGTATTCTTGAGCGGCACGACTTCAGGGACGGCCGCTCGCGCTACGAGCCGGTCTCGGACGAACATCATGACCATCTTATCAATGTGGAAACGGGCGAAGTGCTCGAGTTTCACAATGATGAAATAGAAAAGCTGCAAATTGAGATCGCGCGCAAGCTGGGCTTCAAGCTGGTGGACCACCGCATGGAGCTTTACGGCATGCCAATCAAGAAAGCAGACTGACACACCGCTCCCTCGGCGGTGTGATGTAGCGGAGCGAATGCATGGCTGAGGAATATGCGGGCTTGAGGTCTAACCTCGGCGGTGAAGGCTGGACCCTTCTCGGGGTTGGTCGCATCTCCCTTGTCATGCTGCTCTCGCTCTTCATCCTTCCGGTGCAATATGTTGCCGTGCGGCGCAAGTCCCGCGGCTGGTGGACTTTTGCGGGTCTCTGGCACCGTTCGGTCTGCCGCATCCTTGGCATCAAGATTAACCTGAGCGGCTTGCGCCATGACCACAATGGCCCGATCCTTTATGCCTGCAACCATATCTCGTGGCTGGATATCCTTGTGCTTGGCGGGCATCTGAGAAACGCCAGCTTCATTGCAAAGTCCGAAGTGGCGGGCTGGGGCTTCATCGGCTCGCTCTGTTCCTTGCACAAAACTATCTTTGTCAACCGCGAACGCCGGTCCGATAGCGCCCGCCAGCGCGACGCGCTGTCCGAGCGTGTCCAGCTTGGCCACAGCCTGATCCTGTTCCCGGAAGGCACCTCCACGGACGGCATGCGCGTGGCACCGTTCAAATCGGCGCTGTTTTCAGTGGCTGAACGCGCGGATGAGGCCAGCCACCATGAACTGCTGATCCAGCCGGTCACGCTCGCCTACACGGGCGTGAACGGCATGCCGCTGATCCGCTCACAAAAGCCTGTTGTTGCGTGGCTTGGCGATGTGGAGCTTTTTGGCCACCTGCGTCAACTCATGGGCCGCGCCCGTATTGAGGCGGTGGTCGAATTTCACGCCCCGGTGACGGTTGCCGAAGCGGGGTCCCGCAAGGCGCTGGCGGCTTACTGCGAAGAAGAGGTGCGCCGTGGTCTTGAACGCGCCCACCGTGCCGAGTTGAAAATGGGCCCGCAACTGCCACTTCTTGTGGTGTCGGGCGAAGATGCTTCGGTTGACCCCCATCCCGGCGCAGCCTGACTGCGGGTTGCGCTTCTCCCGAGCAGCGGGTTTCTTGACCGGCAGATTTCTTGACTCTGGGGGCTTTAATGCTAGTCTCCGGCACCTTTTTTTGAGACGTTCGGCCCTTCGGGCCTGAAAGAATGGACCCGCATAGGCGGGGCAGGAGCAGTGCGGTGAGTAAAAAAGTCTTCATCAAAACCTATGGCTGTCAGATGAATGTCTATGACAGCAAGCGGATGGCGGACGTTCTGAAACCCCACGGCTATGAACAGTCCGAGAGCACGGAAGACGCCGATCTCGTGATCCTCAACACGTGCCACATCCGCGAAAAAGCGGCGGAAAAAGTTTATTCGGAGATCGGTCGCCTGCGCACGGAGAAAGACGCCAAGGCAGCGGAAGGCAAAAACATGTTCATCGCGGTCGCAGGCTGTGTTGCACAGGCCGAAGGCCCCGAGATGATGAAACGCGCGCCCGCGATTGACATGGTGCTCGGCCCCCAGACCTATCACCGTCTGCCGGACATGCTGAAAGCAGCCGAGGAGCAGCGCACCGGTGGCCGTATGTCGGCCCGCGTACTGGATACAGAATTCCCGGTCGATACCAAGTTCGACCACCTGCCGACCGATGAAAGCGGTTTTGAAGGCACGGCGGCTTTCCTCACCATTCAGGAAGGGTGTGATAAATTCTGCACTTTCTGTGTGGTGCCTTATACCCGCGGCGCTGAATACAGCCGCCCGGTCAGCGACATTGTCGAGGAAGCCAAACGCCTCGTAGCGCGCGGCGTGATGGAAATCACCCTGCTTGGTCAGAATGTGAACGCTTATCACGGCACAGCGGCTGACGGCAGCACGGCGACCCTTGGCGGGCTGATTGCAGAGCTCGACAAAATCGATGGCCTGACGCGCATCCGCTACACCACCTCGCACCCGCGCGACATGGACCAGGAACTGATCGACGCGCACCGCGATATTGCCTCCTGCATGCCTTACCTGCACCTGCCGGTACAAAGCGGCTCGGACCGTATCCTTGACGCCATGAACCGCAAGCACACGCGGGAGGAATATTTTGCGGTGATCGACCGCCTGCGTGCCGCCCGTCCCGATCTCGCGCTTTCGAGCGACTTTATTGTCGGTTTCCCGGGTGAGACGGATGAGGATTTTGAAGACACGCTCGACCTCGTGCGCCGGGTGAAATATGCGCAGGCCTACAGCTTCAAATACAGCCCGCGCCCGGGTACGCCTGCGAGCGTAAGCAAGGAACAGGTGCCCGAGGATGTGAAGTCTGAGCGGCTCGCGCGCCTTCAGGCGCTCATCAACGAACACCAGATCGAATTCAACGAAGCTTTCATCGGCAAAGAGATGGACGTGCTTCTTGAGCGGTACGGTAAACGTGAAGGCCAGATGATCGGTCGCAGTCCCTATCTGCAGTCGGTCTATGTGGATGTACGAAATGGCCACAATGCGCTGGACGCGGCGGGCGATAAACCATACACTCAATTTATGGGCAAACTGGTTCGGGTCAGGATTGTCGAGGCCGGGCCGAACAGCCTAAAAGGGGAACTTGTAAGGGCCCTGCATTAGAGGCGCAATCGCGTGCCTGCCGGGCCGGCATGAAGGAGCCGCAAACTGCACGATATGTATGCCAAGGCCAGCCACGCGCCCAAATCATCGGGCAATCAGTCACAAGGTCACCAGCCCGCAAGGAAGGTGGTCGAATTTGACGACAACCGATTAGCCGCCATCGTTTTCGGCCAGCATGACAAAAATCTCGCCCGGATAGAACAACGCCTCGGCGTTGTGATCATCAACCGGGGTAACAGGGTTGCGATTGAAGGTGCCCAGGACCGCGCGACCCTCGCCAAAAAAATCCTTGAAGACCTGTACCGCATGGCCTCCACCGGCCAGGCCATCGACATCGGCGAAGTGGACGGCGCCGTGCGTATGGCTGAAGGCGTTCCCGCACCTCAGACCGAAAGCGTCAGCGCCCGTGCTGGTGGCCCCGGTCCGATTGGTGACCACCTTAAAATCACGACCCGTAACCGGGTGATCGCACCGCGCTCGCCGGGGCAGGTGGACTATATGTCCAAGCTGCTCAAGCATGAGATGGTTTTTGGTGTTGGCCCCGCGGGCACAGGCAAAACCTATCTTGCCGTTGCCATGGCGGTTGCCCGCATGCTGGCGGGCGAGATCGACCGCATCGTGCTCTCCCGTCCCGCGGTGGAAGCCGGCGAAAACCTTGGCTTCCTGCCCGGTGACCTGCGTGACAAGGTGGATCCATACCTCAGGCCACTTTATGATGCGCTCTATGACATGATGCCGGCGGAGCAGGTTGAGAAACGCATCGCCAGCGGCCAGATCGAGATTGCGCCGCTCGCCTACATGCGCGGCCGCACGCTTGCAAACGCCTTCGTCATCCTCGATGAGGCGCAGAACACCACGCCGATGCAGATGAAAATGTTCCTCACCCGCTTCGGCGAAAACTCCCGCATGGCCATCTGTGGCGATATCACGCAGGTTGACCTGCCGCGGGGAACCCGCTCGGGGCTGAGGAATGCGCTTGACATTCTGCGCGGGGTCGAGGGTATTGCGGTCACCCGCTTTACCCAGCGCGACGTGGTCCGCCACCCGCTTGTGGGCCGTATTGTAGAAGCATATGGCGACGAAGACGGCCGTTAAGAGAGAGATATGAACGACGACCCTTCATCTAGTAGCAACGACCGGGAGGCATCTTCGGCGCTCCCCGGTCTCACCCTTGATTTTGACCTGCGCGACCATGGCCTCGGGGACGAGGCCGCTGTGTTTCAAGTGGTTGAGCAGGCCGTCGTGGCCGCAATCCGTGCCTCAGCCCCCAAAGTCGCCGCCCCGATGGACCTCTCCGTGATCATCACGGGTGCAGATGAGAGCCGCGACCTGAACCGCGACTATCGCGGCAAGGACAAACCCACAAACGTACTCTCATTCCCCGGCCTGGAGCCCGATGAGATTGAGGAAGCTTTCCGCTTCGCGCTCGCCGGTGGGCCGCCTGCCATGCTCGGCGACATGGTCATCTGTGTACCTGTCGTGGTTGATGAGGCGGCGGAGCAGGACAAACCGGTCAACCATCATTTGGCCCATTTGTGTGTGCATGGGGTTTTACATTTGATGGGCTACGACCATATCGATGATGATGAAGCAGAAGAAATGGAAGCGCTGGAGCGGGAAATTCTTGCGGGCCTCGATATCCCGGACCCCTATCTGGTACCAATGATGATGGAAGCGATTGATGACTGACGAAGGCGTGAAGAATGGTGGAAGCTTCATGCGTTCCCTGAAAGACCTGTTTGGTATCCGCGCAAGCGAGACAACCTTGCGCGAAAGCCTTGAGGAAGCACTTGAGGAACACCAGGAAGAGACCCGCGGGCCGGGCCTGAGGCAGGAAGAGCGTGAAATGCTCTTCAATGTGATCGAATATGCTGCCCTTCGGGTTGATGACGTCATGGTGCCGCGTGCCGATATTGTTGCCGTCAATGCCGACATTTCCTATGCCGACCTCGTACGTGTGTTTGCGGACGGTTCACACTCCCGCATGCCGGTCTACCGTGAGACGCTCGATGAAGTGGTCGGCATGGTGCACGTCAAGGATACACTCAAGGTGATTGCCGACGGCGTGGAAACCGACACCTTCAAGATTGAGAGCATCCAGCGCCCGGTGCTTTTTGTGCCACCATCGATGAAGGTGATCGACCTTCTCGCCAAGATGCGTGTGGCGCGCACCCATATGGCACTGGTGGTGGATGAATACGGTGGGACCGACGGCCTCGTGACGGTGGAGGACATCGTTGAGGAAATCGTCGGTGAGATCGAGGATGAACACGACACCATCGAGGAACCCTATCTCTCCGCGCTTGAAGGTGGCGGTTATGATGCTGATGCCCGTATCGAGATTGATGAGCTCGAGGACGAGCTTGGCATCGACCTTCTGCCGGAAGAGGACGAGGAAGACGTGGATACGCTTGGCGGTCTTGTCTTCTCGCTCGCCGGTTCCGTGCCCGAGATCGGTGAGGTTGTGACCCACGACAGCGGCTACCGCTTCGAAGTGGTGGACGCCGACCCGCGCCGCATTTACAAGGTGCGTATCCATGTGCCGGGCGAAGATCCGGCTGTGAGCAAAGAGACAGCGGCAGAGAATGCAGGAAAATAATCAAGGGCCCAAGGTGTCGGAAATGACGGCGCCTGCGCGCTATATTGCGCGCGCGTTTGACTGGCTGGCTGGCAAAAGCCGGTTTGGTTTGCCCGCTGTTGCCTTTCTCCTTGGTGTGCTGCTGTCGCGTGCCTTTGCGCCGGTGAATTTTTTCCCCGCCCTTTTTGTTGCCTTCCCTTTCATGCTGCTGCTGATAGACCGGGCCAAAACCGGTGGGGACGCTTTTGCCTTTGGCTGGTGGACAGGCTTTGGCTTTTTCACCATCGGGCTGAACTGGATCGGCCACTCGTTTACACAGCAGCAGGCGATACCGGCCGTCCTTGCGCCTTTTGCCATCACCGCGCTGGCAGCGGTGCTGGCAATCTATATTGGCCTTGTCTTCTGGGTGACACACCGGCTGAAGGCGCGTGGTTTCCTGCGTATGCTTGTGTTCGCCAGCGCCTGGGTGATGTTTGAGCTCGCGCGCGGTACATGGTTCACCGGCTTCCCATGGAACCTTGTTGGCACCATGTGGGCCAACTGGCTGCCGGTGGCGCAGGCCAGCTATTATATCGGCGCACATGGGCTCAGTTTCCTGACTGTGCTGGCGGCTGTTGCCTTTGCCAGCCTGATTGACGGCACAATCGGGTGGCGGCGTTTTGTGCCGCCTGCGCTGGCGGTGGGGGTGTTTGCCGGTCTTGTGCTTGCCGGGCAGGAGCGGCTTGCGGGCAACGACACACGTTTCCATCTCGCGGTTTCGCTGCGTCTCGTGCAGGCCAATGTGAAGCAGAGCGAAAAATGGCTCTCGCACCTCATTGAGGACCATTTCGACAAGCATATGACCCTGTCGCGGAACGGCGACGAGGAAGGCCGGGCCCGCGGCACACGGCTGCTCATCTGGCCGGAAACCGCCGTTCAGTCCGAGAAGTTTGACCGCGAAGGTTCGCTGCACCGCTGGCGGCTGTCGAAGCTGCTGGACTATGGTTCCTTCGCGCTTGTCGGTGCGCCCCGGTTTACGGTCGAAAACGGCGAGGTCAATTTCTACAACAGCCTGTTTGCCATCAACTCGAAGGCAGACCTTTATGCACGCTACGACAAGGCGCATCTGGTCCCGTTCGGTGAATATGTGCCGTTTGAGAAAACCCTGAACAAATGGGGCATCAACCCGCTGACCGGCGCGCAGTCCTGGACGCCGGGGCCGGGGTCCCGCACGCTTGAAATTCCCGGAATCCCAAGCTTTTCACCGCTGATCTGCTATGAGATTGTCTTCCCCGGCAAGGTCATCGCGCCCGAGAAGCGACCAGACTGGATTCTCAACATCACCAATGACGCCTGGTTTGGCATGACCGAAGGGCCCTACCAGCATCTAGCGCAGGCGCGCATGCGGGCGATCGAGGAGGGGCTGCCGCTCGTGCGTGCCGCCAGCACCGGCGTGAGCGCGGTGATCGACCCCTACGGCCGTACGGTTCAAAGCCTTGGCCTTGGCCGTCAGGGGCTGGTGGAAAGCCCGCTGCCTGAAGCCATTGAGGCCGCACCGCTCACAAGCCCGCTCCGCATGGCGCTGGTGGCCATTCTCTGCGCTTTCATCCTGTTCGCGCGCCTGATTTACGTGTGGCGGCGCTAGGCTGCACACTGTGCAGGATGTGTGCATGATGTGCGCAGGATATGCGCAAAAACCGCGCAGCAAATGGGCCAAAAAACTTTGCATCCGCGCCTGTTTCGGCTATAGGCACCGCCATGAGCAAAAACGCCAACATTCCAGAGGGCCTTCCCGAAGGTTTCCATCTTCCAGAGCTGCGCTTTTTTGGCCGCCGCAAGGGCAAGGCGCTGTCCTACCACCAGCAGTCGCTGATGGACGACTTTTTGCCGACCATCGGTGTGCCGATCCCGGAAGGCGATGGTGAGACCATCGACATCGATGCGCTTTTTGAAGGCAAGGTGGATGACCTCTGGCTTGAGATCGGCTTTGGCCGCGGCGAGCATCTGGCCTGGCAGGCCGAGCACAACAGGCGCACCGGCATCATCGGCTGCGAGCCCTACCTGAACGGGGTGGCCGGGCTTCTGGCCCATATTGTCGATACCGACACCAGCAACATCCGCATCTATGGCGACGACGCGCGCCATGTGATCTGGAAACTGCCGGAGGCGTCCGTCTCCCGCGTGTTCCTGCTCCATCCGGACCCATGGCCCAAGACCCGCCATGCGCGGCGGCGCTTTGTCAACCGCCACAACCTTGATGACCTTGCGCGAATCATGAAGGACGGCGCGGAGCTCCGGATCGGCACCGACCACCCGATCTACCGCGAATGGACCATGGTGCAGATGAGCCTGCGCGAGGATTTTGAATTTCTGGCCGAAGGCCCGGAGGACTGGCTCAACCGCCCTGCCGACTGGCCCGAGACACGCTATGAGGTGAAGGCACTTGAAGGCCGCGCCACCTATTTCCGCTTCCGGCGCCTGCCGCGTTCCTGACGGCAGGGCTTTTCCCGACTCGGGTGTTTCACATGAAACCGGACCGAACTGGCAGGCAAGGCCAGCGCGGGCGCGGAAATCCTGTATTTCGGGCTTGCGAGCAGAGCCACTTGGCGGTATATAGGGGCCGCTTCTCCTAGATGATTGGTCAACTTTCACAGGAGTGGGAAAAATCCCACTGCCCGCGATGACCCACATCCAAAGGCTTTTTTGCCCCGGCGAAGTGGTAAGGTTTTGAGTGAATGGGCCGCCTCAAGGGCGGGTCATTGTGAGAATGAAGAAGGACTGGATCGGTGAGCGACGCAGCCACGAATATTGCCGAGATCATTGAACCGACGGTATCGGCCCTCGGGTTCGAGCTTATCCGCGTGACCTATGGTGGCGGCCGCAAGCCGACCTTGCAGATCATGGCGGAAAGGCCCGATGGCACCATGGGTGTCGAGGACTGTGCTACCCTGTCCCGCGAGATTTCGCTCATTCTTGATGTCGAGGACCCGCTGCCGGGCGAATATCTTCTGGAAGTCAGCTCGCCGGGCATCGACCGGCCGCTGACCCGGCCGAAGGATTTCGAGCGCTGGCTTGGTTTTGAAGCCAAGGTAGAGCTTGGGGCCCAGCTTGACGGGCGTCGCCGCTTCCGTGGTCGTTTGACCGCGTTTGATGGCGAGACGGTGAAGATTGATACAGATGACGAAGGTGAAGTTGAGCTGGCGTTCGGCGATATCGCCAAGGCCAAGCTGCTGCTGACCGACGAACTTCTGGAAGCGGTACAGAAAAAAGCCGCTGAAAAAGATGGTGCTGAGGCCGCGGGCGGCGAATAAGCCGTGCGTGGGTGAATAAGTTTTAGCACGGGGCCGGCAATGGCTGGCGCCCATGCCTTGAAACGACGGAGTGAAGATGATGGCAGCTGCTGTCAGTGCAAACAGGTTGGAACTGCTGCAAATTGCAGACCTCGTGGCGCGCGAGAAATCGATCGACAAGGACATCGTTCTCGAAGCGATGGAAGAAGCGATCCAGAAAGCCGCCCGGTCGCGCTATGGCGCTGAAAACGAAATCCGCGCGCAGATCGACAAAAACACCGGCGACATCCGTCTTTTCCGGGTTCTTGAGGTTGTGGAAGAGGTTGAAGAGCCGGCGGTTCAGATCAGCCTTGATGACGCCCGCCGCGACAAGCCCGATGCAGAGATCGGCGACTATCTCGCGTCCTCGCTGCCGCCGATGGATTTTGGCCGTATCGCAGCCCAGACCGCGAAGCAGGTTATCGTTCAGAAAGTGCGCGATGCAGAGCGTCAGCGCCAGTATGACGAATACAAGGACCGCGTGGGTGAAGTTGTCACCGGCGTGGTGAAACGCGTTGAATATGGCAACGTGATTGTGGACCTTGGCCGCGCGGAAGCCATCATGCGCCGCGACCAGGTGATCCCGCGTGAGCATATCCGCCAGAACGAACGTATCCGCGGCTTCATCTATGAAGTACGCCGTGAGAACCGTGGCCCGCAGATCTTCATGTCCCGCACCAAGCCGGACTTCATGGCAGCCCTGTTTGCGCAGGAAGTGCCGGAAATCTACGACGGCATCATCGAGATCCGCTCGGTCGCCCGCGATCCCGGAAGCCGCGCGAAAATCGCCGTTCTGTCGAACGATGGTTCGATCGACCCGGTTGGCGCCTGTGTTGGTATGCGCGGCAGCCGCGTGCAGGCCGTAGTAAACGAACTGCAGGGCGAGAAGATCGACATCATTCCATGGTCGAACGACGTGGCTTCCTTCATCGTGAACGCGCTTCAGCCTGCTGAAGTCTCGAAAGTGGTGCTCGACGAAGAACGTTCGCGCGTTGAAGTTGTTGTGCCTGATGACCAGCTTTCGCTGGCGATCGGCCGTCGCGGCCAGAACGTGCGTCTGGCAAGCCAGCTCACCGGCTGGACCATCGACATCATGACCGAAGCGGAAGAAAGCGAACGCCGTCAGGAAGAGTTCATGTCCCAAAGCAAGCGCTTCGTTGAAGCCCTTGATGTTGACGACACGCTTGCCCATCTGTTGGTGGCGGAAGGTTTCACCGAGGTTGAGGAAATCGCCTACGTTGAACCTGAGGAACTGCTGTCTGTTGAAGGCTTCGATGAAGGCCTCGTGGACGAGCTGCAACGCCGTGCCCGCGACTTCCTTGAAGCTGAAGCCCGCGCCGCTGATGAAAAGCGTATCGAGCTTGGCGTTGAAGACGACCTTGCTGACGTTGAAGGCCTGACCCCGCAGATGCTTGTGGCCCTTGGTGAAGCCGAAGTGAAGACCCTTGAAGACTTCGCTGGCTGTGCTGCTGACGAGCTTACGAGCAAGGAAGATGGTATCCTCAAGTCCTTCGGTCTCGCACAGGACGAAGCGAGCGACATGATCATGTCTGCGCGCGTTGTTCTGGGCTGGATCTCCGCTGAAGAAGCTTTTGGCAATTCGGAAGAAGAAGCGGAAGAAGCTGTTGAGGGCGAAGAAGGCGTAGCCGAAGCCCAAGAGGCTGAAGCGGCTGAAGAAGGAAAAGAGTAATTCCTTCGGCACCGCGAGCAGGGAATGACGCCATGCGCGAGAGGCGGTGCATTTTAAATCATGAGGCGCGACCGGAAGGTGATCTGGTCCGTCTCGTGCTCGGGCCCGACGGCACCATGGTGCCGGATGTGGCTGCCCGGTTGCCCGGAAGGGGCATGTGGGTCAGCGTGGACGGCGCGGCGCTCAGGGCTGCTGTCATGGACGGCAAGCTCGCGAAAGCGGCCAGTCGCTCGCTGAAAGCCACGGTGCGGCGCGAAGCAGTGCCGGAAGACCTGGTTGACCTGATCGACCGGCTTCTGGCCAGACGCTGCCTTGACCGGCTTGGGCTTGAGCAGCGTGCAGGCAACCTGGTGACCGGCTTTGACAAGATCAAGGCGGCACTTGGTAAAAAAGGCACGGGGAAACCCACGCTTTTGCTTGCCGCGACAGACGGCGCCGACGATGGCCGCCGCAAGATCAAGGCGGCAGTGGGCGAGCATGTGCCTGTGGTGTCGCTGTTCGACCGTGAAGCGCTCTCCGGTGCGCTCGGTCGCGATAACGTGGTTCATGTGCTGCTGATGCAAAGCGGCGGCACGGATATATTGAAGGCCGATCTTGGCCGATTGATGAGGTTGCGCGGGCTAGCCCCGCTGACTTGTGAAGCGCAAGGGAACGAAGAGTAATATGAGCGACGAAAAGAAACTGACATTGTCCGGCCGCGGCACTCTTGGAGTAGGCAAGGGGGTTGAGTCCGGTCAGGTTCGTCAAAGCTTCAGCCATGGGCGCAGCAAGGCAGTGGTTGTCGAGCGTAAGAAAAAGCGGATGCTTCACAAAGGTGGCGCGGATACGCCAGCCGCTCAGGAAGCCCCGGTTCAGCGCAAGGCACCCAAGGCCTATGTGCCCAAGAAGCCTGCTGGCGAAGGTGCGCAAAACCTGACGAACACCGAACAGGAAACCCGCATCCGCGTGCTTGAAGAAGCAAAACGCCGTGCGGAAGAGGAAGCCAAGGAACGCGCTGAACGTGAAGCGCGCGAAGCCAAGGAAGCTGCCGAGCGCAAGATGCGCGAAGCGGCTGAAGCTGCTGCGCGTGACGAGGAAGCGGAAGCGCGCCAGAAGGCTGAGGCCGACATGAAGGCGAAAAAAGAAGCCGAGGCGAAGAAAAAAGCCGAAGCCGAAGCCGCCAAGAAGGTCGAAGAAGACATCAAGGTCAAAGAGAAAGCTGAAGCGGAAGCCCGCAAGAAGGCCGACCTTGAAGCCCGTGCTGTGCAGCTCAAGAAAGCGACGGAAGCCCGTCACGCGGGCGGCGGCAAGGAAGAAGAAGATGACGAGCGCAAACCGCGCTCCAAGCGCAAGGACAAGAAGGGCGGCGGTGCCGGTGCTCCGGCTCCGACGCAGGAGCGTCCGACCCGTGGTCGTGGCCGTGGCGGTGATGACCGTCGTTCCGGCCGCCTGACGATCTCCGGTGCGCTTTCGGGCGGTGACGAGCGTCAGCGTTCCATCGCAGCGTTCAAGCGCGCCCAAGCCAAGAAACGCGCGGCGCATGACACCAGCGCGAACCAGCCGAAGCAGGCGCGTGAGATCACTATTCCTGAAGCGATTACCGTTCAGGAACTGGCGAACCGGATGGCTGAAAAAGCCACGTTCGTGATCAAGACCCTTATGGGTCTCGGTGTTCTTGCCACCATCAACCAGACGCTTGACCAGGATACGGCTGAGCTTGTGGTGACAGAGATGGGCCATACGCCGAAACGCGTAAGCGACGCAGACGTCGAGATTGGCCTCGTGGGTGAGGACGATCACGAGGACGATCTGGCACCGCGTGCACCGATCGTGACTGTGATGGGCCACGTTGACCACGGTAAAACCTCGCTCCTCGACGCGCTTCGCAAGGCGAATGTGGTGTCGGGCGAAGCTGGCGGCATTACCCAGCACATCGGTGCCTATCAGGTATCGGTTGGCGACAACAAGATCACCTTCCTCGACACCCCGGGCCACGCCGCGTTTACGCAAATGCGGGCGCGTGGTGCCAGCGTGACCGATATCGTGATCCTTGTGGTTGCAGCCGATGACGGCGTAATGCCGCAAACCATTGAAGCAATCCACCACGCCAAAGCGGCGGGTGTGCCGATCATCGTTGCCATCAACAAGATGGACCGCGAAGGCGCAAACCCGGACCGCGTGCGTCAGGAACTGCTGCAGCACGAAGTGGTGACCGAGACCTTCTCCGGCGATACGCAGGAAGTTGAAGTGTCGGCCAAAACGGGCGCAGGCCTTGACCAGCTCAAGGAAGCGATCGCCCTCCAGGCTGAAATCCTTGAACTGAAGTCGAACGCTGACCGCGACGCCGAGGGTGTGGTTGTTGAAGCCAAGCTCGACAAGGGTCGTGGCCCGGTTGCGACCGTGCTTGTACAGCGTGGTACGCTGCGCGTTGGCGACATCTTCGTGGCGGGCCCGGAATGGGGCCGCGTACGTGCGCTCGTGAACGACAAGGGTGAGCAAGTGTCCGAGGCCGGGCCGTCTGTGCCGGTTGAGGTGCTTGGCCTCAACGGTACGCCGGGCGCCGGTGACGACTTTGCAGTGGTTGAGAACGAAGGCCGTGCCCGTGAAGTCACTGCCTACCGTCAGGACATGCAGCGCAAGAAGCGTCAGGCTGCCGCTGCCGCACCAAAAACGCTCGAGAGCATCTTCTCCAAACTCAAGGAGAATGCAGGCGTTCAGACCTTCGATGTGGTGATCAAGGGCGACGTTCAGGGTTCGGTGGAAGCCATCACCCAGTCGCTTGAAAAAGCCGGTAACGACGACATCAAGTGTCGTGTGATCCACGGCGCCGTGGGCGGCATCACCGAGACCGACATCACGCTTGCGCAAGCCTCTGGCGCGCTGGTGATCGGCTTCAACGTACGTCCGAACAAACAGGCGCGTGAAGCGGCTGACGCCGAAGGCATCACAATCAAATATTATTCCGTGATCTATGACCTCATCGACGAAGTGAAAGCGGCGATGGCGGGTCAGCTCGGTCCGGAATACAAAGAGAACGTGATCGGTCAGGCCGAAATCCGCGAAGCCTTCCAGGCTGGCAAATCCGGCAAGGCAGCAGGCTGTTTTGTGGTCGACGGTTCGATCCGCAACGACCTCAAGGCTCGTATCCTGCGCGACGATGTCATCATCTACGAAGGCCAGATCGACAACCTCCGCCGCTTCAAGGACGACGTCAAGGAAGTCCGCGCCGGTCAGGAATGTGGTCTCACCTTCGAGAACTATCATGACTTCAAGGCCGGTGACGTGCTTGAGGTTTATGAACTCGAGGAAATCCAGCGCAAGCTCTAGGGCTTGCGCCGGTCCTCCGGTCCAGACGTTAAGGTAATATCCGATGTCCAGGTCTCAACATGCCAAGGGCCCGAGCCTGCGCCTGCTGCGCGTGGGCGAAAACGTGCGCCATGCCATCTCGGCCATCCTCCAGCGCGGTGACGTGCAGGACCCTGACCTCGCGACCGCGAGCGTGACGGTATCCGAGGTGCGCATCAGCCCTGACCTCAGGAACGCGACCGTGTTTGTGATGCCGCTCGGCGGTGACCCGAACGGCAAGGTGACCAAAGCGCTCAACAAAAACTCCGCCTTCATCCGCGGTGAGATGAGCAAGGTCGTGCATATGAAATATATGCCGCGGCTCAAGTTCATCATCGACGAAAGCTTCGACGAAGCCAGCCACATCGACGCCATCCTGCGCGACCCGCGGGTACAGCGTGATCTCGCGCACGACGATGATGATGTCGATGCCGATGAGCTTCCGGACGACGAGGAAGAATAGGTGGCGCGGCGCCGCAAGGGTGAGAAGATCGACGGCTGGATGATCGTCGACAAGCCGCTCGGGGTATCAAGCGCCAAGGTCGTTGGCCGCATCAAGTTCCTCACCAAGGCACAGAAGGTAGGCCACGGCGGTACGCTCGACCCGCTCGCATCCGGCATTCTGCCCATCGGTCTTGGTGAAGCCACCAAGACCATGCCCTTCATCGTTGATGCCTCGAAAGACTATGCCTTCACCATCCGTTTTGGCAGTGCAACCGATTCGGACGACCTTGAAGGTGCCGTGACCGATAGCGGCGGCCGGATTCCCGCTGAAGCTGAAATTCGTGACATCCTGCCGCAGTTTACCGGCACCATCATGCAGGTGCCGCCCGCCTATAGTGCCATCAAGGTGGACGGCCAGCGCGCCTACAAGCTGGCGCGCGACGGCGAAGTGGTGGAGCTCAAGGCAAGACCTGTTGAAATTCATACACTTAAGCTTGATAGCTTTGACGCAGATGCTGGCGAAGCCACACTTTTTGTCACCTGCGGCAAGGGCACCTATGTGCGCTCGCTTGCGCGCGATATCGCGCTCGCGCTTGGCACCTATGGCCATGTCAGCATGCTCCGGCGCTTGAGGGTCGGCCCCTTCGGCCTTGAACAGGCGATTTCGCTGGCAATGCTGGATGACTTGAGCCATAGTGCGCGCGCTATGGGCTACCTATGTCCGATCACGACGGCGCTGGACGACATCCCGGCGGTTGCCGTATCGGAACCGGAGGCAGATCGCATCAGATGCGGACAAACCCTCCACTTGCCCATGGCTAAGCAAGGAACCATTGTGTTGATGTGTGGCGAGGTGCCGCTTGCGGTTGCTGAGAACACAGACGGCATTGTGAAATCCCTGCGGGTCTTCAATATGTAATTTTTAGGAGAAGATCGATGTCGATCACTGCTGAACGGAAACAAGAACTGATCACTGAATACGCCACCAAAGAAGGCGACACCGGCTCCCCAGAGGTGCAGGTTGCTGTCCTGTCTGAGCGTATTTCCAACCTGACAGAACACTTCAAAGACCACAAAAAAGACAACCACTCCCGTCGTGGCCTCATCAAGATGGTAAACCAGCGCCGCAAGCTCCTGGATTACCTCAAAGGCCAGGACGAAGCTCGTTACACGACGCTTATTGGTCGTCTGGGTCTGCGGAAGTAATTCCAGGTACAGTTCGAGGGGGCCGGTTCATGTGAACCGGCCTTCCTTTTTCCGGGGGGCATTGCTGCCCCTTTGGCATTTAAAAAAGCACCTTGGTCTCTAATCCGGGAGGCCCGGGATATATATGAAAAGCGGGGCGTCTTCATACGGGAGGCGCCGAGGTTATCCGGCAGGTAAAGTGCGATACCCGGGTAGCCGCTGAAAGGTTAGAAAATGTTCAATATTCATCGCAAAGAAATCGAATGGGGTGGCCGTACCCTGACTCTCGAAACCGGCCATGTAGCAAGACAAGCTAGCGGCGCCGTAATGGCCAAATATGGTGACACCGAAGTGCTCTGCACCGTGGTGGGCGCCAAATCCGTGAAGCCGGGCCAGGACTTCTTCCCGCTCACGGTAAACTATATCGAAAAATTCTATGCAGCCGGCAAAATCCCGGGTGGTTTCTTCAAGCGTGAAGGTCGTCCTTCGGAGAAAGAAACACTCGTCAGCCGTCTGATCGACCGCCCGATCCGCCCGCTGTTCCCGGACGGGTTCAAGAACGAAGTACAGGTTATCTGTACGGTTCTGAGCCACGACCTTGAAAACGACAGCGACATTGTTGCCATGATCGGCGCTTCTGCCGCTCTCACGCTCTCCGGTCTCCCGTTCATGGGCCCGATCGCTGGCGCGAAAGTTGGTTACAAGGACGGCGAATACATCCTCAACCCGACGCTTGAAGAAGTGAAGGAAAGCGAGCTTGAGCTCGTTGTTGCCGGAACCTCGGACGCAGTTCTGATGGTTGAATCGGAAGCAAAAGAGCTGTCGGAAGACGTGATGCTCGGTGCTGTGACCTTCGGTCATGACGCTGCGAAAAAAGTGATCGACGCGATCATCGAACTCGCTGAAGTTGCTGCGAAAGACCCGTGGGAACTCTCCGAAGGCCCGGACAAGTCCGCCCTTAAAGCTGCTATTGCAGATGCTGGCGAAGACGACCTCCGCGCCGCTTACGCGATCACCACGAAACAGGACCGTGTTGCCAAGATCAACGAAGCCAAGGTGAAAATCGCCGAAGCTGTTGCCCCGATCCTCGAAGCAAACCCGGAACTGACCGAACAGATGGTTGGCGACCTCACGAAGAAGCTCGAAAGCTCCATCGTGCGCGGCAACATCCTCGAGACCGGCAAGCGTATCGATGGTCGTTCGCTCGACCAGGTTCGTTCGATCGTATCTGAAGTTGGCGTTCTGCCGCGCAGCCACGGTTCCTCGCTTTTCACCCGTGGTGAAACGCAGGCGCTTGTTGTTGCCACCCTCGGTACCGGCGAAGATGAGCAGATCATCGACGCGCTCGAAGGCAGCTGGCGTTCTAACTTCATGCTGCACTACAACTTCCCGCCCTTCTCGGTGGGTGAGTGTGGCCGTGTTGGTTTCACCGGTCGCCGCGAAGTTGGCCACGGCAAGCTCGCTTACCGTGCTGTTCGCGCTGTCCTTCCGCAGGGTGAAGAGTTCCCCTACACCATCCGCCTCGTATCCGAGATTACCGAATCAAACGGTTCCTCCTCGATGGCAACGGTGTGTGGTGCCTCGCTCTCCATGATGGACGCAGGCGTTCCGATCAGCCGTCCGGTTTCCGGTATCGCCATGGGCCTCATCAAGGAAGGTGACGACTTCGCAGTCCTCTCCGACATCCTTGGTGACGAAGACCACCTCGGCGACATGGACTTCAAGGTTGCGGGTACCGAAAAAGGTGTGACCGCACTGCAGATGGACATCAAGATCACGGGCATCACCCGTGAGATCATGGAAAAGGCGCTGCACCAGGCACATGCTGGCCGCGCACACATCCTTGACGAGATGAACAAGGCGCTGACCGGTGCTCGTACCGAGCTTTCCGAGCATGCTCCGCGCATCGAAACCATGAAGATCCCGACGGACAAAATCCGTGAAGTGATCGGTACGGGCGGTAAAGTGATCCGCGAGATCGTTGAAACCACCGGTGCGAAGATCAATATTGAGGATGACGGCACGATCAAGATCGCGTCCAGCGTAGCGTCTGAAATTGAAGCTGCGAAAAACTGGATCATCGGCATCGTTGCTGAACCGGAAGTTGGCGTGATTTACCACGGCAAGGTTGTCCGTATCATGGACTTCGGTGCCTTCGTAAACTTCATGGGCAGCCGTGATGGCCTCGTTCACATCTCCGAACTGGTTGAAGACCGGGTGGAGAAAGTGACCGACGTCGTGAACGAGGGTGACGAAGTTTACGTCAAGTGCCTCGAGATCGATGGCCGCGGCAAGGTTCGCCTCTCCATGCGGGTGGTGGATCAGGAAACCGGCGAAGAGATCGCCGACGCCCGTCCGCCGAAAGCATCGCCCCCGCCGAAAAAAGGCGGCAAGCGCGACTAAAAGCGCCTGACAAGAGCGATTTAATTGAAATGAAACCGGCGTGTGCTACCATCACGCCGGTTTCGCCCTTTAGGGAGGGCGCTCAGGGACGTTACGGAACCCTGAAGTTTGGGAGAGTTTAATGAGTTTCAGTTTGAATTCGATTCGTCTTGGCGGCAAGGAAGTGCTGCCCCTGATCGAAGGCGGCAAGGGGGTCGCTATCTCAACCGGTGCCAGCTCCGGCCCATGGGCGGCTGCAGGTGGTATCGGCACCATTTCCGCTGTGATTGCAGATCAGTATGACGCGCACGGGAATGTAGAGGTTCACGAATATCTTGGTCGCACTCGCAAGGACCGCCACGAAGAGATGGTCCAGTATTCGATCAAGGGCACCATCGACCAGGTCCGCAAGGCCTGGGAACTCTCCAAAGGCGAAGGCCTGATCAATATCAACATGCTTTGGGAGGTCGGCTCCGCGCAGCGAATCCTGCACGAAGTGCTCGAGAAAACCAAAGGCATGATCCACGGCGTTACCTCGGGTGCCGGTATGCCCTTCAAGCTTGGTGAACTGACCAGCAAATACGGCGCACACTATTACCCGATCGTCTCCTCCGGCCGCGCATTCGGCCTTCTCTGGAAACGCGCCTACAAGAATTTTGCCGAACGCCTTGGCGGCGTTGTGTATGAAGACCCGTGGCTTGCGGGCGGCCATAACGGCCTCTCGAACGCGGAAGACCCCACAAAGCCGGGTGACCCGTTCCCCCGTGTGCTGGAACTCAGGCAGATCATGCGCAAACTCGGTCTCGACCATGTGCCGATCATCATGGCTGGCGGTGTGTGGAACCTCAAGGAGTGGAAAGACTGGATCGACAACAAGGACCTCGGTCCGATCATGTTCCAGTTCGGTACGCGCCCGCTCGTGACCAAAGAGAGCCCGATTTCCGACAAATGGAAACAGAAGCTCCTGAGCCTGAAGCCGGGTGACGTGCTCTTGCAGAACTTCAGCCCGACCGGCTTTTTCTCCTCCGCCCTCAAGAACAGCTTCATTGGTGAGCTGGTGCAGCGGAACGACCGTCAGGTTGAATTCCGCACCGAGAAAGACGGCGAGTTCGATACCGAGCTGGTGGTGGAGCGCAAGACCTACATCGTGCGCCGTGCAGATGAAGGCAAAGCGCGTGAGTGGATCGCCGCAGGCTATGAGCGTGCGATGAAAACGCCGGACAACAGCCTGATTTTTGTCACGCCTGACAAATGCGCCGAAATCCGCAAGGATCAGGCCGACTGTGTAGGCTGCCTGAGCCAATGCCGTTTCTCAAGCTGGGCGACGAACGAGAAAAACTCGACCGGTCGCCTCGCCGATCCGCGCAGCTTCTGCATCCAGAAGACGCTTGAAGACGTAGCCCACGACGGCAGCGTGGACGACAACCTCGTCTTCGCAGGTCACAACGCCTTCCGCTTCGGCTCTGACCCGTTCTATTCAAACGGCTTCATCCCGAGCGTGAAGCAACTGATGGACCGTATCGTCAGCGGCGACTAAGGCGCGAACGCATAGAAATCCAGAAAGGCGGGGCTTGTTTCCCGCCTTTTTTGTTGTCCGCACAATCCAAAGTCGCAGTTGACATATCATTGTCATCGTTGTTTGTTAGGCGAACTAACTGAGCGCTTTTTTGTGTTCCGAGTGGGCGCCCGAACTCAATAACCATTTATTTCACCCGACAACTCTGAGGGCAGAGGGGTATGAGTAAGGCTGACTGGCTGGAACAGGTGCACCGGTTCCTCACGCTTGAATGGGCGAACGCCGCAAGCGAGGGGCGCACCTTCAATGAATTTGCGTACCTGCGCACGATCGGGCTCCTCGAGAGTGACGTTCAGCGCGCGGAGACGGAGACGGAACGTTTTGGACCGCGCCTCAGCGATCTCGCGGACGCCATGGCGGTGCGCCGTGCGTCCGCCAGCACCATGCTGACCAAGCTCGAGAAAGAAGGGCTGGTGGAGCGTAAGCACAGCCGCCTTGATGCGCGCACCCAGCACATCCGCCTGACTGACGAGGGCAGGCAGGCGGTCAGGGATGGCCTCAAGCTTTATGAGCGCTCAGCCTCCCAGCTTCTCGCCGCCATTGGTGACCACCAGGCTGATATCCTTGCGCTGTCCGCCGGGCGTGCCGCCAAGCGCGCCAAGGAAGCACGCCGGGCAGGGCCACCAGCGACTCCGCCGCAGCGCTGATTTAAGGGCTGAACTACCCCGATTTCTGGGTGTTGGTTAGAATTGCTAACGCTTTGTTAACCATAAAGCGGGGCGGCATATACCACCCTAAAATACCCTAAAGCGCCCGCCGCATGTAAACCACATCGTCCTCCGGGTTGAAGTTATAGGGCTCCATCTCCTCGAAGCCGAGCTTGTGATAAAGCGCAACCGCCGCCTCAAGCCGCCTGAGGCTATCGAGCAGCATCACCTTGTATCCAAGCGCCTTGGCGTCCGCCATCAGCCGTTCGCAAATCGCGCGGCCTGCGCCCGTGCCCTGCGCCTCGGGCAGCATATAAAGCCGCTTCATCTCGCAGGTATCCTTATCATGTTCCTTCAAGGCGACGGCCCCCACGGGTTTACCGTGCTTTTTTGCGATCAGCAGGTGCACATATCCCACCGGGAAACGCGCCATCTCTTCCTCGAAATTCTGGAAACCAAGGTCGATGGGCAACCATTCGGAGAAGGCGCGGAACACCTCCTTGCAGGCGGCGATGTCGGCTGGTGTTTGCGCCTTGTGGATTACGACCGCGGGCGCGCGCCACTCCATATAACAATCCGTGCCTGCGTAGCCGTCCGTATCCGGGTTGGTGGTCAGCTCGAAGCCCAGTTTTTCATAGAGCCGCATGGCGGGTTTGAGCTTCGTGTGCGTTTCGAGGAACAGGGTTTTGCCGCCGCGCTCCAGAAACCAATCGATCACGGCGACGCACAATGCGCGTCCGATGCCGCTGCCTTGTGCGGCCGGGTCCACGCCCAGTTTGGTCAGCTCAAAGCGCCCGTGCCCAAGCGCGCGCACCGCAACTGTGCCAACCACAGTTTCACCTTCTAACGCGAAGAATACCTCCCCACCGGGTGCGATGATGGTGCCTTCGGGGTTATCCAGCACCTTGAGGTGCACAGGTTCGACCGTGAAATATTTTTCAAGCCAGGCGAGGTTCAGGTCGTGGAAAGCGCGCGCATACTCGGGCTTATAGGTCACAATTCTCATTATGCCTGCTCCCGCCATTCCATGTAATAGTTCGCGCGCTCATAGGGGCTTGGCACCGGCGGGTCCATTTGCACGAAGCCAATCTTGTCATAAAGCGCGATCGCGGGTGTCAGCACGGTGTTGGTCTCAAGGTAAAGTGTTTTGCCGCCGCGCGCGCGGAAGCGTTCGATGACTTTCTCGCACAGGGCGCGGCCCATGCCGCCTTTGCGCACGGTGGGGTCCACACCAAGTTTGGTAAGCTCAAAACGCCCGTCTCCCTCGGCCTTGAGTGCTACGGCACCGACGGCCTTGCCGTCCGCGACCGCAAAGAAAATCTCCCCGCCCTTGTCGAGGATGGTGCCTTCAGGGTCGGACAGCACCTTTTTGTCAATTGGCTCCACTTTGAAATACTGGCGCACCCAGGCGATGTTGAGGTCATAGAAGGCCTGCCGGTAGGCGACATCATAGGGCACGATCTCAAACGGCGGTTTGTCGCGCAATATCTGCTCTTCGCGCAGCCGCTCATACATGCTTTTGCCCCGCAGCGCATTTTCAAGGCCGTCGAGGGCTGAGAGAAGGTCCACATTGGCTTCATTCATTGCGGTTTTTACCGCACGTTCAAGCGCGAGCCACAGCGGCATCAGCTCTTCAATCAGCTTGGTACCAGCGGGGGTGAGCGCCACCAGCTTCTGCCTGCCGTCCTCCGTCGCAAGGGTTTCAACCCAGCCATATTTCATCAGCTTCTTCACCGTCTGGCTGACAGCGGAATGGGAGAAACCTGCGAGGCGCGAAATCTCCGAGATCGGCATGCTGCCACGCACATGCAGCGCATAGACCGCATAAAAATAGCCGACACGGAAATCAGTGCCGGTTTCCTTGTAGATGCGGTCCGCGTCTGCGCTCATCTGCTCATAAAGCCGACGCATGCGGGTACCGATACCAAGTTCAAAAAACAGTTCGTCTGGAATGCTCATGATTGCCTCCCGCCAGAGTCTTTGGTGACATGAACCCTTCAGAGAAATATGTAAGAACTTATATAAGTTCGTCAATAGGCAAAAAGAAGAGGCTGGTGAAAGTGCACCAGCCTCCGGATTTTTTCGCTGTTCCGGGTTATTTCCGGCGCCAGATGCGTACCCCTGCCGCAGGGACCTTGAGGCTATAGGCTGTGCCACCTTTCAGCACAGCGTCATCGCCCGCTACCCCGTTCACATGATCGACCGCGTCATCGGTGGCGATCAGCATCCAGTCGCCGTCGGGCAGGGTGACTTCGGCGAACTGGCCCGCGCTTTCACCCACGTTCAGGAGCACCAGAACGTCACCGCCCACGATGTAACCGAGCAGGCTTTCATCCTCGGGCAGCACCCACTCATAAAGGCCTTCCATCCGCTTGGCATTGCGGAAAACCTTGCCAGCGTCTGACAGGCGGAAATCAATCAGGCCCTTCCAGAAATCATGCATAGCCCTGTAGTTGTTCGGGCCCTCTGTCTCGCCTACCTGCTCCCACTGGAACCAGTTGGGCGCGCGCTGGTTGTAGGTGTCGTCCCGTCCCTTGAGGCGTACCTCGCCGGAGGAGGAGAATTTCACCACATCCTCGATTTTCGACAGGCCCTTGCTGCGCATGATCTCGGACCCGCCGTGCAACACGATAGGGCCTTGGCTCGTGAACAACAGCGTCGCGGCAATACGGTAATTGCCCGCATCCACACCCTTGCGGCCATCCCAGTCTGAGGTGGCAAAGCGGTCCGCCAGCGCCCAGTTGTCATGGATATCAAGATAGTTGAGGCCCTGGTTCGGGCTTTCGCTCTCTTCCTCGTAATCGTTGGCGAGCGCTTTCATGGCATCGCCGCGCAGGCTTGCGTTGCCGCCGGCATAGCCGCGGTCGGTGCGTTTGTTCTCCAGCACGAAGGGCGAGCCCTTGAAGGCGTCGCGCGCGGTGTCCTGGAAGAAGGTGATGGGCGCGTCTTCCTTGTACCAGTCCCAGTCCGGATTATTCCGAATATAGGGGTCGGTGACGTCAATCCACGGTTCACCATAGATGATGATATCGTCGCCCACCTCTGCACGCAGTTTGATGAGTGATTGTTCGTCCAACTGACCCGCAAGGTCGATGCGGAAACCGTCAAAGCCAAAGGCGTCGATCAGATGCCTGGCCTGATCGATAAGCCAGCGTTGCACCATGGGTCTGTCCTCGGTCTTCACCTCGTTGCCGTATGGGCCGATGTGTTTGCCCGCATCATCGGTGCGGTAGTGGTACATCTTGTCGAAGCCGTTCCAGTTAAGCGGCACCTTGCCGCCGCGCATGTCCTCACCCGTATGGTTTGGCACAATATCAACGATCACGGCGATGCCGCGTGCATGGAAGGCATCTATGAGGTCAGCAAGTTGTTGGCGCTCGGCCCCGTGTTCGCTGCCTTTTTCGCGGTAGCGATTCTCGATGGCAAAGGCGTGCGTGGTGCTGTAGCCCCACTGGTAATTCTCGTCCGCAATAGCAAGCTCGGCCATCTCCGGGTCGCCCGCAAATGCAGCTTGCCACTCGCTGTCCGGATAGTGGTGATATTCCTGCATCGGCATCAGGTGCACCACATTGACCCCGAGGTTCACGAGATAGTCGAAGCCGATCGGCTCGCCCTTGCTGTTGGTGAGCCCCGGTACTGCCATGGCAGGGATGGTGCCTTTCTGATTATCAGGCACGGGCAGGAGGTCAGTGAAGTCCTGAATATGAACTTCATAGGCCACCACGTCTTCCATCTTCGGGCGGCCGTGCGCCAGCGGACGCGCGGGCTTTATGGTGTCCCACACCCGGCTTTTGCCATAGCTTTCGTTCTGCACCAGCGCATAGGGGTCGCTCAGGTGCACGGGGATCTGCTCGTAAAACTCGTTGCCGGGGTCCGATGGGCCGTGTGCGGTAAAATCATACCATGTGCCCTTCAGGTTGCCGGGCTGGGTGGCTTCATAAACACCGTCCTCGTCCCGCGTCATGGGGACAACCGCGCGCGCCGCTTCCGGCTTGTCGTCCTTTTCGTCATAAAGATAGAGCTTCACGCCGGTGGCGCGCGGTGCAAACACGCGGAAGGTGGTGGATGTGCCGTCCTCCGCGATGCTCGCGCCCATGGCCTTATTGGAATAGAGCGTGCGGAACCAGCCATCGAAGCGCACCCGCACCTTCAGGTCAAGGCTCGGCACCGCGGCGTAATAGACCCGGCGTGGGTCAATGGCGGCTTTGGGCGTGAGAAGGGCGGTGTCACGTGTGTTTGGCAGCACGCTTGCGAGCGGTACAACCGTGCCTTCAGCATCGGTGAGCTGCCAGTCGCTGACCTGCAGGGGCAATGCGTGGTTCAACACATGGACCCAAACGGCCTTGTCCGTGCGTATTTCGGCGCGCAGGTAAGGCGCCACTATTTCCTGTGCTGCAACGGGCGCTGGCGCTGCCATGACGGCTGTGAATGCAAAGCTGCAAAAAACTGCGGAAATCAGACGTGATTTGGACAATATTCCCTCCCCGAACTGTCAAACTTCAAGGGTTTTAGCAGTTCAGGGGGTGCAAAAATATTGCAAAAAGCAGGAGGCGCCCGCTAGTCGATCATCTCGTCCGCATAGAGGCCCCAGAGGAACCGGCGTTCGATCCAGGCGCGAGTGTCCTCGATCTCCATCAGGCACCAGTGCGAATCACATTCGAGAACAGTGCCGATCACACCTGCGTCTGCGGTCAACCGCACCGCCGTTTGCCGGTCGGGCTCATGAAAAAGTTTGCGGGCGCCGCCGGTGATCATGGCCGTGCGTTTGCTTGAGAGCAGACGCACATGCATCCAGCCTGTTACGCCCTCAAAATCGCGCACCTTGCGCCAGGCGCCGTGCTCGTCAATCACTTCAAGTGGCAGGTTATCGCGCTTGTATATCCACAGCACCGGATACTGCAGGCCGGGGCCGGTACGCATGAAGGCTTTGTCTGCCGCGAGTGAGATGAAACGCGGCAGGGGGTTGCCGCTGGGCCCGATATCGCGCGCCAGTGCAGGTGTGGCTGATATACCCAGAAACAGAAGAATCGCAAAAAAGCGGCGCATCGCGTATGGTCCCAGATCGCTTGGCGTTTGATTGAACCCGCGCCTTCTGGTACAGAAGCCCGTAAGTTTTGGGCGGGGGCATGTCCTCGCCCGTCAGAAAAGGTTATTTTGCTCTATGAGTCAAACAGGAAACCGGCAACGCCCAAAGGTCATTGTCACGCGCAAGCTGCCTGACAGTATCGAGACGCGCATGGCCGAACTTTTTGACGTGACGCTCAACCTCAGCGACAAACCGCTCGACAGGGAAGCGCTCAAGAAGGCTGTGGCCAGTGCAGACGTGCTGGTGCCAACCGTGACTGATGACATCGACGCCGATATCATCTCGGCCGCGGGCAAGAAGCTGAAGCTGATTGCCAACTTCGGTGCGGGCGTGAACCACATTGATGTGGCGGCCGCGCAGGAAAAGGGCATCGCTGTCACCAACACGCCGGGCGTGTTGACCGAAGATACGGCTGACCTTGCCATGGCGCTGATTCTTTCCGTGCCGCGCCGCCTGTTTGAAGGTGAGAAGATCCTGCGCTCGGGCAACTGGACCGGCTGGACACCCACCTTCCTGATGGGGCACCGCATCCAGGGCAAACGCCTCGGCATCATCGGCATGGGCCGTATCGGCAGCGCGATTGCGCGCCGCGCCAAAGCCTTCAACATGGCAGTGCATTACCACAAGCGTAAACGCCTGCCGACTGAGGTGGAGCGTGAGCTTGAGGCAACCTACTGGGATGACCTTGACGAGATGCTGAGCCGGATGGACTTCATCTCCATCAACTGCCCGCTGACGGACGAGACCCATCACCTGATGAACCGGGCGCGGCTGAAGAAGCTGCAGCCGCATGCAGTGATCATCAACACCGCGCGCGGTGAGATCATTGATGAGGAAGCACTGGCCGATCTTATCGAAGTTGGGCGCATTGCAGGCGCAGGCCTTGACGTGTTCGAGCAGGAACCGGAGATCAACCCCAAGCTCTTGGAGCTTGATAATGTGGTGCTTCTGCCGCATATGGGCTCCGCAACCGTTGAAGCGCGCATGGCAATGGGTGAGAAGGTTCTCATCAACATCCGCGCGTTTGTCGATGGGCACCGCCCACCAGACCGCGTTCTGCCTTACTGAGGCGCGCGAGCGGAATAGAAGAATTCAAGCAGATGGGCCGCAGCAACGCGGCCCGAACTGTAGTAAGCAAGAACATAATTTGGATGTAACAGTACGGCCATGACCGAGCTAAAGAACATACGCAACTTTTCCATCATCGCGCACATCGACCACGGCAAATCCACGCTGGCCGACCGCCTGATCCAGTCAACAGGCGCGCTTACGGACCGCGAGATGAAAGCCCAGGTGCTTGATTCGATGGATATCGAGCGCGAGCGTGGCATCACCATCAAGGCGCAGACCGTGCGCCTCGAATATAAAGCCAAGGACGGCCAGAACTATACGCTGAACCTGATGGACACCCCGGGCCACGTTGACTTTGCCTATGAAGTCAGCCGCTGCCTGAGCGCGTGTGAAGGGTCCCTCCTCGTGGTGGACGCCAGCCAGGGCGTTGAGGCCCAGACACTCGCGAACGTGTATCAGGCAATCGAGAACGACCATGACATCGTGCCGGTTCTGAACAAGATTGACCTGCCCGCCGCCGAGCCCGAGCGTGTGCGCGAGCAGATCGAGGATGTGATCGGCCTTGATGCGTCTGAAGCGGTTATGTGTTCGGCCAAGTCCGGCATTGGTATCGCGGAAGTATTGGAAGCCATCGTGACCCGCCTGCCAGCACCCGAGGGCAACCCTGACGCACCGCTCAAAGCCATGCTGGTGGATAGCTGGTACGACAGTTACCTCGGCGTGATGGTGCTTGTGCGCATCATCGACGGCAAGCTCAAGAAGGGTCAGACCATCAAGATGATGGCGGCAGGCAGCGAACACTATGTTGAGCGTGTCGGTGTGTTCACACCAAAAGGCGTGATCGTGCCGGAGCTTGGCCCGGGCGAAGTTGGCTTCTTCACCGCATCGATCAAGGAAGTGGCGGACACCAACGTGGGTGACACCATCACCGACGCCAAGAAACCATGCGACAAAGCGCTGCCGGGCTTCAAACCGAGCCGTTCGGTGGTGTTCTGTGGCCTGTTCCCGGCTGATACGTCCGAGTTTGAACGCCTGCGGGACGCGCTCGCGAAGCTGCGCCTCAATGATGCAAGCTTTGAATTTGAGATGGAAAGCTCGGCAGCGCTTGGTTTCGGTTTCCGTTGTGGTTTCCTGGGCATGCTGCACCTTGAGATCATTCAGGAGCGCCTGAACCGTGAGTTCGACCTTGATCTCATCACCACGAGCCCGAGCGTTATCTACAAGATCCACAAAACCGACGGCACCATGGTTCAGCTCCATAACCCGGCCGATATGCCGGATGTGGTCAAGATCGACCGCATCGAGGAGCCATGGATCAATGCGACAGTGCTGGTGCCAGACGAACATCTCGGTGCCGTGCTCAAGCTCTGTGAAGACAAGCGCGGTATCCAGACCGACCTCACCTATGTGGGCAACCGCGCGATGCTCAAGTACAAGCTACCCCTTAACGAAGTGGTTTACGACTTCTATGACCGCCTCAAGTCCGTCAGCCGCGGTTATGCGAGCTTCGACTATGAGATGGCGGGCTATGAGGAATCGGACCTTGTTAAAATGTCCATCCTCGTGAATGCCGAGCCCGTGGATGCGCTTGCCATGCTGGTGCACCGCAGCCAGGCGGAAGGCCGTGGCCGTGCGCTCTGTGAGCGCCTGAAAGAGCTGATCCCCCGGCAACTGTTCAAGATCCCTATCCAGGCTGCGATTGGTGGCCGCGTGGTGGCACGCGAAACCATCTCCGCGATGCGTAAGGACGTGACCGCCAAATGTTATGGCGGTGACATCACGCGCAAGAAGAAGCTTCTGGAGAAGCAGAAGAAGGGTAAGGCCCGCATGCGCATGTATGGCAAGGTTGAAATCCCCCATACGGCCTTTATCGCGGCACTCAAGATGCGCGAAAACTGATTGGGGCGGAAAAAATTCCGTGACCCAAGAAAAAGCCGGCCATTTGGTCGGCTTTTTTGTATTCGGCAAGTAACTGAAAAATAAGACCGTTTCGGAACAAACGAAAAAATTTTCGACAATTTTATAAAAAATGCGCTTATCGGCGCGATGTTTACCCGTTGTTAACAGGCTTTGTTCTATAAGGAAGATGCTGATACAGCCTAATAGCTCCCTTGATCTGACTGTGTCGCCGCGGAACCGCATGTCCTCCCCCGAAATGCGGTTCCGCTTTTTTATTGCCCCCCGTTATTGCCTCATGAAACTTCCCCTGACACCGCTAGCATGCTTGCAACTGGCCGCAAGATGAACTTGAATAGCGTCGTGGGTCGTTTGGGAATTTATATGAAGCTGAAATCGGTGCAGATCGCGAATCGTATCAAGGCCATGATGGTTTTGATGTTCATGGTATTTGTGCCGGCAGGCAACAGTGTCGCACAAGGCATCCTGAGCATTGAGCAGGACCCTCGGCAGATGGCGCTTGATGTTTTTGCGGGTATTAACCGCGGTTCACCGCCTGAAACCATTGCGCTCAAGCTTTCCCAGCTTATCAACGCCTACCGTTTCCGCTGCACACGCCTGACCGACTATCAGGTGTTCAATGCGCGCCCCAACATGATCGACATCAAGGCAAAATGCAGTGGTGACCCACTCTACGGCATTACCGTGGCGTCAAATGGTTATGTGGCGGTCTATGGCGGCAACGGCATTGTCTCCCAGCTTGACCGGCGTGATGCGCTGATCCTCAGTTTTGGAGCTGACGGCCGGGTCGCGTCCGATTCCCGCTTCACGGCCGGCGAGGCGCTTGATGAAACGGTGGAGCGGCTTGAGCTGGGCGACGACTATAACCTATTGTATGTACTGGCGCTTTTTGCTGTGCTGCTGGCGGTCGTCAGTGCGATTGCCGTCGTCTGGATGCGCATGTGGCGCATGCGCAAGGGCAAGAAGCGGCGGCACCGGGGCATCAAGCCCATGGCCAAACATGCCGTGGCGGCGTCGACTCTGGTTAAGGACCAGCTCCTTCATGAAAGTGAACAGGTCGGAAAACGCATTTTCAAACACCCGTCGGGCGTCTTTATCGGTCGCGGTAAATACGGCAAGCGCCGCTTCTTCCGCTCACACTTCTGGACCATCATGTATGTGAAGCTGGGCTGGCGCATGTTTGAGGTCAGTGCGCCGGAACCGATCCATGCGCCCGGCACAGAGGATGGCGCTGACACGGGCATCACCGCGCCTGAATAGGCCATTATAGGTGATCAGCGCTGGAACGGCGGCTTCCAGTCGATGCCGGTAATCAGCACAAACAGGTGTGCAGCAAAAACAAACAGGCCCACCAGCGCGACAAATTGAATGTAGAAGGGCGGAACAAGCTGCACCACGCCGGTGACGTGGCGCTTTTCACGCCAGTATCCAAATCCCCACAGGGCGGCGCACAGCACCAGGCCGATAATCGTATGTACAAGCGACATTGGGTGTCCTGTAGGCCTTGGCCATTCCTAGTTGGTCTTGGGGGAGAAGTCCGGCTTGCCGAAGTGGAAGCCTTGCGCGAAATCGACCCCAAGCGAGCGCAGAAAATCGGCCTGGAAGCGGTTTTCCACATGTTCGCCAATTGTCTTTACGCCAAGGTCGGCACACAGGCGCACGATTGAGAGCAGAAACGTGGGGCGGTAGCCCGGGCTGTTCATGTCGCGCACATATTCACCGTCGATCTTCACATAATCCACGCTGAAGGCGCGCAGATACTGGTAGCCAGCGGCGCCGGCGCCAAAATCGTCAAGGCACATGCGGTAGTCCATCTTCTTGAGATCGGCGAACACTTTCTCGGCTTTCTCAAGCTTGGTGATGGCCGCGGTTTCCGTCAGTTCGAGCAGGATCGAGCGGGAGACATCCTTCGCGTCCTTGAACACATCCATAAGCTCGGAAAGGTACCGGTCGCTCTCGAAGGTGCGGCCTGAAAGATTGACCGCGAGGGTCAACGGCGTGCCGAGCTTTTTCATCTTGCGCACATAGTCGATCGCCTTCTTGCTGGTGGCGATATCGAACTCCTCGATAATGCCAACCTCCTCGGCGAATCGGATCACTTCAAGCGGCGTGCTGGACCCCATGCGGTCGTCAAACCGGCTCAGTACCTCATTGTGGTGGATATCACCGTTCACGAGCGACACGACGGGCTGGAAAGCGATATTAAAGCTGCCGGTCTCGATCATGTTGCGCATCTGCACCACGCGGCGCTGGGTGTCGCCTGCCATATCTTCATAAGCGGCGGAAAGGGACTCGAAATCCAGTTTCGATTTGCCAGCACAGAACTGATTGAGCACGTAGGAAAGTGTGCGCAGAATCTGGTCTTCGGACACATCGCCAAAGTCGGAGGCGAGCGTGGAATAGGCTGCCTTCAGCTTGACCTTGTCATCGACTTTCTTCAGCGTGGCCTCAAGCTGTTTGCCATCGCCTTTGGAGCGGTGCAGGAAGGCAAAATGCCGGTCGTCGATCTGGCCTGCAATCTCGCCGTCTACCGACAGGGTCTTAAGGTGTGCCGCGACCCTGTTGAGGATCTTGTGCATATATTGCGGGCCGAATTTTTTCTTGGCTTCCTCGATCCCGTCCACCTCAACCGCGGTCATGTACAGATTGCTGCCTGCCGGGTTCTGGCTCATCGTCTCGGAAGCGAGTGTCATGAAACTCTCGCGCGTCAAAAGCCCGGTTTCCGGGCTGATCGTCACCTCGGTCGAACCGCCGCCGCCAAGGGGCGCGGCCCGGAGCGCAAGGAAAATACGGTCCGCTTCCGCTGGCATCCTCAGGGCAAATAGCCGGAGGGCAAAACCACGCCCGGCCCCGGCGGCAAACCGCACGGGGATGGGGCCGATGCGCCCCTTGTGTTCGAGGTGCATGAGAAGGGCGGAGAAAACGTCGCGGTCGTCAGGGTCGATATGATCGTAGATATTTTCGCCCACAAGGCTGTTGCCGGGCTTGGCGCCAATGCGGTCAACCGCGCCACCTTCAAAGACGATCTTGCCCTTGGCGTCGATCTCGAAAAACAGTTCGGCGGCCGCGAAGGCAAAGGCAACAAAACGCTCGCGTTCTTTTTTCAGTTCGTCAATCGATCCGGACATAACTTCCCTGCATCGTGATGGGATAGCCCCGTATCCCTTATCCCTGACTGTATAGTCGCGGCCCCCAGCAATGCCATCATTAATCTGCATTGGTAAAAATTTTGTGCAAGGCCACCCGGGGTGGTGCGACATTTTAACTGTGGCTTTGCACACGTCCACCTGAGTGCTAGGCTCCCGTCACCACAGTGGGGTGGACAAGATCAATAAAGGGAAAATCTCATGAAGTTGAAAGCTTTGGGCTTCACGGCGCTTGCGGCAGCCATCAGTGTGCAAGCCGCCGCCGACGAAGGGGCGGTAAAAACATTCGATTATGAAGATATCTTCAATCTGGAATATGCCACGGGTGCGCGGCTGACGCCGGATGGCAAATCTGTCGTTTATGAGCGCCGGTCGATGGACATCATGACCGACAGCACACGCACCAACATCTGGCAGGTCGGCCTTGATGGCAGCGGCCACCGCCCTGTGCTTTCGGGCAAAGCCAGCTACCGCATGCCGCGCTTCTCGCCTCAGGGTGACCGCATGGCCTATGTCTCGGCCGTGGAGGGCAAGTCGCAGATTTATGTGCGCTGGCTCGACAGCGGTGAGGTTGCCCGCGTGACCGACCTTCAGTATGGCCCGGGCGCGCTTTCCTGGTCGCCGGACGGCAAGTCCATCGCTTTCACCATGTTTGTGCCGACAAGCGCCAAGCCGCTTTTCAACCTGCCAGCCAAACCGAAGGGGGCCGAATGGGCTGGTCCCGCCAAAGTGATTGACCGCGTAACCTACAGGGCTGACGGTGCAGGCTATCTGCCGCGTGGCTTCACCCATGTGTTTGTGGTGCCCGCAGACGGCGGCACACCGCGCCAGGTGACCTCGGGCGAGTTTAACCACAGCGGCCCCATTAGCTGGACCGAGGATGGCAAGGGCCTGATCCTTTCCGCCAACCGCAACGACGACTGGGAGCTGAACCCGCTCGACAGCGAAGTGTACCGTGTTGATGTAGAAGTAGGCAGCTATACTGCGCTCACGGACCGTGACGGCCCGGACGGTGGTCCGGAAGTGTCGCCAGACGGCAAGAAAATCGCCTATGTCGGCTTCACCGACACCAAAATGTCGAACCAGATTTCGGTCCTCAGCGTGATGGACGCCGATGGCTCCAACAAGAAGGACCTGACGGCCGATCTTGACCGCAGTGTGAACGACTTCCAGTGGGCTGCGGACGGCAAGGGCCTGTATTATTCCTATGACAATGAGGGCAAAACGCTCGTGGCTTACGTCAGCCTGTCGGGCAGCGGCCGAATCCTGACCGATCAGGTTGGCGGCACCACGCTTGGGCGGCCCTACACCTCGGGCGACTTCCGGGTGTCGAAAGATGGCAATCTTGTCTTTACCCTGTCGCGGCCCGACCGCCCGGCGGACCTCGCGGTCGTCAACCGTATCGGCAAGGTAACGCCGATTACCGACCTCAACAGCGACATCCTTGGCCACAAGACCATGGCCAGCGTGGAGGAAATCCGCATCAACTCAAGCGTGGACAACCGCCCGCTGCAGTTCTGGCTCGCCAAACCAGCGGACTTTGACGCCAGCAAAAAATACCCGCTGATCCTCGAGATCCACGGTGGTCCGCACACGGCCTATGGCCCGCAGTTCTCGGCGGAAATCCAGATGTATGCGGCCAAGGGCTATATGGTGGTTTACGGCAATCCACGCGGCAGCACGTCCTATGGCAATGAGTTCGCCAACACCATCCACCATAACTATCCGTCCAACGACTATGACGACCTGATGAACGCGGTGGACGCGGTCATTGCGCGCGGCAATGTGGCGACGGATGAGCTTTATGTCACCGGCGGTTCGGGCGGCGGTGTGCTCACGGCTTGGATTGTCGGCAAGACCGACCGTTTCCGCGCGGCTGTTGTGGCCAAACCGGTGATCAACTGGGCAAGCTTTGTGCTGACCGCCGATTTCAGCCCCTTCTTCACCAAATATTGGTTCCCGGACATGCCGTGGAACGCGGTGGAGCATTACTGGAAACGCTCGCCGCTCAGCCTCGTTGGTAACGTGAAAACGCCAACCATGCTGCTCACGGGCGAAGTGGATTACCGCACCCCGATGTCGGAGACGGAGCAATATTACCAGGCCCTCAAGCTGCAGGGTGTGGATAGCGTGATGGTTCGCATCCCGGCTTCCGGTCACGGCATTGCCGTGAAGCCGAGCAACCTGATCCAGAAAATCGGCAACATCCTCGCCTGGTTCGACAAATACGACCCGGACCATGACAAGGACGCTGACGCCGCCGAAGGCGATATGAACAGCGAAGGCTGAGAGTGAGATATGAAAACCCCCGGCTCAAGGGTCGGGGATGAAGGTATTGCACAACCTACGACAAAAGGCTCCCGACCCAGTCGGGGGCCTTTTTCTGTATTCACTGCCCGGTCTCGCGCAGTCGCCTACTCCCTTAGCTGGGCCTCGAACCAGTTGGCGATAGCACCGGCGAGGGAAGGGTCACGTACCATCAGGGGTTCACCGTGGCCTTCACCCTTGTACTCGATCAACCTGTTGCTCGGGTGCGAGGCAAGGTCGAAATACGGCTGGATGCCCGGCAGTTCCTCTTCTGATGTGATGAACAGGGTCGGTGTCGCAGGCAGCGCCTGATAGACTTCCATGGTGCGCGGACTGGTGGCACTGGAGAAAAGCGACAGCGTTTTCACGTCCCGTTCGCTCGCGAGCCGTACAGCCTGCGCCCCGCCGCAGCTGGCACCAATCACGCCGATCGGCTTGCCGTCCTTCACCTTGGCGCGCAGATAATCATAAGCGGCTGTGACATCCCCACGCCAGATATCGCGCACCATGGTGCGGAAGAAGGAGCGGCGTTCGTCCTCGCTTTTGATGGCCTCAATCTTAGCGGCAGTATAGTCGCCCGCCTGGCTTTCGCCGAAAGCGCGGAAGTCGATGGCGAGCGTGTGGATGCCCATCATTTTCAGTTTTTCTGCAATGGGGGCATACATCTGGCGGTCACGATTGCACTGGTGCAGCATCAGCACACCGGCGCCGTCCGCTGTGCCTGCATGATAGTCACCCTTGAGGATGAAACTGTCCTCACCCCTGATATCCACCGGTTCGGCCCATGCGCCGCTGGTGAATCCAAGAAGTACAATCGCGATAGAGATAGCCTGTTTCATAAAAGTCCTGTTGTTTTCTATTTAGGGAGCGCCGACCCTAGACGGAAAGCTGTGCCAAAGGGCTGGTTTGCGGTGAAGTGGGTGTAGGCCGGGTCAAGCCGCGGCCCTGCCATCGTTGCTCGCCCTGAAAATCAGGTGATCGAGCGACAGGCGCCCGGGGCCAAAACCCATGACCGCGATCGCCATGGCAAACCAGCCAAGGTGCGTGGACATGAAGGCCGCGGGGTAGACAAAAACCTGGATCACCAGCGACATGATGAAAAGCCCTAGCGCCGAGGCCCGTGTGGCAAGGCCAAGCAACAGCAGCACGGGCAGCAGGTGTTCCGCATAGGTTGCGAGCGGGACAGCAAGGTCGCTGGAGATGAGCGGCAACTGGTATTCTTCCTCGAACAGATAATAGGTGCTGTCGCTGATGGTGAGGCCTTCGGTGACCTTGGTGCGCGCAGAGGCCCAGAACACACCGGCAAGCCCGAGGCGCAGGGCCAGAAGGCTGAGGTCTTGCGGGATGCGGGCCATCAGGCTGTTTCCGCGCCTGATGGTGTCAGTGATGATTTGGGTGGCCATGGAGGAGGTCCTTTCTGGGGGTCAATGGCGCGGTACAACAAGCCCGAGCCCGACAAGGGTTGCAAAGGATTGTAGGAATTCTGTCGCTTGCGACTGACTTTCTGCGCGTGCAATCGCGGTGGTCAGCGCGGCGCCTGCGGCGAGGTGCGACAGCACAAAGTGATCGGCTCCCGTCAGGATGTGGTGGCGCACGTCGGCTGTGTTGCGCCAGATGGCCACGGTTTCCGGTTGCCAGTCTGTTACCGGTTGCGGCTCAGCCGCCTGATGATGGGCCCAGATGGTGCCGACGGGATAGGGCGACGCCAGCAGCGTTGCGCCGCGTGGCATCTCGAACATCTGTTCCATTGCGTGCAGCAGCTCCTTCTCACCGCTGATGCGGTGCGCGGGGCATTCGGGCGCACTGAAAGCGCGGGTGCGCGCCCACTCAAGGCGAGCGACATCCGCAATATAAGGCAGGTGCGCGAGCGGTTCGAAGCCCTCAAGGAAGGGGGCGAAGCCGTCACCATATTCGGCCATGATGGGCGAGCGTGGCGGTGCGTTCAGCACAAAGGCGTTGCCGAGTGCGGTGAAATATTCGTCTCCCACCAGCATGGCGATCACGGGGAAGGTTTCCGCAAGCGTTGAGGTAATGCCGGTCAGGAAATTGTTGCGGTAGACATTGAACCGGTCGCCGGGCGCACGCACTGATGTGGGTGGCGCCGCTTCCGGGTGCCGGAGCGCATGGGCGAAGGCGGCGATCATGCGGCTATCCCTTCTGGCTCGGCTGCCCGCAACAAAAGCCGCGCGAGGTTTACTTCCTGCAGCAGCTGCCCGAGTGGTGGCACATTGTTGTCCCGCTCGATGAGCGTGGCGCGGGGGCCCGCGAGCGTGAGGAAATCGTTATACAGATTCCAGACAGGGTCGGCGACTGCATCACCGTGGCCGTCAACGAGGAGGGGTGCGCCGTCCGCATCCAGCGTGGCTTCGTGCCCGGCAAGATGGATCTCGCCCACGGCGTCAAGTGGAATGCGGGTCAGCCAGTCGGTCGCGTCCCAGCCGTGGTTGCGGGCGGAGACATGCAGGTTGTTGATATCCAGCAACAGACCGCAACCGGTGCGCTCCACAAGCGCGGCGATAAAATCTGCCTCGTGCATGCTGTCACTCTCGAACCGCACGTAGCTTGAAGGGTTTTCAAGCAGCATCCTGCGGCCCAGGAACTGCTGGGTATAGTCAACCCGCGCGGCAAGATGTGCGAGCGACGCTTCGTTATAGGGAATGGGCAGCAGGTCGCCGAAATAGACACCTTCGTGGCGCGACCAGGCGATATGCTCGGAAAAGCTTGCGGGGTTGATGGTCTCAAGGAGCACCATCAGCCGCATCAGATGTTGCCGGTCGAGCGGATCTTCGCCGCCAAGCGATAGCGCGACGCCGTGCACGGACAGCGGCCATGCGCGTGCAATTTCCTGCAGTATTTCTACCTGCCGTCCGCCGGAAAGGTAATTCTCGGCGTGGATTTCGACAAAGTCGACGGCAGTGGGGTCGGCCAGAAGTGGCGTGACGAATTGTCTCTTCAGGCCGACCCCGACACCATGGGGAAGCCCGTCGCAGACAGGGGGGCGCTGCGTGGGGTTGATGGTCATGGGCTTCCCGTTCATGGTTATTGCTTCACTTCTTTGAATTCTTTCAACTGACCGAAGCCCGTCGGGGAAGACGGCGATTCAATCGTTGTACAGGTACCTTTTGGCACCAGCTTCCAGGCGTTGCCCTGGTAGTCGTGTTTGGAGCTGCCGGCGCAGGACGTGCCGGGGCCAGCCGCGCAGTCGTTGTAGCCAGCCAGGGAAACGCCGAAGCATTTTTCTTTCGGCTCGCGGGCCTCAGCCGGCGCAACAGTAGCGAGATTGGCGGCAACAGCAGCAACCGCTGCCGCAACATATGCCGATTTCTTCAAATTCATGATCGGTTCCGTTTTTTTGGGGGAAGAGGGGAGGGCCGCCTAGCGGGCGACCCCCGGTGAAGATCGAAGGACAGCCGCAGGCCTAGTTCAGCGAAGCCGGCGTTTGATCCTTGACTTCCGGCCAGTATTCTTCTGCCTTGGCGAGGTTGCCTGGAATGTCGCGCTGCCATGCTTTGGACACGTCAGCGTTGACGTTGAGGTAGAGCTTGTCGTCAACGATTTTCCAGACGTTCGGATCACCGTCGAGTTTCTTGCCAAGGGCAACACCCATGGCGCAGAAGCCGCCGTACTGGGGAAGGAAGGCATCCGGGTTGGCCTGAAAGGCCTTCATGTTTTTTGCGTTCGCGAAATAGTAGGTGCCGCCCATGTGCTTGACGGCGTATTTCTTCATGCCTTTCATCGGCGCGTCAGACTTGAAGTAGGCAACCGGGTCGTAGCCATGCAGCGCAAGGCCTTCCTCGTTGGTGTTCACGGCCGACGTCGAGGTCTCGACAACCGCAAAGCTCGGCATGGTGGTAACGGTAGTGGCGGCAAGGGCAAGGCCGATGGCAGCAAGCACCGAACGGGTAGAATTTTTCATCATGTGACTTCTCCTGTTTGGCCGGGCTGACTGTGGCGTGGCCCGGGCGATGAACGTGTTGTTTCGTCGCCAAGAGATGTGGGTCGTTTCGGAAAAATATTTAATGATCAAAAATTGAAATTGATTAGACCGATTATTGAAATAATCACCTTGAAGGTGGAGCCGCAGATCGGTCGGTGCAGCGTCAGTTGATGAAGCGGTTCGCCCGCAGGCGGTCTACCGCGAGGTCAATGAAGGCCCGCACCTTCGCCGACGGGCTGCGCCCTGCCGCGCGCACGATATGGATGGGCAGGGGTTCTTCTTCATATTCCGCCAGAACGGTCTGCAGCCGCCCCTCCATCAGCAGAGGCCCCACCTGGTAGGACAGCGGGCGGGACAGTCCCCAACCCTGCAAGGTTGCCTGGATTGCAGCCTCGAAGGTGCTGAAATAAAGGCGGGGGGAAATGGTGACGGTTTGCTGCTCCTTGCCACCAAAACGCCAGTCCAGTGCGGCAAAGGCGCTTGTGTTGGTGATGACATTGTGGTCCGCGAGGTCGGCCGGTGTTGTTGGCACGCCATTCTTGGCGAAATACTGTGGCGCACCGCACACCACGCGCCGCACAGCGCCAACCTTGATGGCATTGTGGCTCGAATCCGGCAGGTGGCCAATACGCACCGCCACATCAATACCCTCGTCGACGATATGCACCACACGGTCGACAAAGGTCGCGGACACGGTCACATCCGGGTTCTGGTCCAGATATTCGGTCAGGATAGGGACCATGAATTTCTGACCGAACAGAACCGACGCTGTGACATTCAATGTACCGGTAGGCCGTGCATAGTGGCCGGCGGCGGCGGCTTCGGCTTCGGCCACGTCAGCGAGGATACGCCGACAGTCTTCCACATACCGCAGGCCTGCTTCGGTCAGCTTGACCGACCGGGTGGTGCGGGTGAACAGCGACGTGCCGATCTGGTCTTCCAGGAAGCCGATGGCGCGGCTGACCGCAGGCGGGCTCATGAACAGTTGGCGAGCGGCTTCGGCGAAATTGCTCGTTTCCGCCACTTTGACAAAGACGCGCATTGCCTCCAGTCGTGCCATCGGTTTTCCTATCCATCGGTGTGAAACAGCTTCCAAATCTGAGGCCAGTGTATAGCAGAATCTGTGCATTGTTTCAAAAAATGAAATAGTGCGTTCAGATATTCCTGCATTCCGCTATGCGGTGCACTGAGGCAAAAACAACAGGGTTTCCCGATCCTCGAGCCTTGCCGAGCCATCCGATGGGGCGGATGTCATGTTGGTGTCGGCCGGGATTGGCCCGGTCAGGTGTGACCGGCGGGAACCCTGTATTCGGAGTAAGGATGTTGAAGCCCCAGACCCATCTCAGTGCACGCACAAAAATGCTGATCGAGATCGCCCTGCATGCGGATTGCGACTGTATCGATACCCTGCAGGAGCAGGACGAGCGTGCCCGCGGCATCGGCCTTGTCGGTGTGGAGATAGACGCCGCCCGCACGCGCACAAGCTTTGACGTGCATGCCAAGGCTGCCATCCGTCTGGCATGTGCGCTCAGACAAGGCGAAACCAGTGCAGTGGCACGCGCGAAGGACGAAGCCATGGCCGTTGGACTTAGCGCGTGCGAGATTACAGAGATCGCGGCCTTTATCGACAAGGTCGACTGACGGGCGGCCAGTCTGTCGGGTGGTCAGCCTGTCAGGCGGCCAATCTGTCAGTCCGTCAGTGTTTCCACTCTTCCTTGAGGAACATGGCCTCCTCACCGGTGAGCGACACCTCGTATTTGCTCTCCTTGCCTGCCTTATCCCGCGTAAAGAACTCATAGACAATGGTACCATTGTCCTGATCGCTCTCGATAATACGGGCGGGTGTAACACCGGGTACATTGGCGTGGAGCTTTTCCTGCACCTGTTCGGGCACCATGTCCCACGTCAAGTCACGCTGGATTTCAACCACTACCCAGCCGGTGTCCCCGAGCATCATATCAAGCTCGATCTCGTTTCCGGCGTCGTCATGGCCCTCAAGGTCGAAATACTGACGGCCACCACGTATTTCCTTCTCCGCTTCGGTGAAGGTGAGCGCTGGACGTTTGGCGCGTGCGACGGCCAGGACTTCAGGCGGGACGTCACTGATCGGCACATCGACCTTGTGCGCCAGGCTTTTTCCTATCTCGTCTGCCGTCACGAAGGTAACCGGTGTCATCAACAGTAAAACTAGCGCAGCGACAGAAGTCTTCTTCGAAATCATGGGAGTGTCCTCTCGGTTTTGCTGATGTTTCTTTCATACCATGCTGGCCGGGTGGCGGGCAAAATTTCAGGCATTTCAGTTGCTGTTTCACGCAAGCGTGATGTGATCTGTGATCATTGGCTCCTCGTAGCGAAGGCATCACAGTTCACGCATGGAGAGAGACATGACATTCAAAACGCTTGCGATCACCCTTGCACTTGCTCTTGGCCTCGCTGCTGCTCCGCAAGCAGCACGTGCCGACCATCACGGCAAAGCCAAGGCAGATATCGTTGACACCGCCGTCAGCGCAGGCAGTTTCAACACCCTTGTTGCTGCAGTGCAGGCCGCCGGCCTTGTGGACACGCTCAAGAGCGAGGGCCCGTTCACGGTTTTTGCCCCGACGGATGAAGCCTTCGCCAAACTGCCGGACGGCACGGTGGAGATGCTGCTGAAGCCGGAGAACAAGGACAAGCTTGTGGCTGTGCTGACCTACCATGTGGTGCCGGGCAAGGTGATGTCCGCGGACCTTGCGGGCAAGACGCTTGACGCCAAAACCGTGCAAGGCAGTACGGTGGCCATTGATGCTACCATGGGCGGCGTAAAGGTAGACGGCGCAACAGTCGTCAAGGCTGATATCGCCACGTCGAACGGCGTGATCCATGTGATCGACCAGGTCATCATGCCCTAAGGTTTGCCTGCCACCGAGAGGGGTCGGTTTGACAAAAAATGACCCTTGTGGCATAAGGTGGCGCACTAACTGATTGACATTTAAGGCCTCTGCATTGCGGGGGCCTTAAATATTTTGGGCGATCGCGCATTTGAGGGCCGCAGAAATGCGGCCTTAAGCATGCGGCCCCGATGGGTACAACAACAGGAGAAAGACATGGAAATCGGTACACTGGTCTCACTGGCGCTCTATTTCGTCGCCATGCTCGGGATCGGCTTGTATGCCTACCGCACCTCTACCGACGATGTATCGGGATATATGCTGGGCGGGCGGCAGCTCGGCCCCGGCCTGACGGCCTTGTCCGCCGGTGCATCGGACATGAGCGGCTGGCTCCTCATGGGGTTGCCGGGTGCGGTGTTTGTTTCCGGTTTCTCCAACATGTGGCTGGGCCTTGGGCTGTTTCTCGGCGCCTTCGCCAACTATCTCATCGTGGCGCCCCGGCTGCGGGTCTATACCGAAGTCGCAAAGGACGCCATCACGCTACCGGAGTTCTTCGAGAACCGTTTCGAGGACGGCTCGCGCCTCCTGAGGGTCATCCCCTCAGTGGTGATCATCATCTTTTTCACGCTTTATACCTCGTCGGGTGTTGTGGCAGGCGGCAAGCTGTTTGAAAGCTCCTTTGGCATGTCCTACGAGCTCGGGCTCTATATCACCGCGGGCGTTGTGGTGACCTATACCCTCTTTGGCGGCTTCCTTGCTGTCAGCATGACCGACTTCGTGCAAGGCTGTATCATGTTCGTGGCGCTTGTCATGGTGCCGCTGGTTGCCTTCTTTGACTTCGGCAGTGCGGGCGAACTCATGAATGTCGCGCGCGATGTCGATCCCACGCTTGTCAGCATCACCAGCGGGGTCACGATTGTGGGCATCATCTCCGCCATGTCCTGGGGGCTCGGCTATTTCGGCCAGCCACACGTGATTGTGCGTTTCATGGCCATTCGTTCGGTGGGCGACGTGAAGACCGCGCGGCGCATCGGCATGAGCTGGATGTTTGTCTCGGTCATCGGCGCGCTGTCGACCGGTTTCATCGGCCTTGCCTATATGACAAAAAATGGCCTGACGCTTGAGGACCCTGAGACGATTTTCATCGTGCTGTCGCAGCTTCTCTTCCACCCGCTGATTGGCGGTTTCCTGCTTGCGGCTATCCTTGCAGCGATCATGAGCACGATTTCGAGCCAGCTTCTGGTGTCCTCAAGCTCGCTGACGGAAGATTTCTACAAGCTGTTTGTGCGCCGTGACGCCAGCCAGAAGGAACTGGTGCTCATTGGCCGCCTGTCGGTCGTGGCTGTCGCCCTTGTGGCCATCGCTCTTGCCTATGACCGTTCTTCAAGCGTGCTGTCGCTTGTCAGTAACGCCTGGGCCGGTTTTGGTGCTGCTTTTGGGCCGCTTGTGGTCATGAGCCTGTTCTGGAAACGCATGAACGCCAAGGGCGCCATTGCAGGCATGATTGCGGGTGCCGCCACGGTGCTGCTGTGGATTTATGGCCCGATTACCATCGGCGGGGAGCACGCAAGTGCAGTGCTCTATGAGATTATCCCGGGGGTGATTGCCTCGACGCTTACAACCATTGTCGTCAGCCTGTTGAGCACACCGCCGGGGCCGGGTGTGTGCGAAGGGTTCGCGAAAATGGAGAAAGCCCTCGAAGACGGGCTGGCTTCCTGAGCCGATAGAAAAGGCCCGGATGCTTGATGCATCCGGGCCTTTGTCGTGTGCAATGAGTGTGCACAAACTGTGCATCAGTCTTTTAGGTAAATCACGTCACCGCCAACCATGGTCATCACCGCTTCCCCCTTCGGGATCGCAGCGGGTTCTGCCGTCATCAGGTTGACGGAAAAGGCTGTCAGGTCTGCTTTCTTGCCAACCGTGATGGAACCGATCTCGTTCTCCTGGAAGGAGGCGATGGCGGGCCACAGTGTGAACATCTTGAGCGCGTCCGTGCGGCTCACGGCTTCTTCCGCGTGCCAGTTGTCGCCCTGGTAACCGGCGAGGTCATGCCGGTAGATGGCGGCGTAATATTCAATCAGCGGATCACCCCGCTCAACAGGCGCGTCCGAACCGCCAGCCACGATCACGCCGCTATTGATGAAGCTTTGCCATGCGTAGGCGCCGACAAGGCGGTTCTCACCCAGCCGATCAGGTGCAAAATGCAGGTCGCCAATCGCGTGGCTCGGCTGCATCGAGGGGATCACCCCGAGCGCCTTGTAGCGCGGGATGTCCTCCGGGCTCACGATCTGGGTATGTTCGTCGCGCCAGCGCGGTTCCGCGACTGCGCGCTCGATGGTGGGCACTTCGGCCATCACCTCCTCGTACCAGTCAAGCAGCAGGCGGTTGCCGCGGTCGCCGATGGCATGCATGTTCACCTGGATACCGAGCGACAGCGCCTGCCGCAGGATCGGCATGGTATCTTCCCTGGTGGTGAGGAGGAGGCCGGAGGTGGCCGCATCTGCATAGGGCTCAAGAAGCGCTGCACCGCGTGAGCCGAGTGCACCGTCCATATAAAGCTTGATCGCGCGGGTCACGATGCGGCCGTCGCTGCTGGCGCGTTTGCCGCCGACAAAAAGTTGATCCGCGTCTTCCGGTTCGATCGAGTTATAGACCCTGATCTTGACGTCCCCGGTGCCGGTGAGCAGCTCGAGCGCTTCCACGTGGCTCCATGGCACCGACATATTGTGCATGCCGGACCAGCCGTAACGGGCGTAAACCTCTGACGCCACAGTCAGTTGCTGATTGAGGTCAGCGTCCGTCTGCTCCGGGGTCAGCCCACGCACAAGGTTCATCGCAGCATCAATCAGCATGCCGGTGGGCTCACCCAGCGCATTCTTGAGGATGTCGCCGCCATAAGGAGCCTCGGTTGCGCCGGTGATGCCCGCCATCTCCAGCGCTTTCGAGTTGGCGACAAGCGCATGGCCGTCAGCGCGGGTGAGAATGACCGGCACATTCGGCATCACGGCATCGATGTCCCAGCGGGTCGGGAAGCGTGCTTCCGGCCAGTGGGTCTCGATCCAGCCGCGGCCAAAGAGGAGCGGTGCGTCATGGTCCGCAGCCCAGGCCACGAGGGTTTTCTTGAGCGCGTCGATGGAGGGTGTGCCCTCAAGATTGAGCGTCAGTTCCCGTTCGCCAATACCGGCCATATGGGCGTGGGCGTCGGTAAAGCCCGGGAACAGCGCAGCTCCGTCAAGTGACATCACCGTAGTGGCGTTGCCGACCATGGCCTCGGCGCCGGCGCGGCTACCGACATAAATGAACCTGCCGTCCTTGATGGCAATGGCTTCCGCCTCCGGCATATTGTCGTCAGCCGTATAAATGGGTCCGCCCCAGATCACAATGTCGGCAGCGTTATCAGTGCTTACCGGCATGCCTTCCTGCGCGGCCGCAGCCTGCGCACCGATGATAAGGGCGGCGAGAAGCCGAATGAAGTGGCGCATCTTGGTCCTCCTGCAATGGTGGCACCATGCTATGGTTTCAAAAAATACTGTCAAGCGATACACTTGCATGTGATAGGCCCGATCTGCCAAACTGCAGTGGTATTTGGGGCATTGGATCACTTCTGGGGAAAGCGTGTCATGCGGGGCGCACTGGTAGCATTACTTCTGTTCATGTGGATGCCCTTTGTGCTGTTCAAGCCCTACATCGGCGTACTGCTGTGGGACTGGATTTCCCACATGAACCCGCACAAGCAGTCGTTCGGCTTTGCCACCACCTTCCCGTTTCTCGACTTTGTTGCGGCGCTAACGATGGGTGGGCTTATTCTCAGCAAGGACAAAAAGGGCCTGCCTGGGCACCCGGTTGTTGCCGCGATGCTGCTTTATATCCTGTGGACTGTGTTCACGACCCTGGCGGCGTTTGAGCCCGGCTTCTCCTCGGAAAAACTCGTTCACCTGACCAAGGTGATGCTTTTTGCTTTTGTGGCGACCGCCATCATGAAATCGCCAAACCGGTTGAAAGCCTTTGTCTATGTCATGATGGCATCGCTGGCCTATATCGGAATCAAGGGGGGGCTCTTTACCCTGATGACCGGCGGCGGCGGGCGTGTACAGGGTGCCGGTGGCATGATGGGAGACAACAACCAGCTCGCCATGGCGATGGCCATGCTGGTGCCGCTGTCCTTCTATTTTGTCCAGCACCCGCCGCACCGGCTGCTGAAATGGCCTGCGGTCGGCGCATCGGTTGCCATCATGATTTCCGTCGTTGGCACCCAGTCGCGCGGTGGTTTTGTCGCGCTGGCGAGCGTGCTCGGCATGATTCTGATGAAGTCCAAATACCGCTTCAAGCTTATGGTGGTCATGATTCCGCTGATTGCCGGCGGTTACTTCCTTGTGCCGGACAGCTGGAAAGCGCGGATGGAAAGTACCAGTGAGGCGACCGAGGACGACAGCTTCCTTGGCCGGGTGGTGATGTGGAAATTCTCATCGAACCTGGCGGACGAAAACCCGGTGGAGGGTGGCGGCTTCAACGTATTCTATGTGCGGCGGGCGCAGGAGCTTTACATGCCGCCCGGGCAGCAGGCACGGGCACCACACTCCGCCTATTTCGAGGTGCTGGCGGAACACGGCTATGTCGGGCTGGTCCTGTTCCTCACCATGCTGTTTACCGCCTGGTATGCGGGTGGTGCAAATGCCAAACGTTTCAGACCCTATGACCAGACCCGGTGGATCGGGGACCTCAGCGCCGCGGCACAGCTTGGCTTGATCGGCTTTGCCGTCGGTGGCCTGACGGTGAACATCGCCACTTTCGATCTTTTTTATCACTATATGGCGGTCATCGTCATGTGTTCGGTGGTGGGCGACCGGTTGCTTGAAAAGGACCTGACGATCAGCCGTGAAGGTGTGGCGGTGAAAGCCTCCACCAAATGGTCGCCGCCGAAGGCTGCGCACAAAAATCCGGGCGCGGTATCAGCGGGGGCGACCAGGAACGTCGGTTAATCCCGCTTGTCGGCTTCCTGCCCGTCCGCGTGGCTGTCAGCCTGAAAGCGGGTGAAGGCGCTCTCGCGGTTGCCGGTCCGGCTACGGATGAAGGCAATGAGAAGCCCGAGGATGGCGCCGGCCGCGGCGACACCCGCGATCATCAGGAAAAAGCCGAGCACCCAGCCGAACAGGCTGTAGAGGCTTTCGCACTCGCCTTCACACAGCACGTCATTCGGGTTGCCGACCCAAAGCCGGAAAGCTGCAAAGGCGACAAGGCTCAGCACAATGAGGCCGATGATGTTGCGGGTACCAAGAAGGAAAGTGGCTTTCCTGCGGCTGCGCTGGCGTTTCTGGATGAAAGGATTCTCTGACATGGCGGCACTATGCGGTGGCCCATGAGGGCCGTCAAGCGGCATATGCCGCCTAGATCAGCGCATGTTTCTTGAGCGCGTGCCGAAGCTGGTCGTAGCTCAGGTTCAGGTGTGCAGCCGCCGCGCGCTGGTTGAAGCGGTTTTCACGCATGGCATGCTCCAGCAGTCGTTTCTCCTCAGCCGCCACCTCTTCACGCAGGTCGAAAGGGCCTTCCGGCAAGGCTGGTTTGCCTGGTGCCGTCGGTTCGGCCGTGGGTGCGGGTTCTGTAGCCGCTGCCTTGCGGTTGCGTTTGGTTTTTGGCCGGTAGGGGCTGTCGAACGGGTCGAACACAATATTGCAGATGGGTTGTTCACCGTCCCAGGCTCGGTAGATGGCGCGCTCTACCACATTCTTGAGCTCCCGCACATTGCCGGGCCAGTGGTGTTCCATCATGGCCTCTGTCGCCATTTCGCTGAAGCCGGGGAAGGTAAGCCATTCCAGCTCGCGCGCCATGTTGCGCCCGAAGTGTTCGGCCAGCAGCATGATATCCTCGCGCCGGGCACGAAGGGGCGGCACGGTCAGCACGTCGAAGGCCAGCCGGTCGAGAAGGTCATGGCGGAACTCGCCCGCAGCGGCCGCGGCGGGCAGGTCAATGTTGGTTGCGCCGATCACGCGTACATCAACTTCGATCGTGTCCGTGCCGCCGACGCGCTCGAACTCGCCATATTCAATCACGCGCAGCAGCTTTTCCTGCGCCGCCATGCTCATGGTGCCAATCTCGTCAAGGAACAGGCTGCCTTCATCCGCTGCCTCGAAGCGCCCGGCGCGGCGGCCACGGGCGCCGGTGAAGGCGCCTTGCTCGTAACCGAACAGCTCGCTCTCCAGCAGGGTTTCGGCAAGCGCCGCGCAGTTCATCTTCTGGAACGGTTTGTTCCAGCGGTTCGACAGATAGTGCAGGCGGGCAGCGATCAGCTCCTTGCCGGTACCACGTTCGCCGATCACCAGCAGCGGGCGGTCAAGCGGTGCCGCGCGGCTGATCCGGTCCATGAGGTCCAGAAAAGCGGCTGACGAGCCAATGATTTGATCCTGCCTGATTTCCATGTGCCAATATATAGTGAAAATTACCAATTATTGGTAACTATAATTAGTGAAAATAAGCATTATTCAAGAATGAAAATTTATTATCTTTTATTTTCAATGACTTAAAAATTTTTCAAAAACTGGCACGCGGGCTGCAAATATAGGTCCGTCAGCGAGAGATGAACAAAACAACAAGCTGACATAACAACAAAAGACAGCGAACTTCGACTAGAGGACAGAAACGATGAACAAGATGTTGCAACTCAGCTCGGCACTTTCCAGCATCAACCGGACAAGCGAGGAAGTTGATGGCCTGATCGCCAGCTTCGGCCTGATCCGCCAGTCGGAAGGCCGGAACACAACTGGCCGCCGCGGTCGCCGCATTGAGCGTCGTCGTCGCCGTCTGCACTAGTCACCTTTGGCCCGGTGTCATGCGAGAGGCACCGGGCCAGCGACTTAAAAGAGGCTAACTATAATAAAACAAGTGGCCCAGGTTGCACCGATGCAAAATCGGGGAGGACGTCCCAAAAAATGGCCGCGAATGCCACCCGGGACACGTAGCGAGGAACACAAGAAAGGACTTGTATAATGGGTATTTTTTCACGCCTGACCGACATCATCAACTCGAACATCAATGCCATTCTCGACAAGGCGGAAGACCCCGAGAAAATCATCCGCATGGTCATTCAGGAAATGGAAGACACGCTGGTGGAAGTACGTTCCTCGGCCGCGAAAACCATCGCGGACCAGAAGGACCTTGAGCGCCGCATCACCAAGGTGAAAAAAGCGCAGGCCGAGTGGGAGAAGAAGGCGGAGCTCGCCATCTCCAAAGGCCGGGACGACCTTGCCAAGGGCGCGCTGATCGAGAAATCGAAAGTCGCCGACATGGAAGCTCACCTCACGGAAGAGCTGAAGCATCTGCAGGAAGCACTGACGCGCAACGAAGAGGATGTCATCAAGCTTGACGCCAAGCTTCGTGAAGCCCGCGCCAAGAAAGCCAGCATCCAGGCGCGCCACAAGTCGGTCACCAATCAGGTCCGTGTGCGCAAGAACCTCTATGATGGTCGCATCCAGGACGCGTTTGACCGCTTCGACAAGGTTGACGCCCGCCTTGACCGCCTTGAAGGTGAAGCAGAGGCCATGACCATCGGTCGTGGTGAAAACCTCGAAGACCAGTTCCGTGCCCTTGAAGCGGATGACGACATCGAGCAAGAACTGGCAGCCCTCAAGGCCAAAGCGTCGGGTGGCGCCGCCAAAGAGGCCCCCAAGCCTGCTGCAAAAAAAGCGGCGTCGAAGTAATTCGGCGCCCCACGCGGCAAGCGGACAAAAAGAAAAAGAATAGGGAGAGGCCCAAATGGAAGTAATACCGATATTGATGCTGGTGATCGTTGCCCCGCTCTGGATCATCTTCCACTACATCACGAAGTGGAAACAGATGAAGGGCATCACCGCAGAAGACGAAGCGTCGCTGAGCGACCTGCGCGGTGCCGCCGACCGTCTTGAAGAACGCCTTCGTACCATGGAACGTATCATGGACGATGAAGTCCCCGACTGGAGGAGCCGTCATCATGACAAATTTTAACAAACGCCCGACCAAACTGTACAAGATCCCGCAAGAGGGTCGCATCATGGGGGTTTGTGCCGGCATCGCCGATTATCTCGGCGTCAAGGTTGGCCTGGTACGGTTCCTGACCATCGTGGGTGCAGTCTTCACCGGTTTCTGGCTCTTCATTATCGGTTATGTGGTTCTGGGCCTCGCGCTCGACCCGATGCCGGAAGGCCTCTACCGCGACGACGAAGAGGAAGAATTCTGGCGCCAGACGCGCAAGAGCCCCGATTATACCGCAGCAGAACTGCGCCGCCGCTTCCGCGACATCGAACGTCGCACCAGCGATATGGAAGCCTATATGACCAGCAAACGTTTCCGTCTGGAGCGTGAACTGAGGGCTCTCGAGGACTAAGACTTAGACACTCTCTTTCCGACCTCTCCGGACGTGAAAGACCAAGGGCGGACCCAAATCTGGTGCCGCCCTCTTTTTGTTTTCTTCGACGTTGCTTCGGCGCGAAGGCCTTACTAGAATGCCCCCAAGTCTGCGAACGGGGCGAGTATATGATCAAGGCTATTCAGGATAACCCGACCTTCACGGCCGTCTATCAGGTATGGGACAGCCTGAGGGAGCACGGTGAGATGGTGCCAACCCGCGACCGGTTCAATCCGATGGCGCTGGGTCCGGCACTACCTAACGTAGTGCTGGTGGAGCGTGTGGAGCGCGGTCGCTATGAGTATCGGGTGATGGGTACGGCGGTCGCTGCACGGCAGCAGGAAAACCCGGTTGGCTTCAACATGCTTGAGTATTTTGTGCCCGAGGTCCGGGAGTTTCTGACCACATGGTTCGAATCGATGGCTTACCACCCATGCGGTAGCATCACGACGATGGACCTCATCTACAATAACGACCCGGAGCGCGGCGCACGCGCGCTTGGCCTGCCGATGCTGGGTAAAGGCGGTGTTGGCCACTATTTCCTGTTTGGCAACCATGCCTGGGGCGAATCAGATGCCTACGACCTTGGCGGGCTGGTGAGCGCAGGCGCCAAACATCTCGACTGTTTTGGCGTGGATATCGGCGCAGGCATGCCCGCGCTGGGCAATGAGCCGCAGCGCTAGGCAGCTCTATACGGGACAGCAAAAAGGGCGGTGAATGTACCGCCCTTTTTATTTTGTGGCTCTATTCGCTCGCCGGGCTGTTGGCGATGGCCAGTGGTTTGTCCGGGTTCATGCCGGCTTTCACCTTGGCGTCGCGCACCATCGCCCGCACGTCTGCGCGCAGCTTGAAGGCGTCATAAATAATGCCGTCCTTGATGGTCCAGCGCACACCGCCGACACGCTCGACCAGGCCGGTTTCCTTGTTCAGCTTCACGGCACCGGTGCCATAGAGCACCTTGAAGTTATGCAAGGGGTTCTCGTCAACGATCACAAGGTCGGCCTTCTTGCCAACTTCAACTGCGCCGATCTCATCTTCCATGCCCATTTCTTCCGCACCGATGGTGGTGGCGGAACGGATCACTTCAAGCGGGTGGAAACCGGCTTCCTGCAGCAGTTCAAACTCCTGAATATAGCCAAAGCCATAGAGGCTGTAGATATAGCCGGTGTCGCTGCCCACGCCGACCTTGCCGCCGCGGTTCTTGTATTCATTGATGAACTGCATCCAGATTTTATAATTTTTCTGCCACTCCACTTCATGGCCCGTGGTCCAGTCGAACCAGTAGGAACCGTGGGCTTCCGCGCTCGGGCGGTAGAAATCCCACAGTGCCGGCATGGTGTATTCATCATGCCAGATGGCGCGGCTCATGCGCATCAGGTCGCGTGAGGCGACATAGATGGTGAAAGTGGGGTTGATGGCAAAATCGCGCGCGAGCAAGGTGTCCATCACCTCGTTCCATTTGTCGGACCCCGGCTTCGCGGCCTGTTTCCAAAGTTTGCCAGCCTCGCCGAAGCGGTCCATCTCGTCGGTGTAGATATAATCCGCCGGATAGTCCTGGATCAGCCGGTCCTCGAACATGGCTTCCGGCAGGCCGTACCAGTGTTCCATGCTGTCAAGGCCGTGGGCTGTGGTGTCGAGCACGTTGGCGTCCGTCACCGCGGTCTGGCTATGGTGCATGGTGGTCTTCAGGCCAAGTTTTTCGGCTTCATCAAGGCCCGCGATTAGCGCTTTCTTCGGGTTGCCGACAAACTTGACCCCGTCCGAGCCGATTTTCTTGAAGCGGCGGATGGTTTCACGTGCTTCCTTTTCATCGGCGATGCCTGCGAAGGATGAATAGGCGACGATGCGCGGTGCGGTGATTTCATTCTTCGCGCTGCGGCGCTTGAAGTCGACGGTGCGTTCGTCCCCGCTGAAGCCGACGATGCGGGCGGTTGTCACACCGTGCGCGAGCCACAGCTTGAAGATATACTCAGGTTTTACACCCTGGCCAAAGTCTTCGCCGTGGATATGGGCATGCACATCAACAAAGCCGGGCAGGATGTATTTGCCGGTCGCGTCAATTTCGCGGTCGCCTTTGGCCGGGCGGCCCTCTGGCTTGATCGGGTTGCCGGGCGTGCCGACAACCTTGATCTCGGTAATGCGGTTTTTCTCCACCACCACGTCAGCCGGGCCATAGGCAGGCGCGCCGGTGCCGTCGATGATATAGGCGCCGCGCAGCACAAGGCGGCCGTATTGGCCTTCGCCTTCCTGTGCGTCTGCCAGTTCGGCTTTGGTTTCCCCCTCTGCCATCACGCCCATGGTCATGGAAACGCTGGCAAGCAGCGCAAGGCCAAGGCTGCGGAAATTGCGCATCGATATCTCCCCTCGAAATTTCAAGAGCACAGGGTACAGGATTTTGAGGCGACGTACAGCCGCCTCAACATCAACCACCTGCCGTCTTGAGCCGGTTTTCCTCTTCGACCACAGCTTTGGCGAAGGCTTTGCGGCCCCACAGGAACGACCCGATCCCCACCGGTACGGTGATAAGCGCGAGCAGCAGGAACGACAGGTTCAGCTTCATCTCGTCCCCAAAGATATAATCGGTGAAGAAGCCAAGCGCGAAGGGCCCGGCACCGTAGCCGATGATGCTGGTGCACATCACATAGATGGAAATGATCTGGCCGCGCATCTGGTTCGGCGTGATGATCTGCAGGCTCGCGAAGGCGACACCGGAGGGCGAGTTGATGAAGAAGTTCGAGAACGCCAGCACGACCCAGGCCGTTGTGGTGTCCTGGATGAAGGGCAGGGTGAAGGACGGGATGGCAAACCCGAGCGGTGCCGCCATCAGCGCCCAGATATGGGCATCCTTGCGGCCTTTTTTATAGAGCCGGTCTGCGAGCCAGCCACCGAACAGCAGGCCCAGGGGGCCGGTCACCAGCGAAATCAGGCCAAAGGTGATACCCACGTCAGCCGGCGCCATGTCATGGTAGCGCACGAAGAAGAAGGGCAGGAAAATCACGCTGCCGAAACCAAGGGCCGCGTTCATCGATACACCAATGCACACGCTTGAATAGGCGCGGGCCTTGCTGGCGAAATATTTGAGCACATCGCGGATCGGGATGCTGGTCGCCGTGCCCGCCGCACCCTTGCGGGTGGGTTCCTTGATGGTGAACATCAGCACCGTGAGCAGAAGGCCGGGCAGGCCCACCATCAGGAAAGCCTTTTGCCAGCCGCCCATCAGCCCGTAGCCCGGCACTTCAATATCCGGCAGCTTCTCAGCAAAGTCGATCACCGCGCCGCCCACGATAAACGCAAGCGCGGAGCCGACCGGGATACCCATGGAATAGACGCTGAGCGCGGTTGAAAGCCGCTCTTTCGGGAAACTGTCCGCCAGCATGGAGTTGGCGGCGGGCGCAAGCGTTGCCTCACCGACGCCCACGCCCATGCGCAGGAGGAAGAGCGAGGTGAAGCTGCGTGCGAGCGACGAGGCCGCGGTCATCAGGCTCCACAGGAACAGCCCGATCACGATCAGCAGGCGGCGGTTGCCGCTGTCGGCATAGCGCGCGCAGATAAGGCCAAAGGCGGTATAGAAGACCGCGAAGGCAAAGCCGGTCAGGATACCGAACTGGGTATCCGAGATGCCGAAGTCAGCCTTGATGGCTGGGCCGAGGAGGCCGAGGATCTGGCGGTCAATGAAGGAAAAGGTATAGATAACGAGCAGTAGCGCGACCATATACCAGGCATAGGCGGGGCGTGGATAGCCCGGTTGGTTGGATGACATTCAGCGCTTCCCCTCGCTTTGTCGTGCAGTTTTTGGCCTTTAACTCACCGGCCTGATCCTTTAGACACTCGACATTAGGTTGGCCGTTTGGCCGTACTGTCAAGCTACCCTTAAGTTATGGATAGATGATGTCACTGGAAAATACAACGATCGTTGAAATTTTGGACACCTTTGAATTCCTTGAAGATTGGGAAGACAAATACCGTTACATCATTGACCTCGGTCGCAAGCTCCCGCCGCTTGATGAGAGTGAGATGACCGAGGATTACAAGGTGCGTGGTTGCCAGAGCCAGGTCTGGCTGGTGCCTGAGGTGGCGGCCGATGGCCGCATCTACCTGCGCGGTGACAGTGATGCCCATATCGTGAAGGGCCTTGTGGCCATCATGCTGCTGATTTTCTCGGGCAAGACGGCGGCTGAGATCAAGGCGACCGACGCCCGCGCGATCCTCGACCAGCTTGGCCTCGCCTCGCACCTGTCGCCGCTGCGCGCAAACGGCCTGTTTGCGATGGTGGAACGTATATATGCGATCGCGGAAGCCGCCTGAGCGCTGCACATATATTGCACAAAAAAAGGGGCCGTTTGGCCCCTTCTGTTTTTCTGATCGTGTCGGCTCTAGCCCAGCATCGGCTGGATGATCGTGTCATAGATGATGTTCACGAACACCGCGAAGATGGCCACCGGGCAGACAAAACGCACGAGGAAATACCAGATGCGGAAGCTTTTGTCCTGGATCGCCAGCTCTTCCATCATAGCCTTGCGGCTGACGAACCAGCCTACGAAAATCATCATGAACATGGCACCCACGGGCATGATGATGTTGTTGGTGAAATAGTCCTTCACATCCATGACAGTCATGCCGCCAAAGAAGGTCACATCACCGAGCAGGTTACCCGGCTGCCCGAAAGACGACAGCGTGCCCAGAAGGAAAGCCGCGAAACCGATGGTGGCAGTGACTTTCTTGCGGCTCCAGCCTGTGCGTTCCTCGATGTAGGATACACCCGGCTCGAGAAGCGAGATGGAGCTGGTGATCGCGGCAACCGCGAGAAGCGCGAAGAAGAGCGGGCCGATAATTTCGCCCATCGGCATCTGGCCAAAGGCAATCGGGAGCGTCATGAACACGAGGCCACCACCGCCGCCCGGGTTCAGGCCATAGGCAAACACGATCGGGAAGATCGCGAGGCCCGCCATCAGCGCAACTGCGCTGTCGGCACCGGCAATGGTAATGGCCGATTTCGGGATGTTCACGTCCTTCGGCAGGTAGGAGCCATAGGTCATGATCGACCCCATCGCGAGCGAGAGCGAGAAGAAGGAAAGCCCGAGAGCGTTCAGGATCTTGTCGCCCGTCAGCGCATGGAAGTTCGGACGGAACAGGAAGTTCAGCGCCTCACCGAAAGCACCGGTTACTGCAGAGTAGATCATCAGCATCACAAGGATGGCAAAAAGCGCTGGCATCAGCACGGTCACGGCTTTCTCAAGCCCGCCCTGCACGCCGCGCGCCACAATGCCCACAGTGATCGCCATGAAGATGAAGTGCGCCACAATCGGCTGCACCGGGTCGGCGATGAAGCTCAGGAACGTCTCGGTCGACTTGGCGCCGTCAAAGCCGCCGAAGCCCATGGCCGCCTTGACGATGTAAGCCAAAACCCAGCCGCCCACGAGCGAATAGAAGCTGATGATGATGAAGGCGCCAAGGATGCCGGACCAGCCCAAAAGGCCCCACATCGTGCTTTTGCCTTCTTCGGTCGCGATGCTTTTCATTGTGTTCACCGGCGACTGCTGCCCACGGCGACCGAGCGACAGCTCGGCGATCAGGCACGGGGTGCCGATCACAAAGACAAAAAGCAGATAGAGCAGCACAAATGCGCCGCCGCCACCTTCACCCGCTTCATACGGAAATTTCCAGATATTGCCGAGGCCGACAGCGCTGCCGACAGCGGCCATGATAAACGCCCAGCGGGATGACCACTGCGCGTGTTGAGTTCCAGCCATTTATTTCCCTCTCCCCAGAGTACGCTAGACAGGCCGCATACATCCGCGCCTGAATCAGATACTTCTGCTGTTCCGTGGCGATAATCCCCTACCGCCACAAGCTGCTTTAAAAAGGTGGCACAAGAGGCCACGCCTTATAAATCGGGCGCCATCTTATGCGGATGACGCCCCGACTACCAGCCCGAAATTAGCCCGTCAACCAAGCGTCATGCAAAGCAGACTTTGGGGACGGGCTCACAAGTTATTCTGATGTGTCCATAACGGCGCAGTATTCACCCTGGCTTTTTACCTGGGCGCACAGGCTGCTGGCGTCACCCTTCTCGCTGGTGCGCACGCCAAGCCTGAGCGCATAGCCGCTCACATTCACTTCCCACTGGTCGATGATGCCATCGAGGGTAGGGTATTTTTTGGTCAGGCTTTCCTTGCCGGCATTGGCATGATCGTAGGAACGGTAGCTTGCCAGATGCGCGAACCAGCGCCCGAGCGGTGAGCTGCTGGACGGTCGTGTCACATCGCGGCGGGGTCCGTTGCCGCCCGCAGCTGGTGCCGTGCGTGTCACGTCAGCCGGTTTGCTGTTCGTGGCTGGCAGCCCAGGACCAAAACGGATCGGTTCTGCGCGTGCGACATCCATCGATTGAAGTTTTGTCGCAATCATGGCAAGGCGTCTGCCAGCTTCGGCGCTGACCGTGCCGTCTGCCAGAACCATGCTGCCGCAATGGGCAAACACGCCGTCTCTGGCGCCCGAGGTCATCAGGGTCGCATATATTTGCCGGGCTGCGATGGGGCGCCCCCCCTCTTCAAGCGCAAGCGCGGTATAAAAACGGTCGGCCGGTGACAGAAGCGGTTCCGATGTCATGATGCGGACGGCGTCCGACGCGCGACCTTCACACAGGGCCTGTTCAACCACAGGGTTGATACGCTGCATGGTGCCGCCGGCCATCCGGCTGGGTCCACTGCCGTCCGAGCAGGCAGAAACAGCAAGCAGGGTCGATAGAACAAGGACGGGCCGGAACCCCGCCTGTTTTCGGCTGTCAGTTTGACATTGCATCTAGGATCATCCGGTTGTTGCGGGGCTGCAGGGGACGCGCGTTTTCCCCCATGATGCCGCGCAGGGTGGCAATCTGCTGGCTTGAGAACTCTACCGGTTCCTTCATTACGTACCAATTCACGCCCTCGCTGCAGGGCGGCATCGTCGTGGACCCCATATACCGATAGTAGGCATGATCATTGGGCATCAGGTCGCGTGCATTGATCTTGATCTCCGGGCGACGGGACGTCTGGTCGGGTTCAATCGGCAGATAGGGCAGTATCTCTTCGGCCGCGGCATTCTGGCGGCCTTCCTTCACAAGCACTGCAATGCGGGCAAGCGACCCGTCCGCAGCCTTGTGGTCAAAATGGATTTCAAGCGGGAAGCTTGTGGTCAGCACCTTGTGTTCTGCCGGGGTATGGAAGTGGAAATTTTCAAGCTCGAACAGCTTGGGGCCTACTTTCATCATGCTGCCGGAAGCATAGTTGAACCGGATGGTGTGACGGTTGTTCAGCATGTCGATGGGCGCGACACTATACAGCGTCTCCAGCCGGTTCATGTAAACCGATTCCGTTCCCTCAATCACGATGGGTGACTGCATCGAACCGTTTGCACAAACGCTTGAGAGTGAACCCCAGCTATCCGGCCCGTTTGAACCAGAGTAGCTCCAGTTATCCTGTGCGAACGCCGCGGCAGCAAGTGCAGATGCCGCCACAAGGGAGCCCAGCGATTGTCTGAAATTCATAACTCTCTCCTGAATACCGGTGCTTAGCTGTGTGGCCCCGCCTGCGCACGTATGTCCACGCGCTTAACCCCTTGGGCCACAGGCTACACCGTGCGGGATTTTATTAAAAGCCCGTTTGTTGCGACAGGATTGCCGCCAACTCTTTGGCACGGTTGTCTATTTCCCGCTCCGGGATATTTGCGAAGCCGAATAGCAGGCCCTGGCGCGGTGTGCAATTGTGATAGGTGCCGGAAAGCGGCGACGCGCCGATGCCCGCACGGCCCACAATGACCGCGAGGCGTTTGTCGTCCGGCAGCCCGGCATCCTCGCGGCAGAAACCAACCACATGCAGCCCGGTGTCAGACGCCGGAACATCGAGCCAGGGGGACAGATATTTTTCCGCCGCTGCCATGAACGCCTTGAGGCGGCTTTTGTGTACCGCCCTCAGCCGCCGGATATGACGGGCGAAATGCCCTTCCTCAATGAAACGCGCCAGCAGCATCTGGTTGCTGATCGAGGGGAAGCTGTCTGTCGCCATACGCTGGCGCAGCACGTCTGGCACAATGTCCTTCGGCACCACCAGATAGCCCAGCCGAAGGGCGAGGAAGAGTGTTTTGGAGAAGCTGCCGCTATAGATGACCCGTTTACCGCCGTCGATGCCCTGCAGCGAATTGATTGGTCGTCCGGCATAGCGGAACTCGCTGTCATAATCGTCTTCAAGGATGTAGCAGTCTTTGGCCCTGGCCCATTCGAGCAGTTCAAGCCGCCGCCTGAGCGGCATGGTGTGGCCGAGAGGGTATTGCCGCGACGGGCAGGTGACAAAGATGCCGACAGGGCTGTCACACACTGGTGTGCAGGCACCGTCGCGGTCCACGGGGGTGAAGCGAAGCGGGTTGGGCAGGGTTGCCGCCGCGCCTGCCATGCCGGGATAACCCGGGTCCTCAAGCACAATGGCGCGCCCGGGCGCGATCACCCCGCCCGCCAGCAGATGAAAGCCCTGCTGGATGCCGGAGGTGATGATCACCTGATCGGCGTCCGCCACCACACCGCGCGCGGCAGCCAGATAGGTGGCGACCGCCTGCCTCAGCGGCAGGTAGCCCGCAGGGTCATTGTAAACAAGCTGGCTTTCAGTCGCGCTCCGCCACACGCTGCCGGCAAGTCGGGCCCAGATATCGACAGGGAACTGGTCCAGCGCGGGCATGCCCGCCAGCGGTCGCTTGAGCGGGCGGGCGTGAAGGCCGGTTGCCGGGGCTTGTTCGACAGCCTGTACCTGCAGCGAGGTGTCCGGCAGGTCGGCGCTGACATAGGTGCCCGCACCCTGCCGGGTTTCCAGATAGCCTTCTGCGATCAGATGGTCGTAGGCCGCGAGCACGGTGTTGCGCGAAACCTCCAGCCGTTCGGCCAGCGCGCGGGTTGCAGGCAGGCGGCGGCCGGAGGGCAGGCGACCATCAAGGATTGCTGCGCGCAGCATGGCTTGCAACTGTTCGTTCAGCGGCGCGCCTGCACCAGCATCAAGGCCGGGCGCGAACAGGGTTTCAAACATGCCGTCCATATAATTGGTACCACCGATTTGACGATATTGGCTCTACGCGTGGGATCAATATAGCTGCAATCTGCGGTCTTGCAAAAGCATCAAATGCCGGACCCCAGCGGCAGCGAGGATAGTGAAATGAGTGAATTCCCCAAAAATGACAGGAACCGCGTCAAGCGCGGCCACAAACGTGCGCTGTATGACGAGGATACGGTCTACCGCATCCTGGATAGCCATTTTCTGTGCCATGTCTCGTTCGAGATTGCAGGCCAGCCGCATATCGTACCCACCAGCTACTGGCGCGAAGGCAACCGGCTCTACTGGCATGGTGCCTCAAAAAGCAGGATGATCCAGCATCTCTCTGGCGGTAATCCGGCCAGTGTGTGCGTGACCCAGCTCGATGGGCTGGTGCTTGCGCGCTCCGCCTTCAACACCAGCGTCAACTACCGTTCGGTCATCTGTTTTGGTGTGCCGGAACTGGTGACGGATGACGCCGAGTTTGACCGCCAGATGGAACTGTTTTTCGACCTGCTCGCGCCCGCGCGCTGGGGCCAGCTTCGGCCCATGACCGTGCAGGAGCGCAAGGCCACCGGCATGGTGGTGATGGAGATTGAAGACGCAAGCGCCAAGGTGCGCGCGGGTGGCCCTGCTGATGCAGATGAGGCTGACTGGCCGGTTTGGGCAGGGCATGTGGATATTCACGCGGTCGCAGGCAGCGCGCACGAAGCACCTGAAGGCGCGCGGGCGCCGCTCAATCATGGTGTGCTGCCAACCTACCACCGCGCACGGTAGGGAGGTGAGTGATGCTTGAGCTCAGGCCTTCCTGCGAACATTGCGACCGTGACCTGCCGCCCGAGAGCCGGGACGCCATGATCTGCTCCTATGAATGCACCTTCTGCCGCACATGTGTGGATGAGGTGCTGAAAGGCGTATGCTCGAACTGCGGCGGCAACTTTATGCCGCGCCCTATCCGCCCCCGGCACGCGTGGCGCCCAGGTGTGTGCCTTGAGCACCAGCCCGCCAGCACCAAACGGGTGCTCAAACCCAAGGATATTACCGCACAGGCCAGCTTCGCCGCAGATGTGGCCAAGACCCCGCCCGAAGAACGATAAGCGAGAGACTGTTATGCGTGACCTGGAAAACTGGAAGCCCTGCGAAACGCCGGGACTTGTTGTCCTGGAGGGTATCTATACGCGGCTTGAGCCGCTGGACTGGGACAAACACGGTGACGGCCTCGGCGCTGCGGTGTGCGGACCGGGCACGGATGAGCTATGGTATTATATGGCTTATGGCCCGTTTGAGGGCGTGCATGACCTGAGACAGGCATTTGACGCCGCAATCCGCACGCAAGGCTGGCGCACGATGGTGATCCGTGCCCGCGCATCCGGGGAGATACTCGGCATGGCAAGCTATATGCGCAACCGGGAAGCCATGGGTAGCACCGAGGTTGGCTGTGTGACGTTTTCCAAAAAACTTCAGCGCACCACGATTGCGACCGAAGCCATCTACCTGATGGCGCGGCATGTATTCGAGGACCTTGGCTATCGCCGGTTCGAATGGAAATGCCATGCGCAGAATGAGGCTTCCATGCGTGCGGCTGTCCGCTTCGGGTTCACCTATGAAGGCACCTTCCGCAACGACATGGTCTTCAAGGGCCGCAACCGCGACACGGCTTGGTATGCTATGATTGATAGCGAATGGCCGGATCTCGACAGTGCGTTCCGCGCCTGGCTCAGCCCCGGGAACTTCGACGAGGCGGGCCAGCAGCGCGCCAAGCTTGAGGCGTACCGCAAAGCTCTCTGACATCCATAAAAAAGGCCTGAGCCGCCCCTTTGGGGCATGCTCAGGCAGGGTGCTGGGTAAAGATATATCCTCTGGTGTGTTGGGGGGAGAGGCTTTACCCGGAGGGGTTATGGTGTTTCCGGCACGTGTGCATCCGTGCGCTTGCGTCTCATGGGTTTGATACGAATGCCGATCGCAATGGCGATGCCCGCCATGATGGTCACGAGGCCCGCGAACTCAAGCGATGTGGGCACTTCATTCAAAATCAGGAAGGAGAGCAGCACGGCGATCACCGGGGTGAGCGCATTGATGATAGACGCCCGGCCGGACCCAAGGATGCCAACCGCCCGGTTGAACATCAGCAGCGCCACAATGGCGGAGAGGATGCCCTGCCACAGGCCCTGCAGCGCCAGCGTTTTGAGCGGCACGGCCGTCAGCCCTTCGCCGTAACCCGCAAGCGCAAGCCCACCCACCAGAAGGAGGGAGAGGAAAGCCACGCGGGAGGCAACGGTCAGGCCGTCCATCGGCCAGCGGCGCAGCAGGAAGGTATAGCTGGCCCAACTGACACCACCGGCCATCAGCAGCAGGTCACCCAACAGTATGTCGGGCCCGCCCGATGCACCGCCTGCCAGCGCGCCAAGGCCGATAAGGATCATGGCAGCACCAAAGCCGCGCAGGCGCGTGAGCTTGTCCCCAAGCCAAAGGTGCGCAGCCACAAGGCTCACCAGCATTACCGTGCCGGGGATGATGACCCCGCCGTGGCTTGCCGGCGCATACTCAAATGCGCTGGTGACCAGAAGGGCGTATGGCGTGCCGGCGAACAGCGCGAACACGGCCGCCTTGCCCCAGTCACGAAGCGTGGAGGACCTGCGAAAGGCAAAAGGCGACAACAGGATACCTGCCACAAGGAAGCGCAGCATGACTACCTGCACCGGCGTGATCTCGGACTTCACCCCGATGGAGGTAACCACCGGCCATGCGCCCCAGATGATGGCGGCGCCCAGACCGAGGGCGATGCCCAGATTGGTAAGGGGGTCGGGGGTGCTCATGTCTTGCTGCATGGCGCTTATCCTGCTGTCGTTTTCTCGCTTTCATCAAATGTAGGGGTCTGCGCACATTTTTTCTTCGCAAATTTTACGAATGCGCGATAAAAAAAATCAAGAATTGCTCGCCAACTGATGGAAATAATCAAGAATGTCTGAAATCGATAGTTTTGACCTCAAGATACTCAATCTGATGCAGGAAAACAGTCGCCAGACGGCTGAGGTGATCGGTGAAAAGATTGGCCTGTCGCCCGCCGCTACCCAGCGCCGCATCAAAAAACTGCGCGAGGATGGCACCATCAAGAAGGAGGTCGCCATCCTGTGCCCCAATGCGCTGGGCGGCCGCACCACCTTGATTGTGCAGATCATTTGTTCCTGCGGAGGGGAAGCGACGATCGAGACCTTCAAGCAACAGATGCTGCAACTTCCCGAGGTGCAGCAGTGTTATTATGTGACCGGTTCGACCGATTTCATCCTTATCATGACCGTGAAAGACATGAAGGACTTTGACCGCATCACGCGCAAATGGTTCTTCTCGAACCCCTCGATCGGGCGGTTCGAGACCATTGTGGCCATCGATACCTACAAGGAAGGCTTCAATATCCCGCTCGGACAGGCTGCAAGCGCCTAGTAGCTCTTTTCCTTGAGGAGGTCATAGGCCGTCTGGATCTGGTGGAAACGTTCCGCCGCCGCAGGGTCGCCGGGGTTGGCGTCCGGGTGGTAGATTTTTGCGAGCTTGCGGTACTGTTTCTTGATCAGCTCCTGGCTGGCGCCGGGGTCGATCTCAAGCGTGTCATAGGCTGCGTTCTCTGTCTGGGTGAAGCCGTCCGCATCGGTCGCGCCGCCCCACTCGAACGTGCGGGAGCTCGCGAAGGCGTCCGAGCGTTCGCCGCTGTCGTTCATGTGGCGTTTGGCTTCCTCGTCGCTCATGCCCTGGAAGAAATCCCAGTTCCTGTTGTATTCGGCGGCGTGCGGGCGGCAGAAATACCAGCGCTCGTTTGAGCCCGGCGCCTTGGGGGCCGGGTGTGCGCCTTTTTCCGTGCAGCCGGTATAGTCGCACATGCGCACGGGCTCGGCGTCCTTGTCGCGCCCATACTCGCCCCAACGGGGGAAACCGAAACTTTTGATATAGTCGCTTGCCATCGGATCATTATAAGCCGCGAGGGCTTTTCTGTCTTGTGTTCTTGTCCATAAACCGGGTCCGGTAATCTGGTGGAGGCCACGCCCGATTGCAAGGGCTTGTTTGCCGCACAGGCGGATTGTTTGCTGTCGCTGTTGTGACTGGACGGCGCCAAAAGGCGGCCATAGGCTTGGGCCAAACAAGAGAGGGAGACCGACATGCGATCATTTGATGAAATTTTTGCCATCGCGGCCGAGCGCAAGGGCGGCACGGATGCGGTGGAAGCGCAACTGCCAAGGCTGCCGCGGCCGGACGAGCTCGCCGCCATCGGCGACGACCGCGTGCTTGCAGGCATGACCCGCGCCATCTTTCAGGCTGGCTTCAGCTGGAAAGTGATCGACGCCAAATGGCCGGGCTTCGAGGAAGCGTTTGAAGGTTTTGTGCCGGTGCGCTGGAAATTCATGTCGGATGACGACCTTGACGAGCTCCTCAAGGATAAACGTATCGTCCGGAACGGCGCCAAGATCACCACGGTGCGCGATAATGCCATCCTCATCTGCGACCTTGAGGACGAATATGGCTCCGCCGCGAAATGTATCGCCGACTGGCCGATGGAAGACTTTGTCGGCCTCCTTGAGATGCTCAAGAAACGCGGCAGCAGGCTTGGCGGCAACACCGGGCCCTATTTCCTGCGTTTCCTCGGCAAGGACGGCTGGGTGCTGGGCCGCGACGGTGTGGCCGCCCTCATCCGCGAAGGCGTGGTGGACAAGGAACCTACCGGCAAGGGGGCCATGCGCGCGGTGCAGGAAGCCTTCAATATCTGGGCGGCAGAGAGCGGCCGCAGCTTCGCGCATATCTCACGTGTGCTGGCCATGAGCATTGACGCCTGAGGTCGGGTTCAGGGTCAGGCGGGCCTGCGCCTTTTGGCCGGGGGTGTTGTCATGAGCAGTTGATAGGCCTCTTCAATTCGCCCTTCCGTGACGAGGTGGAGGCAAGCGACAAAGCGGTTCCCGAAGGTCAGCCCGAAGCGCCTGGCGCTATCGTCAATGCTGCGGCCTGCCAATATGGGGGCGATAATGTCGTGGGTTTTGGTCAGGTAGTCGGTGCAGCAATCTTTGCCCAGCACACGATCAGCAGACCATGCAACCCTTATATGCCAGCGCAGTGCCATAAGGGTGCGCAGTAGCGCCGCGTCCGGGTGGTCTTTCAGGGCAGCGCCGATGCGTTCAAGGAAGCTCAGGCGCGCCTTCAGGCGCTTTTGGGACATGGGCCCCCCGGTGGTGCTGCCATCCCATATACGGTATTCGTAAAAAACATACTCCTCGAGCGCGACGGATTTTGCATGTGCAATCGCTTTGATCAGGAACAGCTCATCCTCTCCGACGATCAGATCAGTGTCGAAGTCTATGCCGTGGGCCAGCAGCAAATCCCGGCGGTATAAAAACCGGCTGAAAAAGCGCAACTTTATGAGATCAGTGTGCGCGCCCAGTCCTTCAAACCGGCGACTTCCACCGAGCAGGGAGGGTGGCGTACCCCCATCGTTGCGCGCGCCTGCAATCAGGTCGTGTCCGCCGACGTTTTCCAAAAGCCAGTGCGGGTCCGCAACGAGCGTGTCGTCACTGTCAACGAAGCAGATATAGTCGCCCTGCGCGAGAGTGATGCCCCGGTTGCGGGCAGCAGAGACGCCGAGGTTCTTCTCCTGCCGAACCAAGGTGACATCTCCGTCCAGTTCCGGATCGAGGATGACCGGGCTCGGGCTGCCGTCGTCAATAAGAATGATTTCAAAGCTGCCGCTTGCATAACGCCGAATGGACCCAAGGCATTCAGGCAGGAACGCATGATTGTTGTAACAGGGGATGATGAAGCTGATCGCGGGAGCCAAGGAAACCATTCTTTGTCGCCATTGAAGGAGCGTGAAAGGAACATAGCGGCATTGGCTGTCATGTCACCAACAAAAAAACGCGGAGCAAAGGCCCCGCGTTTCTGATGTTTGTATCGTCTGCGTTTAGGCAGCTTTTGGTGCTGCGGCGATCACGCTGGCGTCCACATGGCTTGCGAAGGTCTCGAAGTTCTTGATGAACAGGCCGACGAGATATTTCGCCTTGGCGTCATAGGCATCCTTGTCCGCCCAGGTTTCGCGCGGGTTCAGGATGGTGCTGTCAACGCCCGACACAATTTCCGGTACTTCGAAGCCGAAGTTCGGATCAATGCGCATCGGGGCCATGTTGAGGCTGCCGTCGAGGGCGGCGTGCAGAAGCGCGCGCGTAACCTTGATCGGCATGCGGTTGCCGGTGCCGTATTCGCCGCCGGTCCAGCCGGTGTTGACGAGCCAGCAGTTCACACTGCCTTCTGCGATTTTCTTGCGAAGCAAGTCGCCATACACACTGGGGTGACGCGGCATGAAAGGCGCACCAAAGCAGGTGGAGAATGTCGCCTGCGGCTCTTTCACACCAATCTCGGTGCCCGCAACCTTCGCGGTGTAACCCGAAAGGAAGTGATACATCGCCTGCTCCGGCGTCAGCCGTGCGATCGGCGGCAGAACGCCGAACGCGTCTGCGGTGAGCATGATGATATTCTTCGGCTTGCCGCCGCGGTTATGCTCAGACGTGTTTGGAATGAAACCTATCGGATAGGCGCCGCGGGTGTTCTCGGCGAGCGTATTATCGTCCAAATCCAGCTCGCGGGTTTCCTCGTCCATCACCACATTCTCGAGGATGGTGCCGAAACGTTTGGTGGTGGCGTAAATCTCGGGCTCGGCTTCTTCCGACAGGCGGATAAGCTTGGCGTAGCAGCCGCCCTCGAAGTTGAACACGCTGTCGTCCGACCAGCCGTGCTCATCGTCACCGATGAGCGTGCGGCTGCTGTCAGCGGAAAGTGTGGTCTTGCCGGTGCCGGAAAGACCGAAGAAGATCGCCACGTCACCCTCGTCACCAATGTTGGCGGAGCAGTGCATCGGCATGATGCCTTTTTCCGGCAGCAGGTAGTTGAGGATGGAGAAGACGGACTTCTTGTTCTCGCCCGCATATTCGGTACCGCCGATAAGCACGAGGCCGCGCGAGAAGTTTACCGCAATCACGGTTTCCGAACGGCAACCCATGGTGGCTGGGTCAGCGCGGAAGCTCGGCAGGTTGATGATGGTGAACTGCGGCGCCATCGTCGCAAGCTCTTCGCGCTCGGGGCGGACCAGCATGGTGCGGCAGAAAAGGCTGTGCCAGGCGTATTCACCCACGGTGCGCACGGCCACGCGGTGCTCGGGGTCGGAGCCGCCCCAGAGGTCCTGCACAAACAGGTCCTTGCCCTTCATGTGCTCAAGGAAGGCACTGTGGATGGTCTCGAACTGCTCAGGGGTCATCGGGCGGTTTACATCGCCCCACCATACGGTGTTTTCGGTCATCTCGTCGCGCACGGTGAATTTGTCGTTCGCGGAACGGCCGGTGTGTTTGCCGGTTTTTACAACGAGCGGGCCATCCTTGGCCATTTTGCCTTCACCGCGACGAATCGCTTCTTCATAAAGCTGGGCGGTCTCGAGATTCCAGTACTGATTGCCTGTGCCGGTGATACCTTGTGCATCAAGGCCGACATTGCTTAGACGGGCGCCAAAGACTTGCAACGTCTTGTCCTCCAAGTGATTATTGGGGCCGCTCTTCGCCGGCCTTGGCCGGGTCAGAACACGAGTGCCGGGCGATTTTATGCGGTGCCTCGGCTTATTATTATCGCGCGCCTGAGGCGCGTCGGAGAGCCAAACTTGCGGAATTGAACCCGGAAATCAACTTGAATCTGATGGCGGGAAAAATGATAGCGCTGTCATTTTTCCTCAGCCAGCGCAAGGGTTTAAGCGAAAGTGGAAAAGACAGCGCTGTCAATTTTGGGGGGTGCCCAGGGCATGCCCAAAGTTGGGCCATGTGTGTGCCACTATTTTGTCTTAAAGTGCTCTTAACCCTTTACCTTGATCCGGATTCAGGCAAAGACTTGTTATTGCTTTGGAAATGACAGGGAGGCCCCCGGATCAGGGTGAACGGTACATGGAAGAGGGAAAAAAAATGACCGCACAAATTGCGCTCGTCGATGACGATCGTAACATCCTGACCTCGGTGACTATTGCGCTTGAGGCTGAAGGCTTCCGCGTGCGCACCTATCCGGACGGACAGAAGGCGTGGGATGCGCTTTCGAAGAACCCGGCCGACCTCGCTGTGCTTGATATCAAGATGCCGCGCCTTGACGGCATGGAACTTCTGCGCAAGCTCCGGGAAGTGACCGACATGCCGGTGATTTTCCTTACCTCCAAGGATGAGGAGATCGATCAGGTGCTCGGCCTCCGCATGGGCGCGGACGACTATATCGGCAAACCCTTCTCGCAGCGCCTGCTCATTGAACGCATCCGCGCGCTCCTGCGCCGGGTCGAGATGGCGAAAAAGACACCCGAGGAACTGGTCGACGAGACGGAAGAGATTCTGGTGCGCGGCAACCTCACGCTCGACCCCTTGCGGCACCGCGTCACCTGGAAGGACAAGGATGTGACCCTGACGGTCACCGAGTTCCTCATCCTTCAGGCGCTTGCCATGCATCCGGGCCATGTGAAGAGCAGGGACCAGTTGATGGACACCGCCTATTCGGATGACGTGTATGTGGACGACCGTACCATCGACAGCCACATCAAGCGCCTGCGCAAGAAATTCCGTGCGGTGGCCGATGATTTCGACGCCATTGAAACGCTTTACGGCGTGGGCTACCGCTACCGCGACGCCTGACGTTAAGCGATAAAGCGCGGGGGTCACCCCGCGTTTTTCCATTGGGGGCCAGAATTTGCGACAACAGGTAACTGACCGCGCAGAGAACGGGCGGGGGCGCATGAGCGGCCCGCGCCACTATACGCGCGGCCTGTCGCCCTTGATGGTGCGCATCATGGTGGTGAACTCCATGGCGCTGCTGATCCTTGTGGGCGGCGTGCTCTACCTCAACCAGTTCCGCCTCAACCTTATTGCCGACCGTATCGAGGCGCTGCAGATCCAGGGCGAGATTATTGCGGGCGCGCTGGGGGAGTCTGCCGTAGGCGGTGCGGAATCGACCGAGATTGACCTTGCGCCCGCGCGCCAGATCCTGACCCGCCTTGTCGGCCCGACCGACAATCGCGCCCGTGTTTTTGCGACCGACGGGCGCCTGCTCGCCGACAGCCGTTTCCTCGCGGGCGACAAGCGCCTCATTGAGGAAGAGCTGCCCGCGCTTGAAGCCAAGCCCGGCTTTATGGAACAGCTTGAGGACGGCCTTCACCGCCTTCTTGACGGCCTGTCGCCGCGCCCCGAAGCGCCTGCGAGTGTGGACCGCCCCGGCATGCGCGGGGCAGATTTCATGGAGGTGGCGACCGCGCTTGAGGGTGTGCCCACGGCCCAGCTTCGCACCCGGGCGGACGGCAAGCTCATCGTCAATATCGCGGTGCCGATCCAGCGGTTCCGGCGTGTGCTTGGCGTACTTCTTTTGACCGCCCAGACGGAGGATATCGACCGGATCGTGCGCGCGGAGCAGATGCTGACGGTCAAGGTATTTGCCGGTGCGCTCCTTGTCACCATCCTCTTGTCCTTCTTCCTTGGCCGCACGCTTGTACGCCCCGTCCGGGTGCTGGCGCGTGCTGCCGAGCGGGTGAGAAGCGCGATCGGGCGCGAAGAAAATATCCCCGAATTTGCCGAGCGCATGGACGAAATTGGCGACCTGTCGCGCTCGCTCTCCGACATGACACGGGCGCTTTATAACCAGATTGACGCGGTCGAGCAGTTTGCCGCCGATGTGGCGCATGAAATCAAGAACCCGCTCTCCTCCATGCGCAGCGCGCTCGAAACCCTTCAGATGACCGACAAGCCGGAGGTGCAGGCCAAGCTTTTTGCCATCCTGCGCGACGATGTGAAGCGCATTGACCGGCTGATCACCGATATCTCTGACGCCTCCCGCCTCGATGCCGAACTGACTCGCGGCGAGATGGAGGGGCTGGACCTTGCCATCATGCTCAAGATGCTGGTGGAGGCTTACACAACGGCCACCAACCGCCGCGGCGTGGAAGTGAACATACCTGACTATGAGGCTGGTGTCTTCATGGTCCGCGGCATGGAAACCCGGCTCGGGCAGGTCTGGCGCAATCTTATCGATAACGCGATCAGCTTCAGCCCTGCAGGCGGCGCGGTCCGTATCGCCATTGCCCGCAGCGGCAACCGGGTGGTCACCACGGTCGAGGACGATGGCCCCGGCATGCCGGAAGGGGCAGAAGAAAAAATCTTCAACCGCTTCTATTCAGAACGCCCCGATACGGAAGCCTTTGGCTCACACTCGGGCCTTGGCCTAGCCATCTCCCGGCAGGTGGTGGAAGCCCATGGCGGGCATATCTTCGCTGAAAACAAAATTGCCGACGATGGGTCTACCTCCGGCGCGCGCTTTGTCGTAGAGTTGCCGCTCCTGCGGTCATAATGGCTCGCGGGATTGGCAATGAACCGGAAATCGGGGGCGGGCGCGGTGAAAAATCCCATTCATGGAACGGTTGTTGATGTCGCGGGATCGGGTGTGCTGCTGCGCGGCCCATCGGGTGCTGGCAAGTCCGACCTCGGGCTCAGGCTCATCGACCGCGGTGCTGTGCTGATTGCCGATGACCGGGTGTGCCTGCGCCGGGGCAGTCGCGGCCTTGTTGCTTCTTCCCCGGACAATATCTATGGCCTCATCGAAGTGCGCGGGCTTGGGCTGATGTCCATCCCGGCGGCAAAATTCAGCCTCGTGAAGCTGGTGGTTGACCTCGTGGCAGCGGCGGATGTGCCGCGCCTGCCTGTACCGCAGACCCTGATGCTTGAAGGGGTCGAGCTCCCGCTCATCAAACTGCATGCCTTTGAACTGTCCGCCCCGGCCAAGGTCGAACTGGCGCTGCGGTATCCCGATCAGATCGGTGACGAGAGACCGGCCAGTGAACGAAGGAACAAGCCATGACGCAGGCCGCACTCAGGCAGGTGGTGATTGTGACCGGGCTTTCGGGCGCGGGCAAATCCTCCGCGTTGCACGCCTTCGAGGATATCGGCTTTCAGGCCATCGACAACCTGCCGCTGACCATGCTTTCAAACCTGGTGGACGAGGCTGTCGCAGGCGACAGTGTGGCCCCGATCGCCGTAGGCATCGATTCGCGCACCTTGCATTTTTCACCTGCACAGTTTGAGAAAAGTGTGCAGGAACTGCGCAAGCGAGACGATATTTCACTGCATGTGCTTTTCATGGATGCGTCCGACGATGTGCTGATGAAACGCTTCTCGGAAACCAGACGGGTGCATCCGCTGAGCGAGGGGCAGTTGCTGCGCGCCGCCATCCACCAGGAGCGGGAGCAGATGGCGCCGGTCCGGGAGCTGGTTGACGGGCTCATTGACACCAGCAAACGCACGGCGGCCGAGACAAGACGCACCATTCTTCACCGGTTTAACGCTGAAAACGCGCCAAATATGGTGGTTACCTTCATGTCCTTCGGTTTCGCGAACGGGGTCCCGCGTGACGCAGACATGGTGCTGGATGTAAGGTTCCTGAGGAACCCGCACTATGTACCGGAGCTCAAGCCAAAAACCGGTCTTGAAATGGAAGTTTCCAGCTATGTGAAGGCCGATGACGGCTTTGACCTTTTCATTGCGAAGACGCTGGAGCTGATCAATTTCCTGTTGCCCCGCTACCGGGCCGAGGGAAAATCCTATCTCACGCTTGCAATTGGCTGCACGGGCGGCAAACATCGGTCTGTCACGGTGGTGGAGCACATCGTGGGGCAATTGACGCTCGACGGCATGACGGTCAATCGCTACCATCGTGAAATCACCGGGGACACGGGACGGTAGACCGGATCAGGCTAATAATAAGAGGTCATGTGTATGATTGGTATGGTGTTGGTAACGCATGGGCGACTGGCGGACGAATTTATTGCCGCGACCGAACATGTTGTGGGCGCGCAGGAGCAGATCAGGGCTATCTGCATCGGCCCCGATGACGACATGGAACAGCGCCGGCAGGAAATCATGGATGCCGTGAAGGATGTGGACAGCGGCAGCGGTGTCGTGCTGTTGACTGACATGTTCGGCGGCACACCCTCGAACCTTGCCATCTCACTCCTTGAGAAAGATCGGGTCGAGGTGATCGCAGGTATCAACCTGCCCATGCTCATCAAGCTTGCCAGTGTGCGCCACGGCGCCAGCCTGCAGGAATCAGTGGAAGCCGCCAAGGAAGCAGGCATCAAATATATCAACGTCGCAAGCCAGGTGCTGGGCGGCTGAGTAAGAGTTGGGGGAGTACCGAGTATGTCTGACGGCAATCTTTCAAAAACGGTCGGGATTGTGAACCAGCGTGGGCTGCATGCTCGCGCGTCCGCGCGCTTTGCAACCGAAGCCGGGCGATACAATGCCGAGGTGGCGGTCGCGAAGGACGGGGTCACAGTCACTGGCACATCCATCATGGGGCTCATGATGCTGGGCGCGGCCAAGGGTGACGAGATCATTATTTCCGCTGACGGGGACGAGGCGTTTGCTGCAGTTGAGGCACTTTCAGCCTTGGTTTCCAACCGTTTTGGCGAGCCGGAATAATCGCCATAATCGCTATATAAAGAAATCTTTATCTTTTCTTTATCTTTCTCGTGTCTCCTGCTATAAGCACATTCAAACGACGCGGGGCCTAGCTGTGCGCGGCCCCTTCCGATTGACGAGTTAGTGAGCAGGACATCCCATGACCGATTATAAAGTAGCCGATATTTCGCTTGCCGAGTGGGGGCGTAAAGAAATCAACATCGCTGAAACCGAAATGCCGGGCCTGATGGCTTTGCGCGAGGAATTTGGCGCGTCGCAACCCTTGAAGGGCGCGCGTATCGCAGGCTGCCTGCACATGACAATCCAGACCGCGGTTCTGATCGAGACCTTGACGGCGCTGGGTGCTGAAGTGCGCTGGTCGAGCTGTAACATCTTCTCCACCCAGGATCAGGCGGCAGCGGCAATGGCTGCGGCTGGCATTCCGGTATTTGCCTGGAAGGGCGAGACGGAAGAAGAAGCCGAATGGTGTATCCACCAGACCATCAAGGGTCCAAATGGCTGGGTGCCGAACATGATCCTAGATGACGGCGGCGACCTCACGGTTATCATGCACAACGACTATCCTGAACTGATGGACGGCGTGAAGGGCATCTCGGAAGAGACCACCACGGGTGTGATGCGCCTTTATGAGATGGCCAAGGAAGGCCGCCTCAAGGTTCCGGCCATCAACGTGAACGACAGCGTGACCAAATCCAAGTTCGACAATCTTTACGGCTGCCGTGAAAGCCTCGTGGACGGCGTGAAGCGCGCGACCGACGTGATGATCGCGGGCAAGATTGCTGTTGTGTGTGGTTACGGCGACGTGGGCAAAGGTTCTGCCGAATCGCTCCGCAGCCAGGGCGCGCGCGTGATGGTTACCGAGATCGACCCGATCTGTGCGCTGCAGGCTGCCATGGAAGGCTATGAAGTCACCACCATGGAAGACGCGGCCTCGATCGGCGATATCTTCGTGACCGCGACCGGCAACAAGGACGTGATCCGCCTTGAGCACATGCGCGACATGAAAGACCGCGCGATCGTGTGCAACATCGGCCACTTCGACAGCGAAATCCAGATCGCAAGCCTCAAGAATTACAAGTGGGAAGAAGTGAAGCCGCAGGTGGACGAAGTGGTGTTCCCGGACGGCAAGCGCCTCATCGTTCTCGCCAAGGGCCGCCTTGTGAACCTCGGCTGCGCCACTGGCCACCCGAGCTTCGTGATGTCTGCCTCCTTCACCAACCAGGTGCTGGCGCAGATTGAACTCTGGAACAATCACGAGAACTACGGCATCGACGTTTATGTGCTGCCGAAGCATCTGGACGAGAAAGTGGCGTCGCTGCACCTCGCCAAGCTTGGCGCGAAGCTGACCGAGCTGACCGCAGACCAGGCCAAATACCTCGGCCTTCAGGTCGAAGGTCCGTTCAAGCCGGAACACTACCGCTATTAATCCCGCGCGGCGAAAGGTTTAAGCTGATGAAAGAGTATGTATTTACAAGCGAATCGGTTTCCGAAGGCCACCCGGACAAGGTAGCCGACCGGATATCAGACGGCGTCGTTGACCTTTACCTCGGTGCTGAGCCCGAGGCGCGCGTGGCGTGTGAGACCATGGTGACCACCAATCGCATCATCCTCGCTGGTGAGGTTCGCGGCCCGGAAAGCATCACGGCTGACGATATCGAAGAAGTGGCGCGCGGCGCCGTGCGCGAGATCGGCTACGAGCAGGAAGGCTTCCACTGGAAAAACGCCGTGTTCGAAAACCACCTGCACGAACAGTCTGCTGATATCGCGCAGGGCGTGGACGCGGCTGGCAACAAGGACGAAGGCGCGGGCGACCAGGGTATCATGTTCGGGTACGCCTGTGACGAGACCGAAAGCTTCATGCCGGCCCCGATCGACTTTTCGCACCGCATCCTGAAATCGCTGGCTGCTGCCCGCCATTCCGGTGAAAACCCGGAGCTGGAGCCTGACAGCAAAAGCCAGGTGACGCTCAAATATGTTGACGGTAAGCCGGTCGGTGCTACCAGCATCGTGGTGTCGACCCAGCATAAGGACGGTGTCACGCAGGACGCGCTGCGCGACCTCGTGCGCAAGCATGTTGTCTCGGTTCTGCCGGAAGGCTGGATGTGCCCTGAGGACGAGTTCTATGTGAACCCGACGGGCAAATTCGTCATCGGCGGGCCCGATGGTGACGCGGGCCTCACCGGCCGCAAGATCATTGTGGACACTTATGGCGGCGCCGCACCACACGGTGGTGGTGCCTTCTCCGGCAAGGACCCGACCAAGGTGGACCGTTCGGCGGCTTATGCTGCGCGTTACCTCGCGAAAAACGTGGTCGCTGCGGGCATTGCCTCGAACTGCACCATCCAGCTCGCTTACGCTATCGGTGTATCGAAGCCGCTCGCGGTTTATGTCGACCTCTGGGCGAACGAAAACCAGGTTGACCCGCACCGCTTGTCTAAAGTGCTGCAGGGCCTGGTGAACCTGAGCCCGCGTGGCATCAGGCAGCACCTTCAGCTCAACAAGCCGATTTATGCGCGCACGGCAGCTTACGGCCACTTTGGCCGCAAGCCGACCGAAGACGGCGGTTTCTCCTGGGAGAAGACCGACCTCACCGACGCGCTCCGGAGCGAGTTTGGCCTCTAGGGCCAGGTCACGCACCAGCTAATTCAAAAGGCGTGCCCCCTAACCGGGGGGCGCGCCTTTTCTTTTTTCGGAAAACGGAAATAGTTCCTTCGCCATCAATCGTTACCTTGTCTCGCCTCGCCTTCGGGCTTACTCTTTCCTTCGTTCAGGAGGAGGGACGTTGATCAATGAACGAGCCGGAGCTGTCATCGCTGGCGCTGTGGGGAACAGTGGCCCTTGTCGCCGCCGTCTGGATCGTTCTCAGCCTGGCCGCACTCTGGCGCGCTGGCCGCATGAGCGACCGCGCCACCGGCTTGCAGGAACTCACGAGCTTTCTTGACAGTATGATCCGCTCCGACCGGCGGCACCCTATCTGGCTTTGGGCGGATGGTCGCATCCAGGCCGATACCGGTTCGCTTGCGCTTGTCGGCCTGACGGACAGCGCCCGCCATGTTGACGAATTGGCGGCTGAAGGTGGTGTGATCCCGCCGGATATCGTGAGCGCGCTCAAAAAGGACGTGAAAAACGGTACCGACGGCACCTCGCCCTATGTGATCTATCAGGGCAAGGAATTGCCACGTCTTATTCTCGATGTGCAGCCGCTGCCCACCAATGACGACCGCTGGCCTGCCAGTGTACTCTGGGTCGAGGAAGTGCGCGACCGGCCGCAACGCGGCTACCGGCAGGGGGTACGGGCGCTTGAGCTCAGGCTTGAAGACCTGAGCCGTGCCTTCAATGGCCTGCCGTTCCCGGTATGGGTGCGCGGGCCCGATTTTTCGCTCATAGAGGTGAACAGCGCCTATGTGGACGCGGTGGACGGTGAAAACGTCTTTGACGTGGTGGAGCGCGGCGTCGAGCTGTTTGACCGCGGCAGCCTCGCCAGTGTGCGCAAGGCGCGCGAGACCGGGCAGCGGGTCAGGGACCGGCGTTTTGGCGTGATCGACGGCCAGCGCCGTGCCTTCACGGTGATCAATACGCCCATTGATGAAGCGGGCAATATTCTCGGTGTCGCAGTGGATGTGACGGGTGAGGAAGAGGCGCTGTCCGAACTGTCCCGCGTACTCGAATCCCAGTCCGAAACCCTGAACCGGCTGAGAAGCCCGGTGGCCATCTTTGGGCCCGGCCAGACGCTCAGGTTCTACAACAGCGCCTTTGCGCGCCTCTCCCACCTGTCCGAGGATATCCTGTCGTCCGAGATCCGTCACGGCGAGCTTCTGGACGCCATGCGGGAGCACCGCCGCCTGCCCGAGCAGGTCGATTTCCTGCAGTGGAAAAAAAATGTGCTCCGGCATTATACCACGCTGCTTGAACCCTATGAGGAGATGTGGCACCTGCCGGACGGCACCGCGCACCGCGTTGTTACTCAGCCGCACCCGCTTGGTGGGCTGCTGATCCTTTTTGAGGATGTCACCGACCGTCTCGCGCTCGAGCGTTCCTACAACACGCTCATCGCGGTGCAGCAGGAAACGCTCGACCATATGCGCGAAAGTATCGCGGTGTTTGGCACAGATGGCCGCCTGCAGCTCTCAAACCCGGCGTTCAAGACGCTATGGCAGCTTGAGGACGAAAAGCTCGACGGAAAACCGCATCTCTCGGTCCTCGTGCCGGACATCCCGCTTGATGAAACGCGGAGCGGTTATGAGGAGAGCGAGGATTTCCGCGCCATGTTACCGGCCTGGGTGTCGGACCATAAACACCGTTCCGGCCGCTGGTACAGGAAAGACGACCTCGTGATCGACTATGCCATCGTGCCCCTGCCGGACGGCGGGGTGATGCTGACGCAAAGCGACGTGACGGACAGCTTCAAGGTGGAACAGGCGCTCCGGGAACGCTCCAGCGCGCTGGAAGCTGCCGACAGGCTCAAGAGTGAATTTATCACCAACATGTCCTATGAGCTCCGGACACCGCTCAACTCGATCATCGGTTTTGCCGAAATGCTCGACCAGAAGATATTTGGCGAACTGAATACCCAGCAGGCGGACTATGTGAAAAACATCCTGAGCGCGTCGGACGACCTCAAGATCCTGATCGCGGACGTTCTGGACCTCGCGGTGCTGGACGCGGGCGAAGCGCGGCTCGAGCTCGAGAAGGCGGATGTGAAGGCGGCACTGGCGGACGCGGCCACGCTTGCCGCAGACATTGCCCGCAAGGTCGATATCACCCTCAACCTCGATGAATGCGAGGAAGTGGGCGCGATTATCGCGGACCGCAGGCGGCTCAAGCAGATCTTCTACAATATGGCCTCCTCCATGCTCAATTTCGCGCGCTACGGCGGTACCTTGTCGGTCAAGCTTGAGGGTGACGAACATCAGGTGAAGATTACGGTCTTCAATTCCGATTCCGGTTTGACGGTGCGGGAGCGCGACCGCCTTGTCGCCACCGTGGCCATGGGCGCATCGCCAGGCGGGCGACGTGCAACAGGCCTTGATCTGGCGCTCGTTCGCAGTATTGTCGGCCTGCACCATGGCAGTATCGCGCTGGAGGTCTTCGGAGGCGAGGGCCTTGCGCTTAGCTGTACCTTGCCGCGGACGCAGCCCGCACCCACCGTGCAACACTAACCGAGCATGTCAGACCCCGGAATGCACCAGAACACGCTTTTTGAAACTGTCTGCACCAGCGAACAGGAAACCAATGTGCTTGCCGCGCGCCTTGCCGCTCACCTTGGTGCAGGCTCGCTTGTTGCGCTGACCGGCGATTTGGGGGCAGGCAAAAGCACGCTTGCGCGTGCCTTCATTCGCGCGCGCCTCGAGGATGACGAGGCCGAAGTGCCGAGCCCGACTTTCACGCTCGTGCAAACTTATGACGCGCCCGACGGCACCGAGATATGGCACGCCGACCTCTACCGCCTTTCAGACCCTGAAGAGGTGTATGAGCTTGGCCTTGATGAAGCGCGCGAAGACGCCATCTGCCTCATCGAATGGCCGGACCGTATGCCCGAAAGCTGGTGGCAGGACGCGCTCGAGCTCACGCTTGCCATTGGTGAAGCCGGGGCGCGGCATATCAGCTTCAAGGGGGATGCGGCGCGCTGGGCCGAGTGTGTCGCGGAGGTCGCGCAATGAGGGGCATGATCCTTTCCGCCGGCCTGGGCACACGCATGGGCGACATGTCCCGGCGCACGCCCAAGCCGCTTGTCAAGGTGGCCGGACGCACGCTTCTTGATCGTGCGCTGGACCGCGCCGATGAAGCCGGGCTTGAGCGTGTGGTCATCAATGTGCATCACCATGCCGAGCAGATCGAGGCCCATGTGGAAGCCCGTGTGCGCGCCGGGCAGGTCGTCATCTCGGACGAGCGCGACCAGCTTCTCGAAACCGGCGGCGGGGTACGGAAAGCCTTGCCGCTTCTCGGGGAACAGCCGTTTTTCACCATGAACAGCGACGCGCTCTGGCTTGACGGTGCGGGCTCCACACTCCTGCGCCTTGCCTCCCATTTTGATGCGGACCGCATGGATGCGCTCCTCCTCCTGATCCCGACAGCCGATGCCCTTGGTTATGATGGCGTGGGCGATTTCATCCCCTTCGCGGACAGCATGGCACCCGTGCCCATCGCTTTCCGGGACGAGGCCCCGGCAGCGCCGGTCATGTTCGGCGGTATCATGATGATCCGCCCTGAAGCCTATGACGACACGCCGGAAGGCGCGTGGTCCAACCGTCTTGTGTTCCGCCGCGCCGTGGCAAAAGGCCGCCTGTTCGGCCTCAGGCATGACGGGCACTGGATGCATGTCGGCACGCCGGAAGGTGTCACGGACGCCGAAGCGCGGCTCAAAGAGCTGGGGGCAGCCTGATGGCCCCGCGCGCGCCAAGGGTCTACACCGTCTCGCCCGCCTATTCTTTCACGGATGCGCTGGCAGCGGGTGTGATGGCCATGGCGGGCAGCGACCCGACCAAGCTTTCTGACATCACCATCCTTGTACCCAACCGCCGGGCGCAGCGTTCGCTTCGCGAGGCGTTCCTGCGCATCATGGGGCGGAAGCCCATGGTGCTGCCGACCATGCGCCCGATCGGCGATGTGGATGATGACGAAATTGCCTTCCTTGGTGCGGGCCTCGGGCTTGATCCGTCGGACATCGCTCCCGCCATCTCCGGCGTGCGCCGACAGGTGCTGCTCATGCAGCAGGTGATGAAATGGGGTGGTGCCGGTGAGGTTGGCCTCGCGCCCGCACAAGGCTGGCGGCTCGCAGGCGAACTCGCGAAGCTCATGGACCAGCTCGAGACCGAAGGCCTGCCCTTTGATGGCCTCAAGGATCTTGTGCCCGAAGGCCTCGCCCACCACTGGGATATCACGCTCAAGTTCCTGCAGATTGTCTCGACCCATTGGCCTGCCATTCTGGAGGCCGAGGGTGTCATCAACCCGGCTGCACGGCGCGATACACTTCTGCGCCTGCTCGCCGACCTTTGGGAGGCTGAGCCGCCGAGGGGCATGCTGATCGCCGCAGGGTCCACGGGCTCAATCCCGGCCACCGCCCGGCTGCTCTCCGTTGTTGCGCGGCTGCCGGAAGGCATGGTCGTGTTGCCGGGGCTTGATAACAGCATGGACGACGACGCCTGGAATGCGGTGGATGCCAGTCACGGTCAGGGTGTCTTGAAGGCGCTGCTGGATGACATGGCCGTCAACCGCCATGAGGTGCGGGACTGGGACGCAGGCCGGCCAAGCGAAACCGCGGCCCGCGCCCGCCTGTTCCGTGATGCGCTGCTGCCATCGGTAGTGACAGACCGCTGGATGGGCCTTGGCTACGACAGTGCGCCGAAGCATGAGCTGTTCCGTGGCTTGAGGAAAATCGTCGCCCCCACCCGGCGGGAAGAAGCCGCGGCCATCGCGCTCGTGATGCGGGAGGTGCTGGAGGTGCCGGAGCGCACAGCGGCGCTCGTGACACCAGACCGGGCGCTGGCGCGCCACGTGCGTGCGGCGCTCGCGCGCTGGGGCATCGATGTGGACGATACGGGCGGGGACAGGGTCCTCAATACCGTGCCGGGCCGTTTCCTCGGCCTGATCGCGAGCGCCGCAAGCGAAGGTTTTGCGCCTGTGCCGCTGCTCGCGCTGCTGCAGCACCCCTTTGTGTCGGCAGGCGGTGACCGGCGGGCCTATCTTGCCGCTATCCGGCGCTTTGATATGGCTGTCATGCGCGGCGTGCGCCCGGCAGGTGGGCTTGATGGCCTGATGGCTCGCGCGGAAGCTGCGGCGGGTGACAAAAAAGCCGACTTCAACAAGGACGACCTCGCCATCGTGCAGGCCGTGACCGACTGCCTGCGCCCGCTGGAACAGGCACTCGCGAACCTTGAACCGCTCGATATGCTGCTGACGACCCATCTGTCGGTCGCAGAAGCGCTGGCGGCGGAAGAGGGTGTGCCGGGCGCGGACAAACTCTGGAAAGGCGAAGAAGGCCAGACCCTCGCTGACGCGGCGGCTGAACTGGTGCAGGAAACCGCCCCGGTGCGAGACGTGACAGCGGACGGCTACGCTGCCCTGTTCGCCGAGCTGTTTGCGGGCATCACCGTACGCCCTGTGTGGCGCAAACACCCGCGGCTTTATATCTGGGGCACGCTTGAAGCCCGGCTGCAGCGCGCGGACGTGATGATCCTCGGTGGCCTCAATGAAGGCACATGGCCGGGGGAGATCAAACCCGACCCCTGGATGAACCGGCCGATGCGCAAGGATTTTGGCCTGCCGCCACTTGAGCGCCGCACCGGGCAGGCTGCGCATGATTTCATGCAGGCTGCCATGGGCGACGAGGTCATCCTCACCCGCGCCGAGAAGGTGGACGGCGCGCCTACGGTCCCGAGCCGCTGGCTGTTCCGCATTGAGGCTTTGGCGGGTGCCAGTGTGCCGGAAGCATCACATTATCTCGGCTGGGCGCATGCGCTGGATGCTGCGGCGAGGGCGCAGCCTGTGCCGCCGCCCGCACCCAAACCACCGGTTCATGCGCGCCCTGTGCGCCTTTCGGTCACCCAAGTAGAAAGCTGGATGCGGGACCCTTACGGTCTTTATGCCCAGAAGGTGCTGAACCTCAAACCGCTCGACCCCATTGATGACAGGCCCAATGCGTCTACCAAGGGTACGCTCCTCCACGAGGCACTCGAACGTTTCCTTGCCGAAGACGGCCCCCGCAAGGGCGACGCGGGCTACGCGAGGCTGATTGCCGTCGGGCGCAAGGTATTTGAACCGGTGCTGACCCAGCCTGCGGTTTATGCTTTCTGGTGGCCGCGCTTTGAACGTATCGCTGACTGGTTCATCGCCAATGAAGCCGAACGCGCGGAAACCTTTGAGGTTGCCGCGGTCGAAGAGTGGGCGGAGGCTGAGCTGACGGGTTCCGGCTTCACGCTTTTCGCCAAGGCTGACCGCATCGACCGCAACAAGGCCACCGGCGCGCTTACCATTATCGACTATAAAACCGGCAACATCCCCTCGGCCAAAAGGGTCGCGGCGGGCTTTGCACCGCAGTTGCCGCTTGAAGCCTGGCTCGCGGAGCGCGGTGCCTTCAAGGGAGTAGACGCCGCGCCTGTCGACGATCTTGTGTTCTGGGAACTCAAGGGCGGGGACCCGGTACAGAAGCAGCACCGGCCGATCAAGGATGTAGCGGAAACTGTTACGGAAGCGGAACAAGGTCTCCGGGGTCTGGTGAAAACTTTTGCCGATGAGAACGTCGCCTACCTTTCGAACCCGCGCCCGAAGGAAGCCGGGTATGGCGACTATGACCATCTGGCCCGGGTGAAAGAATGGCGCAACACCGCCGACCCATTTGATGGGGGCGACACATGAGCAAGCCTCGCATGACAGACGCACAGGCGCGCGCCACCTTGCCGATGCTCACGGCATGGGTGGGCGCGTCGGCAGGCACCGGCAAAACCCACGTCCTGACTGCGCGGGTGCTGAGGCTTATGCTCAATGGCGTGAAGCCTGAAAACATAGTGTGCCTAACTTTCACCAAGGCCGCCGCGGCGGAGATGAAAAACCGCATTTTCGAGGAACTTGGCCGCTGGTCGATGATGCCGGACGATGCGTTGGCGGCGGAGATCAACCGCCGGACCGAAGAAGTCGCCGACGCTGAGATGCTCACTGGTGCGCGGCAGCTTTTTGCACAGGTGCTGGACCTCTCTGGCGGGCTGCAGATCCAGACTTTCCACAGTTTCTGTCAGGCGCTGCTCGGTCGTTTCCCGCTCGAAGCCGGTATGGCACCGGGCTTTGAGGGCATTGATGATGCGGTCGCGTCCGAGATGATGGCGAGCGCGAAGGACGAAATGCTGGCGCTCACGCGCACTGCACAGGGTTTGCACATTCGCCGCGCACTTGACCATGTCGCCGGCATGGTAACAGAGAACACCTTTGACGAGGTCATCGGGCGGCTTTCGTTCGAGGCTTCCACCCTCGATACTGCCCGCCGCGCCTATACGGAAGAAGGCCTCACGCCCGCCCTTTACCGCGCGCTGGAGCTGACACCGGGTGAGACCCGGGACGTGGTGCTGAACGCCGCCATCGCCGACGATGCCTTTGACATCGAAGGCGTGCGGGCGCTCGGTCGTGCGCTTCTGGAGGGCACAGCGGCGGAAGGCAAGCTTGGGCAGGCGATCCTTGATTTCACCGCCGCTGAAGGCGAGGCTCGCAAGGCCCTTTTTGAGGCCTATTCGCTGGTGTTCCTCACCGCAACCGGCGGCCCACGCGCCCGCATCGCCAACAAAAAAACGCTTGAGAATAACCCCACGCTTGAAGCGGTGATCGAGAAGGAACAGGCACGCATGCTGCGGCTGAATGACCGGCTGCTTCGCATCACGGCGGCTGAAGCGACGGTGTCCCTGCTGACCCTTGGCCTCGCACAGTTGAACCGCTACCGGCACCTCAAGGCCGAGCGCGGCATGGTCGACTTTGATGACATGATCGACCGCACGGTCAAGCTGCTCGACCGCACGGACGTTGCGCCCTGGGTGCTGTTCAAACTTGATAACAGCATTGAACACATCCTCGTGGATGAAGCGCAGGACACCAACCGCGAGCAGTGGCGCGTGGTCGAGGCACTGACCGCCGAGTTTTTTGCCGGTGAAGGAGCGAGCGAGGTCGCCCGCACGGTCTTCGCTGTGGGCGACGCCAAACAATCCATCTTCTCGTTCCAGCGTGCCGACCCGCGCGAATTTGTTGCCGCCCGTGACCGGGTGTTCCACCGGGCCTGGAGCGCGGAGATGCAGGCGGAGAATGTGCCGCTCAACCTCTCCTTCCGCTCGGGTGGTGCGGTGCTGTCGCTGGTGGATGCGGTGTTTGACCGCGAAGCAGACGCATGGCACGGCCTTTCGGCCGACCTTGAACATGTGAAACACGACTTTACCCGGCAGGGCCATGGCGGCCTTGTGGAGCTTTGGCCGCTTGAGGCGCCCGCGCCTACAGGTGATGACGATGACGTGCAGGGCTGGGTGCCGCCGCTCATCCAGGAACAGGCGGACGATGCCGAAGGCCGCACCGCATGGCGTGTGGCGCGGCGCATCAAGGCGATGATCACGAACCGCGAGATGCTGGAGGCGCAGGCGCGCCCTATCGAGGCGGGTGATGTGCTCGTGCTGGTACGCAGGCGCACCGCCTTTGTCGACCATCTGGTGCGCGCGCTCAAATTCCTCGGTGTGCCGGTCGCGGGCCGTGACCGTATGGTGCTGACGGATGAGTTGCCGGTGATGGACCTGCTCGCGCTCGCGCACGCGGCGCTGTTGCCAACCGACGACCTCACCCTCGCCACAGTGCTCAAAAGCCCGTTCATCGGCTTTGATGACGATATGCTGTTTCGCCTTGCCTATGGCCGTAATGGTGCGCTTTGGCACGCGTTGCAGGCGAAGGCGGGGGAGGATGTGGCGTTCGCGAGTGCGCTTCACTATATGCAGGATGTGGTGCGGGGTGCTGACATCCGCACCCCGTTTGAATTCTTCTCCCATGTGCTGACGGAGCTTGGTGGGCGGCAAAAGCTGGCTGCGCGGCTCGGCGAAGAAGTGCATGACCCGATTGATGAACTGCTCGAAGAAGCGCTCCGGTTCGAGCATACGGGCACCGCGTCCTTGCAGGCCTTCATCCACCGGGTTGAGCATGGCGGCACACAAATCAAGCGGGACATGGAAGCCGCGGGCGGGCAAGTGCGCATCATGACGGCGCACAGCTCCAAGGGCTTGCAGGCACCGATTGTGTTCCTTTCCGACCTTGTGAGCATGCCCAACACTGGCAAGGAAGGCCGCGTGGTACCGATTGACGGGCCAAGCCCTGATATGCCGCCGCTCCTTCTCTGGACATCACCCGCCGCGGGCCTTGCGCTTGCCGAGGAAAAGAAAGCCGCGCTCAAGGAACAGGCGCTGCATGAATACCGCAGGCTGCTCTATGTGGCGCTGACCCGCGCCGAGGACCGGCTCTATATCGCTGGCTGGCAGGGCGAGAAGGAGCCGGACAAAGGCTCGTGGTATGGCGCGATTGAGGATGGGTTTGATCGTATCGCTTACGAAACAATTAAACTTGAAGGCGGCTATGAGGTGAAACGCTTCACTGTACCGCAAACCGCGGAGGTGAAGGCCAGAAAGGCAGAGGCCGAGACAGCTGCGCCGCTGCCGCCCTTGCCCGGATGGGCCCGTGCGCGCATGCCGGATGAACCAAGCCCGCCCAAACCGCTCGCCCCCTCCCGGCCCGATGAGGAAGAACCCGCAGCCACCAGCCCACTTGCGCGCAAGACCGCAGCGCGGTTCGAGCGTGGACGCCTGATCCACAGCATGCTCGAATGGTTGCCGGATATGGCTGAGGGCGCGCGCGAGGCCGCAGCGATGCGCTTCATGGGCCGCGCCGGGCTTGATGACGCCACGGCCACCACCTTCTGGCGTGAGGTGCAGTCCATCCTCAGCGACGCGGCTTTTGCCCGTATCTTCGGCCCTGGCAGCCGGGCGGAAGTGCCGATCGCGGGCCTTGTGGGTGGACGTGCAATTTCAGGTCAGGTGGACCGGCTTCTGGTAAGCGAATCAGAAGTGCTGATCATCGACTACAAGACCAATCGCCCGCCGCCGCGTGATGCCGCGCTGGTGCCGGAGATTTACCTCAAGCAGATGGGGCTTTACGCCCGCGCGCTCGAGGATATCTACCCGGGCCGAAGAATTCGCGCGGGCTTGCTGTGGACCGATATCGCCTACCTGATGGAACTGGAAAAAAGCCAGATGGATAAAGCACTTGCGCGTATGGGGCTTTAGGCTACATGTGGTGAAATATCACACAGCCGTTACTAAACCTTGACCGCGCAGGGGTGCCTACTTACCTTAACGACTGTGACGAGACCACAAGGCCCGCGACCGGGCCCCGCGTGAGGCCCGAAGCGCCATCACCGGTTAGCGAAGAAAGAGTAAAAAGATGGCAACCATCACCGTAACTGATGACAATTTTGAGGCCGAGGTCCTGAAAGCCGGCAAGCCTGTGCTGCTCGACTTCTGGGCACCATGGTGTGGCCCGTGCAAGATGATCGGCCCGGTTCTCGAGCAGATCTCGAACGAGCGTGACGATATCATCATCGCGAAAATGGACATCGACGAGAACCCCGAGACCCCGACGTCCTTCGGCGTTCGGTCGATCCCGACCATGCTGATCTTCAAGGGCGGCGAAGCCGTGGCAACCACCATGGGTGCCAAGCCGCGCGCACAGCTTGAGCAGTGGATCAACCAGTCGATCTAAGGCTGGGAACAGATTTCACGGAAAAGGCGCCCCTTTGTGGCGCCTTTTTTGCCTTTGTTCGTCATTCGCCGGCTTGACCGGCGAATCCATGGTTGGGGTGGGTGCTATGGACTCGCCGATCAACCCGGCAGTTCGCCGGTCATCTTGAGCACATTGCCTGCGAGATAGAGGGAGCCGCCGATAAGCACGAAAGGTGGCCTTTCGGGGTGGGCGCGCTCAGCAATCATCTTGAGGGCTGAGGGCACGTCCTTGGCGACGATGCCGCTGATGCCCGCGTCCGTCGCGGCGGCGGCGAGGAAACCGGGTTCAGCCGGGTCTTCATCACATTCAATTGGCACTGCGATCACGCGGTCAACCACACCGGCAAGCGGCTTCAGGTAACCCTTGGCGTCCTTCCGGTTCAGCATGCCCATGATGAGCGTAACGGAACGCTCGACCGGGTCAACTTGAGCCAGAAAGCCCCTGATCACTTGCCCGGCGGCCGGATTATGGCCGCCGTCAAGATAGAGGCTCGCGCCTTCTGGCAGGAAACCGTTGAGCGGTGTGCCAACAAGCTCCTGCAGGCGCGCGGGCCAGCGCACCCAACCGAGGCCAGCCTTGATGGCGGCATCGGGGATGGCGACAGCCTTCTGCGCGCGGGCTAGCGCGATGGCGAGCCCCGCATTGATCATCTGGTGTTCGCCCGGAAGGCTTGGGTTCGGCAACTCAAGCTCGGTCCGGTTATCGGTATAGCGGAAGCTGCTGCCTTTCACATGCGGCATGACATGCCAGCCTTCATCAAACATCAGCGGCTTCACGCCGAGCGCGGTCGCGCGCGCGCGGATGACGGCCAGCGCCTCTGCGTCCTGCGGGCCGACGACGGTAGGCACGTCTGCCTTGATGATGCCCGCCTTCTCGCCCGCGATGGCGGCGAGTGTGTTCCCGAGGAAAATTTCATGGTCCATGCTCACCGGCGTGATGCCGACAGCGGCGGGCCTGTCGATCACATTGGTGGCGTCGAGCCGCCCGCCGAGGCCGACCTCGAGAATGCAGAGGTCCGCAGGCGTGCGCGCGAAGGCGAGGAAGGCAGCCGCCGTGGTAATCTCGAAGAAGGTGATGTCGTCGCCCGCGTTCTTGGCTTCGCATTCCTCGAGGATGGCGGTGAAATCGCCTTCCGCGATGATCTGGCCCGCAACACGGATACGCTCGGCAAAGCGCACAAGGTGAGGGGATGTGTAGACATGCACCCGGTGCCCGGCGGCTTCGGCAATCGCGCGCAGGGTCGCGACCGTGGAGCCTTTGCCGTTGGTGCCCGCCACATGGATGACGGGTGGCAGGCTCTTGTGCGGATTATCCAGTTTTTCAAGAAGGCGGTACAGCCGGTCAAGCGACAGGTCTATCTCGACCGGGTGCAGCTTCCTGAGGCGCGCGAGCACCTTGTCACTGGCAGTGGTGTCCATAAAAGGCCCTCGCGCGGATGATATGCGGCGTGTCTATTCGGCCGCTTTTTTGCGGGTGCGGCCACCCATCAGCATGGCCAGCACGCTGCCCAGTTTTTCCTTCAGTTCATGACGGTGAACAACCATATCCACCATGCCGTGTTCCTGCAGGTATTCGGCGGTCTGGAAACGCTCCGGCAGTTTTTCGCGGATGGTTTGTTCGATCACCCGTTTGCCTGCGAAGCCGATCATGGCCCCCGGCTCAGAGATATGCAGGTCCCCGAGCATCGCGTAGGACGCAGAAACACCGCCCGTTGTGGGGTCAGTCAGCACAACAAGGTAGGGCAGACCAGCATCGCGCAGCATCTGGATCGCGACCGTGGTGCGCGGCATCTGCATCAGTGAGAGGATACCTTCCTGCATGCGGGCACCACCTGATGCGGTCATGATAACAAAAGGTGCATTGATCTTGAGCGCCTGTTTCGCACCGGCAATGAAGCCTTCACCCACAGCCATGCCCATCGAGCCGCCCATGAAGAAGAAGTTCTGGATGGCGACAACGGTGGTTACGCCGCCGATCTTGCCGACAGCGACCTTGATGGCGTCTTCGTCACCGGTGGTGGCGCGCGCGGCCTTGAGGCGCTCGCTATAGCGTTTGGTGTCGCGGAATTTGAGCGGGTCCTGGTTCACGCCCGGCAGGTCAATGAGGTCATAGTTGCCGTTGTCAAACAGGTTGTCGAAGCGGTCTTTGGGCGGTACGCGGTCATGGTGGTCACAGTGTGCACACACATACTGGTTCGCGATAAACTCCTTCTGGAAGATCATCTGTCCGCAGTTTTTACACTTGTGCCAGAGGTTATCCGGCGTGTCCTTCGGGTTCAGAACCTTACGAAGCTTCGGTTTGACATAATTGGTGAGCCAGCTCATTGCGCCTCAACCCCTTCCTGTTTTGTGCTTACCGTTTCGCTTTGCGGACACCGTCCGCAAGCTCTCTGGTGAAGGCAAGCACGTCCTTGCTCATGCCCTTGCCGGGCTTGTTGTCTGTGTCGAGGCCACCTTCGATCAAGGATACGATGGCGGAACCGACGACAGCCGCATCCGCAACTTCCGCTACGGCTTTGGCCTGTTCAGGCGTGCGGATACCGAATCCGACGGCAACTGGCAAGTCTGTATGCGACTTGATGCGTTCGACCGCCGCGCCGATATCATCCGCAGTGGCGGACTTGCCGCCCGTCACCCCTGCAACAGCAACATAATAAACGAATCCGCTCGCGCCGGAAAGGATTGTGGGCAAACGTTCATCATCCGATGTTGGCGTCGCGAGGCGGATGACATCAATCCCGGCCTTGTTGGCGGGGATGCGCAGCTCTTCATCTTCTTCGGGCGGCAGGTCAACGATGATCAGGCCGTCCGCGCCCGCGTCCGCCGCGTCAGCGCAGAAACGCTCGATGCCGTAGGCATAAACCGGGTTGAAATAGCCCATCAGCACGATGGGCGTGCTGTCGTTGCCCGCGCGGAAGCGGCGCACGATCTCAAGGGTTTTCACCATCGAGCCACCAGCTGCCAGCGCGCGCTGCGCAGCTCGGTCAATGGCTGGGCCATCGGCGGACGGGTCGGTGAAGGGCATGCCGAGTTCGATGATATCCGCGCCCGCGTCCGGCATGCCGGTCACAATCTCGAGCGAGGTATCAAAATCCGGGTCGGAGGCGGTCACGAAAGTGATGAAGGCGGCGCGGTTCTCGGCGCGCAAACGGTCAAAACAGGCGGTCAGTCTGCTCATGGCTTTTGGCTCCCTGCTTCTCAGATTTCAGCGCCGAGCGCTTCGGCAACGGTGAAAATGTCCTTGTCGCCACGACCGGACATGTTCATCACACAGATATGCTCTCGCGGAAGTTCAGGTGCCATACGAATGACATGGGCAAGCGCGTGGCTACTTTCAAGCGCCGGGATGATGCCCTCGGTGCGGCAGCACATCTGGAAAGCGTCCAGGGCTTCCTTGTCGGTCGCGGAAACATATTTCACGCGGCCCTGTTCGTGCAGCCATACATGCTCCGGCCCGATACCGGGGTAATCAAGGCCCGCGGAGATGGAATGCGCCTCGGTGATCTGGCCGTCCGCGTTCTGCAGCAGGTAGGTGCGATTGCCGTGCAGCACGCCCGGAGCGCCGCCCGCAATGGAAGCCGCGTGTTTATCGGTGTCCACCCCGTGGCCTGCCGCTTCAACCGCGAACATGTCCACCTCTTTATCGTCAAGGAACGGGTGGAAAAGGCCGATGGCGTTTGAACCACCACCCACACAGGCCACAAGGCTGTCCGGCAGGCGGCCTTCGGCGGCCATGATCTGTTCGCGGGTTTCGCGGCCGATGATGCTCTGGAAATCACGCACCATCATCGGGTAGGGGTGCGGGCCCGCGACTGTGCCGATGATGTAGAAGGTGTCATGCACGTTGGTGACCCAGTCCCTGAGCGCATCATTCATCGCGTCCTTGAGGGTGGCGGAACCGGAGGTTACCGGCTTCACCTCGGCGCCCAGAAGCTTCATGCGGAAGACGTTGGGTTTTTGCCGTTCAATGTCCACGGCACCCATGAAGACGGTGCACTTGAGGCCGAAGCGCGCGGCCACCGTTGCGGTTGCCACGCCGTGCTGGCCTGCGCCGGTTTCCGCGATCACGCGGGTCTTGCCCATGCGTTTCGCGAGCAGTACCTGGCCAATAGCGTGGTTGATCTTGTGCGCGCCGGTGTGGTTCAGTTCCTCGCGCTTGAAGTAGATTTTTGCGCCGCCCAGCTCCTCGGTCAGCCGCTCGGCAAAGTACAGCGGGCTTGGGCGGCCGATATAAACTCGGTTCAGCTCATCCAGTTCCTTCAGGTAAGCCGGGTCCTTGATCGCCTCGCCGTAGGCGGCTTCCACCTTGTGCACAAGCGGCATCAGGGTTTCGGACACATAGCGCCCGCCAAATTTTCCGAAGTGGCCTTTTTCATCGGGGCCGGTGCGATAGCTGTTGAGAACCATGGTGATACCCTACTACTCGAGAAGAAAGCGGAAGACTTTATCTATACGTGCCAATTTACCTAACGGCTTTTGCCGCGCGAAGGAAGGCCTCAATTTTTTCGCCGGATTTGCGGCCCGGCCCGTCCTCGACGCCGGAGGAAACGTCAACGGCATGGGCGTTACTTTGGGCAATGGCTTCCGGCAGGTTTTCTGCCGTCAGCCCACCCGCCAGCAGCCACGGGAAGGTGAACTTCTGCCCCATCAGGATATGCCACGGGAAAGAGATAGCGTTGCCGCCCGGCAGCTCAGCACCCTTGGGCGGCTTGGCGTCAAAAAGGATGGCATCCACATGGGGCGCGAAGGCTTCGGCTTCCGCCAGATCTTCGCGCTCGCTCACGCCAATGGCCTTGATGACAGACACACCAAACCGGTCGCGGATCAGCCGGGCTTCGTGCGGGTATTCGTCGCCATGCAGTTGCACCCAGTCGAGGTCAAGCGCATCGATGGCGGCTTCAATGAAATTATGGTCGGCGTTCACGAACACGCCCACACGCTCCGCCCGTTTGGGCAGGTGGCGGCGCAATTTATGCGCTTCCTGCAGGCTCAGGTTCCTTGGTGAACGCTCAAAAAACACAAAACCGAGCCAGCGCGCGCCATAAAAGGCGGCAAGGTTGGCGTGTTCGGCGGTCGTGAGGCCGCAAATCTTGGTGTGTACGGGCATGGTGTTGCTCAGGTCGTGGCGATAGGGCCGGCGTCCGGCAGCCAGATGCGGATGAACCGGCCTTTGCTGTCCGTTTGTGCGCCAAAGAGGATGAAAAGAATATCAAGGAGCCAGCCGATACCGAACAGGCCCATAGTCAGAATATAGAGGATGCCGGTCAACCAGCGACCGACATAAAAACGGTGCACACCAAAGAAGCCGACAAAAAATGCCAGCACAAGTGCCACAAGACGGCTTTTGGGCGAGAAACGCGCGGCGAGCGCTTCGCTTTGCGTGCGGTAGGCGGATGACTTGGATGACTGGGCGTTGCTGCCGCGTGTGGCCTCAGCCACCGTGTCGGGGCTTTCGCCCTTCGAGAGTGCGGTGATGGCGTCGGCGATCTTGCGCGCGGTGGCTTCCTGGATGGCCATCACATCGTCGCCGGTCATGTTGATACGGTCGGACCATAAGGTGGCCGATGTGCGGTCAAGCAGCTGCACGGTGATGCGGTAGCGGTTGTCCTGCATGCGGATGCTGCCCTCAAGCACGAAGCTGGTGCCCAACTCACGCGCCACCTCATGTGGTGCCATGCCGTCTGCGGCCAGTTTTTCGGTCGCGCGTTTGGCGGGGGTGGCAAATTTGGCGGCCTGCAGGTCGGCGATCAGGTCATCCATCAGGCCTTCGGCAAAATGCTCGGGCAGGTCGCCCATTTCCCGAAACGGCATGACGGCGACAGCGGTGCGGCCACCATATTCTGGTGCGGGCGGGGCAGCATCAATGAAGCCAAGGCCCGGCAGGCCGGCACCCTCAAGTGCGCCGCCATTCTTGCGCGCGGACCAGCGCTCATACATGGTGCGGCCATTGGTGAAGAGAAACATGGTAAGGGCACACAGGGTACCGAGCCCACCCATCAGGTCGGCGTTTTCCTGTACCCAGGCTATGAACGTCTCAAACATCCCCAAATGCCCTCTCAAACACCCGGGGCACAGTGTGTCACGCCGGGTCGTCGCTCGCAAGCAGCGGTGCAAACTCCGCACTTTGTCGTGTCAGCGTTGCGGTTGCTGCTTTCATCAGGTCTTCACCCAGCAGCATGCCGCTGTTCCATGTTGCAACATAGTCGAGACCGTCTGCAACCGTATGGTCACGTGCATAATTCAGTACCGCCTTTGTGCCAGTGACGGCAAGGGGGCTTTTGGCAGCAATTTCTTGTGCGAGCCTAAAGGCAGCCTCAAGTGTGGCATCCCTGTCCGCGTGCACATGGTTGATGAAACCGAGGCGGTGGGCTTCATCCGGCAGCATCTTGCGGCCGGTATAGGCCAGCTCCTTGAGGATGCCGAGCGGCAGCAGGTAAGGCGCGCGCTGCAGCGTACCGAGGTCCGCCACAATCGCCACATTGATTTCCTGAATGGAGAACCATGCGTCCGCGGATGCCAGCCGGATATCACAGGCGGCAATGAGGTCGATCCCGCCGCCGACGCAGGCGCCGTGGATGGCAGCAATCACCGGCACGCGGCAATTGTCCACCGCATTAAAGCTGTCCTGTAGCCAGAGGATATGACGGCGGAGCTTGTCGCGTACCCGCGCCGGGTCACCTTCGGCACCACCAAGCACACTGGCGCTTTCCTTGAGGTCCAGCCCCGCGGTAAAATGTTTGCCGTTGCCCGAAAGCACAACCGCGCGAACGTCCGGGTTGGCGTCAAGGTCCCCAAACGCCTTGCCCACTTCCGAGAAGAAGGTGCCGTTCATGGCATTCAGCTTCTCGGGCCGGTTCATCGCCACATGGGCAACACCGTCCTTGATGGTGACATCGAGCGTTTCATAAGCCATGGCAAACCTCCCTCATGTGCGACTTGCCCATGAATATTGGCCGAAATGCTTTGATGGCCAGCAAACTTAGCGATAAAGCTTCACAAGCTCGGCATAGCTTTTGGCTTTTGCGAGGTCCTTGCCTGCGCGGCCTTTTTCATACCAGTTCTGCACCAGCTTGCGTGCCCCCTTGTGGGTGATGCTGCGCTCGAGATATTCAGCCAATGTTGCGGTGTCATTGTAGCCCGCGCTGAGGCCTTCCCGAAGCGCGCGGATCACGGGCCAGAAGGCATCATCACCCAGCACGTCATGCAGCAGCGCAAAGGCCAAAGTATTCATGGCGTCGCTTTCCGCACGCAGGCCGGAGACGGTGAAATCAACGAGCGGCGTTTTGGCGACCGCGGCATTCTGTTTCACCAGCGCCTGCGCGCCGTCATAGGCATGTTGCTTGAGCGCGGGGAGCGCAGTGCTGTCTGCTTCCCGAGTGCGCACAAATGTGTCGATTGCGTTTGCCCAGTGGCCATCCGTCTCCGCGGGATTCAGCATCCACATGCCAGTGAGCGCCGGGGCGAGTGACAGGCTGCCGGTGAACTGACTGTCTGGCACGAGCGCAAGGCCCGGGCCGGTGCTACTGCCGTAACCGTCGCGCACGCTGGCGACCGTCAGTTCGGCCCCGCTTCTGGGTGCGCCATATTTTGCGGTGAGGCTGGCGATTTCGCTGCTCACGCGTTCGAGCACCGCGTCGGCCTCTGTGCGCTGGCCCGCGCGGTAGGCGACGATGAGGTTACCCGCGCGCAGGCTGTCATAGTCTCCGACCGCGAGCGTGAGCGGGCCGACCGGCTGCGCGCTTTTGAGCTCATAATTGATTTTGGAGCCGTTCAGGGTTTTCTCCGCCACCATCAGGTTGCCGACAACCTTCTGGTCGCCATTCACTTCAACAAAGGCCACCTGATGGAAAGGCTTGTGGCCCCAGGCCGCGCCGATGGACGCCATATCTGCGCGCGCAAACACGGGGTAGGCGAAGCCTTGCGCGCGTAGCATGGTGAAATCGGGGTGCAAAATCTCCCGCGCGTCCGCAAGCCCCATGAGCGAGAGGTCCTCAAGCTTGCCGCTATAGTGGATCACAATCTCATGCCGGCTGTTGGGGTTCACCGCCTCTGCAAGCGTGATATCGGCGGCCAGCAGGCTGAGGCCCGCTTGGCCAGCCACACTTGCCGTGCGGGCATTGAAACGCAAGGTCCGGCCACCGGGCCCCTGCACCTTCATCACCTTGAGGCCGGGGTTCAGCAGCACCGTCACGCCTTTCAGCGGCGCCGTTCCTGTGTTGCGGAAGGTGACCTGATAGGCACCAAGCATCTGGGCGCGGCTCTCGCTGCGGTCAAGGTGCAGCTTGGCAATCAGGGTCGCATTCAGCAGTTCGGTATGGTCGTTTGCGGTGGCGGTATGAGCGCTGGCCAGCAGAAAAGCGGCAAAACAGGCGATGCGTTTCAGCAAGGAGTTAGTCCCCATCCTTATCCTCAAGATGTGTAATAAAGTAACAAAATGTTTTAAGCGGCTGATCGTGCCGCGGTCAAGCCACCTTAGTGGGACGGTGCGCAAAAACCTGTGATCAGGGTGTCAGCAATCTCGGCGGCGGCTTCGACATGGGCGATGTCGATATTGAGGCCGTAGACGACAAAGATGAGTTTTTTGGCACCCGCAGCCACGGCGGTGCGGCTGCTGTCGGAAAAGGGGCTGCCAAACGGGCCTTTGGTATCAGCGAGCAGGGGAAGGCCTTCAAGGTTCACCTTGCCGCGGCCAATGCCGTCGTAGGTCTCGCCCGCTGCACCGATGGTGAGGCGGATATCCCCCTCGATTTTGTCAGCGTCATAACAACCGACGGGGATACCGGTCATGAGCGAGACCAGGTTGCCGCTGTCGACCACGTTGTTGACCTTATAAAGCCCTTTGCCGGAGATCACCCGGCGGGTGAGGCTTTCGGACGAAGGGCGATAGCGGCTCGGGTCCTTGCCACAGGCCTTGAATGCCGCACGCAGGCCCGCGATCACCGGGTCGGTCGACGCTGCCTCGCCCATCAGCTCCTCAATCCTGAGCCGCGCGCCGTCGGCAATGGCAGTGGTCAAGGTGTCGTCGCTCGGGCGCACCTCGATATCATAATCCAGCATGCCGACATGGACCGGAAAACCAAGTTCCTGAAAACGCGGGTCGATGGTGAATGCCATAAAGTCCTCTCAATACATTGGTGCCCAGCATAACGGCTCCGCCCGCCTGAGGAAAGCTTGCCGCGCCTGATTTTGCGGACCAGCATCGAAATTTTACGTGTAATTTAAATTCCTTATGGTTGTATGTACACGCTAATCGATGTATAGATTGGGCGAGGGGGCCGGGGGGAAATTCATATGAAACGACTGCCGCTTTTGGGGCTGGTTGCGCTTGTCCTTCTGCCCGCCTGCACGCAGGTGAACCTGACAGGCGAAGCGGGCAAGACCTACCGCTATTTCGGCTTTGTCGAGCTCAAGCTGCCGGAGACCGAGGGCCGCGTGCATGCAGTCGCGGTCGAGAGCGCGGGCATCGCACTTGAAGACGGGCTGATGGTCGGCTGGCGCGAGAATGAACGTGTGGTCGTGCCGCTTGAGACAGGGGAAGGTGAAGCGCCGCCCACAGAGGCCCCCTGCAACCTGATTGTGATTGTACGTTCCGATGCGCAAGCCAAACACGCCCGCGAGATCCTCTCGGGCCTAGACGGGGAAAATATATGCCTGACATCCTTCCAGTGACAAAGATGATGGCTGCGGCGCTTGCCGTGGCCGGTGTCAGCCTTGGCGGCTGTACGCAAATGACCAGACACTCGAACACCCTGGTGTTTGGCACCAACACCACCGTCGGGGTCAAGGTCGGGCAGGATGCCAACCAGACCCCCACGATCGAGATCGGCTACGGGCGGCAGGAAGCGGCCTTTGTGCCGGTGCTCGCGAACACAAGCGTGGGCGCGAACGGCGATTTGAACCCGTGCCCGGGCACGGCGGTCGCCGGGCAGGGCGGCACGGTGAAGGTAGACCTCTCTTCCTGCAAGTTCGAGGCAAGCCATGACGGCACCGACAAGGACAGTTATTCCACGCTCGCCTCCTTTGGCGCGGATGTGGGTGCGACCGCGAATAATGGCGAAGTGACGCTCGCGCAGTATTTTGCCACCGGCATCGCCGCGCAGGCGCTGGCGCTCTCGGGCGGTGCCAACGTGGTGCAGGCGGGCGGTGACACGACCGCCAAGGCCGACGCGGCAGGCAAGGCGGCGGACGCCATGAGCGCGCAGGCACAGGCCCGCATCGCGGCCGAGCAGGCGAACGCCGCCAAATATAGCGCGTCGCTCGATGACGGCGAAGTGGCGGCCAAGGCCATCCTGGGCGCGAACGCTGACCCGGTTGACGCCACCAAGCGCGCGGCGCTCGCCACCAAGATCGGCGTACCGGCCTGTAATGACGCGGCGCTTGCCACTCTTGACCAGACGAGTGTGCAGAAATTCCTTGGCGATATGAAAACGCAGAAATTCCAGTGCCTCGCGCGGCTGGCGGCAGAAGTGAAAAAATAGGGGGATACCATGGCGAAACTTGAAACCTACGACACCGAAGCAGGCGCCATCGGCGCGCGGGACCACTATAACCAGAACCTTGGCAAGCGGGCGACCGTGTTTCAGGTGCCGGTCGCGGCGGATACCCTGTCAGACTTCGGTGGTGGTGGTGCCGAGCGCATCTTCCAGGCTGCGGTTGACCCCGGCGCCTGGGTCTTGGTGGTAGAGGACTGAGGCAAAAAAGCCGCCCTGCTTGTTCGCCGGGCGGCTTCTTCATGATGCTCAGTCTGCAGCGTCGTCACTGCCGTACTGGAACACTTCTTCAAGCGGGGCGTTGAGTGCCCGCGCAATCTCGAACGCGGCTTCGAGCGAGGGGGAATAACGCCCCTGTTCAATCGCAATAACAGTCTGCCGCGTCATGCCGATTTTTTTGGCCAAATCCGCCTGTGTCATCTCGCCCGCCATGAACCTGAGCGTGCGGATGTTGTTGCTGATCTTGGTTGCTTTCGCCATCTCACGCCCCCCGGCGGTAGAGGTAGAAGCGCAGGCCGAAGGTGACAATGGTGCTGACGGCCATCAGCGCAAGGATGGCGTGGGCGATGATGAAAGTGCTGTATTCAAGTGTCACCAGCACAAGGATGCCAAAAAGCCCGGCTCCCTGAATATAACTGCCGATACGCTCCGAGCGCGCGTCGATCATCTCGTCGCGTTCGTCTACTTCGCCCATCTCGTCGCCCTCATCGCGGCTCATGATGGCGGAGATGATCGTGGCGGCGATGATCATGGCGATATAAAGCCCCAGCATCACCCACATCGACAGGCTGAAATCATCAACCGAGGTCGTGCCCGCGGCCATCAGGCCCGCCGCCTCGATAAAATACCAGCCGAATACCACGATGGTGGCAATCAGCACGCCAAGGGTGGTTTTTTCATTGAAACTCATGGTCTCGCTCCTCGCCCGCTCTCGGGCAGTATGGCCCCGCTGTCGTTTGCCCGGGCCGTGTTATCGGTTTTCGTCCATGTCAAAAATCCTGTTCTTGATGTCAGGTATTTTTTACATGACCTCTATGTAAGCTAGAGCGGACATAATGTAAAGATTTTTTTACATTAAAGATTGGTGGTCATCCCGTGCCCCGCCGTCAGGCGGGCTACGACACGGGATCCTGCGACAAACAAAGTCTTCGCCAAAGGCGAAGTCTCCATTGGTTTTCTGGACCCCGGATCGTCTCCTCGGCTATCGCCTCGGGTCCGGGGTGACGGAGCGGACTTTGTCAATGTTGGGTGTAATAGAGGGGAAGGCTGCTAGGGCGATTTGATACTCAGCATCAGCAGTAAGCAAATTCATGCATCCGGCGAATATCTCGGCAAGTATGCCAAGGAATTTGAATACCGCTTCAATCGTCGCGGTGAGCCTTGGGCGATGCTGCCTGAACTTCTTTCGACGTTCCGCCGGTCATAGACTTCAACGCCATTTCAATATTAACCGAACGGGTACTTTTATTGCCCTTGATGAACTGACGGAGGTTACCTATTGCCTAGTCTTGCTTATGGGTCACGTTTTTCATCATCTATAGTTTCCTTGATGACATTAATCGCCGCGTCACACATACTCCGAATTTGCGCAGAATACTTGTTAGGACCACTCCCCTGAAAGCTGCCTATACGTTCCATCCTGCCCCAGTTCTCAGGACGAAATCCAGCCTGTTTCATGCGCTTAAGGCACTCAACGCGCAATTCTGTAAATTTGTCATACGCTGCCTGATAGTTCTTCTCATCCACATACCTAGATTGATTCAAGTGATCCACGAACTTGGTTCTAGATTCCATTATAAGAGTAAACCGGCCGCGCTTGGTTAGGTGTGGAAAGGCTTTGGAAAAAATCCATTCGACGAAAGGCCAAGCGAGTAAAATTAGTGCGCCGTAGACTGTTATATAAATAACAAGGGTCGCCGCCAAAGACGGGTCGCTAAGAAAGGTTGGCACGTCGGAGTCTGGAAATAGAAAAACAAACCACTTTGCTAGCCGGAGCAAAAGCCCTTCCGGGTCGAACGCTACCACAGCGGCGATCAAAATCGCTCCGATTGTGCGAATGCTGTTGAATGTTTTTGATACCATCCCATCACGATATCACTCCTCTCGGTTGAGTCCATATGGATTGAAGCGACGACACCGTTTGGTGAGAGGATAGTGTTGAGAGCTTTTTACGCCGTCCCACAAAAAAACCGCCCCGTGGGAAGACACGGAGCGGTTTCTTTTACTCAGCACACGCCAGATAAGGCGGATGCGGTGTGATGCTTAGGCGGCTTTTTTGCCGGGGATGCGACCGCGGCTGTCGCCTTTGGTGTAGAAAGTCTCACCGTTTGCGGCCATGTCGCGCAGCAGTTGCGGCGGCGTGAAGCGGGGGCCGTAGGCCTGGGTGAGGCGGTCAGCCTCGCGCACAAATTCGTCCACGCCCATGGTGTCGATGAAGCTGAACGGGCCGCCGGTAAACGGTGCGAAGCCCCAGCCGAAGATGGCACCAATGTCACCCGATGCGGTGTCACGCAGCACACCTTCCTCGAAGCAACGCGCACATTCGATCGCCTGGCGGATCATGAGGCGGGATTTCACCTCATCCACGCTTGGCTGGTCACCGGAGAGCGGGAAATGTTCGCTCAGGCCCTGCCACAGGTGTTTGGGGCTGCCGTCCTCGGGGTACACATAGGCACCCTTGCCATTCTTGCGGCCAAAACGCTCAAGCTCGGTGACCATTTTCTCCACAAAGCCATCCGCGGGCGAGGGCACATATTTGTCACCCAAAGCCTTGCGCGTCGCCATGCCCACTTTGTAGGACAGGTCGATCGCCACTTCGTCACCCACGGCGAGCGGGCCAACCGGCATGCCGGCCATCTTGCCTGCGTTTTCAATGAGCGCCGGGTTCACGCCTTCCTTGACCATCGCATAACCTTCCTGCACGTAAGTGCCGAAGCAGCGACTGGTGTAGAAGCCGCGGCTGTCGTTCACGACAATCGGCGTCTTGCGGATTTGGGAAACGTAATCCAGCGCGAGCGCGAGGGTTGCGTCGTCCGTCTTCTCACCCATGATGATCTCGACAAGCGGCATCTTCTCAACCGGCGAGAAGAAGTGAATGCCGATGAACTGGTGCGGGCGGGTGAAGTTCTTGGCGAGGCCGGTGATCGGAAGCGTGGAGGTGTTTGAAGCAAACACAATATCCTTGCCGATAACGGCTTCGGTTTTCTCGGTCACGTCCTTCTTGATGTCCTCGGCTTCGAACACGGCCTCGATGATGAGGTCGCAGTCCTTGAGGTCATCATAATTGTCGGTGGGGATGATACGCTCGAGGAAGGCGTCGCCTTTTTCCTTGGTGAGCTTGCCGCGGCCGATGTCTTTTTCAACGAGCTTACGGCTGTAGTCCTTGCCTTTTTCGGCTGACGCCATGTCGCGGTCCAGCAGCACCACGTCCATGCCGCCTTTGGCGGACACGTAAGCCACGCCTGCGCCCATAAGGCCCGCGCCCAGCATGCCAAGGCGCTTGACGGTCTTGCGCTCGATACCCTTCGGGCGCAGTGAACCTTTTTCAACCGCCTGCTTGTTGATGAACAGCGAGCGGATCATGTTCGGCGCCACGGACCCGGCGAGCAAGGTCATGAAATATTTGCTCTCGATGCGGATCGCGGTGTCGAAATCAACAATGCCGCCTTCATACAGGCAAGAGAGGATCGCCTGCACAGCCGGGTAGTTGTGCTGGGTCTGTTTCTGCGCCATGGCGTTTGCGCCGATGAAGGTTTGAACGGCAGCCGGGTTCATGGCACCTGCGCCGCCCGGATATTTGAAGCCCTTCTTGTCCCATGGTGCCAGCGCGGATGGGGATTTCTTGACCCATGCCTTGGCTTTCTCCACGACCTGATCGGTCGGTGCCATCTCCTGAGCGATACCAAGGCCAAGGGCAACCTGGCCGTTATAGGGCTTGCCGGTGGTGATGGCTTGCGCCGCCGCCTGAATGCCGACGATGCGCGGCAGGCGCTGCGTGCCGCCAGCGCCCGGCAGAAGGCCAACCTGCACTTCCGGGAAGCCAAGCTGCATCTTCGGGCTGTCGGTGATCACGCGGTAGTGGCATGCGAGCACAAGCTCGAACCCGCCACCGAGCGCGAGGCCGTTCACAGCCGCTGCGAACGGCTTGGTGCCCTGAAGCGCCAGCTCTTTACGCGGCTTGCCGCCGGTCTCGATGAGGCGGAGGATTTTATTGAGGCGGAACGCGCCTTCAAAAGCTTCCTCTGGCGTCTGCTCGGCACCCGCTTGTGCGCCCAGCATGTTGAGGTCAGCGCCCGCAAGGAAGGCTTCCTTGCCCGACGTGATGACAGCGCCTTTGACGGCGTCGTCAGCCAGTACCTTGTTCACGCAGGTCTCGAGATCCTCGATCAGCTGCGCGTTGAAGACGTTCATGCCGGTGTTCGGCAGGTCGATGGTCAGAAGCGCGATGCCGTCGCCATCAACTTCGTAGCGAATGGTCTCAGTCATTGTGGTCTCTCCCTTTCGCTTTGTTATACGCGTTCGATGATGGTGGCGGTGCCCATGCCTGCACCGATGCAGAGCGTGGCAAGCGCGGTGGATTTACCCGTGCGCTCAAGCTCATCCAGCACGGTGCCGAGCACCATGGCGCCGGTGGCACCGAGCGGGTGACCCATGGCGATGGCGCCGCCGTTCACGTTGATGTCCTTGTGGTCGATGTTGAGCGCTTCCATGAAACGCAGCACCACGGACGCGAAAGCCTCGTTAAGCTCCCAGATGTCGATGTCGGACGTGCTCATGCCAGCGCGCTTGAGCGCCTTTTCAGCGGCAAACGACGGGCCGGTGAGCATGATGGTCGGCTCCGACCCCACAGACGCCATCGAACGGATGCGCGCGCGCGGCGTCAGGCCAAACTTCTCACCCATTTCCTTGCTGCCCACGAGGATGGCGGCAGCACCGTCCACAATGCCGGACGAGTTACCGGCGTGGTGCACGTGGTTGATACGCTCGATCTCCGGGTATTTCTGGATCGCAACGTTATCAAAGCCAAACTCGCCCATTTGCGCGAAGGAAGGCTTCAGCGCACCAAGTGACTGCATGGTGGTCTCCGGGCGCATGAACTCGTCATGGTCGAGCACGGTCATGCCCACAACGTCCTTCACCGGGATGATCGACTTCGAGAAACGTTTGTCGTCCCACGCTGCTTTGGCGCGCTTCTGGCTCTCAACCGCGTAAGCGTCCACGTCGTCACGGCTGTGGCCGTATTTGGTGGCGATCAGGTCGGCGGAGATGCCCTGCGGCACAAAATAGCTGTGGAACGCCACGCTGGGGTCCACCGGCCATGCGCCGCCGTCACTGCCCATGGGCACGCGGCTCATGCTCTCGACACCGCCACCGATGGCCATGTCAGCCTCGCCGGACATAACCTTGGCGGCTGCGATGTTCACAGCCTCAAGGCCGGACGCGCAGAAACGGTTGACCTGGAAACCGGCGGTGGTTTCAGCGTAACCCGCGTTGATGGCGGAGACACGCGCGATGTTGGCGCCTTGCTCACCCACCGGCGACACGCAGCCGAACACCACGTCGTCAACGTTCTCGGTGTCGATCTCGGTACGTTCACGGATGGCTTGCAGCACTTGTGTGCCAAGCTGAACCGGGGTGATTTCGTGGAGCGAGCCATCAGCCCGGCCACGACCGCGCGGCGTGCGCACGGCATCATAAATATAAGCTTCAGTCATTTCGTCTATAACTCCCTTGTCTTCCCATCAGGGGTTTAGAAATTGGCGGCGTCGAGGGCCATCACGTCTTCCGCACCGGTTTCGATTTCGGCGAGCAGCGCCTTGATCTCCGGCATGCGGCGTTTCACGTAGTAACGCCCGGTTGCAATCTTGTTCTCGTAGAAACTAGCGTCACCCGTGCCCGCGTCCAGTGCATCAGCGGCAACTTTCGCCATTTGGGTCCACATCAGGCCTAGAAGCACATGACCAAAGAGGTGCATGTAAGGCGTGGAGGCTGCACCCGCGTTATCCGGGTTGGCCATGCCGTTCTGCATCAGCCACATGGTGGCTTGCGTCAGGTCCTTGAGGCCAGCGCCGAGCGCATCGGTGAAGGGGCGCAGGCGGTCATCACCCTTGGCGCTTTCACGGATTTCAGCAGCGTATTTGAAGAAGGCCTGCACACCGCGGCCACCATTTGCCGGCAGCTTGCGACCAACAAGGTCAAGCGCCTGAATGCCGTTTGCGCCTTCATAAATCTGGGCGATACGCGCGTCGCGCACAAACTGTTCCATGCCGTGCTCGGCAATATAGCCGTGGCCACCAAAAATCTGCTGGCTGGAGACGCAATACTCAAAACCACGGTCGGTGAACACACCCTTGATGATCGGGGTGAGGAGGCCAACCATGTCTTCCGCCCACTGGCGTTCTTCTTCAGTCTCTGCGCTGTGCATCAGATCCACGAGCACACCACACCACAAGGATGCGGCGCGGGATGCTTCGTTGAACGCTTTGGCGTTCATCAGCATGCGGCGCACGTCCGGGTGCACGATGATCGGGTCAGCCGGGCCGTCAGCGTTCTTCGGCCCGGTGAGCGAACGACCCTGAATGCGGTCACGCGCATATTCAGCCGCGTTCTGGTACGCCACTTCCGAGTTGGCGAGGCCTTGCATGCCCACACCAATACGCGCCGCGTTCATCATGATGAACATGGAGCGCAGGCCCTTGTTCAGTTCACCAATCAGGTAGCCCTTGGCGCCATCGTAGTTCAGCACGCAGGTGGAGTTACCGTGAATGCCCATCTTCTCTTCAATGGAAGCAGTGTTCACATTGTTGAACTCACCGACGGAACCATCCTCATTCACCGCGTATTTCGGCACGATAAAGAGGGAGATACCCTTCACGCCCTGCGGTGCATCAGGTGTGCGCGCGAGCACGAGGTGGATGATGTTCTCAGACAAGTCATGGTCACCGGCGGAGATGAAAATCTTGGTGCCGGAGATTTTGTAGGAACCGTCAGCCTGCGGCTCGGCTTTCGTGCGCAGCATGCCTAGGTCGGTACCGCAGTGCGGTTCGGTGAGGTTCATCGTGCCGGTCCAGGTACCTTCAACCATTTTCGGCAGGAATTTCTGTTTCTGCTCGTCAGACCCATCGATCGAGATCGCAGCCATCGCACCAGCCGACAGACCCGGATACATGGCAAATGCGTGGTTCGAGGAGATCATCATCTCTTCAAAGCAGAAACCCAGCACGTGCGGCAGGCCCTGCCCGCCGTATTCCGGGTCTTGCGTCAGGCCGGACCAGCCGCCCTCGACAAATTTTGCGTACGCTTCCTTGAAGCCTTTCGGTGTGGTGACCGAACCGTCGTCATGACGTGTGCAGCCTTCACGGTCGCCGCTGTAGTTAAGCGGCTGAAGCTCGTTTTCACAGAATTTGGCGCCTTCTTCGAGGATGGCGGAGACAAGGTCCGGGCTCACTTCCGAATAACCGGGCAGGTTCGAATATTTGCCGATGTTCAGTACTTCATTCAGGATGAAGTTCATGTCTTTCACGGGGGCACGATAGATTGGCATTTTTAACCTCAACTATGTCTATGACGGTGTTTGTTTGATTATTTGGTGTTCTGTTCGGTAGTCTGTTCGGGGTAGCGCGCTCAGTTCCGCGGAGGGTAGTGGCGAAGCGGTTCGCCGGTATCGCGCCTGACCCACTGGTCGGATTTATTATCCCGCACGAGGTTCGCGATCAGTTCGCAGAACTCCTGCAGTTCATCGATGGTGGCGTTGATGTCGTCGCGCTGCTCTTCAAGCGCGCGGATGCGCGACCGGCACTTCTCAACCGTGACCGAGCGCTGGGTCTCACGCCCATCGCCGATGTCATAAAGGTCGAGCATTTCGCCGATTTCCTGAAGGGAGAAGCCCACGCGTTTGCCGCGCAGGATCCACGCCAGCCGCACGCGGTCGTTGGCATGGTAAATACGGTTCTGGCCCTGGCGCTCTGGAGTAAGCAAGCCCTGGTCTTCATAATGACGGAGCGTGCGCGGCGTCACGCCAAATTCGCACGCCAGTTCCTTGATGGAATAGGTGTCGGATTTCACCGCTCGCATTGGTAACCTTCCCTTTAATGTGCTCCATTACCTAGTTGACGTTTACGTTAACGTCAAGGTGCGTCACGACGAAATTTGCTACATCCCTGCTTTCGCACTATATTTTCTGGACGTTGCAGTTTGATTGAAGCGGGCGCAACCGCCCGTGGGGGAAGTTTTTGAGCGCGACTCGCGCCAACGGGAGGGAGCCATGGCACCAAAATTCGACAGTTTCCGGGAGTTTTTCCCTTATTATCTGGCTGAGCATTCAGACCCGGTCTGCCGCGGTTTGCACTATGCGGGCACCCTGATCGCAACCGCTGTTTTCCTCTACGCCATCTTTAGCCAGACATGGTGGCTGCTGCTGGTGTACCCGGTTATTGGTTACGGTTTCGCCTGGGTTGGGCATTTTGTGTTTGAAAAGAACCGCCCGGCCACCTTCGATTATGCGCGCTGGTCCCTGATCGGTGACTACAAGATGCTTGGCCTCTGGCTCACCGGTCGCCTCGCGCCCGCGATGGAAGATGCGCTTGCCCGTTACGGCCGCCGCAACTCCAAAGGCGCTGAAGCGCTCTAGGCTGCGGCTTTTGTACCCAAGAGAAATAGGATAGGGACGCGGCAGTGTTTGCATTCCTGCGCCACTTTAGGTAGGACAAAGACATAAACCTTTGCTGGCCTGTTGGGATCAGTCTTCATATGCCGCTTTACCTGCCCATCGCCGAACTTTCGATGAATATCTTCATCGTGATTGGCATGGGGGCTATTGTCGGTTTCCTTTCCGGAATTTTTGGTGTGGGCGGCGGCTTCCTGATGACGCCGCTCTTGATCTTTGCCGGTGTGCCGCCGACCGTTGCGGTGGCCACGCAGTCCAACCAGATCACCGCCGCCAGTGTCTCGGGTGCACTCGCGCACTGGCGGCGCCAGGGCGTGGATGTCAAGATGGGCTTTGTGCTCATCATCGGCGGTGCCGTGGGGGCCTTTGTCGGCGCTGAAGTCTTTACCTACCTGCGCCTGATGGGGCAGGTGGACCTGATGATCTCCATCGCCTATGTGCTGTTCCTTGGGGTCGTGGGTGGGCTCATGCTCTGGGAAAGCCTGCGTGCCATCATGTGGCAGCGCAAGGGCTATGTGCCACCGCGCAAACCGCGGGAAGAACGCCACAAGGCGTGGATCTATGCGCTGCCGTTCAAGATGCGCTTCCGCAAGTCGCACCTTTATATCTCGGCGCTGTTGCCACTTGCTGTCGGTGTGTTTGTCGGTTTCCTCTCGGCCATCATGGGTGTGGGCGGCGGTTTTGTGATGATCCCGGCGATGATCTATCTCCTTGGCATGCGCACCAATGTGGTGGTGGGCACCAGCCTGTTCCAGATCATCTTTGTTACCGCGCTCACGACCATCTTCCACTCGGTAAACACCCAGACGGTGGATATTTTCCTCGCGCTCCTGCTGCTGCCCGGTGCCGTGATTGGCGCGCAGGTGGGCGCGCGCATTGGTCTTCGCTTGAAGGCGGAACAGCTGCGGGCGCTCTTGGCGCTCATGGTGCTGCTCGTGGGCCTCAAGATGGGCCTTGGCCTTGTGGTTGAGCCGGATGAACTGTTTTCGGTGGCCGAAGTGACCACGCTCGAGGGGGCAAAATGATGCGCTCCCTCGCCATGCTTCTTGCGCTTGTCGCCAGCCTTTCGGGGGCGGCCGATGCGCTGGTGACCGACCTGTCGAACCGCCGCATCGAAATTCGCTACAGCTTCAGCGGTGCCGAGCTCATCCTCTTTGGTGCGGTGGGTGCCACCAGCATCAACACCCTGCATGACGAATATGATGTGGTGATTGTGGTGCGCGGGCCGGAGGAGCCAGCCGTCGTGCGCCGCAAGGACCGCGTGGGCGGTATCTGGATCAACACCGACGCGGTGCGTTTCCCGTCCGCACCCGGGTACTATGCCGTGGCGGCCTCGCGCCCCCTGGAGGAAATCGCGACGCCGATCGCTTTTGCAAGCTACGGCATCGGCTTCAAGAACCTGCCGCTTGTCGCCGACAGTGGCGCGGGACGCGGCCTCACCGCGCCACCGCCTGAGTTTCGCGACGCGCTTTTCCGCCTGCGGGCAGGCGAGGGGCTCTACCGGCAGGAGGTCGATACGGTGGCGATTGTCGACGAAGGCCTGTTCCGCACCGATATCCATCTGCCTGCCAACGTGCCGATCGGCGAATTTATCGTTGAGACTTTTGTATTCCAGAAAGGCAGCATGAAAGCCCGCCACCGCATCAACATGAATGTGGACAAGGAAGGCTTCGAGCGCGCGGCCTATACCTTCGCGCACGAGTGGCCTTTCTTTTACGGTCTTATGGCGGTGATTGTCGCGCTGGGCGCCGGCTGGCTCGCCGGCGTGCTCGGCAAGAAATAGGGCTCAGGCCTTCCCCTTGCGAATCTCGTAGTGATACTGCCCGTCTTCCACGCGCGCCATCAGCAAGGTATGGCCAGCCATTGAACAGAAGGCGGGCATGTCATGCATGGATGCGGGGTCGGATGCGATCACCAGCAGGAGCTCGCCATCCTCAATTTCATCAAGCTTCCGCCGTGCCCTCAGGACCGGCATGGGGCAAGAGAGCCCGGTCGCATCAACCGTTGCGGTAAAACGTTCGTCTGCTTGTTCCATGATACCCAAAACCTTGTATGCGGGCAGAACATCTTCCGCATAGTTTTCATCGTCGCTGATAGATTTCACAGTAAACGCGATTTCTCAATAGCGCGTTAACGAACGGTCGGCAAAGTGCCCGTTTCATTGCACAGATTGTGCACAGATATTGCACAGTGCGCAAAGGCGGGAAATCAGTCGTCGAGGATGCCGAGCTTCAGGGCGCTTGGCAGGATCTCACGGGTGGAGGTAACCTCGAGCGCTGCCTTCAACTCCTTGATATGGAAGGAGACTGTCGGTGCGCTGACCCCGAGCCGGAGCGCGATCTGGCCGTTGGTGAGCCCGGCATTGAGCTGCTGCAGCACCTCATGCGGTCGGCCCTTGATACCAAGGCGGGCGGCACGCTCCTTACGTTCCAGCGGCTGGTAGAAAGTGTGCATATAGATGGCGGCGAGATGCACCTCGTCGCCGTGCATCTTCATGATTTCCTTGAGTTTATCCACCCGGTGCGCCGCATGGAGCGTGACCTCGCCGTGGCCGCGGCCAAAGGCGTGGCGGAGCGGGAAACCGACCGCCGAGAAGATGCCGTAATGTTCTGCACGCTGCAAAATGAAGTCGAATCCCTTGAAGTTCGGGTCGGTGGGATCGAGAAGTTCCCTAGCCATATAAAGGGGTTGCATGGAGCGCTTCTCGATCTGGTGGATCATCGGGTCCACTTTTTCATAGTGGCGGCTCTGGTATTCCTCGACACCTTCCTTGGGCATGGACGTGATCCAGGTGCGGCCCGCTAGCGAGACACGGACATGAGTGTCCTTGCCGTTTTCTTCCTCCACCGGGGTGTTGATCGGGGCGTAGGAATAGCCGTAGGTCGCAGCCTTGAAGCCCCGGTCCGCGATGAAATCGAGGAAATGCTGCCAGACATCATGGCTGGTCGCGGCTGTTTCCAACTGGCCAATGAGCGTGCTCACATTGTCCACAAACAGTCTCCAACTGGTGATCTTGTTTTCTGCTTTGCGCGAAATTACTGCATGGTTCGCGATTTCAGGCAAGTGAAAGATAGGTGAAAAATTCCCGAACTGTCAAAATTCCGGGAAAGTTTCCTAATGGAAAAGGTAAAGCCCGCCCCTTGGGTGAGGGGCGGGCTGGTGACCGGGATTGGGTATGTCCCGGTCGAAGGACAGGCCGGTTGGGTGCCGGGTGCTGAGAGTGGCCCGTCCTTATCTCGGAATTTCTAGTGGAAGACTGTGTCCTCAAGGCGGAAGCAGTCGGCTGCCTTGGTGGTCAGGTGCTCATGGATCGCGAGCCAGAGGTCGAAACCTTCCTTGTCGCCGATCGCCTTCATCTTCGAGAGTGCCTCATCCGCATAGACAAGTGCCTTCGGTCCCAGGTTCTTCAGCAGATTGTCCGCGACAAGGCCAAAATAGAAATTGGGGTCAAATGGCAGGGTCTGTTGCATGATCCGGGTCCTCTGAGCAGCTGGTCTGGGCAGCAGTTGAAACTTGTCCCCTTATCAGCAATGGCCGTGCCAGTTTGGCGAGCATAGGATTTTCAAGGCCTTGCCACGGCTGCGGCGCAGGGCGGCAAAGGGATGGGGACAAAGCTGCCGGGCAGGGCGTGCCGCCTGCCGGTAAGGCTTGCCGTATCAGGATGAAACAGCGGGCTCTAGAAGCCGATGAGCGGCAGCAGGTCGGGCGCGTGACGCCATGGGCGGTCGGGCTGGATGCGGGGGATGGTGACGGTAGGCACGCCAGTGAGCGAGGCGATCTCGCGTGCGGTGCGCTCAAGGTCCGGGTGCTCGTCACCTGCGCTTTCGCTGACGATTATGCCTCGGGTCTCCAAGCCGCGCGCCCGCATGGCTTCGAACGTCGCCACCGTGTGGGAAATGGTGCCCAGATAGCTGCCCACCACCATGAGCGACGGTAGGCCAAGGTCAGATATCCAGTCGGTCACCAGCGTTTTGCCTGCAAGCGGCACAAACGACCCACCAACACCTTCCACGAGCGTGAAGGGGTTCGCCATAAGGCTCGCGCGGCACGCGGTGATAAGGGCATCATAGTCCAGCGTGCGGCCTTCAAGCTCCGCCGCCATGACGGGCGCGAGCGGGGCTTTGTAGCGGAAGGGCGAAATGCTGTTCACGACCTCGGGCGTCAGCTCAAGGCCAAGGCCGTCCGCGATAATGGCAGTGTCGGTGCCTTCCATCGCATCATCGGTGACACCGCTGATGATGGGTTTGAGCGCCGTCACTGGCTTGCCAGTCTGCCGGAGCTGGTAACAAAGCGCGGCTGTCACCAGCGTTTTGCCGATCTCGGTCCCGCTTGAGGTGATGAAAAATCCGCTCATGCGCTGCCTCCAAGGTCGAGCGCGCGGCAGGCCTCGATGAGCCGGTCAACGTCCGCATCGCGGTGGCTGGCCGAGAAGCTGAAACGCAGGCGCGAGGTGCCCTCGGGCACTGTTGGCGGGCGGAAAGCGATGACCTTGAAGCCCTGCACTGCCAGCGCGGCGGAGGCGGCAAGCGCGTCACTTTCTGTGCCGATCACGAGCGGTACAATGGGTGTTTCCGGGCGCGGCAGGTCGAGCGCGAGCGCAAAATCCTGCGCAAGCTTGGTGGGCCGGGCCACCAATGCAGTATCATTTTCAATCAGCTCAAGCGCCTTGATGGCAGCGCCAACGGCGGCAGGCGGCAGGCCGGTTGTGTAAATGAAGGACCGCGCGCGGGTGCGCATCAGGTCTACCACTGGCTTGCTGGCGGCCAGATAGCCACCGTAGGAGCCAACGGCCTTTGAGAGCGTGCCCATCTGCAGCGGCACCAGATGTGCGGCATCAAGGTGGTGTGCGCTGCCGCGACCGCCACCAATGGTGCCCAGCGCGTGCGCGTCATCATTCATCAGCCATGCGTCATACTCAGCTGCCAGCGCGCCGAGGGCCTGAAGCGGTGCGATATCGCCGTCCATGGAATAGACACCGTCCACGACCATGAGTGCACGGTCAAACTTGCCGCGTTCGGCCTGCAGGATTTCGCGCGCGTGCTCCACATCGCTATGGCGGAAGAAGCGCACCGTCGCTTTGGATAGCTGCATGCCCGCGTGGATGCAGGTGTGCACCAGCTCATCCGCGATGATCAGGTCGCCTGCGCCGACAAGGGTCGGGATAATGCCCACGTTGGCAAGATAGCCTGAGCCGAACACACAGGCGTCCTCTGTGCCCTTGATACGGGCGAGGCTTTCCTCAAGCGCCGCGTAGAGCGGGTGGTTGCCGGTTACAAGGCGGCTCGCGCCCGCGCCCGCGCCAAAGCGGCTGGCGGCTTCGCGTGCGGCCTCAATCACTTCAGGGTGGGTCGAGAGGCCAAGGTAATCATTATCGGTGAAGCTGATGAGTTCTGGCCCGTCATCCACGCGCATGGCCATGCCGTCCGTGCGCGCGCTGGAGACAAGGCGGCGGCGTTGGTTTTTGGCCTCAAGTGCATCGAGCTTCGCGGTCGCGAAGGCATCAAGGCTTGCGGGTATGCGGGCGCTCGTTTTCATGGCGCTTGGCTTACGGGCTTCTGGCGCCGCCGTCAAGCAAGCTTCCGCTACGCGCTGCTTAGGTAAATTTACTTGACTTGCCCCCGCCCAGCCGCGATTTTCCCGGCAACAAAAGGTCGAGGAGTTAATCATGAACGCACCCGTTTCCGTCTCGCTGACCGAGGCTCCCATCCGGCACGACTGGACCCGCGATGAGATCATGGCCCTCTTTGCCATGCCCTTCATGGACCTGGTGTTTGAAGCCCAGCGCGTTCACCGCCTTTACCACGACCCTAACAAAGTACAGCTAAGCCAGCTGATTTCCATCAAGACCGGCGGTTGCGCGGAAGACTGCGGTTACTGCTCCCAGTCTGCCAAACACGCGAAAACCACCGGGCTGACGGCCACCAAGCTGATGGAAGTCGAACGCGTTTTGGCCGCGGCCAAAAAAGCCAAGGAAGGCGGTGCCACGCGCTACTGCATGGGTGCCGCGTGGACCAGCCCGAAGGACCGCGACATGGACGCCATTGTGGCCATGGTGGAAGGTGTCAAGGCGCTCGGCATGGAAAGCTGCATGACCCTTGGCATGCTGGATGACTGCCAGACCAAGCAGCTCAAGGAAGCGGGCCTCGACTATTATAACCACAATGTGGATACATCCGAGGAATACTACAAAGAGATCATCACCACGCGCAGCTATCAGGAACGTATCGATACACTGAACCGCGTGCGCGACGCTGGTATCAACGTGTGCTCGGGCGGTATCGTTGGTATGGGCGAACGTCAGGAAGACCGTGCGGGCATGCTGATGACCCTCGCAAACCTTGAACACCACCCGGACAGCGTGCCGATCAACATGCTGGTGGCTGTGCCGGGCACGCCACTTGAGCACGTTGAAAAGCTCGACCCGTTTGAATTTGTGCGCACCATCGCGGTCGCGCGTATCATGATGCCGAAGGCGGAAGTTCGCCTGTCCGCCGGTCGTCAGGAAATGAGCGAAGAGACACAAGCGCTATGTTTCCTCGCGGGTGCCTCGAGCATTTTTTATGGTGAGCAGCTCCTCACCACGCCGAACCCCGAGAACAACAAGGACATGGCCCTCTTCAGGAAGCTGGGCTTGAGCCCGGCGCAGCATGCCTGAGACACCTGACTGGTTTGAGCGCGGCACCCGTCATATCTGGCTGCCCTATACGCAGATGAAAACAGCAGTGCCGCCGCTGCCCGTCAAATCGACGGACGGCGTGCGCCTGACGCTCGCTGACGGGCGGCAGCTGATTGACGGCATCTCCTCCTGGTGGGCGGCGGCGCACGGTTATAACCACCCGCATATCATGCACGCCATGAAGGCGCAGATTGATGCCATGCCCCACGCCATGTTCGGCGGCATGGTCAACGAACCTGCGGTCACGCTCGCGAGACGCTTGGCTGCCATGCTGCCGGGTGACCTTAACCGCGTTTTTATTGCCGAATCCGGCTCGGTCTCCGTCGAGGTCGCGATGAAAATGGCGCTGCAGTATTATTTCAACCGCGGTGAGAAGCGCAGCAAGTTTGTGCATTTCCGCGGCACCTACCACGGCGATACATTGGGCACCATGGCGGTGTGCGACCCGGAAGAGGGCATGCACGGCCTCTTTGGTGATGTGCTGGCGAAAAACCTGCTCACAGACCTGCCGCGCACCGCTGAGCAGGCGGAACAGTTCGCCGGTTTCCTGAAGGCCAATGCGGCTGATGTGGCGGCGGTGATCACCGAACCGCTTGTGCAGGGTGCGGGAGGCATGGTGTTCCATACGGCCGACACCCTGCGCTGGCTCCGTGAAGCGTGCGACGGGGCGGGTGTGTTGCTGATTGTCGATGAAATTTTCACCGGTTTCTACCGCACCGGGTCCCGCTTCGCGATCGAGCAGGCGGGCATTGTTCCGGATATGGTCACTCTGTCCAAAGCGCTCTCAGGTGGTGTGTCGCCGCTATCAGCCTGCATCGCGCGGGATGAAATTTTCGCCGCTTTCTATGACGATGACCCGATGAAGGCTTTGATGCATGGCCCTACCTATATGGGCCATGCGCTTGGCTGCGCGGCGGCCAATGCCTCGCTCGACCTGTTCGAGCGCGAGGATTATGCCGCAAAAGTGCATGCGATTGAGGGCCAGTTGATGGCCGAGCTTGCGCCTTGTGGTTTCCTTGAGAACGTCAAAAGCGTGCGTGTGAAGGGCGCTATCGGCGTGGTGCAGCTGCATGACGCGTCAGGGCTTGAGAAACTGAAGCCCGAGTTTGTGAAGCGCGGCGTTTGGGTGCGGCCTTTCCGCGATATCGTCTATCTCACCCCGCCGCTGGTGATTGGTGAGGATGACCTCAGCATCCTCACGCACGCTATTCGGGATGTTCTCGGCGCCTGATGGGTCGCCTGCTCAGTTGTCAGGTTTTACCGCGATCTCATCATCAACCGCCGGGCGGTCATCCACTTGTTGCAGTTCCTCGATCACCACGTCACCGCGGCGGCGCAGGTTGCGTTCTGTCACGCCGTTCAGAAGGTTCACCACATGGCGCGGGAATTTCTGCAGGCCCGCCGAGGAGACAGTGTGGCTTGCGCCCGGGCCAGCGCCCTTGCCGTTATAAAGATCGGCGATGTGCCAGTCGTCAATCGTTGGGCGGATTTCCCCGACCGTCATCACGTCGCTCGCAAACTCGCCGCGCGCATAGGTGCGGATATGGTCCATCAGGTCGGCCTGAAAATCGGGGAACAGGCTTGCGGCCTCCTGGTAATAGGTCGAGACCCTGAGCTTCGTACTGCCCTGCATGCGCGTACCGCGTACGCTGTTGATGAAGTCGACCGCGTTATGCTCAAGGTCGGCCCAGACCGAATTGCCCTCATAGGCAGTGGTGCGGATATTGGGCCCGCCGATGGCGCCGTTGAAGAAGCCGTACATCACGAGCGGGTCACGCCAGCTTGCGAAAACATGGTTGCGGATGTCCATCAGGCTGATCATCTGGCCACCCCAGCCAAAACGCCGGTCGCAGGCAAAGGCGTCGCTGCCCGCTGCGCAGTCGCCGTAAAGGCGGTCAACGTCGGTCATGGGGTAACGGTCGGCAATCTCGGCCAGCACGATGGCGTTATGCAGGTTGAACCAGTAGGCCAGCTGCTCGTTGCGGGAAAGCGCGGCAAAATTGCCTTTGGCCGGAACGGCAAGCAGGCCGTCGCGCACCTCGCGCACCAGTGCATGCTGCTCGTCGGTATGAATGAAATGATACATCACCCGGTTGCCTTCAAGGCGGCTCGGTTCCGGGTTGTCCTTGATGAAACGTGTACCCAGCTCGGCGTCCGGCTTTGGTGCCGCGCGGTGCTCGGACCGGCCAAGCGGCAGCACGGTTTTTTCAAGCAGGTAGTTCAGATCGTCATAGACAATGCGCGACCGGGTGTTCTCACGGTACTCTGTCGGCAGGGACGGTGCGTCCGGTTGGGCAAAGGCTGGCAGCGCAAGCGATAAAGCCGCCGCGCCCGCAAAAATCAGGGACTTTCTTGTCATGGTTTTTCCTCGCGTTTGGCAGGCCATCACTATTTTTTATATCGCTGCAACTCTGGCCTCATTGCAACGGCTGGTGACCTTTATACAGCTTAACATATTAATTGAGGCCTGTCGCTTCAAGGTTTTGGGGTGTTTTTGCCTCAGAACCAGCCGCTGCGGCGGAAGAAAAGTGCGAGAATAGCGGCAATGGCGGTACATCCTCCCGTTACCCACCAGAAGGCGGTCAGGTCTTCGACCCCCGGCATACCACCCACGTTGATGCCAAAAAGCCCGGTAATGAAACCGAGCGGCAGGAAAATCGCCGCGACGATGGACAGCATATACATATTCTTGTTCAGTCGGTCCGAGATGGCGGTCACCAGCTCCTCCTGCTGGAACTGCAGCCGGTCGCGGGCGGTATCCAGGTCTTCAAGATAGCGGGTCAGGTCGTCATGCGCGTTCCTCAGCCGCTTGGTATATTTTTCGCCAAGCCATGTGGCGGCGAGGTCTTTGAGCACACCCACGGCCGCGCGCAGCGGGTTGAAATAGCGCCTGAGCAGCAACACCTTGTGCCTGAGGTCTGCGAGCTTGGTGCGGTGTTCGGGCCTGCCGCCGTCAATCATTTCAAGCTCAAGGTCATCGATCTCGTCCATGATTTCCGCGATCGGGGTGGCCATATTCTCAATAATGGTGACGGTCAGCGCCACGATGACTTCGGATGAGCTTGCGGGGGCCTCGCCGGCCTCCAGTTTGGCGGCAAGCTTGCGTGCCGCAAACACCGACCTGCGCTGCGCGCTGATCACATGGCTGCCGTCCGACCAGATACGAAGCGAGACCATGTCCTCGGGGTCTTCCTCGGGGTTCAGGTTGATGCCGCGCAGGATGACGAGATATTCATTCTCGAACTCTTCCACCCGCGGGCGGGTGTCAGTGGCGCAGAGTGCATCAATCATCACATCGTCGATATAGGGTGCCGCTGCCTTGATCTCGGCTTTGGCATTTGGCCCCGCCACATTGAAGTGCAGCCAGATCGGCCCGTCCACGCTCTCGGTCGCCGCGTGGCGGCCGGTGTCAGCGCCGTCCCGCAGCTTGATGGCGTGGATGAGGGCCTTCTGGCTCATGCCTTGTCTCCGGTCTCGGTGTTTGCGCTAGCCGCTTTGGCAAACAGGCCTTCAGGCGCAGATTTGAGGTGCAGGTCGCGTTGCGGGAACGGGATCTCGATGCCCTTGTCGGCGAACTTGTGCCAGATGGCAAAAAGCACATCGCTTTTGGGGCCGCGCCTGCCCTCGGTCACATCCGCGACCCAGAAATGCAGGGTGAAATTGATCGAGCTGTCGCCAAAACCGTCGAGGTAACAGACAGGTTCGGGCTCGGGCACGCAGCGTTCATGTTCCTTCGCGGCCTCAAGCAGCAGGCTGCGAACGAGCTCGAGGTCCGAGCCGTAAGCAACACCCACCTGGATTTCCACGCGGCCATGTTTGCTCGTGAGCGTCCAGTTGACCACGCGGGCGGTGATGAAATCCTCGTTTGGCACCATGACTTCCTTGCCGTCGAAGGTCTCAACAAGGCTATAGCGCGCGCCAGTGTGGCGCACAAAACCCTGCGTGCCGTCCCCAAGCTCGATGAGATCATCCACCTCGACCGACTTTTCGGCGAGCAGGATGATGCCGCTGATGAAGTTGGAGGTAATTTTCTGCAAGCCAAAGCCGATACCGATACCGACAGCGCCGCCAAGCACGGTCAGTGCCTTCAGGTCAATGCCGATCATGTCGAGCGCTGCGACGAAGAAGACGAAGTAAATCAGCAGGGTTGCGGCTTTCGATAGCAGCTCGCGGTTGCTGACCCGCATGCGGGTCAGGCTGGCGATGCGTTTCTCGACCTGGCTTGAGACAAGCGATGAAACCCAGAAGAAACCCATGATGACCAGCAGGCCCTTCAGCACCGTGTAGGGCGAGATGTTATAGTCCATGAAGGTGAGGGTCAGCCGCTCGTCGCTCAGGAAATCACGGACCGGAGTCAGGTGTCCCGCGTATCCTGCCCAGAGGAAAAAAACGATGAAGGAGATGATAAACACCTTCGCGATCACCGTACGCGGATGGAAAAACTCTGACGTGACAGACATGGCTGGCGTAACTCTCCCTGCGCCGCTTTGGCGTGACTTGCTTGTTTGCGCATATTGTTGCGGAAATGCGCCGCCAAGTCACCGTTTTTTTGTGGAAGCGTAGGGGCTTAGACCTTGAGGATCACACCTTTCTTCTTCATCAGCGCTACCGGTAGCCATGAGGCGACCACCACAAGGGCGACTGGCAACAGCATGGCAAGCGCGGGCGGCATAACGCCCGCGAGGCTGTCCTGCAGCGACGCGGTCACGCCGTTCAGAAGGAGCGGCGCCATGGCGTAGGTATGCACCACATAGGCGGTAATGGCGTTGATGCCAAAGGCTTGCGCGAACGTCGCCGCGGGCCCGCGCCAGCCTTTGACGTCAAGGCACCAGATGAGCAGGGCGAAGACGAGGAGCGCGAGGCCGGACGTTGCCAGCACAAAGGTCGAGGACCAGGTGGCTTTCACGATGGGGTGCAAGGGTGCAAGCGCGAAGCCGAGGATGGTGAGCACGAGCCCGGCGAGCGCCAGGTGCCGAAGGGTGGCGGTCGTGCAGCCCCTGGCGCGGAGCAGCATGCCGGTGAGCGCGCCCAGTAGCGCCTGCGCGATGCAGGGCAGTGTGCCGAGGATGCCTTCAGGCTCAAAGGGAATGGGAGCGCCCCTCGCATAGACATGGCTGCCGAGGATAAAGCGGTCAAACCAGCTCGAGAAATTCTGGCCCGGTGCATGAAGGTCGACCGCAGCGTCGGGGACCGGGAGCGTCTGCAGGCCGTGATAGCCGAGAAGAATGACGGCGATGATGGCGATAAGCGCCCGTGTGCCGCACGTGAGGTAAATGACGGCTGCAAAAAAGAAGGTCAGGCCAATGCGCTGCAGTACGCCAAGAAGCCGGATCGGAGCATCCCAGTCCGCAAAGGAGAGGGTGAGGCCAAGCCCGATAAGGAACAAGAGGGCCGCGCGTTTGAGCAGCCTTAGGGTGACCGCCGCGCTGAGCCCTGGCCCCGCCTTGACGGAACCGAGCGCGAAGGGCAGCGACACGCCGACCATGAAAATGAAGAAGGGGAACACGAGATCCGCGACCGTGAGACCGGCCCAGTCAGCATGCAGGAAGATGCCATAAGCGGGTACATCAGCCCCGTAATGAAACACGGCAACGCTGTTGACGAATATCATGCCGATGACGGCAAGCCCGCGAAACACATCCAGTGACAAAAGCCGCGCTGTGCCCATGTGCCAACCCTCCCTGAAATGACAACGTTAGACAAAATACGCTACTTCCTAGGATTTGCAATGCTTTCATGCGCACAAACAAAAAGCCCGGCTTGGGGCCGGGCTTCTGTATTTGTTTGTCTGGCGGTGCCTATTCGCGGTTGCCGAGGAACTGCAGCAGCATCATGAACAGGTTCACGAAGTCGAGGTAGAGGCTGACAGCACCCATGATTGCGCCTTTCGCCACGGCCTCGCCCGTTGCCATCATGTAATAGGTTTCCTTGATGCGCTGGGTGTCATAGGCGGTGAGGCCCGCAAACACCAGAACACCGGCGACCGAGATGACAAACTGGATCATCGTCGACGCGAGGAAGATGTTCACCACGCTTGCGATGATGATGCCGATGAGGCCCATGAACAGGAAGGTGCCCCAACCTGACAGGCTTTTCTTGGTGGTGTAGCCATAGAGGCTAAGCGCACCGAAGGCGGCAGCCGTGATGAAGAAGGTGCGTGCGATGCTCGGGCCCGTGTAGATCACGAAGATCGAGGCCATCGAAAGGCCCATTGTCGCGGCAAAGGCCCAGAAAATCATCTGCAGCGCGCCGGACGACAGGCGGTTCACACCAAAGCTCATCACCATGACGAAGGCAAGCGGGGCAAGCGCCACGATCCAGCGCAGGCCGCTGCCGAAGATGGCATTCATCATGTCCGGGCTGCTTGCGGTGAGAAGGGCGACGATGCCGGTCAAAAGCACTCCGGAGGCCATATAGTTATAGACCTTCAGCATGTAGGCGCGCAGGCCCTCGTCAAACTCCGCAGTTTGTGTGCGCGACTGCGCACCATATTGCGTTTGATAGCGTTGTACCATTTTTGCTCCCCATGAGCTGGTTGTTACTTTGTCACCCAATATGGAGACGATGTCCGACGCTTTCAACCGCAATCGGACATCGCTCACACCGATTTTATTCAGCTTCTATTCGGTCCGCAGGACCTGGTTCGGCTTGATCGAGAGTGCCCGGAAGCTGGAACCAAGGCCAAACAGCACGGTCACCAGCAGGCTGACACCCACGGTGAAGAGCATGGGCCACGGCAGGAAGCTGAATTCCATCTCCATGACTTTCTCGACAACGATCCAGCCTGCGAGGGAGCCAAGCGCGAGGGCGATCACGGCAGTGATCAGGCCAATAAGCGCATATTCAAGCATATAGGCGCTCAGGATCTGGGAGCGCACGGCGCCCACCACCTTGAGAATGACGGATTCGTAAACCCGTTGCCGGAAACCGGCCGCAATCGCACCTGCAAGCACCAGGATGCCCGCCACGATGGCAACCGCGGCGGTGGCGCGCACGGCCACACCAATCTGTTCCATCATGGTGTTGACGCTTGAGAGCACTTCCTTCATGCGCACCGCAGTCACACCCGGGAATTTGGATGTGACGGCGCGGTGCGCCGCCATTTCCGCGTCCCCGCTGGCCTTCAGGGTTGCCATATAGGTGTGCGGCGCTGCCTTGAGCGTATTGGGGTCAAACAGGATCACGAAGTTGAAGCCGAAGGTACCCCAGTCGATCTCGCGCAAGGACCTGACGGTGGCGGTGATATCGCGGCCCAGTACGGAGACGGTGATGGTATCGCCAATCTTCAGCCCCAGGCCGTCGGCCACCTCCTTGCCCATGCTGACCTCGGGCCCGCCAGCATAGTCTGCCGGCCACCAGTCGCCCTCGACGATGGTGCTGCCTTTGCCCAGCTCACTCATGTAGCTAAGGCCACGGTCACCACGCAGGACCCAGCGGACCTCGGGGTTGATTTCAACCTCTTCGGCCTTTACGCCGTTCAGCATGGTCACACGACCCCGAAGGTTGGGAACAGTAACAAGGTCCTCCACGTCACCCACGTTGGCGATGGTGGCCTCGAACTCCGGCAGTTGCGCGCGCTGGATATCGAGGAAGAAGAAGGCTGGGGCTTCATCCGGCACCTGTTCGGTCAGCCGAGCTTCAAGATTGCCTTCAATCAGCGCAAGGCTGGCGAAAAGCGTGAGGCCAAGACCGAGCGAGAGCACAACCGCACCCGTCGCGGCACCCGGGCGGTGCAGGTTCGCAATCGCCATGCGGCGGAGCGCATTCTTTGACCGTGGCGCCTTCGCGGCACCGCGTTCAATGAGCCAGCTGATACCGCGCAGGATGCCGAGCGTGACACCGGCACCCACCATGAAGCCAGCCGCAAGAATGCGGTTGTCAGACATGCCGACAGCCAGCAGCACAACAACAAAGGCCGCACCGAAGATGGTGGCCATATAGATGAAACGCGGCCAGCGGCGTTCCGGCGACACAAGGGCACGGAAAAGACGCACGGCGGGCAGGTCGCGCGCCTTGCCAAGCGGCCAGACGGTGAATGCCACGGTGATCATCAGGCCGTAAAGCGCCGACAGCGCCAGCGCAACCGGATAGACACCGCCATCGGGTTTCACTGGCAGGGTATCGGGCAGGAACATGGCCAGCACGCCGGGCAGGAAAGCACCGATCACCATGCCGATGGCGATGGCGACAAGCCCCATGATCAGAACCTGAAGGAAGTAGGTCTTGAAGATCACGCTGCCGTCCGCACCCAAAATCTTGAGGGTGGCAATGGTGCGGGTCTTGCGGTCCATATAGCCTTTGACCGCGTTACCGACACCGACGCCGCCTACCACAAGGGCCGAGATGCCCACAAGGGTGAGGAACATGCCCATCTGGTCAATGAAGCGCCTGAGGCCCGGTGCACTTGTCGCCCGGTCGCGTACGCGCCAGTTCTCATCCGGGAAGGCGGCCTTGAGGCTTTCTTTTGCGGCTTCGATCTCAACCCCCGTGTTGAGCCGCACCTTGTAGAAATGGTTGATCAGGCTGCCGGTGGTCACAAGCCCGGTTTCCGCCAGCGCCGTGTGGCGGATCATCACCGTCGGTCCAAGCTGGAAGCCAAGGTTGGCCTTGTCCGGTTCGCGGTCGATGAAGGCGCGGATGTCGGCCTGCACTTTGCCGAAGGTCAGTGTGTCGCCGAGCTTGACGCCAAGCCGGTCCGCGAGCAGTGGGTCGATCGCCGCGCCCCAGCGACCGCCGCGTTCCTCGAAAAGCGCATTGTTATCGAGCTGCGGCGTGGTTTTGAATTCACCGTAAAGTGGATAGAGCCCGTCAACGGCGCGCAGTTCCACAAGTGTGGACGCGCCGCCATCCTTGAAATGCGCCATGGTACGCAGGCGGGACGAGACGGAGAGGGTACCCACATCCTGCGACCATTCCAGCAGTTCCGGTCCGGCTTCGCGCTGGAAGATATTGATCTCAAGGTCGCCACCAAGGATGGATTGGCCCTCACGCTCCATACCTTCGGTGATGGCGCGGGTGAGCGAGCCGACGGCGGCGATGGCGGTGACGCCAAGGATGAGGCAAGCCATGAAAATGCGAAATCCCGAGAGGCCGCCACGCAGCTCCCTCAGGGCCAGTTTGAACGCCACCGGCATGGCGGGGCTGCGCGTTATCATTGGCTGCCCTTCACGTTCGTTTTGGCTTCTTCCTTGATCTGGACCGATTTTGTGTTGCCGGTGTCGTCAACAATATGGCCGTCCGCCATCGAGATCACGCGGTCGCAGCGGTCGGCAAGCGCCGGGTCGTGGGTGACGAGCACAAGGGTGGACCCGCGCTGTTCCGAGAGGTCGAAAATGAGGTCGATGATCGCGCGTCCGGTTTTGCCGTCCAGGTTGCCGGTCGGCTCATCGCCAAACAGGATCGCGGGCTGGGGCGCGAGCGCGCGGGCAAGGGCCACACGCTGTTGCTCGCCGCCCGAAAGCTGCGCCGGATAGTGTTCCATCCGGTGCGCGAGGCCGACGGATTCCAGTTCATGTGCTGCGCGGTCAAACGCGTCGTTTACACCAGCAAGCTCAAGCGGGACCGCCACATTCTCAAGCGCGGTCATGGTTGGGATCAGGTGGAAGGCCTGCATCACGATGCCCACGCGGCTCAGCCTGTGGCGCGCGAGTGTATCTTCATCCGCGCCGCCGAGGGAAAGGCCGTCAACCTCCACCGTGCCGCCCGATGCCTGCTCAAGCCCGGTCATCAGGCTCATGAGGGAGGATTTGCCGCTGCCCGAGGGCCCGACGATGCCGACACTTTCGCCGGCCGTGATGCCAAAGGAGATGCCTTTGAGGATGTTCACCGGGCCCGCGCCGCTCTCCAGTGTGAGTGCGACGTCCTTGAGCCGGATGATTGCTGCTTTGTCTTCAGCCATTGAAATTTGTTTCCTTCGCTGCCAGATATTTTTGTTCAGGATTTTTATTGTAATACGTCTATAGCTAGGAGCTGGACCAATGATGGTCAATTCCCGCCCTCTAAATAAAATTTTTACCGCAATTGTGGCGCTCGGCGCAATTTTTGTCGTCTCTGCCCAGAATGTGCGTGCAGAGGAGGGCGAGACAGTTCAGGTCATGGCCTTTGGTGACAGCCTGACAGCGGGTTATGGCCTCGCACCCGGTGAAGGCTTCACCGACCAGCTGGAACTGTGGCTGAACGCCCATATGGACCGGCCGGTGAAAGTCACGAACGGCGGCGTGTCGGGCGACACGTCCTCGGGTGGCCGCGCGCGGCTCGAATGGGGCCTTGCCCCCTTTGGTGACGAGGGGCCGGACCTTGTGATCCTTGAGCTTGGTGCCAACGACGGCCTGCGCGGCATCGACCCCACCATCACGGCGGAGAATATCGACGCCATGGCGGCATACCTTGCCGGGCGGGACATCAATGTGCTGGTTGCAGGCATGATGGCACCGCCGAACCTGGGCCAGGAATATGCCGAGATTTTTAACCCCATCTACCCGAATACCGCCGAAAAATACGGCCTGCCACTTTATGCTTTCTTTCTTGACGGGGTCGCTGCGGACCAGAGCCTGAACCAGTCGGACGGCATGCACCCGAACGCGGAAGGCGTTAAAATCATTGTGGAAAAAATCGGACCCGCTGTGATTGCGGCGCTCGAGGGCAGCCAGAACTCACGATAGCCGAGGTTATGCAGGACACTTTGTCATAAAAGTTTCTATGATCGCATGGATTCCCTTCACGCCTTTTTTGCGCTAGCATTAGTATGTTGCGGCGTCTTGGCCGCGATATCTTGATTGAAGGGGACAGGCCATGGTGCGTTTATTCGTCGGCCTGGAAATTCCGGATACCATGAGGGATGCGCTCTCAGACGTGCGCGGCGGTGTTGAAGGCGCGCACTGGCAACGGGATGACCAGCTCCACTTAACCCTCGCCTTTATTGGCGAAGTTCCCAAAAAGGCTGTTCATGAGATTGAAGGCGAACTGTCGCGAATATCCTTCGCGCCGTTTGACTTTGCGCTCAGGGGTGTCGGCCTTTTTGGCAAGCCCAAACAACCCAAGTGCCTTTGGGCGAGTGTCGAAGACAAGGCACCGCTAGTGCACCTCCATGAAAAAATCGTCAACGCGCTCGCGCGGGTCGATGTGGAGGTGGAGCGGCGCAAATACAAACCCCATGTCACGCTAGCCCGGTTCCGCCGGGGCGCACAGGCGCGTGTGGGCGACTGGCTGCACTATAATGAAAACCTGTGGACACCGGCTGAAACGGTTCAGCATTTCACCCTGTTTTCGAGCCAACGGACCCATGACGGGTCATACTACACTGTTGAAAGCCGGTTCGGTCGCTCGCTAGAGGCTGAGCCAGAAGCGGACGACCTGACTATCGCCTATGACATGGCGTCGGATTACGGCTGGGTGCTCAACCCGGCGTGAAGCTAAGCTTGGGGCGGCTGGGCCGCAAGGTAGCGGTCGCCCCAGTTTCGTAGCTCCATAATGATCGGCATCAGGCTCTCGCCCTCGTTCGTCAGGCTATATTCCACGCGCGGCGGCACTTCCGCATAGACCTTGCGGTGCACGAGGCCGTCATCCTCAAGTTCCCTCAGTTGCCGCGTTAGCATGCGCTGGGTGACACCCGGCATCAGACGGCGTAGCGCACCAAAGCGCAGTGTGCCTGATGTCAGGTGATAGAGAATCACGCCCTTCCATTTACCACCGATAAGCTCAAGCGTCGCTTCTACCCCGCAGGTGGTTTGCAGGTTCCGCGCCCCGACCTTCTCACGCATGCTGCCTCTCCAATAGTATACAAATTGGTACTACTGCACATAATTGTGCATACTTTTCATATGTATATTATCGCTTATATCGGCAATACCCCAAACGAAAGCGGAGATAAAAAATGAAGGTTTTCGGGTTTGAAAAGGCGTTGCCGACGAGCGAGCAGGGCGCCTTTATCGCGCGTGAAGAGGAGATGCCAGTGCCGACCGGGCATGACATCCTCGTTGAAATCAAGGCCGTCTCGGTCAACCCGGTCGACACCAAGGTGCGGCGCGGCAAGGCCGATGACGGCACCTTCAAGGTGGCAGGCTATGATGCGGCAGGCATCGTTGTGGCGGTCGGGCCTGATGTGACGCTTTTCAAGGCCGGTGACGAGGTCTGGTACGCAGGCGATGTCACGCGGCCCGGTAGCAACGCGGACTTCCACCTGGTCGATGAACGTATCGTCGCGAAAAAGCCGGGTAGCATGAGCTTCACCGAAGCGGCGGCCATGCCCCTCACCATTCTGACGGCCTGGGAAGCGCTTCATGAGCGCCTTGCCATCAGCCGGGATGAGGGCACGAACAAGGCACGGAAGCTCCTGGTTATCAACGGTGCGGGTGGTGTTGGTTCGGTCGCGATCCAGCTGGCGAAACGCGCTGGCGTGCATGTGACGGCGACAGCCTCACGGTCGGAAAGCCGCGACTGGTGCTTTGACCTTGGCGCCGACGAAGTGATCGCCCACAAGGACACGGAGACCATGGAGGAGAGCGCCTTCGACTGGATTTTTGTGTGCCACAATACGGATGACTATTTTGACATCGCGGCCCGCCTTGTAAAACCCGGCGGCGCTGTCTGCATGATCACGGGTGCCTACAAGCCGCACAATATTCAGGCGCTGATGCACAAGTCCGCCCGGCTGGTGTGGGAATATATGTTCACGCGCTCAACCTACCAGACCGACGACATGATCGTGCAGCACCAGATCCTCAAGGAAGCTGCCACGCTTGTGGACGCGGGCGAACTCAGGGGCACACTGACCAAAGTCTTGTCGCCGCTGGGTGTCGAGACACTCGGGGAAGCGCATGCCACGCTTGAAGCGGGCGGCATGATCGGCAAGCTGGTGATTGAACACAGCTAGTGTATGATGGGTGCGCGGGGCGACGGCGCCGCGCATCTGTTTTCAGGGCTGTCATATAACTGATATGAAAGCGCTTTATCTGCAATTTTGATACGGGAGTCGTAGTGCTGCGATCAAATAAGAACAGATAGTGAGGACATTCAGTATGAACGATTTTTCCCGCCGCCGTTTCCTGCGGACGGCCAGCCTGATGGGGCTGGCTGCCTTCAGCGCGCCGCTTGCAGCAACGCCAGCCTGGATTACCGGCAAGGCACGTTTCATCTCCTATCCCTTCACGCTTGGTGTGGCATCGGGCGACCCGCTGGCGACGGGTTTTGTGCTCTGGACCCGGCTTGCGCCCGATCCGCTCGATAGCACGGCTGCGGGCGCAGAGCCGATCCCGGTGTCCTATCAGGTGGCGGAAGATGAAGGCTTCAAGCGGGTGGTGCAAAAGGGTGCGGTAGTGGCGCATGCTGAAAACGCTCATGCTGTGCATGTGGATGTGACCGGCCTTCAGCCGGGTCGGGAGTATTTCTACCGCTTCCGCGCCGGCGACGAGGTCAGCCCGACGGGCCGCGCGCTCACCCTGCCAACGGCCACAACAGCGCTTGATCGTTTCAAGCTCGCCATCTGTTCGTGCCAGAACTATGAGCAGGGCTACTTCAAGGCCTACCGCGACATGATCGCCCAGGACGTGGACCTGATCGTCCACCTTGGTGATTATATTTATGAATATGGTGTCGGCGGTCCCTTGCGCCGCAGCCCGGTGACCGAGGCCAAAACCCTGGCCGACTATCGCCTGCTGCACAGTGTTTACAAGCTGGACCCGGACCTGCAGGCGGCACACGCGCATACAAGCTGGCTGACCACTTGGGACGACCATGAGGTCGCGAACGACTATGCTGCCGACCAGGGCCAGTTTTTCGAGGACACAAAAGAGTTTCTCCTGCGCCGGGCTGCCGCCTACAAGGCCTATTATGAGCATCTGCCGCTCCGCCGTGCAGCCGCCCCGATCGGGCCGGATGCCACCATTTTCCAGCGCGTGAATGTGGGTAACCTCATCGAGATCAATATGCTCGACACCCGCCAGTACCGCACCGACCAGCCCTGCCAGACCCCCGATGAAGGCGGCTGGCAACTGATTGACGGCAAATGCGAGGACCGGTTCGACCCCGCGCGCACCATCCTGGGCGAACAACAGGAGAAATGGCTGCTGTGGGGCATGGGTCGCGCGAACGCCAAATGGAACGTGATGGCGCAGGGCATGCTTTTCTCCAAGCACGACTACAAGCCGGGCGAGGGGGAGTTGATCGGCAGCGAGTATTGGGACGGTTATGTCACCTCGCGTGACCGGGTGCTCGACATGTTTGAAAAACGCAAGATTGCCAACCCCATCATTGTGGGCGGTGATGTGCACGCAAACTATGTTTGCGACGTGAAACGCGATTTTGATGACCCGGCCTCAAAAATCATCGCGTCCGAATTTGTTGCCACGTCCATCACCAGCGGCAACTGGTACTGGCAGCGCAACATGCCGTCGATCCCTGAAAACCCGCACATCAAGCTTTATGAGGGCCAGTACCGCGGCTATACGCTGGTGGAGGCAGACCAGAAGACCTGGACCACAGACCTGCGCATCGTGAATGACGTTACAAAGCCGGAGCTTGAAGCCAGCACGCTCAAGCGCTTTGTGGTTGAGGACGGTGTGCCGGGGCCGAAGGAAGCCTGACGGTCTAGACACCAAAGCGGTCAAGAATGTGGGACACCTGTCCCACATAGCCGCCACCAAACAGACGCACATGCACCAGCAGCGGCCAAAGCTGGTAGAGGGCCATGCGGTCCTCGAAAAAGCCCGGCTCCATCGCGCGGTGCGCCGCATAAACATCAAAGAATGATGTGTCGAGCCCGCCCATCAGCGCGATGAAGGCAAGGTCCATTTCGGCGTGACCATAGGAGATGGCGGGGTCGATAAAACCCGCCACACGGTCACCATCAATGAGCATATTACCCGCCCACAGGTCGCCGTGCAGCAGGCTGGCGGGCGGCGCTTTCGGCAGAAGCGCTGATACCTTGCCCGCGAGGGCCTCAATGCGGGCCATCATGGCGGTGTCGAACCGGCTGGTGCGCGCGCAGGACTGCGCCATCGCAAGCAGCCGGTGGTCGCGGAAGAAACTGACCCAATCGGAGGCCTTTTTGTTCCGCTGGCCCAAGGGGCCGATATAGGTGTCCTCACCGAAGCCGTATGGCTTCGCCTTGTCCTCCGACACGCAGCCGTGCAGTGCGGCGATATGGGCCGCAGCGCTTTCCGCCGCTTTCCGCGCGTCGCTCATGCCTGCGTGCGGGATATGCGCCATCACCAGTATGCCCGCGCTCTGGAACAGCACCTCGGGCACCGGCAGCGGCGATTTTTCCCTCAGGTGCCGCAGCATCATGGCTTCGGTAGCGGTGGTGTCGGGCTGGTCAGCGCGCGGGCGTTTGGCCACCACCTTGCGGCCGTCCTTCAAGGTCAGGCACGATACATCCGCGATATCGCCGCCGCGCATCGGCCTTGAGCCCGTCACCGGCGAGCCAAGTGCCTTTGCAAGCAATGTGGCGAGCGGCGATGCCATGCTCTAAAATCTCTCCAGCCGAATTTTGGCGAGCAGCCCTTCGGACGCATCCATGGCGGCAATATAGCAGGTGTCAAACTGGTCGCGGTGGCCATAGTAGGGGTCCGGCATTTCATCAAGTGGAATGTCCGGTGCGTGAGAAAGGAACAGGCTGATCCGGTCCTTGAACGCGTCCGGGCAGCGGTCCAACAGGTCGGTGAAATTGTCCCGGTCCATGGCGAGGATATAGTCGAAGGCTGAAAAATCCTCGTCCGTCACCTTGCGCGAGCGTTGGCCGGTGATGTCGACACCGCGTTTTTTTGCCGTGGCAATGGCCCGGTCATCAGGGGCTGAGCCCGCGTGATAGCCGATGGTGCCGGCGCTATCTATGGTGAAGGCATCGGCAAGCTCGGCCTCCTCGACCGCGCGGCGGAAGGCGCCCTCCGCCATGGGGGAGCGACAGATATTCCCCATGCAGACAAACAGGACTTTCACCGTCATAGTGACCTCACCTCGCGTTCAGATTTTCGCTGCCAACTGTTAATGTGGTAGCTGATTGTGCCTTGAATAAAAAGGGTAGTCGATGGCTTACGAGAATATTGTTGTGCTGACTGGGGCTGGTGTTTCCGCCGAGTCCGGCGTGCGAACCTTCCGCGACAACGGCGGGCTGTGGGAAGAACACCGGGTCGAGGACGTGGCGACGCCCGAAGCCTTCCTGCGTGACCCGGAGCTTGTGCAGCGTTTCTATAACCTGCGCCGCGCACAGCTTGGCACCGTGGAGCCGAACCCCGCGCATATAGCGCTTGGCAGGCTGCAGGCTGAGCACAAGGGCACCGTCACCATCATTACCCAGAATGTGGACAACCTGCATGAGCGCGGCGGCGCACACGAGGTGATCCATATGCATGGTGAGCTTGGCAAGGTGCGCTGTGTGGTGTGTGAGAGCGTGCACGACTGGCTTGCGGACTGCACGCAGGAGACCGCCTGCCCGGCGTGCGGCGCGGCACCCGCGCTCAGGCCCCACATCGTCTGGTTCGGTGAAATTCCGTTCGCGATGGATGAGATCGCCTACCGGCTCAGGGCCTGCGACCTGTTCATCTCCATCGGCACCAGCGGGCACGTCTATCCGGCGGCGGGTTTTGTGGCCGAGGTGCGGGCGAGTGGTTTTGCCCACACCATTGAGGTCAATCTGGAGCCGAGCGCGGGCTACAGTTATTTTGCCGAGTGTCGCCATGGACGCGCGGGCGAGCTTGTGCCACAACTCGTTGAGGAGCTATTGGCCAACGAGCCTGTATGAGCCAGTTTGAGAAGGGATTATCATGAGTACACGACCGACACAGCTTTCCGCCGATGAACGTGATGCCGCGCTGGCTGCCCTCGACGGCTGGGCCTATGACGCAGACGCCAAGGCGATCAAAAAGGATTTCCGCTTCAAGGATTTTTCCGAGGCGTGGGGCTTCATGAACCGTGCGGCACTGCTGGCTGAAAAGATGGACCACCATCCAGAATGGTTCAATGTCTACAACAAGGTGGACGTGGTGATGACCACCCACGATGCCGACGGTGTCACGAGCCTTGATATTGAAATGGCCACGGCCATGAATAATTTCGAATCCGGAATGAAATAGGAGGGAAGCCATGTTCAAGTCGGTTTTTGTTGCAGCGTGCCTCGCCTCAATGCCGGCTTATGCCGGGGTCGAGGAACTGATGAAAGCCGATAAGGATATCATCGGTAACCCGATCACTTACCCGGGCGGCGAGGCGGCCCAGATCACCGGCATCATGATCACCATGGCGCCGGGCGAGAGCAACGGCTGGCACAGCCATCCGGTGCCCACTTTCGGCTATATGCTATCGGGCGAGCTGACGGTTGAATATGCCACCGGCGAGGTGAAGGTCATGCGCGCGGGCGATACGATCGTCGAGGCTCAGCACACAGCGCATCAGGGCCACAACCGCGGTGATGAGGTGGTCAAGATTGTGGTCTTCTATGCCGGGGCCGACGGTGTGCCGACCACGGTTCGGGGAAAATAGGCCAGCCCGCGGCGGGTGCCGGGGTTGGCCCAAGCCCTAAAGGCTGTAGGTTGTGCCCGCCAGCCCGTTATAGGCCCGCGCACTGCTGCGGCCAAACTGCAAGACCAACATTACCTTGTCGGTTTTTTTGTGGTCGGAGGCCAGCGGCAGATAGAGGATACCGGTCTCTTTCTCGCCCGCCTTTACAATACTGCACACATCGGTCCAATAGTACGGTTTTCCCTCATCACATGTCTGCGTGATGCGCTTCCAGAATACACTCTCCGGTCCCTTGCCGGGGACCTGGGAAAAACGGCAGCCGGTATAGTCGCGGTCGAGCTCGTCCGCCACATCCTGGCCGATCAGCCGGTATTCATAATCGCGCGGGTTATCCTTGATATCGACAATGATGATATTGGATGCGTAGCGACCAATATCCTGAAGCCTGATATCCGCGCGGGAGGGCAACTCGCCTGTGCGCATGGATAATCTGGTCCAGTGGCTCAGCAGCCTTTGCTGAGGTTCGGACATATTCATAGACGCCTCCAAAAGCTTGATGGTTTTGCATCTACTCAACGACCCTGAACAAACGTTAACAAGATGTTTACTCTATCATGGCCCTGCGGGGCGGCAGAGTCTTTTCGGAAAATTTTACTGGTATTTGACCGGCTTAACGAGTTTGTGAACACGGGATATCGCTTAGTGCAATGCTACTGTTGCAAGTGCAAAACCCTCGCCCGGATGCGCGCCGCCGGATAGCTCAAGACTCTGCCAGCCAGAGCGTCAGCAGGTCATGGGCAATGGCAAGGGAAGGCGGCAGCAGAAGCTCCGGCGTTTCGCCGGCAATGGCGCGTATGGCCTCTTCTTTCGTAATCCAGCGCGCGTCCTCGATCTCGGTAGTGTCAGGCGTGATTTCGCCGTCCTCCACCCAGGCGAAACAGCCGATCATCAGTGTGGACGGCCACGGCCAGGGTTGGCTGGCCTTGTATTCGACCCTTGTGGCCTTGAGGCCGGTTTCTTCCATCAATTCGCGCGCAACCGCCTCCTCAATCGTCTCGCCCGGTTCCATGAAACCGGCGAGCGCGGAATAGATGCCAGGCGGCAGGTGGTATCCGCGACCCACGAGGGCTCGCTCCTTATTCGAGCCCTCCGGGAACGCCAGCATGATCACAACCGGGTCGGTGCGCGGGAAGTGGCTGGCACTGCAAGAGGGGCACTTACGCTCATAACCCGCTTTCACAAGCTCCGATTGCGCACCGCATTTGGCACAGAAAAGATGGCTTTTGTGCCAGGAGAGCATGGATTTGGCCTGGGCGATGATGCCAAGGCTCGGGTGTGCATGGCCGAACTTCATGGCGACGGCACGCCCCTCGCGGAACTTGGCGGGCGCGAACATATCGCCAAACTCTTCCGGGCTGCCATCAAGGCTCGCCGCATAACGGGGCGCGTCACCGTCGAGGCCGAGAAAAATGGTGGTCAACAGCGGCAGGAAGCGGCATTTGCCCGGTGTCATCCAGGCGATATCGCCAGATTCGTCGGTCAGTACACGGTCATCGGCAAAGAGCACGAATCGGGCGTCGTCGCGCCGAGCCCAGTCGCCAAGGATCTCAGGGTCTGCGCGCAGGTGGTCTGCGCGGTTGAGCGGATTACCGGAAAATGCCGTTGTTACAGTGCTTAAGGCCACGCCTTCCTCCCGTTATTCTGTGTGCATGAAGCTAGTGCGGACACATTCCCCTTGCAAGTGCGGCCAAGAATCGCCATATACAGCCCCGGGAGAGCCGGCGGACATTCCGCTCGCCAACCCGGTCAGGTCCGAAAGGAAGCAGCCGTAACGAGTTGTGCATGGGTCGTTTTGGCCCTCCCACCCTACCTTACTTCTCTCCACCGTATAGCTACCCGCGGCTTGCGCAGCGGTGTGCACAATATGTGCAACATATGTGCATTTTCCGTGCCCTGCCTCTTTCCCCTCCGGGTCAATCCTGCTAGTCATGATTTTCACCACTGACGGGGGACGGACACGCCCATGAGCGAGAGCACTGAAAAGCAGAATTACCGGGTTCTGGCCCGTAAATACCGCCCATCGGATTTTGATAGCCTGATCGGGCAGGAAGCCATGGTGCGCACGCTCTCGAACGCGATCGACAGTGGCCGCCTTGCGCATGCTTTTGTGCTCACCGGGGTTCGCGGGGTGGGTAAAACCACCACGGCGCGGATCATTGCCAAGGCGCTTAACTGTACCGTGCATGACGGGCCGTCTATCAACCCGTGCGGCGCGTGCGACAACTGCAAGGCCATCGCCGAGAGCCGTCATGTTGACGTGCTGGAGATGGACGCCGCCTCGCGCACCGGTGTGGATGATATCCGCGAGATTATCGAAAGCGTGCGCTATGCGCCGGTATCTGCCCGCTACAAGATTTACATCATCGACGAAGTGCACATGCTGTCGAAGAACGCGTTCAACGCACTTCTGAAAACGCTTGAAGAGCCGCCCGAGCATGTGAAGTTCATCTTTGCGACCACCGAAATCAGGAAACTGCCGGTTACGGTGCTGTCGCGCTGTCAGCGTTTTGACCTCAAACGGGTTGAGGCGGATGTGCTGATCGCCCACCTCGCCAAGCTGGTCGATCAGGAAGGCTGCAAGGCGGAAGAAGGCGCGTTGAAGTTGATCGCCCGCGCGGCCGAAGGCTCGGTGCGGGATAGCCTGTCGCTCCTTGATCAGGCCATTGCGCACGGCGCAGGCGAAGTCACCGAGGGTCAGGTGCGGGATATGCTCGGCCTTGCCGACCGCGCGCTGGTGCTGGACCTGTTTGAGCAACTGATGAAGGGGGACGTTGCTTCCTCGCTCACCACGCTCAGAAAACAATATGACGCGGGCGCGGACCCAGCTGTGGTGCTCAACGACCTTCTTGAGGTCACGCACTGGCTCACCCGCCTGAAGGTGACGCCCGACACCGGCACCGATACACTTGTTTCGGAAGCCGAGCGCAAGCAGGGCGGCGAGATGGCCGCAAAGCTTGGCATGCCGCACCTCACACGGGCGTGGCAGATGCTCCTTAAAGGACTCGGTGAAGTGAAAACCGCACCCAGCCCGATTGCGGCGGCCGAGATGGTGCTCATCCGCCTGTGTTATGCGGCCAACCTGCCAAGCCCGGCGGACCTTGTGAAACAGGTTCAGGGTGGTGGCGCCGCACCTGCGGGTGGCCCATCGGGTGGACCGGGCGGCGGTGGCAACGTGCATGCCATGGCCAGCCAGCAGGCACCCCAGGCCTATGGTGGCGGGGCACCGACCGCGGCCCGCAACGCGCAGGTGCTCGCTTTCCGGCAGGATGCAGGCCACGGCGCAGACCACCCGAAACACCCGATGCCGGTGGACTTCGAGAAGCTCGTTGCGCTTTTCAACGCCGAGAAGGAACCCACGCTTGCGGTGCTCCTTAAGGACCATGTGCGCCTTGTGACTTACAAGCCGGGTTCGATCAGCTTCCGTACGCTCCGGCAGTTGCCGCCTGATTTCATGATGCGGGTGAAATCGTGCCTCAAACTCTGGACCGGCATGGACTGGCAGATCGCCATCACGCGCGAGGAAGAGGGTGAGGAGACCATCCGCACCAAGGAAATCGTGCGCGAGAAGAAGCGCCGCGATGAAGCGCTGGCGGAGCCGATCGTGAAATCCCTGCTTGCTGCCTTCCCGGATGCTGAGCTTATCCACGTGCGCGACAGCCGCGCTGAAGAGGATGACATGCCGGGTATGGACGATGCCCTTGAAGGAGTGTCCTTCGAGGACGATATGGGCGACGGGTCCGATTTCGATTTTTAGGTCTGGAGTGTGAGCTGATGAAAAACCTCTCTGAAATGCTGAAAAAAGCGCAGGAAATGCAGTCCAAGATGGGTGATATGCAGGCTGAACTTGACCGGGTCGAGGTTGAAGGCACCGCAGGCGCCGGCATGGTGAAGGTTATCCTTACCGCCAAGGGCGACATGAAATCTGTCACCATCGACCCAAGCCTTTTCTCATCGGAAGAGAAAGAAGTGGTCGAAGACCTCATCGTCGCCGCGCACAAACAGGCGCGCGAAAAAGCCGCTGATGCCATGCAGTCCCGCATGAAGGACCTCACCGGCGGCCTCGACCTGCCGCCCGGCTTTAAAATGCCGTTCTAGGCATACCGGCTATTGCCGCCATAATGCCTTGATCGTGCGGGAAGTTTCACCTTAACGTTGGTGAAACGGCGGGAAGGGGGCACCTATGGCATCCAGTCAGACACTCCAGGATTTTGTTGGCAAAGCGCTTGAGGCCGGTAAAAGCCGGGCTGAAATATCGGCTGTGCTCGCGGGAGCCGGCTGGCAGGCGGATGAGATCAGGAAGGCGCTTGCTGCCTATCATCCGGCTGAATTTCCCGTGCCGGTCCCGGCCAAGCATTATTCGCTCACCGCGCGGGATACGGTGTTTTACCTTTCGCTTTTTGGTGCGCTTTATCTCGCCTGCTGGGGCGTGATCATGCTGGCGTTCGATATTCTGGACCTTGTGATCCGCGACCCCGCCGCGCACGACAACACCGACTATATCGAAAGCAACATCCGCTACTGGATGGCGTGGACCATCGTATTTGCGCCCACTTATCTCGCGCTCGCCTTCAAGGCGGAACAGCGCGTGAAGGGTATGGTCAGCGCCCCCATGTCCGGCGCGCGGCAGTGGCTCACGTATCTCACGCTTTTCTTCGCGGGGCTCACCGCACTCGGTGACCTTGTGGCGGTGCTTTATCACTTCCTTGGCGGCATGGCGACGTCACGGTTTCTTCTTAAGGTGCTGGTGGTGGCTTTTGTATCGGGCTCCGTGCTGACCTATTATTTCCGCTCCATCCGGCAGGCGGAAGATGCGGAGGCGGGAGATGAAAACGCCTAGCAGCGGCAAGCTGTTCCTGCTTGCGGGCACGTTCCTTGTGGCTGGACTTGTAGCGCTTGGCGCGTCGCTTGTGCGGTCGCCGTCCGAGATGCAGCTCACGCGACTTGATGAGCGCCGGGTGTCGGACCTCAGAGAGATTAACCGCGCGGTGCACCAGTATTACCGCCGCCATGACGAATTGCCCCGAAACCTTGATCAATTGCCCTCTGCCACGCCGCAACGCGGCGAGATGGTGGACCCCATCACGGGTGAGCGCTACGCCTACCAGATCACCGGCGATCTGGACTTCAACCTATGCGCAAAATTTGATCTTGCGGATAGCGACCGCCGGGGCGGCTACCCACATTTTTACGACACCGACCTTGGGGTCGACTGGCGGCACGACGCGGGGCCATTCTGTTATGCGTTGACGGTCAGGGAGCGTGACCCTGAGTGAGTTTGACTATCCCTGTTTTGTCTATGTGCTGGCCTGTATGGACGGGGCCAAGACGCGAACATATGTCGGCTGGACCACGGATGTAGACAAACGCTTGGCCGCGCACAACAGCGGCACGGGCGCCAAATCCACCCGTGGCAGAACGTGGGTCATTCTCCACACCGAGGAATTTAAAACACGCGGCGAGGCCATGAGCCGCGAGTGGCACTTGAAACGCGACCGGAAATTCCGCAAAAAGCTTCTGGAGGCCTATTGGGGCACATCAGACTAGCGGGGCAAGGCACATGAGCGAGCAGACAACCGAGACAACACCTGTGAAGGTGCTTCCCTACCTCAGCACCTTTGCGACATGGTATGTGTGCCTTATGTTGGCCGTGACCGGGATCAGCTTCGGCTTTGGCATCAACTTCGGCGAACTTGGCAAGCTGTTGATCATCGTGGCCGCTGCGGTCATGACAGGCTTCCGTTTTGCCGAAGAAAACGAACGCGCGTTTGTGGGCGCGGAAAAATGGAAACTCGGGCTTGTAGCCCTCCTTGTGCTGCATGTGGCCAACACCCTGAATACCCTGCTGATCGCTTATGTGTTTCTGGATGAGGAGCGGCGCGCGCATTTTTTTGAGGTATTAGGGTCTGCCGAACCTCAGGTCATGGCCTTCTCGCTCGCCATCGTTTCCTTCTTTTATTATGTCGCCACGGTTCTGTTCCTTGGGGTGGGCGTGAAAAGCCGTCTCAAGAAGCTTGGCAAAGCGGAGTAGCGCCTGATGCCGCGCAGTCACGGTAGTGAAATTGATACGTTGATCCAGCTTCTGGCCAAATTGCCAGGGCTTGGCCCGCGGTCGGCCCGGCGTTCCACGCTCCAGCTTCTGAAGAAACGTGACAGCGTGATGGTGCCACTCGCCCGTGCGCTTGAAGATGTGGCGGCGAAGATCGTGATCTGTGCCACATGCGGCAATATCGACACCACCGACCCCTGCCACGTGTGTGTGGACGGGCGGCGTGACCGCACGACGGTGTGTGTGGTCGAGGACGTCGCCGACCTCTGGGCGCTTGACCGGTCCGAGACTTACCGTGGGCTATATCACGTGCTTGGGGGCACCCTCTCGGCGCTTGATGGTATCGGGCCGGATGAGCTCAATATTGCACCGCTGCTTGAGCGCGCGCAGTCAGGCGAGGTGACGGAAGTGATTCTGGCGCTGAATGCTACGGTAGACGGCCAGACCACCAGCCACTATCTGGCGGAGCGTTTGGCCGATAGTGGCGTAAAAGTCACGGCCCTTGCCCACGGCGTACCGGTGGGTGGCGAGCTAGACTATCTGGATGACGGCACACTTGCGGCAGCGCTCAGGGCGCGCGGCGCGGTGAGCTGATGGCCGAGGTTATTTATACCGTCAAGGTCTGGGCCGACCCTGTTGCGGGCCAAGGCTATATTGACTGGCTCACGGGCGGGCATGTAGCGGCCGTCGCGGCTAATCCCGGCGTGAAATGGGCGCGGCTCACACGGCTTGAGGAGACATCGCCGGACGGATGGACAGGCTTTATGGCGGTTTATGCATTCGAGAGCCGCGAGGCGCTCAGCGCCTATCAGGCCAGTGACCTGTTCAAGTCCTTCACGCCGGTTTATGAGAAATATAACGGCCTGTTCCGTGTTGAACGGGCGCTTGGCGAGGTGATTGAAAGCCATGACACATAAAGTAACCCATAAGGGCGGTTGCCACTGCGGCGCGGTGACGTTCGAGTTTGATGGCCCGGCGGACCTCAAGGCCGTAACATGTACCTGCAGCATGTGCGCACGTACCGGCTTCATTCATTATTTTGCCACACAGGATGAGTTCCGCATCACCTCAGGCGCGGATAACCTGACGGAATACACCTTCAACACCCGTACGGCGAAACACCTGTTTTGCAAGACCTGCGGCGTGAAATCCTTCTATGTGCCGCGCAGTCACCCGGATGGTTGGTCGATCAATACCAACTGCATTGATATGGCAACGGTGACGAGCCTCGATATCGGTGAATTCGACGGGGCCAATTGGGAAGCCAATATCGAAAGCCTCAAAGCCGAAGATTAATACCGAGCTGATGTGAGAATGAATAAAGGGGCCTGCGGGAGGCGCAGACCCCTTTAACTTTTGAGCACCCGTAATGTAGGGCATTTGGGGCTCAGGGGAGCAAGATTTACAGTGGTTCATCAGTGCAACCGCACCGGGAGGGGCCCCTGGGGCAGAACCGTTGGGACGGCGGGGCGTGACCCCCGAACCTCTGCAAACCGCAAGTGGATAATAGGCGGCGGCCTGTTCGCGCGAAACTAGAAAGAATTTAGGTTTGTGTGACAGACTCACGAAGGTGGTGGTCGGTTAGCCGATCAACCGGCCCAGCATGTCTTCATAAACATCTGCCAGCGCCTCAACGTCCGCGATCGCAACATGTTCATCCACCTTGTGCATGGTAGCGCCCACAAGGCCAAACTCGATCACCGGGCACATGTCTTTGATGAAGCGGGCGTCCGACGTGCCACCGGTCGTGGAAAGCTCAGGTTTTTTACCGAAGCGGGCCTCGACTGCGGCCACAGCTGCGTCCGACAGCTTACCTTCTTCGGTGAGGAAACTGTCGCCCGACAGCCACCAGTCGATCTCATAGTCCACACCCGCCGAATCCATGCGTGCGAGCAGGGTGGACTTCAGGCTTTCGGGCGAAAACTCATTATTGTAGCGCACATTGAAACGCGCAGAGGCCTCTGCCGGGATCACGTTATGGCTTTCATTGCCCACATGGATGTTCACGATCTCAAGGTTCGACGGCTGGAACTTCTCGTTACCGCCATCAAGCGGCACTTCAAGCGTCGCCAGCACCTTCACAAGGTCCGGGATCGGGTTTTTGGCCAGATGCGGGTAAGCCACATGGCCCTGTGCGCCCTTGACGGTGACAACACCGTGCAGGCTGCCGCGACGGCCGATCTTGATCATCTGGCCCATCTCGGTCGGGTTCGTGGGTTCACCCACGATGCACATGTGGATCTTCTCACCCTTGTCATTGAGCCAATCCAGCACCTTGCGGGTGCCGTTGATGGCCATGCCCTCTTCGTCGCCGGTGATGAGGAAGGAGATGGAGCCCTTGGGCTTTTTCTTGCGGCCTTCAAGGAAACGTTCGGTCGCGACCACAAAAGCGGCGATGGCTGCCTTCATGTCAGCGGCACCGCGGCCATAAAGCTGGCCGTCCCGCACTTCCGCCTTGAATGGGTCGACCGTCCACTGGCTTTTGGCGCCCACTGGCACCACATCCGTGTGGCCCGCGAAACAGACGTTCGGGCCCTTCTTGCCGAAGCGGGCGTAAAGGTTTGGCACTGGCTCCGTGCCCTCTTCCTCGAACACCAGCTTGTGGCATTTGAAGCCCAAGGTGGTGAGGACCCCGGCCAGGAAATCGAGCGCGTCGCCCTTGTCGGGGGTGATGCTTTCACGCCGGATAAGATGCTGCGCAAGGCTGACAGGGTCGAGGGTGAGCATAAGGCCTAGTCTCTCAAAAGGTCGTTGATCGAGGTTTTCGACCGGGTGCGTTCGTCCACGCGTTTCACAATCACCGCACAAGCGAGGCTTGGCCCCATGGAGCCGTCAGCCATCGGCTTGCCCGGCAAACTGCCCGGCACGACCACACTATAGGCCGGAACGCGGCCCATGAATATCTCACCTGTGTTACGGTCGACAATTTTTGTCGAAGCACCGATGAACACACCCATGGAGATAACGGCACCTTCCTCGACAATCACGCCTTCCGCCACCTCGGACCGCGCACCAAGGAAGCAGTTGTCTTCAATGATCACGGGGCCAGCCTGCAGCGGCTCCAGCACACCGCCGATACCGGTGCCGCCCGATATATGCACATTCTTGCCAATCTGCGCGCAGGAACCCACGGTCGCCCATGTGTCAACCATTGTACCTTCGCCCACATAAGCGCCGAGGTTCACAAACGACGGCATCAAGACCGCGCCTTTGGCAATGTGGGCGGAGCGGCGCACAATGGCACCCGGTACGGCGCGGAAGCCCGCGGCCTTGAACTGGTCTGCGCTCCAGCCTTCAAACTTGCTTGGCACCTTGTCCCACCAGTGGGTGTTCTCGCCCGGGCCACCCGCAATCATCTCCATGTCGTTGAGGCGGAACGAAAGCAGCACCGCTTTCTTGAGCCACTGGTTCACCACCCATTCGCCGCTGTCCTTCGAGGCCACGCGGAGGGTGCCGCTATCCAGCAGGTTCAGCGCTTCCACAACTGCGTCGCGGACTTCGCCCTTGGTGGATGCATTGACCTCGTCACGGTTGTCGAAGGCGGTGTTGATGGTGCTTTCAAGCGCAGCGTAGGACATGGGCGGGTTTCCTGATGGTCAAAGGGGCCAAAAAATCCCGAGAACAATAACGGCGGCCCCCGTGAAGTCAATCACAGGCGGGCCGCGCGCGCCCTAGAATTCCTAACCTAGCGGTTTAAAAAACCGTGCAGCCAGTCGTTCAGGGTTTCGGTTTCAGCATGAATGAAGCCGGGGTCATGGTCGGCTTGCCCCCACACGCTGCCGGTGTTGACCCAGACCGTTGCCATGCCAAGCGCATGCGCAGGCTTCAGGTTACGGGCCATATCCTCGAACATCACGGCGCGGTTCGGGTCGATGCCGTGGTCAGTGATGAACTTGTCATACACTGCTTGCTTGGGCTTTGGCTCAAGCTCGGCAGCATGGATGTCGAAGATGGCTTCGAACTGGTCGGCAACGCCGAGGCGGTCCAGCACTTTTTCGGCATACGTCAGGTCCGCATTGGTAAACACCAGTTTGCGGCCCTCTAGTTGACCGAGAAGCGCACGCAACTGGCCATCCTGTGGGATCGGCGAAAAGTCGATATCATGCACATGGTCGAGATAGTGGTGCGGGTCTATCTCGTGGTTGGCCATCAGCCCCTTGAGCGTGGTGCCATGCTCCAGCAGGTAACCCTTTTGCACCTTGCGGGCATCGCCTGGCGACAGGCCAAGCAGGTTCTGCACATATTCGCCGATCTTGACGTCGACCTGGGCGAAAAGATTGCATTTTTCCGGGTACAGCGTGTTGTCCAGATCGAAGACCCAGACGTCGCGCGGCTCATGAAAGGCCGGGTGGAGGATTTGTTTCTCTACTTTCAACATAGTTCTTACATTTATGCGCAAATCACTGTTAAATCTACATTAACAGTCGGAAACTAGACTGTGGGCGCGGATGAAGCAGTTGGAAACCCTTTTGTGAGCACTTTGGCGAAATTTGTCTCGTCCTGGCGCAAGTCAGGCGGAGAGGCCGGGCTTGGCGAGGCCACTGCCTGTGCCCTGCGCATTGCCGCCGATGGTGCCATTTCAGACCGCTCGCCCTCCGCCGACGCACTTGCGGTGCTCTGGGAAAAGGCCGACCCAGTGCTCAAGTCCCTTGTCGACAACGTCTTTTCCACCGGGCTGCCCGCCGAAGGGCGGCGTGAAGCGCCCGAGAGCACCCATTGGCTTGTCGCCATGCCGTCCGGCGACAGTGTGACCCTTGTCGCAAGGGACACCACGCTGCATGACAAGGTGACCGAGGCGCTGATGAAAAGCCGCTCGCTCCTCAAGGAACTGCTTGATGCGGCGGCTGACCTCGCCTTTGAGGTCGACAACGAAGGCATCTTCCGTTTCATCACGCCCGCGGCGGCCTTTGGCATGAACACCGAGATATGGCTTGGCCGCGACGCCCACAAATTGTTCTGGCCGCTTGGCGACATACCGGCGCGTAATCCTTTTGCGTCAAATGTTGCCTCACATTTCGACGCGGTGCCTGTGCAGTTTGACGGGCAGGAGCGGCGCTGGATGCATTTTGCCGTGCACCCGCAGTGTGACGAGGCGGGCAACCGCGTTGCCGTCCGGGGCACCTGCCGCGACATGACGGCGCGTTTCCTCGCCGAACGCAAAGCCCGGCAGGACAGCCTGCGCTTCACCCTGCTGCAGCGTATCACCAACGGCCTGAACAGTTATGAGACGGCGCAGGAGCTGATGGATGCAGCGTCCGAGGCGCTTATCGACGTGCTGCGCGCGGACATGGTCTGGGCGGCGCTCAAATATTCGGAGGGGCTTGTGCCCGTGTCCATGATGGGGACACGGCATGAAATCCTCAATCTTGATGGGATATGGCGTTCCCTTGCGGGCAGCGACGCCGCCTCGACCATTGTGGCGGGCGAAGGCCGGGATCACCTTGCTATCCGGCTTGAGTTCGGCGGCAGTGACCTTGGCATGGTGATCATCAGCCGCGAGACAGCGATGAGCCCCTGGTCGGTGCAGGAGCGTCAGCTTCTTGACGGTGTGGCCGGTGTGCTGACGGCGGCATTCTCGAAAGCGCAACTGATCGACAAATTATATCGCCTTTCGAGCAAGGATGATCTCACCGGGCTTCTCAACCGCCGTGCGCTTGTGGAAACCATTGAGGCCCGGCTCAAGCATCAGGCCCGCACGGGACAATCGGGCTGCCTTTTGTTCATCGACCTCGATCACTTCAAGGAAGTCAATGACACCCTCGGTCACCAGGTTGGTGACCAGGCGCTCAGGCTGGTGGCGGACAAGCTGCAGAAGATGATCCGGCCTTGCGATTATGCGGGCCGTTATGGCGGCGATGAATTTGTGCTCTGGATCGAGGATGTCTCGACAGATGTGGCTGCAGATAAAGCCCGCGCCCTCCTGGACGCCATGCCAGAAATTCGTGCCGCTATCGGCGATCCAGGCCTGAGGCTCAATGCCTCGATCGGGATTTGTCAGTCCCTTGCCGGGGCGGATTTTTCATTCGAGGATCTAGCGGACCGTGCCGATGCGGTCCTTTACAATGTGAAGGCGTCCGGCCGCGGCGATATCGCTGTGGAAGAAGACATGCCAGTGGTTGCGGGGGAAGGATAACATGCTCGAGAAGCTCAAATCGCTTTTTGGCGGTGGCGACAAGAAAGACAGCGCGAAGGCCAAAGCTCTGCCCGCCACACTGACGGAGGCGCACGAACAGCAAATCCTGCAGTCGGGCACCGCAATGGAGCGGCAGGAACTGGCTGCCCGGCATGATGCGCGGCCCGAGGTTCTGTATTATCTCGCGGAGGATGCCTCGCCCGCTGTGCGCCGTGCCATCGCGCAGAACCCGGCCACGCCCATTCAGGCTGCTGAGAAACTCACCTCCGACGATGACGAGGAAGTGCGCGAAGAACTGGCGCGCAAGATTGGTCGCCTTGTGCCGGGGCTTGCGCCTGGTGAAAAAACCGCGCTCCGTGAAAAGGCGATCAAGGTGCTCGAAACTCTGGCGAAGGACCAGTTACCCAAGGTGCGCGCCGTCATCGCCGATGAAATCAAGTCGAGCGAATATGTGCCGAAGGACCTGATCGACCGCCTCGCACGCGACGTGGAAGAAATTGTCTGTGGCCCGATCCTGCAGTATTCGCCGCTCCTGAATGATGACGACCTGCGCGAGATTATTGCGGCGGGCATCACCACCGGCGCCCTGAAGGCGATCGCAAGTCGGGCTCATGTCTCGGTCGACATCGCAGACGACATCGCCGCCACCCTGGATGTGCCGGCGATTGCCTCACTGCTCGCGAACGCAAACGCGCAGATCCGCGAGGATACGCTTGACCAGATTATCGATCAGGCGCAGTCGGTCGAGGAACTGCATGCACCACTTGCGCTCCGCCCGCAGCTTTCGATCCGGGCGATGAAACGCATCGCCGGTTTTGTGGCTTCCGCGCTTGTACATGCCATGATGGATCAGGCCGCCTTGCCGGAAGAGCAGGCCGAGGACCTTCTGGAGCGCGTTCGGGAGCGCTTGTCTTCTGAACGGGTTGGCGACGACGAAGAGGCCGAACTGGCTGCCCGCGCGCTCGACTATTTCCAGAAGGGCATGCTGAACGACAAGTTTGTGCATGAGCAGATTGACGGCAACCGCCGCGAACTTCTGCTGCAGTGCCTTGCGGTGATGGCGGACCTGCCGGTGGCGACGGTGCGGCAGATCATCCACTCAAAAAGCGGCCGCGCGGTCACGGCACTTGCGTGGAAAGCGGGCCTGACCATGCGCACGGCCTATGAGCTTCAGACCCGGTACGCGCTTGTGCCGACAGCCCAGCTTTTGAGCGCAAAGGGTGGTGAAAACTACCCGATTGATGACAATGAACTCGACTGGCATTTGAGCTATTTTGTCGAGCAGGCCTGATTGCCGCCAAAGTCGCGCCTATCCTCGAGGGGGAGGAGGTAGAGATGGCTAACACACGCACAGAATCTGACAGTATCGGCCCGGTGGAGGTGCCCGCAGATCGCCTTTGGGGCGCACAAACCGAGCGCTGCCTGATGAATTTCCCGATTGGGAATGAGAAGATGCCAGTGCCCTTTATCCGGGCGCTTGGCATGCAGAAACATGCGGCCGCCGCAGCAAACAAGGCACTCGGGCTTCTGGACGCCCGCTTGGCGGACGCGATCATGCAGGCGGCGGCTGAAGTGCATGAAGGCAAGCTCGACGATGAGTTCCCGCTACCTGTGTGGCAGACCGGCAGCGGCACACAAAGCAACATGAACGCCAATGAGGTGATCGCGAACCGGGCGGCGGAAATGCTGGGTGGCAGCCGCGGCGACAAGGCGATGGTTCACCCCAATGACCATGTGAACATGGGCCAGTCGTCCAACGACACGGTCCCGACGGCGATGCTGATCTCGGCTGCGCTGATGGCCGAGCGCACCCTCAAGCCGGCGTTTGAAAGTATGGTGGTATCCCTTGACCGGTTTGCTGCAACCTATGGCCACATCATCAAGCTTGGCCGCACCCACATGCAGGACGCGACACCCATCACGCTCGGGCAGGTTTTTTCCGCCTACCGCAGCCAGCTTGGTGCTGTGCTTGAAGCGCTCAACACTGTCATGCCGAGTCTTGTGCTCTTGCCGCAGGGTGGCACGGCGGTGGGCACAGGCATCAACTGCCATGAGGATTTCCCCACCGCCTTCTGCGAAGCGCTGAGCGAGATTTCGGGTTTTACTTTCAAACCCGCGCCAAACAAGTTTGCCGGCATCAGCGCGCATGATGAGCTGGTCGCACTTTCAGGCGTGCTGAATGGTGCCGCTGCCGCCCTCTACAAGATCGCAAATGACATCCGCATGATGGGCTGTGGCCCGCGCGGTGGCTTTGCCGAGCTGATCTTGCCCAAAAACGAGCCCGGCTCCTCGATCATGGCGGGCAAGGTTAACCCCACGCAGGTGGAGGCACTGACCATGGTGTGTGCGCAGGTGATGGGCAACCATACCACCGTGACCATTGCGGGCAGCCAGGGCCAGTTTGAGCTCAATGCCTATAAGCCGGTGATCATTTATAATGTGCTGCAGTCGCTTGCGCTGTTGTCGGACAGTGTCACAAGCTTCACCGAACGCTGCCTTGATGGTCTGAAGCCAGACGAAGAGCGCATTGATGCGCTGCTCGCGGGCTCCCTCATGCTGGCCACGTCACTGGTGCCGCATATCGGCTATGACAAGACGGCCGAGATCGCGAACAAGGCGTCGAAAGACAAATCCACCCTGAAGGCGGCAGCGCTTGCGCTTGGCTATGTGACGGAAGAAGAGTTTGAGCGCTGGACCGACCCCGCGGAGATGATCGGTCCAGACAGGCGGGACTAGCTCTAGTCCCGTTCGCGGATAAGGGTACCTGCACCACGCTCGGTAAAGATTTCAAGCAGCATGGCGTGTTTGATCCGGCCATCAAGGATAACCGCACCCTTCACGCCGAGGTCCACCGCGTTCAGGCAGGTCTCCACCTTCGGCAGCATGCCGCCGTAGATGGTGCCGTCCTCGATGAGCGCATCAATATCGTCGCTATCGAGCTCGGTCAGCAGTTCCTTGTCTTTACTCAGCACGCCCGGCACATCGGTCAGCAGGAAGAAGCGGCGGGCATGCAGCGCACCTGCGATGGCGCCGGCCATGGTGTCGGCGTTGATATTGTAGGTATTGCCGTCCTCGCCCGGCGCGATCGGGGAGATGACCGGAATATATCCGTTGGCGAGGCACTGGGCCACAAAGCTCGGGTCAACCACAGCCGGTTCGCCGACAAAGCCGAAGTCGATGACTTTTTCGATGTTCGAATCCGGGTCTTTCTTGGTGCGCGAAACCTTGCGCGCGGTGATCATTGAGCTGTCCTTGCCCGAAAGGCCAACAGCCTTGCCGCCCGCGGCATTGATGTCCGCCACGATGGATTTGCCGATGGCGCCCAGCACCATTTCAGCCACATCAACCGTGTTCTGGCAGGTGACACGCAGGCCGTCGACAAAGCTGGTCTCGATCGACAGGCGCGACAGCATCTCACCAATTTGTGGCCCGCCACCATGCACCACCACCACGTTGATGCCAACCTGTTTCAGCAGCACAACATCCTCGGCGAACTGTTTGGCAAGTGCGGGATCACCCATGGCGTGGCCGCCATATTTGATCACGAAAGTCTCGCCCGCGTATTTGCGCATGTAGGGCAGAGCCTCCACAAGCGTCGCAGCTTTTTTCTGAAGTTTTCTCTTGTCCTGGTCCACTTTGATCATGACCTTTGTCCTGAAACAGAAGGCCCCTTATTGGGCATAAAAGGCCTTCTAGTCAAATCGATAGCCGCCAGAATAGGCGGGGCGGTCGTCGGTCAGCATGACACCAAGCGTTACCATGAACTGGCTCAGGTAATAACTTGCCCACACAAAATAACCGACAAATTCGGGTACATTCATGAACTGGCGTGCGCCAAGGGCTGCGTCGGAAAAGACAAACAGCACAGCACCAATGCCCACCAGCCGCGGCGGGAACTTGCTGAGGATGGCGGTTGTCGCCATGAATACAAGCATCCCGGTGTAGCCGAGTACATAGTTGCGCATGTCGCCAAGCGCATCATACATCCAGAAGCCTGCCACAAAGGCAAAGGCCCACAGGAGGCCCGAGAAGCGTAACCTGTTTGCACTGATCTGGTCAAATCGCTGCCGGTTGACGAGATACATCAGGATGAAAATGATGTGCGCCACGCCAAAAGACATGAGGCCATAAAGGAAAGACGCTTCCTGCGGGATCACCAGCATCACGTCGCCCACCACCGAGGCAATCAGCGCGACCAGCAGCAGCAGGTGCGTGAAGGTGCGCAGGTTGAGGGCGACAAAAAGCACAAGGAAGCCGACGGCGCTCATCTTGACGAGCGCCTGCCAGAGTATGCCTTCGGGATAGAGACCCACGCCATAGAGGATAGCGCCGATCACGGACAGGATGACAAGGATCTGTCCAATCGCTTCAACAACCGGGCGCTTGCGTTCACTGAAAATGCGGGTCACGAAAATCCCTCCTCCGTCCCACTATAGGCAGGCCTTGAACCTCGCCACAAGCCTTTGATTCAAATGTATCAATTTCATGGCAGGCGATGAAGAAATTTCCTCAGACCCGGGCCAAAAGTTTTGCTGCAATGGGCAGGAGCGCGAGGTTGGCAACGGCATAGACAAGCAGGATGTGTGACGAGGTAAGTCCCGCCAGGATCAGCGCGGCGGCGATGATGGTGCCGCCGGTCATGAAGCCGCTGTTGACGATATTGTTGGCCGCAATCATGCGGGACCGCTCTGTGCGGTCGGTCCGGTCCTGCAGGATGGCGTAGAAGGGAACAATGACAGTGCCTGCGGCCATCGCGACGCCGACAAGCAGCACCAGCACAAGCCAGTTGGATGCGGTGGCGAGGAAGGTTGTGATATCGATTGTCTCGGTCGCGCTGACACCGTTCTCGCCCGGCAATGCAAGGTAGAGCAGCGTGCTGAGGGTCGCGAGCGCGAGCAGCGCGGGCCGTGCCAGCCGTGCGGAAATCTCGCCCTTCAGCAGTTTTGCGCACATCAGCGAGCCGACCCCGATGCCGATGGAGAAACAGGCGATGATCACGGTCACCACCGTCTCGTCACCGCCCAGCCGGTTTTTCACGATATCCGGGATCTGGGTGATGTAGATGGAGCCGTAAAGCCAGATCCAGCTGATGCCGATGATGGCCGGGCGCGCCACATCGTTGCGCCATGCGGCGCGGAGCTGCTGGCCGGTTGCGGTGAAGATGTTGAGATTGAGCTTGAGGTCCGGCGCTGCTGCGCCGGTGCGCGGCACCATGGCGCCCGAGAGGGCGCCGATGACGGCAAGGCTGATCATCAGGTAAGCCATGGCCGTGGTGCCGCCGGGTTGCAGCACCAGAAGCCCACCCACCAGCAGGCCCAAAAGGATGGCGACAAAGGTGCCGGCTTCAATCAGGCCGTTGGCGCTCAAAAGCTCGTCCTTATGGGTCAACTCCGGCAGGATCGAATATTTGATCGGGCCGAAGAAGGTGCTCTGGAGGCCAAGGCCGGAGAGCACGCCAATCATCATCGGCAGGCTTTCAAGGTGGAAAGCCAGCGCGCCGGTCAGCATCAGGCCGACTTCCCAAAGTTTGATCCAGACAATCTGTTTCGATTTGTCGAACTTGTCCGCCAGTTGCCCCGCAAGCGCTGAGAAGATGAAATAGGGCAGGATGAAGAGCCCGATGGCGAGATTGTTGAGCACCGCTGGCTGCATCGCCACCTCTTCCGCGATGCGGTAGGTGATCAGCATGATGAGCGCCTGGCGGAACAGGTTGTCGTTCATGGCGCCAAGGAACTGGGTGATGAAAAGCGCGAGGAAGCGCCGGGTACCCAGAATGGAGAATTGTGTGTGCCCCATCAGCCTCGGCCTATTCCGCGGCCGCGTGCTGGCTATGGTGAGCAAGCTCCGCACGGGCCTGCCGGATGATGGCAATGGAACCGGTGAGGAAAATCGAGGCCATGATGGCGGCCACGATCAGGTCGGGCCAGCCGGTGCCCGTGGCCCACACGCCTGATGCCGCGACCATCACCATGATATTACCGATGGCGTCGTTGCGGCTGCAGAGCCAGACCGAGCGCACGTTGGCGTCGCCGTCCTTGAAACGCACGAGCAGAAGCACGCTGGCCACATTGGCCGCCAGCGCCGCCGCGCCCACCGAACCCATGATGAAGGCCTGCGGTTCGTTGAGATACAGCACGCTGTAAAGCGTGGAGCCAAGCACCCAAAGCCCCATTGCGGAAAGGCTGAGGCCCTTCAGGAGTGCGGCTTTCGCGCGCAGGGTACCCGCCTTGCCGATAACATAAAGCGATAGCGCATAGGTGCAGGTGTCGCCAAAAAAGTCGAGCGCGTCAGCCTTGAGCGCTTGGCTCTGGCCGACAAAGCCCATAGGCATTTCCACGAGGAACATGATGGCGTTGATCAGGATCACGAGGATCAGCGCGCGCTTGTAGCGCGGGTCCATGCCCTCGAACTTTACCTCATGACAGCAATTTGCACCCATCTGCACAACTCCTTCGCGCCTAATCTGACACCAGCCCGTGGTGGCGTGCAACCCAAATTTCCGTGTGTTCCCAATCAGGTGAAGGCGGCCTGTGCGGAATTGACCATTGCATGGCATGTCGCCCATCTGCGATGATGCGGCAATTCTGGCGATCGTGAGGTAGATGCATGGCCCGTGCGCTTTTTGGCTTCCTGTTGTTGCTTGCCGCGTTTGGTGTGGCGGCAGACGGTCTGCGCGCCGCGCCTGCCGACGTGGTGCCGATGGTCGACAAGCTGGATGCGGCAAGCCTCAAGGAAGGACGCCATCATTTTTACCTGAATGCCGGGCGCGGGCCGACTGGGTTGCCCACCCTTGTGCCGGTGATTGTGCTGAAGGGCGCCAAGCCGGGCCGCCAGCTTCTACTGACCGCCGCGGTGCATGGTGACGAGCTGAACGGCATCCGGGTCATTCACCGCCTGATGGACGAAATCAGCGCCAAGGACCTCGCTGGCACCATCGTGGCGGTGCCTGGGGTCAACCAGGCGGGCATGGAAGTGCACAGCCGCTATTTTGGCCTGCGCGGCGGAGACCCGAACCGGGCCTTCCCGGGTGACGACAAACGCGGCGAGGCAGAGGCACGTTTCGCTTATCAGCTTTGGCACAATCTTTTTGTGCCGGGCACCGACCTTGCGGTCGACCTGCACACCCAGACAACGGGCACCAGCTATCCGCTTTTTGTGTTTGCCGACTTCAGGAACGAAGTGGCGCGCAACATGGCCTTTTCCCTGCTGCCGGACATGATCAAGAATGACCCCGGCGAGGAGGGCACGCTTGAAACCAGCCTCGTAAAAAAAGGCATTCCGGCGGTGACCTTCGAGATTGGCGGCCCGAAGGAATTTCAAGCGCGCATGATTGATAAGGCTCTGGCGGGGCTGGAGAATTTCATGAAAGCGCAAGGCTTTCTATCCGGTCGTGACTTTGTGGCACAGGGCCAGCCCGTTGTTGGCACAAATTTCACCAATATCTATGCTGATGAAGGTGGCCTCGCGGTCATCGAGGTAGCGCTGAAAGACCATGTGAAAAAAGGCACCCGGATCGCCACGCTTTATGACCCGTTTGGCCAGCCGCTCCGCCACTTTCATGCACCTGTGAGCGGGGTGGTGGTGGCGGTCGCGACCGACCCGGTGCGGGAAGCGGGTTCGATGCTGGTGCGCATCCTGCACTGACGTCCGCGCGATTGCAGTAATCGCGATTTTTTGTGAGCCATAGGCAACGAACTGTCGTAGAACAGCTTTGATGACAAACACTTAATCTGTGCGGAACCCATGAAAACAGATCATCCGGCCATCAAACACGGCAAGCTTGGCATCCTGCTCCTCAGCCTTGGCACACCTGACGCGCCCACCTATGCGGCGACCCGGCGCTACCTCGCCGAGTTTCTCTCGGACCCGCGCGTGATCGAGACCCCGCGCGCCATCTGGCTGCCCATCCTCTATGGCCCGATCCTGACCTTCCGCCCGGCGAAGTCGGCAAAAGCCTACGCCAAGATCTGGGACTATGAGCGCGGCGAAAGCCCGCTTCGCACCCATTCCCGCGACCAGGCGGAAAAGCTGCAGGCCATGATGGGCGAGGAAGCGCATGTGGAGTGGGCGTTCCGCTACGGCCAGCCAAACACGGAAACAGGCCTTGAGGCGCTGCGCGCCAAGGGCTGCGACCGTATCCTCTTGTTCGCGCTTTACCCGCAATATAGTGCCACCACAACGGCGACGGCCTATGACAAATGTTTCGAGGTGATGGGAAAAATGCGCTGGCAACCGGCGGTGCGCACGGTGCCTGCCTATGTTGACCACCCTGCTTTTGCAGAGGAGTTGGCCGCGTCGGTGAAGGACGGCCTCGCCAGCCTCGACTGGCAACCGGACAAGCTCCTAGCTTCCTACCACTCTATCCCGAAATCCTATTGGGACAAGGGTGACCCTTACCCCTGCCACTGTTTCAAAACCAGCCGCCACTTGCGTGAAAAGCTGGGCATGGATGAGGAAACGCTTGTCACCAGTTTCCAGTCCCGCGTCGGCCCCACGGAATGGGTTGGCCCCTATACGGACAGGACGGTCGAAAAGCTGGCGAAAGACGGCGTGAAGAAGCTTGTGGTGATGGCGCCAGCCTTCAGTTCAGACTGCCTTGAGACACTGGAGGAAATCAATATGGAGCTGCGCGAAACCTTCATGGAACATGGCGGCACGCACTTCCATTATATTCCCTGCCTCAATGCGACCGAGCGCGGCATGCGGGTGATTGATGCCGTTGCGAGGCATGAGCTGCAGGGCTGGCTCTAGCGCCTTATTCCTGCAGGCCCATCAGGCCGGTTACTTCAACTATCACCGGCGTCGGGCCCGCGTGCTCGAAGTCGAGCGTGAGGGTGAACACGTCCCCTTCCGCGAGCGGTTTCGAGAGGCCCATCAGCATCACATGATAGCCGCCCGGCGCGAACTCAAGCGTTTCGCCCGGGGCGATCGGCAGCTCTTCCATATGGTCCATGCGCATCATGCCGTCCACTTCACGGCTCTGGTGGATCATGGTGTTGGCGGCAATGTCGGTGCTGGCGCCGTTCAGATACTCAAGCTCGTGGCTGTCGTTCCGGATGGTCAGGTACACCGCGGCGGAGACGGTGCGGCTCGTTTTGCGGGCCCAGACTTTCTCGACCACAAGGCCATGCGCCTCGTCATCATGGGCGAGGGCGGGCAGGCCGGTCATCATCAGGGCAATCAGGGCAAGGACAAGACGCATTATGGTTCTCCGCTAAAAGTCTGCGCCTTTGCTAGCGGGGAATGTGCACACGTGCAAGAGGCAGATTGGCGCACCGTACTCGGCTAGATGGCGTCGGTCGCGCAGATAAGCTCATGCTGGATCGCGGGTTCAAATGCCGAATGGCCGGCCACGGCCACAATCTTGAGCGACGCCCAGGGCATGGCCTTCGCCAGGTCATAGGCGCTTTTGGGCGGGCAGATGGCGTCATAGCGGCCCTGCACGATGGTGACAGGAATGTCCCGCAGTTTGTGGGCATCGCGCAGGATCTGGTCGTCGCTCTCAAGGAAACATTTGTGCAGGAAATAATGCGCCTCAATGCGCGCGAAGGCGAGGGCAAACACCGGGTCGACCGAATGGGTGCGCTGTTCCTCGTCAGGGACCAGGGTCACGGTGCTACCTTCCCACAGGCTCCATTCCTTGGCAAAAACCAGCCGTTCACGCTCATATTCAGGCGCGGTCAGGCGGTGGTGGTAGGCCTTGATCAGGTCACCACGCTCCGCTTCGGGCACCATGTTGGCGAAGCGGGCCCAGGCTTCGGGGAACAGGGAGCGTGTGCCGTTCTGGTAGAACCAGTCCAGCTCTTCCTGCCGCGAGAGGAAAATACCGCGCAGGACGATGCTGCGCACACGGTCGGGATGGGCCTGGGCGTAGATGAGCGACAGCGTGCTGCCCCACGAGCCGCCGAACAGCACCCAGCTCTTGATACGCAGGTGTTCGCGGATGGCTTCCATGTCCGCGACAAGGTCCCATGTGGTGTTGTTCTCAAGCGCGGCGTGGGGCCTGCTGCGGCCGCAGCCGCGCTGGTCAAAAAGGATGATGCGGAATTTGGACGGGTTGAAGAAACGTCGCTGGATCGGGCTTGTGCCGCCGCCCGGCCCGCCGTGCACGAACAGGATGGGGATGCCGTGTGGGTTGCCGGACTGTTCCACATGAACTTCGTGCCCGTCCGAGACCGCAATGCGTTCGCTGATGTAGGGTTCGATCGGGGGGTAGAGAGAACGGAAAGTGGTGGTGCTGTCGGCGCGCACGGGGCTATCCTTCTGGTCTTGTCTGTTGCAACCAGAATAGGTGGCAAGCGTTAAGAAAACAAGAATAGCCTGCATGTTGGGCCGCTACACAAGTGCGTGCGCGGCCCGTGCGTACCAGCTTACTGCGCTGCTGTGGCGTGGCGCGACTGCAGGATGCGCTCGGTCAGGGCAAAGTCACCGGGGTTGTCCACATCAATCGGGGCGTCAGCAAACGGCATGCGGATCACCTGCACACGCAGTTTCCAGCGCTTGCCGAGGATTCGGGCAAGCTGGTCGATGGTGGCAAGCTTGTAGCGGTACAGCACCATGAACATCAGGCCGAATGCCTTGAGGATACGCTGGGGCTTCTTGCCAAACTGGCCGCCGCCTTCAAAAATCCTGGCGCTCACAAGCGCTTTCGGGCCGGTCAGCGCATAAAGGTTGCAGCTCGACCAGCCGCCGTCTTTGAGGTTGTGGAACGCCCGTTTGCCATCAGGATAGGTAGCGAGGATCACGTCAGCGGGGGTCATGCCGACTGCAGCGTCCGCGCCACCGCCAAATAGTTCGTCACAGAAATGGTCAATCATCTCGGAGGTGTGCAGCGCATTGTCGCCGGTGGTGATGATCAGTGGCCATGGGTCGCCGATTTCCTTGACGCCGCGCTCAACCGAGAGATAGAGGTTTTCAGCGCTCTCGACATATTTGATGTCGCCGCGGTCCAGCATCTCACTCAGTGCCGGTACGGAGCGCAGCAGTTCCTCGCTCTCGATCGAGACATAAACCTGCCCGACGTTTGCCGCCGAAAGCACTTCGCGCACGACACGCTCCAGCATCACAACGCCATCAAGCGTCACGAGACATTTGTGGCTCACGCCCTGGATTTGGGCGACAGTATCTTCCGCACCGCGGCGACTTGCCGCGAGCACAAGTGCAGTTGCCTTTTTGTTGCCAGTCATGGTCCTTATCCTTTGCCCTTCAAGTAACCCTGAAATACATTATGCAGGCGTTGCCAGCATAGACATTAATTCGCGAACGCTGCCTTCGCCCTCAAGCGACAGGAGCATTTTCTTGATGGTGGTAGCCCGCTCCGGTTCCATGAACCCGGCTACACAGCCGTCAAACTTCTCGATCAACTGTGCTTCCGTCAGCGGCCTCGCGCTGGAGCCCACCGGCATTTTAACGCTGGTGGAAACCGTGTCCCCATTCCTGAGCGTCACGTGCACTTCGGTCGGGAAGTCGCTCTCCAGCTTCTCAACATAGTCTTTACGTACGAGTGGCAGCAATGCCGTCACTTCTGCGCGCGCAATCGCGTCCGGCTCATAGTCCGCGAGTGTCGCATTCCCCGACAGGAGACCAACCGCAAGGCCATACTCAAGGCTGAACTTGGCCTCCATGGGGTTCGTGGGCCGATCATACATCAAATTGCGCAGGTGCGCGGCAGGTGCGCGCACAAAAATCTCTTTCACGTCACCCGGGCCGAAGCCGTGCTTCTCGCGCAGTTCCAGAAGGCCGTCAAGCGAGCGGTGCACGCTGCCGCAGTTCGGGAAGCGTTTTACCTTCAGGCCATATTCCTCGATATGCAGCGGCTTGCCGATGTCGGTGGTCGCGAACTGGACCTTCTGGCCGTATTCATCCTTGTTGGCCATGATGGCGCGCAACTCTTCCACGTCCTGGCCAACCATCAGCGTGCCCATGCCGTTCTTGCCGTGCAGGGTCTGGCTGCCTGCGGTGATGCCCGCTTCGGCAAACAGCGCGGCCTGAACGGCGCCTGCCGCAGCGAGCCCTGCGTGCAGGGGTTTGGTCATGGTGCCAAACTGGCTCATGAAGCCGCCGGCAAAACTGGTGGACAGCGAAATGGCGTGGGCGGTCTTCTCGGCGTCGAGGCCAAGGAGGCGCGCGCATCCCGCAGCAGAGCCAACAGCGCCAACGGTTGACGTGGCGTGCCAGCCGCGGCTGCGGTGGAACGGGTTTACACCCTGACCAACGCGACCAATGATCTGCAGGCCAACGATATAGGCGTCAATGAGATCCTCGCCCGAGACATTGCGGGCATCGGCAAGGGCCAGCAGCGCGGGCGCCAGCACGGCGGTCGCGTGCGCTTTCGCCGGGTCGAAATTATCGTCAAAATCCAGCGCATGGGCTGCGGTGCCGCCAACGAGCGCCGCCATCGGTGCCGACAGTCCGCCCTTGAAGCCAATGCTGTGGCAATCACCACGGCCCCAGCTCTCGGCAAGACGGAAAACGGTCTCGGTCACCTCTTCGCGCGCGCCGGGGATTATGACGGCAATCACGTCGATAAACGCGTCACGTGCCCGTGTCCGCGCAAGCGTCGACCAGTCACGCGGTACCGTAGCCGTCCATGCCGCAAAGGCATGCAGGGGATTCTCGGTGTCGGTTTTCATTTGTCCCGTAGTCTTGTAAGGGTTGCTTATTGGCCTATAATCGGCAAACGTCTTTATACTAAATTTGCTTGTATAGATAAAGCTTTGCGCGCCCTATATGTAAGCCTGACCGACAATTATCAAGGGTCTGATCGCGGTGGCGGATACGGTTTTCGATAATGACTATGTAACTGTGACCGCAGGGACACCGTCCGCGATGGTGACACTGAAGGGCGACTGGACCATCGAACATGCCGTTGCCATCGATGCCTTGATGCCAAAGGTTGTGAAAGCAAGCGGCACCAGCGCGGTGATTGACTGTTCCGGCCTCGGGCATCTCGACACCACGGGCGCGGTGCTGATCCGGCGCTATGGTGCCGCATTGGAAGAGCAGGGCGCCGCGCTCGTCACGGGTGTCAAGGCCGACCACAAGGTGCTTCTCGAAGTGATTTCGTGCCGTCCGCCTGCTGTACCGACAGTGCCCGAGGGCGTGGCCTGGTATCTTTCGCCCTTTTTGCAGGTTGGTACCGGCACCATCCTTGCCTTGCGCTCGAGTGGCCGCCTGCTCAGTTTCCTCGGTCTTGTGCTGATCCGACTTTTTGGCGCGCTTTTTGACCCGGCCCGCATCCGGCTGGTGCCGCTGGTGCACCAGATGGAAGTTGTGGGCATGCGCTCGATGGGCATTGTCGGGCTGATCGCCTTCCTTATTGGTGCGGTCATGGTGAACCAGGGCGCGATCCAACTGGCTAAATTCGGTGCAGATATTTTCGTGATCGACATGCTCGGCATCGGGCACCTGCGCGAACTGGGCATTCTGCTCACGGCCATCATCGTGGCTGGTCGGTCCGGCAGTGCCTTCACCGCCGAAATCGGCTCCATGGTGCTGCATGAAGAAGTGGATGCCATGAAAACGCTGGGCATGGACCCGATCGACGTGCTGGTGCTACCGCGGCTGATGGCGCTCGTCATCTGCCTGCCGCTCCTTGGCTTTTATGCAGATGTTGTCGGCATCGCCGGTGGTGCGCTCATGGCGTGGGTGCAGCTTGATATCACACCCGCCAATTTCCTCGTCTATTTCCGGGAAGTGATCACCATCGACCATTACTGGGTCGGCATCATCAAGGCACCGTTTTTTGCCGCTGTGATCGCGACGGCGGGTTGTTATAACGGCCTGCGGGTCGAAGGCAGCGCAGACTCGCTCGGTGGCCGTACCACACGCGCGGTGGTGCAATCCATTTTCATGGTGATCGTGCTTGATGCGCTCTTTGCCATTTTCTTCACAAGCGTGGGGCTCTAGCGATGGTGGACGGTAGCAAAACACCAGACTGCGCAATCCGCGTCCGTGGGCTCAAGACCGCTTTTGGCCCGCATGTGGTGCATGAAAACCTCGACCTTGATGTGTACAAGGGGGAAATCCTCGGTGTTGTCGGCGGCTCAGGCTCCGGCAAGTCGGTGCTCTTGCGCGCCATCATCGGCCTCCTCACACCCGTTGCCGGGGACATCGAGATCGGTGGCCGCAACAAGGCGGACATGACCGGCGAGGAAGACCGCCTGTCCCGCCGGGACTGGGGCGTGCTCTTTCAGGACGGCGCGCTTTTCACCTCGCTCACGGTGGCGCAAAACGTTCAGGTACCGCTCAGGGAACATTTCCATATGTCGCAGAACCTGATGGATGACCTCGCGCTCAGCAAGATCACCATGGCGGGCCTGCCGACGGATGCTGCGGCGAAATATCCGTCCGACCTTTCGGGCGGCATGCGCAAACGCGCGGCACTGGCCCGCTCGCTCGCGCTTGACCCAAGCATCCTCTTCCTTGATGAGCCGACAGCGGGGCTCGACCCTATCGGGGCGTCCGCGTTTGATGAACTGGTACAGGAACTCAGCCGCTCGCTCGGGCTCACGGTCTTTCTTGTGACACACGATCTCGACACACTCGTCCGGGTGTGCGACCGTGTGGCCGTGCTTGGGGACAAAAAGATACTCATCAACGCGCCACTTGAAGAAGTGCGCAAGTTTGACCATCCTTGGGTTCAGGAATATTTTGGCGGTCCGCGTGCCCGGGCTGCGGGAATCGGCAAAGGCTAGGCAGGGGCGCTCTCGCTAATGGAAACACGGGCTTCACATATTCTGGTCGGCGCTTTTGTGCTGGCATTCCTCTCCGGCCTGATCGCCTTCGCCATCTGGATCGCCAAGGTCGATCTCGACGCCGAATACCGCGACTATGACATCTATTTCGATGGCACCGTCTCCGGCCTTTATAAACGCAGCATCGTCTATTACCTCGGTATTCCGGTCGGTGAAGTGCGCGATATCCGTGTCGCCGAACATGACAGCAGCAAGGTGCATGTGCTTGTACGCCTGCGCGACGAGGTGCCGGTGACGGAAACAACCACGGCGCGGCTCGAGTTCCAGGGCCTGACCGGTGTTGCCTATATCGAGCTCAAGGGCGGCACGTCAGGCGGCAAGCCGCTGGTGGCACCCGCGGGCCGTGAACGGGCAGCCATTCCGTCCGAGGCATCGCCCCTTCTGGAATTTTACGAGAGTGCACCGAACCTGATCAATGAGGCCATTCTCGCCATCCAGCAAATCCAGAAACTGCTGAGCGACCAGAATTTGAACAAGGTCGGCACTATCCTCGATAACGCCGACAAGGTCAGCGCCAATCTGGCGGCGGGCACTGAGGACCTTGATGCACTGGTGGCCGACATGCGCGGTGTGATGAGCCAGATCGGCGATGCCACAACCAGGCTCAATACGCTCGCGGACAGCGGCAACAAGTTCCTCAACGAGGACGCGGCCCTTCTGGTCAGCGAGGCGGTGAAGGCCGTGAATGCGGCGGAAAATACCCTGAACCGCATTGATGGTCTTGTGGCCGCCAATGAGGGCAATATCACCCAGTTTGTCGGCACCAGCCTGCCGGAGGTCAGCCGCATGATTGTCGACCTCAGGCGCACTGCGCGCTCGCTCTCCCGCCTCGTAAGCCGTATCGAGCGTAACCCGGGTGAGGCACTCTTTGGTCCCGCTGAAAGCAAATACGATCTCGAGACCCGCAAGGAAGAGGAGAAGAAATAATGAATAAGCTGATTTCTCTCTTCCCTAAGCCCGCCCGTGCGGCCGCAGTTGCAGTGGCGGTAGCGACGCTTGTTGCCTCCTGTGGTCCGCTGATCTCCTTTGGTGATGACGGGCCGGGCGACAAGGTTTATTCGCTGAAATATGCTGGTGACTATGAGAATTCGCCCGCCGATGCGCCGGTGATCTATATCGATGAACCGCATATGGCGGATGCGCTCGCGGGTCAGAAAATCACTGTCGCCCTGCCGGGGGAAAAGCGCAGCACCCTTTCGGGCGCACGCTGGGCCGCGCCGCTCAGTGCGCTGGTGCGTGACTATGTTGCCCGTGCGCTGTCCCACAAGGCAGGCGCCCATATGATCGGCGAAGGCGGGCTGGATATTCAGGTCAGTTGCCGCCTTGGCACCAAGGTCTGGTCGTTCGAATTTGTGCCCACAGAGAATGCGAGCGGCGACCATGTGCAGATCGCGCTGGAGATGACGCTTGTGCGCCTCGCGGATGGCAAGCTGCTCTCGCACCCGACCTTCACAAAAACCATGCCGGTGCGTGGGTCAACGGGGGACGCGGTGGCAAGTGCCTTTTCCGAAGCCATGGCAGGTGTGGGTGACGACATGGGGCGCTGGCTGAAGGGCCAGATCGCGTCCTGCGCGAGCGGTTAGGCCGTCACACTTTCGCCAGCCGCCGTACTTCACCCGCCGCCCATATCAGTACGATACTGCCGGTGATGGCGACCGCCAGATAGGGCGTGTAGGGGGAAAATCCCGCAAAGAAGAAACCGCCGCTCAAGGGACCCACGACACGCCCGAGCGCGGAGACCCCGCTCGATAGCCCAAGTGCTGTGCCTTGGATGCGTTTGTCCGAGCGCTGCGAGATAAGGCTGTTGAGAGCGGGAAAGGAGATGGTCAGGCCGCTCATGATCATCGGGAAGGCGATCACCGCGGTCACCATATGCGCGGGCCCTGCGAACAGGATAACGATGCCCAGCAGGTGTGTGGCCGCACCAAGGATCAGCGAGCGTACCTCGCCAAAGATGCGGAACAGCGGCCCCACGCCCAGCGACTGGATAGCCGCCACGCACAGTCCGACCCCGGCAAGCAGGAAGCCCACCTGCGTCTGGTTCCAGCCCAGGGTGGCATTGGCCCAGAAGGGGGTGAGGGCGAAACAGATGCTCTGCCCGATGGCGGTAATGAAAAACATGGCATAGAGCGCGAGCGCACCGGGTGCCCGCAACACCTTGGTCCAGTGCGGCAAGGGTGCTGTATGCTCGTGTGCATCAGTCTCTTTCTTGCTCGTTTCGGGCATGAAACGAGCTGTGAGCACTGTCGCGCACAGGGAGAACACCGCTGCGGCAAGACCCGGTACAAAGACATTCGCCTCCCCGCCGACCCCGCCCAGCAGACCGCCGATGAAGGGCCCGAAGGCAAAGCCAAGGCCAAACGCCGCACCGATAAGGCCCATGGCGCGGCCGCGGTTTTTCTCGTCCGTCAGGTCGGCCATTGCGGCCATGGCGATGCCCACATTGCCCGCCATCATGCCGGACATGGCGCGTGCCACAAACAGCATCAACAGGCTGTCTGACATCGCAAGCACCACATAGGCGATGGTGGAGCCGAAGAAGGTGGCCGCCAGCGCCGGCCTGCGCCCGATACGGTCCGAAAGCCGCCCCCAGATGGGGCCAGCCGCGAAGGTGGCGAGCGAATAGATGGACATCAGCGCCGCGCCGATGAAGGCGTCCCCGCCGTATTTGAGCGTCAGGAACGGCAGGATCGGGATGATGATGCCGAACCCGAGCAGGTCAATGAATACAGCGAAGATGATGACGGGCATCGGGATTTATCCTGCAGGCCTAACTGTTTGCCCGAGCATACAGATTTGAGAGGGTTTGAGGATCACAAGATCGCGAAATTTTCGCGAGCGGTGACAGGGATCAGTTTGGAGGGGCTCAGTTCGAAAGGGCGTCCACTTTTTCCTTCAGTGCGGCAAGCTGGGCCTGAAGGGCGGCGATCTTCTCGTCCTTCTCCACTCCGCGGCTGGCGGCTGGTTTGCTCGCGCTCGGTGTCGCCTTGCCTGTGGTGCGGCTGGTGAACACCCGCATGCTTTCCTCAAACAGGGCCATATTCTGGCGGGCGATTTCCTCGAAGATCGGCATGAAATTATTTTGCATACCCACATCGCCGCAAGCCTTGCGGATCTGGTCCTGATTGCGGGTCAACACTTCCATCGCGCTCTGCAGGTACGTGGGCACCATGGCCTGAAGGCCGTCACCATAAAGGCTGATAAGTTGCCGCAGGAACGAAAGCGGCAGCATGTTTTTTTCGTTGGTTTCTTTTTCAACGATGATCTGTGTCAGCACGGTGCGTGTCAGGTCCTCGCCTGTTTTTGCATCCTGCACGACAAATTCATCACCGCCCTTGATCATCTCGGCCAGATGATCAAGCGTCACATAGCTTGACGTCTCGGTATTATAGAGACGCCTGTTTGCATATTTCTTGATGACGATCGGTTCGCCTGGCTCACGCTTCTTACGCGCCATTTTGTCCACCCTTTTTGTGCCCGGCACCAACCCTGTATTTCAAGGGAAGGTTACATTTCTTGCGTGCTCGCCCGTTGCAGTGCAAGAAAAGTCTAACTACTTAAATAAGCGTGGAATTAAATGGTATTTGGTGCGCTGCCGCAAGGAAAATTGTGCATTTGCTCACATAAATACCTGTTGCGCTTCCGCGAGCTTCCTTTAGGGATTCTCTCATGCTTGATGAGGACATAGACAAGGCCGCAGACATTTTCCTGACCCTCTGGCAGGAGAATATCCGCCTTTGGGCGACGGAGAAGGAACTGCTGACCCCGCAGGAGCTTGCCGCCCTTCTGGAGGCTGCGAGCGCGGCGGAGAAGGGTCAGCAGCATGGCTGATACGCCCGATAAACGTTTTGATCTGGCCAATATCAAAGGGCCGCGCCCGATGGCGCTGCACCTGTCCAACGCGCTCAGCATCTGGCGCGAAGCCCCCCTGGGCGCGCGCCGCATGAGGGAGACCCTGGACGGCTGGCACCCTAGCCTTTCGGGCGATATTTCGGCGTTGCACAGCTGTGTGCAGGCGCTTGGCGGCTGGGACAGGTTCCTGAATGCGGTGGAAAAGAAAGCCTCCGCGAGGGCTGATGCGGTGTTGAGCGGCATCAGCGACTATCTCGCGCATGAATACACGCGTGCAGAAAGTGTGCAGGAAATGTGCATGAAAGTGGGCAGTTGCGAGCTTTATGACTTTGGCGGGGACGGCCAGCCGATCCTCCTCGTGCCCAGCCTCGTGAACCCGCACTATGTGCTCGACCTCAAACCCGGTCGCAGCATTGCCGCTTACCTTAAGTCGAAAGGCTTCCGCCCCTTTGTGGTGAAATGGTTCGACCCCGGCGCGGAGGAACTCGGCTTCGGCCTCAGCGATTATATCATGAAGCGGCTGATGCCGTTCCTTGACCATATCGTTGCCGTGGGCGGCGGGCCTGTACCGGTGTTGGGGTATTGCATGGGGGGTACGCTCTGTACGGCGCTCGCAGCACGCGCGCCTGAGAAAGTCTCCGCGCTCGCACTTGTGGCGGCACCGTGGGATTTCGCGAGCGAGATACCCCACGCCGGGCGCCGCTACGCGCATGTGATGGCCGACATTCTGGACCGCCTGCCGGACGGCATGCCGGTGCCGGTGGATATGCTGCAGGTGTTTTTCACCAGCGTTGATCCCACGCTCACCGACCGCAAGTTCCGCAAATTCCTCGGCCTTGATAAAGCAAGCGAGGCGGCGGAATTTTTTGTCGCGCTCGAGACCTGGGCCAACACAGGTGCCCCTTTGCCACGCAAGGCCGCGACCGAGGTGATCCGCGGCTGGTATATGGACAATGCGCCGGGCCGCGGCGTGTGGGAGGTTGGCGGCGCGTCCGTCAGGCTCGCGGACGTAACCTGCCCGGTCTGGATCGCGGCACCCCCTGAGGACCGCCTGGTGCCGCAGCAGAGCGCCTATGCCATGCTTGAGCAGTTGCCGGACGCCACATGCCATGACCCCAAGGCGGGACACGTGGGTATGATGGTCGGCTCAAAGGCCGAGGTGGGGCTATGGTCCCCGCTCGTGAGCTGGCTGAGGGCAAAGGAGATAGCGAATGCGGCCTGATGTGCTGAGGCTCTACCGGTTTTACGCCAGCCCGCTTGGCCAGACCGTCGCGCCGATCATTTCGCAGCGTATTGAGGGCTTGCTCGCACCGCGGGTGGGCTCGGTCACCATCGGGCTTGGTTTTGCCCTGCCGTATCTCGATCATCTGACGGCGCGGGAAGCGGACAATAGCTCGCGCTACCTTGCTTTCATGCCGGCGCAGCAGGGCGTGTGCCACTGGCCCGCCACCCACGGCAGCCGCACGGCATTGGTGGAAGAATATCACCTGCCGATGCCCGACAGTTCGGTCGATCGTGCTGTGCTTGCACATTCGCTTGAGCATGCCAACAGGCCCAAACACCTGCTTCGGGAACTATGGCGCGTGCTCGCGCCCGGTGGGCAGATTGTGATGATCCTGCCGAATCGCCGCCGCAGTTGGTCCGCGCTCGAGACCACACCCTTTGGCCATGGCAGGCCCTATTCCAGAAGCCAGCTCTATGAGCTGATGAGTGAACAGATGCTACCGCCTGACGGCTGGGACACCGCGCTGATGATGCCACCCTTCAAGTGGCCGGGGGGGCCGCGTGTGGTGCGCTATGGTGAGCGTGTCATTCACGCCCTTGGCCGGGGGCTTGGCGGTGTACTGATCGTCAGCGCCCGCAAGCAGGTGTATGGTGCGCTGCCCAAACAGGGCAAACGGGTGCCGGCGATGCCGGTGCTGACGGGGCCGGGCGCCGGTGCCTAAAGGTTGCGCGCCCACATCGGCGCGAGCGCGCTCAGGTCATCAAGCCGTCTGGCGATCTCGTAAATCTTTGGGCAATTTTCCCTGAACCACTGCCGCCGGGGCCGCCAATGGCTCATGATGGTCAGGTAGAGGTCAATCGCGGTCAGCCGCTCGCCCATGGCCCATGGGTTGGGCTCCAGCCGGGCCTCAAGCTGTTGCCACATGGCTTTCCGCTTTTCGTCTGTCACGCGCCGAAGTGCTTTGGCCTCAGGCATGTCCCCGAGCCAGCGTTCCGGGTGGTCGCCGTAGCTGAAGGTGGGATACACACTCGCCACCAGCCAGATGAGCGTGCGCAGGAAAGGGGCATATTGAGCGGTGCTTGAACATGGCACAAGACCGCTTTCCGGATATTGTGCCCCTAGCCAAAGCGTGATGGCGGCGCTTTCGGTCAGGATGCTACCATCGGGCGTGAGGAGCGTCGGCACCTCACGCATGGGGTTGACGCGCGCGAGCGCGCCGTCAGGGTCATGCAGATCATCCCACGCCAGATAGCGCCGCTCATACGGCGCGCCGATGAGATCAAGCTGCGCCTCAATGATCGCCGAGCCACCACCCTTCGCACCGAAAAGCACCATGCCGCTGCCTGAAGTCATCCCGCCTCTCCCTGTTTCCTGCATGCTAGCGACAATTTGTCGCCACAGCCATTCACAAAGGGCAGCGGCCATGTCGCGTTGCCACCCCATTGTCATTTTGCACCGGCAAACTAGCTTTTGTGTTATCCGGACAGGGTAAAATCGCCTTGAATTATTATTGCGTATTTTATATGGTCTGGGTCATAAAATTATTCATAACAAGTCAAGAGCGGAGAGCCCCATGACGACTGAGACCCCGAAGGAAACGAGCATGAGCGACGACAAGGAAATGGCTATTCGGCAGGTGGCAAACGCGCTGCACCGCCTGAATGACGCCGTGATCGGTGCCGTGAGCAAAGGGGTAACGGTGGAACTGATGCGTGCCTCGCGCTACCACAACGAAGAGGGCGCCTGGGGTGACATGCTGGTGCCCATCATCCACAAGCAAGACTAGCAAGGCTAGACTGGCGGTAAAGACTGCAAGCAGGACGGAAAATCATCATGCCCCTTGGCCGGATCACCAAACCGAAACTCGCCACCGCTGACGTGTGCGATGCCATGGGCGATGCTGTCTCTGTCCTGCCGGTCGACTTTCATGATTTTGGCGGCACGCTCGACTTCGCCGGGCCTGCCGTCACCCTCAAAACGCTCGACGACAACACCAAAGTGCGCGCGCTCCTTGAAACCAAGGGCGAAGGTCGTGTGCTGGTGGTGGATGGCGGCGGCTCAAGCCGCGTGGCACTTGTGGGCGGCAACCTCGCCGCCCTAGCGGCAAAGAATGGCTGGGAAGGCGTGGTCATCTATGGCCGCGTGCGCGACCGGCACGAGCTTGCGCTCGAAGATGTGGGCATCAAGGCCCTCGGCTCCTGCCCGCAGAAAAGCGAAAAACTTGGCCGGGGTCAGGTGAATGTGGAAATCGCCATTGGCGGTGTAACCATCCACCCCGGCAACTGGGTCATCGCCGACGCCGACGGCGTGGTGATCGCAAAAGAGCTGCCGAGCCTTTAAAGCTTTCTCAGCGCGCAGTGCATGTGCAGGCCTTGCGCCTCGAAATGCGCCAGCTCAAACGGAAGCTTTTTGGAAAGCGCCGCAAAAAATTCCTGAATCGATTCCGGGGTAAAGGTATGCACGTGAATGCTGCCCTGGGCCTCGAAGCAGGCCTGGATGTATTCCTCGCTGGTGTCGCGGTTCATGCCATCCTCACCATTGGTGTTCACGATGTAGTCGCGGTAGTGATCGATTGATGTGACGCTGACATTCTCGTCATATTCTGCCATCAGGTGCTCCACGGGGGTCACATCCCTGCGCCGGTCGAAGCAGAAATTCTTGTCTGGCACAATCATATAAAGGATGCCGCCAGGCTTGATGATTCTTAGCCATTCCTCGATCTGCCGCCCGGGGTTTGTGACATGTTCCAGCACATGGCTGTTGATCACAAAGTCGAAGGCGTTGGTGTCGAAGAAGGGATAGAAGTTGTCCTTGCATACGATGTTGACTTGAATGATTTCCGACACGGTCGGGTCTTTTGCATATTGCTGCTGCAGGTGAGCTGTGCTGTCGCGGTCGAGATAGATAACATTGGCGTCAAGGTCGAAGGGTTTATAGAGCGCCCCAATTTCCACGCCTGTGCCACGGCACAGTTCATGAGCTTTGCGACCGAAGTCACTATGCCGGGAGTGGCAAACTCGTCTCGGTTTCAAACTGGCGGCATGGGCCGGAAGAAACTTCAGGTTCAGGGCAGAAATGCCAAGGGACTGGTCTTTGCCGGGATAGTCGACACTAAAACCGTCGCCGCAGAACATCAGTCCAAACGAAAACGGAGTCCCCGGTGCGATATCGTCCGTTCTTCCGGTAATCATGATCAGATCAGCGTTGATCCGATAAGCAGAAGCGCTACCTCCGACATTAGAAAGCTCAAGGTTGTTCAGGTCGACCCAGACGTTTTCAGTTTCATTGCCAATGCCCATGCGGACTCGGAGCCCTGCAGCATTGATGTCTCGAACGACCAGGGAATATTCAAAGGCACCGCGACCATCTGGCACATGACACGGCCAATAGCACCAGTGCTGCCCGGATTCCGCAGTTTCTTTCAGCTGAAAACTGACGATCGGCCTTTGGGGCGTTCGCTTGATGTCTGAAATGTCTTCAGCTATCGAGCAGTTGACCGTTTTCCAGTTTGCCAAATTGATAAACCCGTCAACCACAGTGGCTTCCCTTCAAGCAGTAGACCCAGTCTACAATACAAAGGCGCGTGACGGAGACAATATAAAATGATCTGGAAAGGTTCGGTGAGCTTAGCGTTCCAGCAAAAACAGGGCCTGGTCCGCTGACCAGTTGGCGCGGGTGGGGCTGTAGTTCAGGCGTTTGCCTGCGGCGGTGTGCGGCACAAATTCGCGCACGTTAAGCCCCAGCTCATCAATCAGGTCAAACAGGTCGAGGATGGTACAGAAGTGGATGTTGTCCGTGTTGTACCATGTCTTGTCGAGCGCTTTGGTCACCGGCATGCGGCCCGAGATTGCAAGGCTCATGCGCACGCGCCACTGGCCGAAGTTCGGGATGGTGACAACGGCATGTTTGCCGATGCGTAAGAGTTCCGACAGCACAAGCTGGGGCCGGTGCACCGCCTGCAGGGTTTTCGAGAGGATCACATAGTCGAAGCTGGCGTCCGGGTATTCCTTGAGGTCATTGTCCGCATCGCCCTGGATCACAAACAGGCCCTTGGCCACACAGTCGTTCACACCCTGTTGGCTCAGCTCAATGCCACGCCCATCCACATTCTGTTTGTGTACCAGATAGTCGAGCAGTTCACCGTCGCCACAGCCCACGTCCAGCACGCGGCTGCCGGGCTCAATCAGGTCGGCGATCAGTTTGAGGTCAGGGCGCAGGTTATGCATCGTCTACCTCCAGGCCGTTGGTTTTGGCCGCCGCTTTGACAAAGCCCGTCAGCAGATGGTCCATCTCCGGTACTTCGAGGAGGAAGGCATCATGGCCGAACGGGCTGTCGATCTCCGCAAAGCTGACCGGCACACCGGCGGCATTGAGCGCATGCACGATGCTTTTGTTCTCCACCGTCGGGTACAGCCAGTCAGACGTATAGCTGATCACGCAGCAGCGCACATGCGCGGCCCCCTTGAAAGCGTCCGCGAGGCGGCCACCGTGGCGCGCGGCGATATCAAGGTAATCCAGCGCACGGGTGACATAGAGGTAGCTGTTGGCATCAAAGCGGTCGACGAAGGATGAGCCCTGGTGGCGCAGGTAGCTTTCCACCTGAAAGTCGGCGTCGAAACCGAAGGTCAGCGCCTCGCGCTCCTGCAAATTTCGGCCGAACTTTGCGGTCAGCGCATCCTCGCTCAGATAGGTGATATGCGCGGTCATGCGCGCGACCGACAGGCCCTTGGCGGGCTTGACGCCATAGTCATAATAGCGGCCTTCGCGCCAGTCGGGGTCGGCCATGATGGCCTGCCGCCCAACTTCATGGAAGGCAATGTTCTGCGCGGTGTGGCGCGGTGCTGTGGCCAGCATCACGGCGGAATGCACACGCTCAGGGTACGTTGTCAGCCATTCCTGCACCTGCATGCCGCCCATCGAGCCGCCGATTGCCATCATCAGCTTGCCCACCTTCAGATGGTCAAGAAGCGCGGCTTGCACGCGCACCATGTCGCGCACGGTGATAACAGGGAAATCGATACCCCACGGTTTGCCGGTGGCCGGATTGTCCTGCCATGGCCCGGTGGTGCCAAGACAACTGCCCAGCACGTTGGAGCAGATGACAAAATACCGGTCGGTATCAATCAGCTTGCCGGGGCCCACAAGCCGTTCCCACCAGCCCGGCTTGCCGGTGATGGGGTGGGTGGAGGCAACATACTGGTCGCCCGTCAGCGCGTGGCAGATCAGCACGGCGTTCGTGGCGTCCGCGTTCAAGGTGCCATATGTCTCATAGCCCACGGTCACGGGCGAGAGGGTCGCGCCGCCATCAAGCGTCAGCGGGGAGCTTTCAAATAGCACCGCGGTTTTGCCTGCATCCGTGTTCACTTGCCGCTCCTTCTGGCATCACTGAGGGCGCACAGAAAAGCCCTCGCGCGTGCGCCTGTCAATCTTCCTAATCTAACTTGAAGCATTAGGAAACTTTCCTTTGCCTTTAGGGGGCGCGCACATTAACTCTAAACCGCCCATGAGGGGCAGATATTCAGCGATTTTTACCGGAGGAAACCGACGATGCCCGCGCCTAAAGCACATGACTGGATCATGGACCTGAACGCTTATGTTCCGGGTCGCGCGCATGTGCACGGGGTGAAGGACCCGGTGAAGATGTCTGCGAACGAGAGCGCCTTTGGTCCGAGCCCCAAGGCGGTTGAGGCGATCAAGGCGGCTGCCGCCAAGGTGATGCGTTACCCGGACCCGGCCTCGGCAGACCTCAGGGACGCCATCGCCGAGGTGCACGGCCTGAAGGCTGAGGGCATTATTTGTGGTGCGGGCTCTGACGAAGTGCTCACGCTCCTCATCCACACTTATGCCGGGCCGGGGGATGAGGTGATCTTCAGCCAGTACGGCTTCATGGTGTTCCCGATCCAGACCCAAGCGGCAGGTGCCACCGGCGTGGCGGTGCCGAACAAGAACTGGGCGGCGGATGTGGACGGTATTCTGGCCGCTGTCAACGAGCGCACCAAGATCGTGATTGTTGATAACCCCAATAACCCGACCGGCGCCTACCTGCCGTGGTCTGAGATCGAGCGCCTGCACGCGGGCCTGCCCGAGCATGTGCTGCTGATCCTCGATGCGGCATACGCGGAATGTGTGACAGCGTCCGACTATGAAGCCGGTGAAGCGCTTGTTGAAGCCGCGCAGAATGTGGTGATGACCCGCACGTTCTCCAAAATGTATGCGCTCGCGGCGCTGCGGGTGGGCTGGCTTTATGGCCCGGCGCATGTGGTTGATGCGCTCAACCGCTGGCGCATGCCGTTCAACGTCTGCTCCACGGGGCAGGTGGCGGCGCTTGCAGCGGTCAGGGACCAGAAGCACCTTGACGCTGCCGTGCGCCACAACAACACCTGGCGCGACTGGATGACGGCGGAGCTCACAGCTCTCGGTCTCGATGTGGTGCCGAGCGAAACCAACTTCCTGCTGGTGGAATTCCCATCAGAGAGCCCGTTCACCGCGCTTGAGTGCAACGAGTATTTGACCAAGAACGGTTATCTGGTGCGCGCACTGCCGAGCCTCAAAAAACACCTGCGCATCTCCATCGGCACGGATGAGCAGAACCGGGCGGTCACCGCGCTCATCCGCGAGTTCATGAATGGCTCGCCCGAGGGGGATGCGTGATGGCTGAGGGGATCGTATTCGACCGCATCACCATTGTTGGCGCGGGGCTTATCGGCTCCTCCGTCGCGCGGGCCATCCGGCGCGGGAAGCTGACAGCGCATCTGGCACTGGCGGACGCCAGTGCGGAAGTGATGGCTGAGGCCGAAAGCCTGAAGCTTGCTGACAGCTACCACAGCAATGTGGCTGACGCGGTGGCGGGCAGTGACCTTGTCATCCTCGCCGTACCCGTGGGCGCCATGGCGTCGGTGGGGGCGGCGATGGCTGCTCACCTCAAGGAAGGCGCGATCATCTCTGACGTTGGCTCGGTGAAGGAAAGTGTGTTCAAGGCGCTGGAGCCGCTGCTGCCCGCCCACGCACACCTTATCCCCGGTCACCCCGTCGCGGGTACGGAGCAGTCCGGCCCTGCCGCCGGTTTCGCCACGCTGTTTGATGGTCGCTGGTGCATCCTCACCCCTCCTGAAGGTGTGGACGAGGGTGCGCTCGAGAAGTTGACAGCGCTATGGCGCGGCATGGGCAGCACGGTGGAGATCATGGACGCACGCCATCATGACCTCGTGCTCGCCATCACCTCGCACGTGCCGCACCTGATTGCCTACAATATCGTAGGCACCGCGTCGGACCTTGAAGAGGTGACACGGTCTGAGGTGATCAAATATTCCGCCGGTGGTTTCCGGGATTTTACCCGCATCGCGGCGTCTGACCCCACCATGTGGCGCGATGTGTTCCTGAATAACAAGGACGCGGTCCTTGAGATGCTGGGCCGTTTCAGTGAGGACCTGACAGCGCTCCAACGCGCGATCCGCTGGGGTGACGGTGACGCGCTGTTTGAGCTCTTTAGCCGTACCCGCGAGATCCGCCGCCGTATTATTGACGCCGGCCAGGACGACGCCAAACCGGACTTCGGCCGCCCGCACGAAAATTAAGCCCTACATTCGTCATTCGCCGGCTTGACCGGCGAATCCAGAGCATAAGGCAACCATGGGTTCGCCGGTCAAGCCGGCGAGCGACGTGAGGCGTGTTACCAGACTTTCATCACTTCGGTCGGCAGGCGTTCGACCACCTCGTCGGGCACAAAGAAGTCTGGCACCAGCGGGCCGTCCGCGTCGGGCGCGTATTTAGTGAAATCGGTTACGCCCTCGGCGCGCAGCACTTCTTCATCAATGAAGAAGTTGCCGCTGCAGTCCTTGGCGTTTCGCACCAATATTGCATGTGCGGCGTCGGCCATGATCTCGGTCGTGCGGCTGTTTTTCGCCATCTCGTCCCCGCCGATCACATTCCGTACGGCCGCCGTATCAATCGCGGTGAAAGGCCACAGCGAGTTGACCGCAATCCCTGCCGCCTTGAATTCAGCCGCCATGCCAAGGGTGCACAGGCTCATGCCGTATTTGGCGATGGAATAGGCCACATGCGGCGCGAACCAGCGCGGGTTCATATCAAGAGGTGGCGAGAGCGTGAGGATATGCGGGTTGGCTGCTTTTTTGAGGTGCGGCAGGCAAAGTTTGGAGACCATGAAGGTGCCGCGCGTGTTGATGTTGTTCATCAGGTCGTAGCGCTTCATGTCGGTCATCTGCGTGTTGGTGAGCGAGATGGCGGACGCATTGTTGATGCAGATATCAATGCCGCCGAAGGTCTCGACCGTCTTGTCGACCGCGGCCTGCACCTGTTCCTCGAACCGGATGTCGCAGAGAAGTGGCAGCGCCTTGCCGCCCGCGGCCTCGATCTCCTCCGCCGCCGTATAGATGGTGCCGGGCAGCTTGGGGTTCGGTTCCGCCGTCTTGGCGCCGATGGCGACATTTGCGCCGTCTTTCGCCGCGCGCAGCGCGATGGCGAGGCCGATACCGCGGCTGCCGCCGCTCATGAAAATGGTTTTGCCTTTAAGGCTCATGACCTTGTCTCCCCTTCCCATGGCCGCGCGAGATACCGCGCCGCCGTTAAACTCAGTCGATCACCGGTTTCATCATCGCGATAGGCGACGAGCCGATGTTCAGTTGCCCCATCTGCGCCATGACCGAAAGGCTTTCCGCCTGCGTGCCCATGTCAGTGAGCGAGCTTGCACTTTCAAAGCCAAGGCCGGTGAGATAGTCCGCGAGCGCCGGGCCGCCGGCAATGGCAAGGCTTGCGCTGCCGAGCGGCTTGAAATCCTCATCAATGGTCAGGCTGGCGTTGCCCTTTGCCCGCGCACCACGAACCGCGAGGTCAATGCTGTCAAATTCCATGAGCCCGCCAGCGTCGCGCCATGCGCCGAGCGCCTTGCGGGTCCAGTCGAGAAGCGGTGGCCCCATCACGCCGCCCATCAGCTCAAGCCGGTTGCCGCTGTCGAGCGTCAGCTTGAAATCGAGGAACCGTTTTTCATAGAGCCCGTCCGAGGGTTCCACCGTGCCGTCATAGCGCAGGAAAAGCTGCCAGCCTTTGAGGCTTGTCGGCGCCTTCAGCCCAGGCGCCGCTTCCAGGAGGAAGTCGTCAGTCTCAAGGGAATCGATGGCGATCACCGCCTGGTTTTCGCTGTGTTTTTTATAGCTGGCGCGCATATAGCCGTCAGTGAGCTTGACTGCCTCATCGGCGAAGGCGGCACGCACTTCGCGGCCTTCCATCATCCAGTGGCCGGGTGTCCAGAGGTGGCTGATGAGCGTCACGCTGTTGGCGCCAAAATCCATGCCCGGGCCGCGGGTCTCGATGCTGAGGCCGTCGATCGTGAGCACAATGCGGTAAGGGAAGCCGGAAAGCTTGATCTTGCCGTGCTCGACCTTAAAGCCCTTGTCGCGCAGGTCCGCCAGTTCGCGGGCCGCGTTTTTCTCCGCCTTGAAGGCTGCAGTGTACCAAAGCCCGCAGTAGACGAGGATCGCTATGAAAATAAGCCCGAGAAGGGCGCGCGCCTTATTCATGGATGCTCCCAGACATTATTTGCGCTGACCCGCATGGGTCACAAGCGTGAAGACATATTTACTATATTCTTTGGCGAGAAAAAGGACAGGCCATTCGCCCGATACCGGATGCGCAATGATGCGCACACCCGGCATGGCCTGCCGGAACAGGATCATGCTGCGCGGAATATGATAGTCCGCGGTGACCAGCACGATGGAGGTAAAGCCGTATACATTGGCCCAGTCTGCCGCTTCTTCCGCGTTGCCCCGTGTATTGGTTGCAATCTTGCCGAGGTCGACACAGCAGTTGAAGGTTGCCTGCTCGGTACCGGTGAGCGCACTCAGCTCACCACTTTTGACCACCGGGTTCACACCTGACACCAGCATGCGTTTGGCAACGCGGGCTTCGAGCAGCTTGAGCCCGGCTTCGAGCCGCCCTGCGCCGCCCGTGAGCACCACGATGGCGTCCGCGCCCGGCATTTCTGCCGGTTCCTCGGGCAGGGTGATGTAGAAATAGCCGAAGCCCAGCAGCCACGCGACAAAGAGGTACAGAAGTCCCCGGAAGAAATATTTCATGCCCTTCGACCCGCGCGCCGCCATCGTTTCCCTCACCTACATCATCTGGAGGAGGGCGCGGCGCACCGTAATGCGCGCAGTGAGCATGGTTAGAAGGGCTGATACCAAAGGCATCAGCGCAAGCCACATCAGGCTGTCGCTGGTGGGCAGGGACGCAGTCAAGAGGCCCTGGCCCATGCGCTCCGCCATATGGGCGACAAGATAAAGCGTGATGGCCGCGAACAGCACGCCCACCAGACCGCCCTTGAGGCCATGGGCCATGTACCGTTCGTCAAACGCCTTCGAGATGGTCGCGTCTTCCGCGCCCATCAGGTGCATGATCTCGATACTTTCCCGGTGGGTCGCGAGGCCTGCCCGGCAGCCAAAAATCACGATTGCGACAGTGCTGAGGATGACCATGACAACAATGCCTGCGAGCAGCAGGCGCACCACGGACGCGAGATCCAGCACCTGGCCCATCCATTCCTGATGGTCGTCAAGCTGGGCGCCGGATGCGGCCGCGACAAGGCGTTCGCGCAGGCCTTCGGTGTTGACGGCATCAGCGCTTGAAAGTTTCACGTCGATGAGTGTCGGCACGGGAAGGCCGGTGTCGAACGGCATTTCACCAAGCCAGGGCTTGAGAAGCGCGACAACGTCAGCGTCTGCCAGCACATTGGCTTCCACGATGCCGGGCGTGGCGCGCAGAAGCGTGAGCGCCGCCTCGGTCTGCCTCACACGTTCGCGGTCGTCGAGCACCGCGATCTGCACCGTGAGGTTGGTGGTCAGCCCCGCACTCCAGCGTTCAAGGCCACGACCAAGCGCAAGCCCACACGCCAGCGCGAGGGTGCAGAGGAAAAGCATAACGCCGATAACCCACGGCAGCAGGCCTTCGCGCATGTCTTTGGGCAGGAACTGTAATGTACGTCCCCACATGCTCACTCTCCCGGGTCCACGGGGCGCCCGCCCGGAATGAAGCTAAGCTCGCCCTTGTCGAGCTTGAGCGTAGGGGCCGCCATTTCGCGCACGAGGGTATCGTCGTGGGTGGCGACCACAATAGTGGTGCCTTCCTTGTTAAGCGCCACGAACAGGTGCATCAGGCGGCGGGACATCTCGGGGTCCACGTTACCGGTGGGCTCATCGGCCACCAGAAGGTCGGGTTTGTTGATGATGGCGCGGGCAATGGCGACACGCTGCTTTTCACCGCCCGAAAGCGTGGCGGGGCGCGCATGCATGCGGTCCTCAAGACCGACCCATGACAGCAGTTCCTCCACATGGTCGGCGACCTGCGCCTTCTTCGCGCCCTGAATGCGCAGCGGCAGCGCAACATTCTCAAACGCGGTCATATGGTCAAAGAGGCGGAAGTCCTGGAACACGACACCAACGCGGCGCCTTAAGCGCGGCAGGGCTTCGCGTTCGAGTGTCATCAGGTCACGGCCGAAAAAATTGATCAGCCCGCGTGACGGGCGATGTGCAAGGTAGAGGAGCTTGAGGAGCGTCGTTTTACCGGCACCCGATGGGCCCATCAGAAAATGAAACGAACCCTTGTCGAGGGTGAAGCTGATATCCTTCAGGACCTCGGCCCCCATGCCGTAACGCATGCCTACATTTTCAAAGGTAATCATTACTGCTCCCACCGGTATCGCGCGCAGAATTGCATATGGGGCGCGTGGCGTCCAGTTGGCATTTTAACCCCACGCCGTGCGTATGTCCTTGAAGCCTGTAACAATATTATGGCTTTCCCGCGGTAGAATGACGCCAGACGCTTGAGTTTTTTGTGTGCTTTCATATACAGTTGAAAAACCTTCTTTGAACGTGGCCCGCGCAGGCGCGCAGGCCCAAGGGATGTCCGGACCGATTTATGATCCTTGTTTGTCCGTCGTGTGAGGCAAAATTCAACGTTCCCGACGGGGCCATTCCGCCTGAGGGGCGCACGGTGCGCTGCGCCAAGTGCAAACACAGTTGGAAGGCGTTTCCCAACCAGTTGAAACGTACGCCGCCGCCGGCGCCAGCTCCGGCACGGCCCGCGCCGCCGCGTCCGGCGGCTCCCGCGCCCCGTATGCCAGACCCGGACATGGATGCCGGCCTTGCCGCCCGCGCCGCCGCGGTACGCAATGTCGTCTCCGGCGGTTTCGACGATGTGCCAACGCCAGCCCCTGTAGATGAAGATATCTACGACGATGACGGCGATGTGCGGCATGCACCCGCGGCAGATATGCGCCGGGACGATGAACATCTTCCCGAAAGTGATGATTTTGGTATTGGCCAGGTGCTCAAGAAGACTCTCGGCAGCGACTTCGGTCATGACGAGGACGAAGATGAGGATCACTCTGTCACAGCCTCGCGAGAGGGTGGCGAGCATGATTATGACGAGGACGACTTCCTTGCCCGCCGCCGGTCCGAACAGCGGCGACAGGCGGAGCGTGACGCCAAGGCCCGCAAGCGCAAGCTCTTGACGGTGGGCTGGGGACTTCTGGTCGTCTTCTGGCTTGTCGTGCTCTACCTGCTTGTCTTCATGAAAGAAGAAGTCGTCTATAAAATGCCTGGCATGGCAGGCTTCTACGAGATGTTCGAAGGGGTGGAAGATGTCGAACGCTTCCAGCCTGCGGAAGGGGAGACTCTTACCAAACCGCTTGCGGAAGAAGAGCCTTATATTTCCGCGAAACTGCATAACGACCGCACCCGGGTCGAGGCGGTGGATGGCCGGAACACCCTGATGGTGCGCGGCTTTATCGAGAATACCAGCGACCGTACAAGCGCCACCGTCCCCAAAGTGCGGGTTCAGGTGCTCGACAAGGACAGCCGCGAGCTCACAAGCTGGGTGATCGATCCGCCAGGGCAGATCCTCCGCCGCAAGGCGCGACTCAATTTTGAAACCAGCCTTTATCCCATCCCGAGCGGAGCCGCCAATGTGAAGGTGGATGCCATCAAGGGCACACGCTCCGACGCAGAAGCACGGTCTAGCGAATAATGGATCATTTTTTTGACTGGAATAAAGCGGGCGATGCACATCACGGCATCGAACCGGTGTTTACGGCTGACGAAATCGTGGCCAAGGTGGATGACCTCGCCGCCCGCCTGACCCGCTGGTTCGACACCGAACCTGTGGCGCAGGTGCTGATGAACGGCGCCATGATGTTCGCTGCAGACCTCACGCGCGCCATGTCGGCCCGGGGCTGTGTGATGGAAATGGACTTCATCCGCCTCGAAAAAGACAGAAAGTCTGGCTCTGTTAGTCTTATCTCGGCATCCGACCTGCCAGTTGAAGGACGGGACGTTTTGGTGATTGACGACATATTCGAGCATGGCAAGACGCTCGAATTTGCCAGGAAATATTTTCTCGCCCAGGGGGCAGAAAGTGTAACAAGTGTCGTATTGCTTGACAAAAGCCAGGGACAGTTAACTAATGTTAACCCTGATTTTGTTGGTTTTGAGTGCCCGGATATATTTGTTATCGGATATGGAATGGATATTGCATATCGGTATAGAGAGTTGCCGTTCATCGGCAAAATGGGGCGTGCGTAACGGCGTCCCGACCACATACGGGAGTGCCGCAAGTTGGCAAGGGTGCTGGTTGTAGAGGATGAAGAAGCGGTCCGCGACTATGTTTGTCGCGTGCTGACCCTCCATGGCCATACCGTTCTCGTGGCCCACGACGGTGCCCAGGCTGTCGAGCAGATGAACGAACATCATTTCGACCTGCTGATCAGCGATATTGTCATGCCGATGATGGATGGGATCTCGCTCGCGCTCAAGGTCCGGGCTACCCGCCCGCATGTGCCGATCATCCTGATGACCGGCTACGCCAACGAACGCCAGCGTGCCCACAATCTGTCGCTGCTGATTGAAGGGCTCTTGTCAAAACCCTTCACGATGGACCAGCTCCTGAGCACCGTGAACAAGGCGCTGGCTGCTGCGCGTAAACGCGCGAAGGAAGAGGCCGAGCTTGACGGCGGTCCGGTTCAGTCCTCAAGCCATGACGGCACGCTGTCGAGCGACAGCAATTCCTGAAGCGTCTGCCGCTTCCTGATCACCGCAAACCTGTTTCCATCCACCAGCACCTCGGGCACCAGCGGGCGGCTGTTGTAGGTTGACGCCATCACAGCGCCGTACGCACCCGCCGATTTGATCGCCACAAGGTCACCGGCTTCGAGTTTTGCTGTCTTGCGGTCTTTGGCGAACACGTCACTGCTTTCGCATACAGGGCCCACGAAGTCCGCCGTGACCTTGTGGCTGCTTGCGGGCTCGGCCACCGGCACAATGCCGTGGTAGGCGTCATACATGGCGGGGCGCGCGAGGTCGTTCATCGCGGCATCCAGAATATAGAAGGTGCGGTTTTCGCCCTTCTTCACATAGAGGGTGCGCGTCAGCAGCACACCGGCGTTGCCTGCAATCAGGCGGCCGGGCTCCAAAATGATGTCACAGTCCATGTCGCCCATCACCTCAAGGATCATCTCGCCGTAGGCGGCGGGGGCAGGCGGTGTTGCGGCTTCTGGGTCATAGGGAATGCCAAGCCCGCCGCCCAGATCTACATGGCGGATGTCATGGCCTTTGGCGCGCAGGTCCCGCACAAGGCCGAGCACACGCTCGAACGCTTCGCGGAAGGGTTCAAGTTTGGTGAGCTGCGAGCCAATATGCAGGTTCACTGCCACGGCTTTCACGTGCGGTAGTTCCTTGATGCGGGCATAGACCGCGTCAGCGCGCGTCCAGGCGATGCCGAACTTGTTTTCCGACTTGCCGGTGGAGATTTTGGCGTGGGTCATGGCGTCCACGTCCGGGTTTACCCGGATGGAGACAGGCGCGATTTTACCAACCCGACCCGCCACGATGTTAAGCGCTTCAAGCTCGGCTTCGCTTTCGACACTGAATTGCTTGATGCCGGCCGCAAGCGCGGCTTCCATCTCTTCCTCGGTTTTACCAACGCCGGAGAAAACGATGCGTTCACCCGGAATGCCCGCAGCGGTGGCGCGCATCAGCTCCCCAAGGCTCACCACGTCGGCGCCTGCGCCTTCACGCGCGAGGGTTTTCAGCACCGCCTGGTTGCTGTTGGCTTTAACCGCAAAACAGATGAGCGGGTTCACGCCCGCGAACGCCTCACGGAACACACGGAAGTGCCGTTTAAGCGTGGCGGAGGAATAAACATAAACCGGGGTGCCAACGCTTTCGGCAATGTCCGCAAGCGCCACGTCTTCGGCCATCAGTTGGCCGTCTCTATATTCAAAATGGTCCATGGGGTTTCTGCCCGGTCCTAGTCGTTCTGGTAGCTTGGTGGCGGCTTGACGTCACCCTTTTTGCCGCAGGCGCTGACGCCCAGCGCGCTTGAGGCCAGAAGGCCGATGATCAGGGTGGTCTTGATCAGCTTTTTCATCAGAGCTTCTCCCGCGCGGCTTTGACCGCTGCTTTCACATTCTCAGGGGCCGTGCCGCCAAACGATGTGCGGCTGGTGACAGAGGCTTCCACGCTGAGCACGGAATAGATGTCCGCCGTGATGCGCGGCTCAACCGCCTGCATGGCGTCAAGCGGCAGGTCTTTGAGATCCACGCCGCGTGTCTCCGCTTCCTTGACCACAGCACCGGTGACGTGGTGTGCATCGCGGAACGGCAGCCCGAGTACGCGCACGAGCCAGTCGGCGAGGTCAGTCGCGGTGGAGAAACCAAGGCCCGCAGCCTTGAGCATCTCATCCGTGCGTGGTTTCAGGTCCTCGATCATGCCGGTCATCGCAGCGATACAGAGCACATAGTCGTCCACAGCCTGGAATACCGGTTCCTTGTCTTCCTGCATGTCTTTGGAGTAGGCGAGCGGCAGACCCTTCATGACCATCATCAGACCATTCATACAGCCCGAGATGCGACCAACCTTGGCGCGCACAAGCTCAGCCGCGTCCGGGTTGCGTTTCTGCGGCATGATCGACGAACCGGTCGAGAAACCGTCCGACAGTTCAAGGAATTTGAACGCCGACGTTGCCCACAGCACAATCTCATCGGCGAGGCGTGACAGATGCACGGCGGAGATGGACAGGACCGACAGGAACTCAAGCGCAAAATCACGCGCGGAGACTGCATCGAGCGAGTTGGCCATCGGACGGTCAAAACCCAGCGCCTTCGCCGTCATGTGCCGGTCAATGGGGAAGCTGGTGCCCGCGAGCGCTGCCGCACCCAGCGGGCTTTCGTTGACCCGCGCGCGGCAATCTTTCAGGCGCGCACGGTCACGCGCAAACATTTCATGGTAGGCCATCAGGTGATGGCCCAGGGTCACGGGCTGTGCGGTCTGCAAATGCGTGAAGCCGGGCATCACCGAGCCCGCGTGTTTCTCAGCCTGATCCAGAAGTGCCGAAAGCAGGCCTTCAAGCCCCTTATCAAGCGCATCACACTGCGCGCGGGTCCAGAGGCGGAAATCGGTCGCGACCTGATCGTTGCGCGAACGGCCGGTATGGAGGCGCGCACCAGCGTCGCCCACCAGCTCCCTGAGGCGGCTTTCCACATGCATGTGGATGTCTTCAAGCGCGGGGTCGAATACCATTTGGCCGGCTTCAATCTCGGCCTTCACCTGATCGAGCCCCTCGTGGATGGCTTTCACGTCATCCTTCGAGATGATGCCCTGTTCGCCGAGCATGGTGGCATGCGCCTTCGAGCCAGCTATGTCTTCCGCATAGAGGCGTTTGTCGAAACCGATGGAGGCGTTGATTTCCTGCATGATGGCGGAAGGGCCGCCGCCAAATCGCCCGCCCCACATGGCTTGTCCCTTGCCAGCGGTTTTTGGGGTGTTTTGGCTGTCGTCTTTGTGATCCATGCCTCTATTGCCTTTCGTACCAACGCTACTATGCTTGCCGCCGGAATGCGGCCTTGAAACCCGGAGTATCGGATGTCGAAGAAAATTCTTCTCGCTATGTTTGTAACTGTCGCCCTTCTGGGCGTTGCAGCTTATCGGGTGTTTACACCACCGACAACGCCGGATGCACCGATAAATTCTTATCTGAAAGGCGAAATGGCAAAGTTGACCTTGCCCGAGACGCCGATGAGCCTGCCCGAGCATGAAATCACCTTTGAGGATGGTTCCAAGGCGCCGCTCTCCTCCCTCAAGGGCAAGGCGATGCTGGTGAACATCTGGGCCACGTGGTGCGCGCCTTGCCGCGCCGAGATGAAAGAACTGGCGAACCTGCAGAAAGAGCTGGGTGACGAGACTTTTGAGGTAGTGGCCATCACGGTGGATCGCGGCGGTATCCCGCAGGCGCGTGAAACGCTGGAGGAATGGGGTGTAGAAGGCCTCGGCCTCTACGCGGAACCCACGATGAAAATTGCCTTCGACCTTGCGGACGGCAAGCTGCCGACAAGCTACATCATCGGCCGTGACGGGCAGGTGAAGGCGCTGTTCCTCGGCCCGCTCAAGTGGGATGAACCAGAAGCCATCGCGCTCTTTACCGCGCTCAAGGAAGGTGCGCTCTAGTCAGCCGTTCAAGCAAATTTGAAGAGGCTGACATAATTCCCCTCCCAAGCCGTGATATGATCAAGGCAAAGATAACAAACACGGGATATGTCATGCTGAAAACCCTTGCGCTTGCCGCGTTTTTTGCGGGTTCTGCCGCCCTCGCAGGCGATATCAAGCCCTATCTGGTCGGCGACCTTGAAGCGCTGACCGTCAAGTCGGAGCCGGTGCAGGTGGCGGACATGAAAGTCGTGTCCGACATGCAGGGCAGCGACAAGACCATCGTTCCGCTTGGTGACAAGAAAGGGCATGCGCTTGTCATTACCTTCTATACGCGGGAATGCCTGGCGTGTCGCGCCCACCTGCGCAGCCTTGAAGCCCTGCAGCAAGGTCTCGGCGCTGACACGGTTGAGGTGATCGCCGTGCATGTGGGCGGAGGTGGCATCCGCGAGGCGGAGCGCACGCTTGAGCGCTGGGGCCTTGCAGGCCTTCAGGCCTATGAGCCTTTCCACCAGAGCCTGATCCGCGACTTTGGTATGGACCCGGATTTCCAGCGGGACGGCACCGGTCCCATGAGTGTGATTGTTGACCCGCAAGGCGTTGTGCGCGCCACAAGCTACCGTCTGCGAGAGTGGGAAGCGCCCGAAACCGTGAGGTTCTTCAAGGCGCTTGCCCAGGGATATCTATAGCGCGACCTCGAGTTAGCCGAGGCGCGTTGCGTCTCGTGCGATCTCGTCTTGCGCAACCACGGCAGTCTCTTTTGCAGCGTCCTTGTACCACGCGTCGACAAGCGGGTGGTTGCGCACGGCTGCCATATAGCGTTTGGAGGTGTCACCCAGCTCAATGCCATACGACAGGAAGCGGGTGACCACGGGCGCAAACATCATGTCCGCTGCACCGAAATCGCCAAACAGGAACTCGCCGCCATCACCGAATCGCTCCCGCGCCTTGGTCCAGCGGGCATCGGCTTTCTCGACGTCACGTTTCACCACGTCCGCGAGCTCAAGGCCCGTCCTGCTGTCCCTGAGGTTCATCGGCGCATGGCTGCGCAGCCCCATATAGCTCGAGTGCATTTCCGCCGCGATACTGCGGGCATAGCCGTAAGCTGCGGTGTCACTTGGCCACCAGAATTTATCGGGCGCGAGGCGGGCGCAATAATCGATGATCGCGAGCGAATCCCAGATGATTTCCTCACCATGGTGCAGCGCGGGGACCGTGCGGCTTGGTGAGAGTGCGCCAATACGCGCATGGAACTCGGGGGTATCGAGGGGGATAAGCTCTTCCTCGAACACAAGGCCGGAGTGTGCAACAGCAAGCCAGCCGCGCAGCGACCAACTGGAGTATGTCTTGTTGCCGATGATGATTTTAAGGGCAGGCATGTCGTGACAATCCTTCCTGAAAATGAGCGCCCCCGGGAAGGGGCGAGATCGAGCGGATAGCCCCATCGCTCTTAGCATGGTGTGTCCGGGTGGGCGACGAATTGTTTCTCCGCCTCACGGCAATGTGTGCCAATGCAGATTCATCATTGCAATTAAGAATTATTATTAATAATAATGAGGCAGACTGACCACCGGACAGCCGACAGGCCAGGGAGAAAAACGGAGGAGACCACATGTCCTGCTGCCATAAAGTGACACGTTCCAAACCCCTCATGGGGGATGTGATCTCATTGTCGACCCTCGGCCTTCACGGGGTGTGTGCGATGAGAGCGATCCGGGTGGCTTTTGCGCAGCTTGAAAAGCTGGCGGCGACCATCGACACCGGAAATGCTGACAGCGAGTTGATGCGCTTGTGTGCACAAAGCCCGGGCGTGCCGGTCGCGGTCTCAAGGCCGCTGTGGTACATGCTGCGGCTCGCGCAGGAAGTGGCATACCGGTCGGACGGCGTTTTTGACGTGGCTGCAACAGGAACCGGCGGCGCGGCCGACTGGATGGATATCGACCTTTCCGTGCAGGGTTTTGTCACGCTCCGCCGCCCGCTGATGATTGACCTTGGCGGTATCTGCAAGGGCTTTGCGGTCGACATGGCGGTGCAGGCGCTGCGCGATGCCGGGGTCAGGCGCGGTATTGTGGACATGGGCGGCCATATCCGCGCTTTTGGTGCGCAGGAATGGCGTGTGCATTTCCATCTGGATGCAAAGGCCGGGGGTGTAGGCTTGCCGGTAATGCTGAACGACGGTGCCATCAGTGGTTTTGGCGGGGCGCTGGGCGGCGGTACTTTCTTCGACACCACCCGTCACATGGCGCGCTCTGCCAGCGAGTGGGGTGAGATGAGCATGCTGGTACGCGCGCCCACCGCGGCGGCAGCAGACGCGCTGACGGTGGTCGCTGCCCTGATGCCGGGAACGGCGGCAAGGGTGCTGTCTGCTTTCGGGGCGCATGGTATTGTGCTCACGCCTTCCGGCGCACATGCGCTTGAATATGCCTCCTGACCCCTGATCATCCGCACAAAAGAAAAACCCGGCACAAGGCCGGGTTTTTGCAATCTCAAAGTGTGTGCCTGTTACGCGGCAGACTGCTTGCGCAGTTTGCGCTGGCGGCGCGCCATGACAACCATGGTAGGCAGCAGCAGAAGTGCGGCAGCAGGCTCAGGTACCGAAGCAGGCGTCACAATCACAGCAATGTCGGAGAAGAACGTATCCGCGTTCGGGTCACGGTTCCCAAAGGTCGGCTGGAACGCACCTGTGTCACCGCCCGGCAACGCAAAGGTTGTCGAGGAAGGCGATACGGTCACGTTCAGGCTCAGGTAATAGGTGCCGGCGGTCTGGATCAGGTCGCTGGCACCACCTGTGGTTACCGCCGGCGAAACGCCGTCGATGTAGCCAACAAAACCGCCAAGCCCGTCAAACACCGTCCAGGTGAAGTCAAAAGGTGTAAGGTCGGTCACGCCGTTACACAGCGATACCGTTGTGCCGGTGGTCGAGGTGCTTGGGTTATAGTCAAACACCGAACCGCAACCATTCAGTGGCAGCGTGTCGCCAAGGGCGATGGGGCTGTAGGTGCCGGTATCTGCCAGCAGCTCACCATAGATGGTTGCGGCTGAAGCCGACGTTGACACAGCTACGCCGGCTGCAAGCGCAGCAGCAGTAGCAACAATTTTCCTGAAACCCGTCATCTGCAAATATCCCATGACAATGCCATTTGTTCCCCGTATACCTAAAAAATGTGAGTATTTCTAATAAAATTGTAGAATTTACGAAAATTGCGGATGGGGCGACGCATTTTATGATCCGGAAATTTGGTTTAGGCTTCGCATTGCTTCTTGCGGCTTGCGGAGATTCGAATGAACTTGGTCTCGATTCGAATGAGTTGGCGGCTTATGACCGTGCGGCTCTTGAGGCGCTGGTCAATGATGGCGCCACCGAAAAAGCGATCCAGATCATTCGCGCCAAGGAACAACTCAAGATAGCCAAGCCAGATGATTTCCTGACCCTTGCAGGAATCTACCTCTCTCAATTGAATGGGGTCGCCGCGCAGGTGGCCGTAGAGAAGGCACGTGCGGCAGGGGCCCTTGACGCCCAGACCGCACTCCAGATGGGTTCCGCTTTCATGTTGCAGCGTCGGCTCAATGACGCCAAGCAGGAACTGCGCAACGTTAAACTCTCGGGTCGGGACGGCTTTGAATCGCTCATGCTGCAGGCCGACATTGCGGTCCAGGAAGGTGATATTGCCCTCGCTCGCAAAATGTATGGCTTCGCGGCGGAAACAGAACGCGCGAGTGCACGGGTAGACCTCGGCCTCGCGCTGCTGGAATTCGGTGAGGATAATCTGGAAGCCGCCAAGCTAGCCGCAGATAAAGCGCTCTCGAAAGAGGCAGATAATGCAATGGCGCATTATCTCCTTGGTGCGATCGCTCGCCTTGAAGGACAGCCGGACCTCGCGCTCGACCTCCTCTTTAAGGCGACCGCAAAACAGCCCAATAACATCCATGCGCTTCTCGAGATGACGGCCGCCTACCTTGATGTTGGCAAGCAAGAGGAAGCCGAACGGGTGCTTGATGCCGCGATGGCGCTGGCGCCGCAGTATTCGCTGACCCAGTTTTATGTCGCCTTCCTTCACGCGCAAAAGGGCGAGTTGAGGGAAGCGCAAGACATTCTGCTACGTACCGGGGATCTGCTCACTGTATACCCTGCCGCATCACGGCTCTTTGGTCTGGTTTCCTACCAGCTCGAAAACTATTCAGCGGCCAGCAAATATCTGCAGATATTCCTTGAAAAGAATCCCTCTGACCGTCAGGTCCGGCTCGCGCTCGCTGAAAGTTTTGTCAAAACAGGCTTTGGCGACAAGTCCCTTGCAGTTCTTGAGCCGCTGACCAGCGATGACGTGCAGGATGCCGAGGCTCAGGCCGCGGCGGGAGCTGCCAATGCCGTGATGGGAAATGGCAAGCTTGCTGCCGAGAATTTCCGCAAAGCTGTGACATTTGCTATCGGGGCTGAGGACGGTGCGCTGGATGACGAAGAAAGCCGCAATATTCGCGGCGGCCTGATCGCATCGCAGGCGATGGCTGAATATGCTGCAGGCAATCTGGGCAAAGCCATTGAGCTTCTGAGCGGCCTTGAGGATATTGGCCTGCTCTCGGTCGAATATATGACGTCCATCGCCAACATGCAGTTGCAGGCGGAACGGTACGAGGATGCCCTTGCAACGGCGAACAGGCTGATTGCAAGGGAAGGCGGCGAAGCTGTCGGCCATAACGTCAAAGGCGCGGTTTACTACCGTATGGGTAAGGCGGCCGATACTGTCGAGGCAACGTCGAAGGCGCTTGCGCTGGTGCCTGACTACCAGTCTGCCCTCAAGAACCGCGCCTACGCCTATAGCATGCTCGGAAACTATGCGGCGGCCAAGGCTGATCTCAAGGTTCTTGTTTCCAAAGTCGCAATGGACGGACAGCTTTTTGCCAAGCTCGGTCATACCCATCTGATGCTCGGAGAATTCGCGGAGGCACGAACTGCCCTTGAACAGGCCCGCAAATTGTTGCCGCGGTCAGCGGTTGTTGCTGCCAACTACGGCTATGCACTCATGCAGCTTGCGGCCTATGATGAAGCCATTGCGCAGACACAGGCAGCACTTGCTCTCGCGACGGACGAGACCATGAAGGAAGACCTGAGGCAGACGATAAACACCCTCAAGGATGCCAAGACCAAGCAGGCTGCCGCAAAAGAGCAGCAGCAATAGGGTCAGCAAAGACAAAAGCCGCTTCAAGGAAGCGGCTTTTCAGTCTGTTGCCAGTAGTGCGGTCAAATTACCGGGTCGGAACCGGCTCCCCGTCGGTGCGGTAGTCGTAGAACCCACGGCCCGTCTTGCGGCCAAGCCAACCGGCTTCCACATATTTCACCAGTAGCGGGCAGGGGCGGTATTTGCTGTCCGCCAGGCCATCATAAAGCACCTGCATGATCGAGAGGCAGGTATCAAGGCCGATAAAGTCCGCGAGTGTCAGCGGCCCCATCGGATGATTGGCGCCCAGCATCATGGCGCTGTCGATCGCTTCAACGCTGCCCACACCTTCATAAAGCGTGTAGATGGCTTCGTTGATCATCGGCATCAGGATACGGTTGACGATAAAGGCCGGAAAATCTTCGGAGATCACGGTCGTCTTGTTCAGTTTGCCGGTATAGACCTTGAAGCGCTCGAACGTGTCATCGGACGTTGCGATACCGGGGATCAGCTCCACAAGCTGCATGACCGGTACCGGGTTCATGAAGTGCACACCCATGAATTTTTCCGGCCGGTCGGTGGTGGACGCAAGACGCGTGATCGCGATCGATGAGGTGTTGGAGGCCACAAGCGCGCTCGGCTTCAGGTGCGGGCACAGCTCCTTGAAGATCGTGGTTTTGATCTTCTCGTTCTCAACCGCGGCTTCAATCACGAGGTCACAGTCAGAATGGGCGGAAAGCTTGTCCGCGAGTTTGATGCGCGACAGCGCCGCATTCATCTCTTCCGCGCTAATCTTGCCCTTGCCAACCTGGCGCGAAAGATTGCCCTTGATCACCTCAAGGCCCGCTTCAACCTTCTCCATGCTGACATCGGAGAGCACAACATTCATGCCCGCAAGCGCGCTCACGTGGGCGATACCATTACCCATCTGGCCTGCGCCGATAACCCCTACCTTCTCAACCATTCTGCATTCTTTCGAGCTTTGTTTTCAGGGCTTTATCTGCCCCTTGTCACTCAACCTATTATCACGTTTAAAAAAAGGGCGCTACAGGAGCGCCCTTAATTTCTGGTTGTCGCTCAGCTTAGAGCGCCTTCTCAAGCGCGGGCACTGCCTCGAAGAGGTCGGCCACAAGGCCATAGTCCGCAACCTGGAAGATCGGCGCTTCTTCATCCTTGTTGATTGCAACGATGATCTTGCTGTCCTTCATGCCGGCAAGGTGCTGGATAGCGCCGGAAATACCGACAGCGATGTAAAGCTCAGGCGCCACGATCTTGCCGGTCTGGCCGACCTGATAGTCGTTCGGCACGAAGCCCGCGTCCACTGCAGCGCGCGACGCACCAACGGCGGCACCAAGCTTGTCAGCAACGGCCTCGATGATGGTGAAGTTCTCACCCGAGCCCATGCCGCGACCACCGGAGATGATGATCTTCGCGGATGTCAGTTCCGGACGGTCGGACTTCGAAAGCTCGGCACCCACATAAGAGGATACGCCAGCCTTGCCAGCCGCCGCGATGTTCTCGATCGAAGCCGAACCGCCTTCAGCGGCAGCTTTGTCGAACGCGGTGCCGCGCACGGTGATGACTTTCTTGGCATCCGACGACTGCACGGTCGCGATGGCGTTACCGGCATAGATCGGGCGCTTGAAAGTATCGGTGCTGACAACCTCGATGATGTCCGAGATCTGCGCGACATCAAGGGCTGCTGCTACACGCGGCAGGAAGTTTTTGCCAGACGTGGTTGCAGGCGCGAGGATGGCGTCATAGTCGCCAGCGACGGACAGCACAACAGCGGCCAGCTCTTCCGCGAGCGGATGTTCATAGGCTGCGTCATCAGCCACGAGGACTTTCGTCACACCTTCGATCTTGGCAGCAGCTTCAGCAGCTGCACCGCAACCCGAGCCAGCCACGAGGGCATGCACGTCACCAAACGCCTTGGCAGCCGTTACGGTCGCAAGCGTTGCGTCTTTTACAGACGTATTGTCATGTTCTACGAAAACGAGAGCGGTCATTAGATTACTCCCTTTGCTTTAAGCTTGCTTACAAGTTCTTCAACGCTTTCAACCTTGATACCGGCTTCGCGTTTCGGCGGCTCTTCCACTTTGAGGGTGGAGAGGCGCGGTGCCATGTCGACACCGTAGTCTGCCGGGGTCTTCTCATCGATCGGCTTGCGTTTTGCCTTCATGATGTTCGGCAGCGACGCGTAGCGCGGCTCGTTGAGGCGCAGGTCGGTGGTGATGATGGCAGGCATGTTCAGCTTCACAGTCTCAAGACCGCCGTCAACTTCGCGGGTGACGTTCACGCTGTCGCCGTCAAGCTCAACCTTGGAGGCGAAGGTGCCCTGTGCCCAGCCAAGAAGCTGTGCCAGCATCTGGCCGGTCTGGTTGCAGTCGTCGTCGATTGCCTGTTTACCAAGCAGCACGATGCCCGGGTTCTCGTCAGCGATAATGCCTTTGAGGATTTTCGCAACAGCGAGCGGCTCCGTGACGCCGTCATGCTCAACGAGGATACCGCGGTCAGCACCCATGGCGAGGCCGGTACGCAGCGTTTCCTGAGCGGCTTTCGGGCCAATGGAGACAACAATAATCTCTTCAGCCTTGCCTGCTTCCTTGAGGCGGATGGCTTCTTCGACAGCAATTTCGTCGAAGGGGTTCATGGACATTTTTACGTTGGCAAGCTCAACGCCTGTATTGTCCGATTTGACGCGAACCTTCACGTTATAATCGACTACCCGTTTGACGGGGACCATGATCTTCATGGGGTTCTCTCTCCCATTTTTGTGCAGGGCAACAAATGCCCGGGGAACCGCAGTTGACAAAGCCGGGGTGAAAATGGCCCCAGCCCTTGGAAAATTTAGGGGTACACAGCGTTAAACCATAGAAAAACCCGAGTCAATGCAGTGCAGCAAAAACCACTTTGCCGTAGCGTTCTCGCGTTCTACCGGTTGGCCCCCGGCACCCACAAAACGTCACCTGAACCTTTCTTGTTCACGTGCCTTGAGAGGACAAATAGGTGGTCGGACAGCCGATTCAAATATTTTATCGCCTCCGGGTTAATCGGCACCTCGCGGCTGGCGGTGATGGCTTCGCGCTCGGCGCGGCGGGTGACGGTGCGCGCGTGGTGAAGATAGGCCCCCGCCGGTGTGCCGCCCGGCAGGATGAAGTTCGTGAGCGGGCTCAGGTCCATGTTCATGGCGTCGATCTCTTCCTCGAGCCGGGTGACCTGTGCCGCCACAATGCGCAGGCTCATCTCGCCCGGCGTGAAATCGTCACCGGGGGTTGAGAGGTCGGCGCCCAAGTCGAACATATCGTTCTGGATGCGCATGAGCATGCTGTCGGCCACACCTTCGGTATAAAGCCGCGCGATACCGATGACCGAATTGGCTTCGTCCACGGTGCCGTATGCGGCGACGCGGGCATCATCCTTCGGCACACGTTTGCCGCCAGTGAGCGAGGTTTGCCCCTTGTCACCGCCGCGTGTGTATATCTTGCTCAGTTTTGGCACACCGTCTCCTCTAGTTCGATACGGCCCACAGCACAAAACAGACCACAGCAAGGGCTTGGCACACCACACGCGCCTGCATCAGCTTGTTGCCGTATTTTTTATTGAAGTCGCCGCCTTTGGTCATGACCGTCACACCGGCAAAAAAGATGCCCAGGGTGATCAGCATGAACAGGAGGCCGAGGAAAAAGAGGAAGTTCATAGCGTGACCTTAATGAGTTTTACGTGCGCCCCACTATAAACCTGCCGCTACTCCCGGCAAGGGCTGTCAGGCCCCTTGCGACAAAAGGTTGCGTTTCAGCGCATCCGGGCTTTCCCCGGCCTCTCGCAGGCTTTCAAGCGTGACGGACTTGTTGCGTTTGGCAAAACGTTGGCCGTGCTCATCGAGCATCAGGCCGTGGTGGTGATAAACCGGGGTGGCAAGGCCAAGCAAGCGCTGCAGCAACACATGTATGTGAGTGGCGTGATAAAGATCCTCACCCCGGATGATATGGGTAATGCCTTGCAAGCCGTCATCTACCACCACACTCAGATGATAGCTGGTGGGTGTGTCCTTGCGCGCCAGCACCACGTCGCCCAGTTCTTCCGGCGTGGCGGTGATCGTGCCCTTCAGCTCGTCCTGCCATTCAAGCGGGCTAGTGACCAGCGCCAGTGCTGCCGCGAGGTCCAGCCGCCATGCGTGGGCCGTGCCTTTCGCGATTTTGGCTTCACGTTCATCGGCGCTCAGGTGGCGGCAGACGCCGGGATAGATAGGACCATCCGGGCCATGCGGTGCTGCGCCCGCACCGGCGATCTCCGCCTCGATATCCTTCCGGGTGCAGAAGCAGGGATAGGCGACACCCTTGGCCTTGAGTGCCTCAAGCGCGGCCTGATAGTCAGCGAAATGTTCGCTTTGGCGGCGCACAGGTTCCGCCCACGTGATGCCCAGCCATGCGAGGTCTTCAAAAATGCCGTCCACAAACTCAGGCTTGCAGCGGGTGGTGTCGATATCCTCAATGCGCAGGATGAACTGCCCGCCTTCCGCGCGCGCCCGATCAAACGCGAGCAGCGCCGAATAGGCATGCCCCTTGTGCAGCCGCCCGGTTGGGCTCGGCGCAAAGCGCGTGACAAATCTGTGGGTCTTGCTATGCATGGGGGCACCATAAAAAAGCCCGCGGTCAAAAGAAACAGGAATGATCGTGCGCCCGGGGTTGGAAGCCATGTTTGAAATCATCGATCTCGATACGCTGTTCCTGAGCGCTGGCAAGCCAAATGCACGCCAGAAGAAAAAACTGCTCGCGCGTATTTCGGCAGCCCTGAATAGCTATCCCTATTTTGCCAAGGTGAAGGGCTTTCACCCAAGCGGTGATCGTGCCGAGATCATTTCGCTTACGGAATGGATTGCGGAAGGTGGCGGTGCGCCCTCAAAGAAAGTTTCTTTCACCACGGTCAGCATCCGCCCCGATGCGCTTGACCGCGCCCAAGGGGTAACAGCCTACAGCCGCACCCATCTGCCGCTTGCCCCCCATACGGATTCAACCTATTTGCCGCGCCCGCATGAGCTGGTGGCTTTCCAGTGTGTGATTGCAGCGCGGGACGGCGGCGCCAACACCATGGTGCCGGTGGATGATATTGTGCGCGCGCTCCCCGAGGCGGACCGTGCCCGCCTTATGGAGCCGGTCTTCCCCTTTGGTCGTGTAGACGACGCGATTTTGAAGGAGGAGCCGGGCGGTATGTGCGTGCGCTACTACCGCGCGCAGATCGACCGCGCGGCAGCGGATGGCAATGGTATGTCGGCGGCGGATACCGCGTTGCTGGACCGCTTCGACACGCTTCTTGAGCGCCTCGCGGGCAACATCACGCTTACCCTAGCGCCCGGCGAGGCATTGTTCATGAACAACACCAGGGTCTTGCATGGACGCACCGGTTTCGCAGCCGACAGCCGCCGCACGCTTTTCCGGGTGCGGCACCATGCGGATTTTGAGGCACGAACGCCAAAAACCGGCTTCTGGGCGCGGCTGTTGGCACCCTCAACCGGCTTGGCTGCCGCAGAATGGGACGGCGACGATGCGCTGGACGCGGAGGTGCAGAGTGCTGCTCTCGCGCGGATGCCGGAAGACCCGGCGCAGGCGCTGGCGGACAAGTTGAAGACATGCCCGGATGATACCGGCCTCCTGCGGGCAGCAAGCGAACTGTACCTGCGTGTGGGCCGCTTTCGGCAGGCGCTGGCGGTGAATGCGCAGCTCATCGCCAAGGGGATTGGGGATTATCCCGTTCATATCGGGCAGGCGGGCATTCATGAGCGGCTGGGCCAGACGCGCGAGGCGCAGGAGCAGCAGCGCCTGGCTGCGAAATCGAAACCTTTTGCGGTCAAGGAAAACCATGATGCCGGGCGGCCGACAATCCTGCGCGCTCGCGGGCTGGCGGGCCCTTCCTTCACCCTTAACCTGAAGGGCGGCTTCTACAAGCCGGTACTTGAGGGCGGGCATTTCTCGACCCGGTATTTGCTGCAGAAAAAGCACTACAACACGATCATCCAGAATATATTCGATGAAGCGCCGCCGCTGCCGGACCAACTGCCAAAGGTGGATGCGCTCCTCAACACCATGGCCTGCGCCGACCGGCTGAGGCCATCGCTCGAGGCGCTGGAGGGTTTTGTTGGCGTGCATGACCGGCTGCCGCTCATCAATCATCCGGCGCGGGTGCTCAAGACCACACGGGATGAAAATTATCGCCGCCTGAGCAAGATTGACGGCGTGGTTTTCCCGGTCACCTTGCGTGTCAAATGGGACGGCGGCGACGTGGCGCCGATCCGCGCGCGCATGGAGGCTGAAGGTCTAGGTCTGCCAGCTATTGTGCGCCCGACCGGTACGCACACGGGTGTTGGTGTGGTGATGCTGCGTACGGATAACGAACTGGTGCGGTATTTTGCCGGGGCTGAGCCGGGGCAGGAATATTATCTCATCGGGTACCGGGATATAAGCGACGATGAGGGCCTGTACCGCAAGTCCCGCACTTTCTGTATCGACGGTCGATTTTATCCGGTTGCGAGCCTCACACACAACGGCTGGAATGTGCATTCAGGCGACCGTTATACGGTGATGGACAAAAGCCCGGCCATGCAAGCGCGGGAGCAGGAATACCTGCGCGATCTTCCGGGCACCTTGGGCAGTGCCAACATGAAGCGGCTGGAGGCTATCCGCGACGTGATCGGCCTTGATTTCTTCGGCGTGGATTTCACCGTGCTGCCGGATGGCCAGCTCTTCATTTTTGAATGCAATGCAGCCATGCGGCACAACTATGACCACGCAGGTAACTTCCCTTACACGCGTGTGCATCTTGACGTGGTCTCGAATGCCTTCGAGGCCATGTTGACACAGCGCATGGCACGTGCGGCCCCCTAAGGTTCAAGTCCTCTCATGACTGCCTTGAACATATTGTCCATGTAGGCAGTGTCCATCGCCGCCTGGTTCATGAGCAGGTGATAAAAGACCGCGCCGAACAGCATGTCGAGCGCGAGGTCTATCTCCGCGTCCTTACGGATGAGACCGACTTTTCGGGCCGTATTCAGTTCCGCCGCTACTTCCTCGCGACGCGCGCGGATGAAATGGCTGCGAAAAGCTTTGGATACTTCGCTGTCCTCATGAGAGGCCGCGAGCATGCTGGCGACATAACGCCCCGTGGCGTGGGAGAAAGTCTCTGAAATCCGGTACAGGATCGCGCGGACGCGGCCGAGGGCATCATCGCTGGTCCCGCTTGCCGGTTTTGCGGGCGCGGTTTCCATCAGCGCGGCCATCGCAAGCTCGTTCGCGTTGGCCCAGTAGCGGTAGATGGTGGGTTTACCCACACCCGCCCGCGCGGCCACAGCTTCAATGGTGAGTGCGGGCATGCCGCTTTCGCGCAGCAAATCCGACGTCGCGCGCATGATTTTCAACCGGGTTTCTTCACTGCGCGGTCGGCCACGGCTTGCGCTTCCCCCAGGTTTTCCGGTGCTCTCAGGGCTGGTCATTGTGGGGCGGTTGACTCCTTCAATTAATTACGTTACGTAACGTAACATAAATGATTCACCGCCGCAACAAAGGATGCAGCCATGAGTGACGACAGCACGAACAGCGTAGCCGCTTACCTGACCGTCAAGGACGCCGACAAAGCATTGGCTTTCTATAAAGCCGCTTTCGGGGCGGAGGAAATCTTCCGCCTTGTGGAACCAAGTGGCAAGGTTGGCCACGCCGAATTCCGCATTGGCAACACACTTCTGCAGATCGCCGATGAATACCCGGACTTTGGTGCCTTAAGTCCCGTCAGCGTGGGTGGCTGCCCGGTCAAATTCACCATCGAAGTTGAGGACGCGGTCGCGGCGATGGACCGCGCGGTGGCGGCGGGTGCGCAGGTCAGCCGCAAGCTTGAAAAGCAGTTTTACGGCTACCTCTCGGGCATGGTGGCTGACCCGTTCGGCTATCACTGGTTCCTGCAGCAGGATGTGGACCATCTGAGCGCCAAGGAGATGCAGGCTCGCTGGTCGGACGTGTTCAAGGAAGCCTGAGTTCGTGATGGGTGCGACTCGGCTCGAATCACAATATAAAGCTTTGTCATAACCACGTAACACTGTATCTTGATTGTCAGACGTGTCGGAGTTGTAGCCCGGAAGGGCGGGACCGACGATGGGCGTCGGTTCCCGGTACGATAAGTCAGGGGGAACAGGATCATGGGTGTCAATTTTGCACCCCATTTGCCCAAGCCGGATAGTTGCCCGGCGCTTGTGCTGAACGCCGATTACCGGCCGCTCAGTTACTTCCCGCTTAGTCTCTGGAACTGGCAGACAGCGCTCAAAGCTGTGTTCCTCGACCGGGTCAGTATCATTTCAGAATATGACCGGCAGGTGCATTCGCCTTCAACGGCGGTCAACCTGCCGAGTGTGATTGCGCTCAAGAAATTTGTGCGCCAGCCGCGTTATCCCGCCTTCACCCGCTTCAACCTTTTCCTGCGTGACGAGTTTAGTTGCCAGTATTGTGGCTCGCCGCATGACCTGACGTTTGATCATGTCATCCCGCGGGCTTATGGCGGGCGCACGAGCTGGACCAATATCACCGCCGCCTGCGCGCCGTGCAACCTCAGGAAAGGGGGCCGCACGCCCGAGGAAGCGGAGATGATCCCCATGCGCTGGCCGCACAGGCCCACCAACCAGGAACTGCATACCCGAGGACGCCAATTCCCGCCGAACTATCTTCATGAAAGTTGGCGGGATTTTCTTTACTGGGATGCCGAACTCGAGCATTAGGCGTGCCATCAGGTTATCCAACACCGGGCTCCACCAAAGGGTGGGGCCCCTCTTTTTCGTATGACCCTCCGGGTGCCGAAGCAAACGGAGGAGCTATTATGAGCGATATCAGTGGAATTGGTGCAGGCGGTGGCGGCTTTCGCCCACCCCCAAACGCGCCCCTCAGTGACGAGCAGAAGGCGTTGGTCACCGAGACCCTGTCAAACTATGACCCCGAAAATCTGAGTGAGGATGACGCGAAGGCAATCGTCAGCGCGTTTCGGGAAGCGGGTATCCGCCCCGGCAAGGACCTTGCGGATGCGGCCTCGGAACTTGGCTTCGACCTGCGGGAGATCGGCAAACAGGCGGGACTTGAGCCGCCCAAGGGCCCGCCCCCCGGTGCCGAGGGCGCGAAGGGTGACGGGGCAGGCCATCTCAACACCGGCGACCTTGATGCGCTCAAGGGCATTCTGGAGGGTTATGACCTCGCCGCGCTCAGCGAAGAGGATGAGGAGAGCATCCTTGGCGCGCTTGAGGAGGCTGGACTGATTGGCGACCAGGGCTCGCTATTGTCGCTGACCATCTAGGTGCGGGCGGCGAGGAAGGCATAATCGTCGCGGTAATAGTCGCGCAGGATGGCGCATTCCTCGTCGCCGAGTGCTGCTTCAGTATAGCGGGGACCGCCTGTCTGGGTGACAGGCAGGCGAACCTCCCGGCCTGCGCGGTCCGACAACAGCGCTTCAAGCGCCGGGATCTCGCTCATATCGAAGATATGATCGTAAAAGCCAGGGTCGCGCCCAAGGAAAGTGACCATCGGCAGGGTGTGGTGCTTGAGGGAATGCACCCGCGCCTGATAGGCGGCGAGGTTGTGTACAAATTCCTGCGGTGTGGGGAAAGGCTTCAGATCGAGCGGCAGGCCCTGTTTGCGCAGCTTCCAGTGGGCCGCTTCCTCGTGGCCGTGGATACGGTTGCGGTAGGCGGAGATGAAGCGTTTGATCGGGTCTCGCACCAGCGCGATGCGCAGCTCGCCTTCCCCCCGTTCATCTTCTGGCGGGGTAAAGTTGGTGGTGCCGTAAGCCCTGTGGATGCTGCCGCCCGCATAGGGCGCGCCGTGCTCCAGCTCATAAATAACCTGTTTGACGGATGTGCATGCCACTTTGGGCACCGGGTAATACCGGATATTGAGCACTTCTGAGTAGATGGACATCAGACCCGCTTCGAAATCCAGATCGCGGCGCGGCAGCCTGCCTTGATGACGCCAGACAGCACGGGGTAGCCGGTAGCGTCCTCGGCGCCGTGGGCCTTGGCGATCTCAAGGTGCTCCACCTCTTCAGCCTGGAAGGTCTCGATGGTTTTTTCAAGCTCCGGCTCACGCGCGCATTCCTCGCGGGCGCGCAAGCCATCAAGCTGTTCCTGGTAATGTTCGTCGATCACTTCTTCGACCGCTGCGGTGCAGGCCATGGCAGCCTTTTCGCCCATGAAGGCGGTGGCAGCGCCAAGCGCGTAGCCTGCCACATGCCAGAAGGGGGCCATGGCGGTCGGGCGCACGCCGCGCTCGTTAATGAGCTTGTTGAAGCGGTCGAGATGCACCTCTTCCTGCTCATACATGTGTTTGATCAGCCCGGCGCGTGGGTGCTGGTCCCCAAGGATGGCACGCTGGCCGGCGTATATGCGCACGGCGCCAAACTCACCCGCGTGGTCAACGCGGATCATACGGTCGGTCTCAAGGCCATAGTCCCGGTCCCCCGGCAGCGGGCGCGCGGGTTTCTGCTTCTCGGTGACAGGCTTATGGAGTGTCTCGGCCATCATGCTTTCCTGAGGTGGCTTACCAGAAAGACGGTCATCGCCGTCGCAATGATGAAGTTATAACCCGCCATGGAGATGCCGAACAAGGACCAAGCTATTTCGTCGCACCTCACCACGGGCGCATTCATGATGGCGTCAAGCGTGGCGTCCATGTCGCCTGAGAAATCCACGAGCGCGGTGCAGGAAGTGAAACCCTCCCACCATTTCTGCTCCACCCCTACGTGGAACAGCGCGAGGCTGGCATCCAGCGCGAAAAGAAGCGCCATCAATGCGGTCGTGAAGAGCGCAGGCAGCGCGCGGAAGGCCTTGGCGGCGAGCGCCACGGTCACCGCGGCAAAATAGGGGTAACGCTGCCACCAGCACATCTCGCACGGTGCGTAACCGGCAAACTGGAAGCCAAAGGCGGTCGCCAGCATGGCCGCGGCCACAAGGCCCGCAAACAGCACGGGTTCCCGGTTGGGCCATGAAAGCAGGGTGTTTGCCATTCGTGCGTTTCCTTTGCTGTTCGGTCAAAGATACTTGAGCGCGGCAAAACCGGCAATGCCCAGCGCCATGAAGGCGGTGAGCACAAGGCCGAGGCGCTTTTCGATAAAGTCGCGGATCGGTGGGCCGAACTTCCACAGAAGCGCCGCCACAAGGTAGAAGCGCGCCCCGCGTGCCGGGATGGAGGTCGCAAAAAACACCAGCGGGTTCATGCCCACCACGCCGCTTGCGATGGTTACCACCTTGAACGGGAGCGGCGTGAAACCGGCGACCAGCACGATGAGGATACCATAATCCTTATAGTGGCCCTGGAAGGCAGCGAATTTGTCACCGTAGCCGTAAAAATCGATGATCGGCTGGCCGATGGTCTCAAAAAGAAATGCGCCGATCAGGTAGCCCGCCATGCCGCCGATCACCGACGCCACAAGCGTGATGGTCGCGAGGCGAAAGGCGTGGAACGGCCGCGCCAGGATCATCGGGATCATCATCAGGTCGATGGGGATGGGGAAAAAACTGCTTTCGGCGAAGGAGACGCCCGCGAGCCATTTCTCCGCCTTCGGGCTCATCGCCTTCTCAAGTGTCCAGTCATACAGCTTTTTCAGCATGCCCGCTCCTCGGTTACCCCTCAAGGATGGTTAGCAATGGGCACGCAGAAATACAATCACGCATTCTCACTTTTCCGCGCTTGACGCGACGCGGGCGCAGTATATGATGCACGGCGCTCGAAAGAGCCCCACCCACAGGCCCCTGTGGCGGAACTGGTAGACGCGCCGGATTCAAAATCCGGTTCCTCACGGAGTGTCGGTTCGAGTCCGACCGGGGGCACCATGACATCATAGTCTTTGGTTTATCGGAAGTTTGCGAGGTCCTTTCGGATGGTAGATAAAGGCACGCTACTTCCTATTCCGCTTTGAACAAGCAGCATTTGTTCTTTCGCGGAATATTGGCGCCCAAGGAGACCATCCACGGGCTAAGGTCCGCGATAAACGATCCAGCTTAAAAGAAGCCGGGCTGTTTTGATTGGGTGTGAAAAATGCGGGCCAGCATGAAATAAAAAAACGCCGACTGTGGTCAAATTCATACATTTTGCCTTGCAAAGACATGGCGTGGATATGGTGTTCCCTGAGGGATAGGTTATTTTAACTATTCTTTTTTCGCTAAAATATATGGTGCAGATTAGGCGCTGATAGTCTGAGTTGTGCTGGTGGTTGGGTTCAGATCATATGTAGGGATGGGAAATGGAACGGGCTTGGCGAATAATTGGCGATTGGGCACCGGCTGCGATCTATGCTGCTTTTTGGGCGGGTTTCTTCTTTGCCGTTTTTGTTGGGCAGGCACCAGATTTTATTAAGGATTTTATTCGGTCTTGGCAGACCATGATTGTGGCTGTTTTGGCCCTATTTGGCGTTATTCTGACTATATCAGCTATGTTCATTATTCGTGGGCAGCAAGCAACCGAGGTTCGCCGCAAGGAGAGGGCGGAATTGTGGGCGAAGATCGGAGAGGATGTGATGGCATTATATTGGCATCAAATTCGGGCACAATCTCTGGAGTTGCATTGGAAATTGGGAGACGAGAAGCGGCCAGACAAGTGGGAAAGCTTTTCAAAAGAACGTCGCGAAAGGTTAAAGCTGCTCGTTGGTCTGAACTTGAATGCACATATCTTAATGCTTGATCGCGCGATGGACCGCCTGATTCGAGGCAAAGATGCCGATGATCCTGACGTGAAGCTTGACGAAGTAATCGCGTTAGTAGGGCGAAAGCGTTCCAAGGAAAAGCTTGACCGTTGGTGTCAGCTTGCAATGAAAGGGGGTGAGATCATGGATATGGAGCCCTATGTTATTACCTCTTGAGGTCTGGGGTGATATCCTTTGCTGCGGCTTTTTTAGGGTATTCCATCAGGGCCAATCTAGTCGGAATCGACTGGTGGTAAAATAAGGTGTTTTTAGCCCTAGGGCTTCTTCAGCACCATGAACACGGCTTTCTTCGGGCCCGGGCGCCAGTTCTCGGCGACGCGGAAACCGGCGGCGGTGAACTCATCCTCGAGCTCCCTGGCGGTGATGAAGTCGACGTAAGGTGCCTTGCCGATCCACTGCATGAACGGCAGGATGAGCTTGAGGAAGCCGTAGCCGTCGCTCAGGCACACGGTGCTGGTAACAAGATATCCGCCGGGCTTGAGCATGCGGTAGATGCGCGATATCACCTCGCGCCGGTTCGGGAGCAGGTGCAGGATCGAGAGCGCGAGTGCGATGTCGAGGCTGCCGTCCGGCACGTTGAGTTCATCGACGGAGGCACACTCGAACGTGACGTTGCTGATGCCTGCGGCCTCAGCCTTCTCCCGCGCGATGGTGAGCATATTCTCCGAAATGTCGGTCGCGCGGATGTGTTTCACATAGGGCGCATGCAGAAGCGCCGTGCTGCCGGTGCCGCAGCCGATCTCGAGCACTTCACTCTCCGGCGTGAAATAGCCGCGGGTCAGCTCGAGCTTTTTCTCGTATGAGGCCATGTCGGCGATGGCTGATTTTGAATAGCGCGCTGCAGCACCATCCCAGAAGGCTTTTGCCGTTTTCATGATATCCCCCGATATGCTGTCGTTTGCCCGGCAGCCTTTGCGGCGACCGCCTGACTTACATGTGGGGACGATTGTGGCGATGTGAAGCCCGCGGCCGTGCACGGGCATTTTGGCGATGGCTTTATGCCTCAGATATAGTCGAAGTCGTCGTCATCCGAGGCGGCGTCGACCGGCTCCGGGTGGATGGGCAAGGTGATGCGAACAGTCGTGCCCTTGCCTTTTTCCGATTCGATCTTCATGTCGCCGCGCATCAGCAGCACAAAATGTTCGACAAGCGGCAAGCCAAGGCCGGTGCCGGAGCCTTCCTCGGGCTGGGCATACATCTGGTCGCTCACCTGGGCGAAAGGCTGCAATGCCACCTCGATTTCAGCTTCACTCATGCCGATCCCGCTGTCGGTAATCACCAGTTCGAAGTTGCCGCCAGAGGGCCGTGCGCTGACGGCGATATGACCATCGGCGGGTGTGAATTTCACCGCGTTCGAGACAAGGTTGATGATCACCTGCTTGAGGATGCGGGCGTCTGTCCGCACCTGCAGGCGGGGGCAGTCGATGGTGCAATTGAGATTCTTGCGTTCAATGAACGGCTGGCTGAGGGCGACCGCACTCGTGACGATATCGCCAAGGCAGGCATCCTGTATCTGCAGCTCGAACCGGCCTGCCTCAAGCTTCGACAGGTCGAGGATGTCGTTGATGATCTCAAGCAGGTGTTTGCCGCTGTCACAGATATACCCGAGGTACTCTTTCTGCTGCTCGGGCGCGACCACAAGGTCGCGCTGCAGCATTTCCGAAAACCCGATGACGGCGTTCAGGGGAGTGCGCAGTTCATGGCTCATGGAGGCAAGGAATTTGGACTTGGCGACATTGGCGGCTTCGGCTGCCTCCTTCGCGAAGGTCAGCTCCATGGTCCGTTCCACCACCATCTGTTCCAGCCGCTCTTTCTGTTCAACCTGCAACTGGTCATGCAGTTTGAGTTCCTCGAGCATATCCAGGAAGGCGCTTTGCAGGGTGGCAAGCTCGCCTGTGCTCGTCCCCATCCCAGGGGTGTTGAAGCGTTTCAGGTCGTCCTCGCCCAAGGCGTTTTCAAGCCCGGTGCGTTTGATCCTGAGTGCCACATCGGTCAGAAGTTCCAGTGGTTTGAGCCAGCGCCGGAGCAAGGCCGATGCAATCAGGAGACCGAAGGCGGCCAGCAGGGCGGCAACAGCGCCCGCGCGACTGACCAGCATGTCGACCTGACCCTCGACCCGAACGGTCGAGAGGCCCACGCGCACCATGCCGATGAGGTCCGGTTCGTCCTCGGTTGTCGTCGCGCTGTTATCAGCCGTCTCGTCGTCGCCCAAGGGGAAGCTATCCTCCATCGCGGAGATGACGTCCCGCAGCACAGGGGCGCCGATATGGTAGCTGACATCGTCATCGGTCTCGTGTTTGCCAAGGCGGCGCACGACAAGCGCTCTCCCGCGCAGTGTCTCTTCGACCGTTATAGTGTCGGCAACGCGGCTGTGCCCTTCCGGCACGCTGACGAGGATCGTGCCGTCTGGCTCAAAGATATCGATATAACGAATGTCCCTGTCGATCAGATAGGGGGTGAGCGCCTCCAGCAGGATCTCCTTGTCCTTGACAAGAAGGCCAAGCTTGACGTTTTCGGCGATGCTGGCCGCCGCGGCACGACCGCGGGCTTCAAGGCTTGTGGTGATCAGTTGGGATGACATGCCGATAAAGACAAAAGCCATCATGCCGCCAACCGCCAACACCAGAAGGACAAGAAAGGCAATGGCACGCGACCGCAAGGTTGCGCCGCCCCGGTGGCTTTCTCTCGCAAGAATGGGGTTGTTCGGGGAGGGTATCATCGTTTTATAACCTCCATGCCGAGGATATGGGTCACCGGCAACAGTTTGTCGCCCAGCGCCGCCGGGTTGACCTCGACCACAAAGGGCTGTGTCGGGTCGGGCGGGGACTGCTTGCCACTCAGCCGGGCGTCTACGACGGCGCCTATGTACCGGGCGAGTTTTTCGCGGTCCACATGGAGGCTGGCGCCCATGCCCATGGCAACCAGGTCAGATGAATAGGTGAAGGTAGGCACGCGGTTCTCAAGGGTCAGGCGCAGGATGAAACGGATGGTGTCTCCATTGATGACCATGCTGTCGCGCAGGAACAGCAGCCCGTCGGTCTCTCCGATCGCCTGCCTGAGGCCCGGACTCACGTCCTCCGGTCGGTCGACATAAAAAAAACTGAGGCCGACGCCCAAGTCCGCGGCGGCGGCCACCAGTTCGTCATAGACCGGCGCCGCCGTCGAGCGGCGCAGCAGCAGACCAATGCGGCGCATGCCCGGCACCAGCGCCTTGAAGGCTGCCAGTTGCAGGCCGGCGGGCGGGTTGGCAGTCAAAGCCTTTACACGGTCCGTGCCCGGAAGGTCTCTGGTGGGACGTTCCCGCATCAGGTAAAAAACCGGCGTGCGCTGCAGGTCCTGCGCGGTGATGCGCGTGGCCATGGGGCCCAGCGCGATCACAAGATCAAGGTTGCCTTTTTCTTCGCGGGCCTTGAGGTCTGCGATGACCAGCCGCCCGACGGCAATATCACGCTGCATGTCCATATATTGGATGGTGCCGCACTGCGGGCAATGGCGGCTGACGGCCTGGGCAAGTGCAAAGCTTTCCGAGTGTTTGTTGCTGTCGACAATCACAACCTCGGCGGCGGCAAGCTCCGGCGCGAAGCCGCCCAGCAGCAGGCAACAGCCAAAGGCGGTGTTCAGGCACGCTTGTAGTGATTGCCGTAGCCAACGGATCATAGATACCTCGGTCCATGACCCCCAATGGGGCCAGTTTACGCACAAGCCAAGCTGTGCGGCCAGATTTAATTCTTAGCCCTTTAAGGTTAGTGGGTGGTAAACAATGGTGTCATTTCAGTCGCCTAACATGGCGCCATAAAGCGCGGCCCTTTGCCGAAGCGAAAGCACGCGCTATGTTGAAAAGACAGGGAGGACTTCATCATGTTCAAACGACTATCGTTGCTGGTTGCCCTTTTGCTTGCCCCCGTGGCAGCGCTGGCATCCGAATTGCCGACTGCGGCGCCTGCGGATGTGGGCCTGTCGGCGGAAAAGCTGGACGCCATGAAGGCGCATTTCCAGTCCTATGTGGACGAGAATAAAATCGCCGGTTTCACGACGCTTGTGGCGCGCCACGGCAAGGTTGCGCATTTCGAGGCGTCCGGCGTGCGTACGCTCGAGGGTGGTGAGCCGATGACGAAGGACGCCATCTTCCGTATCTATTCCATGACCAAGCCGGTTACCGGCGTCGCGCTGATGATGCTCTATGAGGACGGCAAGTTCGACCTTGATGACCCGGTCTCGAAATATATCCCGGCCTTCGCAGATGCCCGGGTGTTCAAGGCAGCGGGCGAAGACGGCAGCATGCTGACAGAGCCAGCGGCGCGGGAGGTGACCATCCGCGACCTCATGCGCCATACTGCTGGCCTCAGCTACGGGGTGTTCAGTGAAACCCCGGTCGACATGAGCTACCGCAAGAACCAGTTGATTGGTGTCGACCAGCCGCTCGGTGACTGGGTGCCCAGGCTTGCAGAAGAACCGCTCCTCTATCAGCCGGGCGGAGCATGGGTCTATTCGCTCGCAGTTGATGTGCAGGGCTACCTTGTTGAGGTGCTTTCGGGCCAGACGTTTGACGCTTTCCTTGCCGAGCGCCTGTTTGAACCCCTCAGCATGAAAGACACAGCGTTTTATGTGCCGGAGGGCAAGGTGGACCGGTTTGTCGGCATCTATGACTTTGACAAGGAAAAGGGCCTTGCACCGACCCAGAACCCGCTCATTCAGGATTTCACCAAGGAACCGCTTTTCAAATCGGGTGGCGGTGGCCTTGTGTCGACCACCACAGACTACTGGCGTTTTGCCCAGATGATGGCGAACGGTGGCGAGCTTGACGGCGTTCGCATCCTGAAGCCCGAGACGGTTGAGCTGATGCGTACCGATCAGTTGCCGGAAGGCGTGAACGGCATTGGCGGCAAGGGTGTTATCGGCTTTGGTCTTGATTTCGCGGTGGTGAAGAACGCCGAGGCTTTCGGCGGCGGCAACGCAGGCGAATATTATTGGGGCGGCATGGCCAACACCGTGTTCTGGATCGACCCCGTGGATGAAGTGGTCGCAATCTTCATGGCCAACGTGCTGCCCTACGGCGCCATCGACCCGCGCACGCCGATGCGCAAATTTGTCAACGAAGCGGTGATGGACTAAACAGAAAAGAACGGGACGGCGATCTCTCGCCGTCCCGTCTGCGGTCCTGCCGTAACGCCCATTACTCTACAAGAACCGCAATCCTGTCTCGCGTGAAGCCTGCCTTGGAGGCAAAGCCGTGCAACCGTACCCAGATGCCGGTCTGGCTGTCTTTGTCAGCCTTGATGGCGACCGGGGCTTCAGGTCGTGCCGTGCTTTCTTCGCGAATGATGGCCTCGGCCATCCAGGGGTCGATGAGCTGGCCTTCATAGTGGATGTCGTTCGCGGCCGTAATGACAAAGGCAATCGGGGCATCCGGCGCCTTGACCCTGGGCGGCGTGCTTTTGGGCATGTTGGGCACAATGCCGGTTTCCCGAACGAAGGTGGCGGTCACGATAAAGAAGATCAGCATGATGAAGACGATATCCAGCATGGGGGTCATGTCGGGTTTTGCGTCCGCACGTGCGCGGGCATAGGTGCGTGCCATAAGCGCCTCCTATTCCGTGAGTTCAAAGACGAAGCGGTAGCGGATGCCGGCGGACGCCCGGGCGATGCCGTCCACCACTGTCGGCTTGTATTTGAACTTGGCGATGGCCGCGAGGGCGGCGCGGTCGAACATGCCTTTGGGGTCGGCTTCAATCACGCGGGCGTCAGCCACAGTGCCGTCCTCTCGCACCGTGAACTCGACAACCACCGAGCCCTCGACCCCGCGTTCGAGCGCCGGGCGTGGATACTGCGGCTGTACGCGCACCAGCGGCAGGCGCTCGCCGTCCATATAGCCGAGCTGGATCTTGTCCCCGCCCGTTGCTTCGATGGTGGGGATGGGGCCGACGCCAATATCAATCATGACACCATCGCCAGGCGGGATGCGGGTGATTTCTACCTCCGGAACCTTCACAGGCTCGGGCGGTGGGGGCAGGCGGTCGATCTCGCGCACCGGGTTGACCTTGATATCCTCAAGCACGATGTTCGGATTGAAGACCTGTCGCTCCTCGAGCGGTGCAATCTGGTCCTGGCCGACAAGGCCCTGCATCAGCAGGAACAGTCCAAAAGTGACAAACGAGGCACCCCCGGTGATGGGAACGGCACGAAAGCTTGCTGTGTTCATGATACCCTCCTGAATGTTATGATATAACAATAACACCAGAAAGGCTTAAAGAAAAGTTACTTTATAACAATTACCGCGCGGCGCGACCCAGCTTGCGCATCTGCGCCAGCCAGCCCGTCCGGCGTTTTTCGCTTGCGCCCTCGACCATGCCGAAGATGGTGCTGCGGATAGGCCCGACGCCTGTGAAGGCAAGGATGTTGCGCTTGAGCGCCTTCAAGGTATGGGCACGGAAATACAGGCGGTAGGCAATGCCGGGCATGCCCATGGTAACGACAATGCGGGCTGAACAACCCCGTAGAAGCTTGCGCCACTCAGAGAGGTCATTGCCTTTGGGTATAAGGGAGGGGCGCAGCACCTGCTCGAGGAAACCCTTGAGGAGGGCTGGCATGCCGCCAAGCCACAGCGGATAGATGATGACCAGATGGTGCGCGTCAAGGATTGCCTTCTGCGCCGGGACCAGGGCATCGGGCGTGGCTTCCTTTTCCCAGTCGTGCTGGCTCCTGAGCAAGGGAAACTCAAGCGTGCCGAGGTCAACGGTGGTGACAAGATGACCCGCAGCCTCAGCCCCGGCACGGTACTCCCCGGCCAGTGCGTGACAGAGGTGGGCTTTACTGCCATCCGGGTGGCCAAGGACGATGACGATGTTTTTGCGCTCTGCCATGACACCGCTCCCTGCGTTGGTATGGGGGGCAGTCTATGACGGCAACACGGGCTGTTCCTTGATGGCCGTCAAGAATGGTGGGGCCCGGCAAAGAAAAACGGCGCCCGAAGGAGCGCCGTTTTCTGATTTCTTTACCGCAGGAGCATTAGCCCTTGAGCATTTCCTCACGGGCTTCTTCAGCCTTGAGGTAGTTGCGCCACTGCGTGATCATGCGGCGGTCCTTCTGGTCGGTCGCCAGCTTGCGAGCTTCGTCGAAGGCTTCATGCGCTTCTTTATATTGCTTCAGCTCGGTCAGGGCCTGGCCTTTCTGCATGATGGCAGTCAGGCGCTTGTCCTTGTCCTTGCTGTCTTTCGTGTTGGCGAAAGCTTTAGCAACATTGTCGAAGCTGTCGATCGCATCCTTGTAGTGCGTCAACTGCATCTGAACCTGGCCGATCTGGAACCACAGGTCACCATCAGACTCGCTCCTTGCAGCGACCGAAAGCGGCTGGAGAGCCTTTTCATATTCGGTTGCCATCAGGTAGCACTGGCCGAGGGTCTTGTAGTTCTGCGGGGTTTTCTCGACACGGTCTTCCTTGAAGGCCTTCTCGAGTACCCATGCACATTTGATCGGCGCGCCACGAGCGAGCATGATCTGGGCAACGTTGACGAGTTGAACTGCCTTGTCGTCGAGGAAGCCTTGCTTGTAGGCCGCTTCCGTGAGCGAGTAGGAGGTCTTCTCGTCGCCGAGTTCCTGGTACACACCTGCGAGCTGAACCCAGTATTGCGGTTTCGGCCAGTTGATCAGCAGGATCTCGAGCACATCACGAACCTTGGTATATTGACCAAGTTCCCAGTGTGCGGAGAGGGCCATGCCGTACCAGCTTTCCTTCACCTCAACCGTATCAACGGCCTGGGCTTCGGTGATCGCGCGGTAGATATACTCAAGGCTCGTCTCGAAGTTCGTCAGCGTGTAGTAAACCTGCGCGATGAACACGAGTTGGTTTACGCTCACGAGATCCGTACGTGGCTCCCAGATCTTGATGTACTCAAGCGCTTTCTTATAGTTTTCCTCACTATAATAAAGCTGGGCAAGGCCGTAGAGGATGTTGAGTTCAAGCGCTACCGGAATGCTATCCGAGTAACGGAGAATCTCTTCATACGCATGGATGGTTGCCTGCGTATCATCCTCTTCGTAGGAGATCATTGCCTTGAGCTGCCATGCGACAGCCTTTTCATACTCGTTGATGCGTGAACTCTGGAGCGTCTCGTCGAGAATTTCCTTGGCGGTGGCAAATTCCTTGAGGTCCATGGCCTCCTGAGCTTTCTGGATCTTCTTGTGAATATCCAGGCTCATGGCGGGAACCTTACGGGTCTTTGCCTGTTCCGCGTAGGATTTCTCCTGCTGCTGGGCAAAAGCCTTGCCCGTCAGCGACGCGCCCTCTGGCAGCGGCAGCGCTGCGAGGACCGCAGCGGCTGCAACAGCCATAGGAAGGGACTTGATGGTTTTGATCATATTCATGACTTTCTCCTGTCCCCCTTAGTCAGCCAGATCGAAGGAGAAGCGGTATTTCACGCCGGTCACCTTCTGCGGCTTGCCGTTCACGACCTTGGGTTTGTATTTGAACTTCTCCGCAGCTTTCGATGCGGCGCGCTCAAAGTAACCCTGTGGTTCGGCCTCGATGATAACGATGCTGTCAGGCGGTACGGTACCGTCTTCTGCCACCGTCAGCTCCACGATCACATACCCTTCGATCCCGCGCTCTTGCGCACGACGGGGGTATTGCGGCTGGACGCGCACGAGCGGCAGATAGTCACCGTCCTGGCTCGGGCCAAGGTCGATCGAACCAAGATCAACACCGGCACCGGAGTTTGCACGACCAATCGAGAGGTTCATCTTATTCGGGCCGTCGATCTCTACCTGAGGTGTTTCCATCTCAGGCGGCGGAGCTTCCACCTCTGGGGGCTTCTCCACCTTGCGCTCCATGCGCTGTGGCGGTTGCTCGTCGATGTCTTCAACAACATCGATGAAGCGTAGCTGCTTGTCTTCGTTCAGGTTAACGTCTTCGTTGAACGCAACCAGGCTGTTCATCAGGAAGAACAGGCCGAAAGTAACGGCAGACGCGGCCAGGACGGACGAAATTACGCGAGTAATCATCAGTTCTTCTCCGCAGCTATGGCTATTGTTTCAACGCCGGCATCGCGCACAGCGTCATATACTTTCATCACCAAGCCAGCCTTCGATTCGTTGTCCGCCTGGATCGCAACGGTCCCTTTCGGGTTTTCGGCATGGAGTTTTTCCACAGTCGTGCGGACTTCCTCCAGCTTCACTTCGTTACGATTGATGTGGATCACGTCGTTCGGCGTGACGGCGATCAGAATACTAACCTGCTTCTGGATAGTAGCTGATTCCGCCTCCGGCTTGACAACCGTGACCCCGGCTTCCTTCACGAAGACCGCGGTGACGATGAAGAAGATCAACATGATGAACACGATGTCGAGCATCGGCGTCATGTTGATTTCAGCATCTTCCTCTTTTTGTGCGTGGTCTCGCATTGTTTTCTCCACTTCGCCCCTCATGGGGCGGCCCTTGAGGCGGGGGCTGGCCCCCACCGGCTATTTCTTGGGCGTTACGACGATCTTCTCGCGAGAGATGCCAATGGCCAGCGCAGCGTCATAGATACGAATGACGTTGCCGGTATAAGCACCCTCTGCAGCCTGGATCACAACCGGAGCTTCAGGACGCTCCACGCTTTCTTTCTTGATGATCGACGACACAGCCGAGATATCCACGTTACGAAACTCGTGGGTGATACGGTTGTTGTTGTCGACAATGAAAGCGATGGCGCGCTTGTCATCATCCGGTGGCGGAGGATTGTTCTGAGTCTGGTTATCCTCCGGCTTGTTGATCTCAAGGCCAGCTTCTTTGACAAAGGAAGCGGTAACGATAAAGAAGATCAGCATGATGAACACGATGTCGAGCATCGGGGTCATGTTGACTTCTGCTTCTTCCTCTGCCTTCGCGAATTTACGCATTGGTTAAACTCCGACTTTCTGGTCCTAGTGATCCATGGTCAGGCTATCTTCGAGACGCTCGGACTCACGCTTGGCAACACGTTCGATGTAAGTGCTCAGGAATACGCCCGAGAGGGCCGCAACCATGCCCGCCATTGTCGGGATCGTTGCCTTGGATACACCTGCCGCCATGGCACGGGCGTTTGAAGACCCCTGCGAACCCATGACGTCGAACACTTCAATCATCCCGGTAACCGTACCCAGAAGGCCGACAAGCGGACAAAGGGCGACGAGCGTTTTGATGAGACCGATACCTTGGTTAAGGTTGTCGTTCACTTCGGAGATCATGGCAGTGCGGATTTTGTGCGCATACCAGGACCGACGCTCACTGCGTGATTCCCACGCATCGATTACTCGGTTTTTCTGTTTTTTGAACTCAAGCGTAAAGTACCAGAGCCGCTCAACGATAAGCACCCACATGATGAACGTGACCGCGAGGATCAGGAAAAGGACGTCGCCGCCCTTTTCCATGAACTGGCGGATCGCGTCGAATGCTTCATTAAGCGCTAGCATTCGCATGCTCCTTCTCTGCGTGTACGGCGATGATGCCAGCGGATTGCTCTTCAAGTACGTGAATCACGGACTTGGAGGTACCGGCAACAAAGGCGTGCAGGAGCAGAGTCGGGATAGCAACCACGAGACCTTCAACCGTCGTCATAAGTGCAGCCGAGATACCGGATGCCATCATGGTCGGGTCACCCGTACCGAAGAGGGTAATGGCCTGGAAGGTTTCGATCATACCCGTAACCGTACCGAGGAGACCAAAGAGCGGTGCCACAGCGGAGATGAGTTTGATCATAACAAGGAAGCGCTCAAGGGCAGGCGTTTCCTTCAGGATCGCTTCGTCAAGCTTCAGCTCAAGCGTTTCCACGTCAACATTCTTGTTGTTTTCGTAGACGGCAAGAACACGACCAAGCGGGTTGTTGGTGCTGACGGTGTCAGACTGGATCTGGCGACGTACCTTGCCTTTGACAATGGTGAGGTAGAGCCACTGGATAACAGCCATCAGAACGCCAACGGCACCAAGCGCAAGCGTGATGTAACCGATCACACCACCCTGGTCGAGACGCTCTTCAATGGTCGGCTTCTCAACTTCGAGGTTGAGGAGCTGGCCGCGGGTCGGGTCGATACCAACGCCCACGAGACCGGAAGAGGCTTTGGTGAAGTCAGCAACCGTGTCGGTGAAACGGCTCGAGGGCTGACGCTGCAGCTCTTCAACCGTACCGTCGTTTTTCAGGGTGTAGTATTTGCTGCCGCTCATCAGCGCGAAGTCACCAACGCGGGTCAGCGGAACAACCTGGGACGTACCGTCGGTCATGCGAACTTCTTGCTGGAAGGTCACAACTTCACCGGAACCGATGGCTTCGAGGATCATCTGGCTCGGCCAGGTGCGGATCTCGTCGATGGTCGGCAGTTCGGAAGCGTCAGCAGCTTTTGCAACGAGGTTGTCGATCTCAGCCATGCGGCCTTCGTTATCGATCGTCACGTGCGAGTCTTTGATTACCGACTTGGCATCGCCAGCGGCTTGCTGGAGAACACCAAAGAGCTCCTGAAGCTGACCAAGGCGGTCACGCTGCATCTGGAGTTGCTTGGCAATCTCTTCTTCGTTTACGCGGCGGGTTTCCTCGAGACGAGCAGATTCGCGCTCAAGGCGCTCTTGCTCGGCACGGGCTTGCGCCAGCATTTGCTGTTGTTCAGCCCGGCGGGCCTGGAACTCAGCTTCACGTTTCTTGTGCTCGGCAGATTCGGTAACGCTGCCTTCGCGCACTTTGTTGAGAAGCGAGTTGAGATCAGCGGTTTGAGCCTGGACGGCGAAGGTTGCGCCAAAGACCAGGGCTGCTGCAGATGTCAGATACTTCTTCATTATTATTTCCCTTTCGGCGCCTGGATCGGAAGAACCACGATGTCAAACGGAACCTGGCGGCGAGCCATGCGAACCATGTTCTTCACCGAGGTTGCGTATTCCTCGTCCAATTTCTTCCACGTGCCGGACTCTTTGTCCCAAGCAGCGGTCTCTTTGCCGTCTTTGGTCTGATAGTAGAAGCCGACGCGGCCAACACGAACGAAGTTCACGCTGCGGCCATCATCAAGGGTTGCTTCGTAGGAGTTCACGCTACGACCGTACTGCGTCTCGGCCTTATAGGCTTCGAGAACGACACGGAAGCGCTCAGGGTCGCTTACGTTCGGGTCGTCCATGGCGTCGCGCAGGGCGTCAACACGCTCAAGGCGTTCGTCGCGCTGGAAAGGCACGTCCGCTTTGATGAACTCTTCAAGGTTCGAGATCATGTCCAGCATAAGCGGGGTGACCTGACGCTTGATTTCATCGATGCGACCGATCGAGTTCTTGATTTTCTCGATCTCTTCTTCCTGCTTCTTGATAACGCGGCGCTGTTGGGCGTTGTAAGCCTCGAGACCAGCGTTGGTCTTCAGAACCGTGCGATATTCACCAAAAAGTTTGGAAGTGGCATCCGCAGTTTTATCAATGCGTTGCTGAGATTCCTGTGCGAGTTTAGTGGCCTGGTTGACCTCTTCAACGATCGACTTCAGGCGTGCATCTTGTGCGTTGGCAAGAGTTGCGCCGAGAAGGATCGAGGCAACCGCAGCCGTCGAGACAGCTATCCGTTTCACTTTAGCCTTATCCATTTTCTGCCCACATGGGTTTTAACAAAGCCGCATGGTTGTTCCCCGAAGAGACCCCCCCATACAGCGGATTAAACCTTGCAAAGATTAAAGCCCTGGAGCGTTTCCGCCCTTCAGGCCCCAAACCTTTACCCTAATAAATTGGGAGCAAGCCAACATTCCACTGGAGCCGAAACTGCAAGTTTTCGGTCTGATGTGAATGTTGTTTCAAAAGGCTTTCCCGTACCTCTCCCAATTGTGCCGACCGCCTCACGATCAAATATCGTGTTATCCCGTTATGATTCTCGCCATCACTATGTCCCTCCTCGGGGAGGTGGGAGGACGATTTTTATGTTTGTTTCCGCCAGCCCCGTGCTTGCGCACCTGGCTTGCGAAACTGAGACGGGCGGTCCGGCTCGGTGCCTATCATCCAAGAATCTTCTGCGATTCCAAGCAAAAATTTCACTTTTCGTCTCAGAAGCTGAGTCAATACGTAATTTAACTGCTCCTGCTCATGTCCCGAATGATATATTTGATTATGTAATAATGTAACCAATCGCGTGAAAAGTCAAATGTTTAGAGGGGTATCGCCAGCACAGGTTGTTTTATGCATCCCTATGGTAACGGAAGTTACACTCTAGAACTTTGGTTTAGATCGGATTAGCTGACGCGAGATTTTTTCTGCTGCATTTCTCGCAGCGCCGCCACGACACCGTGCCACTGATTCTCATTGCTGATCATCAGCGCATGCTCAAGGCCCATGTGGCCCGAAAGGCGCGCGGCCAGGGCGCGGCAGTCATCGGAGATATAGGTGTCTTCGAAATCGGCGAGCGGCATCGCGGCCGCGCTGGTGGATGTAGAACGCATACTCACATACCTCTGTTTCATCGCAACCCTTGCGGGGTCGCATACCTGTCTTGCCGGACCCATCCCCTGCAACCCGGCGCTTTTTGTTGCGGTTATCCTACGCCTGACATCTAAAGAAGCGGTTAATTGGTACCCGGCAATTTAGGCAAAAGCGTGCTTGTGCCGTGACAAGCTGGTGGCGCCGGGCAGGGGTACAGACCGGGCCGAACAGGGCACAAACAGGGCTCGGACCACGCGAATGTGGTGTCCTTGTGGTTGCGACTCAGGGATCAGAGCGGGCAGATACCGGTGGCATGCACGGAAACTTCGAGCGAATCGAGGCCCTCGATCTCGATCCGCAAGCGATCGCCATCGGCGAGGAACTCGGGCGGGGTGCGGCCAGCGCCCACGCCGGCGGGCGTGCCGGTCAGAATGATATCGCCCGCCTCAAGGCGCGTAATAGTACTCAGGGTGGCGATTACGGTCGGGACATCAAAAAGCATGTCTGATGTATTGCCGTCCTGCATCAGGCGGCCATTGACATAGGTGCGCACAGCAAGCGCGGGCGGCGTGGTGAAGGCCTCCAGCGGCGTGATGGTGGGGCCAAGCGCGCCGGAGCGGTCGACATTCTTGCCGAGCGTGAACTGGCTGGTGCGTTTCTGGATGCGGCGGAGCGAGCCGTCGTTGGCGGCGGTGAACCCAAAAACATGGCTCCACGCGTCGGCAGCGCTGATGGCGGTGCCAGCTTTGCCGATGACAACCGCCAGTTCGCCTTCAAAGTCGAACGTCGGTTCACTTGCCGGGTATTCGCAGGCCCCGCCGTGCGCGGTGAAGCTTGAGGGGAAGCGCACAAAAATATCGGGGGCCACCGGGCCGCCGGGTGTGGTCATGCCCATCTCTTTCGCGTGGTCCGCATAGTTTTTGCCGACACAGAAAACTCGGCTCGCGTTTGAAAGCGGCGGCAGGATGCGGGCGCTGCCAAGCGACAGCCAGCCGTGCTCGGCGCTCTCGGCCAACGCTCTGACCATCGGCCACGGCGTGGTGTGCAGGAAGGCGCCGAGGTCTTGCGGCGCGCCGGGCAGCAGGCTACCGACGGGCAGATACATATCCCCCCGTACACAAGCGAGGATGGTCACACCGTCTTTCTCTAGCCGCGCGAGGCGCATGGGCTCTCTCCCTTGGGGTTATATTTCCGTGGCATCCAGCGTTACGCGCCTCAGGCCGCGCACACTGTTGCCAATATAGATCTCGTCCGCTGCCATCAGGTCGGCCCGACTCACGGGGGCTACCGCGATGTCATGCGCGCCGCTCTCGAGCAGCTCAGTGCGCAGGATACCCGGCAGCACGCCCGCCTCAAGGGGCGGTGTGGTCCAGCGTCCATCTGTCACAACAAAAACCGTGCTGATCGCGCCTTCGGTCAGCTCATCCCGCTCGTTGAAAAACAGCACGTCGGCATAACCGGCATCAAAGGCGCGGGCGAAGGTGCCGTCATAGACCTGGCGCCGCGTGGTCTTGTGCGCGAGGAACGCATCAGCGGAGCTTGTGCGCGCAGCCGAGAGGCAGACTTTCGCGGCCATGACAGGCTGGGCCGGTAGCACCGTGCTGGTCACCGAGGCTGAGCCGCGCGGGCCGACGAGCAGGCGTACACGCCGCGCCTCTCCCGTGTCGGCAAAGGCGGCGGCATGATCCGCGAGCACTTCCTGCACCACGTCCATATCGAGCGCAAAATCGAAATAGGCCGCGCTGTCTATCAGCCGTGCCATATGCCGCTCCAGCAGGTGATAGCTGCCATCCGCGTCGAGCCGCATGGTCTCGATGAGCGAGAAGCTTTCGGCCTCCTCGCGGGCGAAGCGTGCCTTCAGCAGGCATTCCTCATATTCTGCCTGTGTGCTGCTGTCGGCCACCACGCCGCTGCCGATGCTGAGGCGACCGGCGCCAAACCTGTCCAGCACAAGGGTGCGAATGGGTACATTCAGGCTCCAGCGCGCGGGCATGGTGCCCTCCGCCGGGCTGAAATGCCCGATGGCACCGCAATAGACCCCGCGCGGCGCTTTTTCGAGCTCGGCGATGATCTCCATCGCGCGCACCTTGGGTGCGCCGGTTACGCTGCCGCAGGGGAAAAGCGCGGCCAGCAGGGCCGAGGGGGTCAAGCCCTCTGGGGCCTGTGCCGTCACGGTCGATGTCATCTGGTGCAGGGTCGGATAGGCTTCCACCTCATAAAGTGCGGGTACACGCACGCTGCCGGGCGCGGCAATGCGGCTGAGGTCGTTGCGGATCAGGTCCACGATCATCAGGTTCTCCGCGCGCGATTTTGCGTCGCTTCTGAGGTCGGCCGCGATGCGGGCGTCCTCGGCTGTCGTGCGCCCGCGCGGCGCGGTGCCTTTCATCGGTCGGCAGGTCAGGGTGTCGCCGAAACGTTCCACAAACAGCTCGGGCGAGAGCGACAGCACGCGCCAGCTCTGGCCCTTCTCGTCATCGCCGGTGTCGATAAAGGCACCGTAAGGCACCGGCTGGTTCATGCGCAGGCGCTCGTAAAGCGACAGTGCATCGCCATCAAGTGTGCACGGCAGCGGAAAAGTGTGATTGATCTGGTAGACGTCGCCTGCGGCGATATAGTCGTGCACGCGATTGAGCGCGGATGTGTAACTCGCTTCCGTCTCGAGCGCGTCCCCAAAAGCCAGTTGCGATTTGCGGCCGGTGCCACGGCTGCTGGCAAGGAACAGGTCGCCAAGCGCGCTACCGTCAAGCACCTTGGCCTGCCGCGTGGCGATCATCCAGATCAGCGGCTCGCCGGGACGCGGTTTCATCACCCGCTTCAGCTTTGGTTCAAAATGCGCAGCGCACTCATAGGCAATCCAGCCCGCGAGGTGATACCCGTCCGCGAGGCACGCATCCATGCGCGCCAGCGCGACACCCACATCCTCAAGCCTGTCGGCACGGATCACCTCGTCCGGCGCATGGAACAACACAGACCGCCCGGCCTTATGGGGCGGGCGGCTGTCGTCCAGCAGCACAAAGGGTGCCTGTCTCAGGTCACGGATACTCACGTGCGGGTTCCTGTTTTCCTTGTTGAAACATGAAGGCGGTTCCAGGGCCTCAAAAGCCCGCGCACCTTATGCGGCGAAGCGCCCCGCGCGTCAACACACAGTGATTTGAGCAGCGGTACCATGTGGCTGCCTATGACCGGTTCCGGCAATTTTAGTCTAAATCTATGATCTCATCACGCAGATGAATGTGAAACAGCTTCGGTTGTTGACGGCTGCTCAACGGCTGTTGAAGATTGACATGGGCATGGGTTTATGGGGGACGACGCTTATGCGGTCGTTTGGTATTCGGGGCCGACGTTTTTGGGGGCCTGCAGTCGTTTGTTCTCTGATGGGGCTGGCGTTGTTTTCGCGCTCGCTATTGGCGCAGGACGACGGCGCGCATTCGACGTTTCCGGCCGCTGAGCCGCAGCAAACCGTGCAGTGGCATCTGTTCAGCTTTCCGCCGGCTTTCATCGCCAGCGGTCCTGACGCCGGTCACGGCTATCAGGACCGGATTCTGGACTATTTCGAAAAACGCTTGCCGAATTTCCGCATCGAGCGCCGCCACAGTGTGCTCGCGCGCGCCCTGGCCAATATCGAGCATGGCGGCGCGGCCTGCACCGGCGCGCTCGCGCGGACCCCGGAACGGGAGCGCTATATGGTCTTCTCCGAGCCGGTCCTCCACTCGCTGCCGCTCCGGCTGGTGGTGAACGAACACCGGGCAGAAGACGTCCGGAAAATGCTTGACCGGGCCGGCGCTGCCCATCTGTCCGACCTTGGCATGCTGGCAGAACTGAATGGTGGTGCCGTGCAGGGCCGGGCTTATGGCCCGCTGATCGATTCCTGGATTGCGGGTGCCAAAACAAGCGGCGGCATTCATCTCACGGCGCGGCCCGAGCTGGCATTTTTCATGCTGGCACGCGGACGCATCGACTATACTTTCGCCTACCCCGACGAGGTTGGCTATTTCATGCGCCGCCACAAGGGCAAGGACATGATGGACACCTTGGTGACCTTCCCGCTTGCCGGCGTCGAACAGGCGGTCGCCAGCCATTTCGCCTGCAGCAATGACCAGACGGGGCGTGCGGTGATTGACACAATCAACGGTATTATCGCGGCGGAGCGTGGCCGACCGGGCGGTCAGGCACCGTGGCAGAAGCCTTACCTCGACTGGATTGATGCCAATGCCAGGGCAGACATGCTTCGCCTGATGGGCGCAGAATACCAACCCAGTGCCGCACTGCGTACGGGGCCTTGAGGCCGCGCCATATTTCCGGCACCATGAGCGCCTATCTTGACAACCATACACCGGGAACGGAGTGAAGCCGTGCCAACACTTGAGCACCTGATACCCTTTTTCATCGCGACCGCCATTTTCGCCTTCGTGCCGGGGCCAGCTATTCTCTACACCGCGGCCCAGACCATCGCGCGCGGCCGCCGCGCCGGTTTCATGGCGGCCTTTGGCATCCATATCGGTTGTTATGTGCATGTGATCGCGGCGGCGGCGGGCCTGAGCGCCATTTTCACCCATGTGCCGCTTGCTTACATGGCGGTGAAAATGGTGGGCGCGGCCTATCTCGTCTGGCTTGGTATCAAGCTGGTGCGCCAGAAGATCGACGCTGATGACTTGCCTGTGGTCTCGAAAAAATCCGCCCGCCGCGCCTTTTTCGAAAGCATGTGGGTCGAGGTACTGAACCCCAAGGTGGCGCTGTTCTTCATCGCTTTCCTGCCGCAATTTGTCGACGCGGGCGCAGGCCTGCCCATCTGGGCCCAGTTCCTTGTGCTGGGCGCCATTGTCAATCTGTCTTTCTCAAGCGCGGATGTGATTGTGGTGCTGACCGCAGACCGGGTCTCGCGCATGGTGAAATCGTCGCGCGCGGGCGCAAGTGTCGTCAACTGGCTGTCCGGTCTCACGCTCATGGGGCTTGGCGCCCGCCTCGCACTGACGGACAAATAAGCCGCCAGGCGCGGCAGAGAGGGAGCCACATGCAAGACCTGCTTTCCGTGTTCGGCCTTTCGGTTGTCAGCTTTCCGGAGCTGTGCCTGCGCATGGCGCTCGCCATGGTGCTTGCCATGGTGATCGGGCTCGATCGGGATACCAAGAACAAGCCGATAGACTTCCGCGCCTATATGATCATCGCGGCCAGCAGCTGTGCGGTTGCCATTGTCGGGCAGGAGGTTTATGCGGGCCACATCGCCAACGAGTCTCTGCCCACCGCGGATCTGTCCAAAATCATGGAAGGGGTGCTGACCGGGATCGGTTTTCTGGGCGCCGGGGCGATCGTCAAGCGCGGCGACATCGTGGTGGGCACTGCGACAGGGGCCAGCATCTGGGCATCGGGTGCGATGGGGCTTGTGCTTGGTTTCGGGTTCTACAGCATTGCTTTCATGCTGTTCTTCGCCGTCATGGCCACACTGGTGCTCGGCGGCTGGTTCATGGAGAAGGTGCAGGGCGTGCCCGACGAGGGGCCGAACAAGAAGGAAAAGGCAACGGGCGGGAAGTAACCCCCGCCCCAGCCGTCAGGCGGGTGCAACAGGGCCTGTATTCCACCGACAGGCCCTGCGTCACGTGCTAGAGGACGTGGAAACCTTTCAAAAGGCCCAGAAGGCTTGCCAGCAGGATCATCAGCCACGACAGGATCGTGCCCCAGAAGCGGTAAGGGTTACGGCCCTCGAACTTGCCAAATGTCAGGCCATGCATGAACCGGCCCAGTACAAAAGCGGCGCCAAAGGCCATCAGGATCATCGGGTTGGTGCCCTGGTATTCCAGCAGGCCCAGAAGGATCAGCGCGACCGGCGCAAACTCGGTCAGGTTGCCCTGTGCACGGATGGCATGGGCAAGCTTGTCGTCGCCGCCATCGCCGATCGAGACCTTGGCGCGGCCGCGTTCGCGCGACACATTGGCAGACAGATAAATCAGCAGCAGGCCGATAAGGCTTGCAGTTACAAGTGTAATGGACAATAGACCCTCCCCGGATATGAAGCCGCCCTTGCATCGCGGGCGCGCTTGAATAAAGTGGGAGCCGTCGCGCCCATGGTCAAGAGGACAATACAGTGAAGGACCGTTTCAAAGACTGGAACCTGTTGCATAAATCCGTCGTGGCACTGTTGGCGGCGCTGTTTGTCGGCGTGGCGGTGCGGGCCATTGTCGCGATCGACGCCGGGTTCGAGATCAAGCATGAGGCGGTGGTGCCCTATGCGGCTGCCGATATCTGGTCGATCGTGACCGACAATCAGGGCCGTATTCGCTGGCAGGGGCAACTGGTGGATATCCAGCGCCTGACCGGTGAGCCGCTCGACATCGATTCAACCCGGCTGATTTTCTGGCAGAAGGGCTACCGCAAATGGCATGCGATGGAGCAGACCAAGGAAGTGCTGTCTGAGCGACTGTTTGCCACCATTCAGGAATCGGACCATGACCAGCGTTGGTTCCGTGTGGAGCTGAGGCCTGAGGGCGACTGTTCCACCCGCGTCAGCGTGCGCGAGATCATCCGGCCGAAAAACTACAACAAGCGTTTCTGGTTCTTCCGCGAGATGGAGGAACAACAGCAAAAATGGGAGGCATCCTTCGCTGCGCTCGACCGTTGGCTCAAGGCTGGCGCGCAGGAATGTGTGGCCACAGAAGGTGGTTCAGGTCGCTAGAAACCGCTGCACATATTGAGCACGGATTTGGCCGAAAATTGCACACTTTCTGCACATTTCCTGCACGGTTTTTCAGGGTTTTTGCACAGAGTTCAGGGCTGTGGGAGCCGTTCTGTGCCTCAGGCCGGGATCACGTCAAAGTCGGTGAATTCCCATTCGTCGATGTTTTCCATCTCTGCCATGAACAGGTTTTCCGCCGCCACAACCGCCTCTTCTTCGGAGCCCGCGTCTACCTCAGTAACCCAGTAAAATGTGCCGTGCGGCAGGGTTGCTTGCAGGGTGACTTTCTTGCGGGCCATCGGCGGTTTCCTTCACTCATACGGGGCCAGCGCCCCGGTTCCATCATCTCGTTTCGCCCGGTCTAGCATGAAGTTTGAGGCCCTGCAACGCTGGTTGAACGTGTTGATGAAAGCCTTTTTTCTTCAGCGTGTTAGTCGTTAAGGGTTGATGGTTTCGCCGCGGATGAAGGCATCATTGAGCGCGCGAAAATAGCCGATGTCCCGCTTTCGGATCTCGCGGAACATGGCCCGGCCCCGTTCAACAAGATGACGTCGGCTTTCATAGACCTTGAAAGCCTGGTCCGAATGCGGTTCCGCGCGCAACTGCTCGCGGAAATGCTCAAAGGCTGGGCGGTCAAACAGGATGTATGCGGTTGATAACTTGTTGAAATGATAGAATTTTATATTGTCGGACCAGGGCGCGCCCTTCTCGTCGCGGTAGATGTGGCCAATCTCCACATCTTCAATCAGCTTGCAGCCGCCACCCGCGAGCCATGACTTGATGCTGACCAGCGCTTCCTCGCCGCCGTAGCGGTGGAGCCCGCGGTAACCGCCAATGCCGAGGAAATAGTCCCGCCGCGAGGCATAGTTACCGCCGAGGATGCAGGGGATGTAGCTGGTGCCGCTTTCGGCCAGCTTCTTGATATTCCAGTTTGGTTGCAAGGACTTGGAGAAGCTTTCCGCTTCCAAGACCATGCTGGCACCATGGCCCATGGTGCCACCGTCATATAGCCCTTGGCGCTTGAGCGGCAGGCTTCGCGTGCAATAAAGCGCGTCCGGGTCGTCGTCGATCACATCATTGATGATCTTGTGCCAGTCCTGTTTGTAGAAGCGCATGTGGGAATCAAGGAAGATGATATTCTCGGTCCTGGCCCAACTGGCTCCCTTATGCCGCGCGTGGGCGGGGCCGATCTGCTCCTCGTTGAGGAGGTAGCGACAGGTATAGCGGTCAGCCACGCTTTCATAGTCGACCCCGTCCGTGGACGCGTCGTTGATCAACAGGATGTCCACCTCGTCGCCACAGGTTTCGCGAATGCCGCGGCAGGTGTTTTCCACCTCCTCGCCTTCGTTTGCGAAGCATATAACGGCTGTCAGTCTGGGAATGGACATGGCGGCCCCGGCCTTGAAAATTGATCGCCGCCATCCTAGCGCCTGGGTGGCGGCTGTGTCACCACCCAATTGATTTACCAGTGTTTTTCGTGACGCGCTAGAGCGTACGGCCGATCAGCTCTTTCATAATCTCGGACGTGCCGCCATAGATGCGCTGTACCCGGCTGTCAGTGAAATGATGCGCGATCTCATATTCCGCCATGAAGCCGTACCCGCCGTGAAGCTGCACGCAGGTGTCCACAACGCGGCCCTGCATCTCGGTGGTCCACAGTTTGGACATGGCGCCGCCCACGGGGTCCAGCTCCCCCTTGATGTGGCGGGCGAGACACTGGTCGATGAAGGCCCAGCCCACTTCAATCTCGGTCTTCATTTCCGCGAGTTTGAAACGGGTGTTCTGGAAGGCGGAAATCGGCCTGCCGAAAGCCTGACGCTGTTTGACATAGTCGAGCGTGATGTCAAACGCGCGCTGGGCGCCTGCCATGGCGATGACACCGATCGAGAGGCGTTCCTGCGGCAACTGCTGCATCAGGTACATGAAGCCCGCGCCTTCCTGCCCGATAAGGTTGGTGGCTGGCACACGCACCTCGTCAAAAAACAGCTCCGACGTGTCGGACGAATGCTGGCCGATCTTATCTAAGTTGCGGCCACGGCGGAAGCCTTCGCGGTCGCATTCCACCACAACAAGACTGACACCCTTGGCGCCTTCCTTCGGGTTGGTCTTGCAGGCCACGATGACAAAATCGCAGTTCTGGCCATTTGAAATGAAAGTCTTGGAACCCGAGACCACATAGTGGTTGCCGTCAAGCTTGGCTGTGGTCTTGATGCCTTGCAGGTCGGAGCCGGTGCCCGGTTCGGTCATGGCAATAGCGCCCACCATCTCGCCTGTCGCCATTTTGGGCAGGATACGTTCCTTGAGGTCCTGCGAGCCATAGTGCAGCAGGTAGGGCGCGACGATATCCGAATGCACGGCAAGACCCGCGCCACCACCCCGGTTATAGACCTGTTCCTCGTTGATGATGCAGTTCAGGCGGTAGTCGCCGCCCACGCCACCGTATTCCTCAGGCAGTTGCGGGCACAAAAGCCCGGCCTCGCCGGCCTTGTTCCAGAACTCCCGCGGGACCTGGCCAGCCTTTGCCCAGGCTTCCCCATGTGGCGTGGCTTCGGTTTGGAAAAATTTACGGACGGCATCCCGGAAAATATGATGTTCTTCATCATAGACAGCGCGGCGCGCAAGCATGATCATCCCCCTTAGTTTTGACCTTTTGTCCATGAAGATGGGGCGAGGAGGGGGGGCAGTCAAATTTTCTGGACGCAAAGGTCCATAAAAACAAAAAGGGGCTCAGTGAGCCCCTTCGCAGATACATCAAGCTTTGGTGGTTCTAGCTGTCCTGGCGGCGGTAAGCGCGGATGGCTTCATTGAGCTTGATCTGCAGGTCGCGCCGGTCATTGTGGACTTTGGTCAGGTCTTCATCCCAGCGGGTTTTCTGTTCCTTCGTGAGGTAAGGAACGATCACGGCAGCGCGCTGGTCCATGCAGGACAGATATTCATCCACACGCTTGGAGTAGCCAAGCACGGCATCACGCGCGTCGCGGATATCATCCGACGTGGCGTTTGCGCCGTTGGGTACAGGCGGCTGGTCCATCGGGGGTTCGCCACAATCAAGCGCAGCGGCTGGCAGGCTCATGGTCAGTGCAGCGGCAAATACAAAAGACAGGTGTTTTTTCATCGGTGCACGGGTCCTCTTACTGGTGCAGTCTTCGCCCCTTCGGGCGAGCGGTATGATACCGAATTTGACGGCGCACGCAAATACCGGTTGCGGCCGTGTTGCGGGAGGCCGCAGGACCTCCCGCACAGGGCTTATTTTGCGTCGGATTTAGGCGCTTTTTTGGCAGCCGCCTTTTTCGGTGCAGCCTTTTTCGGCTTTGCTTCCGCTTTTGGCTCTTCTGCGGGGTCGTTTGCAGCAGCGGGGGCAGCAGCCGGTGCAGTACCTTCAGCGGCAGCGCCAGCCTGGGCTGCTTGCTGCGCTTCCATCATGCGGCGGCGAGCGTCGGCTTCAGCTTTCGCCTGCTCCGGGAACATTTGCGCATACACAGCGTTCACACGTTTTGCCACGTCTGTCAGCGCGTTTGCCACAGCCTGCAGGTTGTAGGCAACACCACGGTACCAATAGACGCGGGTGTTCGGATTATAGGCGCGGTAGATGCAGGCGTCCGGCGTGTTGCCATCACCAACCTGAGCCGGGTCGCCGACGAAGTCAAAAATGACCTGCTGGCCCTTGGTCTGGTTGATCCACTCTTCGAATTTCTCGTCCGACCGTTCCCAGAGCTCGCACAGGCGGCGGTCATTGAGCGGGTGTTTCTCATCAAGGCCAAGCACCTTGCGGAGCGCTTCCCCACGGCCACGGGCGCGGGCACGGGTCGGCCACAGGATCGACGCGATCTGGCTGCCCGGAATAAGGATGCTCTGGCCACCATAAAGGATGCCGGCACCGGCACGGTTGTTCATGGCCTGGTTGAAAATGCTGAACGCGGCTTCCGTGTGCAGGCACTGGTTGCGCAGTTCATGAATGTAAATGGCGAGCGTGTTGTTATCCATCTCTACTCTTCGCTTTTTTCTTGTCTGTTTTACTTTGTCGCGCTCACGCGACCTCCCCTCAGGCACCTTCCCCTGATGCCAGCCAGGCCAGCAAACGCGGTGGAACACACCATATGTGGCCTGAGCGATAGCACAGGCGGCAGGCCCTTGCCAGCACTCAATCGCCGTATTCCGCCGCTTCTGCGTTGCATCGAAGCCCATTTCCGGGTTAAATGGCTGTGGGTGAAAAGAAATGGGTGCTTGAATGGCGGATGCTGCATTTGCCATGCAGTCGCGTGCCGCGACACAGGTGACAAGAAACGACCGTGCGCCGTCCCGTCCTTTCGGGGCGACCGAAGCGCGCACGGGCGATTTTTCACGCGGGCTCGACAGCGCTTCCAATGTGGCAGGCGCGAGCTTTGCCCCCGCTGCCGCCCGTCCCCAGCAACCGCAGGGCCGTGGCATGCTGTCCACCAGCGTGCAATTTGTGCTGGCGGAAACCCGCACCCAGGAAGCCGGTGCCCCTTTGCCGCCGATCTCAAGCCTGAGCCGCGCACGTGACAGCTACCTCAGTTCACAAGCCAGCGTGCGCGAGACGATCGCCTTTGCCCGCATGCTGGCCAGTGAACAGGTGCGCACCGCTGCGTCGGCGGATGCGAACGCGCAAGCTGAAGCTGCCGCGCCCCGTGGCCTGATCGCAAGGGAAGCGGGCTATAGCGTCAACCAGCTTGATGACGAGTTTGACAGCGACGACTATTGAGCCGCCGCTGGTTTGATCCCGATATCCGAATAAGATTGCAGGCAGGCGCCTAACGCCCGAGCCGTGATTCGATCATGCGCAGCCAGCGTGTGACCCGTTCCTCGTGGCTTGCGGCATTGCTGTCGCCGACTGGCGTGCGGCTGTAGACCGCGACCTTCGAGGAATAGCCGTCAACGTCGATAATACGGACCGTGATCACCGACGGCAGGCTCTCGCCCGGCAGCCGTTCGGTGAAGTCGAACTGGTTCGCGACGGGGTCGAACCGGAAGGTGTTGACCGTCGGCATATTGTCAGCGAAGTCGATGAGGGCGAGGCGCAGGGTCTGGGCGTCAACTTCAAAACGCGGTGCCGGGCCGTCGGTTGCGGCATTCGCGCACATTTCCTTGTCGCACAGCAGGAAGCTCGCTTCATCATACGGGCGTTCCAGCGCTTTGAACTCGACCGGTGGCAAGGAACCGCCCCTGCCACCGAAGAGGGATTCGCCGCTGCCCATCTGCACCATGACGTAGGCCCCGATGCCAACCATGACGACAATTAGGCTGATGCCGATGATCGCGCTGCGAACTTTTTCAAACATGGTTGCCAGTCGTCCTGTTAACCGAGGATCGAACCGAGCTGCATGGCGAGGCTCATGTCGCCTTCCACGCGCAGTTTGCCGGTCATGAAGGCCATCTGCGGGTTGAGGTCGCCTTCAGCGATCTTGATGAAGTTTTCCATCGTGGTTTTCACCGTGCAGTCGGCTTCAGAGTTTTCGTTGTCTACAACGGTTGGCGAAGCTTTGCCGTCAATACGCACGACACCGTCGTCGCCGAAGTCGAACTTGATGATGGCAGCAATTGGCGAATGCGCGCCGACGCGGCCGCGGATTTCGTCAGTGATTTTTTCGAGTGACATTGTGATCTCCCTTTAGGTCGTGCGAATATTGGACTGTTGCGTCCAGAAATCAATCAGTTATTGCCATCTTCGTCGTTTTCATCCGACTTCTTTTTCTTCAGCTTGCCGACAAGGCTGCCGATGCCTTTTTCAAGCGTACCGCCCGCATCCTTGGCGAGATCCTGAAGTTTGCCCGATGCCTGTGCCTTGATAAGGGCCTGGGCAATCTGTGGCTCAAGTACGGCCATTACATGGCGGGCAATCTCGCGCGGGGCAAGGCCCTTTTCGTCGGTGCCGAGGTCAGTGATGGTAAAGTCGGCGAGCTTGATCGTCTCATCCACGTCCAGCATGCCGCCTTCGGTCAACACGGCGATCTCCGGCCCCTTGATGGTCATGGACTTGATGGTCAGCGTCATGGTTGATGGTTCGCTGCTCGCGGGCATGCCAATGGCTTTCTGCAGCGCCTGGAAATTGGTCTCCTTTCCTTTCGCGCGAACATCAAGCTTGGGGCTCTCGACCATGATGCTGTCGATAATGATATGGTCTGACAGCAGCGTGTCCGTGCGCACTTTCATATCAAAACCCTCGAGGGAAGCGATCTGGCCCTCGCCAAAGCCTTCTGGCTGGCCGATGGAAAGACCGTTCACGCCAATGCTGCCGGAGAAGGGCGAGAGGCTTACGCTTCTCACGGTCACTGGCACTTTGAGCACTTCCGGCCCCTGGGTTTCGACCCCGGTTTTGACGATGCTGTCCAGCTTGTAATAGGCGAACGCGCCGCCGCCGATGATCAGGACAAGAACAAGCAGCAGAAATTTTTTCATGTGATCCGTCTCCCTTTAAACCGGGGCCTCCCGGCCTCCCGGTGCCGTTGGGTCGGTGCATACTATCGCATCCGTGCCAAGCCGCCTCATGACAAACCACGACACGCAACAGTATATCCGCCTCAGTACCGGGGGCCATGATGCAACAAAAGTCTTAACCTTGCCACCGGCTTGTGCCAGCATGGCACCTCACCGCCGGACAGGGAAACAGGGGACCGTCCAGATATGTCCATCGCGACGCAGATATTGTTGCTTATTTCATATGCCGTGCTTGGTGTGGCGATTGCCGTTGTGCCGCCGCGTGCCTTCGGTATGGCGGCTGATCTCGCCTATGTGCTTGGCTTGATTGTTTTTTTTGGCGCATGGCAGATGCAGGTCTGGCTGATTGCCCGCCGTGCGGAGAAGGATGCTGAAGCTCGGATCGACAAGCTTGAGGACATGGTTCTCATCCTGAGGAAGGATGTCGAGCGTAACCGCCGTCACGGCGAAAAGGGTGACGAAAAAAGCGACCAGTTGGTGTCCGAGCTCAAGGTTCTGCATACGCTGCTCACGCAAGTGATGGCGCGCGAGGTTGAGTTGACAACGAAAAAGCCGAAGGCCGCTACGAAGCCCAAGGCGCCGGAGCAGGCTCCGGCTGACGAGAAACCTCTCGCCCTCTCACCCGAGCAGGAAATGAAAACGAAAGAAGCGCCTGCCCCTGCGCCTGAACCTGAAGCCGAGCCCATGACACAGGCCGAGATCGAGGAGCTCGATCTGACGCCGGAGGAAGCGGCGCTCGCGGTGGTGGATGAAGGCAAGGACGAAGTCGGGCGGGAAGACGAGGTTGTCGATATCGACTCGCTCGACGATACCACGCCGCGCCCTGTGGGCAAGGCTGTGCCGAAAGGCATGACGCGCAAGAAAGCGCCGATCCGGCTGATCAAACGCGAGGACCAGCTCTTGTCCGTGGTGCGCAACTCACTCTCTGAAAACCGGGTGGACCTTTACCTGCAGCCCATCGTGGCGCTGCCGTCCCGCCGTACGGTGCATTATGAATGTTTCAGCCGCGTACGCGATGACGAGGGCCGTATCGTGCTGCCGCGCCAATATATGAAAGTGGCGGAGAGCAAGGGCCTTATCGGCACCATTGATAACCTGCTGCTGTTCCGCCTCATCCAGCTTGTGCGCCGCATGGGCAAGCGCAGACCCGATGTGCGTTTCTTCTGCAATATGTCGAAATATTCCATGTCGGATGACGAGTTTTTCCCGCAGTTCATCGACTTCATGACCGCGAACGAAGAATTCCGCGACCGGCTGGTGTTCGAGATCGCGCAGGAAGACTATATGACGCTCGACGGCGACGTGAAGGACCGGCTGCTGACACTTGGCCGCAAGGGTTTTGGCTTCTCCATGGATCTGGTGAAAGACTTCAACCTCGACTTTGCGCTGCTGGGTGACCGCAAGTTCCAGTTCATCAAGGCCGACATTGGCGACCTGATGACGGCGCACCCCGAGGACGGCGACACCGAAGCCTTCAAGTCCTTCCTGCGCCGGAACGGCATGCAGCTCATTGCCAGCCGGATCGAGACCGAGGACATGGTGCTGCAGGCGCTTGAATCCCGGGTGGAGTTTGCGCAAGGCTATCTTTTTGGTGAGCCGACGGCTGCCAATGACATGAACCGAGAACTCTAGAAGTAGGGCAGCGTATTTTATGCCGAACAGAGCAGGCGACACCGTCAGGCTGAGCGCGGGCCTCCGCGACCATGAGGCCGACCTTTCCCTGATTATCTGCGACCTGTGGGGGGTGATGCATGACGGCATCCACCTCAACAGGGACGCCGTGCAGGCTATTGAAAACGCACGCGAGGCCGGGGTGCAGACGGTGTTCCTCTCGAACGCGCCGCGGCCACGGACGCATGTGCGCGCGCTCCTCCACAAGATGGGCATGCCCGAGGCGCTGACCGACTTCATCGTCACCTCAGGCGGCCTTGCGCGCGATGAAGTGCGGGCGCGCTATCAGGGTGCGTCGCTCTACCATCTGGGCCCCGAGAGCGACCACAACACCGTGGACGGCTTGCCGGTTGATATTGTGAAAACGCCGGGCGAGGCCGATATCATCCTCGCCACCGACCTCGATTTTTTTGATGTCGAGAGCCACCGTGGCTGGCTCGCGGGGGCGGCGGCCAAAGGTGTGCCGTTCCTTTGCGCCAACCCGGACCGGGTGGTGCATGTGGGCGAAAAACTGTACCTGTGTGCTGGCTCCATCGCGGACCTTTACGCAGAGATGGGTGGCGAGGTGCACTGGTTCGGCAAACCCATGGCAAGCGCGCTGGAAGCCTGCCTGCCCGAAGTTGGCCTCGCACCCGGCTCGCTCAAGGGCGAGCAAGTCATGATGATCGGCGACAGCCTGCAGACCGACATGGCAGGCGCCCATGCCGCCGGTTACTGCGGCATGTTCATCGCGGGCGGCATTCATAGGGATGAGTTGCCCGCACTCAGCGCGGCAGCTCGGGGCGGCACCGTGCCGGTTGATACCTTCAAACAGATTTTCGGCGCGGAGAAAGCTGTTCCCCACGCCGTTATGGAAAGTCTGCGCTGGTAACGGGTTAAGCAAAGTAAGAACTAGGTACCGTGTCGAGTTAGTATATATCTTCAGCGATTTTGGAGGGCGGCAATGCTTGGAATGGCTCTAGGATTTTCCGGAACCCTGATGACATACCTTATTTGCTGGAGACTCCGTGCAGGCAAAGACATGCGCTTCGGGTTGCCGACATTCGTCGGTGTCATGGTCATACAGGTTTACCTGCGTCTTTCTGCAAATTGTATGATGGACCCCTTTGTTATTGTTGAAATACTATATACAGGAATGGTGGCCTTTTGCGTTTGCATCGGAATGGAACTCTTTCGTGCGAAAGTGGACCAGAATTTTGCCGAAGATAGTTGGTCAATCAAAGTATTGATATTTCCACTTGGGACAGGGGTGTTTGTGATTGGCTATTATGCGACGCAGGGAATGAAATTTCTCTGCTGAGGCTCCCCTCTCCCATCCCCCCGTGCAGGCGGGGGTCCATGAAACTGTAGATGCCGGGGCATTGCCTCGACCGTGTTATGGATACCCTTCCCTCGCGGCTATCGCTGCTCGCCGGGTATGGCGGTATGGGGGGCGGCTCAAAAACAAAACCCCACAAGCATCGCTCGCGGGGTCTCTGGAATTTCGGATAGGAAACTCGCCTAGCCGAACAGGGCGTCGATATCGTCCTGGCTGACTTCCTCACCCGCCTTGAGGTTGATTTCCTCTTCCTTCTTGGCGGCTTTTTCAGCTTTGGCTTTTTTCTCTTCCTCGGCCTTCTTCTTGGCCGCCGCTTCCTCAGCCTTCCTGGCTTCCGCGGCTTCGTGGTCGGCGACCGGGTCGAAGTCTTCCTCGAACATCTTGTCGAGCTGCTTGGGGCTTACAGCCTTCGGCGCTTCCGCTTTGGGTGCTGGTGTTGGCGCAGGGGGCGGAGCAGGCGCTGGCGCTGGTGCCGGGGCAGGAGCCGGAGCAGATGCTGCCGCTGCGGCCGCACCACCCATCAGGGCGTCCACCTCTGACTGGTCGATGCCTTCGCCCTGCAGGGCTGGGCCAGAGAGCAGGGCCTTGTCGCCACTGTCGACCGTTTCCTGATGGTGGTCGGCCTTGGCCTGGGCGATATCGTCTTCCGTGACGCCGAGCAGGTTGCGGAGCTCCAGCACACGTTTCTCGATGTGGGAGAGGGTCTCCACCACTTTCGAAATGCGCTGGCCGGTGATGTCCTGGAAGGAACAGGCTTCAAAGATGCGCATGACCGCATCCTGACTTTTGGCAACATAGTTGTCCTTGTCGTCAGGATCGAGGCCCATGATCTCCTCGGCCGCTTCCATGATGGTGTTGGTGGCTTCTTCCGTCTGCTGCACAATGGCATCGAGCTCAAGGCCGGCGCGCGGGATGCGCGCGCTTTCAAGGTCGCCGGGCTGGAGAGCCGCAATTTCCTTGCGCGCATTGTGGATATAGTCGCTCAGCGAGCGGCATTCGCGATAGATCGAGGTGTCGATGGAGCGGAAGAAAACGCTCATCGTCCCGATCAGCACTTCGGTAACCGACGCGACGTCGGTTAGCGAAAGTTGCGCAGTTTTCTGCTTCCGTAGACTGTCGACAAGAAGCTCAATCTGTTTCGGAAGCTGTTCGGCAGTCATTAGAACTCTCCGAGCACCGCCACCAGTTTTTGCTTGAGCGTTGCTGCGTTAAACGGCTTGACGATATAGTTGTTCACGCCGGCTTTTTTGGCTGCGATCACGTTATCGGTCTTGGATTCAGCCGTTACCATGATGAAGGGAGTCCCTTTGAGCTGGTTGTCGGCACGGACTTCTTTCAGAAGTTCGTAGCCAGTCATGGGCTCCATGTTCCAGTCAGAAATGATCAGACCGTAGGATTTGGCGCGGGCTTTTTCGAGCGCCATCGCACCGTCAGTCGCTTCATCAACATTGTTGAAGCCGAGCTGTTTCAGAAGGTTGCGCACAATGCGGAGCATTGTCTTGTAGTCGTCGACGATCAGGATCGGCATACCCATATCAACGGCCATGATAATTCCTCAAGTTAATGATTTCGCACCTGCGGCACCGAACCCCCGGTGCCGTTTAATTCCCTTTGACGGGACACTAGCCCCGATCTCATGAAGAATTGGTTAACCCAAAGGTGACGACAATTCAAATACTTCCGACGGGCGGGCATGCATGTTAGAGAAGTTTTGTCCGCCCATCCGGCGGATGGCAGAGCTATCCGACACGGCTTTGCCTGCAATTTTCATCAAATTCCGGACCGGGGAGGCAAGACGCGTGGTAGCCCAGCATTTTTTTGACGATATCAAGGTGGGGCAGCGCGAGTCGCTTTTGCGTAAGGTTACACCTGCGCTGGTAGAAGCGTTTGCCGAGGTCTCGGGCGACAATAACCCGCTTCACCTGGATGCCGACTATGCGGCGACAACCCGCTTTGGTGAACGCATTGCGCACGGCGCCCTTGGGGCCAGTTTCATCTCGGCGGTGCTCGGCACAAGGCTGCCCGGCATCGGTGCGGTTTTTGTCAGCCAGAGCACAAAATTCATCGCGCCCGTTCGCCTTGGCGACGAGGTGGAAGCCAGTGTCGAGGTCACCGACCTGATACGAGAGAAAAACCGTGTTGTGTTCAAGACCGCCTGTACGGTCGGGGATAAATTGGTGGTGGTGGGCGACGCAATCGTGTATGTCCCCAGCCGACCGGCTGAATGAACGGGGACATAAGAACCTCAGCTTTCAGCCAGATGCAGGAAGGATGAACAGGGCTGGCCATGCGCCTTTACCGCCACATTGACGAAGTGAAACCGGCTGAGCGCGGCTCGGTCGTGGCGCTCGGCAACTTTGATGGCTTTCACCGCGGCCACCAGGTGGTGATCGGTGAGGCAGGCCGCCTCGCGCGGGACATGGGGCTCAACCTCACTGTCGTGGTCACAGAGCCGCATCCGGTCAGTTTTTTTGCGCCGAACGCGCTGGCTTTCCGCCTGACACCCTTCCGGCAGCGTGCCCAGCTTCTGGCGGATTTTGGGGTCGATCAGCTCCTCGTCTTGCCGTTCGACAAAACGCTGGCGTCCATGACGGCGCAGGACTTTGTGCTGGATATCCTTGTGGGCGGGCTTGACGCCAAACATGTGTGTGTGGGCTATGACTACCGCTTCGGCAAAGGCCGGGGTGGTGGCACCGATGTGCTCGGCTGGATGGGCGAGATGGAAGGCTTTGGCCTCAGCGTCATCCGTCCGGTGACCGTCGGCCTCGAAGGCTATGCGGGGGAAATCTACAGCTCCACCCTCGTGCGCCAGGCGCTCAAGGCCGGGGAGGCGCGCAAGGCTGCCGCGCTTCTTGGTCACTGGTGGTCGATCAATGGCCGGGTGACGGAAGGCGACAAACGTGGCCGCACCATCGGTTTCCCGACCGCCAATGTGGAGCTGGGTGAAAGCCTGCAGCCCAAGCTTGGTGTTTACGCGGTGCGCGTGCATGTAGAAGGGGACGACGTGCCCCGTACCGGTGTGGCCAATATCGGCCTCAGGCCCACTTTCGATAAACGCGACGTGCTGATGGAAGTGCATCTGTTTGACTATAAGGGCGACCTGTACGGCAAACACATGCGCACGGAGCTGGTTGCCTTCCTCCGTCCGGAGCAGAAATTTGACGGCCTCGACGCGCTCAAAGCGCAGATCGCACGCGACTGCAAGACAGCGAAAATCGTTCTGGCGGAACCGGAAAACGGCGCGGACCGGCTTGGCCATCCGACACTTGATCGCTATCTTGAGCTGTTTCCCGCGCCGCATATTCGTGCACGATAGCACAGGTCACCGAGTTGCCGCTTTCACGCGGCAGTATCGCACCTGAACAGTTTTTTAGGGACCAAGGGGGCATTATGGAACTGCTGCTTGATTACCACGTGTGGGTCAGTTTCCTCACACTTACCGCGCTCGAGATCATCCTCGGGATCGACAATGTGGTCTTCATTGCCCTTCTGGTGGGCCATCTGCCGGACGACGAACGCAAGCGGGCCCGTATGCTCGGTCTTTCGCTCGCGCTTTTGATGCGTATCGCGCTGCTGCTTGGCGTTGCCTGGATCATCAGCCTGCAGGAGCCCTGGTTCACGGTTTTTGATCAGGAGCTTTCCGGCAAGGATATCCTGATGCTGCTGGGTGGCGGTTTCCTGCTCTACAAGGGCACCAATAGCATCCACGACGAGGTGACCGGGGAGAAGCGAGAGGCTGCGCGAACGGCGACCGGCGGCATGATGGCGGTTGTGGCGCAGGTGGTGTTGATCGACATCGTCTTCTCCTTCGATTCTGTCATGACGGCGGTCGGCATGACGACCGTTATTCCGGTTATCATTGCCGCCATGACCATCGCCATGCTGGTGATGATGTTCTCAAGCGGCTTTATCGCGTCCTTCATTGAACGTTTCCCCACGCTCAAGATCCTTGCGCTCAGCTTCATCATGCTCATTGGTGTGTTTCTGGTGGCGGAAGGTCTCGGCTTCCATGTGCCGAAGGGTTACATCTATTTTGCCATGCTCTACTCGCTGGCCGTCGAGACGCTCAATCTTCTGCGACGCAAAAGAAGGCAGCAACAGTCGTAATCTTGTGGTAGGGTTGCCTTGCACCCTCCCGTTTTAAAAAGTGTTAACACTTCACACCTAGAGTGGGTGATGCACGTATTGGGAGGACATTGGCGCCCATGTCTGGAACGCCACTTGAAAAGCTTCATATTCTGCTGGCGCTCGGCAACCAACAGGCTGCCGAAAGCTTGAGGGACGTGCTGATGCGCAGCCGTGTCGGCGGTGTTTTTGCGCCAAAGGACAACCGCCAGGCGGTCGAGCAGATGCAGGCGCGCTCATATAATCTTATTATCATCGCAGAAGATTTCCCCGATCTTGGTGGGGTGGATTTCTGCCGCTTTCTGCGGCTTACCAACACGCCGATGGCGGTAGCACCGATCATTTTCGGCCTGCATGCACCGGACCAGAAAACCGTGCTTCAGGCCCGCGATGCCGGGGCGACCAAAATTGCCGTCATGCCCTTCTCCGGCGCGTCGCTTGTCAAGGCGATAGAGGATGCGGTCGCGGATACGCGCAATATCGTGCAAAGTACGTCCTACAACGGGCCCGATAGGCGGGTGCGCAGGGGCGTGATCCCCGGTGGGGTCGAGCGCCGCAAGCAGGTGCCCGAGATCATTTCCGACGCCAAGCGGCGGCGCATCCTCGGTGGCCTCTAGGCCGCGAATTTGCCCGCCTTTCCGCTCGACACCCCCCGATAACGCTGTTAAAAGTTCGCCCATGAAATGCAAGCATACATTCTCGTGGGCAGCCGCGATCATATCCATTCGAATTACGGGTATTCGAATTACTGGCCCGGCGCTACAGGCTTAGCGACCGGGGTTTCAAGTTTGCAATATTTTCCAGAATACCGATTTGATGCCGCGCGGCTGAAGCTGCGGCACACCAGATAGAAGCGAGACAAGAGACTATGTCTGCTGATGACAGCTCGAAACGCGATTACCGCGACACCGTATTTTTGCCGACAACCGATTTCCCGATGCGCGCGGGCCTGCCGCAGCGCGAGCCGGAATTCCTGAAGCGTTGGTACAAGGACAACCTCTATAGCCAGCTCCGCGCCGACGCCAAGGGCCGCGAGAAATTTGTGCTGCATGATGGCCCGCCGTACGCCAACGGCAACATCCACATCGGCCATTCGATGAACAAGATCCTCAAGGACGTGATCGTCAAGTCCCAGCAGATGCAGGGCAAGGACGCGCCTTACGTTCCGGGTTGGGACTGTCACGGCCTGCCGATCGAATGGAAGATCGAGGAAAAATACCGCAAGAAGAAGAAAAACAAGGACGAGGTGGACCCGGTTGAGTTCCGCCGTGAATGCCGCGAGTTCGCTGACGAGTGGGTCGGTGTACAGCGCGAGGAATTCAAGCGCCTTGGTATCTTCGGTGACTGGGACAACCCCTATCTGACCATGGCTTATGATGCCGAGGCGCAGATCGTTGAGGAGCTTCTGAAGTTCTCCTCGATCGGGGCGCTTTACCGCGGCTCCAAGCCGGTGATGTGGTCGCCGGTTGAGAAAACCGCGCTCGCGGAGGCCGAGGTTGAATACCACGACCATACCAGCGTGCAGATCGATGTGGCTTTCCCGTTTGTGAAAGTGCCGACAGATGCGGTCGAGGGCGCCAGGGTTGTTATCTGGACCACCACGCCATGGACCATCCCTGCCAACCGCGCTGTGTGTTATGGCCCGGATATCGATTATATTGTGATCGAGGTGACCGAGACTGCCGAGGGCGCGACCGTGAAAACGGGCGAGCGTCTTCTTGTGGCTGATGCGCTGGTGGTCGATTTTGTCAAGCGCGCGAAAGTGGGCAACTATCTCGTCATCACCCACCTCAAGGGCAAGGACCTTGAGGGTGGTATCCTCGCGCACCCGTGGCGCGGTCAGGGTTATGATTTCGACGTGCCGATGCTGCCGGGCGACCATGTGACCACCGATGCCGGTACCGGCTTCGTGCACACCGCACCGGGCCACGGTGATGACGACTATCAGGTCGCGCATGTGAAATTCGGTATCGAGGTGCCTTACACCGTTGATGAAGCAGGCTGCTACTATGAGCATGTGCCGCTTGTAGCCGGCAAGCACGTCTACAAGGCTGCGGACGATGTTTGTGAGTTGCTGACGAATGCCGGTGCGCTCATGAGCCGCGGCATGCTCACGCACTCCTACCCGCACAGCTGGCGCTCCAAGGCGCCGCTCATCTTCCGCAACACGCCGCAGTGGTTCATCTCCATGGAGAAAACCGGCCTGCGCAAGGCGGCGCTTCAGGGCATCGAGGATACCAACTGGTTCCCGGCTGTATCGAAGAATCGTATCAAAGCCATGGTTGCCGACCGTCCGGACTGGGTGATCTCGCGCCAGCGTGCCTGGGGTGTGCCGATCACTGTGTTTGTACACAAAACCACCGGTGAAGTGCTTCAGGACGAGGCAGTCAACAAACGCATCGTCGACGCGGTGCGCGACGGTGGCGCGGACGCATGGGTCGCAGTCCCGGCGCAGGAGTTCCTCGGCAATGATTATAACGCCGCGGACTATGAGCAGGTGTTCGACATCCTTGATGTCTGGTTCGACAGCGGTTGCACCCACGCCTTCGTATGTGAAGGCCGGGAAGACCTGCAGTCCCCCGCTGACCTTTACCTCGAGGGCTCCGACCAGCACCGCGGCTGGTTCCAGTCCAGCCTTCTCGAGAGCTGCGGCACCCGTGGCCGCGCGCCCTACAAGAATGTGCTGACCCACGGCTTCACCATGGACGGTGAAGGCAAGAAGATGTCCAAGTCGCTCGGCAACACCGTGGCGCCGCAGACCATCATCCAGCAGTTCGGCGCTGACATCCTGCGCCTGTGGGTTGTCTCGGTCGACTATATGGAAGACGTGCGGATTGGCGACCAGATCATCCAGGGTCAGGTTGATGCCTACCGGAAAATCCGCAACACCATGCGCTACCTGCTTGGTAACCTGCACGGCTTCACGGAAGACGAGCGCCTGCCGGCGGCCGAGATGCCGGAGCTTGAGCGTTTCATCCTGCACCGCCTTGCCGAGCTGGACGCGCTCATTTGCGACCGGGCCAATAGTTTCGACTATAACCCGATCTTCCAAGCGCTTTACCAGTTCTGCATTCAGGAACTGTCGGCCTTCTATTTCGATATCCGCAAGGACAGCCTCTACTGCGACGATGCCAAAAGCATCCGCCGCCGTGCGGTTCGCACCGTGCTGGATGAGGTCTTTAACCGCCTCACCACATGGTTTGCACCCATCCTCGCCTTCACGGCGGAGGAAGTCTGGCTCTCGCGTCACGGCGAGGGGGCAGAAAGTGTGCACCGCCAGCTGTGGCCCGAAACCCCGGCCGCGTGGAAAAACGAGGCGCTCGCGGAAAAATGGACCAAGATCCGCCGCCTGCGCCGTGTCGTGACCGGCGCGCTTGAGCTTGACCGCCGCGAGAAACGCATCGGCTCCAGCCTGCAGGCGGATGTCAGCGTCTATGTGGCGGATTATGCCTATGTGGAAGCCATGGCCGGCCTTGATATTGCCGAGCTGATGATCACGTCCTCGGCCCGCCTTCTTGAAGCGGAAGCCCCGGAGGGTGCCTTCACGCTTGAGGACGTCAAAGGCATTGCGGTGGTGACAAGCGTGGCAAGCGGCGACAAGTGCGAGCGTTGCTGGGTGGTCTCAGAAGAGGTGACCGCGCACGGTGAGCTTTGCAACCGCTGCTCGGATGCCGTGGCAAGCATCGACGCCGGGGCCGCCGCCTGATGACGCTTGGGCCTTATTTCCGCTGCGGCATGATTGGCTCTGCCCTCCTTGTGGTGGCGGATCAGCTCAGCAAATGGTGGATTCTCGAGGGCCTCAAACTGCCGGAGAAAGGCAGCGTACCGTTGCTGCCTTTCCTCAGCTTTTCCATGGTATGGAACAAAAACATCTCCATGGGCATCCCGCTTGGCGAGACTGTCGGCAAATGGGGGCTTGTGGCGCTAACGATTGCCATCAGCATCTGGCTCGTGCACTGGCTGTCGAAAACCGCACGCCAGTTCGAGGCCGTGGCGCTTGCCATGATCCTGGGCGGGGCGATCGGCAATGTCATCGACCGGCTCGCGCACGGTGCGGTGGTGGACTTCGTTCACCTGCATGCATTTGATTATAATTTCTATGTTTTCAATGTCGCAGACGCAGCAATCACCATCGGTGTGCTGCTCTTGATCATTGATGGGTTGCGGGGCGGCGATAAAAGCCCTAAAAATGCCCAAAAGGTCGCCGACAGTGCGCGCGACCCTGAAGGAGAGAGTTGATGAATTTCAAGCCCATCGCGCTTGTACTTGTTGCGGGCCTCACGCTCGCCGCGTGTGGATCGAAGAAGAACAGCCCCAACGAATTTGACGTTGTGAGCCGTGCGCCGCTTGTGGTTCCGCCGGAAGCCGACCTCTCGCCGCCGCGTCCGGGTGAGCCGAATGCGCAGGAAATCGACCCTGGTCGTCAGGCATTTGAAGCACTGTTCCCGGGCAAGGAGTTCAAGCGCTCCAAGCCGAAAAGCAAAGGCGAGACCGAGCTTCTCTCCCGTCTTGGCCGCTCCGAGCCTGATGTACGCTCGAACGCTGGCCAGAAAGAGCTGGACGTGGTGAAAAAATCTCTGCTGATGGCCGACCTCTTGGACGCTGAGGAGCGCCAATTCCGCGCCGATAACATCAGCATCAAGCGGGTTTCGAGCGAAGGCGCACGCTAACGCGAGTTTTGCGGGATGCGCAAAATGAAGCCGCCCCTGAGGGCGGCTTTTTTATTGTCAGAATGTCGCCAGCAGCAGGGCGGTCACATAAAGCCCACAGCCAAATACCGTATGGGTTGCCAGGCTTTTCATGCGGGCCTTCCACGGCGCCGGGGTGCGGCTGGCGGCAATGCCAAAACCAAACGCCGGCTGCATGACAAAAAAAGGCGCAACGATGCTGCCGATTCCGACCGCGAGCGCGGGCAGGAGTGTGGGCGCTTTCATCCATTCCGGGCCGGTCGCGACAGCGAGTACCGCGGCAAAAAGAACACCAGTGCCATAATGCACAGCCCAGCCCACAGGTCTTTCCATCGGCATGGGGCAGGCCGCCATGATGCTGTCGTGCCGAAACCTGCCGCGCCCCATATGCAGGACCCAGCGCCCCACAAGGGCATAGTCCAGACCTTTGACAGAAAAGACGTGCCTGAGCATCAGGGCCCACAGGTCCATCACGACGGTCGCCCCCGCGCCAAGCAGGAACGCATAAATCAAATAGGCAGCCATGAAATTTCTCCAATCATATATGTTATCACATTACAATCGCTGAGCGAGAGTTCAAGCGGATGATATGATGAATGCTGAACAAAAAATGACGAAGCCGACAGCTTGGGCGGCTGAATGGTCAGCCTAGTTGAGCTTCAGCCGCTTGCGGTATTCTTTGTCGAGCGCTGAATGAGTTGTCCAGAACCCACGGGCAGGCCTGCCTTCAAAGACATCCACCATAATATCGAGGTGGGTATGCCAGCCGCCGGAAACGCCAAGCATCTCTTCCGCGCTTCTGAGCTTACGGTGCGTCACGGTGAGGAGCGTCTTGTCGCCGTCTTGCGTCAGTTCGAAGGTCACCTCAGATGCATCGCCGTCGGTCTCGTCCCATGTGAAGGTAAGGCTGTTGGGCGGGTTGATCGCCTCAAGCCGGCATTCACCCCGGATGCCTTCCGGGGTGTCGCTGGCCTTGTACTCTGCGGGCGTTTCCTCTTCCACTTCCGAGAGCGTGCTGTGCCGAAAGATAAGAGTGAAACGTTCCCCCGGCGTCTGCGGGATATCATCCCCGCCTGCGAGCCATTTGGCGCGCTTCGCGCCTTCCGTCACATAACTCCAGACCCGCTCTACCGGTCCGGGAAACAGCCGTTTGATTTCAATGGTATCCGGCGCGAGCGCGCAGGCGTAACTCTTGTTGATTGTCATTGCTGTTCCTTTTCCCGGTCCTCGGCTTCAATGAGAGCTCCGAGAACGTCCAGCTTGCCTTCCCAGAAGCGGCGGTAGCTCTCCATCCAGGCATGAGCGGCGGCCATATTCTGTGCGTTCAGGCGGCAGTAATGGGTGCGGCCCTCCACCTTGCGCTCCACAAGTCCCGCCACTTCAAGCTTTTTGATGTGTTTAGAGACTGCGGCAAGCGACATGGCGTAAGGCTCCGCCAGCGCGCTGACGGTTTTCTCGCCGGTCATGAGGGACGCCAGCATGCCCCGCCGTGTGGGGCAGGCCAGAGCGTGGAATGTCGCGTCGAGCTGATCTGAATAATGCTTAACCATGTGGTTGAATTTAAGGGGTGCAAAACAAAAAGTCAACCACTTGGTTAAGTTAAGTGCGGCAGCTCCTCAGGCAGGCCGCAACCACTGATCAAAAGCGCTGAGGGCGGCATCGTAGGCGTGTTGGGCCAGCGGGCTGTCAGCACCAGCACGCCTGAGGGTGGAGGTGCCGTTCGTTAGTGCCATCAATAGCGCAGCCAAGCGGGCAGGGTCTGCTTCCGGGCTGACTTTGCCTGCCTTTTGCCAGCGCGCGAAGGCGTCTGTCAGGGCTGCTGCATGGTCATTGGTTTTAGCTTGTACCAATGCGCCGAGGCTGTCCTCGCGGGCGCCAAGCTCGCTTGAGGCTGCTGAGGCAAAACAGCCATGAGGATTGTGCAGGTCGCTGAGCAGCTCTTGTTGCGCGGCAAAATGGGCGCGCAGGCCAAGATGAGGATCTTCATGCTCAAGCGCCGCGATAAGCGGGTCGCCGATGGTGGTCTGGTAGCGTTCCAGCGCACCTGTGAACATGGCCTCCTTGTCGCCAAACGCATTGTAAAGGCTGGTGCGTTTCAGCCCGGTTGCTTTTTCAAGCCGGTCCAGCGATGTCGCCTCATATCCATGCTCCCAGAAGGTTCGCATAATCGCATCCGCTACGGCCTCGCGGTCATATTTGCTGGGTCTTGCCATCACGCCTCCAAAAAAAACACATCATGGGTTATTGACTGATCGGTACAAAACACCATCTGCATTTGTACCGATCAGTTAAATATGGAGACACGACAATGAGTAATCAACGACTTTCGGGCAAAAAGGCCGTCATAACCGGTGGGACAAGCGGTATCGGCTTTGAGACTGCCCGCCGATTCATCGAAGAGGGCGCGCAAGTGCTGATCACCGGCCGCGCGCAGGAACGGGTGGATGATGCGGTTGCGAAACTTGGTGAACGTGCTCGCGGCCTGGCTGCCGATGCCAGCAATCTGGCGGGCATTCGTCAACTGGCTGATGCGGCAAAAGCGGCCTTCGGTCATATTGATGTGCTGTTCGTCAATGCGGGCAGCGGTGTGTTTGCCGAAATTGGCGACGTGACGGAAGAGGGGTACGATCAGCAGTTCGACCTCAACGTAAAAGGCGTCTTTTTCACCATCCAGCTACTCTTGCCGCTGCTGGGCGAAGGCTCCTCGGTGGTGCTGAACGCATCGTCAGTGCAGGCCAAGGGGCTGGCGTCAGGCACCCTCTATGCCGCGACAAAAGCAGCGGTGCGCTCCTTCGCACGCACCTTCGCCGCTGAACTGGCACCGCGCGGCATTCGGGTTAATTCAGTCAGTCCGGGACTGGTGCCGACCCAGTTTTTTGCCAATTCAAATATCGGGGCGGAGTCCTTCGGTGGGTTTGAGGCGGTGATTTCCACGACCGCGCCACTTGCCAGAGCAGGCAAGCCGATCGAGATCGCGAATGCGGTTGTGTTCCTTGCGTCTGATGAGGCCAGCTACATGACCGCGTCAGACCTCGTGGTGGATGGTGGCTGGTCCAACGTCTGAACCGCCACCGGGTGAGGCGAAAGCCTCACCCGGTCGTCGTCGGGATACTGACGCTGGAACAGGGGCATGTTGTTGCGGCGGCACAGGAATTGCTTCTCGGAAGGTGTCACGACTGGGGAGTAACGACATGAAAATCGACGAAACATACAGTAATCCTGCCGCCATCTGGGGTGTTGACCGCACAAAAGAGCGGATCGAGAAGAGCTTTGGCTCCTTCCTTGAGGATGCAGAAACTGCCGGTGCAGCGGAAAAAATGTCTGCCACCGAGGGTGTTGCAACACATGGCCTCATGGGCTGGGTCGAGCTTGAACGCCGGCGTGAAGCACAAAAATATGTGATGCCGGATATCCTGCGCCAGTGGGACATGAAAAGCGTAGCCGAAATTGACGAGCTGAGTGAAGCGGACCGTGCGCGCTTTGATCGCGAGCTTGAGGAAGCCATCGATGAATTCCTCAAGGGCGGCGACTATGCAGAAGCGCTGCTTGAGGACACCCGGAAAAAGGCTGCCGGGGTCGCCTCGGATGGCCCGCCGGTGGTCTAGACACTGCTGCGCTCGGGCGGATTATCCACAGCAAATTATGGCGCATCGCCACGCGCCACTTCCGTGCGGCTTTCAAGCCTGCTAGGGTCCGGCCATGACCAGCCAGAACAGACATGACCTGCCCAAAACCGCCGGCATCATCCGCCTGCTTTCGGAACGTACGATCAACCGGATCGCGGCGGGCGAGGTGGTTGAGCGGCCTGCAAGCGCGGTGAAGGAACTGGTGGAAAATTCGATCGACGCTGGCTCGGCCCGCGTGGATGTAGTGATGCGTGATGGTGGCCGCGCGCTCATTCAGGTCACCGACGACGGCCGCGGCATGGACGCGGACGAGCTCTCGCTCGCCGTTGAACGCCACGCCACATCGAAGCTGACGGACGAAGACCTTGTGAATATCGCCTCCCTCGGTTTCCGGGGCGAGGCGCTGGCGTCCATCGGTGCGGTCGCGCGGCTGACGGTGACAAGCCGCGCGCGCGGCTCGGACGAGAGCTGGGCGGTACGCGTCGAGGCTGGCAAAAAACATGCGGTCGAGCCCGCCGCCTTTGGTGAAGGCACCCGCATTGAAGTGCGGGACCTTTTCTACGCCACACCAGCGCGGCTCAAATTCATGAAAACCGCACGCACGGAATATAGCGCGGCGGGGGATGTGATGAAGCGCCTCGCCATGGCGCATCCCGGCATTGCGTTTTCGCTGTCGGACGGTGACCGCACTACTTTCCGCGCGCCCCCGGTCGCGAGCCTGACGGGTGATGCGCGGCTTGAGCGCCTGGGCGCAATCCTCGGCCGCGAGTTCCGCGACAATGCGATCGAGATTGATGCCGAACGTGAAGGTTTGAAGCTTACCGGCTTTGCGGGCCTGCCCACCTATTCACGCGGCAATGCCATGCAGCAATATCTGTTCGTGAACGGCCGCCCGGTGCGGGACAAGCTGCTGACCGGTGCTGTGCGCGGCGCCTATCAGGACTATCTGGCGCGGGACCGGCATCCGGTCTTGGCGCTCTTCCTTGATGTGCCGTCCGAATTTGTCGATGTGAACGTGCACCCCGCGAAAGCCGAGGTGCGTTTCAAGGATGCGGGGCTTGTGCGCGGGCTTATCGTCTCCGCCCTTCGTCACGGCCTGAATGCCGCAGGGCACCGCGCGTCAACAACGGTGGCAAGTGCCGCCCTTGGCGCCATCCGCAGCGAGGGCATGAGCAGCCTGCCGTGGGGCCGCTCGCAGGAACGCGCAAGCCTGCCACAAGGTTTCTCCGACGTGATCCGCGATATGTATGCGCCGCCTGAAAGTTCAGGCCTCCGGGTTTCGGAAGATGCGCAAATGGCGTTTGAACGCCGGGGCGATATGGCTATGCCGTCCGCCCGTGCGGTGGAGGACGCGGCCATGGTGATGCCTGAAGGCCGGGTCTATGAGCAGGTACAGCCCACACCATCTGAATATCCGCTCGGTACAGCGCGGGGGCAGGTGCATGCTACCTATATCGTCAGCCAGACAGCAGACGGCATTGTGATTGTGGACCAGCATGCCGCGCACGAGCGGCTGGTGTATGAGCGCATGAAAAAGCAGATCGCGGCTACTGGCGTCGCGCGCCAGTCGCTCCTTTTGCCTGAAGTGGTGGAACTTGAGGACGGCCCCGCCGAACGCCTGATCGCGCGCGCCGAGGAACTCGCGGGTCTCGGCCTGATCATTGAGCCCTTCGGTGAAGGCGCAGTGATGGTGCGCGAAGTGCCCGCCATGCTCGGCAAACTGGACGTGCATGGCCTTGTGCGGGATCTGGCGGACGAACTCACGGAGCTTGATGAAGCCCTTTCGCTGAAGGAACGGCTTGAGGAAGTCTGCGGCACCATGGCCTGCCACGGCAGTGTGCGCGCAGGCCGCAGGCTAACGGTGGATGAGATGAACGCGCTGTTGCGTGAAATGGAAGCCACGCCGCATTCCGGCCAATGCAATCACGGCCGCCCTACCTATGTGGAACTCAAGCTCTCAGATATCGAAAAACTATTCGGGCGGCGTTAGGCTGCTTCGCTCTCGGGTTCCGCCTCTTCCGCCATGGCGGGTACTGGTAGCGGGTATACTGTGCCGGTTGTGCGGTGCACGGCCTTTGCTACAGTGATGAGAATGAGACTGCCGAGCAATACAGGCGTGAACAGGAAATCGAATGACGGCGCCGCAAGCATGATGACAATCGGGTCCGCCCCTGCGGGCGGGTGCGTGATGCGCAACAGCCCCATGACGGTGATCGCAAGCCCGACACCGATGGCGAGTGCCCACCATTCAGCGGGAAGAAAGTTTGCGAGCAGGAGCGAAATAACCGTCGCCACCACATGTCCGCCAATCACATTGATGGGTTGCGACAGCGGGCTTGAGGGGGCTGAGAACAACAGTACGCAGCTCGCGCCAAACGGCGCCATCAGAAGCGGGGTCTCCGCCAGCACGGAAAGGCCGCCCACAGCGAGGATCGCAATTAACCCGCCGAGGCCAGCGGCTAGCGCGTCACGCTTGCGTGTAGCTGCCTGATGTCTTGTTAGGAAATTTTTCATAATTTCTCGCAGTCGTGATTTTTACAATGCGTATCATTTGTAAAAATCACGATCAAACGAGATGAATTTTCTAATTCAACAATAAAAACTGCAGATGCGGCTGTTCGCTTACTCCATGATCCCACGCTTTGTCGTCAGGTAGGTCGCGAAGCTCGCAAGCCAGTGGCTGCCGGCATAATGCGCGTCGCTGACGGCCTTGATGCCGCTGTCCTTATGGGCGTCGGCTGTTGCCGTGAGGCTGGCGATGCGTGGGTCACTGTTGGGGAGCGCGCTGGCGATGCCTTCAAGCGCCCAGGCGCGGCTGAGGTTCACACCGTCAAGGTGCACCAGTTTGCCGTCCGTCGGGTCATTGACGATAGCGGGTTTGAGCCAGCTTGCCGTGCCGTCTTCAGGAATGCCGGGCAGGAAGCCGGTGAGCCAGGCAGCGAAGCCTTCGTCCGTCATCACCCGGCGCATGAGGTCGGCCTCCATCAGGCAGGGAGAGAGGAAATCCTCGCCCGAAGGTTCATAGCCGATCGGGCAGGCCACATCGGCCCCGAAGAAGGTGCGGGTGCGGTCGGTCAGCAGTTTTTCAAACGCCTCGTCGCCCACTGTGCGGGCATAGTCGATCATCAGGCCGAAAGCAAAAGCGCTCTGGTTATGGGTGCCGAGGCGCACGGGATAGGCAAGCTTCGGTAGCCATGCGCTCATCTTCTTCACAATCTCGCCCTCAAGCGGGCGCAGGGTTTCGCGCCATGCCTGAAGGGTGGGGTTTGTGCTCTCATGCAGTTCGGCGACCAGTTGCAGGTACCAGGCGATGCCGTAGGGGCGCTCAAAGCCCCTGCGGCCCTCGGCCATATAATAGCTGACCTCGCGCTTGAGGTTTTCTTCCGTAAAGCTTTTGGCAAGCGCGGCTTCGCTTGCTTTCGCCATGGGCGAGGTGGGGTCGAGCTTCATCAGCCGCACCAACAGCCAGTGGCCATGCACGCTTGAGTGCCAGTCGAAACAGCCGAAGAAGGCGGGGGTCAATTCACGCGGGGGTTTGGCGTCCGCATCGGAGTTCAGCACATGGCTGATCTTGTTCGGATATTCCCGGTGCACACATTCAAGTGCCATCTTGGCGAAACGGTCAGTCACGACACCGTCGCGTGCTGTGGGCAAGGGCGCAGCGGGTGCCGCTGTTTGCTGGGCCTGTGTCTCAGGCACCTCCGGTTTTTCGGCTTTGTCTTCACACGCAGCAAGTGCGGTGACGGCGGCCAGCATCAGCGGCGCGGCAATCAGGTGCTTTTTCATCCTCAGTCCCCTTCCGTGTTTTGCCTATTTCAGGAAAAAACACGGCCCGGCGCAAGACTTAATGGCACAGGGAGCACCAAGTGTGCCACGACTTTGCGCCCAGGGGCCTCACGGATGTCTGGCTTGACGGCTGTGCCGCCTGAGGCGAGGCCTCAGACGTTCCAGTCCGACGGGTCTGCCGTGTTGTGCCGGCTGATGTTCGGCAAGGTGCCGTCCGTATCCGGTTTGAGGAGGTAATAGTCTTCCTCATAGATCGACCAGCGGCAGAGGTCGACCGGCGTGACTTCCGAGCAGTTGACCGTACCAACAATGCCCGCGCGCTCAAGCCCGGCCGCCACCAGCTCAGAGCAGAAGAAACGCGCGAAGTCTTCCTTGTTATAAAAGGGGCCTTCCATGCCGAAGGGCAGCTTGTCGAACTTGTCAGCCGCGGATTTCAGTGCCTGCGGCAAGTCATATTCGGTGCGGGCTTCGGCGTGGCCGAAAAGGAAATTATAGAAGGTCTTGTGGGCGGCCTCGTCCGCGCGCAGGTCCTTCTTGATCGGCAGCCACCAGATGGCGCCGTGATAGTCCTGCAGTCGCTCCGAGAAGCGCGAGATATTGACGCCGGAGAAACCGCGCACGGTCCCGGCCTCGATGATCTGGTTGAAAAAGCGCCCGTCAGCGAAACTGGCAATCTGGGTTTGCAGCACCACGCCCACATGGCTGACCTCCGAGAAGGTCACCATCTTGATGATTTCGGAAAAATGGCCCTTGCCGGAAAAGGCGATCACATCGCCCGGTTTCATCAGTGGTCGTGCGTCCTCATAGGACATTTCATGCATTGCCATTGGTCTAGCCCCCCGTGATTGCATGCCTTGATCTCAGTCGGGCGGGAGTTTAGCGCGGGAGCAGGAGCCTGTATAGATACCCGTATGGCGTGCGCTCAAGCCGAGAAACGCTTGAGCAGGCTGTCCACCAGCTCGCCCTGCCGTTCAATGTGCTGCTTTTCAGTCTCGAGCACGGCGCAGTACAGGCGGCGCTTGAAATCCTCGATATTGAAGTCGTGCGGCAACGCGTCGGGGCCCGCGGCATCCAGCACAAAGTCAACGAGCCGTTTGGCAGCATGCAGGCGGCCCCAGATATAGTCATTCTCCCGCGCAGCGCGAGAAAAGAAGGCACCGAAATTATATAGCTGTGTCCCCATCAGCACATTGTCGAGCGGGTCAACGTGCAGCGCCGTGCAGTCGATCGGGCTGATGCGTGCGACGCGGATTTCGTCCATCTCCAGAAGGTCTGCGTTCGCGCTCATCGGCAGGGTCAAAACGTCATAGAAGGCATAGCCGACATAAGCGCGGAAGATCGTGGTCCTGAGTTCCGAGTGCGGCAGGTTCGAGAGAATCTCCGCCAGTGTTTCATCCAGCGCGAAGTCAAGATCCTCTAGCTTGATGGCGCGGGCAGCCTCATTGAGGAAGGTCTCAATGCCAGCATCCGACAGCCGCCCCGGCTCTTCCTCGCAGATAAAGAGGGTGCGGTCGTAACTTTCCACCTGCCAGCAGGCACGGAATGCCTCAAGCTTCTCATAAATCTGTTTCTTGATGCGCTTGACCGGCTCCACAAGGGGCGCGCTGTTGGGTTGCTGCATCAGGCGGTTCAGCTTGAGGATGACGAAGCGCAGGCGGCGGATGCGGTAGTCTACGTCCAGTTCCCTCAGCCGCTTCACATGGTGCTGGAAGCCGCGTTCGGGCACGATATCGACGATACCGCCCTCAGGGCAGAGCATGCCCTTGACCTCGGCCCAGTGGCGCAGGGCGTCGAATGTATCACTTTCACTCAGCGCGGTGCCGCAGCGCGCCGCACCGTCCACCATCAACTGCGACAGGCGCTCAATCAGCCTGACAGTTTTGGCCTGCATATAGGAAGCATAGGCGAAGCCGGTATGTTTGTGCGCCAGTTCGTGCGCGCGCTCACGCCAGGACGCCAGCATAGCCACTTCCACGTCCCGGTCCGCTTCAAGTGTGAGCGCGCTGTCGACAATGCGGTTCACCTCGGCCTCGGCTGACTGCACGGTGGCCTCGAAACGGCGGGCCTTCTTGTTCTGTGCATCAATGGCGCGCAGGTCTTCATAGATGGGCTCTGTGCGCGGGATCTCGGCAAGTGAGGACAGGATGGTACGGAAGAAGCCGGGGATTTCCGCGTGGCGGCTTTTCTCGCGCACAAAATCCGGGTCGTCGGGCGTCGGGTCCACATAGATGATGCGGCGGTCCACCTCGCGGTGGGCCGGGCGCTCATACACAGCTTTGATGGCTGCGCCGAAGGGTTTGTTGTTGGTAACGCCGCCGTCTATGAAACACATTTCCCCGAGTGTCTCGGCGTCCGAGACCAGAGCGGGGAAGTTCCTGGCGAGGAACCTGTCCCGCATTGGCCAGTTTTGTCGCCGTGCTTTCAGCCGTGCCTCAAGGTCATTCAGCCGGAGTGGCGGGAAAGCTCCGGGGAAGCTCGAGGTCGCGCGTGCGGCGAAGCCAAGCGCTGGCAGGTTGTCATCCGAGAACTCGCTGGTTGTCAAACCACCCGGTGCCTGCCGGTAGCTGAAGTTGAGCGTGACACCATGCTGATGCTCCAGCACCTCGCGTGGGTCATGCAGCTTCACGCGCCGCGGCTGGCCGAAGAAGTTGGTCAGGCTGACGAACAGGTCAAGCTTGTGGCCGGGCGGCATCAGGGTCTCGTCCCCGGTGGCCTTGCCCATATTCTCCACGGCATTGAGCATCCATGTCAGCATGCGGGTGCCGGAGAAAGGCGGCTGGAACCAGCGCGAGCGTACAAACCGAAACAGCTTGCGCTGTGTCTCTTCATTGGGTTTGGCAGGCCCGAAGGCACGGCGACCAAACAGCCACAGGAAGGGGTAGAGGTAAAATTTGCTCCAGCGGTCGGCGAGTGTGTCATCCTCCATAAGCTCCTCGACGTCACCGAGGTTGAGCCACATGGTGCGCAAGGGGTCGAAGTCCAGGTCATGCGCCAGTGCGCGGGCAAGGAAGATACCGTTGATGCCGCCCGCGCTCGCGCCCGAGATCACATCGACGATCACACGCAGGTCAAGCTTGTGACCAACTGCCTGCAAGAGCTCGAAGTACAGCTTTTCGGTGTCGGTAGTATAGGGGCGTTCGGGTGCCGCGCTGGTGAAGGTTGCCTCCGACCGCTCCGTACGGTCGGTAATACCGTGATAGGCGCGGGACGCACGCACAAGCTTGAGGATCTCGGCGGAGATGCCGTTCATATAGATGGCAAGTGATGCGCCGCCGTAACAAACCAGCGCGAGCCTGAGTTCCTTTTCGCGCATGTTTCCTTCCCAAGCTACCCATTGCTCAAGTGCCGATGCCTTAAGCGTATGAATAGCTTACAGTTTTATTGGCAAAAGCCAATGGCATTTGTAGTGGCGTCCCTTGCTCCCCTAAACCGATGGCAGGCTACCGGTTCTAAAGACGGCCCGCTAGGATGGGGGCGGGAGAAAGTATGGCGATGCACACCAGAAAGCAGATTGCGGACGGCCTGCAGGCGCTTCAGCGCCGTGATCTTGCACGCGCCGAAGCCTGTTTTGCTGCTGTGCTTGCATACGTCCCGCGCGAGCCGGACGCATTGCATTTCATGGGCGCGGTCCGGCAGATGCAAGGTGATATGCGGGAGGCGGAGCGGCTGTTTCGCGCGGCAAGTGAGGCCGCACCGCATGACGGCGCGGTCCATAATAGCCTTGGCAGTCTCTTCAATAGTCTCGGCCGCCTCGAGGAGGCGCTGGTGTGTTTTGACCGGGCTCTCATGAGTGCGCCGGGCCTTGCGCAAGCTGCTTTCAACAGGGTTGTGGTGCTGCAAAAACTGGGGCTGCACGAGGAAGCAGTTGAGGCGCTTGGTGGTATGGCAGGCAGTGCTGCTGTTTTGAATGCGCGCGGGCTTTCCCTCAAGGAGCTTGGGCGGATGGCGGAGGCTGAGACGGCCTTTCAGGAGGCGCTTGTTCTCGAGCCCGGTTATTTCCGCGCCGCGCACAACCTTGGCAACTTGAGGTGTGCCAACGGGCAGACTGCCGAAGCAATGCCGCTTTACGCAGCCGCGATCCGGCAGGCACCAAAACACCCGGAGTTGAGGTTCGCGCTCGCGAGCGCATTATATGACACCGGGGACCATGAAGGCGCAGACCGGGAGTTTCGCACCGCCATTGCGCTCAAGCCGGATTATTGGGAAGCGCATGACGCGCTCAATCACCTTTACTGGCAACACGGCAAGCGTGAGCTTTACGGGAAATCCTATCGCATGTGCACAGATGCGGCGCCTGCGTCGGTGCCGCTCAGGGTCGCTCATATCAAGGCGCTTGAGCAGGCGGGCAGGCTACCGGAGGCGGTTGAAGTGGCGGACGCGGCGCTGTTTGCGCTTGGCGAAATGCCGGAATTGCTGCACCGCCGCGCCAGACTCCGACTTGCTCTTGGCGATGCCGACGCGGGCCTCGCCGACTATGCCAGCGCGGTGCGGCACGCTGACGATTCTGCCGTTGCTGTCATCCGGCTTGACCGTGCCAAGGCGTTGACCAGGCTCGGGGTATATGATGATGCGCTTGCTGATCTTGCGGCGGTGGAAACCGTCACGCCGTTTGATCAGGAATTGTGGGCCTACCGGGGCCTGTGCTGGCGGCTCAAGGGTGACGCACGCGCCGAATGGCTCAACGACTATGAGCGTTTGGTCCGCCCGGCATTTATTGATGTGCCGGACGGCTACACCAGCCTTGAGGATTTCCTTGGTGCCTTGAAGGCAACGCTGCTTGAGCTGCACGCCCGCACCGGGCAGCCGGTCGACCAGACCCTGCGCGGTGGATCGCAGACCAATGGTGCGCTGTTGAACCGGCAGGAGCCGGTGCTCAAGGCGCTTCGTTCTGCGCTCAAAGCAAAGGTGACAGACTATATCTCGGCCCTGCCCGATGATGACCGGCACCCGCTCCTGTCGCGGAAAGGGGCGGGCTTCACCTTCAGTGGCTCCTGGTCAGTGCTGTTGCGGCCAAACGGGTTTCACGTGAATCATGTTCACCCGCGGGGATGGATCAGTTCAGCCTTCTATGTGGACGTGCCGGAATACGATGGTGAGATGCCGCATGCTGGCACGATCAAGTTTGGCGAAAGTGGCGCAGGGCTGGGGCCTGATCGCGAGCTGGTTGCCAGGCGTATTCGCCCGGAACCCGGCCTTCTCGCGCTTTTCCCGAGCTATATGTGGCACGGAACGGAAGCCTTCACCAAGGGGGCAGCGCGGATAACTGCGCCATTTGACATTATTCCTGCGTGAAAATTTCTGCATTCCCCGATTCAGTCGATCGATTATTGCGTCTGGCATAAACGATCTAGCCTTGCCGTTCATCGGCTCATCGACGGTTTATGGATAAAAGTAATAAACCTAAGTAATAGCATAAACTAAAAGTATTAATTACTAGGTTAGTTTCATGTGTTATTAATGACACAGGTTATAATTACATAAAAAATAAACAATTACTTCCTATTGATTGCAGTTTTTAAAATTCAGATCGGCAGCTACTCCTGATGCACCTCCCTCACCGGGAGCAACAATTCAGGAGGAAAGATAGTGAAAAACTTGTCCAAAAACGCTCTTCGGGCACAGCTTCTGGGTGGCACAGCAGCCGCTCTTGCGCTGGCTCTGTCGGGCGCTGCGGCTGCTCAGGACGCAGCTGCTGATGAGACGCTTGAAGAGGTAGTCGTAACCGGCTCCCGTATCGTCTCCCCAGACATTTCGTCCGTATCCCCGGTTCACGTGATCGGTGGCGAGTTCATTCGCCAGTCGGGTGCGACGAACATCCAGGAAATCCTGCTTGAGAGCCCGCAGTTCGGTGTTCCGGGCCTGAGCCGTTCCAACTCTGCGTTCCTGACCTCCGGTACGGGTGCTGCAACGGTTGACCTTCGTGACCTCGGCTCCGACCGTACGCTCGTTCTCTTTGATGGCCGCCGCGTAGTTGCTGGCCGTCCGGGTACGGCCACGGTTGACCTCAACGTCATCCCGACGCAGTTCATCGAACGCGTTGACGTGCTGACGGGTGGTGCTTCTTCCCTTTACGGTTCTGACGCTGTTGCAGGCGTTGTGAACTTTGTCTTCAAGAAAGATTTTGAAGGCATCGAAGCAAGTGCACAGTACGGCATCACCGAAGAAGGTGACGACGAGCAGTATCAAGCCAGCGTCACCGCTGGTGGCAACTTTGCTGATGGCAAAGGTAACATGATGCTGCACATCGGTTATTCGGACCAGCAAGGCGTTCTCTCGCGTGAGCGTGACAACACCATGCTTGACGATATCGACCTGTTCCGTCTGACCGGTGATCCGGCTGACTTCGGCACACCGTCCGAGCCGTTCCTCTCCAGCTTCCCGACTCAAGGCCGCTTCGCGACCGGTTCCGGCAAGACCTGGACCTATGGCGCCAATGGCGAGCTGCGTCCGTGCTTCAGCACCAACGGTGGCACCGCTCCGGCTTCCTGTGGCGAGTTCGCAGGCGAGCAGATCGGTCCTGACGGCTTCAACCGCCAGAACTACCGTACGATTGCAGTTCCGGTTCAGCGTTACCTCTTCGCTGCACGCGGTCACTATGAAGTTTCCGACAACATCAACTTCTTCGCTGAAGGCACCTACGCAAACACCCGTTCTTCCCGTGAGATCGAGCCGTTTGCACTGGGTTCGGACAACATCTTCCCGGCGTCCGGCGGTCTGATGAACATCGAAACGGTTGTGAACGGCGTGACCATGGTCAACCCGCTCGTGCCGGGTGCTATCGTGGCTGACGCTGTTGACAGCGACGGCGACGGCCTGCGCGACATCAGCTTCGCTCGTCGTCTGCTCGAGTTCGGCACGCGTAATGGCTCGGTTAACCGTGACTTCTTCCGTTTCGCAGTTGGCTTCGAAGGCACCGTCCTTGATGACAAGTTCAACTGGGATGTGAGCTATGTTTATGGCCGCACCACCGAATCCCAACAGTCGAACGGTCAGGTTAACGTTCTGAACTTTGCTCATGCACTCGCTGGCATCCAGGACGTGAACGACGCCAACAACAACGGCTCCACGACCGACGTAATCTGTGCGAGCGCTGATGCGCGCGCCCAGGGCTGTGTACCGATCAACATCTTCGGTAACGGTTCGATCACGCAAGACGCGATCAACTACATCGCGGCTGACCAGACACTTGAAACCCGTATCACGCAGCAAGTGATCAACGCGAACATCTCCGGTTCGCTGTTTGAGATGCCTGCTGGTCCGCTTGGCGTCGCTCTTGGTGGTGAATACCGCCGCGAGACGAGCCTTGCGAACAACGATGCGCTCACGAACGCTGGCCTGAACGCTGGTAACGCGCTTCCGGACACGCAAGGTGCGTTTGACGTGAAAGAACTCTACGCAGAGATCAACGTTCCGATCCTCGCAGACCTGCCTTTCGCTGAAAGCATGAACCTGCGCGGTGCTGGCCGTATCTCCGACTACTCGACCGTTGGCACGGTTTACACCTACTCCGTAGGTCTCGACTGGTCGCCGATCGAGGACGTGAAGTTCCGTGCAACCTACGCTCGCTCGGTACGTGCTCCGAACATCGGTGAACTGTTCACCGGTCCGTCGCAAACGTTCCCGTCTGGCCTGACCGATCCGTGTGCCGGTATCGGTGCTACGGGTGGTGGCGCAACGGGTGACAACTGCCGTGCAAACGCTGGCGTTGCAGCTAACATTGCTGCGAACGGCACCTTCACCATCAACCAGTCTGACCTTCAGGGTATCAGCGGCTTCAACAGCGGTAACGAAGATCTCTTCGAAGAGACTTCCGACAGTTACACCATCGGTGTTGTGCTCACTCCGAAGAGCGTAGACTTCCTGCGCAACTTCACCATCACTGCTGACTACTTCAGCATCGAAGTGAAGGACGCTATCGTTGCACCGCCGCGCCAGTTCATCCTGGACCAGTGTTACGCGCAGGGTGATGCAAGCTTCTGTGACCTGATCACCCGTCGTCCGACGGCTACGGCCACGAACAGCACGGGCTCGATCGAGTTCATCAACGCTCCGCTCGTAAACGGTGGCGCGCTGAAGACCGAAGGTCTCGATATCACGGTTCGTCACCAGACGGGTCTCGAAGGTATCGGCATCTCCGGCATGCTGAGCTCGCGCATCACCTATACCAACTACTTCGAAGGCTACACCATTCCGGTTCCGGGTGCGGACAGGGATCCGTTCGTGGGCGAAATTGGCGACCCGAAACACCGTTTCACCGCCAACATGACCTACAGCCACGAGAAGTTTGATATCGGCCTGACCGGTACTTACCTCGGTAAGTCCTACGAAGACGACCAGTTCCTGGCAGCCTTCGGCCTCGGCCCGAAAGATATCTCGGTTGGTGCTGAGGTTTACCTCGACCTGAACGCGACCTACCGCGTGGGTGAAGCCGTTGAGTTCTTCGGTGGTATCGACAACCTGCTCGATAACAAAGCACCGAACCTGCTCTCGGGCACGACCTTCAACGTAACCGGCACGGATACGGCCGCTGACGTCTATGACGTTCTTGGTCGCCGCTTCTTCGTTGGCGCACGTGTGAAGTTCTAATCCTACTCACAGTATCGGGACGGCCCCAAGGGGCTGTCCCACCCTCTGGAAGCCCCGGCCTGTGCCGGGGCTTTTTTTATATCCACAGCCATAAACCTCGGCGGGTGGTGCGCGCATCGGTTATATAAAAAACGGGCATGCACTTTGGATGCATGCCCGAAGGTGAGGTTGTTCCGTCCCGTCGGCGTGCCGGAAGGCAGCGCCGGAAGACAGTGAACGAGAATGTGCGCCAGGGCCATCCGACCGGAAATGGACACGACAGGTAATGAAGGGCCCCGGCATGACATGGACCGGAGGTTGGCCAGGTCCTTGTCACGCTTCTTGTACGAAGGGCAGGCGTTCTATCCTTCGTGATGAGAGACGGATGTGCCCGATCATTGCCGTATCGGGTACATCCCGTTGGTAATGATGCAGTAGCGCAGGCCAAGCTGCGGGTTGAGCACGGAAACTTCCTTGGGTGCTGCAACCGCAAGCTTTTCTGTCCTCTTGGTGTCCGCGCTGGCATAACCGCCATTTGGCAGGTCCACGTCCTCGACACCGCGTTGCTGACCGAGCGTGACCGGGCTCAGATTGGTGCCTGTGCCGACCCCAACCGGCACACGCCCGCGCAGGTCAGGCAAGTTGAAGGTGTTGACCCCGTTTCCGCCGTATGTGGTGCCCAGCAGGGTATAGAGCGCCTGAAAGTCCATGATGTTGAGCTGCTGGCCTGCGGCTTCCAGTGTGCCTTTGGGGCAGAAGCTGGTTGCCATCAGGCAGATCTCGCCTGTGGTGCCGCTACTGTCACAGGTCGCGCTTGCCGCGCCGGACAGGCTCGCAAGCAGGCCGCCAGCCAGTGCCGCGCCGGAAAATCTGCGCAAGTGCGCAGTCGTGTATGTGAATTTGAACATGGTAGTTCCTCTTCGAGCAGATTGAGTAGATGCAACTCATAACCCGAAGCAGGAAAGCAATTTATTCGCTATAAGTGCAACCTTTTTGAGAAAAATGACAGCGGTGACACAGGGCCATGGGGGTGGTTGTCGGTAGGGCTGGAAGAGGCCGTGACGGCGGGACGAGCGGCTATTTCAGGAAAACAACACGTTGCTGGCCCTGGCTGCGCTCATCCACCACCTCAAGCTCGGCGGGAAACTCGGTGGCATCATCAGTCGCCAGTTCGCAGACAATCACGCCGCCCTCTGCAAGCCAGCCCCCGGCGAGTATGGCATCAAGGGTCGGCCGCACCAGCCCTATACGGTAGGGCGGGTCCATGAAAATGATATCGAATGCCGTGCGCGCTGGCGGCAGTTTGCTGGCGTCGACTGGCAGGACGGACACTTCCTCCCGCGCACCGAGCGCTGCGATATTGCCCTTGAGGCAATCGAGCGAGGCGCGTGCCTTTTCGGCGAAGGTAACATGGGCTGCACCGCGTGACAGTGCCTCAAGGCCAAGACCGCCAGTGCCGGCAAACAGGTCAGCCACATGGGCACCTGTCATGTCGGGGTAACGGCTGTGCATCAGCATGGAGAACAGGCGTTCGCGCATGCGGTCTGTCGTAGGTCGCACGTCCATGCCTTTCGGCACCTCAAGCCTGCGCCCCTTGAACCGCCCGGCGATGATGCGGGTCATTTTTTAGGGCCCCTGCCACCGGATGTGCGAGGGCCTGCTTTGGGCCGCGCGGCGCCTTCGCCACGGTTATGCGCGCGGGCTGGTTTGCCAGCGTTCGGTTTTCCAGCGCTCGGCTTTCCAGCACCCGGCTTGCCACCTTCCGGCTTGCCGCGCTGTGGCCTGCCTTCCTGGGGCCGCTCGCCTTTTGGCTTCTCGCTCCGGGGTCTATCGCTCCGGGGATTGTCGCTCCGGGGCTTTCCGTCACGGGGCTTTCCGTCAAACGACTTGCCGCCGCGGCCTGCTGCCGCCGGTTTGGCACCCGGGCGCGCTGGGCGTTTGCCCGGCGCATCTTCGTCACGGTCGCGCGGTTTGCGTTTTGCGCCCAGCTTCACCTTCTTCGGTGCCTTGGCCTTGGCCCATTTGCTGGGGTCGCGCTTTTTCTCAGGCGCCGCGATCGAACGCGGGTCGTCCTTGAAGAATTCAGCCAGCACTTCATAGAGCTGTTTTTCCGGCACCTGTGCTACAGCGCCGTCATTGAGGGTGCCAAGCGAGAAGGGGCCATAATGGGTGCGGATCAGCCGGTTCACCACAAGGCCAAGGTGTTCCATCACCCGGCGTACCTCACGGTTCTTGCCTTCGCGAATGGCGACCGTGAGCCACGCGTTGGTGCCCTGCACCTTCTCAAGTTTGGCGTCGATACTGCCATAATGTGTGCCGTCAATCGTCAGGCCGTCTTCAAGCTTCTTGAGCTCAGCCTCGTCCACACGGCCATGCACGCGCACACGGTAGCGGCGCAGCACGGCATTGGCCGGCAGCTCAAGATAGCGCGCCAGCTCGCCATCGTTGGTGAGCAGCAACAGCCCTTCGGTGTTCATGTCAAGCCGGCCGACGGCAATCACGCGCCCCACATGGTTTGGAAGTTGGTCAAAAACCGTGCGGCGGCCTTCCGGGTCCTTGTGCGTGGTAAGCGTGCCGCGCCTTTTATGCATGCGCCACAGTTTGGTATCGGCAACCTGGCCGATGGCCTCGCCGTCCACGGTAATACCATCAAGGCTTTCCACCAGCACCGCCGGGGTCTCGAGCTTCTTGCCGTGGAGCCATACGCGACCTTCGGTGATCATACGCTCCACATCGCGGCGCGAGCCCACGCCTGCGCGCGCTAGCGCTTTTGCGATACGTTCGCCTTTTTGTTCCTGCTCGTCACTCATGTGCGGTCGCTTTCCCTGTTTCGGCGCACAATAGGCGCATGGTCTTTTTGGCGCAACTGAAACCACTGAAGTGCCAATTAATCCTTGACCTTTCGGTTTTCTACTACAATTGTAGTGGCACCCCGCGCTAGACGGGGAATGACAGACTTTGACACGCGAGGAAATTTTATGAAGACGCAATCTCTTTTGCGTCGCGGCGCTTATACGCTTGCCGCGACCTTGGCTTTTTCCAGTTTCACTGTTGCAGATGCGGGCGATATGACCGCCCCGCTTGACGCTTTCCTGGCCGAGCAAGAGCTCAGCCCGCTGTCGCCTCCGAGCTACAGCCTTGTAGTCGCGAACGGGGAAAAGGTGATTTATTCCCGATTGAAGGGCGAACGCGTGGCCGGTTCGCCCGAGCCACTGGCGATGGACGACCGCCTTTATATCGCCTCCGTCAGCAAGAGCTTCACTGGCCTTCTGGCCGCCAAGCTGGATGCAGAGGGGGTACTCTCCCTCGACGCGACGTTGGCTGAAGAGTGGCCGTCGCTTGACCTGCCAGAGCAGATAGACGCATCCAAAATCACCATGCGCATGTTGCTCAGCCATAATTTTGGCTTCGAGAATGACCCGCTTGTGGTGCGCACGGCCTATGTGGGCGAAACCCCGGTGGCGGATTATGAGGCCATCCTTGAAAGTCACTCAGTACCGATCGAGCCCGGCTTTTCATACGACAACCTTGGCTACCTGATTTATGCCGCGGTGCTCGAGCGCAAGACCGGCAGGAGCTGGAAAGACTGGCTCGCCAGCGATATCCATATGCCGCTCGGCCTCGCGACAGCAACGAATAAACCGAGCGAGATTGCGGAGGGTGAGTTGGCCCTCGGTTATCACTTCAACCCGCTTGCGAAAACGGGCTGGGAAGCCGCGCCCGCCAAGGCGGATGACCTAGTGCATCCGGCAGGTGGGCATTTCATCTCAAGTGCGGATGCGGTGCGCTGGCTGCAGGCCAATATGACCCGCGCTGTGCTTGACGGGGAAATCTACGAGGCCGCGCAAACCGCCTATGCCAAACGCGAACCCGCCAAAAAATATGCCGACATGAGCTGTGACGGTTACGGCCTTGGCTGGCAAACCTGCGACTATGCCGGACGCCGCGTTTTCTATCATGGCGGCACCTATGACGGCATGATGATCTTCATGCTCTTTTTGCCGGACGACAATCTGGCCATCGCTTCCATCAACCGGGCGCGTGCCTTTGGCTGGACCTTCGGCTGGAACGCCACATTGCAGGCGATTGATTATGCGCTGGGCCTTGAGGGCGCAGAAGCCAACGCAAAACGCCGCCTAGACGGCCGCCTTGAAAGCCAGGAACGCTACGGCCAGTTCCGCGCCCGCATCCGCGAAGCTGCGCTCAGGGACGCGGCAAGCCCGAAGGCTGCCGCACTTCGCGCTGCCCTGCCTGGGCATTACTCGGCTCCCGCCTATGGTGAGGCTGATGTCTGTGACGTGGAAGGTAAGCTTGTGTTCACAGTCGGCCGGTTCAACGCCGAACTGCTCGCTGGAACCGGTGGCAAGGGCTATATGCTGGAACGCGCTTATGGCGAACCATCGAAGGTCGAGATGAGCCATGAGGCCGACGGCAAGGTCACCTTCAAGTGGGAAGGCGGCACATTTACGAGGAGCGGCGATGCGGCATGTCTTGGCGCGGCGGAATAATCGCGCTAACAGTCATGCATGATCGATACATTTCCGCATATGCACCGGGCGCTTGATGAAGCCCGCAAGGCTGCCGCCCGTGGTGAGGTGCCTATTGGTGCCGTCATCATTGGGCCTGACGGTGAGGTCCTGGCGGCGGCCGGCAACGATGTTGTCGGCCCTCACGACCCCACAGGGCATGCGGAGCTGATCGCCATCCGTGAGGCGGCGCGCAAGTTCGGCTCAGAACGGCTTGAGGGTTGCGATATCTACGTGACCCTCGAACCGTGTGCAATGTGTGCGCAGGCCATCGCCTTCGCGCGGCTGAGGCGGCTGTACTACGGTGCGGACGACGTCAAGGGCGGCGGCGTGACTGTGGGCGCCCGCATTTTCAGCCAGAGCACCACCCATCACCGACCCGAGGTTTATAGTGGTATCTGCGAGGCGGAGGCAGCACAATTGCTTAGAGACTTTTTCCGCGAGCGACGCTAAACTCCCCATATGGAAGAGGAACTTACGGCGAAACTGCTGATTTACGCGGACGAGAGCTGGGCCTGGTTGCAGGCCAATTTGCTCGCGCCGCTCAGGCTTATTGAACTCGCCATTGTCATTATAGCGTATGCTGCGTCGCGCTTCGCCTGCTCCAAGATGCTCAAGGGACTTCTGAAGGCTTTTGGCGACAAGCCGATCATGCGCAAGTTCAGCGACCGGTTCCTGCTTTCAGTCATGTCGACCGCGATGACCATCCTGCTCGTGTGGACGGCGATGCTGCTCGTTGAACCCCTGCTGGGTCGGCCCTATATCCTCTCGATCGCGACGAGCCTGTTCTCGGCGTGGCTTGTGATCCGCCTTGCGGTCAGCATCATCGCAAACCGCGAACTGGCGCGGCTGATTGCCGGTATCGCCTGGACCCTGGCGGCGCTCAATATCATCGGGCTTCTCGATCCTATCCTGACGGTGCTGGAAGGGGCGCATCTGCCGCTTGGCGATTCGTCCGTCAGCGTGCTGGATATCTTCCAGGGCATTGTCACCTTCGGTGTGCTCTTGTGGGCCGCGCTCGCGATCTCGAGCCTGATGGAAAAACAGATCGTGCATTTCTCCACCCTGCCGCCAAGCGCGCGGGTGCTGGTGACCAAATCGGGCAAGATCATTCTTGTCGCTATCGCGTTCCTCACCGCGCTCAACGCCACGGGCATTGACCTCACGGCGCTTGCGGTCTTCGGTGGTGCGCTTGGTGTTGGTATCGGTTTTGGTCTGCAGAAGGTGGTGGGGAACTTCATCTCCGGCATCATCCTTCTGATGGACCGCTCGATCAAACCGGGCGACGTGATCGAGACACAGGGCACCTACGGCACTATCAACCGCCTCGCGGCACGATACACCAGCGTTATCACCCGCGACGGCACCGAATTCCTGATCCCGAACGAGGATATGATCACCCAACCAGTGATCAACTGGTCGCACAGCCACCGGCTGGTCCGCCGCCGCATCCCCGTGCAGGTGTCCTATGAAAGTGATATCCGTCGCGCGATGGAACTGATGGTTGAAGCGGCAGGTGAGGAAGACCGCGTGCTTTCAAGCCCCGAGCCGCGCACGCTGCTCAAGAATTTTGGTGCAGACGGCGTAGACCTTGAACTCAGGATGTGGATTGAAGACCCGCAAAACGGTGTGTCGAATATCGCAAGCGACGTGATGCTGCACATCTGGGACAAATTCCACGCCGAAGGAATTGAATTCCCCTATCCGCAACGTGTGGTACACTTCAAGACCGACGGGCCGCTGCCCAAGATTGCTGTGGTGCCGCCGAATTACGAGGAAGGGGAACTCGAGACCGACGAGGCCATTCTTGCCGAAGCCGAGGCCGGCAAGGCTAAAGCTGATGATGGGGACCGCAAAAAAGCAGACTGACAACCAACCGTAGCTTGAGGGGGAGGGACCAATGAGCTTGTCACGGTTTATCCTGAGTGTCGTCGTAGCGTTCATTGTATACAGTATTCTTTATATGGGGCTGATGATGTTCCTGTTCAGGGACATCTATATGGTCAATGCCGAGATGTTCCGGCCGGAAACCGACGCCATGATGCCGTTTGGTATGCTTGGTCATCTGTTGCAGACCGTTGTTGTGGTCGCTCTGTTCAACATGGCCGTGGGCTCGAATGACCTGAAGGCGGGGGCGCGTTTCGGCCTGCTGATGGGCGGCTATCTGGCCGCGACAGACATTGCCATGTATTCCGGCCTTAAACTTTCTTTCTCGCCACTACCATATTCGATTGTCATCCACCTTGCGGTGGGGGCTGTCGTCGGCATGGTGCTGGCCAAACTCTACAAGCCCAATGGGGATGGGGCCGTGGAGGCATAAAACATTCAGGACAGCGAGGCCAACCACCAACAAGGGGAGGGACCTTATGAACGTTGGTAAATTTATCCTGAATATAGTTGTCGCGTTTATCCTTTATGGCGTGCTCTACACTGTGGAGCCTATGTTCCTGATGCCGGATGCCTTCAAGGCTGCGGAAGCCGCGATGAAGCCGATGGAGGAAATCGCCATGGCGACGATGGCCTACCACCTGGTGCAGACGGTGGTCGTTGTCTGGCTGTTTACCAAAGCGGTCGGCACGGGGGATATCATGGCCGGGGTCATCTTTGGTCTGATGATCGGGCTTTACCTCGTGGCGACAGACAGCGTCTGGTACACCATGCTGGCTGATTTCCCGCAAGCGACCCGAATGCCGATGATGGTCATGCATCTGGTGAACGGTGCGATTGTCGGTGCCGCGCTCGCTTTCATGGCCGGCAAGGGCTGGGGCGCACGCGCCAGCGCCGACTGATCCGGCACAGGCTGACTAAGCGTCCATATAGGCGCGGTAGGCCTCAACAAGACGTTTGGCGACGGGGCCTGGTGTTCCGTCGCCAATCTTTTGGCCGTCAAGCTCCACAATCGGTGTTGCGCAACCGGTGGAGCTTGAGAGGAACATCTCAGCCGCGCCCTTCGCTTCTTCAAGCGTGAAAGCTTCCTCGATCACCTTGATTTGCAACTCCGCCGCCAGTTTCATGAGTGTAGCACGCGTGATGCCGGGCAGGATATTATCGTTCGTGGAGCGTGTCTGCACCACGCCGTCCTTGCGCACGATCCACATATTGGTGCTGCTGCCCTCGGTCACATAGCCCTTCGCGTCCACAAGCACGGCTTCAAAGCCGCCCTTTTCCTTGGCCGCTTGCTTGGCAAGGATGTTGGGCAAGAGCGAGGTGGATTTCACATCACAGCGGCCCCAGCGGATGTCCGCTTCCGAGAAGGCTTTCACGCCTTTGCCTGCCCGTGCGATCACACCGTCCACATCCAGGCGCTTCAGGGTCACGACCAGGCTTGAGGCAATCGGGTGGTTCGGGAAGGCATGGTCGCGCTTTGCTACACCGCGGCTGATCTGGATATAGAGGAAACCATTTTCGGTGCGGTTCTTTGCTATCACCTGACCAAAAACAAAGCGCATGGGCGCGCGGTCCATTGGCGGTGTGATGCGCAGTTCCCCCATTGAGCGCCAGAGCCGGTCAAGGTGCGGCTCCAGGTCCACCATTCGCCCATGGCGCACGGTCACGCCCTCATAGACCGCGTCGGCAAACTGGTAGCCGCGGTCGTCAATATGCACCACAGCATCCATGTGGGGGACATAGGCACCATTTACATAGGAAATACGCGACATGACGGACGGCTCCTTAACCGTGTTCGGAGGGTTGGTCGCCCTCTGCAAAGGGCGGGAAAATATACATGAGCAGTAACGCGGGTACCACAATCAGCACAAGCGCCAAAGTGGGGCCGACAAGGCCAAACTGGATGAAGGGTCCCACGATCGCAGTGCCGAGCGCGCCGATCAGCATGGTGGCGAGGATCATGAGCGCCGAGCCCTTGTCATCCTCACCGTGCGTGGTCTGCAGCGCGCGCACGAAGCCCGGCCCGCTCCTGATGCCGTGGCCAAGGTTCAGCACCCAGAACATGTAAACCAGATGATACGGGTTGTTGGGGCCAAAAAGCGCATAGCCGAACAGCAGCAGGCCGCCGAGCGTGGCAATGATGGTGCCCGCCATGATGACCTTCTCGTTGCCGAAGCGCTTGACGAGGCTGCCGTTGATGTTGGCGGAGACAATGAAGATGCACACACCGACAAACTGCATGCGGATGAAATCTTCGATCGTGCCGCCCATGGTCTCAACCACCACAGCGGGGGTGGAGAAGACAAAGACCAGCAGCCCGCCCAGCACCAGCGCGTGGCTGAGGCCATAGCGAATGAAGGCCGGGTTTTTCATCACCCGCCAGTAGCTCATGCTTGAGCCGCCGCGTTTCTGGCCGATATGCGGCAACAGGGACGGGATCAGGATCACAAGCGCACAAATGGCCAGCACCGCTGTGCCGGTGATCTCGAAGCTCGCTTGCCAGCCGTATTGGCTATAGAGCCAGGCACCCGCGATGGGCGCGAGGCCGGGGGCGAGCGATTCGATACTGCCCATGGCGCTCACCGCACGGATGGCGCCCAGTTCCGAGAACAGCGCCCGGATCAGCCCGGGCGCGAGCACGGCGCCGCCGCTCGCCGCCGCACCCTGGAAGAAGCGGATAACATTGAGCACATGGATATTGTCGGTCGTGACCGCGAGCAGTGACAGTACACCAAAGACCAGAAGCGACGCGATGAAAAGCCGCCGCCTGCCAAAGTGCCCCGCAAGCGCGCCGAACATGAGAAGGCCGACACTCATGCCCGCCACATAGGTTGCCAGCACCAGCTGTGCATTGGCGATCGTGGTGCCAAAGATCTGCGGCATGGCGGGGACGGACGGCAGCACAAGGTCGATGCCTGCAAGGCCCAGCACCGTGCCCGCGACAATGGTCAGGAAAGCAATAATCGCTTGCGACCCACCGGCCTCGCTCGTGCCGGTCGCGGGGGAATTTTTATGCTGCTCGTGCATGTTGGGCCCTTGCTTTAAGGCGCCCAAACTTGATGAATTTGCCGGGGTGGTCAAGTGGAAACAAAAGAAAGTGTTGTGCCAATAGATTGGCGGGCGATCTAGAGGGAAAAGCCTTGTGCCGCTTTCAGTTCCGATGGCCTGAGGTAGCCGTTCCGCACGATGCAGTGGTGGAACTGGTCAACGAGCTCCGCAACCGCTTCCGGCGCTTCAACCTGCGGGAAATGGCCAATGCCGGGCAGGCGCACCACCTTGATGTTCGGCAGCTCTTTCTCAATCGCGTCGGCTGCGTGGCCGCCCGAGACCGGGTCATCCACACCGTTGATCAGCATCATCGGCAGCTTTGCTTCGGCAAGCGCCCGCTTCCAGCGGTCGGCGTTCACGATACGCTCCGCCATGTAGCGAATGCGGCGGGCGAAAGCGCCGCGGCCGTTCACCCCCACCATGGCGGGCCAGAATTCATCGAGCGATACCTCGGTTGGCTTGGTATGGGGGCCAAACACCTCGGCAAAGCCTTTCAGCATCTTGCTCTTGAGCGCAATCTGCGAAATGAACGGGCCCAGTGGCCCCGCAAGCAGGGTTTGCACGCGCCGTGGCCTGTGGTGCGCGGGCAGCATGCCGCCGTTCAGGAACAGCGCACTGCGAATGCGGAAAGAGAGCGAGCTTTCGTTATGCCGCGCAATCAGCTCCTGCGCGACCGTGTCGCCGACGTCATGCGCGAGGATATGTACTTCATCAATACCGCGGTGCGCCATCAGGGCGTCCAGCATGTCAGCCTGATCACCGATGGTGCAGACTTTCTTGAGGCTGTTGAGGGTGCGGCCATAATCAAGAAGGTCGGGCACAATCATATGAAACTGGCTCACAAGGCGTTTGGAAACCCAGGCCCAGTCCCAGCCGCAGGTCGGGAAACCATGGATCGTGAGCAAGACTTCACCGTTGCCGCCACGCTGGTAAAAGACATGGTGGTCATTCCATTCGAAATACTTGCCGCATTGGCCCCATTTTTCGTATGAGATCGGTGGCCTGGTAATCATAAAATACCTATGTGCATCCTGCGCTTTACCGCTGGTCTAGCGGCGGCGTCCCCCTTGTGGTGCGGTGCGGCGGTGAAAGTCAGGCGGCTTACCCCTAAGCCATGCAATAAATCGCCTGATCTCTTCATTTTCCCGCAACGCGGCAATCGTGGCGAAGTCTCTCGCCAATTCCTTCTCGTTAAATAGGGCGTGAATCTTGCGGTGGCAAATAGGATGTAACGGAATTGTAACCCGGCCACCCTGCGACTTCGGGATAAGATGATGCATCTCCACATGTTTCCCGATTTCGCGGTCACATAACGCACATGTGATTTTCTTTTCCATGGCCCTCTAAATTTATTGGGAGGCCTGATGCACAAGCCTTGTCTCTACTACGGGGAGGTCCTAGGCTGTGCGGCCTACACGTGAGGGGAGCCATGACAGAATTTTCCAGCTTTGTCAGCCATCTTGAATGCGGGCTGACGCACGAGAGTGATTATGAACCCGGTGTGGTGCACGGCCTGTCGCGCGCCGGGCGCCCGCTTCTGGTGCGCTATGACCTTGACAGCATCCGTGACCATGTCAGCCGGGACGAGATCTGGGCACGCGGTGGCGGTTTCTGGAAATGGCGCGAACTTCTGCCTGTCACAAAAACAGAAAACGTCATCGCGCTTGGTGAGGACGACACCCCGCTCATATCGTGCACAACTCTTGCACACGACCTCGGTGTTTCGGGCGAAATTATCATCAAGGATGAAGGTCGCCTGCCGACCGGCAGCTTCAAGGCGCGGGGCCTTGCACTTGCTGTCTCCATGGCGAAGGAATTTGGCCTCAAGCGCCTTGCCATGCCCACCAACGGGAACGCAGGTGCGGCCATGGCGGCCTATGCCACCCGCGCTGGTATGGAGAGTTATATCTTCTGTCCTGACGACACACCGGACGCCAATGTGCGCGAAATTGCGCTTCAGGGCGGCAAGGTCTGGCGGGTGAACGGCCTCATCAATGACTGCGGCAAGATCGTGGGTGAAGGCAAGGAAACCATGGGCTGGTTCGACCTCTCGACCTTGAAGGAGCCCTACCGGATTGAGGGCAAGAAAACCATGGGGCTCGAGCTCGCCGCCCAGCTTGGCTGGGACGTGCCGGATGTGATTTTTTATCCCACCGGCGGCGGCACCGGCCTTATTGGCATGTGGAAAGCCTTCCATGAGATGGAGGCGCTGGGCTGGATTGGCTCCAAACGCCCACGCATGGTGGCGGTGCAGGCCACAGGCTGCGCACCCATCGTGAAAGCCTATGAGGACGGTGAACGCCATGCCACGCTGTGGCAGGGCGCGCATACCTTTGCAAGCGGCATCCGCGTGCCAGTGGCTGTGGGGGATTTTCTCATCCTTGATGCCGTGCGCGAAAGCGGCGGTTTTGCCATCGCGGTGAATGACGACAAGATTGAAAATGCCCGGCGCGAAATTGGCGCGCGGGAAGGGGTGCTTGTGTGCCCTGAAGGTGCTGCGACTTATGCAGCCTACAAGGAAGCACTGAAGGATGGCCGTGTGGGAGCGGGCGACCGGGTGGTGCTGTTCAACTGCGGTAATGGCCTCAAGTATGAGATGCCAGAGATGGCAGGCCGACTGAATCGCAACGAGCCAATCAATTACGAAGATCTGAAAAAATAGGGGACTGTAATGCGACCGAGATTTCTGAAATGGGCTTTGGGCCTTGCTGCCGGGGCGGGTTTTGCCCTTGGTGCGGCACATGCCGAACCGCTTGATTATTATCTGGTGCCGGGGGTGGATTATAACCAGGGCATTGTGAAACCGGCGGAAGTGTTTGGCCACGATGTCGGCGACCAGCCGGTGCGTCACGACCTGATGGTTTCGTACATCCGGGAAGTGGTCGAACAAAGCCCGCGCATGCAGATCAAGACAATCGGCTACACGCACGAACGTCGCCCGATCCTGTTTATCACGGTCTCCAGCCCTGAAAACCTGGCGCGGCTGGATGAAATCCGCACCAACCACCTGAAACGGTCTAATCCGGCAACGGCGGCTGAGGCTTCCGATGACCTGCCGGTGGTGACTTGGCTCAACTACGGTGTGCACGGCGCGGAAGCCAGCGGCATGGATGCTGCTATCCCCACGCTCTATCACCTTGCCGCGGCGCAAGGGGCGGAGATTGAAGATACACTCAAGAACAGTGTGATCCTGATCACTGCCATCTTCAACCCTGACGGCCACTCCCGCCGCGCGGCATGGGTCACGCAATATGGCTCCGACCTGCGCGCGCTTGACCCCGCGCACGAGGTCCATAATCAGGTTTGGCCAGGTGCGCGCACCAACCACTATTGGTTCGACCTCAATCGCCAGTGGCTTCTTCAGACGCAGCCCGAAAGCCAGGCGTGGCTCAAGGAATGGCATGCCTGGAAACCTGAGGTCTCCGGCGATTTTCACGAGATGGGCGGCAACAGCACCTATTATTTCCACCCCGGCGTGCCGACCCGCAAACACCCGCTGATCCCGGCGCGTGGCCGTGAACTGCTGGTCGAGATCGCGGGTTATCACCGCGAGGTGCTGGACAAAGCAGGCACGCTCTATTTCTCGGAAGAAGGTTTCGACAACTATTATATCGGCAAGGGCTCGACCTATCCGCAGGTCAACGGCTCGGTCGGTATCCTTTATGAAGCCGGTGCCCAGATGGGTATCGCGCGCGAGAGCGACCAGGGCATCAAAACCTATGCCGACAATATCCTGAAGCATTTCCGCACCAGCCTGTCGACCATCAAGGGCGCAGCGGCCATGCGCACGAAGCTGCATGCCTACCAGCGTGATTTCTATGCGCAGGTTGCTGACCTTGTGAAGGCCGACAAGGTACAGGGTTATGTGTTCCGTGCACCTGAGGACCCGACGCGGCTGAACCTGTTCCTTGAGTTTCTCGCCCGGCACCGGGTCGAGGCCTATGCCCTCAAAGGCGACGTGAAAGCCGAAGGCCGCAGCTTTGGCGCAGGCTCATACGTCGTGCCGCTCAACCAGCCGCAATACCGCATGGCCAAAGCGCTCTTTGGCAAGATCACCGAGTTTCCGGACAAGGTATTCTATGATGTTTCAGGCTGGACGCTCCCAGCGGCATACGGCCTTGATTACGCTACCGTAACGAGCAGCCTCAGGGGCAAGCTGGGCGATGCGGCGTCGGCCGCAGTCCGTATGGCAGCAAAGCCGGTTGACCGCGCGCCTTATGCCTATGTGTTCCGCTGGTCGGACTATTATGCGCCGCGCGCTGTGGGCCGCCTGCTGAACGCTGGCGTCATGGCCCGTATCGCTAAAAACCCGGTTGAGGTGCAAACCACCCGCGGCGTGGTCTCGTTTGACCGCGGCATGGTGATTGTGGCGAATGACCTGCAGACGGTCGACGGGGCCACCATCCATGCCATGATGCAGCAGATCGCCGAAGAGGACGGCATCACCGTGCATGCGGCGACTTCAGGCCACACGCTTGGTGTGGGCACGGACCTTGGCGGGCGCGATTCCGTCGCCGACCTCAAGCCAGTGAAGCCGCTTCTCGTGACGGGCGGGCGTGTATCGTCCTATGACGCGGGTGAGGTGTGGCACGTGCTTGACCACCGCATGAAAATGCCGGTCACCCTAGTGCGCCAGGACCGCCTGTCGGGTATCGATCTCAACCGCTATACCCACATCATCCTTGTGGGCGGTCGCTCCGGTTTCCCGAAAGAGATGGTCGATGATGTGAAGGCCTGGGTGAAAGCAGGCGGCACCATCGTGGCGAGCCGTCAGGGTGCTGAATGGACTGCCAAAAACATCACGGCTTCAGCCAAGGACAAAAAGGACGACAAGGCCGACGACAAGAAGGTCGAGCGCCTCGCCTACGCCCAGAAAGGTCAGAAGGACGCGGAAGATGTGATCGGCGGCGCGGTGTTTGAAAGTGACCTTGATATCACCCACCCGATTGCCTTTGGCCTTGTGCGCCCGCATGTGGCCTCGAACAAGAACTCTACCTTCACCTTGCCAGTGCCGAAGGATCCTTATGCGCAGGTCGCTGTCTACAAGGATAGCCCGCTCGTGAGCGGTTATTCGTCTGACAAGCGCTTGGCTGAGATCAAGGGCACGCCGATGCTGACAGCGGAACGCATGGGCGACGGCGCGGTGATCCTGTTTGCTGACAACCCGAACTTCCGTGCCACCTACCTTGGCACAGAGCGCTTGTTCCTAAACGCGCTCTTCCTCTCGAAAGCATTCGACCGCTCCTTCGCGGGTGACGAGGAGGCGATGGAAGCACAGGCTGTCGAAGAATAGCCGGATGCACCAACAGCGATCCGGGGAAAGGCCGCAGATTCTGCGGCCTTTTTCTTGCCAAAAGCAAAACCGATCATGCCCACGCACCGTAAGGAGCAGGCAACAATATCAGCCCCATAAGGAGCAAGGGACGATGACGGCGAGGACGGGATTTACGGCACTGACGGTGCTGGTTTGTGGCACACTTCATGGCACAGCGGCATGGGCGCAAGGCGGCCCGCCAAAATGGACGGTGGGCGGCATTGGCCTCGTTTATGACAGCCCGTTTGGGGCGGAGGGAACAAGCTTCAACGCCTTCCCCTATATCAGTTACCGGGGTGAGCGTTTTTACCTTCAAGGGCTTGAAGCAGGCTACCGGCTGCTGCCGCAGCCTGAGAACCGGGATGACCTGCACCTGAGCCTCGATGTCATCGTCGCGGCGCGCAACCTTGCGGGCTCCAGCCGGGACAAGTTCAGTGCCGACGCCGGCGCGCGGCTTGGCCTGCACGGCAGCTTCGGCTCGCTCTCTGCCACTTTCCTGCAGGACGTGACGGATACCTATAACGGGCAGGAAGTCTCGCTTGGTTACAGCTACAGCTTTACTGGTGACAAGCTCACCGTAACGCCGGGCGTGGAAGCCATATGGCAAAGCCGCAAGCTCGCGAACCATATGTGGGGCGTGACAGAGCGGCAGCGCGACAAGATGCGTGAAAAGGGAGGTCCGCTCCTGCCATTTTACCAGTTGACGGACGACGTGCTTAATTATTCCGCCAATGTGATGGCGGTATACCGCATTGATGACCGCTGGTCGGCTTTTGCCTTCAGCAACGCCACCCTCCTTGATGGCAAAGTGCGCGACAACCCGGGCATCACCAAGGACTATGACCTGACGGTGGCTTTCGGCATCGGCTACAGCTTCTAGGCTTGCCTAGTCATGCACTTTGGGGCGCTGGATGCCGGGAATGTTCAGGTCCGTCGCCGCGTGGTGGGTCCTGATCATTTCAACCAGCGCAGCGTTCAGTCGTGCCGCCTTGTCGGCATGTTTGGGGTGCAGCAGGTGGTAGAAGGACACCGTGGTCCATAACGCCCGTTTCACGTCGCCGCCTTGCGCGCGCGGTGAGGCAAGCAGGCTTGCCTCATGAATGCCGCTTGTCGCGAACACATCAATGCGTTTGCGCTCCAAAAGGTCCCAGACGTTGGTGCTGCTGGAGACCGCGAATGTTTTGGCCCCCATTTGCGGCAGGTGCGCCTCAAGCCAGCGGAACCCGGCCTGATGGCCCACGGTCAGGCCCTTAAGGTCGCCAGGATGGCCAGAGAAACCGGTATCGGCGAGCCATATCAGCCGGGCCTCAAGGCCGAAGATTGGTTGTGGCAGGGCAATGAGCTGGTCGGAAAATTCGGCGGCATAGTCGCTCGGACGGAACCAGTCGCCGTCCAGTTCACCACGCACAAGAAGCTGCTCGATACGTTTCGGCGCCATCGCAATGGATTTGGCGCACAGGCCCGCTTCCTCGTAGAGCGTGGTGAAAAATTCCTCGAAGACTGCATAGCTGGCCCCAAGGCTCTCGTCGGCGCCGAGGCGAAGGCAGTCTTGCTCCCCCGCTTCGTCATCCGCATGGGAAATGCCGGGCATCAGAATACAGGCAAGAACACACAGGACACGTGCCAGCACGGCCATCTCCACCCCCGTTTACGAGCCACCCCCATGGCCCGGTTCATCGCTAAGCTTCACGCCTTTCCGGTCTCGGTGCGAAGCCACTCAATAAACTCTTGTACGCGTTCATTCTTAAGCTTTTCTTGCGGGCAAACGATATAGTGCGCGAAGTTGATCGGCACTGCCTCGCCAAAGGGCTTCATCAGGCGCCCGGCCTTGAGGTCCTCTTCCGCGATGGCGGAACGCGCAAGTGCGACACCGCGGCCCGCCACAGCAGCTTCAATCGCCAGTGCGTGATTGTTGAAATGCAGCGCGGGCATGCCGTCCGGCACCTCAACGCCCGCAGCCTTCAACCACATGGCCCATGTGGGCACGCTATCGTCTTCCACCGTACTGTCGTCGTGGATCAAGGTGTGTTTCAGCACCGCGCAAGCGCTTTCCGCCGGGTCACCTTCCTTGAGGAGGCCTGGTGCGCACACAGGGAACACGGTCTCGCGCAGGATTTCTTCCTCGTAAAGCCCGTTATAGCCACCAAGGCCGTAACGGATGGCGATGTCTACGTCTTCAGCCTTGAAGTCGGTGAGCTGCATGGTGGCGGAGATTTTGACAATCGCATCCGGGCGGCGCTCATAGAAGGAGGCGAGGCGCGGGACCAGCCATTTGCTCGCAAACGACGGTGATACACTGACCTTGAGCACATTCGAGGTCTTGGACTGGGTGAGGATATCAACCGCCTCTTCCATCTTCTCGAAAGCTTCCTTGAGCGGCAGCAGCGAAAGTTGCGCGGCTTCGGTCAGTACCAGCGAACGGTTGGTGCGGCGGAACAGCTCAATGCCCAGAAACTCCTCAAGTGAGCGAATCTGTTGGCTGATGGCGGCGGGCGTAACCGACAGGTCGTCGGCAGCCAGTTTGAAGCTCATATGCCGGGCGGCGGCGTCGAAGGCGCGCAAGGCATTCAAGGGCAACAGGGAGCGTTTCATAAACAATCCTGCGTTAGAAAATCTTACTGCGGCGATCATAGGCACTTGCGCGCCCACAGCCAAGAAAATCTTATGGTGAAATGAAGATGTGACGGCCGATTGGCCATCACGATTGCGCTACTCAGGACTTGGAGAGGATGCGGCGGTTTTCACCAAGGCTGAGGTGAATGCCGCATTCCGTTTTCGCTTGGCCCCGCCAGCGGCCAGCACGTTCACTTTCGCCTTCCATCACCCGGTCGGTACAGGGCATGCAACCGATCGAGGCAAAACCCTCGGCCACAAGCGGATGGTCGGGCAGGCCTGCGCGGTCCTTGTAGGCCAGCACATCATCCTTGGTCCAGAACGCAAGCGGGTTCACTTTCACCCGGCCGTCCGACGCCTCAAAGTGCGGCAAAAGGCTGCGCACGCCACCCTGATAACGCTTGCGGCCCGAAGCCCAGCCTTCAAAGCCCTCAAGCACACGCGCCATCGGTGCCACCTTGCGGATGAAGCAGCACTTATTGGTGCTCTGGGTCCAGAGGTTGCCTTTGGGGTCCTGCGCCTGCAACTCGTTCGGGTCAGGCGAGATGGAGCGCACGTCCGTCAGGCCCAGCAGTTCGGTCAGTTGGTCGCGGTACCGTTTGGTCTCGCCAAACAGTTTGCCGGTATCAAGGAACAGTACCGGAATGTCTTTGGAAACCTGGCTTGCGATATGCAGCAGTACGGCAGAATCCGACCCGAATGACGACACCAGCGCAAAGCGGCGACCGAAATATTTGAGCGCGCCATCAATGACTTCCTCGGGCGCGCTTTCACCATAGCGCGCGTCGAGATAGTCCACTGCGTGAAGCGGATCAAAATAGTCGGCAGTCTTCAAAGCCGGCAGTGCGTTCATGATGCTTTCCGTCCCGCGTCCTTGTCTTCATCCGCCTTGGCGTGCCGCAGGTGCGCAACCGAAACCTGACCCTGGAAGTCGCTTTGGTAAAAAGCGTCGAAGCGTTTGACGGCAGCCTCGAACGCCGCTTTGCGCTCAATGGGAATTTCCACCGTGTCAAAGCCCGCACGTTTGAGGAAAAGCGCCTGGTCCGGGATGGTGTGGCCGCTTGCGCGGATTTCACCCTTGAAGCCGAGGTCTTTGCGCAGCCGCACAGCAAGCGAGAAGCCGCGACCATCACCAAAGGCCGGGAAGTTGATCACCACAAAAGCCAGCTTGTTCGCGAGCGGCGCAAGGTCTTTATGGTTTGCGTCCGTCGGCACCAGCGCACCAATGCGTGCACCTTCTGCGAAGAATGCTTCTTCGGCATCACGAAGCTCAGCCAACGGTACGGCAACGGTCGTGCCTTTGGCAGGGGGTTGCCCGTCTTCAAGCAGGTCCCATTTGCCAGCGTCGATACCAGTAAGATTAACGAGCGCCATAAACCGCCTCCTTGAATACAGCGGGGCCGAGGCGGCGGTAGGCGGCAAGAAATTCTTCACCTTCCTCGCGCTCGCCAAGGTAAACCGCGACAACTTTTTCTACCGCGTCCACAATGCCGTGCTCGTCAAAGCCCGGTCCGAGAATTGCGGCTTTTGATGCGTCTTCAGCGCCAGAACCGCCGAGCAGGATCTGGTAATTCTCTTCGCCCTTACGGTCGACACCCAGGATGCCGATATGGCCCGCATGGTGGTGACCGCAGGAGTTGATGCAGCCCGAGATTTTGATCTTGAGCGGGCCGATGTCCTGCAGGCGCTTGATATCGTCAAAACGCTTGGAAAGCTCCTGCGCGAGCGGGATCGACCGCGCGTTCGCAAGTGCACAATAATCCAGCCCAGGGCAGGCGATGATGTCTGTGAGCAAGCCCACATTGGCGCTGCCGAGGCCAGCTTCGTCAAGGTCAGCCCAGATGGCTGGCAGGTCCTTTTTCGCCACATGCGGCAGAATGAGGTTCTGCTCATGGCTCACCCGGATTTCAGACTGGCTGTAGGCATCCGCGAGTGAGGCCACAAGATCCATCTGGTCCGCCGTCGCGTCACCCGGAATGCCACCATGCGGCTTCAGGCTGATGGTCAGGTTCACATAACCCGGCACCTTGTGCTGGTTGGTGTTGTTCTTGACCCACGCACCAAAGAGGAAGTTCTTTTTCGCGAGCTCAGCTACTGCTGGCACGTCATCAGACAGTACCGGCAGTGGTGGCGCACGGAAGAAGGACTTGATACGCGCAGCTTCTTCTTCCGGCACATCAAGCGGATGGTCCTTGATGCGCGCCCATTCCTCATTGGTCTGGCGTGCATATTCCTCAGCGCCCAGATCCTCGGCGAGGATTTTGATGCGGGCCTTGTATTTATTGTCGCGGCGGCCCTGCTCGTTATAAACGCGCAGGATGGCCTCGAGGTAGCTGAGGAGGTCGCGTTCGCGCACAAACTCGTTGATCGTTTTGCCGATCACAGGCGTACGGCCCATACCGCCGCCCACCAGCACTTCAAAACCGATTTCGCCCGCCTCGTTCTTTTTGATAATGAGGCCGATATCGTGCCACTTCACCGCGGCGCGGTCGGTCGCGGCACCGGTGATGGCGATCTTGAACTTGCGCGGCAGGAAGGAGAATTCCGGGTGGAAGGTAGACCACTGGCGAATGAGCTCTGCATAAGCGCGAGGGTCCGCAACTTCATCTGCCGTTGCACCCGCAAACTGGTCGGTCGTCACGTTACGGATACAGTTGCCCGACGTCTGGATGGCGTGCATCTCAACGTCTGCCAGTTCCTGCAGGATGTCCGGTGTCTCACTCAGTTTCGGCCAGTTGTACTGGATGTTCTGGCGCGTGGTAAAGTGGCCGTAACCCTTGTCATACTTGCGGGCAATGTGCGCGAGGCGGCGCATCTGGTCAGCCGACAGGGTGCCATACGGAATGGCCACGCGCAGCATATAGGCGTGCAGTTGCAGGTAAAGGCCGTTCATCAGGCGCAAGGGGCGGAATTCTTCTTCCGTCAGCTCGCCTTTCACGCGGCGCTCAACCTGGTCGCGGAATTCCGCAACACGGGCGTTGGTGATCGCGTGATCATATTTGTCGTAAGCGTACATGGTTCGGATGCCTTTAAAGTCGTCGTTTATTGTTGTTCCCACGTGGGCGAGACCTGATAGCCAAGGTCTGTGCGCACGCTGGGGCCTTTGGCCTGCATGGCGAATTTCATATGGGCCGGGAACGGTTTGCCGTCCTTTGTGCTGGCCTCGATGACCTCAACGCTCAGCACCTCGTTGGCGGCAGCGGATTTCTGTGCGAGCGCTGAGAGCGCTTCGACGTCAGCGTCTTCCTCCGCCGTGGCGGCGTCGCCCGCAACCGGGCTCCATGTGCCATCAGCGCGCAAGAAAACGACACGGCCATCCAAGAGGAGGTTCGCGACAATCATTTGCGGGCCGGTGATTTTTTTAGCCATTTCTCGGTACTCCTAAACTCAGGCCGTCGCGCGCAGGCGATCAGCTTCAAATTCTGCGTGTGCAAGCTCACGCGCGTTATTGACCACGTCGCCGATGAGAAGCAGCGCCGGGCTTTTGACAGCATTTTTTGCGACCAGGTCTTCAAGGCCGTTAAGCGTGCCGTAGAAGCGGCGCTCATTGGCGCGGGTGCCATTTTCAACAACCGCCACCGGGGTTGAGGCTTTCACGCCTTCAGCGATAAGACCTGCCGAAATCTGGCCCGCGCCGCGCACGCCCATGTAGACAGCCAAAGTCTGGCCTTCGCCCGCGAGGCGCGCCCAGTCCTTGTAGGCGCCGTCCTTCAGGTGGCCGGTGACAAGCGTGATGGAGCTGGAATATTCACGGTCCGTTAGCGGGATTTGTGTGGTGGCGGCGATGCCCTGAAAGGCACTGATGCCTGGCACCACCTCCACATGGATGTCGTGCTGGCGGAGGGCGGCGAGTTCTTCACCAGCGCGCGCGAACAGGAGCGGATCACCACCCTTGAGGCGCACAACACGGCGGCCCTTCAGCGCTTCATCCACAATCACCTTGTTGATGCCGTCCTGCCCGATGCCGTGGTCACCTTCGCGCTTGCCGACAAAAATCAGCTCGGCATCGCGGCGCGCGAGCGCGAGCACGTCGCGGCTCACGAGGCGGTCGTACACAATCACGTCCGCCTGTTGCAGCGCACGGTGCGCCTTGATGGTCAGAAGGTCCGGGTCACCGGGGCCTGCGCCCACAAGCTGCACCTGCCCGGTGGTCGCGCCCATACGGTGGTTGCGCGCGGCGTCCACGATCAGGCGTTCAACTTCATCCTGCGCGAGGTCAGCGTAGGAGCCCGCGTTATCATAGAGCCGGTCCCAGAACAGGCGGCGGCGGGTGCTATCGGGAATAAGGGTTTTCACCCGGTCGCGGACCGAACCTGCAGCCGCTGCCAGCACACCGAGGGACGGTGGCAGTAGGCGCTCAAGGCTGCTGCGCAGGCGACGCACAAACACTGGGGCTACGCCACCGGATGAGAAGGCCACCTGCAGCGCACCGCGCGAAAACTGCGCGGGCGTCGTGAAGGTGGACTTGGCTGGTTTGTCGACCACATTGACCGGCAGGCGGCGCGCGTTCGTGAGGCGGAGCACGCGCTCTTCCGTCAGGTCATCTTCGAGGGCGATGTAAACAAGTGTCTTGCCGGAGAGGTCATCTTCTGCAAACGCGCGGTCATGGATAATGATGTTTTCAAGGCCTGTGTCTTCCGGCAGCAGGCCCGCTTCGCGCACGGCATCACGCGCGCCCGCAGCCACGACGCTGATGCGTGCGCCTGTCGGCATGAAGAGGGACAGTTTGGCCATGGCAGCAGCCGTCGCACCCACGATCAGGATGTGATGTTTCTCAGCGGTCAGGAAAACCGGAATGCTGCTCATGATAAAAAACTCCTCGCGTCGGGCCTCGGCCCTGATGCCCATGGTCATTTTCGGGCAAGTGAAACTGTTCGATGCTCCCTGAGATAAGACGGGGCAGGCAAGCGCACAAATGAGAAGAACTGAATCTATCTGGTAGAAAAATTTACTCAATAATAAAAATATAAACTCATTAAATGAAATAATATTCTTATATTGGTAGTAAGTTGGTTCATTGTTCCTGAAATTTGCGTTTTTCTAGAAAGTGACATCAGGCGGCAAGGGGGATTTGAAACATCTATCCGTGGGGCTGATTGGGTTAGCTTGGCTAAACAGGCGGGCCTGTGCGCTGGCTTCACATGAAGTTGAAGCAAAAAAGGCAGGGAATTAGTGGTTTTCCGGCCACAGATTGCCGTGTAAACAGGGCGGCAAGACTATGTGGGGAGCTCGATTTATGGCGACGGTTCTTGGCGGCGCAGAACTGGTGGATGACTGGTTCGAGGTTTTGGAGGGGGAGTTTGACGCGCCCTATATGCAAAAACTCGCCGCTTTTCTGGAAACGGAAGCGAAATCCGGAAAGCGTATTTTCCCGGAACGTGAAAATTTTTTCCACGCGCTGAACATAACACCGCTCTCGAATGTGAAAGTGGTGATCATTGGCCAGGATCCCTACCATGGCGACGGTCAGGCCCATGGCCTCAGCTTCTCGGTCCAGCCGGGTATGGATGTGCCGCCGTCGCTTCGGAACATGTACAAGGAACTTGAGGATGATGTGGGTGCCGCGCACCCAGGCCACGGGTTCTTGGAGGGGTGGGCTGAGCAGGGGGTGCTGATGCTGAATGCGGTCCTGAGTGTGGAGGCGCACAAGGCGGGCTCCCACCAGAAAAAGGGCTGGGAGAAATTCACCGACCGTATCATTGACGAGCTTAACCGTCACCATGACGGCCTTGTGTTCATCCTGTGGGGCAGCCATGCCCAGAAAAAAGGCGCGGGCATCGACCGTGGCCGCCATCTGGTACTTGAAGGCCCGCACCCGTCGCCCTTGTCGTCATACCGCGGTTTCTTTGGCTCAAAGCCTTTCTCTAAAGCGAATGCCTATCTGGAAGCACAGGGCAAAACGCCGATCAACTGGCAGCTTGGCCCGGTTGAGGTGAAGGGCGGACAGCTCGGTCTTCTCTAAAAAGAAAAGGGCGGGAAAATCCCGCCCTGTCTCGTCTCTGATGCCTCGGATTAATCGTCCGATATATCTTTCATGATCATGTACCAGTGCTCTAGGTCGCCATAGAAGCTGGCGAGCGGCAGGCGCTCATTGAGCCCATGGGCGAACATGTCTGAGCCCTTGAGGAAAATGCCCGAAATGCCGTAGCTATCCATGCCGGCCGAACGGAAGTGCATGCCGTCGGTACCGCCCGATTCCATATAAGGAATGATCTTCGCGTCCGGGAAGCGAGCGTGCACAGCGCGGTCCACCACAGCCATCACGTCATCGCGCAGCGGCGAGGCCGCGGTTTCAACCGGTACCTTGAGGGCTTTCCAGGTGACGGCGTCATTGTCCACCACCTTTTTGAGCTGGTTCAAGGTTGCCTCGGCACCCACACCGGGGAAAATGCGGCAGTTGATGGTGGCGGTGGCGGATTGCGGCAGCGCGTTCTCGGCGTGGCCAGCGTCAAGCATGGTGGCGACACAGGTGGTGCCGGTGGTGCCAACGTATTCCGGCCGCGCACGCAGGGTTTTCACTGCCCACTCATCCTCAGGGTTTTCAGCGAAGGCGGCCATGGCCTTGCTCAGGTCGCCGTCCACAAGGGTGGAGGTTTCCTTGAAGAAAGCGCGGGTCAGCTCGTTCGCTTGAGCCGGAAACTTATACGCCTGGATTTTCTTCAGCGCGGTGGCGAGCTCATAAATCGCGTTATCCTCGCGCGGGCGGGAGCTGTGGCCGCCGGGGTTGGTGACTGTCATCTCGTAGGAGATATAGGTCTTCTCCGCCGCCTGAACGTTATAGCTGATGACCGAACCGTCAGCCGCCAGCGCGCCGCCGCCCGCGTCCGCGATCAGCACAAATTCAGCGTCCGTGAGGCTCCGGAATTCGTTGGCGAGCGCTTGCGTCGTCACCATGCCGGTTTCCTCATCGCCCGAGAAGGCGATGATCAGGTCACGCTTCGGCACATAGCCTTCCGCCTTGAGGCGCAGGAAATTGGTGACGAGCGAGGTCATACCCATTTTGTTGTCGAGCACGCCGCGGCCAAATAGGTAACCGTCTTCCTCGATGAGGGTGAAAGGGTCACGCTCCCAATCCTCGGGGCGGGCATCAACCACATCCATGTGGGCAGAGAAGGTAACAGGCTTCTTGCCCGATGAGCCGTCGCCGCGGTAGCGCACCACCAGTGCAGCCGTTTCGCCTTTCGGCAGGATGTGAATGTCTTCCGCCGGGAAGCCACCTTTCCTGAATTCTTCGGCGAGGAAGGCTGCAAGCTCCGGCACCTTTCCGTGGCCTTCGGCTGTGCGCAGCGACACAGCCTTTTTCAGGATTTCCATCGCCTTGTCGGAGAAGGGCGAATGCTCATCAGCGCCGGCTGTCGTGGCTAGTGGCAGCGCCAGCATGGCGGCCAATGCCACGCGGGAAAGAGATTTTAACATGGGCGTGTTTCCTCGAATGTTTTTATAGGCTGTCGACGGTAGTGGGCGGGTGCTGGTTTGGCACATCACATTTTATTGAAATATGGGTAAGAAATTTTGGCCATAAAAAAAGGCGGGGTTTCCCCCGCCTTTTTCGGTTTGCTGCAGTGAAACCTAGTCCTTCAGTTTCTTGAGCGCATAGACCACCTGAAGGGCGTCCGTATAAGCACGCTGCTTGAGGTTGGCCGCGGCCGAGTGACCGCCTTCCGTGTTCTCGTAATAAAGAACCGGCTTGCCCATGCCGAGCATCTTGGCCGCCATCTTGCGGGCATGCCCCGGGTGCACACGGTCATCCTTGGTGGAGGTGTAGAAGAAGACTTCCGGATAATCCTTGCCTTCATCGAGGTTCTGATACGGCGAATATTTGAGGATGTATTCGCGTTCATCAGGCACATCCGGGTTGCCGTATTCACCCATCCAGCTTGCGCCTGCCAGAAGCGTATGGAAGCGCATCATATCAAGAAGTGGCACCGCGCAGATAACCGCGTTCCAGAGGTCAGGGCGCTGCGTGGTCATCACCCCCATCAACAGGCCACCGTTTGAACCACCCCGAATGCCGAGGTGTTCGGGGCTGGTGAAGCCGGTGTCCACAAGATCCTCGCCGACGGCGATGAAGTCATCATAGGCGCGCTGGCGGTTTTCCTTGAGTGCCGCCTGGTGCCACTTCGGCCCGAACTCGCCGCCGCCACGAATGTTGGCAAGCACATAAGCGCCGCCTTCTTCAAGCCACAGCTTGCCCGTGCCGGTGAGGTAGGTTGGTGCAATCGCAATCTCGAACCCGCCGTAGCCATAGAGGATGGTTGGCGTCGTACCGTCCATTTTCACATCTTTGTGGCGGATGACAAAGTAAGGAACCTTGGTGCCGTCCTTCGATGTGGCGAACTTCTGTTCGGTTACCATGTCGCTAGCATCAAAACGTGCGGGCAGGGAGGCGATTTCTTCCGGTTTGCCGCCAAGCTCCACCGTGTAGAGCGTGTCGGGCTGCAGGAAGCTTGCGAATTTGATGAAGGCGGCGTCGGTCCAGTCGTCCACGCTCACAACATCAAGCGCACCGTTCTGAGGCAGGCCAAGGTTGCTGATCTCCCAGCCTTTTGGGCCCGGTTTCGCGGATACAAGCTGGCCGGTGACCTCATCAAGGATGCTGAGGAACAGGCGGTCCTTGCCGATGGAAACACCGTCGATCGAGCTGCGATCGGTGGGGACAAAAACCTCGGTCACGCTGGCCTCAGCGCGGCCCTCAAGCGCGTCCGCCACCTTGACGGAGACAAGCGTGCCTGCCTTCACGGTCTTGCTGCCCAGCGCCCAGTCCTTGCGCATCTGCACAATGACTGTGTCGCCAAAGAAGCCCTTGAAGTTGATGTCTTTCGGCAGTTGAAGCGGGCGCATTTCCTTTTGTGTCCAGTCCTCGCTCTCGCCGTCCAGCACGTGGATCACTTCGGTGAAGAAGTCCGGTGCCTGCACCACACCCACATAGGTGCCATCCGGGCGGTGGCTCGCGAACGGGAAGCTGCCCACATCCTTCTTGTTACCCTCATGTACGAGGGTTGCCACCTCAAGCGGCGTGTTACGTTTCCAGACCTTGACCTGGTTCGCGTAACCGCTGTCGGTCATCGTGCCGTCGCCGAAGTTGGTGCCGATCAGGATAGTGTCCGCATCAATCCAGGACGAGCCTTGTTTTGATTCCGGCGTCTCGAAGCCGCCATCGACAAAACGTTTGGTCACGGCATCAAATTCGCGCACCACAACGGCGTCACCACCCCCGCGGGAGAGATTGATCAGGCAACGGCCAAAGTCCGGCGCGAGGCAATCGCGGCCCTTGTAGACCCAGTTCTCATCCTCTTCCTTCGCCAGTTTGTCGAAATCGAGGATGGTGATCCACTTGGGCTCACCCGACTTGTAGGACTTCAAACTGGTGCGTCGCCAGATGCCGCGCACGTTCGTCTCATCCTGCCAGAAATTATGCACGGCCCCGCCCATCAGCGCACCGTACGCGATCTTGTCCTTGGCGTTATAGTCCTTGAGCGCGCGTTCCATCAGCGGCGCGAAACGTTCGTCGGCCTCAAGGATGCCAAGCGAATGTTTGTTGCGCTCATGCACCCACTCAAGTGCTTTTTCCCCTTCGACTTCTTCAAGCCAAAGGTATGGATCATCGTCCGCCACGGCGGAGACACCAACTGCGGCTGCCATTATTGCTCCTACTGTCAGGTATTTCATTGAAGGTATCCCCCTTGCTGGTGACCGGCCCCCTCTGGCCGCCGGCTTTTCTTGTCTAGAATTTGTCTTTCCGTGCCCGCACCTCGGCGAACACTTTGGGCCATGGTGCGCCGAGAAGGCCAAGGCCATCCTGTATCTCGTCACTCATGGGCCTGAGGAACGGGTTGGTTTCGCGCTCGACGCCCAGGGTGCTTGGCACTGTGGGTGTGCCACGTTCGCGTTTTGCAATCACGTCTTTCATACGCGCCTGAAGCGCTGCGTTCTCGGGCTCGACCGAGAGTGCGAACTTGCCGTTTGCCAGTGTATATTCATGGGCGCAATAGATGCGGGTCTCATCTGGTAGCCGCAACAATTTCGAAAGCGACTGCCACATCTGGTCCGGCGTGCCTTCAAAGAGCCGCCCGCATCCCATGGCGAACAAGGTGTCGCCGCAGAAAAGCGCGTGGTCGGATGCAAAGTTATAAGCGATATGGCCACTGGTATGCCCCGGCACGTCATAGACATCCGCCGCGATATCACCGAGGTACACGTGGTCCCCTTCCGCAACCGCGATGTCGATGCCGGGGATACGCTCCCGCTCGCCCACCGGGCCAATGATCTTGAGTTCATAGCGCTGTTTGAGCGCCAGATTCGCACCCACATGGTCATAGTGGTGGTGTGTGTTCAGGATATAATCCGGCGTCCAGCCACGCGCTTCAAGCGCGGCCACAACCTCATCCTCCACGGCGGGGTCGACTATCGCTACCTCGCCCGATTTGGGCTCGTGGATGAGGTAAACATAATTGTCCGACAGGACCGGAATTTGAATGATTTCTAGCATAAGGTCTCGATCATATTGTGTGCTTCCTGCCTTGTCACTAGCGACCAAGAAGCCATGCACCAACGTTTAAGGTGATGTCCCGGCCGCGTGCGGTTTCGCCGTCAGGCGCGATGTGCCACTGCCATGTCTCAAGCGGGTCACCGGGCAAAAGGCTCGGGTCCACGCTCCGGAATACATGGGCATGACCACCTTCGCGCTCAACCCTTTCATAGTCGGTGATGAGAAGCGCCGGGCAGCCCATGGCCATCAGCGCCCTGATATGGGCTTTCTGCAGCCTGAGTGTCAGCTCATTCTCCGCATCGTTGAGCGGGGGGCTGGAGGCAAACGGCAGCGCAAGCTGGCTCAGGATATTGGCGCTCACCGCGAGGCCGTAGCCCGCGAGCGGGATGGGTGCAATATCCGGCGGGGTGAGGCCATAGGGGTCCTCCGCCGCTAGATAAGGTTCCATGAAGCCGGTGATGTCAGCCAGTTCAAAATCAATATTGTCGTAGCGCTTCAGCGTGCCCACGGTGCGGCGCGGCAAGACGGCATCCACCAGCAGCGCACCGGCAGGGTGCGCATTGAGCGCATCAAGCGGCAGGTCAAGGCACAGCCCCGCGCCCAGCACCAGCACGGGCTCCGCAACCTCAGCCTCATGCAAGTGGGCGGTGATAAATTCCTTGGTATGCTGCAGGTGCGCTGCCCACGCCTTTTTCTGCCGCCGGTGGCGGCCGGCGATGCCCGCAAGCTCACGTACCAGCCCCACTTCCCGCGCACCGGGTGCGGCCTTGGCAGTTAGTGCGATATAAAGCTCCTCCAGCATGGCTCAGGCGTCCCCGTCTGGCAGCATCTTGCCTGGGTTCATGATGCCTTGGGGGTCGAGCGCGGCTTTCACCTGCTGCATCAGCGCAATAGTACCAGCGCCCTTCTCCCACAACAGGAAGTCGCGTTTGCCCATGCCGATGCCGTGTTCGCCCGTGCAGGTGCCGCCCATATCAATTGCCCGGCGCACCATACGCTCGTTCAGCTGTTCCATCGCCGCCATTTCCTCGCGGGATTTTGGGTCCGCCAGCATGATGGTATGGAAATTTCCGTCACCCACATGGCCAAGCATGGTGGCGAAAAGCGGGCTGGCTTCAAAGTCTGCGCGGGTCTCCAGCATGCAGTCGCCAAGGCGGGAGATGGGCACACACACATCTGTGGTGACGATCTTCTTCTCTGGCCCCATGGCGCGGGTGGCGTAATAGAGCTGGTGCCGCGCGTGCCACATGCGGTTCATCTCTTCCTGCGTGTCGGCAAAAGCGATGTCCGACCCGCCGAGGGAGAGGGCGAGGTCAGTGAAGGTGGCAATCTGTTCATCCACGCTGGCGGTGGTGCCGCCAAACTCGAGGAAAAGGGTCGGTGTTTCCGGGTGCTCCATTTTGGAATAGGCGTTCACGGCGCGCACCGAAAGTTCGTCCAAGAGCTCAATGCGGGAGATGGGCAGCCCCATCTGGATGGTGGACATCACGGTGTCAGTCGCGGCCGCCAGGCTCGGGAAACGGCACACGCCCGCCGCCAGCTTTTCCGGGATGCCGTGCAGCTTGAGGCTCAGTTCCGTAATGATGCCAAGCGTGCCTTCCGAGCCGATGAAAAGATGCGTGAGGTCAAGCCCCGCGGCGGACTTGCGCGCGCGGCTGCCGGTCTCGACCACCTCGCCCGTTGCGGTCACGACTTTGAGGGAGAGTACCTGTTCGCGCATGGTGCCGTAGCGCACCGCGTTGGTGCCGGACGCCCGCGTGGCCGCCATGCCGCCAAGTGTGCATTCGGAGCCGGGGTCGACGGGGAAAAACAGCCCCTTGTCGCGCAGGTAGGCATTGAGCGCCTGCCGGGTGACACCTGCTTCCACGCGCACATCCTGATCGCCTTCATTGAGCGCCAGAATACGGTTCATGCCAGACAGATCGATGCTGAGCCCACCCTTTGGCGCGCTGATATGCCCCTCAAGCGAGGTGCCTGCGCCGAAGGCAATAACCGGCATATGGTGTTTGGCACAGATGGCGACAGCCTGTGCCACATCGTCGGTCGAGGCCGCGTGCAGCACAGCGTCCGGCGGCGGGCCGTCGTGGCCTGCTTCGTCGCGCCCGTGGGCGTGCCGGTCCGCGCTTGCGGTCGACAGTCTGGCGCCAAACAGGCTCTTGAGGTCAGCAATGGCTGCAGTGAAAGGCATAGGCTCCCGTCCCGGTCTTCTTTCCCGGGCAGCATTCTACGCCGCAGCGCAAAGCCTGTCTGCAAGGAGTTAGTAAAAAAATGCCCCGCTCGGGGGGAGCGGGGCAGTCGCCTTGACAGGAGGAGACTCCGGTGAGGACAGTCAGCCGGAGCACCCTTTAGTTGACCTCGATTTGATCGCACTGTCGTGCTCAGAACTCTTGATTCTTGTCGCTTCAGGCTATTCAGGGGCTACAGGACCACTGTTGCGCGAGAGGCGTGCACGCACAATGCACCTGCGACCAACGGTTGGCCGGATGCGATAAAATGTTACTTTATAGCGTTTATTGTTGCGATTGCAGCAATTGGCGGTAGGTGGGCCAGAAGGCGAGCACGGTGACGCCCATGCTGGCGACCTTGTTTTCCCGCCGTGTGCTGGCGGTCTGGATGCCGAAGATATGCCACTCCTCGCCGCGCTTCTGCAGGATGGGGCCGCCACTGTCGCCCTTGATGGAAATGCAGTTGGTCATGACCACATGGCCTTTAACCGCAACGGCCTGCACCTGGCAGTCTTCCTCAAGCGACAGCAGGTGCGCGCGGTCACCCGGGTAACCGGCGACGGTGATGATGGGGCTATAGAGCGTGGTGTGCGCATTGCCGCTGTCATCAAGCGTGATGTCATCCGGGAAGGGCAGGTAGCCGATTTCGCGCCCGAGCGGTTCTTCAAGCGTCAGCAAGGCCCAGTCAAACGGCAAGGTCTTGTGTGAGGCGCCAATTGTGCCGTCAAACAGCGGGCTGACCTCATAGGATGCGACCTTTGAATGCCCGGCATAACCGCCGGAATGGTACCCGGCGACAAAATGCACGACGGAAGGCACCACCATGCGCCCTTGTGCTTGGGAGTAGAGGCAATGTGCCGCGGTCAGCACGATACGCTCGCCCACGAGGCTGCCGGTGCAATGAGCCCGCCCGCCAACGTTCACGCGGCCAATGGCGCGCCAGGGTGCCTGGGTGCTGTCCGCCGTCGGTCGGTTAAAGCTCGTGACCACATTGTCCGGCAAGGTGCCAGCATCGCGCATCTTGCGCAGGCGTTCTTCCGCGCTCATGGTCGCATCATCCTGTGCTGCGGCATGTGCCGCGCCGAGGAAGGCAAGGAGGGCGAGGAGGAAGGCTTTAATCTTCATGGGGCGTCAGCTTCACCGCATTGCCGGATGCGAGGTTCTGCCCAAGCGGGATGGAGCGGTAGAAACAGGTCTCATGCCCCACGTGGCAGCACTTGCCGCCCTTTTGTTCGACCACCAGCCAAAGGCTGTCCTGGTCACAGTCGGTACGGAAATCATGCACTACCTGAAACTCGCCAGAGGTCGCGCCCTTGTGCCAGAGCGACTGGCGCGAGCGGGAGAAATAATGCGCTTCGCCGGTCTCGATTGTTTTGAGGATGGCCTCTTCGTTCATCCATGCCTGCATCAGCACGCGACCGGTGGTGACGCAGGTGGTGACAACGGGGATAAGCCCGCGCTCATCAAATTTGGGTGCGAACGTAAGGCCGTTTTCCACGGCTTTTTTATCGTCTCTATCGGCGAATGACATTCCGGGCAGTCCTTGAAAACACATGAAGCGGCAGTCTCTTATGATCGTGCCGCTTCATCAAGTCACAGTTTGTTGTCGCGTGCATTAGCCGCGGATCATGTCCCAGAAGCGGCGTTCCTGGTCGGCTTCGCGGAAAACACCACGGAACTGGCGGGTGATCGTAAACACATCATGGTGTTTCACGCCGCGGCAGGTCATGCACTGGTGTGTGGCGTCCACCACCACCGCCACGCCCTTTGGCTTGAGGTATTTTTCAATCGCGTCGGCAATCTGCGCCGTCATGGTTTCCTGCGTTTGCAGGCGGCGGGCATAGGCCTCAACGATGCGCGCGAGCTTGGAGATGCCGACAACGCTGCCGTTCGGCATATAGGCCACATGCGCCGTGCCCTGCACCGGCACCATATGGTGCTCGCAGTGGCTTTCCACGCGGATGCCGCGCAGCACGACCATGTCGTCATACCCGGCGACTTCATCAAAGGTGCGCGCGAGGATCTCTTTCGGGTCGGCCTTGTAGCCGGCGAAAAATTCCTCATAGGCTTTCGCCACACGTTTCGGGGTGTCAAGAAGGCCTTCGCGGCTCGGATCGTCACCCGCCCAGCGAATGAGCGTGCGAACAGCAGCCTCGGCTTCGGCGCGCGATGGACGGCCACCGGAGCTCGAACGAGCACCTTCCGGGATGACCTTCAGTTCAGAGCCGGTATCGGCCCTTTCAAGTACGGCATCCATCAAGAATTCCTTTCTGTGGATGAGTCCCCTTCGTGGCGAGGGATCGCCGGGGCAGTATGTAAAGATGCGTGACAGGCACAAGCATCAACTATGAACGATATGGTCAGGATTACAGGGATTTCAAGGCGAAGGCAAGTTTTGAGCGCGATCACGATTTTGTCCCTTGGCATTGTTTCCTAGGCATCTTACGAAGGGCAGTGACGCTTGGATCAGCCCACAAGGCCAACAGATGACCGACCTTTACAATACCGATATCCTGCGCTGGACTACCCGCATCCCCCATCAGGAGCGGTTGGTGGCGGCCGATGTGACGGTCACAAAAACCAGCCGTATCTGCGGCAGCCGCATCAATGCGGACGCCCATCTGGTGCTGGGTCGCATCACCACCTTCGGCTGGGAAGTGAAGGCCTGTGCACTCGGGCAGGCAACTGCAGCCATCGTGGGCCAGCAGGTGATCGGGCTGGATGAAGACGAGCTCAATGATATCGCATCCCGCTTTCGCCATATGGTGAAAACCGGCGAGGCGAACTTCCCCGAAAAATGGTCCGCACTCGCCATCCTCGCGCCGGTGCAGGACCACCCCGGTCGGCACGGCAGTGTCATGCTGCCTTTTGAAGTGCTTGAAGGCATATTTGCCGCGGCAGAGAAAGCAGAGTAGCGCTGTTGGAGTGTTATTGGTTGACCCATTGACTATAGTGTCTAGGTAGCGGCAAGCATGCGCGGCTGTCCGTTTGACGAGTTACCGGAAATGAAACTCAAGGCAAGATACAATCGGATAGAGACTGGTAAGCGATTGGTGCCGTTTTTTGTGCTGCTTATATTCCTCGGCGTCGATTTTTTGTGGCCTCATTTCAAAAATGGGGCGCAGCTGCCGAATGGCTGGTTCTTTGGGGTTTTTGCTTTTCTGGTGCTCTGGACTGTCGCTTGGGAGTTTCGATTGCTGCGATGGCCGGTATGCCTGATGTGTGGGACGTCAGTTAACTACAGAAAGCCCAGCAGTGATGGGACTCAATACCGCGGGGTAGGAGCTGACGACGCTTGCCATAAATGTGGGAAGTCTTTCATTGACTGAGGCCATATTTGCCGCGGCTGAGAAAGCGGAGTAGGCTCTTCCCTCCTGAAACGTATCAATACTGGAACGTTTCAATTTTGGGGGCGACCATAATTCGGCCCCGGTTGAAAGGGATGAAGGCCACAGGCTTTCACCGAAGAAAGGATCGCCCATGCGCTTGCGCACCCTCCTTGCAGCCCTGATGGTTGCGGCTGCCCCGCCCGCCCTTGCCAGCAACGGCACCACCGAAGCGCTGGTGCAGGCTATTGGTGAGGGCGCTTTCCCGGGTGTCACCAGCGTGCTCATCGCCAAGGAAGGCAAAATCCTTGAGGAATATTATTTCGGCGACGGCGGGCCTGACGTCCTGAACAACACCCGTTCGGTGACCAAGACGCTGACTGGTATGGCGGTGGGTGCGGCGATCTATCAGGGCGCGCTCGAGAGCGAGGACGAGAAGGTCTTTCAGTTTTTTGGTGACCACGCACCGCACCAGCATATGTCGGACGCCAAACGCGGCATCACGGTGCGTGACCTCTTGACCATGAGTTCAGCGCTGGACTGCGACGATGGCGACAGCCAGAGCGCGGGTTATGAGGACAAGATGCACGAGACGGACAACTGGACCAGCTTCGTGCTCGACCTGCCGGAGGAGGAGAATTACAGCCGCGATGCGGACGGGCTTGGCCCTTACCGCTACTGCACGGCGGGTGTGTTCCTGCTCGGCCAGGTGCTCTCTCGCGCGACCGGGCTCGGTGTGGATGATTTCATGGCAGGCGCGCTTTTCCGCCCGCTCGGCATTGACGCGCTTGAGTGGTACCGCTCGCCCACGGGGGAAGAGCAGACGGGCGACGGGCTTCGCCTGCGCAGCCGGGATCTCTGGAAGCTGGCCGAGCTTGCCCGCGCCGATGGTGTGTGGAACGGCCGCCGCCTGTGGCCCAAGGGCTGGGCCGAAAAATCCATCAAGGCTTCGCGGCAGGTGAACGAGCTCCGCTCATACGGGTATCTCTGGTGGCTGACTGACTTCAAGTCAGGCACCACGGGCAAGAAATATCCCGCGTATTTCATGTCGGGCAACGGCGGCAACAAGGTGATCGTGGTGCCGTCCCTGAAACTGGTCAGTGTCATCACCGCGACCAACTATAACCAGCCGGGCATGCATGACCAGACAACCAACATGTTCGAACGCTACATCCTGCCCGCTTACGAGCGGGGCGTGGTACACATGGGGCGCTGACCTGAAAGGCCACTGAGGCCCTATTTTTTACCCTCATCCGGGTGGGCGCCGTCCTCGATGTGCGGTACCCGCATGGCGTCGATCTGGTAAACCTCCTGCAGAAACAGATAGAGGAAACCAAGCGAGAGGGTGAGCACGGTCACGCCAGTGAGAGCCGAGGTAATCTGTAAGCCGTCAAAGCCGATCTTGATATTGTTGGGTGCCGGGGTGTTGTTTTCTGCTGCGCCTTGCACGTTGCCTTTGCTGGCCTGCTCAGCCGCACGTTTCTCAGCCGCTTCCGCGGCCGCAAGTGAGCGGTTCAGTTCCTTCGCCGAGAACAATACCCCTGCCATGCAAACGACCACCACAACAACAAGCAGCGTGTATGACGCAATATCCTGATAGAGGAAGATATCCACCTGCTTCTGCAGAAGGGCGGCGATGGTGCGGTTCTGTTGCGCTTGAGCCTGATAGTAGGTGATCTCTACCTCGTGCACGGCCTTGGCCAGCGCGCCGTCGGGTTTGGTTGTGGCTTTCAGGGTATCGAGCTGCGCGCCAAGGTCGATGAGCATCTCCTCCTGCGCCTTGGCAATTTCCGCCAGTTCGGATTGGCTGAGCGCCTGGAAGCGGTTGTCATCCTGCGCGTGGGCGAGAACTGTAATGCAAACGAGCAACAGGCCCGCGAGTGCGGCTTTCAGGAATTTTGTCATTGATTGCCTCCCGAATTGCTGTCATCGGGGCATTTGCACAAAGGCCCGGGCGTGGTGACATGGCGGCAATAGGGCGGCAGCTCGCAGGGCGGGTTCGGGCCCACCGGGCCGCCGGGGTTTGGCAGGGTCACCGTTGGTTGGCCGGGCAATGTCGGCATCACCGGGTTGCCAACTGTTGGCAGCTTATATTCATATTCCGGGCGATTGAGCTGCAGCGACATGTGGCTGTCGTTCTGCTTGAGGGCCTCCTTGAGAATTTCTTCCACCGTCTTGCCACCATAAAGCGCTTGCGGGTTCTGCGGCACTTGCGGGTTTGCCTGCATGGCTTGCAGCAGGGCTGAAAGCGCCTGTGAATTCTGGTCTGCCGACAGGCGGCTCTGCAGGGCCTGCCGGTCCGCCGGGCTGAGTTGCTGCAGTTTGGCCGCGAGCTCTGCAAGGTTGCCCTGTTGCTGTAGGGTGTCCTCCGGTATGGCAGAGGTGCTCACAAGGCTGGCGAGCGCGACGGCCGCGAGAATGAATTTCATGGTGCAAGCCCCCATCGGTTGCGGGCAGGTGTCAGGGATTGTTGGAAACTCTGAACAGCACAGCACCTGGCACGTGCCGGAATGAAGGCAAATTCATACAACAGGCGCGGGAAATTTTCAATCTGGCTCAATGTGGCCGAGTGCTTCGCCCATCTGCCTGATGGCGGCAATCTTGGCATAGAGCGGTTGCCAGTCGTCACGCTCAGCGATGTGAGACCAGATGTGCTCCACTTCCTCGATCAGCATGGTGCAGGGTTCGCCTGAGAAATAGGGGTGGGCGAGCGCACCGGGGCGCGTGGGCTCATAGGCGTTCAGCGCTGCCTTGAGTTCGGTATCAGTATCATAGCGTGCCGCTTCCGGGCTTTTGCCTGCGCGGGCTGTGCTCGCTTGCCCGCCATACCAGTCGAAGAAGAAACGCTCGTAGGGGAATTTCTCGCGCAGCATGAAGTTGTTGACGGAGGTCAGGAGGGCGTCGTCCTCCCTGTCGCCCTTTGGTTTTACCCCAAGGCGGGCCAGCAGTTTGGTGCGCAGCGCCTTCAGGTACACATGCGGGAAGGGCTCCAGCACGTCCTTGAGCGCCTGTTCCTCGCAGATGTCCGCGAGCGCGCCACCAAGCTGGTAGATATTCCAGCGCAGTGCGTCCGGCTGGCGACCAAAGGCATAAAGGCCGCTTTCGTCGAAATAGGCGGCGGTGAAACCAAGCTCCATATGCGGCAGGAAGCGCCATGGCCCGAAGTCGAAAATCTCGCCGGTGATGTTGATATTGTCGGTGTTCAGCACGCCATGCACAAAACCCGCTGCCATCAGGTCGGCGGCCTGCTCGGCCACACGTTCCATCACAAGGGCGAGGAAATGCAAGGCTTTGTCTGCGCTGCTGCCTTTCATTTCGATGTCGAAATAATACTTGAGGCAATAGTCCACCAGTTTGTTGGTGCGTTCGGTGTCGGTATAGTAGGCGTGGCGCTGGAAGGTGCCGATGCGGATATTGCCGTGGGTGAGACGAACCATCACGGCAGAGCGCGTGGGTGAAGGTTCGTCCCCCCGCATCAGGCTTTCGCCGGTCTCGATGATGGAGAAGGTGCGGCTGGTGTAGGCGCCCAGCGCTTCCAGCATTTCGCTCGCCATGATTTCCCGTACGCCACCCTTGAGGGTGAGGCGCCCATCCCCCGAACGACTGTAGGGTGTGCGGCCCGAGCCCTTGGTGCCAAGGTCCATCAGGCGGCCCCTGTTGTCCCGCATCTGGGCAAAAAGGAAGCCGCGCCCGTCGCCGATGTCGGGGTTATAAACCTGGAACTGATGGCCGTGATAGCGCTGTGCAATAGGGGCAGAAATGTTGCCCGGAAGTTGCTCAAACCTTGCACAGTGTGCAATCCACTCCTCATCGCTCAGGCCCGCGAGCCCGACCTGCGCTGCCGCGCGGTCATTCCGGTACCGCAGGGTGGTTTTGGGGAAAGTCGCGGCCTCGACCTCGTCACCAAAACCGTCACCCAAGGTGAGGAAGGCCGGCTCGGCCTTGTAAGTCCCGGATAGGGGCATGGTCGGTTCTCCTGTGCTCGGTCCGTCAGGTGTCCAGCAATTCTTCGTCGCACAGCAACGCCGCCGCCTCTGTTCGGCGTGCCATCAACTCGGCCTCGTATGCTTTGCTCTCTTCATCCTCTGCAGGAGTATCAGTACCGGTGTTATCCGGGCTTGCATAGTGCTTGAGAAACAGGCGCATGACATGCTCCACACCGTCGGCTTTCACGTTGCGCAAGTCGTCTTCGAAATAGCTTTCGCCGTGCGAGTGTGCGGTGATGATCTCGTAGGATGGGAAGTAGCAGACATGGCGCCAGCGCCGGGCCGCCATGTCTGCGGCTGTGCGGAGCACGCTCTTGCTATAGGTGGTGGACACAAGCACATGCCGGTTCTCATAGGTCGCCATGAGGGGCACCGGAGAGACGGTCAGGATCACACGGGCCTTCGGGTTGACCGCGTGGAGCCTGAGGATGAACCTGTCGATGTCACGCTCGACCTCCCGCGCGGTGAAATTGACGAATTCGTATCGGTCCTCGTCCATCGTGCCGGCGGCGACACCGGGCGCGAGCGGGAACACCGCGCCGTCAACCGTCGAGCGCCAGCTCTCCGTCAGCCCGAGCGTGAAGACAAAGACATCCGATTGCTCGAATACCTGCCGTACGGCGGACAGGTGGCTCTCCCTGCCGGCGTGCAGGGCGGCGGCATCCGCGTAGCCATCCGGTTCGATTTGCGGGCGGAACGGATCGGCGAGGCGCCCATCTGGCCGGGCCCAGTAGTCGTCAGCCGGGGTGAAGCGACCATAGGCCCTGTCGAACAATTGAACGAGCTGTCGGGCGGTATAGATATTGCCGTAACGGGCAGAGAAGATGCCGTGATTTGCGGCTTTTGCCACATCTTCCGGCATGTCCGCGGGCGGGCTTTCCGGAATATAATAATTGAAGCCATGGGCTTTCAGTGCCCGGCCGATATGCTGTGCAAAGCAGCTTCCCGCCGTGACAACCTTGTCCTGTGGCGAGATTGAAAACGCACCACTCACCACGGGATCAAGGGCACCGGGTGCCTTGGCAGCGACGGCGCGCCGCCAGAACTGGTGGTCGGGCAGGCCGCTGTATGGGTGACCGGAACGGCTTGGTGCGCGCGCAGGGCCCTTCAACAATCCTTCAGCAACCGCGTCGAGCCGCGCTTGCTGGCGCGGATGGAGTGCGCGGTCGAAGTCGATATTGTCAGCGCCCGTTTCGTGGTACCGCCTGAAGCTGTTGGCAATCATGTCCTCAAGGGACAGGAATTTCACCGCACCCGGCTGGCCACCGGTCTTGAATTCATAAGACCCTTCGATGCCCAGATGTGCAGCCAGAGCGGGATAAACCGGCCATATGGCGCTGCCTGCCAGTGGGTCCCGGACCAGTTCGGACACGTCAAATGACGGAACCTGGATGCCAAGGGTTGTCATGCAGTGCCGCGCGATGCTGGCCATTACAAAAAATTTCGGATGGTTGACCGAATGCATGAAATTGCCGCGCTTGACCCAGTCCGCGACTTCGTCAGCGTAGGCGATCCGGTGCTCATCAACATTGCCCAGCAGATAGGGCAGGTCCTGTGCAAAGCGGTCGAAATAACCCAGCGCTTCAAAGGTTCTGTCTGCAAACAGTTTTTTTGCCTGTCCCTCGTCATATCCCCGCATGAAGGCATAGAGCGCAATGGCAGAGTGATAGTCATCCATGGCGGTCGAGATATGGGCTCCTGTGTCCTTGCGCGCGACATAGGCAAGGTCAGGGTGCAGGCCGGTGAAGAAAAGCGTGGGATAGTTGATGACCGGTCGGCCATGGCGCCGGAGTTCGTCCTCAGCCAGGGGGCCGAATGCGGCATCGTCTGCACGCTTCTGGACCAGTATTGCATCATAATGAGGAAGCTGTTTCTCAATCTGCGTTATCTGGTCCGGCTCGGCCGGTAAGCCGAGGTGAACCTTGTTTATCCGCGCCGAGGGCAACAGCCGCTTCAGTGCCATCGCAAGCGGGACACTTTGGCAGTTGCCGGTTACCAGTATATTGATCGCAGCGCTCACTCTCTGGGCCTTTCATCCAGGTCGTTACGAGACGGGGCAGTGTACAGGTTTTCGCGACAATGCCCGATGTGTGCTACAGCCCGAAGGAGCGCGGCACAGGCAGGTTTGCCCTCGCTCAGGACGGGAAACCCCAGGTCACATGCGCGTCAAACTCGGGCCGTGGGCGTTCGCTCGGTTCTGCCGCCTGATTGCCGAAGAAGATGAATCCGGCGATATTCTCATGCGGGGCCAGCCCAAGGCCGCCCTTGACGGTCGGGCTATAGGAGGCCCAGCCGGTGAGCCAGCAACTGGCATAGCCAAGCGCGGTGGCGGCCACGATCATGTTCTGGCACGCGGCACCCGCTGACAATTCCTGCTCCCAGATCGGGATCGGGCTGTTTTCCCTGGTGCTCGAGATGGCAACGACCAGCACGGGGCCTTGGGTCGCATAGCCCTTCATCTTTTCAGCAACCGCCGGGTTAGTCTCATTTTCGTCAATGAGCGCGCGGGCGATCAGGTCGCCAAATTTCTCGCGCTCCGCGCCTTCAAGTACCAGATAGCGCCACGGAAACAGCTTGCCGTGGTCAGGCACCCGCAGTGCAGCGGCGAGGATCTTTTCCATGTCCTCACGGGTCGGGCCGGGCCCCACCATATCGCGGGCCTTCACGCTGCGGCGGTTCATCAGGAGGTCATAGGTGGCAGCGTTCGGTGTATTGAAGGGCATCAAACTCTCACTTGGCGGGGGTCAGGTGTTTATAGAAGAAACAGGTATCATGGCTTGTACCGTCACTGTCAATCGTGAAGGCGGGAACAATGCCGAAACGCGTGTAGCCCATGCGACCATATAGACCATCCGCCACGCTGCTGCGTTTGGTGTCGAGAATAAGGAGGGTGCGCCCCATCTCCCATGCGGTGTGTTCCAGCGCCACCATCAGTCGCCGTCCGATGCCATGGCGGCGCGAGCGTGGATTGACCATCAGTTTCTGTACCTCGGCACGGTGACGTGCGTTGTCCTTGGCGCTTGGTTCAAGCTGTACCGCACCGTAGGCCTTGCCGTTCTCAATGGCGAGCAGCTGGATGACGGTGCCAGCGTCAATTCGTGCCTGCACACTGAGCCAATAAGCCTCTGCTTCGGACCGCACAATTGGTGGCAGGAAGCCGATGGAAGCGCCAGCGTCGACCGTGGCCACCAATATATCGGCCAGATCCGCCAGAAAAGGCGTCAGATCGTCAATTTGTTCAACTTGCATTTGCCTGAAAATCCAAGTCTGCAATTAGCGGAAATATGCTTTTGAGTCGTTGCCTGTTCGGCCCAAAAACCCTTCTCGCGTCGGCGAAAATATACCCGACAGAACCGAGAGTATGGGCAGTATCGGCAAAAGGCCATAGAAAATTTGCATTCTTTTACAAAAGCTTAGCCAAGCATATATGTGTGATTTCATCACTTTCTTGTTGGTTTGCAAGTCTGCGCGCATAGGTTATACGTGAGGGCGAAATTCGTGGGAGACAATCAATGAAACGGCAATTGCTGGCAGTACTGATGATGGGGGCTGCGCTTGCGCCCGCGCATGCGGATGTAAAAGGTGTGGATGAGAATGCGCCCGTTCCCTCTGATGTTGGTGTGAAACTCGCGCCCGGCTTCCGTGCGACGGTCTTTGCAGACGGTATTGGCTCAGCGCGTCATATGGCGGTCGGGGAAAACGGCTGGGTCTATGTGGCGCTTATGCGCCCGCAGGAAGGTTTCGGCGCAGTTGCGCTGCACGACAGCGACGGCGACGGCGTGGCAGACGAGCAGGTACCTTTTGCCAGCGGCATGACCGGCACAGGCATGGGTATTCATGGCGGCTTCCTCTATTTTGCGGAAGACGAGCGTGTGATGCGTTGGCCGCTGCCGGAAAGCGGTGCGCCAGCGGGTGACGCTGAGATCATCGTCGACGGTTTCCCGAACAAACGCCAGCATTCGGCCAAGCCGTTCACCTTCGATGGCGAGGGCAATATGTATGTGAATATCGGCGCGCCGTCGAACGCCTGCATGGAAAAGATGCGCACCAAGGGCTCACCGGGCATGGACCCGTGTCCCATCCTTGAGGAATTCGGCGGCATCTGGCGCTTCGATGCCGACAAGGCTGGCCAGACGCAGGCCGACGGCATGCGCTACGCCACCGGCATCCGTAACGCCATGGCGATTGACTGGAACCCGCATGCGAACGCGCTCTATATCGCGCAGCATGGTCGCGACCAGCTGAACACTTTCTTCCCCGACCTTTACACGGATGAAGACAACGCCCGCCTGCCGGCTGAAGAGTTTCACCGTGTGGACGAGGGCGCAAACCTTGGCTGGCCCTATAGCTATGTCGACCCCATGATTGAAGGCCGGGTGAAGATGCCTGAATATGGTGGCGACGGTAAAATGACGTCAGATATCGGGCAATCGCCGCTCATCGCCTTCCCGGGTCACTGGGCGCCCAATGATCTGATGTTCCCGCGCACAGGTGCACTGCCGGAGGACATGCGCATGGGGGCTTTCATTGCTTTCCACGGTTCCTGGAACCGTGCACCAAAGCCGCAGGCCGGTTACCGCGTGGTCTTCGTGCCCATGAACGCAGACGGTGAAGTGGTGGGCGACTGGGTGACTTTTGCAGACGGTTTTGCCGGTGACGAACCGGTCATGAGCCCCCGTGACGCCAAGCACCGCCCCACGGGCCTTGCGGAAGGTCCTGACGGCGCGATTTATATTTCCAGCCTGATGTCAGGCGGTCGTGTATGGAAAGTGGTCTATGATGGCAAATAAGTTTGTTGCGGCACTGGCCGTCCTCACTCTCTCGGGTGGCGCGCTTGCGCAGGACGGTGAAGCGGATGGCGGTACGGGCCAGGCGCTTTATGAGGCCAACTGCGCAGCCTGCCACCAGTATGATGGTGGCGGCGTGCCGATGATGCAGCCTGAGCTGATCCTGAGCCCCAAGGCAAATGGTGACGTTGGTGAAGTGATCGACATGATCCTGCTGGGCAGCGCCGCCGTGCCGGCGGGCACAAGTGAATACTCCAACGAAATGCCCGCCTTTGACTATCTCTCCGACGAAGATATTGCTTTGATTGCATCCTATGTCCGCACGCACTTTGACAATACTGGCGGGGCTGTCACTGCCGCTGACGTCCGCGAACGCCGCGCCCTTCACACCGGCGAGTGACGCGAATGCGTTTGACGGGCAGGAAATCTCGGTCGTCGAGAAACGCCTGCCCGCGGACGCTGTTGGCCAGAAAACGCTGAGCCTTGAGGCGGGCCGCGCGCCCGGCTTCCGGCTCGATACCACGCTTGCCACCTTGCCCGGCGTCACGCTTTTTCGCCGCGCGGACAGCCTGACCAGCCACCCCACGACGCAGGGCCTTTCGATGCGCGGTGTCGGCGCGAGTGCCGCTGGCCGTGTGCTCGTGACCCTCGACGGTGTGCCGATGGGTGACCCGTTTGGTGGTTGGGTCTACTGGTCCGCGCTGGATGCATTTGAACTTTCGGACATGCAGGTTAAACCCGGCGGCAGTGCGGGCGCATATGGCGCGCAGGCGCTGGCGGGTGTGGTGGATATCCGCAGCCGCAGCATCAACAGTATGCGGCCCGGGCTTGAAGCCTGGTACGGATCAGATGATAGCCTCAGCATCAAAGGGCGCACAGGCTTTGAGGTGGGCGACACAGGCCTCGCCATTGCAGGCGGCCATTTCCGCAACGACGGTGATTATTTGCTCAGCGCCGTGGATCGTGGCGCGGTGGATGTGCGCGCGGCCAGCAAGGCGTCTTTCGCCAGCATGAAGGCAGAGCATGACTTTGGCGGCGTCGAGGCACGCGGCACCTTGCGTTATTTCCGGGAGGAGCGGGTCAACGGCCTCGCGCTCGCCACCAACGAGACGGAGGCGGTGGACGCTTCACTCACACTCTCGGGAAACGCGGGGGAGGGCGCGTGGGAGGTGGTGAGCTATTATCGCACCCGCGATTTCGCCAATGTGTTCTCCTCCGCCCGCGATGAACGTACAAGCGAACTGGCGGTGCTGGACCAATACGACGTACCCGCATGGGGTGCCGGTATGCTGGCCCGCCTGCAGTTTGACGGTTTTGAGGTTGGCATCGATGGCCGCCGCATGAGCGGGGAGACGAACGAACGTTTCCGCAATCTGGGCGCGGGCTTCACGCGCGACCGCACGGCGGGCGGCGACCAATGGACGTTGGGCGCTTATGGTGAAGCCGAGGCCAAGCTGGGTGACGCCACCCTTTCCGCGACGCTGCGGCTGGACCGTTGGCGCAGCTATAATGGCTTACGCGTTGAGAGTGACAGCGTGAGCGGCGAAGTACTGCGTGACGATGTGGTGCCGAACAAGGGCGGCTGGCAGCCCTCCGCACGGCTTGGCGCACTGGTGCCGGTGACCGGCGCGATTGATGTGCGCGCAGCGGCATACCGCAGTTGGCGGCTGCCCACGCTCAATGAATATTACCGCCCGTTCCGGGTGGTCAATGACATCACCGAAGCCAACCCTGACCTTGTGCCCGAAAAGCTATATGGCATTGAGATCGGCGCGGATTATGAGCCGCTGAATACCTTCCGGGCTTCCATCACCTATTTCCGCAACTGGCTGCGGGACGGGGTGGGCAATGTGACCATCGGCTTTGGCCCCGGTTTCTTCCCGCTTGGCGGTTTTGTGCCCGAGGGTGGTGTGTTTAGGCAGCGCGCGAATATCGACGCGAGTGTCACGGACGGTATTGAGCTTGAAAGTGAACTGAAGCTGCAGCCGGGCTGGACGCTTGGCGCGCGATACCAATATGCCCGCGCCCGCATCACGGCCTTTGACGCCATGCCTGACCTCATCGGTAATCGCCCGGTGCAAACGCCGGGGCATGGCCTGAACCTCTCCCTCGCGTTTGAGGATGGTGGGCCGTTCAGCGCACGGGCGCAGATGCGTTATGCGTCTGGCCAGTATGATGATGACCTGAATATGCGGATGCTCGCGGGGATCGTCACCTTTGATGCACGAGCCGATTACCGCATCGCGGACGGCGTCACCCTGTTCACCGACATCCGCAACCTTTTTGACGCCAAAGTGGTTTCCGCTGTCACCGAAGACGGGCTTGAAACCCTTGCCCAGCGGCGCTTCTGGCGCGTGGGCGTGACGGTCGATTTCTGAACATTGGGCTTGCGCGGGCGGGCACAGCCTTGTATCAATCCGATATATAAAAACCAAAATACCATAAACGACGACAGTTGAGGAGATACCCCATGCGAGCAAAAGACGCTCTGATTCTATCCATTTTAGGCCTTGGCCTTGGTGCCTGTTCCATCTCTGTTGAGGGGGAAGGCAATGGCTATGGCCCACGCCACCACAATTGGGATGGCGGCCGCGCGACCGTGAAACTGCCGGACGGCGACAAGGTGACCTTCGGCTGCCCGGAAGGCACCACGCTTTTTGTGCGTGACCGGACCGACAAGGGCGGTGACCTTGTATATGGCTGCCGCACTGGCGGCAGCGACGTCACCATTGATGTCGACTGATAGCTGACGCTTTTGAATTGATAGACTGGGGCCGGAGCGCGCATCGTCGCCTCCGGCTTTTTTATTTACAGCCAGCGGCGGGTGCGCTGGCAGTAGGTTTCAAATTCCGCGCCGAAGGCCGAGCGCAGGAAGGCTTCCTCGCTGTCGATAATCTTGTTCACAAATACCCATGTGAGGATGAGGGACAGGATGGTCACCGGCCCCGGTGCGACGACAACGCTGCCGACAATGAACAGCATGATGCCCACATAAATGGGGTTGCGCGAAAAGCGGTACAGCCCGGTGGTGACAAGGCTTTGGCTCTCTTCTGCCACAGTGGGAACACCAATGCGCCATGCCTTGCCCATATCCACTTGGGAAAGCACGGCAATGGCGATACCAAGCGCCATCACAGGCACGCCATAGTGGGCATACAAGTTGGGTGCTGTCATCAGGAAACGGTCGAGCCCCGGCACAAAAGGCCGGGCGATCAGGTAGCCATCTAGCACGATCGCCGTCAGCGCCAGCACGCTCTCGGCCCCCGTGCGCTTGCGCCCCACAAAGGCCAGAACACTCACCCCCTTCGTGCGGCTGAGGTACGTCATGCGCGCAAAACCCCACGCCAGCGCCAGTGCAATCAGCACCAGCGGCCCATAAAGTGTGATCATGTCATACCTGGACATCAGCGTTCCTCCCTGCAGAGATAGTAAAGCCATTCACCGCAGGGTAAAGCCTGTAGCCACCACAGGCTCAAGCGGAAATTTAATTCATGAACTTTCTCATACGGGAAGGTTCCGTTTGTTCCCGAAACCTGTGATGTTCGATGAACCAATTTCTGGAAATCATGCTCCTCAGACTTTTGGTTTTGAGTTGAGAGCATCCACGTATTTGTCTCCGAGCCAAACGACCATGTCATCGTGCGCGCGGATGTTTGGGATGTATTTCCCAAAAACTACCGTTGCAGACAACCCGCCAATCAGAAACACCACTGGCCACGGGCCATAGGGAAAATCAAAGTTGTGAGTTACGAGGAGTGTTGATGCGACGCCGAGCGCACAGTACCCAAGCAGTTCGAGAAATAGAGCCTGAATGGCCTTTCTTTTTATACTCCGACCGGTAGACATTTACTCCACCGCCTCTGCAAACTCGCGGCGGCCGTCCATTTCGCCCACTTGGGCGCTGATGGCCTGGAAGGCGGTGATGATCATGTCCATGTGCAGTTTGTTTTTGGGGTCGTTATAGCCTTTGTTGGCGCTGGTTTTGGCGATCACGGTACGGGTGGTGGGGTCCACATAGATATATTGGCTGTAGATGCCTGCGGCCATGAAGTCGCCGTGCGGGTTTGAAGGGGTCCACCACTGGAAGCCGTAACCGTAGGGTGTGTCCGAATCCGGGTTGTCAAAGCCCGCGCGCAGGTGCGGTGCAGAAGGGGTGACGGAAGCTTCCACCCAGTCGGACGGCACGATCTGCTCCCCCTCCCAGTTGCCTTTGTTGAGGTATAGGCGGCCCATGCGTGCCATGTCGCGCAGGCTGGCCTGCAGGCCGCCCATGGCCACTTCCATGCCGTGACCGTCAATGAGGAAATAGGCGTCATGCTCCATGCCGACGGGTTTCCAGATCTGTTCCTCGAGAAGCGTGGTCAGCGACTTGCCGGTCACGCGGACCAGCACCATGCCAAGCACATGGGTGTTCACGCTGACATAGTCATTGAAAGTGCCGGGCTCCCGCTCCCGCTTGAGGCTGGTGGCATAGTCGTCAAGGCTCGCGCCCGTGCCGATCACCATGGACATGCGGTTCACGTCTGACGTGAGGTCGCCGTAATCCTCGGTGAAGCGCACACCGGTTGACATGGTCAGCACGTCGCGGAGCGTGACGCCGTCATAGGCTGTGCCTTTCATCTCCGGCAGGTATTTGCTCACCTCGTCCTCGATGCTCTCGATCTGGCCTTTCTCAAGCGCGATGCCAAAGAGGGCGGAGACAAAGCTTTTGGTGACCGAGAACTGGATATGCCGGTCATCCGCCTGTTCGCCCTGATAATATTCTTCAAACAGCACCGTATCATCGCGCACCACAATGAGGCCGGTGGTGCCGGTCTCAATCATCAGGTCCTTGATCGAACGCGTCTGGCCGTCATAGACGAAGGTGTCGGTGATCGGCTGTTTGGCGTATTTGAACTGCCACGGGTTGCCGCCCGCGTGTACGGTGGTGGTGTCGAAAAAGTCCTTGGTGCGGCGGTAGTTTTCGGTGATGTGCTCAAGGTCATAATAGGACGCCATGCGCGCAAAGGCGCGGCCCATGGTGAAGCCGTAATATCCCACCGGGATGAGGATGAGCACAAGGATGAAGAGCGCGACGCGCTTGGTAGTTTTCGACATAAGGCCCCCGCCAAGTGGCCCCTTCGGGCCGGGTTATGAGTTTATTCAAATTCCATACACCGGGCTCGCGCCCCGTGCCGCCTCGAAAATATTTAGGCAGTCGCGTTCAGCTTCAGCACATCCCAGTATCCGCGCCGGATTTCCATCTCGTCCCCAAAGCCGCGCGCCAGCATAAGCTTGTGCACTTCCCGCAGGCGCCAGCACGGCACAAAGGGCAGCATGTGATGCTCAATGTGATAGTTCACGAAATAGGGTGCAAATGTCATGCGCTCCCAAACGCTCACAAGCGTGGTGCGGCTGTTCCTCAAGGGGTGTGTCAGGTCCGGCATAGTGGAATGTTCGGCAATATTGCGCACGCGCAGGAAAAGCTGCTGTGTGGTCATCAGCGGGATAAGCCAGCACAGGACGAATAGGTCCAGCCGTCCCGCAAGCGCGAAACCACCTATAAACAGCGCGTAAAAGATGATGGGGCCAAGGTAAAAGCCTTTCAGCCGCGCCATGCGGCCCTCTCTTTTGCCCCAGATAAAGCGGAAAATACCAAGCTGGGTGCGCAGGAAAACGATGCCTGTCAGGTCCCGCGCCACCTTGCGCATCATGCTTTCCTTCGACACCGGGAAGGGTGTGTAGAGGAAATTCTCGGGGTCTGCGTCGGTGCGGGTGAAGCGGTGGTGCGCCATATGGCGCCTGCGGTAGGCATCCATCGACAGCATCATCGGCCATGCGGCGAACCAGCTTGTGAGACGTTCGTTGAAGCTCCGGGTCTTGAACAGCATGCCGTGGCTGCCTTCATGCATGATGATGGCGAGGCCGAGCTGCCGGGACCCCACGAGGATGGCGCAGATGAGGAAGGTCAGCACATTCGGGAACAGGGCATAAAGTGCGACGGCAAGCGCAATCACGCCCCAGCAGTGGACGAGCAGCCACGCGCCCATCAGGTCTGACCGTTGCCTCAGTCGATGCGATTCCTCACTCGTCAGGATGTCTGACGGTTTGATGGTGCGCCACTGTGTGGACATGATGTTTTCCCTCTTCCCCCGGACTGCGTTCCTTATTCACACGCAAAGCTTCCTTAACCACTTTAGGCAACAATACTGGAATGCGCAGTCCACAAATAAGGATAGCCCTTATTCGCTTATTTTCAAACCGTGCATATATATCAAAACTGCGGGAGCATGTTTGCAGCCGATTGCAGCCCGGCATCGGCCTGATAGAATGGGATCATGGTTACGGCAATCTGGCGTCTGATGTGTCTGGTTCTTCTGTTGGCTGTGCCCCTTGGCGGGGCGGCGGCTGCACCGGATGTATTGCTGCTTGAAAAGCTGGTGCGTGTGCCGAAGCTGGCGGCCATTGCGCTGTCGACTGATGGTCACTTCCTGTCCGCGCTGCGCCGCCGCGGTGACGAGGCGGAGCTGGTGGTCTGGCACGTGGATGCCGGGCCAGACACCGCAGATGTGTTGCCCTACCGCTACGATGACCTGAGCTGGATTTCCTGGGTGGGCAATGGGCGGCTCTTGATCTCGCTCCATGAGCACGGCCTTGTGCTTTATGACGCCCATATTGGCCGCCTGCGCCCGCTCATTGAAGGGGAGGGGCCTCGGCCAGACCAGTTGCCGCCGATCCTCTTGAGCGCGCTGCCTGACGACCCGACCAAAATCCTGCTGCAGTGGGAAGACCCCGGTGTGCCGGGCTATCCGGCTGTTTACCGTGTGGATGCGGTCACCGGCGAGAGTGAGAAGATCCTGAGCGGCTGGGCGCCGGTTATCCGCTGGTGGGCATCACCTGAAGGCACGGTCGAGCTAGGCGAAGGATATGACGGGCGCGACCAGCAACTGTTCAGCCGCACGGTGGACGGTGCGTGGCAGAAGATCAGCGACGAGGATTATTTTGACGATGCGGTGCGGTCCGTCCTCGCGGTGGAGGCAGGCGGCGCGACGGCGCTTGTGCTGGCAGCAGAGGGCAGCAACACCCGCGCGCTGTGGCGGTATAAGCTCGCGGACGGTAGCTTCATCCGGAAACTCGCGAGCCACGACCGCTATGACATCGATTCCGCGATCCTTGATCCCGTGACCGCCATTGCGGTGGGCGCTTCCTATGTGGCCGATGACGTGCAGGAGATCATCTGGCAGGACGCTTACCGGGCAAAACTGGCGGAGGTATCCTCGCAGGTGGGCGCGGAAGGCTTGACCGTTTCAAGTGCCAGTTATGACGGTCGCCGGTTACTGTTCAGGCAGTATCTGAAGGCGGCCCCGCCGCGCTATCACCTCTATGACGGGGAGTTGGGCACGCTGACGACGCTGCCCTATGACGCGGATGACGACATGTTGCCAGAGTCCAGAACCCGGGGTGTGTGGATAGACCTGCCTGGCCGTGGTGACGGGGCTATGCACGCCCTTCTCAGTGAGCCCGATGGTGGGCGCACGGGCCGGGCGGTGGTGCTCATCCACGGTGGGCCGGTGCGCCGGGTGACCGATGGTTTCACCCCGCTCGTGAGCTGGTTGACCGCCAATGGCTACAGTGTGCTGCAGCCGAACTTCCGAGGCTCCAGCGGCTTTGGTGAGCGCTGGCGGCGCGCGGGCTATACCGAATGGGGCCGCGATATGCAGGAAGACATCCGCACAAGCCTTGAATGGATGGTGGAAAGCGGCGTGGCACAGCCCGGGCGCATCTGTGCCATGGGGGGGTCCTACGGAGGCTATGCCGCGCTTCTGTCCGCGATCAAGGATGATGACCTGATTTCCTGCGCTATCAGCCTCAACGGTGTGACCTCGCTGCCGCTCCTCATAGACTACCTCGGGACCCGCCGTTTCCACGCGCTTACGGTACCGCGCATCAAGGGCCGATTGTCGGAATATGCGCTGAAAAGGCGCTCACCGCTCAACCGCGCGAATCTGGTGCGAGTGCCGGTGCTGCTGTTGCACGCGACCGAGGATGCCAATGTGCCCTACCAGCACGGTGCCGTGATGGCGGCGGCACTCGATAAGCTCCGCAAGCCTCATGAGTTCATTGTGCTTGAAGGCGCGGAACACCAGCTCAGGCGCACGGTCGACCGGCGGATCTACTATAAAAACGCAGTGCGTTTTCTCGATGCTCACATTGGTCCGAACGCGCTGAGGGCTGACGAGAACATATGGTGAAACTGGCGTTTTTTCGCCAATTTTGCTTTTGCCGCCCCCGGTTTTATGGTTTCTAAAGCGAATGTGCCCGCCATAAGGGCGCATGGGGAGTGGCCGCCTGACACAAAAAACAACGGGTGGCCCAACAAAAAAGATTAAGGGGTGAAGATGTCCGACACAGTCGTTTCGACCGAGGGGTCGCAGGAACGTCAGTTCCTGGGGCACCCGATTGGCCTTGTGGTCTGCTTCCTGACCGAAATGTGGGAGCGTTTCTCCTACTACGGCATGCGCACGATCCTGGTGCTTTATCTGGTGAAATACCACCTGTTCAGCGCTGAAAAAGCCAGCATGATCTACGGCGCATACGCCGGTCTCGTTTACATGATGCCGATCATCGGCGGCTATATGGCCGACCGCTACCTCGGCAGTCGCAAGGCGGTTACCTACGGTGCCATCCTGCTCGTGCTTGGGCACGGCCTCATGGGCTTCCATGGCCCGGCGGCCTTCATGGACGGTGAAACCGTTGTCCGCAACGAGTTCTATCTGAATATTTTCTTCCTCGCACTTGCACTCATCATTGCAGGTGTAGGCTTCCTGAAAGCGAATATTTCCACGATCGTGGGCGCGCTTTACGGCCCGAATGACCCGCGTCGTGACGGTGGTTTCTCCATCTTCTACATGGGCATCAACCTTGGTTCGCTGATCTCCACCGGCCTTGTTGGCTATGTGGGCGAAACCTATGGCTGGAACTACGGCTTCGGTCTTGCCGGTATCGGCATGCTGTTTGGCCTTCTCGTGTTCCTCGGCGGCCAGAAACTGCTGGATGGCCGGGCCGAGCCGCCAAACCCTGCCGAGCTCAAGGAAAAAACGCCGATCGGCCTGAACAAGGAACACGCCATCTATGCAGGCGGTATCCTGATGGTCCTCGCGAGCTGGCTCCTGATGCAGTATCAGTCCTTCGTGGGTCAGCTTCTGGGTGCTTCGGGTTTTGTGATGATTGCCCTGATCCTTGTGTATGCATTCCGCTCCTGTACCAAGGTTGAGCGTGACCGCCTGATGGTCGCCTGCTTTCTGATTGCGATCCAGTCTGTGTTCTGGGCGCTGTTCGAACAGCAGGCTGCAAGCCTGACGCTTCTTGCAGACCAGCAGTTCAACCTTGATGTGCTGGGCATGAATGTGCTTGCGAGCCAGGTTCAGCTTATGAACCCGCTCTTCATTGTGCTGCTCGCGCCTGTGATGGCGTGGCTCTGGGTGGCGCTTGCCAACAAGAAGCTCGAGCCGTCGACGCCGGCCAAGTTCGGTATCGCCATGCTGCTCATCGGCCTTGGTTATATCGTCTTCTCGTGGGGCATGAGCCTCGACGACAGCACGAGCAAGAGCTTCATCTGGCTTGTGTTCATCTATCTGTCGCTCACGCTTGCTGAGCTGTGCCTGAGCCCGGTCGGCCTTTCCATGGTCACCAAGCTTTCTGTCAGCAAGATTGTCGGCATGCTGATGGGGACGTGGTTCCTGTTCACAGCACTTGGCAACTATGTGGCTGGCTGGATCAGCTCGCTCACCGGTTCAAGCGGTCACGGCGCCGATTCCGGCATGCTGGATATCATCGCAACGATGGATGTCTATACGACCATCGGTTACCTGTCGGGAGGCGTGGGTATCTTCATCCTGCTGCTGACCCCGCTCCTGCGTAAAGGCATGCACGGCGTTCACTAGAGCGCTGCCTGCCGCAAGAAAAACAAACCCCCGGGGTACTGCCTCGGGGGTTTTTATTTATTCTGTCGCGCCATTATTTGCCGTGGCTTCACGGCTCTTCGTGCGGTGGGCCCATAAGCTTGTCAGGGCCATAAAGGCGCAGGAGCGCGCGGTAGTCCGGCGAGCGTTTGAACGCTGCGAGGGCGGCGTCAATCGCTTTGAGGTCGGCGTCGGAGATTGTCTCGCGGCTGAGCATCAGGTGCAGGTCGTTGACATTCACCGAGAAGCTCAGCGCCTCGATGCGGTCATTGAAGCCCGCCTGTTTACTGACATGATAGCCGCTCAGCATGTCGACAATGGCAACGTCCACGATACCCGCCTCGAGCCAGCGGAAAAGTGTGAGGAAATCGCTGCTGGTTTGCACGCGGGCGTGGAAGGTGGGGTTGTTCTCCATGGCGTTGGTGAAAGCCGGACCGTACCAGCCACCGAGCACGACGCCGACCTTGAGGTCGGACGTCACAAGTGCATCGAAGGACGAAATACTGTGAATTTCGGTATTCCCCGCCCGCGCGAAGCCGCCCACGACTTCCTGCCGCATGGCCTGTGAAAAAAAGTTGCTGTCTTCACGCTCGGGTGTGCGGGACACGCTTGGCATGCCGTCCAGATGACCGAGTTTCACATCCCGTAGCGCTCGTTTGAACGGGACTTCCCGTAAGGTGAAGTCGCAACCAGCAAGTGCCATGGTCCGCCGCAGGATATCCACATCAAGCCCGTGAGGTTCGCCGAGGGCATCAAAACTGATATAGGGAGGGAAGGCGATCATGCCGAGGTCAAGCGTTTTGCTGCATGTGGCGCTTGCGCCGACGGACGCGTGCGCGAGCAGGAGGCACGACAAAGCGCCACGCCGAATCGCCGCCCGAGCCTCAGGTGGATATCTTTTTCGCCAGTTCACGACATACCACACAAATGCACTGCCCCAACTAAAACGCTTACTGGTGCGCCATTTTTAAGCATATTGCATGTGCAAGGTTTATGACAGTTTAACAAGATTGTCGCGCAGCCGCGCGGCGTCTTGTGCCCCGATCAGTTTCTCGGCGTCCGCATGGGAGGATTGCCAGGTAGGGAAAGCCTCAGCGAGCAGCGTGCGCCCTTCATCGGTCAGCGACAGGCAGCGGCTGCGCTTGTCGTGCTCCGGGATGGTAACAGTCAGCAGGCCGCGCCGTTCAAGCGGTTTGATGTTTGCTGTCAGGGTCGTGCGGTCCATCGCCAGCAGGTTGGCGACAGAGCTGATCGTGGGCGCATCCGGTCGGTTCAGCGACATCAGAAGCGAGAATTGCCCGCTCGTTAGGCCATGGGGCCTGAGCGCGTCGTCAAAGTGACGGGCCATGGCCCGCGCCGCCCGCTGCAAATGCATGCAAAGGCAGTTGTCGCGTACCATGTGGGTGACTTCTAACGGTAAAAAATCTTTCTTTGACATGACTTAATTATGTTGATATCAACCCTGAAGTCAATAACGTTGATATCAACATAAATGAAATATTTAACCTGCATTATTGACGGAGCGGGGGAAACCGCCCGGGTTGACGACAGCAAAAATGGCAAACAAAAGGGGACGACAGATGAAACTCAATCCGTATCTGAATTTCGACGGCACCTGCCGCGAAGCCATGGAATTTTATCAAAGCTGCATCGGCGGCAATATCGAAGCGGCCGTCACCTATGGCGATATGCCCGCGCCTGAGCCCGAGGACAACCCGGCAGGCTGCGCTGAGGGCATGGACATGTCTGCATGTGCGCACCTGATGGCACACATGCGCCTGGTGGCTGGGGATGTTGTGCTGATGGCGTCAGACTGCCCGCCGGGCATGTTCGAGGCCGCGGCAGGCACTACCTGTTCGCTGCAGGTTGATACCCCGGCTGACGCAAAGAAAATTTTTGAGGCGCTCTCGGCTGGCGGCATGGTGTTCATGCCGTTTGGCCCAACCGAATGGGCTGAAGCCTTCGGCATGTTCAAGGACAAGTTTGGTATCCCCTGGATGGTGAACTGCGAGGGCAACAAGGCAAATGCCTTTGACTGATGGAAGCAAGGCCGTCCGCGAGAGGTGGGCGGCCTGCCTTCGGGAGGGGCAACCATGCCACATGCACTATGCCAGAGCATCAAGATTGAACGCCATTTCGCTGCGCCGGTTGAGAAGGTCTTCGAGGCGTGGGCAAAGCCCGAGCTTCGCGCCCGCTGGTTTGCGCCTGCGGGTGTGATCGCGGCGGCGGACGGTGGTACTATCCGGCGCGGCAGCCGCGAGACCATCATGGAACATACTGGCGCGGCGCTCTGCTTTCACGACATAACCTACCTTGAGGTCACGATGCCAAGGCGTATCAGCTACCGCGTGGATACCTACAGGGGCGGTCGCCACATACACGCTGCGGCGGTGACAGTGACGTTTAAGGTGGTAGCGGATGGCACGCATCTCAGCATCCTTCAGGATGTGGTGGATGTTGCGTTCCCGGGCACGGCAAACACCAACCGCCTGGCAAGCGAAAATCCGTTTATCGCACCAGAGGAACGTTTGGTCGCAGCGCCCGGGTTGCGCGCGCCTTTTTAATGACTCCCGTTAGGCTGGCTGATAGGCTCCTCCCCGTTATCCGCCTCTCAGGGGGGCGAAAAAGGGAGATATACATAATGAGGACAGCACGCTCGCGGACCAGCATGGTCCGGCGTGGGCTCGCTGTTGCTGCGATGGGGCTATCGCTTGCAGCATGCCAGCCAGGCGCGGAGGAACAGGGCGACTTTGTTGAGATCAACAAAGACCCGTTCCCGTCAAGCTACACACCGCTTGAAAGCGGTATCACTTTCATCACCAACGCTACCGTTCTGGACGGCAAGGGCGGCCGCATCGACGGCGGCTCGGTGCTTGTTGAAGGCGGCAAGATCAAAGCCGTCGGTAAGGATATCGCTGCACCGGAAGGCGCAACGGTAATCGACGCCGAAGGGCGCTGGGTAACGCCGGGCATCATCGACGTACACAGCCACCTTGGTGTGTACCCGAGCCCCGGTGTGCAGTCACACTCGGACGGCAACGAAGTGGGTGAGCCGGTGACGGCTGACGCATGGGTCGAACACTCCAACTGGCCGCAAGATGGTGGTTTCATCCGCGCGGCTGCGGGTGGTGTAACCGCGCTCCAGCTTCTGCCGGGTTCCGCGAACCTTGTGGGTGGCCGTTCGGTCACGCTCAAGAACGTACCGGGCCGCGTGGCACAGGACATGAAGTTCCCGGGCGCGCCTTACGGCATGAAAATGGCGTGTGGTGAAAACCCGAAACGGGTTTACGGCAGCGGCAAAAACAGCCCTGAGTTCCGCCCGCACACCCGTATGGGTAACGTGGCTGGCTACCGTCAGGCATGGTCTGACGCGCAAGCCTACCAGCGCGCGTGGGACAAATACGAGCGTGACTACAAGGCTGGCAAGGACGCCACCCCGCCAGCACGTGACCTGAATCTTGAAACACTTGCAGGCGTGCTTGACGGCGAAATCCTCGTGCATATGCACTGCTACCGTGCAGATGACATGGGCACCATGCTCGATGTCATGAAAGAGTTCGGCTACAAGATCACCTCCTTCCAGCACGCGGTTGAAAGCTACAAGATTGCTGACAAGCTGGCTGAGGACGGCGTTTGCAGCGCCATGTGGGCTGACTGGCATGGCTTCAAGATGGAAGCCTATGACGGCATCCGCGAAAACATCCCGTTTGTGCACAAGGCTGGCGCATGTGCCATCGTTCACTCGGACGACGCGTATGGCATCCAGCGCCTCAATCAGGAAGCTGCCAAGGCACTTGCTGATGGCCGCAAGGCAGGCGTGGATATCTCCAAGGAAGAAGCATGGCAGTGGCTGTCGCTCAACCCGGCCAAATCGCTCGGCATCGCTGACAAGGTGGGCACGATCGAGCCAGGCAAGGACGCAGACATCGTTCTGTGGTCCGGTGACCCGTTCAGTGTCTATACCAAAGCTGACGTGACCTTCGTTGACGGCGCGGTGATCTTTGACCGCAACGACCCAAGCCGCCAGCCGGTCATGGACTTCGAGCTTGGCCAACCCGGTGAAGGAGACGTGAAATGAGCATCATGAAAACGCTTATGGGCGCGTCCTTCCTCGCGATTGCAGCAGCGGGTGCGAATGCCGAAGATGTTGCCATTACCGGCGGCACCGTTTTCACCATGGGTGGCAAGGGCAAGGTGGAAAACGCCACCATCCTGATCCACGACGGCAAGGTTCAGTCTGTCACCTCTGGTGGCGACGTGCCGGCGGGTTACCGCACGGTGGATGCTTCCGGCAAATGGGTGACAGCAGGCTTCATGGCCTCTGGTACTGAACTTGGCCTGACGGAAGTCAGCCTGTCGGGCGGCATCAACGATGCCCGCGCGTCGGACGCCAAGAACAGTGCCGGCCTTGAGGTGACCTATGCTTTCAACCCGGCGACGACCTTCATCCCTGAAACCCGCATCGAGGGTGTGACCCGTGCATTGACGGGCTTCAGCTCGACGAAGGATATGTGGCGTGGCCAAAGTGCGGTTATCGCGCTTGCGGGCGATAACATGATCGTCAAGGAGCATGCGGTGCTCAGCCTCGATATGGACGAAGGCTCGGCTGAGAAGAACGGCGGCAGCCGTGCAGCCCTTTGGGATACGGTCATCACCAAGCTTGAAGAATCACGCCCGAACGGGGACGACAAAAAGGACGATGACAAGAAAGACAAGAAGCCGAAGTACGATAGCGCCAAAGCGGCGTTTGACCGGCTGTTCGCGGGTGAAATTCCGCTGCTTGTCGAGGTTGAACGCAAAGCTGACATCCTCAATGTCATCAAGCTAAAGGAACGTTTCGGCATCAAGGTTGTCGTGACCTCGGGCGCAGAAGCGTGGATGGTTGCTGACAAGCTGGCAGCAGCCGGTATTCCGGTTGTGCTCAACCCGCTCCGTAACCTGGCGGAAGACTTCGACAGCCTCGGCACTACAGGTGCGGCGGCGGCACGGTTGCATGCCGCTGGTGTGAAGGTGGCCTTCCTGCCGCCAGATACCAACAACACACGCCTCGTGCCGCAAAGCGCGGGTAATGCCGTTGCCATGGGCATGCCGTGGGAAGCTGCTGTTGACGCCATGACCGTCAATCCGGCTGAAATCTTCGGCATCTCTGACAGCTACGGTACGCTTGAAGCAGGCAAGGACGCTGACGTTGTGGTGTGGGATGGTGACCCGCTCGAGCTGATGACAAGCCCGGATGCAGTGTTCATCCGCGGTGAGGAAGTCCCGCTCGTGAGCCGCCAGACCAAACTGCGCGACCGCTACATCGACCTGCCGCGTTCGCCTGCTTACGTGAAGTAAGGCACGCGCATGCAGCGTCGTCTCAAATGACTGGAAGCCGGGGCCTTGTGTCCCGGCTTTTTTATAACCATAACCGGACGGGAAGGGTACACATGCGCTCATTCATTCAAACAGTCGTGGTGAGTGCGACGCTTCTGGTGTCGCCGCTCGTGTGGGCGGGAGACTGGCCGACTATCGGCACAGAAGCGGCAGAGGCGCTGGGGCGGGCGGATGCGGCGCTGTACCGGGTCAGCGCCACGGGCGAGGAACAGAGTTTTGGGCAAGGGGCGCTCGATGCCACCACACCGCTCCGGATCGCGAGCGTGACCAAAACCTATGTCGCCGCCACGGCGCTGCGCCTGTGGGAAGAGGGCAAGCTTGAGCTTGAAGCCCCCATCGTGCGGTATATTGACCCCGCCTATGCCGCTCTTCTTGCCGAAGACGGTTATGATGCCGAGGCGATCACTGTCAAACACCTGCTGTCGCACACCTCCGGCATGGCGGACCATGCCCAGACGCAGGAGTTTTTTGACACAATCCTCAAGGACCCTAGCCATATGTGGACGCGGGAAGAGGATCTGCGTGGCCTTGTCGACTGGACCGACCCTGTGGGCACGCCGGGCGAGCTTTTCTCCTATTCCGATACAGGTTATGTGCTCCTCGGCCATATCATCGAGAAACAGTCAGGCCTCAGCCTCGCAGCCGCCGCGCGGCAGTATCTCGGCCTTGATGCCCTTGACCTGCCGGACACATACTGGGAGATCATGGAGAAGGGCACTGGCGTCGCCGACCGCCGCGCGCACCAGATGTTTGAAGGCATGGATACCTATGGCTGGAGTGCTTCGCTGGACCTTTACGGCGGTGGTGGCATCGTCAGTTCCCCGCGTGATATGGCGCGCTTCTTCCAAGCACTGTTCTCAGGTGCAGTGTTCAGGAAAGAGGGCACGCTGGAGCTGATGCTGTCCGGCGAAGGCCTGCCGGCGGATAGCCCGTACCGACTTGGCATTTTTGTGCGCGAGCATGACGGTACCACCTACTATGAGCATTCAGGCTTTTGGGGCACACTCGCTCTCTATAACCCGGCAAGCGGGGCCGCACTCGCGGGTGCTGTGACCGACAAAAACCACTTTGCCGCCATGCGCAAGGTCTTGCTGGCAGAACTTGGCAAGTGACCTCGTGGCCCGGCTTGTCCGGGCCGTCAGTCTCTGGCCAGTTCATCAAGCTTCGAACGCATCATCCACAGGAAGAGGGCGGAGGCAAGCCCGGCAGCCGCAAACATCATGCACATCACCATGATCTGGTACCGCGCGGCGACGAGAGGGGATACACCGGACAGGATCTGCCCCGTCATCATACCGGGTAGCGAGACAAGCCCGACAGCAAACAGTGAATTGGTGATGGGGATGAGACTGGCCCGAAGCGCAACCGAACGCGCGGCCGGATAGTCATTTTCACGCCTGAACTCGGCCTCGAAGCGTTCTGCGGCGAGGCCGATACTGTTCATCGATGCCGCGAAGATCATGCCCGCGAGCGGAATGACATAGCGTGCCTCGAGCGCGGGTTCGAGGCTCAGTACACCTTGTGTGACAACCGCGAGCACGCTGCCGCCGCCAAGCGCAACTGCAAGGACGGCATAAAGGAACACCGTATGCCGCGGCAGGCTGCTGGTCCGGAGCGCGATCCAGCTTGCCACCAGCACCATGAACCCGAGAATGGCGAGCACCACCATGCTGTCGGACAGGGCGAAGATATAGACGAGTACATAGCCGATAACGGTGAGTTGCAGCAGCATGCGCGCAAACGCATAGAGTGTCTCACGCCCCACGCTTGACCAGCGGTACAGGATGAAAATCACCGCCGCGACAGGCAGGAAAGCGAGCGCGAGACCGGAGAGGCTGATTTCGACCACGCCCGTATTCATGCTCGCGTCTGTTTTTTCCTGCCCTTGCGGTAGGCCGCAATGCGCAGGATGAGCGCAACGATGCCAAGGGTTGGCACCCACATGTTGGCAGGTGTCGGTCCGGCTTCTGCCACGCGGCCCAGCGAGGTGACGACAAAGATGGTCCAGAGGTAATAACTGCCAAACTTGTGCAGCATCTTCCAGCGTTTGGCGCCGAGCTTGCGCACCGAGGCATTGTTGCTCGTGAGCGCCATCAGGCCGAGGAGCAGATAGGCACCGCCGCCGACCATCAGCGCCGGCCACTCGCGGCTTTCTTCGGTCAGGCCAAGGTTCGAGAGCACGAGCCCCGCATGCACAAAATGCACAAGCGCGAAAGAGAGGCCAATATAGCGCCGGTTGCGCATCAGGAATTTCGGCCCCGGCCCGGGCGCGAGTCGCATGAGCGAGGAGGCGGTGAAGGCAAAGAAAAACAGCACAAAGGCCATATGGGCGGTTGGTGTCATCACACGGGGTAGTGCCGCAACGTAGCCGCCCGCTGCATCAATCTGGCTGTAGATGAAACCGAAAAGCACAAGAATGATGGGGATAAATATGCGTTTGCCTTCAATCCATTTTGTCATGGTGTGTCCTATATCTCGATTGTCTTTGGCGGGGACAGTGGGATAGTTTCACATTATTCCTGCGCGTCAAAATAATTTGAGAGCAACAAGATGACGACTGAACTGCGCCCCATCACGGACGAGGATATTGAGGCTTACTTCAACATCATGAATGATGAGAGTGTTGCCGTCATGGCGGGCACGGTGCCACATCCCGTGACACTCGACTGGGCGCGGGAACGTATCGTCAGCCGCCGCAAACTGGAGGAAGAAGGCAAGCTGGCACAGCGTGGGCTGTACCGGGACGGTGTTCTTGTGGGTGATGCGGCCTATTTCTTCCGCGATGGTGACATTGAGATCGGCTACGCCATCGGCAAGGACTATCGCGGTCAGGGCCTTGCCACCGAAGCCGCAAGGCTCGCGATCGACCTTGTGCGTTCCCATGGGCTTGTTGGACCTATCCACGCAGGATATGCGCAAGACAATCCGGCATCTGGCCGCGTGCTCGAAAAGGTGGGCTTTGTCCATACCGGCGAAGGTGTGGGCTCCTCGATGGCGCGTGAGGGTGCGATGCCGCTTTTCAAAACCGTCTACCGCGACGACATTCGCCTGCGCGCTCACAAGTCGGAGGATTTTGCCACGCTTCACAGCTTCCTTGACGAGGAAGGTTTTTATCTGGCCGGTGGTGGCACGCGCGACGACAGCCCGGAGGCCATGAAATCCCGGATCGAGAGCTATATTGACCGCGGCGCCCATTTTAACGTCATCCAGTATGAAGGCGCGGTCGCGGGCTATGTGGCCGCCTTCAAACGGGAAGCACGCTGGGAAGTCAGCTATTGGCTCGGGCCGGAATTTCGGGGCCGGGGGCTCGCTGAACGTGCGCTCAGTGCCTGGCTCATGGGTGCGCCCCGTTTTGAGGGCGGGCTTTTTGCCTGTGTGGCCAAGGATCACCCGGCTTCCATCCGTGTGCTCGAGAAATGTGAGTTCGAACGTGTTGGCGAGGACAGCTATCACTCGCTCCACCGGGCTGGCCAGGTGGATGAATGGGTGTTCCAAAGCACCCATGATCGTGATTGACGATTACTGTCATGATTTAAATCAGTTGGATCAATTAATCCAGTGATGCCATCTTTCTCGTACAAGTTCACGGGAAAGAAGCCGCCTCCTCCCCCGACCCGAGGGTAGCCCGGCCCCCTGTTGCACCCTCGGATGCGCTTCTTTCCCGTCCCGTTTCCTCGCACGTCCCCTTGGGACGCTTGCCCGCTGCCACAGCGTGTCCTCCTATCCCCACGTTGGCAGCGGGCAATTTTTTACCCGAAAGTCTGGAGGGCTACCCCCCTTTCCCTTGTCCTCAAAACAGGGGTGGCAAAATATTTCAGGAAGTGCCGTTGCTTTGGGGCAGGGAGCGACGCGCGCGGCATTTTGTGTGGGGAGCAACCATGCCCGGAAGTGAATTTGCGAGCCGCATTGAGCGCATAGTGCGCATGCTCAATGGCGGTGAGGTTCTGCCCGTACTTGACGAGTTTTATCGTCAGGACGCCCGTTTCTATGAAAATGAATATCTTTTTGCCGAGGGCCCGCGGGAAGCGCGGGAGCGTCAGGCGAGCTTTCTTGATACCTGCAGCCATTTTGAAGGCTTGGTCGACCTGGTGCATGCCGACCCCGGACGCGGTATTACCGTGCTACACAACCGCAGCCGTTACGCCCACGAGGATTACGGCAGCGGCAGCGTGAACGGTGTGCATGTACAGTATTGGGAAGGCGACATGATCGCACGCGAGGAATATTTCTCCGGCGAGCGGGTCGAGGAAATGCTCAGTTTCTGGCGACAGGTAGGCCGGTCATCACGCTAGCCATATTCTGCGCAGCGATATAGCGACGCGTCAGGACGCGCACGCCAGCTGTTCCCCGTGGTGATGCATCACCTTCTTGATGACGTTGCCAAGTGTCTCGAACGTCTTGGCGCGGGGGTTGGTCTTGCGCCAGATCAGCCCGATGGTACGGGTGGGTACCATGTCCCTGAAAGGCACCACATGCACGCCGGCGCCTTCAGCCAGGCCTGCTTCCACTGCCATACCGGGCAGGAGCGTGATGCCGTGCCCTGCGGCTACCATTTGAATGATGGTGTTGAGGCTGGTGCCCGCGAGTTCACGCCGGGCACCGCGGCCGAGTAGCTGGCAGGCCTCAAGCGCGTGGTCGCGCAGGCAATGCCCTTCCTCAAGCAGCATCAGGCGGCTCTCATCCAGTTCGGTGGTGTTAATGCCGTTCTCCGGGCCGTCGCCCGCCGGGAAAGCGACCAGGAAGGGGTCGTGGAACAGTGGCATTTCGGCCACGTCGCCGCAGGCGAAGGGAAGTGCATATAAAACTAGGTCCAGTTCGCCTGACTTCACCATTTCACAAAGCTCAGCCGATTTGTCTTCCCTGAGATGGAGTTCAAGATCCGGCAGTTCGTTACGGATCTGCGGCATGATTTTGGGCAGCAGGAAGGGCGCGATCGTCGGGATGATGCCGAGCCGCACGATACCCTTGAGCGGATCCTTGGCGGCGGAGGCCATGTCCGTCAGGTCATCGACGTCGTTGAGGATAACCAGCGCGCGGCGCACGACCTCTTCCCCGAGGGCGGTGAACATCACGCTGCGTTTGGTGCGTTCCACAAGCTGTGTGCCCAGAAGGTTTTCAAGTTCCTGCAGGCCGGCCGACAGCGTGGACTGGGTCACGTGGCAGGCATCGGCGGCTTTTCCAAAATGGTTGGTGCGGTGCAGCGCCACGAGATACCGCAACTGTTTGAGGGTAGGAGGAAAGCTCATCGACAAACCCGATCACAAAATTCATTTCTATTTGTTGGATCGATATTATGGCATGGGCCACAGTGGGGCAATAGAAATCGCTGAGCGTCTGCAGGGCATATGACGCGCGGGCGTTCAATGAAACCTTCAGACTGTCGCCCCATTCTCGTCACATTTTGACAGTCTGCTACAGGTGGTTCCGGCTGAGGCTGGAGCCACCTTTCTGTTTGTACCCGCTTACCTGAATTTTTTATGGCTTGCCGTGTGCCAAGTTTGTGCAGAAAGTGCGCAAAAAAAATGGCCGGGTAAATACCCGGCCCGAGTCACGACAGCGAGGATAGTGCGGCGGCAGTCACGCACACCGCAATAGGAGTGAGCACGAACGAGTCGTGCCCTCTCGCTCCTCTAAGAAACCAAATATCCGCGTCGCGGTCAATGCTTGTCTGATCACATTCCGCCAAACTGTTGGAAAACAGCCAAAAATTCCGGTTGCAGCGCAACAAAATAAGCGAAATGGCGCATCTTTTGACACAAGGTTTAGCGTTCCTTGAACACATGTTCAGGTTCGTGTGAGGGTGATTCGCTACATTTTGATGACGGGCGGGAAATTCCGCCCGTGACACCGGGAGCAGGTGGTTTGGGAAGCGGCGTTTTAACCCTTGCCGATGAAGTCGTCGGCGACCTTGCATGCAGCCGGGCCAATCAGCACCACAAAGAGCGACGGCAGGATGAAAAGGATCAACGGCACCGTCAAGGTAGCGGGCAGGCGCGCGGCTTTTTCCTCAGCTTTCATCAGGCGTTCGTTCCTGAATTCGGCCGACAGTACCCGGAGCGACGAGGCCAGCGGCGTGCCATAGCGTTCGCTTTGTACGAGCGTGGTGACCACGCCGCGCAGCGCGGGCAGGTCGACCCGTTCGGAGAGATTGAGGAGCGCCTGGCGACGCTCAGGCAGGAAACCGAGCTCGATGGCGGTCAGCGAAAATTCGTCGGCCAGTTCGGGGCAGGCGCGCCCCAGTTCCTTCGCAACCCGGTTGAGCGCGGCATCAAGCGTGAGGCCCGCTTCGGCACAAACAACCAGAAGGTCAAGCGCATCGGGCAGGCCCTTGCGAAGCGCGTCGGTACGCTTCTGCTTGATATTGGCGATATAGATATCCGGCAGCTTGAGGCCGAGGAAAACCGCCACAACTGAATAGATCGGATACATCTTCGCGTGACCCGGCATAGTGCCGAGGCCATAGAACAGAATGACCGCGACAAGCCCGAGGAGCAGCGGCAGGGTAAGCCGCGCCACCTGATAGATCACCACAGCGTCGGATGAGCGAATGCCAGCCTGGGTGAGCTTTTGCGATACCTTGGCGGTCTGCTCCTTCTGCAGGAGCTGGAGCTTGTCAGCGAGCGCGCGCATGGCGCCCACACCGTCCACCTTTTTCACCGGCGAGCGGCGCTTCGATGTGGTCATCAACCCGGCTTTGAGTGCGTCGCGGCGGCCCTGCAGTGATTTCACACGCCCCTTCATCGGGTCACGCACAAGGGCTGTCTGATACACAGCGAACATCACCAGAAGCGCCACAAGCCCCGCCGCGAAGGAGAGAAGGTCGATGACCGCAATACCGAGAATATCTTCAATCGCCTGCATGGCTAAACCTCAAACTTGATCATGCGGGACATGATGAACACACCGATTGCCATCCAGAAAAGCGCGCCGAGCCCGGCCATGATCGCCTTGGGTTCGGTGAACAGGATGATGCCATAGTCATAGTTCATCAGCATGATAACACCGAGCATGATGAAGGGCAGCAGCCCCACGATCCAAGCGCTTGCTTTCGCCTCTGACGACAGCGCTTTCACCTTGAGTTTCATGGCCTGGCGCTGGCGCAGAATGTTGGCAAGGTTGCCAAGGGTTTCGCCAAGGTTGCCGCCGGTTTCGCGCTGTACCACAAGCGAAATGACGAAGAACTTGAAGTCTGGCGTATCGAGGCGGTCTGCGGTCTCCCACAGCGCTTCTTCAAGCTGTTTTCCAAGCCGCATGGCATCGGTGATGCGCTGGAACTCGACCCCCGTGGGGGCGGGCAGTTCCTTTGCCACATTGGCGATACATTCATTGACCGGCAGGCCGGACTTGAGGCCACGCACCATCAGGTCCATCGCTTCAGGGAACTGTTTGGTGAACTTGTCCTTGCGCGAGGCAATGCGGTTTGAAACCCACATATGCGGCAGGCCAATGCCCGCGATCACACCACTCGCAATCGCGAGCAGAGGGCTCGCACCCATGATGAGGAGGCCGGCAACGGAGAAGACCGCAAGCCCGAGCGCAATGGTGGTGTAGCGTGACAGGTCAACGTCAAGCCCGGCTTGCGCCAGCCGCTTTTTCACCTGGTCACGCCGCGGCAGCAACTCGGAAAGCGATGCCGCGAGGCCTGATTGCTGCTGATTGAGCCGGATGGAGCGCGCGCCCTCGCCCTTCAGTGTGGTCTTGGCTTCAAAACGGGCCTTGAACCGGTCGAGCTTCTGCCGGGTTTCCTTGCGCCCCTTGCTGAGAGCGTTCGAGAGAATAATGGTCACCACCAGCACAAGGAAAAGCCCAAAGCCACCAGCCGCGAGGATGACATCAAGATTGGTGTTAGCCATTCATCGCCTCCATTAGCGCACGGTCGAGGCCGAAATACTCTGCCTTGGTCAGGAAGTGCGGGCGTACGCCAGTGGAGTGGAAGTTGCCCACAAGCCGGCCGCTTTCGTCCTCACCTGTAAACTCGAACTTGAACAGGTCCTGCGTGGTGATCACGTCGCCTTCCATGCCCACCACTTCGGTCACGTGGGTCGTGCGGCGGCCACCGTCGCGCATGCGCTGGACCTGCACAATGAGGTCGAGCGACGAGGAAATCTGCTCGCGGATCGCTTTGGAGGGCAGGTGCAGGCCCGCCATGTTGACCATATTCTCAAGCCGGGTCAGCGCCTCACGGGGGCGGTTGGCGTGGATGGTGCCCATCGAGCCGTCGTGGCCGGTGTTCATGGCTTGCAGCATGTCGATGGCCTCTCCGCCCCGGATCTCACCAAGGATGATGCGGTCTGGGCGCATCCTGAGCGCGTTTTTCACGAGGTCCCGCATGGTCACTTCGCCCTGGCCTTCAAGGTTTGGCGGGCGGGTTTCAAGGCGCACCACGTGCGGCTGTTGCAGTTGCAGCTCGGCCGCATCCTCGATGGTGACGACCCTTTCGCCTTTGTCGATCATGCGCGAAAGTGCGTTCAGCATGGTGGTTTTACCCGAGCCCGTACCGCCAGAGATGAGGATGTTGAGGCGGCAGGCACCGGCAATTTTCAGCAGTTTCGCAAGAGGCGCGGTGATTGAACCGAACTCGAGCATACGGTCGAGCGTGATCTTGTCCTGCGTGAATTTCCGGATCGAGATCGAGGCACCGTCGATGGCAAGCGGCGGGGCAATCACGTTCACGCGGCTGCCGTCTGCGAGGCGCGCGTCACAGATCGGCGAGCTTTCGTCCACCCGGCGGCCAACGGCGGTCACGATACGCTGTGCCACGTTCATCAAATGCTGGTTATCGCGGAAATGCACATCTGTAAGGCGGATCTTGCCCTTCTGCTCCACATAAACCTGTTTGGGGCCATTGACCATGATGTCCGAGATGGTGTCGTCGGCGAGGAGTGGCTCAAGGGGCCCGAGGCCCAGCATGTCATCGAGGAGCAGGGTGACAAGGTCACGCTGCTCAGTCAGGTTCAGGTTGATCTTTTCCTGCACCAGAAGCTCGCCGACCACCTCGCCAACCTGATCGGCCAGTTCGGCGCGCGGCAGCTCGGCGGCGGCACCGGGGTCGATATGCTCCATCAGCAGGACCTGTACCCGGTCGCGCGCATCAAAAAGTGTGTTTTTGTCTTTGTCTTTCTTGGCCGGGGTGCTGTCGCTGGTGTCGCCGATCGGGCCGATGGTGGCCTCCGCCTCATTGAGGAGATAGGTGGCAAGATCCTTCTGCTCCGGCGGGCTCAGGCTTTCACCTTCTTCCGCCAGCAGTTCAAGGATCATGGCCTCGATCTTGCGGGTAATTTCGCCCTTGGTGGACATGCGCAGTTCATCGGCCTTGAAGCGGGCCTTCAGCGCGGCCTCACCTTTGTCGGCCAGCCGGTCGATCAGGTCCCCGGGGGAGCCTGCAGACTGTTCGTTTGCGGGCGTCATGGGCGCGAGCGGCTGGTCGTGGGGCTCAGCGGCAGCATTGGCGCTGCGGCCAAAACCGGCGCCGGGCGCGCCAAAGCCGGTGGCCTGCCGCTTCAATCCCTGTTTTCTTTTGCCGAACCCTGCTTTCATCTAGCCTTCCTACCTTAGCGGCTGAACAGTTTGCCGAACCAGGATGTCTTTTCCTTGCCGATGCTGTCGTCGGACGTCACCTTGCGCAGGAGCTCGAGATAGGCCAGCGCCGGTTTCGAGCTCGGGGCATTCGCCACAATCACTTCTCCCTCCTGGGCCGCCGCCATCATGGCCTTGGCGTCAAAGGGGATGCGGGTGTCGACCGGGCGTTCGATGGAATTCTCGAAATCCTGCTCGTTCACTTCATTCGGGGTCATGCCGAGCTTGCCTGCTGCCACATAGATATCAGCCTCGGGCGCGATCTGCTTGATGTGTGCGAGAAGGCGTATGCAGTCGCGCGCGGCAGTCAGCGAATAGTCGGTCAGCAGCACGATATCGGTGGCGGAACGCAGCACGTCAACGTGGGTGCCCAGCATCTGGCGCGGTACGTCGACCACAACGCAGTCGAAGTTTTCACCCAGCGCGTCCACAAGCTGCTCAAGCGCGCCTTCCGCCGGGTCGCTCAGGCCGCCAATCGGAGCCTCGCAGCCAAGGATCGAGAGTTTGTCGTGCGGTTTGACAACGGCGCGCTCAAGAAAAAGGCCATCAACCCGGCGCGGGTTATCAAGCGCGTCCGAAAGGCCACGGCCCGGTTCAAGGTCAAACTGCATGGCGGAGGTGCCGAAGAACAGGTCAAGGTCCAGAAGTGCGGTCTTTTTGCCCTGGTCGGCCATGAGCCACGCGAGGTTGGCAACCATGGTGCTGGTGCCCACACCGCCGCGCACGCCGATGCAGACCAGTTGCCGGGTGCCGCCTTTTTGTTGCGGCTCTTCCGCTTCTTCCTCGAAATACATGGCTTCTTCGGCGGTGCGTACGGCTTCAGCCAACACTTCCGCCGTCAGCGGCTTCACCAGATAGTCATGCACACCGGCGTGCAGGAGGTCGCGGTAAAGCGTTACGTCATTGATTGTGCCGAGGGCCAGCACCACCGTGCCGGGTTCACACACATCGGCAAGCGCCTGCATGTCCGCCCGGGGGTCTTCACTGTCCGACAGGTCGACAATCAGGAACTCGGGACATGGCATGCCGCCCAGCGCCCGCACGGCGGAGGCAACGCCACCGGAGAAGATCATATCCGGGTTCCAGCCCCGCTCAGACACCACCGGCAGCAGGATCTGCGAGGACATCTCGTCACAGATGAAGGCTGCATAGGTCTCGCGGGTGCCGGACGCTGTGATGGTTTTGGTCGCGATCATACCGGCCTCCTATTGGTCACCGCCCGAAGGGGCGGAAATCGGCACGCTGGCAGAACCGGTGCCCGCGCCAGGCATGCCATCGAACGACAAGGTCATCGATGGGCCGCCAGCCTTGGCTTTGGGGGCATAGATTGCGGCAACCGCAGCCCCCGTTGAATTACCGCCATTCTGCCCGGCAACAAGGTCGCGCGGGTTGGCGACCATCAGGCCGAGGTTGCCGGTGTTGGCGCAGCCATGGAAGCTGCTCGGGTTGTTGCGGGTATTGTTGGTGGGCTCGTCCGGCCACACACCGCAGTTGGGTATGGTGACCACATAACGCTCCACATAGAGGGCGAGGTCGCCCATGGCCGGGGTTTCACCAAGCGGTGCTTGACCGCCATAGACAAGGCCGCGGGCGCGAATCAACTGCTTGATCGCGTCAATGCGCGCGGGCGAACTGTCGCCGTCAAGCATGATGATGTCGCCGTAACCCGCGTTCACGCTGGTGAGGAAAGCATGCAATGACGCCTTTGTGCCCTGCGAAGGCGTGTCGGTGCCGTCAGTTTCCGCCGGAATGACATGGGCAAGGCGCACCATGGTCACGGCGTTGCGGTTTACGGTTTCACCCATCGTCGGGTTCGCGATCTGGTCATGCACACAGGCGGTGGTTGAGAGAAGCGCGAGACCGAGGAAGGCCGGTTTCAGGAGCTTCGCCGTGATTGTGTTCGGGAATTGCATCATGGTCCTGTCCTTTCTCAGTCAAGCTGGAAGCCGGCACGCTTCTTGAGCGATGCGCCTTCAGCCGTGTCGAGCGTGGTGGCTGCCTGTGCGTCCGTCGGTACCCAGCGGCGGCCGTTCATGAAACGGTCCATGTCGCCTGGGGCAATGAACTTGTCGGTCGGCAGGATCATTTTGTGATCCGAGACCGGGCGGACGATATAGGGTGTAACCACGATCAGCAGTTCGGTTTCCTCGCGGCGAAACTTCTCTGACCTGAAGAGTGCACCGAGGATCGGGATATCGCCAAGGCCGGGGAATTTGTCCGCATCCTGCACAACATTGTTCTGCAAGAGCCCGGCAATGGCGAAGGATTGGCCCGAGCCGAGCTCGATGGTGGTTTCCGCGCGGCGTGTGCTGATAGACGGGATGCTGATGCCTTCGATCCGGATAGCACCCGCGGACGACAGGTCGCTGACCTCGGGTTTTACATGCATGGAAATGCGGCCGGTGTTCAGCACCGTGGGGGTAAAGTCGAGCTGGACGCCAAATTCGCGATATTCGATGCCAAGGCCGTCGCGGCTCGGGACCGGGATCGGGAACTCGCCACCGGCGAGGAAATTGGCTGTCTGGCCCGTGAGGGCGGTCAGGTTCGGCTCCGCCAGCACGCGCAGGAAACCCTCACGGTCCATGGCGTCGATCGCCCAGTTGATATCAAGGCCGCCGCCGCCGATATTGCCGACGATGCTGGAAGCATCCTGCACCGTGCTGAACAGCCGCTCGGGCAGGCCGGTGGCCTCGCTGAGCACAATATCGGCAACGTTGCGGGTCTGCAGCAGGCCAAAGACCGAACTGCCAGAGGAGGCAAACCCCTCCCACGAGACACCAAGCGATTTCAGGACCGTGCGAGACACCTCGGCGATGCGTACGCGCAGGTTCACCTGGGTGGGTTGCAGGATATTGATGCTGTTCATCACCTGATCGGTGCCGAGAACCGTATGCGCCAGGCGTTCCGCAAGAGCGGCCTCATCGGGGCCACCCACGTTGCCCTGCAGCACAATCAGCTGGCCGACGGTGGTAACCTCGATGGGCACGCCTGGCAGCATACGGTCATAGGCTGAGCGCAACGCGCCCAGATTGCGGGTGACCTGAACGTTGGCACCAAAGATGGTGTTGTCGTTTTCATCAAGCGCATAGAAGGTGGTTTCACCCTGTGTCTTGCCGAAGATATAGACGACACGGTTCGACTTTACCTGAACGTCCGCCACTTCGGGGTTGGCGATGAAAACTTCGGTCGCCGGGCGGTCAAGGCGAATGAGCGTGCCCTTGTTGACCTCGATGGTCAGGTTCTTGTCGGACGCGGTCATCACACTGGCGCCATGTACTGACGGCAAGTCCGCGGCATGGAGGGCCGGTGTGGCCGATGCGCTGCCGAGCCCGATCACGAGGGCGGCAAGGATATGGGGGAAACGTGCCTTCATTTTTTTCCGTCCTCTTTGAATTCTTCAAAAGCCACGAAGCTGCTCTCGCCGCCACGGGTCACGCGTACGGTCGGGCCTTCGCTTTCCTTTTTACCAAGCGCGGGCAGGAACTTGCTGATCTCATTCCCCATGGTGTGGGTGAGTGTTTCGCCCACCGGCGGGCTGTCCGGGTTGGCGGCAAGGCTGCCGGCACCCTCACTCAGGCTGCGCAGGCTGAGCGACAGGCTGCCGATGCTCTCAAGCATCACCATTTTTTCGGCCATCTTGGGGGTAACTTCGAGGGTCGCGGTTTTGGCCACCCGCACTTCGCTGCCCGTTGTGTCGCTTTTCTGGTCGACCCCGAGCACACGCACATTCTGGAACACGGTTTCGGAGAGGTTATATTTCTCTTCGCGCGATTTCTCGATGGTGTGATTGAGGATCACATCCACACGGTCACCGGGGAAGACAAAACCGCCGATACCAGACGTGGGCGAGAGCTGTACCGTCACGGCCCGCATGCCGGGGCTGAGGATGGCGGCGAGGAAGCCGCGCTCTCCCTGGCTGACCAGCGAGGAGCGGGTGACCGGGTCACCAGCGGAAAGTGGTGCGCGCACGACCTTGCCTGCAAGGCCTTTCGGTGTCGCAGGGGCTTCGTCGCCAACTTTGTGGGAGGAATAATAGGCCTCGTTCATGCCCTCTTCGGGCCAGGCCTGCCAGCGCACATCCTCGGGCTTGAGAATGGTGCCGACACTCAGGTCGCGCGCGGCGACCATGACCTTGCCGGCCTCGATGCGTTTTACCGCAACTTCGGCTGTCTGCTGGCGCTCAAGGCCGCCGATGTAACTGCGGGTGAGCATCACGACCGCAAACACGCCAACGGCGGCAACAACAATAAGGATCAGACTCTTGGGGTTCATGGTGCCCCTCCCGGTTTCCAAACTGCCTGTGGCGCACGCCCCTCTGGCGCCAGTCAGGCCTGAATTCTCTTAAATCAGGCTGAAACGACGGAAACTTTGTGAACACAGACCCACAGGCCACCGGCCATGATGGCCACCCCGTAAGGTACCTTGAAGGCATTGGGCGAAGTGCTTCTGGATGCGCGCTGCCAGATAAGGAGCGCCAGGGCCACAAGCCCGCCGGCGACTGCGGTATAGAATATCATCGGTACCGCAAATGCAGGCCCCGCCATCAGGGCGGTCGCTGCCAGAAGCTTGACATCTCCGCCGCCCATGGCGCCGGCGGCAAAGCCGGCAAGGCCGATAAGGAAAATGACAAGCCCGGTTGCAAGCGGCCACAGGAAGGCACTGGTAACCGTATCCCCCGCCACCAGCCGCGCCGTGGCTGCCACCACGAAAAGGGCCGATACAAGGAGGGGCAGTCGGTTGGCGATGCGCCGCTCGCGAAGGTCGCTGATGGCGGCGGTGACCAGGATGCCTGCAAGCGCGATATAAGCGCCTGTTTCCATTATTGCTGCTGCCTGCATTGTGTTGCCTGAGATCTGGTTCAAGATCCGTGTTTCAGTAAAAAAGCCGCCGGAAAACGCGTCCCCCGACGGCTTTTGAAAAGCTTCCGCTTTGATGGGTCAGGTTGACCCGGCGTCCATTACGGAGCCGGTGCGTCGCCTGCCGTATCAACTGCGGTTTCGATCTCACCGAATTTGGTGTCGAGCGCGGTACCGAGGTTGCCGAGCGCGGTGATGAGAGCGATTGCAACGAGGGCGGCGATCAGGCCGTATTCAATGGCGGTAGCGCCTTCTTCGTTGCGACGGATTTGGTTCAGAAGTTTCAACATTGGTTTTCTCCAGCTGCCAAGTTTGGATGTCCTCGTTATAGCGCTGGGGGGCTAAATAAAAAGTTAACAGCAAGCTGAAAAATGCTTTTTAAAACAGTAACTTAGCGTAAAATGTAAGGCTAATTTACATCAAATTTTAGCTAGATTTTCAAGGCCATGATTCTGTTGGTGGAATCCACCCGTCGGTCAGCGCCGGTAGCCTGGGCCCAGCCAGTGGGTGGACAAAAAAATTGGCTTTTGTGGTGTTGGGAGGGTGCTTTTGACGGCGCGGTAACGGGCAGTTTGAGGCAAAAGTTTAAGAAGTTTACCCGCTTTTTGTCGCGAGTTTGGCGATTCTTTCGAGCCAAAGCCCGGAGAATTGGGTGATTCTTTGCTCATGGGATGCCGATTCCCGGTGCCTTGGCGGCTTGAAATGGCCATGAATAAAGGGCTGCGGCCTCGACGCCGCAGCCTGAAAGGGGTGGGAAAGGCGATTCTCAGAGAGAAGAAAGCGCTACTGCCGGTGGCTCAGGGTTCTATTTCCTGCAGCGATCCGATGCGAGGACGGAAGTAGGAGACCTTGCGGATGGTCTTGGGCGCAATGAAATCGAATACCAGCGGCTCATAGCGGTAGTATACCTCAGTGGCGAGGATGGTTTCATTGTCCCTGAGCGTCAGGCCTGCCGGGAGCACGACGGCATCCCCTTCGACCCCGAGACTGCTTGCCGCCGCATAGGTGCCGCCGCCCGAGCGCTGCCAGTAGACGGACGCCGGTGTATCTTCCGATTGACTGATCGCAGATACGATGGTGAGCGAGCGTTCGCCGGTCGGGAAAGGCTCCAGAATCTGGGGCACCGCCTGGAAGATGTCGGCCATGACGTTCTCGGTGATGCTTTCATCCCGCGTCACCAGGTCCGAGATGGCAATTACCGTGTGCTGAACCTTCAGGTTCATCAACAGATAGTTGCCCACTTCCACCACGCCGGTGAGCAAGCTCAGGAATAGCGGCACGCTGATGGCAAGCTCCACGAGGATAGAGCCGTCCTCATTCCGGGCTGCACGGCTGAGCAGGGTGGTGCTCTTCAGTCGCTTAAAAAGGCTCATTGCGCACCGCCACAGTTGCCGAAATGGTCACGCGTTTTGTGGCCCAGTCCATGATGCCGCTCAGGCTCGGGGCATTGTAGCGCACGCGGTAGAGCACGATGTCGCCAGCGTCACCAAGGCCGGCAACCGCCATGTCGTCGTCCCAGACTCCGTTGCCATTCACATCCGAGAAAGCTTCACCCTCATCATAGGTGCCGCTGCCGTTTTCGTCCGTAAAGGGCTCGGGTTCGCCGATATCGCCAAACTGCTCATAAACGAGCGTTTCGATCTCGACCGCATCCATGTCGACTTGCCCGAAGGTCTGTTCGGCCACAATCGCCCGTACCTGATCCTCGCGGGTGACCCCGGCCTCTGTCGCGCCGGTAATGCCGAAGCGCGACGCGCGCAGCACCGCATTTTCAATGGAGGCGGACAGGAAGTAGAGGTTCGAGACTTCAAGCACGCCAATCAGCAGCACCAGCAGCATCGGCAGACCGATCGCCGCTTCGACGGCGGAAGCGCCAGCGCGGTCCTGCCACAGGCGTCGTATGAGACTCACGCCCCGCATCAGCGCGAAAGCCTGAGGTTGGAGAGCTGCCGCCCGATTTCATTGAAGGCGTCGGTCAACGAATCGGCAGTCGGCGCGTGGAAATAGAAAGCGGGGTTGGAGGCACAGGTACGGTAAGCGCTCTGGGTATCCTCGTCCGGGGTTGAGCCGAAGGTAATGGTATAGATCAGGATACCGTCCTGTTTGATATTCTGGCAGATGCGGTCAAAGCGGTCGTCAAACTCGTCCCGTGCGGCGCTGATGCTCCCGTAGCCAAAGTCGTCCAGCCGGCCAAAGGCCGTATAGTCGGAGCCGCCCAGTTCGCTGTCCTGGCTGATCAGCTCGTTCACGCCGTCCGTCAGCATGACAATGACCTTGTCCATATAAGGGGTATCGTGGTCGAGCGGCAGGCCTGCCGGGCTGCCGGACCAGAAGCCGCGCCAGCGCGGGCTGACAACCCGCCAGCCCCACACCAGGCCATAGTTGGCTGCGGTGCCGCCGAAGCTCCAGGGTTCCATGACGTCGATAGCGTTGAGAATTTTGGATTTTTCAGCCACCAGCGGTGTGATCTCGCTCGCGCAGCCCCGGTTGGGGCCAAGCGCGCCCGATGCGTTCACCTCATTGATGGTGACAGTGCCCGTGCCGTCGTCAATCCAGTTGTTGTCGCGGTCAACCCAGTACCAGCCCCATTTCTTGTGGTACTTCTGATAGGGGTCGGTGTCCTGCCAGTAAAAGGGTTCAAACGGTATGTCGGATGGCGGGGTGTCGGTCTCGTCCTCGCCATCGGCGCGGGCTTCGAGGCAGCCCTTCCATGTTGTCCCGTAATACTCGTTGTCGACCCGGTCCTTGCCGCCGTCCGAAAGCCAGTCGTAGTTGGCGCTGCCCACATTGACATGGGTGATATAGGGAACAACGCCAGCCCACAGGTTGGTGTTGACCTCGTCGTCGCCGTACACCACTTCAATCAGGTCGGTTGCGGCGGTTTTCATGGTGGTGATCTTGTCGTCATGGCGCATGGAGCCGGTGTTGTCCATCACCAGCACAAGTTCCATGCCGCGGGTCTCCCGCGTGACTTCCGTGCTGGCGCTGACCGTGATTGCTTCATAGCCAAAGATGCGCATGAAGGTGGCCTCCACCGTTGCGCTGGCGGTCAGGGTGATCAGCTCATTGTCATCGCTGATGTCGACCACCATGTTGCTGGTCGTGACCATGCCGCTGATGGAGCCCACATTGGCGTTGAAAAATTCGCGGGCATCATTTTCCATGTTTTCCACGGTCATGGCGTGGCCCGCGGCAAGGCCGGCACTGTCGAGCGACTTTTGCAGCACGTCCTTGACGTAGAACATGCGCGCGCCGTCGATGGCCATGCCCGCCGCGCCGGTCAACATCAGCATGCTGCCGGCCACCATGGGAAGAAGGCTGCCACGTTCATCCCGGATCAAACGCTCGACGGACCGTCCGGCCAATCGGGCACAGTTGTGCATCGTGTGTTTCATGGTCTGTTTGCCTGATGTTTGCCTGAGGCCATCATGGCACTACCTGTTTGAAAATCGGTAAAGGACTAGGGCCAATTTTAGCAAAACTGCATGTTCTTCAAGGCGCTGCACCGAGGGGGGCTGCCCCGGCGACCGGCACTTGTGTCAAAATTTCGCCTTGTCTCCGGGGTTAAATGCTGGCTAGGCTTCTGCGACAGAACAAAAGCGAGGGGATGTATAACAATGGCGAGCAAGAAAGCGGCAGAGATGAAAACAGGTGCGGGGCAGGCCTTGCCGGGCCCGGCGTTCATGGCTTACGCCAAACAGCATCGCCGTGAAGTGCCGGAAGATGCAGTCTTTGGCCAGTTCCTGGCCGATGACGGCCAGCCGCTCAGGTTTGCACGTTTCCCCGCGAGCAAGGTCATCGAGCCCAAGGGTACGATTATTTTCATGCCGGGCCGTACCGAGTTTATCGAGAAATTCCTGGAGGATGTTCACCTCTTCAACCAGATGGGTTTCGCCTGCGCGGCGATGGACCTGCGCGGGCAGGGCATGTCCTACCGCCCGCATCCAAACCGCGACAAACATTTTGTCAAAACGTTTGATACCCATATTTCGGATGTACGCGCCTTCTTCGACAAGAAGCTGGTGGACAAGATGCCCAAGCCCTTCATCCTGATGGGACATTCGGCAGGCAGCCATGTGATCCTGCGCTTCCTGCATGACCATCCGGACTATGCCGATGCCGCGATTACCGTCGCGCCCATGGTGAAGATTTTCACCGGCCCGCTGCCGAAATTCTTTGTGAATGGCCTGCCGATGTTCATGCGCATGATTGGCCGCGGCGCGGCCTATATCCCCGGCCATACTGCCTTCAAGGAAGGGCGCTGGGGATGGCGCAAGAAGCTGACGCATGATGACGAGCGTTTCTGTGACGAAGACTTTTTCATCAAGAACAAGGATACGCGGCTGGCTGTTGGCGGTGCCACGTACCGCTGGCTGCACGAAGCGCTGAAGTCGTGTGAGAAGCTTAACGCGCCTGACTATCCGGAAGCCATCAAGACACCGGTGCTGATGTTGCAGGCGGAGAAGGACCGCATTGTGGATAACTCCGGCCAGGATGCGTTGGCCGCCCGGATGCCGCACTGTCGCCTCGTGGTGGTCAAGGGCGCGATGCACGAGATATTGAAGGAGACGGACGAAATCCGTGCCGAGCTCTGGAAAGCCATTGCGGAATTCATCGACCTTGAGAAAGGGCCTGATTTTGGCCCGTTCGTGACGCCGGATTAAAACGCAGGCCCGCGTGCCTTATGGCGCGCGGTCAAGCTTCGGCTGGGTGTCCTTGAGGATATCAAGTACCGCAGGCACAAGCGCCGGGTCGCCGACCGCGAGCAGGCGGCCACAGTCGCCCGGTGCGTCACCTTCCCAGTTGGTCGCGCTGCCACCCGCCCCGCGAATGACGGGGATCAGCGCCATCATGTCATAGGGCTTGAGCCCGCTTTCAATCACAAGGTCCATATGCCCGGCCGACATCACGGCATAAGCATAACAGTCAAGCCCGTAGCGGATGAGGCGGGAACTGGTGCGAAGCGTTTCGAACGCGTCGCGCTCGTGTGGTTTGAAAAGCGCGAAGTCGGTGGTGGAAATAGTGGCGGTCTCGAGCGTCGGGCAGGGCCGCGTGCTGATGGGCTCGCCGTTCAGGCTCGCACCCCCCGGCCAGCCAAGGTAGCGCTCGCCGATATAGGGCTGATCCACGACGCCGATGATGGGTACACCCTTGTAGCGCAGCGCGATGAGCGTGCCCCATGTGGGCAGGCCTGAGATGAAGGCGCGCGTGCCGTCCACAGGGTCAAGTACCCATTCAAACGGGCCGTTGGCGTCCTTGATGCCGAACTCTTCGCCAAAAATGCCGTGGTCGGGGTAGCGCGCGTCAATCAGCGTACGGATGGCTTTTTCAGCCCCCTGGTCGGCCTTGGTCACGGGGTCGAAGCCCGCACCCTTATCCTTGTCGTCAATGGAAATCGGCTTTTTGAAGTAGCTCAGGGTGACTTCAGCGGCAGCATCCGCAAGTTCGAGCGCGAAGGCTTTCAGCGTTTCGATTTCCTCAGCCGGAATGTCTGGCGTCACGATATGTCCCCTTGGTGTATTCACAAGCCCGGCTTTTGCGGTGGGCTTTTAATTTTCATGCGGGCATGCCTTGCATGCGCGGACACTTTAGATCACATATTGCGCAGTGATGAGCAACGGGAACTGGCATGCTTGAGTGTGATTTTTTGATCATCGGTGCAGGGATTGCGGGCGCGGGCGCGGCCTACCGGCTGGCGCCGCATGGCTCCACGATCCTGCTCGATATGGAAGATCAGGCCGGGTATCACACCACCGGCCGCTCCGCCGCCTTTTATGCCGAGACCTATGGCGGGCCGAAAGTGCAGCCGCTCACCACGGCCTCGAAGGCATTTTTCCATAACCCCCCGGAAGGCTTCACGGGTGTGCCGTTGCTGACGAAGTTGGGCGCCATACACATCTATCGGGCCGACCAGAAGGCTTCGGCCGACAGGCGTTTTCGCGAACTGCGTGCCGCGCTGCCAGGCGTGAAACGCCTCACGGCAGCGGAGGTGAAGGCGCGTGTGCCGCACCTTGATACATGCACGATCGCCGGCGCGATTGATGACCCGGACTGCGGCAACCTCGATGTGGCGGCCCTTCATCAGGGCTATCTGAAGGCGGCCAAGGCGATGGGGGCCGAATTACGGCTGGGTGCCCGGCTCGAGACCGCGGCTTATGACGGCAGGCGCTGGCATGTGAAAACCCGGCAAGGTGCACTGAACGCACGTTTCATCATCAACTCCGCCGGGGCCTGGGGCGATGAGGTGGCGAAACGCGCAGGCGTCATGCCCCTTGGCCTGCTACCGCTTCGCCGTACTATCGTGGCGGTGCCGAAACCTGACGGGCTGCCGTTTGACCGGCACGGGCCGGTCGTGCTCGATATTGATGAGGAATATTACTTCAAGCCGGAGGGGGAGGGCTATCTCGTGACCCCGGCGGATGAGGTGCCGAGCGCGCCGTGCGACGCCCAGCCAGAGCTTGAGGATGTTGCGCGCGCGGTTCAGTTTTTTGAGCGTGCGCTGGATTGCACCGTGGCGCGTATCGATACCAAATGGGCGGGACTGCGCACATTCGGCCCGGACCGCACACCCGTGATCGGCAGTGCGGTGGACGAGCCTTCCTTCTTCTGGAATGTGGGGCAAGGTGGTTACGGCATCCAGACATCACCGGCATGGAGCGAGCTTCTCGCAAGCCTTGTGCGCGCTGTACCGCTGCCGGACTATCTGCGGCAGGCAGGGGTTGAGCCGGGACCATACAGCCCGGCCCGATTTGTTTCGGAGCTTGCCTGAGGCTATCGTCCTTGGTGACGCCTGCGCCGGGTTTCGCCAAAAGCGAACACCAGAATCACCGCGCCCACCACACCGGCGATGATATCGGCAATCAGCCCGTCGGGGCCAAGGCCCAGCATGCCGAACAGGAATTTGCCGACGATGCCGCCGAAGATGCCAAGGATGATGTTGCCAAGGGCACCAAAACCTTCGCCGCGGATGATGTGTCCGGTCAGGAAGCCAACAAGGGCACCAACAATGATGGTACTGATCATGTGCTGCTCCTTCCTCTAGTACCGGCTGTAACGGCCATAGCGGCGTTCATAGTCGAACTCGCGCCTCAGCTCGTCGTTGCGGTACTGGCTCAGGGCATAGACCGCCCAGATGGCGGCGACCGGCCAGCCGATGAAGGTGAGCCACAGGATCAGGTTCATCAGGCCCTGGAAGGGCCGGTTGATGGTAAAGAATACCAGGGGCGGGAATATAATGGCCAATATCAGGCGCATCAGTTCCTCCTATTTCCTCGCGTTGTCGTTTTTTTAGTCTTGTAAAAAAATATGTGGGAGCGAGGGCTGGGTGTTTCAAGGCGAAAGCGCAATGAGGCATAGTGTCCACCGCGCATGTTTTTTGTTCCGTGCCTTGGGGCCGCTGTGCTAAGGAGCGAGAATTGGGGACTTTTCAGTGATGGGGCTATAGGTCAGGTATGATTAATCTGTTGCGTAACTTCAAGGTCAACGTGCGCATCTGGGCGTTGACGGTTCTCTCCTTCATCGGCATGGCGCTCATCATCTTCGAATATTCCGTCCTGATCGGTGAACTGCAGGCTGGCAACGTGAGCGATGCCCAGTTTGCGTCGGACCAGCAGTTTGTCTGGATCATTACTGCGATTATGGTGGCCCTCATCCTGTTCCTCGCCGTTTCGATCACCGCGAGCATCATGAAGCCGCTTCGTGTGCTGCAGGCGGAACTCGTGGGCCTTTCGGACGGCAAATACGACAAGGAAATCTCTGACCGTGATCACAAGGACGGTATCGCCGCCATGGCAAATGCCGCCGAGGTGATGCGTCAGAAAGCGCTTGAGGCGGCGCGACTGCGGGACGAGGCTGAAAAGGCGCGGGCCCAGCGCGCAGCCGAGGAGCGCGCAGCGGAGGAGCAGCAACACGCCGAGGAACGCCGCAAGCGCGAGGAAGAAATCGCCCGCGACCGCGAGATGGTGGAAGAACGCCGCCGCATGCAGCTTGATATGGCCGCAGGCTTCGAGCAGGAAGTCTCGAGCGTGATCCAGTCGCTTTCGGGCGCAGTGGTCGAGCTGCAGATGGCTGCCAACACCATGAGTGAAGCGATTGAGCAAACATCGTTTGAAGTCAATGCCGCCGCGAGTGCGACCGACGCCACCAGCCAGGACATGATTACGGTGGCGGACGCCGCTGATGGCCTCACTGGCGCAATTGGTGAAATCCGCACGCAGGTGGAACAGGCCAACGCCATCACCACCAATGCGCTCACTGTCGCCAAGGATGCGGAAGGGCGTGTCAGCTCGCTCTCCTCAGCGTCCGAGCGTATTGCCGAGGTGATCCATCTCATCAACGATATCGCGGAGCAGACCAACCTGCTCGCGCTCAACGCCACGATCGAGGCCGCGCGCGCGGGCGAAGCGGGCAAGGGCTTTGCCGTTGTGGCCAGCGAGGTCAAGAGCCTCGCCAACCAGACCGCGCGGGCAACGCAGGAGATCGAGGAGCAGGTGAATGCCATGCAGCTCGCCACACGCGAGACGGTGGATGCGGTGAACGAGATTCGCAAGACCATCAACCAGGTCAGCGAAATCTCGGGCATGATCGCGGCTGCGGTGGTGGAGCAGGAAGCATCGACCGGCGAGATTGGCCGCAGCGTGCAGAACGCGAGCCAGGGCACAGCCACGCTCGGCCAGAATGTGGGTCGCGTGCAGGAGATGACAAGCCGCAGCGCTGGCGCCGCACAGGTGGTGAATGACAATTCAGGCGAGCTGACGGAACAGGCCAGCAGGCTTGAAGGTGCCGTCAACCGCTTCCTTGAGCGTATGCGCGGCTAAGGCGCCACACGACCCGACAGATGAAAAAGGCCCGCTGTTGCGGGCCTTTGTTTTTCAGGATTTGCCTATTCAGCACTTGCCCGTTTCAGGATTTGAAGGAGGCGATACGCTCGATATACCAGCGCGGGAAACCATAGGTTTCGGCCGGCTTCAGCAGGCTGTCGACATAGGCATTGTCGGCGAAGCCGGGCTTCATGTTATGCGCCACATAGACGATGGCGGGTGTGATCTTGCCACCGCGGGTAAAGACCAGCATGGCTTCGGGCAGGTAAGGCACACCAAGGCGCTGGTTGATATTGTCGCCGTAAAGCTTATCAAGCTCGGCATGGGTCATGTTGGCGAGGATGCCGTAAACCACGCCGTCACCGGCTTCGACAATATTGGCATGCGGCTGGATCACAAGCTCGTAGCCATGAATGCTCGCTGGCGCAAAGGCGCGTTTGGCAACGCCCAGTTCCTCCAGCGTTTTCATGTTCATATAGCCGCCGTAAAAAAACACCTGCAGCTTACGCTCTGCCATATATCGTCCTTTTCCCATCTCGCCCACCCGGGGCTATGTGCGCATGGAAGCCCGCGTTCGTCAATATTTGTAGCAAGCTTGAGGGGATAGCATGCACACAAATGGTTGCAGCCGCGCGACCATGAGCGGCATAGTGTGGAGGCATGGCAAGGAGAGAGTGGGGGGTATGGCTGACGACACTAACAGCAGTGAACCAGAGTATATCGACGAGGCAACTGGCAAGCCCATCATCTATGCCGACAATGTGCCGGAGATATTGCGTGGGTTGACGGTTGAAAACTGCGGTTTCGCAATGAATGATTCACATTTCGAGTATCTGGATAAGATGGGGCATATCGAACGTGCGGCGTTGGGTATGAACGAATGGAACCGTTGGGTCCAATGGGCGCAGTTAAAAAATGCGCGCTGGTTAGAGCGGCGTGAACAGCAAAATGAAGTACATGTTTCCGCCAAAGAGCGAGGTGATAAGGGCTATAACAGTTTAGTGATAAATATGGATGTTGGTCTGAAAAGGGATAGCAATTTCCACTATGATATAGCTGTTTTCGATTTTCGGGGCTTTATCTTTCCAGCAAGAGTCTCTTTTGAGGGAGCTAGGTTTCCCCAAGCAGTGGACTTCTCCCACGCTGAATTTCTTGGCTATGCGAAGTTCGTTCGATCAGAATTCAGGGGAGATGCTCGCTTCACAAGTGTCAAGTTTTACGGCGCCGCTAGATTTGAACGGAGTCATTTTAACGGAGGCGCATTCTTCGTAGACGCTCTCCTGCATAGGGGTGGGCGTTTTATTGGCTCTAAATTTGATGGAGATGCAAACTTTTCCGGTGTTTGGTTTGCCAAGTCTGCTTGGTTTAGTGAGGTGGTCGTTGGGGGTAGCGCAAATTTCCAAGAAGCTCAGTTTATAAATGAGGCAAGATTTATCGAGGCGAACTTCAAGGGGGCAGTTAAGTTAACTAATTCTACGTTTAGAAATAACGTGAGTTTTATTAGATCAAAATTTTCTGGGTACTTTGAGGCAAGTAGTACGGTTTTCTTGAATGACACAAACTTCAAAAGAGCTCAATTTGGGCGGGGTTGTGTATGTCAAGCGACAAAGTTTGTGGGCAACGTTAGCTGGAAAAACGCAGAATTCAGAGCGGGCGGGGATTTCCACGCATGTAGATTTGCAGGGGAAGTGGACTTCACCAGTGTGCTCTTTACGGGTCATATAAACTTTGACCATGCGACGTTTGGTGTCAAGAAAGTGGATATGCTTGACGATGATGTTTCTGATTCCGCGACACAGAAAAATAATGGGCTAGCCCCATTTCAAACCAACTGCTCAAACGGATCGGTGCCCGATTTCAAGGGGGCCCAGTTTGGGGTTCCGCCTAATTTAGGGTACACTGAAATAATAATACCCACAGCGTCTTTTCCATCGGCATGGTTTATTGGAAAGAAGTTTAAATTTCTCTTTTCCAATAAGAGTTTTGCGGAAGATGCGGACGCAGCATCGAAACTCCGCCGTTTGCAGGAACTGGCCGCAGCCGGTCATCACCATCTGGCTGAGAAACGTTTCTTCCGGGCAGAACTTCTGTGCCGCCGTGGGCATGAGGCGACATCGTGGCCCGAGATTACCATGATCAACCTGTTTGAGTTGTTCAGTGGCTGCGGGCTCAGTTTCAGGAAGCCGGTGCTGTGGCTGCTCGGGCTTATCGTGGCATGTGGGGTGGTCTATTTCAGTCAGATCGACTGGACTTTCGCGGAAATGAATTCAGACGGCGAAAGCTGGTTCGACCTTGTGTCCTACAGCGTGCTCAACAGCCTGCCGCTCATCGGCTATGCATCCGATACATACGGCGTGGCGGTAGATGTGCTGTTTGGCGGCATCGACAAGGTGCCGTGGTTCGTGAAGCTCACGGCCTTCTTTCAGAACATCGCATCTGCGATCCTCCTCTTCTTCGCGCTCCTTGCCATCCGCAACTATTTCAAGCTGGGCTGAAACATGAACTATCCGGTTATTATTGATTTTGACCTGCGCAAGGCCCACCTGCTTCGGGCGTCGCTCTATTTGGGGATTTTTGCGCTTGCAGGGATTGTTGTCTGGGCAGTGTACAGCGGGCAGGGGCGGTTTGAAACAGTGGGGGCTGTGATTGCTCTCCTGATCGTTTTGATGCTGTTTCTCGGCATCAATCATGATTTCCTGAAGCCGCGCTTCAAGTGCCAGCATGCCCTTGAAATACATGCCGACCATCTTGTGTGGGCAACCGCTGACGGCCCACTCGTCATTCCGCGTGAGGCAGTGTTGTCTGTCGTTGGTGGTGACGAGCTCCAGTGGGGCGGGGTGATGCACGTGGTGGAGCTGGATGTGAAGCCGGACTATTATGTCCGGTCCCTATATGGATCGCGGGAGGCTCCGACACTTCAGCAGGAGTTCGCGAACGGGCACACCGAAGTGTCAGTCTCCATTGCATTGGAGAACTGGCTCAGGGACCAGGATTAAGACAGCAAAAAGGCTGTGCAGCGTGACGCTCTCACGCTGCCGGTGGGCTTTGCTTTGCTGCAAGTGTCTTAGCTGAAGCGCTTTTTCAGGCGGGTGAAGAAACCTTCACCGGACTGGTAAGCCTGACGGGCTTCTGCCTCACGCACCATGCGTGCATATTCAACTTTGGTGACGCCGTAAACACGGGGAAGGGTCTGCTGTTGCATTTTTCATCTCGCTTGTCGTTGTCGTTCCGGCTGTGCCGGTTTGTTTTATTTTTTCCGGTCGTTGCCGGTATCTCACATATTGTGAGCCTTAGGTGTATTACAAGACTATAACACCTGATTTTTTAAAAATAAAGATGCCCGATGTAAACCGGGCATCTGTGAGCTGTGGCGCGGCTGCGACGAGCTGATTGTTTTCAGTTCTCGCCGTCGGTGCTTTCCTCTTTGTCCGAAGGGAGTTCATCCACAGTGACATTTGGCTTGGCAGACCGATTGCGGCGGAGTTCGCGCTCGTGTTTGCGGTTCACTTCGCCCATATAGACGGCGACATGGCTTGGCCAGGCCACACGTACTGGCGCGCTCAGGGTCTCCCGACCGAGGAGGGCGAGCGCGCCTTCCTCGAGCATGTCACTACCCTTCTGGTGATCGAAGGTGATGCCCATTTCAAGGTCCGTGGTGTAGAAGTCATCCGTCTCTGCCACAACGGAGCGGGTGCCCTCGGCGAGCGCGGCATAGGCGGGCTTCAGATATTCGATGATATGTTTTTTCACGTCACGCTCGAAGCTGGGAAACAGCGCAGCATTGATGCGGTAGAGTGTCGCCACGCGCAGTTTTCCGTGCCGGACTTTGGCGCCGCGGTTTGAATTCACAAACTCAACCGCGTTCTGTTGGAGCTGGCTCCAGACTGTGTCTGGCGTGTAGGCCTCGCGCCGGATGTTCGGGCTGCCGATATAACCATGGAAGAAACCATACATCACCAGCGGATTGTCCCATTTGGCAAGCACGATACGGTGGTGGATGTCATTGAGCGACAGCGGCACGCCGCCCACCGTCAGCACCTTCTGGTCCAGAAGCGCTTCTTCACCATAAAGAAGATCCTTGAGGATGCGCTTTGGGTAGTGTTTGGCAAGTTGTTCCACCATCGCAACGTTATAGAGATTAAGCCAGTAAGCGAGCTTTTCATCCGGTGTCCATGTGTCCATCGGGTGCGTGACCGGCAGGCTTTCCATATGGGCGCGGATCTGCATCAGGGTATCGAGGTTTTCACCCTCAAACGCACCAAGATAGATGCGGTTGCCCTCTATCGCGGTCGGGTTCTTGTTGCCCCATTTGAAGCGGGAGTTGTCCAGCTTGATGGTCACCGGATTGCTGGTGCGGTCTGACATGCCGGGGCTGATCACGGTCGTACGCAGAATATAGTCCCAGGTCGGGTAGGCGAAGTCATCCGCTTTCTCAGATGCCGGTATGGGGTCTGCCATGGAATAGGCGCCTGTGCTGGCCGCGGTGGCATTGATGCTCGTGAGCGCGAGGGTGATTGCACTGACAGCAATGATGCGGGCAATAAGTGTGCGGTGAAACAAGGTTAACCTCCCCAAAAGGTTTAAACTGTTCATCTATGGAGAGCATAACACAGTTCCACTATTCCCAAATACAAAAAGCCCCGGCGTGGCCGGGGCTTGATGTGTGTCTTGTATCCGGGCGGAAGTGCCGGGATTATTCAGCAGCTTTTGCAGCGCGTTTACGCTCGTGCGGCAGCAGGAAGCGTTTGCGCAGGCGGATGCTCTCCGGCGTGACTTCAACAAGCTCGTCGTCGTTGATGTAGGCAAGGGCTTCTTCAAGCGGCAGCTTCTTCGGCGTCGTCAGCTTCACGGCGTCATCCTTGCCGGCGGCGCGGATGTTGGTGAGCTGCTTGGCTTTCTGCACGTTCACGTCAAGGTCGTTATCACGGCTGTGTTCGCCGATGATCATGCCTTCATAGGTTTCGTCACCCGGCTCGATCATGATGAAGCCGCGCTCTTCCAGGTTCCAGAGCGCATAGGCAACGGCTTTGCCGGCGCCGGTTGCGATCAGAACGCCGCGCTGACGACCTGCGATCGGGCCTTTGTAGGCGTCGTAGCGGTCATAGGTGCGGTTCATGATGCCGGTACCGCGCGTGTCGGTCAGGAACTCACCGTGGTAGCCGATAAGGCCACGCGCCGGTGCGTCAAATGTGAGGCGTACCTTGCCGCCGCCCGACGGTACCATGCCGGTCAGCTCAGCCTTGCGGAGCGACATTTTCTCAACCACGACGCCCTGGTAGGCTTCGTCCACGTCAACCTGTACGGTCTCGTATGGCTCGAGGCGGCTGCCGTCTTCGGCTTTCTTGAACAGAACGCGCGGGCGGCTGATTGCAAGCTCGAAGCCCTCGCGGCGCATGGTCTCAATGAGAACGCCAAGCTGAAGCTCGCCACGGCCAGCAACTTCAAAGGCGTCCTTGCTTTCGGTCTCGGTGATCTTGATGGCCACGTTGCCCTCGGCTTCGCGCATCAGGCGATCACGGATCACGCGGGATGTCACCAGCTTGCCTTCGCGGCCCGCGAGCGGGCTGTCGTTCACGGCGAACGTCATGGCGAGGGTTGGCGGGTCAACCGGAAGCGCATGCAGCGGCTCGGTCACTTCCGGCACACAGATGGTGTCAGCAACGGTGGCGTCAGCGAGGCCAGCGATGGCAACAATGTCACCCGCTTGCGCTTCTTCAACCGGCACACGCTCCAGCCCACGGAAGGACAGCAGCTTGGAGATGCGGCCTTGCTCAACCATCTTGCCGTTCGCGCGCAGGGCTTTGATCGGGTCACCCACTTTCACGCGGCCGGTCTCGATACGGCCCGTCAGCACACGGCCGAGGAAGTTGTCACGGTCCAGCATGGTTGCGAGCATGGAGAATGGCTTGTCAGCGTTACCCTTGCGCAGCGGGGCTGGCGGCTCGACATGCTCAAGCACGGTCTCGAACAGCGGGTGCAGGTTTTCACGCGGGTCATCAAGGCTGCGCACACACCAGCCGTCACGGCCCGAAGCATAAAGGATCGGGAAGTCGAGCTGGTCTTCGTTCGCGCCAAGGTTCACAAAGAGGTCGAAGCAGGCGTCGGTCGCTGCGTCCGGGTCCCCGTCCGGCTTGTCTACCTTGTTCACAACCACGATCGGCTTCAGGCCGAGGGCCAGTGCTTTCATGGTCACGAATTTGGTTTGCGGCATCGGGCCTTCTGCGGCGTCAACCAAGAGAACCACACCGTCCACCATCGAGAGGATACGCTCAACCTCGCCGCCGAAGTCGGCGTGGCCGGGGGTGTCCACGATGTTGACGCGGGTGTTTTGCCACATCACGCTCGTGCATTTCGCGAGAATGGTGATGCCGCGCTCACGCTCGAGGTCACCGCTGTCCATTGCGCGCTCGGCAACACGCTGGTTGTCGCGTACCGTGCCGGATTGGCGGAAAAGGTTATCCACCAGAGTGGTTTTGCCATGGTCAACGTGCGCGATGATCGCGATGTTGCGAATGTCTTTGCTCATGTTTGCTGTCCTGGGGTGGCTGCCAAGCGCCGTGCGCTTTTGGGGCCATCGTCATACAAAAAAAGCCCCTGCGGGGGAGGCCGCGGGCTTTTGCGCTTAAAAACTTTGCGCGCCTTATACGCGCGTTTCAGCTTTCCGGCAAGCTTAAAGGCTGCGTGTTACAGAAAGGTAAAGGCTTGAATATTTTTTGGCTGATTACTGGCCTAACAGGCAAGCAGACGCTGCTGTGCCGTCCGCGATGGTTACTGCCCGCTTTTTGGATAGCGCGATATATTGCACACTTTTGCCAAGGGCCGGTTCGAGGCTCCTGACCCGGTCCATCAGGCCGTGTGCCTTCAGCGCTGCTTCAAACATGGTTGGCGGGCTCGCGACAAAGTCAACCCTGCCCGAGAGCAGGTCATCCATCATGGCGCGGCTTTCACCCCGCTCAAACAGCGCGACAGTGCCCGCGCGAACATACGCATCAAACCCGGCTTCAAGGATGGCATTCTTGCGCACGGAGATGCCGCGCCCGTCAAGCATGGCAAACCCTGTGAAGGCGGTGAAGGGCGAATCCTTGCGTACGAACAGCCGCGGCTCCACGGTCAGCAGCGGTGTGGCGGGGAAGTCAAAATGCTGCGCTCTTTCCACCGAATAGTTGGCCGGGATCACCGCATCTGTCACCCCGGTCTGGGCGCTGGTGAAGGCCCGGTTCCACGACGGCATGATGATGACCTGCGCCTCGAGGCCGCAAGCCGCAGCAAGTCGTGTGACCGCGTCAACAGCCTGACCATGCGGTGCGTCACCCGGTGTAAGCTCGATAAAAGGCGGCATGACAATGGTTGAGACGCGCAGGGTTTCCGCGTGCGATGGCAGGGTGATGCCGCCAAGGCCAAGAAGCAGGAAAAATAAGACCAACCGATACACTGAAACAAATCCCTCTCGCCAGCGTGCAGCCGGCACCCGTGGCTGATGATACCGGATTGGCGCGGTTGCGTCTCTAATTAAAGTTTAGCACATGGCCGCGCATTCAGGGCAGCCTGCCGCAAGCTGCTGGCAATTGAAGCGCCTGCCGTTAAGGCTGGTGCCATGACCTATGACGCTGACCGTTCAATCGACCTGAGTTTTCGCCTGCTCGCCTTTGTGTGGGTGGCGGGTGTGCTGTGCCTTGCGGCCGCGCTTTACATGAATAGCGAACAAGTGGACGAGCCCTGCAGCTTCGCGGAGCTGCATTTCGACACCTGCCCTTACTGAGCGGCACCCCGGTTCTGGGTCTCTGCAACGTCCGGCAGGTCTTCGTGACCATCAGCAGGGACGGACAGAGCGCTCAGGAACTGGTCCGTCACGGTATCCCAGTCATAGGTGCGCGCGAAAGCGGCACAGGCTTCGCGGTCGCAATTGAGCGCCTGCCGGATGGCGACCTCAAGATCGTCATCAAGCGCGGCGATAGACTGCGGCCAGTTTCCGCCCGGGCCCTTGCCGTCGCGGCCAACCACATCTAGCGGACCCTGCACGGGGTAGGCGGCCACGGGGGTGCCGCAAGCCAGCGCCTCGATCATGACCAGACCGAAGGTGTCGGTCCGTGACGGGAATACAAACACGTCCGCACTGGCGTAAGCGGCAGCGAGTTCGGCGCCGAACTTGGCGCCAAGGAATTTGACATCCGGATATTCGGCCCGAAGCCGCTTGAGCGCGGGGCCATCCCCGACCACCACTTTGGTGCCGGGCACATTGGTGCGCAGGAACGCCTCGATGTTCTTTTCGACCGCCACGCGGCCCACATAAAGCTGGACCGGGCCTTCATAATCCCATGCCTTGGTGCCACCCGGCGAAAACTGCGCCGTATCGACACCGCGGGTCCAGTTGACAATGCGGCGGAAACCCTTGTCGCGCAGGAGCGCGCGCACGGTGGGTGTTGCCACCAGCACACCGTCGCTCTTGGCATGAAAGCGGCGGAACATGGGGTAAAGCCAGTCGGCCTTCAGTGGCATGCGGGCCTCGATATATTCCGGGAAGGCGGTGTGATAGGCCGTGGTGAACGGCCGCTTGTTGCGGATGCACCAGCGCCGCGCCGCCCAGCCAAGTGGGCCTTCGGTAGCGATATGTACCGCGTCCACGTCCCAGCGCTTCATGATGGCGCCGAGGCGGAAAGGTATGTTGAGGCTGAGGCGGATTTCAGGGTAGCTCGGGCACGGTATGGTGCGGAAAAGTTTGGGCGTCAGCATATAGACCTTGTGCCCGCGGGCCTTCAGGTGATGCCTGAGTGTATCCAGCGTGCGCACGACCCCGTTCACCTGCGGGTGCCAGGCGTCGGTTACGATGCAGATTTTGAGTGGCCGGTCCTGCATGCGCGCGTCGGCTACTCTGCTGCAACCGGGGTCGGTGTGCGCGGGCCTTTGGGGGCCTTTTCCTTGCGCCCTTTTTTGCCTTTGCCCTTGCCGCGGTTCTTTTTCTCTTCGCGGGCGGCAACCTCGTCGGCCCAGTGGATGATCTCGAACCGGCCGTCGTCATATTCCACAAGCGCCGTGCAACTTTCGACCCAGTCACCGTCGTTCATATAGTCGATGCCGTCGAAGAAGCGGCGTTCGGCATGGTGGATATGGCCGCAAATCACACCGTCCACACCACGGCGTTTGGCCTCGGCGGCCACGGCTTCCTCGAACCGGCCGATATATTCAACCGCGTTCTTGACCTTCTGCTTCAGGTATTTCGACAAGGACCAGTAACTGTAGCCCATCTTGCGCCGCAGCCAGTTGACCCAGGTGTTGAGCTTCAGGAGCATCACATAGGCATGGTCGCCCACGTGGGCGAGCCATTTGGCATATTTCACCACACCGTCAAACTGGTCGCCGTGCAGTACCCAGTAGCTCTTGCCGTTGGCGGCTTCATACACCATGTCGGGCACCAGTTCGACACCGGCCATATTGTGGCCCTCGAAGCCGCGCAGCGCTTCGTCATGGTTACCTGGGATGTAGATTACCTGTGTGCCATGTTTTGCCATCTTGAGTACACGGCGGATCACATCGTTATGGTTGGTGTCCCAGTACCAGGTGCGCTTGAGCTGCCAGCCGTCGATAATATCACCCACAAGGAACAGCTTGTCGCAACTGACGGACTTGAGGAAGTCGAGCAGCAGGTCGACCCGTGCGGCTCTGGTGCCCAGATGTGTGTCCGATATAAAAACAGCGCGATAATGACGCGCTTTTTTGGGGAAATCGGAATGTTCACGGGAGCCGGGAGTGGGAGACCCTCCGGGTGAGGAAGGCCGGGAGGATGCCTTTCGCCCGAAGGGTGCAGGAGAGTTTTCCCAGAGGAAAAGGGGCTCGCCCGATGTGGGAAGCACCTCTAGAAGCAAGTTTTCTGCTACCTTTTTCATGACAGGCTTTATGCGCGCGCATGGTGACATTTGCGTTGCACGATTGTGACTGTTTCTTGAAAAGCGACTCTGTTTTGATTCGCACCCGGGATTCTGTTGTGCGAGTAGGCTGGCGCGACTCCGATGTGCTGTTTTGGTGGATTTTTCTTCTCAAAATCGGGCGCGTAAAATTTATATATTTCAATGGCTTGATTGTGATTAACCGATTCTCAAGGTTTCGTGACTTACCCTGCACTTGGAAATTGCTGACCAAGCAATTATCTTTGTCTGTAGCGGGTAGCCCCGCTAATGCCCTCCGTGGGCGTTTCCTCCCTGAGCCTGGGCCACGCGAAAGCGTGGCCTCTTTTTTTGTGCCGCGACCGGGCTGGAATTTCAGGTGCAAAACCTGCGCAGGATGTGTGCACACTTTGTGCAAGAAAAAAGGGGCGCCGAAGCGCCCCGTGAGTGCCTGTTGGGAAACGTGCTTAGAAAGAGAAGCGCGCGCGGGCGTAGTAGAAGCCGCCGTTGAAGCCCATCGGTGAAGTCACCGGATAAGCGGCACCTGCGACACCGCCCCACTCGTTTGCGTCCGGGTAGGCATCAAACAGGTTGTTGGCGCCCACGATCAGCTCGAGGTTCTCCATCACGTTATACCCGAACTCAAGGTCGAACGTGACTTCAGAGCCTGCGTTGATCGGCAGGTCACACGCGTCAAGGTGCGCTTCGAAGTAGCTGCCATAGTAGTTGCCGCGTGCCAGTGCGCGCCACTTGCCCGTGGAGTGCGTGAGCGTTGCGTTACCACGCCAGTTCGGCAGGTTCTCTTCAAGGAGTTGTACACGGCAGCTATCGAGCGTGGACGGGTTGAAGTCCACCACTTTGGTCTTCGTGTAGTTACCCGCGAAGGAGAGGTTGGTGTTGCCGTCATCCGTGATGGAAAGCGGGATGGTAGCCACAACGTCCACACCTTCGGTGCGGGTGTCGAAGTCGTTCACGAAGAAGCGGAACGCTGCGAGGTCAGCCGCGAAGGATACGCCGGATGCCACGAGGGCGTCACGCTCGGCCTGTGTCAGCGTGATGCTGGCAGACTGCGTGATACGGTCCGTTACCTTGATGTTGAAGTAGTCGACCGTCACGTTGGCCGGGCCGAGGTCGGCGACAAAACCAAGCGTGAAGCTCTTGGACTCCTCCGGACCGAGCGGCTCTGCACCTTTACTGATGGCAACAGGGTTGGTCGGCGGAATCGTACCACGCTGAGCGAGCTGGAGGCCGTTTTCGGTCTGCTCGAACACCGTCGATACGTTGATCACCTGCTGCTGGCCCACGGTCGGAGCGCGGAAGCCGGTGGAGTAGGAACCGCGCATGCGCAGGCTGTCGGTGAACTTATAGAGAGCGGAGATCTTGAAGTTCGTGGTGGAGCCGAAGTCCGAGAAGTCTTCCCAGCGCAGCGCTGCACCCAGCACGAGGTCTTCGGTCACGTCTGTCTCGAGGTCGAGGTAGAGCGCGATGTTGGAACGGTCCCATGTGCCGGCGATCTGCGGGCCGAAGCCGGAGAAGCCGTTGGAGCCGAGGCCGAAGCCCTGGTTGAAGCTGATGATCTCGCCCTGGTCGTTCTCACGCTCGAAAGGCTGCGCGAGGATGCCGATGTCGAAGGACTCCGGCTGGCCGGTGCGGACTTCGAACTGCTCTTCACGCCATTCGAAACCAGCGGCCACGTTCAGCGGTGAGTAGAAACCAACTTCAAGCGGGTAGGAAACGTCCGCGTTGAAGTTTTTCTCAAGCTGAATGTAGGAACCGAGCTGGAATTCGGTCGGCGTTGACGGGCCGAGGCTCGGGTTGATGGTATTGGCAATGAAGAAGTCTGCCTGGTTGCGGCCAGCATGCACGCTCACGTCATAGGTCATGCCGCTGTCAAGCTCGCCGCGGAAGCCCATGGCACCAGCGATATCATTGAGCTTGCCACCGAACTGCGGTGTGAAGCCGCCCGGGAACATCTCGTTGAAGATAAAGCAGTTCGGGTCCGCATTGATGGCTGCAAGCGCCGCGGCTTCACCGGCAGAACCGATCACCAGCGGATCAGGGATCGTACCCGTGGTGGCTTCGCCTTCATTGAAGTTGTAACCGCCTGGGCAGGTCACACCGTCATCTGGCGTCAGGTCACCCACAAGGCGGGTCGTGCCGCCGTCGTTGGAGTTCACACCGCCACGGGTGTTCGGGTTACGGTAGAAGAAGCCGCCTTCAACTTCACGTTCGGCATAGTTACCGAAAGCGTAGATTTCCGAGTTGTCGCCGGTCTCAATGCCGAAGTTCATGAAGACTTTCCAGTCGTTCCGCACTTCAGGCTGGCCCCAGATCTGGGCGTAAGGCTCACGAACGTCGGTGTTGCCGGCGTCGATGAGGCCCTGCGCGTCATCACGCTGCACGCTGCGGCTGGTCGGATCTTGCTGGCGCCACTCGGCGGAGAAGTTCACAAAACCGCTGTCGGTAACCGGGAAGCCGATGTTGCCAGCGAACTGGAGCTGGTCACCGTCGCCTTCGTACGTCGAGCCGTATTTGGCTTCCAGCGAACCGCCTTCATTGTCGTCGCGCAGCACAAAGTTCATCACGCCTGCGATGGCGTCCGAACCATACTGTGCGGCAGCGCCGTCACGCAGCACTTCAACGCGCTTGAGCGCGATTGCCGGGATCACGCCGATGTCAGGGCCTTGTGCGCCGTCAGACAGGCCGCCGCCAAGGAAGGCGATAACCGCCGCGCGGTGGCGACGTTTGCCGTTCAGCAGAACCAGCGTCTGGTCAGGCGCGAGGCCGCGCAGGTTGGCCGGGCGAACAAGCGTTGCCGCGTCCGAGATCGGCTGCGTGTTGACGTTATAGGAAGGCACGACCGTACGCAGCAGGTTCGACATATCGCCGTCGCCCTGGTTGGCAAAATCGTCCCCGCTGATAACGTCAACGGGTGCCGGTGTGTCGGCAGCCGACCGCGCAGCACGGCGCGAACCGGTGACGACAACTTCTTCAATTGCACTGACATCAGCGCTGGAATTGGCTTCCTCCTGGGCGAACGTTGCGCCGGTGAAGGATGCAGCTACAGCAACGCAGGACGTGCCAAGCAGCAGTTTTTTCATGATATCCACAGAACCCCTCCGTGTGTTTTGGTATGGTATCAGGTGATTTTCCCGTGACCCCCCGGTCAGCGGTGAACGCACTCGATACCCCCAAAGACGAATAGCTGGCGGGGCTTGGGAACAAAAAATCTGGAAAATTGCGTTTTTTTGACAATCCCGCTTTCAGATAATCCCGACTGTGCTTTTTGAAACACATGGCAATGAAAGCGGTTTCATGTGAAATTAAATTTCTGAAACAAGTCTGTTTTGGAATTTTATGCGCATGAATAATCTTTGGTTTATGTCAAAACTCCGGCAAAAACGCGCCGATGCTTCCACCAAAAATGAATAGATGATCTATGAGGGCGTACCGCAGGATGCGCGGTTATTCCGCGGCGCGGGGCAGGTCACGCTCGCGCCTGTTTTTGATTTGGCGGGCGAAGTCGTGGATCAGCATTTCCGTAACCCAGGCAAGGCGTTCCTTGACCTCGGCAAATTCCACGCGTGGCTCGAGCGTTTCTTCATTCATATAAAGCCCGCGGCTGATCTCGATCTGCAGCGCATGGATGCCCTTGCCCGGCGCGCCATAATTCTGGGTCGAGAAACCGCCGGAATAGGGCACATTGCGGCGTACGCTGAAACCGGCACGAATGAGCAGTTCTTCCGCAAGCGAGGTCAGCTCCCGCGCGCAGGACGCACCCCAGCAATCCCCCAGCACAATGTCAGGCCCCACCGCGCGGCCGCGCCGCCGCGTGCCCTGCACCTCGGACGGCATGGAATGACAGTCGACAAGCACGGCATAGCCAAACTGCTGGCTCCGGGCCTTGAGAAGGTCGGACAGTTTCTGGTGGTAGGGGCGGTACACATTGTCGATGCGGTGGAAGGCTTCCCGCGCGGGCAGGGGTGCCTTGTAGATGGCAAGCCCTTCCGCGACCAGCTTGGGGATGATGCCAAGGCCGGCTTTTACCCGGTGGCTGACATCAAGCGTGCGTTCGTCAAGCGCGGGGCTGAACATATCGGGGTCCAACTCGTCCTCGCCGCGGTTGAGGTCGAGGTAGGCACGGGCATGGGTGGCAACAAGCAAGCTGGCGCCGTGTTTGGGCGCACTGTCGAACAGGTGGTCCACATAGGCGTCTTCCGACATGCGCAGGGCATGGGCGCCAATCCCTGATGCCGCGATCATGCCGGCGGGATAATGCCGCCCGCTGTGGGGTGCGGCAAAGACAAAAGCGCCGGGTGCTGCGGTGGCAGACTTCAGGATAAAGGGCGGCGGTGCGCCCTCGCTCATCGCGGCCAGGCTGTCCGCGGACTTTGCGTCGAACATGTTTTTGCCCTTGTTCATACGCCTACGCTACCCGGAATTGCAATTTCTGTCACCGACAAGTTTGCCTGCTCTCGCTCAGTTGATGAAAGCGCTGTCAGCATAAGGACATACATGGTAGATATGCCTGCAAAAGCGGTGTCGGCCAGCGGCCTGGCCCCTTATGAAGGCTTGATGAGGAAACCCATGCGCGCGAGCAACGCCACGCTCCTGTCCTGCATTGTAGTTCTGTGCCTTGGTGCGCTTCTGGCGCTGGCCGGGGCAAGCGGTGTGCATGCGGCGGACCGCGAGGCGGGCACCAAGCCGCAAAGCCAGGCGCGCGCGGCGCCGGACCGCCCGAAAATCGGCCTTGTGCTGGCGGGCGGTGGTGCACGTGGTGGCGCACACATCGGTGTCTTGAAGGTGCTTGAGGAACTGCAGGTGCCGGTCGACTATGTGGCGGGCACCAGTTTTGGTGCCATCGTCGGCTCCTTCTACGCGGCGGGGTATAGCGCCGGGGAACTGGAAGCCGCACTCGGCGAGATGGACTGGAACACGCTGCTGAGTGACCGGGCACCACGCTCGGGCCGCAGCTACCAGCGTAAACTTGACGATCAGGAAACCGCGCTCGACTTTGAATTCAGCGTTGGGCCGAATGGCCTGTCGCTGCCGCCGGGGCTTGTGCGCGGCAACCAGTTGCGCCTGATGCTGAGAAAGTATCTTTCGCGTGTCAGCCACGTGCGGGACTTTGACGACCTGCCCATCCCCTTCCGTGCGGTCGCGACCGACCTGGAAAGCGGGGAAGAGGCCGTGCTGGGTGACGGTGATATCGCCTCCGCCGTGCTGGCCAGCATGTCGGTGCCGGGTCTTTTCCCGCCGCTGAACCGCGAAGGACGGCTGCTGGTTGATGGTGGCCTCGTGAACAATTTGCCGGTGAGTGTCGTGCGCGCCATGGGCGCGGATATTGTCATCCTTGTTGATATCGGCACCCCGCTCGCGGAGCGCGACGAGATCACCTCGGTGCCCAAGGTGTTCAGCCAGCTCCTTTCGCTCCTCACGCTCAAGGGGCGGCAGGCGCAGCTCGACCTGATGACCGCGCAGGATTTCCTCCTGCGCCCCGATGTGGCAGAGATCGGCCTCACCGACTTTTACCGCACCATGTCAGCGGTGCCGGAGGGCGAGAAAGCGGCCGATAATGCCGCCGAGGCGCTGAAGGTGCTGGCACTTGATGATGCGGCCTGGGCCGCGCACAAGGCTGCGCGCGTGCCGCAAAGCAAGGTGCCGGTGATCGAGTTTATCACCGTGCAGAACAGCTCCAGCCTGCCGACGGAATATGTGCGCTCGCTCATTCGCCAGAAAGAGGGCCGCAGGCTCAATGAGGAACGGCTGGCCGCAGACCTCACCCGTATCTATGGCACCGGTTATTTTGAGCGCGTGGAATACCAGCTTGTGGAAGATGACGGCGATATCGGCATCCGTGTCGAGGCGGAGGAACGTTCGGTCGGCAAACGTTTCGTCAAGTTCGGCCTGTCGCTCAGCGACGATTTTTCAGGCAACAACAATTATAACCTGGCGGCAAGTTACACGGTGCTCGGCCTCAATGACCTCGGCGCTGAATGGCGCACCCGCGCGCAGGTGGGCGACGAAATGGGCATCGCCACCGAGATTTACCAGCCGCTTGACCTCCGGCAGCGCTATTTCCTCACTGGCGGGCTTGGTGTGGCCAGTGTGGTGCGCGGCATCACCAACGACCGCGGCGTGACCGTGGCCGACGCCCGGGTGACAGATGCCGTGCTGCAGCTTGGGGTCGGGCGCAACCTTTCGAATGTGGGGCGGCTGACCATCGGCGCGGAACGCCAGATCGCGCGCGCCAAGCTGAAGACCCCGGAATTCGAGTTTCCGGCCTTCTCCATCCATTCGACCAATTTTTTCGCCCGGCTCGAGACCGATACACTCGACGATGTGAACTTCCCCCATTTCGGCAACCAGTTTGTGCTCGAATACAAGGACGGCCAGACCATCCTTGGTGGGGAATCGACCGTGAACACGCTTGAGGGCCTCTTTACCCAGACCCATAGCTGGGGCCGTAACACGGTCACCGGGGTGATGAGCGCGGGCTTTGCCTTCGGCGGTGACGAGACCGAGGCGGACAATTTCGGCCTTGGCGGGTTCCTCAACCTCTCGGGGCTGAGCTCCAACCAGATCAGCGGCAAATATTTTGCCGTGGCGTCGCTTGTCTACTACCGCCAGCTCAACGAGGGTGGCTTGACCGCGCTTTTTGGCGTGCCGCTTTACGCCGGTTTCTCTGTGGAAGCAGGCAATACCTGGAACAACCGGGATGATATCGGCTTTGGCACCCTGCGCTACGGCGGCAGCCTGTTTGTCGGCGCAGATACCGTGCTCGGGCCGCTCTACCTCGGCTCCGGCTACACCCGTGGGCAGGCGACTGACCAGTTCTCCGCCTTCATGTATCTCGGCCGTCCGTTCTAGGGCCCGGCAGCCTGCCTCAAAACTGTAAAAATGGTCTTGCGCGGGGGCGGGCAGCGGTGTAAACACGCACCCGTCCCGCCCGACACGGCACCACGCCGGGGCGCGGCCCATGAAATGGTACGGTCGGTTAGCTCAGTTGGTAGAGCGCATCGTTGACATCGATGAGGTCGTTGGTTCGAACCCAATACCGACCACCATTTTCCCCATTTTCTTCTGTTATCTCAGATGCCTTGTTGGCCATACCGTTTCTTATTCGGGCTCGGTCACGGCGCAGCCGGGTTGGCCGCGGCGCCCGGTGGGGCATAGGCGGATACCCTCATAGGCCGGTTCATGCGGGGCGATCTTGCAGTAGCCTGCGAGGATGGACGAACCGTCATAATAATCGCCGCCGTCCCGTTCATTTCGGTTCACCCGCACATTGCGTGCGTCCTTGATGATGCCGGTAACGGCTGAATGGTTCGACCGGCAGGCTTCGGTGAAACGGTTGCGAGCCTTGGCGCCGGTTGTCAACTCGCGCTCGGCCATGCTTTGGCTGCTGAAGCCTTCAACCCAGCCTTCAAGCTCAAGCTTGATATTATCAAGCCAGATATATTTGACCGGCTTGGTGCCGCCCCCGGTCTGGTTGCCGCCCGTGCCCGACTGCGCCTCGTAAGGCCCAGATCCGCCACCCATGCCGCCGTAGCTGCCGCCCGCCTGTGCACCTGCGGGCGCAGGATAGTATGTGCCGCCCGAGCCGCCCCTGTCAGAGCTGTCTGCGCGGGACCCTGACGCGCCACCTGCGCCGCCGTTATAGCTGCTGCCAACGGCGGCAGCACCGTTTTGCCCGTTGCCGTTGCCGGAAGTGTCGCCTTGACTGCCGCCATTCTCTGTAATCTGCACAGGAGAAAGCCCGCTGATGCTACCGCTATAGGTGATGCCGGTGTTGTTCGGTACGCGCCCGCCACCGGAGGCCGTGGCGGACTGCTGGTTGCCGGCGTAAGTGTTTCCACCTGTGGCAGCCTGCTGCTGTTGGTTCAGTCTCTCACGCTCCGCGATCAGGGCACGGCGGCGTTCCTCCATCTCCCGGCGGCGTTCGGTCCGAATGCGTGCGGCTTCAGCCTCCGCCTGACGCATGCGTGCAGCCGCCTGGCGTTCTGCGTCGCGCGCGACTTCTTCCGATGCCATTTTGAGCGCCATGGCGGCCTTGAACCAGGCCTTGTCGCGCACGCTGGCGCCGCGGGGTTTGCTGGCGCGCTCACGGTCGCGTTCAATGCTTCGGAGCTCCTCCTGCAAGCGTTCCTCTTCTTCGCGCTCCTCGCGTTCCAGTCGGGCCATCTCCACTTTGTACTCATGCTCGGCGCGGGCAAGTTCATAGCTCGTCACGGCGTCATGGCCGCTGTTGTCGGTGACGGCAGGGTCCGCGCCAAGCCGCACCAGAAGGTCATAAACCTCCTTGTGTTTTTCAGTGCGTTTCTGGTCCGGGGCGGGCATGGAATAGTGCAGTGGCGTACGGCCATCTGCGTCCTGCTGGTTGATGTCATAATAATATGTCATCAGTTCAACCAGCTTCCCGTTCAGGTTCGCGGACGCGCGGTGCAGGAAGCTGACGCTGCCCGGTCCACTGGCAGGCGGGGTGTAGCCGGCAGTGAGTAGCACGTGCACGCGGTCGGCCTTGCCGGTATAAAAGGCGTTTGCGAACAGCTCTTCCGCATTTTCCGGCAGGGGTGTTTCTACTGCTGCCAGTAAGGCAGCGGCGTCGGTGTCATCCGCCTCGAACGCGAGGGTGTAATGTTCCGGTTTCCTTGGCGCGCCTGCAAGAACCAACTGCTTGAACATGCCGTGGTGACCCGCGCGAAGGGCGTCAGCCACATAGTCCTGACCGATTGCGTTCACCCCCACACCTGCCGCCATGAACAGCTCAAACAGGTCTTCCCTGCCTGCTTTTACGACAAGACCGAATATGCTTTCGCCGTCAAAGTTGCCCAAATTTGGCTCGGCGCCGCTTTCCAGCAACCACTTGATGAAATCATATTCATCCCCCGGCTTGAAACCGAAGAAGGCCTGCACATCTTTGCCGATCATGAATGACGCGACCGCGAGCGCCGTATTCCTGCTTCGTGCGAAAGCCGGGGGAGACAAGGCTGCAAGGACTCTGTAATTGGCGAGGCTGCCATGTTCCAGCGCGCCACGTGCCATAGTCGTGAAAGTTGTTTCGCTCACGCCTGGTGACTTGTTCAGGAGAAATTCGAGCGTTTCCGTGTCGCTGAGGGCGGCTGCGACCTCAAGCGGCGACCGATCAAGGACCGGGGGCAAGCTGCCCATGTTGATATCGGAAACGGTGTGTTTCATCCGGCCGAGGCTTGGCCACAGGCGCTCCAGCGCGGCTATGTCCGACAGCACAACAAAGGCGTTCAGGAGCCGTTTGGGGGAGGCGACAAGCCTCTCGTCGCTATCCGCGCCACTTGAGGGTACCAACTGCTTGCCGCGAAGCTTTTGCTGCAGCAGCGGTTGTCGGATATGTGCCCGCAGCCGCGTTTCAGCCACGCCATTGATGACGCGCGCCACGTAGCTGGTGTGATATTCGTCCAGCCAGTCCGTCACGGGGACGGCGGCTTTCAGTGCGCCCTTCGGGACCGCTTTCAAAAGTTTCTTTACCGCCTTCTCTACCGCTTTATCCGTGCCGGTGGCGATACGCTGGCTGGCCGGGCCGATCAACACCACGGTTTGTGTGGTCTTGGAAGGGGAGGCACGCTGCACCCCGCTTCCGGCGGTCGGCGCATCTACCAGTATCAGATATTGCGATGCCAGGCCGATATCGTAGGCGCCCTTGATCTCAAAGGATTTGGAGATCGCGCGCATGGCGCTCGCGGGCATGTCGCCTGATATCAACACAGACGGCTTTCCCGCAGCCATCGCCGGCGCGCCGCAAATTACGGCGGCGAAAAGGAAAATGCCCAGTCGGATCATGGCAGTACGCATGGTTCCCCCTTCGGTATATCATATCCTGATACCGGTCAGCGCTGACAGGCAATGGTCAGAGATGCTGTTTTATCAGATCTTCCACCGCCCAAGGCTTGCCCCCCGTCCGGTCGCGGTGGCATGGGCACAGTTACCGTAGCCGGGATGAACATTTCTTGAAGTCTGGTGCACAAGTCGCTGAATAGAGCGCGGTTGCCGGAACAGGCAGCGACAGTGAAGGCAGGCAAAAGGACCCCCATCCTTGATGCGTACATCGTTCACATCCCCTTTGTGATCATAATGTCACCCGAAACATTATTTCAGAAGACCGGTGATGACAACGTGAATATCACATTGGTTTGGGTGCTTGCCTGTAGGGAGGTTGGCCAGTTTTGACGCTGTGGGGCACGCCGGGCCCGGGGGCTGGCGACGCAGTCAGCGCTTGCCACCCCTCCGTTTTTCGCCGGCCATCCAGTCGGCGATGATTTTCTCGATCACCTCGCGCGGGGCGTCGTAGCGGCTTTCAAGTTCCTTGAGCAGCGCGTCGCCGTCCGTGGTGCCGGTGTTGCTGCGGCCTTCAAGGTCTTTCAGTATTTTTTTCTTCATATTCATCGGGCTCCTCCTTAAAAATCCTGCCAGTCTAGCGTCATAACGCTAAGCGCGCCGATGATGGACCAGCGGGGGCGTGTGGCGGTGAACAGCAGCAGCTCGCTCTTGATCGGGACGGCTGCGCGGTGCTCTGCCACAGGGCGCTCAGGCGACTTTTTCAACACAGTGCTGCGGGCCATGGCGTGTCCTCCTTCTGGTCCATGGATAAGCTATGGCTGAGAGGCTAGCGCTGGTTGCCTCAGCGGGCGATTGGCCGTGCGGGTCAAATCATAAAAGATGCATCAAGGGACGGGGAGGGGCGCAGAACGCTGTCTTTATGAGAAATTTACAGGCTTGAGACCACGGGCATGTGGACCCTTTACGGTCTCCGGCGTCAAAGTTCAGGCTGTCATCTGCAGGGAATTCGGGTGTGCGGGCGTACAAGCCATGACAGCCCGGAGCAGATGAAAGTTCTGAATGCCACATGGCGCTGCCGGTGTGGCGGGGTTGACAGCCAGCTCTCGGCAGCTGGCGCTCGTGCAAGAGGGGTTAGATCATGGTCTGGAGCGGTTTGGGTTCAGTCGCCTGCCTGGTGTTCGCAATCGGTTTTCTTTTGTTTCCGGCGTCCGGCCTTGTTTCGGTGCCCGTTTATCTGTTGATGGCGGCGCCGGTGATTTCCTATCTCGGCTTTGAGCTGAAGCTGTATTCCGACGGCTTGCAACTGCGCTGCGCCCACGAGGGCCCGTCAGACAGCCACAGCCTGCGCGGCCAGCTTGAGGCCATGGCCGGTGCGGCGGATGGTAAGAGCCCGACAATCCTTTTTGTGCCCGTCACCTACTGGGGACCGATCCTCGCTCTCTTGGGGTTCTATTTCGGCGCGAGCACCGGTTTCTGATTTATTTATCCGAGCGAAAAAAATGAGCCACACCGACGGGACCGGCGTGGCTCATTTCATTGCACGGATATGGCGCAGTTACTGCACAGTTCCTGCACAGTGTGCAGAAGGCTGTGGTGGCACAAAAAAGCCACCCCGGTTGGGCGGGGTGGCTTCCTGTTCAGGAGACCCGGCTCTTAACGAGCAGGCGCAACGTGGGCCTCCATGGGCAGATCGTTGGTATCCACAACCGTTGATACCCCGATGTCTTTGAGCGCGTGCTCCAGCGCTTCCTGGCGACGGTCGAACCAGTGGTCGCCCGGCAGGTCTTTGGTTACTTCAAGGCCCTTGAGAACCGAGCGAACGGCATCGTTCACACCGGTGATATAGAGGGACTTGCCAGCGTCGGTCGCATCCTCGACGATGGTTTCCACAGCCTTGGCAGCCGAGAGGTCAAGGAACGGCACGCGGGAGAAATCCAGGATCAGTATCTTGGTTTCGCCGTCAGCGCGCTCGCGGACGTGGTGACCGAGGTCAGCAGCCGCACCGAAGCTCAAGGGACCACCGAAGTCAAAGAGGGTGATCTTGTCGCCGCCGCGGGCGAGCAGTTCACGCTCGAGCGGGTTCGGGATGTCACGGGTTGTGACGTTGAAGTTCTTGAGCTGCACTTCGGAAAGCTGCTTGATGAAGGCCAGTGCTGCCAGAACCACACCCACTGCAACCGCCGTGATAAGGTCGACAAACACAGTCAGGCCAAGCACAACAGCCATCAGCGCGAGGTCCCAGCGCGGGCCTTTGTGGGCACGCTTGAGGTAGGACCAGTCGATGATGTCATAGCCGACTTTCACGAGGATACCGGCAAGCGCCGCGTGCGGGATCAAGCTTGCCACAGGCGCCAGCACCAGCGCAACCGCAAGCAGCACAAGGCCGTGCACCATGCCGGAGATCTTGAACTGGCCGCCAGAGCGGATGTTCACAACCGTCCGCATGGTGGCACCAGCACCCGGTACGCCGCCAAAGAGGCCTGCGATGGAGTTACCGATACCCTGACCGATGAGTTCCTTGTTCGAATCGTGGCGTGTGCGGGTCATGTTGTCCGCAACCAGCGAGGTCAGCAGGCTGTCGATCGAGCCGAGCAGCGCCAGCAGGAAGGCGGCTTCAAGAACGATGAAGAAGCTGTCCTGGCTGAAGGCCGGCATGATGAAGGACGGCAGGCCGGTCGGCACGTCACCGAGGATCGGCGCACTCGGAAGCATGATGCTCACAATGGTGGCAACGATCAGGGCAGCGAGCGGCGCAGGCAGGTATTTGCCCACTTTTTTCGGCCAGAAGAACACGATGGCGAGGGTCATAAGGCCGATGCCAAGTGCAACAAGATTAGGGTTCATCACCGCGCTTGGGACAGCGGTGAGGGCTGGGATAGTGCCGCTGCCCTCCGGCTCATGCCCAAACAGCCGTGCTGCCTGAAGCGCGATGATGATCACCCCGATGCCGGACATGAAGCCCGACACGACGGGATAGGGTACAAGCCGGATAAACTGCCCGAACTTGAAAAAGCCAAAAGCGATCTGCAGGAGGCCTGCCAGTACCACAGCGGCGAAAACAAGTTCCGGCTTGCCGGAGAGGCTTGCGAAAACGCCAGCAAAAACCACGACCATCGGGCCGGTGGGGCCGGAAATCTGGCTGCCGGTGCCGCCAAAGAGTGCGGCGAAGAAACCAACGATGATGGCGCCGTAAAGGCCCGCGATGGGGCCGGCGCCTGAGGCCTCACCGAAGGCGAGCGCGAGCGGAAGTGCGACGATACCGGCCGTCAGGCCGCCCATCACGTCTCCGCGCATGTTCGATGTGTTGAAAAAGCTCATGATAAGTCCTTGCTGCCCGTCAGGGACAATTGTCTTTCAGGGAGGCTCGCGGCGCTTAAGCTGCCGCGGCGTCCGCTTTCAGGGTTTCAGCGAGAGGCGCAAAAGCGTCCTTCTTCTCGTCGTATGCGAGGATTTCGCCGTGCTCGATGTCATAGATCCAGCCGTGCAGGCGGATACGGCCAGCGGCAATGCCAGCGGCTACCAGCGGGTGCGTCTTGAGGTGCTGCAGCTGCAGCAGAACGTTCTGCTCGGTCACCGACTTGAGGAACTCGGCGTTGTCTTCCTCGGAGGTTTTTTCACGCGCTACATGCACAGCGGCCTTCGAGTGGGACAGCCAGTTGCAAACGTGCGGCAGGCTCTCTTTCAGCGGCTCAAGATTCATCGCGCCTTTCATGGCGCCACAATCGGTGTGGCCACAAACGACGATTTCGCTGACCTTGAGAACGCCTACAGCGTATTCGATCGAAGCAGTGATGCCACCCGTGTGGTTGCTGTGCGGCGGTACGATGTTACCCGCGTTACGGCAAATGAACAGCTCACCCGGGTACGCCTGGGTGATCATGCCTGGATCAACACGGCTGTCAGCGCAGGTGATCATCAGGACTTCCGGGCTCTGGCCCGAGGAAAGCTCTTTGAAAAGGCCGAGGTGCTGGGGGTAAACCTCTTCCTTGAAACGCAGAACACCTTCAACAATCTTTTTCATATAACCCTCTCCATCATGTTGTTTTGGCAACCGGTCGCACAAGCTTGGGGAGGTGCGCCTTGCCCATCCGTCCGGATTTAGGTGGCGGAGGTGATAAAAACAATTGTATGAATTTCGTGTTTTGTGATAGTTAAAAGCTATCACGTGAATTGAGGCAAAAATCATGGCCGTCGGGCACCCGACCTTCAAGCAGTTGCAATATTTTCATGCTATCTGTGCAGCGAAAAGCTTTCGCAAGGCGGCGCAGCGCCTTGGAGTTTCGCAGCCCACGATCACGGCCCAGATTTCGGCGCTTGAAGACACTCTCGGCCTTATCTTGCTGGAGCGGTCGCGCACTGGTGCCTTTCCTACTGCTGCAGGCCGCGGCATCCTCGTGCATGCTGAAAAGGCGCTCGAGGAAGTACAGGCGATCCGCGATATTGCGCGGTTCTCGCTCGACAGTGCTGCGGGCATCCACCGCCTTGGCGTGCCCTCGACGCTCGGCCCTTATTTTTTGCCCGATGTGATTTCAGACATTCACAGCGAATATCCGTCCCTCAGGCTCTATGTGCGCGAGGAACCGCCGCGCGATCTTGAGAACGGCCTTCTGGACGGCCGCTACGATCTCATCCTCACCACCCGCCCGCTTGAGGTCACCGGCATCACCGAAGACCTGCTGTTTGGTGAACCTTTCCTCTTGTGTGCCCCGCCCGAGCATCCGCTGGCGGCGTCGAAGCGCGTGCGGCCGGAGGATATCGCCGGCGAGCGGCTGTTGGCGATCGAGGAACGGCACCGCCTGTTCGCGCAGATGCAAGCCATCGCCAACCGGTACGGTGCCCGCCTGATGCGCGACTATGAGGGCACGAGCCTTGATACGGTCCGGCAGATGATCGGCACCGGCATCGGCCTTGCCTTCCTGCCAGCGCTTTATGTGCGCTCCGAGATTGGGCCGCGCCATGATGTCGAGGTGCTGGAGCTTGATGAAACGCCCATGGACCGGGAAGTGGTCCTAGCGTGGCGGCCGTCGGCGCCGCAGCGGCAGCTTTACCGGGCGATGGCAACGTTCCTGCGGGCTCAGTGCCGCAAGAAGCTGGGCGATATCCTGCATGTCGCTGAGGGCTAATTGTCGCACCCTCCTTCTATTTCCAATCCGTTAACTAATGACCCCGTATAACAGAAGCGGGGTCGAGTCTGACCACTACAGGCTACCGCACGAGAAGGTTTGGCGGTCTGTGTAGGATTGGATTCGGTTGATGCGGGATTTGTTGCCCACCGCTTGTTTGACCGCCTGTGTGCTGGCGGTGCTTGTGATCATGAGCCTGATGCCTTCTGCGCAAGGCACTGTGCTCGTTCTGTATAACCCGGCTGAAACACAGGAAAGCCATATTGGGGCTATTCTTGACGCGGATGCGCTGCTTGTTGGTGAAGGCAGGCTGCCGGGGTCTTTTCTTGTTTCGAGTGATGATGCGGGCCTACCCGCAAGGTTGATGGCCAACGGCGCCTTGCTGGTGCTCAATCCGTATGGCGCGACGGGGTGTGCGCCACGGTTCAGGACAAGTGGCGCGTTTGCTGCCGCTACTGAGGGAAGATGGGAGTAACTTTATGAATTCGCTTGATAAACTTCGCTCTGGCGCGGTCAACGCTCTGGCGCTCGGTCAATTTTTGCATGCTCCGCTTGTTCTTTTGCTTGGCCTTGTCATTGGGGCCGAGGGGACGGTGCTGAGCGCGGTACTGTCGCTTGTTATCGCCGGCGCAGGTTTCGGCTTGTACCGGGTGCAAGGCGCAGAGCCACCGGTGCGCTATCTGATTGCGGCAGGCTACGTCTTGCAGGCTGCCGTGCTCGTGTTTGTCTTCCGGGGACACCCCTGGCAGATCGACATGCATATGTATTTCTTTGCAGCCCTCGCAATGGCGACAGCGCTGTTTGACTGGCGTGCCATCATTGTCGCAGCTGGTGTGACCGCGGTTCACCACTTGCTGCTGAACTTCGTCATGCCGGCATGGGTGTTCCCTGAAGGCGCAAGCTTCCTCCGCGTGGTTTTGCATGCGGTGATCGTGGTGTTTGAAACCGTGGTGCTGATGTGGCTTTCCTTCCGTCTGGCGCGCTCTTTCACTGAAGCGGACGAGGCCAAGGAAGACGCCATTGCACAGGCTCGCCACGCTGAAAACGCCATGCGCTCGGCCGAAGAGGCCAAAGGTGCGTCCGACGCTGCGCTTGCTGAAGCCCGGGCGATGGCAGCGGAAAACGACCGGCTGCGGGAACAGCATGATAGCGCGCGTGCGCGCAATATCGCCGACGCACGGGCCCAGCTCAATGCACTGGCGGATGAGTTCGAGGATGTGATCGGCACGCTTGCGGGGGACATCATCGAAGCGACAGGCACGCTGGAACGTGACGGGACAGAGCTTGATAGCGCCGCAAATCGCGCACGCGGCATGGTAGAGGCCGCTGTCAGCGCGACCAATAATGTCAATGCGAACGCAAGCGCGGTTGCATCCAGCGCGGAAGAGATGGCGGCGTCGGTGAGCGAGATCAGCCAGCAGGTTTCGCGAAGCCGGGATATCGCGACCAAGGCGCTCGACCATGTGACGGCAAGCACCGAGACCATTCACAGGATGGCCGAATATGCCGACAAGGTGACCAGCATCATCGACCTCATCAGCGACATCGCGGCCCAGACCAACCTGCTTGCGCTCAACGCCACGATCGAGGCGGCACGCGCTGGCGAGGCGGGTAAGGGTTTTGCTGTAGTGGCAAGTGAGGTGAAAAGCCTTGCCAACCAGTCCGGCAGCGCAACACAGCAGATCGCTGAACAGCTTTCCGCCATGCAGGACATCAGCGCGCAGGTTGTGCGCATGATCGAACGTGTGGCGAAGGACATCCAGCAGATTTCGGAAAACTCGGTCGGTATCTCGGCCGCGGTTGAGGAGCAGGATGCCGCCACGCGGGAGATCGCTCGCGCCGCGCAGACCGCGAGCGGCGAAACATCCACGGCGGCTGATCAGGTGCACCGGATCAGCGATGTCGTGGAAGGGGTTGGCCGCTCGGTAGCGTCTACCTTTGAATCGACCAAACATCTTGCAGAACGGACCGACGAGCTGGCCAGCCGGTGTCAGGACTTTGCCGCCCAGATTCGGGCGCGGGAAATTGCTGTCGACTAAGGCAGTAAAACCTAGATGGCGGCTGCGATATTGTAGGCCGCCATCCCAAGGCCAAGCAGGGTAAGCGCAAGCGCAGGCAGCCGGAAGCGGCCCATGCCGCGCCACATGTCTCCCATCAGGCCCGGCCTGGTGACAGAGGCGGGCCTGTCTGCCGCTTTCAGCCGCATGGAGAAGATCATCACCCCGGTCACCGCAAGGCCCGTAAGGATGGCACCAAAGACAAACCACAGGAGCCTGACCCACAGGCTCATCGGGTGACCCAGCGCCCAGGTACCAAAATGCAGGGGGTCGGCGCCTTCGGAGATGCGCTGGTGCACACTCAGGTCCTCGCCCTTCTGGATTTGTACAACCTCGCCTGTTTCTGCATCCATCAGCACGGCGTTCGCACGTTCCCGCACGAGCACGGCCTCGCCTTGCCCCATCACCACCACGCCGCCACGTTTGCCAGCCGGGAAATAAACCGAGGTAACGTCAAGGGCTGGGTAGGCGGCCACAGCGTCCGAGATGATCTGGTCAAGTGCTGAACCGCCCACATTGGCTTCGGCCACGGGGCGGATCGGCCTGAGCGCTGCGGGCGCCCCGCCACCACCCCATTCCACAAGGTACCAGAGCCCGGTCACGCTGATGACGGCAATGAACCACAGGCTCCAGAGCCCGGCAAAGCGGTGCAGGTCGCCGGTAAAACGCCGGGCATCGCCCACCCTTTTGCCACGGCCGGGCAGGCGCAGGCGCGGCAGGCGAAAGAAACCGCGCCACCATTTTTTATAGACCCAGAAGGCGGTGATGAGTGACGCCAGCATGGGGATGGACAGGATGCCTACAAAGGGCAGGCCATATTTCACCGGCACCATCAGGTGGCGGTGCAGCTCGCGGAACAGGCGCTGGGCGTTGAACCACTGGCTGATGCCCTGAACCTCTGCCGTATAGGGGTTCACATGCACACGGAACCGCTCGCCCGCTGCATCGACAGCGATGGCTTCAGCGGCGAAGAAAAAGTCATAAGGGACGCTGATGCGTTCAATACGGGCGTCCGGCACGGTGGCCTGGATGCTGGCATACATCTCGCCCCAGCTTGCGGGCGGCGCGTCCTGCTGCGCTGCGCGCATTTCAGGGATCATGAGCCAGTCGATCTCGCGGGAGAGCGTCGCAAGCGTGCCGGAGGCGAGCACAAAGGTAAGGAACAAGCTTACCTTCAGCCCGGCCCAGTGGTGGACAACCCACCACCAAGAACGCTTCTTCGCTGGTTTCCCGGATGCAGCCATAGCTGAAACCGACTGGCCCATGACCGCTCCCTAAAGTTTCCAGCGCAGCTCAATGAAGGCTGTGCGGGGCTCACCGGGGAAATGCCCGTCGCGCGCAATAAAGCCGGACGCTGCATATTCCTTGTTGAAGAGGTTATCCACCCGCAGCATCACCGAAACACGGTCCGTCAACTGGTGGATCACCGACGTATCGAAAATGGTATAAGCCTGAACGGTCTGGCCGTCGATACTTACCCGCTTGGACACATATTCCGCGCCGAAAGCGAAGGTGGTGCCAATGGGCGCGAACTCATAGCGGGTCCAGAGGCCTGCCTGGTGTTTTGGCGCGTTGGCAAAACGGTCCCCAACTGCGTTCGAAAGCGACTGGCCCTCAACCGTGCCGGTGATTTTGGTGTCGTTGTAGCCGTAGTTGGCGGTCAGCACCCAGTGGTCGGTCAGGTCGGCAGCGAGCTCGATATCAAAGCCCTTGGCGGTGACTTCACCGATGGGGGCGAGGTCGTCCACACCGTCACTGCTGTCGCCGTTCGGGTCAAGCTGCAGCAGGTTCTGGCGCTTGATCTGGTAGACGGCGGCGCTGGCTTGCAAGCGACCTTCCAGAAGCGCGACCTTGATGCCTGCCTCGATCTGCTCACCCGTGATCGGGTTGAACGGCCCCCCGGCAAGCGGGTCCTGGCTGCTGATCGACTGCGGCTCAAAGCTCTCGGACCAACTTGCATAGAGCGAGATATCTTCCTGCGGTTGGTAAATCAGACCCGCGCGGAAGGAGATTTCATTGTCGTCATAGTTGGCGCCGCCAATGGTGTCTTCGTCCTTGTAGCTGTCGTACCGGAGGCCACCCACAAGCGTGAACTGTTCGGTCAGGCTAAGCTGGTCCTGAAGGTAGAAACCGTATTTGGTGCTCTGGCTGTCTGTCTCGCGGAGCGGCAGGGCATCGAGGTCATAGAAATCCGCGCCCGAAAGGCCGTACACCGGGTTGTCGAGCGCGAGGATCGGCACATCGTTGCGGCCTACCGTGTGCGCCCAGAAGTTCGCATTTTCGCGGTACCAGTCACCCCCCACAAGAATCTTGTTCTCCATGCCGCCGATAGCGTGCGCATAGGTCGCCATGCCGGAGACGGTGAAACCGTCAGTCTTGCGCTGCTGGTCCCTCAGTTCACGGAGCGAGCTGTCCATCACACCGTCATCGTCGGTGTCGATCAGGCCGCGTGGCTCGTGATACTGCTGGCGCTCCAGCGCATCGAAGTAGCGAATGCCAACTTCAGTGGTCACACCTTCGGCGGGTTCAGCTTGGAAACGTGCCTGGTAAACGGTTGCCTTGAGGTCAAGGAAGTCGGTCGCCTCATTGGCGTTCCAACTGATGTCAGTGAGGAAGTTGCCTTCATCGTCGGTCGGTACGCCGCGCAGGCGTGCGCCCTGCATGTCCTGATCATAATGCGTCACTTGCGTGATGAGGCGCGCGGTCTCGCCCATTTTGAAGGTGAGCCCTGCGTCGAGGATCAGGGACTGGTCTTCCGTATTGTTGCGGAAGGGGTCCATCGTCTCATAAAACGCACCCACGCGGCCAAGGATGGTGCCCGACTTGTTGAGCGGGCCAGACACATCACCCGACGCGCCGTAGCGGTTATAGTTGCCCGCGGTGATGGCGGCCTGTGCCTCAAGCTCATCCGTCGGCGTCTTGGTAACATAGTTGATCAGGCCACCCGGTTCGCCCGGGCCATAGAGCATGCCCGCGGGGCCTTTGAGCACTTCAACACGTTCGATGTTGAACAATTTGGGCACCGAGAAAGCGATGAACGGGTTACCGCGCAGGCCGTCATAAAATACCTGGTCCTGCCGGAAGCCCCGGAAAGTCACGCCCGAATAGCTGAAGGTCGTGATGCCGGCGATATTGCGGTAAAGGTCCGTCATGTCGCGCGCGCCCTGATCGGAAATCAGCGCCTCGTTGATGATGGTCACGGCTTGCGGGATATCCATCGGGTCACCCGCGCCGCGGGCAACGCCGGTTTCCGACACACGGTAGAGCGCCTGCGCGCGACCGGTAACAATGATTTCCTCAACGTCGTCGTCGCTGGCGTCATAGCTGGCGGAGGATTGCGCTTGTGCAGCCATGGGGAGGGCGGCGGTGAGAAGCGCCGCGACACTGGCCGAGCGCAGGAAATGCTGTGGTGATGAAAAGGTCATGAAATGTGCTCCCTGATATGGGGCAAGCTAATAATAAGAATGGTTATTAATTGCAATAAAGATTCTGCGAATGGTTCGCAAAAAAGTGTGCTGCGCCCACAGATTGTGGCACGGCAGTCATTGCCTCATGGTGCACATTCATGAAAATACGCATGAATATAAGAGATGAAGGCAGCTTAAACTGTATGTCTTGTGGTCCTATATCCGAGCAACGCTCATGAATAAAAGCACTTGAATGAGAAAGGATCATGAAATGACAGAGCGGGTGATAGAAGTCGGTGTCGTGAACGCTTTTGTGAAAAATGGCGCGGGCGGCAACCCTGCCGGTGTCGTACTGGACGCAGACAGCCTGACGGAAGTGGCGATGCAGTCCCTTGCCGCGCAGGTCGGCTATTCCGAGACGGCCTTTGTCTCAAAACACGCGAACGGCGGTTTCCGGCTGGATTTTTTCACCCCCAACCGCCGTATTGCCGACTGCGGCCATGCAACCGTGGCGGCTTTCTCCCACATGGCGGCCAAAGGCCTCGTGACGGACGGCGAAACGGTCAAACATACCGTCGACGGCCCACGCAAGATCATCATCAGGGATGGGCAGGCCTTCATGGAGCAGCTTGCGCCCGAATATGACGAAGCTGTCGACACGCGTGCAGTCCTCGCGTCGCTGGGGCTGGACGCCGGGCACCTCATGGCGGGGCATGCGCCACTGGTGGTGAATACAGGCAACCGTTTCATGCTCGTGGCGGTGCAGGACGCGGCGGTATTGGCGGCCATCAAGCCTGACCAGAACAAGATTGAGGCCATCAGCGAGGCGCATGATCTGATCGGATATTATGTTTTCACGCTGGATGCCGAAGGCGCGGACGCCACGGCTCGCATGTTCGCACCGCGCTACGGTATCCCTGAGGAAGCCGCGACGGGCATGGCTGCCGGTCCGCTGGCCTGCCTGCTGCATGACCAGTTTGGTATCGCAAAGGCCACGTTCACGATCGAACAGGGACGCTATATGAGCGCGCCGTCGGTGAGCGAGATTCACGTGAAACTTTCATTTAAAGCCGACGGAAAAATCGCCGGCCTTATGGCGGGAGGCTTGGGAAAACCTGCATCAGTGGCGGAAATCCGCGTCTAGGGCCCAGCCTGCGGCCGCGTTAGAAAATACTTCCAATGGTTTAGTTCCTGAGGCATTCTTTTGCCCTGCACGTAATTGGCCGGGGGGTATGACGTGGCAACCTTCAAAAATCTTTGCGTGGCGACATGCCTGTTGCTTCTGACACCAGCAGTGATGGGAGGCGACGACCGGTTCAGCGAACTCTATACCGAAGCCGCCACGCGGCAGACGCTCGATATCCGCTACGAGGACTGGTCCTATATTCTGAAGACAACCGTGTTTGAGGCTGGCCGGTCTGACCGCACGCATGCCGCACCGCCGGAGCCGGGTATCGGCCGCCGTATCGTCAAGGGCAATACATCAAGTACGCGATTTGAAGGCAATCGGCTGTATTTCCCTGCGTTCGAGGGTGAAAACCTTGTGGCACTCAAGCGCATCCGCGCCGAGGTTGAAGCGATGCCGGACATGGTGCCGTTGGCGGAATGGACGCGCAACCAGCAGCTCGCCTACTGGCTTAACCTCTATAATATCACACTCGTCGAACTTCTGGCCGAGCGTTACCCGGAGCAGGAACTGAGAAGCCTGCTGTACGGCAAGGGGCGCAGCGGCGGGTTGCTGAATGAGCCTGCGCTGACGGTGGCGGGAGTCACGCTGTCCCTCAACGATATCCATCACAATATCCTCATCCCGGGCTGGAACGACCCCCTTGTGATGTATGGCCTGTTCCACGGCTTTGTGGGCAGCCCGAATATCCGGTCTGAGGCCTATCGGGCCGAAACCGTGTGGCAGCAGCTTGAGGATAACGCACGGGAGTTCATCAACTCTAACCGCGGCACGCGCATGAACGGCAGTATCTTGCGCGTGGCGGAGATATATTCCGACAATCTGGCGCTTTTCCCGGAAGGGCCGGAGGGGCTGAAAGCCCATCTAGCCGCCTATGCGGACCCTGGCTATGCCGAACGTTTCGCGGCAGCCAGTCAGGTGCGCGCAACCTTGAGTGATTACTACGTTGCCGACCTCTTCCAGGGGTATGCCACCGATGTAAATCCGAACGCCGGGAACTCGGCCGCAATTGTAGAAGCGTTGACCGGTTCTTCGGGCGCGGACATCGCACAGTGGATGTCCGCGACCATGGACCGGCAGTATTTCAGTGCCGCTCCAGGACATGTGATGGAATACCTAGCCAAAATCCGGGAAAAGAGAGCAAAACGGGAAGGTGAGGTCAGCATTGAGGAATTCGAGGAAGCGAAGCCAGCACCCGAATGATCAAGACGGATTGATGAAAACAAAGGCAAGCATTGTATAGAGGCTGAAAGTGCGTTTTACTGAGCGCGCAATAATAAAAAATGCGTCCGGAAGCCCGGAAACCAAGTCAAGACGTGGGGGTCAAGATGGAAGTTGAAACAAAGTCCCGCCTGCAGGCAGCATTTCGTACCGCTGCTGTGGCAGCAGTTATCGGAATTGCTGCATTCCTGATTGTGGTGCCGTCCGCGCGGGCTGACGTGCCGGAACCCTTCCGGGAGCATGCTGCGACGGAGCAGGTAGACATCACCTATGACGACTGGTCCTATATCCTGCGTTCAACCGTGTTTGACGCGGGCCGGAGCGACCGGCAGGCTGCGCCCAGGCCAAAACCGCAGGCGGGTCGGCTTGTCGTCAAGGTCAACACGTCAAGCACGCGTCTTGAAGGCAACCGGCTGTACTTCCCTGCCTTTGACGAGAAGAACCTTAAAGCACTCACGCAGCTCAGGCGCGAGCTTGAGGCGCTGCCCGGTGCCGTGCCGATGGCGGAATGGACCAGGAACCAACAATTGGCCTATTGGCTGAACCTGCACAATGTCACCGTGGTGGAAGAGCTGGCGAAGCGCTATCCGGAGCAGGAAATCCGCAAGGTGATTGCCAAGGTACGCAAGCAAAAGCTCTTGCGGGTCGCGGGCGTCAAGCTATCGCTTGATGATATTCACCACAATATCCTGATCGAGAAATGGCAGGACCCGCTCGTCATGTATGGCTTGTGGCAGGGCTATGTGGGTGGTCCGAGCATCCTGCGTGAAGCCTTCACGGCGTCCAACGTGTATGAGCTGCTCAGGGAAAATGCGGCCGAGTTTATCAACTCCAACCGTGGCGCACGCATGCGCGGTGACCGGCTTGTGATCTCAAGCTATTATGCCGAGAATATGGCCCTGTTCCCGGAAGGTGAAAATCAGCTCAAGGCGCACCTCGCCGACTTTGCCGAGCCCTATTATGTGCCGCGTATCCTGAACGCGGACGAGGTCTCCATGTCGACCGATGACTATTATATCGCGGACCTGTTTGAAGGCGTGCCCAATGACGTGAACCCCAATGCGGTTAGTCCTGCGGCGCTCCAGACTGCGGCGGGCGGGCCGGAGTGGGCGAATTTTGCGGCTTCAAGTTCTGCTGCTGCGGCATGGAGTTCGGTTCCGCCGCATGTGATCAGCTACATCATGGAGATCCGCAAGAAGAAGTCTTCCCGTGCCGCCAATGTGGAAGTCGAGGAATATGAAGAAGCACCTGAACCGCAGGCTGAGCAGGATAGCCCGGACGAGGGTTCCACGCCGAACTAGGCCGTGGGGGTGAGATGCGCCGACCTCAATGGTCGGGCACCTGATCACCGACGATGTCGCGGTACCGTGTGACAAAGGCTTCCGTTGCCTTCGCGATGGCGCCGCTATTTCGCGCGCGGGCAAGGCAGGTGTTAAACTCGTTCCGCTTTTTCATGCTGCGGAAATGCATCTTGTCCCCATTCTCTTCAAAGAGCGCGGTGAACTTCATGCGCGGCCAGTGGCTGTCACCATATGCGCCGCCGGTCTGCTTCACGCGCTCCATATAATCAATCGCGAAAATAAGGCCATCCGTGACAAAGGCGTCCGCGTCGCCGGCAACCAGGGCCTGCGTGGTGGCAAAGCCGGGAGGCGCTTCCCAGTAGCTGCCAAGGAGCGGCAATACCTTTTCAAGGGCAGGGAACATGTTGGTGGCGCCGCCAAAACCGAGCACGCGCAGGCCCTTGAGGTCCTGCAGTGTCTGGATGTCAAAACCTGCGTCAGCGCGGAAGGCCACGCCGTTCCGACTATGGATGTAGGCATTGGAGGGATAACCCGGCACCCCGGCATCATCCCAAACGAGCGCTACAGCGTCGAAGCTCTTGTCATCCTCGTAGGCCAGCCAGTGCTGGCCCCAACGGAATTGCACAAACTGAACACGTTCGCCGCATTCCTCATAGATGGCGTGCAGCGCGGCAGCACTCCGGCCCTGCATCTCCTCATCGAAATGGCCCGACAGGGTGGGGACGGCAATCTTGACAGTCGCTGCGGCAGGCAGCGAAAGACAGGCGGCGAGGGCAAAAGTAGCGGACAGGTGTCGCAACATGGTTTACAAAAACCCCGTGTCGTTCTGATTTTCCGACCGGGATAGCCTCGGCTGCCCGGTATGGCCTTTTATACTGCGGGTATTCTTACCCGCGCATTAACATAATGCAAAACCTGCAAACGATATATTTACTTAATGCGGCGAAATTGGTGCATATATGTGCAGGGGCGAGTACGGGAAGTATGACAACGCGTGGGGAGAGTTAGGTGCGTCGTTTCGGCTCGACACTCAATGACATTCCTATCCGGTATTTCGTGCCAATGGGGTTTCTGGTCGCCGCCTTGGTGACCGCAGTTATCTATGTCTTTGTTGCCAAGCCGGAAGCAGAGGAACGTGCTTACGAGCTCACGGAAGAGCGCTTCCACCGCGCGCTTTCCGACATGCAGGGGCGCTATAACACCCTGCTTTCGCAGGGTAACCATTTCAGTGTCAGCCAGGATGTTTTCATAACGGCTGACGATCCCGAGATTGTCGGGCTCGCCATCGTGGACGCGGCTGGCCTTGTCCGTTTTGCCTCGAATGCGGCGACGCGGGGGGAACCCGTTTTCACCCTGGATTTCCCGGTTGATAAAGACCAGATGCGTCGTGCACTGCAGACCGGCCAGATCATCGAGGTGCGTGATCCAGTGGCGCGGACGATCACTGGCTACGCCGGTCTCGGCTTTGTCGAAGCGGGCGTGATGAGCAAAAATGTCCTGATCTATGCTCAAAGCACAGCGGGCCTTGCCGGCGAGATCCAGGATGCCTCGCTGCATCTGGTGACCATCATGGGGGTTACGCTTATTGTGCTGACCATCGTGATGCTGGTGCTGACATGGTTGAAGATAGATCGTCGATTGGCCAAGCTGCTGGTAGCATCACGCAAGCTTTCCTCGGAGCAGGCAGACGTTGAAGTCAGCCTCGACGGGCAGGACGAGCTTGGCCAGATTTCGGAACAACTCAAGATCACCTCCCGCATCCTGTCATACAAACATGCCCGCATGACGGAAGCGATGGAAAAGGCGCAGGCGGCCAATGAGACCAAGTCCGAATTTCTCTCCAATATGAGCCACGAAATCAGGACCCCGATGAACGGGGTGATCAGCGGCCTGACGCTGCTCATGAGTTCAAAGAGCGAGGCTGAGAAAACGGAACTGATGGAGGCTTCACTTTCTTCTGCGCATGCCCTTCTCAATATTATCAACGACATCCTCGATTTCTCGAAACTTGAGGCTGGCAAACTGTCGGTGCATCCAGCGCCCTTCCTCCTTGCCCGCATGCTGCGGGATATCCATATCCTGATGCGGCCCGTCGCTGCGGACAAGCGCAGCCAGTTGATCCTTGAGGTGGGAGAGGGCTGCGATACCTGCGTTGTGGCGGATGAAGTCCGGCTTCGGCAGGTGATCAACAATCTTGTCAGCAATGCCATCAAGTTTACCGAGGACGGGACCATCACCATCGCGGTGGCGCTCAGTAATGGGCCTGGCGGCTCAATGATCGAAGTGCGCATTTCCGACACCGGCGCGGGCATTTCCGAGGCTGACCTCGAGCGCTTGTTCAAGCGCTTCAGCCAGCTCAAGAACGCGGTTGAGAAGCGCGCCGGCGGCACCGGCCTCGGGCTTGCCATCAGCCAGCAACTGGTGAGCCTCATGGATGGCGAGATCGGGGTGGAAAGTGTGCTTGGTGCAGGCAGTACTTTCTGGTTCCGTATTCCTGTCGAGGTGCGGGACACTTGCGAAGTGAAGGATGCCGTGCCCAACGTCACCGCCGTCCCTCACCGCAGTATCCGTATTCTTCTCGCCGAGGACGTCACGATCAACCAGATGCTGATCACCAAAATGCTCAAGACACTGGGCCACGAGGTTGTGCTGGCCGAAGATGGCCAGAAGGCGCTGGACCTTCTGGAGCAGGACAGCGGCTTCGATCTGGTCCTGATGGATAACCAGATGCCGACACTGAGCGGGATGGAGGCGACACGCATCATTCGGACCCGTGGCGGGCCGCAGGCCAACATCCCGATCATTGCCCTGACGGCAGATGCCATGATGGAGCAGCGTGACGCATTTTTTGCCGCCGGGGTGAACGGTTTTGTCAGCAAGCCGATCGAGATTGACAAATTGCGCTTCGAGATTGCCCGTATCATGCAGGGAGCTTCCTGAGGTCGCCTGGCCTTTTGACTTGCCTGTGCAATGTTGCATGACATCAGTTCATTTTTCGACCTTTCAAATCGTCAATGCCATACCGATGTTAGTATCTGCCTATCAGATCAGGAGCGGACAACATCATGGCAATTACCTGTTATTTCGGCAGTGGCAGTCCTTTTTCATGGCGGGTGATGCTCGCGATGGAGGTAAAGGGTCTCGACTATAAGGCCGTTGAGCTGCATTTCTCGAAGGGAGACACCAAGAGCGCCGACCATCTGGCGCGAAACCCGCGTGCCAAGGTGCCGGTACTGGTGGACGATGACCTCACCATCTATGAATCGACGGCGATCCTCGCCTATCTCGAACGCGCCTATCCGGACACGCCGATCTTCGGTCGCGATGTGGCCGAAACCGCGCGCGTCTGGCAGCGCATGGAAGAAGTGGAGAACTATTTTGGCCAGGCACTGACAGCAACCCTGGGTCTTATCTTCCGGGGAGAAGCCAAGGGCCGCGAGGCGGAAATCCAGAAGGATTTGTCCCGGCTTGAGAGCGAACTTGATATCCTTGAAGGCTGGTTGTCCGAAGATGACTATCTGGCTGGGCAATCCATCAGCGCGGCTGACCTGACGCTCTATCCGCTTCTCGCACTTCTTGAGCGTGTGACACCAAGGCTGACCGCTGATTTCAAGGTTGGTTTTGTGCCCCTGCGCAAGAAATACCGCCACATTGCTGCATTTATGGCCCGCGTTGAAGCCCTTGAAGGCTATCAGCGCACCTATCCACCACACTGGCGTGAAGCCACTTAACGCGCCCTGGCCGTCAGCGCGCCGGAGAGCCCAAGTTCGTACTGTGCCTTGAGCGCTGTCAGCTTCCCGGCATGCTCGACCATCCAGCGGTCAAAATTGTCAACCAGCGCTTTTTCCCGTGACGACACATAATAGGAACTGCGCTGGTATGGCAGGTCGGAGCGAAACACCAGTGTGCCAGTGGCAAGCTTCTCCTGCCCAAGTACGTAATTCAGCACGGCGATATTGCTGTAGATGCCGTCGACCCTGCCTCTTATCAGAAGCTGAATGAGGTCCTGGTCGGTACCGGCTTCCATCACCTGCTCGGTACCAGCCTTGGCGATCAGCGCTTTGTTGAGCGTGAAGCCGCGGATGGTGCCAAGCCGCAGCGGGGCTTTGTCCGGCGTGCTGGCAAGCGACATGATGCCGTCAATGAAATCGATCACAGGTTCGGTATAAAAAATCTCGTGGCCCAGTTTTTCCTCAGTCGCCCAGATCGGGCTCGCGGGGAATTTGAGGTCGATGCGGCCATCAATCATGGCCCGGTGCAGCCGGTTGATCGGCAACGGCACATAATGGATGGTGAAGCCCTGGTCGGCGGCGAAGCTGTCGATGAGGTCGCGGGCGAAGCCACAAAATTCCTCGCCGCACATGCCATAGTAGGGGTAGTGGCGAATGCTCTCGACGCCGACGGAAAGAATACGAATGTTTGCTGCCTGTGTGTCTTCGCCCGGCTGCGCGCCTTCCTGCGCATATGCAGCACCAGCCCCGAGGCCAAACGGCAGGAGAAAACAGGTAAAGAACCATAGCTGCTTGAAAAGATGCAGCATCGACAACTCCATCCGTGCACCGCGGCATCAGGCCCGGTGCGTGCTGAACCACAAGCGTCCGGCGAGAATGTTAAGATATCATTATAGGCAGCATAGCCCCGACTGCCCAGCCGGATTCTGCGAGCCGAAAAGGTGCGGCTCGGCTTGTCGTTGCAAGATATGAACTTTTCAGGCTAGAAATATGTGCAAAGGCGTCTAAGTCATGGCGCATGCCTGCTGCTTTTGTTTCGTGTCACAGGCATTTCATATTGGTTCCCGAAAGTATCCGCACACAAACGAGGAGCACGCAATGAAATCATTCATGCCCCCGAAACGCACGTTGATGGGCCCGGGCCCAAGTGATGTGCATGAACGCATTCTGGCGGCCATGGCACGCCCAACCCTTGGTCACCTCGATCCTGCCTTCCAGGGCATGATGGAGGAGATCAAGGACGGCCTGCGCGCTCTGTTCCGCACTGAAAACGCGCTGACATTCCCGGTTTCCGCCCCCGGGTCGGCGGGCATGGAGACCTGTTTTGTCAACCTGATCGAGGAAGGCGATACGGTTGTGGTGATCCGCAACGGCGTGTTTGGCGAGCGTATGCGTGAAAATGTTGTGCGCGCGGGCGGTACGCCGGTGATGGTCGATGTGGAATGGGGCAAGGCCCCGGACCTTGATGTGGTCGACAGCGTGCTGGCTGACCACCCGGAAGCGGGAATCCTTGCCTTTGTGCACGCGGAAACCTCAACAGGGGTGCGCGCCGATGCGGCCGAGCTGTGCAGGATTGCCAAAAAGCACGACTGTTTGACCATCATGGACGCTGTCACAAGTGTTGGCGGTATCCCGGTGGAGATTGATGCCTGGGGCGTGGATGCGGTTTATACCGGCAGCCAGAAATGCCTGTCGTGTACACCTGGCTTGTCGCCTGTCTCCTTCTCGGAAGCCGCGCTTGAACGTGTGCGCTCCCGCTCCACCCCGGTGGCGAGCTGGTTCCTCGACCTCTCGCTCGTGATGGCCTATTGGGATGGCACGGGTGGCCGCTCTTACCACCACACGGCGCCGGTGAACCCGCTCTATGGCCTCCATGAAGCACTGGTGATGATCTTCGAGGAAGGGCTTGAGGAGAGCTTTGCCCGCCACGCGAAGATGCATAAGGCACTTGCGGCGGGCCTCACGAGCATGGGCATTGAATTTCTGGTCGATGAAGCGCACCGCCTGCCGCAGCTTAATGCGGTGAAGGTGCCAGCGGGTGTGGATGAAGCCAGCGTGCGCAAGCATCTGCTGGAGGCGTACGACCTTGAAATTGGCGCGGGGCTTGGCCCACTTGCGGGGAAGATCTGGCGCATTGGCCTGATGGGTACCTCAGCCCGGCAGGAGAATGTGGAACTCTGCATCACTGCGCTCGCAGATGCCCTTAACCGGCACCAGCACAAGGCTGATGCTGAAGCAGCCCTCAAAGCCGCACGGGACGTGCTGGCGGCTTGACGCCAAAAAAAGGCGGGGTAAACCCCGCCTTTATCTTATGCCGTGACGCTTCAGAAGCGTGCGTTAATCCACGCGGCAATCATCTCCATCGCCTTCGGGCTGAAGGTTTCCTCAATTGCCATATATTCCTCAAGGCCGCCGGTTTTGGCGGTCTGGAACATGTGATTGAGGCCGGGTAGTTCCACCACTGTTGCGTCACTGTGTTCAGCAAAGGCTGCGCGCATGCCTGCCAGATTGTCAGCGGCGTCCACCTGTTGGTCGAGCGAGCCATTGAGCGCAAGCACAGGCATATCCAGCGCGCGCAGGTACGGCGCAGGGTCATGCTTCAGGAAATATCTGAACCAATTGTTTGTCAGTTGGCTGATGGCTGCCTGCTTGCGCTCAGGCGGCATACCCATGGCTTGCATCACCTCTGGCGTCAGCAGTACCTCAAGCTTCGCGCGGGCGTCTTCGGTGCTGCCCGCCGTGGCGACCGCATCCAGCACACTTTCGGACTGTTCCGCCACGCGCGCCACATCGGCTTCGCTCGCGCCGTTCGACATGCTGATTACTCGGCGCTGGGTTACAAGCAACTCACGCGTCGGCACACCGGGGCCTGCAAGGAACACAATATAGCCAAGCGCATCATTTTCCTTAGCAGCGATAGGGGCCACCAGGCCACCTTCGCTATGGCCGATGAAGCCGATGGCGCCTTTGTTGATATCCTCACGCGCTGCAAGGAAGGCGAAGGCCGCGTTGGCGTCAGTCGCGAAATCCGCTGAGGTCGAGGTACCATAATCACCGGTGGAGCGGCCAAAGCCGCGGTCATCGTAGCGCAGCACGGCAATGCCCTGGCGGGTCAGATAGTCGGCCAGCACGGCGAACGGTTTGTGGCCGAGGAGTGTCTCATCCCGGTCCTGCGGGCCTGAGCCGGAAATCAGGATAGCTGCGGGGAAGGGGCCATCACCTGTGGGAAGCGTGAGAGTGCCTGAAAGGGTTACGCCTTCGGCCGCCGCGTTCGGCATGCTCACGTCCACGCTTCTGTATGGGAACGGTTCCTGTGGCATTTGCGGGCGCTTCACCTCTGCAGCCTTGTCGCTGGTGCGGATGAAGGCGGTCTCAAGTGCTTTCTGCCCCTGGCGCTGCCAAATGCCTGCGATGGGCGCATCTGCCCCGCCAAACGTGCCGCTAAAGCGACTTGCAACAGCCGGAACGTTGAAGCTGAAAGCATTACCTTCAAGGCTGAGGTCAGCGACTGGCAGGCCGTATGCCATCATGGCCGGTACGGCGAAGGTGGCGCTTGTGCCGCGCTCGGTGGTTTCGACCGTCAGCTCAAAACCAATGGTTTGGCCGTTGCGCACAATCTCCGCCGTCCATTTACCGTCGAGGCCGTTGAGCACCGGCTTGGCGGCAAGTTCGCCACGCTTGAATTCGAGCGGCAATGCCATGCCTTGGTTGAAGTCGCCCTGCCATGCTTCGCCCGTCCATGTGCCCTTGTAGGTGGCGCCAATGGCGCGGGAGGTGAACTCAAGCACGCCGTCCGCCACGCTAACGCTGGTGACCGGGATTTTCTGGCCCGGTGCCTGATCGGGGCTTTCAAGCACGGCGGCCAAGCTGCCATCCTCGCCTTCAGTGATGGTCAGCACTAGCGATAGCTTGCCGCCCGGTGTTTGTAGCGTGCCAATCCAGTCCCCTGTGATATCCGCAGGGGCGGGGTCGGCGCTCGCGGGGGCGGTCGCCCACACAAGCGCCATGAGGCCAATGAGAAAACGTTTCATTATTTGCCCTTGCCGCTGAATTTAGCCTTCAGGCAACGCCATTCATTGCGCACGCTGCCGTTTGCCAGCACGCTTGTGCTTGAAAGCACAAGCAGCATCAGGAACACACTCTCCTTATGCTCGCTGCCGCGCAGGATAAGCGCGGTGCCGAGCATGGCTGCGGCCCAGAGGATGGCGTGGAATACGGGTTGTTTGCTGTCGGTTTTCATGATGTTTCCTTTCAGGTTTATTGTTGTGAGCTCGCTGTCATGGCCCGGGTCAGTCCTCGTTCTTGAGGCTGAAGATTTCCTCGACCGGTACACCAAAATGCTGCGCAAGCTTGAGCGCAATCACGGTGGAGGGGATGAAACGCCCCACCTCGATGGTGCTGATCGTCTTGCGGCTGACGCCAATGGCGTCCGCCAGTTCGCCCTGGCTCATGCGGTGCTCGGCACGAAAGACGCGAATGCGGTTGTCGAGGTCGTCGCTCATGCCGCGTCATCCTCCCAATCATCGTCTCCGTCATCTGCGCCGGTCAGTTTGAAGAACATGGCGGCGAAGAAGCTGAGGCTGATGAAAAGCGCGATATCGATGAAGAAATGCACCGGCAGGCCGGGTTTCAAGGCTTTCGCCACCACCTCCAGAATGATGAGGGTGATGAAAGTGGCCGAAAACGCATGGTGCGCCGCCTGCTTGAACATCTGTGCCATATAGCTGTTGTCCTCGGCGCTTTTGCAGACACCGCGCTTGCGCGCCAGCATGAATTTCACAAAAGCGGGGAACATCAGCAGCACAACGAGGATAGACAGCACCAGTTGCGCGGTATCGGCATAGTCGGCCTCAGCGGGCGGGAGCACCGCCTCAAGCGCAGACACACCGTACATCACGCCAACGATGGCAACACCAAGCCCGACACGACGCAGGAAGCTGTCAATCATCTGGGCCGGAGATATGTTTTTCGCTTTGCTCATTGCGGGTTCCTTTTTGGGTATCTTGCATACCATATTGATACCTTGAGGTATCATTTAGGGTAATTTGGGTAGCTTGTCAAGAGCGGCAGGGAAATAAGCTGTCTGCAGGATCAGGCATGTTTTGTAGAGGCTTGCACATTCAAAGCAGGCGGGTGGCTACCCATATGCCTGAGGCAAGACAGCTCAAGTCAGCCCAAGTCAGGGCAGCGAGAATGAAAACATCAGACAAACCGCCCCAAGACGGCCAGGAAGCCGGGGCAGTTTTTCAAACCAGAATTCAGATAACGACAGCGCGACAAAAGGGAATGCCGCACCATGACAGCCAATCTTAAGCCCATCCAGCTTTACACACTTGCCACCCCAAACGGCCAGAAGGTCTCCATCGCGCTTGAGGAAATGGGCTTACCCTATGAAGCGCACCGGATCGAGATCGGCGAGGGTGACCAGTTCAAGCCGGACTTTGTCGCCATCAACCCCAATTCCAAGATCCCCGCGATTGTGGACCCCAATGGCCCGATCGGCGGTGAGGATGCCGGCGATACCGAACCGCTGAGTGTGATGGAATCAGGCGCGATCCTGCTGCACCTTGCGGAACGCTCCGGCAAGTTTTTGCCATCAGACCCACGCAAACGCGCCGAGACCCTCCAGTGGCTTTTCTTCCAGATGGCGGGTGTGGGGCCGATGTTCGGCCAGCTTGGACATTTTTACAAGTTTGCCCGCGCCAATTGTGACCACCCATATCCGGTTGAGCGCTACACCAAAGAAGCCAAGCGCCTGCTTGGTGTGCTCGAGGCGCGCCTTGAAGGCCGCGACTATCTGGTGGACGAATACACCATCGCAGACATGGCCACCTTCCCTTGGGTGAATTGCCTTGAGGAATTTTATGACGCGACCGCGCATGTCGGGCTCGATGATTTCCCCAATGTGCAGGCATGGCGCGCGCGCTGTAATGCCCGCCCCGCAGTGATCAAGGGCCGCAAGGTCTGTGGCTGGGACTAGGCCTTCAGGCCAAACTCGGCAACCAAGCTCCTATTTAAGCGAACCCCCGCGGGCCAGGCCCGTTCCTCGCTTAAAGCCCAGTGTGGCACTTCCGTTTCCCTACCTCGCGTTTTAGGGAGTGCCGCCGAACTCTGGAGACCCACCCCGTGTCCCTACGGGGTGGGCTTTTTTTGTTTGTGGATTGCATCGCCTACCGGCACTGTGGCGGCAGGGAGAAAACGGATGGCAAAATACGTGGCGCTACTCCGCGGCATCAACGTGGGCGGTAACCGCAAAATGAAAATGGCGGACCTCAAGGTCTTGGTCGAGGAGGCGGGCTTCTCGGCCGTGCAAACCTATGTGCAATCCGGCAATATCGTTTTTGAAGGTGCGGATGAAAGGGTGGCTGATATCGCCGCCCGGCTTGAGGGTGCGTGCGAAAAGGCCTTTGGTTTCCACACTGAATTCATCATCAGGGATGAAGCCACCTTCCGCGCGGAGGCCGCTGCTTGCCCCTATGTGAATACGGCGCTTGAGCCTACAGAGGGACGCGAGCCCAAGCTGTTGCACGTCGCCTACCTGCTGCACACGCCGGATGAGGCGCGCATCAGGGCGCTTATCGATGGCTATGACGGGCCGGAGGATATCACCCTCAAGGGCAACGCACTTTATGTCTACTACCGCGAAGGTTCGGCGCGCTCTGATTTCTCGGTACTGCTCACCGCCAAGAAGCTTGGCACCACACCCACGTCCCGCAACTGGAACACAGTGCTCAAGCTTCTGTCCATGCTGGACGGCTAAGACCGGGCAGGCTTATTCCCCCGCGGCAGTGCGCAATGCGGTTGCTTTCTCGCGCGCGGCCTTTGCCTCTGCTGGCCTGCCAAGGGCGTCGAGGGCATTCGCGAGGCCCTCAAACGCATCCGCTGATGTGGGGAAACGTTCACACACGCGGGTGTACAGCGCGCGAGCGTCTTCTGTTTTGTCGCTACTCAGGAACAGCGCCGCCAGCCGGTTCAGCCAGTAGGCATTGCTGCGTTCCGTGAATTCGGGGTGGGCTGCCAGCATCTCAAGCGCGGGTGCGGCATCGCCGCTATTCAGGCTGATGCGCGCAATGGTGTGCAGGGTTTCGTGCCCAACGGTGGCGTCGGTGCCGTATTTGTCGGCCCGGGCTTTGAAATAGGCTTCCACGCCCGCAATGCCGCCGATGGCGCGGTAGGAAGCAAGGTCGTTGAAATCAAGCTCGCTATAGTCGCCGAAGGCTTGGCGCAGTCCGGCATGAAGGGCGCGGTAGAAGCTGGTGGTATGCGTCTCGCCCGGCAGTTTTTCAGCCTGCCACGTCAGCCCTTCAGGCGCGCGGGCGCTGAGCGCTGCCTTGGTGAAGTTGAAACCAACCTCAACCACATTTTCCTGTTCGCCAATCATCAGGGTAAGCGCCGCCACTGCATTCGGGTGCTCACCAAATGATGCTTCAAGTGAAGTGACAAAATCACGGGTCACCGGCCATGGGCTGGCGGCGATATAGCCGTCATATGCATCCGGCGTCTCCGCCAACACGTTCAACACGGCGCGGCCGGCAAACTGCCAGCCCGCAATGACCGCAATGTCGCTGGTGCCAAAATTCGCCTTCGCGAAGGGGATAAGTTCGTCTGTCAGGAAAGCGGTATAAGCTGTCGTGTTTTCTGTCAGCAATACACGGCGGTCGGCGCCGTCGCCGTTGTCGACACCGACAACAACCATTTCCGGCACATAGCTAAAGTCGCCAAGGCTTTTAGCGAACGTGACCCCGTGGAGGAAATAGCGTTCCGCATCCAGAACCACGAGGAGGGGGTAGGCTTTGCCCTCGGTGCGCTCGGCTGGCTCATGCACATAAAGCGTACGCTCGCCGCCCAGCTTTTCGGACGATATGGTCACACGTTTGCCGCTGACAATGGCTGTGTCATTGGCTGTCGCGGCGTTTGTCAAAAACACAAACACCAACGCGAGCACACCAAGAATTTTCCGCGTGAACATATGTCCTCCACCATACCGCAAAAGAGCGGTGGACCATGTCGGGGGCGAGCCTGCCGGTCTACAGGTGTGCGACCAGCGGTGCGGGTTTTGCGGCAAAGGGATGGCAGCGTTTGTTACGCTGCCCGCTTGGCTTCCTTGGCTTCGCGCCACAGCTGGGCCACGGCCACACCAAGGTTCTTGCGCGTGGCGGCGAGGTAGAGCCGGTTGTCCGGCAACTCGGCCTTCAGGCGTTCATGCGCGATTTCAAGGTTGTGGTACGGCATGCCCGGGAACAGGTGGTGCGTGGCATGGAAGCGCAAGCCCACAGGGGCCCAGAGCGGCGTGATATAGCGGTTGCCCGGCACGTCCACACTGTCGAGGAATTCTTCCTGTTGGGTCATGCGTTCACGGCCACCGTTCCGGTAAGCGTGCGCAGCAAGGGTGCGCAGCGCGTTCAGGAGGAAAATGGCCACGGTCACAGCATACCATGTGGCGATAATCTCAAGCGGCAGGATGCCCATCACCGTCAGCACAAGCGCGGCATAAGCATAGGCGGCGGTGAACACGTCCTCGAGCAGCCAGTCAGTCGCCTGGCCCTGGCGCGGTTCAGGGCGCAGGTAGCGGTAGTCGATCACGAGCGAGCTGAGGCGCTCCCACACAAAATGACGGAAGCGCTTGTTCACCACCATCAAGGGCACCAGCACGATGGAGCGCAGGAACAGAAGGCCCGGCACAAGAAAGGCTTGCGCGACAAAGGCAACAATTTTCCACGGCTCATCCACAGCAAACGGCAGGTATTCACCGTCTTCCTCGGTGCCGTAAATCTGCGGTTTGTGGTGGTCGATATGCACATCGGCATAGGAATAGGCAGGCACCTGCATCGGGAAACCACAGGTAACGTTCCACACGCGGCGGAACCACTGGAAGGTGCCGCGGCGCAGGTGCGCGAGCTCATGCGTGAAGATCACCGCGCGGTAAAGCGCGAGGGTGGCGACGATGAAGGCAAGGATCTGCAGGGTTGAGCCCAGGGGCGTCATGGCGGCGACAACAAGCGCGCCCCAACCCAGCGTGTTGGAGAGGAGGAAATCGGTCCAGTACAGGCGCACATTGGGCTGCCACAGGTCGCGCACCAGCTTGCGTGCTTCCTTCAGGGGGAAGTCCGCCGCTTCGGGGTGCGCACCTTTCCTGACCGGTGCTTCCTCAGCCACGTCACGCGTGCTGGCGGTATCGTTTTCCAAAACAGTCTGCATTGCATTGTGCCTTTTGCGCGGTGGCGGCATGAAGGCCGGTGCCACTGCGGGTTAGCCTACCCTCTTTTTCTGCGTGCCTGTGTGCCATAAATTGCCCGCCAAGCCTAGCGCCATTTGGCCGCACCGGGCGCATGGCTGCCTTGACTTTGGCTAAGGGCTAATCGCTCAGGCGCGTCTGTTTCACAGAAACTTTGGGCTAAAATGTGGTGAGGAACCACAAAAATACAAGCATTCAGCATGGCTTGAATTCCCGGCAAGGGCGGCGTAAGCGTCATAGGGGTAGGCCAGAGGAGAGTTGACCGGTGGCAATGGATTACCAGGCAGTGCTGGATTATATCCGCGAGGCGGTGGAGCCGAAGTTCGGCAAAGGCAAGGTGGCGGACTATATCCCCGCGCTTGCGGGTGTGGACGCACGCAAGTTTGGCATGGCGGTACACACGGTGGACGGAAAAAGCTACAAGACCGGCGATGCGGATGAGCCTTTTTCCATCCAGTCCATCTCCAAGCTTTTTGTGCTGCAACTGGTGATGAGCCATTTTGGCGATATGGTCTGGACCCGCGTGGGCAAGGAGCCCTCAGGCGACCGCTTCAATTCCATGATCAAGCTTGAGATGGAACACGGCGTGCCGCGTAACCCGTTCATCAACCCCGGCGCGCTCGCGACCCTTGACCTCTTGATGAGCCTGAAGGGCGACACCAAGGCCCGCATCCGCAATTACCTGAGCTTCCTTGCCATGAATGACATGGTGGACGCTGACATGGTGGTCGCGAACTCGGAACTTGAACACGCCAGCCTCAACCGTGCGATGGCGCACCTCATGCGCGGTTACGGCAATGTGCATAGGGATGTGGAGGAGCTTCTGGCGACATACTGTTACCAGTGCGCCATGGCCATGAGCTGCGCTGACCTCGCGCTGGCGGGCCTGCCGCTGGCGGCGGGTGGCTATTCGCCGGTGCATGAAACCTCGGTCATTTCCAAAAGTCAGGCCAAGCGCATCAATGCAGTCATGCTGACCTGCGGCATGTACGATAGCGTGGGCAGCTTTGCCTACCGTGTTGGCCTGCCGGCCAAAAGCGGCGTGGGGGGCGGCATTCTGGCTGTGGTGCCGGGCAAGATGTCGGTCTGCGTCTGGGCGCCGGAGCTGGATACGTTCGGCAACTCTTACGTGGGCACAGCCGCGCTGGAGATGTTCACCTCGCTCACCCACACCAGTATTTTTTGAGCCCCTTTTTGCGCTAGCCTGCGTGCGCTTTGCGATAAGCCGACGCGCGCTGGTATGGTAAAGCTGTTATAGTATCCGCTAACGCCTTGCCCAAGCGCGGGCGTGCTTGAACGGGGAGGGGATCATGACAGCAGGCATCAGCCGCCGGGGTTTCATTCGCTACACCGCCGCACTCGGTGGCCTGATGATGATCGGCCCCGCCTTAGCGCCCGCTCGCGCGAGCGATGCGGAGAAGGGCGCAAGTAGCCTCACCCCCATGGTGCAGGTCGCCGCCGATGGCAGCATCAAAATTTACTGCCCCAGCCCCGAGATGGGCCAAGGCGTGCTGACCGCCATCCCCATGATGTTCGCTGAGGAAATGGGCGCTGACTTCACCTGCGTTGAAGCCGTCACCATGCCGCTTTGGCTCAAAAAAGGTGACGACGGTAACCTCACATGGGCTGTAGTGCCGCAGTTCGCCGGTGGCTCCACCAGCATACCGCGCGCCTGGGGCGGGGTGCGCGAACTGGGCGCCACTACCCGTGCGCTGTTCCTGCAAGCTGCCGCCGACCGTTGGCGCACTACGCCGGACAAGCTGACAGCCAAGGCGTCGGTGGTGACAAACACCGAGACCGGCGAGACGCTGCCCTTTGCCATGCTGGTGATGGAAGCCGCCAAGGTGCAATTGTCCGCTGATTTCGTGCCCACGCTTGTGGCGCGCGAGGACTGGTCGATCATCGGCAAGGCACAGAAACACCTGGGCAACCGGGACGTGGTCACCGGTCGCGCCGTTTACGGCCTTGATGCGCACTATCCGGGTGCCAAGACCGTGCTCATCGCACGCTCGCCCTACCTTGACGGCATGGTGAAATCGCTTGATGACGCGGCCACCCGCAAGGTGCCCGGTGTGCTGGATGTGGTCGTGCTGCCGCGCCCGGACACGGCTAAAATGTACACCTATCTGGCCGCCGGTGTCGCCGTGGTGGCGGAGAATTTCTGGGCCGCAAAAAAGGGCCGTGACGCGCTGGTGATTGACTGGGACAAAGGCCCTTATGCGAGCGAGAGCACGGAGGGTTTTGATGCCCAGTGCAAAGCGCTTCTTGATGGCCCGACCGGGCAAGTGGTTCGGAACGACGGTGACGTGGATGCTGCGAAACGGGATGCCAAGGTCATCAGCCGCCGTTACCGGCAGCCTTTTGTTTCCCACGCGCAGCTTGAGGTGCAGAACTGCATCGCGCACGTGATGGCCGACAGCATCAAGATCATTGCGCCAACCCAGAACCCATCGGGCGCATCCCGTCTCGCATCCGACCTCACGGGCATTGACCGCAGTGCGATTGAAGTTGAGGTCACCCGGCTTGGTGGTGGCTTTGGGCGGCGACTGTCGAACGACCATGTGGGCGAGGCGGTTTATGTTTCAAAAGAATGCGGCCTGCCGGTCAAGGTGGTCTGGACGCGGGAAGATGACCTGAGCCACGACCTGTACCGCCCCGCAGGCCACCATGAAATCATCGCGGGCTTTGACGCGCGCGGCACCATGGTCAGTTGGCAGCACCGGCTGGCGAGCGCCTCCAAATACTACCGCCGCGACGGCGTGCCGGAAGAGGAGATGTATACAGCCGAACTGTATACGGACGATTTCCCCGCGGGCCTTGTGCCGAACCTGCGCCATGAGTATTTCCCGGCCAAATCGGGCATGCCGCGCGGCAGTTGGCGCGCGCCCGCCCATGTGGCGAACGCTTTTGCTGTGCAAAGTTTCCTTGATGAAGCCGCGCTTGAGCTGGATATGGACCCGCTTGCGTTGCGCCTCAAGATGTTGGGTGACGCGCAGGAGCTACCCTACGCCCAGCATGGTGGCCCGGTGTTTGACACAGGCCGCATGGCTGGTGTGCTGAAGCGTGTGGCTAAAATGGCAGGCTGGGGCAAGGCCATGCAAAAGGGTCTTGGGCAGGGTATTGCCGGGCATTTCACCTTTGGTGGCTATTGCGCGCAAGTTGCTGAAGTGGAAAAGCTCTCCGGTGGTGGCTTCAAGGTACACCGGATTTACTGCGCCGTTGATATTGGCACGGTCATCAACCCCGAAGGGGTGGTCAAGCAGGCGGAAGGCGGCATCGATGACGGTATCTCCGCCGCATTTGGGCAGGAAGTCCGGGTCTCGGGCGGGCAGGTGCAAACACAGAACTTTGATACCTATCCCATGCTGCGCATGATGGATGCTCCAGCCGAAATCTTTGTGGAAATTATTGATAGCGGCAAGGACCCGGCTGGCATGGGTGAAATGTCCATCCCCGTCACAGCGCCTGCCGTGCTGTCGGCGCTGGCGCGGGCAGGCGGGCCTCGCATCCGGCATTTACCGGTTTTTGCGGAAGAAAACGGCGCAGCCTGACAAAAGAAAGAAAAATTTTACCAAATTTCAGCATAGTCGATTCGGCGGGGGTCCAGCTTTGGTCAGGAAACTATGCTTGCTTATGTATGGCATCCAACGCTTCTGCTTTTCCTTAGTACTGCCAGCTTGCCGCTATTTCTTTTTTATCGCCGCAAGGCCTTTGCTCAAGTCGACCAAGGGTATCATTCCATCTTCTGGGGCGCGGTGACCATCGCTCTGGCGGCGTTCATCGACTATTCCGAGGAAATGCCATGGGGCCAGCCTGTCTGTCGCTGGCTGATCGGCCAACCCCGGCTTGAAGGCGAATGGCTGCCGTTCATCTATTTCCCCGGTATTATCCTGATGGGCATCGGTGTGGTGAAATGGCTACCCGCAGTGAACACCGTGGCGCTTGAAGTCCGGCGGCGCGAGGCAGCGGAAGAGGAGCTCAAGAGCCTTGTGGCAGAGATGCGCACGCTTGCGCTGAGGGCAGAGGAGGCCAGCCGCTCGAAGGCCGAATTTCTTGCCACTATGGGGCACGAGCTAAGGACCCCCCTCAATGCCGTCATCGGTTTTACCGAGATGTTGCAAACGAACCGCGATTGCGGGGAAGAAAAATACGAGGAATATCTGGATATTGTCGCCAATAGCGGGCGGCATCTTCTCAGCATCATCAATGATATTCTTGATATGTCCCGGCTTGAGGCGGGCAAATTGATTGCCGAACCGGGCTTCTTTGATCTTGATGAGGTGGTGGAGGAGTGTGTGGCCTTTCACCGGCGTATGATTGAGGAGAAGGAGCTGGTCCTGCGCCTTGACTGCAACGTGGGAGAGGTGTGTTCAGACCGCCGCATGACCAAACAGGTGGTGCTGAATATTCTGTCGAATGCGGTGAAATTCACCCCCAAAGCCGGTGAGGTCAGTATTGCGGCGTCGCTTAAGGCTGGGGGCTTTGCCATCATCGTCTCCGATAGCGGCGTGGGCATGTCCGAGAAGGAACTGGCGCAGGCGATGAAACCCTTTGTGCAGGTCGACCGGCGCATGTCGCGGCTTTATGAAGGGACGGGCCTTGGGTTGCCGCTTGTGGAAAAATTCTGCCAGTTGCTGGGCGGGCGCATGAGGGTCGACACCATCAAATGGCAGGGCACCAAAGTGACGCTTGAGCTGCCAAGCCTGTGTGGCTCCCGCGGTGATGGTTTCCTCGAGGCTGTCTGAGCCTAACGTTCCACAATGTCCCGCTTCATGGGGGCAAGCAGGGCCAGAAAGCGGTTCTGGGTGTGATAGGGCACATCCTCCGCATCCATCGCGACTTGCAACTGTTCCACCATGGCGTTGAACTCCCGCTCGGTAATGCCGAGTTTGATGTGCGACTTTTTCATGTTCACACCCTTGTAGGTGCAGGGGCCGCCGGTCAGTTCGCAGAACTGATCGTTCAGTAGTTTTTCCAGCCGGTCGCGCTTGGTTTGCTTGAACTGCGGCGCGGTGCGCGGGTCATTGAACGTTAGGTCAAGGAGCCGCGACGTGATGCGCTCGATCTTCGCCATGCCGCCAAGGTCCTCAAACAGGCTGTCGGCCTGCGTGGCGGGCGCGATGGCAATCATGCCCGCGAGAGCGAGGTGTTTCAGAAAGTTCATGGTCAGAACCCCACTTGTAGGGAAAGATAGAAGCCTTGCTGGCCGCCCTGAAGCGCAATATCGCCAAGGTCGGTCAGTGCTCCGGTCACGGTGACATGCTTGCTGGGCAGCCACACCACATAGGCCGCCATGGCGTCGTCTTCTTCCGCGAAGGCCAGATTGTCCGGCTTGGTGCGATAGTCGAAACCAACGGCAAAATCCTGCGATAGCAGGTAAACCGCGGAGCCTTCGAACTGCAGGCTGTGGCCACCGTTCGGGCCACCAAAGCCGAGAAGGCCAAACTGGTTGGCTTCTGTCAGCCGCGCGGCGGCGGAGACAACAAGGCTTTTATCAAGGAAGATCTTGCTGGCTGCGAGGTAATAGTCGAAGCCGTCATCATCCTCCGCGCCCACGGCGCGCACAATCGCGCCTTCGCTGGCCTTTTTATACTGAATACCAGCCGAGACTTGCGGCAACCATGTGTCCTGTGCGTAAACAGCGTCTCCGAACAGGCGTACCTTCGCGCCGACAATATCCTGGTTGAAGTTGAACCCCTCACCAAGGCCGAGGCGGGCACCTGCGTCGCCGGTGTCGAACCACTGGCGGGTAAAGGAAAGCTCCACCCGGTCAAACAGCCCCACGGTCACGCCGGTCGCGTTCAGGGTGAAATCATCGGTCGTGACATAGGTGTGGTGCGCGCTTGCGCCAATCTCGCGGTTGGAGCCGTAGCCAGAGATCATCGCCCAGGTGGAAAGGCCTGCGCCGCCCGCGCCTTCAACCTGGATCACGCCGGGTGTGGCGAGCAGCTTGCTGCTGCCAAAAAGGCTTTCTTCTGCCCATGTTGGCGCTGTTGCGGCCATGGCAAGAGAGAGTGCACAGACTGTGGCACTCCTGCGGAAAATAGTCATTTAATTACGGCCCCTTATCCAATTCCCTGTTGCGCACACAGCATAATGGCGGGATAGTTACTATCTTCTTTACGAAAGACAAATGCAGTCAGATCAGGGGGTGCCCCTGAAACCGGCGGGAAGGGACATGAACTTGCTTGAAAACCTGTTTTCCGACCAGTTCATGCCCCACGGATATTGTTACATGTGGGCCCCTGAAGTGCTGTGGACCCACGTGCTTTCGGACGCGCTGATCGCGCTCGCCTATTTCAGCATACCGCTCAGTCTTGTCGCCTTCATCAAGCGGCGTGGCGACATCAAGTTCAGCAATGTCTTCTACCTGTTCTCAGCCTTCATCTTCCTGTGTGGCGTTACCCATATTTTCAGTATCGTCACTGTCTGGCATGGCACCTACGGGCTATCCGGCATTGCCAAGATCGCCACGGCCATCGTGTCAGTTTTCACCGCCATTGCGGTATGGCGGCTTATTCCCGTAGCGGTGGCCATTCCAAGCCAGCGCCAGCTTGAGCGGCAGGTGGAACTGCGCACGCAGGAGCTGGAGCAGAAATCAAACCGGCTTGAACTGGTTCTGGGCAAAATCTCGCCCGCTGTGATCGGTGTTGACGGCTACGGCCGGATCAAGCTGGTCAACTCGGCGGCAACGGCGCTTTTTGGTTACTCGGAAGCTGAGCTCCTTGACCAGGCGGTCGAGATGCTGGTGCCCGAAAGCGCGCGAGAGCGCCATCCGAGCCACAGGGCGATGTTTTATGCCGACATGAAATCTCGCCCGATGGGGCGAGGGCGCGAGCTTTATGCCCGGCGCAACGACGGCACGCTGTTCCCGGTCGAGATAGGCCTGACAGCGGTGGAGGATGACCCGGAGCTTGTGGTCATCGCGACCATTGTGGATGTGTCTGAGCGGGTGAAGGGGGATAGCGAACGCCGCCGGCTTGTGGCCACCATCGAGGCGGTGGACGACGCCATTTTCAGCCTTGATATGATGGGTACCATCGAGACATGGGCGCCGGGCGCGGAGACCATGTTTGGCGTCACGCCGGCAAAAGCCGTCGGCTGGCCCATCTCCATCCTGTTACCCGAAGGGGGCGAGGGCGGCTTCAATGAGGTGCTTGAACGCATTGAACGCGGCAACTCGGTCCGTCATTTTGAAACGCGGTACCGGCGCTTGGACGGTGGAGAGATTGATATCAGCATGTCCTTTTCACCGATCCGCAACCAGCGCGGTGTTGTGACCGGGGCTGCTGTGGTGGCGCAGGATATCACCGAAGCCAAAAAAGCGACCGAGGCGCAAGCGCTTCTGAACGAAAAGCTGGCGCGCTCGAACGAGGCCCTGGACCAGTTTGTCTATATCGCGGCCCACGACCTGAAGGAGCCGGTGCGCGGCGTGCATAACCTGGCCTCCATCCTGCTGGAGGATTGCCTTGACGTGCTCGATGACGAATATCAGGAAGACCTCAAGACCATTGCCGAGCTTTCCGTGCGCATGGAGCACCTGATTGATGACCTGCGGGAATATTCCAGGATTGAACGTCGTATCGAAAAAGCGGAGATGAGCACCACCCGGCAGGCGGTCGCTACGGTGCTCGGCGAACTTGAAGCCTTCCTGGGGGATCACAAGGCTGTGGTGCAGGTGTCGGAAAGCCTGCCGCTGGTGCGTCTCTCAGCCGTGTGCCTGACAACAATTTTCCGCAACCTGATCACCAACGGTGTGAAATACAATGATAGCACCGATAAAATTGTCGAGATTTCTGGCCAGCTAACGGGCGGCTGGGTAGAGTTCAGGGTGAAGGATAACGGGATCGGGATCGCGCCAGAGCATCAGGGCAAGGTCTTCGACATGTTCCGCCGTTTGCACGGTGTGGGCGTTTATGGTGGCGGCACTGGTGCAGGGCTTGCTATCGTGAAAAGGGTGGTTGAGCATCACGATGGGTCGATCACGTTTGCAAGCGAGGAAGGCAAAGGCACGGAATTTATCATCCGCCTGCCGGTAGCCGGTGAAGGAGCTGAGGAAAGTGACGAGTGACGGTTTGATCCTGCTGGTGGAAGACAGCCCGGCCGATGTGCGGGTCACAAAGCGGGCCTTCAAGAAGGCCGGGCTTGAAAATCCCATCGAACATTGTGCTGATGGCCGCCGGGCCATCAATTATCTGCTGCTCAGCAAACGCCCGGACGGAGCGCCAAGGCCATCGCTCGTGCTGCTGGACCTCAACCTGCCCGGCGTGGACGGACGTGAGGTACTCCGGACCATCAAGGACAACGAGGCCTTCCGCAAAATACCGGTGGTGATTCTCAGTACCTCTGATGATGAACGTGACGTGCAGGACTGTTACGACCTTGGCGCCAACAGCTACCTCAAGAAACCCCATGACCTCGACGGTTTTGTCGATGCGATGCTGTCGCTTTCGGATTTCTGGTTCAAGACCGCTGAACTGCCTTCCTGAACTGGATCAGCAGCAAAAAGAAGGCCCGGTCCTATGTGGTGGGGCCTTTTCTGTGTCGTCCAGGCTCAGGCACCGTCCTTGAGGCGCGGATAAAGCGTGAAATGAAACTTGCTGCCGCCGCCCTCGCGCCCGTCGCACCAGATGTGGCCGTGATGCAGATCCATGATCTTGGTGCAAATGGCAAGGCCCAGGCCGGAGCCTTCCGTGCCTTCGTTATAGAGCCTCAGAAGCGGGCTGAAAATAGCACGGCGCTGGTCCTCGGGCACACCGACCCCGTTGTCCGCAACGGTAATGATATAGTGCTCGTCCTTCTGTGCGGATGAAACCTCGATCACCGGTGTGTTTTTACCCCGATATTTGATGCTGTTGCCAATCAGGTTCTGGAACAGTTGCACCATTTCGGTGGGATATGCCTCAACCGTAGGCAGGTCGCCAATCTGGATGCGGGCACCTGAACCTACTATCGCTTCATCAAGAACATTCATTGCGGTGCGCACACTGTCGTTCAGGTCGACAGTCTCGGGCTCATCGGCGGAGGTGCCGGTGCGGGCATAATGCAAAAGGTCGACCACCAGTTGTTTCATGTAGAGCGCCGAGGTCATGGCATTGTCGATAAACTCAGGCACCCGCTCGGCGTTGCCGCGCTCCAGCTCCTGCTGGGCAAGGGTGAGAAAGCCGATAAGCCCCGACAGCGGGTTCGCAAGGTCATGTGCCGCGCTTGAAGCGAAGTTTTCCATCACGAGGCGCTGGTGATCACGGTTGCGGCGGGTGCGCGAATGTTCAATCGCGCGGTCCAGCGCAACCTGCAGCCGCCTGCCGTCCATCTGTTTCTTGGAGAGATATTCGTTGGCGCCCAGCTTGATCGCCTGCGCGGCAATCTTCTCATTGCCTTCGCCTGTGATCATCACAATGCCGGTATGGCCGTTGCCGGGCATGCTGTGCATGCCTTCCATCAGGGCCAGTCCATCGGAATCAGGCAGGTTATAGTCGAGCAGCACACAGTCGTAATGTTTGTGCAAAAGTTTTTGGCGCGCATCCGCGACCGTTTCGGCTGTATCCACGTGGTAACCGGCACCGGCGCGTTCCAGCTCCCGCGTGATGAAACGCCGATCCGCCCTGCTGTCATCCACCAGCAGAATATCCATAAACCGCGTTGGCATACGATACCTTCGGTTGTTGGTTGTTTTAGTGGGAACCAAGTTCACCCAAAAGTCCCACCCAAATAATTCATACCGAATTACGGAATAATAATCCAGATTATTTGCATTTTCCGAGTATTTGGTGGGCACCTATATAAAGTTTTATATAAAAATCTGTGTTTTTGCAGGATACGGGAACGTATTCGGCAAAATATTGGTTAATTTTCATCGATTGTTTTCTGTTTATTGGAAAAATCGCGCGAGGGCCGGGCAATTACTTGTGAGGTAGCGATTCCCCCGCGACTCGAGGTGGCAATTCAGGCCTTGCTGCTGCGCGGCAAAGAATAGTGTTACGCGAGCCTTGAAGCGCGCTCCAGTCGGTCTAGATTGAGCCATGAACAAGGCTAACAACTGTTGGATTGGTACCATGCGTCTCGACTATACCGAAGAAGACAAAGCCTTCCGTGAGGAAGTGCGTTCGTTTTTGGCAGAAAGACTGCCAGCCCATATCTCGAAAGCTGTGAAAGCAGGCCGCATGCCTGCGCGGGAAGATTATATCACCTGGCAGCGCATCCTGAATGAAAAGGGCTGGTCGGTGCACAGCTGGCCGAAGGAATATGGTGGCTCCGGCTTCACCCCGTTCCAGAAGCATATTTTTGAGGAAGAATGCGTGAAAGCGGGTGCGCCCGAACTGCCGCCGTTCGGCCTCAACATGCTCGGGCCCGTGCTGATCGCTTTTGGTTCCGAGGAACAGAAAGCGCATTACCTGCCGCGCATCCTCAACTGCGATGACTGGTGGTGTCAGGGCTATTCCGAGCCCGGTTCCGGTTCCGACCTTGCGAGCCTCAAGACCAAAGCGGTGCGCGAGGGTGACCATTATGTCGTGAACGGCCAGAAAACCTGGACCACCATGGGCCAGTATGCGGACTGGATCTTCTGCCTTGTGCGCACGTCCAATCAGGGCAAGCCGCAGGAAGGCATCAGCTTCCTCCTCATCGACATCAACACCCCCGGTGTTGAAATGCGCCCGATCATCACGATCGAGGGTGGCCATGAAGTGAACGAGGTCTTCTTCCAGGACGTGAAGGTCCCGGTCGAAAATCTTGTTGGCGAAGAAAACAAGGGCTGGACCTACGCCAAATACCTGCTGCAGCACGAACGTGTGGGCATCGCCGGTGTGGCGGCGGCCAAGGAAGGCCTCAAGAAGCTGAAGCGCATCGCAGGCGAAACGGACGCGGGCGACGGCACCAAGCTGATCGACGACCCTGCCTTTGCCGAGCGTATCGCCAATGTGGAACTGGACCTGATGGCCATGGAACTGACCAACCTGCGCGTGCTTGCACAGGCACAGGCCGGTGGTGCGCCGGGTGCGGAAAGCTCCATGCTCAAGATCAAGGGGTCGGTGATCCGCCAGGAAATCAGTGACCTGCTGCGCCGGGCGGTTGGCCCCTATGCGCTGCCGTTCATGCCGGAACTTGAGCTGCCGGGCGCGAATGAGGAGCCGATTGGCCCAGAGGGGGCGAACAGCTTCGCCGGTCACTATTTCAACCGCCGCAAATATTCGATCTATGGCGGCTCGAACGAGATTCAGCGCAACATCATCTCCAAGATGATCCTTGGGCTTTAAGGGAAGGGGTTTGCATCATGGATTTTAATCTGAGTGAAGATCATACCCTCCTCAAGGACATGGTCGCGCGTTTCGTGCGCCAGAAGTATGACTTTGAAACCCGCGACAAGATCATCAAATCCGAAGCCGGTTATTCGGCTGAGATCTGGGGTGAGCTGGCGGAGCTTGGCCTTGTGGCGGCTGTCTTGCCGGAACGTGTTGGCGGCCTTGGTGGCACCGGCATCGATATCATGGTGGTGATGGAAGAACTGGGCCGCGGTATTGTGGTTGAGCCTTTCCTCGCAACTGCTGTGCTGGGGGCTGGCCTTCTGGCTGAAGACGCCGCAACCGGCCGTGGTCCGGAGCTTCTGGATAATGTGGTGGCGGGTGAACACCTGCTTGCCTTCGCGCACTATGAGCCGGGCGCCCGCTATAACGCCGATGTGGTTGAGACCATGCTGACGCCCGAGGGCGACGGCTACAAGCTCTCAGGCGCCAAGTCTGTTGTGATCAACGGTGGCCAGGCGGGTACCTTGATTGTCTCCGCCAAGGGGCCGAAGGGACGCGCGCTGGTGCTCGTCTCCCGTGATGCGGCTGGTGTGAGCCTGCGCAACTACAAAACCCATGACGGTTTCTCGGCCGCTGAAGTGCAGTTTGAGGGTGTCGCGGTCGCGGCAGATGATATCCTGCTCGAAGGTGAAGCGGCTGAGGCGGCAACGTCCCGCGCCATCGCCCGCGCCACCTTCGCGCTCTGTGCCGAAAGCCTGGGCGCGATGGAAAACGCACGTGACGCCACGCTTGAATACCTGCGCACGCGTACGCAGTTTGGCGTGCCCATCGGAAAGTTCCAGGTGCTGCAGCACCGCATGGTGGACATGTGCCTCGAGATCGAACAGGCCCGCTCGATGGTGCTGCTCGCCGCCTCCAAGCTCGAAAGCGACGAGCGGGAGAAACATCTCTCTGCCGCGAAAGCCCTTGTGGGCCGCATTGGCCGCATGGTGGCCGAAGAAGCGGTGCAGATGCACGGCGGTATCGGCGTGACATGGGAACTGCTGCTCGCGCATGTGGCGAAGCGCCTCGTGATGATCGACCACTATTTTGGTGACACCGACTATCACCTCAAGCGCTTCCAGAAGCTGTCGCGCGCCGCATAAGCACGTGCGAAAGCCAAACGAATCAAAAGCCCGGCGGTTTCCCGTCGGGCTTTTCTCTTCTCTTGACGGAAGAGCAGTCTGTCGTGGCTCGGACTATCCGCGGCGGCCGTTGCTCGCCAGGCGGTAATTGAGGGGGATCGTGAGCGCGATACTGTCGCGGCCCTCAGGCAGTGGCGGGAAGCTGATGCGGCGCATCAGGTCGATGGCTTCATCGTCCAGAATGTCGCTGCCGGAACTCTCGACGACGCGCTGACCCATGATGGTGCCGTCGGCCCCCACATTCACACGCACTTTCACGGTGCCTTCAATGCCTTCCTCAATCAACTGGGTCGGGTAGCCCTGATTGCGGGCAAGGGTGCGCTGCACGTCGCGCTGCCAGTCTTTCCATGTGGCGGCGGGGCCCGCCACTTCAACATTGGCATCCATGGTGGTTGCCGTGTCATCCATCTGGAAACGCAGCGGAATCTTGAAGACATAGATGTCCTTGCCTTCAGGGAGCGGCGGCAGTGGGTTGATACGCTCAAGGATGTTCAGCACCTCGGCATCGAGGATCTCATGACCCGATGAGCGGTTGATGGCGAAGCCGACGATGGAGCCAGACTTGGCGACCGTGACCTGGACCTTCACGGTGCCTTCAAGCTTTTGTTCAACCGCCTGGCGCGGATAGCGCTGGCCGGCGGCGAAGCGGTCATAAACCTTCACGCCCCAGCCCTGGGTGGCATCGTCATCGGCAACTGTCGGAAGTGATGTGGCTGCAGCCAAGGCTACGCCAATCAATAGTGCTTTGGAATGGGCAAGGATCATGCACCCCTCCTTCTTGTGGCAAAGCAAAATCGAAACAACGGTGATCAGATGGCCGCCTATCCGGCCCTTCCCCTAGAAGCAAAGGCTAATAAACATTCGTTTAAAACAGATTAATGGACCACACCTTCAGGATACACGCGAAAGCGCCACACGCAAAGGGCTTGCCAGACATCCCGGCAAGCCCCCTTTTCGATTTCACTATAGCGGTGTCAGGCCGCTTTCTGGCTCTTGTCGGAGAGCAGTTTTTTCGCCTTGCCGATCAGGCCCGCCGGTGCGCCCTCGCGGATCTCGATCCGGCGCGGTTTCATGTCCTCCGGTACCTCGCGCACGAGGTCGATGGTCAGAAGCCCGTTCGAGAGGTTTGCGCCCGTCACGCTGACATGGTCGGCCAACTGGAACTCGTGCCGGAAATCGCGGGTTGCGATACCGCGATGCAGGAAGCTCGAACTTTCCTTGCGTTCCTTTTTACTGCCGGAGACAACGAGCGAGCGGTCCTGCTGCTCAACCGTCAGCTCTTCCTCCGTGAAACCGGCGAGGCTGAGGGTGATGCGGTAGTGGTCATCATCGGCCTGCACGATGTCATAGGGCGGATAGCTTATATCGCTGTCGGCCGTCTTCATTGCAGCGTCAAGCAGGTTGGCCATGCGGTCGAAGCCGATGGTGGAACGGAAAAGCGGGGAAAAATCATATCTGCTCATAGCTAACATCCTCCTGTGAGCAATGTTCACTTTGGCAATTTTGCCGCCGGCCCTTCGAGGCACCGGCAAAAAATATTTAGGAACCTGTCTGCCCTGTTCAAGAGGTATCGGAAAAATTTTTAATCGTTATATAACAATGTCTTAGTTGTTATTTTTGCTGAGAAAGTCGACAAGGGCCTGTGCCGCTACCGAGAGTGGCATGTCGCGCCGCCAGCAGGCGTTGATGGAGAAATGCCGCCCCTCATTCTCGCGGATCGGCAGCGCGGTGATATGCTCGCCCAGTGGCTTGGCGGCTTCCATCATCAGGCCGACGGCGGTGCCCGTCTCGACCGTATGCGTGAGCAGGCTCATGGCGTCCGTCTCCAGGACGATGGTGGCGGCTTTTGCATGTCGCCTCGCCTCGGCAAGCAGTCGGGCGTGCAGAGTGTAGCCGCGCGGCAGGGTCGCGATGCGTTCATCCAGCAGCTCAGCCCAACTGATATCACGCTGGCCCGCGCGGGCATGGTCCGTGCGCAGGCACACCGCTATCTGGCTCTCAAACACGGGGCGTTGCTCGAAGCTCGTGTCAAGGTCATGCATGGCGAAGCCGATTTCCACCTCACCGAGCTTGAGCGCACTTTCAACTGCCGGTCCGCCCATCTGGTTCAGCGACAGCCGCACGCCGGGGTGGGCGGTCAGGAATGCGCTCAAGGGGCCGGGCAGCACATGGTTGGCCACCATACCGGTGGCGGCAAGCGACAGGTCGGCCACCTCAAGGGTCGCCAGCGCCCGCATCTCGGACCGGGCTTTTTCAGCCCCTGCAAGCAGCGCGCGGGCGTGGGCATAAAGCCGGTAGCCTTCGCGTGTGGGCTCAAGGGTGCGGCCGGTGCGGGCAAAAAGCGTGACCCCCAGCGTGTCCTCAAGCTGTTTTACCGCGGCGGTCAGTGCAGGCTGGCTGACATGCAGGCCGTCAGCCGCGCGGCGCATGCCGCCTTCGTCCACAATCGCGGCAAAATATCGAAGCTGCTTCAGGTCCATGGCGTGCCTTTCAAGTGATTATTAAAATCTATCATACATATAAAAATACGATATTTGAATTATCAATTATGACACGCAATCTTCTGCGCAAGCAATGAACCCGGAAGGATGCGATCAATGACATTCAGGACCCTGTTTTCGGCAGCGAGTATCTTCACCCTTACCTGTGTGGCGGCAGTCACGCCCCTATTGGCCGCGGAGGCGGAATGGACGGCGGAAATTCCCAAACTTGAAATGCCGGAGGGCTGGTTCCTCATCGAGGTGCCTGCCGTTTTGCAGACCACGGCGGCCAAGGGCAAACCCGGCCCCATTTATGTGTTTAACCGCAGCGCGCATGCGCTGCTCAAGTTCAAGGCCGACGGCAAGTTTGACCGCGAGATCGGCCATGGCCTCTTCAAAAGCCCGCATGGTTTGCGTGAAGATGCGGACGGCAACATCTGGACGACAGACAGCGGCAACCATCTGGTGCTCAAGTTCAGCCCGGACGGGGACCTCTTGCGTGTATACGGCAGACGCGACTATGCAAGCCCCGGCTGGTTCGACCGCGACTATAACTATATGTTCCTCGATAAACCGAACGACGTGGCGTTCGACGCGCACGGCAACCTTTATGTGGCGGACGGCGGCAATTTCCGCATCGTCAAGTTTGCGCCGGATGGCAATGTCATCAAAACCTTTGGCGAAAAGGGCACCGAGCCGGGCCAGTTCAACTTCCCGCATTCCGTGGTGGTGAAGGGTGACACGCTTTATGTCACCGACCGGGAGAACAGGCGCATCCAGCTTTTTGACCTTGATGGCACCTTCAAGGCCGCCTGGACCCACGTGGGCTACCCCTACACGCTGACCATCAACCCCGAAGGCGGCTTCCTGATGACCGACGCCCGGGCAGAAAAGCTTGTCTGGCTGTCGAATGAGGGTGAAATCCTCGCGAAAATTGGGGAGGCGGGCAAGGAAGTGGGCCAATATGTATCGCTGCATGGTGTCAGCCCGCGCCCGGGAGGCGGCCTGCTGGTGAGCGATATTTTCAACTGGCGTGTCACCGCGCTTGAAAGCGGCAGAAATTAGGGGCAGAAATTGGATTGATGTGGTGGATGCAGAGAGCTTTCGCGAACCAAGAGAACCTTATCGCATTCAATAAGGCTTACACTTCTTTCCAGCTATTATTGTGCCAACGTAGTCGACCCGCGTGCACTTCATCATGATGTACGTTGCAAAGGGTGGTGAGATTTTCCAGCGTATTAACCCCACCCTTCGCATGCTCGATAAGGTGGTGCAATTCCAAGAACTTTCTTGGATCATCCCTTGAAAGATCTTTGCGTTGCCAGCCGCAATATGCACATCTAAAATTGTCCCTTTCAAGCACCTCAATGCGAACAGAGTCGGGAATTTTTCTGTCGTGTTCCGCTGCTTGTCTATCTTCTTCAAGAATATACTCGCCAACAGCTAGGTCTGGGCGCCCCTGCATACGGGTAATAACAGGCCATCCATCCTCTGTACGCAGCTCACGAGTCCTTCTAGCCCATTCTTTGGCATCTCTTGCTAAGTATCTTAATTCTTCACCGGTAACCTTATGGCCGACATTCAACCGAAGATACTCAATGAGTTTGGACTTAACACTGCTGTTCTTTTTACGGATGCTGTTAAGTTGATTCCATCTTAGAGCGGCTTCTCTGTCTTGTTCATGATTCATCAAGACATACTGGCTAGGTTTGAGCCAGCGTGGGTCTATACCGAGCATCAAAGTCAGCTCGCCGAGAATCTCGGGAGTTCCCTCAATTAGCTCGGATAAGGTTGCCCCAGAATATATGGACCAGCCGAACTCTACGCGCAGTTCCCGTACGCGGCGCGCCCACTCCCCAATCCCAGAAACAACGAGCAGTTCATCGCCTTCAATAACCACCTGCGGGTATTTTTTGAAGTATGCGAGGATGCGGTCTCTTGCTGACGTAATGTGGTCGCCGACCACCAAGCCACTGCCAAGGTCACGCAAACCATGAAACGCTGGGATCAAGCTAATCACCTGTGCACGGAGATCGTCATGTGCTATCCGCTCCAAGAATGTGTCGAGCAGACTCTTGAGTTGATCTACCTGATCGCTGAAGTTTGTTGTCGCGCGAGATCGTCTAGCCATAGATTCTTACGCTGTATTTTTCATCGGCGCAAGAATGTCGGCTACCAAGTTGCCTAAACTTCCAGCTAAGTTAGGGGGCACAGCATTTCCGATCTGCCGAGCAATTTCAATTTTGCTTCCAGCAAATACAAAATCATCCGGGAATCCCATGAGGCGGGCGGCTTCGCGATGGGTAATGGGCCTATGCTGATCTGGGTGTAAATATCTTCCCTTCTCGGGTTTAAAGAATTCCGTCCTGATGGTCACTGAAGGCCGATCCCACCATAAGCGTCCAAATAGATCGGTCCCTCCAGACGTTTTTCTAATCCAACATTGGGGAGTAATGTCTGGTGCATTTTTTTGGAGGTCGAAACGATTGCCGCCGGGAGGTACGGCTTTGTAGCGGCGTATGCTTTTCTCAGTAGGCGAGCGCCTAATGTGAAGATCAAGCGGCGCTTTGCCCTCAATTTCTTTTTTGAAGGGCTCAGGTAAATCAGAAATCACGTCCCTCACCGTACGCCACCGAGGCAAATTACTTTCAGTGGAGGGGTCTGCATGTGTCGGTAGTGGAGGGAAGGTGAAAGAGTGTGTCTTGCCGCGCCAGCCAAGAACAATGGTACGCCGCCGCTTCTGAGGAGCTCCATAGTCTGCAGCATTTACCACCGCGGCTTTCGTCGCGAAACCGTACTGTGCTGCCTTCTTGCTGATTTCTTCCAGCTCCGGAGAGCTGAACAACTCCGCCACATTTTCCATTACGAATATCTTGGAGTTGGAAAGGTTGGCGATTTCAATGAAGGGCTCCCATAGAGCTCGCCGGGAATCTCCATCGCGCTTTTTGTTCAGCAGGCTAAAGCCTTGACATGGCGGGCCGCCAATCACAACGTCCGCTTCAGGCACAGGATTGTTGGAAAGCCAATCCTCAACGTTTGCGCAAACCGCCTCACTCTCAAAGTTTTTCTCATGAGTTGCGATGGCTGACAGGTCGTTGTCTAGAGCAAGAATGACTTTGAATTTGCCGCAAAACCGCGCGTCTTCAAATCCCAAGGACATCCCGCCAGCTCCGCTGAATAAGTCAATTACACGATGCATAGCTGCCTACAATATCTTGATCGTTCCTAAGAATCTAAATCCATATACGTTAATAACGCAGGGAACATAATGAGAACATAGTTCTTTTGAAATGTTAACTAAATAATCAACCAGTTGCAACATATGCAACGGTGTTCCCGGTAAGAATGGCCGGTTTACGGCCCTCTCTGGGGCTGCCGGTCAACAAGTTGTGAACAAAGTGTCGCACCCCCTTAAAAGCGCCACAATGCGAACCTATCTATAGTCATGCCGGGGCCCACTCCTCCCCCTGAACCCCCGGCCAAAGCCCGTGCGTCACCCCCCTTGACGCACGGGTTCTTCCTTTTCAAGGCTATGCCGATCTAGAACTGGCCGCTGACGACGAAGCGCACGCCGGTGTCGCGGGTGCGTTCGGACAGTTCGGTGCCGATAAAGGTGCCGGCCCGGTTGGGGCTGAACAGTTCGCGCAGGCGGTCGAAATGCCCGCCGAACATGTCATAGAGCACTAGGCTCGTTTTCACGCCGAAGAACTGGGTGGTCTCGATGAAGGCGCCGTAGCGGTTGTTGGCGCGGTAGTCTTCATGCTCGCCAGCGTAATAGCCGTTCCAGTGGTTGGCGGAATTATACTCCAGGCCCCAGGCCCACAGGCTGTCCGGGATGTCCTGCCGGAAGTCGATATAAACCTCCGACGGTTTGAAGCTGTGCAGGTAGCGGCTCTGCCCCGTGATGGGGTCGAGGAATTCGGAATCCTTGAGGTATACGTCTACCTCGAGGAGGCCACCCTCAATCACAAAATCAAGCGGCAGGTTGGCGTTGGCGTTCATGCCCCAGCGCCGCGCGCTGCCTGCGTTCGCGAGGCCCTCACCCCCTTCGGGCAGGATGGTCTGCTCCAGCACGTCATCCTTCCACTCGTAAAAGAGGGTGGTGGACAGTGCGCCGCGCTCGCCAAAGGTATAATCCACCTTGGCTTCAAGGCGGTCGGTGCGGTCGGGGCGCAGGTTGGGGTTGCCAGCAAACTCGCGGTCATCAACCGCATTGGCCGACGCTGCGAAGTCCGAGAAGTCAAGCTGGCCGACCGAACGTTCAGCCTTCACGCTCAGTTGCATCTGCTCGTTCACCGCAAGTGTGATCCCGGCGGAGGGCTTGAGGAACTTGAAGGTCTGTGCACCGCCGCCGCTTGTCGCAATACGGGAGATTTCCGCCTTTGCACCAATGTCAGCCGTCAGCGCACTGGTGGCTTGCCAGACGAGGTTGCCAAAGGTTTCGGCCCGGACTTCCTCCACATGGGTGGTGGTGGGGTCCATCTCCTTGATGACCGCGCCGGTGCCATCAGCGATCAGCAGGCCAAGCGTGCTGTCGAGCGTGTTATAGGCCCCCTCCACGCCAAATTCGGGCCGTATGCCACCTTCCGCGCGGCCATAGGTGGTGCGGAAGATGGTCTCGCTCGTGCGGGCTTCCTGAATGATCTCGCCTTCTTCGCGAAGGGTGTCATAGGGTTCCTCAAGGAAAAAATCGTCGGTCTTGGTGTCGTCCTCAAAGGTGCCAAGGGCGATCAGCCGCCAGCGCCAGCCGCTCGCATAGGTGCGGGACCAATCGGCGCCAAGCTCCCCGCCATATTCTTCATGGGTGTAACCGTTGAAAAAATGGTCGTCCGGGTCACCGCTTGTCTCGCCGTCATTATAGCCGGGGCGGTCGGTGTCTTCGGTGCGGTATTTTGCTTTCACGCGGCCGTTCAGTTGCAGGCGTCCACCAAAGGCATCACGGCCTGCGTCAAAGGACAGCGCGCCAAAACGTTCCTCTTCCTGCCGGTCCTCGATGGTGAGCTTGATCAGCTTGCCGTCCGCATCGCGTCGGCTGATGTCGGCGTCGCGGCTGGTGGAAACCAGGAAAGTGTCCAGTTGGAAGCTGGTGTCCCAGCCCATCAGCTTGGTGGCGAAGGTGGCGTCCAGCATCGGCAGCACCTTGTTCGCGCCTACCCGCCGCAATTCCACGGTCCAGGTGCCGCTGCTTTTGTCGGTGTGGCGGATCACGTTGGCGACCACGCTTTGCCCGGCCGCTTCGCCGCTGATGGCGGCGCCGCGCTGAAGCTCAATGCGTTTTACCTGTGCCGCCGGGATACGGCGCAAGGCTTCGGTCAGCCCGCCTGATTTCGAGGTGGGGCGGGCGCCGTCAATCAGCACATTGCCTGCGGTTCCGCCAAAGCCCCGGGCTTCAGAGCCGGTGCTATACACAAAGCCCGGCAGGCGCTGGATCATGTCATAGGCGTTCTGGGGGGCGTAGGCGTCGAAAAAGGCGGCGTCGAAAAACTCACCGCTCAGCGGTGTTGCCGGTAGCGGTTCGGCATATTCCTGCACGTCGTCGACCGACGCATCGTCGGCCACGCCGGTTGCGGCATAAACATTTGATGTCATGAGCGCGGCAGCGCTCAATGTGGCAAGAAGCCGACCCCTTTGCATATAATACCCCTTCGCGCCCTGCCGACCCTTCGGCAGTTTATCCTGCTCATCTGTTCGCGTTGCCCCTGTGCGCCGTGCCATCTGCCGCCGGTCCTTCCCTGTCTGGACTGTGGCGGCGCGGAAAAATGGCGCATCTTCCTCAGTAGTAACGGCGCGACTCGGCGTCAAGCCGCGATTTGCGGCGAACTGCACGATTGGTGCGACGGACAGATAAAAGCGGGCTCGAGGGAAAGCTTTTCAAGTGCAGCATTTGGCAGACGCCAATTCTTTGCTAGAACAGTGAAATGAGAAGATGGCGCATGACCGACAGGGAGGGGCAAGTGCGGCAAATCCGTTTTATGTTGCTGCTATTCCTTGGCTGTCTGGTCGCAAGTGCCGCAAAAGCGGATGCGCGCTATGACGCGGGCCGGGCGGCGTTTTCCCGCTTTGATGTGGCGGAAGCGACCGCCACGCTGACGGCGCTGGCCACCGACGGCAGCGCCAAGTTGGCCGCACGCGCCGATGCTGCCGCCTTCCTTGCTGACATCGCCTTGCGTATCGACCGGGACGCGGTCGCGGCAAAACGCTGGGTGGAGGCCGCTAAAAATTACGGCATCGGCCCGGCGGAAGCCGCCGCCCTTGAAGCCCGGCTGCTGATCCTTGAAGGCGAGCCCCGGAAGGCCGTGCCGGTGGCGCTCGCGGCGGTCGAGAAAGCGACCGACGACCGCGCCAAACACCGCAACACGCTTCTGTATACCGACGCCATGATCAAGGCCTATGATAGCCCGACCGCCAAGCTGGCGCGGCGGGCACTGGCGATCAACGCGCAGATGCTGCGCGCGCACCTTGACGCGCACCCCGGCTCGGCCGAGACGGCGATGATGCTCCTGGATTTTTCCGTGCGGCTTGGCGACGGCGACACCATTTTGCATGCCATCCGCGCGCTGGTGCCGGGGGTGGAAAAGGGCGAGGGGCCGGTGGCGGATGCTTACAAAGCGCTCAGCGCCGAGATATCCGGCTGGCTTGGCTCTACCGTCGATACCGATCGCAGGCGGCGTATCGTACTCGCGCTCGCCAAGCTGCATCTGGCCTCGGCGGCCTCCTATATCGCGAAGGACCATCCGTCCCGCGGGCGCAAGGCATTCCTTGCCGAGCCTGACGTGGCGCGGGTGGTTGCCTATGCCGATTTCCTCGAAGGCCTGAAGGCCGAGCTTGAGGCAGCCTACCGCGCCCGGGTGCGCGGTGGTGAGGGCGACAGCGTGGCCGCGCGCTTTGACAAGCTGGCCGCGGCCTTCACCGCCAGGGTGCCGGAGGCGACGGCAGGCAAGGCATACGACCGGGAGGCCTTTACCGCCTATCTGGCGCAAGGTTTTGGTGCCCGCCTGCACTGGACGGAAGACGGGCGCGACCTGATGCTTGGCCATGTGATCGGGCGCGAGGAGAACGAGGTCAGCGGCTTTGGTGTGACCACCTCGGTCGAGACCGAACACATCGGCTTCATGACCGCGAAGGGCTATGACGCCTATATCCTGGGCGACGCTGCGGGCACCCCTGCGGGTTGGTCGGACGGGGAGACAGTGGTGCGCGCCGCAGGCACCGGCGAGGCGGCCTATAACGGTGTCGCGCTCTGGGCTCGCTGCGGCGGCAAGGTGGATGCGCCGAAACGTGCCCGCGAAATCCGCGATATGGCAGCGGGTGACGCCGCGCTGGTGACAGGGAGCGAGATCGCCTTCCTGCCCGGCTTGCGCGCGCGGCTTGAATGGCAGGCCTGCCGCAGCCTGATGCATATGCTCAGACGCTCCGGCATCGACGAAGACCGCATCGAGGGTGGCTTCATCGGCGAGGTCGACTTCGCCCTGTCGGAAGGCAATGTGGCGGGCTATCAGGCGCGCCTCGCGCTCGACCGCGCGCGCCTTGGTGACGCCTGGGCCGAACGCGGCGAGGAGGAGCATGAGTTCCATGCCCGGCTGGCGCAGGTCCTTACCTCACCGCGGCCGCGGCTCGCGCTGGCCGAAAGCATCATCACCCCCGGCCTTTCAGGCGAGGGCGCGCAGGCCCGGGCGCGGGCGCGGGTGGTGAAGGGGCTGCTCGACTGGATGAAAAAACACGCGGGCGAGGTGATGGCCTATGACGCCGGGTTGCCGCTCATGGTCCAGCTTGATCATCTGAGCGACGACCAGATCAGGAAAGCGCTCACGACGGTGGATCCGCTGGCGGGCAAAAATGCCGGATAGGCATTGCCCTTTTGTTGCGCGGAAATGGCACAGAGTCTGCGCATTTCCTGCACATTCATTGCACAGCGATGTGCAGGGGGAATTTGCCCGCAAGAAACAGGGTGAACCCGGTGCGGCAACGCTGTAAGCTCCTGTAAATTCTACTCCTTTCACTGCCCGGAAACAAGTCTTATGCCCCTTTCCACTGCCGCTCCCGCCCAGATGGGCCTCAAGGAATGGACCATGCTCGGGCTCCTCTCGGTCCTGTGGGGGGCGTCCTTTTTCTCGATCGAGATTGTGGTCAAGGAGCTACCACCCCTCACCATTGTGAACATCCGCGTCGGTCTCGCGGCCCTTGTGCTTTATGCCTATATGCGTATCGCCGGTATTGTGCCGCCGTTTCGGGGCCGGTCCGACCGGGGAATGGTTTTCCTTGCCTTTGTGCTGATGGCGATTTTCAACAACATCGTCCCCGCTACGCTGATTGTGTGGGGGCAGACCCATATTACCTCAAGTCTCGCTTCCATCCTCAATGCCACCATGCCGCTTTTCACCGTGTTCATGGCGCATTTTTTCGTTTCCGGGGAAAGGCTTAGCCTGAACAGGCTGCTGGGTGTGCTGGTCGGTTTCTCCGGTGTTGTGCTCATCGTTGGCCCCGCGGCGCTCGCGGGCATGCTCTCGGGGGTGGCGGGGCAGCTTGCCATCCTTGGTGCCGCCTTCAGCTATTCAATTGCCGTGGTGATCGGGCGGCGTTTTGTCGGGCTTGGTATCATCCCGGTGCAGATGGCATTTGGTCAGGCGTCGACCGCGGCGCTCATCCTGCTGCCCGTTACCTTGGTCGTGGATCAGCCCCTTGCCCTGCCAGTGCCATCGCTCGGCGTTATCCTTGCGCTCATCTCGCTCGCCACTTTCTCAACTGCGCTGGCCTACCTCCTCTATTTCCGCCTGATTGCGGAGGCGGGTGCCACCAATGCCTCACTGGTAACCTTGCTGATCCCCGTCGTGGCCACCTCGCTTGGTGTTGGTTTCCTTGGCGAAATATTTGAGCCCGCGCACGGGATCGGCCTTTTGCTGATCGCCTTTGGCCTGATGCTGATTGACGGCCGCATTGGCGGCAAACGGCGGCGTGTACGCGCTGAAACCGTACCGCCGGAGGGGAGGTAAGGCCTTATGAGACCGGCAGAATTCCAGACCCTGATGGAAGGCCTGCACCTGAGCCCGAAGGAGGTCTCCATGCTGACCCTGGTGCCGGAAGCCACGCTCAAAAGCTGGCTGGTGGGCCATGAGGATATCCCGGACGGTGTGGCGGGGCTTGTGCGTGATATCGAGCGCGAGGTGGAAAGCCGCCTCACCCGAGCGCTTGAGAAGGCCGCGGGGCGGGACGAGGTGACACTTGTGCGCTTCAGGAACCCGGTGGATTTCAAGCGCGCCGGCCCAGATATGGCGCCCATCCCAAGCATGCTGGCCTACCGCTGCCACGGCGCGCTGGTTGCCCGGCTTTATGCCGCGCTGCGCCGCGCCGGGGTTACAGTCGCGGTCAAATTCTGGCAGGCGGAGGCAGGCGGCGAAGGCTAGTCCGCGGTCAGGTAATCGGCGGGCGAAAGGCCTCGGTCCTCGAGGAATACACTGAGTTTTCCACTGCGCACCAGCATGGCCTTGCGCCGGTTGAGTTGGGTAAGGAAAAAGGCATTTTCCGGTGTATTGTGGCAAACAACGCCGATGCCGGAGCCAGCAATCACAAAATCCGGGTCATAGGGCGTCATTTCCGCGCCCAGGCTGTCGAAGACAAATTTTACGTCCGGCATGGCTGCGGCAAGGATATCCACCCTGCCTGTGAGCAACATTTCCGCCTTGTCCACCTCATCAGCCACAGCAATGAACAGTGCGGTGGTATCCGGCAGCGCATAAGGTATCTTGGAGCCCATGGCATAGGCCACGCGCTTGCCGTTCACGTCTTCCTTGGTGCGTGGTGCCGGTTTGCCGGGCGCGGCAAACAGGTGAATCCGGTTCCTGAGCATGCTGCCGCTTTCAATAAAATCGGGCGCAGCTATCATGTCCCCCGTTGTGGAGAGATATTCAATCGAGCTCGGGTAGAAGCAGGCACCCGCTTCCTCGAAGAAATGCCGTTTGGCGCGCCGGTAGGGCAGGATCTCATAGTCCACCGCGCCGATTTCGGGCGCGAACAGTAACTGGGCGAGGTCGTTATAGAAACCGGTGCCGTCGGCCTTCAGGGTCAGGCCCCAGTCGGTCGCAAAGATATGGGTGCGGTGCGTGACAGGCTCATCCGCCAGAAGGGGAGCTGTGAACCACAGGATAGAGGCCAGAAGGCTATTTCCGAGACACCGGTATGCCATATGAGTCTCCGCGCCAATCGACTGCCTATCATACATGATTTTACGCCTCCGGGTAGCGAAACCGGCATGCAATCCTGACCCTCGGAAGCCTGAATTAACTTTTTATTTCCTGAACTTGAAATTAAATTACTAATGCGCGCGCATTTCTTGTTGACAGTTGCGCGAGCCTCCCGTATTTCCGAAGACAGTAACGAAGCCCGAGTTGGGCGAACGCAGGATTTGAGACCGATGTATACCCTTTGGAATATTGCAACAGCATCCGTGAAAGGCGCGAAGTTTATTCGCGTCCGTCAGATGCTTGCTATGCCAGAGGGAGGGAAACTCTAGAGCCACACAAGGCCAAAAGAGAATAAAGGTTCAGAGAACCCCTCCGAAGCAAGCGCTCCGGAGGGGTTTTTCGTTTGGCCCTACAGAGATGTCCCTGAGGGGACGCAAGGACCAGAAAAAAGACAGACCCGAGTACGACAAGTTTCGAGTGAGAAAAGCGAGGACGAGTTGAACCCCCCGGACGGTTCCCCCGGGGCAGACAGGGCGAAAAGCCCGTCACCCCCGGGGGAACAGGCTACGGCTCACAAAGTTGCAAAATACCCGCGCTAATATTGGCGCATCACCGCCCGAAGGATCGGGCAGACTTGAAAACGAAGGACAAGACGATGTCAGCACTTGTTAACATACGGCCGGGAGAGACCGGCGACGAAAGGTTCGCTAGTTTCCGAGAGGCAATGCCGCTGAAGGTGGCCCGTGCGCGGCGGGGCTTTGGCGGCTTTATCACGCTCGATCTCGGGCAATCCTGCGCAGATGATGCGGTCACGGGTGAACCGCAATGGGAATGGCACCTGTGGGTTTATAGCTGCGACTGGGACCTTTACCTCGACGATGCCCGCCTTCTGTGGCGGCGTGAAAGCGACAGTGCCCGGGCGACCCATATCCTCTCGAAACTCGAGGGAGAGACCCTGATGTCGGTTGAATATGCGGAAGAAGATGACTGCTTCCAGCTCACCTTCACCGGCGGGTTTCAGCTTCATATCGACCCCGATTTTTACGGTTTCGACGGTGATGCCGACCTCTTCATGCTGTTCAAGCATGGGGAGCGGGATGTGCTGTCGTATTCACCCAAGCGGCGCTTCTACAAGGCCGCATAAGGAGTTTGGAAAAATGCAAAAGTTTCATGATGTTATGTTGCCACGCGATGAGATGCAGTTCGGCCTGAAAAAGGGCGCGACGGGTGCGATCATCGGTGTGAACAAGCTACGGAAACGGGTCTATACGGTGGAATTTCCGCAAGTAGGCTCCAGCGCATCCACGCTCCTCGATCTTGACGCGGACATTTTCGATATGACCGGCGAAACCGTGATTGTTGCTGGCTGGCGCCAGGCACAGGGTGCGCTCGCGCGCTGACAAAAATCCTGCGGGGTGCGGGTTTGGCTGACATCGGCCCGCCCCTCACAGCCCACCGCAATATTCTGCGGACAGAAGTATTTGTTATTCCATTGTTTACACCAGTTTTTGCCCCTGAACCTTTAGCCGGTTCTTTCTACCCTAAGCACCGTCTCTCCCCTTATACGGTGCGCCCCTCTGCCCCACGGTCCCCACCGTGGGGCTTTTTTTTTCGGCACTGCGCGCTATAGTCATGCCTCCGGGAATGGGAAAAACAGATGATTGATCGGTTGTTCAACTGGCTGGACTGGAGTTGCGACGCTTTCCTCAAGCTCGTGATTGCAGCCGGATTCATTGCAACAGGTATCTATCTTGCGGTTGCAGGCGGCACCTTCGGCCTGTGCCTGTTCCTCGTCCTTGGCAGCTTCCTGCGCTGGGCCTTCACAGACGGCACGCCCAAGCCGCGTGACGAAGAAGCCTGAACTGAGTAAGGCAAGCTTTCAACCAGCCTGAAATGGCCCCATGTGCCACGGGGCCGGTAGTGCTCGGGCCCGCTGGCGCGATGGGCAATTTACTGAAGCTTGTAATATACACGTATATATTGCACAATCGCCCACGATACACGATCGCTGGGGGGCGAGATATGCCACATGAGACCAACGTTAAAGTAGAAAGGCTGGGCACATCCACTGTGCTCTGGGCGCTTGCTGTAAGCCTTCTGTTCTCCGCCGCATTCTACCTGCAGGGGTAATTGCGGTTCAAATTGCTTGCCACAGGCAGCGTGGCTGCCAAACCATGTTCAGGATTGTTCATGGGGGGCTCAATGCATAAATCACCCACGCGCCTGATGGGTGCCTTCACACTTCTTTTTTGTGTGCTCATGCTACTCGGTGTACTGCCCGGCTACTTCCGGCAGATGCCGGAGGAGCTGCAGCATGCAATTCGCCTGATTTTTCAGGTGCTGGTGATTGGCTTCTTTATCTGGTGCACGGTGCGCGCAATTGGTTTCCTGCGTGCACCAGAGGCGGAGCGTGCCAAGATGGAAGCGCGGTTCATGGACAGGCTCAGAGCCCTCCGGGACAAGGGCGCGCGGATTAGCGGCATTGTTGGCAGTGTGGTGGAACGCTCGAGGCAGGCAGGCACGCCGCCTGTTGTCCTTGAAGAGCAGGGCGAACAGTTTGAGCCGGACCTTGCCAGAGGCAAGCTCAGCGCACGTCAGAGCAGGCCCAAAATATACTTTCGCATGGTCGGGGGGATTCTCGGCGCCGGTGTGACATACAGTTTCCTGACGCGCAATCCGGATATGCAGGTGCAGGGGCGGGTGTTTCTGGCGTTTTTGATGCTTCTTGCCTTCTTCGATGTTGTGCGGCATTTGCTCAAGGCTGTTTTTGCCCGCCCGCTTATTGAGGTGGGGCCCCAAGGCATCAGGGTGCCGGCGATGTATGCCCCCACGATTTCCTGGGCAAATATCTTGCGTGTAGAGCTGAACCGCACCGCCAAACGGTCAGGTGAACCGAAGCTTGAAATCACTTTCAGGCACCCGGAGGGTCCGTCGGCGTGGTACGGTCTGCGTGGCAAGGTTTATGGTTATTTCCTGCGCGGGCGGAATGAGGCTTCCCTCACCATCCCGCTTGCTTTCAGCGACCACACGCCGGAAGAGATCTGTAGGGCGATAAACCATTATTTGCTGGACCGGGGTGCTGCGGTTGTGGTGCGATGGGTGCGGTCGTTACACGGGGAAAACCATGCTGACATTTGATACCGCCATTGCCTTCACGCTTGCGTCTGTTGTGCTCGCCTTCGCGCCGGGACCGGACAATATTTTTGTGCTCACGCAAAGTGCCATCCGGGGGCCCAAGGCGGGTGTTGCGGTCACCTTTGGCCTCGCGACCGGGCTGGTTGTGCACACGGCAGCGGTAGTGCTGGGCCTCGCGGCGCTGATTGCGGTGTCGGAGCTTGCGTTCACCATCCTCAAGGTGATTGGCGCGGCATATCTTGTGTACTTGGCCATCGGTGCCTTCCGGGCCAAGGCCGATGTGATCGAGGCGACAGACGCCCATGTGCGCGGGTTGGCGCAATATTACCGCCGCGGCATCATCATGAACGTTACGAACCCGAAAGTATCCATATTCTTCCTTGCTTTCCTGCCGCAGTTTGTGAGTGCGGAGGCAGGCAACACCACGGCGCAGATGCTGGCGTTGGCGTTTATATTTTTCATTGTGACCATTGTTATCTTCTCGCTCATCGCGCTTCTTGCCGGGCGGGTGGGCAGTGTGCTGATGGGTTCACCACGGGCGCAAGTCTTGATGAACCGCATTGCAGGCACCATATTTTTAGGACTGGCAGCAAAACTCGCGCTCTCTGAAAGGTAGGCGGGGCAGGCTGCCCAAACGGCCCCGGAAGGGCCCATAGGTGGGGGATTTCCTATGACAGCGATTTACATCATTCTCGGCCTTGTTGTGCTTTTGGTGCTCTATGCCATCGGTGTTTACAACAAGCTGGTGGGCCTGCGCGTGCGCAAGAACGAGGCATGGTCCGACATCAGCGTGCAGATGAAACGCCGCTATGACCTTGTGCCCAACCTTGTTGAGACCGTGAAGGGTTATGCCTCCCACGAGAAAGAGACTCTCTCCCGCGTGATTGAAGCGCGTGCCGCAGCCGTGGCGTCAACCGGCAGCCCGGAAGAACAGGCCGCGTCCGAGAATATGTTCACCCAGGCGCTCGGTCGCCTGATGGCGGTGAGTGAGGCCTATCCCGAGCTGAAGGCCGACAGCAATTTCAACAATCTCTCGCGCGAGCTTTCCGCGCTTGAGGACCATATCCAGAAATCGCGGCGTTTCTATAACGGCAACGTGCGTGAACTTAACATGGCGGTGCAGGAGTTTCCCTCCAACGTGGTCGCAAATATGTTCGGCTTTGACCGCGCCGAGTTCTTCGAACTTGATGAGGCTGAGGCAGCCGCAGTCAAGACCGCGCCCAAGGTGCAGTTCTAGGGCCGGGTGGGCCTCATGGACAGCCCTGTGGATATCAGCCCTGTGAACACCGCGAACCCGGCGCGCTACAGCCCACCTGAGGGTATGAGCCCCGCGCTTGCCCGTGTGATCTGCCGCGGCGGGTATGACGGGCGGGCCTTTGCGGCGGCGCTAGTGAACCTGGTGGCATCAGGGCATGTCAGCCTTGAGGAAGAAGCAGACGCGTTTCATCTGGTGCGGGGCGACGCAAAGTCAGCCTCGGCCTGCAAGGCGGAAGCTGCGCTGATGGCCAAGCTTTTTGTCGCGGGCAGCAAGGTGCCGGTGGCGGCGATCTCCTACCTGCGGCTGAGGGCTGCGATGAAGGCACACTACCGGGCCATGAAAGGCGAGATGCGGCGCTACCGCCGCAAGACCCGGCGGCTCTGGTTGGTTTTTGGTGCCACAAGCTTTGCCCTTGTGGTGCATGCCGTCACCGTCATGCGGCGCCCGGTGCTGGGGGCAAACCTTGACGACAGCAGCCTGCCCGTGATGGTGCTGATCCTGCTCATCGGGGCGGTGCTTGGCTGGCTCAGCCAGCTTGGCGGCGGCGGGGAAGAAGAACTGCAGGCAGACCTCGCTGCCTACCGTGAGTATCTCCGTGTCGCAGAAGCGCCACGGCTTGAGCCTGCGCTGCAGGTTGATGGTGCGCTGGGTGTGGTCGGGGCAGAACACGCCTATATTACCGCTTTTGGCTTGCCCAACAGCGCGCTGGACCGCTTTGTGGCGGCGCTTGCCAGTGTATCCGGCCACGCGCCTGAGCATACCAGCCTGCATAGCCTGTACCGGCGCCCGGGCAAGGGGCGCAAGCGCGGCTGGCAATTTAATGAACCCAGCATTTTCTGGAGGATCTGGTGATGAAGCTATTGAAGACCCTGTTGGTATTCGCAGCCCTTCTTGTTGCCGCGCCGCGTGTAGCGATGGCGGCGGAGACCATCACCAGTTTCGACAGCGACATCACGGTGCTTCCAAGCGGCACCTTGCGGGTGACCGAAGACATCACGGTCAATGTGGAGGGGCGCGAGATCAAGCGCGGCATCTTCCGCGATTTCCCGACCGAATACAAAGACCGGCGCGGCAACTGGGTGTCGTTCGGTTTTAACGTGGTGGGCGTGCGGCTGGATGGCGGCCCGGTGCCCTATCAGGTGTCCGACTATCAGAACGGCAAACGTGTGCGCATCGGGGACGCGAACCGCACCGTCAGCCGGGGCGAACACACCTACACCATCACCTATGAGACCACGCATCAGATCACTTTCCTCGACGGCACTGACGAACTGTATTTCAACGTGACCGGCAATGGCTGGGCTTTCCCGATTGAAGCGGGCCGCGCGACTGTCACTTTGCCGGAAGGCGCTGTGCTGGGCCGGGTAGAAGCCTACACAGGCGGCTACGGCTCCAACGCGCAGAATGCGGACATTACACGTCGCGCCGCGAACGAGATTGAAGTGAACCTCACACAAGGTCTGGGGCGTCAACAGGGGCTGACCGTGCTGATGGAGTGGCAGGCCGGTATCATCACCCGCCCGACTGCGGCGGAGAAAGCCGAGCGCCTGGTGCGCGACAACGGCTGGATGGCGATTGGCGCGCTCACTGTGCTCATCACCTTCCTCTATGGCTACAAGGCATGGCAGGCTGTGGGCAAGGACCCCACCGGCCGCCCGGTGGTGGCGCAATATGGCCCGCCCAAGGGCGCGGACGGCAAGCCCATGTCGCCCGCGCTGTGCCGCTTTGTGCAGAAGATGGGCACGGACGCCACCGTGTTCACAGCTGCCATCGTTTCCATGGCGGCAAAGGGCTACCTTACCATCCATGAAAAGCCGGGCGATGTGGTCGAGTTTTGCCGCAAGAACCGCAAGGATATTGACCTTTCCGCAGGCGAACAGGCGATTGCAGACCATCTGTTTGGCGACAAGGACCGTTTCAGCATTGGCGGCGAGTATGACAAGTCCTTCGCGCTCGGGCTCAAGCGCTTCTATTTCGCGGTCGAGCGCGGGGAGCGCAGCTATTTCCAGCGCAACAGCAGCGTGGCGGTTTCCACCTTTGCGGTGGCCTTCGCGGGCATTGTCGCGATGGTGGCGGCGAGCGGGTATGTGCTGGTAGGGCTGCTTGGTATTGGCCTGACGGCACTTCTCGCCTGGTGGGGTGTATCGACGCTTGGCAAGGGAGAACGGGCGGCACGCGCCGGCCTTGTGACTGCGGCGGGTTTTGCCCTCGGCCTCCTGTTGATCCTTGCGGCGGCCATGATGAAAGGCGACGCCTATTTTGCGCCTTTCATGGTGGTGCCGGTGATCCTGTGCATGCTGGCGGCTATTGTGTTTGCGGTGCTGATGCCCGCGCGCACTTCCTTCGGGCAGTCGGTGCACGATGAGATTGAAGGCCTCAAGCTTTATATGAGCGTGGCGGAGAAGGACCGCATGAACTTCCATAATCCGCCGGACCGCACGCCTGAGCATTTTGAAGCACTGCTGCCCTATGCCATCGCACTCGGTGTTGAAAACAAATGGGGCGACCAGTTTGACGATGTGCTCAAGGCCGCAGCCGAGAAACGCGGGCAAAGCGACTATAACCCGGCCTGGTATCATGGCCGCTCCCACCGGGGTTATGGCCTGGGGCGGCATTTTGCATACGGGGCCATTGGCGGCGCGATTGCCAGCACCGTCAATTCCTCGATCGCGGCGGCAGCGACCCCACCGTCCTCAAGCGGTTCATCCGGTTTTTCGGGTGGCGGCGGTTTCTCCGGCGGTGGTGGCGGCGGCGGTGGCGGTGGTGGCTGGTAAGCGCCGTTATTCCGCTGCGGGTGTATAGACCGCGCCGTCGAGGCCCTTGCTTTCCATAAATGCCTTCAGCGCGCCGGACGCAATAAGCGCGTCGATGCGGGTATTGAGGCGTGCGATGAGTGCGCGGGTAGCCTCGGTATCGTGGCACGTGATGCGCACGGCAGTGTCGTTCAGCATGTAATGTGTATCGTGGGGCGCAAGGGTGGCGCCCAGTTTGTCGAATACAAATTTGGCGTCCGGCATGGCGGCGGACATCAGGTCCACCCGGCCTGACAGCAGCATCTGTGCCTTGGCAACCTCATCCGCGACGGCGATATAGTCAGCGGTGGCGTGACGCAGGAAATAGGGCACGCGTGAGCCCATGGCGTAGGCAACCGCTTTGTCGTTCACATCCGCGAGGCTGGCGGGAGGCCTGGTGCCGGGGCGCGAGAAAAGGAATACCTTCACGCGCAGGAAGGAATGGGTCTCAATAAGGCCTGCGGCATCCTCAATCTCCCCGCCGTCCTTGAGAAGCTGGATATTGCTTGGGTACAGGCAGGCTGCTTTTGCATGCAGGAATGAGGATTTGGCCCGGCGGTAAGGCAGGATGGTATAGGTGCTGACATCTGACGTGCCTTCGAGGATATAGCGCGCGAGCTCATTATAGAATCCGCTACCGTCACCCTTGAGGGTCAGGCCCCAATCGGTCGCGAATATGGCGAGCTTGCCAGCCTGCTGCGCAGGGCTGTCAGCACTTGCCGCCTGCGCAAAAAGGGCCAGGCCCGCCAGCAATTTCAGGGCACGGTGGATACTCATAGAACTCGGTTTTCCTCAATCCAGTCCGCTCAGAATAGCGCAAAATGGTTAACGGAAAACCTATGTGCCAGGCTTCAGGCCATAGCGCATGAACATAGGCCAGCTTACAGTCAGCGTCTCGGCTTCGCCCCATGCGGCTTTGAGGGTGGGGGCAAAGTCCTGCAAGGGATTATGGCCCAGTGCCTCGGTCGCGCGGCCAACGGCGGACCAAGTGTCGAGATACCGGTAAAGCTGCTCGAACGTCCACTCAACGCGCATGGTATAGTTGCCGGGGCTTATCTCGCTGTACGGGAAGCTGAACTCGGCATAGGCATTGTCCATATGCTTGCGCTCGGGCGGCCAATAGGGGCCGATGATGCCGTCATAAAACTCGTCAATCGCTGCATCGACCGCCTCGTTCACGCGGGTGAGGGCGTAACCGACAAGGGCCAGCGCACCGCCGGGCTTCAGAGCGCGGTCAGCTACCTTGTAGAAGGCCTCACGGTCGAACCAGTGCGCGGCTTGCATGACCGTTATTAGGTCGGCGCTTTCGTCCGCGAGGTTCAGGGTTTCGGCTGTGGCAACACGGAAGTCCACCTTGGGGTGGCTGCCTGCCGCGGCGATCTGGCTTTTGCTGCCGTCAGCGGCGATGACATGGTCAAAACGTTCGGCGAGCAGGGTGGAAAACTGACCGCTGCCGCATCCCACATCCACGGCAAGCGCGCGCCCCTTGATGGGAGCGGCAAGGATGTCGACAAGGTCAACGTCATACCGGGGGCGATTGTCGCGGTAGCTGATGCTGTCCCGTGAGAAGTGGTCCTTGAAAGCCATGGTTTTTCTCCCTGTCGCAGATATGGTTCATATTACCGTTTTTACCTTGGCATGAAAGCGGTTCCATATCACAGTGTCGCCTTCGTACATCAAAGGGTGCAGGCCAGAGGGGCGAAGGGCCTGCCAGTCGACCGATCAGACTGCTAGGGAGTTAACTTAATGAGATATTTGAATAAAACATGCGCGAGCGTGGCGCTTATGGCTGTATTGGCCGCGCTGCCAGCATCGGCGCAGGACACGGCGGAGGAAGCCAAACCGGCGGTTGCCGCGGCGTCCAAAAAATTTGAAGCGATGGATGTGTTTGAACTCGAGTATGCCGCAAGCCCGGCAGTGTCGCCGGACGGCAAGTGGATCGTCTATGTGCGCCGTTCAAACGACATCATGACCGACAGCACACGCTCGAACCTCTGGATCGTGTCATCGGACGGCGCGGATCACCGCCCGCTGCTCTCTGGTACACATGCCTATTATAGCCCTTCGTGGTCGCCGGACGGCAAACGTCTCGCGTACCTCTCGAACGAGGAGGGCAAGACCCAACTGTTCGTGCGCTGGATGGATACCGGGCAAACCGCGCTGGTGACCAACCTGCAATCGAGCCCCTCGGGCATCACTTGGTCACCGGACGGGGAAACGATTGCGTTTACCATGAGCGTGCCTGAGAAGGACAAACCGCTGAAGGTGAAAATGCCGTCCGCACCTAAGGGCGCCAAATGGTCACCTTCGGTGAAATATGTGACCAAAGCGCGCTATCAGGCTGACGGTCGCGGCATTCTTGAGCCTGCCTACACCCACATTTTTGTGGTGCCGGCGCTTGGCGGTACCGCGCGCCAGATCTCTAGCGGGAATTATAACCACCGTGGCCCGCTTTCCTTCACGCCGGACGGCAAGGAGATCATCGTCTCCGCCAACCGCAGCGACAACTGGGAATATGAGGCGCGCGAGAGCGACCTTTATGCCTTCACGCTCGATGGCGCTGTACGCCGGATCACCAGCGCACCGGGGGCTGAGTTCAGCCCGGCCGTGTCGCCTGACGGCAAGCTGATCGCTTACCTCAAGATGGATGACCAGAAACTCGCCTACCGGAACGATTACCTGCATGTGATCGGCCTCGATGGTGAGGGTGACAGGAACCTCTCGGCGGATATCGACAACTCCCTCGGCGCGCCGAAGTGGGACGACAAGGGCAAGGGTCTTTATTACCAGATGACCGTGCGCGGTGTGGATCAGGTTGGCTATGTCACGCTTGCCGGCGGGCACCGCACGGTGGCCATGGGCCTTGGCGGCACGTCGCTCGGTCGCCCCTATTCAAGCGGGGACTATGACGCCGCTGGTGGCACCGTGGCCTTCACCAAGGGCAGCGACCAGCGCCCGGCTGACCTTTATGTCGCCCGCGGCGGCAAGGCCATGCCGCGCCAGCTGACCGCACTTAATGAGGATGCGCTTGGCCACAAGGACCTCGGCAAGGTGCATGAGATTACATACAAATCCTCGATCGATGGTGAAGAAATCCAGGGCTGGTACCTGACCCCGCCGGGTTATGAGGAAGGCAAGAAATACCCGACCATCCTTGAAATCCACGGCGGCCCGCACCTGAGCTACGGTCCGCACTTCTCGGCCGAGATGCAGCGTTTTGCCGCTGAAGGTTATGTGGTGTTCTACGACAACCACCGCGGCAGCACGTCTTACGGCGAACGTTTTGCGCTTCTGTTGCAGAACAAATATTCAAGCGAATATGACTTCTCTGACCATATGTCGGGCCTTGATGCGCTGATTGAAAAAGGCATCGCGGACGGTGACCAGCTTTACATCACCGGTGGCAGCGCGGGCGGTATTGCCAGCGCCTACGCCATTGGCCTGACGGACCGCTTCCGCGCGGCAGCAGTGGCGAAACCGGTGATCAACTGGATTTCGAAAGTGCTGACGGCAGACAGCTACCTTGGCCAGATCCCGTTCCAGTTCCCCGGCATGCCGTGGGACAATGTGGAACACTACTGGAAACGCTCACCGCTTTCGCTGGTGGGCAATGTGACCACGCCAACCATGCTGATCACGGGTGAAGCTGACCGCCGCACGCCTATCTCGGAGACTGAGCAGTTCTATCAGGCGCTCAAGCTCCGGAAAGTGGACACCATCATGGTGCGTGTACCGGAAAGCCCGCACGGCATTGCAGGCAAACCGTCCCGCCTGATCGCGAAGGTTGAAAACATCCTCGCATGGTTTGATAAATACAAATAAGATAACGCTCTACCGCCGGGTTGGGGGCATAGCCCGGCGGTAGAGCAACAAGCACGATCACCAGTACCGACATGGCAGGGGGCAGCATGACGGACCCGGGCAGCATCCGCCGCATTACATATTCTGCATTTGGCTTACTGGCCGCATGTGCGGGCACACCCTGCCTCGCCGCGGACACTGGCGTGGAAGAAATTATCGTCAGCGCACAAAAGCGCGACGGTCGGCTGACCGACACTCCGGTTTCGGTGAGCGTGGTCGGTGAACGCTGGATTGAGGACAGCAACCTCACCGCGCTACCTGACCTCGCGGACGCTGTGCCGAACCTCACCATTTTCTCCGATTTTCTCTATAACAGCACAATCACCATGCGCGGCGTGGGTTCCTATAGCCGTAACATCGGCTTTGATGAGCGCGTGAGCCTGTATCTGGACGGCATTTACCTCGGTCCATCCTATGGCCTTAACCAGAACCTTCTGGACCTTGAGCAGGTGGAAGTGCTGCGCGGGCCGCAGGGTACCTATTTTGGCAGGAACGCCATTGCGGGCGCCATCAACCTCAAGTCCAGACGGCCGGGGGATGAGCGTGTGGTGAAGGGCCGGGCGCGTTACGGCAGCCATGATACACTCGCGCTGCAGGGTTTTGTCTCGCTGCCCTTGGGTGAGCGCTGGGCGGTCAGCCTTTCCGCGGGCCTACAGAAGCGGGACGGGCTGACGGACAATCTGGTGACCGGTGAAACGCTCGGCAACCATGACCGCAACGCTGTGCGCGCACAGGTGCGCTACCACAGCGACACCTTTGAAGCGAACCTGAGCCTTGACCGCAGCGCGGCGGATGAACGTGCGCTGATCGGTGACCCGCTCTCTGACACCTTTGGTGTTGCGCCCGATAGCTTCGCGCCAGCTTATGGTGAGGTGATGTTCAACACCTCACCCGCGCAAAGCCTTGAGGCCATGGGCGCAGGGCTGGACCTTGAGTGGACGTTCGCAAACGGCGGCACGCTCACCTCCCTCACCGGGCTGCGCGCCACCGACGCCGCGATGAAAAACGATACAGACTATTCCCCCGCCGACCTCCTCTATGTGGACTATGAGGAAGACTATAGCCACCTGACTGAGGAGCTGCGGTATGCATCGGCGGCTGATAAATCTTTCCGCTATGTGCTCGGTGTCTCTTTCCTCGACCAGAAGGCGCGGACCGACCGTGATGCCATCGCGGGCGCGGGCGGCTTGGCCCTTGGCATGGTGCCGGGCAGCAAGGTCAGCAATGTGGGCCGGGTTGACACCACGGCGTGGGGGCTGTTCGCGAGCGTGGATTATGACATGAGCGAGCGGTTGAGCCTGAGCGTGGGGCTGCGCTGGTCCCGTGATGAAAAATCCGCCGACTGGATGATCGACGGTTCTGCCGCACCGGCCTTTGGCCTTGCGACCGGGCAGGTGGACGTGAAACGGGTGGATGAGGATTTCTCCCCCACCGTCAGCCTAACCTATGCGCTATCGGACGAGATCAGCAGTTTCGTGCGCTATGCGGAAGGCTTCAAAAGCGGCGGCTATAACCTCGATTTTGTCAACGCGGGTATCTTCCCCGGCGGGATCGAATTCGACAAGGAAAGCGCGCGCAGTTATGAGGCGGGGCTGAAGGGTGCTGTCATGGACAGCAAGCTGTGGTTCTCCGCCACCGCTTTCTGGGTGGATTATGATGACTTCCAGGTCAACCAGTTCCGAGACTTGGGCGGTGGGCGCACGGCAATTGTGATCGCAAACGCCGCCAAGGTGCGCACCAAGGGGCTTGAGCTTGAAATGCGCCTCGCGCCCACGGACGGGCTTGACCTGCGGGCATGGGGCGCGGTGCTTGACGCCAAATACCGCGACTTTGCAAGCGGCGGCATCGGCGGCAGTGACGTGTCCGGTAACAGGCTGGAGGCGCCTGAGTTTGAAGCGGGCTTCGCGCTTGATTACCGCACGGCGCTGTCTGACAGCCTTGAGGCCTTCGTGCACCTCAGTTTCAGCCATGCGGGCGGATATTTCATCACGCCCGATAACATCAAGGCACAGCAACTGCTGGGTGGTGGCACAGTGCCGTTTGGCCATATCGGCGCGCGGGACATGCTTTCCGCCAAACTGGGTGTGGCCTCAGGCGACGGCTGGCGTGTGGCGCTTTACGGCGAAAACCTCATGGATGACCGTTCGGTCAGTTCAAGCCTCAGGGATTTTTTTGGCACCATCAGCGAAGTACGCCGCGAAGGGCGCACCGCAGGCGTGGAAATGGCATTCGAGTTTTAATGCTTTTTTTCAGGGCTGGAGTTCGGGGTCACCCATGTCGGGCAGCGAAGGTGGCGCCAGACCGGTATTTTCGCTTTTTGCCCATTTGTCCCAGTTGCTCTTGAGCATCAGGTCAATTGCGCCGGATGTGCGCATCTTTTCAATCTCGGCAGAAAATTGCGGCACCAGCTTCGCGCAGGCCGAGCGCCTCGAAATGCCGATATACATCGCTTCCTGGGTGAGCGGCGGTACAAGCGTGCGAATGCGCGGGCCCATGCCCATCTTGTGCGCGCTTACCAGCACAGGGTATAGCCCGTGCAGCACATATTGAATGCGCTTGTGATCAAGGAGGTTCATCAGGTGGTCAAGGCTGGGGACCGAATGAATTTTCAGGTGGTCGGCTACATACTGGTCCACCTCCTGACCAAGCGAGTCACCGATCACCTTGCCGCCCTGATAGGGTTCGAGGTCGCTGCGCTGCCGGTAACGGATATCCGTACTGCTGAGGGTTACGACCACCACCGGTTCGCTGGCGAATGCAGCCGTGAAAGCATAGATTTCTTCACGCTCCTGCGTGCGGTAGATGCCGGTGATCAGGTCTGCCTCGCCTGAGCGTACGGCCGCCTGCGCCCGTTTCCAACTGCCCGTGTGCATGGATTTTACCTTAACGCCGATCGACTGGCCAATCAGCCGAACAAGGTCGATCGCTGCGCCCTCGAGCTTCTCGCCTTCCTGCCATGAAATCGGGACATAGTCCGGGTGCCCGGTCACGATGACCGTGTCACATTTGTCGGCCGCGGCACGTGCCGTTCCTGCCCCGATCAACACCAGAATGGGGAGGGTCAGCATCAATATGGCCATGCGTCCTATCATGGATTCGAACCCTGTTTCCAAGCTTTCAATATAATATCGAATGTCATGGCGGACCAGTGAAACCCATTGTCTGATCAGACTAAGTGCCGGAAATATTTCGTGAAAGTGAGTGTGACAGCGGCTTTCGCGACTATCGCGCGAAAATATTCTTGACCGTGTGAGCCGGATTTGTCAGTAAATCGGTCGACCGACCGAAAAAACTGAGTCGGAAATCAACAAGAGCCACGAACAGCAAGGACCGTGCGGTGACGCAGAAGATGAAAATGGACACGCAGAAAACCGCCGAGCCCGATGGGGCCGGTGCCACCGCTCGTGCCCGTACGGCAAAAGTTTCTCTCCCACGGGGAGAAAAGCCGGAAGGGCGGGCGCAGATGTCTGGCGGGGCTACGCACCGCTCTTCCGGTTTATCAGCTATGGCACTTGGCGCGGAAGCCGGGCGCGCCAGAACGCTTTCCAAGGCGGAGGCCGCCCGGGCAGCAATTCTTGCGGCGGCTAGAAGCTGCCTGCTTGAGGTGGGCTATGCCAATCTCTCCACCCGCAAGGTGGCCGAGACCGCCGGTGCGCCGCTCAGCCAGATTCATTACCACTTTGGCTCAAAGTCCGGCATGGTGCTCGCGCTCCTCAAAGCCGAAAACGACCGCCTGCTTGACCGGCAGCGCATCATGTATGCGGAGGACAGGCCGCTGTCCGCGCGCTGGAACAAGGCTGTTGAGTTTCTGGAGGAAGACATGGCCTCAGGCTATGTGCGCCTGCTGCATGAAATGATGGCGGCAAGCTGGTCCGAGCCAGAGCTGATGGAAGACATGCGCAATCTCCTGCGGGACTGGCAAACCCTCCTGACCGGCGTGGCGGAAGAGGCCGAAACGCTTGTGGGCGGTTACGGCCCTTTCAGTCCAACAGAAATTGTTACCCTTGTGGGCGCTATTTTTATCGGCGGGGAAACTTTCCTGCTGATGGGGCTTGATGCGCACCGCATGGCCGTGTGGCCCGCCCTCGAGAAAATTGGCCAGCTTATCGAAGCCTATGAGACAAAGGCGAAGATGTAATGAGTTTGATGCTGAAAACCGAGCCGCGCTTCCTTGAGCGCGACGGGCACCGGATTGGCTACCGTGTGATGGGTGAAGGGGATGTGACCCTTCTGTTCCTGCCGTGTTTCCAGATTGTGGACAGCCGCGTTTACCGCGCGCAGGTGGACTATTTCGCGACCCGATGTCGCGTGGTGACCTATGACGCGCGCGGTTGCGGGCATTCCAGCCGCCCGGAAGCGCATGAGGCTTACAGCGTGCCCGAAATGGTGGAGGACGGGAAAGCGGTTCTCGATGCTCTTGGCATCAACCGCGTTGTGGCGACCGGGGTGTCGCGCGGCGGGCATATGGCGGCGCTGTTTGCAGCCTATTATCCCGAGATGACAGAGGCAGCCTTTATCATGGCGCCTACGGCCCCCTTCGGTCCCGCAAACCCGGCGGTTACGCCCGAAAGCATGATGGCGGTGCGGGATGAATACCGCGACTGGGAAAAATACAACGTTCATTATATCCGCAACCATTTCAAAGACTTCGCTGAGTTCTTCGCCTATAAGGCGCTGTCGGACAAACATAGCGAAAAGCTGATCACTGACGGTGTCAGCTGGTCGGATGCGACGGACGCCGAGGTGATCATCAAGGTCTCCACCTTGATGCCGGACATGGCGCGGGAAGGGGAGCATATCTACCGCAAGGTGGCGTGCCCGGTGAAGGTGATCCACGGTGCGGATGACATGGTTGTACCGGTTGAAAAGGGTGAGCTTGTCGCAGAAATCCTCGGCGTCCCGCTTGTCCGCATGGAGGGGGTGGGGCATGTGCCCTGCAGCCGCTACCCGGTTGAAGTGAACCGCATGCTGGAGGACTTCCTTGTCGCGCACGGCATCCTGAAACCTGTGCAAATACCCCATGAAACTGTGCAGAAAGTGCGCAAGGAACGTGCAAGGCGTGCGCTTTACCTGTCGTCCGCGATCGGGCTTGGCCACGTGCGGCGTGACCTTGCAATCGCAAATGCGCTCCGCGCCCGGCACAGCGACCTTGAGATCGACTGGGTGACACAGGACCCGGCCATCGGTTTCCTCGAGGGCGCGGGCGAGGCAGTGCATCCGCTGTCGCGCACAATGGAGGCCGAGACCGCCCGGCTGGAGGCTGACATGGGCGAGCATGACCTTGATGCGTTCAAGGCGCTGCAGAACATGGACACACTTCTGGTGAACAATTTCCTTCGCCTCCAGCGTCACCTCGAGAGTGAGGCTTATGAACTTGTGATCGCTGATGAAGCGTGGGAGCTGGACCGTTTCTGGCACGAGCACCCGAGCCTCAAGACCGCGAAACTGGCATGGATGACAGACTTTGTCGGCGTGCTGCCCATGCATATGACAGACGCGACCGAAGCCCGCCTCGCGAATGATTATAACGCTGAGATGATCACCCTTGTTGAAGGCAACAAAAAGCTGCGCGACGCCGCCATCTTTATTGGCGACGAGGCTGACCTTGTGGACGCGCCGATGGGAAGCGGCCTGCCAAGCGTGCGGGACTGGACCCGCGGCCACTTCGAATTTGGTGGTTATGTCTCAGGTTTTGATGCGGGCGCTTATGCTGACACCGCGTTCTGGAAACAGAAGCTGGGTTATAGCGGGCATGAGAAACTGTGCCTTGTGGCTGTGGGCGGCACCATGGCCGGCGGCGCCTTCCTCCGCCGCTTGATGGACGGCGCGCGGGAACTGCGGGCCGCACTGCCCGGTGTGCGTTTTGTTATTGTCGCAGGGCCACGGGTTGATGTTGGCAGCCTGCCCAAGGTTGACGGTGTGGATATCCACCGCTTCCTGCCGGATTTTGTGTCCTATGTGGCGGCGTGCGATGTGGCTGTGGTGCAGGGTGGGCTCACGACCGGCATGGAACTGACGGCCCTTGGCAAACCCTTTGTCTATGTACCGCTTCAGAACCATTTTGAACAGCAGGTGCATGTGCACCACAGGCTCAAGCGCTATGGCCTTGGCCAGCGGCTTGACTACCAGGATTTGAGCGCAGGCCGCCTGGCGGCTGAGCTCAAGTCCATGCTGGCGCGCATTCCCCATCCGCAAGCCAGCGTGGACGACAATACAAACCGTGTCGCAGACCGCATTGCGAACCTGCTGTGACACATGACCCGAAAATCCCGCCACAACCCCGAGAGCCGGACATGAACCATGACCGATATTCAAACGACTGGCAGGCAAGCAAGCCGGATTGCCGGGCTTCCGCTTTTCCTGTTTTCCATTGTGGCATATGGGCTTTTCCTCGCCTGTTTTGCCCTTTTCCTGAGTTTCCTTGGCAGCTGGGGCTGGCATGATGGCATTACCGGTCCCCTGCCGCTTGTGAACCTTGTGCCGCAAAAGGGCGGCGTGCTGGACGCCATTGTGATTGGCGCACTGGCCAACATGGCGCTGGTGGTTGCCTTCGGGTTGCAGCACAGCCTGATGGCCCGCAAGGGTGTGAAGGCTGCCATGGCCCGCATTTTCCCGAAAGGCGGCCTGCGTATCCTTTATGTGTTTGCCTCAAGCGCGACGCTGATTGTCATCATGTTACTGTGGCAACCGCTACCCGGCACGGTGTGGCATGTGGAGGGCGACGCCATGCGTGCGTTCATGTGGGCCGGGCATGTGTTTGGCTGGGTGCTGTTGATGGCATCTGTCTTTGAGCTGGACTTCCTTGACTTCACCGGCCTTGCCGAGGGTATCGCGGCGCTGCGGGGGCAGGAACGTGAGACCGGGGGTGAGTTCCGCACGCCGTTCCTTTACCGCTTTGTGCGTCATCCGCTCATGACCGGGCTGTTGATCGGCCTCTGGTGTATTCCCACTATGAGCACAAGTGTCTTTGCCATGGTCATCGGCTTCACGGCCTATATTTTCATCGGGCTGGTTTACGAAGAGCGCGACCTTGTGTCGGAGTTTGGCGATACCTACCGGGCGTACAGGCTGACCACGCCTTCCCTTTTGCCGAACCCGTTCCGGAAAGGTTGATAGGGTATGCGTTTGTATCAGCTTGCTGTGGCATTGATGGCTGCAATTGCCAGCCTCTGTGCCTCCTATGCCGAAGGGGACGTGGTCCTTGAGGCAGCGACACTCAACCGCCCGGAGGGCGTGCGCCGCTACCAGATTTTTGTGCCTGACAGGCTTGGGGACGCGCCGGCCATTGTGTTCGCCCTTCACGGCTCCCGCGGGAGCGGGGACCGGGTGCGTATGTTGACAGCCCGCGCCCTCGAGGCGCGCGCGCAGGAAGATGGCTGGGTTGTGGTCTATGCCGACGCTTATAAAGGCAGCTGGAACGGGTGCCGCAAACCGGCGGTCAACCCGGCCAAGCAGGACGGTGTCGATGATGTGGCTTTCCTCACCGCGCTCCGGCATGAGCTTGAGGGCCGCTTTGGCGACCTGCCCTATTATGTGGTGGGCTTTTCGGGCGGTGGCCATATGGCGTACCGGCTTGCGGCAGAAGCGGGCACGGATGCACCTGACGCCGTGGCACTTCTCGCCGCGCAGGTGCCGGAAGAGGATGACAGCCTCTGCGGCAAGCTGGAAACGCCGGTCAGCGCCATCCTCGTTGCTGGAACCGACGATCCGGTAAATCCTTATGACGGCGGCAAGGTGATGCTGGGTGACCTGTCGCTCGGTGCCGTGATGTCGGCAGGGGAAAGTGCGGCATATCTCGCGGGACAAGGCACCGCGGGACCAGACAGCATTCTTGAAGGCAGCATGGACGGTGCGGAGATCGCCCTCTGGCAGGGCGCAGGCGGCAAAGAAGTGCGGCTCGTTACCCTCAGGGGCAACGGGCACCTGATTTCAGGTGCCGGGGTCGAATACCCTGCCAGGTTTGGTGTGGAAATGGTGCCATACCCGACCGTCGATGCCGTGTGGGCTTTCTTCCACACGGTGCACAAAAGGCGCTGAACATATTCCCTACAAGCTTGTTCAACACGTGACCTAGACCGGATAAAAGGCGTTCTGGCGCTTCCCTGCAAGCATTGCCGTCCCGGCCTTCTCTCTCCTATACCTTAAGGTCCTGGGTGTAGAATTGTTCGTTCGAGAAGATGGTGTTGAGGATGCGTTCCTCGGTTTGCGAGAGGATATCGTGGATGACCGTGCGGATGCGATTCGGCTCATCGGACTTCATGACATCAATGGTCATGCCCTGCTGGTCCGATGAATAGGGGAAGCGCTTCTGGGTTTTGAGGTACAGCCAGTAGATGCGCATGGCGGTGTCCTCAAGCTGGCGCGCCCAATCGATCATCAGCGGGTAGCCCGCGTTTTCACACAGCAGCAGGTTCAGCTCCTTGTTCTTCTTCAGAAGCGCAAGCGCCGTATCGTCGTCGAGAATCGGCTGCATGGCCTCAATCTCTTTGTTGAGCTCCCGCAGGCGCGCGAAATCCACATTTGCAGCGGTCAGCGAGAATACGGCGGGCAGGAGCACCTTCCTGAGCGTGAAATTCTGTTTGATGTCGAGCAGCGTGAGCGGCGCCACAATCGTCACCCGCGGCGAGACAGATACAAGGAACTGCTTGGCGATCAAGCGTTCGATCAGGTTGCGTGAAATCGTGCGGCTGATGCCGAACATGTCGCTGAAGATATTCTCGGACACCTTCTGGCTGGGCGCCAGTTTCTGCGTCACGATTGCATCCATGATCAGCTCTGCCGCTTTGCGTGCGTCGCTGTTTTGCAGGTCTTCTATTGTCATTCTTCGCCCTTGAACCGTTATCCCTCATGCCTCGCGGCAAGGCTGTCTTATGCAGCCTTTCATCACATTTAGACTGTTTAAACTGTGATTTCAACGCAACAATCCAGCTAATCACAGCTTAATTCAGGCGTAATATAAATTAAGGCTGCCAAAAAATGCTTGAAAAGCACATTAAGGCAGTTATAGGATCGAATCAGTGAGAACAGGATAAAAGTCCGGCGCGGGGAGCGCATTGTGGGAATTACAGGGAGGTGAGAATGCCAAGAAGCATTTTCCGGAAGTCTTCAATACTGAGTGCCGTCTCTTTGGCAGCCGTTGCCGCAAGTGTTGGCTCGACCGGGGCTATCGCCCAGTCGGCTGATACTGATGGCGAAATGGTGCTTGAGGAGATTATCGTAACCGCAGGCCGCCGTGAGCAGAGCCTGCAGGACGTACCTGCGGCAGTATCCGCCATTGATCCGGGCGACTTTACCGCCAAGGGTCTCAAGCAGGTTGGTGAAATTCTGAACTATACGCCGGGCGTGACCTTCACGGACATCGGTACCAAGGGCTTTGGTAACATCTCTGCCCGCGGTGTGCCGCAGTCCTCGTCCATTCCGGTGTTCGGCGTCTATCTTGACGATACGCCGATCTCGACAAACAGCACCTTCTCGGGCGGCAGCACGGTCATGTTCGACGCCATGCTGATGGATATCGAGCGCGTTGAGGTGATCAAGGGCCCGCAGGGTACGCTTTATGGCGCCACATCGGTGGGCGGCATGATGCGCTATATCTCGCGCGATCCGGCGATGGACGAGCTGCGTGTGACCGCAGGCGCCGATGTTGCCACCACCAAGGACGGCGAAATCAGCCAGGTTTATAATGGCCGTGTCAGTGTGCCGCTTGTGAAAGACAAGCTCGGCATCACGCTTTCGGGCTTCTGGCAGGATATCGGCGGTTATGTCGATTATGTGAGCCCGGCTACCGGTGCGGTCGTCCAAGAAGATGTGGATGGTTCCGAGAACCTCGGTTACGCCGCAGACATTCTGTTCAAGCCGACGGACGCGCTGAGCATCCGCCTCAAATACATGAAGCAGGAAACCGACTATGGTATCGACAGCGGCGTGCAGCTCGCGACCTATACCTCGGATGCGTCCATGTTTGACGGCTACACCACCATCAGCGAGCCCGGTGAAAACTATCTCGACTATGAGATCATCTCGGGCAGCATCAACTATGACTTCGACAATGTGACGCTGACCTCCACGTCAAGCTGGGTGGAATACACGTTCGGTGGCATCAGCGACCTGACGGCGGCCTACGGCCCGGCGATTGACTTCTTCGACGGTCGTGCGCCCGGCACCACCACCAGCGTTCTGCTTGATCTGCTTGCAGGTTCGGAAAAGTTCGTGCAGGAAGTTCGCCTGACGTCCGAGCGCATGGGCAACTTCGAGTGGATCGCCGGTCTCTACTATTCCGAAGAAGACACGCAGAACAACCAGATCGTGATCGCCACACCGGCGTTTGACCTGCTGACGATTGCCTTCCCGTCCAATTACAAGGAATTTGCGGGCTTCGGTGACGTGACCTATTACTTCAACGAGAAGTTCGACGTCACCGCAGGTGTGCGTGTCAGCAAGAACGAGACCACGCTGTCCTATATTTCGAGTGGTCTTCTGCTCGGCACCGCCAACATTGTCAGCGATCCGATCAAGGATACGGTTGATACCTATCTCTTCTCGGCGCGTTACCGCCCGAGCGACAATCTCTCGCTCTACGCTCGTGTGGCAAGCGGTTACCGTCCGGCGTCAGCAAACCTGCCGATCCTCGATCCGGCAACGGGGGACAACCTCGCGCCAGCGATGATCGACCCGGATAATGCGTGGAGCTACGAAGTTGGCGCCAAGGGCACGACCGCGGGCGGTGTGTTCGGCTATGACGTTGCGATCTGGAAAATCGACTGGAGCAACTTCCAGGCCTTCACCTCCTTCAGCGGTGTGAACACCGGCGGCAATGCGGCCCATGGCCTCAACGCCTACGGTGTCGAGGGTGCCTTCACCCTGCGTCCGACCGATGCCATCTCGCTGACGGCGAACGCTACCTACTCGCGTTCCAAGCTGAATGAAGATGAGCCTGGCTTCGGCGGTATCAAGGGTGAACAGTTGCCTGACCTGCCGAAATGGAAGCTCTCGCTCCTCGCGGACTATATGTTCAACGTGACCGACACCTGGAGCGGCAACGCAGGCTTCGGCGTGCGCTACACCGGCAAGTTCATGTCGAGCTACGGTGCCTCCACCTCCACCTATCCGGTTGAAGTGGAATCCCGCACGCTTGTGGATGCACACGTCTCCTTCACCAACGACAATGTGACGCTTGGCCTCTATGCCACGAACCTCTTTAACGAGCGTGCGCTGCAGGGCCGTAACGATACCATCATTGGCGGTGGGACCAGCGACAGCAACGGCATCTTTGAGCGTCCGCGCACCATCGGCGCGAACATCAAGGTAGACTTTTAACCTCTGCTCAGTGCGACTGCCGGGGTGCCCTGTATGAGTACCGGCACCCCGGCCTTTTCTGAGCGACACGGCGAAGGGCTACGGCCCTTCACAACAACGCAAAAACCTGCTGTCATACAGGAACCGTCGGGGAGGACGATCATGCACAAATTCACACGCCATCTGGGCCGTATTGCTGCCGCCTGTGTCATCACGCTTGGCACCATGAATGCCGTCATGGCGGAAAGCTATGAGCTGGTGATCAAGGGTGGGCGCGTGGTTGACCCCGAAACCGGCCTTGATGATGTGCGCAATGTGGGCATCTCGGACGGCAAGATCATGGAAGTGTCCGAGGGCGCGCTTGACGGCGCGCGTGTGATTGACGCCACAGGCCGCGTGGTCAGCCCCGGCTTTATCGACATGCACGCGCATGGGCAGGATATCCTCTCCGCCCGCATGCAGGCGCTCGACGGTGTGACCACCGGCCTTGAGCTTGAGGCAGGCATGCTGCCGATTGCGGATTATTACGAGCGTTCGGCCAAAGAAGGCCGCCCGATCAACTACGGCGCTTCGGTCAACTGGGCCAACGCGCGTATCGCCACTTTCCTCGACCTCAAGCCAAAGGACGATGTTGAATGGTTCTTCGAGGCTTTTGCCAAAACCAACTGGCAGGAAGAGGTGGCAACACCCGAGCAGCTTGAGGAAATCCTCGCTTATGTGAACAAGGGCCTTGATGAAGGCGGCCTTGGTGTTGGCATCCTGATCGGCTATGCGCCGGGCACGGGCCACAAGGAATTTTTCGCCGTCAATAAACTGGCGGCCGAGCGCGGTGTACCCACCTTCACCCACGCCCGTTACCTGTCCATGCTGGAGCCCAAAAGCTCGTTCGAAGGCATGGCCGAGGTGGTGACGGCTGCGGCTGGCACGGGCGCACACACCCATATCGTGCACCTTAATTCCATGAGCCTGCGGGATATCGAGCTGATCGCCCCGATGATCAAAACCGCGCAGGCGCAGGGCCTGAAGGTCACGACCGAAGCCTACCCCTACGGCGCGGGTTCCACCGGTATCGGCGCGGCCATGTTCCGCGGTGACCGCTGGCGCGAACGTGTGGGCGGTGTGGACGCCTCAAGCTTTGACGTGGGCGGCAAGCGCCTGACCGAAGAAGAACTCAAATATTACCAGACCGAGAAGCCGGAAACACAAACCGTGATCCACTTCCTCGAGCTTGATGACCCCAAAGACCGCGCATTCCTTGATATGTCGGTCCTGTTCCCGGGCGGTGTGATCGCATCCGATGGCGGCAACTGGCTGGTGGATGGCAAGATGGTCGAGCAGCACACATGGCCGGTGCCTGCGAATGCCTGGAGCCACCCGCGCTCGGCCGGCACCTATTCCCGCTTCCTCAGCACTTACGTGCGAGAGCGTCAGGAAGTCAGCGTGCTTGAGGCTATCTACAAACTTTCCTACGGTCCGGCCAAAATCCTTCAGGACGCTGTGCCTGCAATGAAAGCGAAAGGCCGCATCCAGAAGGGTGCCGACGCTGACATCGTGGTCTTTGACCTCGCGACCGTCGCAGACAAGGCAACCTATGCCATGCCGGCGCAGCCCTCTGTCGGGTTTGATTATGTCATCGTGAACGGCACTGTGCTGGTGGACGAAGGCGTGATGCAGACCGACGTGCTGCCGGGCAAGCCCGTGCGCAACGCGGTGAAGAAATAACGGCGGCGGGGCTTGAGACAGAGCATGGATTTCTTCCGTAAATATCTGCTGCCGGGTTTTGTGTTCCAATCCGTTGTGATTGGCGGCGGATACGCCACAGGGCGTGAGCTGGTGGAGTTTTTCTTCGCCTCCGGCCCCCTTGGTGGCGTGTTCGGCCTTCTGGTGGCGGGCCTTGTGTTTGGCCTTGTGCTGGCCGCAGGTTTTGAGTTCGCGCGCGTGACGGGTGCCTATGATTACCGGCACTTTTGCCGGGAGCTATTGGGGAGGGGATGGGTGATTTTTGAAGTCGCTTTCATCATTCTTCTCCTCCTCATCCTCTCGGTCATCGGGTCTGCGGCGGGTGAACTGACCGCCGCAAGCTTCGGCCTGCCGTCCATCATTGGCACCTTGGGTCTGATGGGGCTGATTGCGGTGCTCACATTCTATGGCTCGGAAACCATCAAGAAGGTGCTCGCCTTCTGGTCGTTCCTTCTTTACGCCACCTATGCCGCGCTTTTTGTCCTTGCTTTCATGCACTTTGGCGACGCCATCTCCGGCGTTTATGAAGGTACGGCAGTGGGTGAGGGCTGGCTCAAGGGCGGTGTGCTTTATTCCGGTTATAATCTTGCGGTGCTGCCCGCTGTGCTGTTCGCAGTGCGTGGCCAGGTGTCCCGGCGGGAAGCCGTTGGCTCCGGCCTGTTCGCTGGTGCCATTGCGGTTATCCCGGCGGTGCTGTTCTTCATCGCCATGATGGCGCTTTATCCTGAGATCGGCGCGGCACCCGTGCCAGCCGCCAGCCTCATGAGCGCGCTTGAAATTCCGGCCCTTGGCCTTCTGTTCCAGATTGTGGTGTTCGGCACCTTTGTGGAAACCGGCACCGCGCTTCTGCATGCCGTCAATGAACGGCTGCAAGCAAACTTCGAGGAAGTGGGCCGCGAGATGCCGCAGTTCATGCGCCCGCTTGTGGCCGTCGGCATCCTCGCTATCGCCATTATCGCAGGCACCTGGTTCGGCATGATTGAACTGATCGCCAGCGGCTACGGCATGCTGACCCTTGTGTTCATCGCGGTGCTTGTGCTGCCGCTCCTCACCTATGGTGTGTGGCGTGCATCCCGCGCGGAGGTAACACCATGATGAAACGTTTTGCAGCCGCCAGCCTTATTGCCCTCGCGTCGCTGACCGCGCAGGCCGAGGACGCCGCTTATGATGTGGTGATCCGCCACGGCCGTGTGCTCGACGGTGCCGGCAACCCCTGGGTGCCCGCTGATGTGGCCATCAAGGGTGGCTATATTGTCAAGGTGGGTGAGGTGCCGGAGCGGGGCACGCGTGAGATTGACGCCTCGGGCAAGTATGTCAGCCCCGGCTGGATCGACATGATGGACCAGTCCGGTGAAGCGCTCCTTGAGGTTGGCCTTGCGCCGAACAAGATCAACATGGGTGTCACCACACTCATTGGCGGCGAGGGCGGCACGCCGGTTGAGGCGGCCGGGATCGCAGGCTATTTCAACCAGCTTGAGGCGCAGGGCATTTCGGTCAATTTCGGTACCTATTATAGCGCCACGCAGGCCCGTATGGCCGTGGTTGGCGACGAGGATGTTGCCGTCACACCTGCCCAGCTTGAAGAGATGAAGGCCCTTGTGGGTACAGCGATGGATAATGGTGCCATGGGCATCACCACCGCGCTTATCTACCCACCATCTGCCTACCACCGCACCGACGAGTTGATCGAACTTGCGAGCGTGGCGGGCGCCAAAGGCGGGCTTTACGCCAGCCATATCAGGGGCGAAAGCGCCGAGTTCCTTGATGCGGTCCGTGAAGCCATCCGCATTGGCGAGTTTGGCGGTGCGGGTGTGGAAATCTTCCACATGAAAGCGGCCTATTACCCCAACTGGGGCAAGGACATGGCCTCTGCCATTGGCCTTGTGGACGCCGCCCGTGCCCGCGGCGTGAATGTGGCCGCTGACATCTACCCCTATGTGGCAGGTGGCACCGGGCTTGAGATCACCGCGCCCAACTGGGTGTATGCCGACGGCATCGACAAGGCGATCGAACGGCTGAAAGACCCCAAAGTACGCACGCAACTGAAGGCCGAGCTTGCAGCTGGCCCGACCGACAGCTGGACCAATATGGTCTATGCCTCGGGCGGCTGGAAGAATGTGGTGCTGGCGAACTCCCACCTCGCGGACTATGCCAAATTCCATGGCCAGAACTTCGAGGCCATCGGCAAGGCACTGGGCCGTGACCCGGCCGACGTAGCGTGGGATATCATGCTGGCGTCATACCCTGAGCGCCCGCTCGCACTCTATTTCATGATGAGCGAGGAGGATGTGCGCCTCGCGATGCAAACCCCCTGGGTGAGCATCGGCAGCGATGCGGCAAGTGCCTTGAAGGAAGGCGATTTTGACGCCCTCGGCCTGCCACACCCGCGTTCCTACGGCACTTTCCCGCGCATCATAGCCCATTATGTGCGCGACGAAGCTGTGCTGAGCTTGCCCGACGCCATCCGCAAGATGACGTCATGGCCCGCAGCCCGCATGGGGCTGATGGACCGTGGCCTGATCCGCGAAGGACTGAAGGCCGATATTACCGTCTTTGACCTTGGCAAGATTGAAGACACGGCGGACTGGGACAACCCGACCGCAAAACCCACTGGTATTGATTACGTGCTCGTGAACGGTCGTCTTGTGCTCGACGCCGGATCGCATACGGGCGCAACCCCCGGCGAAGTGCTGCGTGGCCCAGGTTACCACGCAGACAAGCGCTGAACATAAGGACTGATGATTATGAAAACGATCGAGTTAAGGGCGCCATACCTCATTTTCCTCGGCAGTGAATCGAGGTTGACGTACGCAAAAACCGGCGCAGGGCTCGTGGAATGGCGCAGGGAGCTTTGTAAAGGCCAGCTCAACCTGCCGGGTGGTGAGCTTGACCTCGGCTTGCCGCAAATGTCGGTCGCGGAGGCGAAGGCCGCGGGCATCCAGTCGCTTGTGATCGGCACCGCGTCCGTGGGCGGCAGCATCCCGGACGAATGGCTGGATGTGCTTGAGGAAGCCGTGCTCGCGGGCCTTGATATTGTGGCGGGCGTGCATACGCGCCTGAGCGACATTGAGCGCCTGACCGCGGCCGCCGCCAAATCCGGCGCGAAGCTCGTGGACGTTCGTGTCCCGCCAAAGAACCTGCCGGTTGGCACTGGCCGCAAACGCTCGGGCAACCGTGTGCTGATGGTGGGTACTGACTGCGCAGTTGGAAAAAAATACACCGCGCTCCAGATGGAAAAGGACATGAAACGCCTTGGCTGGAACGCCGATTTCCGCGCGTCCGGTCAGACCGGTATTATGATCGCGGGCAACGGCCTGCCGATCGATAGCGTGGTGTCGGACTTCCTTTCAGGCGCGGCTGAGCTGCTGTCGCCCGACAATACGGACGACCACTGGGATGTGATTGAAGGGCAGGGCGGCATTTTCCACCCCGGCTATTCGTCGGTGACCATGGGCCTTCTCATCGGCTCGCAGCCTGACGTTTTTGTGGTGTGCCACGAAGCGGGCCGTACCCATATTTCCGGCTGGGAAGATTTCCCCCTGCCGAGCATCGAACAAGTAATTGAGCGCACCATCGCGATCGGTGAACTGGTGAACCCGGATATCACCTGCGTTGGTGTGAGTGTGAACACGTCTCGCCTCAAGGCGGACGAGCGCGAAGCCTATTTGGCCGAACTATCCTCCCGGATTGGCCTTCCTTGTGTTGACCCCCTCCAAGGTGGCACAGACAGCATCATCGCCCAAATTGCCGCTGTCATGGCTTCGCGCAACCCTAGTGCACGGAGCGCCTGAACATGCGCATGACTGTAGAGAGAGTAAGTTTCCCGCTCGCGGCACCGTTTGTCATCACGGGCTATACCTTCAATGACACTGATACAGTGAGGGTTACCCTTGAGGCAGACGGTGTCAAAGGCCGGGGCGAAGGTGTTGGTGTTTATTACCTGAACGACACGGCTGACGTGATGTACGACCAGCTTGTGGAAGTGAAGCCTGAGGTGGAGAAGGGTGTCGACTTCGATACCATCCAGCGCCTGCTGCCCGCGGGTGGTGCGAGGAATGCGCTTGATTGCGCCTTCTGGGACCTGCAGGCCAAACGCTCAGGCGTGAGTGTGTGGGAACGCCTGAACATGACGCCCAAAACGCTCAAGACCGTATGCACGGTTGGTATCGGCTCCGCCGAGAAAATGGCCGCCACGGCTGCAAGCTATTCGAAATACCCGAACCTCAAGATCAAGCTGGATAACGACAATCCGGTTGGCAAACTGGAAGCGATCCGCGCTGCGCGGCCTGATGCAACGCTCGTGATCGACGTGAACCAGGGCTGGACCATTGAGGAACTCAAGGAATATGCGCCAGCTTGTGAAAAGCTGGGTATTGCCATGATCGAACAGCCGCTCAAGCGCGGCACGGACGAAGAGCTCGATGGCTACCGTTCGCCGGTATGGCTGGGCGCGGATGAAAGCTGCCTTGATGCAAGCGAATATGAAGCTGCCACCAAGCGCTATGATGTGATCAACATCAAGCTTGATAAATGCGGCGGCCTGACGGCTGGCCTGCTGCTCGCGAACCTCGCGCTTCGGGACAACAAGGCTCTGATGGTGGGTAATATGACCGGCTCATCGCTTTCGATGGCGCCTGCTTATGTCATCGGCCAGTTCTGCCATTTTGTCGATATCGATGGTCCGCTCCTGCTGGCGCACGATGTTGAGGATGGCCTGTTTTACGGCACCGGCGGGATCGTGGAAGTCCCGAACCGGGCGCTGTGGGGATAAAAACCAAATCTAAAAGACAGCGAGGCGATGTCCGCCTCATAAAAAGTGGGAGTGAGGAAAATGATACGGAAACTGATGGCGCTCATGGCAGTGCTTTTGATGGGCGTGGGGTATGCAGCCCATGCGCAAGATGACGCGGCCCAGCCTGAAGCTGCGGCCCAGACCGACGTCGCGGCCACAACCCCGGACACTGCGCCCGGCGGCTATGAAGGGCTTGAAGCTTTTGTCGATGGCATGGTGGAAAGCCACCGCAAGACGCTCGATATCTCAGGCGTGACGGTCTCCATCGTCAAGGACGGCAAGCTGATTTTTGCCCGTGGTTACGGCTATCAGGATATCGACAAGGATATCCCGGTAGACCCGGAGACATCGCTTTTCCGTATCGGCTCCACCTCCAAGCTGTTCACATGGACATCCGTCATGCAGCAGGTGGAACGCGGCAACATCGACCTCGATGCCGACGTGAACACCTATCTCAAGACGTTCCAGATCCCGGCTACCTATGACGAGCCGATCACCATGCGCCATATCCTCACCCACACCGCGGGGTTCGAGGAAGGCGCACTTGGTTACCTCATCAATTATGACCTCAATAACATCACCCAGCTCCGGGACGCGATGGCAACCTATGTGCCGGCGCGCATCAACCCGCCGGGCAAATATTCGTCCTATTCGAACTATGCCACCGCCCTTGCGGGGTTGATTGTTGCCAATGTCTCCGGCCTGCCGTTCAACGAATATGTCGAGAAAAACATCTATGAGCCGCTCGGTATGGTGAACTCCACCTTCCGTGAGCCGCTGCCGGAAAACCTCGCTTCTGGCCAGACCATGGGCTACCTCAACGAGGCAGGCAAACAGGTGGCGCAGCCCTACGAGCTGATCACCGGTTTCGGTCCAGCGGGTGCCATGGCGTCTTCCGCCACCGATATGGCGAAATTCATGCTCGCGCACCTGAACGCTGGTTCGCTCGACGGCAACAGCATCCTGTCTGAGGCAACCACGGCGCAGATGCATTCGGTGCTGTTCCAGGGTGATGAGCGTCTTGGCGGCATGGCGCACGGTTTTTATGAGGAATATGTCAATGGCCACCGCCTGATCGGCCATGGCGGCGACACCTTCCAGTTCCACACCAATATGGTGCTGGACCAGGCAGAAAACCTCGGCATCTTCATCTCCTACGCTACGTCGTCCGACACCAAGGGCCGCGATACTTTCGTGGATACCTTCTACGACCACTATTACCCGGTGGAGCTTCCGGCCATCACACCGCCCGCCGATTTTGACGAACGTGCGGCCAAATATGCCGGTACCTATAAATTCTGGCGTCATAACCAGACCACGATCGAGAAAGCCATGGGCCTGATGGGCAGCGGGCTTGAGGTTGCGCCGTCGGGCGAGGGTACGCTCATCTTCGCGGGCTTCGGTGCGCCGCGGCAATATGTGGAAGTGGGCAAGAACCTGTTCCGTCAGGTGGACGGCCCGCACATGCTGGCGTTTGGTGAAAATGAGAACGGCGAGATTGTCGACCTTTACATCGACGGCCTGCCCTTCATGAACGCAAGCCGGGCCCCGGCCTTTGAAAGCGGCCTCTTCAAGATGCTGCTGCCGCTCGTGTCCTTCATCCTCTTCATCACCGTATTCCTCGGCTGGTGTTACCGCCGCAAGGAATACAAGACCATGGACGCGCCGGAGCGCATGGCGATCCGTCTCTCCATGGGGATGGCGGGCGCGAACCTGCTGTTCTTCATCTTCCTCGGCCTGATCATGGCGACCTACAAGATGGAGCTGTTCCAGAACATTCCTTTGGTCTTCGACCTCAACCTCCTGCTGCCGATTGTGGCGAGCCTCCTGACCATCGGCGTGCTTTATCACGCGGTGCAGGCATGGCGGGAAGGCTATTGGCGCAAGGGGCGGCGCGTTCACTATACGCTCGTGGCGCTCGCCGGGTTCTTCATGGTGGTGTTCTACTGGTACTGGAACATCCTCGGCTTCCAGCACTTCTAGGCGCGATAGAAAGGACGCAAGACAATGACACAGTCAAAGTTTAGTCGCCGGTCTTTCCTTCGCGGTGTGGCAGGTGCGGGCGTGGCGGCAGTTGCCATGCCCATGGTGAACTTCGGTTCCTTCAAGGTGTTTGCGGCAGATACCGCTTACAGCACCAAGGTGCTTGATGTGGTGAACTCCGTACAGGTGTTCGACATGCTGTCGATCCTCTCACCGTTCAAACACATGATGACAGCGGCTTTCAGCCCGAACCCGAAACTCTCTGACGGCTTTGCCGTCAGCCGGGAAGAGCTGGATGTACTCTTGGCTTCAGGGGTGGATGTCTTCCACCCCGCCGTGGGGCTCGGCGCGGATGATGCCGCCCCCTTCATCGCGCGCATGAATGCCTATGCGGCGGAATACCCGGAGCATCTCCAGCGTATCGACAGCATCGCTGACCTCGCGACCCTCAAGAAGGGTGAACGCATCGGGTATATCCTCGGCATCCAGAACTCGGACCATTTCCGGTCGGTCGATGATGTGAACCAGTTCTACTATATGGGCCAGCGCATCAGCCAGCTTACCTACAACAGCCAGAACCTTATCGGTACCGGCTCCACCGACCGGGTGGACGGCGGCATCAGTGACTTCGGCGCGGCGATTGTGGCACGCATGAACGAGCTCGGCATGGCGGTGGACGTGTCCCACTGTGGTGACAAAACCACACTCGACGCGTTTGAGCTCTCCACCAAGCCGGTCCTTATCACCCACTCGAACGTGCGGGCGCTGGCGGACGGCCATGTGCGCTGCAAGTCCGATGAGGCGATCAAGGCCATGGGCAAGGCGGGCAGCGTGATGGGTATCACTGGCGTGCGGAACTTCCTGTCCGCCAAGGAACCCACCACCATCGAGACCCTCATTGACCATATCGACTATGTCGCCAAGCTTGTCGGGATCGAGCATGTGGGCGTCGGCTCCGACATGGACATGGACGGCTACGACGATATCCCGGAACCCGCCTACAGCGCGCTCAAGGGGCAGTATAAATCCAGCTACGCGTTCCGCGACAAGCTGGACGCTGACGGCTTCGACCATCCGAAACGCATCTTTGACCTCACCGACCGCATGCTCGCGCGCGGGTATTCGGCGGACCATGTCCGCCTCGTGCTCGGTGAGAACTTCAAGCGCGTGCTGGGCGACATCTGGGTCGCGTAGCGGCTTCTGGCACACATGTAGGCACAGGGAAATAGGGACGGGGCAGTATGACAGGACTATTTGAAACGCTTGTTTTTGGCATTCTGCTTGTTGCCCTTTTCCTCAATTTTCTGCCGAAAAAACGTTTTGGCCGCGCGGCCTTCTATGCCGCCGGCCTCGCGTTTGCGGGCTTTGTCGCGGTGTCGACTTTCGGCACACCGCGAGGGCCGCTGATCCCGGGTGCCCTTCTGGCGCTTATTCTGCCTTTTGTCACCTTCTTCCGGCTCGAATACCCGAAGCCGAACAACTGGCGGCGCGGCACTGTGTTTGGCGTGTATATCGTGCTCACCTCGGTCCTCGCCGCGGTGGCCATCATCCTGCCGCTTGGCTTCCCTGTCTTTGACCCGCCTGCACCGTCCGGCCCTTATGGGGTGGGCTATGCGCGCGCAGTCATCACCGACGACAGCCGGACGGACGTGGTTACAGGCACGGCGCGGGAGTTGCCGGTGCAGGTCTGGTACCCGGCCAGTGTACCCGCAGGTGCAGAGCCGCTACCCTTCATCCCGGATGCGGAGCAAGGCGCGCACCTGATGGCTGACAACCTTGGCTTGCCGCTCGAATTCTTTGACTATCTCGCGGACATGAAAGGCCATAGCTTTGAGGGTGCGCCTGTTGCCGCCGTGCGCGAACGGTTTCCCGTGCTGGTCTACAGCCATGGTTTTGGCTCGATCGGTGCCCAAAATGCGCTGCTGATGGAACATCTGGCAAGCCACGGTTATGTGATCTTTTCGCTGGAGCATCCGCACCAGAATGCCTGGGTGCGGCTCGCGGCCGACCGCACGGCTTCTTTCAACCCGCAAGGTTTCCGCTTTCAGGAACTGACGGCGGAGAAAACCGCAGAACTGGAAGCAACGCTCGTGCGCATGGTGGACGCGCCGGACTATGAAAGCCATCTCCGGGAAGTAACGACATTCATGAACGAGCAGGCGGGCTTCATCACCGGGCTACGGTTGTGGCTTGGTGATACGGCCTACCTGCTCGACCAGGTGCAGGCAGGGGAGATCAGCGCCTTTGACCCGCTTTATGCCCATATGGATACCGCGGGCTTCGGCATTTTCGGCATGTCCTATGGCGGTGCCGCGGCGGGCATGATGTGCCTCGAGGATGCACGCTGCACGGCGGGCATCAATATGGACGGCCTGCAGTTCGGCGAACACAATATGAGCTTTCCGATCAGCCGGCCGTTCATGCTGATGAACTCGGACGGCAACCTGTTTCTCGAGCCCGAGCAGCGCCAGGGCCCGACCCGTTTCCGGGTGAATGAATTTGTCTACCGGCAGGCGGCGGGGCCTATGTACAGCGTCACGGTCGCGAACGCCAAACACATGAACTACAGCGACTTCGCCTACCTCATGCCGGTGGCGCAGTACCTTGGGATGTTTGGCCCGGTGGACGCGGCTGACATGAACACGGTGATGAACAATTTTGTGCGCGGCTTTTTTGACCGCTACATGATGGGGCGCCCGGCTCCGGTCCTTGACCGGATGGCGGTGGACGACCCTGTTATACTGGAATTTACCCACCGCAATCTGGGTGAGGGGACGCTTGCCCAGACCGGGCAAATGAACGAGGGAGAATAATAATGTTCAAATGGGGACAGCAGACATTTGGCAGGTGGGCGGCAACGCTTGGCCTTGCCGCCATCATGGGGCTCGGTGGCGCGAGCGCTGACACGCCTGACGTGACCGACGCAGGCGAGGTGGAAGCCTTTGTGGACGGTGTCGTCAAGCCGCTGATGCAGAAGGAACACAGCCCGTCGGGCATCGTGGCCGTGATGAAGGATGGCGAGGTCATCTTCCAGAAAGGGTACGGCTATATCGACGTTGAAAAGCGCATTCCGGTCGATGCCGCGACCAGCATGTTCCGCCCGGGCTCCATCTCCAAGCTTTTTACCTGGATTTCGGTCATGCAGCTCGCGGAACAGGGTAAGCTGGATATCGACGCGGACGTGAATGACTATGTGACCCAGTTCAAGGTGAAGGATACCTTCCCCGGCCAGCCGATCACACTTCGCCACATCATGACCCACACGCCGGGTTTCGAGGACGGTGCGCTTGGCTACCTGATCATCAATGACCCCAATCGCATCATGCCACTTGCGGAATCGCTGGAGAAATACCAGCCCACGCGTGTGGTACCGCCGGGAACCCGCGTTGCCTATTCCAACTGGGCAACGGCGCTTGCGGGCCTGATCGTGGCCAATGTCTCGGGTGAGGATTTCAACGCTTATGTGGAAAACCATATCTTCAAGCCGCTCGGCATGACGCATTCCACCTTCCGGGAGCCGCTGCCCGCGGATCTCGAGCCCTATATGGCCAAAGCCTATAAATATGCTGCCGGCAAATATGTTGAGCTGCCCTATGAGATCATCGCCAATTTCGGCCCTGCCGGTGCGGCAGCGGTTTCTGCGCCCGATATGGCGAACTTTGCCCGCGCGCTTTTGGGCGGCGGCGAATTGAATGGTGCCCGCATCCTTAAGCCGGAAACCTTGCAGCAGATGCTTGATGAAGGCTTTGCCCATGATCCGCGGGCGCGCGGCATGGGGCTTGGCTTCATCAAGCGTGATTTTGGCGGTCATGATTTCCAGAACTTCGGCCATGACGGCGGCACAACGATCTTCCTGTCGCACTTCGGGCTTTCGATCCCGCAGGACTTCATGCTGTTCTCAAGCTTCTCCGGCCCCGGTGGCGGCGCGGTGCATCAGGCGTTCGTGGAAAACTTCTATGACGAGTTTTTCCCGCAAGAGCTGCCCTATGTAGAACCGCCAGCCGACTTCCAGTCCCGTGGCCAGAAATACGCGGGTACCTATATCTCCTCGCGCAGCAGTTACACCAAGGTGGAGAGCATCCTGCGTGGGCTTGGCGGCATGAAGGTTGCCGTCATGCCGGACAATACCCTGATGATCGGCGAGATACGCTATGTGGAGGTGGACAGGAATGTCTTCCGTCAGGTGGATGATCACGACCAGATCATCTTCACTGAAGACGACAAGGGCGAAATCACGGGTTTTGTGGTGGACGGGGTAGGTGTGATGAAGTTCTACCCGGCCAAATTCTATGAGACCAAAGATTATATCACCCTGGTGGTGGGCCTGTCGCTTCTGGTGTTTGTGTTTGTGTTCATTCGCCTGTGCCTCCAGTGGTCACGCTACCGCGGGCTTGAGGGGGAGGCTAAAAACGCCTACCGTGCAACCCTGCTGGTGGCAGCGGCGAACATCCTGTTCTTTGTCTTCATCGGCATTGTGCTTGCGGGTGGCATGCAGCCGCTGTTCTATTCCGTACCGGGTACACTCAAGTTCGCGTTTGTGTTCCCGATCATTGCGGTGCTTGCGACGCTTTACCACCTTTACACCACCTTCCTTGTGTGGCGGGATGGGCTCTTTGAAGGTGTGTGGCCCCGTATCCGCCATTCCATTGTTGCGGTCTTCGCGCTATGGATCCTGACCTTCTATTGCACGTGGAACCTTCTCGGTTTCAATTATTTCGCCTGATATCCGCCAGTATCCGGTGAAAAGAAAGCCCGGCACCAGATGGTGTCGGGCTTTCTGACGTCTTGCGCGTGCGAAATTAGTGTGCGGGGCTTCTGTCCACCACGGCGGCAGTGGGGAGATCAGCCTTGCAGCCGTCGACCGCTTGCTGAAATTCGTCAATAAATTCGGGTTCGCGCGCTGCCAGCGCCCGGGAAACCTGATAGGCCACCGGGAAAGACTTATAAAGCGCGGTATCCATGTGTTTGGCCACAAGCGCGCGGGTTGCGTCCGGCAGTTTCCAGCGGAAATCGACCGCCAGCACAGCATCCACGCTGCCCGACGCCACAAGATGCACAAGCCGCATGTGGTCCGCACTGCCGGGCACCAGCGTGTAGCCCTCACCCCTCAGCATCACCTCGGTCCGGGAGCCGGTGTAGGCGGTAACCTTCGCATGCTCGCGAAAGTCTTCTGCGCCGGGTTTGAGTTTGGCGGTCCGGAGGTAATACCACATCAGTTCAACGCGGGAGACCGGCCCGACAAGGCGGGCCATGCGCTCCTCGTCGCCCGAAAGGATGCTCGGGTACCAGAGGGCATTGTCCTGTGTGTCCATCAACTCAGTCGCGCGCGACAAAGGCGCCAGCTCGAAAGTAACGGGACGGTCAAGGCGTTTGAACGCGCAGGACGCGACCTTGATGGCCACGCCCGAGATGCCGCCTTCCTCGCTCCACTGCGCGGGGTAGGTGTCACCGTGGGTGTAAAGGCGTATCGGCGCGCCCTCACCATGCGCAGAAGTACCTGCGCAGGTCAAAAGAACGGCGGCCAAAAGCCGTTTCGGAACACCTGAAATCATAAAAACTTTGCCTATGCAGACCCTGGATTGCGGAGCCCCTCTTCCGCAGGCGGGAAACTACCCGCACGGGAGGCAATGTTCAATGAAGTTCATTAATAAATCCCTACCCATGACGGAAAATTTATCCGGGCGCGAGCAGGGCGCGGGGGCGGTCGGCAGCAGGTGCCGGATAGAGCGCAGCCGGGCGCATGGCCCGGCCACGGTCGGTGTCATGGATTACTCAGCGTCGCAGTCACGCTTGTAGGCAGCATGGCCCCGGTGGGTTGCGGGCGTTGCCTTGCACGCGGCTTCGGCTTTTTCATCTGCCGTTTCCATGCACATGTTCGGCCCGCGCTTGTAAGGCGGGCGGCCAACAAGGCGCAGCTTGCAAGGGCCTGCTTCCTGCTCCTGAACCCGCGATGGGCCTTGGGCCGCAGGGGCATCGGCAAGGGCAAGGGTGGGGGTTGTTGCCAGAATGGCGGCAAAAGCGATAGGCGCGCAAAGACGGCCCAAATGCAGATGCATTTGTTTCATTGTCCTTCTCTCCAGACGTTATTGTCGTTGTCTGTTGCGCCTGCGGCCTATGTAGGCGACGGCGGCGCCTTTTTCAAGCTAATCCGCGCTATACAGGGGTATGCCGGTCGCCTATGCTGCCCACATGGCTTGTACAGGGATCAAGGGGGACAGAATGAAACCGTTCAGCAGATTTTTAGGCGTCAGCTTCATCGCGCTCACGCTTGCCGGTTGCGGCGATAGCCAGCACATAGAAGCCCATGACCTCATCATCCGCGGCGGCACCATCATTGACGGCAGCGGCGACGAGGCTTTTGTGGGCGATGTCGTGGTCGACGACGATCGTATCGTATCCGTAACGAAAGGTGCAAGCCCTGGGAAAGCCTTGCGTGAGATTGACGCCACCGGCATGACCGTTACCCCCGGTTTCATCAATATGCTTTCCTGGGCGCCGCATTCACTGATCGAAGATGGCCGCGGCATGTCTGATGTGCTGCAGGGTGTCACGCTTGAGGTGATGGGCGAGGGCACCTCCATGGGCCCCCTGAATGACGCCATGAAGCAGGCCAAACTTGACCAGCAGGGTGATATCAAGTTCCCGATCGAATGGACCTCGCTCGGTGAGTATTTCGCCTACATGGAAATGAAGGGCATCAGCCCCAATATCGCTTCCTTTGTGGGCGCCGAGAGCGTGCGTGTGCACGAGCTTGGCGAGGATGACGTGGACCCGACGCCCGAACAGCTTGACGCCATGCGCACACTGGTGCGCACCGCCATGAAGGAAGGCGCGCTGGGCGTGGGTTCATCCCTCATCTATGCGCCCGGCACCTTCGCGGAGACCGAAGAGTTGATCGCACTGACGACAGAAGCCGCCAAATGCGGCGGCATGTATATCAGCCACATGCGCTCGGAAGGCGGCAAGCTGCTGGAGGCGATTGACGAACTGATCACCATCGCGCGGGAAAGCGGCGCACCGGCCGAGATTTACCATTTCAAGCAGGGCGGCAAGGACAACTGGCCCAAGATCGATGACGCCATCGCCCGCGTGGAAGCTGCACGCGCAGAAGGGCTCAGGATCACCGCTGACATGTATACCTACGCCGCCGGTGCCACCGGCCTTGACGCCGCCATGCCCACCTGGGTGCAGGCGGGCGGCTATGAGAAATGGCGCGAACGCCTGCAGGATGCGGAAACCCGCGCTCGCGTGGCGGAGGAAATGAAACACGCCGGTGACGGTTGGGAGAACCTTTATGCCGACGCTGGCGGGGCTGACAAAGCCCTGCTGATGGGCTTCAAGAATCCTGAGCTCAAAAAATACACCGGCATGACCTTGGCCGAGGTCGCCGCTGAACGCGGCACCAGCCCCGAAGAAACGGCGATGGACCTTGTGATCGAGGATGGTAGCCGCGTGGGCGTGGCCTATTTCCTGATGAAGGAAGAGAATGTGAAACGCGCCGTTGGTCTGCCGTGGATGAGCTTTGGCTCAGATGGAGGCACGCCAGCAACTGAAGGTGTGTTCCTCAAGTCCGCCACGCACCCGCGCGCCTACGGTAACTTCGCCCGCCTGCTTGGCAAATATGTGCGCGACGAAGGCGCAACCACGCTTGAAAGCGCGGTGCACCGCCTGACCGCCTTCCCCGCTGCCAACCTTGGCATCAAGGACCGCGGTACGCTTGCGGAAGGCCAATATGCCGACATTGTGGTGTTTGACGCCGCCACCATTCAGGACCACGCAACCTATGAGAACCCGCACCAGTATTCAACCGGCGTGCGGGATGTGTTCATCAACGGCGAACAGGTCGTCAAGGACGGCGAACATACCGGTGCCAAACCGGGCCGCGCCATCAAGGGCCGCGGCTGGACCGGCTGGCCGGACGGCGGTGCTTGCACGGAGTAGGGTGGCCTGAGAGAAGAGGTTATCCATTGATTGGGAAATGTATAAAAATTTTTGTGGTGGCAGCGTTGTGCCTGAGTGGTTTGTTGATCGCATTGGTCACAATCAACAACCATCGTTACTCAGAAATTTTACTCGACCAACACACGTTAGAGAAGGAATGGGCGGTATACGACCTCGCGATGGCTGAGTTTGGAGTGCTATTACGAAGAGGTAGTAGGTGGGTTTTGAAAGTGAACGATGCGCAAGCTATAACGGCAAGCCCGGATGATCCCGTGTTCGTGCCGGTAGAAATTCCAATACGGGATCAGAACTTTTCTGCCGATGCATGCATCGGAAAGCCCGTTTTTGTTATGGTTAGGGTCAACAAGCTCTGGTCATATACTGAGATATCGCAGGTATCACTTATGATGGTAGATTCCGGACTGGAGCGGGATGGGGCTAGTGTCTGCTATAACGCACCTGCTGTGCCAATGCTCGAGAGAATTCCGGGCGCTGAGCGCAAATAAAGCACTAAATTACTAGAAAAGGCGCGGTCAGGGTTTCCCCGGCCGCGCCTTCTTTTGTGTGGCATTGCTTCGCGTCACGCGCCGTTGGTTACCGGCACGCAGGCCCCGTTGATGGCGCGGCTGCGGTCGGAGGCGAGGAAGGCGATTGTGTCGGCAATCGCGTCCGGGCTCGTCCATTCGCTATAGTCGGCGTCCGGCATGTCCTTGCGGTTGGCGGGCGTGTCGATGATGCGGGGCAGCACGGCGTTGGCGCGGATCTTTTTGGTCCTCAGCTCTTCGGCCACACTTTCCATCAGCGCGCGCACGCCGGATTTCGAAGCGGCATAAGCGCCCATGCCGTGGCCTGCGGGCTGTGCGGCTGCAGCACCCACATAAACAATTGAGCCACCTTCATTGAAGGCGGGCATCAGCGCCTGCGTGGCATTGAAGGCGGTCATCACATTCACGCTGAACATGCGCTGCCATGTCTCGGCGGAGCCGGTGGCGACTTCTTCCCACGCGAAGGTGCCTGCGATGTTGATGAGCACGTCAACGTCACGGAAGATGTCCTTCACCGCCTTGGCGGCGTCTTTTGCGGTGTCCGGGTTCGTGAGGTCAAAGCCGCCGAGGTAATGCACATCCTCGGGCAGGTGGGCCGGGCGCTTTGGTGCGGCATCCAGCGCAATGACGGTGTTTTTGGGCGTGTTGAGCGCGGCGATGGCGGCGGTGCCGAGCGCGCCCGCAGCGCCGGTGATAACGATATTCTTCATCAGGTGCTCCCCTCTGGAAAGGCGGTTTCTGTCAGCCTGCTCAGCCGATTGTTCCTTTGGCAGGACATTATGGTCCCGCCGCGCCTTTCGCAAGGGGGCTTCCTCTAAAGAAAACGGATGGCCACAACAATGGCAGCCAACAGCACCAGCCGGAGCGCAACATCAGCCCACACATTCACCGGCCCCAAGGTGGCTGCCAGATCCTCCGGCATCGCCATGGGGCGCACGGCGGAAACATTCGCGCCGCCCGTGTTGCCAAGCGGTATCCAGCCCAGCACGAAACCCGGCACCACGGCGATGAGGCGCAGGACCTGACCGACGATCTCCCGCCTGTCACGGGTTTTGAGCCCTGTTTTCAGCATCCACCAGTGGGAAACCCAGTGGCGGCTGAAGCTGCGCTGGCCCAGGATATGGGCGCGTTCAAGATGATGGAAAGCGAGGGGGAAATCGCGCCGCGCATAGGCGATGCGCGCAGTATTCATTTCAAGGTCAAAGGCCTGCTTGATCCGGTTCATCGTCGTCTCCGTCAACCGTTGAGCGGCCAGTCTGCACCCCGGACCATAGTCCGGGGTCAATCTTTTTTTCCGAGGAGTAGAAAAGGGAGCGCGCAAGGGCAGCACTACTTTCTCGGGGGGAGAATGTGGGAGCCGCCGCCCTTGCGCACCGCGCCGCTTTTAGAAAGCAACGCGGAGGGAAACGTTGAAGCTGTCTCCCTTGGAAATGTCATCCGCCCACGTGCGGCTGTAGCGACCCGTGATCGCCCATTTCTCGGCGAAGGCCAGTTCCAGCCCGGCTTGCGCGGTCAGCCGGTCGCGCGCGAAGCCCGCCGTGGTGATGGTGACCGGGTTGGCCGTGTTCTCCAGCAGTTGGGACGTGACGTCATGGCCGCGTGCACCCAGCGCATGCCGCCAGTGCGCGCCCACAAGGGTGGTCAGGCTGACATCTTTTTTGCGGCCGAAGTGGATGGCGGGGCCGCGCATGTCGGCGTTCAGCTCGAGCCTCTGGCTTTTCTTCGTCTGGTCCGCGTAAGTGAGCGCGAGGCCGGTTGCGCCGGTCTCCGTGTAACCCTCAAGCTCCACCTTGCCGTAGTGGTAGGCACCTTCCGCCTTCACGCTGAATTTGCCGATATGGAAGTTCGTAGCAATGGATGCACCGATATCCCAGAACTCGCCCGAGGTATCGTTTTGCGCGGTGGTGTACAAGGGCACACCGGTCACGCGGGTGATGTCTTCCACATCCGTTTCGCCGTATGTACCGATCACGCCAAGTGACAGCGGTGCAAGCTGGTAGCCAGCCCAAGCGTGCAGCGCTTTGGTTTTGGTTTTGAACTCACCACCGGTGAGCACGTCCGCGTCCGCCTTGGTGAAGCTGAGCGCACCACCCACATGCCAGTGATCGCCAAGCCCGCTTTCCGCACCAATCACGCCGCCTTTGAGCGTGAGGTCAACGTCCGCGTCGCGGCCCATGCCCATCAGGTTCGGGGTTTCGTAAATCACATCAGCGAACAGGCCGTCACGGTCGCCCGACACACGGCGTTGGCCATTGCCCAGGCGGTTAAGCACCGCTTCATGGCTATACTGGATGACATCCGGCATGCGGGCGGTCTGGCGGGAGGCGTTGCCGTTCGCGCCGTCAAGGGTGGCGCGCCACCAGCGTGCGACGAGGGCATGGCCCTTCTCGGTCATGTGCAGGTCATCAAGGTAGAGATAGCGGTTCTGGCCCTCAAGGTCGTCCGCGCACAGGGTGCCTGCTTCGCCGTCATAGCAGGGGACGTCCACCTCATCGAAGCCAAGCTCAGCGGCATTCGCGGTCAGATACTGCATGAGGTTTTCATATTTGAGCGTGACCACATTCACGTCGTCGCGCACGCCTAAAGCGTCAATCGCCGCGAACATGGCCTCGTTGGCGCCGTTCACCATCTCGGCCAGTTCGGCTTTGGTCTCGTCATCACCGCGGAAATAGGTCGCATACTGAAGCGGCTGCACTTCGGAGATGATCACCGTTTTTATGCCCGCGTCGCGCAGGTTGGCGATGTTGGTGGCGGCAGCGCCCGCCACGTCGGCGATGATGGTGCCTGCGTCCTCGCCCGCATCCAGCCGGTCGAAGAAGTCATTGGCGCCTGCGATCATGAAGGCAACATCTTCGCTGCCGACCGAGAGCGCGTCTTGCGCCACGAGGTCACGGAAGGTTTCGGTTTGTACCAGCACGCCTGTCTCGACACCAAAGGGTACAAGGTCACCGCCGCGGGTCATATGCGCGCCGGAGATGCCGAAATTGATGTTGCCGCTATCGAGGTCAGGGTCGAGGATGATGTCCACATCGCGGCCCATCAGTTCCGCCCAGATAAGGCCGTTCGAATCCCGCTCAAACCCGTTATTGGAGGAGTTCGGGTAAAAGTCGTCACCGCGTGAGCCAACGATGGCGCTGAAGTTGCCTTGGCCCACATTGCTGTCACCAAAGAAATACCAGTTGCCGTCACCGGCGTCAGCGTTTGCGCCAGCGGTCGTCAGCGCCATCAGGCTGCATGTGGCCACAAGGGTTTGTTTGACCGTTTTTTGAACGAGCGAAGCCGTTCGCAGAAAGTGCCTGCGTTCCATAAGTGTTTCCTTTTTGTCGTGTCTCGGGCCGGATCAGGGTCCGGGATACCGTGGTGTTTTCACCTTTTTGGCGCGGTAGCGCCGGTTGCTGTCGTGTTTGTTTGTATCTCTCGCTAGTTATTGTTGCCGTCTACAAGGCCAAGGCTGAACCTTGCCCGGTAGTCGGAGGCTGAAATGCCGAGGTGCTTGATAAACACCCGGCGCATGCGCTCGGGGTTCATGAACCCCACATTGCGCGCAATCTGTTCCACTGGTGCGCTTGTCTGTTCAAGCGCCACGCGGGCGGCCTGGAAGCGGGCGGCTTCCACATATTGTGCCGGTGTCATGTCGGTCTCGTCCGCGAATTTGCGCGCGAATGAGCGCTCCGACATGCAGGCCCAAGCTGCAAGCTGGGTGACCGAAAGCGGTTCCCTGAGGTTATTCAGAATATAGTCCAGCACCTTGGCGATGGAGGCGTCCTCCGCCTTGCTTGCCACAAGGTGCGCACTGAACTGCGATTGCCCGCCCGGGCGCACCATATACATCACGTTATAGCGCGCCACCTGCAGCGCCACGTCATGGCCCCAGTCCGCGTCCACCAGCGCGAGGGCGAGGTCCATGCCCGTCGTTACGCCGGCTGAGGTCCATATGCGGCCATCGCGCACATAAATCGCGTCGGCATCCACTTGCACCTTGGGGTATTTCTGCGCCATCACCGGGCACCACCACCAGTGTGTGGTGGCGCGGCGACCGTCAAGGAGGCCCAGCTCCGCCAGGACCATCGCCCCCGTGCAGATGGAGATGATGCGCCGCGCCCCTTTGGCGGCAGCGGCGGCAAAGGCCATCAGCGCCTCGTTCTTCATCGCGTCCAATGTGCCGTGGCCGCCAGCAATCATCAGGGTGTCCACATCATGCGCGAAGGCCATGGCGTCCTTGAAACCGTGGTCGGCGTTCAGCGAAAAACCGCCTGATGTGCGCACGGGGCCCGCACTGTCCGCTATGATGCTGATCTCATAGGGGGCGGCGCCTTCCGGCAGGAAAAGCTTGGTGCCCGATAACACTTCCAAGGGGCCGACCACATCAAGGATATGGGCATCCTCATAGGCGATCATCGCAACCCGGCGCGGTGTTTGGCAGATATCGTGTTCGTTCGTCATATTCGGAAAATACATGCGTCCGACAAATTCGGTAAGGTCAAATGCCCCTCAATTTCTGCCAAAGCCAAAATGCGCGGCAGAATGTGCGGGACATGAGACACCGGAAAGTCGGATATCCTCCATTGCTGTCAGTCGTTATTTGCAGGCAGCTTTGTTTTTTATCAAGCCGCTTCAAAGGCTTGATTGATGCTGAAATGGGGCAGCAATAGGGCGGATTGCTACTTTTTTAGAAGTCATTTGCTCCGTGCGCTATACGCGGGCACGGGTTATTCAATAAGAATGGCGCGGAAATCATTGACGTTCGTATAGGTGGGGCCGGTCACCAGCAGTGCATCAAGCGCTTTGAAAAAGCTGTAGCAGTCGTTGTCCACGAGGAAGCCGGTGGCATCAAGGCCATGCATGCGTGCCCGCTGCCACGCCCCGGGCGTGACAATGGCTCCCGCATTGTCTTCCGACCCATCAATGCCGTCTGTATCCGCCGCGAGCGCCGAGATGCCCGCATGCCCCTGCAGGTGGTGGAAGAGCGCGGCGAGATATTCGGTGTTGGGGCCACCCTTGCCGGTGCCTGTTTTGGTGACGGTCAGCTCCCCGCCTGACAGCAGCACGAGGGGCCGCTTTGTCCCGCGTTCAGTCCGTGCATGTTCAAGCGCGAGCCGGGCGTGGGCGGCACCTACTTCGCGGGCTTCGCCGGTGACATCGTCCCCGAGGATAACGGGGTGCAGCCCCATGTCTTCTGCCGCCTTTGCGGCCGCGCGCAGGGATGCCATGGGTGTGCCGAGAAATTTATAGGAATTGTCTGCCGGCAAGGCGGTGGTGTGTGCTGGTGGGGCGCGGTCCAGCAGCCTTTCCAGCGTGGCGGAAAGTGGAATGCTGTAGCGCCGCAGCACCAGAAGCGCGTCCCGTGGTGTGCCATGATCCGCCACCGTGGGGCCGGAGGCAATATCAAGCGGCGGGTCGCCCACCACATCCGAGATTGCGAAGGTAGCCACGCGCGCCGGTGCGAACAGTCTTGCGATGCCGCCGCCTTTCACTGCCGAGAGTTGCCGCCTGACGGTGTTGATCTCGCGGATGTCTGCGCCTGCGTCCATCAGTGCGGTGGCGGTGGCGCGTTTTTCGGCGAGGCTCAAGCCCTCCTTCGGTTTACAAAGAAGCGCCGAGCCGCCTCCTGAGACGAGGAAGATGGCCTGCTCCTCCCCCCGTCGTGACCGGGCAAGCGTGATCAATCGGTCCGTGGCGCGGATATTGTCTTCGCTTGGCGCAGGGTGGTCGCCCTCAACCACCTCGATATGGCGTGTGGGCAGGCTATAGCCGCGGCGGGTGATCACCAGCCCTCGCACAGGGCCTGACCACGCCGCCTCGAACGCCTGCGCCATGGCCGCCGCTGCCTTGCCTGCCCCTAGCACCAGCGCGGGGGCTGTGGGGTCAAGGCCCTCAAATTCAGCGGGGCCGAAACTTGGCCGTGCGGCACTCACCGCTGCGTCAAACAGCGCACGCAGGCAACATACCGGGTCTTGTGCTGGGGCCATGAGGTGCTTTCCTGAAACGTCTACACCGTACAACTATTCTGCGCTGGCCCCCGCCGGTCAAGCCGACAGGGGCGTTTTTTATACTGCGGCTCAGGCCCGCGCGCCAAGCCCGCGGACGATGAAATAAAGCGGCAGGACAAGCTGCGCCAATGCAAGCGGCATCAGCATGGGCAGCGGGATGGCGTTGCCAATGAAAGCCTGTGATACAGCGCAAACCTGTGTGGCCGCCGCCAGCACACCGTACCCGGTGAGGAGGCGCGGGGCGGCTGCGGCGCGGAACAGCATCAGGTAAAAGATAAACAGGCTGAAGCCCGAGGTGCCGATGGCCATGAAATGCGCCCAGTTGCGGCTGGCGGCCACCACGGGTTTCAGGGTTTCAAGCAGCGCCTTTGTCTCAGGCGCTGCGGCTTGATACTGCTGGCTATAGGATACCAGTTCCAGCACGCGGGTATATTCCACTGCGGTCAGGGTCAGGCCCACGGCGGCGAAGGCCACGGCAAGTAGGGCAAGTACCGGGCTGCGCGTGCTGAAAATACGGTAGCTGATTGAGGCTACGATCAGGTTCACGCTGGCGCTGGCTAACGCTATGAGCGCGGCAATGCCGAAGGTGACGCTACCGGCGGCGCCTGTGTGCAGGAAGCCGGGTTCGCCCGTCAGCGGCTGCAACAGGGAAAAGTTGATATAGATGCCAACCAGCATCTGGCACAGGAACAGGGTGCCGACAGTGATGCCGGCCATGCGGGGTGTATTCATTTTTTCTCTCGCTATCGTTTTGCCCATGTTTGGCTTGTGGCCTGTGGCGTGCCGGTTTGTGCCGGCTTGTTGCCTGCATGGGGCGGGTTGTTGTTTTTAGTCGGTCAGTCAGTTTTGTTGGTCGGCGCCACTCCTTCCCAATTGATTGCCGGTGCTAAGGCGCAGGAAGGCTGCGGTCACCAGCAGCATGCCGATCACCATGGCCGAGTCGTCTGCACCAAGGGTTGCGATCTCACTGAACTGGGTCAGGCGGCTGCTCATCAGGCTCTCCGGCATGACCGCGCCTTGCCATGTGCCGTCCAGCATCATGCCCACGGTGGCGGCTAGGGTGGCGGCAGTGCCAAGAGCTGCTACAAGCCATGGCCACTGCACAGTCCTTGCACATTCCTTGCGCACATGAGGGGGGGCAGCGGTCACCAGGGCCTCAATACGCGCAGCAACGGCGGCATCAAGACCCATGGGGGCTTCCGGCAGCTCAAGAGCTGCAAACTGGTCCATAAGCGCCATGTGCGCTGTGTAGGCTTCCCGGCAGGTGGGGCAGCTTTCCATGTGCTGCGCCGCCTCTGGAGTGCCTGCCAAATCGCTGTGGCTGTTCATCAGTGCGGTCATCTGCTCGCAGGTCATCATGGTGTTTGCTCCTTGTTTTCCGAGGTGGGGGCTTCGATCAGCTCCCCGCGCAGACGCTGGCGCGCCCGGTGCAACAGCGTTTTCACGGTACCCACAGTGACACCAAGCGCGGTGGCCACTTCCACAATGCTCATGTCGTCGCGGTAGAAAAGGAAAGTGGCGGTGCGCTGCGCTTCCGGCAGTGCGCTCACCCGCGCCCAGATATCCTCACGGGCTTCCTGCCGCATCATGGCAGTCAGCGGGCTGTCGGGTGCTGAAGCACTATTGGTGGGCTCGTCCACATAAGCCGTGTCGCGGTGCATGTCCTGCGCCTGTTTGCGCAGCCTGCTGTTAGCGACACGCACGGCAATGGTGGCAAGCCAGGGATAGAAAGCACGGCTCGTGTCGAACCGGGCAAGATTGGCGTAGGCGCGCACAAAGGCGTCCTGCGCCACTTCCTCCGCCTCGGCATGGTTTTTGGTTACCATCAGGCACAGGGCGAAGATGCGGCGCTCATATAGGCTCACCAAAGTGCCAAAGGCCTGGTGATTACCGCCCAGCACTGCCTGTATCAGTGCGCGGTCGGTCGGGCAGGGCTGTTGCCCGGCCGTCCCAACCTCGCTGTGCGTGCTTGATGGCTGCCGCGTTTCCATATCAGGCGCCGGTGTGGCCCGTGTCGTCCATGAAGCCGAGGCCCATGGTGCTGTAGCCCACCTTCCGGCCGCCGTAATACAGCGGGAATATGCCGATGAGCAGGAGCGGCGGGAACACAAACCCCAGTACACAGAGCACCACACCCTGCATGGCCATCTCTACCGCTTCGCGTTTCTCCGCGTCGCTGCGGGGGGCGGCGCGCAGATAGTCGCCAAGGGTGGCGTAGCCTTGCGCTGCCGCTGACTGCCGGTACCCTTTCACCGCGCGGGCGATGAAGACGAGGATGGCCCCGAGGACGATGACCGCAAACGTTGCTGCAACCATGATAAACATTGTTTTTTCCTTTCGGTGTGCTGTCGCTGGCCCGGTCTCGCGCCGGGCTTTCAGAAACAATACCGCACCGAGTGCCAAAAGGTTGACACGCGGTGCGATTTTTTTCGGAAAAAAGCGATTTTGCCGTTTGGCGACCGGCTCAGTTGGCGAGCTGAGCGGCGTAAAGGTCAGACAGTTCGAACTTGATCAGGTCCGGCTCAAGGTCTGCGGGCAATATGTTGCCGTCGAGGAAATTGACCCCGGCACCGATTGCGCCTGACGCCAGACTGATAGCATTCACGCCACTGAGGAAAACCTTGATTTTGGTTTTCTCCGCCATGGTGCAGAGATTTTCCAGTTCCTCGAAAATATTGGCTTCCTTCAGTCTCAATTCTGCCACGTCATGCCCGACGGCGAGCGCCCCGGCCTGTTTAAGGTCGCTGAGGAAACGGTAGCGCGGCGGCAGGCGAAGCAAGACGGCACCACAGTGAACCCTGAGAAAGCCGATCGCTTCGCTGATGCGCGACGACCAGGTATTGGGGTCTATGTTGATAATCTCTATCAACAGGCGCTTTTTTTCCTGTTCGGACAGATGGCTGAGTGCCTGCAGTACAAGTGTTCTGTCGCGCGAGTTTGAAACACTCGAATAGCTGATGGGAACTACAATCGCACAGCGCTTGCCGGCTTTTACCACCGTCTGTACGTCGCGGACTGCCTGGCGCAGCAGTGCGTATCCTAACTGGAATTGGGCGCGTTCAAGCGTGTGGCCAGCGAAAAGCCTTTCCAGCGGCAGCCTGTTGTTCCGGTCCCGGTGCGTCATGGTGCAGCGGAAAGAGGCGATGACGGCATGCTGAGGGTCCCAGACCGGCTGGTAGCGAAACTCGATATCCTTCAGGACATCAAGGCGCGGATCTCTTGCTTCCTTGCTTTTGAAGTAGGCGTCCGGGTCGACGGCATATTCCTGCGCCGCCCCGCCATTTTCTGACTGTGCTTCAGTGTCCTGAATGACAGTGGCCTTGGCCTTCAGGCGGTCGATCGCTTGGGCATAGGTTGACGTAACCTTGAGGATATCTTCCAGCTCCGAGGGCGATACACCCGGTATACTCCTGCCCGAGGAGAGAAGGGTCGAACAGTGTTCCCGCGCTTCGTTCAACAGGGGCGAGAGTCTTTCGAGAATGGCTATAAAGTCGTCGATATTTGCATCTGCCTGAACCTGAGAAAGGGTTCGCCGCGCCTCGGTGATTGCAGCGCGCGCGTTGTCCACCACCAGTTTGGGCTGGGGCGCGGCAGTTTGCTGTTCGCGAAGGCTGGCGATGGAGAAAGTCTGTTTCCAGGAAGAACCGTCCAGCGAGGCAAAAATGTCCGTGAGACTTTCTTTTTGGCCCAGCATGTCCGCTTCTACCTTCGCGGCGGTGCTTTGCAGCTCAAAACCTTCCAGAAGGGCGTCGGTGCCAAAGACACGTTCAATGATCTCATGGGAAATCGCCTGAAGGCGTCGGCTGGTTTCTTCTTTGTCTGCGTTGGCAAAGACGATCACATAGTTCATCTCAGAGCGCCGGAGCATCTCGTCGCCGGGTTTCATGTGGTTGTTGATGATTGCCTCGATGTTCATCTGGATGACGCGGCTCAGCCGGTCCCAGCGGTCTCCCACCTTTTCCTTGATTTTAGCGATATTGAGGACATGGAGGTTGCTCGCGATCACAACGTCCTGTTCGGCAGCGATTTTCTGCAGCTTCTTCTCGAATTGATCAAGTTCACTTAAAGCAGGATCATTACTACTTTTGCGGATATTTCTTTGCCGCCGCGCGGGGGCTGACACTGTTGGCTCATCACCAAGGCCAAACCAACGCTTTAAAAACGACCTTTGGGGTTTTGCAGGCAAATGTCACTCCCTGATGAACACAATGAATCAGATGTCTCCATTATCAGCGCAACTGGTTAAATTTTACATAAGCCAGAATCTTCATAAAATATTAAGTATATGCGCGGGGTCGTAGTGACGAAAATTTAAGAAACGGCGATGTAGTATTTTTTTGTTGTTGAGAGAATACTGAACATTTGGACCCCCATATGCCTCATAGAAGTCTTCAGTCGGACACGTTGCTTGATAGTTCAGCTTACGGGCATGATCTACTCTTCGCGATTACCGACAATGCGGCTGACGGCGTTGTGGTTTTTGACGACGAAAACAGGATCCTTCTGGCGAACAAAGCGGCCTGTGTCATGTTCGGCTACTTCCCTACGCAGTTAATCGGTGATCATATCTCGACAATTCTACCCATGGAGATGGTAAACAATCTACAGGGGAGTTTGCGCCGCTATACGTATGCCAACAAACGCCAGCCCACTGGAGGCAATGCGATCGAGGTGGCGGGTATCGCGCGTGACGGGGCCCGGTTTCCGCTGGAGGTAAACCTGGGTGTGGTGGAGGCGGCGGGAGGCAGTGTTTTCATTGCCAACCTGCGCGACACCACCGAACGGTTGAAGGCGACCGAGAAACTGAGGCGGCAGGCACAGATTATCGACCAGATCAAGGACGGTATCCTTGTCACCAATTTTGAGCGCAGGGTGGTGAAGTGCAATCAGGTCCTCGCTGACATCCTTGAGCGCCCGCAGGCGGAAATTCTCGGGCAGGATATATATAGTCTGCTGCAATATGACTTTCCGGACGGGCTGACGCGGGAGGACATGCGTGCAGTTGTGCTGGAGAAAGGGCATTGGAACGGCCCCGTGAGGATCGGTGACGGGCAGGGCATGTCGAAATGGATCGATATCACTGTAACCATCCAGATAAACAGCGACGGCGCCATGGAAGGGTTTATTTCGGTCTGGCGTGATATCACCAGCCGCCGCGAAGCGGAGATGGCGACCGCGCGGTCGGAGAGGATTGAAGCGCTCGGACGGATCGCCGGTGGCGTAGCGCATGACATTAACAATCTGCTGTTCCCCATGTTTCTGAGCCTTGATTGTGCGATCGAGGACATGGAGAAACTGCCGCAGGGCGATCTCGTTGAGGAAATCAGGGAGAATATCCGTGATGCTCAGAATGTCGGCTCGAACATCAAGGATGTGGTGCAGAATATCATGGTCTTCTCCCATGATGCCTCCTCGGAGACGACTGCCACTGATACCCGTACCCTGTTTCCGGAGATATGGCGGATCGCCAAGCTGTGCATCCCATCGTCCATTACGGTCAAGGCCGACTTTTCCGATGAGGCTGGTCGGATAGAAGTGTCTGCCAGTTCCCTCAGTCAACTGGTGGTCAATATTGTCACCAATGCGGTCGCTGCGTGCGAGGGCGGCATGGGTACCATTCGTGTATCAACCTGCATTGTCCGCGGGCGGGATATGAAACCACCGCGACTTTTCAGCCTGCGAGCAGTGCCATATGTACGCCTGACGATCGAGGACAGTGGGGTCGGCATAGAAGAACACATGGTCGATAAGATTTTTGAGCCGTTTTACACCACCAAAAAGGTGGGTGAGGGCTCGGGGATTGGCATGTCACAAGTCAGCCAGATAGTGCAGAACATGGACGGCGCCATTGATGTCAGGAGCCGGGTTGGCGAGGGCACGGCGTTTGATATCTACCTGCCGCTGTTGTGACCGGCAGGAAAAGATATTCAGAGGTCGCCGACCCATTGGCGGGCGAGGCGAAGGAGAGAAAAATGAACGGTTACAGAACAGCACAAATATTGATCATCGAAGACGATGCCGCAGTGCGTGAAGGTGTTGCCAAGGTGTTGACCCGTGCAGGCTATACCGTCCTCAAGGGGTCAAACGGCCGCGAGGGGCTTGATATTCTCGAAAAGAATCCCTGTGACATTGTCCTCACTGACATCATCATGCCGGAGATGGAAGGTATTGAGACCATCACCCGGATTTTAAAACAACACCCCGACCTCAAGGTGGTGGCTATGTCGGGCGGTGGTCGGCTCGGGAATACGGATTTCCTCAAGGTAGCCAGCCAGATTGGCGCGGTGGACACTATCGCGAAACCGGCGACGGCAAAACAGCTGCTCGAAACCATTGAAAAGCACCTGCCACCCTTTGCTCGAGCGTGATCTCATTTTGTGACCTGTGGTCTAGTCCCGACGAAAACCTCCCGTCTAAAGGCTGTCACGCCCGGGCGCCCTTCCCAGCAGCGTCTGTTTTGCCCTGCGGCAACCCAGAATAGAATATTATATTCCTCTTAAATCGCCGCTTTCTGCCGAAATTCAAGAGAGCTTTTATTATCACCGCTTGATTTTCGTGGTGTGGTAATATTTTATTCCTTTGAAGTGAGGCGTCTCATTGGGCGCTATGGCAGCAGGGAGTATGGTGGCAATGGTTGAACGGCGGGATTTTCTGAAGGGTGCGGGGCTGGCGGCTGTTGCGGCGTTGGCCGGCACAGTGGGCGGCACGCCGGGTAGCGCGCAGGCGGCAGAAAAAGCATTGCGGCCGTCCGTGATCAAAGCCAAGCGCCTCAAGCGTGGGGACACGGTTGCCATTGTCGCCCCCTCCGGCGTGACGTGGGAGAAGTTCACCCTGCAGCTATCCATCGAAAGCCTTGAGGTGCTGGGCCTGAAAGCCAAGGTGTTCCCACACGCGATGGACCGGCACGGTTATCTCGCGGGCACAGACGCCGACCGCGCGGCCGACCTGATGGCGGCGTTTCAGGACCCTGAAGTGGACGGCATCTTCTGCTTGCGCGGCGGGTGGGGCGCGGCGCGGCTGTTGCCGCTGCTGGATTATGACATCATCAGCAAAAACCCGAAGGTGCTGATTGGTTATAGCGATATCACAGCACTTCACACCGCCTTTGCCGCCAAGGTGGGCATGGTCAGCTACCTTGGCCCCAACGCAGGCTCTGCGTGGTATGAGTTCGAGGCCGAGATGATGACGAAGCTGCTGTTTGACGGCCAAAAGCTTGAATACCGCACGGAGCCAAAGAATGACGGCACGCTTGTGCCCCGCAAGAACCGCAGCCAGACCATTGTGCCTGGCACGGCGGAAGGCTGGCTTGCTGGCGGTAACCTGACCGTCTTTGTCTCCCTCATGGGCTCAGCCTATTTCCCGAACCTCGACGGTGCGATCCTGTGCCTTGAGGACATTGGCGAGAAGATTTACAGGGTGGACCGCATGATCACCCAGCTCGCGCTCGGCGGTTACCTGAAGGGCCTCAAGGGCATCGTGCTCGGCGGTTTTACCGACTGCGGGCCGGATGAGAGTGAACCCTATGGCGGCTTCACCCTTGGCGAGGTGTTCGAGCAGCATTTCAGTGCGCTCGGTATCCCGGTCTGGTCCGGCGCGCAGTTCGGCCACATCAAGGACAATGCCACATTGCCCCTCGGTGCCCGCGCCCGCATCGACGGCGGCAAACGCTCGCTCACGCTCACCGAAAGCCCGGTTGTTTAACCGGGGCCTCCGTCGCTTTGGCAGTGGCTGCAGGTGGCAACCAGTTCAAGGTGGCAGGCGCGAACCTTAAAGCCGGCCTCCGCCGCTGCGCTGGTTAGCTGTGCAATAATGCCCTGGTCCGCGAGCGGCACCACCTCCTGGCACTGTTCACACACCAGCATCACCGCGCCAAGGCCGTCCGGCTGCGGCCAATTGAGCGCGGTAAACTGGCGCGTGGCAACGAGGTGGCGCACGAGGCCCTTGCCCTCAAGCTCCCGGAGCGCGCGGTAGATGGTGGGCGCGGCGTTCACGCCTTGGTCGCGCAAGGCGTCCAGCAGTTCATAAGCGCCGGTTGCGCGGTCGAGTTCTCGCAGTTTTTCATAAACCATCTGCTGGTTTGGCGTCAGTGTCGGCATGGGGGTGCGGCGTAGGCGCGCGCCACTCGCGCGGCCAGCGCTGGCACGGCTTTCAAGCTCAAGCATGGTAAATTCCCATAAGCCCCGGCGCAGGCGGCAAGGCCATGCGGGCGCGGGGCAATAAACGGTAAAAGCTGCGCGACAGGCGCAGCGGTTAAGCTAAGTGTTGGGAATGTGCCGGTGGTGCCCGCGGCTGGTGCAGGGCATGGGGTGTGGTGGCTTTGACGCTCGCCTCGGCTGCTACGTCATTACCAGTTTCAACCGACGTCGGTGCGGTGAAGGACAGGGCAGGTGCAATGTCAAACGGCAGGTGCGCAGCGAGACAGAGCGTACACTCGGCTTGCGGCAAATCACTGTCCGCGCGGTTAAGTGGGCCGTCCGTATGCTGGTGGAAACCTACCAGCAGCTGCGCAAGCAGGAAGGCAAACACCGCAAACGGGGCCATCGCCCGCCTGAAGGTACCTGTTGCCTGATTGTGCCTGCTGGAACGCATGCTGCCTGCCTTTCGCTCGAAAAAGTTATATAATAACAAAACAGGCGAAGCAAGGCGGGAAGGGCATGCAGTGCCGCCGTGGCAGCACCGCATGTTTGATGGTGGGCCTAGTAGCCGATGGCAGCGCCGTCCTTGCGCATTTCGCTGGCACCCCAATAGACGCCGGTTTCGGGGTCGCGGTAGATGGCCTGGTAGCCACCAAACGGGCCGGACGTGATGCGCACTTTGTGGCCCTTGGCCTGAAGCGCGGCCACTACCTCTGGCCGCATGCCGCTTTCAAGTTCAAGGATGCCGCCGTCTTTCATGCGGGCTTCCCATGTGGGCTCGGTGGAGCCATCATGGTGGAAGCGGGCGGCATCCCCGGCGTCCTGCACCGTGAGGCCAAAGTCGACCATATTGACCACAATCTGCGTGTGGCCTTGCGGCTGCATGGCACCGCCCATCAGGCCAAAGCTCATGAGCGGCACACCGTCCTTGGTCATGAAGGCCGGGATGATGGTGTGGAACGGGCGTTTGCCGGGCGCGTAAACGTTGCCGTGGCCTTCCGTGAGCGCAAATTGCGCACCGCGATCCTGGAAGATGAAACCAAGCCCGTCAGGCGACAGGCCGGAGCCCATGCCCCGGTAGTTGCTTTGAATGAGGGAGACCATCATGCCGCTTTCGTCCGCCACGGTCATATAGATGGTGTCGCCTTTCCTCAGTTTCGGGTCGCCGTGCTCAACCTCAAGCATCGCCTTGTCGGGGTTGATCAGCTTGCGGCGCTCAGCCGCGTATTCCTTCGACAGCAGGCCATCAAGCGGGATGTCGGTGAAGTCCGGGTCGGCGTAAAATTTTGCGCGGTCCTCGAACGCCAGCTTCTTGGCTTCGACCATCAGGTGCAGTGCCTCGGCCGAGTTCTGGCCGAGGGACGCGAGGTCATAACCCTCAAGGATATTCAGCATCTGAAGGGCGGCAATGCCTTGGCCGTTTGGCGGCAGTTCCCAGATGTCATAGCCGCGGTAGTTCACTGAGACAGGCTCAATCCAGTCGCTATGGTGGGCTTCAAAATCCGCTTTCCTCAGCGGCCCGCCGATGCGCTTGAAATAGGCGTCCATCGTGTCCGCGATCTCACCTTTATAAAAGGTGTCGCGCCCGCCTTTGGCCAGCTTCTCATAGGTGTTTGCAAGCGCCGGGTTCTTGAAGATATCACCTTCTTCTGGTGCTTCACCGTCCACAAGGTAAACCTTGCGGTAGTTGTCGATCTCCTCAATCACGCCGTCGGCATGCAGTTTCTCGAACGCCACCTTGCTGCGGGCCATGTAGTAGGCGACCACTTGGGTGACCGGGAAACCCTCCCGCGCGTATGCAATCGCGGGTGCGAGGTTCTCGGCCATATCAAGCTTGCCAAACTTTTCATGCAGGGTAAACCAGCCGTCCACCGCACCCGGCACGGTGACGGAAAGGCTGCCCCAGTTGGGGATGATATCCGCGTCCGCGCCGATGCGGGCCTTGAGCGCCGCGAGGTCCTGCCCCATGGGCGCGCGGCCTGAAGCGTTGAGGCCATATAGCTTTTTGGTCTTGGGGTCCCAAACGATGGCGAACAGGTCCCCACCGATGCCGGAGCCTGTGGGCTCCATCAGGCCGATGGCGGCGTTGGCGGCGATGGCGGCATCAACAGCCGTGCCGCCTTTCTTGAGGATATCAATCGCAACCTGGCTCGCGAGTGGATGCGATGTTGCGGCCATGCCGTGACGGCCCAGAACCGCGCTTCGTGTTACCCACGGGTTGCCGACCACGCGGTCCCCCCGGTTGTCGCCCCTCAGCTCGCTCATCGTCGCGTCCTCCGCATATGCGGTGCCCGCGCCCGCAAGCATTAGCCCGGCGCCCACAAGCGCCCCCATATATTTGATCATGCTGTATTCCCCTTTATAGGCCCCAAGCCTTTGGGTTTGATCATAAACCGGGCCGCACATTCTTCAAGTCGTGTGCGACAGGGTGCGCAGCATCTGGGGTGGGTTGAGGAATTGTTATACTATACCATTTTATCCCGGCCATGGAACGCTTCACCTCAGGTGCGTTGAAAATAGCGCCGCATGTGGCCTGATGCGGCTTGTTCATAAAAATGGAAAACAGGGGGTTATATGAAATCCATTTTCCTGGCTGTCACAGCCATTCTTGCCGCCAGTGCGGGCGCTCACGCGAGCGATAGCGCCGCGCTTGGCGACGGGCCTTACCTCGGCCAAACACCGCCGGGTGATGTGGCGCAGGTGTTTGCGCCCGGCGTTGTTACCACGCCGGATTGGGGTGACGCTGGCCGGTTCTCCCCCGACATGAATACGTTTTACGTGCAGCGCTGGCGGCGCGTGGACGGCGAGACGAAGCGGAAATCCCTGAAGTTTGAACGCACGGACACTGGCTGGCGCGAAGTTGCGTTGCCGGGGGACGAGCGCACGCCCTTCTTCGCGCCGGACGGCGAGACATTGCACTATGGCAAGCGCTACAAGGTGCGCATGGGGGATGGCTGGTCCGAGATGCGCGCCCTTGGTGCGCCCTATGACGACATTCGCATCATGACCCTGTCCGTCTCCGCGCGTGGCACTTATGCTTTTGACGAGGTGGGCACAAACGGCAACGGCATGCTGCGCTATTCCGAGGTGGTGGACGGCGAGCGGCAGGAGCCAAAACCCTTCGGGCCGGAGATCAACACCGGCACATGGAACGCCCACCCCTATATCGCGCCCGATGAAAGCTACATCATGTGGGATGGTGAGCGCGAGGGCGGCTATGGCAGTTCCGACCTTTACATCAGCTTCCGGCAGCCGGATGGTTCGTGGGGCGAGGCCGTCAACCTTGGCGACCGGGTAAACACGGCAGCGGAAGAGGGCGGCCCGCACATCACGCCGGACGGCAAATATCTCATTTTCAACCGTGTGGTCACCCCCGAGAATGGTGAAGGCGCTGCACAGTCGGACCTGTTCTGGATTGACGCAAGCTTCATCAAAGACCTGAAGCCCGGCAAGTGAGCGATCGCGCCTGATTCAGTGACAGAAATGAAAAGAACCACCGGGCGTACCCGGTGGTTCTTGTTTTAGTGCGAAGTACTAAGCCGTAAGCTTAGTTCGCGTCTGGCAAGGTGCCTGCGCCGCGTACCCATGGTGCGCCTGCGTCTGTCAAGGCTTGTTCGAACGCCGGGATGGTGGTGCCCATCAGGGTTTCAAGCCGTGCTTTCACACCTTCGAACGCCTCAAGCGCATAGCCCAATTGCTCATGGCTCTGTGGTGTCGGGCCATAGCTTGTGGAGCTGCTGAACTTGGCGAAGCCCACGCGGCTGGAGATGGTGGCCGGTGCGGCACCCATCTGGTCCTGCGCGCGTTTGCCGTCCAGCGCTTCATCAAGGCTGAACAGTTCAGCGCGGATGGCGGCGAACTGGGCCTCAAGGCCCGCGCGGTCAGACGTGCGGTCAAGCGCGGTGCGGTAGCCCTCAAGCTGCTTCTGCAGGTCGCCGATCGTGAGGCTTGCTGCGGTCACAGCGGCTTCCGCCTTGGTCACCTTGTGCTGGAACGTGAGGATTTCAGCCGGAGCTGCTTTCTCCAAGGTCTTCTCGATGCCGTCGGTTACCGTGAAGCTTACCGGGGCCGCCAGCTCACGGATGCTGCCATTTTCGCGCACGCTCAAGGTGGCGCTATACTGGCCCGGCAGTGCCAAGGGGCCGCGTGCCTCACCCATCCACGATGGCCGTGGCTCATTGGTGATCGGCTCCTTCAGCGCGTGGTGAAGGTCCCACGCTACGCGGTGAACGCCTTTTTTGTTCGCGGCAGCCACATGGCGTACCACATTGCCAGCCGCGTCACGGATGGTGACAAAGACCGCAGGCTCTTCCTCGCGGCGCTCAGCCTCCAGCACGTCCCACGCCGGGAACAGCACAGCCTTGCCGTCTTTCACTGCCTTCTTGTCAGCCTCTACCCGCTTTTCCTTCGCGGATTTGATGCTGTCCTTCAGGTAGTAGGTGATGAGGGTGCCATATGGCGGGTTGTCGGCCACCCACTGGTCGTCGCCCTGGCTGTCGCTATGCAGCTCGTCCTCGATATACAGCAGGGTTTCCGGGTCCGCGAACAGGAGGGCCTCCTGCTCAAGTGCCTCAGCATTGATGCCGCGAAGCGGGGTATAGTCATCAAGGATGAAGATACCACGGCCGAAGCTGCCTGCCACAAGGTCGTTCTCACGGCGCTGGATGCGCACATCGCGGAAGGAGATGGTGGGCACACCGCCCGTCAGCTCAATCCATTCCTTGCCGCCATCAACGGTGAAATAGAGGCCGAACTCGGTACCGAGGAACATCAGGTCCTTGTTCACATGGTCCTGCGTGATGCGCCATACGAGGTTCTTCTCACCAAGGCCGTTGGTGATCAGCTGCCACGACTTGCCGCGGTTCGTGCTCTTGATCAGGTAGGGCTTGTAGTCGCCTTCCTTGTGGTTATCGAGCGCGGCATAAACCGTATCCGCGTCGAAACGGTCAGCGCGGATGTCGTTCACATAGGCATTCGCCGGCACACCCTTGATCTTGCCGATCTCATAGCGGGTCCAGTTTTTGCCGCCGTCGGACGTTACCTGAATAAGGCCGTCATCGGTGCCGACATAAAGGATGTTCTCATCCACCGGGCTTTCCGCCACGTTGGCGATGGTGTGGAAGTCGGACATGGCATACAGGTCCCAGCCCGCTTCGCGGCTCCAGGTACGGTCCATCATCGGCATGTGCAGGCGGTTGCCGTTCCGCGTCAGGTCACCCGAGATCGCGGTCCAGCTGTCGCCGCGGTCGTCCGACCGCCACAGGCGCTGCGATGCGTGGTAAAGCCGTTTGGGGTCATGGTGCGAAACGTTGATCGGCGCATCCCAGTTGAAACGCTCCGCCGGGTCACCGGGCTTTGGTTGCGGCTGGATGAAGGTGCTTTCGCGCAGCTTGCGGTCATGCCTGCTGAGGCTGCCTTTCTGCCACTGGGCGTACATGATATCCGGGTTGCCCGGTTCGGTCGCTGGCTGGTGGCCGTCTGCGCCGAGCACGAGGAACCAGTCAGAGTTCTTGATGCCGTCTGCGCGTTTGGTGCGGCTTGGCCCGCCCTGGGTGGAGTTATCCTGCGTGCCGCCGTAAACATTGTAGAAGGGCAGGTCGTCATCCGCTGCGATCTTGTAGAACTGCGTGACCGAGATGCCCTGCATGAAACGCCATGTGCCCATGTCGTCCCGGCTTTCATAAAGCCCACCGTCAGAGCCGACGAGGATGAAATCAGGGTCGGTCGGGTGGAAAGCGAAGGCGTGATCGTCCACATGGCGGTTCTTGAGGTTCATGGTTTCCCATGTCTTGCCGCCGTCTTTGGAGACCGCGCTGGCGTTGTTCGACATATAGATGGTGTCGAATGTGTGCGGGTCCGCAAAGATCTCCTGATAGTAGTGCGGGCCAGTACCACCCGCCACCTTGTCAGACATCTTCACCCAGCTCGCGCCCTTGTCTTCCGAGCGCCAGAAACCGCCCTTGCGTTCATTGAGCTCAATGGCCGCATAAACCACATTCGGGTTCATGGGCGAGACAACGAGGCTGGATTTGCCCATGTCTTCCTTGGGCAGGCCGTTTGTCATCTTCGTCCATGTCTCACCACCATCGTCGGAGGTATGGAGCGCGGAACCCGGCCCGGTGTTCACAAGCGCTGCAATGGTGCGCTGGCGCTGCCATGTGGCGGCATAAAGCTTGTCCGGGTTCTCGGGGTCGATAGCGACCGAACCAACGCCGGTCCATTCGTCACCCGGCAGCACGTTGCGCCAGGTTTTGCCGCCGTCCGTGGTTTTGAAGAGGCCGCGTTCGCCGCCTTTTGACCACAGCGGGCCCTGGGCTGATACCCAGACAGTGTTCGAATCTGTCGGGTGAATAACGATATCGCCGATATGCTCGGACGCCTTCAGGCCCATGTTCTTCCACGTCTTGCCGCCGTCCATGGACTTGTAGACACCGTCACCAAAGGCGATGTGGCGACCGCCGTTGTTCTCGCCCGTGCCAACCCAGATGATGTTCGGGTTGCTCGGGTCGATGGTGACATCACCGATGGAATAAACGGCTTCATTGTCGAAAATCGGCTTCCAGGTGGTACCCGCGTTTACGGTTTTCCAAACCCCGCCGGAGCCGATGCCCACATACCAGATGTTCGGATTGGTCTGGTCCACGGCGATATCCGCCACACGGCCGGACATATAGGCCGGGCCGATATTACGGACCTTGAGGCCGTCAAACGTTTTGGCTGACATCGGCTTGTCCTTGCCTTTGTCATTGTCGGCGCTCAGGGCTGGCGTGGTCGCCAGCATGATCGCAAGAGCAATATTTATCCCGAATTTCATAGGTTCCCCCTTTTGTTGGCTCCGGTTGGTAACGTTGCAACAGTCAAGCGGTAGCTGCGCCCTCCCACGAACGAGGCATTGCCCACTTGTTTTGCCAGCCTCCTGTCTGCGGCTGGCAGCGCCCGATTGAACCCCGGAAAATGTGGGGCACATCGTGGCAGCTTTTCTTTGACTCGCACTTCACATATTCGCGAGGTGCGCGGCTTTTTCAGTCGCCGGTGAGGCGGATGCCCAGCTTGAACGAACGCCCCGCGTCGGGCAGGCCAAGCTGCGGCAGCACCACCGTATCGGTGATGTTGTTGACGGCACCGTAGATCTGCCAGACACCGTAACTGGTATATTTCACCGGCACATAAAACTTGAGGTTCAGCTCGGTTGAGCCGCTGAGGCGCGCAAGGCTGCCGTCCTCGTTTTCATCGAAGGCATGGCCGGTGTGGTTCACTTCCGCACGCATGCTCGCGCCGCTCGTGAAGCTATAGTTGGCCGCCAGCAGCAGTTGGCCTTTGGGGCGCTGATAGAGCGTGGGGCGGTTGCCGTCTTCATCCAGCTCCGCCTTCAGGTCCTGCCAGAAGGCGCTGGCCTCAAGGGTGATGGCTGCAGACGCATGCCACACGGCGGCGGCCTCAATGCCCAGCCCGCGGGAGCCGTCAATGTTATAGCGCTGTCTCAAACTCGCGCCGTCCACCTGCACATTGCGCTGGGACAGCGTATCATCAATGCGGGTGAACCACGGCGTGATGGTCAGCTCAAGCGGCAGGCTCGCCGGTGTCCAGGCGAAAGTCACATCGCCCACCATGGCGGTCTCGGGCTTCAGGTCCGGGTTCAGGAGGAACCGGCCAAGCGCGGTGCCATAAAGTTCCCGCATGGTCGGGAAGCGGGTGCGCAGGCCAAGGGTGGCGGTGATGGTCAGCTCGTCTGACGCCTGCCATGCGGTCGCGCCGCCCGCCGCCCAGTTGGAGATGGCAGGCTGGGATGGCCGCCCGCCGGTAAGCGGTGTGGATGCGCGGTCGTAGGCGAGGGAGAGCGAACTTTTCACCTTCTCACTCATCGGAATATCAACCTCGCCACCAATACTGAAGAGCCGCTGGCGGAACTGCTCCGGCATGCCAGCCTCACCGGCGATGAGGTCAGTCTCTACCTGAGTATGCGTGCTTTCCTGCAGGGAGGTCACAAGCCGGGTGGTGACAGCCTGCCAGTCGTGCGACAGCACCATGCGCCCGCCATAGGTGCGGTCACGGTCGTCCTGCCGGTCCTCCGCCACGGAATAACTGATGTCACTGTAGGAGACGATCTGCTGCTCGAACCGCTGGTGCCATGCGTTGAGCCTGAGGCCCGTGTCGTCCCCCAGCGCGATATCACCGGCGAGGCTAAGCTGCGTCATGTGCCAGTCCGGGTAGCGCCAGAAGCGCGGGCTGCCCTCATCGGGGTCAATGTGCGCAGCCGCCGCGATGCCCTTGTCAGCATCAATATCAATGGCGGACAGGCGGAAGGTGCCCCAGTCTTTCTCGAGGGTGGCGGCAGCAAAGAAACTTGTGCTTGTGAGGTCCGTATTGGTGCGGCCTTCGCCTTCAAGCGGGTCGAAGGGGATCGCGTCGCGGCGCGCGACCGTTATTGCGTCGCGGCTGAAATGGTTGGCACCAAACTGCAGGCCCACGTCGCCCGTGGGCACATACACTTCGCCTTCCACAAGGTAGGAGCCATGGCTGCCAAATTCGCTGCGTGCGTTCACGCGGGCCGGCCCGCCGCTTTCAAGCGTGGAGATATCGACCACGCCGAGCACGGCGTTGGCGCCAAACTCAATCGGTGCCGCGCTTTTGATGACGCTGACATTCCTGATGAAACTGGCGGGGAACAGGGAGAGGTCGGGCCTGCCGTCCCACGGTACGCTGATGGGCGCGCCGTCAATGAATACCTGTGATTGTCGCTCCTCCGACCCGCGCAGGCGCAGCACAGCCTCCCCGCGGGAGTTGGTGCGAATGCCCACACCCATGACGGAGCGGAATACCTCGGTAAAGTCGGTGGGCAGCAGGCGTTCGATCTGCTCTTCATCCAATATGGTGGCCGGCTGCAGGGCGCGGTTCTCGTCCCTCACTGCCGTAACGCTGATTTCCTCAAGGCTGTTTGTCATCACCTCATCGGCAAAAGAAGCGCCCGCGCAGCAGACGGCAAGCGTGCTGACACTGCCCGCCCGCAGAAGCGTGCGAAAATGCCGACGCTGAACATGTTCCGCGCCCCCTGACTGGTGCGGTGATGGTGTCATATAGGCCCCTGACGTGTAGACACGGTATCCCCCAAGCGCCGAAGGTATGGCCCCAGCACTTTAAACCAAGCCTTGTCGCAGGAAAAAACGAAATCCGTCCAGCGCGGTGCGACAGGGCGAAGGTTTTGGGCGCTGGTCCGAGTGGAAACATTGCTGACAGTTTTTGGCAGTGCTGGTGGTTAGGGTCCAGGCAAACGCGCAAAAGGAGTTTGCCATGAAGCACTATTTCAACCCCATGAGCAGGGCGATGACCACACACTGGATGTTGCTGGAAGCGGGCGCAGACCATGAGCAGATCATGGTGGACTTTGCCGCCGGTGAAACGGCCACGCCTGCCTACCGTGCCATCAACCCAATGGGGAAAATCCCTGTGCTGGTGGACGGCGACGTGGTTATCACCGAAGCTGCGGCGATCTGCGCCTATATCGCAGACAAGTTTCCCGAAAAAAAACTCGCGCCAGCACCCGGCACGCCTGAGCGCGGCACCTATTACCGCTATCTGTTTGTGCCGGGCGCGACGCTTGAGCCTATGTTCACCGTCGCCTCCTTCGGCGTGAAGGACTATTCGGCAAGCTCGGCAGGGTTTGGGGATATGGAACGGTGCCTCGCGACAATCGAGGCGATGACGCCTGAAGTTGGCTGGGTGCTGGGCGACAAGTTTTCCGCGGCAGATGTCGTGTTTGGCAGTCTTCTGGATGTCGCCTTCCTGTTCGGCTGGCTCAAGGCTCCGAGCGAAAAGGTGACGGCCTATGTCGAACGCATCAGAAACCGCCCGGCCTACCAGAAAAGTCATATACCTGCCGCGTCGTGACGCAGCTTGAGCCGCACGTTTGCCTGAGAGGAGCCTGGTTTATGCGCGAACTCCTCTGGGCCGTGTCTTGACAAAAGCTTCACATCGCCTGTGCGAGGGTCCTTCAAAATATAGAAAAGGAGCCTACGATGGCGAGGATACCCTCACTTTTAATGCTGGCCGCTGCATGCCTTCTTGGCGCATGTTCGGAACCGCACCTTGAAATTTTCCCACCGCTTGAAGACCCCGCGCTCATGAGTACCAAATTGCCGGTTTATGAGCTGCGCGAGGATGTGGACGCCTTCTATTTTGGCGCGCTTGAACGCCACCCAAGCCTTGCTGACTATGCCGACCAGGCGGCGCTCAAGGCTGCGGTGGCCGAGATCAAAGCTGGGATCAACGAGCCCCTTACCCGGCTTGAGTTTTTCCGCCATGTGGGCAAGCTGACCCACAAGTTTGGTGACGGTCACTCCATGCTGATATGGCCGTATCAGGAATATGACGCGCTGAAGGCGTCGGGCACCAAGCCTTTCCCCTTTGATGTGCATATCGACCTTGAAGACCAAATCCTGATCAAGGCAGGCTACCGGAGTAAGGCGGGCGCTGAGGTTGCGGCGGGTAGCCGTATTGTCTCCCTCGGCGGTATCCCGGCGGCAGAGCTGACGACAAACCTGCAGCGCTATGTGGGCGGCGAGACGGAATACCTGCGCAAGCAGTTCGTGGCCGAACGTTTCTTCATCTACGCATGGGCGGTTTACGGCATCGCCGGTGATTTTGAGATGGAACTCGAAGACACTGCCGGCACACGCACCGTCAACATCACTAATCTCGATGAGTGGGAAGAAATTGGTGCGGACGCGGCGGAGGATGAGGATTTCTACCACCGCATGCTGCTGGACGGCACCGCACTTCTGCATGTGGGCCATTTTGACGTCGACCCTGACTGGTTCGAGGACTTTGTGGATGAAGCCTTCAAAGCCTTCCGCGCGGCGGGTGCAACGTCGCTCATCATCGACGTGCGGGAGAACACCGGCGGCAACACCGACACGGCTGAATACCTGACACGCTATATCGCGGGCAAGCCGTTCCGTATGGTCTCCCGCCTGCGGGAGAAGCTGAACCGCGACAATCGCGGCTTCATGGACCACAAGGGCGCTGTGGGCACCATCACCGACACCGAGTGGGACGACTGGACCGACCCGATGGAGGAGGATGTGCGTTTCACCGGCGATACCTATTTGCTGGTCAGCCCGGTCACCTATTCGTCCGGCATTGTGTTTGCCTCCACCCTCAAGGATTTTGGTTTTGCCACCCTGGTGGGGCAGGAAACCGGCGGCAATGCCAACCAGACCGCGCAGGGCAATCTTTTTAACCTGCCGCATTCCCAGTTGCGGGCCTATATTACCACGCGCATGCTGGTACGCCCCAGTGGCTCACTGGCGCCCGGCGGGGTAAAACCGGACCACAGCACCCGCGCCACGCAGGAGAGCCTGCAGGCGGGCCGCGATGTGGAAATGGAAAAAGCGCTCGCACTTATTGCGGAAAAGCGCTGATATGAAGGGGGCTTCGGCCCCCGAATGCCATCTGGGCCAGAAGGATAAACATGAACCACACCCGCGTCCTGATTGTTGAAGATAATCACGCCATAGCCGAACAGTTGCACGACTATCTGAGCGCGCGGCAGTTCGTGGTGGATTATGCCGACACCGGGCGGCGGGCGCTCGCGCTTGTGGAGGCGCACGACTTTGATGTGATCGTGCTTGACCTGATGCTGCCGGACGCGGACGGCATTGACCTCTGCGCGCAGCTCAAGGCAAAGGGGCGCATCAATATGCCGGTCCTGATGTTGACCGCGCGCGATAGCCTTGCCGATAAGGGGGAGGGTTTCGCCGCCGGCGCAGATGACTATCTCACCAAGCCGTTTGAACTGGCTGAGGTGGCCATGCGCTGCCAGGCGCTGGCGCGGCGGCATCAGCTCCACCGCTCCGCCACCATCACGATTGGTGACCTGGTGATCGAGCCCGGCAAGCGGCTGGTGACACGGGCGGGAAAAGTGATTGACCTGAGCGCGACGGACTATGCGATCCTCGCCCAGCTTGCGGACGCCTACCCCAACGCCGTCAGCCGGAATGAGCTGGTTGCCAGGGTATGGGGCGACGATTTCCCCGATAGTGACGCCCTGCGCTCGCACATCTATACACTGAGGAAAGCGGTGGATAAGGCGTTCAGTAGCGCCATGATCAAGACCATCCACGGCATTGGTTTCAAACTGGATGCAGGCAGTGACGCAGAAACATAGCATCAGGACCCGCATTTACCGGCTTTTTGCCGCTTTCACCCTGTTCACCTGCCTGTGCTACAGCCTGCTTCTGCTCGGCTACTCATGGGTGGTGGAAGACAATGTGTTCAACAAGCTGGTTGAAAACGAAGCCTGCTATATTGAAACGCATTACAAGGCGACGGGCGAGCTGGTGCCGCCACGTGCCCAGTTCCTGACCCTTTATGACAGCTGGGAAGCGCTACCGGGCGATATATATGAGCAGCACCTCCGCGACCCGGCGCGTATTGAATTCCCGGGGCCAGAGGGTGGCACATGGCACCTGCGCAAGATCCAGCTGGCGAGCGAGACGCGCATACTGGTCGCAGATGTTGGCGCGTTTGAAGTGGGCGGCGAGTATCTGCCCTATGTCACGCTCACGCTTGTGGCGGTGCTCGCGCTTTTCAGTGCCCTTGCGCTTGGCATCGCGTGGCCGGTGGCGCGTGCGGCCTCAAAGCCGCTGGTGGCGCTCAAGGAGCAGGTGGAAGCCATTGATGTCGACAAGCTGGAGCCCGGCTTTGCCGCATCCTTCCCCGATAATGAGGTCGGCTATCTCGCGCGGGAGATTGAGCGCAGCCTGTTGCATGTGAAAGCCATGCTGAAGCGCGAATCTGATTTCACCCGCGATGTGAGCCATGAGCTCAGGACACCCACAACGATCCTCAAAAACCTTGCCCAGCAATGCCAGGGGGAAGCGCGCTTGAGCGAAAAACAAACCATCCAGCTGAAAGCCGCGGTGCAGGAGCTTGAGCAAACCATAAGCACGCTTCTGGCCCTCGCGCGCGAGGAGAGCCAGACGGTGGCGCCGGTCGTGTTCCTGCACGCGCTGGAGAACTGCGTGGTGCGGCACCCTGACCTCGCACACCGGGATGATTTTGAGCTCACCATCGATATTCCGGCCAGCCTGACGGTGGGCGCAAACGCCAATCTGCTGAAGCTCCTGATCAACAACCTGCTCACAAATGCTGTCACCCACGGCGCCGCGCCGTCGCTGAATATCACGGCAAACGAGGGGAGCATCATCTTCGCTAATCCGATCAGCGAACCACTACCTGATGACCCGCTATCAAGCCGCAGCAAAGGCACCCACAGCAACGGGCTGGGGCAGGGGCTGTACCTCGTGCAGCGCATTTGCGACGTGATGGGCTGGCGGGTGGAAACTGATGCTACAGGCGGCACATTTTCTGTCGTGCTGCATTTTCAGTCTGCCTGAGCGGCATCTTCACAAAGTCACGACACGCGCTTCCCTATCGTCGTTCCATAACGACAGATATGGAGGACCCCCATGCGTTTCACTTTTGCCCTGCTCGTCGCCCTCTTCGCGACGCTTTCAAGCCCCGTTTTCGCTGATAATGCCAAGCCGCGTGTTGCCGTTGTGGTGTCAAGCCACGGCACGCCCGAGCGCGAGAACCTGAGCTACGACCTTGAGGAACTGGCGCAGGCCTATCTTGTGCTGCACCGGAACGGCGTGACGGTAGACCTGATCAGCCCCAAAGGCGGTGCGCTTTTGGTGCACAAGAAAAAAGACGACCTCGCCTACATGCAGGATTTTAAGACCAACACCCCTGCGCTCAAGCAATTGGCTGCGACGATTGCGAGCGCGGATGCGGACGCAGGCGACTATGACGCTGTGCTCGTGATTGGCGGCAACGGTGCCATGTTCGACCTGCCGATCCACGCAGCCACAACCGCTTTCCTCACCGCCTTTGCTGCGCACGGCAAGCCAGTGGCGGCTGTGTGCCATGGCCCGGCGGCGCTGGTGAATGTCAAGCTGGCGGACGGCAGCTTCCTTGTTGCGGGCAAGCGGGTGAACAGCTTCACCAACCTAGAGGAACAGGCCTTCGGCGGTGACGTGATCAATGAGTTGCCCTTCCTTCTGGAGGATGAGCTGAAAGCGCGCGGTGCGGTCTATGTGAAAAACGCACCCATGCTGCCCTATGTGGCAGTGGACGGTAAGCTGATCACGGCACAGAACCCGATGGCGGTGCCGGATGCGGCGGAAGCCCTTCTGGTACAGCTTGGCGTGGCACCCGCCGCCCGTACCGATTTCAAGGACGAGGCGACCATGAAGCTGGTGCAGGAAGCCCGCACCGCAGGCGCTTACCTTATTGATGTCGCACTCAGGAAAGAGCCGGAGCTTTATGACCTCAACTACCTCGCGCTCTACGGCTTCTATAGCTACAAGCTGGCATCAGGCACGGACGCCAAGCTCCTTGAGCTTGAGATCATGCAGGCCGTGGGTCGGCATTTTGACCACCCGATGTATGCCGCCAGCCTTATCCAGGCGCTGATGGAACAGGGTTTTGTGGTGCAAGCGCAGGCGGAGTTCACGAGCTTCAAAACCCGTTTCCCGGGTGATGAAAATCTCGCAGCCCTTGCTGCCCTCGTGAACGCAGCGCAGTAGGACTGGCTAATGAATATATTCAAGAAATCCGCAGCTGCGGGGCTTGCTGCGCTGTGTGCACTCGCCCCCGCGCAGGCAGGCGAGATAGAAGACGCCATCGTTGCCAAGGTTACCCAGGCTTATGGCGGCGACACCCTGGTGACGGCCAAAAGCATCACCATCACTGACTACGGCAAAAGTCCATGGCCCGGCCAGAACGGTAGCCCAGGCCAGCCAGACTTTTTCCGCGACAATGCGGAGCTGACGATCGACTTTGAAGGCAAGCGCAAAAGCATGCTGTCGTGGCGAGTGTCGCGCACCGGCAAGGACCTCGACATCTTTGTCTTCGACGGTGAGAAGGGCCGCATCTACGATGTGCTCAATGCAAAATATTCCGGTGAAGACTGGCTGAACTTCGAAAGCCTCGGGCGTTCAGTGGTGGGCGCAAGCGACACGATGATCGCCCGCACGCTGGCGGACGCACAAGACAGTTTGGCCCATGATGGTGACACCCCTTACCGCGGCGCGCTGCACCACAAGCTGAGGGTGAATGCCGGCACCAGCGCGGAATATACGCTTTATATCAACACGCAAACCGGCCTTATTTCCAAGCGGGTGAGGCAGCACGCCCGCGTGGGCGAGATCAGCCATATATTCGCCAATCACCAGAAATCGGGTGGTGTCACCTTCGCGCAGGACATGAATTTCTTTGTGGGCGGCGAGGCGCGGAAAATCTCTGTCGAGCGCAACATCGAGATCAACCCAAGCCTTGCTGACAAGTTCCCTGATGCGGCGGCTTACACCCCATGGGGTGAACCGGTCGATACCGCGGAGATGATGGTCCGCGAGGTGGACTTCGGCGTTTACCACGCAGGCAAGGGCCGGTCGTTCACCCTGTTTGTTGATGCGGGTGAGTACTTCATTGCGTCCGGCGGGCAGGATGCGCTGAAGGCAAGCCTTGAGGCATTGCAAGCACAGCTCGAGACCAGCAAACCGCTGAAGTATTTCATCCTCACGCACCACCATAGTGAACACCTTGGCGTGCTCGCTGACGTGGCTGAGCTTGGCGCGGCGCTGGTGACGACCGCGGACCATCTGGCCACCGCGCAGGCGGCGCTGCCCACAGCCCTGCCGGATGACAAGGTGACGCTTGTAGACGGCAAGGCAAGTTTCGGCGAAGGCGCGGTGCAGGTGTTCGATATCGCCACCGCCCATGCGGAACACTATCTGCTGGTTTATGTGCCCACCGCCAAACTGGTCTTTGGTGAAGACCATTTTGAAGCACCCTTTAAGGTCGGTCGCCCGCGTGTGCACAAGGATATGGTGACATTCCGCAATAGCGTGCGGGCGCTGGGGTTGGACGTTGCGGTCTATGTTGATGGCCACGGCCCACGTGCGCTGAGCGCGGATGAACTGAACACAGCGGTCGATGCCTACAGGGATGTCACCTGCCCGGCGGGCTACCGCATCTGCGCGAAGGGATAGCGCGGACTATTGTTTGCGGATTTCCTTGGCGCTGATGCCGAAGTGTTTCTTGATCGCGGCGGACAGGTTATTCGCATGTCGGTAGCCAAGTTTGACCGCCAATTCCGCGAGCGAGCCTTCGCGGCGGCGGAGGTAATCCTCTGCCGCCTGCATCTTGAGCTGGTAGCCGTAATTCTGGATCGTCATGCCGTACAGCCGGTGGAAGCCAAGCGACAGCTTGTTGCGGTTCAGTCCCACCATGCGGGCAATGTCTGGCAGCTTGAGCGTGGTGAACATATCTTCTTCAATGATCTCCCGCGCGAGGGCGAGGTTGCGGCGGTCACGCGCGGTCAACACCACGGCTGTTTCCGCCCGCGCCTCGGTGGTCAGCTGGTCAAAGAAAGCCGCCAGCAGTTCCAGCGCCTTGGCCTGCATGAAAATGGGCCGCGCCAGCAATCCCATCTGATTGTGCAACAGTTCAGAGAGGATGCGCGCGCATAGAATGTTGAGCGGATATTGCCGGGCATAGACCGGCATCTGGCTGGCTTGCAGCATGTCCGCCATGTCCCGCGGCAACAGGTTGAGGTCGACGCCAACGAGCTGCATCAGCTCTTCGCGTTTGATCAGGATGGACGCCCAGTGAATATCGGCACCTTTCCCGAACACGTCGGTGCTGACATGCCCTGTCGGGTAGGTGCCAAGGAATGCCGCCGCACCTTCGAGCCACACCGGCTGGCCTTCGCCAAGGTCAAAGACCATGCGGCCCTGCAGCATGAAACTGATGCGCAACCAGTCCTGCCCCACATAGCGAAGGGCCAGTTCATAGGGCTGGGGCCAGCGGGAGGTGACAACCTGCAGCGACGTGGAAACCTGAAGGAACTGGGTTTCGCCCTGTCCGACCTCAGCCGGAGCCACCAGGCGCAGGTAGCGCCCGTCGATCAGGTCTGACTGTGCGGCGCTGTCGCCTTCGCTCTTGCAGAACTGCTCTTTCAGCATGCGGAAATGATCGGACCTGTACATGACGCTCGATCCGATGTCATCAAGCCACGCGTGGAATTCCCTAGCGTCGTCTTTTATCATGAAGCATCACTCGCACACCCTCGGGCACAGCTCAACGTCATAGCACAGTACATCCACAGCGGGTACATTTTCTATGACCTTGCCCTCAACTTCTATGACGGCATCACTTTCAAGACGGGCTCTATTGCAACCTGGACGGCTTTGCAGGCAGGGAAGACGGAGACAAACGGGGTTCTCGGTCAGGCATGCCTTGTGGGCGCGACCGGCGGAAAACAGTGCATGGTATGGAGTGACGATTGACTGCCCAAGGTCGATATAGCACGAAAGTAAGCCGCCGCCTGCAGAATATCACCATCACCCGAAAGCTGATGCTGATTGCCGTGCTGGCCTGTGTCTCGATCCTGATTTTTGCAGGTGCGCTGGTGCTGGAAAAAGCGCAGACCATGCGCACGCTTGGTCATCTCGGGCAGGTTGTCACCCTGCTGAAACCCGCCGGGGCATTGTTGCACGAGCTTGAAAAGGAACGGGCGCAGTCGGTCGGTTTTGTAACAAGCGGCGGTGCCGACTTTTCCCAGACACTTGCCGAACAGCGCCGTATCACCGATGAAAGCTTTCAGGCCTTCAGGGACGCGACAGACAGCCTGGCCGGGCTGTTTTCGAGCCGGATGGAGGCCGATATCGCGTCGGTGGTCGAGATGATGGCGGCGCAGGAGCGAGAACGCAGCGCGATCACAGCCCTCTCCCGCTCCCGGCAGCAGACAGAACAGTCCTATGACCACCTGTCCGACCAGATCTTCCGCAGCATGGGGGCCATTGCCGCATCAAGCGACAATGCGGACCTGTCGGAGCGCCTCAGCGCCTACCTGAGCCTTTTGTCGGCCAAGAAAGAACTCGGCAATGCCACCACCATCGGTGCGGGTGGTTTTGCCGCCGGGCAATTTTCGCTCGGGCGTTATATCGCTTTTGTGCGCAGCACCGCCATGCTTGAAGTTCATGTGACTGCCTTCCGCAAAGGCGCGCCAGCAGCTATCTCGGGCATGGCCGAAAGCCTGTGGCAGCAGGATGCGGTGCAGGCCGCAGATGCCATGACCCACGACCTGATTGTGCGCGGTCCGGGGCCAGCGCCCGAGAATATCTCCACCTCCCGGTGGTTCAGCGCCAATTCTGCCAAGACCAAGACGATGAAACAACTGGCGGACGCCATGGTGGACCATGTGATCGGGGAGGCGTCCGCGCTGCATGACGGTGCGGTGCGAACCTTCTATTTCTATTCGCTTGTGTGCCTTGTCACGCTGGTGGTGCTCTCGGTCCTGACGGTGCATCTGGTGCTGGATATCATGCGCTCGACCACCCGGCTTACCGACGAAATGCGCGCGGTGGCCGACGGAGACCTGAACCGGTCTGTTTCCGGGCAGGAGCGCAAGGACGAAATCGGCGCGATGGCGAAAGCGCTGGCGGTTTTCCGCACCAATGGCCTTGAGAAGGAACGGCTGGAACAGGCCGCGCGTGAACGCGCCGCCGAGGAAGCAGCGCGCGAACAGCGCGCGCGTGAGGAAGAGGCCCGGCGCGAGCGGGAAGAGCAGGAACTGCAGGCCCGCCAGCGGGAGGCGCGCCGGCGGGACATGCTCGACCTTGCCGACCGGTTCGAGCGCAATGCCCTTTCGCGGCTGGATGCGGTGCTGAACGCCGCTGCGCGTCTGTCTGAAAGCGCACAGTCCATGGCGGTGTCGGCGCAGGAAACGCTTTCCCTGTCACAGGAAGCGGCAACGGAAAGCGCCTCCTCTGAAAGCAGTATCGAGACCGTGGTGCACACGGTTGAGGGCATGACCTCCTCGGTCACGGAAGTGCGCCACAATGCGGAGGCGACATCCGGCCATACGTCAGCGGCGGTCAAGGACGTGGAAGCGACCGAACGACAGGTGGCAAGCCTTGATGAGCGCTGCAAGGAAATCGAGCGCTTTGTCAGCATGATCAACGATATTTCCGGCCAGACCCGCATGCTCGCCCTCAATGCCACGATTGAAGCGACACGGGCGGGTGAGGCCGGGCAGGGCTTTGCGGTGGTGGCCAAGGAAGTGAAGGGCCTCGCGGTCCAGACCTCCCAGATGGCGGAGATGATTGGTGTGCAGGCCCATGAAATTACGGAATCGACCCTGACACTCAGCCACTCCATGGCGCAGGTGACCCAGCTTGTGAGCCAGATCGACCAGTCCGCCGCCAGCATCGTTGATCAGGTTGACCGGCAATACCAGGCCATCGGCCATATCAGCGACAGCGCGCATACGGCGCAGCGCAGTTCCGTCAATGCCCATGGTGCGACGGGGCTTGCCAGCGAAAAAGCGCTGCACACCGGCGACGCGGCAGACAAATTCACCAATGAGGCCAAACGGCTGGCGCAGGAAGCCACCGACACGCGGGATGCGATCACAGCCTTCCTTGCCGAAGTGCGGGCCAGCTAACTCATGTTTTTCAGTCAAGGAACCCCCGGAAGATGAGAAAATATCAGCGAATGTGCATGCTGCTCTGCCTGGCACTAGGGTTGTGCTCGGCCGCGAATGCCGCTGCTGCGGCAGACTTGCAGGTTGTTGCGCGAGGGTCGGACGGGCAGCCGGTCGCAGACCTGGTTTTATATCTTACCGCGGCGGGCGGTGCGCCTGTGCCCAGCACCAGCAGTGATGCGCCGGTTTTGATCGGGCAACAGGATATCCAGTTCACGCCGCGTCTGTCTGTCGTGCCGGTGGGGGCGCACATCAGCTTTGTGAACCATGACGATGTTGCACACCATGTTTTCTCCTTCTCCGAGCAGGCACCGGAGAACCTTGAACTGGTGGTCGACCCGGGTGGTCAGTCCGAGGACTATGTGTTTGCCAAGCAAGGCTTCACCAAAATCGGCTGCAATATCCACGACAATATGAGCGCCTTCATCTTTGCCGCACCCAGCTCTTATTCTGCGGTCAGCAGCATGACGGGCGAGGCCACGATCAGCGATGTCCCGCCGGGCGAGTTCACCCTTTGGGTCTGGTCTTCCGACCAACTGAACGCACCGCTTCTGCAAAAGGATATCACGGTCGGCGGTACAGCAGCACCGGTTGCCATCACCGTACCGAACGCAAAACGGCAGCAACCGCAGCGCCATTCGTTCGACGATTATTAAGCCCAGATCCGGCTCATGAAGAAAGTTCCAGTCATGTCCAGTATGCGCCTTGAAAAGCTCCCCGCCGCCAGCATCCTGATCGCCGCCGCAGCATTCGCTATGCCCGGTGCTGCGCTTGCCGATGGTGGCTTCAACCCGACCTTCAAGTTTTTCGGTCAGGCCGATGTACGCCTCGCGGCCACATCCGGCGCAGTATCGAGTTTCGATGGTGGCTTCGGCAAACTGCGCTTCGGTGAAAACAGCGCGGGCGAGACCGGTTATGACCTGCGCCTGACCGAGATTTCAGGCACGCTGCGGAGCCAGGTGACCTCTTCGCTTGTTGCGCAGGTGACAGCGCAGATCGCCCCCGATGAACGCCACGCGCTTGACGTGGTCGAAGCTTTCCTGCGCTGGCGGCCGGTGTCGACCAGCCGCACGCGGTTCTCGCTGAAGGCCGGTGCGGTTTTCCCCAAGGTGTCGTTCGAGAATATCGGCCGCGCCTGGAGCAACGTCTACACGCTCACCAACTCCGCCGCGAACACCTGGATCGCGGAGGAGTTCCGCCCGGTGGGGCTGGAGGCCAGCCTGCAATACCGCGCCGATACTTTTGACCTGTTCGGGACCGTTGGTGCCTTTTACGCCAACGACCGTTCGGGCGTGGCGCTTGCTTTCCGTGGTTTCACGCTGAACGCCCGCAAAGTGGGCCTTTGGGGCGATATCAGGATTGGCGACCTGCCGCCGGGCCGGGTGGATGAGATCAACCAGCCCTTTGTCGAGGCGGATGACCGCCCGGGTTTCTCGCTCGGGCTTAGCCTTCATCACCGCATGCTGGGTGAATTTGCCTTTTATGCGGCTGACAACAGGGCGGATACCACGGTGGTCAGCAGCAAGGGCCGGCTTTGGCGCACCCGTTTTGTGAACGGTGCCTATGGCCGGGATTTTGGCGACTGGCGTGTTGGTGCACAACTTATGTACGGCGATACCTTCACCACCCCGACCGACAATGACGCCATCGTTGTGGGCACCGAGTTTCTGTCGCTTTCCGGCCTTCTGGCTCGTGATGTTGGCAAAACGCTGCGGCTGGCGTTCCGTCCGGAATATTTCAAGCAGAAAGATATCTCGACCGCGCCCCCCGCGCCGGACCTTGATGAAAGCGGTTATGCCTTTACCTTCGCGGCGACCTACCGTTTCAGCGAGCATCTTCACCTGATTGGCGAATGGGTTCACACGGACGCGCACCGCTACACCAAAGGCGTGGCAACGCCCAATGAGCTGGATGAAGACAGCGTCCAGCTCAACATCAGGGTGCGTTTCTAAAGAAGGGGGCGGTTCGCACTGGCGCCGGGCGGGGCATTGCCCCGCCGCGTGCTTTTGTCGGCAAGCCGGTCTGGCTCCGGCTGCGGTTTGATCAGGCTTTCACCACCCGTTCCAGAATATCCAGCCCTTCGTTGAGGATATCGTCCGGTGCGGTGAGCGCGGGCAGGAAGCGGATGACGTTGCCGCGAATGCCGCACGAAAGCAGGATCAGCCCGGCGTCCGCTGCGGCTTTCACGATTTCCACCGTGCGGGCCGCGTCCGGGGCGTCTGCGTTACCGTCACGCACAATCTCGATCGCAATCATGGCACCCAGCGCGCGAATATCCCCGATCTCGCTTGCGCCCGCATCGCGCATCGCCGTGAGGCGCTTGGTAAACAGCGCGCCAATGGCGTCCGCGCGGGCACAGAGGCCGTCTTCCTCGATGATATCAAGCACGGTCAGGCCCGCGATGCAGCCGAGCGGGGAGCCACCATAGGTGCCGCCAAGGCCACCGGGTGCCGCTGCGTCCATGACGTCAGCCTTGCCGATCACGCCGGAGATGGGGAAACCGCCCGCCATGGCTTTGGCAACCGTCATCAGGTCAGGCTCCACGCCGGAATGTTCGGTCGCAAACACACGGCCTGTGCGCGCAAAACCGGTCTGGATCTCGTCACAGATGAGGAGAATACCGTGTTCATCACAAAGGGCGCGCAGCGCCTTCATGAAAGCAGGCGACGCGGCATAAAAACCACCCTCACCCTGTACGGGCTCAAGGATGATCGCTGCCACATCGGTGGGGGCAATATCGGCCTTGAACAGGTCGGCGATGCCGTCAAGCGCCATCTCTTCGGTTACGCCGTGATAGGGCACGGGATACGGCACATGGTAGATGCCTTGCGGGAACGGGCCAAAACCCGCCTTGTAGGGCGCAACCTTGCCGGTCAGCGCCATGCCCATCATGGTCCGGCCATGGAAGCCGCCCTTGAAGGCGATGATGCCGTAGCGCCCCGTGGCTGCACGCGCGATCTTGACCGCGTTTTCAACCGCTTCCGCACCTGTGGTCAGGAAGATGGTTTTCTTCGGTGTATCCCCTGGCGCAAGTGCGTTCAGCCGTTCGGCGAGCGCGATATAGCTCTCATAGGGCGTAACCTGAAAACAGGTATGGGAGAAATCATCAATCTGCGCTTTCACCGCCTCCACGATACGCGGGTCACCGTGGCCAGTATTGGTCACCGCAATGCCGGTGGCGAAGTCGATATAGCGCTTGCCTTCAACGTCCCAGATTTCGGCATTCTTCGCATGCGCCGAAAAGCGCTGGTGCATGCTACCCACACCGCGGGGCACAGCCTTTTCACGGCGTGCCCAAAGGTCTGCATTGCTTGGGGTTTCCACGGCGGGGGTTTTAACTTGTTTCAGCATCAGTCCAGTCCTCCCATGAGGCAATATTTCGTTTCAAGATAATCGTCGATACCGTATTTGGAGCCCTCACGGCCGAGCCCCGACTGCTTGACCCCGCCAAAGGGGGCCACTTCCGTGGATATGATGCCTTCATTTATGCCGATCATACCATATTCAAGGGCCTCCGCCACGCGGAACACACGGCCAAGATCGCGGGCGTAAAAATAAGCCGCAAGCCCATAGGGCGTGTCGTTGGCAAGGCGGATGACTTCCGTCTCATCCGTGAATTTGAACACCGGCGCGACGGGGCCGAAAATCTCTGCCTGCGCGATGGCCATTTCCGGCGTTACGCCGGTCAGGATCGTCGGCTGGTAAAAGCTTTTGCCCGCACCGTGCCGCGCTCCCCCACATACCACGCTGGCGCCAGAGGCGACTGCACCTTCCACGAGGTCGGCTACTTTGTCGCACCCTGCGGCGTTGATCAGCGGGCCCACGGTCACGCCAGCGTCCGCCCCGTGGCCGACCTTCAGGCCAGCAACTGCTGCCTTCAGTTTGGCAACAAAGGCATCATGCACATCCGCATGCACAAAAAAGCGGTTGGCACATACACACGTCTGCCCCGCGTTGCGGTATTTGGACGCCATGGCGCCTGCCACTGCTGCATCAAGGTCCGCGTCCGGGAATACGATGAACGGCGCATTGCCGCCCAGCTCAAGGCTGACTTTCTTGATGGTCGAAGCGCACTGCGCCATCAGAATGCGCCCGACAGCCGTGGACCCGGTGAAGGAGAATTTGCGCACCACCGGATGGGTCGTCAGCACCTTGCCGATGTCAGCGGGGCGCGTGGTTGTGACCACCTTGATCAGCCCTTCGGGCAGACCGGCATCCAGCGCCAGTTTCTCAAGCGCGAGCGCGGTAAGTGGTGTCGCCTCCGCCGGTTTGACGACGGCACTGCAGCCTGCCGCCAGCGCAGGCGCGACCTTGCGGGTGATCATGGCCAGCGGGAAATTCCACGGCGTGATCGCGGCCACAACACCCACGGGCTGCTTGATCACCATGATGCGTTTGCCATGGGCAAAGCTTGGGATCATATCGCCGTACACCCGTTTGCCTTCTTCCGCGAACCATTCGATGAAGCTGGCACCATAGATCACTTCGCCGCGCGCTTCGGCGAGTGGTTTGCCGCACTCCGCGGTGATGATCTCCGCCAGATCGTCCGCATGCGCGATGATCATGCGGTGCCATGCCATCATCAGCGCCGCCCGTTCCTTCGCGGTGCGGCGCGACCATGCGTGGAACGCCTGTTCTGCCGCCAAGATATGGCTTTCAACCTTGGCCTCATCCATGTCCGCAACCGTCATGAGGGAGGCGCCGCTTGCCGGATCCAGAACCTCAAGGCCGCCTGTTTTGGCCGCAAAATGCTGTACCAACGGGAAATGTTGGGTCATCGAAACTCTTCCTTACTGTCGATTGAAAGCGGCGCTATTCACCGCGTCTCGGGATGGTGAGCGGGCCCAGTGTATCGAGATACGCCGCGCGGTTCGCGAGGCCTTCGTGGGGGAAGCTATGCCCCGCGTCGCGGAAACTCTTGAGCGGCTGGCCAAGGCCCATCAGCCCACGTTCACGGCTGCGACGCACCCGCTCAAGATCAATCTCGACCGGGATGATCTCCTCAACCTCGCCTGCCTGATGGATGACTTCGCCCTCTGGCCCCGCGATGACCGAACGGCCATTGGCCTGATCACCCGCGCCGTTGATATCAATCACGTAACACTGCTGCTGTGCGGCGGTCGCGCGCACCATGGCGCACTCCACATCCCGGTCGATCGAGTTGGTGAGCGTGGGGTGCAAAATCACCTCGGCGCCTTTGCTTACAAGCGCACGGCTGGTCTCCGGGAACCACATGTCATAGCAGATGGAGATGCCGAACCGGCCCACACCGGGCACATCAAACACCACAGGCTCCGCCCCGCATTCCACGCCTTTTTCATAGGGTAGGAAGGGATACATTTTACGGTAGCGCGCGGCCACCTTGCCGTCCGGGTCATGCACCGTGGTGGTATTATAAACCTTGCCGTCCTCTTTTTCGTAGAGCGAGCCATTCACCAGCCAGATGCCAAGCTCGGCGGCCAACGCGCCCAGCCGGTCCTCGGTGGCGGATGGCAGGCTTTCCGCCGTGCCGGTCGCTGCACCGCAAATGGCAAGCTCGGACAGCATGACCATCTGCACCCAGGGGTAACGCAGCATGGTCTGGCGGATTTTCTTGATCACCAGATCTGCGTTTCCGCTTGGCGGAAGCGCAAGCTGCAGTCCTGCAATGGCAAAAGGTTTCATATGGTCTTCCTTCCCTACTCGGTCACTTCAGCAGCGGTTTGGGGTGATTGGGGTATGGCTTCGCCTGACTGCCCGTCCTTGCGGTCAAGCAGGCGCGCGGGAATGACAGCCGCGGCGGTGCAGAGCACGATGCCGCCCATCGCCAGATTGATCAGCAGCATGTAATTGTCCTCCCCGATCACCAGCGCGGCTACAAAGGGGCCTGACGCCAGCCCCATTTTGGAGAAAAAGCCCGAAAGCGCGGCCATCTGACCCTTGCCATCAAAGGCGGCGCACATGCCGAGGAGATAGGGGATAAGGAACGCCCAGGTGATGCCAGTGATGACATTGGCGGCAAAAAACACGGCAGCATTGGCGGAGAAACGGAACATGGCCATGCCGACAATCGTCAGCGCGAGCCCAAGCAAGAGCGGCTTCCAGCGCCCGTTCCTGAGGCCGATAACATAAACAAACACCGCCCCCGCCACCGAGATCCAGTTGGCGAAGCCAAGCGTGGTGCTGATGCTGTCGGTCGTCAGGCCGAAATTCTTACCGAGCTCAATAACATAAGCCGCCAGCCCCATGTTGGCGGACTGGAAGAAAAACACCGCAAAAAGCGCGAGGATCAGCGGTTTGAAATATGGGCCCGCGCCGTCCTTTTCCGCCTCCATCCGCGTTTTACCGCGCACCGGGTATGGCGCGAGGAACGGCAGCATGAGGAGCGTGACCACGCTGAACATGATGAGCGCGATGAACAGCACCCCGGTGCCAAAAAGTGGGACCAGCTTGGGCAGGGTCATCAGCCCCACACCGCCAAGGCCGTATTGCACCACCAGGAGCATGCCGAAGGTGCGGTCCGGCGCCGGGGTGCGCGCGATCACCGCAAAACCGATGCCCACAAGGAAACCGCCGATGCTGCCATGCAGGAAGCGCAGTGCAATCAAGGTGTTGCCGTCGCTTTGCAGGGTGGAGACCATATCCACTGCAATGAGGCCAAGGAGGGATATGAGTGCCGCGCGTTTCCAGTTCAGGTATTTGACCACAAACACGGTGATGAGCGCGCCGAGCGAGGCACCATACACATTGGCAGATGCCACATAACCCGCTGTTGCCTTGTCGAACCCGAGGCCTTCCACCAGCCCGCTCACAAGCGCGGGCATGATGTTCACATAAAAAAGCCCTGCCGTGGTGAGGAAGGCCAGCAGCACAGGGGCGATATGCCCGTCCGGCGCGGCTTGGGGAAGGCGTCGGGTCGTCATGGCATCTCTCCACAAATTGGGGTGACGGCGCTGATGGCCGTGATGGCAGAGGCAAACGCATGCACACCGCCGTCGCTGAAATAATAATAAACATCCCCGCCCGGCAGCAGCACGACGCTGATGCCCCCAAAGCCCGAGAGGAAGGGCAGCCATGTATCGGCCTTGCAGCCCAAGGCGTCCCGCGCGTTCCAGGCCCAGAAACCGTTTTTGTAGCGCAGTGTTTTGCCACCGGCTTCAAGGCCACGGTCATGGGGATTGCGCTGCAGCGCGGCGTGCAGCATCGGACCTTCAAATGGCGTGGTGCCGGAGGTGAGATAGCTTGCGATGCGAGCGATATCATCAGGTGTGAAGGCCATGCCGTAGCCAGTGAAGGGCGCGGCCTCGGGCCCTGCCGTGCGGCGCATGACGGAGAGGAGCGGGCTCAGCCCCATCTCCTGCCATACAGGCAGCAGATGGTTTTGGTAATAATCCGCCCCGGGCGTGCCCTCTGCGAGCACGGCATTCATGGCCACGCCCAGCAGGTAGGTATCGGATGTATGGTAGACCCAGTGCTTGCCGGGTTTTGTTTCTTTTCCGAAATAATCGCAGGAGAAGGCGGTTTTATCGGCCCCCGTGCGGGCGGTGAAGAAGGGCGCATAACCATCCGACGCCTCATCGGCATGTGCTATGCGGCTTTTATACCGGCCAGTGGTCATGTTGAGGAGATGGCTGAGCGTCACATCGCCCCAGCCCTCGCACGCCGGGATAAGGCTTGCGACCGTGCGGTCTGCCGTGCCGGGCACCTCACGCGCCAGCGCCATCAGGCCAAGGCCACCCGCCAGCGATTTCGCCAGCGAGTAGGACGGCAGCACCAGCGCGGCACAATGAGGATAGAGGCCAAGCCGGGTTTCGCAGTTGCTCATATAATGCACACCGTCATGCACAAGGCCGTAGGCTGTCATGTCTGCCGGTGCGACCGTATTGCCTTGCGCGAGCGCGGCAGCTTCCAGCCCCTCGGGCAGCTCGGCAACAGGTTGAAGCGGCAGGCGGGCAGCCATCAGCGCTTCATGCGCGGCAGCAGCATTCAGCGCGCCGTCCTGTGGTCCGGTCAGCCACTCGGCCTTGAACGCCGCCCACAGGTTGAACTGGAAATAGGTGCAGGTTTCGCTGCCCACTTGCGCAACCACGTCTGACGCTTTGCCTGTGGCATCCAGCGCGAAAAGAAGCGCGCCGTTATGCATGCAGTTGGCGTTCTTCTCCATCAGCGCGAAGGGCAGGGAGATGAAACGCCTGTCGTCTTCCTCCTGCCATACCGTGCCGGGGGTGAAGATAAGGTCGAAATAGGGGTGCGTTGTCGCGGTAAGCCCCTGATGGACGGGCACGATGTCCTTGCCGGACTGCACCAGTGCGATGTCGATATCCGGCAGGCTGCGTACCGCAAGCGCGGGGTCTTCTGCCGCGCCGTAAAGGTCCCGCACTTTCTGGAAACCACCGCTGAGCGCGGTCATGTCCATCCTCAGGCGGCCCTCGATTTTCGTGGCAGGCGGCGTAGCGCCCGCGGGCGGCGCAAAGTCCTCGAACGGCAGCGCGAGCCGGTAGCCTGCGCCATTCTCCAGCGCGGCGTCCCGCGCTGCCTGGTCGGCTGCCACGGGCAGCGATGCAGCGGCGACCGCCAGTGTCATCAACAGGCGGATCATGCGCCCACCTCATCAAGTGCGATGCCCGCCGCACGCAGCCGCTCGGTCAGCGGTGCGAGGCCATCTTCATGCGCCCGCCAGCGCCCGACGGAGGAGCGGTAGACCGGACGCCGCACCTGCGCCGCCGATGCCGTTGCGCTGGCGCTGCGGTTGTTGTGAAATTCAAGCACGCCATCTTGCCACGCCAGGCCGCAGTGGGCGAGCAGCTTGCGGCTTTCACCCTCCACGTCATGCACAAGGTCTTCATAGGCAACATCAAGAATGCGGCCGGGCAGCACCCGGTGCCAGTGCGCCATCAGGCGGTCGTAGGCGATATAATAGTCGGCCAACTGGTCAAGCCGGTAGCTATAGGGATAGCCCATGCGGAACAGGGTCTTGTAGACGGCAAAGCAGGTGTCGACCGGGTGCCGCCTGAGGTGCACGATGCGCGCTTCCGGCATCGCCTGCGCAATGAGGCCGAGATAAAGGAAATTGGAGGGTGTCTTGTCCACCAGCACCGGTGCCTTGAGGCCGCGCCCGGTCGTGGAACTGCGGTACTGCTCGCGAAGGGCGGCAAAATCCAGCCGTGCCGATTTTTCAATCAGCTCCATGCGGTTGGCGGCAGGACCCGCAAGCCGCACGATAGCGCTCGCGAGGTCGCCAATTTCGCCAAGGCTCGCCACCTTGCTGTGCGAGCCAAGGATACGGTCGACGAGGGTTGTGCCCGTGCGCGGCATGCCCACAATGAAAACGGGATAGCTGTCCGCCGCGGTTGGCTCGGGCGCAAAGCTGACAGTGCCCGAAAAGACCTCGGCAATCTTCGCCATCGTCGCCACGTCCTGGTGCACATCATAGCGCATCATGGACGCCCGAAGGTTGGCCCCGCGCCTCAGGTGGGCGAAGGCATTTGCCGGGTCGCCGAGGTCCTCATATTCCTTGGCCAGTGCATAAAAGAGCTGCACCGCGCCCTTGTGGTCAGGGATACCAGCTTTCAGCAGGCCTTCCATGGCCTCAATGTGATTGTCGGCCTTGGTCCAGCGCCGCAGGGTGGCGCGGTTGTAGTAGGCGTCATAGTCCGCCGGGTTGAGCGTGATGACACGGTTGAGCCAGTCCTCCGCTTCCGCCATGCGGCCAAGCGCGATGGCTGCCGTGGCCGCGTTATAAAGCAGCCCTGCATCATCGGGCGCAAGCTTGAGTGCGCGGCGGTACAGCTCGTCGGCTTCAGTGAACAGGCCGAACTGGATGTAGCGTTCCGCAAGCACCTGCAGGGCGCCCACTTCCGCTTCGCCCTTTGCGACAGCCCGCAGCGTTTCGCGCGCGCGGGATATATCCCCGGCGTTGATGGCGCTGTCTATCTCCTGAAGGCGGTTGGTCATGGATGCAGCCCTGCACATGGTGATCTTCTCGGTCCGGGGTGGCGATACCACCCCGGCGGTTGTCTCAGTCTGCCAAGTTTCTTGCCTAGAAGCGATAGGTTGCGGAAAGACCGAAGGCACGCGGCAGGGCGATCTGTTCCTTCGAGCCGTTGCCATAGTAACCTTCGCTTGGGCGTGTGCCCATATAGGCCTTCTTGAACACAGCGCTGACGCCCTCGGCGTTGAAGATGTTCTTCACCCACAGCGTGAGGTCAACATTGCCGCGGGTCAAGGTCATAGAACCATTGAAGATGCCATAGCCCGGCAAGGTGCGGTCAAAGCGCGGCGAGGTGCCGATCGAGTTCCGTGTCGATGACTGCACGTAGCCGTCAAGGCGCGAGGTCAGCGTGAGCGTATCGCTGATCTCGTAGGTATGGTCGAGCGCCACGTTGAACATGTGCCGCGGCGAGCCCGGCAGCCGTGCGCCGTCCGCGGCTACCAGTGCACCGGTGGGCGAGAAGAAATCCTCGCTCAGTTCCGCATCGGCAAAGGCATAGCCCACGGTATAATGGAGGGTCTCGCTCAGGTAGCCGTCAAGCTCGACTTCCACACCCTTTGTGGTCGCCTTGGAGCCATTCTGTACCGCGAAGAAGCCCCAGTTGGGGGTTGAGGTATTGAGCTGCGGGTCCGACCAGTCAACATAGAAGAGGCTGACGGTATAACGCGTGCTGCCCTTTAGCCCCTTGATGCCAAGCTCGAAGTTGTCCACCGTGTCGGCACCGTAGGTCAACCATCCAGCGTCTTCGGCATAGTAGCCGGTTGTGGGCACACCGTTTGCGCCGCCGCGACGGTAGCCTTGCGACCATGTGCCGTAGATGAGGTTGTCATCATCAAGGTGGTAGGTCAGGTTCGCCTTGAAGAGCACTTTGTCCTCTTCGGTCTCGAAGGTGGATTCAAGCTCGGGGAACAGGCCGGTCCAGAACGGCAGCGCCATGAAGGTGTCTGACGTGCTTTCGTTCTTGAAGTAGCGCGCGCCCACGGTGACGTCGATCTTGTCATTGAACGCGTAGGTCAGCTCGCCATAGGCGGCTTTCTGCTTGAAATTCTCATCCAGAATATAGTGGAAATCCTGGTCGCCCGAGATCCACGGCACATCAAAGCCATAGAGTGCATCCACATAGGCCTTGGCGCCTACAAGGAAGCTTTCCTGCGTCGCAAGGCGGTCCTGGTCCTGATAGTAGAGGCCAAAGACATACTGGAGCGGGCCATCAGAGTTGGAGACGAGGCGCAGCTCTTCGATAAAGGCTTTATCCTCATAGGTGCGGGCTGCGGTCGCCATCGGGCGTGGGTAGTTATAGTACCACGCCAGCCAGCCGTTTTTGGCGTAGAAGCCGGTGTTCTCGCTGATGCTGGCGCCTTCATGCTCATAATAGGAGGTGGAGGATGTGAGCGTGGCGAAACCGAGGTCGATGGTCGCCTCAAGCGCCCCCATTTCCACGTCGCTTTCCGCGGGCTCGAGCTGGATGGAGCCGACTTCATATTTGCCGTATTCATTGCCGAAGCCGTCGCGGCCCACGGTTTGTGCACGCCGGCCGCCCATATCGTCCGACTGGCGGGTATAGGTGGCGGTCACGTCAAAACTGTCGCTCGGTTTCCAGCGCAGGCTGGCACGGCCGAACCACACATCATAGGTGTCCGCATCTTCAACAGACTTATAGGACGCCGTGGGGTCCAGAATGCCGTTTGGCGCAACGGGCACGCCGTTCGCGTCCAACTCATAGACATTCACATAATCCGTGAGGCCCGGGTAATCCATGCGTGTACCGGCAAAGCGGAAGGCCAGCGTATCGCCAAGCGGCACGTTGGCCACAAGGTCCGTCGCCCAACCGAGGCTTTCAGAACCCTTCACACTGCTGAGGGAAGCCGACACATGGCCTGAGAAGCCGTCAAAATCCGGCTTGCGGGTGATATAGCGCACCGTGCCGCCCAGCGCGCCGGAGCCGTAGAGCGTGCCCTGCGGGCCGCGCAGCACCTCAACCCGCTCAAGATCCTTGATCAGGAGGTTGGCGAACATCGGCGTGTCATTAAGGTAAGTGGATACGGTGGCCGCCGCGCTGGTGGCATAATCACCAAGCGCGGAGCCGTCCACATTCAGGCCACGAATACGGATGCTGTTCACTGCCCCCGCGTTCCGCGGCCCCCGGTCGACAATCGCAACACCGGAGATGGAGCGCAGCAGCTCCGCCGAATCAAGCATCTTGGCATCCTCGATCCGCGCGCCGGACACGGCGGAGATATTATAGGGGATATCCTGGATACGCTCGGCCCGGCGGCTGGCGGTAACGACGATTTCTTCAAGTGCGATATCGCCCGCCTCATTGTCCTGCGCGAGTGCTGGCAATGCCATCAGCCCCGAAAGGGCCGTCGACGACAGCAAAGTGAAGGTTGAAAGTTTCCCGATAGCCGACATGGCTACTCCTCCCATATTTAATTGATTGAAAAAAATATGGCAGGCTATTTTTTTATAGTCAACTAAAATAATAATCTCAACTAACGGTAATCATGCTGAACTGCGGCACGCGCATTTTCAACCCTCCCGCACATAAGGACCCACGATAATGGCCACGTCACGCGCGATGGCAGCATGCAGCTCATCAACCGTCATGGCCTTGAGGTACACATAGTTGAGGAAGTGGATTCGCTCCATCCGTGTGAGGAGGAAGGCGAGTTCATGGGCGTCTAGCGCACTGTCGATCTGGCCGCGCGCCTGATAGGCTTTGAGCACCGCCTCGATCGCGGCACCAAGCCCGCCCGCGATGGTGGAAAGATAGCGCGGTGCCACTTCAGGGTCGGGCGAGGTGGCGACAAAAGCCACCACATGGCCCCACAGCTCCCGCGAGAGGGCGGAGAGTGTGTCGTTGACGTTGGAGCGGATCACTTTAGCGACCAGATCAATCGGCGCGTGGTTTGCCGCCTGCTGGCTGAAGTTTGGCAGCGCTTCCTCAATCCCCTCTTCGCCACGCGCCACAAGCGCGAGCAACAGGTCACCCTTGGTGCCATAGTAGTTATAAACCGTGGGGGCGGAGACAACGGCCCGAGCGGCGATCTCCTCAATCGTGGTGTCGGCAAAGCCCTTCTCGACAAACAGTTCGCTCGCCGCCTTTTCAATCAGCGCGCGCCGCTGTGCCTTCTGTTTTTCGCGCAAACCCGCCATACCCGGCCCTTCTCTGGATATTTAATTTTTTAATTCACAGATATTTTTATAGTCATGTAAATTATTTTTGCAATCCTGAAGGCCATGGCAGTACCTTGCCCCGCGCGGCCGGTGCCGTGCGCGGGGCAAGGGTTGGGTCAGCGCGGGTCTGTCAGTTGGTCCTGCAGGTCAGGCATGCGCCGGTAGGTGCCGCCTTTCACCACAGCTTCGACCATGGCCATATTCTCGACCGCCTCAAGCGGGTTTCTGGTGAGCACAACCATGTCTGCCCGTTTGCCTGCCTCGATGGAGCCAAGGGAAGCCCCGAGCCCGATCACTTTGGCGCCGTTCAGGGTGGCCGCGCGTAAAATAGCTTGCTGCGGTAGGCCAGCCTTTTGCCATTCGGCCATTTCGGTCAGGAAGGAGGCGCCATGCAGCACGCCGGGGTTGCCAGCGTCGGTACCGACGGCAAGGGTCACGCCCTCATCATAGAGGCGCTTCAGGTTTTGCCGCTGGATCTGGACCAGTTCGCCGGCGAAAAAGCCCTTGAGCTGGCCAACAATCGCCTGCTCCTGCGGCGATAGCGCGGCGATGGTGGTGTCATCGGCGTCGACAAAAGCCATGTATTTGCGGACCATCTGCACCATCATGCCCGCCTTGCCCGGCGCTGCCGCGGCTTGCTCGAAGCTTGCCAGAATGTCGGCGTGCGCCAGTGCATGTTCGTGGTCGCTGAAGGCAGGCTCGCCGCGGGCCATCTCGGTCATTTTCTGGTGCACGGCGATGGTTGGCACATAGATGATGTCATGCTGCTTGGCGAGGGTGATAAATTCCTCGTCGATGGCGTCGGTCATGACCCCGTGCACCAGAATGTTGGCGCCAGCCCGGATGGCCATTTTGGCGTTCGCCAGGTCTGTTGCGTGCACGGCAACCGGAATGCCCTTGTGGCGCGCCAGCCGGATTGCATGCTCGAACAGGTCGAAAAGCTGTTGCGGGCTCTCGCCACCGTCCGGTGACCAGACGATCTTGATCAGGTCTGGCTGGCGTTTGAGCTGGTCCCTGACCGCAGCCACCGCCGCTTCCGCGGACGTGACGTGCTGGTACACCGGGTCACCGTCGCCAAGGTCAAGCGCCGGGGCACCGAAGCTTGAAATGCAGGCGCCCGCGGTCGCAACGGTTGGTGCGAACGAGGCGCTGGCGGCCAGCGCTCGGGCCCTGTAGTTGAGCGAAGGGCCGCACATGTCGGCCACCGCCGTGATCCCGCTCATCAGGTAGCGCACGGAGGTGTCTTCCAGATGGGCTTCCACCCAGGCGCGGTCGGTCGCATAGGGCTGGATCTGGCTGAAATCGAAACTGTCGGGCCGGGTGAATGCACCGCCAGACTGGAAGAAATGCATATGGGCATCAATATAGCCCGGGGCGAGATAGCGCCCCGCGATATTGACACGCCGATAGCCTTCGCCAATGGCCAGCGAGGCGGGGCCAACAGCCTCGATCCGGCCGTCTTTTACCAGTACGACCGCATCCGCGATGGGGGCGGGCAGGTGGGGGCTGACAACCGTGCCGCCGACATAGGCGACCCTGTCACCGCCCAGGTTTTGCTGCTCATCGGCTTGCGCCTGCGCTGCCGCGCCGAAGGCCACGGCGCATGCCAGTGTCCACAGGGTTTTGCGCGCGCGCTGTCGTGTGTTTCCGAAAGGATGTTTTTGCATCAAGGCACCTTTTCTTTGTTATGAAAGGTCGGCGCAAAGGCTGCGCCAACGGATGCCGCATAGATGCGGTCAGCCTGTCCGCGCCACCAATAAAATCTTCTGAAATAATCTGAAAATTCTATTCAAATATTTGATATAAAAGGGTTTTTTGGAGCTATTCCGCGCGGGTCGCAAGGTGGCTGTCCAGCGCTGCTTTCCATGCCGCCGCGTCCCGCTCGAGCGAATGCAGCTCCCGGCTTTCAATGAGCTTGAGGGCGGACTGGGTGTGCGTGACCGCCCCCGCCGTGTCGCCAAGGTCAAGCGTGACCCGGGCAAGGTTCAGAAAGCCCTGCGCCTGGCCATAGGGGCACTGGATAACCTTGTGATAGTCGACCGCGGCGCGGTAGCGTTGCCGCGCGGCTTCAAATTCGCCCATGGCACGCCCCGCATGCCCTCTGAGTTCGGCGATATAGCCTAGATAGAGCCATTCCTTCAGCGCGTCGGCTTCACGCGTGGCGGCGTCCATGAAGTCGAGCCCGGCTTGCCACTGGCCGTTCCTCATGCGGTCGACCCCCGCCCAGTAATTGAGACGAAGCAGCTCGTGCCGGTTGCCTACCGCGTGCGCCTGCTGCAGGCCCGCCGCCAGCACCGGCGCTGCCTCGGCCGACTTGTTCTGCGACACAAGCGCCTGCACCAGAAGCCGTTTGGCAACGATATTGCCGGGTTCCGTCGCGGTGGCGGCGGCGAGGAATTTTTCCGCCGATGCAAAGTCTTCAGCCTGCATCAGTTCAAGCGCGCTCGCGGTCATTTCATTGGCAAAATCGGAATGGTAGGCGCTTTCGTCCACCACGGTATGGCGGCCCAGCCTGACGGTGATCACCTGTGCAAGCTGATCAAGTGCGCCATAGACACTGTCAGCCAGCAGCGCGCCCTTTTCCATGTCGCCACGTTCGTGCAGCCGGTAGAGAAGCTGGTATTCGCGCGGGGTGCCCGCCAGTGTTGCCTCCACAATCAAACTTGCACCGGTGACGGTGAAAATCCGCGCGATGTCGCCGCGGGTAAAATGCAGCTCAGTGATACCGGCACGCTTGACGACATCAAGAACGTCGCCCGCCTGATAGACGCCGTACGTGTCGGACGGCGGCAGCCGGTGAATAAGATGATCCATCGCACCGTAACGCACCCAGCGGTGGTCGGCGTCTGTCAGCGTGTTGACGACGGGCAGCACGATGACCGCCCCCGCGCCCGAGGAGGCATCGTCCGGCGCGCGGAAAAACGTGAGCGCCAGACCGGCAAACACCACCAGCAGCGCCGCGAGCGAGGCCAGCCGTGCAAAGCCTTGCTTGCCACGGCCCTCGCCCTTCGGCGGAGAGGGAGCGGTGGTGTTGCGGTCGTGCACGGGCAGGGTCCAGGCGTAGCCTTTCCTCGGCACGGTCTTGATCACACTGGCGGTGCCAAAAATCTTGCGCAGTTCCTTGACCGACTGAAACACCACCTGCTCGTCAACATGAACATCGTCCCAGACCTTGCCAAGGATATCTTCCTTGCTGACAAGCGCGCCGCGCGCCTCCAGCAGCAACAGTAACAATTGCAGCGTCTTGGGCCGGACATTGACCGCCTCACCAGCGCGCGAAACCTGCCCGGCAACAGGGTGGATATGGAAATCACCGGTCTCGATATAGTGGGTCACAAAGTCAGCCTGCCGGAACTGCATGAAAGAGGCAACAGCCACACTATAGTGTTTATCGTCACCGATTCACGCGGAAAATGCGCTGTGGGGTAGGCCGCAGAAAACAATGCCGGCGCGGCCCTTGGGGCTGCACCGGCATATGGGTCTTTGAAGGGCGTTGACCTTTAGAACTTGTAGGCGAGCTTGAAGCCGAAACGTTCGTTCTTCTCAAGCGAGCCGTCCGTCTTGTCGTAGGTCAGGCGCATCTCGAAACGCTCGCCGAGGTCAGCAATCATGCCGAGGCCCCAGGATGTCTGGCTGCCTTCACGTTCCTGCTTCACCTTGACGGTGCCGTCACCCGCGAGACCGTCCGCTAGGCCGTAGTTCACGCTTGGGTCGTTGAGGGCAAAGCGCTGGCCGATCTCACCGTAGAGGCGCACGGTCGCTGAGCCGACATCAAAGTGGGTGCCCACCTGTGCCCGCGGATGAAGGTCCGCAAGGAAGTTGGTGGACGCGCTCACATGCGCTTCAAGCCCGCCAGCACCTTCTTCCTGATACTGGAACTGACGGTTCAGGAACAGGTCGAGGTCTACCATGGGCGTAAAGTCGAACGCACCCTGATTGAGGCGGTACCCGGCCCGCAGGCGGGACGCGAGGGCAAGTGACTCGCGGGTCGAGGTCGCGAGGCTGGCAGTCGTGGCGTCCGAACCGGCGAAGTAGGTGCGCTCGGCATCGATCCTCGCGTAGGTTGCCAGGAGCGAGGAGGACGCAAACAGGTTGCCGTCTACATATTTGTAGATCGCGCCTGCATGCAGCCTGTCAGCATCGGACGTGGATGACGTACGGTCAAACTCCGCAATGTCATAGGCGAAGGCGAAGCCGAGGAAGCTCTTTTCGCCCAGCTTCTTCTGCCAGCCCGCCGCAAGGTTGGTCGCGCTTTCGTCGTGACCGGCGTTGCCGAGTGTCATGTTGGTGCGGGTGACCGAACTCCAGACACATTCGCCCTGTTCGGTCGGGTTCATCGCCGCGCCTTGGCTGCCACCACAACTGTGCATGCTGTCGGTCGCGTTGCGCTGTGAGTTGGTGGTGCTTTGTGCATCCGGGTCCAGCGACGAGCCGATCAGGTAGCTCAGTTCCGCTTCAAGGTTGGCATATTTGCCGTCGGTTCCTTCAGCCGCGTTGGCTGCCAGCAGCAGGATATGCTGGATGGTGTCCGTCGGGTCGGAGGCAATATATCCCTCGCGTACCGCATTCACGTGGGCCTGGGCCAGCGGTGCGATCTTGGCGACTTCACCCGTGAGCGCAGACTGGACGAGGTTGATCTGGATATCCGTGATGTTGACCGTAAAGTCGGTGCCACTCAGGGCTGTCGCATAGGTGTAGGTGATGACATTGTTGTCGTTGTCGATGTTGAAGTCATCAAGCGACAGGCTTGCCCCGTCCGTCACCGCGAAGATTTGCATCGGATCGATGGTTTCCTGCGACGGCAGGGACTTGAGTTCAAGCGAGACGCTTGCGCCCTGGTCGCGGCTGAAGGTGTTCACCACTATGCTGTCATAGGTGTTGTTCGCCGGATCAAGGTACAGCCCATGGGAGGCATTCGCCGCCATATGGTAATCGATCGGCCCGAAGATGGAGCCCTGGAAGATATTGCGGTTCGTCAGCGCAACAGTGTAGCCTGCGTTGTTGAAGTTGGCCGAAACATTGCCGTACACATTCTCGATGGACACGGTTGCATTGCCGCCGAGGTCGCCAAGCACAATCGCGTCTGACCCCGCATTTTGAATGGTGCCGTATACGTTGATAACGCTTTTTGCCCCGATCGACGTGTCAGACGTGACAGAACCATAGAGGATTGCACCGGGGTTGAGCGTGATGGTGTTGGTGCCGCCGTTTGCATTGCCCGTGACAAGAATATCACCGTAATATTTCTGGAAGAAGCCGTCTTCCACATCCTCATTCGGGTTGCCGACGGTCAGGAAGGTGTTTGCCGCCGTGATATCAATGGCCGTGCCGGTCCCGGCGTCGATGATGCCATTGATATTGGCAAGCAGGTTGCCACTATCCCAAAGCTTGACGCCACCGGCTGTGCCGCTGTCAGCCGTAATTTTGGCATTGTCGCCCAGCGTGAAGGCTGTGGTCACATTGTTCGGCAGCGGAATGGGGAGGGCGCCGGGTGAAATATCCCATGTATTGCCCGCCATCACGCCCCAGCTATCCGCGCCGGAGACATGGATGTTGCCGTCAATCCACATGTTGAGCGAGCGGTCGTTGCCGTCCGCCGTGGGGGCGTTTGTGGACCCGAAGTAGGAGTAGGTATTCATCACAATGCCGTGCGACTGTGTGCCGACGGTGGTGACGCTGCTGTCCCCGCTCAGGTAGAAGTGGTTTTTAACCTGAAGGTTGCCCTGCGAATAGCTGCCGCCGCTCAGCACCTGCCGGTGGGTTTGCTGGCCGTCGGCTGCGAAGACGGTGTAAATCGCGTTGCCAGACTGGAGATAGAGGCCCGGCGCATAGTGGCCGTTCGTCGTGATGCTGGAGCCATGCAGGCTGAAGTCGAGGCCGCCTGCCTTGGCGCCGCCCATCGCATTGCCTGTCGTTACCGTAATGTCTTCAAGCTTGCTGGTGGTAAACAGCGCACCGCCTACGTCCGCGATGGACTGCGCAACCACACCCACAGCGCCGTCTTTGTTCGTGGTGATGTGGAAACTGCCACCTGCCGAATTGTCCATGCTCACGAGGCCGCTTGTCGCGGCACCGCTGCTGTTGAAAGCGATGGTGGTTTTGGCCTTGTCGGTCGAGTTGAGGAAGGTGGCGCTGCCGCCGCCGCCGATGGACTGCAGCAACATGCCTGCGGCTGCGACACCACTGGTCGTGATGTCGATATCGCAGTCAGCATCGCTTCGGCCAGACTTGCAGCCAGCGAAGATATCATTCGCGTAGCCATTGGTACCATGTGTATTCAGATTGAAGACATGGGACACGGTGGACTGCGCCGCCTCGTTCAAAAGGCCACCGACGCTGGCAACACCGGCGAGGCCACCGCCGCCGCCAACAGACTGGGCGATCAGGCCCACGGCCAGATCACCGCCGGTTGTGGCATGAATATTCTGAACGGTAACGATACCACCAGTGCCGCCTGTGCCGCCTTTGCCGCCGAGGTCAAGCGAGATGGTGCCGCTGGCGTCCGAGAGGCTGGCGTCACCGCCGCCACCGCCGACAGACTGCGCGACCACACCGTGCGATATGACGCCATCGGTGCTAACAACCGCGTCGCTGACGTTAACCGTACCGCCACTGCCGCCGTTGCCGCCACTGCCGCCAAGGGTAAAGCCAAGCGAAAAGTTCGACAGTTCCGCCGGGGCTTTTTCAAGGTCGAGATGGGCTGCACCCGCCATGCCGCCGCCACCGCCAACCGAATGGGCGAAGATGCCGTAGGACTGGTCGCCGTGGGTGGTGATGGTGCTGAGGGCTGCGTTGGCCTGGTCACGGCTCACTTGCACGGCGCCACCGCCGCCACCACCACCACCACGTCCGCCAACAGCCGCGCTCAGGTTATAGGTGCCGACCCCTGCAAAGCCGTTCGAGTCAGCATGGCCGCCAATGCCGCCACCACCGCCGATCGATTGCACGACCACGCCGTGGGACTGGCGCTCTTGCGTGGTGACGGAGCCCCCGTCAAGCACGACCTGAGCTGTGCTGCCGTTGCCGCCGCTGCCGCCACTGCCACCAAGGTTCAGGCTGACATCAAGGTTGCCCCGGACCTCGGCCCCGCTGCCGGGTACAAAAGACGCGTACCGGGTGGCGAAGTCTGCCGGGTCTGAGGGGATGGACGTGGTGACATCAAGGCTGCTGGTATAGCCGCCAGCACCGCCGCCGCCACCGATGGACTGCACAACAATGCCTGATGATTTGATCTGGTTGGTGGTGACCGAACCACCCCAAAGGGCCACAAGCGCGGAATTGCCGTCGCCGCCAGAGCTGCCGCTGCCGCCAAGGTCAACGGTTGCGGTGAAGGCGCTGTTGTTGATCCGGGTCGGGGACAGGGGGGCCGTATCGGCGGTCACACTGGTTGAAACCGCGTGAATGTGCCCGCCCGCGCCGCCACCGCCACCAATGGATTGTACCATGACGCCGTTTGAGGACACGCCGTGGGTTTCAACTGTGCCAACAATGCCCGATGATACGCCGCCACTGTGGGCGCCGGCGCCACCGGTGCCGCCAAGGTTGACGTTGGCGTTGAAGGTAAGCGAATCCGCATGCATGCCAAGCGCCTTGTCCGAGACGGAGCCGCCGCCCGTGGTGCTTGAGAAGCTGTGGATCGAGCCGCCTGCGCCGCCGCCGCCACCGATGGACTGTACAAGCATGCCGCCCGCGTGGTCGCCATAGGTGGTAACCGATGCGCCGCTCGAGATATTGGCAACAGCGGAGCCATTGGTGCCGCCGTTGCCGGCGTCGCCGCCCATGTTTACATGCGCGCTGACCGTCAGCGGGGCGTTTGCGCCCGCGCCGTCAACCACGTTGCCGCCGTTGCCGCCGCCACCGGAAATCGACTGCGCGGTGATGCCGGTTGAATGCGCACCATATGTAGTGACGGAACCACCATTATGGTTCACTTCCACAGCGCCCGAGGAGCCGCCCGCGCCGCCCGCGGCACCCATGGCCACGGAAACATTGGCGCTGACCACGCCGGTGCTGTTGGACTGCGAGTTGACTGTGCCGCCAGAGCCGCCGCCGCCGCCGATGGACTGCGCGACAATGCCGCCCGCCATGCGCCCGCCGGTCACGATCGAGGTGTTCGCCGCGGTGTTGACTGTCACTGCCTCACCGTCGCCGCCCGCGCCGCCTGTGCCGCCCTTCGAGACGGCAACCGCCACGCTGACAATGCCGCCGCCTTGTGCGAGCGAGACCGCATGACCGCCGGAGCCACCACCCCCGCCGATGGACTGCGCCAGGACGCCCGGCGAATGGTCACCCGCGACATAGGCGCCAAAGGTATTGGTCGCCAGGTCGGCATACAGAAGGCCGGGGGTGGATGTGCCGGTCGTGACGGAGGAGCCGGATTTAAGGTCAACGGTCACCGCTTCGCCATTGCCGCCGACGCCCCCGGAACCACCGATGGACATGGCAAAGGACGCGCTGATGAAGTCGTTGCCGGTAGACTGGGCCGTTGCCGTACCGCCGGAGCCGCCGCCCCCGCCGACACTGAGCGCCTTGATGCCCATGGAATTAAGGCCAAGGGTCGAAATGGAACCGCTGTTTTCAATGGTGATGGCGCCGCCATCGCCGCCGCTACCGCCGTTGCCGCCTACCGCGACCGAGACATATTGGTTGTCCGCGTTTGCGGCGGCACCCACGCCGCCGTTACCGCCCGCCGCGATGGCCATAATACCGGCGGAGGAAATGCCACCGGTGCTGATGCTGCCGGTGTTCACGACGCTGATGTTGCCCGCCTTGAGGCCGTTGCCGCCATTGCCGCCAACCGAGTAGACACCGGCCGTCTGGTCTGTTGACGTGCTCGAGATACCGTTGTTGTTCGCCGAGCCGGAGACAAACACCATGCCGGGCGCAAGCGGTGCATCTGCGGTGAAGTTCAGGAATGGCGATGTCACAATATAGGCGGTATCAAGGGTACCGCTGTTGTAACCCACGAGGTCGCCGGTGATCGTGCCGCCCGATAGCGCAATGCCGGTGGAGTAGACATTGCCGAAGTTGACGGCCGCTACAGAGCCGCCGCCCGTCGTGAAGGCTGCGAAGGTGGGAACGTTTGGTGACGCGTATGATCCGCCATCAATCGTCGAGGTGTCGACAGACTGGCCTTCGACGTTCACAATGACAATATTGCCGCTGCCGTCAAAGACATAACCGATCGAACTCAGGCTCGAACAATTGACAAAATAGGAGTTCGGTCCGGTTGGATTGATGTCATCCTGATAAATCTGTGTGGTGGTGGGCGGGACTGCCACTGAACCCGCCGCGACATTCGAGATATCAGGCAGCGTACAATTGTTGCTGGCGTCCTGTGCCGCGGCCGGCGCTGTCAGCAAGAGTGCATAGATTGAAGTGGTACCAAGAAAAGCGGAACGAAGCATTGATGTGTGGCGCGCACACTTTTTACCCATGTTTCTGGTCATTTTATGATCCCCATCTGAACCCCATACAACACCATCATAGAGTAGTATTGCCAAAATCAAGTGATTTTATAAAGGGTTGGCAAAATATCAGCAATATCAATATCGATCTGAGGTTGAACACACCATGAACGGGCATCGGTGCGACCGTTCAGTTTAGTGTATTGCGAACCCAATGTTCCTGCGGTGTTGGCCGTGAGGGGGTGGGGGGCGCCCGGGCAATTTGCCCGCTCAAAAAAAACTGTCCATGGGCGGCCAGGCAGGGGCGGAAGTCAGTTTGAGGAGGGGTTTCTCGGTTTGGCGCGCGCGGTTGCTTCTGCGTGCGCCGGATCATCCGGCCAGAAATGCCGCGGATACCGCCCCTTCATCTCTTTCGCCACCGCCGCCCAGGAGCCTTGCCAGAAGCCGGGCAAATCCCGGGTCATCTGGAGGGGCCGGTGGGCGGGCGAGAGAAGAATGAGCAACAGCGGTATCTTGCCGCCCATGATCGACGGATGCTGGTTCAGCCCAAAAAGTTCCTGCACACGGACCTCGATTGCAGGGCCCGTTTCATGCGCGTAATTGATGGGGATGCGGGACCCGGTGGGTGCTTGAAAATGGGAGGGCAGCAGTTCATCGATCTGCGAGCGAAGGTCCCATGGCAGCAGGCTTGCGAGGGCGCCTTCAAGCATGTCAGGGGTGATTTTCGCGGCGGCGGTTACACCATGAATGCAAGGCAGCAACCAGTTTGAAACTTCCGTCTGCAAGGCGCGGTCACTGAGGTCCGGCCATGGTGCGCCGAGGTTTTCATGCAGATATGTCGCCCGTGACCTGAGCGCCAGCTGCGCCTTGCTCCACGGCAGAATGTCAAGGCCCAGTTCCTCGATCCCGGCACACAGCAGCGCGGCAGCGGCGTCCGTATCCTCAACCCTGGCAGTCGCGTCCGCCAGAATGACCTGCCCGATGGCACGCACACGGCGCGCACGAACGCTTGCCGAGGCACGGTCAAACTCAAGCCGTGTTTCCTCAAGGATATGAGGCCCGAAGGTCGCCTCAATCTCGTCGATACCGATTGCGGCTGCGGCGCGAATGCGCCCGTTCGCGGCTTGGCCTGTAATGTCGGTCACCACAAGGAACTTGTGCCGCGCGAGGGCATCGGTTTCCGGCAAGCTTGCCGCGCGTCCGTTCACGAGGCGGAACCGCCCCGGCTTGCCAGCCGCTTGCGCGAGGCGGTCCGGATAGGCATTGGCGAGCATTTGCCCGGTGCTGATTGCGCTGCCCGGATGTTGCACACTGCCTGCCAGTTTTGCCCACCGCTGTGCAAGCGCCTTGGCGTCGCGGGCGCGCGGGCTGTTGTCGGCAAGGAAGCGGCGCAGGCGGTCCTCGAGGTCTATGGCGTCGCCGCCCAGCCCATGCTCGGACACAAGGGCCGCAAGTTCAGCCGCGGCTTGCGCACAGCCGCTCATGCCGGCGCGGTGGATCATATGCGCCAGCCGCGGGTGAAGCGGGAAAGCCGTGAGGGCGCGGCCTTCAGCCGTGATCTGCCCACGGTCATCAGTGGCGTCCAAACCCTGGAGGAGGGCGGTTGCTTCCGCCCATGCGGGCCCGGGCGGCTGATCGATAAACTGCATTTGCCCGGGGTCACTGACCCCCCATGCCGCGAGCGAGAGCGCAAGCGTGGCGAGATCCGCGGCCAGAATTTCCGGTGTATCAAAGGCCGCCAGCGCTGCGGTCTGGCCCTTGTTCCACAGCCGGTAACATACACCGGCCTCGGTGCGGCCTGCGCGGCCCTGCCGCTGCGTGGCGGCGGCCTGCGAAATTTTCCGGGTCTCAAGCCGCGTCAGCGCGGTCGCAGGCTCATAGACCGGCACACGGGCAAGGCCACTGTCGACCACAATACGGATGCCCTCAATGGTCAAGGATGTTTGCGCGATCGTGGTTGCCAGCACCACCTTGCGCCGCCCCGGGCGCGCGGGTGCAATGGCCCGGTCCTGCTCCGCAGGGCTGAGACGCCCGTAGAGCGGCGCGATATCTGTTGCCTCTGTTACCTGGCCAGACAGGCGCTCGGCAACCCGGCGGATTTCCGCCTCGCCCGGCAGAAACACAAGGGCGGAGCCATGTTCTTCCCTGAGCGCCATCAGCACCGTGGCGACCACATGATCCTCTATATGGGTGTCCGGCTTCATGGGGACGTAGCGGGTTTCGACCGGGTATGCGCGTCCTTCGCTCGTGACCGTCGGCGCGCCCGAGAGCAGGGCGGACATGCGCGCGCTATCAAGCGTTGCCGACATGACGAGGATGCGCAGCTCCGGCCTGAGGATGGCGCTGTCGAGCGCGAGTGCGAGGCCGAGGTCACCGTCAAGGCTGCGCTCGTGAAACTCATCAAAAATGACGGCTGCGACACCGTTTAGCTCGGGGTCGTCAAGGATCATGCGGGTGAAAACCCCCTCGGTCACGACCTCAATCTGCGTGTTCCTGCTCACGCGGGTGTCAAGCCGTACCCGGTAGCCGACTGTCGCGCCAACCTCTTCACCGAGCGACTTCGCCATGAAGTGCGCCGCCGCCCGCGCGGCAATACGCCGGGGTTCCAGCATGATGATGCGCCCGCCCACCCGCCAGTCAGCGTCCAGCAGCGCAAGCGGCACCCGTGTGGTTTTACCCGCGCCCGGTGCCGCCACCAGAACCGCAAACGCGCTGTCCTGCAGCGCAGTTTTGAGCTGCGGCAGCACGGCATCAATTGGAAGCGGGGTGCGGGCCTTGGTCATGGGCCCTACATATGGGAAACGCCCCGTGCTGAAAAGCAGTATTGCATGCCGCCAATTCCGTCGCTGTCAGCGAGCCGGGTGAATGACGGCATGCGCGACCCTGCGGCGTGATCTGATGCCGTGCCTGGGACGTATCCAAACCTACACAGGTTTGGAGAATGTCCGTGTATTTCGACCCCCTTCTGAAACGCGAAGCAACCGGCAAAACGGCCGCGAAGGTTGCCGTTATCGGTTCTGGTATTTCCGGCCTCTCCTGCGCCTGGCTTCTGGGCAAAAGCGCGGATGTCACGGTCTTTGAGGCAAACGATTACATCGGCGGGCACAGCAATACTGTTGATGTGACCGTGGACGGCGTGACCTTCCCGGTCGATACCGGTTTTATCGTCTACAACCCGGTTAATTACCCCAACCTCTGTGCGCTTTTTTATAATCTGGAAGTGCCTTCGCGCGAGACAGACATGTCTTTCTCGGTGTCGCTTGATGACGGGCGGTTTGAATATGCGGGCGGGGACCTGAAGGGGCTTTTTGCCCAGCCTGGCAATGTACTTGCGCCCCGCTTCTGGAAGATGCTGACCGGCATTTTGCGGTTCTATCGCCACGCAGACAGATTCCTCGAAGAAGTATCGGGCACCGATCTGTCGCTTGGTGATCTCGTCACGCGGCATGGCTTCTCGCGAGCGTTCATCCGGGACCATCTTGCGCCGATGGGCGCAGCGATCTGGTCCAGCAACTGCGACGATATTCTGGATTATCCGGCGGAATCCTTCCTGCGGTTCTGCAAAAACCACGGCCTGACCCAACTGACGGACCGCCCTGCGTGGCGCACTGTTGCGGGCGGCAGCCGGGAATATGTGCAGCGGCTTGTGGCTACCCTCAAACGCCCTGTCGTGCTTGGCGACCCGGTGGTGGAAGTTTGCCGCGAGGAGGGGGCTGTGCGGGTGACAACCCGGTCTGGTCGGCAAGAGAGGTTCGACGATGTGGTCTTCGCCTGCCATTCCGATCAGGCGCTTGCGCTGATGCCGGAGCCTGATGCGGGGATCGCGACTGCGCTGTCGGCCATGCGCTACAGCCGCAACCATGTGGCGCTGCACACGGACCTCAGCCTCATGCCCCGCCGCCGCGCCGCCTGGGCAAGCTGGAATTATATCGAACGCAGGGATGGCCCTATGAGCGGCCCTGCCGTCTCCTACTGGATGAACAACCTGCAGCACCTGCCGACGGAGACACCCGTGATCGTGACCCTGAACCCGGACCGGGAGATCAGGGGCAGCGAGATGCTGGGCTGGTATGAATATGACCACCCGATCTTTGACCGCGCCGCCCATGATGCCCGTGCGCAACTGTGGGAGCTTCAGGGCGCTGGCGGTCTCTGGTTCTGTGGCGCTTACCTTGGTGACGGCTTTCATGAGGACGGTATCCAGGCGGGCCTCGCTGTTGCGGAAATGCTGGGCGGTGTTGCGCGGCCATGGTCGCTTGGTGGCCAAAACGCGCGGATCGGGCTGCCGGACGAGCTTCTGGCCAAAAGCGAGATTCCGGCATGACTTTAGGCCTCAAACCCGCACTTTATACAGGTACGGTATGGCACAAGCGGACAAGGCCGAAGGTGCATGCCTTCCGCTATCCGGCCTATTATCTGCTGCTGGACGTTGATGACCTTGGTGCGGCCAAGCCCCATCTTCCGTGGTGCCTGTCCTTCAACCGGCCCAATATCTTTTCTGTCCATGAGCGGGATTTCGGCCCGCGTGACGGCACCTCCCTGCGCCGTCATGTTGAGGGCCTCTTGACGGGGGCGGCCGTGCCTGCGCGCATCATGATGCTTACCATGCCGCGGCTGTTTGGCTATGCCTTCAACCCGATCACGGTCTATTTTTGTTATGATGCCAATGGTGCCCTGACCGCCACCATCTATGAAGTGCACAACACCTTCGGCGAGGCGCACTGTTATGTTTTCAGCGCGAGTGCGGGCATGGATGCCGTTCCCCGGCATGAGGCACGCAAAACCTTCCATGTCTCGCCCTTCTATCCGGTTGAGGGGCACTATAGTTTCAGCCTGCGCCAACCGCACGGGCAGTTCGCCCTTGCCATCCGCTACTTTGGCGCGGACGGCAAACATGACCTGACGGCCTGCCTGAAGGCAGAGCGGCGACCGCTCACATCGTCCGCGCTCATGAAAGTTTTTGCCAGTATCCCGCTCGTCACCTTCAAGGTCACGGCAGCCATTCACTATGAAGCGCTTCGGCTTTTCCTGAAGCGGTTGAAAGTTTTCACCAAACCACCCCAGTCCGACCAGCGCAGGGAATACGCGCGTGCGGATATACCCGACATGAAAAGAGGATAATATGGACGGCAGCTTCACCAGCCCCGATACGCCCGCGCGTGTCAGCCTGCGCGAAAAGGTTTTCGCCAGTGTGCTTGGCCATCTTTCAGAGGGCACGCTCTGTGTTTCCTTCCCGTCGGGCCATGTGCGCACCTTCATCGGGCGGCAGGACCCGGCGCGGTTTCACGCCACCATGCACATCAAACGCTGGTCGGCGGTTGCGCGCACTTTGCGCGGCGGCGCTATTGGTCTTGGCGAAAGCTTCATGGACGGTGACTGGCACAGCCCCGACCTGACCGTGTTGCTGCAGCTTCTCGCCGCCAATATGGACCGGCTCGAGAGCAGGTTGCCCAAGCTGCGCGCCTTCAAACTGCTTGACCGTCTTGGCCATTTTTTCAACCGCAACACCCGCAAGGGCAGCCGCCGCAACATCGCCTATCACTATGACCTGGGGAATGATTTCTACCGCCTGTGGTTAGACCCCAGCATGACCTATTCCGCTGCACTGTTTGACCAGGGAACGGCTGACCTGGAGGCGGCGCAGACACGCAAATATGCCCGGCTCGCTGAAGCCGTGGGCATCAAGGCCGGCGACCATGTTTTGGAAGTGGGTTGCGGTTGGGGCGGCTTCGCCGACTATGCCGTCAATGTGCTCGGCGCGCGCGTGACCGGCGTGACCCTCTCACAGGAACAGCTTGCCTACGCGCAGGCGCGCCTTGCAGCAACGCCGGGGCGGGACAGGGCTGACCTGCGCCTGTGCGACTACCGCGACATAGAAGGCGAGTTTGATCATATCGTCTCGATCGAGATGCTGGAGGCGGTCGGTGAACAGTTCTGGCCTACGTATTTCAGCACACTCAAGGCGCGGCTGAAACCCGGTGGGCGCATCGGCATTCAGGTGATCCGCATTGATGACCAGCGCTTCGAGAGCTACCGCAGTGGTGTTGACTTCATCCAGAAATATATCTTCCCCGGCGGCATGCTGCCGTCTGACGATGTGCTGAAGAAGCGCGTCAGTGCGGCAGGGCTTGCGCTTAACGACCAGCTTGATTTTGGCCTTGATTACGCCGAGACGCTCAAACGCTGGCACCAGAATTTCAATGCGGTGCTGGGTGAGGTGCGAGGACAGGGTTTTGACGAGCGTTTCATCCGCATGTGGCAGTTCTACCTTGCCTACTGCGAGGCCGGGTTCCGCGAGCAAACGATTGACGTCAGCCATTATGTCCTCAGTCGCGACAGCTAACAGGCGCACACTCGGCGCGCGGCATATCATCTATGGTTTGCCGGCTGTGTGTTTTGCATTCCCCCTTGTGCCGTTCGCGGTCTATCTGCCCAGCTTCTATGCGACCGACATGGCGCTTGGTTTCCTTGTTGTCGCCATCGCGCTCTTTCTCTCGCGCCTTGTGGACATGATCAGCGACCCGCTTGTGGGCATGTGGAGTGACGATACTGGGAACGCATGGTGGCACCGCAAGGGCTGGATCGCAGGTGGCGCCGTGGTGGCCGCCACCGCGCTCGTGTTCCTCTGCCGTCCGCCGGCGCAGCCATCGGCACTTTACCTCGGGCTCTGGTCCGCTATCCTTTATGTTGGCTGGACCATGGTGATGGTGCCCTATCAGGCGTGGGGCAGCGAGCTCGCGGAAGATGATGACGAAGTCGCCACCTATACCGCCGCGCGGGAAGGTTGCTCGCTCCTCGGCATGCTTGCCGCACTCAGTTTGCCCATGGTTCTGGATGGGCCTCTCTTGCCCGCCATCCCGAGTTTCCTGCTGCCGGTTGGTTTTGTATCGCTTGCCCTCGCGCTTCTTCTGTTGCCCCATGCTGGGGCCTCGGGTGCCGCCAGGCCTCGCAGCCGGATGGCGGACCTCTGGCAAGTCTTTCGCACTGCGGAGGTGTCGTCGCTCAGCCGGGTGTGGTTCCTGACCGCAACGGCAAGTGCCATACCGGCAGCCTTGTTCCCCTTGTACGTCCAGCGCGTGCTGGAAGGCTCAAGCGGCGAAGAAAACCTCGCGGTCCTCCTCTATTTCATGACCGCGGTGCTGGCCATTCCACTCTGGGCACGCGCCTCAAAGGGGCGGAACAAAAAGCGCCTGATGGCGGCGGGCATGGCGGTGGTCTGCCTCGTGTTCCCGACAGCCGTGTTCCTCGGCCCCGGCGACACCGGCCTCTTCCTCATCGTTTGTGTGCTGAGCGGCGCCGGGCTCGGGGCAGAGCTAGTGCTCGGTCCTGCAATCCTGGCCGATATCATCCGCGCGCGGACGAAGGCGGGGCACACTGGTCTCGCCGCCATTCACTTCGCCATCTGGGGCATGGTCGCCAAGCTTGCTTTTGCGCTTGCGATCCTGCTGTCGTTCGGCCTTCTGGCGCTTTTTGAAGCGCTTTTGGGCGAAGGCGCCAATGCGTTCGCGGTTGCGGTGGTTTATGCCCTGCTGCCCGCGCTCATCAAAGGGGTGGCAACTGCAGATTTGTGGCGGAAAACCAGCATTTCCGGCCAAACCAAAACATGCGCCACCGCGTATAGAGATACACGATTTGATTGAGGAGACCGGGATGCGATGCAAGCCGATTATGTTGATCCTAACCCTGTTGACCCTTAGCGCATGCGGTATGACCATGACGGAAAAAGATTTCGAAAACCAAACCCCCAAACTGGTGCTGGAAGACTATTTCAGCGGCAACCTTATCGCCACTGGCCTTTTCGAGGACCGGTTCGGCAACATCCGCACCCAGTTCACGGTGGATATCACCGGCACCTTCGACGGCAAGACGCTCACGCTTGACGAAAACTTCGTCTATTCGGACAAAAGCACCGAATTCAGGCGCTGGGTGATCGAGAAAACCGGCCCGGACAGCTATAGCGGCACGACGGAGCAGGCCATCGGGGAAGCCGTTGGTACTTCGTCTGGCAACAGCTTCCACTGGACCTATAAATTCCGCCTCAATGTGGGGGACGACATCTGGAAGGTGAAGTTCGACGACTGGATGGTGCTGCAGCCGAACGGCGTGCTGCTCAACAAGGCTACAGTCTACCGTTGGGGCATAAAGATCGGCACCGTGTTCCTGTCGTTCCGCAAGGCGGACGCGGTGGCGGCGGCGGAAGCCGAGGCAGCCCGCCTCGCTTCCTGATCCAGCCTAAAGCACCAGATCAAGCGTGTTGGTGCAACTGGTGCAGCGAAACTCGATAAGGCTTCCGTCGGTGTGGCGGAAGCTCATGCCCAACCAGTTGCCTTCCCTGTCATAGGCCGTGTTGATCTCAAGCTCGCCGCGAACGGCGTAGGTTTCACCGCCCGGTGCTTTGATATCGCCACCGTCTGACGGGCTGATGCGCACCTTGTTCAACTGGCCGGTGATGGTGTTGAAAAGTGTATCCACACCCAGCACATCGGCGTTCCAGTGATTTGTGGTCATGAAGCCCGGGTCAACGGATAGCTCTTGTCCAGTGCTGTCCTCCGCGAGATAGATATCACCCTCAAGGCGGATCTCGGTCTCTGACACTTTGCCGTTGTCGTCCACTTTCGTGACAACACTTTCAAGCCCGCCGTCGGACCATACTTCAGTGGAACGGTAGTGGTACCGGTATGCGGTGATGAACAGGAACTTCACTTTCATCCGCGTTTCCGACACCACCTTGAGGGTGTCGCCTTCGCGGTGGAAGCTGATGTCATGGGTGCCGATCTCTTTGCCGTTCCTGAGCACCTCATAGCTGTTGACAGCGTCGGCCGCGATTGCAGTATTCATGGTCGCCACCAGAAGCAGCGTGGCACCGGTATAAAGTTTGATCCCGCCTACCATATGATCCTCTCTCCCTTGTGGTCGAAGAAACCGCCGCTGTCTGCCGGGGTGAGTGCGGCGATGACATCCAGAAGCCTGCGGGCGGCAAGGTCCGGTGCCTGCACCTCAAGGCCCGATTTTGCGAAGGGGCGGGTCAGTCCCGTGTCCACCGTGCCGGGGTGCAGCGCCACGCAGATGGCGTCTTTCGCGCGGCGCGAAAGCTCCGTGGATGCGGTTCTGACAACCTGGTTCACCGCCGCTTTTGAGGCGCGGTAGGAATACCAGCCGCCCAGCCGGTTATCGCCAATGCTGCCAACCCGCGCCGAAAGCACGGCGAGGACAGAGCGGCCACGCTTTGGCAACAGTGGCAGGAAGTGTTTCAGCACCAGCGCAGGGCCGATGGTGTTGACCCTGAAGCTTTCGAGCATGGCACCGGTATCGAGCGCGGACAGGCTTTTCTCTGGCATCATGCCGTCACCATGCAGCTTGCCGGTCGCGACGATGATCAGGTGTGGGGTCATGTCATCCGCCGTCAGTTGGTCCGCGGCGGCGCGAATGCTGTCTTCATCACAGACATCAAGCGGGATGCTGCCGCGCCGGCTGAACCGGTAAAGGCGGGCGTATTGCCCGCCTGCATCCAGCGCGTCGCAAAGCGCTGCGCCGATACCGCCCGTGGCGCCAATCACGACCGCTGCGCTGTTTTCAGCATGATGTTCCATCCGCTACTCCTTCCTCAAGGATTACGGAATTCGGGTGAGCGCAGATCATGGATTTTCCGTGGTGCCGTCTAGAGCGTGGCGAGGAATCTCTCCGCCGCGGCCAGATAACCGGCCCGGGTGTCCGCATTCATGCGGTCCCAGGTGGAATAGGTGTTCCGTAGCCGCGCGTTGCCGCCAATCTGGTCCCGGTTCCGGTCAAGGAAATGCCAGTAAAGCGCATTGAAGGGGCAGGCGTCCTCACCCACCTTGCGGTCAGGCCGGAAGCGGCAGCCACTGCAATAGTCCGACATCTTGTTGATATAATTTGCGCTCGCCGCATAGGGTTTTGAGCCCAGAAGCCCGCCGTCGGCAAACTGGCTCATGCCAAGGGTGTTGGGCAGCTCCACCCACTCAAGTGCGTCTATATAGACGCCGAGGTACCATTCGTGCACCTCCCTCGGGTCAATGCCCGCAAGCAAGGCGAAGTTGCCGGTGATCATCAGGCGCTGGATATGGTGAGCATAAGCGAGGTCCATCGTCTGGCCGATCGCGGCCTTGAGGCATGCCATGTCTGTCTCCGCTGTCCAGTAAAAGGCGGGCAAGGGGCGTGTGGCGCCAAGGAAGTTCTTGTCCACATAGTCCGGCATTTTCAGCCAGTAGGTGCCGCGCACATATTCACGCCAGCCGATGATCTGGCGGATAAAACCCTCAGCGGCATTGAGCGGCGCCCGGCCCTTCTGGTAAGCCGCTTCCGCGCGGCGACACACCTCCAGAGGGTCAAGAAGTCCCACGTTGATGTAGGGCGACAGTACGGAGTGGTAGAGGTAAGGCTCGTCCGTCAGCATGGCGTCCTGATAGTCGCCAAAAAGCGGCAGGGCATGGCTGATGAAATAGTCGAGGCATTTTTCCGCGTCCGCCCGCGTCACCGCATAGCCGAAGCCTTTGAGCTTGCCGCAGTGCCCGTCAAACTTATCGCCCACCATGGTGATGACATCTGCAGCTATCTGGTCGGGCTTGATACGCGGTGGGCGCGGCATGAAAAGATCAGTGCCCGCCGGTTTGCGGTTCTCTGTATCGAAGTTCCAGCGCCCGCCCTCGGGCTTGTCACCCTTCATCAAGAGGCCGGTCTTGCGCCGCATCTCGCGGTAGAAATATTCCATGCGCAGCTCACGCCGCCCCTCGGCCCATGCGGCAAACTCGGCGCGGCCGCACAGGAAACGGGTGTCCTCAAGGACCTCAACCGGCATTTCGAGTGCGTCGGCAAGAGTGCCGATCATCTGCTCCACCCGCCATTCGCCGGGCGCTGTGAACACCAGCTTCTCAGGCTTCAGTCGCGTCACCGCGCGGGTGATTTCGCCGTTGAGGGTGCCGCTGTTATCAGGGGCATCAAGGCTGACATAATCAACCACCCACCCCGCCGCCCGAAGCTCGTCGCGGAAGTGGCGCATGGCTGCGAAGAAGAACACCAGCTTCTGTTTGTGGTGGTTGACCGTCCTGGCCTCCGCAGCCACCTCCACCATCAGCATATGGTCCCTCAGCGGGTTGGCGAGCTTGAGCGACGCCATATCCATGCTAAGCTGGTCGCCAAATATCACCAAAAGATTGCGGGGTTTCATTGCGGGCATCTCCTTGCTGCGCTTCATACGCGGTAACGGCAGCCGTGGACCGGCGACAGCCCTTGCAGGTGAAACCGCATATATCTTGCGGAGCCCAGATGAGGATGCGTCAAAGCAGAATTATTCTGGTTTAATCAGAAATAAGGCTGCTAAAAATTATTGAAATTAGCATTAAGGCGGCTATAGGATCGGTCAGTTCAGAAAAAGAATAAAAAACACGGATGAATGATGTTGGGAGTTTGCCGAACTTGTTCATTTCGCCACACGCCTGAGTTCCGGGCCTGTGCATCGCAAGGTGTTTCGGGCTCTGCATGTATGCTGAATTGACCAAATTTATGCCCTGAGGGAGGCCCGTCCATGAAAAAAATCGTTTGTCTGGCTCTTGCTGTTGCCGCTTCAGCCCCCACTGCTTTTGCGGGCGACCTGCCGCAAGACTTTGACGCTTCCGTCACCGCCGCGATGGAGAAATGGCACGCGCCCGGCCTCGGGCTCGCCATCGTCAAGGACGGCGAAGTCCTGCTCAGCCGCGGGTATGGCATCAAGTCGGTCCTGACCAACAATCCGGTGGATGAGCACACGGTTTTCCAAGCTGGTTCAACCACCAAGGCCTTTGCCTCGATGGCGCTTGCGCTGCTGGTGGATGAGGGCAAGGTAGGCTGGGACGACCCCATCATCAAACATGTGCCGGAGTTGGACCTGCACGAAGACTATGTGGAAAAGAACATGACCATCCGCGATGTGCTGAGCCACCGCAGCGGGGTCTCCCAACTCAGCAACATCAATGTGTTCTTGAGCAAAAGCCTGCCAGACGCCTGGAAAATGCTGCCCAACAACCCGCAGCAAACCAGCTTCCGCCAAGCGTGGGACTATAACAATACCATCTTTGCGCTTTCGGGCCTTGTGGTTGAAAAGGTTTCCGGCAAGCCCTTCCATGAATTTGTCAAGGACCGCATCCTCGACCCCCTCGGCATGACCGAAACCCTGCTCCTCGACGCTGAAGTGGAAGCGCGCAAAAACCGTGCGGAAGCCCACCGCTATGTGGACGGTAAGTTTTACCAGATCGAATATCCCTATATCGAATACAGCCAGTCTGCCGGCATGATCAATTCAACACCGTCAGACATGGCGAAATGGCTCAGCTTCCTCGCGAACGGTGGCATGGCTGGCGACAAACGGCTGGTCTCGGAAGCAGCGATGAAGGAGATGTTCGCGCCGCAGATGTTGATGGACCCGGGCATGGTCTATCCCGCCGCCAAGACGCTGGATCATTCCTACTTTGCTTATGGCCTTGCGTGGTTTGTCTATGACTACAAGGGCGAAAAAATCGTGATGCACACCGGCAGTATTGACGGCATGTCCGCCATCAACGCCATCATCCCCGGCAAGAAGGCGGGTGTTTATGCCTTCATCAATGCGGACCATATCGAGTACCGCCACGCCATGATGTATACGGTGCTGGATATCCTGCTCGACAACCCGGCCGAAGACTGGTCCGAAAAACTTTATGCGGTGTATCACAGCAAGGACAGCCAGGAGGCGGCAGCATGCCCCGTGTTTTCCGAAGCAGCGCTTGCGGATCTGCCGGGTGAATATACCCTCCCGGGACTCTTCCCGCTGACGATTGACAAGGCGGATGGCGGCTTCATGGCAACCCTTGGTGTGAATACATCAAAGCTTAGCGTCACCAGCGAAGGTTGCCTGAAAATTCACGATTCCGATAACCCGGAGCTGCCAAGCACGAACTATCTTCAGCCTGTGCTGAACGACAGCGGCGCGTTGACGCAAGTGAAGTTCAGCGGCCTGCCCATGAGCAAGAAGGGCGCACAGTAAGCGAGGTTCCGGCTTGCTGCAGAACAAGGTCAAATCCTGAGGGTGCTGCCCTCAGGGCCTCGGCATGCGGCCCCACGCATTTTGCGCGCTATCAAAAATCGCTTTCCTTCAGCGCTTGCGCACCATCAATTTTGTGCTTGCAGAGTTGATCCAGCAGTTCCGAAAAGCCGCGCCGGTATTTCCATATCCACAACCTGCCCGATTTGCTGCGCAGGTATGTGCCCCATCCCGAATGATCAACGACCTTGGTGATATCTGCCCAGGGTATGAAGCGCCATTTTGCAAAACGGCGATAGAGGATGCCTTGTGTGTTGAATTTCGCGGCCACCCCGAAAATACCGTAAGTGCCGAACGCCATGAGCGAGGTCATCGAGACCCCGAGGAGCAGCATGGCGCCTCGTTGCTCACTGTCAACATTCAGGATTCCAGCAATCGCCAGCACAAGACAGGCTGCGCCAGCAACTGCGAAGACTATGCCCATGGCGATGAGCATGGGGGTGTTGCTCACATGCGTCCAGCCCGCCTCATCAACTATTGGCTTTTTCTTGCCGCCGTTCAGCATGGCGCGCAGCAGAAAGAAGGCGATCACGGCCCCAATGAGGCCTGACAGTATTGGTCTGTATTCCACGGCGTCCCCCAAACGCTAACCTGACCCAACCTTATCCCGGTTCAGATCGAACTTTGCCAGATATTTGCGCAGGCGGTTGCCGCCTTTGGCTCGTCCATGCCGATGAGCCTGCCACAGCAATGGTGCCTGCCGCCTTGTGTTTCGCGGGTTGCCAGCTTTCATCAATTTTTCATTTGAAAAAGAATTATAATTCTGATTCTATTATTATCACTGAAGTTTTGATTATATTCATTTTGCCGGGCAGGGGTGCCCGGCGGCGACGCTGTTTTGCTGGCGGGGTCCGTCACGCTTTGCGGCGTACGAGAGGTGTGTGCTGGCTGCCGGTGGTCGGGCAGGGGCGGGGCTGTGTGCCTTTGTCCCGTTCGGGCCTTGGCAGGGTGGCGCACGTTGGGGCAACTCGGGGCGCTGTGTCCGGGTGGGGAGGGCTATCCCGCCTGTGAACAGGCCCCAGGCCATTTGGCCGGGAGGATATGTATGGCAGCAATGACAGCTGGAGTTTCCGTGAGTGAAGGTGGCGCCCGCGCCGCCCTGGGCGGTCGCGCCGCAAAACCGGGTACGCCGGGCGGACCGTGGCTTTATGGCCGCTGGGCGCAAGTGCCGGCACAGAAGCGCAGCGAACGTTCGTTCCTGCGCTTTCTTGACGCGGCGGAGGGGCTGCTTGACGACCGCCACTGGTATGAACTTTCAGTGCAGGACATCGTGCGCGGCGCGAAAGCGTCGGTTGGCTCTTTCTATAACCGCTTTGCCGACAAGGCGGCCTTGCTGCACTGTCTTGACGACCGGCTTGGTGAAGAGCTGGAACAGACCCTGCGCGGCCTTGTGCTTGAGCTTGAGGCAACACCAACGCTGGTGCCGGATGCACCGGGCATCGTGATCAGCCTGATGATGCGCCTCTGTGAAGGGCGGCGCGGCGTGATCCGTGCGCTTGACCTCGCGCACAAGATGGCACCGGAAGATGGCCCGGGTCGCCTTGGCGCCCGTTTCGATATGGCGCTGGAGCGCCTGGCCGATTTCCTGGTGGCGACCGACCCGGCCCTCACGGGCCGAAGCCGGGACACGGTGGTGCGCGCCTTCCGCGAGAGTTTCTCCCTCGCGCGCGAACGGCTGGTTTACGGCGAAGGCAAGGGGCAGTACGGGCGCACAGTGACGGGTGGCGACGCGCTGCACGGCATGCTGCTGGCGCACTACCGGGCAAGTGTTGGCGCGGCAGACTGATTCTGCCTGCTCACGGATGCGTGAAATAATGTTGCGCCTGCAATCGTTGTCATGCGTTCCGCCGGAAAGCGTGTAATTCCCGCGCAGGCTGTGTTTCCGATCCAGCGCGGGAATAATGCGCGAAAAACGCAGAAAACGGGGAAAAATCACCCATTTCCCCGCCTTTTCGGTTGCGCGGATGCAGCGGCATCAATAGTTTCTCCCACTCAGGCACGGCGGGGGCGGCCAGAAGGTCCGGGGGGATCGGGGAGCCGCAAGAGTAAGTAACCCCGTGTGAACAGGTTGGGTGAGCGTTTTGTTGCGTATGATTTTTGCCGCGGGATCGGGGGTGACCGCGCTTTTGTTCCTCTGCCTTGCATTCCTTGAAGCAAGGGCAGACAGCGTATCGGACCAGCTACCGGCAGCGCAGCAGCTTGCGCCCGCGGTGAGTGAGCCTTCCCATGCCTCGTCGCCTGAGCAATCTGCACAGCAGCAAGAAAACATCACCATCTTTGGTACCGTCTGGGGCCTGACACTCGCGCAGGATGGCAGCGGCTTCTATAACGAGCTGGCGGCAGACCTGCTGGACGGCATGGGCGCGGCCGATGGCGGTGCTATCAGCTACCAGCTTATGCCATACCGGCGGGCAAAATCCCGCTTCATACACGGAAACGGCGCCTGCATTTATCCGAGTGCTGTGGGCGTGCTGGTGTCTGGCGGGCAGGTCGGGGACGCGGCCTCGCTTATCGAGAGCACACCGCTTTTCCGTGCCCGTACCCATCTTTTTGCGCGCCGGGGCGAACGGGCGCCAGGCGGGCTTGATGACCTGAAGGGCAAGACCGTGGCCGTGCCGTCGGGCTCGGTGATGCAGGTGCTGCTGAAGGATACGGGGGCCGAGATCATCAGTGTCTTTGACGAGACCGACAAGGCGCGCATGCTCCTGACCTCCCGCGTGGATTATATCACCGCCATGCTGCCGGACGCCGTACTGGTGTTTGACCGGCTTGGTGAGCCGCTGCCGGCGTTTGACAACGACCTTACTTTCCTTGAAAGCAATATCGGTTTTGTGTGTCACCGCACACCCGCGACGGAGGCTTTCATCGCGCGGCTCAACAAGCGCATCGGCACGCTGGCGAACGACCGGGCCTATCAGAATAGGCTGGAGGATGCCGGTATCTGGCATGTGCCCGAGGTGGTCGGTGGTGGTCCCGCGCACCTAAATGCAATTGAACCCGCCGCAGGGGACGGCAGCGCGGATGAACGGGTGGCGGAGGCGCACCCGCGCCCGACCGGCCTTGGCCATGGCCGCACGGTGCCTTGATCGGTCCGGCGGCGTTTGCCCCGGCGCGGCCAGGTGCGGCCAGGTGCGGCCAGGTGCGGTCAGGTGCGGTCAGGTGCGAATTTGGCGCAGGCGCGCCCTGCTGTTATGCTGTGATGTCGGGCTCATGGTCCCGGGAAGAGGCTTAGGCGTTTGAAAAACTGGTTGGGAAGATGGGGGGCGGTTAGCGCGCTTGTTTGCGCGGTCCACAGTGCTGCGTCTGCGGCAGAACAACAGCCCGAGAATGCCATCTTCGGTAACGGCTGGGGCATGACCCTCGCGCTCGATGGCACCGGCTTCTATAATGACGTGATCCATCAGGTGCTGGCGTCGGGCGCGGTGCAGAAACCCTATCTGCCGCTGCCCTACAAACGCGCGAAGACCGAGTTTGCCAAGACCGGCGGCAGTTGCCTTTACCCCGCGCGCATCGAACACCTGCTGCGCGGCGGCGAGATCGGGAGCGCCACAGACTATGTGGAAACCCTGCCGCTCGTGTTGGTCGAGAGCCATATTTTCAGCCGTCCCGGCATGCCGCCGCTCACCTCGCTCGACGAACTGGCGGGCCGCCTTGTGGCCTACCCGAACGGCTCTGCCTTGCCGACCGCCTTTGGCAAATATGGCGCGACCTTTGTGCCCACCACTGATGAGACCACCAAGGCCCGCATGCTGATTGCCGGGCGGGTGGATCATATGTCCGGCTCGCTGCCGGACAATTTTTTTGTCTTCAAGGCGCTCGGTGAAGATCTGCCACCCTATAACCCCGAGATGGCGCTCATCCGCATCGGGGTGGGTGTGGTATGCCACAAGACGGCAGAGAATGAAGCCCTTGTCGAGATGGTCAACGCCGCGCTTGCAAAGCCCGAGAGTCGCGCCGCGCTGGAAGCCATTTTCCGCGATGCCGGGCTGGAAGACCGTTTCCTGCCGCGCTGGTAAGCTGGCTACCCATTCTCAGTTGAACTCCTGCTCGAGAAGTTCCTTGGCCCCATTCACGTCCTGGCGCGCCATAACCTCCAGCATTTCCTTGAAGCCGCGACGGAACTTGACGAGCGGAATGCGCCCGCCGCCCGCGCGGATATAGGTTCCCCAGAAGGCACTGTCCCGCACCTCTGTCACGTCACCCCAAGGGATGAAACGCTCCCGCATGCCGCGCCGGAGCATGAGGCCTTGGTTGGAGAAAGACGTTCGGGTGAGGAATATCTGGTAGGGGCCATAAAGAAAGAGCGCGATCAGCGGCAGGAACAGCAGCAGGATAAATGGACTCTCCCCGCTGCCGCCATCAAGAAAGACGCTCGCCGACGCCAAAACGAAGGCGACGGCAAATGGCAGGCAAAGGATACCAAGCGCGGTCACGCCCCAGGTGTTCTCAAGCCGGGTCCAGCCGTCGAGGCCCGACTTGACCGGTTTGCGTCCGGCCCGCATCAACGCGGCCAAGAGCAATGGGGTGAAGATGACTGCATAGGCCGAAGACGGGATGGAGGTGAAAAAATCAAGCATTGAGGGCCCTTGCTGCCGGGGTGGGCGCGGTTTCTGTTCCATGCCCAGGGGTTTGCACCGAGATAAGCCGATTTGCGAAACAGTTTCAAATATAACCTTCCGTTTACCGCATGCGGGGTGCGGCCCGTCGCATGGTGATACCGGCTGCCAGGCAATAGCGTTATGGTCAAAATCACCAAGCACTATGACAGCCGCGGCAAACCCGTGGCCACAAACAAGTCCCGGCATGGCCCGAGTGGCGACAAAGGGCGAGGATAGGGATGGCCCGCCATCCCGAAACAAGGTCGATACTATAGCGTTTCTTCTTATCAGGCGGCATCCGGGCGGGTGCCGCTTTGTTTTTGTGTACGGGCCAATGTGCAGGCCAGTGTGCACGGCGTGTGCACGTTTTGTGCAGCGGCAACCAGCATGGGGCTTGTGTTCGCCTGCCGGAAGCTTATATCTGCGGGGTATGGAGTAACACGCGTGCGCATCAGCAACAAACATCGTGGTCCGGGTCTTGTCCTGACGCTTGCCGTCATGGCGATGATGGCCCTTGCCGCTTTTGCGCGCCCCGCTCCTTCGCCTGCGCGCCTTCAGGGCCCATCCCTCAGTGTGGCCGAGCACGCGGGCCAGACCGCGATCGAGGCATGGAACGCCACGTCGCTTTTCCTCGCGCGGCAGCAGGACGGTGCACGGTCCGGCCCGGCCGGGTTCTCTGACGACAGTGCGGATGACGACCGCGAGGCAAAGGCCAGTCTGGTCCCCGTTGTGGCGGAGCGCCCGGCCCCGCCGCGGGCGATACCGCGCCCTGACCATGCCCGGCCCCGCGCCGCCCGTGTCCCCGCGCGCCTTCATGCGCGGGCGCCACCCTCTCCCCTGACAGCCTGAGCACAGCCGCGTGCGGCCTGCAGAACCCTTTCGCCCTGTCGCGACGGGGCCGCGCCGCATGTGATTTCATTCTGACTGATCACGGGATATCCGACATGACTGACCTGCAACTCAGCGCCGCGCCGTCGCGGCTCAATCTGCGTGCCGTTCTGGACGCCACCATGATGACCATCTTCCTTGGGACCGAAGCTGCGGTGGTGATGGCCGCGCTGGTTTATTTTTTCACCGGCGGGTGGCTGCAATATGTGGCAATCGGCCTTGGCGCCATCGCCGAAGCCTGGGTGCTCTTTTATGCTTTCCGCCGCGCGTATGCGATGGAACTGGAGCTGAAAGCGCAGCACGCCGAAAATACTACTCATAATTGAGTTAGTGTCGCTGACAAACGATCGGCAGAAGTGCCCTGCCGGTTGCAGCGGACAGGTGATTCCTGATCATGGCTCGAGGGTGGGGCATCGCTCGGGGGTCGGGCTGTTCCGGGCCCGAACCCCCTGGCGCCATTGCTTTCGCGCGCGCAAGCGCCAAATGGGCCAGCGTTGCGATGATGGGGTAATGCTGACCCAAGACCCCATATTACCGATTGCGCGTGCCTGCGAAAGCGGAGTTTTCTCACTATCACTAATAAGTGAATTCTATAAACGGAAGATATACCGGAGCGGGAAAATTTTTCGGGTGGTGGTGCAGAGGTAAGCCGGGGATTTCATCAATCAGGGATCGGGTGAAACCCCCGGCTTTTCAACCAGCCGATCGCTCGGCCCGGTGGCACACAGGGTGCGCCGGTCTGGCGGCGGTTCCGTCCAAAGGGTGGGAGAATCAAAACCGCCCCGTCCACCGGCAGGTGCCTTCGGGAAGCGGCTAAAAAGGGGGAAAAGCCGCCACTGGTTTGCATCCTGTGCCTCTTATGACGCACGGGCGCGCGAATTTGGGAACCGGGATGGGTATTTTTACCGCCCGCGCTTGCTGCGCCGTTTCATCAGCCGCAACCGCTCTGCCTCGCGCACCATGGCGGCGCTCACCATCAGGGAGGCAAGGCTGTCGTGGCGGGCGCGGAAGGCGGCGCGCACTTCCACCAGCCAGAGCATGCGCCGCCTCGGGCACTTGGGCAGCCGCTCGCCTTCCATGAAGACATCCTTGAACCAGCCTTTCAGCATGCTGTCGGTCACGCTGGGCGCGAAGGCCCTGGCAAGCCGCCAGTGATGCTGCCGCCCAAGCGCCCTTGCCATTTTCCCGGTTTCGAGCAGCGCTGTCTCAAGGCTCAAGGCATATCCTTCGCTGGGGCCTACCTCCGGGCCTCTGTTATGAGTGGCGGAACCGGGCGGGCGAGGGGGAGGAGGTCCCGCCCGCCCGGCTGCCGCTCGGGCTTCAGTCTCATCCGCAACCGCCACCTGACCGGCCCATGCTGTGGGGCGCGGCGGGGAAGTTTCCCGCGGATACCGGCACCGGGCGCAGGAGTGGGGCGATATAGGAGGCCAAGGCCTCTATAACCGCGGGAAGGCTTGCGGGGCCTCGGGCATGGGTTGGGGGGAACCCGAACCCCGCATTCCCGGGGATTTGGAGCGGAGACCGGGGCCGCTTTTTGGCGGTGCGGCCTGGCCTCGCTGTTTCCGGGCAGGGGGCGCGCGTGCGCCAATCCTGCCTTGCTCCTCATCCCACCACTGTTGCCGGTGCTGGTGAGGTAAAGTTACGAATAACGTAATAATCAGTCAAGCCATATAATTACGAAAAACGAAATTTTATCTGTTAAGCGAATGTAAAGGGTGGCCGGATATGCTTGAGGCTATGGGGGTCGGAAGTTCCGAAGGTCAGGGTCCGGCGAATGAATATGGTTTTGAGTGCATGGCAAAAAGCGCGGCAGCTTGCCGCTGGCGGTTGGCTGAAGCGCGCGCTGTTTGTTTTTCTGGTTACCGCCCCGTCCCCCGTGGGTGTACAGGCTGGAGAGACCGGGCAGTCCAGCGCGGATGACACCATCGTCCTCTACCGGCCCATCAGCTATTACCAGAACAATATCAACAGTTTTAACGGTGACGCCGTGCGGGATATTCCTGCCGAACAGGCATTGCAGCGCGTTCTCGCCCGCCTTCATGAGAAGGTCGAGGTGCGCTATGTGCCGCTCAAGCGGGCGATGAGCCTTTTCCGTGCCAGCGAAGGCGACTGCCTTGTCGCGCCCTATAATGGCAAGGACCAACCCGACATTGTCTCTGACGTTTTTTACGTGAGCCCCTTCTGGCTATTTGTGCTGAATGACAGCCCGGTGAGGCACTACCGCGAGCTGAAAACCGTGGGCATGATCGACGGCGCGGACCGTCTTATGGGTCAGGTCCTGTTCGGTGACAAGGACCGCACGCTTGCCCCCACCTTCCAGAGCCTGATTGCCATGCTGCTGTCCGGCCGGGTGGAGGCCATTCCGCTTGGTGAGCTTGCGCTCGCCAACGAGCCGACCCTGCAGCACAAGATCCGTCGCCTTACAGGGGATCCCGATATCCGGCTTGATATGCGTATCCGTTGCAAACACACGCCGCGGAACGAATGGTTGATCAGCGCGGCTGATATCACCATTGCTGCCCTGCGTCTTGAGGATGCCGCCATGCTGGCTGCGCGCCGGCCTCAGTGAGCTTTCAAAAGCGGCGTGTGGACCCACATGGCCGCGCCCGCAATGTCCCCCACGCCCAGCCGTCCTTTGCTGCCAGCACCCGCCAGCGCTTCCGGCAGCAGCGAGAAGCTGAAACTTTCGCACGGTTCCGCAGCGCCCTCGGCACCGCGCAGCATGTCCTGCCCGCCTGCGGTTTTCACATACTGGCGCATCACCTGCCGGCCGTCGCCAAGGCGCAGCACAAACACCTGCCCCGGCACAATGGGGGCAAAATGGTGGCGCGGGTCCGCCGTGACAACAAGGCTGCCCTTCGGCACCAAGGTGCCCATGCTGCCGTCACCCATCACATAACAGGCAAGGCCCTCGCTCGTGGCGGCGGTGGGCGGTGCGGCAAGGTCACGGAAGGGGAAATCCTCCTCAAGCGGTAGCACCCGCCCGTCGGCGTGGATCACGCCCATGACCGGTACACGCGGTGCACCTTCTTCCCCCGGCACGATGGTCATGGCGCCGTCTTCAAGGCTCCTGAGCAGCGAGCGCGGACTGAGGCCCAGCATGTCAGCCAGGCGTTCAACCTCGTCCGCCTGAACCTCGCGCTTGCCGTTCAAAATATCGGTGACACGCGGGGGCGGTATATCAAGCGCCGCCGCAACGTCCTTGAGCTTGTGACCCCTCTCCTTGAGGGTGGCCCGTATCCAGTCCTGTTTTGGCATGTTGCTTCCTGTATTACGCGGTAGGCAAATCGTGATTGATTTACATTAAACGTAATTTTCCTTGCATTAAGTTACGAATAACGTAATCATATAAACATGATCGAGTCAAATGGATTTATACGCTTTTGCGGCCCCCGGCGGTGTCCGGGCGCGGCTGGAGCAAAATCGGTGGCAAAATCGGTGGCGAACACCGGCGCTTTAGGGCGGGGTCGGGCTGATGGCTGAATTTCCCGCGCTGCCGCTCTTTACGGACGCTTATCTCGCCGACACCCGCCACCTGACGGCGGAGGAGCACGGCGCTTACCTGCTGCTCCTGATGTGCGCGTGGCGCACGCGCGGCTGTGCGCTCAAGGACTGTGACCGCACGCTCGCGCGCATCGTGGGCGTCACCCGCCTGCGCTGGAAGAAGCTGCGCCCGGTGCTGGCGGAGTTTTTTGATATCTCGGGCGGGCTGTGGCGGCAGAAGAAGCTGAGCGAGGTCTATGACGGTGTGGCCGCCCGCGTGGCCAAAAACCGCGCCAACGGGGCCAAGGGTGGCCGCGCCCGCGCCGCCCGGCTGCCGAAAGCGCGTGAAGACGGTAGCGCTGGGGGTAGCAATCCCCCAGGCAAACCATCAGGCAAACCCTCTGGCAAACGCCTGCCAACCAAAACCAGAAGCCAAAACCAGACTCCAGAACCAAAGGAAGTGGCAGAAGGTGAAACGGTGGCAGCGTTCGCGGCGGTGCTTGCCGCCGCTGGCCTTGATGAAGGCAAGGGGGACAGGGCCGTGTTTGACGGCTGGTGCGCAAGTGGCGCGAACGTGGAGGCGGATATGCTGCCCACGATCCAGCGTATTGCCGCGCGGGAGCAGGCGAAGGCGGGCTGTGTGCCCATCAGCCTCGCCTATTATACCCCCGCGATCATGGAGGCGCGGGACAGCCGCCTGGGGGCCGTGAAAGCGGGGCAGGCGTATGCGGCCGCACACCCGGCCGCGCCGCCCAAACGTGTGTTCAACCCCGCAAGCGAGGCTGACTGGCGTACGTTTCTGGGCGACGGCACCAGCCGTTTCCGCGGGGACTACCTGAGTGCGAACTGGGCGATCGGGCGCGAGCATCCGGTCTTTGAAGCCACGACATTGGGGCCCGACCCGCGCGACGCGCTCAATACCCGTATTCCGCCCGCCATCATGGCCGAGTTTGGCCCGCGCTGGCGCTGGCGAACTTCCTGAAAAACACCAACACGAGAGAGAGCAGACATGCCTCAAGGCACGACCGGGAAACCGGGTGGGGACCGAATAACTACGACAGCGGAAAACCGCGAGGGCAGGCTGACAAGCGGGCGTATCGCGCTCCGGCACGCGACAAAGGCGCTGGTGCTCGACCACGCGCAGCGGCCCGACAAGGCGGCGTTGGTGCCGCTCGTGGAAGCGCGCCTTATCGCCGCGACATGGACCCTGCGCCGCCTGCCGGACCGGGAGCGCGGTTTCCAGCGCATGCGCGGCAGCCTGTGGCCCGAGATGCAGGCCGACGGCGCGACCTATGCTGCGGAAGGCCTTACCAACTTCCAGGCGCGGCTGCGCGCCCGCCCCACCGCCGCCGAGATCGACGCCATGCAGCCGACGCTCGACCTTCTGCTGCTGTTGCCGGATGTGGAGGACCGCCGCATTGTGTATTTCGCCTGCCACCATCAGGACGGCGAGGCAGGCGGGCGCATTCCCTGGGCGCGGGTGCGGCGCGCGAGTGGCCTTAACCTCTCACGCTGGACCTTCAAGCGCCGCTATGAGGCGGCGCTGCGTTGGCTCGCCAGCCTAATTTTTTTAGCGGTGTAAAGCCGTGGCATCCATAGCCAGAATGGGCTATGACAAGGGAAAGGGGTGCGGTTAAAGTGGCGCTGCAAGTCAGGCAGGCGCCGCCCGTGCGGTGCAGAATAAAAGGGTGGGGGAATCCTATGAAAGTGTTTGTTTTGGTGACTGCCATGTTGGCGCTTGCTGTACCGGCGGCAGCCCAGTCTGGTGGTGCTGTCAAGCGTGCCGAGCCGCCGATGATCAACGAGCTGGCGCTGCAGCGCAGCGAATATCCTGCCAGCCTGTCGGCGTCCTGCGCTTATGTGGGGCAGGATTTCGACATGAACTGCGCTTTCTTCGTCTCCCGCGTGACCGCGCGCAAGAGCGACGGCCGTGTGAACGATATGCTCCTGCGCATGTTCAAAAGCCGCACGGCAGCCGAATGGCAGGAACACCCCATGTGCACCACGCCCGAGGTCAAGGACCTGGAGCGCCACATCAAGGTGATGAAGGTCCAGAAACGCCTGAACGGTATCGAGGAACAGGTGATCCGCGAGCAGACGGCCCCGGCCATCGCCTTCTGCACCGAGCCGACGATGGTGAACTACAAGGCCTACCTCAACTCGCTGGACGACGCCTCCTCGTGCACCATCGACAGCACGACCGAAGCCGTGTTCATGAAATACCATGCCGACGACCAGAGCTGGACCGGCACCTTCACGCCCAAAAGCCCGGCCAAGCCGTTGACCGAATATTCCATCAAGCTCGACGCCGCGACCGGCAGCGTGGGCAAGCGGCTGATTTTCATGGTCGAGCAGGCGATCAAGCCACGCGGCGGCGGGCAAGCCATGCAGCTCATCTACCGCGCCAAACGCGCCGACCAGAAACACTTCTGCGGCTATGTGGAGTGGTGAGCGGGAGCGGTAAAGCTCTTTTCAAAACCTTGTCGCCCTCTGGAAGATTGGTTCAAATGCGCCTGATCTCAACAATCATATCTTGTTTTAATACGCAGTACGTATTATATATTGTTCCATGATAAAAAGCTTCAAGTGCAAAGATACTGAGGAGCTGTTTCTGACTGGTGTGAACCGCCGGTTTGCAAACCTTCGCAGCGTGGCGTGCCGGAAGCTTGATATGGTAGATGCGGCCTATGAGCTTGTTGACCTGCGTTCACCGCCTGGTAACAGGCTGGAAGCCTTGAGAGGTGACCGTGCAGGCCAGCATAGCATCCGCATCAACGACCAGTGGCGTGTCTGTTTTGTCTGGAATGGCCATGACGCCCACGATGTCGAGATCACCGACTATCATTAGGAGAGGTCATTATGCGTATCAGGACACATCCCGGTGAGATTCTCAGCGAAGAGTTCATGCAGCCTCTTGGCCTTAGCGCCAATGCGCTTGGCCGCGCGCTTGATGTGCCTGCAAACCGCATCTCTGATATTGTGCGGGGGCGCCGTGCTGTGACTGCTGACACAGCCAAGCGGCTGGCGGCTGCTTTCAGCACCACGCCGCAATTCTGGCTGAACCTTCAGGCCAATTATGACCTGTCTGTTGCGGACGCAGACCATCATGACGAATATGAGGGTATCCGCCCTATTGCGGCGTTCGCTTGAGATAGCGGTCCAGGCGGGCGTGTTGCCCGCCTTTTTGTTTGTGGTTTATTTCGCCAGCGCTTCGCGGATGAAGGGCAGCATGGTGCCTGCGGCGACGCGGTGGCCCGGCACTTCATAGTGCACGATGTCATAGTAGTTTTCACCCGCGCCGGGCTTGAAAGCGGCGGTCATATCATGGATGCCGGGCACACTTGCGAGGATCGCTTCGCGGAGCGCGAGCTGAACGGGGTCGCTCTCCTCGCCCTTTGCCTCGCGCACGTCAGGGGAATAGAAGACAAATACCTTCTTGCCCATGGCTTCAAGCCGCGCAACCTCGGTGTTCAGCGCTTCGGCGGCGAAGGCGATAGCACCGAGCTGTGACGCGCGGAACAGCGCCTCATCAGACGGCGGGTCCTGCCGTTTTGAGAGCATGTGGTTGATATTGTATTTGCCGGCGACATAGCTGAGCGCTTCGGCAATCGCGGGCACGGGGCCGTTGGGCTCATGCAGGAAATAGTGAGCCACGCCGCTGTTCTGGATACCGCGCAGGAAATCCCCGCGGATCACGTTGAACACCACCACGTCAGCGCCTTCAAGGCGGCTGTCATAGCGGCTGCGCAGCACCATGTTGAGCACGCCGTAAGCGTTCACGCCGCCATTGCCGCAGGTGAAGCCTTCGCCAAGCCCGTCGCACACGAGGGCCGAGAAGGTCTGGCTATCGTCGATATAGGTGCCGCCCCAGGTAACGGAATCGCCGAGGAACAGCACGCGGGTCTGGCCTTCGGCCGCGGTCCAGCTTTCGCGCGAGCGCAGGCCGCTTTCGTTGACCGTGATCATGCTGCCGCGCAGGCGTTCCTTCTGCTGGTTCGGACGCGGGGCATAGCCATAAGCCGGGTTATGCTCATAGACCATCGGGTCACCGAGGCCTACCATACGCAGGCCAAATTCCACAATCACCACACAGACGAGCAGTATGACCGCGGTGAAAATCGCGGTCGCGGTCCAGAGCACCGCCCTGCTGGTCTTTGGGCTGGTCTTCTGGTCGGCTTTTGGCGCGTCAGTCGAGCTCATATTTGTCCTTATAGTCTTCCGCGAGGGACTGGTCCTGCGCTTCCTTGCGCAGGAAGCAGTTGCCAACCACCAGCACCTCGATATCCGTGCCCATGAAACAGCGGAAGGCGTCCAGCGGGGTGCCGACAATGGGTTCGCCGCGCACGTTGAAGGACGTGTTCACCACCACCGGGCAGCCGGTCAGTTTCTTGAACTCGGAGATCAGCGCATGGTAGCGCGGGTTGGTGTCCGCATGCACGGTCTGCACGCGGGCGGAATAGTCAACGTGGGTGACGGCCGGAATGTCCGAACGTTTGACGTTCAGCTTCTCGATGCCGAACAGCGCTTCCTCTTCCGCGCTCATCGGGCGGCGCAGGTTTTCCTTCACGCCCGCCACCAGCAGCATGTAGGGGCTGTCGTAATCAAGCTCGAACCAGTCGGCGACATCTTCCCTGAGCACCGACGGCGCGAAGGGGCGGAAACTCTCGCGGAATTTGACCTTGAGGTTCAGGAGGCGCTGCATGCTTTCCGAGCGCGGGTCACCGAGGATCGACCGGCCACCAAGTGCCCGCGGGCCAAACTCCATCCGGCCCTGGAACCAGCCGATGGCCTTGCCGTCACGGAGTGCCTCGGCAGTGCGGGTGGTGACCTCGTCGTCCGTGAGCACCTCGAACACCGCGCCGGCTTCGTGGAAGGCAGCCTCGATCTTGTCCTGCGCGAAAAGGGGGCCGAGGTAGGATCCCTTCATCGTGTCGCCCGCGCCCACGGTGCGGGGATGGCCCAGTTCCTTGTGGTGCACGGCAAGCGCGGCACCAAGCGCGCCACCCGCATCACCGGCGGCAGGCTGGATCCAGAGGTCCCCAAATGCACCATCACGCAGGATCTTGCCATTCGCAACGCAGTTGAGCGCCACACCGCCCGCCATGCAGAGGTTGGGGATGCCGTATTCTGCCGCGAGCGAACGGGTCATCTTGAGCACGATTTCTTCCGTCACCGCCTGCACGGATGCCGCAATGTCCATATGGAACTGCGTCAGCTGGTCGGTGTCCGGTTGGCGAACCGGGTGGCCGAACAGGTCAGCGAACTTCTGGTTCGTCATCGTCAGGCCGGAGGCATAGTTGAAATAGCTCTGGTCCAGCCGGAAGGAGCCGTCTTCCTTGAGGTCGACGAGCTTGTCAAAGATCAGGTCGCGGTATTTCGGTTCGCCATAGGGCGCGAGGCCCATGACCTTGTATTCGCCGCTATTGACCCGGAAGCCGGTGTAATAGGTGAAGGCGGAATAGAGAAGGCCGAGCGAATGCGGGAAATGCAGTTCCTTGACGATGGTGAGGTCGCGCCCGTCACCGATGGCGACTGTGGCCGTGGCCCATTCACCCACGCCGTCCAGCGTCAGCACCACGGCTTTCTCGAACGGCGAGGGGTAGAAGGCACTTGCCGCGTGGCTATAGTGGTGTTCCGAGAAAAGGATCTGGTCCGGGCGGAATTCCTTGTGGCGCGCGCGCATTTCCTTGAGGAGATAATCCTTGAGGAACAGCTTTTCCCGCAGCCAGATCGGCATCGCCATGCGGAAGGAGGCAAAACCCTTTGGCGCGGTGGCGATATAGGTCTCGAGCAGGCGTTCGAACTTCAGGAACGGCTTGTCGTAGAAGGCAACATAATCCACGTCCGCGAGCGTGATGCCGGCCTCCGCGAGCACATAGTCGATCGCGTGCTCCGGGAAGCGCGGGTCGTGCTTCTTGCGCGTGAAACGCTCTTCCTGCGCGGCGGCGATGATCTCGCCGTCAATGGTCAGCGCTGCCGCACTGTCATGGTAGAAGGCGGAAATGCCCAGAATGGTTGTCATTGGCTAAAAACCCGGATCAGAACAGCGTGTAGATGAACGGCGCAAGCGCGGAGCCCTGGGTCAGCACAACAAGGCCCCCAAGAAGCACGAGCACAAACAGGACCGGCGTAAGCCACAGTTTCTTGCGCGCGCGCAGGAAAGCCCACAGTTCAGCAAAAAAAGACATCAAATACCCCCTTAGAACTGGTTCTTCATCGGCTGCATGTCGTCGCCGGTGCGTTCAATCCAGTAGCTCTCCGCCTCAGGCTCCAGCTTCCTCTTGAGCGGGTCCTTGCCACGCATTTTAAGGACAAGCCCCATCGGCACAATCGTGATGCAATAGACGATGAACATGACAACAGGTGTCATGACCATGCCCAGCAGCAGGCCGAATTTGAACCATAATTTATTCGGCAGCCGGAAGATACGGGGAAAGACGAAGGCCAGGACAGCAAGGACCGCCGCCACGCCCATGAGGCTGTAGCGCGGGGCGCCGTCACCCAGCAGCGGGAACAGTGCAATGATCAGGAAGACCGCAGCGAACACGAGCCCGAAACTTTTCTCCGACCCCTGCTTCACCTCGATGTGGTGTGAATGCTCACTCATGAAAAATCTGCTTATGAAAAGACCATAACTATGATCGCGTCATTATCGTCATGAAGGGGGATAATTCAACTTAATATTAAACTTTAGGAATGGGTTTGCCGCGCTGACGCCTCCGGCCTCCTGCCAGAAAGGCAAGAAGGGGCGCCGCTCTGTCGCAGCACCCCTTCTGTGGAGAGATAAGGACCGCACGTTCTGTGCGTGAGCCTCACCGAAATAAACTCTCCTGATTTTTACTCGACCCCCCGGTCTCGTATAATGTCTCGTCGTTTTTCTCCATCGATTACCTGAACAAGGACAGCACGCTTTGCGGCGCCTGGTTCGCAATGCCAAGGGCCTGAAGGCCCAGTTGTTGTTTGGTCTGGAACGCCTGAAGGTTCGCGCTTTCGCGCGCCATGTCAGCGTCCACAAGATTGCCGATGCCCACTTCAAGGCTGTCACTGAGCTTGCCCGCGAACTGCTGCTGGATCGCCAGCCGGTTTGCGGTTGAGCCAAGGTCAGAGAGTACGTCATTGACGGTGTTGATTGCGGCTTCAATCTTTGTCACCGCTGCCGTTGCGGCTGTGTTGGTACTGGCGTCACCGGTGTTATTGGGATCACCCACCGTCAGGTAGGAGGAAGCGCCGTTCCGCACGAGATAGACAGTCGACGTGGCCACGAACTCCAATTGATATGGATAACTGTCCACCCGGCCGCTGCCATACTGGGTGGTGTCGCCATTGATGCCCAGTGCCGTCAAAAAGCCGTCTTGAAACTCGGTTGTAGGGGTGCCGCCAACGTTGTTAGTGGTGACACCGGTGTTAGGATCAATTGTCTCACCGCCGAAGTTGCCGCCGTTGGCGTTTTGCAGGTTCACGATGGCTGCGCGGAAATCCGCGTCCGACGCGGCGGACATGGTCTGGCCGGCCAGCGCCTCCGCCGTGCCGCTAACGCTCGCGCCCGTCGAAACAAGGTCCCCGGTATCAAGGGCAAGCGCGCTCAGGGTAAGCGTGTTGCCGCTTGCGGTAATCGAACCGCCCGAAGTGCCTGTGCTGTCGGTGATGGTGGAGAGGATATCACCCGTCAGCAGGTTCTTGCCGTTGAAGGTGGCGTTTTGCACGATTGAGGTGATCTGTTCCTTGAGCTGGTTGAAATCGTTGTTCAGGGCGGTGCGGCTGGCGGCATCGAGGCCGCTGTCCTTGGCCGCAACGGCTTTTTCTTTCATCTCGATGAGCAGGTCGGATATGGCTTCGGCCCCCGCAATCGCTACATCAAGTTCGGATTGCGCCCGCAAAAGCGAGTTGTTCACCGCCCGGTAGCCTGCCACGTCGCCGCGCATATTTTGTGCAATGGAGAAGGTTGCGGCGTCATCGCGCGCGGATGCGACCTTGAGGCCCGTATTGACGCGAGACTGCGTGGTCTCAAGCGAACGGCCTGTCGCATTCAGGTTCTGAAGCGCAGCAAAGGCGCCTGCATTTGTATTGACCGAAAACATCGTTCTGATGTCCTCTCAAGTTTGAGTGCCCTGACTTTCTGTTCAGGTGATGCCTTTTGCACCATGGGTCTATTAGCATGAAACGGGCCAATTTTAAGAGATCGTTAAAATTTTAACTTTCCCGCAGAGCGCCGCGCCTTACACCAGATTGGTGTGCCTGAGATAGTCTCGCCTAGAGGCGGAATTTTTTGCCGGGTGCGGCAATATTTGCCGTGTGATCGGGTCATAAACCTATGAGGCACGGAATCTTTTGCCGCCGGGGCGGCTATCCACTGCATGAACAGACGTGGTCTTGCTGGACTGGCGGACACGGTTCCGTGCCGTATGAGCAGAACACACAGCAGTCCCCCGGTTTTGGCTTCAGCAGCGCCCCGCACCCGTTGCAGTCGTAAAAATACCAACAGGCATCTGTGGGCATGATTTCTTCCTGTCGGTGACCGCATACAGGGCAGGAGATGGTCGATTGTAAAAGGATGTCCATCAGCCCTCTCCCCGCAAGCCCAGCAGAACCATCAGGTCAAACTCAAAAAACGGGATGATATAGGCGGCGCTTATGAAAAATATGGCAACGCCTAGCATTGCCAAAGTGCGGCGAGGCGGGCGGCGTCCCCGCCAAAAGGCAGCGCCTGCACCGGCCAGTACAAGCAGCAACCCGCCCAGCAAAAAGGTGTTTTGATAGCGGGCGAACACCCCCAGTCGGGCGATAAGCGCGCTGCTGACACCCAGGTTGAACAGCACCAGGGGCAATACACAGCAGGACGCGCCAACAAAGGCGGCGAAGCCGCCAAGCAGGCCGCCACCAGCCAGTGCAGTTGGCGCGAGGCGACGGGGACTCCGGTGTGACAAGGCTGTCTTCAAGTTCGGGTTCTCGTTGGTCATGAGGGCCATGCTAAACCCTGTAGCTACTACAGGCTCAAGCGAAAAAACATCATGTCTGTCAATTTTGCGGGCGCGGGTTCGGGTTGGGTACGCACATATGTTCCGAAACCGGCAACAGTTTATGTTCATCCGCGTCATAGGCGATGATGGGGTAAACACCGTTTACCTCACCATCCTCCGTCCACGCCTTGCACTGTTCTTCGATGATGCCAATCTGGTTTGGCGAAACGGAGAGTGTACGCGGCGCCATATAAAGGATATGCCGCCCGCTGAGTACCGCCTCCTTCGCACTGGCGATATACTGGTTGCTGCCAAGCCTGTTGATGGCAAAGGTGTCGTCACCGGGCCGGAGGGTGCGGTCCACCACCACGCGGTTTTCGCTGAAGGAATAGATCTGCAAGGTGACGCTGTCGCGGTTGTTAGTCGTGTCCATGAAAGTCATCAAGCCGGTCTTCTCGGTGAACTTATACCAATTGTCTGTGTAGAAGCGTTCTTTGCCAAGGGGGCGCAGGTTGCTGTCGAGGATGGTGAAATACTGCCGCTCCCTGTAGCCTGCTGATCTTGATCTCACGTAGATGTCATACTTTTTCTCGCGCCGGCCCGTCAGCGGGTGATAGGAGAAGTTGTGATCGTATGGCACGGCCAAACCGCCACTTTTATGCGTCAGCCATTTACCGGCATGATTGATTGAATATTTGTGTTCCGCGACGGCATATTTCGCCATCGGGTCCACACGTTCCTTGGGCTCCGGCAATTGGGGCGCATCCTTCGCGGCCTCGTGCAGGTCTTCCTCATAGCGGGCCATGGCGCTGTCCATCCTGCTCAGGGTCTCGTCCAGCCCGCGCACGCGGGTGAGTTGATTGCCGATCATCTCGCGGTCCTCGGCCTGCCAGCTTTCCTGCAGGGTCTCACGCTCGCCCGCGCGCAAACCTTCGAGGTCCGCCAGCGCGCGCTCAAGCAGGGTGTCATAGGCTTTTACATCCGCCGCTGACGGGCTGCCCATCACCCGGCGTTCCACATTGGCCCGCTCGGCTGAAATGGCCTGGGCTGCCATCACCGCCTGCTGGCTGCCAAGCTTGTAGATGCGGTCCATCACCCGCGCCACCTTCACCTTGGTGCGCGCGAAAGAGGTTTTGCGCCATGCCATTTTCTCGGCGCGGCGCACGGTGTCGCTGTTGTTCAGTTCAAACCCGTGGACCTGCACGTCGGTAATTTCGATATTCCCGGCGGCCACCTTGCGGGCCTCTTCGCGCGTCAGCCATGCGCCGCCGACGGAGGCGCACAGGTCGCGCTCCTGCCGGTTGATGGCGTTCATGCGGCTGGTGTCTAGGCGAAAGGGGGTGGCGCACAGGAACTGGTCCCAGTTCGGGCTGCCGGAAACGTTGAAACCGCTTTTGCCGTTTTGCGCCACCACGCCCGTGTCACAGAAGGTGCTGAGGAACGCGCCGCCACCATTTGTATGCCGCGTGGCCCCCTTGAGCGGGTTCGGGAACTGCACCACAAGCATCAGGTTATAAAGCTCTTCCTCCCCCGCTTCGGCAAGGACGCGGTTGCCGCCTTCAGTCTCCACCTGGCTGACACCGGGATTGAGCCACAGCGCCGCGCAGCCCACCACCGGCTCACCCATCAGGTAGCGGATATGGAAATTACCGCGCAGCTTGAGGCTGGCGTAAGGCTGCAGGCGCACGTCGCGCACGTCTGCCATCCTGTGGTTGATCTCGAACGCTTTTTTGGCCCCCGTACCGGGTGCGGCAAGGCTGGGCAGGGTGAGGGTGAGCAGGGCCAGAAGGGCCGCAATGAGCGCTTTCATTCCCAGCCCTCCATCAACTCGTTCATGTCTTTCTGGGATGTGTTCCTGGCCGTCCGGCCCTTGAAATGGCTGTCCTCATCGCCCGTGTCGGCGGTCAGGTCGCCAAGGCCGTCCATGACGCCGCCGATGCCGGTATCCTCCAGGTAAGGCACAATCATCGTGAGGCTGATGAGCAGCGCGCAGGTTACCGCCGTTGCCTTGCCGGCAGACCAGCGGGTCAGCCGCAGGACGGCGCCATAGGTGAAATAGGGCACCAGCAAGGTGAGAAGGATGGCGGCAGTGGCCCAGATTTCATCCTCCATCGCCGCTTCATAACACCATTTGGCGCCATATGCGGCACCGGCTGCCAGAAACAGCCAATAGAGGCTCGCGCTCCGTGGTTCCGGGCCATCACTTGCCGCAGGCGCGGGCCGTGGCTGTGGGCTTGGCGGTGCCTGAGGTGCTGCCTGAGGGGCTGGCTGAGGTGTAGGCTGTGCCTGCGCCGCAGGGTGTGCCGTCACGCCGCCAAAAATGCCGTAGCTCTGGCTTTGTGCCGTGCTGCTGCCCGCGCCGGGGGGCGACCATTCAAGCTGGCTGCCGCAGCCGCTGCAATTGAAGCGGATATGCCCGCGGTCGGTCGGGAAGCGCAACTGTTTGCCGCAGTCGGGGCAGTTGATGATTTTCATCAGGCCGCCACTGGGCGTATTCGGTGAACCTTCCGCCATAAAACCTCCCCCATCTTTGAGGCTGGCCCGCACGCGGGCCGGCAAAACGAGCTATGTGTAGTCTGGAACAGTAAAAATCTACGCTTCACTCTACGCCCGTACAAGCAAAACCGGATCAGTTGCCCACGGCCCCGACGGCCCTAAGGGGGTACAACAGCAGCGAGGCCATCTTCATGGTTGTTCGCTCGCTGGCGAAACCTTGGGCAACAATCTCCGGCGTGTCAGTTCAACCAGTCCACCGTCGGATTGGGCACGCAGAGGTGTTCCTCCGGGCGGAGTAGCCGGTTGGCTTCAAGGTCATACATGAAGGCGGGCATCACGCCTTCTGTATCGCCTTTCTCTGTGCTGGCGTTGCATTCTTTATCGAATTTATAGGGGTACAGGCCTTTGGCTAAGCCATAGATGACAGCCCTGCCCGCAAGTGTGATGCGGGATATATCCATGCCATAGTCGCGATGCCATGTGCCGGATCTGCCGTTGCGGTCACGGGTGCGAAGCTCGCGCTTGTTGCGGTAGCTATCCGTGATCGGCGTTTGCTCCGAACTGAATACCACGCGTTTTTCCGCCAGTGAATATACCGTCAGATAGGCCCGGTTACTGTGTTCGTCTCCAGACGCGAAAGAAATAAGACCAAGCTCTTCATGAAATCTGGGATACCCGAGATAGAACTCCTGCCCCTGCCTGATGCCATTTTTGTCTACTATCCAGTATGTCCGGGTGAAATTGTCCATGTCGCCGATATAGAAGTCGTATTTGGTGCCGCTTTTGCCGATGAGGGGTTTGTATCGCCCTTGTTTTGGTTCAATCACCACGCGGCCCGACATGTCCTTTAGTCCCTGATTACTGCTATAGGGCTTGAAGAAGGGCTCGAGCGTATGCTCGGCCACGATATAGTCTTCAAGCGGGTTCTTGGGCCCTTCAGGGGCGTTTTTCGCCCGCTCGGCCAGGCTGGCGCGATAGGCGGCCAGCTCGGCCTCGCGCTGGCGCAAGGTGCGATCGATTTTTGTCACGCGTTCAAGCTGCGCGGAGACAAGCGCCTGGTCGCGGTCGCGCCAGTCGGCATTGAAGCCAGCCACATCGCCCTGCAAGTCTGCGCGCAGGGCATCCAGCAGGCTGTTCATCTCGTCAAGGTGTGCGGCGGTGGGGTAGCGGCCTGTGCCGCTGGTGGTGTTATAGATGCGCCGGGCGGCATCAATGCCCTTGTTCAGCCCTTTTTTTGACAGTCGGGCCTGAAGGTCCTGGGCTTTGGCGTATTTATTCTCGAACGACTTCTTGCGCCACAGCATCTTTTCGGCGCGGCGCTGGGTGCCGCCCGCGCTCAGTTCCACGCTGAGGACAGACACCTCGTTCACCTTCACGCCCTCGATGGCGACTTTTTTTGCCTCCGCCGCAGGTAGCCAGTCGCCGCCGATGGCGCTGCAACTGTCCTTGGCCTTGCGGTCCACTTGCGTAGTGTAGCGCGGGTCAACCTTGTTGGGTGTGGCACAGATGAACTTGCCCCATGCCGGGCTGCCCGCCACATTGAAGCCGTCGTGGCCGCTTTGCGCGACCACGCCTGCATCGCAGAATATGCTGAGGTGCGCACCGCCGCCGTTCGTGAGCCGCCGTGCATTTTTGTCCGTGTTCGGGAACTGCGCCATCAGCATCAGGTTCCACATTTCGGTCTCGCCCGGCTCGGAAAGCACACGGGTGCCGTCATCCATAATCACCTGCAGCACGGTCGGGTTCTGCCAGCGTGCCGTGCAGTTGATGACCGGTTCCCCAAGCAGGTACCAGACACTAAACATGCCCGTGAGCTTGAGCCCCATGTTGGGGATGATGCGGGTGTCGTAGGTGTCCTGCATCTTGTGTTGAATGTCGAAACTTTCCTTCGCACCCCTTGGTGTTTGTGCCGTCGCAGGCAGCGCGATGAAGGCGGCAAGCACGAGGCCGGTCAGTATGTGTTTCATTCCCAGCCCTCCATCAGGTCGTCCATCTCTGCGGGCGTTGTATTTTCGGGGGTGACTTCCTTGAAATGGCCTTCGGCGATCTCAGGGCCGCTCTCGAAGCCGGGCAGGGCGTCTATGTTGATGCCCTGCAGGTAGGGCAAGAGAAGGGGCAGCACCAGTTGCAGGCCGACAAGCACAGCAAGTGAGCCTCCAACACCAAGACGCGTTGCCACCCGGATGGCACGGAACGCCAGATAGAAGGTGAGGACAAGCGCGCCCATGAAGGCGAGGATGATCAGGCCGTTTTCTCCGGTGTTCCGGTTCAGCCATTCGGTGGCGAGGCCCGCGAGCACGCAGCCCGCGATATAAAGCACGGCCATCTTGCGGGGTTGCTGCTGAGGGGTCGGTGCAGCAGTCTTTGCGGACGGTTCCGCAGGCGGCTTTACAGGCGGCAGGCTTGCCTTCACCGCGTCATAGAAGCTGGCGGTGGTGTCTTCTGCAGCGCCCGCACCCACATCCACAGCAATATCCACATCCTGGGGGATATGCTTGCCATCAGGTGACCATTCAAGCCCGCCGCCGCAGCCCGGGCAATTGAATTTGATATGTCCGCGATTGGCGGGGAACCGCACCGCTTGCCCGCATTCCGGGCAGTTGGCTGTCAGTTTCTCGTCCGTTGCCATTGTCTCCCCCATCTTTGAGGCTGACCCGCGCGGGGGCCGGCAAAACGACCTGTGTGTAGTCTGGAACAGTAAAAATCTACGCGCCACTCATCGCCCGTACAAGCAAAACCGGCAGCCGCCGCCGCCTCAGTTCGGGACGCAGGGAAATTCCGCTACCGTCAGGTACCGTTCGGCCAGTATGTCAAAGGCATAGGTGGGATAAATGCCCGGCTCCGTGGTGCCGCCATCACGTGCGCTTTGGCATTCAGGCTTTGGCCTGCTGTATTGGGTGCCCCAGGGCTTTGAATAGGCATAAAACCGGTCGCCGATCTTGCGGACATAGTGGCGCGGCTCAACAATTTTGTTGTCGCGTTCATATGCGTGTCCGTTTGCGAGGGTAATGGCGGTACGGTTGACCTGTGCGCCTGATGGTCGGTTGGTGAAGGGGTTCAGCACCACACGGTTCTCGGGCAGGGAATAGATGATCGGCAAATGGCCCTCAACTACAAACGCGAGCATCCCGCCCGATGCCTCAAAAAGCCCGATGCGCGCAAGATGTGTGGCCGGAAACCGGGGGGTGAGGCGTTTGCCGTCCGGCCCCGCAACCCATGTGACCCTGCGTGATCCATACCTCACGCCGCCAAGGTCGAGGTCATGTGCGAGGTCGCGGTTGTCCTGCACTTCATAGAGGTCGAAATAGCCGCCCTTTGCTTCACCAAAGGGGAAGATGTTTTCAAAGCGTGCTTCAAGCACAAAGCGACCGGACCGGTCCTTGAGGCCATAGTCATAGTGGGTATCCGACCCGCGGTAGGCGGTCAGGCTTTGGCCGGGTTTGATATAGTTCTCAAGCGGGTTTTGTGGCCCCTTGGGCGCATTTTTCGCGCGTTCGTCCAGCATCGCTACATAGGCGTCCACCTCGGCGTCACGCCTTTTGATCGCGCTGTCCACCTTTGCCACACGTTCAAGCTGCGTGGCCACGAGGGCCTTGTCGCGCGCTTCCCAGCTTGCGGCAACCTCTGCCCGTGCGCCGGTTTGAAGGGCTTCAAGTTCGGCATAGGCGGCCTCGATATAGTCGTCCATTTTCCTGAGGCCCCCAGCGCTCAGGCGGCTGTCGCTCTCCTTCGCGCCGAAGAAGCGGCGCTGCAGGTCATTGGCCACATAGGTACCTCTGTCCCCTGTGGCGCGGATGCGCTCAACGATGCTCGCGGCCTTGGCCTGCTTGTGCTCATAGGACTTCATGCGCCACAGGAATTTCTCGGCCCGGCGCAGGGTGTCGCCGTTGCTGAGCTCGAAGCTGTGCACCATCACATCCTCGATTTTGATACCCGCGAGCGCCACCTGTTTGGCCGCAGCCGACGGTAGCCAGTCACCGCCGACGGAGGTGCAGAGGTCCTCTTCCTTGCGCATGACATCGAAGGTGTAATTGGTGTCTATCTTGTTTGGTGTCGCGCAAATGAACCTGTCCCACGAGGGGCTGCCCGCCACGTTGAAACCACCCCTGCCGTTTTGCGCCACCACGCCCGCGTCACAAAACAGGCTCAGGTGTGCGCCGCCGCCGTTTTGCAGCCGCCTTGCTTCCTTGTTCGAGTTCGGGAACTGCGCCATCAGCATCAGTTTCCAGAGGTCTTCCTCGCCCGGTTCGGCCAGCACGCGGGTGCCGCTATCGAGCACCACCTGGCTGATGCCGGGGTTGTTCCAAGACGCAGTGCAGTTAATCACCGGCTCACCAAGCAGGAACCACAGCTTGAAGGTGCCGCTGATCTCAAGGCTGGAATTGCTCTGGATGATGCGGTCGAGGGTTTTGTGGCGAAGGTCGAATGTCTTGCTGGTGCTCATCGGCCCCGCGGCATTCGCGCTGAGGGAGGTGAGCGAGAGTAGGAAAGCGATCAGTAGCCGGGTCATCACCAGTCCTCCATCAGTTCGTCCATCTCGGACGGGGTGGTGTTCTCGGCGCTGCGGCCTTCAAATACGGTGCCGTCAAGGGATGGGCCATCTGTGGTCGGCAGCTTGAATGATGTCACCGCAGTGATAATGAACGGTATGGTGAGCGAGATGAGGATGAGCGTGGTGATGGAGCGCCCCATGCCGAAGCGGGTGGCAATACGCACCGCGCGGAACGCCAGATAGTAGGTGAGCGCGACACAGCCGACAAAGGCGATATTCAGCAGGGTATCATCCCCCGCTGTCTGGTTCAGCTTTTCAGTGGCGAACCCCGCAACAACACAGCCCACGATGTAAAGGAGGGCCATCTTGCGCGGCGGCTCATGGTTTGACGCGGCGACCTTTGGCCTTGCCGGTGCGCTTGGGGGTGCCACAGGTGCTGTGCCCTGATCTGCGGGTGGCAAGCTCGTCTTGAGCGCAGCATAGAAGCTGGCGGTGGTGTCGGCCTTGGGCGCGACTTCAATATCCACATCCCGTGGGATATGCTTGCCGTCAGGTGACCACTCAAGCCCGCCGCCGCAGCCCGGGCAATTGAATTTTATATGCCCACGATTACCGGGGAACCGCACCGTTTGCCCGCAGTCCGGGCAGTTGGCTGTCAGTTTCTCGTCCGTCGCCATTGTCTCCCCCCATCATGAGAGATGGCCAAACGCCATATGGTTAATTTGGAACACAGGAAACGCTACTGCCGCGCGCATGCCGGAACAAGCAAAAAGCGCCCGAAGGGGCCAAGGTCTGCCCTTGGCTAAGCTTTTGTTTAAGGGGGAAAAGCGGGCAATTTTGCGGCGGCGAATGAAAAAGATAAAAATGATGTACCGGGCGCGATAATTTTCACCAGTTATTAACACTCTCCAGCTGAAAGTTAACCCATGGTTGATTTTGCCTTGCCGAGAGCGGACCTTTTTGCGGTCTTCCAGAATTATTACCAGCGGCTCGCCTCGGAGGCGGGCGGCGTGCCCCTGCGCTTGTCCTTCAATCCGGCGGAGATCAAGGACCTGCTGCCGTTCATTTTCATCATCGAACACCGCTCGGACGACGACCTTCATGTGCGGCTGGCCGGAACGGCGCTTGAACAGATGCTGCGCATCAGCCCCACGGGCAAAAATTATCTCGACCTCGTGCAGCCGTCAGAGCGGGACTTTTTCCGCGAGGCTTGCGCGGCTTATGTCAGCCAGCCGTGCGGTGGGTTTTTCCAGCGTGAAATTGCGCTTACCAATGGGGAGCGGCACGAAGTGCAAAGCAATTGCCGCCCGTTTGCCGACCGCGACGGCAAGGTGCGCTACCTCATTGGCATGATCGCGATGCGTTCAGCCCTGAACCTGGGGCATTTCTCCCCACCGGTGGAGGATGTCTCCACCATCACCGGCTTTCATTATGACGATGTCGGTTTTGGCGTACCCGCTGTCACGCCAAAGCTGCCATCACGCTAAGGCTGGCCCAATTCCTAGAACACATGTTCGGGCAGCGCGCCCTTGATCTCGCGGCTTGGCGGCGCGCCAAACAGGCGTTTGTATTCACGGCTGAACTGGAACGGGCTGGCGTAACCCACGCGGAAAGCCGCGGTGGAGGCATTGAGCCCGTCATGCAGCATCATGTTTCGCGCCTGATGCAGGCGAATATTCTTCAGGTACTGCAGCGGTGTCATGGAGGTGACTGCCTTGAAGCTGGCGTGGAAGGCTGTGGCGCTCATGCCCGCGATCGACGCCATGTCCGCGACCGAGAAGGCGCGGGTATAGTCGGTGTGCAGGGTGCGCAGCACTTCTGCCAGCTGGTGGAACTTGCCGCCCCGGCGCGCGGCAGCCCGCAGGCAGGCACCGCGCTCGCCCACGAGCACGCGGTAGAGGATCTCCCGCAGGATCTGGCGCGCCAGCACCTTGCGCTCGGTCTCATGGTCCATGGCTTCAATCAGCCGCACGGCGGCACTGGCGATATGGTCCGTCAGCGGGGCGGCATGAATGGCCTGTTCCATCGCCACGCTTGAGTGGCAATAGCCGCCGTCGTCGAGGTCAAGGTCATCTTCGTCAAGGTCGATCAGCAGCTCGCCCAGCATGACGGGGTCGACCGAAATGCACATGGACAGGAACGGGTTCTCAGCGCTTGCTTCCTCCACGCGCGCCACAAGCGGCAGCGGGACGGACAGCACCAGATAGTTATAAGCGTTATATTCGTAGCGGTTTTCACCCAGCATGCCGCATTTGCTGCCCTGTGCCACGATGATGATGCAGGGCCGGTAGACCACGGGGCGGCACTCGGTCGCCTCCTCCGCGCGGTAAAACTCCACGCCGGGGATCGCGCCGTCCACCTTGCCAGGGCTGTGGGCGTGGCGGGCAATCAGTTCGGTCAGGCGGGCCTTGGTTTCAAAACTGGGGCGTGCAGCATCAAGCATGGTTGGTATCCGTCACATCTGTCGCAGATTGTTGGGGGAGGCGGTCTTTGCCCGCTTCTTGTGTGGCCCCGATCATGCCCGAGGCCATGCGCGCGCGTAAAGTGCAATCGCGCGGGCGCGCAGGATCGGGCATGGATTAGGCACGAATATATAAGGTTTCTCATATGGGGAAGGCGGCCGCGGCTTTAAAGGGCCGCCGCCCAAGGGGGCGGGCAGGGGGCACAAGTAGCGAGCCCAAAAAGAACAAGGGCCCCGGAAGGGCCCTTTGGTCATGGTCTCTGGTGATCTGTAGTGATCTTTTTGATCTTTTTGGGATCCCTGACCGCAGCCACCCTACATGGCGACAGCAAGGCTCCAGTAAAACGCGGCACCGATGATGCCAAAAAACGCAGCCATTCCCAGAAGGCAAATCGCACCCTGGCGGGGCTGCGCGTTTGCACAGGTTTTTTTCATTTTTCGCTCCCAAACGCCCCTTATGGGCCGGACTATACCGAAACGGTACTATCCTGAAAAGGGTAAATTTCACCGAAGGAATATCGCCATCAGCAAACTTTTTACGTGACCAATGTCAATTCACCTTCTGGCTCACGCAAAAAAAATGTATGGTCGCGCAGCCGGATGGGGGTCTGGCGGAGTGGGAGCCGATGCCGGGCGGCGAAACAATCTTCAGTGCATTCCTTGAGCTGTGGCAGTCCATGCCGCGCGCGGCGGGCAATATGCCGCGTCGGCGCGATTTTGGTCCCACGCTTGCGCCGGCCATCATGCCACATCTGTTCCTGGCCCGGGTGAACGGCGAATATGATATCGAAGTCCGCCTGATGGGTTCCGCGCTTGAAGACAGTGCCGGCATGCGCATGACCGGCAGCAATTATTTTGACAGCCTCGCCCGCGAGCGCTGGTCTTTCTATGAGGATTTCATCTGCGGCTACCGCCTGCATCCCTGCGCCGGGCGCCTCACGCGCCATATCGGCAGCCGGGACGGGCTGACCCATGACCTGCATACGCTTGCCGCACCGCTCGCGGATGAGGACGACGAAGGCCGCTTCATCGTCGGTGTCAGCTACATGGCGGCCAACCATGTGGAAAGCGCCGGGCGGCCGATCACCGGCGTGCCGGAGGGCGGGCTTGGAAATGCGCGGGTCATCGGTGCCCGGTATATCGATCTCGGCTTTGGCACGCCTGAAACCCTGCCCGGTTACTGATCGCCCGGCACGGTTTAGCTGTCGTTGCCTCGCGGAATGTGTTTCTCCTCCCCATGATAGGGTGTGACTGTGATGGCTTGCGCGGGCATGCCACCTTCAAAGCGGATCAGCCGCGGGATCGAGCGGTCGTCAAGCCAGGCACCGCCGTGCGCGGGCCGGAGCTTCACAAAAGGCGCGCCGCGAAACGACAGCCACATTTCTCCCGGCCCGGCGCGGAAAGTGAAGTCGCCAAAGCTGCCAAGCTCTTCAAGCGGGGAAGCGGGTGGCACAGGGTCCGCGACCGGTAGTGCGGCCAGCGCCCAACGTGCCTGCCGGCGTTTTTCTGCGTCGTTCGCGCCACGTTCCAGCCGGGCCAGCGCGGCGCGGTAGGCCGCGTCGCGCGCGCTGCTTGAAGGCGTGGCGATATCAGGGCTGATGCCCTCATGCTCGCGGTACAAGGTGCCGGTGCGGGCATTGGTGAAGGCAAGACGCGGCAGGCGCAGGTAGAAATTGTCGTCCAGCACCACGGGGTCGAAACCGTTGCCGCCGCCATAGGTGCGTTCGCCCACGATGGTGGCGTCCGCCAGCGCCTTGAGGTGATAGGTCACATGTTCGGCGAGGCTGTAGGTCAGGCCGCTCGTGAGGATGTAAAGCGGTTTGCCGCTGTGGCGTGCGCCCGCCATGTCGCTCCGTGTCACAAGGGCGGTATTTTCCCCTTTCCAGCGCTCGTGGCGGGTTGCGAAGGTCACAGGCTCGGGCCCGAGGAAGTAGCCAAGGAACAGCGGCAGGATGCGGCTGTTGCCGCCACCATTATGCCGGAGATCAAGGATGATGGCTTCCGCTGGTGCGAGCAGGTTCATCACCGCCGCGAACACCGCTTCACTCTCCGCCTCCTGGCCGTAAAATTCGTCAATCCGCAGATAGCCAACAAGGCCCGGCATCACTTCAACCGCGCGGATGCCAAAATTGTCCGCTGCGGCTTCCAGCGCGCGCCGGGCCTTGTTGGCAGCATCTTCCTTGCGGGCGGTTTCATCCGCCGCGGCTGCTTCGCGGGCGCGGTAGCGGTTGACGGCTGCTGGGTCGTAGACCACGCCGATATGGCTGTCACCGGTGACAGTGCGCAGGTCGCGGGTGATGGCGGCGGCCAATATGTCCGGGCTCGCCGCGGCGCGGTATTCGGTGCTGTCTGCCAGCGCCTTCAGCTTCGGTGCGCTTGCGTGGGCGACCGCCTCGTCAACAAACTGGTCACGCACGAGGTCGGCGATACGGGCCATAAGCGCGGCGGGATCGCTTGCCGGTGCGGGCTCCGGTGTCGCAAGGGCGGATTGGCCCCACACAAGAGCAGCCAACAGGCTGGCTATCAGGGGGTGGCTGGTGTGGCGGCGCTTCATGCGTCAAACCTTTCCGTGGTCTCCTGCGCGGCTTCATATGCCGGGAAGCGTGCGGCCAGCGGGGTGCGTTCCAGCGCTTCACGGGCGCGGGGCAGCACGTCCGCTAGATTGACGCCAATTTCCTCCGATAGCGTGGTGAAAACCCGTGCGGCTTCGCGCCGGTATTCCGTCAGGCGGGCAGCCTGCGCGGTGCCCTCATTGGTAAGGGATAACAGCGTACGGCGGCCATCGTCCGGGTCCCGGTGGCTTTGGACCAGGCCGAGTTTCATCAGGGTGTCGACCCGTTGTTTGACAAGCTGGTGGGAATGGCCAAGCCCCTCGGCAATTTCGGTCATCGAAGCGGGCCCTGTCTCCGCCAGCAACAAAAGCGCCGACGACACGATAACGGGAAACGCCATGCCGCGCGCCTCATAGACCGCTTCGGCCTGCCGCGCGATCAGGCTGGCGAGATCAAGCGCCATCTTGCCCATGAAGGCAGGGTCATGGTCCAGCGTCTCCCTGAAGTCGGTCGGTTTCATTGGCGGGTTTTTCTTTTACGCAATATATTGCGCAATATATTGCGTAAAATTTTACGCTGTCAAGCGGAAGGTTGAGGGCTGAAGGGGGGCGCCATGGGCGGCGAATGACGATGTTTCCGTAAGGGCAGCTATCGTCTGGACTTAGCGAAACATCGCAAAAATTAATAAAAAAAGACTTGCTTCCACCATGGCCGTCATGCACCATGGGCTCAGCCATAGTGACCGAATAGGCCCGTCTCAAGGTTCAACGCCTGAGGCGGGCTTTTCTTTTGTTTCCGCCATAAAACAGGCCGAAGCTGGCACCACCGAAGGCGACCGGGACGGCGCGCCCGCTATGGCACATGCGGCGCCGCGCGCCGGGCCATGGCTGGCCGCCGACCTCCCTGCCTGTCAACCTGTCTGTCAACCTGTCTGTCAACCTGTCTGGCGACCTGTCTGGCTTTCTGGCCGCACGTTGCCGGGCGATGCCCACGGCGGACCGGAATAAGACTTTCGTTTATCGATTTGTGGCCGCGCTTGATTGTCGTTAAGATCATGTTAAAGCTTGTCCGCCTGGTCAGGATTGGCCGGGTGACGGACCACGGCGGATTGGGGGCGCGTGTGGCCCGTGAGTGTGCCGGCAGGTCGGGTGAAGCACCGACCCGGTTGTATCAAGGGTGGCTGAATGGGAAGCATGACACGACTTTGTCGTCTTGTTGCTGCAAGTCTGTGCATGGTGTGGGCAGGCGGTGCCGCCTGCGCGCATGAGCACCAGGACAAGCCCATCATCCGCTGGTATTACCAGAGCTTTCCACCCCTGCACATCACCGACGGCCCGCGCGCCGGTCAGGGCTTTGCCGACAAGGCGCTCGCTTACCTGCATGCCCGGATGCCGGACTATAATCACCTCAAGGTCTATTCCTCGCTGTCGCGTATGCATGGCGAGCTGAAGGTGCGGGAAAATGCCTGCCACCTTGGCCTTTTCAAAACACCCGAGCGCGAGGAATACGCCTATTTTTCCGACCCCGTGATCGAGATACTGCCGAACCGGCTGGTGACCCTGAAAGAGAAGGCGGCGCGCTTCGAACCGCTCCTGACGGCTGAGGGCGAGGTCGACCTTGCCAGGCTTTTTGCGGCGCGTCACCTGATGTATGGCGTGGAGGTGGACCGCGTCTACAGCCCGCGCATCAGCGCCTATACCAATGGCCACACCAAGGCTGATGGCAAGGTGGAGCTGCCCAACCCGCGTTTTGCGGCGCTTCTGTTGCATGGTCGCATCGACTATGGCTTTGCCTTCGCGTTCGAGGCGACTTACCGGTTCAACATGCTGGAGAAGGGGGATGCCTTCACCACGCTGCCGATCGCGGGGGAGCCTGCGCTGCTCATGAATTATGTCGGTTGCTCGAAATCAGAGTTCGGGGCAAAGGTGATTGCCGACGTCAACAAGGTGGCAAAGGACCTGCGGGAAGCGCACCGTACCTTCTATGAAGAATGGCTGGACGAACGCGCTATCGCGGATTTCCGCGCCACCGTGAAGGCCGAGCTTGAGGGGACCGGGGGCGCGCAACACCGCGCTGCTGTTGGGTTGGATCAATAAATTACAAAAAACGTAATTTTATCTTGCACCCCTTTCGGGTTTTTGGCATAGTTATATCCATCAAATGGGGAATTGGGCGCGGGCGGCGCCCTCCCCGGGGAAAAGCCCATATTACAGTGATCATACCGCGCTGCGGCCTTCGGGTTCGCGGCGTTTTTAATGCCGGGAAATACCATGAGCGACGAGGCTGACAAGGCGCGCGGCAAAGCAGCAGGCCGGGCGGCGCGCAAGGAAACCTTCCTCCACGCGCTTTTTGACGGCGCAACCGTGGCCGAGGCCGCAACCATGGCCGGCATCGGCCGCCGCACCGCCTATTTGTGGCGTGCAAGCGATGTGCATTTCGCAGCCCTTTGGCGCGCGCAGGAAGAGGTGGGCGACGACCCGGTGGAAGTGGAAGCCGTGCGCCGCGCGCTGATGGGCACCAAGAAACCCGTCTACCGTGGCGGCACCCTCGTGGGGGAGGTGACCGAGAAATCAGACAGCCTGCTCATATTCCTGCTCAAATCCCGCCAGCCATCAAAGTATGGCGGCAAGGCGGAGGAGGGAGCGGTGGAAGACGACAAATTGAAAGGCGCACGGGATGCACTATTCAGCAAACTTTGTGCGCTCACTCGGCCCGAGCACTCGGGCTGAATTCATTGAAAGCCTGACCGACCGTGAGGCGGCGGTGCTCTTGTACGATTGGGCCTTCTGGGCGCGGGCAAACCAGCTGGCACCCACGACCGAATGGCGGCGCTGGTTGATCCTCGCAGGGCGCGGTTTTGGTAAAACCCGCACGGGCGCTGAATGGCTGAGGGGCGAGATTGAGGCCGGGCGCGCGGGTCGTGCCGCGCTTATCGGTCCCACGCTCCATGACGCGCGGGCGGTGATGGTGGAAGGCGAAAGCGGCCTTCTGGCCATCTCGCCGCCATGGAACCGCCCGCATTATGAACCGAGCAAAAAACGACTGAGCTGGCCAAACGGTGCCTGCGCTTACCTCTATAGCGCGGAGGAGCCGGAGCGGCTCAGGGGCCCCCAGCATGACGCCGCATGGTGTGATGAGCTGTGCGCCTGGCGCGAGGGCGAAGCCACATGGGACAACCTGCAATTTGGCCTGCGGCTGGGTGCGGACCCCAAAGTGGTGATCACCACCACGCCGAAACCGCAAGCCCTCCTCAAGGCCATCATGATGGCGGACGGCACCCATGTTACGCGCGGCTCGACCTACGACAATTTGGCCAACCTCGCTCCCGCCTTCGCGGATGAGGTGATCAGCCGGTATGACGGCACCCGCCTCGGGCGGCAGGAACTGCTGGCTGAAATTCTCGAGGACGTGCCGGGGGCCTTGTGGTCCCGCACGCTCATTGAGGAAACCCGGGTTCACCGCGCACCGGAGCTTGGCCGCGTCGTCATCGGCGTTGACCCGCCGGTGAGCGCGGGCGCGGATGCCGATGAATGCGGCATTGTGGCCGCAGGCCTCGCATCTGATCACAGCGGCCACGCCTATGTGCTCGCGGACGAAAGCGCGAGGGGGCTTTCCCCCCTTGGCTGGGCGCGCCGGGCCGTCACGCTTTATCACCGGCTTCAGGCCGACCGCATCGTGGTGGAAGTGAACCAGGGCGGCGCGCTGGTGCCGGGGCTTATTGCCCAGGTGGATGAAAGCGTGGCGGTCACGGCGGTGCACGCATCGCGCGGCAAACACGCCCGCGCGGAACCGGTGGCCGCGCTATATGAACGCGGCCTTGTGCACCACGCGGGCGCATATCCCGCGCTTGAAGACCAGATGGCGACCTATACGGGCGAGGGGGCGGCAAGCCCCGACCGCATGGATGCGCTCGTCTGGGCGCTCACCAACCTGATGCTCATGCGCGCCACACCACCACGGATAAGGACCCTATGACCATGGCCTTTTGGGATAAATTCAAACCTGCCCGCCCGGCACCGGTGACGGCGAAATCCGCCAATCGCCCGGTATTCTCCCGCGTCGGGCCGGGGCAGGCGGTTGCCACCCCGCACCGCTATGACCGGCTGTCGGACGAAGGCTACCGGCAGAATGTGATTGCCTACCGCGCGGTGGGGCTTGTTGCCCGCGCCTGCGCCAGTGTGCCGCTGCGGCTTTACCGGGGTGACGACATGCTGTCGGACCATCCGGTCCTCTCCTTGCTCGCGCGGCCAAATCCGCGCGTGCGGGGGGAGAATTTCATTTATAACCTTGTGGGTTATCACCTGATTGCCGGCAACGCCTATGCCCTCGCCGTGGGGCCGGACGGCCGTGCGCCAAAGGAACTGTGGCTCATGCGGCCCGACACGGTGAATGTACTTGAAGGGCAGGACGGCCTGCCATCAGGCTTTGAGCAGAAGGTGGCGGGCAAAACGCAGCGCTACGGCGCGCGCTCGGTGCTGCACTGGAAAACTTTCAACCCGCTTTCGGACTGGTACGGCATGGCGCCCCTCGAGGCCGCTGCACTTTCCGTCGATGCCTTCAATGAAGGCAGCCGCTGGAACCTCGCGCTCATCCAGAATGGCGGCGCACCCTCGGGCGTGCTCTATAGTGAGGCAGGCGATGCCCCGCTGACGGACGAACAGTTCAGCCATCTGAAGGCGGAGGTGGAGCGGCGCTATACCGGCAGCAGCAACGCAGGTCGCCCGCTGCTGCTGGAGGGTGGCCTCAAATGGCAGGAAATGGGCATGTCGCCCCGCGATATGGACTGGACAGCGGCGAAGAATATGAGCGCGCGGGAGATCGCCATGGCCTTCGGCGTGCCGCCGCAGATGCTTGGCATCCCTGACGCACAGACATATTCAAACTATTCAGAAGCCCGGCAAAGCCTGTGGGAAGACACGGTCATCCCCATGCTCATTGAGATCGCGAATGAGCTGACCAACTGGCTAACCCCCATGTTCGGTGACCGCAGCCTCATGCTGAGGCCAGACCTCGATGACGTACCGGCACTAGAGGCCAAACGCACCGCCCGCTTCGACCGCATCGCAAACGCAGGTTTCCTGAGCGACGCCGAGAAACGCAAGTTATTGGGGATGGGGAAGTCCACGAAGGATTGACGAAGCCCGAAAAATCCCCATCTATCATATAGATAGGGGGCTCATGAGAAACGGTTTAGACAACTTCATATTTGCCGGTGGCATCACGTTGGTGATTATGGCAACTATTCCCGGCACGCCCCTTTTGGGCAGCGTTGTCTCCGCCTGGGTCTTGTTTGGTGTTTCGGTTTTAGTGGCGTCCATTCTTTGGGCCCTTTGTTTGTGGGAACCCAATGCCCTCGTCAAAACTCAAACACGTTATCAGTCAATAAGCGATGTCATTAGCGACACAATGTTCGTGCTCTCTTGGACCGGTTGGGTCATGCTGGCTTTGGGCTGGAGCAATGTCCTGCTGGATACAAATGACACTAAAACGGTTGAGCTGCCTGTCGTAAGCGAAGATGTGGTTCGCTGGCGCAGGAGTAAGTTCAGAATTATCCGGGTTGAGGGATGGCCGAAGCCTGACAGCATTACTACCGTTGGCCTTTATGAGGACGATGAACCAGACCCCCATGTCGGTGACCGTGTCAGGCTTGAGGTCGGTGACGGCCTGTTGGGCCTCAAATATGTCGTCGGCTATACCCGTGTGGACTAATTCCCGCCCGGTCTGATCTTGTAGCCGAGATAAAGCGCGCCTGCCGCCAGTGCCCATAAGCCGAATGACAGCAGTTCATATCGTGTGAGGAAATCGTCCCGCGCGACGGTGAGGTTTTGCGCCATGCCGTCCCCTGCCGAAAGCGCGCCGATGGCAAGAGTGGCAAGGAACGCGCTGAGCACAAGGCACAGGAACACGAGCCAGAAGCGGTATTTCGCTGTGGCGGCGGCGGCGTCTGCTGCGGGCGTCAAATCCTGCTCGTGCGGCACTCTATTCTCTCCGTGGGTTTCACCACGGTTAAACCAAGGAAAATGCTTCATGACAATAGAGAAAGATGCGGGTCTCGCCCGTGCCTCGATGCCGCTTGAGCTGAAGGCAGGTGGGAGCGAGGGCACGTTCGAGGGCTACGGCGCCATCTTCGGCAATGTGGACCGGGACGGGGACACGGTCGCCCGTGGTGCCTTTGCGGAAAGCCTGAAGGCGCGGCTGCCGATGCTTCTGTGGCAGCATGATACCAAGGCCCCCATCGGCCGGTTTGACGAAGTGCGGGAGGATGAGCGCGGGCTGTACGTTCGCGGTCGCCTCTCCATGTCAGGCCGTGGGGCGGAAGCTTATGAGCTTCTGCGCATGGGCGCGCTTGATGGCCTGTCGATCGGTTTTGTCACCCGCGAAGCCACGCGTGACAGTGCGACCGGCACCCGCACCATTTTAAAAGCCGATCTCATGGAAATTTCCCTCGTGACATTCCCGGCCAATGAACTTGCCCGCATCACCAGCGTGAAATCAGCCCATGGCGGCATCCCTGATGACCCGCGCGCCTTTGAGCATTTCCTGCGCGACAACGGCTTCTCCCGCACCCGCGCCCGCACCATCACCGCGAAGGGCTTTGGCTATGAGCCAAGCGCCGATGAGATTGCAGCACTGGTGGCGGAAGTGAAACGGCGACAGGTTATGTTAGAAAGTTGCGGGCTTCCTACGTTGAGCTACAAGGCTCGCTATTCAGTGGGGCTTGCGCTCACCAGCGGGAAAGACGGTGTTTCGGCGAAACGGCCTGTAACTATTGCTTCCATCAGCCCCACGACACCCGCCAAGTTTCGGATTATGGTAACCCGGCGTAACGAAACGGAGTGGCAAAGCCCTATCTCTTTGCTCTTTACCTTTGCGGAGCCGGGTAACCGGAACGGGAAATTCCTTTGGCAATCGAATGCCAATGCCATGGGCAGCGAATTTACTGTTGCTGCAGGGATGCAGGAAATCACGGTTCGGGGCTGGACGACTAATTTCCCCGAACATGTTTATGTGACCCTTTACTAGGAGGTGGTGACATATGACCAGCCTTCCTAGCGGATGAAAATCTCATAGACCAAAACGGTCAGGATAATGCCGTTGGCCATGCCGCGCGTGAACGGGCTGAAGCGTTTGTGCCAGGGTTCCATTCTATTGTCTCTCACTATACGGGCTAATCGTCCAGTTGGTCTTTCCACATGTCGTAATGGTGGCGATAGCCGGGGAAAGTGTTCACATCCAGAGCCGGATCGCAGGACCTGAGGGTATTGGTCCCGGTGAGGTATTTTGTCATGGTCAGGCCCATTGAAACATCGCTCCCGTATGAGACAAAGGTGATGTCCGGCCAGTCAAATTCCATATCCGGCGCAGTGGCTCCGTCAACGGACGGTGTATTCGCCTCCTCCCTGTAGTAGCCCGCGTGGGCCTTGAAGGTGGCGACTTTTTCAGCGTCGACCGTGAAATTATTGATGTCGAGCCCCATGATGCGGATTGCAGTTTTTTCCCCGTCCCGCGCTTCAAGCGCTGAGGCCAGTTTGTGGCGCGCATCGACGGTCAGGTAAATATCGGTCGAAACAGATGTATAGTCTGATGGTGCGCCTACAGGCGAGATGCATACGGATTGAATATCGGCGCGAGTGAACGATAGATACGGTTGCACAGCGGAGAATTTGATGAAGGGGTAATCATTCGCATCCTTCAGGTCCGGTGCCTGCTCCCCCGTGTCCTTGGAGAACAGCACGTTCCGCAGTGTATTCGGCCATATGCCCTCCCACCGGTCGGATGGGTGGCTTTCAAGGCCGCTGGCCTCGGTCGCGGAAGGTGATGTAGCCGGTACCGGTGGTTCCGGCAAATACGAGTATGCGAGCGCAACAGCCGCGCCGCCAATGATGAGACCGCCAAGAAATGCTTTCATGATACCCCCGTGTGCGTGTTGCCTGTCTTCCCCAGGTTGCAGAAAGCCACCTTGAACAAAAAGTGAACGAATTGCAAGAGGAGGATGGCATGCGCCACCCAAATATGGTTGACGAGACCCGGCGCGGTAGGGAGCTGAAAGAACTGACCCTGCTTCTGAATGCCCGCGCGAAAAGGCTGGCACAGAAAAGCTGGACGTGGCGCGAGGTGCAACTCAGGGCGGCTGAGATGACGAGCATCAAGATTGTACATGCCCGAGATGGCCTTCGCGGTCAGGGCAGGGCCCGCATTACAGTAAAGCCGCCGTCACCGAATGAAAAGTTCACCTGCCATGTGGATTATCACGAATTCAACCTGAACGGTGCGGTACCGCGCTATCAGCTGTTGAGCAACGCCAAACCGTCCATGGAAATTTCGCTCGGCATCCCGGGGGTGCTCGATACTGTTGCTGGCATGCTGACCGCCAGGTTCACGGTCGAGTTCCGTTGCACGGCCGAGCGGCCGGGCAGGTACCGGTTCGAGGTTACGCCGGCCTGATCAGGCGGCGCGGTCGCCGGCGCTTTATCTGTTCTTGAGCGTGTTGGCCCAGGCTTCATCCACGCTGGTTTGCCACATGGGGAAATCGTCAAGGTCCACGCCGGCGTTGCAGGCGCTGATGGGCGCGTCGGTCATATAGTTCAGCAGGTAATACTGGAAGTTATAAAGCTGGCTGAACGGTACACTGAGCGTGAAATCAGGTGCTTGCGGCGTCTCATCAACCATTGCCGCGTAGCCTGCCGCGCCGGGTTCATTCACCCAGAACCAGATCATGCGGTCGCCGCCGACTTCAATATAGTATCGCTTGGTGTAAGCGCCGTCGTCCGGTGCCAGTTCAGCACTGAAGCGGGGGTCGGACCATGTGAAACTGTCGAGCAGCGTTTTGCGGCCCTCGGGCTTCAGGTGAAAGGCAACATCAAAGCTCTTGTCGCCAACCGCGCTTACGCACAGTTGGGCGAAGTCCGTTTTTCCAAGGGTCAGTACCGGTTCCTCGCGGTAAATTCCGAAGTCACGCATGTTGGATGATTTGCTGTAGTGCGTGAGGAAAGGCGCGGTCAGGTCATAGTCGGTGGAATAATAGAAAGGCTGCTTCATGTAAGCCTCCTTTTCCTCGGGCATTGAGGCACGCCCGCCAAAGGCGTGCCATAGCGCAGAGGCTGTCTCCGGCCCTTCGGTCGCATACAGGTAAGCAAAGGGTGCAGCCAAGGTGACCGCGATGCCGCACAAGCCGCCAATGATGAACTGTCGCATGATATTCCCCCGTCTTGCGTGTTGCCTGTCTTCTCCAGGTTGCAGAGAGCTACCTTGAACAAAAAGTGAACGAATTGCAAGAGGAGGATGGCATGCGCCAGACCCTGGTGAGTGGTGACGTGTGCACAAGAGAGCAAAACGCGCGGACGAGGATTTCGAGAAACAAGTGCGCGAATTCAGGCAACAGGAATGCACGCTTGTCCTGATGCCTGAGTATTTCAACCGGCCGTGAGGTCAGTTTTCCCCCAGTTCCTCTTTTGTCGGCAGTTCGCCGCCCAGGGCGTGACGAAGCTCGAGAAAGGCTTTTTCATCATCGGTTACCTTGTCATTGCAAAGCGGGACCACACCGTCAGGGTTGATGCCGCGCAAGGTTTTGGCCATGGCCATGACGCCCTCGTATGACAAGCGCAATGCGACTGTATCCTGCGCACTGTCCCCGTAAAGCGAGGGGTCAAGCCGGTCGAACTGCATGACGTCAAGCGCAGGGATTGAGGTTAAGATGAGGTCAGTTTCGCTGCCCCCAATTGAGCCCGCTTCCTTGAGCCCGGCTGCGAACGGAGGCGGGTCCTTCAGCACAAGGGCAAAGTGCAGGATCGGGAAACCAGCAGATTTGGCCGCATAATAAACGCAGGCGGACGAGAACATATCCTGCGTAAGCTGCATGGCGGGTTTTGCAGAATAAATGATGCCGAATGTATTTTCATCGGGCAACTCCTCGTCCGGATAAACACGCCTCAGGATTGGAAAGCCCATATTGGTGTTGTGCTCCTGCATGGCCAGCCTTATGTCGCTGTCGCTCATGGGGTGCTGCGGCATACTGAGCATCACCTCGTGCAGCTTGGCCATGGGGTCGCTGCGCATGGACGCGTACACGAATAATCCCGCGGCGGTGGCGCCAAGCAGTAAACCTGCCCAAAATGCTTTCATCGTACCCCCCTGGTTGCGTGGTGCATATATTCTCAAGGTTGCAGAAAGTCACCTTGAACAAAAAGTGAACGAATTGCAAGTGTCGGGTAGGATGGGCAGCTATTTGTCTTTGCAGTTTGCCTTCAGCTCGTCCAGCCGGACGGTCATGTTGATGACGTCGGGGTGCCTGTCGCTCAGGCCCATGTCCTTGAGTTTGGCGCGTTTGGTGTCGAGTGCGGCGATACGCTCGGCACAGCTCGACTGGTCGGTGATAGCCGCGACGGGTGGCGCGGCTTTGAGGTCACGCAACTGTGCGTTGAGGTCAGCGACCTGGACACGAAGCGCGCGCACTTCGCCTTCAAGTGCCTTCATGCGTGCTTCAAGTGCGTCGTCTGCGCTGGCCGCGCTGACCGGCAGTACCGTGATGATGCCTGCCAATGTGACGGCGCGTAGAATGCCCGAGAAAATGCCCTGTTTCATGATGGTAGCCCCTCATTGCCTGATCCCTGAACGGCAAGACTAGCAGAAGAGGGCGCAAGATAAAGAGGGCAATATCCCTTATTCGCCGTCAGGCGCCTGTGTGATGCTGGCGCGTCGGCGGAGATGGCACCACCCATCGCCTGTGTGAGGCAGGCGGGCGGCTTTGCCTCCCATTGGATCGGGATAATCCCGGTCACTCCTGAAAATATGACCATGAAAGGACAGATGTCATGGAAATGACCGATCTGAAAGCAGCCATTGATGACTATACAAACGCAGCGGAAACCAGCCTGATGGACGTGCAGTCCCGCCTCGACGCGCTCGAGACCGGCATGTACCGCCCGGGTGCAATCGGCCACAAAGGCTACGGCTATGATGAGGAGCACAAGTCGGCCTTCGTCAAAGGCTTCATGCAGAAGGGCGACACCGACAGCCTGAAGGCCGTGGAGATGAAAGCGCTCTCCACCTCCACCGGTGGCGACGGCGGTTATGCCGTGCCGCTGGTGATCGACACCGAGATCGAGAAACAGCTGCGCAACCTCTCGCCGCTTCGTTCTATCGTGAAGGTGAAAGAGGTTGAAAGCGGTAATTACAAGCGCCTGGTGAACACGGGCGGTGCCGCCTCCGGCTGGGTTGGCGAGGCTGATGGCCGCGCGGCAACCGCGACACCAAGCCTTCGTGAGGTGGTGATCACGCCGGGTGAGATTTACGCCAATGCGGCCGCGACCCAGCGCGCGCTTGATGACATGCAGTTCGACGCCGAAGCCTGGCTGAATGAGGAAGTGGCGGAAGAATTTGCAGCCCAAGAGGGTGCCGCCATCGTGAACGGTGACGGCACCAACAAGCCGAAGGGTTTCCTGACCTACACCACGTCCGCCACCGGGGACGCGACCCGCACCTTTGGCGAGATCCAGCATGTGATCACCGGTGTGGACGGTGCGTTTCCAGTGAGCGACCCGGCGGATATCCTCATTGACCTAGTGCACACCCTCTCGGCCCGCTACCGCGCTGGTGCGCATTTTGTCATGAACTCCAAAACACTGGCCATGGTACGCAAGTTCAAGGACACGGATGGCAATTTCATCTGGCGTGCGGGTCTCTCGGAAGGCCAGCCGGACACGCTCCTTGGTTACCCGGTTGTGGAGGCCGAGGACATGCCGGACGTGACGACAGACGCTTGCGCTATCGCCTTCGGTAATTTCGAACGCGCCTACACGCTTGTGGAACGCATGGGCACCCGCGTGCTGCGCGACCCCTACACCAACAAGCCTTATGTGCATTTTTATGCCACGCGGCGTGTGGGTGGCGCGGTTGTGAATGACGACGCGCTGAAGCTGCTGAAGTTTGCTGCAGCCTAGGGGCGGCGAAAGCATTTCCGGGCGGCGGGCTTTCTCGCCGCCCTTTCTTTTTCTCCTTTTGAAAGTGACTGACGATGCTGGCAAACCGCGTGCGCGAATTCACAAATACCGAAGGCACTGGCGATATTACCCTGGGCGGCGCACTGGCGGGCCATGTGCGCTTTGGCGACGCCTTTGAGGTGGGGGACGAGGTCTCCTACGTTGTTGAGGATGGCGACAATTTTGAAATTGGCACCGGTACGCTGGGGGCCGGTGGCGTGGTTGAGCGAACAGTGGTGAGCGAGACGCTGGTGGCAGGCAGCCATGTGCGCACGGGTGCAGTGGCAATCCCGCTTTCGGGCAACGCCCGTGTGTATTGCGCCCTGACCACCGATTATCTGAACCGGCAGGAGATAGCCGCTGACGTTATTCATGAGGTGACGGACGGTGCCGGTGTCGAGGTTGATGGTGTGAGGTTACAGGACGGGGGCGCGAACTTCTCGTCCGGTGTCTCGATCGAAAGTGACGCGGCGGATCATCTGACGCTGACTCGCACCGGTGTGGGGTCCTATTCGCTTGGCATCGTGTCGGGGGATGCCTTCGCGGTCTTTGATGACGGAACTGAGAAGTTGCGTGTAGATAGCAACACCCTGTCGGTCACCGGCAAAACCAAGGCCTCGGTGTTTGAACATCCTGCCCTGCAGATGGGTAACAACGCCGGCCGCGCCTGGTTTGCGCCCATTTTGGCCGGCGCGCCGGACTTCAACCGGGAGTTCGGTTATGATCCAGCATCGGACAACTGGTACATGGAGCCGGCTTTTAGCCTGAGCGGCAAGTTCAGCACCGGTGGCGGTGCAAGCATCAGCATACAGAACAAAACGAACGGTGGTCCGGGGCACGGCATCTTCTGGTGGGACAATGACAACAGCGATTGGGGGAGTTATCTGGCGGCGTCAGTGGGGGGCCTGTCACTTGCTGGAACTGCGGCAATCGGCTCTCTCGACGGTCGGACTGGCCTGCATCAGCGGCACCGGGCGCCCGATGACCTGGCGTGCGGCTTCCTTTGGGAGAACAGCAGTAACATGTGTCTGATGTCACTCGCGGCAGACACGGGTGACCTGAGTGTCGCTGGTAATGCCAACTTTGACGGTCGCCTCCGAGTGCTTGCCGGAAATGCGGCCAACCCGGCCATCCGCTTCGCCGGTGACGATGATACCGGTTTCTATCGGATTGACGAAGACTGCATCGGGTGCTCAATTGGTTCGGCGGAGCAAGTCAGGGTAGATGGTGGAGGGCTACAGTTGCGTGGAACAGCCAACATCCGAAATGGCGGCGGCGCGGCGGCCTCTCCGTCCTACACTTTTGCCGGGGATACAAACACCGGCATGTACAGGAGTGGTGCGGATCAGATCGGATTTACCTGTAACGGCATTACACGTGCCACGATTGGCAGCTCTGCCGGCTTGCCGAATACCGGCGGTCTCTGGGTCAATAATGGCGCTGCGATCTCGCTTGCGATTGGCTCCGACGCGACGGGTACAAGCCTGATCGACGGGGCCAATAAGGCTGGCCGCATTGCCATACCACACTGCAGCAACGGTGAAGAGCCGGTTGCAATTGTCCTTGCTACATCCACAGGCAGTGAAAATGCGCTCTCACTTGGCGGCGGGTCGAGCATCATGAATTCGGCCACCCATGTTGGCTTTTATACCGCGGCAAACACCACAACCACAACAGGCAGCCTGCGGTGGCAAATTGGCCCCGCGGGGGATCTTGCTGGTGGGGCTGGTTGTGATATCGTGAAGCTGATGCCCAACGAGGGGCTCTTTCTGTCAGGCAGTACAGCGCTGAATGCCGGTGCCAACCTGGCACTCTATGGCGACGCACATGCAAGCAGAGCGTATGACATGGAATTCCGTACAGGTGATACACCGGTACTGACCTATGCGCATAGCGAAGCTGGTTGGGACTTCAAGGACAAAGCGGTGGTGACAACCGGCTTTATCCGGGGCAAGGCCGCAGCCACTGCCTCGCGGCCCTCCGCGGTGAGCGCGGGCGCCGGTGCGCAGATGTTCGACACCACGCTTGGCAAGCCGATCTGGTCTGACGGCAGTGCATGGATCGATGCCACTGGCGCGACCGTTTAATCAATCCCCACACCAGGAACTTCACGGAATAGGAGCGGCCATGTTTCTTGCTTCCTCCCCGCTTGCGGCAGATCCGCTGATATCTGCATCAGCAATTTCAGAGACTGCAGCCCTGAAAGCCATGAGCGGGCAACAGGTGTTGGCTGCCGAATTGGCAGTCGGGCTGAATGCTTCACGTGAGGGCGAGCCTGCGCCCGGATCCGCCGTGGTCGTGACACGCGAAAAGATCAAAGGAATTTCATCATGATGACAGGGCCGATGCGCCTTTACGCAAGGGCATTCACCGGTTTGCTGACCACAACACGGCTTGACCGAGCGCGGCTTTCCGCTGTCTTGCTGGACAGCAATTATGTGCCGGATATGCATAGCCATGGCCGGTACAGTGACATCCAGGGCTTTGAACTTGTCGGCGGCACCTACAAGCCCGTGCCGGTAACAGGGCCACGGGTGGAAGCCGTGCCCGGTGGCGCAGCCTTTTACACTGACCCCATTCTCTGGCCTGAACCTAGCGACCTCATGCCCGCGCGCTACCTTGCGCTTGTGACAGGTAATGCTGCGGCGCTCAAGCAAGACGATCCGCTCTTTGCCCTCCTTGACCTCGTGCCCCTAGGCGGTGCGGTTGAGGCGCAGCGCGGCAGTCTTCAAGTGAGCGCAGGCGCGGGCGGCTGGTTCGCGCTTACGAACGATAGCAACCCTGCGTAAGAGGAGGTGCACATGAGCATGCACGCAAAAGACCCGGCCTCCACAGTCGACTACAGCTTCGACTGGGCCGCCTGGCTTACAAGCGGTGAGACCATCACAAGTGCAAGCTGGCGGGTTGAGCCGACTGGCGACGGTGCACCAACCCTCTCTGGCGCCGTTGAGGCTGGCCACCGGCGCGGCATCCATGTCGCGGGTGGCACGTGCGGGCACCGCTACCGGCTGACCTGCACCATCGAGACGGACGCCGGACGCACCGGTGAACGCAGCCTCACCCTTTATGTGACGGAGCGATAAGATGCGGATTGAGACCCTTTCCCCGCCAGCGACCGATGCACTGCTGCTGGGAGAGATACGCACCCACCTGCGCATCGATAGCGCAGAGGATGACGCAGCGCTTGCCACCCTTGCCCGCACAGCGGAAGCGATGATGGAGGCCCATCTTGGCCTGGCCCTCGTTAACCGTGACGTAGCGCTGTACCTTGACCGGTTCCCGACGTGCGAACAAAACAACACCTGCTGGTGGCAAGGCATGCGGGAAGGGCCGATGTCATGGCTTTCGGGCGTGGGCCGCGCACTTGAATTGCCGCTGCGCCCGCTCATTGCCATCAGCAAGGTCGAGGTATGGCAGGGGGACGGCTGGCAGGAATGGACTGCCGCGAATTACAGCGTGAGCGCTGGCTTGTTGCCCCTCCTGCATCTGGCCGGTGGCAATGTATGGCCCATGCCCAGCCGACCCGCAGACGGTATCCGTATCACCGCCCGCACAGGGTTTGGTGAGGACTGGAACGCTGTGCCCGCCACGATCCGCCACGCCATGCTACAGCTTGTGGCATGGCTTTATACCCACAAGGGTGATGAGCCGGGCGAGAACGCGGTGACCGCGAGCGGTGCGGCCAGCATGGTGAACGCTTACCGGAGGGCGCGGCTATGAGCCTCGGCGCGCGGCGGCACCGCATCACCCTGATGGCGGAGCGCATGCACAAAGGTGCGGGTGGCAGGCTTGTGCGTGAGCGGACGATCATTGCAGACGTTTGGGCTGAAGCGAGCCTGAGCGGTAGTGTCGGGGGCGGTGAAAACGGCACTGCACTCACCGAGAAAGCGAACATCACGACCGCGTACCATGGCGCCTATCTCGCCGCGCGTTTTGCCGAATGGGATGGCAGCCTTTTCCGTATCGACGCCTATCGCCTGACCGGCACCACAACCCGGCAGATCCAATTTGATGCGAGCCTCTTGAAGGCGTGAGGAGCACAATGTGACAGCATTTTTAAGCGACCGATTACAGCAAGTCCTCTTCCGTCACCTTGAGGCTGACGAGGGTCTGGTGGCCCAACTGACAGGTATCTATGACGAGATGCCGGAGGATGCCGCACTCCCCTGTCTCACGATGGGGGAGACAACGATGGAAGGTGCGAACCTCAAGGATATATCGGGCACGACAATCACTTTCACGCTGTTCATCCTGTCTGACGAGCCCGGGCAGATGCAGGTGAAGGAACTGATGGGCGCTGTGGATGCATGCCTGCACCGTTTTGCGCCCATGGTGCCCGGTGCGCGGGCGGGTGAACTGACGCTCGCAGGCGCTGGCGTGACCCGCCTGTCTACCGAAAATGGCAGCCGCTACCGGGGGCGCATGGCTTACCGCGTTAAGCTGCATGAGGACGCGCCGGCTTAGCCTGAAAGTGCGTCGCGGCAGGCGCGCGTGCGGGCCCGCAGGCTGGCGGACAGGAGCACGCGGTCCTGCTCCATACGGGCGCGGCGGCGGTTGAACACCACCAGTTGCTCGCCTGATTTCGACACATAGGTCAGTTTGGCGGGGCTTTTCTCCAGCCGGTCATCCAGATAGCCGATGGCACCGCGGTAAGCCTTGATATGGCTGATGCAGCGCTCTGCGCTCTCAACCCTATCCGAATGGTCTTCCGTAGTGCGGATGGCAGGGCGGATCGAAGCACCTGCAGGCAGGGCTGCTGCCACAAGTGCAGCCAGCATAAGTGCCCTCAGGGGCAGGCTGAAAAGCCGTTTACCCATTCATCACCTCCCGTCCGAGCCGCCGACTATACCATAGTTTCCGGCGGTTTCACGGCGGGAATTTCCGGGGTGCATTTGGCCCCGTTTTTACCCAAAGGAAACGACAGCATGGCAGCACAGCACGGCAGGGAACTGCTTCTCAAGGTTCATGACGGCTCGGCCTCATTCGAGGATGCGAACTTCACCACGGTTGGCGGCTTTGCCTCCAACAACATCAAGATTGCAAATGCAGCGATCGAGATCACCAGCAAGGACAGCGGCGGCTTCAAAGAGTCGCTCGATGGCGGCGGCCAGCGCTCCTTCTCCACCGATGCCGAGGGCACTTTCCTCTCGGACGCCACCTTCGCGCTGGTTCACAACCATATCCTCAATTCCACACACCCGCTGTGCCGGGTAATTGTGCCGGGGCACGGCACCTATGAAGGCAAGTTCGTCATCATCAGCCTGGATATGACCGGCGCACAGAATGACGAGGTGACTTACCGCATGGCGTTCGAAAGCTCGGGCACAGTTACCTTCACGCCGGAGGCTGCATAGATGGCGCGGCGCATGATGGGCGAAGCCAGCTTGCGCATTGGTGCACGCACTGTGCGCCTGCGCCTTGATATTGGCACCATGATGGACCTTGAGGACCATTTTGGCATGGGCCTTGTGCCGTTCCTCACCACGCGGCTGGCGGAATTTCGCCTGTCGGACATGGCAGCGCTGTTCCTTGCCATGACGGGTGGTGATTTTGGCGATGCGGAAGCCCGGCGCAGGGCGGCGGAGAAGCTGTTGCGTGCGGGCCTCGCGGAAAGTGCGACAGCCATTTCCCAGTGCCTTGAAAACACGCTGTCCCAGCCTGAGCCGGGAAAGCCGAAGCCCCCGGCAGCGCCGACAGCCTGACCGGGGACGACGCTGCCCCCGTGAACTGGGGGCAGTTTATCGAAGTGGGTGCCATGCTGGGGTTAAGCCCACGGGCTGTTTTGCGTGCCACCCTGCCGGAGCTGAAATTTGCCATGCGCGGTTATGAACGCGCGCACGGCATCGACCCTGACAGCCCGGGTGCAGGCCACGCGGCAAACAGCCGCGCCATGAGCCGGGACCGCCTCAACGAACTTCTGGAAAGATACGGATAATGCAGACAACAAAGCCAATCACCGTTGGCCTGCCGGTCAGCCTCGCGCGCACGATGGACAATATGAACCACCGGCTGGAGAAGTTGACCAAGTCACTTGAAGATATGGCGGACAAGCTTTCTGGCGGCGGTGGCGGCTCATTTGGTGGCCTTTCCCTCGGCGTCGGGGGCGGCACATACCTGGATGGCATCCCCCGAGTGTCGACCGACTTTAAAGCCTTCCTGGGCGAACTGCTGGGTGATGTGACAGGCAACCTGACAGCCGAAGCCCCCGGCATTTTTGGGGAGAAGAAAGAGGGCGAGAAAAAAGAAGGTGACGGCACGTCGGACGCTGCCAAGACGGCAACGACTGACGCCCAGAAGGAAGAGACTGACGCTGCCATCAAGGCCGAAGAAGACCGCGAGAAAGCCAACGCGCAAGCGTGGGCTGGCATTGTCGGTAACGCGATCAAAAGCAGCAAGGCGCTGGCGAAAATCCGCAAGGCATTTGCCATCGGCGGCGTGGTGATGGACACGGCGCAAGGCATCGCCAAGGCGGTGGCTTCAGCCCCGTTCCCCGCAAACCTGCCCGCCATTGCCTTCGCCACCGTCACCGGTGCTGCGCAGCTTGCCGCCATCAAGGGGCAGGCGCACGACGGCATCAATAATATCCCCGCCACCGGCACCTATCTGCTCGAGAAAGGGGAACGGGTGGTGGACAAGCGCCTGAACGCGGACCTCAAGCAGTTTCTGGCCACCGGGCGCGGCGAGCCCAATGGCTCGGCAGGCCTGACGAACACCACAACCAACACCCTCGCGCCCAGCATTCACCTGAGCATTGGCCCCGATACACCGCCTGATGCTGTGCACCGCAACCGTGGTGCGCTTGAAAGCATGATCCGCGAGATATTTGCCGATTACGCCCTCGAAGCCCCCTTTGGTTAAGGACAGCCCCCCATGAGTTTTACCGACCTGCCTGCCTACCCGAAGCCGGCCACCATCAAATTGCGGCCGCACCAGCGCACCAAATCAAGCCAGGCGATGAACGGCAAGATCATCACCAGCGAATATGGCGGCCATGTTTTCGAGTTAACCCTCACGTATGCGCCCATGCTGCGCACCCAGGCGGCGGGGTTGATGGCATTCCTGCACGCCATGCGCGGGCGCGGCGGCATTTTTGATGTGCCGCTTGACCAGCCAACGGGTGAGGCTGGCGTGCGTGTGGGCAATTTCGCCAAATTCGATAACGATACAAAAATCCACATGATCACGGGCGTCAGCCCGCTGACCGTGTCGCCACCCGCGCGGGTATCGGGCGGAACGCTCACGACCACAGAGCTCAAGATGCGTTGTTCGCTGACCAGCGACGTGCAGGTGATTGACCTGATGGCGAACGGCCTCGTGCGCCTTGAAATTGACCTGACCGAAAGGGTTTGACCATGCTGGACGTTCACAGCGATATCCGCACCGCACTTGAGGGCGAGCATGTCATTTTTGCGTGGTTGCTTGAGCTCGGAGAGGGCGCGCAGACGCTGAGGTGGACCACGCACACGAGCGACGTCGTGGTCGGTGGTAACACCTTTGCGGCTGCTGCCCATGTGCAAAGCCTGCCTGCCATCGTGCGGGAACGGGATATCAAGCTGCAGGCCTATACCATACGCATTGTGGGCAGCGACCGGTTGGTGGCGAACAGTTTCCGGGCGCCTGAAACCATTGGTCAGCCGGTCAGCGTGTCGCTGGTGCTATTGCGTGACGTTGGCACGGTGATCGGCGGTGAAGCGATTGAGCTTTATAAGGGCACGGTCCAGAGCTGGCGCGAGAGCGAAGAAGAGGGCACGGCGACTGTTGAGCTCAAGATCACCAGCCCGTGGTCGCGCCCACGCCAGACCACCGGACGGCTCACGAGCACCAGCGCACAGCAGGACCGCTACGCGGGCGACCGCTTCTTTGAATTTGCGCATGTTGAAAAATCCAACCTCGGTTGGGGAGGCAAGGCATAATGGGTCTGTTCTCTTTTCTTGGCGGCATTCTGGGGCTTGGTGCCAAAGGGCCGACATCCGAGATCAAGGTATCAAAAGCGTCTGCCGTCGCGGGGCTGCCAATCATTTATGGCCGCAGGCGTGTGACGCCGGTGAAGATTTATAAAACCGTTTCCCGCCACAATGCGCCGCACGGTAACCTCAGCCAGTATGATCACACATTCCTGCCGACCTCGACAGAGAATGAGGAAGTGCGCAAGGCCTATGACTGGCTGCACCGGGTGGATGTGTGGGCGCAGGGCGAAATCAGCGCGATTGAGAAATTCTGGATCGACGGTGACGAGGCAACCGCAAGGCGCTTTGGTGCCCGGCCCTATTTCCGCGCGCTCAGCAAATACGGCACCGAGACACAGGCCGCGATGAACGCGCTCACACAGGCGTCTGACGTATGGTCCGCCGCGCACCGGGGGTATGGCGTCGCCTACAGTTGGGTGCGCTTTTATAATTCATCCAAGAAACCGCAGTTTACGGCGGAGCCTGAGGTGAAGGCGCTGATCAAGGGCCTGCGTGTTTATGACCCGCGCGAGGCAGGCCAAAGCTTCAGCGACCCCGATACATGGACCTATTCCAACAACCGCGCGCTGGTGGTGCTCAATTACCTGATGTCGCCTTATGGCTTCAACTCGGGCGAGGATGAGATCGACCTTGAGAGCTTCCGTATCGCCGCTGACAAATGTGACGAGGAACTGACCATTCCGGCCGTGCTGGTGAACACCACCAGTGGCCCGGCGGAACGGGTATGGGACCGCCGCTACGGCGAATTTGTCGATGTGAACTTTGGCGAAGTATACCCCGGCTACCGCGAGGACCAGACCGGCACGTCGCAGGCGCGCTGGGTGGCAGACGCGGTGATTGACCCGAAGCAGGATGTTATCCGCAATATCAAAACGCTGCTTGAGGGTTTCGGCTGGTCCTTGCCGTGGTCGAACGGGCGGCACCGGCTGGTCCTTGAGGATGTCGTGGACGCGCCCGTGATGACCTTCACGGACGCTGACATTGTTGGCGGCTGGACGATGGAGCACGGCGCGCGCGAAGGGCGCTGGAACCGCATCACGCTTGAGTTCGCCAATGCCAACAAGGACTATGAACAGGACGCGGTTTCGTGGCCGCTTCTCGACAGTGCCACCTATGCCGCTTTCAAGGCGGAGGACCAGGGCGCGGACCTGCACACAAACGAAACGCTGAGCACCATCACCGATTATTATCAGGCCCAAGCCTATGCCGAGTTTCTGGTGCGCAAAAGCCGGGTGGGCACACGCATTGAAGGCATCAGCCTGGGCCGTAAGGCGCTGCTTCTGGAACCCGGCGATGTGATACGGCTTGATTACAGCGAGCGGGGCCTGAACGGCCTGTGGTTCATTGTCGAGAAAGTCTCCGTCACCGCATATCTTGAGGTGGAGGCTGACCTCACGCTCTATGACCCCACGGTCTATGGCGGTGAGCCGCTTGAGCAGGAACCCCTCAACACCATCGGCGACGCGCCGGACCTGTGGTCTGACCCGCTGGCGCCCGAAGACCTGCAACTCGTGAGCTTTCATGAGGAAAATGCCGACGGCACCATGATCAGCGGCATTGATGTGAACTGGGACGCGCCTTTAAGTACCGGCAGTATTGAGCGGTTCGAGCTGCGCTGGCGCAAGACGGGGGACGCCACTTTCACCGGCCAGCGCTACCTGGGCCGCGACAGCACAGCCACGCGTATCGCGGGCCTTGTGGATGACACCAGCTATGACGTGCAACTGACCTACTGGACCCAGCGCGGGCAGGAAAGTGTTGAGGCGGAACAGACCATCACCTTGCCCGCTTCGCCCTCCCGCTTTGGCGAAATTGAAGACGGCGCCACAAGGAACGTGTTTCTCGGTGCCTACGATGACATGACCACCTATGTGCGCGGCGATATCGTCACCTATGAGGGCAGCGGTTATGTGTTCACCGCCCCAAATGCCGCCACCGGCGTTGAGCCAACCAACACGACCTATTGGTCGCTGTTCGCAAGCGCCGGTGCACCTGTCGCCGCGCAGTATTCTGCCTATGACCCGCCATCAAACCCGCAACTGGACACGGAGTGGCATGACAGTTTCAATCCCGCTGCTGACATCTACATGCGCCAGCGCGTGGCCGGCGGCAACTGGACGGAAGCGATACGCATTGTGGGCGAAGACGGCGCAGCAGGCAGTGACGGCAACTGGGTCGACTACCGCTTCAAGCGCGCCGCGACCGAGCCCGCTGCCCCCACCGGCAACAGCCCGTCCGGCTGGTATGATGCACCGCCCGCGGGCAGTGATCATCTGTGGATGTCGCGCGCCACACGGAACGGGGCAGGCACTGTTATCGGCAGTTGGTCCACCCCCGTTCGACTGACCGGCGAAGCGGGCCTGAGCCTTGAAGTGCAATACAGCGTGAACGGTAGCACAAGCTGGCACGCCGGTTTCGCCGTGGGCGACCTTTATATGCGCCAGCGCATTGCCGGTGAGAGCTGGAGCGCCGCCATACGTATCGTGGGCGAGGACGGCGCGGACGGCAGCAATGGCACAAATGGCAGCAATGGCAGTGATGGCAACTGGGTGGATTACCGCTTCCGCCGCGCAGCATCGGCGCCCGGCACGCCAAGTGGCAATAACCCCTCCGGCTGGTCCGACGCGCCGCCCGCAGGCACAACCCCATTGTGGATGAGCAAGGCGACCAAAACACTTGCAGGGCAACTCCTTGGCAGTTGGTCAACACCCGTGCGCCTGTCGGGAGAAGACGGTGCAAATGGGCTGACGATCAATGCGTCACCCTCCTCGCACACCGTTGCCTGCACCTCAGATGGCACCCCGAAAAACGGGGAGTTCGACCGCTTCTCGCAAATCTCGCTTTTTGCTGGCAACAGCAATGTCGCCTCCAGCGCGTCATACAGTATCTCGAAATCCGGCTGCACCGCGACAGTGAGCGGTAGCGGCCTTGTCACCTTTTCCGGCATGGAAGGCGACACGGCATATGCAGATGTGACCGCGACATATGCCGGTGTATCGCTCACGGTGCGCATCACCTTGGCAAAATCCAGGGACGGCGTATCGGCCGTTTATGCCCGGGGGGATGTCTATCCTTCATCGACGACTGACTGGTCCTCACCCACCTTGCCCGGCACACTTGCATTGGCGCTTCCGGGGGGCGGCACTGTTCAGATGTCCGCCAGGCTCAATTTCCAGACAAGCGGGTTCGATACCCAATACATGCTGTTTCAGCACCGCAAGGCAGGGACAACGACCTGGAACAGTGTGGGAGCGCAGAAATCACAAGCCGCCGACATCGAAGATGGTTCGACTTTCATGAATGTTCACGAGAGCTACGCCGCGCCCGCGTCAGCCGAAGTCTGGGAATTTCGTCTCAGGCAGCGCCACGCCGGTGATGGTGCCACCCTGCTCGGAAATCCCGGCTCCTTTTCGGTGCAACTGGTATGACGGAGACGGCCATGATTGGCATTATTGAGAACGCAACAGGTGCGCTCTGCGAAGTGGTGGATGACCTTGCGGGGTTTGACCTCACGACCTGTACCATCGTTGATGTGCCCGAAGGTTGGCCGGAGACGTGCGTGTGGGACACGGGAACGCAGGCGTTTGTACCGCCATCTCTGGGACCAAAGCAGACCGCAGCGAAGGCGGCGGTTGATGCAGCAGCGGCTGGGCAGCGTGCGTGCCGCCTGACGGATGGTTTCGGACAGGAAATGCTATACCTGCAAAAAGAGGCAGAAGCCCGCGCCTGCGCGGCAGATGTTGCGCCGAACGCGAGTGTCTATCCCCTCCTCGCTGCGGAAGTGGGTATCACCGGCGCCACGCTGGCGGAGGTGGCGGTTGCCGTCATCATCCGCGCCGACGAGTGCCGGGCCGATATGGCGGATATCGAAGCCGTGCGCTTGAGCGCAAAACAGCAGATTGATGCCGCATCAAGCACGGCAGAGATTGAAACCATATTGGCGGGCCTTAGCTGGCCTGCCTGACCCCTCCCTCAATTCACGAGCAAACAAATGAATATCTTCCCGATCTTCTACCATCTGGTAGCGGGCGCGCTGTCGCGTATGCGTGGTGCGTCCCTGCTATCCTATATCGGTGCGCTGGTCGAAACCTTCCCCAGGCGGGCAGCGCTTGTCGCCTTTCTCCTTGGCCTCTCCGTTACTTCCCTGTTTGGCTGCGCGCCATGACGGAGGCCGGTTTCAAGCGTGAATATTTCGCGAATGCGACGGCGGTGCGGGACGGGTCCGATACCGCCAATGCCGCGCTGGTCAAAGCCACGCTCGCGCTCGACCGTATTGAACGGCACGAGGAGGAATGCGGCCGCCGCTGGGGGCTCGCCATCCGCCTGCTTCTCATCGCGCTCATGAAACTCGGGGCACTGCTCCTGTTTCTCATTACCGACAAACTCGGGTGGCTGCCATGACCGTCGGCATTCACGCCCGTCTGCCCATGGGCGGCGGTTTCACGCTTCGGGACTTTACCGACAGCCGTGTGGCCACGCGCTACGGGCTTTATAACGTGCCGCGCGACGTGAGCGTGGTGGCGAACCTGAAAGCGCTGGCTGAACAGGTGCTTGTGCCGCTTGAGGTGCGGTTCAAACGTCGGGTGACCATCCTTTCCGCCTACCGCACGGAAACGCTTAATCGCCTGCTCGGCGGCGTGCGCGGCAGTGCGCATGTGATGGGCGAGGGGGCCGATATCCTCATCACCGGCATCCGCCCCGCGGACGCTGCGCTCACCACCAGCGCGATGGACGATTTGCCGTTCGACCAATTGGTGCTGGAACGCCGGTATCTGGGCAACGGGCAGGTGCAGGAATGGCTGCACATCAGTCACCGGCGCATGAACGCGAACCGCGGCGAAGTTCTGTCTGCAGAGACACGTGGTGGTGTGCGGCAGGTGTGCGAAGGTTTGGGAGCATCCGTGTTTGAGCTGGCGTCATGACCCAACCCGCGCCGCAAACAAATGCCAGCGCCTTCCTCCGCGGGGTGATTATGCCTGTGCTTCAGGCGATGGGTATGGGGGGCGTGGCGGCGGAGAAGATGCTTCTCATGACTGCAGCGCACGAAAGCATGGGCTTTCGCTACCGCAAGCAGCTTGGCGGCCCGGCGCTTTCATACTTCCAGATCGAACCCGCGACACTTGATGATCTTTACAGCAATTACCTCGCTTTCCGGCCCCACCGGCAGGCGATGGTTGATGCCTTTTTGCCTTCAGATATGACGCACCTTGAAGCGCTGGAGCATGACGACCGCTACGCTTGTGCTGTGGCCCGCATGATCTTCGCCCGTGTGGCTGAAGCGCTGCCGGACGCTGCGGATGAACCCGCGCTGGCGACGTACGCGAAACGGTACTGGAACACACCTGCAGGCAAGGCAACAGCCGCGAAATATCTGGCTGATTTTCGTATCCATGGCCCGGTGCCCACGCCCGCGCACTGGGTGAAACCATAAGGAGTTCAGGCCATGGGCATTCCCGTCATCGATACCTTGCTTGGCATCATCAAAACGCCGCTTGAGCGGCTGATCCCGGACAAGAATGAACGCCAGAAGTTTGAGCATGAGCTGGAGCTTGAGGTGCTGCGCGCGGGCCTCGCGCAGATGGAAATCAACAAAGCGGAGGCTGCGCACCCGAGCGTTTTTGTCGCCGGGTGGCGGCCTTTTGTTGGGTGGGTTTGTGGTGCCTCGCTCGCATGGCACTTTCTCGGTGCAGACCTCTTCAACTGGTTGCGCCTCGCCTTCTTCCCCGACATGCCCGCCCCGCCCGCCTTTGGCGGCACGGACACGCTCATGACCGTGCTTCTCTCGATGCTCGGCCTCGGCGGCCTGCGCACGGTCGAGAAACTCAAAGGTGTCAGCCGCGAAAAATGGAAGGGCGAGTGATGCCGGTAGTCGACGCTTTCGAGAGGCATCGCCGTGGAGCAATTCGGCAGAGCGATGCGCTCGCGCGGAATATATTGGGCCATTGGGCCCTGCCGACGGCTGAGGCAAAAGCGCTTGCGCTTGCGGTAAGGGATCTGGCCCAACGGTTTGCTGTTGTATGTGAGGTGAGGGGTAGAAGCCCTGTCAGTGTGGGGCGTGGCGGATGTCTGCAGGTTACTTTCGTGCTTCGAGGCGCTGAGCAAAATGCGCGGCCTGCGGATGACCGGGAAGTGCAGGCAGTTTTCAGTAGGCTGGCTGGGTGGCGGCTCTCGCCCGGGAGAGATATAACCCTGCAGACCACCCGCACTATCATGCCAGCAAATCCGCGACCCGAGGAGACTAAAGCTTCGCTTATCAAAATCGGCTTACAGCGAGTGCCGGTACATCCGGTTTTCAAGGCGTGTTTCGACGCGATTGCCTTTGTAAGCAATCAGAACGGCAGTCGCCAGCAGTTGCGCAGTACAATTGCGTTAACCCGTGAAATCAATGCGGCGGGCGCGGATGCCGACAGTAAGAAACTGGTGCAGTTTCTTGATGACCGGACAGGTTTGGAAAAACTGGAAGCTCCGGCAGACTATACCGCAATCGCGAGGGCGATCAGCGCTATATTGCCTGCGGTCTCACGTGCCATCACCGAAACGGAAAACGCCGGAGAGACCGCCCTTCGCCATATCACCGAGATATTTGGCGATAGCCGCCCAAAAGTACGCGAGTTCGTTCAAGAGAATTTGAGCAAGGCGCACGAGTTTCTCGCCTCTCCCCGGATGTCAAAAATCAAGCTGGCGAGCCAGGTTCCAGATATAAATATCTACCGTAAAAAGCAGGCCAAGCCGGACGTTGTTGCGTTCGAACTTTATGGCGTGCTCTATTTTTTTGAGGAGCGATTGGTTAGCCGAGGTGGAGGAAGGGGCGCTGAGGACGCGATACTGCATGAGGCACTGCACGTGTTTCTGATTGAGCGGTATCAGCGCGGTGATGGCAGCGAAGACCCTGCGTATCGCCATGAGGATCACTTTTACCAGCTCTCTGTCGCCGAAGCGCTCTCGAATCCTGACAGCTACGTCGAATATGTCCGTCGTTTCTGATTGCGTGCAATGGTTGTGTCCTGCATTCTTACTCGTGCAATTGAAGGGGATGGTGCGTTGATACGGTTTGCGGCATTTGTGGTACTTATGGCACTTGCATGTATGTCAGCCTGTGGGAACGACGCTTTTGGCCGCGATATTCAGGAAGTCGAGGTGTCGAAAGACGAGCTCGCGGCGGTTGTGGAACAGGCATTTGGTCCACGCCCGGCTACTGTGAGTGGCCACAAACTGACGGACGGAAATGAAGTCTGGTATTCCATCTCATTTTCCACAAAAGGATACCGGATCAAGCATGAGGGCAGTGACCGCAAGGTGTGTCGCCGTTTCACCTATTTTCTCGATATTGGTGGCCCAGCTGATGCCCCCATCTTGACGAATGTGCTTCACTCAACGCAGTTCGCGTTCCCGGACGCGGCTGACAGTTGCCCGGATACGCTGGACTGGGTGTTTGGTGGCGAGACACAAATGTCCTCGGCGCTGCTATATAGCCTGAAGGAAACCCTGGATAAGTGGCGCGAGATGGTGCCCACTGCGCCTGACTGCGGCCCTTTTGTTGAAGAGATGCCGGACACGGCGGTCTGTGCGGAGACGCTACAGCAACTTGAAAAAGCGCTGAAGGGTGACATGTCGGATATACGCCCCGCCTTTGAGGAAATGTGCGAGGGCGACGCGGTCGCCCTTCAGGTGATGCTAGCCGATGCTAAGGCTCCAGCTGACCGCTATAGGCTTTTGATCCGAGAACGAGATGCAGGCTTCAAGCTGCTGAGCATTGAGTACGCCCAGGCACACGATTAGGTCAGGTTACCTTGAAACGCATCGCCGCGCACAGGCGCTAACCCATATTCTGCATGATCACATATTTTTTCTTGAGCACCCGCTGCGTGCGCTCATAGGCGATATGCAGTTCGTTGAAAACAGCGGGTGCCTTCAGGGTCTCGTTCTGCTTGCCCATGATCTCGAGCTGGGCCGCGAGGTCGGCCACGCTGTCCGCGCCAAACACCTGCGCGGTGGACTTGAGTTTGTGCGCAAGGAACTGGATATGGGCCGCGTCATCTTCCATCACCACGCTTGAAAGCTCTGCCAGCATGTCCGGGCCTGCGGTCAGATAATCCTTGAGGAAGCCTGCGAATTTGTCGCCAAGAAGCGCGCGGTATTCATTGAAGGTTTCCCAGTTGAGTGCATCGAGGTCGTCTTCATCATAGATGTGTGACGTGTTCTCCGTGGTGTCTTCTTCGGTCTTTTCGCTAAGGTCCAGAAACTCCAGCAACACGCCCGACAGGTTCACCTTGTTGATCGGCTTCTTGATAACGCCGGACATTCCCTCCGCCAGATATTCCTCCACATCCCGTTCCGAGACCCGCGCTGTCACAGCGATGATGGGCGCATTCAGGTAATGCTCCGAAATCTTGCGGATCTCGCGCGTGGCGGTCACCCCACCCATTTTCGGCATCATGATATCCATGAGGATGAGGTCATATGTCGCGTTCGAGGCCGCCGCGATGGCTTCCTTGCCGTTTTTGGCGATGTCATAGCCGACATCGTAGCGCGACAACAGCTTGCCCAGAATGCTGCCCATCACCGGATTGTCTTCCACCACCAGGATATAGGGGGTGGAGCTCTTTGTATCGTCGGCGGCATCAACGGCGGCGTCAGCGGGCGCCGTGCCGCTATTCTCGTCTTGCGTGGGATTTTGGTCAGGCATCTTCGTTTATGTCTTGTATGTCATGGTGGTTATGCTCGGGCAAATCATACTGAGCATGCGCGGTGTTGTCATGCAGATATGCGTGACTGAACAGCTAGTGTGCTTTTATGACACGGCGAGGTATGAATTTGACGAATGCCGCCTTACCGGGAAAAACGTTAAAAATGTATCGAATGCTGGACTCTTAAGTCCAGAAATGTATTCTCCGCCGCGTTGCCAGCAGAGGTGCGCCGTGTGTGCGCCCGGTGCCGGGTTGGGGTTCCCGCGCCGCTGGACCAGATACAGTATGGAGTATGCTTTTGAAGTTGCACAAGAACCTCGGGGGAGGGGCGGCGCGGCTTGCCGCCATTTGGACAGAATTTAACCAGCCCGATGTCTTGCCGGACCGGCGTGATTTTACTTTGTCGCGCCTTGGGAAACTTGCCTCCTGTTTCATGGCACTCGGGAAAAGCCCGGACGGTGGGCTGGTGGTCGTGCAGTCAGGCACGGCGATGGATCACCTGTGGGGCCGCAATATGGTTGGTGCCGAAAGCAGGGTCATGACCCTCAGGCACGATGTCAACCTCGAGGACGATATGGCTTTGGCCGCGCTCGCGCATCCGTGCGGCATTCATGTCGGACGCCTGCTTTTGAAAGCCTCGGGTATCGACCTTCGGCATGAAACCCTCTATCTGCCGGTGGAAAGCCAGAAGGGGCGACTTTTGCTTTCGGTCACTGATTTTGCCGACCGCAATCAAATGTATGGCCTGCTGGGGGATACCAGCCCGATTGTGGGCGGCGAAAAATATTTCGCCGACTATGTCGATCTTGGCTTTGGTGTGCCGGACGCTGCTTCTCGTCACGTGGCATAGCCCCTCGCGCGGATAAATTCATAAATCGGAGCATTGGCTTATGGCCCCAAGGTGGTATTTATGGGGAAAGGAGAAGCCATGATGCGCGTGACAAAACTGCTGTGTGCCACCCTTGTTTTCATGGGCCTCGCCGCCTGCAAGGCTACCACAGGCGAAGAGGTGCCTGCGGGTGACACGCCTCGCGATCCGAGCCCTATGGAGTATGTGAAAATTACCGAAGGCCCGTGTTTTGGCGCGTGCCCGGTTTATGATTTCACGCTGCGGGGCGACGGGCAGGTGACCTTCCATGGTCAGCGGTTCACCAAAGTGGATGGCCAGCGCCTCGGTTTCCGGAGTGTCGGCACCTTCCTTGATGCGCTTGAGACATTGAAGGCGCATGACTTCGAGGGTCTCAAGGGTGTGTATGATCGCGGCAGTGAAGACTGCAAGATGGCGACAACGGATCACCCGACCATCAGGGTTGAAGTGAAATCCGAAACCATGAGCGGGAACCTGCACTGGTATACCGGGTGCCGCGGGATGGAAAACCGCATCAAGCTCGAGCGTATGGTTGATGAGCTCAAGCGCGTGCTTGACGTTGAAGAGTTTATCGGCACTGACGCCGACAGGGCCGCCATGCGCCGCCGCTGACCTGTGCCTTGAAACAGGGCTTCCCGGGAAACTGCTTGATGGCGGTTTCCTGACAGCAATGTTCATTTACGGTTCAGGCACACCTTGCCATAAATCCCTCATAGACAAAAACCGAGACATGATCTGCGGGGGATAAAATGGCTTTTCAAAATGTTGTTGACGGTAACTATGTGTTTAACGGTTCGGGCGAGAACAGCTTTTTCCGTTCGGACGGCTACAGGCACGACTTCCTGCTTGGCGGCGGCGGTAACGATACGCTGATCGGCGGCGCGGGTGATGACTTCATCATCGGCGGCGGCATGGATGACGGCTATTATTACGACATTGACTGGTATGGCGATGACAATTTCTTTGTCGCTATCGTACCGGACGGCCCCTGGTATGAGGGTTCGGACCTGCTGATCGGCGGGTCGGGTGACGATACCATCCTGGGCGGCGGCTGGGACGACAGCCTCGTGAACGACAACGGCTGGTTCGAGCTCGGTGAAGATGTCTCCGCCGATGTCTCGGTCTATTCTGCCATTGGTCCACACTATTGGGAAAACGAAATCTGGGCCGGCAGCGGCAATGATCTTGCTGTTGGTGGCAATGTGAACGACACCATCGGCGGTGGTGAGGGCGATGATGAGCTCTATGGTCGCGGCGGTTGGGACGATATCTATGGCGGTTCCGGCGATGACACCATCGATGGCGGCTCGGGCGAAGACTATATCTGGGGCGGCTCCGGTTGGGACGACCTCTATGGCGGTGACGATGATGACCGTATCGGTGGCGGCTCGGGTTCTGACCTGATCAATGGCGGCTGGGGCGACGATACGGTTTATGGCAGCACCGGCGGCGACGCGGTCGTTGGCGGCGAAGATGACGACCTGCTTTATGGCGGGTCCGGTAACGATACGCTGTGGGGTGACAATGGCGCCGATGGCTATGGCCATGACACGATCTTCGGCGGCTCCGGCGACGATGATATCTGGGGTGGCGCAGGCGACGACATTCTTTATGGCGGCTCGGGTGAGGATTATTTCATTTTCCTCGAAGGTCACGGCTTCGACATTGTCGAAGACTTCGATATCTGGGATGACCGCCTGATCCTTGACGGGTTCGAGGATATCCAGGACTACGACGACCTGGCTTACTACTCCTATGAAACCGTGGTTGACGGGGCCTTTGGTCTGATGATCGAAACCACGGCAACCGACAGCATATTCCTCACCGGCATAACCTGGGATGACCTCTATGGCATGGACGTGGTCTTCTAAGACTGCGCAAGACCGGTGAGGTCTAGGGTCATCCCCCTTAAGAGCAACTGACGCCGCCCGCTCTCGGGCGGCGCTTTTTTTGTGCCCTGTTTCCGCCACACGCGAGGCGGAAGATAGCCCCGTGTGAAACGGAATTTTAAAGCTGCCTGCGTTAGCCTGTTGACAAGCAGGTTGGCAAACTCAAAGGTTGACTGGAGGGGCGGCAGGGGTTGAGCAGCGTGCCGCAAGATTGAGGAAGTAACGTGGTAGATATTCCAAATAACACAAGCACAACAGCAACGCTGTCCTTCGGCGGTACCTATGAGGGCGAGATCGAGACTGTCGGTGACGAGGACTGGGTTGCGATCACGCTTCAGGCCGGGGTCACCTACTCGATCCAGATGCTCGGCTCCACGGTCGGGCAGGGCACGCTTGTGGACCCCTTCATCAAAGGGCTTTATGACGCGGACGGCAACTCGCTTGGCCGCAGCGATGATGACGGCGCGGGCAGTCGCAACAGCCAGCTTGTGTTCACGCCTTCCGAAAGCGGGACCTATTATGTTTCCGCCGGCGCGTGGGAGACCGAGACCGGTACCTACACCATGACGCTCACGGAGTATGAGCCTGAACCGCCGACCATCACGTCCGGCGTACCGGTTGACAACATCGAGATCACTGGCGTGGATGAAATCGACGCCCTTCTGACCCTGTTCCGCTACCAGAATGTGGAAGGGGCTGAGACTACTCACATCACCTATAGTATTCCGCAGCCCGGCAGCCGGTGGTCGACCAATGAAAACAGCGGTTATGGCGCCGAGGGCGGCGAAGGTGAACCCTGGAACGGGATCGAATATTTCAACTCGTCCCAGTCAGCGCTGTTCCGCGATGCCCTTTCGCAGATCGAGAGTTTTGCCGCCGTTACCTTCGATGAGGTCACTGACAGCGGCAACACGGCGGGCACCATCCGTATCGCCTGGACCGGCCTGGCGGACGAAGATGCCGCTGCATGGGCTTACACGCCGTCCGGCTCGCCGCTCGCTGGCGACATATGGATCCTGAGCGAGAATCAGAATTCAGGCGGGGTCGGTTCCTATTTCCATCTGGTGGTGATCCACGAGCTTGGGCATGCCATGGGGCTGAAGCACCCGTTTGATGAGGATGGCTCCGGCGTCATCATGCCGTCAGAGTATGACGGTCTCGACTATACGGTGATGTCCTACAATACCATCGCCGGGGACGAGAGCATCGTCGGCGCGTCCTATTATCCGACGACGTATATGTATTACGACATCCTCGCGCTGCAGCACCTCTATGGCGCAATCGAGAAGGATGTCGGCAACACCACCTACACCTTCAATTCCGGCGAGCTTTACTATGAAACCGTCTGGGATACCGGCGGCATCGACACCTATGACGCATCGGCTGTCAGCAGCGGCGTCACGCTCGACCTCACGCCGGGCACATGGTCCGACGTGGGCACCACCATCACGCTTTTTGGCAGCGTACGCAATTTCTTCAAGTCGGACACCGTGTTCACCCCGCCTGAGGTGACGATCGAAAACGCCATCGGCGGCGCGGGCGCGGACGAGCTGATTGGTAACAGCGCAGACAATATCCTCATCGGCGGGCGCGGCAATGACACCCTGTCAGGAGGTGCGGGCTGGGATACCCTTCAGGGCGGATGCCACGACGATGTACTCTCCGGTGGTAGCGGTGGCGATGTGTTTCACTATCAGGCCGACTGGGGTAATGACACCATCGAGGACTTTGTCGTCGGCGAGGATGTGATCGATTTTGGATCGGCGGGGGCCACTTTCTCGACGGTTACCATCACTCAGGGCAACGGTTTCGCACTTATCTCCTTCACGGAAGGCAGTACGATCAAGCTGATGGGCGTTGCGGCGGCAGATCTGACAACAGCCAGCTTCGGCGAGACCCCGCCCGGGCCGGGTGTGGCAACAACAGGGGCGGATGTTCTCGTCGGTACCGCCGCCGGAGAAGTGATCGATGCACTTGCGGGTGATGATCTTGTGACTGCCGGGGCCGGTGATGATGTCGTGGATGGCAGCGCCGGCAATGACACCCTCTACGGCGATGATGGTAACGACAAGCTACGGGGCGGTGACGGCAATGACCTTGTCGCTGGCGGCAACGGCAATGATGCCATGTTTGCTGCCGGAGACGGGGACGACACGGTGCGCGGCGATGGCGGCAATGATACCATTGGCGGCGCGGACGGGGACGACCTCCTGATCGGCGACGGCACGAACGCTTCCTTCTTCACCTCCGGGGCCGTTGGTGCCTACGGTGCCGACCTCATCTTTGGCGGCACAGGGGACGATACCATTGTAGGTGCCTCATGGAACGACAACGGTGACGATATCGTTGCGCTTTCCGAGGTTCTCACAAGCGCGGGCGATGGCCGCGATGTGATCTGGGCCGGGGACGGCGCGGACGAGGTTTATGGCGGCGGGGCGCGGGATACGCTTGGTGGTGGTGTCGGCAGTGACGAGATCCACGGTTTTGGCGGCAACGACCTCATCTATGGCGGCAAGGGCGCGGCCAGCGTCTCGGCGGATACGCTTGATGGCGGCTCGGGCGCAGACAATATCTTCGGCGGCGTGGGTGATGACAGCTTGATGGGCGACAGCGGCAACGACACGCTTTATGGCGGTGACGACAATGACGTGATCGACGGCGGTGCTGGCAATGACAGCATCTATGGCGGCACCGGCGATGATACGCTCACGGGCGGTGCGGGCGCGGACCGTTTCTCCTTCGGTGCAAGCCATGGCGACGATGTGATCAACGACTTCAGCGCGGAGGATGACCTCCTTGTGCTGGCGAACACGGTGACCGATTTCACGAGCGCGGCAGACGTGCAGGCCGCCGCCACAGCCACCACGGTGGACGGCGTGGCCGGTGTGCTGATCAACACCGGCGGCGGCGACAGCGTGTTCCTCGTCGGCCTCACGGTCGGTGACCTCGCCGGGCTCAGTTACGGCTTCTAGCTCCTTCCATTCGGTCAGGAATGAAAAACACCCCGCCCATACCGGCGGGGTGTTTTTGTATGTAGTACGCATTTACGCTTGAGCCCATACAACCGCTGAGCTAAGACCGGTGCTAACTTTTGTTTTATATCCGATTGGGGGATTTATGACGACGATCACAGGCACCGACGGGGATGACCTCCTCGAAGGCACAAGCGCGGCTGACACCATTTCCGGCGGCGCAGGCAATGACACGCTGACCGGTTGGTCCGGGACCACAGTGCTGCAAGGGGAAGCTGGTGATGACGTCCTGCGCTTTTTTAATGTCGAAGACATCAGCGGCTCTTACCGGGATACCGTTGATGGCGGTGCAGGTCATGACACACTCGATTTGAGCCTCGCGGCAGGTGGCGTTAATTTGACGCTCTGGGGTAATGATGCCTCCACGAATGCAGGGCTCAGGTTGATTGGTATCGAGAGCATCGTTGGTTCGGCATATGATGAATTTCTGGCACTGATGCCCGGTGTCGAGATTGATGAAGTCAACCTGGGCGACGGCTACGATACTGTTCGAAACTTCGCGGATGGCGTGACAGTGCGTGGCGAGGCGGGCAATGACGCCCTGTGGTCAGCTGATGATGCCAATGATGTCACCCTCGACGGAGGCTTCGACGATGACGAAATCTGGGTCAGAAGAAACACGGTAGCTTATGGCGGGCATGGCAATGATGCCTTCTACGTGCGCGACACGACAGGGGCGACCATTTCTGGCGGCGATGGTGTGGATACTTTCAGTATTGTCGGCACATGGGAAAGTCATCAGGACCTGACTATAACCGATTTCAATCCACGAACTGAGGCGCTGGATTTCACCGCCGGTTCGCTTACGGACCGGGAATCAATGACCTTCTCGACCGACAGTAATGGCAATGCAGTACTGTCCGGCAGTAATTTCACCATCACGCTTGTTGGTGTCAGTGTCAGCGAACTCAATGACCAGAATGTGCTTGCTTTCGACAGGGTTGTCATTCGCGAAGAGGGCGGTGGCACACTGGAAGGCGGCGCTGGCGATGACTATCTCTACGCCGGTGGTGCGGACCATGACTCTGCATTTGAAAACTATGTGATCAATGGCGGTGATGGCCACGACTATATATTTGCCGGCAACGGTAGCCAGAAACTGACTGGCGGCGCGGGCAACGATACACTGCGCAGCGGCGGGAGATACGACAGCGAGTTTGACGACACCCTGGATGGTGGCGCAGGCGATGATTTTATGTCCGCCCGTGGCGGCGACGACCTGCTCCGTCCCGGTGACGGCGATGATTTGGTGTATGCGGGCGATGGCCAGGACACAATTTACGCCGCTGGCGGCGGTGACGATACGCTGGTGGGAGGCGGTGACAATGATCTGCTCGGTGGTGGTGTTGGCGATGATTTCATTGTTGGCGATGACCATGTGCCGGGAAGTATTGGTGTCGATTTGATCGGGCATGGCGGGGACACGATCTATGGCGGTGCGGGTGACGACACGCTTCTGGGCGGCAGTTGGGCCAACAGCACCTTCGGCACGCCCCATTACGTTTACGTGGCTCAATCCTCAACCGGCGCTGCCAACGTTATCTGGGCTGGCGATGGCAATGACATTGTCTACGGCGATGGCGGTAACGATTCCATCGGTGGCGGTGTCGGCAATGACACGATAAACGCACTGGCTGGCAACGATGTTGTCTATGGCGGTAAAGGCGCCGCTAGCGTATCCGCCGACAGTATCACGGGGGGCGATGGACGGGATACCGTCTATGGCGGCGCGGGCAATGATAGCATCAATGGCGATGCAGGCACTGACGTACTTTATGGCGGTGACGACAATGACGTTATCGACGGCGGTGCTGGCAATGACAGCATCTATGGCGGCACCGGCGATGACACGCTCACGGGCGGTGCGGGCGCGGACCGTTTCTCCTTCGGTGCAAGTCACGGCGACGATGTGATCACCGACTTCAGCGCGGAGGATGACCTCCTTGTGCTGGCGAACACGGTGACGGATTTTGCGAGCGCGGCAGACGTGCAGGCCGCCGCCACAGCCACCACGGTGGACGGCGCGACCGGTGTGCTGATCAACACCGGCGGCGGCGACAGCGTGTTCCTCGTCGGCCTCACGGTCGGTGACCTCGCCGGGCTCAGTTACGGCTTCTAGGCTTTGCGCCGCTCCAACCGTTCAAGCACCCCGCCTTTGCCGGCGGGGTGTTGCATTTCCGGGCTATGAGATGCCGCCCACGCTTGATCCTTGGCAAGTGCCTCATATATATGGCAGAATCGTGGGGTACAGGCAGCAGGTTCGGGCATAGAGTGTGGCAGACACTGGCGACAGGTCGGAAAAAGTAATCCTTAAAATCCGTGCGGCGGACGTCGCGCTTGCGGGGCAGGAGGTGCTCTCTAGCGCTGAACATGCGCGGCTTGCGAAGATGCACGAAGGCGCCCGGCCATCCTTTGTGACCGCCCGCCGCATGCTGCGTGAAGCGCTTGGGGACTATATGGGCCTTCTGCCGCCCGCGGTGCCGCTGGTGCAGGAGGGCGCGGGGCGCGTGCGGATCGAGGATTTTGCCGACCATGAGCCGCCCTTCTTTTCCGTCTCGCACACTGGTGCGGCGGAGGAGGGTATCTCCGCCGTTGTGGTTTCCGAGACCACGCCCATCGGCATCGACATCCAGCAGCTTGACCCCGTTGTCGACTGGCGGCGGGTGGCGGAACGACGCTTCCCGGAAGAGGACTGGGCGCTTCTGAAGATGATGTCGGACGAGATTGGCCGCATGCTTTTCTTCACGCTGTGGTCGATCCGCGAGGCATTTGTGAAAATGGAAGACGGCAAGCTGATGCCTTACCTGCGCAATATCCGCGTGGACCTGACCGCCCGTCCGCCCAAGCTCGCCGCCCCCACGCCTGGCGGGCGCGAGGATGCCATGATCTATTTCACCTTTGTGCCTGAGCACCAGCTCATGGTTGCCCTTGTCGCGGCTGAGCAGGTAGACGTGGAGCTTGACTGCGACATCGTCAAACAGGCCCGCCGTCCCGACCCGCTCAGAACCGCCACGGCTGACGCCTAGTTCGCGCGGGCGTGTTCACGCTGATATGACATCTATGTGAGTTGCGGTTGCAATACCCTTCGTGAGAGCAGTTCCCCGAAAATCATAATCTTGATAGCGGGGGTAAGGGTGCGTTTCATTCTAATATTAGCCACTGTTGTGGCATTTGTTCTGGGGTCTCAATCTGACGCGCGCGCGGCAGATGGGCCGCGGGTCGAGCATGAGCAGGTGGCTCAGGCGGTTCATATCCTTCGCCTGGTGCGGGGGGACGGTACGGCGGCCAACATGGGGGTGGTCGTGGGTGAGGATGGCCTTCTTATCATCAACACCATGATGCAAAGCGACCTGAAGCTGATTGAACCCGCGCTCGCAGGCATTTCCGACAAGCCGGTGCGTGTTGTGCTCAACAGCAATGGCGATTGGTACAATACCGACGCCAACAAATATTTTGCCGCCAAGGGCGCGGTGATCATGTCGTTTCAGAACGCGCGCTATTATTCCGACGTCTATCACCAGATTCTCTTCAACGGGGAGCTGAAAACCACGTTTGGCGGCGAACGCATCATCGCCTACAGGAGCGGTGGCCATTCCTTCGCGCATGTGAATATTCACCTGCCGGACGCCAATGTGATCTTTGTGGCCGACAGCTTCAGCAATGACTGGATGACAACCACAGGCCCATTTGGTCTTGAAGGGCACTTTCGCGGGCTTGATAGCATTGCTGAGCGGGCCGACGAAGATACGCTGATTATAACCGGCAATCACCGGGGCCGTGGTATCGCAAGCAAGGCTGACCTTGTGGCCGCGAAAGCACGGCGGCTCGAATTTGTGGAGCGTGTGCGCACGCTTTATGAAGCGGGGCAAGGCGCGGACGAGATCGCGACCGATCCCGGGCTGAATGCCATCATCAAGGCGGCATACCCGGCCGCTTATGAAGCTCACGGCCTGCAGGGCTGGTTGATCACCCCGATGATCCACACCGAGCTGATGCAAAACCCGCTCTCAGATGCCGAGCAGCAGGCGCTTGTGGGCCGCTACGGGATGGACGGCAAAGGTGTGATTGAAGTGCTGGTGGAGGACGGGGAACTTGTGGCCCGCAGCGATGGCCGTTTCTATTATGCACTGATGCCGACTGCCCGTGACCGGGCCATCCTCAAGACAGGTGACGCGGGTGAAGCCATCACCTTCACCCTGGGCGCGGACGGGCGCGCCGGAAGCCTTGAGATGCAGGTGAAAGAGAGTTATCTGCGCCACTATGTGCCGGAAGGCGTCTGGACACGCCAATAGGCGGGCATGGTGCTGCCAAGGCCGCAGAAATTCTTACTTCTGCCGCAATGGCAAAATATGATACTATCAGTGCCGGGTGACAGTGGTACTGGCTGATGCGCAGAAGCGCGCACGGCATATGCACTATAGAATTTGGGTGTAAAGGCAGAAGGCGCATGGCTTTTTCCGTAAATACGAACCGCAGCGCGTTCCTCGCGCTCCAGAACCTGCATCAGACCAACAAGGATCTGCAGCGGGTACAGACTCGCATCAACACCGGCCTCAAGGTTTCAAGCGCCAAGGATGACGCGGCGACCTATGCCATTGCGCAGCGCTTGCGCGGTGACGTGGCGGGCCTGAATGCTGTAACCGGTTCAATCAAACGGGCAAGCTCGAGCCTTGATGTCGCCATCGCGGCGGCAGAAGCGGTCTCCGACCTGCTCATCGAGATGAAACAGAAGGCCGTGGCGGCAAAGGACAGCGGGCTGGATACCGCAAGCCGCCAGTCGCTCAGCCGTGACTTTGTCCAGCTCCGTGACCAGATCACCTCCATCATCGAGAATGCCGAGTTTAACGGCGTGAACGCCGTGAAATCGGGCGGTCGCTCCATCAGCGCCATCACTGACCCCACGGCGAGCAAATCGCTCTCTATCCCGGCGCAGGACCTGTCGCTTGGCGGCGGTAATATCTCCATCAGTGCCGGGCAGGAGATCGACGACGTCGCCTCGGCCTCGCTGGTGGTCGACCAGCTTACTTCCGCGATTGATAATGTGAACGCCGCGCTCTCCACTTTTGGCGCAGGTGCCAAACGGCTTGAGATCCAGCAGTCCTTTGTCAACAAGCTCTCCGACACCATCGAGATCGGTATCGGCAACCTTGTGGACGCCGATCTCGCAAAAGAGGCCGCCAATCTGCAGGCCTTGCAGGTCAAACAGCAGCTTGGCCTACAGGCGCTGTCGATCGCGAACCAGAGCCCATCCGCCATCCTCACGTTGTTCCGCTAATGTGCCGCGCGCAAGGGTGGCAATCATACCCTTGCGCTTTTGGCCCCGGCGGGGTAGCCATGTCACATTCTGGAAACCTAACCGGCACCGGGGAAGATTATGGTTCGCTCCGTTAGTATTGGCGGCTCAATCCGGGTGGCAAACGACGCCCCCTTTGTTCTGTTTGGCGGCATGAATGTGCTTGAAAGCCGCGACCTCGCGCTTGAGGTGGCCGAGCATTTTGTCACTGTCACCAGCAAGCTTGGCATCCCCTATGTGTTCAAGGCCTCGTTCGACAAGGCCAATCGTTCCAGCATCCACAGTTTCCGTGGGCCAGGGCTTGAGCGTGGGCTTGAAATCCTCGCTGACATCAAATCGAAGTTTGATGTGCCGGTGATCACCGATGTGCATGAGCCTCACCAGGCCGCACCGGCCGCGGAAGTGGCGGATGTGATCCAGCTTCCCGCCTTCCTCGCGCGCCAGACCGACCTTGTACAGGCGATGGCCGAGACGGACGCGGTCGTGAATGTGAAAAAGCCGCAGTTCCTCGCGCCCGAAGAGATGCGCCATATCATCAAGAAATTCGCCGAAAGCGGCAAATCAGAGGTGATGCTGTGTGAACGCGGCAGTTGCTTTGGCTACAACAACCTGATTGTCGACATGCTGGGCATGGACGTGATGAAAGCTTACGCGCCGGTGGTGTTTGATGCCACACACGCGCTGCAGCGCCCCGGCGGGCAGGCCGACAGCGCAGGCGGGCGGCGGGAGCAAGCAGCGGCGCTGGCGCGTGCTGGCATGGCGCTCGGTATCGCGGGGCTCTTTATCGAGGCACACCCGAACCCGGATGAAGCGCTGTGTGACGGCCCTTGTGCGCTGCCGCTCGACAAGCTTGAAGGTTACCTCTCGCAAATGAAGGCGATTGACGAACTGACGAAAAGTTTCACCCCGCTGGTGACGGAGTAGGCGATGACGATCCGGCTGCTCGCGCTTGATGTGGACGGGGTGCTGACCGACGGCACGCTTTATTACACCGCGAACGGCGAGGAGGCGAAGGCCTTCCATGCCCATGATGGACTTGGCCTCAAACTATTGCACAAGCTGGGGGTCGAGATCGCTGTGATTTCAGGCCGCAAAAGCGCGGCGCTTGAACGTCGGCTCGATGACCTCGGCATCACACACCGCCGCCTGCGCTGCGCTGACAAGGTCACCGCACTCGCTGAACTGGCGGCCGAGCTTGCGCTACCGCTTGATGAGGTTGCTTTCATGGGCGATGACCTGATTGACCTCGGGGCCATGCGCGCGAGCGGTTATGCCCTCGCGCCCGCAAACGCGGTTGAGGACGTCAAGGCAATCTCGGATTATGTCAGCCCGCATGCCGGTGGTTACGGCGCTGTGCGCGACGTGTGTGAGCATCTTGCGCACAAGCTTGGCTCCAGCCTCAAGGCTGCGATGGACGGCGAAACACAGGGTATCGCACAATGAAAATCGTGATCCCGGCGCGGTATGCCTCAACCCGGCTGCCCGGCAAGCCGCTTGCCGATATCTGCGGTAAACCCATGATCGCCCATGTGTGGGACCGTGCGGCGGAAGCATTTGACGCCGCCGACATTTTTATTGCCGCCGATGACGAGCGTATCCTTGACGCCGTGCATGCCCACGGCGGGCAGGGTGTGATGACCCGCCCTGACCATGTCTCCGGCACCGACCGTATCGCCGAGGTGGCGGACACGCTCGGTTGGGCGGACGGCGAGATTGTGGTCAATGTGCAAGGTGATGAACCGCTGATGCCGCCTGCGCTGATCGGCGTGGTGGGGGAAGCGCTGGCGTCTGAAGCAAGTGCCGCCATGGCGACCGCCAGCACCCGCATCCACGCGGCCGCCGACGTGCTGAACCCTAACATCGTCAAGGTGGTGGCGGACGCCTCCGGCCTCGCGCATTATTTCTCCCGTAGCCCGATCCCGCACTTGCGCGACGCCGGCACGCCGGACCCTGCCGCCTACAACTTCCAGCGCCATATCGGCATATATGCTTACCGCGTCTCAACGTTGAAGGCACTGACAGCCCTGCCGCCCGCGCCCACCGAGGAAGCCGAGGCGCTTGAGCAGCTGCGCGCGCTTTATAACGGCCTCGCCATCAAGGTGGTCGAGATCGCAGAGGCACCGCCCCACGGGGTTGATACACCTGCAGACCTTGAAGCCGTGCGCGCTATTTTCGGGGCACAGGCATGAGCGAGACCTCAAACATGGGCCGCGCGCTGACCACCTCCCGCGGGATCGCCACCGGGCCGGGCATGGAGGCGCTTCTCGGGCGCCCCATCAGGCGCGGGCTCAAGGGCGTGCGCGAGGGGGACGTTGTCGTCGGCTGGGGCCAGAAGGACAATACCGAAGACGCGCGCAATTTTGCCAAAAAACACGGCCTTGAATACTGGCGGCTGGAGGATGGTTTCCTTGGTTACCTCAATCACCCGAGCCGCGACAAACGCCGCCTGTCGCTGGTGGTGGACAAGTCGGGCATCTATTATGACGCCCATACGCCAAGCGACCTTGAAGCGCTGCTGAACCGCGATGACTGGGTGACGGACGAGCTTCTGACCCGCGCCCGCGCTGCCATGGCGCGCATCCGCAAGTGGCGCATCTCCAAATATAACCACGCACCGTTTGACCTGCCGCCGGCGCTTGAGGCGCGGCTTTCAAGCTTCAAGGGCCCGAAGGTGTTGCTGGTGGACCAGACGCTTGGCGACAAGTCGATCAAATACGGGATGGCGTCAGACGCCATGTTCGCCGACATGCTCAAGGCCGCGCTTGAGGAAAATCCGACCTCGCTGGTGCTGGTCAAGATCCACCCTGATGTGCTCGCGGGCAAGAAGCAGGGCCATTTCGATATCGAGCGCGTGCATGAGCGGGTGCTTTTTGTCGCGGACGATGTCGCCCCGCTCGCACTCATTGAGCGGGTGGACCATGTGTATGTTGTCACCTCCCAGATGGGCTTCGAAGGGCTGATCGCGGGCAAGAAGGTCAGCTGTTTTGGCCTGCCGTTTTACGCGGGCTGGGGCCTGACGCACGACCGCCAGCTCTGCGAGGCCCGCATCGCCAACCGTACGCTGGAGGAGCTGTTCGCTGCCGCCTTCATCGTCTATAGCCGTTATGTCGACCCCTTCTCGGGCGAGCGGGTGGAGATGGAGCGCATCCTCGATATCCTGGTGGCTGAGCGCCAGATGCGCCGTCCGCGCGGCAAGCGCGCCGTGGCTGTGGGCTTCTCTTTCTGGAAACGCAAGTTTGTCAACCGTTTCTTCGGCCCGGGCGTGGGCGACGTGGTGCATATCCGCGCTGCGGATATCGACCGTTTCGCCTTTGAGGACAACGACTGTGTTTTCTCCTGGGGTCGCAAAAATGATATCCGCCTCGACGATATTCCGGACCACATCCCGCTCTGGCATATGGAGGATGGTTTCCTGCGCTCGGTCGGGCTTGGTGCTGACCTTCGCCGTCCGTCGTCGCTGGTACTTGACCGGCGCGGTATCTACTATGACCCGACGAGCCCGAGCGACCTTGAGCATTTCCTGAGCAGCCATAAATTTGACGAGTACGAGCTCGCCCGAGGCAAGGCGCTGCGGGAAGCGATCCTCGCGGCGCGGGTCAGCAAATATAATGTGGGCGAACGCGGCCAGCTTGACTTTCGCGCCAAGGCACAAGGCCGCCGCGTGATCCTGGTTCCGGGCCAGGTGGAAGGCGACGCCTCGCTTGCCTATGGCTCGCCGGAGGTGACGGGCAACGCCATGCTGCTCGAGGCCGTGCGCGCCGCGGAGCCTGATGCCTATATCGTATTCAAGCCGCATCCCGATGTGGTTACCGGTAACCGGGACGGGGCAGTAGGTGCTGATATACTGGATCGTTGCGTTAACGAAACTATTGTAACCGCAGATATCATCGACTGCCTTGATGCTGTTGATGAGGTCCATGTGATGACCAGTCTGACCGGTTTTGAGGCACTGCTGCGCGGTGTACCTGTCACCTGCCACGGCATGCCATTTTATGCTGGCTGGGGCCTGACGACGGACAAGTTGACACCAACCGATCACCGCCGCAGCGGCAAGCTGGCGCTTGATGGCCTGGTATATGGGCTTCTGTGTGTCTACGGGCGCTATGTGGACTGGCCGAGCGGGCTTTCGACCTCGGCCGAGGCGATTGTGGAGGCCATGCGGCGTGAGGCGCAGGCCGTGGGCGGCAAGAAGCCGTCAAAAATCGCCAGCCTGTTCCGCAAGGTGCGTTTCCTTGTCGAGGCATTGCTGCGCTAGCGTTCGCACGGCTTGCTCCGGGTGTGCAGACCCTGTGCACAATCTGTGCAGGATCTGCGCAGCAAAAGTGCCGTTATGTCGACCGCATCAGTTGTACAAAGCGAAGGTCGGAAACGCGGTCCTCGGCTGCTGACGGGATGACGGCAATGCGGTTCAGTTTGCCGTTGGTTTTCACCTCGAAGCGGTTGACGCCCGGTTTTGCATCAAGCTTGACCGCCATATTGTGCGAGAACTGGCCGTCATAGTCGAACAGGAGTTTGGTGAAGCTGACGCCATCGGTGTGGTTGTTGAAGTGCACGATAAATGTTTCGGGCAAAAAGCCCTCTGGCATCGCGAAGATGAAAGCCGGGTTGCGCCCCGTGATTTCGGCAAGGCGACTTTCTTCATTGATCTCGAGATGACGCAGGGTGCGCCTGGTCTTGATATGCTCCAGCGTCTCGTGGGCGTCGATCGGCTGGGCCTCGTAATAGGTTGTCGAGATCTGCTTGTAGCCGGTCGAGGGGTCGATGAAGTCGCGGCAGTTGTTCCGTACGGCTTCGCCGACCTCGATATCGAGGAACTCGGCCAGCGTATCGATGAAGGCGTCCTTGTTGGCGATGGCCTGCTCGTAGTTGATGAGCAGCGTGGGATATTCCACCTTGTCGACCGCGGCTTTCATGTCGGCCAGGCGCTGCACGGCGAAATTGAGGCCGGCATGGATGTCGGCGTCGCTGTGCCGGGTCTGGCTGATGGCGGCGGCAAGCGTGTTGCGCCAGACAAAGATGAAGTGCGGGTTCCGAAGGTCGTGCTGCAGCTCGGCGATATAGTCGATGCTGTGCGGCATTTTCCAGCCCCAGGTCGAGAGCTTTTCATTGCGTTTGGCAATAACCTTCCGCAACTGGTCGAGGTCCTTGGTCAGGAACTGCGGGTCTTCATGATTTTCACCAAGCCGTACGCCAAGATTGATGCCAAGCTCCCGCACTGTGCCTGCCACAAGCGACGTGCCGCCGCGGGCCACGCCCATGATGACGATGGTTTTCGGGGTCTCGTGGTTCGGGGTTCCCAAGGTGAAATGGTGCTTTGACATTGAGGCCGTCTTCCTGAAGGGTCTTTCGGCTCAGGACCTAGCTTGTCAGGACGGAGAAGTCAATCAGGGCGACCCCGTCGGTGTGGCCGGTTGACAATGTGCGCTGGTCCGATAAGGTGCGCGGGCATGCCGGGTGCTGGTTGAAAAATACCCGTCCTGCTGAATTTCCGTCGCCTGTTCACCCGTCTCCGTCATTTGCAGGACACCGAAATCATGTCCAGGAAAATCGCCATCCTTTTTCGCACCCATGTGTTCGACGATGCGGTTATCGGTGGCTACCGGCATCTGCAAAGCCGGGCGCCTGAGGGTGTGGATGTATTTTTCTGCTGCGACGAGACCGCACAAACCTACGACGCGCCTGCTGATATACGCAAGGTTGGCCACAGCGTGGCCGACGTGGAACGGCTGGGCCTGCGGGATTTCCTGCCGAAGAAGCTGCTGTGGTACAGCGGCGACTATGCCTTCTATTTTTTCTATGACGCCCACCCGGAATACGACCTCTATGTGATGGTGGAATATGACGTGCATTTCACCGACCGCGCGCTTGACGATTTCTACCGCTATATCCTTGAAAACGAGGCCGACTTTTACGGCGTGTACCTGCAGGAGGCGAATGAGGGCTGGCTGTGGCGCCGGGCGGCGGAAGTCTTCAATGACAAGGTCTATCAGGTGTTTGGACCGATTGTTGGCCTGTCCAACCGCGCGGTGGCGCGGCTCTATATGAAGCGAATCGAGCAAGGCCGCATGGTTGCCACCGGCAAGGTCGAGGATGTGTGGGTCAACTGCGAGGCTTTCATGCCCACCGAGGCGATTGCGGCGGGCTTCAAGGCGCTGTCGCTGGACGAGGGCCTCAATATCCGGCAGACCCATTTCAACACCAGCCGCCTGATGTGCCTTGAAACCCTCTCGCGCGAAGGGGACGGGGACGAGATAAGCCATCCGGTGCTGCCGCGGGCGGCCTATGTGGTGAAGCTCTTGCGCATTGCCTCAGGCACGCCCTTGCCGGAGTTTCTTGAAACACGGCCTTTCCTGCGCAAAACGGTGCTGGGTTTCGACCCCGATTTTGTCGAGCAGGCCCTGAAGCCGCACATGCAGGCGCGCAACCTTGCCCCTTTCATCCAGTATCTGCGTAACCACCACGAGCGTGGCACCCTTCAAGCGCACGGCTGAGCCAGTTGCCCAGCCCCTGAGCGTGGCCTTTCATGGGCGCCGGGGCGCGGGGAAAATATCCCGTTTGCATTGTGATGCGAGCCGTTGAATAATCACGGAACAAGAAACCGGCCACAAGGCCGACGATAAACAGCGAGAGAAAACCCATGATCACAAATCTTTTTGTGTCCGCCGCGCTTATGCTTGCGGCTGACGTACCCAGCGAACCCAAACCCGTAAACGCGGTAACCGAGGCTGCCAAAGCGGTCTATATCGCGGATGCCGCTGCGCGTGAGCGCGGTGACCGCAGCCAGGTCATGGTTCTTGGCACCACCCACCTCTCTGGCCTGCCGGACAGTTTTGAGCGTGCGCGCTTCGGCCCGCTTCTTGACCGGCTTGAGGCGTGGGCGCCGGACCGTATCGCGATTGAGAGCCTCTCCGGCGCGCAGTGCGACTATCTGCGCAGCCATGCCTTTGCCTTTGAGGGCACGGCAGACAACTATTGTTATGACCCGACCGGCGCCCGCGCCGCGCTTGGCATGACGGGCGCGCAGGCGGAAGAGGAAATCGAGGCTACGCTGTCCAGCCATGCAGACGACAGGCCAGCGGCTGAGCGCCGCAGGCTGGGCCTGCTGTTTCTGGCCCATGGTGACCCTTCTTCCGCTGCGGTGCAGTGGCTGAGGCTTGCCCCCGCGGAGCGCCGCGCCGAAGACGGGCTGACGGAAGCCCTGCGCGACGAACTTGATCGCCGTATCCTCAGTAAAAACGAGAATATCCTGATTGGCGCAACGCTGGCGGCAAAGCTGTCGCATGAGCGGGTCTACCCCGTTGATGATCACACCGGCGACCGGGCCACAGGGCCGGTGGACGAAACGCTCTACGCGCAGGAAATCCAGGCGGTATGGGACAATGACTTCACAGGCACGCGCCGCGCCTCGTACGAAAGCTGGAACGAGCGTGTGCGGTCCGACCCGGATATGGATGTGATTGAATGGTACCGTGCGAGCAATTCCGATGAGGAAGCATGGCTGGCGGTTGCGAGCGACTTTGGTGCCGCGGCAGGGGCGAAGGGCGCTTACGGTGCGGGGCGGAAATATCTCGCCTACTGGGAAACCCGGAACATGCGCATGGCCGCCAATATCCGTGAGGTGATTGGCGCAAAAGGGCGCGTTCTTGCCATTGTCGGCTCGTCGCACAAACCCTATTACGAACGCTACCTCGGGGTCACGAGCGACCTTGAGATTGTTGATGTGGATCAGGTTCTGTCGGCTGAATAAAGGTGCATGGTTCAGGCCCGGTCTCTGCTGAGGCCGGGTCAAGCTGGTCTAGATGCCGCCAGCGGCAGCTTGCCGGTCGGAAATGCTGCTGATCAGATAGGTGGTGGAAATACCTTCGGTGCGGGGCAGGTAAACAACGTCGCACAGCTCCCGGAACATATCGAAGCGGCCGGCCCAGTCGTCGCCCATCACCAGCACATCCGCTTTGTGTTCGCGGATATAGTCCCCCTTGGCTTCCAGGGAATGCTCGACAAAGACGTCGTCGACACAGGACAGGGAGCGGATGATCTCGACCCGTTCGATGGTCGAATAGACCGGTGCCCGACCTTTCTTGGAGATATTCAGTTCGTCACTGGATACGCCAACAATCAGGCGGTCACCAAGAGCGGCGGCGCGCTTGAGAAGGCGCACATGCCCCACGTGCAGAAGATCGTATGTGCCGAACGTAAGAATACGTTTCATGATAAACCTGAAATCCCCGCAAATACTCGTCTTGGTGCTGTGATTACTGACACAGCTTGTAATGAATATGTAACATAATGTAAACGAGATTGTCATTTTTGAGGCCGGGACACATATGTCTCAGCCACCTGGTTCGCGCGGGCCGGGTGCGATTTCTGGCAGCGGCGAGCAGGTATTTTATGCAGAAAAACAAAAGCGCAGACAAAAAGCGCCACACCCCTCATCAGGCAGGTGCCGCCGCCCGGCTGGACCGGTTTGTGCGCAAGGTCAGCCGCCAAGGTCTGCTTGCCTTTTTTCCCGGAGCCCTGAACGCGCGCGGCAGCACCATCATGCCGGTCAGCCTGCCGGTGGCGGAGCGCTTTGATACTTTTGTCGTCGACCTCACCTGTGAGCATGAGGAAATCCTGAATTTCTGTTCGGTGGTCTTCGTCGGTGAGGTGGCGGGCGAGCCGGGACTTCAGGATGTCTCGCGCCATGCGGTGTGTAGCCAGAGCAGCACCCATGAGAAAAACCCTGACCCCCATACGGCGCTCACCGGCTCACGTTTTGTGACGAATATTCACAGCCTGCGGGAACGGGGCCCCTGGTGGCGGGCGGAATTTCCGCAGACCGTCACAGTCCGGCATATCTATCTCTATCGTCGCCTTCTGGATGCTGGCGCGCGCTCTGCTACCCTGCGCATCCGCGGCTTGAAAGCGGGCGGCGGTGAGGCGGTGTTGCATCACCCTGCGCAGGCGCTGAAACCCGCGGTACGGGAGCGGATTGAGGTGGCCATGGCAGGCATTCGCCTGTTGCGCGGCGCCTGCCCGCCAGAGGCGCAGCCGCTTTTTGACGGCCATGTGCGGCGGGCGCTCGGCTTGCTGGCGCTCGCGTCCGATGCCGCTGGCCTGCAGCGGAAGGACAAGAAGCAAGGCTTGGCCGGGTCGTTGCGCCAGAGGGCCGCGCGGTTGCGGCTTGCGCTCTGGCAGCGGGCGGCGGGAGATGTGACGCCTGAGGCCGAGGCGGTCCGGCAGTTGCTTGCAGCCTGCCATGTGGTGGTGGACAGTGTGCGCGACTTCGGTTTCACGCCGGAGGACGGCGTCGCCGCTTTTGTCGGCCAACGCGAAGCGCGCTTCCTGCGGGTGCGTACTTTCAACAGCGGCGGGCCGGGTATTGGCGGCCTGAGCCTGCATCAGGGCGTGGACAGACCGCCGCTTCAGGTTTTTGAGCAGGACGCTGCAGGTACACGTTCCCGGTTCAAGGGTTTTGAGGATGCACGCTCCTTCGCGGTCAACCTGTGTGGCCCGATCGGCCAGCGGATGATCAGGCTTGAGGAACCGGTACGCTTTGACAGCATCCGCCTATGGAACCAGAGCCGCTTCGGCGCAGACAGCACCATGTTCACCGAGGTTTCCGTCAGTGATGACGGCGAAACATGGCAAACCATCTATGATCACGGCGCGGCTTACCGCGGCGCCATGGCGGTGCAGCCGCTTGTCGATATGCTGGTGGGCGATACATTGCCGCGAGAGTATGTCAGCCTGATGGGGCGGCTTTATACGCTGTACCGCTGTCGCCCGATCGCACGCCCCTTTGTGCAGACAATCCGGCATGACCCGGAACTGGTGGCGGGTGTTGTGAAAAGCGCGCGGGAGGCGGGTCGCCAGGTGAACCATGCCTACCGGCTTATCTTCACCAAACATGGCATGCATGTGCCGCTGTCGGAGCGGGACGAGGGCAAGCTGATCGCCGACCTCGTGACCTTCCGCGACCGCATGGCCGGGATCGGGCTGCAGCCTTTCCTGCTCTATGGCACGCTGCTGGGCGCGATCCGGGAGAAGGGTTTTATCCCGCACGACGATGACCTTGATACCGCGCTGATTGTGGACGGTGCGGGCCCTGACGACCTGGTGGCCGAGCGCGACCGCATTCTCGCGCACATGCAGGCGAACGGGATCAAGTGCAAGGTCACGATGCAGAAAACGCCGCTTATCCACTATAACGAGTCCGCCGTGACCATTGATATTTTTGTGCTCGGCCACAAGGACGGCACAATTTACTGGCCCCATGACCGCCTTGCCATCCGGGAGGTGCGCGCTGACATCTTCCTGCCGATTGGCGAGCTTGAGTTCAAGGGCGAGATGTTCCCGGCACCCAAGGACCCGGCAGCGGTGAGCGAGGCACGCTACGGCGCAGGCTGGCATACACCGCAGCCTACTTTTGGATTCTAGACCGCGATTTTTCGCCCTTTCGGTGTGGAATGTTTTGTCAGGCTAAAAATATTGGATTATTTTTCCAATAAACTTCGCCTCATGGACCAAAGAAGAAAAAATAATTTCCCAATACTCTTCTCCTTGCGCTAAACCCCTCCCATCTTTAAAACCCTGAGGTTTAAAGGGCCCAAAGAATTTTAACATTGGTGCGGATTTCATGACAAAAACGCTTACTCACCTGAAGCGCCTGGAAGCGGAAAGCATCCAGATCATGCGCGAGGTTGCGGCAGAGGCCGAAAACCCGGTGATGCTCTATTCCATCGGTAAAGACAGTGCGGTGATGCTTCACCTGGCGATGAAGGCTTTCTACCCAAGCCTGCCGCCGTTCCCCGTGATGCACGTGGACACCACGTGGAAGTTCCGCGAGATGATCGAGTTTCGTGACAATCTCACGAAAGAACTTGGTCTTGAACTCATTGTGCACACCAACGAGGAAGGCGTGAAGGAAGGCATTGGCCCCTTCACCCACGGTTCCGCCTACCATACCGATGTGATGAAAACGCAGGCGCTCAAGCAGGCGCTGGACAAATACGGTTTTGACGCAGCCTTCGGTGGCGCGCGGCGCGACGAGGAAAAATCCCGCGCCAAGGAACGTATTTTCTCCTTCCGCTCCGCTCAGCACCGCTGGGACCCGAAGAACCAGCGCCCGGAACTGTGGAACATCTATAATACCCGCAAAGCGAAGGGGGAGAGCATCCGCGTCTTCCCGCTCTCGAACTGGACGGAACTCGACATCTGGCAATATATCCACCTCGAGAATATCCCGATCGTGCCGCTTTACCTCGCGAAAGAGCGCCCGGTTGTGAAGCGCGACGGCCAGCTCATCATGGTGGATGACGACCGCATGCCGCTCCGTGACGGCGAGACGCCCGAGATGAAGATGGTGCGCTTCCGCACGCTTGGCTGCTACCCGCTGACGGGTGCGGTGGAATCCACCGCCAATACGCTTGAAGACGTTATCCAGGAAATGCTGCTCACCAAATCGAGCGAGCGTCAGGGCCGTGTGATCGACCATGACAGCGCCGCTTCGATGGAGAAGAAGAAGCAAGAGGGGTATTTCTAATGAGCCACCAGTCTGACCTCATTGCCGAAGACATCACGGCATACCTCAAGGCGCAGGAAGAAAAATCCATGCTGCGCTTCATCACCTGCGGCAGCGTGGATGATGGCAAGTCAACGCTCATTGGTCGCCTCCTGTATGACAGCAAGCTGATTTTCGAGGACCAGCTTTCGGCGCTCGAGAATGACAGCAAGAAGATGGGCACACAGGGGCAGGAGATTGACTTCGCGCTTCTGGTGGACGGTCTGGCGGCCGAGCGCGAGCAGGGCATCACCATCGATGTGGCTTATCGCTTCTTCTCGACCGACAAGCGCAAGTTCATCGTCGCTGACACGCCGGGCCACGAACAATACACCCGCAACATGGCGACGGGGGCCTCGACCGCCGATCTCGCGATCCTGCTGATTGATGCGCGCAAGGGTGTGCTCACCCAAACCCGCCGTCACAGCTTCATCGCCTCGCTCCTCGGCATCAAGCATATCGTGCTTGCCGTGAACAAGATGGACCTTGTGGACTATGACCAGAAGGTTCTGAACGATATCGAGGCCGAGTACCGCGAGTTTGCAAAAGACTTCGGTTTCAGCGATATCACGCCTATTCCGCTTTCGGCGCTTCGGGGGGATAACATCCTCACCAAGTCGGAGAGGACACCGTGGTATGAGGGCCCGACCCTGATGCATCACCTTGAGACCGTGCAGGTGGATGATGAGGCGGCTTCCGCGCCCTTCCGCCTGCCGGTTCAGTGGGTGAACCGCCCGAATCTGGACTTCCGTGGTTTCTCCGGCACCATTGCCGCAGGCACTATTCGCCCCGGCGACGAGATCAAGGTGCTGCCAAGCGCTGAGGTCAGCCGCGTCAAATCTATCGTCACCTATGATGGCGATTTGGATGAAGCCGTGGCGGGTGAGGCCGTGACCATCACGCTTGAGGACGAGATCGACATCTCCCGCGGCGATGTGATCGCGGGCAAGGACCATCCGTGTGAAGTGGCGGACCAGTTCGAAGCCAAGATCATCTGGATGTCGCCGGAGGATATGCTGCCGGGCCGTCCGTATATTTTCAAAACCGCGAACAAGCTGGTGCCGGGGCAGGTGACCGACCTCAAGTACAAGGTCAATGTCAACACCATGGAACACACCGCCGCCAAGCATCTCGACCTCAACGAGATTGGCGTGTGCAACATCTCGCTCGACCGCCGCATTGCGTTTGACCCCTATGCGGTCAACCGCGAGACGGGCGCGTTCATCATCATTGACCGGCTGACGAATAACACCGTTGGCGTGGGCATGATCGACTTCGCGCTCCGCCGTGCGTCGAACATCCACTGGCAGGCCCTCGATGTGAACAAAGCCGCGCGCGCTGAGCTCAAGCACCAGCGCCCGGCGGTGCTGTGGTTCACCGGCCTTTCGGGTTCGGGCAAGTCGACGATTGCAAACATCATCGAGAAACGCCTGTTCGCCCGCGGTCGCCACACCTATGTGCTGGATGGTGATAACGTGCGCCACGGCCTCAACCACGACCTCGGCTTCACCGACGCCGACCGGGTGGAGAACATCCGCCGTGTGGGCGAGGTATCCAAGCTGATGATCGACGCGGGCCTTATGGTCATGACCAGCTTCATCAGCCCCTTCCGGGCGGAGCGCGACATGGTGCGCGGCCTTGTGGAAGAGGGCGAGTTTGTTGAAGTCTTCGTCGATACGCCGATTGAAGTCTGCGCGACCCGCGACCCCAAAGGCCTTTATAAGAAAGCCAAGGCGGGCGAGATCAAGAACTTCACCGGCTACGACAGCCCCTATGAAGCGCCCGAGAACCCCGATATCCACGTGAAAACGGCGGAGATGAACGCAGAAGACTGCGCCGACCAGATCATCGCCTACCTCGAGAAGAACGGGTACCTTAACGCGGGCGGCAATGGGAAAGCCTAAGCCGTGAGGGCATCAAGCAACACGACAAAGGCCGGGGTTCTCCCCGGCCTTTTTGTATTGATAGCGAGGAGAGAAAAATGAGTTTGAAGGACACTGTGTCGATGATGACGCGCTACCGCGCCTGGGCCAATGCGCGAACGTATGAGGTGGTGATGCGCGCGCCAGCGGACGAGGTAACGCGGGAGCGCAAGACACACTTCCGTTCCATCGCCTTTACGCTCAATCATGTGTATGTGATTGACGACATCTTCCGCGCGCACCTGACGGGCGGCAAACACGGCTACACCGGGCGCAACACAGCAGAGCGCCCGACCCTCGCGGAGCTTTGGCAAAAGCAACAAGCGCTCGATGCGTGGTATGTGGACTATGCGCAAGGCGTGAGTGAGGAAGCGCTGGATGAACTGATCACCTTCGATTTCGTCGATGGCGGGCAGGGCGCGATGACGCGGGCGGAAATGCTGCTCCACCTCGCCACCCACACGCAGTATCACCGGGGGTTTGTGGGCGACATGCTGAACCAGATCCCCATCAAGCCTATTCCCACCGACCTGCCTGTTTACCTGCGCGAGGTGCGGGGTGCATAGGGTATTTTCGCTAAAATTTTAAAATTCAGCGGGGCTGACGAACGGGGCGCAAGTGGTGGAATTACTGGCTTGCGGTTTGCTGAATGCCGTCAGTTGGTGGGACCCATAGCTGGTGGGCGCGGGTGTCGAGGGCGAAGTCCTGCCCGGCCAGGATATCGGCCCCGATCATCAGGAGCGCGGCGTTCATATAGCCGGTCTGGTCCCTGACCGGCAGGTGCGCGACCACGGCTTCCACGTCCCCAAGCGGCCAGCCGTTCGCAGCGAGGTCTGGCAGCATGAGGGTGTCATATTCCCGCTCGGGCGCGAGGAAACCCATGCGGGCGAGCGTGGTGCCGTGGGGTTTGGGGTGTGTGCTCGGTGAGCCGTCAAAGTCTTCCGGGAACAGGAGTTTGGCCGCCGCATAGTCGATCATGGTGTGGCTGAGGCCGGTGGCCAGCATGACCGTGATCGTCTGCCCGCGGTATTCGGTGTCGATCAGGAGCGCACCCTGGTTATTGTATTCAGCCGCGACGATGCGCCAGCCTGCGCGGGCCAGCGCGCCGGGGTTTGCACTCAGGTTGATGCGCCGCGCGGGGCCCTCTAGCCGCATGACATAACCATGGTAGGCGTCAAAACCCAGCATGCCGCATTTGACCGGGCCGCCCGCCGTGCGGTCGGGGTAGATGGCGGCATAGCCGGTCTCGATCTCATGGTCGCCAAAGCGAATGCGGTGCAGCTTGGCAAGCGGCAGGCGCACCGTGCCGCCAGATGAGACATGGTTGATCGAGCCTTTGAACACCCGCTCGGCCCAGTGGCGGTCGGCCATCTGGTTACTGAGGCCAAAGCGGCGGGTTGCGGTGTCGAGGATGAAACAGGGGTTTTCCACCCCGCCAATTTCCAGCGGTACGGTGATGCGGCCTTCCCCGTCCAGCGTGAAGGCAATGCTGGTCGCACCGGCGCGCGGCGTGGCGATCAGGAGTGTCAGGATGATGATTGTTACGAATACGAAACGACCAGACATCTGCTTCTCCCCGTAAAGCAAGGCTTGCAGCGAGTGTCTCATCTTGGTTGTTTCTTGTAAATTTATAATTGTTTGGGCGCGAATGGGCGGAATTACTTGCGCAAGTCGTACACGAACTGCCACTATAGGTGGGGAAATCTGTTCTCGGGGGACGTATGGCGAGTTTGAAATACCGGTTCTGGGTCATGATGCTCGGGCTGATGGGGAAGAAGCGCAACCGGGCGACGGTGGAAGCCTTTTATGCGGACGTGGAAAAACGCCGCAAGACCGACAATTTTGAACCGCCGAAGGAGCTTGTGTCCCATTTCACGGTGCGGCGTGAGGAGGTTGACGGCTTCCCGGTGATCTCGCTCAAGGAAAAAAGCACCAGTGTCAGGCAGTATCTCTATTACCTGCACGGCGGCGCCTATGTGGGTGAAATCCTGCCGCAGCAGTGGGAATTTATCGCGCAGCTTGCCGCGCGCACCCATGCGGAAGTGATGGTGCCCATCTATCCGCTCGCACCCGAGCACAAGGTGGGCACGGTGCTGTCCTTCGCGCGCAAGGCGCTCCACAAGCTGGAGGCGCGCGCCAACGGCCTGCGTATCCGCATGGTGGGTGACAGCGCGGGCGCGGGGCTTGCTGTGGCGCTGGCGCAGGCGGAAGTGGCCGAGAAGGGCAAATGTTCAGCGAGCCAGATGGTGCTTGTGAGTCCCTGGGTGGACGTGACAATGGAAAACGCGGCGATTGCCGGGCTTGAAGAGGCCGACCCGTGGCTGACCCGCATTGGCCTGATTGAGGCTGGCAAATGTTACGCAGGCGACGCCGGTGTGCGCGATGCGCGCGTGAGTCCCACTTTCGGCAAGCTTGAGGGCCTGCCCAAAACCGACATCCTCATTGGCACCCGCGACATTCTGCTGCCAGACGCCAAAGCGTTTGCGGACAAGCTTTCCGCCGCCGGGGTCGAGTTCACCTACCGCCAGTATCCGGATATGTTCCACTGCTGGGTGATGCTCGACATGCCCGAAACCCGCCGCGCGCGGGAGGAAATCATCGGGCTGCTACAGAGCTGAGCTAGAGGCGGAAGCCACCGAGGGCAAGCAGCCTGTCAGCCAGGGTCTCGACCGTCAGGCGGCCATGCTCGCCAGCCGCTTTTTCGCTGTGCCACAGAATATAATCCACCGTCTCGTCGGTGAGGCCATGACGGTCGAACAGCTCCCGCAGGGCGGGCTGGTGGTCGCCGTAGAGCGCCAATACCCGCGCGCGCTCATGGCTTGCTGCCGGGCCAAGTCGGTCAAACAGCGCCAGTGCATTGTCCATATGCTGGCGGTAGAGCGCGAAGGAACGGTCGCCGCTCGGGCAGGCGCTGGTGAGGGCTTCCTCATCGAGCCAGCGGCTCAGGCGTCCTGCGTCCCACGGGCCGTGGCTCTCGATCGTGATGGTGAAGATGAAAAGCGGCTGCGCGCTCTCTGCCTTGTGTGCCGCGATGATATCCTCAATGCGGTCACCGAGCGCGGCGTCGCGGATATAGGGGCCGAAGCGCTGCTCGTCGCTGAAGGCTTCAAGGCCGATAAACTCGTCAAAGCCGAGCTTGGGAATGACCGTGCTGCGGCGGAAAAATTCTTTCTTCGCCGGGTGCACGCAGATGGTGCGGTAGCCTTGGGCCCGCAAGCGTGTCGCGATGGTTTCCACGCCGGTATAGGCCGCGCGCTGGTAGGGGTTGATGCGGTCGATGCCCAGCGCGTGGTTGGGGATGCCGGTGAGGAAGGCAAACTCGCTTTTCATGGTGTTTGCACCCCAGGCCGGCACCTCAAGGGTGCCGGTAGCCGCCCCTTTGGCGCGCAGGGCCGCAAGCGCGTCCCAGCTATGGTCCTCGAAGCCTTTGATGTTGCGGTACAGCCGGTCGATATCAAAATAGCTTTCGGCCTGCAGCGCGATGATGTCGGGCGCTGTGTCGCCTTCATGCCGGAGCGGCGCACGGCTGTTGTCGGGCGCGACCGGCTGGCTTTTGTCCATGAGCAGCACGGCATAAATCGCGATCAGCGGGAAGAAGCCGAAGCGTGCAGTGTCCCGCGTGGTGTCGAACGTAATGCCCAGCTTCGCCGCGCGGCGGTGGGTCAGGATGCGTGACGCGCCCTTGGCCAGCAGGACCATGAAGCCGATCCAGAGCGCGGCCAGCAGCGGCCCGGCAATCCACGGTGACAGCCACGGCTGATGGCTCGCGAACGAGGTCTCGAAAATAAAGCTGGCGGCGATGGAAGCCGCGAAGCCGAGCAGGATCGAGACAAAGCGCACGCGACCGACATAATCCACATAAAATTCGGGGTAGATCAGCAGGTGGCGCGTGGTCTCCAGATCCGGCGCGACGAGCGGTTCGCCGAGGATGCGGTTCTTGATGTTCGAGACCGGCGTCAGCCCGCCATAGACGAAGAACCAGCCCACAAGCGCAATGATCGGGTGGCCGAGTACGGCGGCGAATGTGAGGTATACGAGGGTGGAGACAACAGGCGTGAGCACATAGAACAGCGCATGGCGTTTTATCGGCTGCTTCCTGAAGCCGATGCGGATCATGGCCTCAAGCATGAAGGGCACCACGAGAACGGTGAATACTGTCAGGATGCTGAGCACGCTGCCTTGTCGCCTATCAAGAATGTTGCCGCTGCCTGGCAGCCGCTCCTTGTGGCTGGTCAGTCGGCGGGCAGGCGGGGTGTCTCGCCTTCAATGACCTTGATTGCTTCACCGGTCGCGAGCTTGATGCCCGCGTCCGAGAAGAAGTCACCCCGGATTTGCGTATATGTCCTTACAACGGTGAGGAATTCATCCGCAAGCCTTTGTTGGGGCGGCATGGGGTTTTGCCAGAAGCCGTCAAGCGGGCGCTGGTCGGTCAGGCCTTCAAGGTTATAGAGCGCGGTGCCCATCACCTTCATCGGGGTGCCGAGGCGCAGCGTGGCATAGCCGACCGTGCTGTTGATCAGCACCACGCCTCGTGCGCGCCTGATCATGGCATCAAGGTCGCCGCCGGAGGCGAAGAAGATGCGGCCCTCAACCCCAAGCTCACCGGCGACGCGGCGGATCAGGCTGCGGTAGTCGATGAGGCCGTTATCAAGCGGGTGGTTCTTGAAAAACAGCGTCGTGTCAGCCGGTGCGTGCGCGGCGAACGATGTGATCACCTCGCGGATGAAGGGGGTAATGCCGTCGTAAGACGAATGCATGCGGATCTGATAGTCGCTGTTGAGCTGCAGTGGCACGAGGAAAAAGGGCTCGTCCGTGCTTTCGAACCGCGCCACAGTCGCGCGGTCCTGACGGCGGAAACGCAGGGTGCGCAGGATACGCAGGAACCAGCCCTTGGCTTCAGCGCCGAGGCTGGCGGGCCGGTGGCCGCGATAGTGCGGGAAGCGGCCCTTCATGAGCATATTGGCGGCGTGCCCGGCAATATCCATCAGGGCGCGGCGGCGCATGTCGGTGCCGACGGGCGGCAGGTCTGCGCGCGGGGGAGTGGCGACAGCGCGGTAGAGCGCCTGCACCTCTTCCATGCTGTGCGGCATGAGGGAGAAGCCGTTGCTGCCGCCCCGCTCCATCGTGACATTGCCGGGCCTGATGTAGCCTTCATCGAAAACAAAAGTCTCGATACCCATCTCCGCGGCGACAGTGCAGGCATCGCGGTGGATCGGGCGGCAATCGCCAAACAGCAGGATGGTATCGATGTGCGCATGGGCGAAAAGCTCACGGCAGAAAGCGGGCAGGCTTTCCATGGGGCCGGTAAAGGCGTGTTGCTGCACATGATGGTTTTTGGGGTCACGGAAAATATGGTCGGCCCCGCAGAAGTTCAGCCGATGCACCTTATGGCCGCGGGCGGCGAGGGCTGCGGCCAGTTCCGCAAAAAAAGGTGTCGCCAGTCCCTGGAGGAACAGAATGTGCCGGGGGCCGCCGGCCATGCCCTGTTCCACGGCCATGCCCTCTACCCCGCGCGTTGAATTTTCTGGTGCCATCCCGAGGTTCGCCCCTAAGCGTCGGCCTTGCGTATGGCCCGTGACTGCCCTTGTTCATCTTGGGTTCATGCCTGACGTAGCAAAACCGGCTCGCGCTTTCAAACGGTTTCGCCCTGTCGATTTGGGTGGTAAACTTGTGTCGAAAGCGCATCAGTTGTGATGTGAATGCTGCAGACCTAAAAAAATTATTAGATAAAATTTGTCATGTAAAATTGACCTGAGCAGAAAGTGTCTTTATTCATATATGGCTGATAATGCGAAGGAATTTTGTTTTTTCCGAGTATAAGGAAATGTAGCCGCCGAATTGTTTCAAGGCGTTGTTTTGACTGCCCATAAGCATTTTTGACGGTTCAGGGGGTATCAACCGGTTGCAGCAGGCTTGCGCTGTGCAGAAGGAAACTGTACAACGCCGCCGTTCTCGACAGTTGTAACGAGGACGACGTAATCTGGCTTGAGGCGTTATCCCGGAGGCACCTTAAAAGCACCAAATTGCCACATTTGTATTTTTTAGTTCAGGGCGTTGGCAATCTGGTCGGGCAATAACAAAGACAAAGAGCTTGGGGATTTTATATGAAGAGCTCCGCAGACGAGACAAAATCTCGCGAAAATATTATTGACCTTCCCAACAGTGTGAAGGCGGATCTTAAAGATACTCTTGAAAATATCGGTTCAAGTTTTCTTAAGCAGGGTCAGGCTCTCGAACGTCTTTCCCAGACCTATGACGAAAACTCCTATCGTGAAGCCATTCGTCTTGCGCTTCAGACACGGGGCCACCTGATCGTCATCGGTATGGGTAAGTCCGGGCACGTGGCGCGCAAGATTTCGGCAACCCTGGCTTCGACCGGCACGCCGTCTTTCTTCCTGCACCCCGCCGAGGCATCGCACGGCGACCTTGGCATGGTCACGGCGGATGACACGCTGCTCCTCATCTCCTATTCCGGCGAGACGCAGGAAATCGTGCAACTGCTGCCGTCCCTGAAGGCCTTTGGCAACAAGATCATCGGCATCACCGGTGCCAAGTCCTCGACCCTTGGTCGGGCGTCCGATGTTGTGCTTGAAATTCCGATCGCCGAGGAAGTGTGCCCGAACAATCTGGTGCCGACGACCTCGATCGTGGTGACGGTTGCCATCGGTGACGCGCTCGCGATCTCGCTCATGCAGCTCCGTGATTTCCACGCAAAAGATTTCGCCCGCTACCATCCGGGTGGCTCGCTTGGCCGTCGCCTGCTGATGAAGGTCGAGGATGTCATGCTCACAGGCAGTGTGCCGGTGGTAACGCCGGGCATGGTGCTGCTTGAGCTTGCGGCCGAGATGGCCGGCGGTCCCGCGGGCGTTGCCGTCGTGGTTGACGAGGACAAGAAGCCGATTGGTGTTGTCACGAAGGGGCAGCTCGGCGTCGCGCTTCGGGTTACCCGCCGCGTGCGTGAAGTTGCCGCACACCAGTGTATGAGCAAGGAATTTTCTGTTATCCGCAAAAATGTCATTGTCGATGAAGCGGAAAGCATGATGCGTGCAGACGAGGTCAAATTCCTCGTCGCCGTCGACGAAGACGGACGTTACGCCGGGATCTACAAACACGGAGACTGATGATTGGCAACGCGTGAGCGAAGACAGTTTGGACGCAACGTCCGGTCTGCTCTCGCGGTGCAGTCGGGTGTCGTATTTGCCCTTGCTATCCGGGAAATGTATCGCCGCTTCGGCGCCTACAAGCTAGGCGTCGTGTGGGCGCTTCTGGAGCCCATGATGATGATCGGGGTGTTCATGGTGCTGTTCGGTGCGCGCGGGCGCGGCGAGTTCAGCTTCATCGAGCCGCCACTTTTCATCCTCGCATCCTTCCTGCCTTTCAAAGTGCTGTTCACGAAAAGCCTGCAGGGCGTCAATACGGCCGACAAGGGCATGAACGCTTTTGCGATGCTGCGGCAGGTCAGTCTTTTCGATCTCATGATCGCGCGGGTCCTGCTAAACGCGGTTACCGCGTTTCTATCGCTGGTGATCATCGTCCTTATCCTTCTGTGGATGGGTTATGAGGCCGTGCCGGACCACCTGCTGGAGACCCTCGGCGGGCTTGTGCTGATCACACTTTTCGGCTTTGGCCTTGGCATCATCTTCTGCGTTATCGGTTCCTACGCAAAGGAGATGGACAAGGTGACCGCCCTTATAAACCTGCCGCTCCTGTTTCTTTCTGCGGTCTTTTTCCCGATGACCATGGTGCCGGAGCCATACCAGACCTATCTGTCATATAATCCGCTGGTGCATCCGATGGAGTTGATCCGCGAAAGCTGGTTCGCGCATTACACAAGCCCGGTGCTTGACATGGGATATTACAGCGTCTGGCTCATCTGCCTCTGGGCGCTGGCCATGGCCTGCTACCGGTTGCGCTGGCGCAGGATCGTTGCAGCATGATTTTGGCTGACCGCATCAGCAAGAGTTTCAGCATGAAGGGCGGACGGCGCGCTGTGTTGCGTGATCTGTCTTTCGAAGTACAGGCCGGAAGCCACTTTGCCATTCTTGGCGGCAAGGGTAGCGGCAAATCGACAATATTGAACCTGATCGGCGGGCTGGATCACCCTGACAAGGGGCGCATCCGCTGCCGGGGCACTGTATCGTGGCCGTTTGGACAGATGCGGTTCGAGCGGTCCATGTCGGTCAACCAGAATATCCGTTTTCTCTGCCGGGTTCTTGGCGAGCGTGATTTCGACCGTGTTCGGCATGAGGTATGTGAGATGACCGGCTTTGACTCGCAGTTGAGCGCGCCGCACGAACAGTTGCGGCCGATAGAGCAGCGCTCGCTGACACATGCGCTCAGCCTGACATTCGACTTCGATGTCATGCTGCTGGACGGTCGGCCCATATTCCACCAGCTTGGCAATCCGGAAGCCTTCAGGCAAAAGTTTGACGAGAAAATCAGTCGATCGACCGTCGTGATGACGGCCGAGAATCCTGAAGCGATTATGAAAAGTTGCAGAAATATCCTTGTACTTGATGGCCAGTCTGGTCGACTGTATGACAAAAAAACAGAAGCCATTGAGGCATTTTGTGCACTGAACAATGTACCCGCATCGCAAGGCGATGACCGGGGTAACGGTTAAGGTTGGGAAACGTTCGTGAATTTACCGTCGACACAAGTGAGCCGGGCGGCCACTTTCCTGAAGGCGCAGAAACCCTTTTTCTGGGTTCTCGCCGCATGGTTTGCCTGTTTCCTGTATTATGGTCTGGTTGCGTCAGACCGCTACGCGACTGAGGTGCAGGTTTACGTTCGCTCGGTCAAGATGCAGCCCACGACAGAGTTGAGTGCGCTGACGGCATTGACCGGCGGTGTAGGCACCACGACGGACATAGCCCTGCTGCAGAGCTACCTGCATTCCCATGACCTCCTGCGTATTCTGAACGAGAAGATCGGCCTCAAGGAGCACTATCAATCAGGCGATGCCGACTTTCTCTCGCGGCTGTCATCCTGGGCGACCGAGGAGGATTTCCTCGCATATTACCGCGACCATGTAGGCTTGGAGATCGACGAGCAGTCCGGCATCCTCTCGGTGCGCGCACAGGCATTCACCCCTGAATATTCGCTGATCTTGACAGAACAGCTGCTTGCCGAGGGCGAGGCGTTTATCAACCGGGTTGGCCAGGAAATCGCGATCAAGGAAATTCGCTTCATAGAAGGGGAGCTTGAGCGGGCGCGCGAGGAACTGCAGGCCCGTCAGCGTGACCTGCTGGAGTTTCAGTCAAAATACCAGATGCTCAGCCCGCAGGCCGAAGGCGAGGCCTTCCAGCAGGTCATGTCCAGTATGCGTGCCGACCTCGTGCGGCTCAAGGCCGAGGAAAAGGTGCTGACGAGTTACCTCAACGAGAAAGCGCCCGAAGTCGTCTCCGTCCGGGCCCGCATAGCAGCGATTGAGGAACAGCTCGCGGTGGAGCAGGGCAAGCTCAATCCGACCGGTGCCGACACCAAGACGCTTGGCGAGGTCAATCTCGACTATAAGGAGCTTGAGCTCAGGCTCGAGTTCGCGACACAGGTCTATACCTCCGCGTTTGCCACGCTCGAGCAGACACGTGTCGATGCCTACCGCAAGCTCAAGCACCTTGTTGTGGTGCAGGCGCCGTCCCTGCCGGATGAAGCCGCCTATCCACGCCGGGGCTATATGCTTGTGACCATCTTTGTGTTTTTGACGCTGGCCTATGCTATTACAGCGCTCATTGTTGCGACGGTAAGGGAACACCGCGATGTATAAGTTGATGAATTTCGCCAACCTTGTTGCCTGTCGTATGGCTGCTCATGTCTATCACATCATGCGCAGTTTCAGTCTCGTGCTGGCAGCGACGCTCAGCCTGTCGAGTACCGTGGCCTATGCCCAGATGGGCTCGGTCAGCCAGGATGCCCGCCCGGTGGCGACCGGGGAAACTCGTGCGCTTGAAGGTCACCGTGTCTTTGGTGATTGGGTATTTGACGGCCAGTTTTCCCAGCAGCAGTTTACGGGGTTCAATCCGGATTACCGGGTTGCTACAGGTGACCAGATCAACGTGCAGCTTTGGGGCGGGTTCGATTTCCAGGGTGCGGTGACGGTTGACAACCAGGGCAATGTCTTCCTGCCGAAGGTTGGCCCGGTGGCGGTGCGCGGCGTGCGGAACGCAGATGTCAACGAACTGATCACCGAAGCTGTGCAGACCGTCTTCAAGAATAATGTCGGCGTTTATGCCTCGCTCGCCGAGGCTGAGCCGGTGAAGGTTTTTGTCACCGGTTTTGTTCGCAAGCCGGGGCTTTATGCCGGCCATTCGTCGGACAGCATCCTGCGCTTCCTTGACCTCGCCGGCGGGATTGACCCGGCGCGCGGCAGCTTTATTTCGCTTGAGGTTCTGCGCGGCGGCGAAGTGCTGCGCACTTTCAATCTCTATGATTTCATCTTCCGCGGCCAACTGCCTTCGCAGCAGCTTTTTGACGGCGATACCGTGCTGGTGAAAAGCGTGCGGGCGCAGGTTGGTGTGCTCGGCATGGTCCAGAACCCCTTTGTATTCGAGTTCGAGCAGGGGCCTGTTCCGGTGGTCGACATCCTTGCCATGGCACGGCCGACGTCGCGCGCGACGCACATCCGCGTGCACCGCAACAATCGCCGCAAGGAAGAGGTCGAATATTATTCGCTCGCCAAACTTGAGGGCGTGATTGTCGAGGCGGGCGATGTGATCGAGGCGACCTCGGATAAACTGCCAGGCACCATCGCCGTGCGGGTAGAGGGTGAACATCTCAGCCGGCAGGAGTATATTCTGCCTTACGGCGCCAAGCTCGCCGATGTCCTGGCGCAGATCGAGTTTTCGCCGGATGCGGAGCGTGATGCGATCCAGCTTTTCCGTAAAAGCGTGAAAGACCGCCAGAAGGAAATGCTGATGGCCCAGCTTCAGGCGCTTGAGAGCAGTGTGCTGACCGCGCGCTCGAAAACCAACGAGGAAGCACAGCTCCGGCAACGCGAGGCGGAACTGGTCATGCAGTGGGTGGAGCGTGCGCGCACCATTGAGCCGCGCGGGCAGGTCGCCCTTGGCGGCGCTACGCAGATCCGCGACGATATCCTGCTGGAATCCGGTGACATCATCCGTATCCCGCGGCGCAGCAACCTTGTTATGGTGCATGGCGACGTGCTGTTCCCGAGCGCAATGGCGTTTGAGGGCAAGCGTACACCGCAGGACTATATCGACCTCGCGGGCGGGTTCGTCCAGGCGAAGGGTGATGCAAACGTGCTGGTGCTGCACCGCGACGGCACGTTTGACAAGCTGGACAAGGGCAACCTTGACAGCCGGCGTATCGAGATCAATCCGGGCGACGAGATTTTTGTGCTGCCACGTGTGCAGACCAAAGACTTCCAGCTTGCGAAAGATGTTGTGGGAGTGCTTTACCAGATTGCCGTCTCGGCAGGTGTGATCCTGAGGCTGTAATGCTGGCTTGAAGACCGGAAGACCATATTTCCGCCAGATTGTTGCACAATCTGTAACCTTTGTGACACGCTTGGTGAAATAAGGTGGCTCGGATAAACAGGCTTTTGCTGCGGGACTTGTGCTGTGGCAAGAATATTTGGTTAAATTGCAACGCATTGCGCTAAAACTGCTGTTTTAGTGCGTATCTAGTTGACAACGTGCAACTTATATAGTTAGCGAGTGTCTAGGGGGGTGGTTTTAGGCACCCAGGAATTGGACCTCGAAGGGCTTTTAGGAGGAACACTATGGCTACAAATATCCAGTTCGGGACGACCGGCAACGATTCGATGTTCGGTACGGACGCGGACGATGTTTACACCGCAGGTACAGGTCACGACGATGTGTCGGGC